>Ga0081606_1000001_pt1 | contig 904300 bp, 770 predicted proteins | sample EareggfetidaYelm_FD_71127 | JGI IMG/M metagenome (GOLD analysis project Ga0081606, IMG submission 71127) | Earthworm egg capsule microbial community from the University of Washington, USA - E. fetida Yelm (SPADES assembly) (version 2) | ecosystem: Host-associated > Annelida > Reproductive...
AAAATCAAAAAACAATCAGTAACCTTCGTATTTTTAAACACACACTAAGCTCTTATTTTTATCGCCTGCTTCGCAGGTGGGTCAACATCCCAGAATGATGGGTCAACATGATCAGAATTTACAACTCAGGTATGGATCTGCTTTTAATGGTTGAAGTAATGCAAGCCTTGTAGTTAATTCCATCTTATAAGAAGAAGGAACATGTACTATTACAAATTTGCAGGTTTCCAATTCGCTATCCGTGTAAGCGGGAAGAAGAATATAATCAGTGGGCGTAGTTGAGCGTGTCATAATAAATGTTTAGCGATAAAAACACACCAAGCCTTTAAACCAGTACCTCATTATCTCGTTTGAATGTATCTAGATTATCGGTAGCAAAAATAGGAGTGATTGATTTACTTGTATGTGTCAGGCAACATGAATGCTATGAGTGACGGCATCAGTGGTATATATTTCGCAACCCATTATTCTTGCGATCCGTTTATTTTGATGTGCCCATACTTTTACCTTTGAAAACTATTTTGAGACGAGATACAGAATAGAAATTTTGTAAAAAATTATCTTAGATTAATTTCTAGTTGACGCGTAGATAATCCGCTATCTACCTGTAGCGTTGAGCAATTCAATACTCGTTATTTATCACTCTTTGACCACCTCTTCTGCCTTTCTTTGATTTCATTTGCCGGCAATCGTTTATTGATAGCAACCAACGACGTAAGAAAATCAAAACAAACTTCATTTGCCAGAATACTATTTTCCGCCAGTAGATCAAGCAGCCAAAAAATCCCATGCACTTCGATTCGTTTTAATTCCGCAAGCTGTCTTAATGTTTTATCACCTGATACTAATATCGTCTTCCATTTCGCCGCGTAATACACCGTTGACCAGTCTTGTTCAGAAAGCCGCTTATCTTCAAGACTAGCCACTTGGATCTCAACCAATTCTTCCTTAGAGATCCTAATGAGCGTGAACTTTCCGGAATCAATATGCGGTTGTATCTCGGCTTGCTGAGTCTCATACAATTCCTCAAAGACCAGATCCGTCGTCATAAACTGGTAGTCCAATACCAAACAATGCGCAAATAGACCTGTCTTTAACAGGTCTATTAATATATTGGCGTCTTGTATGGCAATTTGTTGCATCGTTTTGGTGGGTGGAATAATATCTTATTTCAAAGCATCAAGTCTATCCCTGAACACAGCCAGTTTCGCTCCTAGCAAATTAGCTGCCTTACTTAGACTTATCACTTCTTCCGCAGCGAGCCTCAAAACAAGATGCTCAAAGCGATAGCTTTTTTCTACACCATGGAATGATCCCAAGCCTTCTTCCTTTTTGTTAGTCCGCATTGCTTTCCAGAATCGCTGCGCTGAATTCTTATCAATAATACCTTTTAATTGCGCACGCATCATAATCGCCTGCACAGAAATGCCAAATTGCTCCTTAATACTGACCAATTCACCGGGCGCAACGTTATTTCTCTTTTCTCCGATCAATTTTTCGAGGCTATTATCGGGCAATAACATCGCACCAGCAAATGCATGACAGATCCGCTCCTTATCTGCATGCTGATCAATCTCCAACAATAAATGCCCAAGCTCGTGTAAAGCAGTGAATCGTTTGCGCTCAACAGTGTAGTTCTTGCTAATCACCACCACCGGGATCTCTTTTACAAAAGTGCTGAGTCCGTCAAAAGTATCTGGCGCGTCGATCTCGATCACACGCACACCGTTCTCTTCCAGCATTTCGATGACGTTAGGAATAGGAGCATTACCCAGTTGCCACACTTTGATCAGTTGTTGTGCGGCAGCCTCCACGTCTTCAACATTTTCAATAACACGATTTTTTAACGGCTGTTTGAATTTGTTGGGGAAATTCAAAAACTCTTCCACTTCCAGGTACCGGTCAAGGTGATCTTTAACCTGCTCCTTAATTTGATCGATTTGCTTTGCAGCGAGCGTGCTTTTCTTCCGGAATTCGACCGGTCCGAGTTCGATCGGCTCACGCATGAAATAATCTGGCTTTACGTCCAGGGCTTTGGATAGTGCGATTAGTATGTCGCTGGAAGGTTTAGCCTCATCTTGCTCGTATTTGCTGAGTGCTTGTTTAGTGATAGATATGGAAATATTGTCGGCGAGGTCTTGGAGGGACCAGCCTTTCATTTTTCGGGCAGATTTGAAGCGTTCAGCAAAATGTAGCATATAACGATATTTTAAAACCAAGCAACAAAGTGACACGTTTAATTAGTTGACAAATATACGAATAATATAATGATCGTCAACCATCCTTTATCTTGCTTACAATCTCCCGGTCGTTTGACTGAATGTGAAAGCCTTATCCAAGCATCGTTGTAGGATGAAAAAGCTAAAGCCAATTCTTTCTTTCGAATCCAGCGCTCGACCCGTTAAAACACCTTTACAGCCCCCGTTTTTTCACGGTAAAATTTGTTTTGCTTATTTTCTGATATTTACAGTGTTATCTTGTAATCCACCAACTTGCCACCAATGCTATTGACCAACACTCTATCAAATCTTAAGTGCAGTCCCAAAGACTGTACTTATCCCATTGAGACATATCCAGGCGAAAAGTCATCACAAGTCCCAGTAAGTCAAATTTGTTTACATGAGGGTTAGCTAATTGCTATCAGCCAAAGTGAGCATATTCATTAGTTATGTAATCAAGACTTATCTATGTCTCAACGCTTCGCAAATATCATTCGACGTTACAAGAAAATTAAACAAGAACATCCAGACACTTGGATGCAGCATTGTGTAGACCAGCCAAACCTTACTTCTGCCATTCAGATTGCCGCATTGTCTTGCAACGCGGATGGGCGTAAACACCCCCATCAATACAGGCTGGAGCGGCGGCATCTCAGCAGCTTTGCTGACAATCTTGTCCTACATGACCAAGAAATTAAAGACGCTAAAAGTTTTGACGATTTGTTCAAAATCGTTGAATCTTTAAAGACTTTTGGAATCGGTCCACTTGCAATCTATGATACAGCAGTTAGAATTGGAGCTTATCTAGATCTTTTCCCGGAAAAGGTATATCTCCATGCGGGCGCGAAAGTTGGTGCTGAAGGTTTGCTTGGGCCTCTAAAATCAAACACTCTTTTGAAATGGGATTTGCCAGATACTTTTGCACAATCAGATTTAACCTGTTACGAACTTGAAGATATCCTTTGCATTTTTAAAGCCATTTTTGTGAGACAGCATTAAAATTAAATGCATGAAATGTCTAGATGTCATTTGCGGGATTATTATCAGAAACAGAAAAGTGCTAATAGCTCAGCGTGGAATTGATATGAGCTTACCCTTGAAATGGGAGTTTCCTGGCGGTAAAAGAATTCAAGAGGAATCAGATTATGACTGTTTGGTAAGAGAAATAATTGAAGAACTAAACATTCTTGTTGATGTTAAAGAAAGGTTTGCTGTCTCAAGGCATCTTTATGAAGGTTTCGAAGTATGCCTGATCGCTTACCTAGCCGAGATTCTGGAAGGGGTTGAGCATAGTCTGGAGCACGAGAGAATAAGATGGGTCAGCAAAGATAACTTACTTGACCTCGACTGGGCCGATGCCGACATTCCAATAGTTCAGCGCCTTGTAATGTCAAATTTATTATAGAAAAAAATAGCTATGCATTTTTCCGGAGATACACTCGATGACATTCTTAATGATGTGCTTCGTCATTTGCTTTCTAAAAAAAATATACATGAGGCAAGTAGAGGAAAGTTTTCCGAAGAGATCGGAGTAATGATTGAACTGTCGAATCCGAGAGCCAGATTAAGTTTCAGTGATTCGAGGGGAAAGGCTTTTAGCGCCTTAGGAGAACTAATGTGGTATCTATCCGGCAGTGATAGCCTTGAATTTATTTATAATTATGTAAAACTCTACGCAAAAGAGCAAATTGAAGATGGAGCTGTTTACGGAGCATATGGGCCGCGAATGTTTGATTCAACCGGGATAATTAGTCAAGTTGATAATATACTTAATCTGCTGAGATCAAAGCCGAGCTCAAGGAAGGCTGTAATCCAACTATTCGAAGCAAAAGATATCCGAAATATAGAGCCAGATAAAACTCGTTCAGCTCCTTGCACTTGTTCAATCCAGCTACTCCTGCGAGATAATAAGCTACATATGATCGTAAACATGCGTTCAAATGACGCATTTATAGGCCTTCCACATGACATTTTTGCATTCACCATGTTACAGGAGATATTTGCATCTGAACTAAAGGTAAAGCTTGGGCCGTATACGCATTTTGTTGGAAGCCTTCATTTGTATCAGACAGACTATTCTAAGGCAAAAGATTATTTAGAGGAAGGATTTCAAACAACTGTAGATTATATGCCCGCAATGCCAGAAGGCACAACGTTAATTGAACTCAAAAAGGTTCTTTCCCTGGAAGAATCCATTCGCCTTGGGAAACCATATGATATAGAAAAGCAGGGATTAGACGTTTATTGGAAGGACTTGACATATTTACTTGCTTTTCACCAAAACCATCAGCAGAAAAATTCTGAAGGAATGAAAGAGGTTATGTCGAAGATCTCCGAAAAAATGTATCGTCCGATTTTAGAGAAAAAAATACTTTCTTCGCATTAAAGAACAGTAGATGAGTCGAGATTTTATTGATATAGTTAAACTAATGTCATTCAATGAATTAGCTGAGGTTGATATTATTCCGTGGGGTAGTCCGATTCCTTCTTTTGGTAATTTACTAACAGCTAAGATTGCGACTGTTGGACTAAATCCAAGCAATCGTGAATTTGTTGATGTTGCCGGGCAGGAGCTGAATGGGCCCAATCGCAGATTTCATACCTTGAATTCGTTAGGACTGCTTGAATGGCGTCATGCGAAAACTAAGCATTATGAACTAATACTCGAGTACTGCTTCAATTATTTTAACCGCAATCCTTATGATGGCTGGTTTAAGAAACTAGATAATCTTATATCTGGAACTAGTTTGTCTTATTACTTCCCATCTGGGTTTGCTTGCCATTTAGATTTAATTCCATACGCAACTTTTACTAAATGGGCCTATCTATCGCCTTTGCAACAAAAAAAGCTTCTGGAGTTCTCTAGCGATTATCTAGGACTGCTCATAAATCAATCTGAAATATCCACGCTTGTACTCAATGGCCAAACTGTGGTAAGTAATTTAGAAAAGGTATCCGGGTGTGAGTTTGAGAAAACAGAAATGAGTGACTGGGCTCTTCCAAGAAAAACTATCGAAGATGTACAAGGATGTTCTTATCGTGGCTATATAACTCGAATTGGAAATATATCTCTTAATCGGTCAATCGAGGTGCTTGGTTATAATCATAACATACAAAGCAGCTTTGGGGTTACCAAGGGCGTTCAATTGTCAATCCGAAAATGGATCTCTGAATCAATAATGACTTACTCATGAGGCCATCTGACTTGCCGCTTATGAAATCTCTCATTCAAAAATTGAGAGACTTTGATGCAAATTTTATAATTCTCCCGGGTATACAATCCGCTGCATCTATAAACACATTAGTCTTGCAAATAATTGACAGCATCCGGAGGATAAAATATGTTACGACTATTGCTGAAAAAAAATGTGATCACATATACATTGACCCAAATTTTCTATATTTCGACCCATTTAGGGCCGCTGCATGGTTCAAACAAAATGGATATATTGAGGATTCGTTTTGGATGATCTTTTTGGGGACACATTTCGGAAAAAATAAAAGGAGTGGCTGGAATCTTTTGAAACAGGTGTATAAAGGTGACAAAAGGAATGGGCCATGGACATGGAAGTCAATCAATTCAGATTTTGACGGTTTTCGCCGTTGGCTTCAGGCAGACTATGAAAGGATTAAGTCGTCTGGCAGCTTTGGCAATCATAGAAAATATCAGAGCCTTGATCCTTATTCAGATACAGGAACCGGTAATGCAATTGGAAGTTATCTTGAATGGATTAAATCTGAAGGGGGCCATAGTAGCCTTTTTAGTAAAGCCATTAAAATGTTTCCAGGCAATCCGCGCGCATCATTCAATTTTCTTTATAACTCCATAGATCAGGTTATGACTTTCGGCAGAACTGCTAAATTTGACTATCTAACCATGGTCGGAAAATTTGATCTAGCCGCGATTCAACCAGGACTCACATACATGAACGGAGCTACTGGTCCCAAAAGGGGGGCGAGATTACTATTTGGAGGAAGTGTAAACTCGCCTATTAACGAAAAAGAGTTAAATGATTTGCTCTCAAAATTGGATACACATCTCGGTCTATATTTCGGCATGCAGGTTCTGGAAGACTCTCTATGTAACTGGCAAAAGAACCCTGAACATTATATACACTTCGTAGGCTGACATGAATTATGTCAATGAGGCGTGGATATCATTCCAATCATATCTTTTTTTGAACGTATTGAAATAATTATTGGGAATTAGCTTTTGAAACTGTAACTGACCAACAACAATGCCTAGTGAGACATTAGATTGACGAGCTATCTCTTTTATCTCTTTCTCAGAAATTCTTGGACGAAATAAAAGCTCTCTTACATTTTTTGGAATTAACGCTTCCGCAGCAAATTGGTTAGCCTCATCTTCCTCGCTTTGAGAAGCGGAATACATGTTCTCTTCTTCGATGAAGACTTTGGTTTCTCCATGTAATATAATGTGTGCTGCTTCATGAAAAAATGTAAACCAAAATTGATCGTCAGATTTGTATCTGAAGCTTAATAGTATTAATGCTTTATCTGGATGCAAAAACTTAGCTAGTCCACTGGCTGCACACCCCGTCGGAGTCGGAGCTACCGCAACAGCTACACCACATTTAGAACACTCCTCTATTAATTTGGGCAAAAAGGCCTTTGGGTTTTTCAGCCGACTCAAAGATTTTAAGTTGGGCAACATTCTAATAAATTTCTCCTTACTCCATGTTGCACAGGCTATCGCTTCGGCTTGAATTTCTCCTTTTCTAAGCCAGGTCAAAAGAGATTCTGTTTTTGAGAGAATTTTTTCCGATTTCCTAAAGGAAACCTCAGACAATACATCACTATATTTTCTTCTCCAAGTCCAAACATCAGGTACAGAGAAATATTTTAGTAATGAATTAATCACATCACCGTTTTCTTTCTCAATCCAATTGTTCTTAACCATAAAATTTACGGGGAGCAACTTTAGCCATTTCTGGTGTTCTACGCCTTTTAAACGTTCAATATCGGACCTATATTGGCTTTCTCGTCGCAGCCAAAAATCTGTTGAGCCTCCTATGCATTTGTTCAGCTTTTGGGCAATAGATTCATTAATCAAAATATATCCATGAAGTAAATTATTAACTTCACTGATACTCGAGTTCATCATCTTTGAAAAATCGGAAATCGATAATTTTTTTTCGTTAAGAATGTCAGCGATAGTGTCCCCGGGAGTTGATGCCCAATTTGGATTAAAGTCGTTTTGATTACTCATTGCTAACGAATTTCGATTATCTGAATATAATTAACTCTCGGCCAGTCGATATCCTTCTCCTCATTTAACGGAGGCTTCTTTATATGCGAAGCGGCAAAAATAAGCTGCAAACTCTCAGCCAGATCAACTTTGTAAAAAGAATATGGTTTTGCAGGAACAACCATGGGGTTGCCAGATGGAAGATCGGCAATTGATACGGCGGCTCGAAGGTCTGCCAGTCGTGTTTTTAATACTTGTGACACGGCCGAACCGTAAGCATTTGTGGCTTTATCGTGATCCTCACAGATCGTTCGAATTAATCGATTCTGAAAAGCAAATCTCAATGCAGTTAATTTTCGAGCATGGTTGTAGTACATTAAAGCTATGTCTAATATTGAAATATAGCGCACAGCTGTCTGTTATGGGAAATAAATGTTAATATCAACTATTATCAGTTGTTCGGTAATGTTCGGACTCCTTTAATATTTGAAGGGAGAAAATAAAGTGTGGTGAAAGTAGGGTCAGCTGAAAGTAAACGATCTTATTTCTGAAGTTTCAATTCAGTACACATTTTTTCCAGCAGTTCGCAAGGATTAACACCTATTGCAAGAGCAATGAGATAAAGCTCATCCGATCGCAAATGACTTTTTTCGTTTAAAGTAAGTTCGTTCATTCTTGCCCGTGAGAGACCTGTTTTTCGGGCCACCTCTGACTTATTAACCGATTTCTCAGCAAGATAATCTCCAAGTTTTGTCATTGAATGATAGTGTTTTCTATAACAACTGATGTCTTAAAAGTAAAAAATTATAGAAAAACCTACATTTTAATTTGCAGTATGTAGGTTTTTCTATAATTTATGTTTGTTATTCTGTCAAAAACGATATAAAAACTAATACTCTTAAAACCTATTCAGATGCAAATTCGCTTCAACTCCAATCAAAACCTCCTCATCCAATCCTCCTCCGACATCTTCCAAATCCTCCAACCCGCCTTCCTCCGCCAGCCCGAACTGGACCACGATCGCGAGCATTTATGGTTGATGTGTCTCGATCATTCCCAAACCCCCGGATCACAGTCCGGGACAGGCTGCACCCTTGAGCTCCTCGGCCTCGGCACGCAGAACAACGTCCTCATTGATCCTATGGAAGTTTATCACCGGGCTTTACTGCGTCGTGCAGCATCCATCATCGTCGCGCACAATCACCCCTCCGGCAGCTTAAAGCCGTCCCGGTCCGATATCACGCCACAGAAAAACTCGTGGAAGCCAGCCGCTTCCTGAATGTCAAATTGCTCCCCGGGTCAAGCCCGGGGCAGGCTTTCACCTGATCATTTCCGAAACCGAATTCTACAGCTTCCTGGATAGTGGTGAATTCGAAAAAATGCAGACCCGGAAATTCATCATGTTCAACAGTGTCCGGAACCTGTCCCGGGCATCGACCCGGGAATGGAGTGATCCGGCTGCCTGCAAGAACATCCATTCAACAATTGATTCCTGAATCCATTAAACAACCTACCCATGAAGATCGATCAACCCATCACCACTATCGAAACAGACAACTCCTACATCCGCTCCGCCGCCGATGTCTTCTCCCTGCTTCAACCCATTCTCCTCGCAACTCCCTTTCCGCATCGCAATCGTGAGCACGTCTGGACCATCAGTCTTGACTCTGCCAACAAAGTCCTGCATATCGAACTCGTCACCATGGGCAGCGTAAACCGCGCGATCATCGAACCGATGGAACTATTCAGCACACCGATGCAGAAAAGAGCGGTGAAGCTGATCGTTGCACATAATCACCCCGGAGGTTTATTACGACCATCTCCAGCAGACAGATCGATAGCGGGAGAATTAAACCGCCTGGGCAGGGAGTTGAAAGTACCGGTCATCGATCATGTGATCATTACGGAGGAAGGGTATTACAGTTTCGCAGAGCGGGGCCAAATGATGGAACTGCCGCGTAAAGATATCTTGCATGCAACAATGGAGTTGAGCACAACCAGTTTCCGAAGGATAAAAAGAAAGAGAATGCTGAGACGGAGGTTTGTGTGACACTGGGCCGCCACCCGTTCCACTCCTGGAAGATATCTAACTCATCCGGGATCATATCACATTTACGAAGTGATTGCCACAATTCCTCCGTTAAAAAAACATTTCCCGACGTATTATACTCATGGCTCTTGCTTACTCCAATAATAGCTTCGCACCATAAAACGATCCTATTATGAATCTTCAAAATTCTCTTATCATTAACTTCTACTACGGCATAGATGATCTCGACCCACTGTTCGAACTTGAAGACAAATTACGTGCAGTCATAGACGAAAATGAATTAGGCCACTACGATGGACACGCGATCAATATGGACGATACCGACGGCATTTTATTTATGTACGGAGACGATCCCGAGAAAATATTCGAAGCCATCAAACCCGTATTGCATCAAACGTCTTTCATGAAAGCAGCCGAAATCAATATCGAAATCGTATCTCCAAATCAGCCAAAGAAGCGATCATTTACTCTTGAATAAGCATACGGCGTTATCAAGCAATGGGAGCCAAATGGTGCGTTGTGCATCGTATCGGAAGACCGATAAAGCTGATTACATTATCAATTCTTCCTGTTGATCAAATTCACCACCACCTTCACCATCATCTCCTTTTCCTCCGGCTTGCTTTCTGCAATCATCAAAGTCAATGCAACAAGCGCATTGTCTGCGATCCTGCGCAAACCGTCTTCTTTATACAATAATCCGTTCTTCTCCAGGAACCAAACAAACAGGAATGCGGCAATGCGCTTATTCCCGTCACTGAATGAATGATTCTTGACAACGAAATACAGGAGGTTGGCTGCTTTTTCCTCCACGCTTGGATAAAGAGACTCACTATCAAAAGTTTGATAGATCGCCGCCAGTGATCCCCGGAATGATTCGTCCTTTTCATTTCCGAAAAGAGAACTGCCACCAAATTTATCGCGGAGACTATGAATGGCGGACATGGCATCATCATAAGTAATTTGAAACAGATCATCCTTTGTAGTGCCTTTTACTTCGAGCTGCTGATGATCATACTGGTCAAGTATATCCAACGCATAGGTATAATCCGTCAACACTTTCAACAGCCCGGTGGCCTCATCAGAATTCAGGTCTTTATTTTCCACTACATTTCCAAGCAGGCGTACTGTTTGTTTAAGTTGGTCGAGTTGCGCTTCCTGTTCTTTCAGTTTTTTTTCATTTAAGGCATAGCCTTTTACCAGATACTCTTTTAGTATTTTATTCGCCCAGATCCGGAACTGGGTTCCGCGAACAGAATTTACCCGATAACCTACGGAAATGATCACGTCCAGGTTATAATACTCAATATCCCGCGTCACAGTCCGCCCGGCTTCATTTTGAACTGTTGCATTTTTTGCAACAGTTGCCTGCGGGTCTAATTCTTTTTCATTGTATATATTTTTCAAGTGCCTGGATATTACAGACTTGTCTCTCTCGAACAGCTCCGAGATCTGATTGAGATTCAGCCAAACGGTATCCTGTTCCAGCCTTACATCAATGGACGTTTGACCTTCGGGAGATTGATATATGATAATGTTGCCGGTAGTCATTGTTATAGTTTAACAGTAAACAAATGGATCAGTTCTTCAAATCTCGCAAGGATGGTTCACTCTATCCTGTACTTATACCATGTTTTTTGGCCGGAAAAAGCCGTTTTTTCTTCGGAGAATATTTCAACCTTTGCATAATGAAATTGAAGAGGGTGCTTTTTATAGCACCAATTGCCAGTTTTTACAAACACTTCCAATGGACCTGCGTTCGGGACTGGTTGCGAATCAATGTCCGGAAAACATCACTAAGGCTTAAACCATAGCCTGGTTGGTTTTCGAAAAAAATATTTTCTTTAATTAATTGAATATGAAATGAATAGATATAGACTGTTATAAATTGCTCTTTACAAAGAGCAATTTTACCCTATTTTTGCTCTTTCCAAACAGCACTTATGGAAAAGCTATTCGAAAAATCATCCAAAAAACTGGACCGGACCCCGGACCGTTTCTATAGATATCTTCTTCAGGACATTGATTTCTCCAATCGTATGATCGGCATCAAAGGCGCAAGAGGAGCCGGTAAAACCACTCTTTTGCTGCAATACGCACACAGGGAACTGCCGCTGGACCACCAGGTTCTATACACCAGCCTGGACGACCTCTGGTTTACAGAAAATAAACTCGTCGATCTGGCAGATGCTTTTGTAAAACAAGGTGGCCGCTACCTCTTGCTGGATGAAGTCCACCGCTACCCCAACTGGTCGCAGGAACTCAAAAATATCTATGATGATCAACCCGATCTTTCAGTGATCTTCACCGGTTCATCGATCATGCACCTCGACAAAGCCCGGGCAGATCTGAGCCGACGCGCTATCATGTACGAATTGCGCGGTCTTTCCTTCAGGGAATATCTTTCACTGGAGACAACAGTATCGCTGACCAAGCTCGGCTGGGAAAACCTCCTGAAAGATCATGTGCAGATAGCCCGCGGCATTATTCAGCAAATAAAACCGCTGGAACATTTCTCCGCGTATCTCAAACATGGATACTATCCTTACTTCCTCGAAAATGTGAACGTCTATCCGCAAAAACTGGAAGAGACGATCTCACTCGCCTTAAGCACCGACCTGCCTGCTTTGCATGATCTTACGCCCGCAAGCATTGAGAAGATCCGCCAACTCTTATACATCATTGCGGAGTCTGCTCCATTCAAACCGAATATTTCAAAATTGAGCGAAAGAACTGGTGTGTCCCGTAACACGCTGATCAGCTTTCTGCATCATTTGGAAGACCTGCGGATCATCAATGGCCTGTATCATTCGGCCACCGGTATCGGCGCCTTACAGAAGCCAGAGAAGATCTACCTGCATCATCCCAACCTGCAATATGCACTCGCCTATTCTGCAATGGAGATCGGCACTGTCAGGGAGAGCTTCTTCATCAACCAGGCATCGGCAGTAAAAGACGTAACCTACACGAGCGAAGGGGATTTTGCCGTGGAAGGTGACATATTCGAGGTTGGCGGTAAAGACAAACAGCAGCGTCAGCTGAAGAATTTTAAACGATCATTTATAGCGGCAGATGGCATCGAAATAGGACATGAACACAAGGTTCCGTTGTGGATGTTTGGCTTGTTATATTAGTCGGGGCACCTCCCACATATTGCCCCTTATCTTTCTATATCGACCTTTCCCCCAGGTCATCGTCGCTTCCTCTTAAAAGCTCCATCTCTTTCCTTATCAATCCGCCCGCCCTCATACCCGCACACACCCATTCTCGGAGAATTCACCATCGGCATGGCGGCATAATCGGAATAATCACCGCAAGCTTTTGCGTGCTTCTTCTCACACTTTTTACAAAAACCTCCTCCGTCGTATCGAATACAAACGCCGCACACTTTAACCGCAGGCTCCTTCTTGCAAATCTCACAAAGCATTTCGGGAGGCTCATTGCGCGAAAGCAGGATAATGTCATCCTCCGCCATCACGGGAAATTCCGCCTGCACAGACAAGTGCAACGACGTTGTACTACCAAAATCATAATCATATTGCAGGATCAATTTCGGAACAAGTACCTCTTTCAATTGAAGGTCTTTCGGAACTTCACCACTATCCGTGTCCATCATACGTTGGTAGGCATCGAAATCTCCGGTCATCAGCAATCTGTTAGCCTCCATCATTTCAGTCAGGTTGGGTTTTCGTGGTTTTTTCCGCAGATTGGTGAAGGAACTCATATGTCCGCAGCATTCCAGCCAGATATCACGCAGGAAATCATCGAGATCATCAAAGTAAGTGTCTCCATCTGCCCAGAGCGACAGAAAGTAAGGCGTTTTGCCCCACTTTGAATTGGTTTCTACTTTAAGGAGAAAAGAGTGCCCGGGCTTCCCGGTCTTTGCCTCCTCTTTTAGGTGGCTTTGAAGATGCCTGTGAAGGGTCTTCTTCGGAAATAGCTGATTGCAATAAAGGCATTCGCCTTGTGAATCTGGAATGGACATAACAAATTAAAAAGTTTTTGACCACCGGAAACGACCAGTTTGTCAAAATATTTTCTTACAAAATGAACAAAGAAAGTTGATAACTACCTCAGCGATTGCCTGAATTTTTCCAATAATAGCTTAATGGGATTTCCTTCTTTTACCTCATCGCCCTAAGACATTGATATAGCCTAACCATCAACTTTGATCCAGCTCAAATATCGCTCTATACGAATTTCCCATCCGCTCAATCTCCTCATCCGTAAGTTTCGAAAACTGGTCCCTTCTTCTTTTTGGAAAAATCCCCTTATTCTGATGCAGGAAAATCAGCATTGAATTTATATCCCGATCAGGCATGTCCACGATTTGCTGCAACGCCCGCTTAGCTTCATCATACCGTTGAAGAAAGATTATTTCCGAGGGCATATCCTGTTCTAATGTAGCGTGAATCGTCTCCAGTAAATAAACGCTATGAGCAGTCAGATCAGGATAACGATAATACCCTTCCACCTCATCCGGATTTGTCAACACGATTTCTCCATTATCATTTTTACCGTATTTAACACGCTCCATAAGTGGTCTCGAATAGCGCTCAAGGATCTGATCGTAATCCCTGATATTGTTCAGCATGTGTGCAGATACTGGAATGATCAACCCCGGTGCAACAACTCCATCATGCACCAGGATATCATGGATCAGGAAACGGTGAAGCCTTCCATTTCCATCTTCAAATGGATGGATGAATACAAAACCAAAAGAAAGCAATGCCGCCCTGACCTCCGGAGGAGTTACAGAAAATGTTTTTATCGCTGACGCTTTCAATCCATTCATCAGCGATCCGGCAATTTCCGGCGGTGGACAGATGTAATGGATCAGGTCGTGATAGTTTGGTAATAGTTCGCCGACATAATTTTGAAAATCCCTGAAACCTTTGGCGGCAAATCTTGGATCAACAATAGCGTTTTGCAAACGGATCAGCCGTTGCTCATCCATCATCTCCTCAGTTTGTTCTGCTCCAGCTTGCGACAATAAGGAAATAAATCTTTCCATACGATCTGCTGAAGGCGTCTCTTTTTCGATTTCGAAAGAAGAACGCGTTTCTTTTTTGTACAGGTAACTGATAGCCCGTGAAAAGATCTCCTGGGGAAAATCATCTTTCAATTGTTGGATCCTTTCCTGAATATTTATCTTTAAAAGCTTCTCAAGCGCTGGTGTCCTTCTGATCACCGGGCAAAATTCCGGCGACCCCAGCAGGTTATCGTTCACCCTCCATTTCCGGTTCTTTACTGTGTTTCCTGTGATGTGTTTTCCCTGTTCAAGCAGGTCAACATAATTGCCGGTTGCAGGCTGCGGAAGGTCGATCTCCTGACCAGTGAGCCATTCGTAGAGGAAGCCAGTTTTACGGGAATATCTACCCGCGGGAGATTCAAGAATAAAGCTCCGGATCTCACCATGAGAGATCTTTTGAAAAACGGCTTTCAGAAAGTCCAGGTTAAGATCATCATATTTTAACGCAAATTCAAGGTGCTGCAAGGGCTCATCCCGCTCCGGTTGGTATTTTAGGCCATAGACCTGCTCAACATTGCCCTTTGATGTCAATTCAATCGACTCATTATTCCCGATATAAGAGCAGTGGGTAAGTGAATGAGGAAGATTGTATCTTTCCTTTAACCATTGAAAACCGGCGGATTTATTAGGCATATTTACGGTAAAACAGTTTTACAATACTGTAAAATACATATTATCGGCAATAAATACTGTAAAATGCATACAAATAACCTTTGCGGAAGTGGTGCCAGGTCAATTCCCGTCTCATAACCTCTCGTTTTTTAAGCTATGGCGAACTTTCTTCAACAACATCTGACCGCCTTTAAATCGCTCTTCAATTGCCGCCAGGACATCTTCGCCACCCGTTGGGAACTCCCCACCAAAAGCGGCTATATGCCCGCTTACTACTACGATCCCTATCATTATCGCATTCACAAAATGAAAGGCGGCACTTTTCAGAACTATCCTGACAAATCATATCTCCAGCTCACTGATGACCAGCTCGTCAAACACCTGAACGGAGAACATTTCATCGGCATCTACCCTTTATTGCAGGATAATACATCCTGGTTCATTGCTGCCGACTTCGACGAAGGCAACTGGATTACTGCTGCCCAACAATTCATCTGCGAATGTGAGGATAATGGCTTGTCCGCATACCTTGAACGTTCACGCTCCGGCAATGGCGCGCATGTCTGGATCTTTTTCGATAAACCAATACTTGCCTATAAAACCCGCAAAGTAATTTTATCGCTGCTAATATCTTCCGGAGCAATTTCTGCTTTCGATAAAAACAGCAGCTTCGACCGGCTGTTTCCAAATCAGGACCAATTGTCCGGAAAAGGTTTCGGCAACCTCATCGCGTTGCCGCTAAACGGAATCGCGGCACAGCAAGGAAACACTTGTTTTATTGATCCCAGTACGCTGGTTGCGTATGCAGATCAATGGCAGTTTATCTCAGCCATCAAAAGAACTCCTTCACAACGAATAGAAGAGCTCTTTGCCAAAATAAATGGAAACAATGATCTCTCGGTAATCGATGGAAAACTTCAGATAACACTATCCAACAATATTCGTATTAATCGCTCCGCCGTTCCACCCCTTCTTTTTTCTTTCATAAAAGAAGAATTGAATTTTCTTAATTCCGAATTTATCATCCGGCAAAAAACCGGCAGGAACACATTCGGAATTGAACGCTATTTCCGGTTCATAGAAGAAAATGGAGGGATGGTTTCTCTTCCAAAAGGATTCACCGGCAAGCTGATCCGGTTCTGTAGAGAAAATACCATCGATCATAATTTTACAGATGAACGGATACTGCACAAACCCGTTTCATTTTCTTTTCAAGCCACATTACGACCACATCAGGAAGACTGTATAAAATCGATCGATAAAAAAGACCTCGGTGTTATCGTCGCACCGCCCGGATCAGGTAAAACTGTCGTGGCACTGAAAGTCATTGCTGACCGGCAACAACCAACATTGATCGTTGTACACCGGAAGCAATTAGCCACACAATGGATAGAACGGATCGAGTCTTTCCTCGGTATTCCGCAAAAGCAGATCGGCAGGATCGGCCAGGGGAAATCAAGTATCGGTAAACAGATCACTGTTGCGACGATTCAGAGTCTGGCAAAATCTGATCTTAATGATCTTCATAATAAATTCGGATTGATCATCGTCGATGAATGCCATCATATTCCCGCTGAAACATTCCGGAATACCATTGCGAAGTTCAACTCCAAATATCTATACGGACTTACCGCCACACCATTCAGGAAGTACAATGATGGCAGGATTATCTTCATCCATCTCGGTGAGATCATTGCAGAAATAAGCGCAGCCGCTTTACCCGCCTCACATCATCCAAAGATCATTATCCGCAACACGGAACTGAATGTTCCGTTCAACGCAAAGACCGATCAGTTCGAAACGCTGTCGAAGATACTCGTGCACGATTCTTCAAGGAACCGGCTGATCCTGAAAGATATCGTCGACGAATTAAAGAAAGGCAGAAGATGCGTGATCCTAACGGAACGCAAAGAGCATATTGAAACGCTTGAGCAATACCTGAAGCAATCTTTCGAAACGATCACGCTAAGCGGCGATGATGCTGAAACTGCGCGTAAAGCAAAATGGAAGATCCTGCAACAGGGAAATTACCAGGTGCTGATAACGACAGGGCAATTCTTTGGAGAAGGATCCGACCTGCAGAATGCGGAAAGCCTCTTCCTGGTGTATCCATTTTCTTTTGAAGGAAAATTGATCCAGTACATGGGCAGAGTACAGCGATCGGAGATTAGCCCGGTCATCTATGACTACAGGGATATCCAGATCGATTACCTGAACCGCATGTTTCTAAAGCGAAATGTGTATTACAGGAAACTGGAAAAGCAACGAACACTATTTGATTTTCCTGCTGAAGAGGAGAAAGATGTTCCTGTTAAAACTCAACTGGAAGTCATCATAGAAAAAGTTATCCGTGTAAAGATCGCTGAATTGGAATTCCTGTATGGAAGTATCCAGTTCCAGCATACGCTTTCCGAACATCCTGCCGCATTGAAGTTTGATATTGAACAGGTGCATATTCGTCCTGAGTTTGAAGTATTGAAACCGTACTTTGAAAAACATCTCGGATCAAAAACGGCTGATGTTCATATAACCGTTGTGATAGACCGGCAGAACCAGGTCACGGGATTATCCGCCAGCTCTGCGGCACTTGAACAGCTTAACCGCGAAGTGGTGGAAGGCATCCGGTTCAGGTTCATGGAGCGGAACTTTTTTAACAAAAAACAGGTTCCCGGTCAGTCTGATCCGGCACAGCAATCAGATCTTTCAACGACCAGCACACTTTATGGATCAGGAGAAGAATTGCTGTCGCAGGTTTTGGAAAAGGGAAATTACCGCCATCAAAAGCAGTTGCATTATTTGTCGGAGAATCATCTTGGACAGATCCTGAAGATCCGCTTTGTGCTTTCTCCGTTTTCGTTTGTATTCCTGCTCGAAGGAAATGAACGGTATCATCTGGTAATGGAAACGCTGGATACAGACGAAGCGACTTATCTCTGGCATCTTCCAAAAAATACGCAGGAGCTGAGATCGGAGATTCGGCGGATTGATCAGCAGTTGATGCAGATCAGGAATGAGGGACGGCAGAGGTTTCTGGAGACGAATCCGGAGAATTTTAGCAGGGTGGTGCATGATTATTCGGAGGAGAGGAAGGGGTTTGTGGTGTGGAAGGGGATGGTGGAGGAGAGGTTGTATTGATCATCTATAAGAAATACGTTTTTCATTGGAGGCTATGGACTATCAGGTAAATCAAGGTTCCTTACCAACCTACTACGTCAATTACTCGCCCATCACAATCAAATCTCCCTACCTGTGTTACAAACCTCTTTCGACAATAAATTTCATGTTTCGCGGCCGCCTTTCCATTCGTAAAGAGGCAGTTACTATTGAGCGAAATAAGTTTGTCGAACTTTAGTCCCTTTTTCGCATCTTTTGGAACTTTAAAATCAGCAACACATCTGGCAAATTCCCGTATTATTTTTACGTCGATTTCTTTGCTTTTGTTGATCTTATATTTTGCATCCATTATTAAAATTACATCTCGCTCGTCAGGATCTATTTTAGCATTTTTACGTTGAATTGAAATGTCTGCTGCAAAAGTAGTCCCAGGACAATCACTTATCCGTATGTTAGTGCCTAAACAAAATTGAAATAATTCATTCCCTGTTGTCAAGTCTTTAATTGAAAATCTGGAATAGCCAGCTTTGTCGGCCGGATTTCGGGGGAAAACATACTTGCCAGCAGGATTTTTTACTAATTCTATCTCGTGCTTTTTTGATAAGTCTTTTAATACAGAACTAGCACAGAAGAATTCATAAATATAACTGTCATCGTCGTCTGGGACTGATTTGATGAATCCGAAGGCCTTACCAGTTCGCTCCCATTTTGTGAGCTTTTCAATGGCATTCTTCAATTGCTTTACGGGGACCAAAGGCATGTTTACTCATTTAAATCAATTGGCAATGGTTTATTCTTAAAGATCTTGTCAAACGTCTTATTTAAATTGTCTGATTGGTATTCTTGTATCAGTTGATTGTAACTATCTAAAAAATCCTGTATTCGAGATGTTTGAACGGACACTCTATCTGCAATATTTGTGTCACCATCTGAAAACGAAATTCGATTAGATTGCTCTTCACCTAGCACGTCCTGCATGTTAGCATTAGCGGCTTCAAGCTGTTGCGCAGGGACCACCACAGCGTAGTTGAAATACTCACGAAACAAACTGAAAACCGCATCGTGGTTATAAATATTCATAAGAGCCTTAGGATATCTTTCAAGCAGTAATTGACTAAAAGCCTTTCTGTGATCTATATGCATCGCGTTAAGAGCAGCTCCTAAGTAAGTTCTTGCAGTGAAGATTCTGTCTTTAATAATCGCGTTATATTCAGTTGAGCTGAGTCGATAATACTTGTTTCGGAAATGACGAATTAGATGCTTGTCATAGGATTTTATCCTGGGAATAGAATAGATATAATTATCAATTTCTTTTTCATCAAACTTCGTTTCCAATTGTAGTGTTAGCTCGATTTTTAGTCGATTTTCGCCTCCCTTGTTTACTGTAATTGCGCTCTGATCGATGGAGTTTATTGTATACAAATAAGTAAAAAATCGACCGTCTTCCGCTAAACGGAAAAAAATCACATGATCTCCCTCTCTTCCATTAAATCGCCTTCCTTGATCCCAAGAGACGCTTTCCTTTTGACTACCGCTGATATCCAGTCTCTTCTGATTAAATAGCCAATAATACATGAGATTGAATTAAGTTCGAGCCTTGGATATCAACTACTTCCCTTTAAACTCCTCAAAAAATCCAAAATCCACATCATACACCACTTTCGGCTTCAATCCTAAGTTATATTTTTCAAACAACTCCACCAATTTCTCTCCATCCACCAACTCAATTGGCGGTGCTCCCTCCCGGATGGCCTCCTGCTTTGCGTCCTTTGTAAAATAACTGGTCGTTATGATGATCCCTTTATCCGTCCGCCCTTGCATTGCTCCACGAAAATCCCTTACGTGTGGAGACCCAACCGAACCCTTATATCTCTTGCATTGAAACAAAACTTTAAAACTCACCAGGTCATTCATTTCTAATAAACCAATTCCATCTATTCCGTCATCTCCGGAACGGCCAGTTACTTGTACATTCTGGAATTTACATTCCGTCAATAAACGCTTACAAAGACGCTCAAACCCTGATGGACTAAGTTTATGAATAATATTCAACAACACATGCGTATGGTCTTCATCTTCTGTAGAAACCTCATCTTCCTGACCCTCCCGATCTTTAGATGCATTCTTAATCTCCTTCGTCGCGAACGTAGAATGCACCATCTTAAACATCTCCTGGATATCCTTCTCCGACAACTTTGCATTAAAACCCTTTTCCGTCAGCTTCCACGTACCCCGGGTACTTGAATCGATATACCCTGCCTTACTCAAATACATCTTCGCCCATTGGATCCTGTTCCTGACTCTTGATTGTCCACTGGAAATAGTCTGCTCCACTTCCGCATCGGGAATACCCATGCGTTCAATTACCAGATCCATCACCTCAGAAGTAATACCAGCACCACCCATCTCATTGAGTGTTGCCAAAACAGGATTCACATACTTTAAAAATTGCGGCCCTTTCATCGTTATATATTTTATAGAACAGGTTAATCCATTAACGGGACTTCTTCCAATCGCTTCTTCCATTTCTCCCAGTCCGGCATATAGCGATCCTGCAGCCGGTAAAACTTCGGCCCATGATTCAGATACTTCAAATGGCAGATCTCATGCACCATCACGTAATCAATACACTGCACCGGGGCCTGGACTAATGACAAGTTCAGCAAGACATTCTCCTTCTCTGTACAACTTCCCCAACGCTTTGTAAGGCGACGGATCAACAACTGATTTAGTCCCAGCTTTTCTTTCCGTAGTATATGGCCATGCCTTCTTAATCTTTCATGAAATATTTCCTTCGCCTGCTGCCTGTACCACGATTGCAGCAATGCAGCAATTCGCTTTTGATCACTCTTGCGGAGCGCATTCACCCATATATATCGTCCCTTTCGTTCAACAGACTCAGCCTTTGCTACAACGACTTTAAGCCTGTATTTTCGACCAAGAAAATAAAACGTCTCTCCACTCACATATTCCGGATGACGCCGCGGCAACTTTTCATCCAGTCTCTCAAAATGCCGCAATTGTTTGCTGATCCATCCCGCACGCGCTTCCAATTTTTCAAGTACTTTCTCCCGGCTGGAATCCTGAGGTGCAGTAATAATCACCCGGCGATCAGGAGATACAGATATACCCAAAGTCCTTCTCTTGCTGTATTGCAACTGAAAAGGAATTCGGGTAGTGCCATATTGAATATATAAAGGTTCATTCTTTGCCATCAGTATACGTTCTTAGCAACTAGAATAAAACGGGCTAATATTTTATCAAGTATATCAAAAGAAAGTGGAGTGTCCCATTGATCTGCTTTCGCCATCAGAAAGTCTTCCGCATCATTCATCATTTTTTTTTGTACGTCCTCATTTCGCTGCCAATCGCGGATCACGAGAGAAGAAATGATCTCGGCAACCTGTATTCCTGTATTTGCCAACTCTTCATCCATTTCAGGGCCGGGCAATACATGGTCATTTAATTCTTGCCGCAATATTCCATAAAAAGCCCGCGCTTCAGGCTTTCCCTGTAAAAGAGATGATTCCTTTGAGATACTGCCTTTCACAAGCTCCTCACGGATGCGCAATTGCTGCTGCAGGTATTCTGCTTCCGAAATTCGCATGCTCATGAAATTGGCTATCGACTGATTGATGAGATCAGAAAACCGTGTATAATGAACAGGATCCTCATCCATTTTTTCGGCAATTTCCTTCGACATGGCATGCGCAATGGCATCTGCCTTTGAAGCCGCAGATCCTGTCAGCCGGGAAACCTCTGACTTGAATGCATTATCGTCAAAAATATTGATCGGACCCGTTATTTGAATAATGCTCTCAACTCCCACATGTGTGTCAATCATCTTGCTGATTCTCTGGTCATATTCTTTATAATCAATCCTGGCAGCATATCTTGCCTGCAATGATCTTCGTAATGAATCGAAGAACTTAAACTCATCAATAAAGAATTCAATTCTTTCAGGCGGAAAAAGATCAAACATATCATCAGACGCAAGGGCCGTCTGGAGATTCCGCGCGAAATCGCGCAATCTTTCTGCAAATTCATCTCTGCGGTCTTTCGGGCCAAGATGCCTTTCCAGCAATTCGTTATCCCGCATATTGGAGACTCCTTTGAAGGAATCGATCAAACGTGAATATCGAACGGGTAACTTTTCAACTTCATCTTTAACACTTGAAATAGTTCCTTCCAGGTCCTCAGCTTTAAATGCACTTAGCTCCTGATACTCATTCAATGCCTCATCCAATCGCCCGAGAATGCCAACATAGTCAATCACGTGACCAAAATCTTTCCCCTCCATTAACCGGTTAACTCTTGCAATGGCCTGCAGAAGATTATGTTCCGCCAGATGCTTGGCGAGATAAATAATCGAACATCGCGGCTCGTCAAAGCCAGTCAATAATTTACCTACAACGATCAATAACTCTACTTCTTCACCTGCCTCACCATATTTTGTCAATGTCTCCCGCTCATATTCTTCCATACCACCGGGATATGCTTTAGAAACTTTATCCCACCATTTGATTACGTCTGACGTTGGCTTTTCATCCACTTCTTCGTAATCTTCCCGCATGTTGGGCGCTGAGATCACCACTCTCGCATTTATTTTTAAATCCGGGTTGAGCTGTTGCTCGAAATATTTTAAGTATTTCAAGGCTGTTTCCCGTAGAGGTACCGCAAGCATCGCCTTGAAACCTTTACCCTTCCAGTTATTACAATAGTGCTCTGAAATGTCAAATGCAATCTCTTCTATAACCTGTTGGCCGCGGTATAGTCTTGTAATAGTTGCATTCTTTTTCTTTAGATCAGCTTCTTCTTCGTGCGGCAGAGATTCACTAAGCCGTGCAAACTCTTTATCCAGAATTCCTCCATTGATTGAAAGCTTTGCAGAACGGCCTTCATACAATAATGGGACAACAGCCTTATCTCGAACCGCTTGCTCGATAGTATAATTCGGCTCAATAAAACCGCCAAATTTAGTAGCAGTAGAACGCTCGTCGTTCATTAATGGGGTACCTGTAAATCCTATGTAACAGGCTTTCGGCAACACTTTTTTCATCCGTTGATGTGTAATTCCGTATTGACTGCGATGGCTTTCATCCACCAATACAAATATGTTGGATGATTCGTTCAGAAAATCTTTACGGTTCAATACTGCATCAAACTTATCAATGATCGTAGTGATCACTTCCGCTCCGTTATCCATTACGAGCTCTGCTAGGTGTGCGCCTGTGCGTGCCTGTATGGGATGCTTTTGACAGGCTTCGAACGTTTGGGTGATCTGATTATCCAGGTTGATCCGGTCTGTAACGATTATCACCCGCGGATGAAGAATATCCTTATCCAAAGCAAGATTTTTTGCCAGCATCACCATGGTAAGACTTTTACCACTTCCTTGTGTATGCCAGATCACGCCGCCTTTACGTTGCCCTTCCGGATTGAATTCCTTCACTCGCGTCAACGTATTCTTCACTGCAAAGTATTGCTGGTAACGGCAGATCTTTTTTACGTTTGCATCATACAGCGTGAACTTATAAGTGATCTCCAGTATCCGCTCCTGCCGGCAAAGGCAATACAATAATTTATCCTGTGCCGTTGGCAAACGGTCCTCGTTACTTTCTTCTATTCCGGCTAATGGCTGATTAATCAATGCCCGTACTTCTGATTCTACATCATATTGCTCCTGCCAGTTGGCCCAAAACTTTGCTTTGGTATCAATGGTTGCGTACTTCACGTCGTTTGCCTGCATAGCCAGCAGTATCTGCACATAGTGAAATAAGCGTGGCGCACCTGATTCACGCCCCTGGTTGCGCAGATGTTGGGAGATGGCTTCTTCGATAGAGCCATTCGTATCCCTACGTTTGTTCTCGATCACTACAAAAGGAATCCCATTAATGAATAATACCAGATCCGGCCGGATGGTTTTCTGAATCCCCTCTACTGCAAACTCTTCAGCCACATGATAACTGTTGTTGCCAGGGTTTTCCCAATCGATATATTTAATAGTAAAACTTTTCTTATCACCTCGGATCACTTCCTCAAAGCTCTTGCCAAGGGTGAGTAGATCGTAGACCTTTTCATTGGTACGGACGAGTCCTTCATCCGGCAGACTTTTGAGGGAATGAATGGCTGACTGGATATTGCTGTCGGAAAATTTATGAACGGCTTTTTTATACTCAAACGAGTTGATGGCGCGAAGGCGGTCCTCCAGAATACCTTCCAGAATAACCTGGCTTTTGCTGCTACGCTGCCTTTTCAGTTCTTCTCTACTGATGTATTGCCATCCCATCTTTTGAAGGAGCAGCAGGGCGGGATATTGGGAATCGTAGTGCTCGGAGTATTTGTTCATGGTACTCTTTTTATAAACGAAGTAATTCATTACACGCTGTATTCCATCACCTTGCAGAGGTTTTTAGAGTAACTTCTATTATTAGAAGTTAATTTACCGGTATCCACAATTTGTGGATAAAACAGTTTTGTCTATATTTGCAATGAGATTCATCTCTACGATGAGAAGGAATTCAGAAAACGTCAGTCCTCGATGGCTGGCGTTTTCCGCTTTATATAAGTAAGCCCGGCTTGCCTCGTTTTTCAAATTTATTCATCAATAATTTATAGTTGGCTGGTAATAAGTGATAGGCCGTCAATAGAAAAAAGGCCGACTTATCTCTTAATGGCTCCAAAATTATTACGTAACGTTCATCTTTATCCAATATATAGGTCCTATTCTCGTGCTCAACACTAAATACAATCGTTTTCCCGTTTGCTTTTTCATCCACATGTGGTTTTATCCAATGAAGCCGTACAGATCTATCGGATTCAAATTCTCTCTTCCGCGTTTTCTCGTCTGTTATAACAGTCACCAAATGACGGAAAAGCCTGTCCATCTTGTCTTCTCCGTCTGCAGTTGTAGGAAATATTTGAATACCCCGAAATTTAAACGAAGCATTGTTCGCAATATCCCGGTCAAATACTCGGCGCAAAGAGGTATGGTTGTCTCTTTCCGACAAAGCATACAATTCGAGAAGTTGGTTATAGATTTTTAATAAGTTTGTTGGCATAGCACTATTGCAGTTCTATAAAAAATAGGTTGAACTTTTCTTCATCTTTAGATGTTTGACAGTCCAATGACTTATCTGATAGTTTTTCTATTCGATTAATTAGCTTCGTTTTAAGCTTTGAAACCTTTCCTTTTTTGTCATCCTCTGAGACATTCAATTTATAATTGATTGCACCCATTAAAAAATCAGCGAGCTGCATAAAGCCGCTTTCGTCTGAGCGTATGGGCTGAATCTTCCTTATAGAAGAATAGTCAACTCGCAATACGTCTCTTAATTTATTTGCCTTATATGCACTAATCGTATCTTTTATATCTGTATAAATATTGTAGCTGTAAAGCATATTCACCTTATGGTAAAGTAACTGATAATACATCCGGTAATAAAAGTCATCAAAGTCTTTTCCGTAATATTTCTGTTTTATCTGATCCTTCTTTATCACTATAGACCGAAATATCAAATCCGCACTAAAGAAAAAATCTACTAATTCATTGTAAAAATCTTCTTTCCCCGCATACAAATTTGACCACTTTATTTCTCCTTTAACAGCATGCCGTTCCTTTAAAGAGTCAAACGACTGCTTTAAAACATCCTTCATGTGATAAGGTACTCCGACATAACTTAACATCATATATTTTTTATGGTCATTCTCTAAATGACAGCTTTCGTCGCAATATAAGTTGAAGGTTTTTGACATTTTATTAATTTAGAAGCTATAATATAAATTATTGGAATTTTAGCTTTATTAATTTAAACTGCAATTCTCTTTTGGCCCGTCAAAAGCGTTTTTATCAGAGCTGTTTTTTGATATTTAAGACAGGTAAGCTCGTTTCCAAGTATCTCAATTTCTTTATCAACCACTTTTAAGAAATCAGCAATTGCGTCCTGTTCACTTTTTTCAGGTAAAAAAACTTTTATGTGCTTCAAATCACTCGCGTATAAATGGACTACGGAGTGCCCTTCCCCAATTCTTCTTATTTGCTGTTTAACCTTGTTGGTATTTAATGCAAGTGATAAAAAAATAGAGTTTATATCTCTTTTGACTTCAAGAATAATCACATCTCCTCCAGCATAGGCAACCATTTCTCCATCATATGCGATAGCCTTTCCAATGTCTTCTAAAGTCTCTCCCGATCCCGCAAACAAAACTGTTCCACGTCTTATTTCCCGGCTTTCTCTAGCAACCTCATCTGGGATAAAAGAATAGAAATTTTTTATAAAAAAATTATGTTTTGTATAGATATCACCATATCTCACACAAGGAAAACCCGTTTTGGTTAATTGATCTTTTGATACCCCTTTACCCTTTGAAAACTTTCCTAAAGCACCAATCTCGTACATCTTCCACTCCTTTTTATAACCGCTCAATCTTACTTTGCCGCTACACAATTGTTCGATTAGCCCATCACAAACCTTTCTTTTAGCCTCCAAAAGCTTTGAAAGGCACTCTATGCGTTTATCCCATGTATAAAGGAGCTTCGCTATTTTCCTTTGCTCATTGATCGCTGGAAAAAGAAAAACTTCTTTTGAAAGAAGAGCCCAATCGGCTCGAGGCATTTTTGTCCCTGTAGTCCTATTACACCTTTCAATAAAATCATCAGTTTGTACTAGGTAATACAGGAATAGGTTATCTCCCATATTCTCTTTAAATGATAACACCCATGTCTCGGACGAAGCTATGCCCTCCATTTTTGCAAAGAAAAATTTTCTCAAATATGGTCTTAGCTTTCCGAACACAACATCCCTAGATTTAAACCTGTTTTTTATACTTTTTTGCTTCAACGAGGAAACACTGCCAATTAATCTTCCTGTGGCTGCCTCTATGTGCTCTAATTCAAAACACCTGATATCCTCCTTTTCAGTCGCGCAATTATGCTTTTCCTTTCGTTTATTAATAAATTCTTCGAACATAGCATACACCCAACCTTCAGGAACAGTAGCGTTTTGTTTATGTATATCTTTCATCATCATTGCTTTTTCTTTTGCTCGATATCTTTAATTTCCTTGTCAAAATCTGACACATATTCTCTATCCTGCATCACCCTAAACTTTTCATACTGCGTCTCCGCCAGTTTATCTGACACCGCTTTACTCATAGTCCCGGCATCTTTCAATATGGCATACTCATTAAACTCAAGAAAAGCATCAAGACGCTTAACCCAATCTTCCATAGTCATCGGAATTTGGCGAGCAGCCATGTTCTCCGCGTAATCGAGATACATGGTCACAATACGGTTTAAGCCACTCAGTTCTTCCTCTTGCAAGTAGTTCTTCGCAACCGTGACATCAGTCTTGAGGATTTTTCCTTTCGGAGCATTCTTCCAGGTTGTAAGTCCCATATGTGGCTGATCGGATTTGGCACGTTCCGCAATCAGTTCAGCAGCGGTATGACCGGTGATGGCCCAATGCAGTTTATTCTGCACCGTTTTATAGAACAGTTGCGTAACCTCTGCTTTCGGGTCATAGTCAATGCTGCACTGCGCATAGATATCCGTGATCTTCTGATAAAAGCGGCGTTCACTGGCACGGATCTCACGGATACGCTCGAATAACTCATCAAAATAATCCTTGCCGAATTTTTTGCCTTGCTTCAGTCGTTCATCATCCAGCACAAAGCCTTTGATGATGAACTCACGCAGGGTCTGGGTGGCCCAGATCCGGAAGCGGGTGGCTTCATGGGAATTGACGCGGTAGCCAACCGCGATGATAGCATCGAGGTTATAGAATTGGGTATCATAATTTTTGCCATCAGCGGCAGTTATCCGGAAATTCCGGATAACTGAATCTTTATCCAATTCATTGGTCTTAAATATGTTCTGTAAATGCTCGCTTATAGTACGAACATCCACTCCAAATAATTCGGCCATCTTCTTTTGAGAAAGCCAGAAGGTTTCCTGCTCAAAGAAGACTTCGATGTTGGTGTTGCCTTCTGGGGCAGTGTATAGTATAACTTCGAATGATTGCATTAGTCTTTAGCGTTTTTAATTCTGCTTATCGCATCTTTTAACATGGGCTTGACTAACTCCGCCAAGTCCTCCTCAGGAAGCACTTTCCCATATACAAATGTTTCGCCTTGAGTCATGCTTAGGGGCTTAATTTGATAATTATAGGTATGAAAAAAAACGTCAAGACCCAACCACACATGAGAACCAGATTTGGTATTTCGAAGGCCTTTTAACCCGTAGCTTACCTTAATCCCGTTTATCTGAAGTTCTTTGTCTCTAAGCGTATTAATAATTAATTGAAGGGAATCACTGCTTGTATCACTTATTTTCAGATGCTGCCCTGATAAATCGTAAGTCAAACTTGCTTCGAAATCCAAAAAGAAATCCTGTAATTTTTTGACCTTATCATCCAAGAGTTTAAATAAAGGAATAACGTTGAATTCAAGAACATCATTTACCGTTTCAGGGGTTGCCTTATCTGAAATCTTAGTATCATACTTGAACATCTTATTCAGCACCAAGACTTCCTTGTCAAAATCATCCGGCTCTTCCACGCTCTCGCCTTTCGCTGCTTTCAATTCAAGCTCCAGGGCAATAATCACCTGCCGGTATATGTAGTCATAGAACGCAGAAACCTCTCCTGTATCAGCCTTTTCCAAGGCGGTTATATAGTTTTCTTTATCTCTGCTTTTGATAATGATAGGAGAATAGCCATTTCTTAAAAGAACATAATTAACCAGTAGTCTGGCAACTCTGCCATTTCCATCATCAAAAGGGTGAATACGAATAAATTTATAATGCAGCTCTGCTGCAACTTTGACAGTATGGTCATTAGTTGAATTGAACCATTCCATCAATTCTGCCATTAATCTCGGAGTTTCTTCAGGATTTGCATACTCAAAAATTTCCCCGGATGCTGTTTCCACTGAATTTGGCCGGGTTTTATAATTTCCTATTTTAACCGTTAAAGTTGTAGCCTTCCCATCCGGAGTTTTTCCTACACTTTCATAAGGTTTAACAAGAATGATCTCGTTTAGGTTTTTAATATCTTTTTCATTCAACTCCTGAGTTTTATCTGCAGCCCATTCTCTGACTATATCAATCGCTTCATCATGCGCCTCCATTTCATCATACTCTCTTTTCTTATGATCACCAATTGCTCTCTTTTTCCAAAGTAGCACTTTAGTTTCCCCGTAAGTAAGCTGATTACCTTCAATATGGTTGGAATTGAAATTCCATTCGAGGCGAATTTTTTCCCATAGCTCAACCTCTGCCTTCTTAGAAAGAGGCCGCAAGGTATCCAGTTCAGCTTTAAGCTCATCTATCCGCGCAATATTTTCGGCTAAACTCATAGCAATTTATTTATCCAATAATTTATTTAAAATCCAGCTCTTTCAGGTATTTCGCCATCTGTTTTTTTACATCCGCAAGCTCTTTTTCCAACGCATCAATTTCCTTTTGCACCGCTACAATATCCACCTCTTCTTCCTTTTCAAAACTGTCCACATAACGCGGAATATTCAGGTTGTAATCATTCTCTTTGATCTCCTTTTGCGTAGAACGATGCGCATATTTCTCTACCTCACCTTTTCCTTTCAGGAATGCCTTATACGTGTCAACGATCTTCACAATATTCGACTCGCGCAATCTGTTCTGCTTTTTACCACTTTCGAACTCTTTACTCGCATCAATAAATAAAACGTCCTTTGTTTTCTTCCCTTTATTAAATATCAGGATAGCGGCAGGTATACCTGTACCGAAAAACAGGTTAGCGGGCAGACCAATAACCGCTTCCAGGAAATTATCTTTAATCAGGCTTTCCCGGATCTGCCTTTCACTACCTCCACGAAAGAGTACTCCATGGGGAACAATCACACCAGCTTTACCAGTGCCTTCTACCGCAGTTTCCACCATGTGAAGAATAAATGCATAGTCACCTTTCGTACGTGGAGGAATGCCACGATGAAAGCGCTTGTAGGTATCATGAGCAGCCTGCTCAAAGCCCCATTTGTCAAGAGAGAACGGCGGGTTGGCAACTACAACATCAAACTTCATCAGATGATCATCTTCTATTAACTGCGGTTGATTGATTGTATCACCCCATTCAATTTGCGCAGCATCCATGCCATGCAGGAACATATTCATTTTTGCAAGAGCCCAGGTGGTGCCATTGCTATCCTGCCCGTAAAGGCTGCAATTACGCAGATGAGTTCCTTCTTTGAAGGGCACCTGCTCTGCAACGGTGATCAGCAATGAACCGGAACCGCAGGTTGGATCACAAATACGATCCCCGGCTTTTGGCATCATTAGCCGCGCAAGCAACACACTGATCTCATGCGGCGTAAAGAATTCTCCACCTTTTTTACCTGCGCCACCAGCAAAGCGCTCGATAAGATACATGTACGCATTGCCAATGATGTCTTCGCTACCGATAACAGACGGGCGGAAGTTGAGCACCGGCTTATCGAAGTCGTCAATAAGATTTTTTAGCCTGCGGTTGCGGTCTTTAGTATTACCAAGACGATCTGAATTGAAGTCGATGTCTTTAAATACACCATCCATCTTGCTCTTGTTCTCATCTTCAATTTTCTCCATGATCTTATTGATGAGACCACCAAGATCATCGTCATGCTTCTTTTTGACAATGTAATCGAATGTACAGTTATCAGGCAGCACAAATCTTTCACGACTCATTTTGCGCCGGATCAATTGATCATTGTCGCCGAGCTGTTTTCTGTATTCGTCATATTTGTCCTTCCATACATCGCTGAGGTATTTGAGAAACATGAAGTTCAGGATATAATTTTTATAGTCGCTACTGTCCAGTGTGCCGCGGAAAGAATCGCAGGCCGCCCAAAGTGCGCTATTGATTTCGTCTTGAGTAGGCTTGTATGTGTTTGGTTTCATATTGTTAGTTCTTCAGATTGTTTTTCAGCGTTTGGTTGGTTAGCAAATTAGTATTCCTCAGGATATCTGCCATTAGTTTATTGTAGAGATCCTGGCTGCGGATAAGATTGAGCATTTGTTGCTGCTTCTCCATAGGCAGCAGCGGAACGTTAAGTGTTTCTATCCCGGTCTTGGGGAGATTGAATGTGGTCGTTCCCTTGAGCCGATGAAAATTAAAATGTTCATCGGCAACCTGGCTGTTAAGATACCATACAAGAAATTCAGGAATTACGTGAGTGGTAGTAAGCCGTATCACAGTGAATGCAGATACCGCTGCCGCTTTCCCAAACTGTCCCTGATATAATATCGCTCTGTTAGTGGAACCTTTCGACAGCAATAAAATATCATTCAACCTTAAGAGTTGAATGGGAGGGAGTATTTCTGAGGAGATCTTTTGTAATGCGGTTGCTAAAACACCAGTCGTGACATCGACGTCTTTACCTTGTATCAAAACACTGTCGCCAGGCAGTTCATCGTCCAGTCGATCTCTTAGTGAGTGCCCTGTGAATATATCTGCCAAGTCTTTTAATTTTTTCATGCTGTATAGCTTTACTGCACAAAATTAATCGCCTCGAACTCATTCAACCAAATTTATTTTTATAATTTGCAGAATAGTTATACTTCATTTAAAAAAATATAAACATAACTTGTTGTTTTTTAAATATTTATTTAGAATAATAAATTTTCGTATTCAATTGTTGTTTCCTAAAATTAAACACCGCTTAAATCTTAAGTTATGAATATCCAACTTGATTCTGAACAGAACCTCCTGATTCAGTCCTCTTCCGACATCTTCCAAATCCTCCAACCCGCCTTCCTCCGCCAGCCCGAACTGGACCGTGATCGGGAGCATTTGTGGTTGATGTGTCTCGATCATTCTCAAACAGTCCGCACCCTTGAGCTCCTTGGCCTTGGCACGCAAAACAACGTCCTCATTGATCCCATGGAAGTTTATCACCGGGCCTTGCTACGTCGTGCGGCATTCATCGTCGTTGCACATAATCACCCTTCCGGCAGCTTAAAGCCATCCCGGTCCGATATAACCGCCACAGAAAAACTCGTCGATGCCAGCCACTTCCTGAATGTCAAATTGCTTGATCACCTCATCATTTCCGAAACCGAATTCTACAGCTTCCTGGATAATGGTGAATTCGAAAAAATGCAGACCCGGAAATTCATCATGTTCAACAGTGTCCTGGCAATGGAGTGATCCGGCTGCCTACGCGTAAGAACATTCATTAAACAGTTGATTCCTGAACCTACTAAATAACCTACCCATGAAAATCGACCAACCAATCACCGCCATCGAAGCAGAAAACTATTACATCCGTTCCGCAGCGGATGTCTTTTCGCTGCTCCAGCCCGTTCTGCTGGCGACACCCTATCCGCATCGCAACCGCGAACACGTCTGGACCATTAGCCTTGACTCCGCCAATAAAATACTTCACATTGAGCTTGTAACCATGGGCAGTGTGAACCGCGCGATGATCGAACCAATGGAATTGTTCAGCACGCCACTGCAGAAAAGAGCGGTGAAGCTGATCGTGGTGCATAATCACCCCGGAGGATTGTTGCGACCGTCGGCGGCAGATAGATCCATGGCAGGGGAGTTGAACAGGCTGGGCCGGGAGTTGAAAGTGACGGTGATCGATCATGTTATCATTACCGAGGAAGGGTATTACAGTTTTGCAGAGCAGGATCAAATGAAAGAGCTACCGCGAAAAGAGATCCTGCATGCCGCAATGGAAATGAACACAACTAGTTTCCGAAGGATAAAACGCAAAAGAATGATAAGAAGACGGTTTGTTTGAAAAGCCAACTATTCGAAAATTTCGTATAGTTGAGTTAATACATCATTATTCCAGTTATCCGGAATTTCCGGATAACCTATAAGATAATCTGCATTTCCTTTTTAAGTACGTTTTTCAAAGATTCCACCCGGATATTCAAGCAAAATCGTTCGCCTTAGAATTAAGATTGACAAATCCTGTTCCAGCAACCTCGACTCGTGTCAGTTTGGAAAGAGTGGCTGGAGAAGCCAACGCCTGTTGTAATGGAGCATTCCCACTAAATGATGGCTCTTTAGTCTCCTTCAACTGATGATATCGATACTGAGGAAAACTGATAAGCTCCGCACCCAATGCTTTTGAGAGCTTATAAATCGCCTCTAGCGTAAGATTTCCATTTCCCTTTACGACGCGCGTTATCTCTTGAGAGGGCACTCCTAAAATCTTCGCCAACTTTTCTTGTGAAAGATGTTGTCTTTCTTCAAGGATGGCTAATACACGCCTGGCTATTTGAGTCGAGTATTGCCTGAGTCACGGTTTACTTCTTCTGTCTAACGCTTTTTGCTTCCAGGATGAAGGCCTGTCAAAATCCGTTATCTCGCTTATCCGTTCCTTAAAATTCTTCATAATAATTACTTTGATCTACTGCTGTGTACTCTCCGATCTGTTTTATAAAGGCTTTACTATTTTTCAACCATCCGGAAATTCCGGATAGTTGCCCATTGCCATGAGTAAATCGAAGCAAATTCTGCACACCATTACTTGCCGGGATTACCTGCTAAGTCTTTGAGCAGACCTGATGTGAACCAGTTTTCCGCTTAAAAACCAGTGTATAGTCGTCGCAGACCCATTCTAAAGTCTATATATGCCTTTTACTGTAACATTTACTGTATCATTTACTGTATCATCGATGATACAGTAAACAGACTATCTATGACAGTATTTCTATTGTTACGTATAACAGCCCTAGCTGCCATTGGCTTGCAGTAGCGCGATATTCATCATAATCTCATCCAACACCTCCTCAACAAATTTATCACCAACCATTTCCATCTCTCCCTCATCAGGTATCTCATGATAAAGCTTCTCAATCAACAACATTTCACCATTCTGTAGCTTCATAGTAATATCATAACGATACGGGCGCATATTCACCACAACATCCTTCCACACATTAAATGCCTTTGTCCCTGCTGGCTTGCACCCCTTCAATGCCACTTCAATTTTAAAATCATTCGTATCCTTATTTTTCTTTAACCAGCTAAACAAATCAGCATCCTCCCTAAAAACACCGCCGCCTGTCCAAATAGATATTTCAATCTGATCAAAATCCTCTGCAATTTCTGCCAATGATTCATTCAGTTTATCCCGAAGAGGCAGAATAACATTACCAAGTACCCGTTCTATAGATTCCGTTGTTTTGACCTCTCTCACCGCGCCGCCTTTCAATTTCTTCATCATCAACTTCACCTGTTCCAGTTTTCTATCAACCGGCTTCTTCAACGCCTCATATTCCTTATCGATTTCCGCTTCGAGTTCTTCAATACTTGGCAGGTCAGTCTTAAACTTTTTCGGCAAAGCTTTGCTTAGTTCATAATCAGACACGCCCAGCGGCGTATCTATTCCTTTTAACGCATACTCCACTACCGTTTTATCAGGCGTCTTGCAAAGTAGTATGCCGATGGTTGGTTGATGATGCGGCCCTTTAATCGTCTTATCAACGGCATTGATGTAGAAATTAAGCTTTCCGGCAAACTCCGGTTCAAATTTTCCAACTTTCAATTCAAATACTACAAAACAATTAAGATGAAAATTGAAGAAAAGAACATCTAAAATATATTCACTTTCAGATACCTTGATCTTATACTGATTTCCAACATAAGCAAACCCTTTCCCAAGCTCAAGCAAGAATTTCTTGATATGCGCAATGAGTGCCTTTTCCAGTTCTCGTTCCTGCAACTCATCATACATGCCTAAAAAATCGAACAGGTATGGATTTTTGAATGATTCCCTGGCAAGATCTGATTGCGGAGAAGGAAGCGTTAACTTGAAATTATTAATTGTTTGCCCCTGACGTTCATGAAGCCTGCTTTCAATCTGTAGCTTTAATACGTTTTTGCTCCAATTATTTTGCAGGGTTTTCTGCATATAAAACAGGCGCTCGCTATCTGTCTTGAGCCTCTGGAGAATGATCAGCTGCAGCGTCCAGGGAATTTGCGCAACCAGTGGTTGCGTAATTATATTCTTTTGAATTTCATCATATTGCAATTCACTATTCTTTGACCGGGTATGTGTATTGCTCTCAATACGATTGGTGGTCTGACCCGCTACATACAAAAACGGATAATGAGGATAAGTGGAAGCAAATACCTGCATATTCACCAAATTCCTTTCCGAGAATCCCCTGGTATCCGGAAAGGCAGACTGTAGATCCAACGCTAACCTCTTTACCACTTTGGTGCCCCATCCCTGTTCTTTTTGTTGTTGCAAAATAATGTTACCAATATCCCAATACAGGTTCAGCAAACGTTCATCTGCCGCACGCACAGCTTCCACTCTTGCCAGCCTGATCTTGTCTTTTAACTCGGCGAGAAGAGAGATATACTTTTTATCAGTGCTTAAATTCATTGGTCGTAGTTTAAAGATCCGCGAACAAGCTTGCCGCATTGGCATCCTGATGTTGTTGTTAATTGTGACACCACTGGTGTCACAATTTCAGCAGATCATTTTTCGATTCGGAGGTTATGTAAATTGCCTGGGGCAAACGTAGTATTCAGTTGCTTCCAAACCATGTTGAAAACACCGGGAATGTATCCTATTTTCCTGAATTATCCTGCATGCTTACCGGTATTATCATTCATGTAGCAGGTATTAAGCGATACATTACTGTTGAACGCCACTTTTGATTTCACTTGCCGGCACTCACAAACCCCCTCACCTCCCTCTCCTCAATCCGCATCACTTCACAAAACTCACTCACTGTTATATAATCCCCGATCCTCTTGCCAACAGCATCTCTGACTCTTCGCATCACCCGTTGAGCCGTCCGTTCACTGCATCCCATAAAAAACTCAATGTCCTTTCTGTAAATAATTTGTCTTTGTGGTATTCCCATCTCAATTATTTTAGTCATAAAAAGCACACGATCTCCCTGTACAGCAACGAAGGAAAACTTCGAATGCTGTACGAAACAAATAGCTGTTAAAAAAAATAGATAATTATTGCACCGGTAGCAACTAAGAAGGATCGTCCGGGTAAAGCAGGTTGTGAAAGTAATCTAGGTTCGACAACAATACTCCAAATCGTTTTACCCAAAGCCGGATAATAAAAGCGAGATCCGCAACATACAGTAACAACACCCCGCGCAACACCCATAACCGGGCTTCATCGAGTTTGTAACTGAGAAACAAACAACCGATCAGCATCCCTGCTGATAAACCCCGTAAGAGTGCCGTCAGGATCGTAAATGTTTTTACATTACACCTCTCGTTAAGATAATTTTCCAGTACTGTTCTCCCGGTAAAAGGCCGGTTAAGAAAACGGTATCCCAGCAGGTTGTTAATGATCGGCAGCACGAGTCCGCAAACCAGGAACGATAAAGGCGAAAGGTTTCCTGACTTCCACTCCGCAAATGGATAGAGCAAAACAAGAACGATCATTAAGATCGCGATCCCGGCGAATAATTGCCGTCTTTGCTCACGCATCACGGGATGCCCCCGCTTAATGATCTCTTTCAACGACAGCTTTGATTCCCGCTTAACGGAACCGTTACTCACGGCTGTTGTTACCTGCTCATTTATCATTGTCCCACGTTTAGAAGTTTGCGAAGCTTTGCTTTTATTCTCATAAATCGCGCTGCGACATTATTCTCACTCGTATTAATCACCTGGGCGATCTCTCTATAGCTTTTTTTGTCTAAATAAAGACGGAGAAGTTCTTTATCCTTATCGCTCAGCTTCTGTACAGCGTCATCCAGGTCTTTCGCTATTTCAGGATCCTCAGGAGGCGGAGCTTCCACATCTGGCAGCTTTTCCGGATAGACCAGGGAGAGATGCTTTTTCCTGTGATAGTTTGTAATCAACACTGTTTTAGCCACCACATAAAGCCATGTCTGAAATGCAGATTCGCCTCTGAAGGAAAATCTTGCGTCCCATGCCCGTGCATAAACATCCTGCAGAAGATCTTCCCAGTCGCCTTCGCTCTTGCGGCTGGCGAAACAAAATGCTTCCAAAGAACGGCGATGACGTTCAAGCAGATCTTGAAATTCGTTTTGGTTCATCATGTGGTTTAGAAAGGACTCTAATATATTAGACGCAGAAAAGCCCGAAATATGACAAGTGGGGTTAGACTATTTTTTGATGTTGATGGGATGATGATTCGTGATTGTGATAGAATTGGACAGCTGGTACAGTTGAAGGGCGTAGGGGCCCCCTCTAAATCTCCCCCTTCAGGGGAGACTTCTGGTCGCTTATTAAAGAAGTTTCATTTTAAAAATGATTTGATATGCGAATAAAAAGAGTAGCTACTCGCTCCAGAGTGTTAAGTCTCTCCCCGTCAGGGGAGACTTCTGGTCGCTTATTAAAGAAGTTTCACTTTAAAAATGATTTGATATGCGAATAAAAAGAGTAGCTACTCGCTCCAGAGTGTTAAGTCCCCCCCTTCAGGGGAGACTTCTGGTCGCTTATTAAAGAAGTTTCACTTTAAAAATGATTTGATGTGCGAATAAAAAGAGTAGCTACTCACTCCAGAGTGTTAAATCTCCCCCTTCAGGGGAGACTTCTGGTCGCTTATTAAAGAAGTTTCACGTTAAAAATGATTTGATATGCGAATAAAAAGAGTAGCTACTCACTCCAGAGTGTTAAGTCTCCCCCTTCGGGGGAGATTTAGAGGGGGCCTTACCCAATTCTATCACTCTTCCTTTTCCGTACCGACCAATATCTCTTCATTGTCAATATCCAAAATCCCACACCGAACGAAATCATCAATGGCACCTTGTCTTTGTTCCAGTTATCGCCGATAAACAGAATAAACACAGCCAGGCAGACAGTCATAACAATAAGAAAAATGTTTCTTCCTTTCATAGTATTTGAGTTTATGGTTAGTGATCTTGATTCTATTCGGTAGAATTTAATACCGCGGCTTCATCTTCTTTTGACCAGGAGCTACACCACGATGTTGAAAATGTTTCTTTGCTCAATATCAACTGATGATCTAAACTAAAGAAAGAGAAATTATTCTAAGCCTCACTTCGGGTCTATATGAGAAATAAGCTATTCTTCCGGTGAAAAAACGTGGGATCGCCGTTTTTTCACCGGAAGAATCTACAACATTAAACATTCGTTAGCCATGTACGGAGGGAATAAATAAGTAACAACCCTTAACAGATTTGAAAATAAGAAGCAGTGAGCGCATCTAACTAAGACCCCGTAATACGACAATTCATGCCATATACGTCAATTCACGTCAAACACGACATGATGTTTGGAGGTTCACCACTTGCTGTTCTATACTTGCGTTGTAATTATGTCTTTCAAGTCCAACATACCGCAACGCATCGTCATCCTCTCCAAAGACGTTGAAAACCTCACAGGTCGTAGCAAGCGTGCCGCCCAATCCCTTTTGCAACAAATCCGCAAAACGCTCGGTAAGGAAAAACATCACTATATCACTGTCGCTGAATTTTGCCGGCACACTGGCATAGCCGAAGAACAGGTCAGGGAGGCCATAAATGGATGGGGGTGAGAAAACGGACAATGGGTCTGGTTCCTGTCGCAAACTGTCACCTTGTCGCTTTCTTTCCTTCGATATTTCTGATTTTGAAAACAAAAAAATTATCAATCCTCTGCATTTTATCATCTCCCCAGTAACCTCGAACAAAAGCCGAACTAACGTCGAACAAGAAGCGATCAAAAAATGCTTCCGATAACTCAATACGTAATCATAACTCCGTTAGGAAATTTTCCCACTGCTCATGCCAGAATGACGCCCCTTCGACCCGGCCCAAACCGACTAAGGGAATAATGACGGGGAGATATTGAGCGCGAAAGTTTGCCCCAAAAAATGTACTCATATTTACAACCTCTTCAGCATTTCGGACTTATGTACTCGTGTTTACAATTTTCAGTTTGGTTGCAAAAGCATTCTATCTGATAATAGGAGCAAAGAGATCCGGCTTTTATTATTAATTTTCCCATAAACAGACCTTTCGATTAAAATGGATGCCACAACAATTAACCGTCACATACAGCAGCAAAACTTTGTCAAGATCACCCGGAATCTCCCGGGAAACAGCGAAGAGCTGCGTGGATTTATTTTAGCAAAATCCGCTTCACTTTTATTGATCCAGTCAACCTACGACTTTATGTTTGACGGCTACGCAGTTGTCCGGCTAGCTGACATCGTGAAGATCCGCAACGGTAAATTTGAAAAAATGTCAAAACGGATTTTCAAACAAGAAGGTCTCTTCAAGTCATCTTTTGGCCTCAATACCGAAATTTCACTGAAGACCTGGCAAAATGTTTTTGCAGATCTTAAGCAACTGGATTACCATGCAATTGTTCAGTGTGAGGATAAAAAAGAAGCTGATTTTGTTATTGGACCGATCAAACGTGTATCAGCATCAACCGTATCCATTCAGTACTACGACCCTGCAGGAAAACTTGAAAGCAAGCTCAGCAAAGTTCGTTTTGAGGAAACCACTATCGTCAGATTTGGAGATAATTACTCTACGATAATTAGAAAATACCTTACACCCCGGGCAAAATAAGCGGGAGAAATCTGGATTTTTCATCTTGCTCCTCAATAAAATAATATGGCCGGCGAAATGTTAATCAGACGCCGATCCATAAATAAAAAGATAAGATCCAGACTTTGTATCTATCATAAAACTGAAATCCCACCATACAGGATATCCAGGAACTCCTTTTGGAAGATAACCCTGATGAAATTCAGAGGACAATGGAATAACTGAAGAAATAGCCTTCTTAAATTCAAGCACAAGAGGCTTTATCTTATCCATACTGCCTGGATCTAAGTCACCCTCATACAACAAGGTCGTATCAATTATCTGCCAAAATTCCTTTTTCGTAGATGGCAGGAAATTCAACTGCTCCGTCTTAATTTCCGGATACGAAGCCTTGAGCTTGATAAGGAAATCTTCCTTGGTTATGCAGGGTGAATATTCCTCGAAACCCAGCGTGATCTCATAATTATAACCAAAATCGTTGACAGTCCTTTGTAGCTTGGTGAGTTTTTCTTGTATGTCAGAATTCATCATTAACAGGTGGATTAAAGTTGCAGCGCTAAATCAAATTCATCAACCTTCCGGAAAAATACGGAAGAATGGATAAACTTATAATTAACCCGACTTGCCAATTATACACAACCGGTATTCAATGGCAGATGGCCGATCTGTGCTCGTTTAGCGAAAGGTTCTGTGTCTTATTCATAGCTTTAGCCTTCTTTCTATAAGATCATTTTCCGGGTCTGGCTTTAAAGCGGCTAACGGCCATCGAATAATAGTAACGCTATAACTGGTAAGTTGCATTAATTAGATTATTACAAACATCCCATATCCCGAACTTAAGCAGTCAAAATTTAGCATATTCATCAACATGGTAGCTGATAGCTTTTAACGCCCCCTCTACTTGCTTACTGAACAAGTTACCGGCCTTAATGTGCCAGCCTAAAGTTTGTGGATTACTATTACTGAATCATCAATGATACAGCAAAATTCCCGAAGTAAATCTCACGGGTTATTGCAATGACCTGATTCCATCACGAATAAACAATCATATTTTCGAAGTAAGCACTTCTCAAACAAGTCGGAATCTATTCGCGCCCCAGCCAATTACGCAAAATGCGCAGAAAGCGCTATGTCATTTTTCTTCCCCAAAAACTCATCCTACGTTTGTGCTGCAAATTCAAATGCTCGTATCAACACAAACAACAGAAGCTAGCGCTGTCGCAAAATGTTGATCCGTACATTCCCTGGCCAGGTCATTTGCCAAACATTATTTCTTTAATTTTTAAAACCAAACAAAATGGCAGAATCGAGATATAACGTCGTAATGCATGGTGCATCGGGCGTAATTGGCGGACTGGTACAATTCAGCCAGCGCAATGGCAAAACAATCATCGGGAAACGGCGCAAAAAAACAACAAAGGTTTCCGGCAACCAGCTCGAGGTCAGGCGCAAGTTTAAGAAAGCAACAAACTTCGCTCAGGCAAGCCTGGAAGTTCCTGAAAGACTGGCACTTTATGAAGCCAGATCAAGCATGGGTATTTCAGCATTCAACGTAGCTATCAAGGATTATCTCACTCCTCCGGAAATCATTGAGATCATCAACACCGGTTACACCGGTGCTGCGGATGGACGTATCGATATCCTTGCAACAGATGATGTAAGTGTAAGATCAGTTACAGTCAGCATCTATACCGCGCAAGGGACACTTGTTGAAGCCGGTGAAGCTATGAAAACCGAAGAAGGTTTCTGGTATTATACATCCACAGGTATTTCGCCTTCATTGGAAGGGACAAGAGTGGTTGTAACAGCCATTGACATTCCGGGGAATACAGCTACGGCTGAGTTAGTGCTGTAGTTTTACATAACGTCTTCACAAAGTAGCATGCAATATCAATTGCATGAAAAGGGGCCCTCGCAAGGGGGCCCTTCTTTAAACGACATTCTCTGGCTGCCATTATAGCTCTTCTGCGAGGAAGAGTTCGCCAAACTTTTTGAGCTGAGATATTGATCACGAATCGCTGAGGTTTTTCCGTTAGCGGAACACCTTGTTTTAACGCGTCTGCCCTGACTCCTTGTTCATTTCATATTTACGTATTACATTGAACTGTCAATACCTGTCATCAAATGAAATTCGAATATCAGCTTACGCGCAAAGATCTGGGCGACTACAATGCCTACTATTACTGGAAAAATAAGTCCGTCAGCACAATTCTCGGTGCTGTTGTGATGATTGTTGTTGTTCTTTTGCTGATCAGCAACAATAGCCATAGAAAACTGAACGTTCCGGTCGCAGCATTCTGTATTGCCCTGGGCCTTCTTTTCTATTTCCTGCTTCTGCGGCTGCAACTAAAAAAGTATGGTGAAAATTTTAAAGAAACCGGGCCAATGCTTTCAAAAAAGGAAGTAGAGTTAACTGAACAATACTGTATCTGCACGGATGAATTTGGAGAGACGAAAATTAAGTGGCGCTCGTTTTCGAAACTTGAATCAGGAAAGCATGCCATTTACTTATTTATGGAAAGCCCTCTTGCTTTGATCATTCCAAAATCGGCCTTCGGGAGTGAAGCGCGGGTCACTGAATTTGTTAATTATGCGAATGAGCGCATTAAAGCAAACGCAGACATGGGGCTTTCATCCTGATAAACAAACCCGCATTAACCGATCCGGAATTTGAATTCCTGATCCCGCGGAAACCTTCAATCAAACAAGCAATCGTCCCTTACCTGAGCTACACAGACAACTTTTTTGAGCTGTTGACAACATATCCCGCCCCCCATTCCAGCTGAACTTTGTGTCTTCAATCGATAAAATAATGACACAGGTAAAACAAATACCACTTGGTAAAAACGGCCCGCTCGTCTCAAAACTCGGCCTCGGCTGCATGCGCATGTCTCCAACCTGGAGCAAATCATTTCCTGATGAAACTGAAAGCATCGCCACCATCAATGAAGCACTGGATAATGGCATCAACTTCCTCAATACAGGAGACTTTTATGGTGCCGGCCACAACGAAATCCTCGTCGGTAAAGCAATTAAGCACCGCCGGAATGATGCTTTTATCAGCGTAAAATTCGGCGCCATCTTTTACAATGGAGGCTGGCTCGGCCTCGACCTTCGCCCCGTAGCCATCAAAAACTTCATCAACTATTCGCTCACACGTCTTGGTATAGAAACCATCGATCTTTATCAACCCTGCCGGATGGACAACAGCGTGCCTCTTGAAGACATCATCGGAACTGTCGCCGACCTCATCAAAGAAGGCAAGGTCCGCCACCTGGGTGTATCAGAGATCACGGCCGACCAGCTGCGCAAAGCACACAGTATCCATCCCGTCACCGCACTGGAGATTGGTTATTCCCTCGCCGACCGCCAGATCGAAACCGACCTGTTGCCCGCCGCCAAAGAGCTCGGTATCGCCGTCGTCGCATTCGCCAATACAGCCGAAGGCCTGCTCACCGGAGAGATGAAAACGCCACTTCCCGAAGGGAGCTACCAACTTCACTTTCCCCGCTTTCAGGGCGATAACCTGGTAAAAAACCTTGAAAAAGTAGAGGTACTGAAGTCGATGGCAAAAGAGAAAGGTCTTACCCCAACACAGCTCGCCATCGCCTGGGTGAACCTGCAGGGAGAACACATCATGCCGCTTGTAAGTATGAGCCGCAGGTCGAGACTAACAGAGAATATCGGCGCCATGCAGACCCGGTTCACTACAGAAGAAATGCAGACATTGAATAGGCAGTTCGCACCCGGCAGCATCCTCGGCGGTACATATTTGCAGCGTTAGTAACTTTGATCATGCAAAACCCAACCGAAATAATTCCCGGCCTTCTCTTTTTCTCTTATCTCGCTTCGGCGAGAAAAGAGAAGGTCGGTTTTTTTGAGGACTGTGCACTTGTATTGCAGGTTTCCGGCCAGATGACGTTTGAAGCCGGCAGCCACAAGATAACCACCAAACCCGGAGAACTGTTGCTTGTCCGCAGGAACCAGCTTGCGGAACTGACCAAACAGCCCCTGGCTGACGGGAATTATCAAACCATCGTAATCCTCCTGAAAGAAGATCTGCTGCGCCAGATCGCACTGGAAGAACAGATCACCTCTTTATCGAAATATATCGGGCCATCCGCAATCGTAATTCCCGCAAATGATTTCCTCCAGGGATTTTTCCAATCGATCCTCCCATATGTAAAACACCCTGAACAAAGCCAGCTCTCCGCCACTCTCGGGATCCTTAAGATAAAAGAAGCAGTGCAATTGCTGTTGCACTCAATGCCCTCATTAAATGATTTTCTGTTTGATTTTTCCGAACCGCATAAGATCGATCTGGAGAAATTTATGCTGACGAATTATCACTTTAACGTACCGGTTGAAAAGTTTGCACAGTTGACCGGTCGCAGCCTTGCCGGCTTTAAACGTGATTTTCAGAAAATATTCAACACCTCTCCGCGGCAATGGCTGCAGGAAAAACGATTAACAGAAGCAAAACTGCTGATCGAACGAAAACAATTGAAGCCTTCTGCTATTTACCTGGATCTCGGTTTTGAAAGTCTTTCGCATTTCTCACATGCATTTAAAAAGAAGTTTGGAAAGACCCCGACGGAGTGGACGGCATAGAAGGCAAAACTTACTGCTTCAATCCAGCACCGTCCGATCGGAATTCAACTGTTTTAATACCAACACTGCACGAACGGTGCTAAAGCACCCCATTCTCCTCATGACTACTATACCCCCAAATGAGGGTTACCCGGGAATCAGAATTTGTTATTTTTATAATCATCTATCGGGGCCGGCCTGATGATGAGCTGTCTATTATCCAACTAAAGCTTTACGGCATGGCAGAAGCCTTATCGGGTTCATTAAAACAACGGATGCGGCAATGTTGCCTCATCGCCTGCTTCTGTTTGCTGCTGCCACAGATCAGTAATGCGCAACCCAATGCGATACCGCTTCAATACAATCCTGCCTCCCGATACTTCAGTCTTCAGAAATTTCCCTGGCGGTTTCATCCCGGTGATAACATGCAATGGGCCTCTCCCTCATTGAATGATGCCGGCTGGGATACAACCCGCACCGATTTCGGTGAAAAAGATCTTCCCGGTAACTGGACCGGCTTCGGCTGGTTCAGGATCTGGATTAAAAAAACAGACCCCTCTCTCATCAACACCTGGGGCATGTACATCAATCATGACGGCGCTTCCGAAATTTATTTCGATGGAAGGAAAGTCGCCGCACTGGGCAAACCGGGAACTTCCCGGCAAACATCCAGACCGGAACGGGCTCCTTATCTCACCATACCACTCGCCATCACCGATACACAACCACATCTGCTGGCTATCCGCTATTGCAACTACCATCACTTCTTTCCTGACTTCGTTGGCTTCCAGGTCTGGCTTGGCGACCTGCATTTCATGGATCAAAAGCAAAAAGCAGATCAGCATTTCTTCGATTACCTGCTGATGAGCGGTGCCGCAATGGCCATCCTCGTTTTATTGCACATGCTGTTGTACATCTTCTATCCCAAACAACGGGTTAACCTTTATTACAGCCTGTTTGTATTCGGCACCACCGTCAGCCTGTTCACCAGGTGTTGGGCCATTGACACACATGATCCGGGAAATCAGCTCCTCTTCTATCAGATCTTCAGCGCGAGTATATCGGTCATGCCTTTCCTCTTCGCACTGCTGTTATATCATGTCAGCGGTCCGCGATTGCCGCGATTGAAGCTGCTGATCATAGGCATGATCTCCGTTGTATTCACCCTTATCTATTTTTTTGACAGGAATATAGACCTGCTATCCATCAATTCAACCATTGGTTATCTGAACAATCTGTTCACCGTACTGGTGATGACAGACGGACTGATCGCCGTCTTCAAAGCTATCAGGCGTGGCAATAAGCGTCTGTGGCTGATTGGTATCGGCATATTGCTGGTGGTATTGGGCAGCGTGATCGTTGGCGCCAATACCTTCCGCATATTTACTTTCTACCAGCTGATGACCGGCATGTCTATCCTGTGCCTCGTAATGCCTGTGCTGTTCTCTGTTTACATCGCCATGGATGTTGCATCGAACAACCGCAAACTGGCCATACAATTAAAGGAAAATGAAAGGTTGTCTGCAGAGAACCTGGCCAAAGAACAGGAAAAGAATAAGATCATTTCCGGACAGGCTGAACAACTGGAGAAGACCGTCCTTGAACGGACAGCCCAGGTGCGTGAACAAGCCGAAAGATTAAAAGAAATGGATGCCGCCAAGTCGAGATTCTTTGTAAATCTCACGCATGAATTCAAAACACCTTTAACCCTGATCATTAATCCTGCAAGAGAGCTTCTGAAGCAACCCGATGCCGCCGCTGCCAGGCAATACGCCGGCTTTATCCTGCAAAACAGTGAAAGGCTCCTGCAGCTCATCAATCAATTGCTTGACCTTAGCCGGCTGGAAAACGGACAGATGGATATCTCCCGTCAATCCATCGATATCGTGCGCTGGCTGCAGCTGCATGTACAACAGTTCAGTTCTCTGGCCGAACATCATCATATTAATCTGGAGATCTCCGGCAACATCACTTCATTACTGGTAAACGCCGATGTTGACAAACTGGAAAAGATCATTCAGAACCTGATATCGAATGCCATTAAGTTCAGCAACAGAAACGACACCGTTGAAGTGGTCTTCACTAAAAAGGAAAATGGATTTATTGAGATCACCGTGAAGGACAACGGTATTGGTATCTCTGCCCGGAAGCTGCCTTATATTTTCGACCGGTTCTACCAGGCCGATGCATCTGACACGCGCTCCCGGGAAGGTGCGGGTATCGGGCTGGCACTGGTAAAAGAACTGACGGAATTACTGGGAGGCACGATCAGTGTAAGCAGCATAGAAAACTCAGGTACAACATTCACCATACAACTTCCTTGCCTGCCTGCTGATGCAACAGTTGCTGAAACACCCGGTGAAACAGACCTGCATGATGAAGAAGCTGCATTCCTGTCTGCCACAAACGGTCATACAACCAATCATACAGAAACCATACTGATCGCGGAAGACAATGAACAGTTAAGGCAGTTCATGGAAATCTCTTTACAGGAAGGCTATAACGTGTTATCAGCCCGCGATGGAGAAGAAGGCATTGCGCTTGCAACCGGGCAGATCCCAACCCTGGTCATCACAGACCTGATGATGCCCGGGAAGAATGGCTATGAGTTATGTAATACACTAAAAAAGGATGAACGCACCAGCCATATCCCCGTTATCATGCTCACCGCCAAAACCGATCAGGAAAGCAAGATCCTGGGCATTGAAACCGGGGCCGACGCCTATCTTCCAAAACCATTTGACAAACGTGAATTGCTGGCGCATATCACAAACCTGATCCACACAAGAAAACAACTGCGGGAAAAATACTCCCGCAATAATAACTGGCTTTCCGGAAATATTGAATTGCCTTCTATTGAACAGGTATTTCTTGAACGCGTCAAACAGGCGATCATTGACCGCCTGGACGATACCGGGTTCAGTGCAGAACAGCTCGGGAAAGACGTTGGCCTCAGTCGTACACAATTGCACCGCAAATTAAAGGACCTGATCGATCAAAGTCCCGGTGAACTGATCCGAACCATCCGTATGCGGCAGGCGCATGAGTTACTAAAGAAGAATACAGGTACGGTAGCAGAGGTGAGTTATATGGTGGGATATGGCAACCCGGCGAATTTTGCCACAAGCTTTACAAAGCATTTTGGATACCCGCCAAGCGACGCAAAAAAGAATTAAAAAGAGGGCTGCCGAATAAATATGCTGTTATCAATAAAGGGTTGATAAGCTTTTCGCCATTTAACAGATTGAAGAGGTTCAGGCAGTCTGCATTGTTATCAAACCGATCAGACAAACGCAGCCCGCCTAACCTTTGAAACCTATGAAACCTCTTAAGCCCATGAAACCTTTCTCCGGGACCCCGTAACTATTCAGCTCCTCCTAAACACGCAGAACATTCCTGCAACAAAATCAAACCCGCTCACAACAAATCCAAACACCTTCCCCTCATTCCCACAATCCGCACAAATTCAAACACATCCGCAACAGGATCAAATGACCTGTTGCATCCTGCCCGTTAGCTTCGCTGAAAATTGATCACCAATGAAACAGCTTCTTGCAGCACTATCCGTTATCCTCATCCTGTCTTCCTGTCAAAGCACGTCCGGAAAAGAACCGGTTCACAATATTCTTGGCGAATGGGATTCTCATGAAGTAGCCGGCGGAAAGCCCTTTGTCTTCCTTGCCCGGTTCAAAGCCGATGGCACATTTGACGGGTTAGGTAATGGCAAACTCATCATCAGCGGTCAGTACAGGGTCAATGATGACACGATCTTTTTTAAAGACGCTATCTGCAACCTCGATTATGAGGCCTCCTATCAGCTCACTTATTTTAAAGACTCCATCCGCTTCAATGTAATAAAAGACACCTGCCAGGAACGCATCAATGGTTCAGATAAAGTTTCCCTTGGCAGAGTCACCCATTGATCATTAAACCATCATTTATGAAAAAAAACATGTTACTGATCGCTTTCTGTGCCCTTCTTTCCTGCAACGATCAACCACAGGAACATACCATTTATGGAAACTGGCGTATACAATTCAAAAGTGGCCCGCTTGCCGAAGCCCGTTTTCATAAAGACGGTACGCACGATTATTATACTGATGGTAAATTATTCAGCAGCGGCAAATCCATCATTAACAACGATACGCTGAAAACGTACGATCCAATCTGCAAAGATCAGGGTGAGTATTACGGTGCCTACAAGATCGATTTTCTCGGTGGTGATTCCATCCGCTTTATTGTCATCGCAGATTCATGCGACCCAAGACGGAATGATCTTGATGGTACCGTGCTGCACAGGATCCCATGAACTTTCTGCAATAAACTGTTTTTGTTATGAAAAGATATCTTCTTGTGATAACAGTCATCGCGGGTATTGCAGCCCTTCCTCACCTGTTCTGCAAGCCCGTTAATTCACTGCCTGAAGATGAGATCGCTTTGGGGAAACAGCTGTTTTTTGATAGCATCCTGTCCTCTACACAGAAGATCAGCTGTGCGAGTTGTCACAAACCAGCTTTTGCTTTTGCCGATACGGGGGTCGTCAGTCTTGGTGTATTTGACCGGCGGGGCACACGCAATACGCCCTCTGCCATGAACCTGAATAATGCAGTGGCATTCTTCTGGGACGGGCGTGCCGGAACTCTGGAAGAACAGGCGCTTATTCCAATCGCCAATCCTGATGAAATGGACCTGCCCATCGACAGCGCGATCCACCGTTTGCAGCAAAGCAGGTTTTATGCAGCGGCTTTTCAAAGCATCTACCATTCATTGCCTTCCGCACAAACGCTGGCCAGGGCGCTCGCAGCCTTTCAACGTTCTATGGAAACGGGTGACACGCCTTTCGATGACTGGAAAACACGCGAAAAAGAAAATGCCGTCAGCGAATCTGTCAAGCGCGGCTTTGCATTGTTTAACGGAACCGCCAATTGTGTCCGTTGTCATTTCGGACCGGATTTCAGCAATACAGAATTCAGGAATATCGGCTTGTTTAACGGAAAGGAATTGAATGACAGCGGCCGGGCCGCCATCACCAAAAACCCGGAGGAGTTGGGTAAATTCAAGATCGGTCCGCTGCGGAATATCGCGTTAACCGCCCCTTATATGCACAACGGAATGTTCAGGACCTTACAGGAAGTGATCGGGTATTATGATAATCCCGATCAGTTTGTCCCTGATGCCGTGAACAGGGATAGTTTGCTTTCCCGGCCACTGAATTTATCGGCAAGGGATAAAGAAGACCTGGAGAACTTTTTGAAATCGCTGACAAGTAAAGCTTTGGTTAAAAATAGCAGGTAGATAAAAAACTGCTGCATATATCTTCGGATATATGCAGCTTGTGATGCTCTTACCAATTGAATGAATAATGCATCACATCATACAGAGCCGGCGCCTTTCGTAAATACCGGCGCAGATGAATATCTCTCAACCTTTACTTTTACATCCTTTATCACCACACTTTTTTTATTAAGCAAAACGATGCCCAGCCAGTATGCCGGCGCCAGTGCTATTGCAGGTACCATGAACGGAAAATAATAAGCAAACCCAAGGTTGATAAAAAGAATACAGAAGACTACCCCGGTAATACAGAATAATGACAATAGCACAATTTCCCATTTCCGGATCAGCTGTTGCCGGGCAGCAAGGATGGCAATCCATAAACTCATAACATACAACGATACCCTTGCGAGAGTACGCAATCCTTCATGAAAATCATACTGACCGAAGAAGTCCGCAGCATTACTCCCCGTTGCAGCCCATTCCTTCATCTGTGCACTGAGCTGATAAGAACTGTAGTTGTCCCATAAATTCACCAGCAGTGTAATAAAAAGTGCTGTATAAAAAAACACATCTCCGGCCCGTAAACCCGGCCGTAAACTCCTGAATAAACCAAGACAGATAAGAGCAAAGACAGTCACTGCTACCAGCAACATTGCATACCGGAACCGCTCAATGCCTGCTGCTGCAAGCAGACTGTCATCCTCGCGGGGTGCACCGAGATGAAGAGGATACATGGAGAGGATGCCAATGGCGATCAACCCCCATGCAAACATCATCACCGGGCTATTCTGCCGCTTCAACCTTCCCAACCGGTTTATGAGGATCGCCAGAATCAACACAACTGCAGAAAGAATTAAGCAGCCAAGGATATACCCACCGAAGTTGCCATTGTCAACCACAGGATAAATATTTTCCATAATTGGGAAAGTGGGCAACAGCACCAGGATAACATTTGCAAGAACACGAAATATTTTTTGTAGCATAAAGCAGGTTTATAAGAAGAACAATAAAGGTTAATGGAAAAAATAAATAATTGTGGGAACTGACCGGTTTTAAGCCAGACACTGGAAATGATCCCATAAAAAGAGTGTTAAACCGATCAATGAGACGCAGGATCTTCCAATAAACGAACGCGGATCGGCCATCGAACAACGTCCATCGAACGATTGCAGAGGTTATTCCGGCAAGTTGGGTTAATTAGGGGCTGTTGAATAACTGTCCTGCTATCAACAAGGGGTGATACGCGTTTGTCGTTTAACGGGAAGAGATTTTGGCAGTCAGCCAGATGGCTGTTTGCTGCAAGCGTTATGAACAGATCAGCACAAAAGAGCCTGCTGCAGATATCGGTGCTCCTGCATCATTATTAAACTGATCAAACAACCGCAACCAGCCAAACCTATGAAACTTCTCAAACCTCTCAAACGTTTCAGCAGAATCACGCAGTTATTCAGCAACCCCTAATTACCTAATTGCTTTTTCAGATCAGCGTGATCCCATTCAATTGAGATATGTTCGATCTGATCTGCATCATTTAGCCGGAAGATGAAAATATGATCGCTTTCGAAATGAAGGCCCTTGTTTTGTATATCCGCAAAATCAGCCGCCTGTGTACCGCGGATCACAACCTGGCAACGGATATCATCATTATCAGTCGCAACGGTCAGGTCAACCGTGTTATCCAGGTCAGGAAAGCTGGCAATAAGTCCTTCCCAGATAGCTTTACCCAGCTCCCGCACTTTACCATTACCTGCATCGCCAAGCGGCAGGAAATGGATAGTTGCATCTCCGGAACAATAATCAAGCATGCCGGCTACATCCCGGCGCTGGTAAGAGAACATAAAGCGTACGCAAATGCTTTTAGGATCAAGTTCCGTAGTTGGTGATGTGACTGTGCTCATTTTATATCGTTTTTGCTAAGGTAAATGAGGCGGTTCCCCACTGATTGTAGTTTTGCGACAAATTCAGGATCTGTCTGCCAGGAACCGCTTCAATTCAGCATTATCCTTCAGGTAGTTTTGTGGCGAACGCCCCGTAAAGCTCTCAAAGTCCCTGATAAAATGAGCCTGGTCGAAGTATTCACAGTCATGCAGCACCTGTTGCCAATCCACTTTGGCGTTACCGGCAATAAGATTACACAGGTAAGAGATCCGCCTCACCCTTGCATAATATTTTGGGCTAAGCCCAACTTTATACAAAAATCTTCTTTCAAATGTCCGTCTGGTCATAAAACTATTTTCAAGCAGCTGATCAATCCGCACAATCCCGTTTCTCTGCACGATCTGATTGGCAGCCACATCGATCTGATCTGACACTGGTTTTCTTTCCAGGAGCAACTCCTGCATAAAACTCCTTAACACCCCTATCTTCTGATCTGCGCTTTCTGTTTCTTCAAGGCGCTTTGTTATTGCGGCTGTTTTCTCCGGAGACAACAAAGATTCAAGCGGCATCCTCTCTTCAACTAAAGGAAACATGGCAAGGTCAAAGATGGTAGATAGCCCGGCGGGTTTAAATACGATGCCAGCCTGTGCAATACGTCCATAGAACTGTAATTTATAACTGTATATCGCCTGCCCCGCTACAAAACGCGCCGGTAACTGCAATCGCCGGTGTTTGGAATTCTCAATAAAATATGGATCCCCGAGATTGAACACAATAGAACAAAAGCCGGAGGGCGGTGATTCAAAACAACGCTCTCCCTCTTCTTCCGATTGCCAGAGGAAGAAACATTCCACAAAAGGAATCAGGGCAGAACCCGGAGGATATTTTTGGTAGAACATCAACAGATAGAAAGATAGAGAAAAAATACGATCGGTCTACGCTAAGTCTGGCCTGTATTTGATAGCGAAAGAACCTTCGCATACGAGAAAATTTCTTTGAGGCAGTCAAAAAGAACTTCTCCGCTCATAAAAAGATACACTACACAGGAATGGGACGGACTGAAATACGGACCTTATCCCTTCCGAATAATCCTTTTACAGACTGGGAAAATCTTGAAAAATCCAATCAATATAAGTTACCTGCCAATTTCATATCAAGGAGAGTTCACCTGTTGCCGGTGAGCTGGTTATAGGAACAGTAAATCATCGAAACCGTCTGATCATTGACGCAGGAACTGAAAGGATAGTGCCGACTATTTATGCGATTGATTTTCTTAGATAGCGCGATGGAGTGTTCGCTTCGCGTAACTGCGTCAGCCGTATACATTCCAGCATCCCATCAGGAATACCCAGCTAATATAGCCCCAGATGATGCTGAACAAAATGTGCATGCCGGTTTCAAATGGCTTTCCTTTCCACAGTTTTGGTGAATACCCGATGAACTGGATCACAAATCGTGTGGCCCAAAATGCACAAAGGCCAAGGCAGATCTTCTTGCCCAGCGATGTATTCAGTAATTCCGACGGAGCAGCCACGCATAGAGCACCCATCAGAAAAACAACAAGGCCGATAAATAATGTGTGGATATACATCATCTGCCTGTTGATCAGACTCACGCCTTTTAATTCTTTCCGCCAGTTGAAATAGCGGGGAAAGATAATGTGGATGATCGCCAATATCATCAATATATAACCTGTTATAGTGAGGTGAATGATCATGTTTTTTCCAGAATAAGCAAGCTTACAAAAGGATTGATCTTTTTTATATTACTGATAGTAAATCCGGATCTGGCAAATGTTTTACGCCAGGTGGATAATGAATGAAAATGAAAGAACCCGATATTGTAGGCCAGGAAATTGGCTGCATCTCTTAAATGCTCCACAATAATGATCCTGCCATCGTTTTCCAATTTGCGATGCAGTTCTTTAAAAAACAAAGCTCTTTCTTCATCATTCCTGATCTCATGGGCGGCAAAGATGAGAAAGATCAGATCAACGGACCCATTATCAAGCGGAAGATGATCCGTTGTGATCGGTTGTGTTGCGGGATAAGAAGGATACGCAGCTCTCGCTCTTTTTATCGATATTTCAGTATGTTTATCCGGGTCATAAAAGTCGAATACATGCAATATTGCATCAGGAAATAAATGCTGCAGGATCGGACTTGTTTCGTCAAAGCCCGCATTAATATTCGCTATCGCAGGCTCCTTTCCTGTTACAAATGGTTTTAGCCACGAAAAACGATACAACCCTGAACGATCGTATACGTAATAGGATACCATTAGTGATATCACCGTTGATAGTATAATTAAACCGCAAAGGACATACGCCGATAGCTGCACATTTCCCGGAAAATAAAATCCGGCGATCATTAATGCAATACTTCCCACAAATGCAATTACATAAAAGTGCCAGTTGAAACGGATGATATTGCTGATGCCCTGGAATGGCGTTCTTATCCTTTCCATAACTCCCGTTTACCTTTTTTCCAATGATACGGAATATTGCGAATGATAAATGCATTTGCGGGAACCAGTCCATTTAATGAAAGATTGTCAATAAAAGATGACTTCCAGGATATAAGTCCGATTGGCGCCGGCACCCAGTTCTCCCGAACGCCTTCGATGATCAGCACTTCCTTTTTTCCCTGGTTATAAGTAAAGGTGAAGGGTAATGGCCCTGCAAATCTGCGCGCCTCTTTCCAATCGTTGAAAGGCGAACCCGCAGGAAGAGGAATATCTCCCGTAACCGCATCAACAACAATATTCAATCCCGATTTTATAGAGGAAATTGTTGTACGGCTTCCTTCGATGATACTCTTTATATCTGTAGTAGTATAACGATAGTGTGTAAAGATATTTCCAAAGAACTGCATCTTTCTCCTGTCCGTTTCTGATTTAATAATGTACAGTCCGCGCAGCCGTTTGCCTGCATTGGTGGTATATCTCACAAAGATGCGGTAGCCTGTCAGAAAAAAATCATCGCCCATAAAAAACGGAAACCCTTTTGGCCGCAAATTTTTAGTACTGACCATGGCAAGTGCAACGAATCCCCACTTATCCTGGAATGTATCCGGCTCAAGGCATTCCGGCAAGAGCGATAATAACTCTTTCTTTGGTACGGCAAAACCAACAACGATAGAGCTATCGAAAAACGCTTCTACAGCAAACGGATGATTCTTTAGGGAGGAAAGCATTGCGGACGGATAACGGGTGAAAAGGTATAAGTAGTTTTAACTCTATTAAAAATACGTCTAATTTATTAACGCTTGCTGATTTTAACGAACGATGTTTCGTTTTTTTGTCAATACAAATTCGTTGAAATAAATGACTGCGATCAGCAGCGCAGCAAATGCCGCGTTCCATTTTCCAAACAGTAGCAGATCTTGCGCGCAAAAATATTCTATCGTATTCATTACGGCGATGATGATCATTTGGATACGGGCACTCAACCGGTGTTGGATGCGGGAGATGACCCAGACGGCCATGAGAATCTCAGACAGGCCGATGAGACGGGTGAAAAGTGTCGCATGTCCAGCCCCGAGTATACGCGAGACAATGAGCTGGTGCCGGGGAACGTAGTTGAGGAGTTTACAATAAAGGCCGTTGATCAGCCAGATAAACGAAACGAGAATTGTAATTGTTTTATTCAACGGATAACAGAATTAGTGATTGAGTATGTCTATGTCAGTCCCTTGCCCAGTTCTGACTTATGTGATAATGTAAAGTGTATCGCCGTCTTAATAAAGTCATTCAGTGAGATATTCTTTGAAGCTGCAAAAACAGATGCCTCCTTATGGAGTTCTGACGATATACGAACATTAAAACTGCCTTTGTATGTCTTATTGGGTTCTCGGCCGAGATCCCTGGCCTCAGCGCTGCCCTGTATAAATTATACCCTGACGGTCATTGACATTAAACTCAATACCCCCTTGCGCCCATTTCCTCACCTTCTCCAAACAAATCCTCATAAAACTCACAGGATCTGGCATAAATTTAACTTTAATACACCAGCGCCGTTCAGTAGGACGATCTACGAAATTTGTCCGGTGAACGACGGCTGGCGGCCATTGATCGAATCTGTATCAGTAAATAACAATAGAGTTGGACCTTCGTAAGACTGGATCTTCTAAATACCCGATCTTTTAACCTTCAACCAAGCAAATCGCCTATGCTCTTTTTTTCCAAACATACGATACGTACGGCTTTCTGCGTCATCTTCTTTTCATGCCTGTTTCTTCCCTCTTATGCACAACTGAGTTCAAAAGAACGCGACTCCCTGCGGATAAACATCATGCGAGTGGCCTCTTCCGTGAATGCACGGGTTGGTGTATCAATCTCGCTGATCGAATCTCCCGATACGCTCACATACCACGGAGACGAGCGCTTTCCCATGCTAAGCGTGTATAAATTTCCCATTGCCATCGCTGTAATGAAAGAACTGGACCGGGGGAACCTCTGGATGGAAAAATATGTGCGGATAAATAAAGACTCTGTGTTTGCAAACGAAGAAGAAAAATACACGGAGGATAATTTTCCGGGCGGAAGGATCACTATCGGGCAACTCGCAACGTTAATGCTGGTACAGGGAAGCAATACTGCGTGCGATAAATTGCTGGAGGTATTAAAAGGACCTGCAAATATTCAGGCATATCTCGATGATCTCGGTATTCGTGATATGGCCATCACGAATACCGAAAGGGACTTACACGCAGATTCGTTAAAAAAAGATGACAACTGGACAACACCGCTTGAAATGAACCGGTTACTGTCAGTGGCATTTACCGGCGATTATCTGTCTGTAAAAAATCACGATTTCTTATGGGATAAGATGTCTGAGACAGTAACAGGCTCAGACCGCATCAAAGGCCTTTTGCCAAAAGATACAAAGCTCGCTCACCGCACCGGCACCGGTTTCGGTTCTTATAATGACGCCGGAATTATTTTCTTACCAAAAGGAGAACACCTGGTCATCTCCGTATTTATTGCAGATGCACAGGCTACACCGGAAAGATGCAGTGCGGCAATTGCAAAGATTGCAAAACTGGCTTGGGATTATTATTCAAAACATTGAGGCGCTATTGTGAGCCATTCCCTGTTTGTCCGCGCGTGCTGATCTCCGTCAGTTTGCTTTTTTCATAGGAAATTTCCTTGAGCGCTCCTGCCCGTTCACCAATCCGGAAATCTCTGCCAGCAGTGATCGTTCTTCCTGTAATGTATAACTGATCTTCTGGGGAAAATCATGCGCGGGGTTTTCAAAAACCAGTGCTTTCCCGTCAGCGGATATGAGTTTGAACTTTACAGGTTGATCATTATTCTGCCCTTTTACTGTCGGTATATAATAAAGATCACTGCCCTCTTTTTTCAGTACGATCGACTCAAGCGCGATCGAATCAGTGGCTGTGATCATATAACTTCTTCCCGCAAAAGTTGTATCATTCAGCTTGCTCCATTCCTCTACCATCCTGCCGCGCTGCGTCTGATTCTCCCATTTTCCCAACAGCCATTTTGCATCGGAAAGCACGGATGTTTGGGCAGAAGAGTTATTGCAGATAACAGAAAGTATGATCAGAAAAGCAATTCCCGGAAAATGTTTCATATGATTGATTGATGATTCGGACAAAAGTGATCAATATTTCGATACCGGAATTGTAAAAAAGCGACGTCTACTCCATATTGAAAAATTTAACCAGCGGCAGATGTTCAGAAAAATATTGCTTTGGACTTAATCCGGTGAATGCCTTGAAGTCCCTGATAAAATGTGCCTGATCATAAAAACCACCTTCATAGGCAAGATCAGTAAGGGAGGTATATTCTTTTTGTCCGGCAAGAGAAAGAATATGCTGCAGGCGGGAGATCCGGGCATACTGTTTAGGGTTGAGCCCTGTGGCTCTTACAAACTGCCGCTCCAGGTGACGGCGACTGGTATTAAGCGTCAACGAAAGGTCGTTGATATTGATCATACCATTCCGGCTATCAATTGCGGTTATGCAATGACTGATGCGATCATCAGCTGCTGCCGGCCTCAACTGTTGCAAAAGAAACCGCTCCATGATCTGTATACGTTCTTCGCTACCTTTTGCATTCAGGATGCGGTCTTCCAGTTCCCGGCCCGCCGCACCCCAGATCTCAGTAATGCCGGCAGCGGCATCATTGAGATCCTGCGCATCTGTTGAAATAAATGGCTTCAACCCATGAGGATGAAAACGGATACTGAAAATACCAACAGTTCCGTTACCTCCAATTTCAATAAACCGGGTGAGCTGCCCATGAATAAAACTTCGCGGCTGATAACCGGAAGTTCCGTCATAATGATATTTTGTGAAAAGGTCGCCATAATGAAAGACCAGTTCCATACAACCGTCCGGGAATACCCGTTGCTGCGAACCCGGTAGCTCATGCCCCTCCAGGCTCCAGTAACATCTGACAAACCCGGCCAATGCAGGCGAAGGAAAATATAACTGGTAATTCATAAACTGAACTGAAGGTAATATCATTTTTGTAAAATATTACACGCCCGTCAAGCCCTCACTGCTTTCGATTTTTGACTCCATTGCACCGAAAAAATCAACTCCCGCGCCACAGGTTATGCCGGCCTTTTACCAAGGGGTCCAACAAACATTTCTCCGGAAAACCCGGATACATCTGCCTGCCGTAATCAGCCAATGATATAGTATGGAAATGCGGAAGCAGAACCTGTTGATTTGTATACTACCAATTCTAAAAACGATGTGACCAAATCCACAGGTAAATGGCTGATGTGTGATTACTTCACTTGCCATCACAGTGTCTTTTCGTATCTTCCTGTTACCCTTCTAATTCACGGCACGTTTAATTGTCATTTCCGAATATTTAACCTGTCTGCGCTTATGATCAGAACCTACCTGAAAGTGGCTGTCCGCCAGTTATTCCGGAATAAATTTTACTCTCTGCTGAATATCATTGGTCTCAGCATCGGCCTCGCCGCCTGTCTGCTGATTTCCCTGTATGTACAACACGAAATGAGCTACGATCAGTTTCATGTGAACAAGGACAGGATCTACCGCATCTCTGAAGTGTTTAAGACGGGTGACGGCACGATGGAAACAGCATTAACAGCCGGGAAACTGGCCGAAGACCTTGACCGGCATTTTGAAGAGATCAGCAATACGGCTCTTGTTGATTATGACATCGAACGCTATATCGTAAAATCTGGTGAAAAAAGATTCACTGAAGAAAATGTATCGGCAACGGGATCATCTTTCTTCTCAGTATTCTCCTTTCCCTTATTACAGGGCAATCCTGCTACCGTACTGGATCTGCCATACACGGTTGCCATCAGTGATAAGATGGCCGAAAAATATTTCGCCGGCCAGCCTCCAATAGGCAAGGTGATGGAATTCATCGATCCATATGACTATACATCATTCCAGGCGCAGGTAACCGGTGTATTTGCATCCATGCCTGATAACGCTCATTTTCACAAAGACTTTTTCCTTTCCGCAAAAACAGCAGAGCAGCTTATTCCGGAAAGGAAAGAACAGCTCGGATGGACTTCTCATTTTTCCTATCTCCTTCTTTCTCCACGCACAGATGCGGCAAAGCTGGAAAAGCAGATCAACGAATACATTTTCAGCCATTATCCGAAAGAGGTGGTCTCTTTCTGGGCAGGCTTTCATTTGCAATCACTGAATGATATCCACCTCAGATCAAATCTGAAAGAAGAGCTGGAAGTAAACGGAGATCTTTCCGCAATCTATATTTTTTCCGCAATCGGCCTGTTTATCATTCTTCTCGCAGGCATTGCCCGCTGGATCTGCGGTTCATGGTATGAATGGAAAACGCATTATATGGAAATACTGATCGAAGGCACTAGCAACAGGTCTGAAGGAATAAAGGGAATGATCATCGGTGCGATCGGATCAACCGTTATGTTCCTGATCAATGCAGGCTGGATCTCCAAAACGATCTGGATCACACTAACCGTGCTGAGCTTCGGCTTGTGGGCCATTGGCTTGTATCAGCGAAGAATGCCGGCGTTAATTGACCGGTTCTTTATTCTTAATGGTTAGCTGGTAAGAAAACCTGTCTCCGCAGGAGCAAAAGATGTTGAGATAAGAATGCCCGGGATCAAATGGAGCTATTTTTAACCGCCCGGCAACACAATTCTCCCGTTCTCAAACGCCCTATCACTGACCTCAACATCAATAGCAATCCCAACGCCGGCTTCACACTTACCTTTTCCGCCCGGAGGCTCCGTCTCTGTCAGCATGAATGGTGAGCAGATCAGCAGAATAATAGACCAATACAATCTAGTTTTGTGAATATGAGTAGCCTGACAAATGGCATCTCAACTGAAACCTCCCGTTATGGATGTAAATAAACCGGTCAATCCGCCAACACCGAAACAAGTCTTCTGGACCAGTATTATCCTGTCCTTCTCAGCTGGGTTTGCAGACACGACCACGTTCATAGCCGGTAACGAAACATTTTCGGCACACGTGACCGGCAACTTTATCCTCTTCGCCGCCAAACTGGTTGGCCAGCGGGCGGACCAGCATTCATGGATGAGCCTACTGACCTTTCCCGTGTTTGTATTTGCCGTGATGGCAGGCGGGTGGTGGGTAAGCAGAGGCCGCACCCCAAAGTCATTACTGCTGCTGGAAAGCCTGCTGTTACTGCTTGCGGGCATTTTCGCCTGCGTCGCCGGAATATGGAAAGGACCGCATGACGGAATAATATTACTGATCGTAATGATCACTGTAACCGCGATGGGGCTTCAGAATTGTTTCAGCAGACTCGGCGCAGCATTCACCTTTGGCCAAACGACCGTGATGACGGGCAACGTAACACAGTTATCACTCGGCGTCCGTGACTATCTTTCCCGGCAAAAGAATTCCGAAACGCTGTCAAAGCTGAAGGCACAAGCCGTATTGGTCATCGGCTTTGGCATGGGATGCGTAGCTGGCGCCTTCCTCGGAGGATGGCTGGGTCTTACCGCGTTGATATTACCGGGACTGATCATGAGCACCGGTTACCTGTTGCATGATCAGCCGGATATTAAACAACAATACAAATGATCCGCACCGTCCTAACCTCCGGTGAAAAAACGTTTTTTATCGTTGAAAAACACATGGCGAGCCTCCGGGCTTACTATAGCTTTACTGCTGTTAATAAAACAACATGTAATCGCTATGTAAAACACCATGATCAAACCAACATCCGAACAACTGCATATTTTTCGATTCGTTACCAATGGAAATGGCCACGGTATTATTGATGCCGTTGCCGGTGCCGGCAAGACCAGCACTATTATTGAGTGTGCACGCCTGTTAGAAGATAAAAGCGCTGTTCTTTTCTGCGCATTCAATAATAGTATTGCCGGTGAGATCTCCAGTAAATTTCATCGCCTGGGCCTGAATGAAGTGGCAGTAAAAACCATCCATTCACTCGGACGGCAGATCCTGATGGATAATAATTTTTCCGGCGAGCCATTACACTTACAGGAAAATAAATACCAGGAGATCCTGCAACATAAGGACACACAGAAAAAGATCCGGTCATTTCTGAAAACGATTTTTCAGGTGAATGGTTTTTCGTCCGCGGACATAGACAATAAGAACAACTTCGCGGCAGGCAATTTATTATTCAGGATCAATACCCGCCTGCTCGAGATAAACCAAAAGTTCCGGGCAACGCTGGCCGACAACAACCTGAGCGAAATAGAAGCATTGTCAACCCATTTCGGCATCTTCAGTAGTTCAGAGTCCAGGAGAAGAGGTTTCAGAGAAGAGATACAGGCATATTTTAACTGTCACCAGAAATTGCTGGAAGCAGGAAATGACCTGGCGGAAAAAAAGCATATCATTGACTATACCGATATGCTTTATCTGCCGCAGGAATGGAAGTTGTACCCAAACAAGCGGTACCGGTTTCTTTTTATCGATGAATGTCAGGATCTTTCAAAATCGCAATTTGCTGTTGCTTCAAAATTCGGCAGGGCAGATGGTCGGATCCTTGCTGTTGGCGATCCGCATCAATCGATCTACGGATTTACCGGCGCGGATATAAATTCTTTTGACCGGGTAAAGGATTATACCAAACCAGCCTTGTTTACCCTTACAAATTGCTTCCGGTGTCCGCGCAATGTAATAAGGCTGGCCAGGGATATCCGCCCTGATATAACCGGTCATAAAAAACAGGAAGGAACCGTTCAGACAATCCTTTTCGACGAAGTAACGGATTTCGCTAAGCCGGGTGATCTGATCATTTCACGTTTGCGGGCGCCGATCGTATTACTGGTCTTTGCTTTTATCGATAAGAATATAAAAGTAAAAGTTCATGAAGATGAGGTGCGGGAGATCATCAATGAGATAAAGAACATTTTCAAACAGGAGGAAATACAAGCGCCCGTTTCCACAATTCCCGGCGGATTTGAACGGCTGAAAACTACCGTGAAGAAACGGTGGGATACCATCATTGAAAGAAACGCCAACCGTATCACACATTCCGTTGAGCGGGAGATCTATATACGGACGGAGAAAAAGTTCCTGTATAGGAAACTTGAATTCCTGCATAAAAAATATGAACAATGGAAATCGGCATATACCAGTATCAATGATCTTTTGCTGAAGATCATTGATTATGTTTCGGCAACAAACAACCCAATCAAACTGTCAACCATTCATCGTGCAAAGGGACTTGAAAATGACCGGGTCTTCATTCTCAATTATGATGAATTGCCATATTACCGCCAGCAGCAAAAGGACTGGGAGAAAGTGCAGGAGATGAATCTGAAGTATGTTGCTATCACAAGAGCACTGGACACATTATTCCTGGTAGAAAACAAACGTAACGACTCTATTGAACAGGAAGAAGCGTTGTTTGACAATCTTCCATTCGGAGATTAATGTGCGAAGACCTGTAGGTTTGGGAAGATTTGATAAGTTTGGGAGGTTTGAGCTGTTCATGCATACTATTCCTGGCAGTTTTACCGCAACACTTAAGGTCTGCTGAATAATTATGCTGTTATCAATAAGGGGTTGATAAGTGTTCGTCGTTTAACAGGTTGAAGAGGTTCAGGCACCCGGTCAGCTGGCAATTAGCTGCAAGTTTTATGAACTGATCAGACAAAAAGCCTGCAGCAGATACGGGTACTCCTGCATTATTAACCTGATCAGACAAACGCAGCCTGCCTAACCTGTAAAACATTTCAGCAGAAATCTACAGTTAATCAGCAACCCTGCATATATGCAATAGCTAAGTATCGATCTTACGTACAACTCAGGGAAATATTTGACCTGGCAGGATCAATTGATCATCAGGAAGGCTTTCGTCCGATCAGGTACCGGCCATTATTTGTAATGGCCGGTACCTGATCGGACGCTGATATTTGCGCTGTTTGCCGATGATTTTGTAATAATGTTTTGAATAAAGCTTCGGCCCCGGATCGTTGCCCGGCCCCGGACTTAGCTCAGGAATGACATTGATCCAATTCTATGGTGAAGTAAAAAGTCCTTTGTCATCCCGGACCCCGGATCAAGGTCCGGTCCCGGCCTTTGTCGAACCACTCAAACCTCTCAAACCCTTCACCACCTTCTCAACCTCCCGGCAATCCCCCCGCCACAACCGCTATTCGCGAATATTCGCGCCCATTCGCACTCTATTCGCGTATTTTTATACAAACGCACTCATACCCGTAATAGCCCGTCCAACGATCAATGAATTGATCTCTTTGGTTCCCTCATAGGAATAGATAGCTTCCGCATCAGCAACAAAACGGGCAACATTATGATCGAGCAGGATACCGTTTCCGCCCATCACTTCCCGCGCTTTGCTCACAATGTCCCGTGTTCTCAATGAACAAAAGACTTTTGCCAGTGAAGCATGTTCATCCTTCAGCAATCCCTGATCCTGTAATTCAGAAAGCCGGAACACAAGTGATTGCATCGCGGTGAGATTGGATAACATTTCCACGAGGTGATTCTGTATCAATTGAAAAGAAGCAATTGGTTTGCCGAATTGCTTACGCTTCATCGTATAATCCAGTGCATTTTCATACGCGCCGCGTGCAGTGCCAACAGCCATCCAGGCAACACCGGCCCGGGTCATCTGAAGAACACGTGCTGTATCTTTAAAGGAATGGGCATTCTGCAAACGATCCTTCTCGTCCACCACACAATCTGTCATTGTGATCAATCCGTTCTGCACGATACGCAGCGCCATCTTTCCTTTGATCTTTTCCACGGCAAAACCGGGTGTTCCTTTTCTTACAAGAAAACCCTTTACCTGGTTGTCATCCAGATCGCGTGCCCAGATGATCGTAACATCCGCAAACGTCGCATTACCGATCCATTTTTTCTGGCCATTCAACACCCAGCCTTTGTCCGTCTTTTTTGCCGTTGTGGTTAAACCGCCTGCGGCGCCAGAACCAACTTCGGGTTCCGTAAGACCGAAGGCACCTATGATCTTCAGCTCATGCATACCCGGCAGCCACTCCTGCCGCTGCTCTTCTGAACCGCACATGTAGATAGACCCCATAGACAAACCGCTTTGTACACCGAAGAAAGTTGCCATCGACGCATCGATGCGCGCCATTTCCATGGCAATGATCCCTTCCATCAGGAATGACTTGCCGGGACAACCATATCCGTGATACGTTACACCGCAAAGACCAAGCTCCGCAAATTTGGGGATCACCTCGAAAGGGAACTCATCATGCAGCCAGTAGTTATTCACCAGAGGCTTGATCTCCTTTTCCATGAACTCACGCACTTTCAGCTGAACTGCGCGGTCTTCTTCATTCAGACGGAGATGTATTTCATAAAAATCACCATTGATCGGCGGCAGCTCCCTTTCCTTCTTATCGCCTTTCATCATCTTCATCAAAGCCTTCAACTGGTTGTCATCCAGTTTTGAAAAAGCATTCATTACTTCTTCAAGATCTACTTTTTCTGAAAGTTTACTGAGTTGCCTGAAATCAATTTTGCGAAGCAGTTTGAATGTATTCCTGATCGTAGAAAATGTGCTTGCCATTGGTTAACGTTTTAAGAAATGAGTCTTAAAGTTAAACCAAGAGTTTAAAAGGCAAAAGTATAGAAGAGATTTTCTGAGAAACATTTGAATCTTACTACGGCAATCATTCCACGCATTATCAGAGGATTCATTGCTATTATATTTTGTGCCCGGGCATCGGGCATTATACGGCAAACAACCTGTTAGGCGATTCTCGTGAAGACACATTCACCGGATCGCTGTTTACGTTGGCCACTGCTCCGAACTGCTGCATACACCATTGTATATGTTTGATCACTGTATGATGATCTTCGATCCTTCGTTGTGAGTCATTTCCGATCGTACGCATTCCAATCTCCGATGGCGTACTGCCCGGCGTCATGATCGTAACGTCAATACCAAATGACTGCACTTCTAGAGCAAGTGATTCCAGTATCGCGATCATACCCAACTCTGTTGCACGATAAATGCCCAAACCGGCTCCGGCACCCATTCTTCCAAGCGACGACAGATTGAATATATGACCCGAGCGTTGCTCCTTAAGATAAGGCAGCACCGCCCGCATTACATTAAGACCGGAAAAAATATTGATCTCGAAATTCCGGCGGATCTGATCATCTTTCAGCTCTTCGATATTTCCCGCGAGACCCTCCCTGTCAGCATTCACCACCACGTCCAGTTTTCCAAAATATTCAACAGCATCGTAAGCCGCTCTCGAAACACTATCCTCGTCGCAGAGGTCGATCTGCAGCATCAGTAATTTTTGATTGGATGTACCCAAACTCTTGCTGAGCGGCAGAATATCCTCAGCAACCGCTGCCACTTTATGTCCCTGTTTCAGTAATTGCTTTACCAGCGCGAGTCCAAAACCATGACCCGCTCCCGTTACAAACCAGATCTTTTCCATGGTCAATTATTTTTTGTGTCAAACAAAACTACTTCAATCAGAAAGCCGTTCCCTTATACAGTTCAAACCAATGCTTACAAAATTCAAACAAGTAAATCGCCTTTTTTTACATTGATAACAGTATGGTTATTCAGCAACCCCTAAGTAGAATTGCTGTATTTTTAATCCGGTCATTCAAACAACTTCTTATGCACGATTCTTTCAGTGTCTATATATTACTGTTGATCATCATTCTGTTTTTAGTGATGCTGGCACAGCGGCTGAAAATTTCCTACCCGATCGTATTGGTGCTTGGGGGTTTGGCTTTCAGTTTTTCCCCATGGCTGCCGGATATCAAGATCGATCCGGAGCTGATCTTTGTGATCTTCCTTCCCCCGCTTTTGTATGAGGCCGCCTGGCATACTTCGTGGAAAGAATTATGGAAATGGCGACGGGTAGTCTCCAGCTTTGCATTCCTGATCGTGATCCTAACTTCCTGCGTGGTCGCATTCGTCTCAAGCAGCCTGATCCCGGGATTCACCTTAGCTCTTGGATTTTTACTCGGCGGGATCATTTCGCCGCCGGACGCGGTTTCGGCCACTTCAATTTTAAAACAGGTGAAAGTACCCCGCAGACTTGTCTCCATCATCGAAGGAGAAAGCCTGCTGAATGACGCATCAAGCCTGATCGTCTTCCGTTTTGCATTACAGGCCGTTGAGTCAGGTCAGTTTGTTTTCCAGGACGCACTACTCAGCTTTTTCGTAGTAATCATCATGGGCATTCTCACAGGTGTCGGCATCGCCTGTATCTTTTATGCAATACACCGCTGGTTACCGGTTACGGCAAACATCAATATTGTCCTCACCCTGATCGCTCCCTATGTAATGTATATTGTGGCGGAGCGTCTGCATTTTTCCGGCGTACTGTCCGTGGTAAGCGGCGGCCTGTTCCTTTCCGTCAGAAGTCATCTCATCTTTAATCACACCAGTCGTTTGCGCACAGAAACTGTTTGGGCAGCTTTAAGCTTTGCACTGAACGGCATTGTGTTTATGCTGATCGGGCTTGAACTTCCGGTGATCATCGCAGAACTTGGCAACACAAGTCTCAGCGAAGCGATCAAATATGGTTTGATCATCACCGGTGTACTGATTGTGATCCGCATTCTCTCCACACTTGGTACGTCCGCATTTACGGTAGTGATCAGCCGCGTGATCACTACAGCGGACAACCGGCCAGGTTGGCGCGGACCGCTCATCTTTGGCTGGGCGGGCATGCGAGGCGTGGTTTCACTGGCAGCCGCGCTTTCAATCCCGGTTTATCTTAACAATGGCCAGGAATTTCCGCAACGCAACCTGATCCTATTCATCACCTTCATCGTCATACTTGTAACGCTCGTCTTCCAGGGATTAACATTACCGCTTTTAGTAAAATGGCTGCGTGTGGAAGACCGCGACTCAACCATGCCACCCGAACAACAGGATACCCTGGTTCAGAAAAAGCTATCCCTCGCTGCATTGAAGGTGCTGGACGAGAAATACGCTGATGCTGTTCCAAAAAATGAAATACTTCAGAGCCTTAAACTAAAACATGCAGGTCATGTAAAATTGTATGAAAGCCGGTTGGCGCAAAAGCTAACCACTCCAACAGCAGATGAAAAAGACTTCAGAAAGATCGTTGCTGATGTAATCCTTGCGCAACGTGATATTCTTCAACAACTCAACAGGAAGCAGGAGGTAGATGAAGAGATCATCCGAAAATATAATGGCCTGCTTGACCTGGAAGAAGAGAACTTCAGCGTTCGTTTTAACGAACATTCAGAATGATCATCAGGAACGGAATGCTGATGGCGCCACGCTGGTTTGTTTTTTAAAGAAGTTATTGAAATGCGCCGGTTCTTCAAAACCCAAACAATACGCGATCTCCGATACGTTCCAGCTTGTATGGCGTAACAACGCTTTTGCTTCGCCAACGAGCCTCTCTGCAATATGTTCTGTGGTCGTTTTGCCGGTTGTTTCTCTTATCGCACGGTTCAAATGATTCACGTGTACAGACAGTTGTCTGGCAAAATCACTTGCCGATCTTAGTTTAAATTGCTGCGAAGGCGATTCGATCGGGAATTGTCTCTCCAGCAGGTCAGTGAATACCGCAGTTATCCGGCTGTTCGCATTCGGATGCTGGTACAATGTATCAGATGGCTGCAACTTCATCGCCTGATGAATGACCTCTGTCAGGTAGTTTCTGAGCAGATCAAATTTAAATGTATAATCAGACCGGATCTCCTCCAGCATCTTGTCGTATATCGCACTTACCCGCTGGTCCTGTTCTTTGTCCAGCACATAGGCAGGTTTACCGCCCGGAGCGAACATTGGTAACTCGCCGAGATTACGACGGATGTTGGCATCAAAAAATGCATCCTTAAAAATGCAGAAATAACCGCTGTAGTCTTCCGAAAAAGATTCGAATGTATACGGCACATAAGGGTTAAAAAACAGCAATGTACTGCCTTTGATCTCAAGGCTCTTGTCGGCATAATGCAAAATGCCACTGCCGCGTGAAAGGCTCACTTTATAAAAATCACGCCTTGCGTATTTCGGTGCAGCAGCTTGTTTTTTATGTGGCTCCACTTTGAACACATTGAAGTGCCCCATATCCTTCTGCATCGTATCAGGTAACCAATCACATTTCTGTTTGTAAAAATCTTCGATTGTTTCCGGTTTTTCCATAACTGCACATTTAAAATTCGGTCCGTCGGGTTACAATATCTACACAAAATTAAGTAACCGATTAACCAATTTCCTTACGGGAATCAAATCAAAACTTACAAAATTCAAACAGGCGATACCGGGAGATCGCCCGCCGTTCAATAATACGGATTGATCATCAAATAGACCACTACCCCCGTAACGGCCACGTAAAACCAGATCGGCCAGGTGATCTTCGCCAGTTTTCGATGCCCCGGCCATTCGCCGATCTGTGCGCGATATGCCGTGTAAAGAATGAAAGGAAGAATAATTCCCGCAAGAGGAATGTGCGTGAATAATATGATCCGGTAGATCAATCTCGAGGAACTGATTGCTGCCGCTTCTGCACTGTCTAAAACACCGTTATGATCAAGATCGCCATAGATCGATTCGCCGGCAAACAGGTGATGACAGATATAACTCACCAGAAATAAGATCGATAAGATCATGGCCGTCATCATAAGAGTCTTATGAGTCAGGTAGTTTTTTCTTTTTACAGCGATAAGCGCCACAACAAGAAGGATCGATACAAGGGAGTTGATGATCGCATTCGCGCGGGCGAACAAATGCACATCAAAGCCGAGGTCAACTTTTAACTGTACACGTGAAAGTGCGGAGACTGCAATAAATACAATTACTGAAAATGTGATAATGAGAAATGAAGCTTTCCTATCGTTTCTCTTCCACGCCGGTGCTAACATCGTTGTTTCTTTTTTTGATGAAAAATAATAGTAATCCCACGCCGATGATGGCTGCAATAAATGCAACACCCATGATCTCCAGTTTGCCCGCAAAGAAGCTCCTGCGGCGGGGATCTTTTTCCATGTTCAGGAAAATAATATCGTTTGACAAGCGTGCAAGGTCGGCACTGTCGAGGCCATGATAATAACCACGAACCAACCGGTTGGTATCGATCAATACAAAATAATCGGAGTGTACAAAATTGGTATCAATTCCCTTTCCATCGATAGTTCCGAGTTTCATCTCATTGATGGCCATATCATAGATCGTCCTGCGGTCGCCGGTTAGCAGCCACCATTGCTGCGGATTGATCTGGAAACGGTCGGCCCATTTCTTCAGCTCAGGAACAGAATCTCTTTCCGGATCTATACTGAAAGAAAGGAAATGAAGAAAATCAGGTGTCTTATCTCCTACACGCTGTGCATTGGTGATAGAAGTCTGCACCCATTTCATATTGCGCGTCATCGGAGGACAGATGGTTGGGCAATGGGTAAAGAAGAAATCGGCAACGATCACCTTACCTCTCAGCTTATCCCAGCTCGCAGAATCACCCTGCTGGTTCGCCAGCTTGAAGTCTGCAAGCCTGTGCCAGACGGTGTCCGTTACCTGTTTGCCGCGCTCCGTTCTCGTACTTATAGAATCAGGGAAATAATGCCTGGGCATATGGATCGCCGAATCGCTGAAGCCTTTTACCACAAAATAGCAGACAAGTGGCAGAAGGGCCGCCAGCAGAATGGCGTATAAAGCTGTCTTATTCAAAACACGTCGTTTTAATGATCAAACTTCGCAATGCAGGGAGGCATGGTCCGCGCCGCGAAATTACCCCATTTTGAAACAGGTTCCCGCAGATTTTACAGATTTATCCCTTTGAAAAGAGAAGGTTTGATATAACCCGGGGCCTAACTGATTCTGTCTGGCAGGCATCTTCCTGCTTACGCGAGCCCTGGTGGGTGTCTCATGCATCAGGGCGTAGAGTGCCGCCTAAACTGTCAGGAACCCTGTTCCTCATTGACCAATGTCCCGTAGTCTGCGGGAAACAAAAAAGCACCAATCTTCAGACTGATGCTTTTAAATATTATAACTACCGGATCATTAGTTACTGCTTACCAGGTGCTGGCTCTTCAGCCTTATGCTCCTCTGCAGCCGCATGATGCGGTTTCGGAGTAGTTGTTTCCTGGAAGTGTTTGTCGTACGTATTTCTCAGGTTTTTGTAAGAATTACCGTCAATGATGAAGGCAAGGATGAACCAGATGAACAACAGCAGCGGCACTACAATTGTCATGATCATATTGCGGATCTCATCGCCCAGGTGCATGAACACTGATACAATATAATAAGCTTTCGCGAGTGTCAGAATACATACAAGGCCTTTGAACATCAACACCAGCAGTGCGCTTGGATCAGCTCCTTTGTGAATATTGTAGATGATCAGACCGATCGCCAGCTCAATGATGGTGATCACCGAAAGCAGGATCGTCGTCTTCCTTACTTTGCTTTTGAATTCAGCATCACTTATATGGTGTGTGAACGTTATTTCTGAAGATGATTGATGTTCCATTCGAAAATTCTTTATTAATAATTACTTAAATCAAAAATTCACCCCACTTAATATTTATTAAACTCTCCGTTCGAGGGCGGGGTTACTTTTCCTCCGTACTAGATCAGGTAAAAGCACAAGAACACAAACACCCAAACCAGATCCACAAAGTGCCAGTACAACCCTGCTTTTTCAATCATCAGGTAATGCCCTCTCTTAGCAAATACGTCTTTCTGAGTCATGATCAGCATTACAATGTTGATCACCACACCAGATAATACGTGGAAACCGTGGAAACCGGTGATACCGTAGAAATATCCACCGAAGGCAACAGGTCCTTTTTCACGAATATGCAGTTCAGCCTGATTGATCATGCCGAGCAGCTGATCTTTTGGAAGGCCGTGCAATTGCTGAGCTGTCATTGTATTGCCATGCTGTTCGTGTACGATCTGTGCGAGTGATTCAACTGAAGAATTGTTCAATGCTGCAGTCAGCGCTTCGCCATGTACCAGCTGACCCCAGGGGTTCACACCAGTTGTCTGGCCAACCCACTGAATCTGTCCGTCGATCAGCGTTGCGTGCGCTCCGGTGATCAGGTGATGCCATTCCCATGCCTGACAGCCGAGGAATGCGATACCGCCAACGATCGTCCAGGCCAGCCATTTAATCACACTTTTCTTATCTCCGACCTGACCCGCATGTACTGCAAGTACCATTGTCACGGAACTGATGATCAGGATAAATGTCATTACGCTCACAAACGCAAGCGGCAGGTTCGCATGTCCCGCCCCGGGGAATGCATTGAACACCGCGTTCGGATCAGGCCAGAAGTTCTGGCTGAAGCGGATAGAGCCATAAGAGATCAGGAAAGCCCCGAAAGTGAACGCATCACTCATCAGGAAGTACCACATCATCAACTTGCCATATTCCACGTTGAAGGGGCTCTTACCACCACTCCACCATTTTGTCTGCTGCGCTGTAGCTGTTGTCGCCATGTCAGTTATTTCTATTTAAAAACTCGAATTTGAAACGCGGATTACGCGAATTATTTACCTCAGCTTCTATCCGATGATCAGAAAAAAGATCAAAAGATAAAGCCATAAAATATCTACAAAGTGCCAGTAGGTAGCAACTACTTCTACCGGAACCGAACTATACAATTTGATCTTTCCTGCAAAAGCTTTGATGAACATCACCAGTAGTGTTACAAGCCCTCCGATCACGTGCACCGCGTGCAATCCGAAGATCACATACAGGAACTGACCTGCCCCTGCCGAACCGGTGAACCGGATGCCCTGGTCCCAAAGCCCCTGGAAGCCGACCCATTGCAATACAACAAAGAGCGTTCCCAGCCCAAAAGTCACCCCCATCAGCATGCGGTATTGACCCATCTCCCGCTGCTTGAATGCCCTGAGCGCCATCTGTATCGTAAGACTGCTTATCATGATCACAGCCGTAGACACCCAGAAGACCCGGGGTATCCCGATGTTCTTCCAGCCAACCAGGTTGCTCTTCACAATGAATGCACTGGTTAACCCGGCAAACATCATCAGTATACTGGCAATAGCCACCCACAAGGTGAACTTGTGAGGATGTAACTTCTTTTTCGTTTGATTCATCACTACAGCTGTTTCCATCACACGTGTTATCTTATAATTGTTAAACTCTGTTCTCTAAAGTCACCCTGCCTTACTCATCAACAACGCCAGCAACACTACAGGCAAATACAAATAGCTTCCAAACATCACTTTTCTCGCTGAGCTCACATCCATTTTGTTGTACAGCGTAATACACCGGAACAACATAAAAATATTCGCCAGCACGATCAGTATTACACTTATCAAACCTGTTGTTCCTTCGTAGCTGCTGATATTGATAAAATACGGCAGTATCGTAACCGGGAACAGCAGCAGCGAATAGATCACTGTTTGCAACGCTGTAAACTTCGTTGGTCCTTTTTCCGCCGGAAGCAGTTTGAAACCTGCTGTGCTGTAGTCCGTATGCGCAATCCAGGCGATCGCCCAAAAATGGGGAAACTGCCAAAGGAACTGTACTGCAAACAAGACCCAGCCTCCAAGCGATAACTGATCATCACCTGCTGTCCAGCCGATCAGACAAGGTAACGCTCCGGGAACCGCACCCATCAACACCGCCATTGAACTTACTTTCTTCATCGGCGTGTAGATGAACGCATAAAGGAACAGGCTGAAAGCCGCCAGACCTGCCGACAACCAGTTGAAATAATTACCAAGGATAAATACCCCGAGCACGCCGGTAATGATGGCAAACGCCCATCCTTCCTGCGGACTCATTCTGCCCGAAGCGACCGGACGTTTACCCGTACGCTTCATCATAGCATCTGTATCCCTTTCTACAACCTGGTTGATGGCATTGGCACTTCCCGTCACCAACATCCCACCTAAAAAGAGCAAACCGATCATCCCCCACTCATACTCGACCACTTTCGGCGCCAGCAGATAACTGATCACACTGCTGAACACCACCATTATGCTGAGCGAAAGCTTTACTAACTGCAAATAATCTTTAACCTTATTCATTCGCTCCGCTTTAAGTAAAAATTCAAAAGTAATCCCGCGTAACTCCTGTAAAAATATCCCAATTGAAAGCGGGGTGAATTTTTACTTTTTAATTTTTACTTTTAATGCTTACTCTCATTCGCTCCAATCGGTTCCGTCTGCGGAATAAACTCTCTTCCATCTTTACCATAATCATATGGCCAACGATGCACTTCAGGAATCTCGCCTGTCCAGTTACCGTGACCAGGCCTGATCGGAGTTGTCCATTCCAGTGTTGTAGCGCCCCATGGATTGGTGCTTGTAACTTTTCTTCCTTTGAAAATTGAGTAGAAGAAGTTGAACACAAACATCAATTGAACCGCGAATACTACAACTGTTACGATCGTGATCATCTGGTCGAGACTACCAAACTGGTTGAATGAAACCCAGATGCTCTTATCAAGATAACGGCGTGGCATACCTGCAAGACCTTCATAGTGCATTGGCCAGAAGATCAGGTAAGCACCGATGATCGTTACCCAGAAGTGGAAATATGCTAATGTGTTATTCAGGTAACGGCCGAACATTTTCGGGAACCAGTGATAGATACCGGCGAACATACCGAACATGGACGCCACACCCATTACAATGTGGAAGTGCGCAACCACAAACATGGTATCATGCAGGTGAATATCAATAGTTGAGTTACCAAGGAAGATACCAGTCAGACCACCGGAGATGAACAGGCTCACGAAACCGATCGCGAACAGCATCGCAGGAGTGAAGCGGATATTACCTCTCCACAGTGTGGTCAGCCAGTTAAATACTTTGATCGCCGAAGGCACCGCAATCAGTAGCGTAAGGAGTACGAATACCGACCCGAGGAACGGATTCAGACCCGTTACGAACATGTGGTGAGCCCATACAAGAAACGCGAGGATCGTGATCGCAAACAAAGAGCCAAGCATCGCCATATAACCGAAGATCGGTTTGCGGCTGTTGACAGATAATACTTCGGACACCATACCCATCGCGGGCAGGAGAATGATATATACTTCGGGGTGGCCCAGGAACCAGAACAAGTGCTGGAAGAGGATCGCACTACCGCCTTCGTTCGGGAGAATCTGGCCATTTACCACGATGTCACTCAGGAAGAAGCTTGTACCCAGGTTACGGTCGAACAACAGCAGGATCGCACCTGAAAGCAGTACAGGGAAAGAAAGTACACCCAGTACGGCAGTGAAGAACAACGCCCACACGGTCAGCGGCAAACGGGTCATGCTCATGCCTTTGGTACGCATGTTCAGAATCGTAGAGATATAGTTCAGACCCGCCATCAGCTGAGACACGATGAAGAGTGCCATGCTGATCAGCCACATGTCAGCACCAGCTTTTGACCCCTGGTTAGCTTCGCCCAGCGCACTCAATGGCGGATACATCGTCCAGCCACCGGATGCAGGACCGGTTTGAATAAACAGTGAAGCGATCATTACAATACTGGCTGCGAAGAAGAACCAGTAAGAAAGCATGTTCATGAACGGAGAAGCCATATCCCTGGCACCAATCTGCAAGGGGATCAGGAAGTTCGCGAACGTACCTGAAAGACCAGCGGTCAATACAAAGAACACGAGTACGGTACCGTGCATGGTCACCAGCGCGTAGTAGAACTCAGGCTGGATCGTACCACCTTTTGCCCAATGCCCGAAGAAAGTTTCGAGGATAGGGAAAGACTGGCCGGGAAAACCCAATTGCAAACGGAACAGAACAGAGAACAGACCTCCGATGATCGCCCACACAATACCCGTGATCAGGAACTGCTTTCCGATGGTCTTGTGGTCCATACTGAAAACATACTTCGAGATAAAGGACTGGTGGTGATGCCCGTGGTCGCCGTCATGATGAACATCGTGGGACACTGCTGTGTCATGATGTATATGCAATGCTTCGCTCATAATCTTTTATTTGAGCCCGCCTTTTAGCGGGAAGTGAATCAAATTAAAAAGTAAAAAGTAAAAAACGCTTCCGTGATCAATGTTCTCTTTACCGCTTCGACTTCTCTGTTGTAATATCTTTTACTTTATAGCAATCTGCTTTGTAGTGTCTGCAACCGGATCGCCCGCACCCTTCTGAATTGTTGGGTCCTTGTCGGGGAAAGCAGCCCAGTACTTGGGTTTCTTGGACGCCATCCATGCATCAAACTCGGCCTGTGACTCTACAATGATCTCTCCGCGCATGCTCCAGTGACCTTTGCCGCACATCTGATCGCAGGAAATTTCGTATACAAAGTTAGGATTGTGTGTCTCTTCTTTCATTTGTTTGGACGTTTTGGTCGGTGTAAACCACATGGTGGTCGGAGTACCTGGCACAGCGTCCATTTTCATACGGAAATGAGCCAGGCCAACGTCGTGAATTACATCTTTCGCACCAATAACGAGTTTCACGGGCTTGTTGATCACCAGGTGCATCGCCTCACCAGCTATGTAGATGTCATCATGGTTTGCAGGATCATCCCAAAGCTGTCCGAGCGGATTATTTGCCTGGTCATCGATCTTCTTGAAATATTTTTTACCGAGAATTTTGTCCTTACCGGGGTAGCGGAACTCCCATTTAAACTGGCTGCCTGTTACTTCCACCACCATTGCGTCCTTAGGAGCATCACCTGTGATCTTGAACCAGTAAAAAATACCAAAACCTACAAGGATCGTAAGAGTGATCGCCGGGATAACGGTCCAGATCAGCTCAAGCTTGTTATTATGCGGATAATAAAACGCTTTACGGGTATCTTTTTCCTGGTATTTGAAAGAAAACCAGAACAATGCAATCTGTGTGATAAAGAATACAATACCCGTCAGCGCAATAGTGATATACAACATTCTGTCGATGTGTACGCCGTGATCAGATGCCGGCTCACCAAGGATCTTACCACTCAATCTTCCATTGCAATAAAACACACCGATCAGGCCGACGATCAAAAATGCCAGCAGCATGAACGCGTTGATCTTGTTTGTCTGTTTCCTGGTCTTCTCTTCCCCACGCAGCACTGCTACATATTCACTGGCCTTGGCTATCTGAAACGTAACCAGGAAGCCCAATGCCAAAATCGCTACAATGAAAAAAGTTTGCATATTCTATCGTTCAAAAGTTATTGTTCAATATAAAAGTTCCAAAGGTTTAATCGGCTTCAAAGGTTTAATAAGTTTCGCAAACATCTGGAACCTATGAAACCCATGAAACGTTTCAAACGTTTATGTATGGTGTATCAGCGTCTCTTTGATCAACGGATCGTTCTTCGCAATCAGCGGAGCTTTCGCCAGCGCCTTGCCTGTAACAAACATGATCAGGCCAACAAAACCAAGTGCGATACCAAAGTCAAAAATGATAGCTGGTACATGTGAAACACCCTTCTCGTCAGTCATCGGGCTTGGGAATACCATCTGGAAGAAATCCAGCCAGTGACCAAACAGGATCAATACAGCCATCATGGTAACGATACCATAGTTTCTTTTCGAATCACGGCTCATCAGGATCAGGATCGGTGCTACAAAGTTGATGATGAACATCAGCCAGTATACTCCGGTGAAAGCTCCTTCTGTACGTGGTTTGAAATAAACAGTTTCTTCAGGAATGTTAGCGTACCAGATCAGCATGAATTGTGAGAACCACAGGTAAGTCCAGAAGATCGAGAAAGCGAACATGAACTTACCAAGATCATGCAGGTGCTCAGTATTGGTATTCTCCAGGTAACCCTGGTTCTTAAGAAATACTACATAAATAGCGATCAGCGCAATACCCGCAACGAATGTACTTGCGAATGTATACCAGCTGTACATGGTGCTGTACCAGTGTGCGTCGATGCTCATCAGCCACAACCACGGAATAGAAGAAGCAACAGTGAGTGCAAATACGATGATGAACATTGCAGCCCAGATCGTTTTATTCCACATGTATTTCTTTCTTCCTTCAACAGTTGGGATCGGGTTCTCATCAAGACTGCGGGAAATGCTTCTCATTTTCCAGCCCAGTAAAGACCAGAGAACGATCGTCACAATTGTTACTGTTGCATAAAACCCTTTATTCAGAAATCCTACTTTATGCAATAAGGTGGGATCATGTTTTACGTGTTCGCTGTCCGTCCAGTGATAGATCTCGTGGTTGCTGCCAAAGCAGATAGACAGGAGGATCACACCGGCGATCGTACCTACAACCGGAACACAGGCAGAGATCGCTTCTGTAACACGTCCGAATGCAAGCTGCCATCCGCCCCAGGCGAGCGTGGTAGCGCACATAAAGAACATTGCTGCATTTACTACCAGCAGGAAGTATACACTGTTCTGCAGCAAGCTGCCCCAGAACCTTGCCTGTTGGTGCGGATCATCTTTCGATCCTGCAGTCATGTACAAAGTAACGATAGACAGGATGCCGATAACGATCAAACCGATTGCTATCGAATTATATCTTTTAGGCGCTACGAAATTTAACCTGTTTGCCATCAGTGTTCTTTTATAAATTTCTTTCAATCAATATTCTTAGTGAGCAGCTTTCTTTGCTGTTGTGTCAACTCCTGCCGCAGCCGGAGCTTTTGCTGTTGAATCCTTTGCAGCTGGTGTTGCAGCAGCAGTGCTGGTTGGGTTTTGTTTCGACTTCACGTAAGTCGCAACCATCCAGCGTTGTTTGGTAGTGAGCTGTGAAGCGTAGCTTCCCATCTGTCCTTTACCATAGGTAGCAACATGAAAGATCGTTCCGATAGAAGTCGCTTTCATATCATCTCCCATCAGGTTCTTCGGAGCTGCAGGGTAAGGGCCGTTGCCGTCTTTCCAGAGAGGACCATTACCATCCAGTTTTGCACCGTGGCAGATTCCGCAGTTGACCAGGTAAAGTCTTTCCGCTTCTTTCAGATCAATTGCCGCTGTTGCAAGCGGGTTGGTCAGCGCAGCAGAAGACGCATAAGATCCGGTTGTGTCTTTCAGTAATGCAGAACCCGGCATTTCACCACGGGCGATAGCGCCGCCAACGGGACCGCCATGAAAGTTTGGCTTGTCTTCCGCCTCAGACTCATTCAGCCTTTCCTGCACAGGAGCATACGTTTCATACGCTTTGCTGTACGTCATATCAGGCATATAAGCATGACCGGGATTACTGTTGTTGCAGCTTACAGCCAGCGCTGTAACCGCCACACATCCACCTATGATCAAGATTTTTTTCATCCTACTTTTTTATTTCCGTTTTGGCCAGCGGCCATTGTAATTTGTGTTCGTTGTCTAACCTCTGAAACTTCTCAACCCCTTTCTCCCCTAAACCGCTTCTATCTTCTTACCGTATCTCACCGTTTCCTGATCGTAGCGGCCCAGCCACCAGCCTGTCTCACGGTATTGTACAGATACCTCAGTTGCTCCCACGCTGTTCAAAAATGCAATTGCTTCCTGTTCGTTTGTTTTATCTGTGCACTCGATCGCCATTACAAATGTGTCATCGGTAGAGCGCGGATTAAAGTGATCTTTCTTGATGAATGGAGCAAGCTGACAAAGCCAGCAGAAGGTCAGCACCATGCCTACCGCTGAGAAAAGTACGGTCAGCTCGAACGTGATCGGTATCCATGCAGGGAGAGAAAAAAATGGCTTACCACCAAAGTTTACCTGCCAGTCAACCGTCAGTGCCCAGGTGATAAAGCTCAGGGCAGTTGTTGTACCGGCAATACCATAAATAAAACCAGCAACGTGAAGGCTTGTGTCTTTCAATCCCATTGCCTTATCCAGACCGTGGATAGGAAATGGCGTAAATACGTCATGGATCTTATAACCGGCACGGCGAACCTTTTTCACTGCAGGAAAAAGTACATTCTCGTCATAAAAGTTGCCTACCACGAATTTTTTTACCGACATACTGAATAATTCAAAAGTTAAAAGTAAAAATTAAAAAAACGGTCGTTGATGAACTGGCGTCTCTTCTTTTACTTCATTTTTATCTTTTTATCTCTTTAGGACTGTCTCCGGTAAAAGGCTTTTCTGACTTTTACTTTTGACCTTTTCTTTTACTTCTTAATGATGATCTTCATCATGTACATTATCATGTGCGAACTCATCAAATGACTGGCCTTCTTCTTTGTTATATCCTTCTTTCCAGCTTTCTCCGTTTTTCTTCAGGATATGCTTGATCTCAGCGATCGCAATAACCGGGAAGAATTTGGAGAACAGGAAGTAACAGGTAAAGAACAGACCGAACGTACCCATGTAGAACCCGATCTCCCAGATCGTTGGAGTATAGTACGTACTCCAGGAAGAAGGCAGATAGTCACGATACAGGGAGGTTACGATGATCACGAAACGTTCGAACCACATACCGATGTTTACCAGGATACTCATAAAGAACGTCAGCAGCAGGTTGCGGCGGAGTTTCTTTGACCAGAATACCTGTGGAGAAAGTACGTTACAGCCCATCATCAGGTAGTAGCTCCATCCATAAGGGCTGTTCAGGTTAACGCGGTTCTCTCTGAAAGCAAACCACTCATAACCTACGTGAGAGTACCATGCCATGAAGAGCTCTGTGAGGTAGGCGATACCTACGATAGAACCCGTCAGCACGATAACCTTATTCATTACCTCGATATGCTCAATAGTGATATAATCCTGAAGACCCAGCACTTTACGCGTGATCAGCAACAGCGTTTGCACCATCGCGAAACCGGAGAATACCGCACCCGCAACGAAGTAAGGAGGGAAGATCGTAGTGTGCCATCCCGGAATTACTGAAGTTGCGAAGTCAAAGGATACGATAGTGTGTACAGAAAGTACGAGTGGCGTACTCAAACCTGCGAGTACCAGTGAAAGTGCTTCATGTCTTTGCCAGTGTTTGGTAGAACCTGTCCAACCGAAAGCTGCAAGACCATAGAACATCTTTCTCCATTTCAGTTTAGCACGGTCACGGAGTGTAGCCAGATCAGGCAACAGACCAGAGTACCAGAACAACAATGAAACAGTGAAGTATGTAGAGATTGCGAATACGTCCCAGAGAAGCGGAGAGTTAAAGTTTACCCAGAGCGGTCCGCGTGTGTTTGGATAAGGCAGTACGAAGAAGGCATCCCATACACGACCCATGTGCCAGATCGGGAACTGACCCGCACACATTACCGCGAAGATCGTCATCGCTTCCGCCGCACGGTTCACACCCGTTCTCCAACCCTGGCGGAACAGCAACAGGATCGCAGAGATCAGCGTTCCCGCGTGACCAATACCTACCCACCATACGAAGTTGGTGATATCCCAACCCCAGCCGATCGTTTTATTAAGGTTCCACTGACCAGTACCGTAAATCACCTCCACAGTAACCGACACAATACCGAAAAGTAAAAGACCTATGGAAATAATGAAACCAACCCACCAGAGTTTGGAAGGCGTCGCTTCCACCGGACGACAAATGTCTTCCGTTACATCGTGGTAAGTCTTGGATCCATCTACAAGCGGCGGTCTGACCTGTGATTCGTATCTGAGTAATGACATATTAAATCGCTTTTAGCTTTACCCTTCGCGGAGGTGAGCTTTTTATTTTTATGTTGTCAAACTTTTCTTCTATCCTGTTGTTCTCCCTTTTAAACCGCCCTGTTTCAGCGGTTTCTCCCCCACTGCAAGCCCTTCAGCTTGCAAATCCCTCTATTCAATCAATCAAAAGATCTTCTGAACTTTCAAGATATCCCGACCCTGTTTCCAGGGCCGGTCATCTCTTATATAAATCTCTTTTGTCGTCTTAACTCTTAATGGTGCGCTGGCTCTTCATGTGCCGGCTTAGCCTCATCGTGCCCTTCCGTTGCAGGAATTGTGTGCTCACCATGACCTTCACCACCACCGTGACCTTCTCTGACGATGATCTCTTCCGTGTTTCTCACTTTGGAGAGATAGGTTACGTTTGGCAATACGTGCAGTTGCTCAAGCACCTGGAATACGCGTTGTGGATTATCACGGCGAACCTGTGCTATCTGGCTGTTTGTGTCATGAACGTTACCGAAGACGATCGCATCACCTGCGCAAGCCTGCTGACAAGCTGTTTTCGCTTCGCCATCTGCCAGTACACGTCCTTCTTTCTTCGCATTCAGTTTCGCAGCCTGTGTGCGCTGAACGCAGAAGCTACATTTTTCCATTACACCTCTTGAACGAACTGTTACATCCGGATTCAAAACCATTCTTGTCAGCTCATCATTCATCTGATGAACCACCGGATCGAGTTTACCTACGATCGTCTGATCCTGGTTGTTCGGGAAGCTGTCAGCATTTGTATAGTCTGACCAGTTGAAGCGACGAACTTTGAAAGGACAGTTGTTAGCGCAATATCTTGTACCGATGCAGCGGTTATAAGCCATCTGGTTGATACCTTCTGAGCTGTGGTTTGTTGCAGCAACAGGGCAAACGTTCTCACATGGAGCGTTGTCACAATGCTGACACATCATCGGCTGGAATACCACACCTTTCAGATCATCAGGATTGTTCTCATCGCTTACGAAATAACGGTCGATACGGAGCCAGTGCATATCATGGTAGCGGAGCACTTCGCTCTTACCAACAACAGGCACGTTGTTCTCTGTATGGCAGGCCACCACGCAGGCGCCGCAACCATAGCAGGCATTCATATCGATGTTCATTCCCCATTTGATCCCCGGCATTTCATGCACGCCATACAATGTTGCATCCTTACGGTAGTCATTGGTGGCTTTTGCATATTTGTCCATCAGGTCCTTGCGGAAATCAGTGATCTCGTTGGGATCTTTGAGGAAGGTAGCAAGCGTTGTTTCCCTTACCACTTCCACACGGCCTTCGTATGAGTTGTGGATCTGTGTCTGAGCAATCTTCTCTTTGCGTTTTGCATCAACGATCTCCGCACCCGCAGCATAAGAGAAGTTTGTACCGTCAAAACTTGCCAGGTGGTAAACATTCTTACCTACACCAGCCGCTGTTTTACCTAATCCTTCGCTTCTTCCGTAACCAACAGCGATCGCAATCGTGTTTGGGTTCATGCCCGGAATAACCAGGATTGGAAGTTCAACTTCTTTTTTACCCGGAACAGTGATCTTGATAACGGGTTTGGAAGGATAGTATTCGTAGTTGTTATTCTCTCTTTCGTTGTCTTTATTGGCCAGGTCTATTCCGAGCAACTCTTTCGCCATGCTCATGGAGATTAGCGCGTAGTTGTCCCATGTAGCTTTAGAGATCGGGTCCGGCAGCTCCTGCAACCATGGGTTGTAAGCGCCAGTGCCTGTGCCGATAGAAACTTTTTGATAAAGGACTACTTCATATTTGCCGGCAGGTTTTTTCGCAGAGGCGATACCTGATACAGCGCCCGCAACACCACCACCGGTGTAAGTGCCGATAGAAAGGGTTGTCATCTGGTCCATCACACCATCCTGCAGCACTTTCTCAAATGCTTCTTCAGAACCTGTGCGGCTCATCCAGTAGCTGCGGAAATATGTTTCGTAGTCTGTATTGTTACCCGCCCATTTCAACAGTGAAGTCTGGTAAGGACGTGTTTTGAACAGAGGATAGATCGTTGGCTGCTGGAAGCTTACCAGGTTATTCTTTGGTTCAGCATCACCCCAGCTTTCGAGGTAGTTGTGTGTTGGTACGATGTACTGGCAGAGCTCAGTTGTTTCATCCAGTTTTTCACCGAAGGAAACGGTGAGTTTTACTTTCTTCACTGCTGCAGCGAACTTCTCAGCATCATGATAGTGATAAGCAGGGTTTGCGCCATAAACGATCAGCGCGCCAACCTGGCCAGCATCCATCTGAGCGATCAGGTCAACCAGTTCTTTATCGATACCAGCGCGGTAGTTGGAAGTAGTGGCCCATGAAATTGTCGTTCCATAAGCGCCAACCGCGTTGTTGATTGCATTTACAAGGATCTGAACATTTACATCATTGCTTCCTGATACAACCAGGGAAGCGCCGCTGTTTGCTTTCAGCGCAGCTATCACCTTAGCGATACCCGCTTTCAGTTTTGCATCAGCAATAGAAGGGGAAGCAACAGAACCATCGAAACCGGCAAGGATCGCCTGCGCCACGATGCCAGTCTGAGAAGGGAGATGAGTGAAACGCTCATCCGCGCTTGCACCCGTTGTGCTGAGATGACCTTCAAACTGGAAATGTTTGCTCATCGTCGGGTTCTTCTCATTGATCTTTCTTCCTTTTCCGTATCCCACTGCATTTTCAACCGGGCTCAGCCAGCTGCCGAGGAAATCAGCGTCGAGGCTCACGATCACTTTGGCTGCGCCAAAATCGTAAGTAGGAAGCTTTCTTCCGAAACCACTCGCTTCGTTGGCGAGCAGCATGCCGCTGTATGAAACGGCATCAGCTGTTACATGACGGCTGCCGGGATATTTTGCGAGGAATTCAGAAATGATCTGTTTGGTAGAAGGAGAAACGATAGTGCTGGTAAGGAGAACGATATTACCTGCGGATGCCAGGCCTTCAGCGATCGTTTTATCAACAAACTCGTAGGTGGTCTCTTCAAATTTGTCGCCCGCTTTCCGTTTAGGGTGAGTCGTCCGGTGCATATCATACAGGTCCAGTACAGAAGCCTGTGCGCGTGCGGAAGTACCACCGTTTGTGTATTTGGAGAGCGTGTTTCCTTCGATCTTGATCGGTCGGCCGTCGCGTACTTTAGCTACAACAGGGATCACATCACCGTCCTGCACGTAAGTGGTAGCGTAGTATTTTGCTTCACCGGGGATAATATTCTCCGGCTTATTGGCGAATGGGATAGCTTTTCTCACGGGTACTTTACAGCTGGCAGCCAGTGTGGCGGCTGCAGTGCTAAAGCCCAGGTATTTCAGGAAGTCACGGCGTGGTGCTTTCGCATCAATCAACTTTCCATCGAACTCTTCAAAAGGAAGATCCTCTTTGAATTCATCCTGCACTTGCTTCTGAAATTTTTCCGGGTCTGTGACCTGTCCGAAATTCTGCCAGTACTTATTTTGGCTCATATTTATCCGAGTTAGCAGCCGGCTTTTGCCTTAAGGTGTTCCGGCTGATTTGTTGAAATATGTTATTAAGATTCTTCACTGTCATCCCGGGCTTAGACCGGAACCTCCACAATCAGCAACCTGTTAATAGTGACATTTCTGACACTCCAGACCACCGATATCCTTCACTGTCACGCTATCCATTTTACCACTCTTGATATCGTTATGGAATTTCTCGTATATGCTGTAGAACTGGTTGCCTTTAGTGCTGTCATAATTGAACTGCACTTTTGTTTGACGGTGACAGTTAACGCACCATCCCATGCTCAGTTCAGAGAATTGCTGTACTGTGTTCATGGAAGTGATCTCACCATGGCAGGTCTGACATTGTACCTGTCCGGCTTTTACGTGCTGAGCGTGGCTGAAGAATACGTGATCAGGCAGGTTGTGGATCTTTGTCCATTCAATTGGCTTGGCCATTGACGGATTCCATGCATTCGCATTTTTAGGATCAAAGCCAGCGTATTCGTACAGCTTAGCGATCTCAGCGGTTCCGTCGATCTTGGTTTCACCATCAAAAAGCTCAGGGCCTTTTTCGTAAGACTGAATTGCTTTGTGACAGTTCATACATACGTTAACAGCAGGGATCGTAGCGGATTTGCTTTCCCATGCGTTACCATGACAGTATAAGCAGTTGATCTGGTTAACGCCGGCGTGTACTTTATGTGAGAAGAAGATTGGTTGTTCCGGGTGATATGCTTTCTGGCGTCCGAGGCCGATTGCACCTGTTGTTACAAAATATCCGCCGATGATGAAGAAGACGATGGCGAACATTGCGATGTAAACTTTATTACGATAGAAAGGAACAGGCTCCGGTCTTTCGATGCCTTCTGCATCATCAGACATTTTTTTCAGGTTGCTGTTCACCTGCATCAGTACGAGAGCAATGATAGCGAGGATCAGAGAAATGATACCGAAGATAACTGCGTTCTGGCTATTGTCTTTTGCAGGCTCACCAGGAGTATCTGTCTTAGGACCACCTGGGCCAACAGCAGCGGTTTTATTGATATAATCAACGATCGCGTCTACATCTTTCAGCGTGACATCCGGGAAAGCGGTCATCACAGAGCCGAACTTAGCTTTCAGCTGCGTGGTATGTTCGTCTGTCGCCATAAACCCGCCAGGATTATTGATCCATGCCTGGAGTTGTTTATGGTCAGCCCACTTACCTCTTTCCTCCAATCCCATAAGGGCAGGACCTGTCATGTCCTTGAAAATATTGTGACAACTTTGGCACTTCGATTGGAACAGTGCCTTACCATCCTGGGCCGAAACGCTGTTAGACGCGGAAAAAACTACAAGAGAAAGTATGAACAGTTTGAGTTTTGTGGCCGTTGGTTTACAAGGAATCATAGACGCGATTAATCTGAAAAATGTGGATAAATAGCTCTAACCGGCTGCAAAAATAAGCCACGAGACTTATAAATGACAATCTGTTTTAAAAAAAATTTAACCCGCTACCAGCCTGCGTTTCAGCGGATTTATGATAATTTTTTGTAGTAGGTCCAAATTGATTGTCATGAAAACGTAAACATGTTCGAACGGTTGTTAACAGACAATGTGGTGACGAGGAGCGATGGCCGGGGGTCGAGGATCGTTGGCGGGGACCGTTGGCCGTTGGTCCACTGCCTGATATTGGTGCGGTCAGATTACTCTGCCTCGGTGCGTATCCCCGCGCACCGGAACAGTCCGAACATCTCCCTCATCCAGCCATCGTCTCTCAAACATTTGCCCTACTTTCGCAACCGAAAAATTTTATGTTCAACCGCCTGAAACAGAAATGGAAAGTCAGCGCCACCAGGGTCGGCCTGATCCTTTGCACGTTCGCTATTGGCGGCAGCCTCACCGGCTATGCCGGCCGGAAGCTGATGAACCTGTTCAATATTGATACCCAGTGGCTTTGGATCGTGGTATATATATTATTGGTGACCGTTCTCTGGCCGCTGGCGGTATTGCTTGTCAGCATTCCGTTTGGACAGTTCAGGTTCTTCACAGCGTATCTGAAAAAGATAGGCCGCCGGATGGGTATTGGCAAATCAGTTGCACACGTTGAAAATCAATCAGTAAAGTGAAAAAAATCGCCATATTTGCCTCTGGTGCCGGATCTAATGCGCAAAAGATCATCGATCATTTCCGCGGTAATAAGAATGTTGAGATCACAATCATCGCCTGTAATAAACCGGGCGCCGGGGTGCTCGGCATTGCAGAAAAAGAGGGTATCGGCACATTGATTATAGAAAAAGAACAATTTTTCCGGGGCGACGCTTTTGTTCCCTACCTGCAGGAAAAAAAGATAGACCTGATCGTCCTCGCCGGATTTCTTTGGAAAATACCAGAATTACTTATCAGGGCATTTCCTCATAAAATCGTCAATATTCACCCCGCTTTGCTGCCAAAATACGGCGGAAAAGGCATGTACGGGCAATTTGTGCACGCAGCAGTGGTTGCCGCCGGCGAGAAAGAAAGCGGCATAACCATCCACTTTGTGGACGAACATTATGACCACGGCGATATCATCTTCCAGGCAACCTGCCCGGTAGATCCCTCAGATACGCCAGATTCCCTGGCGGCAAAAATTCATGCGCTGGAGCATAAATACTTTCCCGAAGTCGTGGACCAGTTGATTCAAAAACTCTAGTATTCCGGTGCGTGGGGGACACACGCCAGGGTAACATTCCGGTGCGTGGGGACACACACCAGGGTAACATTCCGGTGCGTGGGGACACACACCAGGGTGGGCGGAATAAATCCGCGAAATCTGTGAAAACCTTTAGTATCTTGAATCATAATACCATTACGCATATGAAATCACGCCTTCTCGTCCTCACATTGCTGTTATTCAGCCTCGCAGGCTTTGCCCAATTAAAGGAAGCCATTCCCGAAACGGTCAATGCCTCTTCAGAAAGACTCAAACGCATAGACCAGGTTCTGCAGACTTATATCGACAAGAAATGGATCAGCGGCGCCACCGCCATTGTGGTAAAAGATGGCAGGATCATTTACTACAGGGCTGCCGGTGTTGCTGATCTCGATTCAAAAGCGGCCATGAAAAAGGATGCGATCTTCCGCATTGCTTCGCAGACAAAAGCCATTACTACGACGGCGATCATGATGCTGTATGAAGAGGGAAAACTTCTCCTGGATGATCCCGTGGCGCAATACATCCCAACATTTGCCAACCAGCAGGTGCTTGACAAATTCAACGCGGCAGATACAAGCTACACTACCGTTCCGGCTAAAAGGCCCGTAACACTCCGCGATTTGCTGACCCATTCTTCCGGCGTTGGTTATGCACAGATAGGCTCCAAAGAAGCAAGAGCGATCTACGCCAAAAACGGCGTTTGGGGTGGAATTGGCGTTGAAAATGGGATGATTTTGGGCGAAAAGATTAAAATTCTGGGCAGCTTGCCACTTTTACACCAGCCCGGTGAAAAGTGGACCTATGGACTGAATACCGATATTCTCGGCTATGTTGTGGAAGTTGTCAGTGGTCAAACGCTGGATCAGTTTTTCAAAAAACGCATCTTCGAACCGCTCGGCATGAACGATACTTATTTCTATCTGCCAAAGGAAAAAGCCTCCCGCTTGGTAAAGCTAAGCGGTGAGGACGAAAACCACCTGGTCATCCCCATCGATCCAAAAACGCTTAACCTGGGCGGCCAGATAAAAGTCGACTACCCGGCGGAGCCCGGCACCTATTATTCCGGTGGTGGCGGCCTTTCATCCACGGCATTGGACTACGCGATCTTTATGCAGATGCTGGTAAATGGCGGCGAATACAACGGCAAACGCCTCCTGGCACCATCCACTATCCGCATGATGACGGCCAGGCAATTCGATAAATTCGAATCCCCTGACACAGAAATGGGCCTCGGCTTCACCGTTTATACAGACAGAAGCGTTGCTTTCTCACCCCTTTCTCCCGGATCATTCGAATGGGGCGGCATGTTCAGCTCCACCTACTGGATCGACCCGAAAGAGAAGGTTGTCGCACAATTATTCCTGAACCAGTATCCGAATACCCATGGAGAGATCCATACAAAATTCAAAGCCCTCGTCTACCAGGCTTTACACTAATAGAATGCGAATGCGCGCGAATAGAATCTGACAAGTATAGAAGAGCTTTATTTCAGACTTTGGAATCTACCCTCTAGTAGGATTCTATTCGCGTTAATTCGCGCCCATTCGCATTCTATTAGCGTTTAATTAGGGATTTGTTTCGTTACTTGTGGACCCTTAATCGCTATTGTTTGAATAGAATTTTACTTTTTTCAGGAATTATCTTTATTGCCCTCCTGTCAGGTACTTCATCGGCACATGCCCAGTATAAGATCAGGGGTACGGTTTATGACAGTACACGCAGCTACGCCATTCCCCTCGTATCTGTGATCAGTTCCTCCGGTAAAGGAACCGTTACCAATGCAAATGGTGATTATGAAATTGAAGTGTCTGAGAACGACTCCATCTGGTTCAGTTACCTGAATAAGCCAACAATAAAATTTCCGGTGCTGAAGATCGTCTCCCCTCATGCATTTGATATTGCGTTGCAGCTGAATGTCCCGGTATTGAAGGAAGTAAAGATCCGTCAGCGCAACTACCGCCAGGATTCTATACAGAACAGGGAAGATTATGCAAAAGTATTCAACTACCAAAAGCCGGGCATCCGGATCAATTCTCCGGGACAATTCACCGGCACGCCCGTTGCCGCAGGCTTCGATCTTGAATCACTGATCGACATATTCAACTTTAAAAAGAAAAGAAGCATGGCTTCGTTCCAGCGGAGGCTGATCCAGCAGGAACAGGATAAATATATTGATCACCGTTTCAACAAAGCACTCGTGCGCCGCCTTACCGGGCTTGACTCAACAGAACTGCCGAAGTTCATGGCCATCTATCGCCCTCCATATGAGTTCACGGTGATGCTGGGTGAATACGATTTTCAGAAATACATCAAAGACTCTTACGAAAGATATAAGCGGGGACAGCCACCGCTGCCGTTTTATAGGGTAGAGGAGGAGTAGGCCGGCCTTTGACCGGCGATCGCAGGCGGCCGACGTGAACTGTATTCGTAGTTACACTTTTCCACCGATAAAGAAAAACTGATCGGCGGTCGTTCATAGAATTGAGTCGATTGCTTTTCCTTCATTTCTATAAACCTCCCTCCTTCTTCGAACCCATGGGCGGTCGGCGGTCCTCTTCCCTTTCTCCCTTTTTGTTCTTAGCTTCCCGCTCTAATTCATTAACACATCTTAGCTTATGGAAGAGAATCAATTGGTACTCGGCATCGGCACCCGCCTTCAACACACACAATACGGACCCGGAGTGATCATAGGCCTCAAATACGCTACCTATATCATTTCGTTTATCAATCATGGCCTGAAAGAAATTGATAAAACAGATCCGAAGCTGGATGAGATCATTCCTGAAAACCTTAGTCTTGAAATAGAAACGCATTCGGATGTGGAGCGATCGCTGTTAAAGATCTTACGCCTCTGGGGTGGCATCACCGAGAATGTACCACTGGGAGATCGCTGGACCGGGGGAACAATGATCCTTCAGCCTTCTGATAAAGGATTGAAGCCAAAGGAAATTCCGGTTGAGGATTTCTTTCATAAAATCGTAATGCTGCGGGACAGGTTGCGCGTACTGGAGCAGAACATCAACAGCAATAAAAAACTATCAGACGAAGACAAGGTAAATATGCAGCAATATGTGACCCGTTGTTACGGATCGCTCACTACATTCAACGTGCTTTTCAGAAATAAAGAAGACTGGTTTATTGGCGAAAAAAGCGGCAAAGACGAATAACAGGCGCGGCACTCCTGTACAGGATAATGTGAATGGAGCCGCGATCTGCAACCAGTTTGAAAGAAACCGGAAACGGGTTGCACTTAGTATAGTATTACTTTAAAAAACGCAGGTGAAAAATGCGCAGACCATTCTTTGAAGGAACGGTCTGCGCATTTTTTTGCATCACCGGCTGGGCGGATTTCGTAAATTGAGCCTATGAAATGGCTTCTATTATCCATCAGCCTGTTTTCCTTACAGGCCTTCTCCCAACAAACCTGCGACGTACTGATTGAGAACGGAAAGATCATCGACGGATCCGGCAACAACTGGTATTACGGCAGCGTGGCCGTCAGCAATGGAAAGATCGTTGGCATAGGCAGAGAGATCCCGTTCAGAGGAAAAAAAACCATCAACGCAAAAGGCCTGATCATCGCACCAGGTTTTATTGATGTGCATACCCACCTTGAAGGTGACGAAGATAAAGATCCAAATGCAACGAGCTTTATCCTGGACGGCGTTACCACCTGTATTACCGGTAACTGCGGCAGCTCAAATACAGACGTAAAAAAATATCTGCAATGGATAGACTCGTTAAAGCTTTCCATTAACGTAGGCACACTCGCCGGTCATAATGATATCCGCAAAAAAGTAATGGGCCGCGTCAACCGTGATGCAACACCTGAAGAAATGCAGCAGATGGAGCAGATCATGGAGAAGGCTATGCGCGACGGAGCGCTTGGTCTTTCAACCGGCCTGATCTATATCCCGGGAACCTACACAAAAACACCCGAGATCGTAAGCCTTGCAAAGATCGCTGCAAAATACGACGGCGTTTATGCCACGCATATGCGCGATGAAGGCGATAGCGTCACCTATGCCATCAACGAGGCATTGACCATTGGAAGAGAAGCAAACATTCCCGTAGAGATCTCACATTTCAAACTCAGCGGTCAGCAAAACTGGGGAAGAAGCCGCGAAACAGTCGGCATGATCGAAGCTGCAAGAAACGAGGGAATTGAGGTAACGATCGATCAGTATCCATATACTGCCAGCAGCACATCCATCAGTACACTGATCCCGGAAGATATACTGGCAGATGGACAGGACTCGATCAAAGCAAGATTGCAACGCGCGGAAATACGCAGCTATGTTACCAGGTCTATGCTGGCGCGTTTAAAAAAAAGAAAGCTCAAACATTTCAGTTACGCCGTGGTGGCATACTATCAGCCCGATACAAGTTTCAATGGAAAAAGCATTGAACAGATCAATTTAATGAAAGGCCGTAAACATAACGCAAAAACAGAAACGGAGACGGTGATGGAGATCATGACCAATGGCGGTGCGAGTGCTGTTTTTCACGGTATGGGTGAAGATGACGTAAAGCGGATCATGCAATACCCGTTCAACATGTTTGCCAGCGATGCCACGATCCGGGTGCTGAATGCCGGCATGCCGCATCCGCGTGGTTATGGAACGAATGCCCGCGTGCTGGCAAAATATGTGCGTGATGAAAACGTATTAACGCTGGAAGAAGCGATCAGAAGAATGACCTCGTTGCCCGCACAGAAATTTCAATTGCAGAACCGTGGATTACTGAAAGAAGGATTTGCAGCAGACATCGTGGTATTTGATGAAAAAACAGTGCAGGATGTATCAACATTTGCCAAACCGCACGCATATTCAAAGGGCTTTCATTATGTGCTGGTGAATGGGGTAATAACAGTGGAAAATGAGGTGCATACCGGGGCAAGATCCGGACAAAGCCTGTATGGAGCACAAATGCAACGTCAATAAACACGGGTGCTCAAAACTCACCGGACAGTTTTCGCGCAGCTCTGCGCTCATCCGTTCTTTATCCGCGCTTTTCTGACGAAGTGAAGCAAATTCATTTCTTTTCCGTTTTCTATCACCAGCGTGAACATTTCATCTGTGCAATAGGAAAATGTCTTCATTAACGCATCCGGAAAAACAGCCAGCCAGTAGCGGTAATGCCGGCCGGGCATTGCATACTCTTTCAATACAAAATCAAGAAAGTAATCTGTCAGTCGTTCGCCGCGGGGCAACTGGTCTTCCGGCACGCCATACTCCTTTGCCACGAGGGTTTCTTCAATATTGGGAAGCCAGGGTTCAAGCAGGGAGCCCAATGCTGAAAAAGGAATATCCAATGGTTTCAGATCGAGGCTTTCTTCCAAAAATGTTGCTTTTTCCGGCTGAAAGGAGGAAGAGCGGCTGTAAAACTCAATGAGCCCTGTCAGTACGGCTTGTCTGAGATCAGAGGAAACAGGCGATTGGATAAACCGGGCTTCTACATTGCGGTAGTCATTTGCGTGTTTATACCGCAGGTTATAAAACGCGAGCAGGGCTTCGAGGTATCCGTTGATATACCCCTGTTGGTAGGTAGGTTGGTCGCTCATGTGGCAAAGCTTTACCGGCAGTTTTCTTTGAGGGAAGGCCGGATCGTGGAAACGAATATAGTTGTGTCGGGGAAGAAAAAAGGCGTTTTGCGGGGTATATTCTTAAAATTGGGAGCCCAAGCCTGTCAATAATCTATTAGTCTCCTGATCACCTCATCCAGCCTTGATTTTGCCATGAAAGCCTTCTCGAGTTCTGTATTGAACGGGATAGGCGTATCCAGTGACGCACATCGTGTAACAGGTGCATCCAGCATATCAAAACAGTGTTCAGCTATCCATGATGCGATCTCCCCGCCGATGCCGCCGGTGAGTGTGTCTTCATGCAAGACCAGAACGCGTCCGGTGCGGCTCACCGCATCGCGGATGGCCTGGTAATCGAGCGGTAATAAAGTACGAAGGTCGAGAATGTCTATTGAGCGTTGCGGATGTGCGATCGCATAATCTTCCGCCCAATGAACGCCGCTGCCGTAGGTGATGATGGAGAGCTCATTGCCGGAACGGACATGCCTTGCCTTGCCGATCTCAATCTCATAATACTCTTCCGGCACATGCCCTGACACGCTCCGGTAAAGTGCTTTATGCTCAAAAAACATTACGGGGTTCGGGTCATTGATCGCGGCAATGAGCAATCCTTTTGCATCTATCGGTGTTGACGGATATACCACTTTCAACCCCGGCGTATGTGCAAACCAGGCTTCATTGCTCTGCGAATGGAACGGACCGGCGCCCACACCGCCGCCCGTCGGCATGCGGATCACCACGTCAGCGTTTTGTCCCCAGCGATAATGGATCTTCGCAAGGTTGTTGACGATCTGGTTAAAACCAACGGTAACAAAATCCGCGAACTGCATTTCCATCATGCTCTTGTATCCTTCGAGACCTAGACCAAGTGCGGCGCCAATAATAGCGCTTTCGCAAAGAGGTGTATTGCGGACGCGCTCCTTCCCAAAAGCCTCCGCAAATCCTTCCGTGATCTTGAATGCACCACCATATTCTGCAATGTCCTGACCCATCAATACCAGGTTGGAATGTTGCTCCATACTCTGATACAATCCTTCTTTTACAGCATCGATCAATCGCAGTTCACGATGAACGGACGGGGATTCATATGATGCGCCGGAGTTGTCAATCTCTTCCGCGCCGGAAGTTGTTCTTTCCGCATACACATCATCAAGCTCCTGCTCATCATCTGCAATGATGGGCATCGCATCAAAACCCTTTTCAAGTTCTGCATCGATCTGTTGCTTTAAATCCATTCTTATCTTTTCCAGATCTTCTGTGTTCAGCACCTGTTGGGATAAAAGATATGTTTCAAAATTTCTGATCGGGTCTTTTTGCTCCCAAAGCTCAAACAGTCCCTGGGGAACGTATTTGACACCGCTTGCCTCTTCGTGTCCGCGCATCCGGAAGGTGATCGCCTCAATGAGAAAAGGCTTTTGATGCCGGATACAATAATCGCGCACACCAGAGATCGTATCATATACTGTCAGCAGATTATTGCCGTCTATCTGCACACCTTCCATCCCATATCCTTTTGCTTTGTCAACAAGGCTGATGCAGCGGAATTGTTCAGCGGTTGGTGTGCTCAAAGCGTAGCCATTATTTTCAATAAGGAAGATGACGGGCAGATCCCAGACAGCCGCCACGTTCAATGCTTCGTGAAAATCACCTTCGCTGGTTCCCCCTTCGCCGGAAAAAGCGAGTGAGACTTTATTTTCCTTCCGCAATTTACCGGCAAGCGCCACACCGTCTGCAATAGCGAGTTGTGGTCCGAGGTGGGAGATCATGCCGCAGATATGATGCTCCCGGTTACCAAAATGGAAACTTCTTTCACGTCCTTTACTGTACCCTTCCTGCAGTCCCTGCCATTGATGAAATAATTTGTGCAGCGGCATATCCCGGGCAGTGAATACGCCAAGATTCCGGTGCAGCGGCATGATCCATTCATCCGGCTGCAACGCCAGCGTTGCACCAACGGATATTGCTTCCTGTCCGATACCACTAAACCATTTGGAGATCTTTCCCTGCCGCAGCAGGATCAGCATCTTTTCCTCGATCATACGGGGATAAAGGAGACTGCGGTAAAAATGCACAAGCTGTTCGTTGGAGAGGTGTTTGCGATCGAAGGTCATATGCGAATTTAACGGGGATTTTCCATTTTTAAGGGAAGTCCCTGGCAGAGGACGCATATCAAATTTTCGATTTACGTAAGTCTTCCTCCGCTTCCGGAATTATCCGCCCGGATCTGGTTTCCGCAGTGGGCATCGTCCCGTGGTTTAATTTCGCGGAACAAAAACAAAATCCGCGAACCTGCGTATTGGCCCCAATTTTAATTTACTTTGATAATGTTTTATCTATCACACACATCTGACCGGTTCCCGTGCCGGATCCTTACCGCTTTGTTCCTGTTCACCACAATCGCTTCATCCGCGCAGGAAAAGCCCGCTCCCCCGGCGCTGCATGATTCAAATTATTATAAAATCTACCCACAGACCATCACCGGCCGCGTTTATCTTTCAAGAAAATATACTTCGCTTTCGCTGGAAGGAAAAGACAGACGCAAGCCCATGCGCTACCGGCCCAATACCCCGGTGACGATGGGCGTAGGCGCTACTTACGGTATTGTTACGATCAATGTGGGATTTCCCATTTCTTTCCTGAGCAGGGACCGTGAAGAGACCGGCAGAAGCAAATACCTGGACCTTCAGTCGCATGTTTATGCAAAGAAATGGGTGATTGACCTCTATGGCCAGTTTTATAAAGGTTACTATGCCACTCCGAAAGGATCCGGCTCTTTGCGGCCAGATAGTTTTTATGTGAGGCCTGACATTCGCGTGAATCTGATGGGCGCTTCTGTCTACCGTCTTATCAATGGCGACCGGTTTTCCTATCGCGCCGCATTTCTGCAAAATGAATGGCAACGAAAATCAGCAGGCTCGCTGCTTGTAGGAGCAGAGGCTTACACCGGCGTGATCAAAGGAGATAGCGCACTTATCCCAAACCATCTTAGCTCATCCTATCGTCAATATGATATCAATCGGGTACGATTTACTGAATTCGGCCCGGGGATCGGTTACGCGTATACTCATGTGCATAACGAAAATTATTTTGTAACGGGCAGTCTTACCGCTACCGGAGACATCAGCTTTGTCCGTGAATTCAAAGGCACAACTTCGGCGCAACGCACTTCCGTATCGCCCAACCTGATGTTAAGGATCGTGGCGGGGTACAACAGTGATGACTGGATGCTCAATCTCGCATGGGTCAACAGCAGTACCAACCTGAGGGGAAAATCATCCAACGATCAGTACCTGATCAGTATCGGTAGCTTCAGGCTCGGTGTTGCAAAAAGAATTGTCCCGGGAAATAAACTGAAGAAGCGATTACAGCTGATCGATGATCTGCCTGTGCCGCAGATGTGATGGAGGTAAAAACTCAAAAGTAAAAAATGCGAGACCTTAGGTTTACACAACCCTGCGGTCTCGCATTTTTTACTTTTGAGTTTTTACCTCCTCCCCATCAAACCACAACAAGTTCATAAAACTCTTCCGGCCTGAGATACTTCTGCGCAAGCACCTGCAACTCCTCCGCTGTTACGCTTTTGATCGCGTTAATAGAGTCATAGAAGTATTTTTCGTCGAGGTTGTTGAGAATAATATTTTTCCAGCGCGCCATGATCTGGAAGGGACCGTCAAGATCGCCAAGAATGCTTCCCATCATGTAGTTGCGCACAAGCAGCAATTCTTCGTCATCCACGGGCTCTTCGCGCAGTATTTTCATTTCCTTGTACACTTCTTCAATCGTTGCTTCACTCACTTCACGGCCGGCTTCTGTGGATACCATCCAGGCAGACTGGCTGATATGATTCTGCAGATAGCTATGGATGCCGTATGTGTAGCCCTTGTCTTCCCGGATATTCTCCATCAGTCTTGATCCAAAGAAACCGCCAAACAGCGCATTCAATACCTGTGTTTTCAAAAAGTCGGGGTGATGACGGTTAGGGAATGGTCTTGCCAGACGGATAGAACCCTGCACACCTTTTTCATCATTGGTGATGCGGTATTTCTTTTCAGTAGCGGCTATTGAGGGAGTGTCAACCTGCGGCACCTGACCAAAAGAAAGATCACCGAATTGCTGATTGAGTAATTCTTCCAGATTCGCAGGCAATCTGCCTGAAGCAAAAATGATCAGTTTGCCTTGCTGATAATATTTCCTGTAAAAGTCTTTTATCTGGTCCTGCTGAAGTGCGTCAAAATCTTCCGCGGATGAGTAGCGGCCATAAGGATGTTCTTCACCAAAGAGATAAACATCTATCAGTCTGCCGGCAATAAAATCTGCTTTCTTCAGGTTTACCTTCAACCGCTGTTTCATGTTCTGCCGGTAGATATCCAGTTCGTCCTGCGGCATCGTTGCGTCCGTGAGCAATTCGCGGACAGCAGGCAGCAGTTCTTTAACATGACGCGTCAGCGTGTGCAGCGACAATGTAGCTGTTTCGTTATAGCAAGCCCTGTTCAGGTAGGAGCCATAATAATCGAAATGTTCATTGATCTGGAAGGCCGTTTTACTGCTGGTGCCATTCTTCAGCAGGAAATTGGTAGTTGCAGCAACCAGGTTTTTATCTTCGTAGCTATTGCCTGCGCGAAAAACCCATTCGATGGCCATTACTTCTTCGGCGCCTGCATTCACTGTATATACTTCAACGCCATTTTTCAGGGAGAACTTTTGATAAGGCCTCAGTTGAAGATTGAAATTCACCGCATCTACGATGGATGGAGCTATAGTTCTGTCTAACATTCTTTATCAGATAATCTTTCTGTGATAATATTCTTTTGCAAACGAAACGGCAATTCAACTACCGTATGCAGATGATCTTAATTCTCTGCCAGGTAATACAATGTATTGCTGTTTTCCGGTCTGAAGATCGCCTTGCTTTCCGCTTTGATCTCCGCAGCCGTTACTTTTTCATACAGACTTAGTTCTGTATTCATCAGATCGGCATTGCCCAGCAGTTCATAGTACGCAAGACTGTTGGCGCGATTCATCACACTCATATCTTCAAAAGCCATCATACTTTCAGTCTTGTTCTTTACTTTTTGCAGTTCGATCTCCATCACGGGTTCTTCCTGCAGCTGGCGAAGGAGATCTTCGACGGCTTTATCCGCGTCTTCGATCTTTACGCCTTTCACCAGTTTTCCTTCAATGATAAGAAGACCGGCATCGGTGCTGCCAAAATGATGGCAATCCACATTGCTGAACAGTTTTTTTTCTTTTACCAATGTCTGATGTAAGCGGGAAGATGCACCACCACCAAGAATATCACTCAGCAGATCAACAGCATGATATCTTTCGTCGAGACGCGAAGGGATATGCCAGCATTTGTAGAATGCGTCAACGGGAACCTTTGCTTTTACTTCCAGTTTACGCGGGGCAGTTTGCTCCGGTTCAGCGGGAAGGTTGCGTACATATTTTTCTCCGGCGGGAATATTGCCAAACCATTTTTCCGCCAGTTCTTTTACTTTTTCTGTTGTTACGTTTCCGGCAACAACAAGAACGGCATTAATGGGGCGATAATATTTAAAGAAGAATGCTTTTACGTCTTCCAGCTTCGCGTTCTCGATATGTGATAGCTCTTTACCAATCGTCATCCAGCGATAAGGATGCGTGGTGTAAGCGAGTTCTCGCAGTTTATGCCCTACGTCGCCGTAGGGTTTGGTGAGATAGTGTTCTTTGAACTCCTCACTGACCACTTTGCGCTGAACGTCCAGGCTTTTTTCGCCGAAGGCGAGAGAGAGCATGCGGTCGCTTTCCAGCCAGAATGCGGTTTCCAGATTCTCGGCGGGAAGCTGTATGTAATAGTTGGTGAGATCGTTGGTAGTGTAGGCATTGTTTTCGCCGCCGGCCATTTGCAGGGGCTCGTCGTAACTTGGAATATTTACAGAGCCTCCGAACATCAGGTGTTCAAAAAGGTGGGCAAAGCCTGTCTGGGCCGGATTTTCGTCACGCGCACCAATATCATACATCAGGTTCATAACGGCCATGGGAGTGGAAAGATCCTGGTGCACAATAACCCTGAGCCCGTTATCAAGTGTAAATTTTTCGAAATGAATCATAGTATACTGTTAAACAGCAAAAGTAGAGGAATGTTTGCGTTTAGACGCATGATTGGTGAAGGGATAACGGCTCATGGTTTCGGCGATGGTTGAAGTCTCTGTATCCAGCCATGAAAATAGTGAACAGTGATATCCGTCAGCTGAGCCTGTAATCAGAAACAGGTCTTCACGTCAAAATATACTCCCGATCTTCACTTCCTTCTGCAGTAGTTCCCCATTCCGTCTCAGCGTCAGTCTCACTTTCTCCCCGGTCGCCTGGAGCGCTATTTTGAACTGTCCGAAATTCTGATTCAGATTGTTATTGACTCCAAGCACCTCATCTCCTTCAAGCAGTCCCGCACGGTCGGCCGGTGAGCCTTTCGCTATATCGCCAATAATGATCTTATTGTCGATATAATACAGCTCAATACCCGAATAGGAGTAATCGAACGGCTCGCGGAAATGCGTATTCGGCAGGAGGTGGATATCGCGTTTTGCGTAATTGAACACCACATTGAACCGGCGGAAGATATCATTGCCGATCAATCCGCCAAGGAAAGGATAGGATGTTACGTTATAATCGTCCCGGAAAATATAGGTTGGAATGTTTCTGAACCTGTAGGGACCCATCTTCAGCTCTTTTACCACCGTCATGTTCATACTTACTTTGCCGCCGATCCCCTCTCCTTCTTTGGGGTAAAGTTTTCTTTTTTTGCGGATCAGCGCACTATCGTCCACAAAATCCTGTGATAACATCAGGCAGACGCCCGCGCCGATATCGTGTAAAAAACGTGCATTAAAGGTGTATTCGTCTTTTACCCTTGCACTTTGCACAGGCAGGGTATTAAGAATTGGTTTGATCAGGAAACCGCCTTTGGGGTAACGGATGGACCCTTTGGTGCAGATCTCCATCGTCAGGCTATCATAATTTAATTTAATAATGTAACGGATCAATAGTGAATAGCCGATGATCCCATCCACCCGTTCCCCGTAAACGCTGCTTAGGGCAGAATAATCATTTACATGAAAATTCAGGCTATCGACGGTGAGTCCGGGAAATTTCAGCTTCCGGTTATACAGGAAGCCTACTTTCTTGATGCCCGCGATACCACGGATCGTCTTATCTGAGGGCACTGGTTTCAAATGGAATGCGGCCACAGTCGTGGAATCCAGTGAAATGCCGCTGCTGCCGCTATCAAGAATAAAGCTGAGTGTATCGGGGAAATCATCGAGTTGCGCTTTGAGGATCACAACGCCTCCGGTCACCTGCAGAATCGGGATCCGGGTAAGTACTCTGGATGGCGGCTCCACAAATTCCTCCTGAGCCCACAGGCGATCGGTGCTCAGCAACATGGCTGTTGCTATTACAGTTAGCTGAATAGATCTTTTCATATGACATCCGGTCCTCTGGCAGTTTTTGGTTTACGAACACGTTCGCTGGCAGTTATCTGAAAACCGGCCCCGCAGCAGGAAGCCTGTCCCGAAATGAAAGTAAAGAAGAAATCTACTATTTGAGCACCGTAACCGACCAACCGCAATTTACATCCGACCAACAGCAGTCAACGGGCAACGGACAGCTGACAATGATCAACGAAAAGCAGTTCTTACCTAAATTAACCTTTTCATACCCATTAAAAAAACCGTTCAGCCTTTTTCTTGTTATTGATTGTATTTTTGCGACCGATCCACTCCCGTCTGATCCAGGAAGAAAACAGCCCGGCAGACGGGAATCAGTAAAACACCCATCATGGAATTATCCGATTTGTTAGCAAGAGCCCTGAATTTTGAGTTCCTCAGTGTTGAAGAAGGCGTTTATCTCTATCATCATGCCCCTCTGACCGACCTGATGTTTGTAGCCGATGAGCTGCGCAAAAAACAGGTGCCCCATGGTAAAGTGACCTGGCAGATAGACCGGAATGTTAATACAACCAACGTGTGTATCGCCAACTGTAAATTCTGCAACTTCTTCCGTATCCCCGGACATGCTGATGCCTATATCACCGATATGCCGACCTACCGGAAAAAGATCAGTGAAACCCTGAAATATGGTGGCGATCAGTTGTTGCTGCAGGGAGGGCACCACCCGGAACTGGGTCTTCAGTTCTATATCGACACCTTCCGTCAGATCAAAGCGGAATTTCCCGATATCAGGTTGCACGCGCTCGGGCCACCCGAGATCGCCCATATCACCAAGCTGGAGAAAAGCACGCACCGCGAAGTGCTGACTGCGCTGAAAAATGCCGGTCTTGATTCACTCCCCGGCGCCGGCGCCGAGATTCTCACCGACCGCGTACGCCGCCTGATCTCCAAAGGAAAATGCGGGTCACAGGAATGGCTGGACATTATGCATGAAGCACATAAACTGAACATCACGACCTCTGCGACCATGATGTTTGGGCATGTTGAAACGATCGAAGAGCGTTTCCGGCACCTGGTAAGCATCCGCGAAGTTCAGAGCCGCAAACCTGCTGATGCAAAAGGTTTCCTGGCATTCATCCCCTGGACCTTCCAGGATGTGGATACCCTGCTGACGCGCATCCGCGGCGTTCATAACCTGACAACCCCGGACGAATATATCCGCATGATCTCGCTCAGCCGGATCATGTTGCCAAATGTGAAGAATATCCAGGCATCCTGGCTTACCGTTGGAAAACAAACCGCATCTATCTGCCTCCATGCCGGTGCCAATGATTTTGGCTCGATCATGATCGAAGAGAATGTGGTAAGCGCTGCCGGTGCACCTCACCGCTTTACATACCGCACTATCCAGGAAGCGATCCTTGAAGCAGGGTTTGAACCGCAATTGAGAAACCAGCAGTATGACTGGAGACAGATCCCCGTGGCAATCGAAGAACAGGTGATCAATTATTAATAACGACAGGAATTGTTTGTTTCCCAGATGGAACAGGAAAAGTCCCTGTCAACAGATCCTCTCATAATGAAAGCAAAGAAAACGTTTAGTTTATTCAGAAAGATCGCCATTGCAGAAGGCGTTTCATTTTTGGTATTGTTACTTATCGCCATGCCATTAAAATATCTTGCGGATTCCCCGCTGGCAGTCCGTTATGTGGGAATGTTGCATGGTGTTTTATTCGTTGCCTTTATGGTAATGGCTTTTGAAGTAAAGAAAGATGCAAAAAAGGATCTTTTGTGGGTGGTAAAATCATTCATCGCATCCATTCTTCCATTCGGAACCTTTGTAATGGACAGGCAATGGAAAAAAGAAGAAGAAGCGATTCCGGCATAACAAAAAAGGCGGTGAGATGATCACCGCCTTTTTTGTCAGAATTATTTTCCCATGATCTTCTTCCGGTGCTGCATTCCCCACTTACGCAACTCCGCTATTACATTCTGCAACGATTCGCCATATTCAGTCAGCGAATATTCAACCGTCACCGGCATGGTATCATATACGGTACGTTTTACAAGCTGATGCGCTTCCAGGTCGCGAAGTTCTTTCGACAGCATTTTGTCCGTGATCTGTTCGATCTCCTTTCCTATTTCGCCAAAGCGCTTCTTGCCCAGCGTCAATGAAACGATGATCGGCAGCTTCCATTTGCCGCTCAATACCTCCAGTGCGTCGCGAACGGGCAGGATCATGCCCATACATTGTTCCTTATCTAAGTCTTTTGTTGTTGTCATTTTTCAAAAAAGTTCATTCGGGTCACTATCCTGCAGTATAGTACTATACTTGGGTATAGTGCTTACGAAAGTATAGCAAAGGTAAATAATTTTGTCGCCGGAATAAAACTCTCTTTACCACACACAAAAATCGTTTATGAAATATGCTCTGGTGGCAGGCCGTGTCCTGTTCTCATTTATCTTCATCCTTTCTTCATTCGGACATTTTAAAGCAGAGACCATTGGTTTTGCAGCAAGTAAAGGTGTGCCGATGGCTTCAGTTCTGGTGCCTCTCTCCGGCATCATTGAGCTCATCGGCGGTCTCAGCATTCTGATCGGCTACCGCGCACGTCTCGGCGCCTGGTTGCTCGTCCTGTTCCTGGTTCCTGTTACATTGACCTTGCATCAGTTCTGGACAATCACCGATCCGATGGCTTTCCAGCTTGAATTCGCCATCTTCCTTAAAAATGTATCCATTATGGGTGGCGCGCTGGTGATCGCATATTTCGGCGCAGGTGAAATGAGTATTGATGCCGCTGGAAAAACGCAGCCATACAGTCTTGCTTCCGGAAAGCAGGCAACAGCCTGAATAAAGATCAAAAGTAAAACCCAGCATCCATGACGCGGGTATTTCGGTGTTGTTGAATAGCTGCAGGATTCTGGTGAAACGTTTGAGAGGTTTCAAAAGTTAGGCAGGAACACTGATGCTGCTGCATCATTATTAAACTGATCAGACAAACGCACCCTCCCAAGCCTTTCAGTAAACCCTGATTATCACAATAATGCCCCCGATACGCTGGATTACATTCTATCGCCCTTTTTTAAATTCTCTCAACTAATCGATTATGAAAACAATTCTGAAAGTTACATCCAGCGCCAGAGGCGCATTGTCAAACAGCAATAAGCTGGTGAATAAGATCATTGCCGAATTGGAACAGCAGCACCCCGGATCGGAAGTGACCGGGCGCAACCTTGTATCGCAAACCTATCCGCATCTTGAAGAGTCTCTTCTTGCAGCATTTTTTGCACCACCGGAAAATAATGATGTTTCAACAAAAACCGCGGCAGCCAATTCGGATGAAGCAATCGCTGAGCTGGAACGGGCGGATTACATCGTGATCGGTGTACCGATCTACAATTTCAACATTCCTTCTGCACTCAAAGCCTGGATCGATCACATTGTTCGCGCCCAAAAAACCTTTTCTTATGGCAGCGGCGCGCCTGAAGGTTTGGTAAAAGGCAAGAAGGTATATCTCGCTATCGCGTCAGGAGGTGTATTTTCTGAAGGCCCGCTTCAACCAATCGATTATGCTGTGCCATATCTGAAAACGGTTCTGGGATTTATCGGCATTACAGACATCACTGTATTCAGAGTTGAAGGATTGAATGTGCCCGGCATGCAGGAAAAAGCATTGGAGAAGGGCCTGGCGAGCGTAGCCGTGTAGGAACAGGTTCCGGAGGTCTCAGAAGTTACGGCGGCTTGCACAGTCAGCAAATGCTGTGATCGTTGGAAACCCCCGGAACATTTCCTTACTTCTTTTTTCCCTCTTTCGCCATAGCCGCTGCTGCCACCACCAGCTTTTCCATCCATTGTACAAAAGGAAGAAGATCTTCCGGCTCTACAATTTCCGCTATACTGCATGCAGATAACGCTCCGGTCTGCCAGCTATGAAGCCAGCGTTTCCAACCGGCAAGATCATTTACTTTGAAAAACCTGCGGATGATCTGCGGAGGGCGTTCATCAGACTTTTTCGGCGATCCTTTTTGCAACCTGATCCATGCCAGCAGCAGGTAAGAGCCTTCAATAAGCTGCTCCATTTCTTCCCCAAAACGGATCAATGCACCCGGCGTTTTTGATTTCCAGATATAAGCCGGCGCAATGGCCGCTTCACAGAAATCAGCAAACAATTCCTGCATTTCTTCCAGCGGAATATCATTAAACAATTGTTGCAACACCCAATATGGGTCAAGCGAAAGCGGATCACATTCATGCTCCAATGCCAGCCTGTTGAGAAAGTAACGTTTATCAGGAATAGACGCTGCCATAAAAATGTTTCTGATTACACGTAAAAAAAGCAACGGAACGACACTTCCTCCCAATGTTTTTTTACCTGAACTATGCGTTTAAAAAATAGCTTCGACTTTATTCTATGAATTTGGAATAAGTGCTACTACTTATTGCTTCGAACGCCCGGTCAAACTATTGAACAATTCTTTGTTTCATTGCGCCAGCTCATTTTCCGGTGCGCAACGCTGCATGTAAGATAAAAGGAAAACGGCAAATTCGACTAATGCGTTTTTAATCCTGTACTGATCTTTCACAGCTCAGAAGTTGAATTGTTATATCTGTTTTAAAAACATGTTCCTGCTTTTATCCCGGCGATCCTTTTAGTAAGTTGCCTTCACAAAAACCCCCTGATATGAAAATGTTTCTACCCGTTCTTATGCTATTTCTGTTTGGTAATTTGTCTCAGGCTCAGCAAAGCAATAATGGCATAGCACCTATTCTCTCCGACACAACCAGCTATACAAAACTTGAAACGGCCCTCCGCGAAAAAGGCGTTGTGCATAAAGTTGAGTACATCAGCAGCCGTACAATTGGCGGTGTTTATTTCGGAATGATCGTTGTCCGCAATCTGAAAACACAGGAAGTAACAAAAGGCGCTTATATCGCCGCGGATTCACCCATCCGTCCGATACAATCGGCCCCACGCTGGGATCGCAGGACATACATAGACGAGAGCGAGTTTGATGATCTTATTGAATACCTGGACAGCTGCACCAATGTATGGAAAAAGGACCTGACTACATCAGCCACCAGTTATGAGTTTGAGACAAAAGATAAGTTCAGGTTCAATTTTGCCGCCAACAATGATTCAAAAACATGGCGGTTCACACTGGAATTCCGCAACTATTATTTTTTCAACAAAGACACTTTTTCGAAAGCAAGAACTGAAGAGATCTTTGATGCGTTCAGCCTGTTCAGAGATCTGCTGAAACATTATTGATCATAAACTGAATGGTATTTAGGAGTTGCTGAATGACGGCAGATTTCTGGTAAAACGTTTAAGAAGTTTCAAAAGTTTGGCGGGAACACTGAAAGCTGCTGCAGGCTTTTTGTTAACGCTTGCAGCAAACCATCATCTGGCTGACCGGCAGAATCGCTTCAACCTGTTAAACGATGAACGCTTATCAACCCCATCTTATTGATACCTGCACAGGTATCCAGTAATCCTTATTTACAATCCTTTCTCTGAAAATAACAAAGGCTGAACAATTTTGCTCAGCCTTTGCGTTATCAGGAAATCCCTGATCTAGGATTTATTCTTTGATTTTTCTTTGTCTTTTTTCTTATTCATCAACACCTTGTATTTTGCTAACTGATCCGGCGTAAGGAACTCCGCAACTTTTGCTTCCTTTTCCTTTTTAAGTTCCATCTTCTTTTGTTTCTGCTGGTCTTCTGTTAATGTTGCATCCTGTTTTAATGCATTCGCTTTGCCTCCGTATTCCTTGCTCAATGCGTCATATTTTGAAACCTGGTCCGGATTCATTGCCAGTTCGGTCTTTATCTTGTTGTCCTTCTCTGTATGGTTTTTATCTTTATCCTGGGCAAATACCGGAACTGTAAAGAATACAAAAACCAATAAAGCCAGTGCTGTTTTTTTCATGATGAATTATTTATAAGATTAAAAAAATATTACCGGATTGATCGGCCGGCAAAAGCTGCGGCCACAGTTATTGCTGAAAAAATGATGCCAAGCCCACTCCTTCTCAATGAATTTGTACACCATTCAGGTCTGTTTGCCCTTTTTAGCATTAAGAAATTGTTTTTGTGTTCTGATGGGGAAGATACTTTAATCTACCACCATACTGCTGTAGATGAAAATGAATTGGCAAAGTGGAAAAGCGGCCTGCATAAAACTGATGTCAATCATTGATCAGGATAATATGCCAGTGCCGGGGTGAGGGAACACAAGCCCCCGCAAGCATTTTGGAGACCCATTCCTGTCGGTCTGCCCTGAATACATATTTGATGATTAAAAAAAAGTAAATTTGTACAAAGTGAATTATATGGGGGCGCCTTCACTGGATCTTGTTCCGCGTAAAAGGATGACGGTCGAAAAGTTTAACATAGAAATAGGCTAAACGATCCATCCTCCGGATAAATACAAGCAAAACAATGCCGGCCCGTTCAGGGCTTTTGAACTATACCGTTACCGGATCGCGTACCTCGTAAAAAAGATGAGATCTTAATTGCAACGGATAAGACATACCAATCAGGAGCCACAGAGGTACTAAAAAATCCAATGTTCTTCCATCATCTCATTGGATCAAACAAGACCCGATTTCCGGCAAAACCAACACAGACGGAAACTTATGTTGAGGTGCTGGTGGAGATGATTAAATCAACTGTTATGAAAATAAAACTACACGAGATCGAATTGGGCGCCGCGGATCTGCAAAACATTGCCGCGTTCTATCAATCATCATTAGGCCTTTCGTTGTCGGTTGACCAGCCGCAACTGAAAGTATTTGATTCGGGCGTTGCATCATTGGATCTTAATTTTTCCCATCATCTTCCACAAGGAAATGTAATACCGGGATTTCTTTGTGACAACCTGGATGAAGTGATGCTATTGCTGAAGAAAAACAATGTGAGTTTCAACGGGCCTGTAGCATCTCATTTAGGAATGATAAGCATTTCTTTTAAAGACCCCGCTGGCTATACCGTGAAGATCAACCACGCTACAGCCGATTCTCCGGAGTGGCTGCGAAAACAATGGTAGTCTGCGAAAAACTATGCTGTTATCAATAAAGGGTTGATAGGCCCTCGTCGGTAAACAGGCTGAAAAGATTCAGTAAACCCTATTTAGTCAGAACGTGTATAATGAGAGACTGGAAATACCTGAAAAAGAAACTTGAACAGGATGGTTTTGTTGTAATTGATACAGTCTTTGATGAGACTGAGATTTCAGAACTGAAAGAATTACTTGAAAATGTTTCAGGCGGCAGCCCCTCATTCCGTAAAACAGAAGACCTTTTTGCAATAAGGAGATTCCTGCTGGAAATCCCCGGGGCCGAAGCAATTGTTTTTAACCATCAGCTCAATACTGTTATAACAGCAGTTTTGGAGAAGGATTACTTTCCTGTCAAATCCATCTATTTTGATAAACCCGGTTCTTCGAATTGGTTTGTCTCTTATCATCAGGATCTGACCATTTCTGTAAATACGAAGGCACCTGTGGCTGGCTTCGGTCCATGGACAGCAAAGCAGGATCAGTTCGCCGTTCAGCCCCCGGTAGAGATATTGGAAAGCATTTATACGATCCGCATTCATCTGGACGATACTGATGAGAATAACGGAGCATTGCGTGTGGTGCCCGGGTCACATAAGAAAGGCATCTGCCGGCCGGAAACAATTGATTGGAAGGAAGAAAAAGAAGAAATCTGCAAAGTGCCGGCCGGCGGCATAATGATTATGAAACCGCTGCTGCTGCACGCTTCCGGCAGAACTGTTAATCATGCCCGCCGCCGCCGGGTGATCCATATAGAATTCTGCAACCGCCCGCTTCCTGCTCCGCTTGAATGGTCAGAAAGGCCGGCTACCTGCACAACGGATTGAAGATTGAGAAAGATTTTTTCGTTCCTTTGAGAAACTGTCTCCTGCATGACCGAGCTCAAACGCACCGATAACCAACACCCCGATTTTCTCTATCTGATCCCCCTGCTTGATCAGGATCTTCGCAGCCGCTATCTTGATCTCCAGGATACGTATGATAAACATAACGTGGTCGTGAATGTCGATACCGTTGTGGTCGCTTATGTTGACGGTCAACCCGCTGGCTGTGGTTGTTTTAAACAATCCGGCGAACAGGCCGTTGAAATGAAACGCATGTATGTAAAGCCGGAATTCCGCCGCCGGGGCGTATCGTCGTCTGTATTAAAAGAATTGGAGAAATGGGCCGGTGAAATGGGATACCGGGAGGCCGTTCTTGAAACCGGTAATAAACAGGAAGAAGCAATTGCGATGTATGAAAAATATGGCTATGCCGTTATTCCCAACTATCCGCCATATGAAAATATGGTTACGAGCATCTGTATGCATAAGCTCCTCATTTGAGCATACGGTATTGATAAGAAGACCGCAAGTTCCGGGTTTTTCCCTCTCTGCCGCATGGGTAATTTTGTATTCTAAACAGCATCGTAATGACTACACAGGAGCAGGTTGATTATTCACGGATCGCGGAAGCGATTGATTATATCCGCGAGCACTTCAGGAGGCAACCCTCTCTTGAAGAAGTGGCGGAGAAGATTCATCTCAGTCCTTATCATTTTCAGCGGATGTTCAGCGATTGGGCAGGTGTCAGCCCAAAAAAATTTCTGCAGTTTATCAGTGTACAGCATGCAAAGGAATTACTGGCAAATAAGCACAACACGCTTTCGGATGTTGCCTATGAAACCGGGTTATCCGGCACCAGCCGCCTGCACGACCTGTTTATAAAGATCGAAGGCATGACACCGGGTGAATTTAAAAACGGCGGAGAGAACCTTTCTATAAACTACAGCTACGCGGAAAGCCCTTTTGGCAATATCATCGTGGCATCTACGCCAAAAGGAATTTGCCACATGGCCTTTGCCGAAAACGAACAGGATGCACTGCAACAGTTAAAAGCTCAGTTTCCAAATGCAAGGCATCAGCAAATGGTTGATCTTATACAGCAAAACGCGCTATACATTTTCACGCAGGATTGGAAACAACTGTCTGAAATCAAGCTTCATCTTAAAGGCACAGAGTTCCAGGTAAAAGTATGGGAGGCATTGCTGAAGATCCCGATGGGCCAATTGGCTACGTATGGTGAAATTGCCAGACAATTGAATGCACCCAAAGCGTCTCGCGCGGTGGGGTCCGCCGTTGGCGATAATCCTGTTGCATTTCTTATTCCGTGTCATCGCGTGATCCAGTCAGGCGGCGCAATCGGTCAATACCACTGGGGGGCCACCCGGAAAGCAGCCATCATCGGATGGGAAGCCGCCAAAACAATTCAGGTATAAAACATTTCCATGAAAAATTTACAGCATGCACTCAGCAAGGCCGACTGGCTTGCTGCAGCCGGTCATTTGAATGAACACGGATACACAATTGTTCCTTCCATCCTGACTGATGATCATTGTTCCCAATTAATTCAGGATTATGAAAACAATGATCTCTATCGAAAAACCGTGTCAATGGAACGTTATCGCTTTGGCAAAGGGGAGTATAAATACTTTTGCTATCCATTACCGCAAACGATCCAGGCAATTCGCGAAACTGTTTATCCATATCTTGCTCCGATCGCCAACAGATGGATGGATGTATTGAAGATCGATACACGATTTCCCTTAACGCATGACAAACTCAGAGAGTCCTGCAAAGCACAGCAGCAAATGCTTCCAACGCCATTGATTCTGCGATATGGCGCCGGGGGCTTCAATACAATGCATCAGGATCTTTATGGCAATGTATTCTTTCCGATGCAGGTGGTATTTGTGCTGAATGATCCCGGCAAAGATTTCACCGGGGGAGAGTTTGTTTTGACGGAACAGATCCCAAGAGCCCAATCTAAAGCAATCGTATTGAATCCGCAAAAAGGGGATATGCTGATCTTCACCACTCAATTCAAACCTTCAAGGGGAAGCAAAGGTTATTACCGGGTGAATATAAAACATGGCGTAAGCGAGGTCCATTCCGGCAACCGGCACAGTCTTGGCGTGATCTTTCACGACGCAATTTCCTGACGATGATCACACATGAGAGTCTTGGAAACGGTTTTGGTGCAAGCCGCCGTTTGAAACAGCTGATCGGCGAGGGAAAAATACAACTCGCCGGGAACAGGAGGCTGCGGATCTATGGAAAACTTGATTGCCATTCCGGAAAACGTTTGAAAAAAGAAAATCGCGTATTCTTTCAATCAGAAGAGGAAGCAATCGCAAACGGATACAGGTATTGTAAAAATTGCTGGCACAGGCATAAAAAGAAACATGAATGATGGACCTGTTTAACTCAGACCCTTTAGCGAATATTCTCCCGTCAGACGGAGTGGTGCAATATTATGGCCAGGTAATGAACAGGGCGTCGGCTGATCATTACCTGGAGCGCCTGCTATCCACCCTCGATTGGCAACCGGATACAGCCCTGATATTCGGAAAGCTGATTACCACTTCCCGCAAAGTTGCCTGGTATGGAGATCAGCCCTATGCCTATACTTATTCAGGTGCTACAAAGCAAGCGTTGCGCTGGACTTCCGAATTGCTTGCGCTAAAAAAACAGGCGGAACAATTGTCCGGCGAAGCATTCAATTCCTGCCTCGCCAACCTTTATCATACAGGCGAAGAAGGTATGGCCTGGCATAGCGATGCAGAAAAAATGCTGAGAAAAGATGGCGCCATCGGTTCAATGAGCTTCGGAGCAGAAAGAAAATTCGCGTTCAAACATAAACAGACTCAGCAGACCATCTCCCTCACACTACAAACAGGAAGTTTGCTGGTAATGAAAGGAACAACGCAGACGCACTGGTTGCACCGGCTTCCCCCAACAACAAAGGTGAAAACACCAAGGGTTAATCTTACATTCAGAACGATCGTTATAAAGTGATCGCTTGTTTCCGGATATCTTAAAACGGCGGAAGGCTCCGGGTCTTATCGATCGGTTTTGCGCTCTTTTTACTGGATCATCTCCGGCGCCAGGCTTTAAATCGGCCAACAGCCATCGAACAATGATAACACCATAACTGGCAAGTCGGATCAATTAATTGACAACCCCTAAATAAGATGTTAAACCATCCTGCATAAAATACTATTCGCCTTCTCTCTTTCGTTTGTTCAATCCAACCGACATCAAAACCACAAACCAATGCGATTCACCTTCATGGCTGTGTCAAGCCTGATCTTTATGTCTAAAATATTTGGACAGACAAAGATCAATAAGGCGTTAAAGACGGAGCTGGACAGTATCTTCAAAGTAGATCAGCGCTATCGCTTATTTATCCAATCAGATCAATTCAAACCCCGGACGGATTCTCTTGCAAGAAAATTGAAAGTAGGTCAGGGGGATGTTGTACGTTATATGTTGCAAAAGATCCAGGAAAGTGATTCAACCAATTTACTCCGTGTCAAGGAGATCATAAAAGACTACGGATATCCGGGCAAGACACTTGTCGGTGAACCAACCAACCAGGCTGCATTTTATGTGATACAGCATTCAAAAGAAATAATAGATTACCTGCCTGTTATAAAAAAAGCAGCGGATCAAAAAGAAATCGCCTTCACCCTGTATGCTACCATGCTTGACCGGTCATTGGCAAATAAAGGCAGGGAACAGCTATACGGCACGCAAACAAAAGGAGTTGAAATAAGCGATTCCATTACCGGGAAAACAAGACGGCAAACCATTATCTGGCCAATCAGTGATGTACGAAATGTAAACCGGCGAAGAAAGCAGGCCGGCTTTGACGACAGCGTGGAAGAAAATGCCCGGAAGCTCGGAATAGAATATAAGGTTTACGATCTTACAACAATTAAAGCACTTAATACGCAGAACTGAGACCGTCATTTAACAAACAGACTGACATGGCAGCTTACTGCCGGCATTATTAAACGGATCAGACAAACGCAGCCTGCCTAACCTTTCAAACCAGTGAAACCTTTCACCAGAAACTTCCGGTTATTCAGCAACCCCAAAATACTCGACAGCTCAACTAAAGGCCGTTACGGCTTTCGGAACACCTTTGACTTGTTGGTGGTTGAGTTTAACCCGACTTGTCCCCACAAATTTCCGTTTGATCATCACTCTTTGCCGATGAAAAAACATAATACGTCGGGGTTTTTCTCCTTGCGCGTCCTTCAGTCCCACCTACTTTTATAAAAATCGTTACTTATGAAATCAACATTCATGGACAGCTCTTAGCTCCCGGGCCCGATGTTAGCAGGAAAGCATGTAGTACTGTTAGGGACAACCACAGGTTGGTCCTGTAGTGGCAGCTGCGGACCAACCTTTTATAGCCGGGAATAGCAGGTTGAACAGGTTGAGTAACCCGATCAGCTTAATTCAGTACCGTTCGGTCACAGAGGCTTGTGATATTGTGAACCAAACGACACTGAACTCAAATTGTGTGTTGGGGCAAGTCAGGCATAAACTCAATCATCACTCGTGCCCTATCGGATCCACCTTGTCCAGGCCCAGTTGTTTTCTCATTTCCAGGTTAAAAAAATACTGTTCGTTAACCGGGACAGGGCGCTTTTGCACTTTATCGATATCCTTTGCTTCCTTAGTAAAAAGCATTGGTACAAAATTATAAACCTGGTTACCGGAAAGTTTGTCAACATCGCTCTTCCAGTTTTTCCAGCGATATCCTTCATAATACGCGGCAAGATTTCCATTAAAACAAAAAGAAAGAAAAGATGTGTATCCGTATCCCATCGGTTCAAACTCAAGATTGTCCGGCGAGAAATAATATATATTGCCGATATCATCACCAAGACCACCTCCATTCAACAGGTAAAAACCGCCCGGCACGTCATCGGCGATAATAAGATAGCCTGGATTTTGTGATTGATACAATTGTCTGTTCCATTTCATCACCTCACGGTCCAATCGTATGCTGCCAGACCCCAAAAGTCTTATCCATCCGTGATCGACCAGTATTCCGCCGGTGTTCAAAACAACGGCGCCGATTGATGAGCTGCTGGTCACCTGCAATTCATACAGTGCATTTTTTGCGCGGGCAGTGTCTGTTGGCAGAACTTCAACCTTATTCATTGCGCTGTCGATCATTTGTTTCACAATGGCCCAGCCCGGATCTGTTTTACCGGTCAGGTCAACCAGCGGGCGCATTGGTTGTTGTGCAACCGCGGCATTAGTCATCATCAAGATCAGGAGAAAGATAAACAGGCGCAAAGAAAATGTTTTGCCGCAAGATCAGCCATTATTTGATACGGCCCATTTTTTTCAAAATCTCGATTATCTGTTCGGGGCATTTTGTAGAGATCATTACCGGCGGTTGGTTGCGCAGCACAAGATAGACCCCGGTATCACCCGGCACGGTGTAGCCTCGGCCCTTCGGACCCATTCTTACTCCATAGCCATATTCTCTGAAAGGATTGAATTTGCGGATATGTATCTCTTCTATTTCCTCCCACGCAAACCTGTTAAACGATGACTGATATGGATTAAAGCGCACATAAATGCCATCTTCCCGTACCTGCGTGATCAGCTCAAAACCGTATAAGAAGAACACCTGCAGAAATACAAATACCACCAGTCCACACCAGAGAAAAGCGGTGAACACCTGGTTGGATCCCGAAGAAATGTAATCGAACACCAGGACGAGCCCGAAAATGATCGCAATAATCCCATAAAACCATTTATGTTTCATCCGGCCGGAACGCTGCACCTCTTCGAATAGTATGACGGGAGTTTCCATACTACAGAAAGTTACACCAATTCAACGCAACAATTACCATCAAAAATACAAGCCGGGTCGTATCTCCTTATCTGCTCTTTCCTGAGTCCTGCAGCAACTTTACCGGAACTGAACCTCCCGATAATCTGAGATTACCTGTCCTTTTTTTATCAGCCTGTGCTCAACGGCGAATCCCGTGCGGCTGACAGGTCAGCAGACAAAGCCAATTCATTCACAACAAATTAAAGGGTCATTCAACAAAACATCTGTCTGTTTGTTCTTCTATAGGTTCTCCAGCCAGAACCTCCATTATTCAACTGTCCTTAAATTGTAATTATTATGTCAACTGAAACAAAACCTTCCGCTTCATTTGTATTAGGTGGCGATCTCAATATCAATCGTCTGGGCTACGGCGCAATGCAGCTGACCGGGGCGGGCGTATTTGGCGAAGTCGCCGACCGTGAAAATGCAAAGAAAGTATTGCAACAGGCTGTTGCGTCCGGCGTCAATTTTATTGATACAGCCGAAGCATATGGCCCCAAATTGAATGAATCATTGATCGCCGACGCGCTTTATCCATATAAGAATAATCTCGTAATAGCCACAAAGGGAGGCTTTAACAGGCCCGGGCCAAATCAATGGGTCCCCAATGGAGATCCGGCTTATATCAAAAGCAATATCGAAGAGAGCCTTCAGCGGCTCAAAACAGATAGGATCGATCTGTGGCAATTACACCGCATCGACCCGGATTTTCCTGTTGAAGAAACGCTCGCCCCGGTAGCAGACGCCGTAAAAGCCGGAAAGATCAGACACGTTGGTTTATCAGAAGTTACGGTCGAACAGATCGTGCGCGCCGAAAAAGTTTTGCCCATCGTATCCGTTCAAAACCTCTATAACCTCGGCAATCGTCAGTGGGAAAGTGTGCTGGATTATACTACGGAACGCGGTATTGCGTTCATACCATGGTTCCCGCTTGCTTCGGGCCCGCAAACTATGGCTGATAAGATCGGACGCATCGCCGGTGCACATAAAGCAACAGTTGCACAGATCGCATTGGCTTGGTTATTAAAACGCGCTGATAATATTTTGCTGATACCGGGCACCAGCTCACTTCAGCATCTGAAAGAAAATATGGATGCCGCAAACATAGAACTGACAGAAGAAGAGTTTGAAGAGTTATCCAAATAAAAGCTTACGTGATAAGGTAAGATGAAGAAGAACAATGTCCAACAAACAAAAGCCCTCCGGAGAATTCCGGGGGGCTTCGTTTTACAGAAAGAAGTCTTCTTCAGTAATTCTCTTTCATATCTGCCCGGTACGGGCACTGTCATTAAGCCATTTTTCACTTCATTCACACTGAATTAGGCGCCGCTGAATAACTATGCTGTTATACAGTCTGAAGAGTTCAGGCAGCCAGATGGCAGTTTGCTGTAAGAGTTATGAACCAATCAGCACAATAAATATGCAGCAGCTACCGGTGCTTCTGCATTATTATCAACCTGATCTGGCAAACGCAACCTGCCTAACCTTTGAAACCTTTCACCAGGAACCTGCAGTTATTCAGCAACCCCAAATTATTCCGCCTTCAAACTCTTTACCGGATTGCTCAATGCAGCCTTCAACGCTTCAAAGCTCACGGTAGCTACACCAACAAGCAAGGCAAAACCGCCCGAAAGAAAGAATATCGTCCAGTTTACCTCTACCCTATAGGCAAAACCATTCAGCCATTTGCCCGTTGCCCACCAGGCAACAGGCCATGCGAGGACGATAGCTATCGTCACCAATGCTACAAAGTCCTTTGATAAAAGCAACGCCACGTTTGATACTGAAGCACCCAGCGTTTTGCGGATCCCCACTTCTTTGATCCGCAACCGGATCGAATAGACAGATAAACCAAACAAACCCATCGCGGAAATAAACAACGCAAATGCTGCAAACAACTGGATCACGCGGCTCATCCTGTTCTCAGATGCATACAGCTGATCAAGTTTTTCATCGATAAACGTATAAGTGAACACGCTTCCGGGATATAGGTTCTTCATCACTGATTCCATATGGCTCATTATAGCTTTCAGCTTTGCCGGCTTTGCCTTTAACAAAAGATAATTCGCACGATACGGATTATACTGGATCACCAATGGTTCAACAGTTGAATGCAGCGACGCAAAATTGAAATCTTTTACCACGCCAACCACTTCTCCCGTATCTCTGTCCAGCACAGCCCGCTGACCGATCGGATTGTTCAGCTTATACATGCGGACCGCAGCTTCGTTCAAAATGAATTCAACTTTCTTTATTTCAGGAAACTGATCGATAAAATTCCGCCCTTTTATCAATGGTACATTTAAGGTGGAAAGCAACTCTTCATCCGCCATCAGGACCCTTGCACCCGGCAGATCTTTGCCGGTAGCCGATGAGGGCAGCATGGAAAATGGCTGCATACTGAACCGCTCTCCAGGTAAGGTAGAGGTGATCGCCGACTGTTGAATGGATGGATCTTTTTTTATCTCTCCCAATAATACTCCAAACTTTGGCCACATATCATCGTACATCGTCACTGCAACCAATTGTTCCTTGTCAAAGCCAAGATCTTTATTGTGAAACAATTTCATTTGCCTGTATACAACAACTGTTGCAAAGATCATGAATACAGCTACGGAAAACTGAAATACGATCAATCCTTTCCTGACAAGATGAACTGATGATTGCTTGTCTTTTTTTCCCTTTAATGAACTGACCGGATTAAATCTTGATACAAACCATGCCGGATAAAATCCCGACAATAGCCCGATCGTCAATACAAGGCCGGTCAACCATAAAAGATTATTGCTATCGAATAATTGTATAAACCGAAAATCTTTTCCGGTGAAATCATTATAGAAGGGGATCGCCTCCCTGAACAATAACAGCGCAACCACTGCGGCGAGTACAGTTGTTAAAAGCGATTCTCCCAAAAACTGTTTGATCAGTTGTGGTTTGGAAGCGCCAATCACTTTCCTCAAACCGATTTCCTTCATCCGGTTGAACGCCTGCGCGGTAAATACATTGATAAAGTTTACCGCAGCCAATAGTAAAATAAGTAATGCCGCTACGGAGAAGATATATACATAGGAAATATCGCCGTTGACATACAGTTCTTTTTCCAGCTTTGAATGAAGATGGATCGAAGCGATCGGCTGCAGGTTCAATTTCACCGAGGCCAGTGTTTGTGCAGCAGTTTCACCCGGTTCCCCAAAATATTTGACGGTCATTGAGGGCATCTTTGCATTGGCAGCCCGTAATGTTCCCTTACGCAGCATCGCATATGTATAAAAGCCGCTCCAGGTTCGGTTTGAAAGCATGCCATTATCGGCATAATACTGGATTGCGTTCATGGAAGCCAGGTAATCAAAATGCAAGTGCGAATTATAAGATGGCGTTTTCAATACGCCTGTTACCATCATCGGCAATTTTGTGCGCTCATCCTGCAAAACTTTACCCAGCGGGTCTTCTTTACCAAAATACTTATCCGCAAGCTCTTCGCTGATCACGATCGCATTTTTCTGCGAGAGCGCGGTAGCTGCATTTCCTTTTGCAAGAGTAAGATTGAAAACCTGCAGGGCATTTGAATCAGCAAATAATCCCCCTTTTTCCTGGAAGCGTTTTGCCTCGCCCGCTGCATTCGTGTAACTGAGTAATTGAAAAGGATAAGGGCGATGAAAGCGTACTACCTGTTCCACTTCCGGCACCGTTTCCTGCAGCATCGTCGCTAATGGAAAGCCCGTTGCCGCCCAATGACGTTCGTCTTCACCAATACCTTCCTGCGTAACCCGGAAGATGCGGTCTGCATTTGCAAAACATTTATCGTAATTCAATTCTTCCTTTACATGAAAAATGATCAGCAGCGCACTGGCGATACCAATCGAAAGACCAAGAATATTGATAAATGAAAAAGATTTATTCTTCCAGAGATTTCTCCAGGCAATCTTAAAATAATTACTGAGCATGACCGGTTGTGTATGGTTGATGAAAGCTAACGAACAAAATGCCAGATAATTAAACTTCTATCTTTCAGGGATTTGAGGACCGTTGATCCGGACAAAGTGTGCGGTTTCAATACAATGATCGTTCAGTTTTGAACCTTACATAGGGCTGCTGAATAACTATCCTGCGATCAATAAGGGAGTGATCCGCGTTTGTCGTTTAACAGGTTGGAGAGATTCTGGCAGTCGGCCAGATGGCAGTTTGCCGCAAGCATTACGAACAGATCAGCACAAAAAGCCTGCAGCAGATATCGGTGTTCCTGCATCATTATTAATTAAACTGACCAACAAACGCAGCCTGCCAAACCTATGAAACTTCTCAAACCCCTCACACGTTTCAGCAGAACCCCACAGTTATTCAGCAACCACTGCATACAAAATATTGCCCCTGCATATTACCTGCCGTGAACCTCAAATCACTTGCTGCTTGATGGCACACGACAGGCATATTAAGGAGGCATATTATTGCTTAAAGCAAACAAGGATCACTTCAGGATCTGAAGCTGGCTCAACTCCCCGGAAATAAATTCAACCTCGGCGGGAGTCAACGATACATTCACAGCCTTTGCATTCTGTTCGGCCTGCTCTCTGTTACGTGCACCAGCCAATGCAACCGTAATTCCCGGCTGGGCGATCGTCCACAATAAAGCCAGTTGTCCAGGGGAAATTCCTTTCTCATCCGCCAGAGGCCTTATCTTATCCAGGAACACATTGGTGCGCCGGATATTTTCATCTTTGAAATAAACCACACCAGCACGGTGGTCACCTTCGCCAAACGTTTGACCGGGTTTCATTTTACCCGTCAGCAATCCTCTTTCCATTGGACTGTATGCAAGTATGGAAAGGTCATGCTTAAGGCAATAAGGGATTGTTTCGCTTTCGATATCACGTTTCACCATACTGTAAGGAACCTGGTTTGATACAAGCGGAACGTACTTAAGCGCTTCATCCAGTTGTGCCGCATTGTAATTACAAACACCGGCATAACGCACTTTTCCATCTTTGATCAGTTGTGCAACTGCTTCCATTGTTTCCTGTATTGGCGTTGAAGCATCAGGCCAATGGATCTGGTACAGATCGATATAATCGGTTTGAAGACGGCGAAGAGAGTTCTCACATTCGAGGATGATGCTTTCTTTCCCGGCATATTTATAGATATCAATGTCTTTCCCGTCATTGTTCTTGCTGCTGAAAGCAAAATCCCCTTTCTTAAGATCCCAGCGCATACCAAATTTTGTAAGAATAAGCACCTTATCCCGTGGCAGTGTTTTGATCGCTTCACCAACAATCTCTTCGCTGGTTCCCTGTCCATAGACCGGTGCGGTATCGATGGCATTTACCCCGAGGTCAAGCGAAGCCCTGATCGCATCGATCGCATCCTTTCTTTCCACGCCTCCCCACATCCATCCGCCCGCAGCCCAGGCTCCAAATGTGATCACTGAAGGCGTTAACGAGCTGTTACCCAATTTTCTGTATTCCATGTTATTGTCTTTATTGATATTAAACAATTTTGTTCGTTGGCTGTCGGCCAGCTACCAGCTCTCTTAACATACACCGTTCCTGATCCCTGGCCGGTGGCCGGGGATCTTAAAAAATTAATTATTTAACTTAGTACGACATAAACCTTTTGACGCAAGTACGGTTTATAAACAATCGTCTTACAAAAAACCGGATCAATTATGCCAACGATCATGAGGAAAACAAGTTCAACGAATTTCCAGAACCAGGCTTACCTGGAAGAAAAATGTGCTCTCAACGAACTCATTTACCTGCTCAGCAAGCGATGGATCACAGAAGTACTGTTCAGCATCGAACAGGGCAACAACCGTTTCTCAAGCCTGAAAGAAGACCTCCGTTTCATCAGCGATAATATTCTGGCCGACCGGTTGAAATTACTGGAACAGCACAAGCTGATCCTTCGTAATGATCATATTCCGGATGTGCCGTCCCGCGTGGAATATTCCCTGACAGAAACCGGTGTAAGGTTAAGCGAACAACTTGAAGGCCTTTGCAAATTTGCAGAACACCATGTTCACTTTCCTTCAAAAGTTGCAGCGGGCGTTTAAATAAAAACTCACCCCGCATGTCGAATGGCAGGATCTGCAACGGAAAGCAGGGTTGGTTTTTACATTTAATTTCTACTTCTGATAAGTAATCCTGAAGATCGCGCCATGTGCATCATCAGAAACATACAATGATCCGTCAGGCCCCTGGGCAAGTCCGCAGGGCCGGTATTTTGCATCCCGCGGAGAAACAGGATCAGGATTTTGAGCGAATCCGTTTGCAAAGATCTCCCAGTCGCCGGATGGCACCCCATCTTTGAATGGCACAAAGGCGACATAAAAACCGGCCTGGTGAGGCGCCCTGTTCCATGAGCCATGAAAAGCTACAAATGCTCCGTTCTTATATTTTTCAGGGAACATATTTCCTGTATAAAACAACATTGCGTTTGGCGCCATATGCCCGGGAAAAGCAACAACAGGTGTTGCGGCTTTTTCGCCACCTTCTTTTTTTCCATCACCACCGTATTCCGGGGAAACGATCTTCTTTTTCTGGATCTGATCATAGTACACATAAGGCCAGCCGCAATCTATTCCCTGGTACAGCTTGTACATTGCTTCCGCAGGTAATTGTACCCCGGTGATGGTATCATAGATCTCCGGATAAAAATCATGCAGATTATCGCGGCCATGCTGCATTACATACACCGCCTTTGTTTCCTTATTCCAGTCAAGGCCAACCACGTTTCTCAGGCCTGTTGCAAACCGCGCGCCTTTTGCATATGTCTGATGCAATGAATCCGCCCTGAAGCGCCAGATACCACCGGCAGAGTCAAGGACGGGGCAAGGATTCATACCCGGCGAACCCTTCTGACGATCCTGCACCTGGCAGACGTTGGAATATGCGCCAATGTTTACATAGATATACCCTGAGTCATCGAGCACGATCGATTTGGAATTATGCTGACTGCGATCAATCAATCCATAAACAAGTGTATCCGGATGCCGGGTGTCTGTTACTTTGCCCTGTTCATCCAGTTTGTAACGAAATACTGTCGTGTTTGATGACGCATAGAGATACCCATTTTTTATGGTGATGCCTGTGCCACCGTAATCACCAAAACCTGTGATCTCATCGGCTTTGCCATCTTTGTCTTTACCGGAGATCACCAAAATCCCATTACCATTTTTGACTTCATTTAATTTCACATAAATATCACCGGCATCATTCACCACAATGTGGCGGGCCTGACCTAAGCTATCGGCAATGATCTGCGCACCAAATCCTTCCGGTAAAGTAAGACCAGCGGAAGTTGTTTCAGCAACTTTTTTATCATTATTACCGCAAGCGCTTACAGCCAATATAAGTGTGCACGCCGCAATAAACCGTTGTAAAGATTGAATGTTGTATTGCATAGAGAGGGTTTAATTTTTGAGGAATAAAAACCGGGAAATGCAATACAAAAAAAGGTCATTTTGATTAAACAGAAACTTGCTTCGGAATTAGTGAGCCTTCGGGAAATAGTCATCATAATACGTCTATGGCAGTTGGTACTGCTGAAAGAAAGTCCACAACAGATCATTTGCATTGATCACTTTTGAAGGAGTATCTCCCAACCAGCTTCCCGGCAGGCCGCCGGGCCAGGCATGGCCGCCATCTTTGGTGAGATAATATTCGATCGTTACATTGTTACTGCAACTGGTCCACTTGCGGAAAGTGTAGCCTGCGTTTGCCGTAACGATCTGATCGGGATTTGCGCACAGGTCTTTTTTTGACCACACATTGAACACCGAGTCCAGCGGAGGAAAATAGGCATTGGAAATGCCAATGCCTCCTGTTACAGGCACATGTTCATCCAATTCCGAATGCATGTGCAGGACAGGAACCGGCCTTGATGGATTACAGGGTTGCAGCACAACCATTGTGCAGCCGCTTACAGCAATTGCCGCAATCTTGTCGGCCATTTCACAGGCAAGACGATAAGATAACATGCCGCCATTGGAATGACCGGTGGCGTATATTTTTTTAGGATTGATCTTATAGGTTGATGTAAGTTTATTGATCAGCTGCCTGATAAAATTCACATCGTTGATATTATTATCCCTTGCATAATCACAGCATCCGCCGGCATTCCAGGTACGGGCCTGTAAAGCTCCATCGCTTTTTACACCATCAGGATACACAACAATAAAACCAGCGGCATCGGCCTTTTTGGTAAGAAGTGAGGTTGCTTCAAATTGTTCACCGCTGCCGCCTCCGCCGTGCATGGCAATTACAAGTGAAAAGCCATCGGATCCGTAATAATTCGGAGGAAGGTTCAACGTATACGTTCGTTCTCTTCCATCTACCGTCATTGTAGCCTGGAAGCGATAAATTTTATCTCCGGCAGTAGCATTATCATCTTTTTTAGCGCATCCCGACAGGATGGTAACAGATAGTGCGATGCAGAAAAGCTTTCTCCGGGCTGACATAGGCAGTGTTTTGAATCAGTTGGACTGTTAAAACGGAAAAAGTTTAATGGTAGTATGGTTTTTGGAAAGGATTGGGTCAGGGCGGCCGCCGACGGGCGTAGTTGTACGGGTGCGGCAAGTCGCCGATGGAAACTGGAAAAACTATTTCGATCAATTAAAAAAAGTCATTCTATTGTGATTGGCCCGGTGGCCGGCCGTCGACGCCCCTCCCTTTTTCCCTGAATGTAAATATCTTCGGTCCATATTTCTTCATTCAACAATCAACAATGAGATCTCTTCTCTCCCTTTCTGTCGCCATCATGTTCACGGCATCTGCATTCGGGCAGAATACCGCTGATAGTTATTTTAAACTTACCCGTTCAGGATTTAAACAGGATAATGCTTACAAAACGACCGGCTATGTAGAACAGCGCTGGCGTCTTCCGGGAAATGCCGGCTTTAATGAAAGCATTTTTTATGTAGAAAAAATATTGAAAGAAGCGGGCTTTGTATTGCAGAAAGAAAACGAGCAGGAGGCTCCAATGACCTATCGCCTGGAAAAAAGACCGCTGAAACAGGATACATGGGAACCGGTAAATGCTTCTGTAACGATCGAAGGCGAATCTACCCCGGTGATCGAGTTCAAAACAAACAGGAATATGATCCCTATCAATTGCAACTCCACTGCTGAAGGCGGCGTAATTGCAGAGATCGTGTATGTACCGAAGGCTTCTCTTTCGCAGGTCCCTGCAATGGACCTGAGTGGCAAGATCCTCTTCAGCGATGCTTCCGCCAATGCACTGCTGAACCCGGGAATAAAAGCAGGCGCAATCGGTGTGATGGGGTTTAGTCTACCTCAATATACCCAACCGGAAAAATACCAGACATCGATCCAGTTTGGCAGTATTTCCGCAAACGCCAAAGCGTGGGCACTCTTACTTTCCTATGCAGCAAAGGAAAAACTGAAAGCTGCCTGTCTCAAAGGAAAAACGATGGTAAAGGTAGACATCCAGACAAAGTCTTATAAATCGGAAGAGCTAACACTTGTCGCAAATGTAAAAGGCGCGGTCAATCCGGATCAGCGATTTGTTTACAGTGCACACGTGCAGGAACCAGGAGCGAATGATAATGCAAGCGGAGTGGGAACCTTAGCCGAAATGGCCCGTTTATATGCATCATTGATCAAAGCAAAAAAATTCCAGCCGCAAAGAACAATCACTTTTCTGTGGGGAACCGAGATCTCCGCCACACAACGCTATATTGCCGACGATAGCATTCGGGCAAAAGGGATATTATGGGGAATGAGCCTCGACATGGTGGGTGAGGACACAAAAAAAACCGGAGGAACTTTCCTGATCGAAAAAATGCCAGACCCTTCGGCGATCTGGACACGCGGCGAGGACAAACATACCGAGTGGGGCGCGGGCAACGTGAGTGAAAAGGATCTGTTCCCTCATTATTACAATGATTTCATTCTCGATATCTGTACGCAACAGGGCTCATTTGCAAAATGGACCGTGAATACAAATCCTTTTGAAGGCGGCAGTGATCATACACCTTTTCTCCGCAATAAGATCCCGGGTTTGCTGATGTGGCATTTCACCGATGTGTTTTATCATACCGACAATGACCGGCTTGACAAAGTATCACCGACCACATTAAAGAATGTTGGCGTGAGCGCACTCACTGCTGGTATGACGCTTGTAAATGCAGACGAAAATACGGCTCTCTCCATTGCCAAAACAGTGAAAGCCGCGGCAGATAAACGCCTTGATGCAGAATTTGCCCTCAGCCAGCAAGCGGTGAAAGAAGGAAAAGACATCGAAAAAGAAAAGCATATCCTCGAAACCTGGAGCCAGTGGTACATTAATGCCCTCGCCACAATCGGTGATCTCCCGGTGAAGAAAGAAACGACAAGAGTGGGTTCAAACTTAAAAGTACTTACCCTTGATCTTGAAAAAAAGACACCCGCGCTAATAAGCCAGTTGCAATAACAACAATACCCTGCTGAACCGGGAAGGTTGGTGGGAGTTTTCGGCGGTTTGATAGGTTTGAACGGGTAATCGGGGAGACTACTCTTTTAAACCTATCAAACCGCCGAAACCTTTAACCGCAACCTGTGCCCACAAATTCATCTCAGTAATTCAACGACTGTTTATACGCACCGTCCACGGGTATCAGCAGCACAATATCATTCTGAAATATCAGGTCTCTCTCACTTTTGCTGTTCACTTTGATCTTGAAGATTGATAAAGTGTTGAATTTACCGGAAATGTTGCATAGCCGATCCGGCAGGCTTTAATATGTAGCCCTTCCATCTCCGTACTGCTCTATTGTTTTCTTCAGCCGCTTTCCTATCCTTGAAGTCAGGATTCTCGGGGAGAGCACTTTCATATACTCGCCAAAGCCGAGAATCTCTCTTTCCAGTTCGAAATTAAGGATCACGTCTATGCGGATGATGATGCCTTTGTCGTCTTCCTTTAAAACAACCTGCGAATAATGGAGAGGTTTGGTCATGATGTATGGTGCATTCTCTTTATCTACCCATAACACCACTTTATGAGCACGATCGTTCAGGCTTTTTGATACGCCAACAAGGTCGTTGTAATATCTGTCAAAATCAACGCCATCATATTCCGAAAACCGCTCTTTTGTCAATTCCTGGAAACTGATGATACGGTCAAGTGCCATTGTATGAAGAACCTTGCTTCCTTTTTGTTTCGCAATCAGAAACCAGCGGTTGCGGTATTCCTTTAATAAATAAGGATAACAGATCAATTGCTGTGAACGTTGTGCTTTAAAGGATTTATACTCGATCAGTAGCGGAGTTTTCTTCAGTATCGACTGGTAAAGCGGATTGATGTGCTCAAGGCCCTTCAGCAGTTTATTATCTTCAAACTGGATGCAATTCCGTTGTTGATGCGCCGACCGGTAAAGCGAATTTTCCAGCCGCGCGATCATCTCGCTCATTTCATCAAAGTAGTTGAACCCGTTGAATTGTTTAAGCACGCCAACGATCTCTTTCATCTTTGAGACATCCGCATCATTGATAGGCGCATTGGTAATGCTGTAACTATCGTCCTCATAAAGATAATATTTCCTGTCCTTTACAATGATAGGTGCATTATAACCAAGTTTATCACTGCGCATCGTTTGTATATCCGCCTGAATGGTGCGCCTGCTCACGCCGGAAGCAATGCCTTCATAGTCGTACAATACAGCGGCTACCTTTTCGATCAGGTCTTCCAGCGTCCATTTCCTGTAACGGTTGCGGAGGCACTCATCGATAGTTTTATAACGGATCAGCGCGAGCTTGTTGGCAGACATTCCGATAATTTTATTTTCCTAAAAGTAAAGATCATCCTTTTACTGCGCAACAGAGCTACGCAGTAAAAAGGTTTATTGGTATTTCCAAAACTACTTTCAGTCTAAACTCATTGCTAATGAAAGACTTGAGCAATCCACATAGAAATTTTTCTATCTGCGCAAGTCTGTTGCGCAGGTGAATGTGCATATTTGTCCTGTCAACGATGGTCAAGAAAAGGTTACTTCAAAACAACACCCATCACGTGAAACTACTTTTTCAATTATCGTCAATGACATCTGAAGCAGTAGCTCAGCTGGTAGAGCAATGTAAGAGTATTAAAATTATCGGACAATTCAGCTCTACTTCTATAATTGGGCTGGCTGGCTCGAATCCGGCACGAACTGAAAATTGCCGGTCAATTAAAACTTACTTCCGACTTTTAATCCATGGGGCGTTGGTTCGAATCCAACCTGCTTCACTAAATCAAGGTCAATTTTCGCTTACTTCAACAATTTTGGGAATCAGCGGAAAAATTACCGGATCTAAAAAATAAAAAATGAAATCACTACAGACTGTCTCGATCCGCCAAAGCGCCATCTTCATCCCGGCAAACTCGACCATTGTTGATGAAGCTCCTCTCCGTCAGACAACCGCAGTGGTTGTTGCAAACCTCGCCAAACTTGGTTACGGCGTTAGCGAACCACTGCTGAAAACCTTGAATCTTACCACTCCTGCATTCCAGACACAGATCCTGGAAGTAATGAAGGATATAACCGGCGTGAAGAAAAACTGGACGCCCCTGGTAAAGGGATGGGATGTGCCAACCAATGAATCATGGTTTGATCACATAGTCACCTGGCTCGCCAACATATATAAACAGCCCGGCACAAGATTGCAATGTGGCCATACCATTCCTGCAAATACCTTTCCACTGGAACGTTATAACGGTTGCCCTTTTTGTGGAACCGCATTTGAAGCTGGTGTGATCGAACACTACAAACAGAACAGTTCGCAGAAGGTCCTTGACCTTTGGCTTGAGGAAGATCTGCATGCTTTTTATGTTGATCTTCTCCGCTCTAAAACCGCGCTTGACGCAACACAGATCGATAGCCTGAAAACCTTGCTCAATAGATATGACCTTCCGGGTGATATACAGATCAGCATGAAAGAAACATTGATGTGTGTAGTTGATTTTTACCGGGAAAAAAATCAACCGGAAAAAGTACAGAGAATGTTGACTTCTCCTTCGGAAATTCTTCGTTACCTGTGGTATAAGCATACCGGTTTTCTGCAGATCATCGAGCCAAAAACCATTGTTCACCGCACAGGCAAAAATAATGTTCACCTGACATCCGTACTGGACAAATCCGCAGCAGCAAAACTGGAAGCAAAAGCAAAGCTGAAGCTGAAGTACAGCCGTCACGATTGTCTGATCGTGGCAAAATGGTTGAATGGCCTTGATATGGAAGCGGCGAAAGCCTGTGAGATCATGCACCCAAAGCGCGGTATGTGGATCCGTTTTATCCGAGCTCTTCGTCTGACCGAATACGGCAAGCGTAAAGGTTTTGAAAACCTGGCAAAATTGCTGGATGTTTTTTATAAAGAGGAGTATGATGTATGGCAGGGTCGTGTTGATCATTTCCGCTTGCGCTATGACGCAGCCAGCACATTTTATCTGTTGAAGCAACGTCCAGGGCTTTTCGCACGGTCGCTTTTCTCCAACATGCTTTGGTTTGGCGCAGAAGATACAACGGCTGCCTTTGTGGATGTGATCGATAAAGTGCCGGCGCGCCTGGTGTTCACACTGGCAATGTATGCGGATCTATATTTTGACAATTCGAATATGCGTTCTGTAAAACCGTTAGGCGGTGGGGCAAACAAAAAGTTCCCGGCAAACTACCTGCTTTCTGTATATGATACTGAGCAGATAACGGAAATGAAAAAAGCTGTGGCAGAGCTTTGCCGGATCGCCATGGAACGTCGTTTTGCCTCAAAGAGAACTGAAGCAAAAACGATGTTTATCGATCAGTCGTTGTATTCCATGCCACTTGCGATCGGAGAACGTAGCGAGGCCGTGCAGGACATTCCGGCAGCATTGCCAGGAAGCCGATTTGTTGTGGAAGGAACTAAAATCCGCCTGTTCATGCAGTGGGGCACCGGCCTTCCAGCGCAGCATATGGATATGGACCTTAGCTGTTCGGTCATTTATAAAAACGCTGTTCAAACCTGTGCCTTTAATTCACTGAAAATTGCGGGCTGTAAGCACTCTGGTGATATGCGGTCTATTCCGGCACAGATTGGAACAGCCGAATACATCGAGATCGATCTGGATGAACTGCGGGCTCAAGGTGCCCAACAAGCGATATTCACCTGTAATGCCTACCATTCCGGGTCCGGCGGTACTACGCCAAACATGGTTGTTGGCTGGATGAACAGTGCATTCCTTATGAAAATCTCAGAAACGACCGGTGTGGCATATGACCCTTCCTGCGTGCAGCACCAGGTGCGTATCATCAATCGCCTTACAAAAGGCCTGGCATTCGGCTCACTGGAGGTTGCTACAGGTGAAATCACCTGGTTTGAAATGCCCTTCGATGGCCAGACAATAGCAACCCTCGATAAGGCTACACTGAATGCCATGCTGAAAAAACTTGGTAAAAGAATGAGCATCGGTGAGGCGCTGGAGATAAAAGCAAAAGCACAGGGTCTTCTGCTGCTGGCTGACGACGCTGCTGATGAAGTGTATACGAAAAAATGGGCATTAAATACTGCCGGAGTAATGAATTTGTTGATGGATTGATCGGAAGGAATTTATTGTGCCGTGACATATAAACCTATCCTAAACAACAAATTCAATAAAGCCGTTCTCATCAGACGGCTTTTATTATGCGGTTTGATTTACAGAATAAGAATACACGGTGTTTATTGTCCTTTGCGACGGATTACAGCACCTTCTTCCGATCATAAAACAAGAAAGCTCCGGAACCGGAGCCTTCGTTATTAACACTAAAAACTAAGGAAATCATTCGCTGCGCAAACTCCTGACCGGGTTTGATCGGGCAGCCTTTATCGTTTGAACGCTTACTGTAATGACCGCAATGATCAGCACCAGCAAAGCGGAAAATGCAAATAATTGCCAGCCCGGGCTGATCCTGTATACAAACGTATCAAGCCAGCGGTTTGTTGCCCAATAACCGATCGGTATTGCAATGATCACTGCAAGCAATACCAAACGGATGAAATCCATGCTTAACAATGAGGCAATATCTGTGACGCTTGCACCAAGAACCTTTCGCACGCCGATCTCTTTCTTGCGCTGACCGGTAAGATAAGCCGTCATGGCAAATAAACCCATTACGGATATAACGATTGCAGTGACGGCAAATACGCTGATGATCTGTTGAAGTCTTAGATGTGCTGCAAACAGGCGCTCAAAGTTATCATCAAGGAATGTATACCGGATAGGAAAACCCGGCTCGATGCTCTTCCATGCTTTTGTTATTGCGGTTATAGCCGCCGCCGTTTTATCTGTATTGATCTTTACCAGCATTGCTCCTCCCGATTGGAACATACAGGCATCATTGCCGATCGTATAGGCAACCGGTTGAACCGCGCTTTCAAATCCCCCCACATTGAAATCACTGACGATGCCAACAACCTGGACCGGAACAGAATCACATCCATCAAAATAAACCGGCTTTCCGATCACGTTTTCGCCGCCAAGTTTCCGCGCGGCCGTTTCATTCAGGATCGCGCTGCGGGTATGCTGATCTGCCTGGCGGTCGTCAAATAGCCTTCCTCTGATCAGTTTTATGCCAAGCGTGTTGAAATAATCCGCACTTATTTTCACCGATCCGATCCGTTGTGTAGCACCGGCATATTTGAAAAGGTAGGTCGACGTATCGGTGTATTCATCGCCGGGCACCAGCGTTGTTTTTGCAACATTTGTAACACCCGGAACACCAAGCAATGCCGCTCTTGTTGCATCGAAGTTCATGTCACGGCTGGATTGCATTGCCTGGATCCTCACCACCTGTTCCCCCGAAAAGCCCCTGTCTTTTGTTTCCATGAACCGAACCTGCCGGTTAATCACCAGCGTGCCGAATACAAAGAACGCCGCAACCACAAACTGTGCAACGATCAGTGCATTGCGGAAACCTTTCCCTTTTGTGCCCCCGGAATATTCTCCCTTCAACACTTTACTGGTATTAACAAGTGACAACATCACTGCAGGATATAAACCGGATAAAATAATCACCAACGTCAGGCAGGCCAGCAGCTGCAGCAGAATAAATCCAATACTGTTTGCTCCGAAAAAGGAAAGATCGATATTAAAACTCTTTGAAAAAACCGGAAGCACCAGTTGAACAAGTACCAATGCAAGAGCAAGGCTGATCACACACTGAAGGGCGGTCTCACCCAAAAACTGTCGTATTAACTGTCCACGGCTTGAACCAAGTGTTTTTCTTATTCCCACTTCCTTTGCACGTCGTATAGACGCTGCGATCGAAAGATTGCTGAAATTGATCGCCCCGGCGATAAGCAACAGAAAGGCGAGCACAACCAACGTGACAACCATTGCGAAATTACTGGCCCCATGTCTTGGAAAGTTATGGATCTTCCCAACCGCATCCGTAAATAAACCGGCTTCATGACCCGCTCCGCGGAATGCGGAATAGGACTGGTTATCTTTTTTTAACCGCTCTTCATAATAAACAGGGTTGATCAGTTCGTCTGCACTGGTCGCACTCAACTCTTTTTTTGTTTTTATATATGTCGAGTAGGACATATTGCCCCAGAAATTATTTCGCTTTTCATAAGGCGAACGTCTGAGATATTGAACATCCAGGTGTGAGGGACCTGTTGGTTCAGCAATGATCGCCGTTACTTCGTGATCACTTGAATTAAAAAAGTTTACCGTTTTCCCGATGGGATCTTCTTTCCCAAAGAGCTTTTCGCTTAATGACGCGGAAAGAACGATCGCATTCGGTTTATCAAGTGGATTGATCTTATTTCCTGCAATAACAGTGTAGGGAAAAACTTTGAGAAAAAGTGAATCAGCGTCAACACCGCCTTTTGTATAGATCTTCGTGTCTCCGGCACTCAGCAATATTTCAAAATCTCCCGAAGCCTGAATACGCGTAGCTGTTTCAATCCCGGGAATCTTCTTTTCAAGAAACTCAGCCAACGGAGCAGGTGTTCGCTCCAAAAATTCTTCATCCGTTCTGGAACTGATCCGGTATACTTTTTTCAATTGCGGATCCCAGTTGTCATAATCGAGTTCGTGATTGAGATAAAGCAACACAACGATAAATCCTGCGAGCCCCACAGCAAGGCCGGCGATATTGATCGCACTGTAAATTTTGGTTCTCGCAATGTTCCGTAGGCTGATGCTGAAAAAATGCCTGATCATAAGACCGTGAATTTTGTCTTAGCATTGTTTAAAAAACATGCCATACGGCCAAATATATGTATATCAGCATTTTGAGAGAAAAACAGCAACCGTTTCGTTCGCTTTTGATACAACCGGTGCTTGATATCGATACAGTTCCATAAAACAGAAAATGCGAAACCAACGCCCCATCCTTCGCTACCGCGGACGCGACCCGCGGATTTACATAAATTGTGTCGTCCCAGTCTCACCTGCGCGCCCCCTGCGCGCCCGCGCCCCGGTGCGTGCCCCGGTGCGTGTCTCACGCACCGGAACCCGGAACCTCTCACGCACCGGAAACGCTCACGCACCGGACACTCAGTACAACACTTAGAAAATGCGCGTGAACCACCTCCTGACCGCGAACAAACCCCCTTTCAACCCCAAAGCCCAACTACCGCAAACATCACCGCTTTTTTGTAAATTACAGGAACGAAAAAATGGCAATCATCCGCAAACCGCTCCTGCCACTACATGGTCGTTACGGCCATGTAGTGTTCTACCGTCTTCCCTGCGGGTTGATCTGCCGTGCGCTTAACCCGCACACCCGCAAGCGCATATTGAAGGATCCAGTGTTCGCCGCATTCAGAAAATGTTCAAAGCGGATGGCAAAGGCATCGAAGATCGGTTCAGCGGTATACAAATCATTGCCTGAGGACTTCCGGCAGTTCTGGATGTACCGCGCCTTTGTGGGCGAGGCACTGAAGATGCTGAAGGAGGGAATGACCGGACAGCAGGCGCTTGAAAGCCTGTTCAAAACCTATGTGGAAGTGTGGTATATCAAAGCGGAAATAAAGACTGAGCAAAAAGAAGCGGAAAGAAGCGCCCGTTCAATCAAACGCAGCAAAACCCCTGAGATAAATATCCGCTGGAAGCAATACAATGAAAGCCGGTTAGACCGCTTTGACGCCAATCTTAAGACCTGCACATTCAACAAACCTGCCGGATCGCATCTATCCCGAAGTATTGGGATGGGGCCTCCGCCTGTCCTGTTGAAATAAGCCCGCCCAATTGTCGTCTTATATGGATAAAAGACAAATTGCTTTTCTCAGACTTTCTTACCATCCTTCCCGATCGATTCATGTTAATTCGTATTAATTCATGTTATCTTAGTCATCTAAAACTATTTACTATGTTAGACAACCTTCTTAACCTCGTAAAACAACATGCCGGCTCATCCATACTGGGCAATGATGAAGTTCCTAACGACAGGAATGATGATGCGGTAGCGGCGGCTGGCCAGGGCATTACCGGCGGATTGCAGCAACTCCTTTCACAGGGTGGAATTAAGGATGTGATGTCATTGTTCAGCGGCAACCAGGAGATCAGCTCTTCCAACCCCGCAGTGCAACAGGTTTCAGGAAATGTAATACAGAACCTGATGGATAAGGTCGGACTGAACCAGCAACAGGCTTCTTCTGTAGCTGGCGGTCTTGTACCAGATGTGTTGAAGAATCTTGTACATAAAACCAACGACCCGAATGATAGTAGTTTCGATATTCAAGGCATCTTCAATTCGCTGAGCGGCGGCGGTACTTCAGGTCTGAATGTGCAGAGCCTGCTGAATAAGTTCAAGGGAAGTCTTGATCGCGACGGTGATGGTGATGTAGACTTGCAGGATCTTACTGCTGCATTCTCCGGAAAAGGCGGCGGAAGTGTGATAGATACGTTGAAGGGCCTGTTTAAATAAGAAGAATACAAAATAAAGAGCTAACAATTTCGGATTTTCAAAGGTTTGAAGATCAAAAGCCGCATTGCCGACGTCGCTTTTGATCTTCAAACCTTTCTTCATTTTAGAAGGAAAGTGAGCCTCTCCTTTAACAAACCGGTCATTGAAGTTCCGGGTAAACAGGAGCTGCTGAATACCTCTGTTGCTATCAATAAAGGGGGTGATAAGCGTTTAACAGGTTAAGCCTGCCAGATGGCAGTTTGCTGCAGCATGATGAATCAGTCAGCCAAGAAAGCCAGCCTAACCTTTGAAACCCTTCATCAGAAACCTGCGGTTATTCAACAACCCTTAAATACTGGATGACCCTGTCCTGCTCTTGAAGACGAATGCCGAAAATGTTTGTCTGTCCGAAAATGCCGGGCAGGAATCTTAGTGCAAACAGCAGCTTTCATGATATAAGGACTACCTTGTCTCCGGCGCCGGCGAAACCCTTTTATGAACGGTGCGTGTTGCTGAATATCTTTCCGGTTGCTGGATTGATCCATGCACAAATGCAATTCGTCGATTTTAGGTTAACAATTAGGTAACGAACACGTTTCCGCACGTTTCATGTTTTATTTTTATCACTTAAATTTTTTTGAATGAAAAGCATTTCCACCATTGTACTGTTATCTTTTCTATATACGGCGCAAACTTCGGCCGCACCATTATCTGACACGAGCATTCTTCATGTGCAGGATGGAAAACTGCAGGAATGGGATAAAAGCCGGTTTTCCATGGATAACGATACGAAGATCAGTTATGCAATAGATAATGATGGGCAGTATTTATACATTGGTCTGGAAATCCCTGAGCTTGCAACGCAAATGAAAATGATGAGGACTGGCATGACCATTTATATTGATCTGAAAGGAAAGAAAAAGACTGGCCGCGGCATTGAGTTTCCCATCGCTCCGGAAAAGGGAGAGTCTTTTATGCCAATGCAGGGCGGTACGCGTCAGCCGGCAAATGAAAATGAGGTGCTTGACCCCGCGAAGAGAAAAGCAAATCTTATTATGATGCGAAATTGGGCGGCGGTAAAGCAACTCAATACGATCAAGCTAACGGGCCTGGGCAATGCCGAGACAACTCAGCAGATCCTCAATGCGCCGGGCAGCGTACAGGTTGCTTATAAATGCGATACTACCGAAGCAATGGAAATTGAATATATGATCCCGCTTTCGCTGCTTGGTGAAGGTGCGCAACTGAACGGAAAACAGATCAGCATTGGATGTAAGATCCATGCGATGGAAATGTCTGCCGGAGGCGCTAATGGCGAAGGTGGCGGAGCGGGCGGAATGGGAGGTGGCGGCATGCGTGGTGGCGGTGGCCGCCCGGGAGGTGGCCGTGGCATGGGAATGGGCGGCATAAGCAGTGGCATGAGCCGGGAAACTATGATCCGCGAACAGTCATTCTGGACAAAATACACATTCAGTACTTTCTAACCCCAGGACTATACAAATGGCGAAGCCCTCCGGAGTGATCCGGAGGGCTTCGCCGCTTCTATGCTATGCAAATGAAAACGGGCTGTTCGCGCCAATATGCATCGTCTTAAGAGTTGGGAATTTCTTTTTAAGCCAGTCAGCCATATATGCGGAACCCGGCTCTTCGCTTGGGATGTGGCCCAGCACGATCAATGAAAGACTATCGCCTTTTGCCCTTGCATCCCGCACGTATTCTGCTGTTTCCCATTCCTGTATTTCACCACACATCAGCACATCGGGCTTTTGCTCTCCGATCGCTTTTATTTGCCGTTGGCCGCCCGAGGCGCCAGGCATCAGGAGGATCTTCCGGCAGGATTGCAGTGGAGAGCCGATATAGCGCAGCTCTTTTATTTTCAGCGATTGTTTGGCGTGTGTGATCAGTTGCTGTAACGTTATTGGATTGACCATGACAACCCCTGAAGTTGTATCGTAAAACCTTGTCCAGCCAAGTTGTTTTACCACATAATCATCTACACCATCAGGTATATGTGAATGAATATAATCATGGTTTCTCCATACAGCGATATTGTGTTTTTTTAACAGGTCCATTTTATAATTGAAAACGTCATCCTTTTCAAGCCATCTGGTATCATCAGGATGATTGTAAAAAGTTGGCTCATGTGCAATGATAAAGTTTACACCGGTAGCAATCGCCTTGTTGATGATCTCAATGGTAGCGAACATGGTGGTGATGATGCCCTTTACGTTGATATCGCGATTACCAGCCTTTAGTGTATCAACCGTTTTTTCAAACGGAGCGCCGGGAACTTCTTTGATAAAGGCATCCATGATATCGCCAACAGTTGGTTCACCTTTTTCATTTGCAAATACATTTCCGGAGGCGGATAATAAAGCCGCTGCGGTAAGTGCTTTTCCTGAAAGGCTGATAAATTGCCGGCGGGAGGAAGGGTTGATTTTTTTCATATGGTTTTGTGTGCTGTTGAGTTCAATATTGTTTCTATGTTGCAGCAGCGCGGCTTCGTACTGCCTCATGAATCGCTGAAACCTGCTGTTATTTAGGAGCTGCCGAATAACTGTTGCTGTTCTCAATAATCGGTTGATACGCGTTCATCGTTTAACAGGTTGAAGAGACTCAGTCAGCCAGATGGCAGTTTGGTGCAGACATTATGAACCGGTCAGTACAAAACATCCGCAGCAGATATCGGCGCTCCGGCATTATTATTAAACTGATCCGGCAGGCGCAACCTGCCTAACCTTTGAAACTTCTCAACCTTTCAAACCTACCGCCAGAAATCCGCAGTTATTCACTGTCTTTTCCATCTCTCCCAAGTTAGTCTTTTCTGCCTTGATTTTTTTGAAGGTCTCTTTTTGATGGAAGAAGGGATCGACATCGTGATCACTCAATAATACAAATTCACGGAATTGCAATTGCTTTTTCACCAGGACACTCCCGTTATTTTCACCAAACATTTTGTGTTTTACCCTTGGCGTTGGCTGGCATGTGACGATATCTTTACACAACAAAAGCTTTTAATTCGCCGTCCTCTTGGAGGGCCAGGGCGTCGGGCGGTTCTTCAATGAGGACGGCTTATTATTATTATTGACCGAAAGGTCAAAAATTGTAAAATGAATAATATGGAAACAGAAAAGAGAAACAATAAAAGTGAGGAGAAAAGTAGAAATGAAAAAGACACGAAGTTGATCGTTCAACTTTGTGGGAATGATCATTTGCTGTGTGGCTCAGGGCCGAGACCTGAAGTGCGATTTGATATGGTGAAGAATTTGTTTGAGGCTTATTTCTTCATTTTCAAAAGACCGTTCCAATTTGCAATTCACTTACACTTTTCATAAATCAAAGCAGGAGATTTCATCTGCAAACAAGTGAGAGAACTTCTCCTCCCCCGGGCGCTGGAAAGGCCGGAGTGGGTCAGGTTGATACTAATGCGCAGCAGTACTGCGACCGGCAGCGATGACCGGTTAAAAGAGCTTGAGTTTATCCCTCTTCCCGGTCCTTCTTTTCCGTTTTTAGCTTCCGCCTGTATTGCAACGCTCTTCCTCTTCTTTCCGCCATTCCGCCACAAAACTTTTTCTTCAGAAAATTGTTCCCGGCCTCAGCAGGACATTCTGCGCTGTCACTACGTCACTCATCCCGGTTGGTAAATACTTTGATGGATAAATAACATGATCCAGGCAATTTCTTTTGATCCGGTTGATGACAACCGGCTATTAGACACTTATAGCAACACCGTCAGCTCTGTTGCACAATCCGCTTCTGACTCCGTAGTCCATATCATTGTTCAGAAAGAACTGATCGACCGGCAGACCCGGCAGAAGCAAACAACACCCGGTAGCGGTACCGGATTTATCATTAGTAGCGATGGGTATATCGTCACCAATAATCATGTGGTGGAAGATGCGACCTCCATCAGGGTGATATTGACCAATGGCCACGAGGTCAATGCTCAGCTTCGGGGAACTGATCCGAGCACAGACATTGCCGTTCTCAAAATCCATGAGTATGGTCTCAAAAGCCTCCAATTTGCCAATAGTAAACAGCTGAAGCCAGGGCAGATCGCTATTGCAATTGGAAATCCGATGGGATTGCAATTCACCGTCACCGCCGGCGTGGTAAGTGCGCTGGGGCGCAGTCTCCGCGCATCAAACGGGCGGCTGATCGATGACGTGATCCAGACGGATGCAGCATTGAACCCGGGTAATAGTGGCGGGCCATTATTGAACAGTTCCGGCCAGGTAATAGGAGTGAATACCGCAATCATCAATGGAGGGCAGGGCCTTTGTTTTGCTGTTAGCAGCAACCTCGCCGCTTATGTTGCAGGAAAGCTGATCATAGAAGGAAAAGTCCGCAGAGCCTACCTGGGAATTGCTGGGAACAACGTCGCTCTGACCGAAAGAATGATCGCATCAAACCGGCTTAATCACAAATCAGGCGTGTATGTCAGTGAAGTGATCACAGACGCACCTGCGATCAATAATGAGATCAGGACAGGTGATATCATCATATCATTTAACCAGCAACCCATTGCCGGCATAGATGATCTGCATAGCCGCCTCAGCGGTGAAATGATCGGCGAGTACGCAACCGTGGGTGTTTTACGTAACGGTTATAAAAAAGAGCTACAGGTATTGCCCGGTGAAACGCCCTGACCAGCGATCAATCAACCGGATATTGCCCGATTGAATCCACACCATCCTCTTCAAACTTCAGCACTTCGGTGCTGAGTTGATGACCGGACTTTTTGTATTCTTCCACCACTACCCCGCCGATCCTCTGCGTAAAGAATTCGAAGTCGGCCTCAGAGAAGATATAACAGAAGTCACGAACCGGTAACACTGCATAAAAGGGAAACCCAAATATCGGCTCAACTCTTTGCCTGATGGACGGAGCAAACAATAATGCTGTTTTCAAAGAAGGTTGATTTGACTCGAGAAACCCAAGCTTTCTTCCATCAATCAACTCATATTTGATGATCGCTTCGTTCAACAAAAGATCCGCATTCCTGCCGGCCTGCTCTTCCAGCTCCTGCCGGGAAATATTCCATCGTTCCATTTCACTGAAGTCGATCCAGGTTAACTTGTTGCCGCCGGTATAAACATAAACCTTTCCAAAGACCATCGTTATTGGCTGATAGATCGGGTCTCCTGCCAGCGCCGCTAAAGGTAATAATGAACAATAGATCTGACCCCTCACCTGCTCCCAGGTGCCCGGTGATCCCATTTTAATATTCGCGACAGTTTCCGCAAATTCATCTATGGCGCTTTCATCATGATCGCGCTCATAATTCCTTCTGACATTATCCAAACTGACCTTCAATTTCGCATCTCCCCGGAAAATGTTGATCAACCCGTCATGCTCCACAGATTCAATCTTCATCCCTTTTTCTTCTATCCCGGCTTTGAATCTTTCAAAAACAAAATCCATTGTATTATTATCCGCCATCTTATGCCGTTAAGTGTGTAAAATGATCACCGCAAAGCTCAATAAAATCCCATTACTTTCCATAAAACCCCTGGTAATTTCATACAGGAAGTTCGGGAACCTCCTCACCCCGTTGACTGTTCTGGCAAATAAAACGCTAACCCCATTTTATACAGATATCAGGCCGCTGATTTCGGTGAATCCACTCAGAAATGTTAGCAGCCGAATTGTATACGGAATGGCAAAGCCGGTGATAATATTCGCAATCCCAAAATGAACGCTTCTGATTCCTGGTCGCAACTGACCCGCATTTTGACGTGATCTGACTTCATTCAGGTTATATTGGCACGGTAATTTTAATTCAGATTGTATAGGGCCGGTGAATGGCCTGTGTAAAGAATAAGACAGAGCCGGCCTTTCAAACACACTGATTGCCTTAACCAAACTTAAAACATATGGAAAAGATTCATTTTGACATTAACATCAACGCCCCCGCAGCTACTGTTTTTAATGCTGTAACAGATAAGAAATTATTCGGGGAATGGGCTGCGGAATTCAATCCAACCTCAACCTTTGAAGGCAGCTGGAATAAAAACGAGAAGATCCTTTTTGTTGGCACCAGCAAAGAGGGTAAACGGGAAGGAATGGTCTCCCGGATCAAAGAAAACATTCCCCACAAACAAATCTCTATACAACACCTTGGTTTTCTCATGGACGGCAAAGAAGTAATGGAAGGTCCAGAGATCGACAAATGGAAAAACGCAATGGAAGAATATTTTCTCGAAGAGCAAAATGGAAAAACACATTTCAAAGTTGCGATCGACATTACTCCGGACATGAAAGATTATTTCACACAAACATGGCCGAAGGCATTGAATAAACTGAAAGAGGTTTCTGAGCGGGAAGCATAGAGCGACGCTCTCCGTTGCTCGTTGTCCGGAAAGCCGGCTAATTGTTGCCGGTTGCCAATGAGGCATTCCGTTGTAGAATCTCTGTTGAACGAAAGCCTCTTCGATCTTGTTTCCCAATCAGAAAAACAAGATCGAAGAGGCTTTAAGCAGTATTGTCTCAAATCAGCTTCATTATCCTCTGGCAACTTTTATCCAGGCAATGGACAACGGCCCTGCCACAACAATCAATGGACCACCGTCATTCTCTTCGACGTAACCGCTCTCCCACCGATCCATAGACTGTACACATATTCCCCTGCGGCAAGCGAGCCTTTGCTAAGTTGCACCTGACCACGGCCTTTGCCGTTGAGATTGAAACTACGGATCACGGCGCCTTTCATGTCAGTGATCACCAGGCTTCCGGCGCCTTCATTCTCAGGAATATTGTAGCTGATAACAGTAGATGAGCTAAAAGGATTCGGTGCATTCTGATCAAGCTGAGCAGCACTCAATACCGCGGAAATACTGCTGTTGGCTTCACCTTTCAGTACCAGTAGAGCTTTCTATGAGCAGAACACTCTGCTTCAACTTTTAAACATCAAAACGACCCGGCAGAAAACCCGCCTCAGACACCTGTCTCCCTGGGTTCCCATCATCAGCTGATAAAAGAGATCGCCTGGTCATTTTGGATTACTTTTTGAGGGTCAGGGAATTGCAAGTATGAAAATCTTTTTATATTTTGTTTGTCCAAACCATTATCCACCATGAAACGAACCACCATCCTCCTGTCGGGATTATGTTGTTTGCTGATGACATCCTCCTGCAAAAAAAGCCATCGGGACCCGCTGACCGAACTTCGCAACAACTGGTATAGCTTTATCCTCACAGAGATCCCCGGTTATCACTTTACAGGTATTGAAAGCCCCGGCTCCGTTGTTGTTCCCGTTACCAATAACACCGATTACACACTCGATGAAGTTGTCGTGTCTGTCAATTATATCGGCGAAGCCGGCAACATTCATCGTTCTGAGCAATTGAAAGTATTTAACATTCCGCCACACTCCATTAAAACCATCAAAGCTCCTTCCGCTCCGAACGGCACCGACCTGGATCTTGAGATCCGCAATATTATGTCGAAACAAATGCAGTTCATCTATCCCGGTTCAAGTACAAACGCTACCGATCCCTATTTCTTTAATTAGAAATTGCCCGGATTTTGTTCGGCCACCGCACCCTTGTTTGCATCGGCCATCGCCCCTGTTAAGCTCCCGGCTACCCCATATTGTGTTCAACGGCGATAGCTTGTTCAAAACTTGAAATATCTTTAGCGCAGCGATTTTGTTCTTTATTTCGACATTTAAAAATCACTGCATGTATACCCGTTTTCTTACACTACTCTCTTTCGTATTTGTTGTATCTGCCGCAAACAGTCAGTCATATCAATACAGCGTAAATCTGAATGACACAGCCAATGACCGGTTGAACATAACGCTTATAACTCCGCCTGTCGGTAAATCAGAAATCCGGTTTTTTCTGCCACGCATCGTACCGGGAACTTATATGAACAGCAATTTTGGTAAATATGTGCATGACCTGAAAGCCTTCGACAAAAACGGCGCAGCCTTACCAGTCAGTCACAGCGATGATAACAGCTGGCTCATCAGGCAGGCACAAAGTCTTGATAAGATCACTTATTCTGTGGAAGACACATGGGATTCTCCGATCGATAACCAGGTATATGAAATGGTGGGAACCAACTTTGAAGGCGGAAAGAATTTTGTCATCAATACCTGTGGTCTTTTTGGATACCTGGATGAAATGAAGAAACTTCCTTTCGAGATCAGTTTTACGAAGCCCGAAGGATTCTATGCCGCCACTGGTTTAAAACCTGTTTCATCCAGCAATACATCCGATGTTTTTCGTTGCGTAAACGTGGATGAGCTATATGATTCCCCAATCATGTATTCGCTTCCGGATACGGCCACACTTAAAATTGGCGGTGCAGATGTGTTGATCGCAGTCTATTCACCGCATAAAGTGGCGCACGCAAAATTCATTGCAACAAATTTTGAAAAACTTATGAAAGGCGCTGCCGCCTACCTGAAAGGAAAACTGCCGGTAGATAAATACGCTTTCATCTTTTATTTTAACGGAGAACAAAAGGGCTTCCAAACGTCCGGCGCATGGGAGCATTCGTACTCCTCATTTTATGCTCTGCAGGAGCAGGATGAACAACAGGCAATCGGCAGCTGGATAGATATTGCCGCGCATGAATTTTTCCATATTGTAACGCCCCTTACGATCAGCTCAAAAGAAGTAAAGGAATTCAATTTTAATGAAACCGTTCTTTCAAAACACCTGTGGTTGTATGAAGGAAGTACGGAGTATTATGCAAACCATATGCAGGTCTGGGCCGGCATTACAACACCGGAGGAATTTATCCGCGAACTCGAATCAAAAATTAAATACTCCCGTCTTTATTTTATTGACACACTTCCACTTGCGGAAATGAGCCGGGAAAGCGCCGGCAAATGGCATGAACAATATGGAAACATCTACATGAAAGGTGCGCTGATCTCTGCCTGCATCGATCTCTACCTGATGAAACTTTCCGGCAATCAATACACCCTGCGTGATCTGAAACATGATCTCGGCATCCTTTATGGAAAAGATAAATATTTCATGGATGATGAATTGTATGATGCTATTGCCAAACTCAGCTATCCCGAAATAAAGACATTCCTTTTAACCTATGTAGATGGATCCAAACCCGTTCCTTATGAAGAATTTTTTGCATTGGCGGGTATTGATTACCTCCGGACAAAAACGGTGAAGACCATCAATCTCGGAAAGGTCAGTATAAAACCGGAAAGAGATAAACTGGTGCTGGATGCCTCCGGCGTAAATGAATTTGGAAAGAAGATGGGTTATCAAACCGGCGACGAACTGGTAAGCATCAATGGAGATAAAGTAAATAAGGATAATATCGATCTGCTGATCAGAAAATTCAATGCAAATGCAAAAGAGGGCGATATGGTAACTGTTGAAGTACTGCGGACAGCTGGAAAGAAAAAAACGCTTACAAAACTTTCGCAGGCCGTTTTCAAATCTGACCGTGTGATCGAACACGTACTGGAAATAAACCCAAACCCCACACCGGCACAACTTGAAATGCGTAAAGCATGGTGGGGTCAGGGCTTTTGCAAATGATCTGATTCTGGTAATATCTGATTCATTTTTATCAAAATTGATCCGGTACTCATTAATGCATTTACATTAGGTTTGTATCACATTTCCCATATATGAAACTTAACCTGTTTTCTTCCGGCACGTATATCAACAGAAGACAAAAACTGTCTTCAGCAGTAAATGGAGGCATTATCCTCCTGCCTGGCAATACAGAAGCCAGCATGAATTATACCGACAATCATTATCCGTTCCGGCAGGATAGTTGTTTCCTGTATTACGCGGGTCTTGACATTGCCGGGCTTGTATTAATGATAGACACCAGCAATGGCACTTCCACACTTTTTGGCAACGAGCTCAGCATAGATGATATTATCTGGACCGGCCCCCTGCCATCATTAAAAGAACAGGCTGCTGCGGTAGGCATCACCGCTGTTCAGCCTTTGTCTGCCATCGCGACCGTGCTAAAGAATGTACAGGATAGAAAACAACGCATACACATTCTTACGCCATACCGCGGAGATACGGCGATTCAGCTTGCGGAGTGGCTGGGCGTGTCAACATCGGCTTTAAAGCCGTTTGTTTCTGAAAAACTGGTCAGGGCTATCATTCAGCAGCGAGAGATCAAGGAAGCGGAAGAGATTGAAGAAATGCACGAAGCCGCTTCCATCAGCGCAGACATGCACGTTGCCGGCATGGAGTTAACTCGTGAAGGCTTGTATGAATATGAGATCGCCGCAAGAGTGGAAAGTATCGCGCTCTCCGGAAACGGCCGTCTGGCTTATCCGATCATTCTTTCCGTAAATGGCCAGACTCTTCACAATCATTATCATGGTAACCGGCTTAACGCCGGCCGCATGATCCTTTGTGATGCCGGTGCGGAAAACAACAAACACTATGCAGGAGATCTCACGAGAACATTCCCGGTTGCCAAACGCTTCTCCGTGCAGCAAAAAGAAATATACGAAGTGGTGCTTGATTCCATGAACCATTCGGTCAGCCTGCTCCGTCCCGGTATCACATTTCATGAAGTGCACAAGCAGGCCGCAACGCGGATCGTCGCCGGCTTGAAAAATATCGGACTGATCACTGGTGATATAAACGAAGCCGTTGATGCCGGTGCTCACACATTATTCTTCCCACACGGCCTGGGCCATATGATCGGCCTTGACGTACACGATATGGAGAATCTTGGCGAAGACCTGGTCGGCTACACCGATACGATGAAGCGCAGCAAAGAATTCGGATGGAAATCCCTCCGTCTCGCAAAAGAATTAAAACAAGGCTTTGTATTGACGATAGAGCCCGGCATCTATTTCATTCCCGAACTGATCGAAAAATGGCAGGCGGAAAAAAAGCTGGAACAATTCATCAATTATAAAGGCCTTTCTTCTTATTTGTCATTTGGCGGGATCAGAATTGAAGACAATTACCTGGTTACCGCAGATGCCAGCAGCAAACTGGGTAAGCATCTCGCGAAATCTGTAAAGGAAGTAGAGGAGCTGCGGGGGTAAAATATGACACTCCTGTCAGGGCTCAACTGAAGTGTGTCGCGAACAGATCGTCTGTTCCGAGTCGACACCAAAGGAAATTTCCCCTCCCGACGCCGGATTTAGCTCCGGGGTGACATTCATTCAATTCTATTGTGAAGTAAAAAATCCCCTGTCATCCCGGAGCTAACTCCGGGGCCGGACGTTGACCCCTGTCCAAGGCCCACCCTAAACGACCAGTCGGCCTTCAGACTGTAAGAGCCGGGGCTTTTGTTTTAAACCTGATCACATATCTTTTTAACCTGTACCCCCGTATATTAATAAAAGACCTGCCCGTCAGTACCATTTCGTATTCCTTTCCGGGTTTCAGCTTCACATTTAGCCGCAACGCGGTGTTATCACTGTTATACCCTTCAACACCGATAACAGGATCTGCGTCTTTTCCCAGCTGACCGGTTGCAAACGAATATCCTTTGCCGATCATCGGACTGTTGAAGCGGATGATTATTTGTGTAACTGTTGTATCAACATTCTCCGCATAGTTTGTAAATGGCCCGATAGATACAACCCTGGGCAGTTTCATTTCATACTCTGTTCTGAGCTGCGAAATCTTGGCAGACGTCCGTTTGAAAAAATCAATGATCACCGGGTAAAAATCATTGATCGTTGGATATCTTGACCTGTCGCTTTCATAAACGCCAAGCAACGCCACCAGCTCTCTTGTCCAGAGAAAACCGCGATTGAGCTGTTCCATCATTTCGTTTTCAGTATTCTCTACAGCCATATTGCTTTGCGACATCATATACCGTATCACCGACGCCCTCACCAGCGATTCAATCAATACCGTCTCCCATTTTTTATAGGCCTGAGTTTCCATCTCCGCATGCATGGTATCAAGAATGATCTGCATACTGCTATGCAACGCGGAGTTATCTGTAAATGGCTCTATGGAAGGGTTGATAAATGAATGGTTGAACTCATGGATCAATGTCGGCAGATAAGAATCCTGCGGAAAGACCGGGTTATGCGCGGGATCAAAACTCCAGCTTCCCATTATGGCAAATACCTTCTTTGATCCATCACGGTTGGTTATTGATGGTCCGTAATTGGATCCTCCGTTTGCACAACCGATCACCACCTGAAACTCATCTTTGGGTTTCACCCCGTAGTAGCTGAAATACCAGGATTGGTCAAAACCCGGCAATACTTCCGCAAATGCATGAGAGATCTTTTGATAATAGGATGATTGTTGCTTAAAAAAGCTCTCTGCATTACTGCTCGCATAAAACCTATTCAGCAAGCTAACAAATCTTGCCACATCATCTGAGCTCCACCTGGGATCTATATCCTGCCGCCAGTTTGGATGAAGAGAAAACCTGCGGCCTTTTTGTTCCAGGTTAACGGCCATAGACATAACTGCGTCAAAACTGATCCCCGATTTTTCCCGGATACTTCTGGCAAAACCAATGAGCGTATCGGCGTTATACCTGTCAAAATATGAATGAATTGCAGACACATATTCCAAGGCAACATTGTCATTATACTCGGCATAACCCGCAAGACGTGAGACAATACTCATGATCTCAATACGCTTGTCAACCTGTGGGATGATCGCAGCCCGGCAGGATGCCTGGATAGCAAAAATGAAGAAAAATAAAATTGTATTTCGCATAATCAAAAACACCTGACGGATCTTGCGGGAAAAGCGTTTGCAACTGTATTTGTTTTATTTCAGTCGCTGCATAAACTTAAACAAGGATTGTGGTGAATGACGAATTCCGGGAAAAGTTTTTACAAAATTTATAATTGCGAGCCCGGGAGAATTGGGATCAGCGGTGCATACCAACGGACCGTTTAGGTTACTTTTGAAAACCATTGGTTGAAATATTTAACGATATCCGTCGCTTATACAAATTCCGGCAGCCCTGTCCCGAACTGGCAGGGCTGATCGAATTCTATTCAGAAACGTCTGCCGAACACGCGAGACATTGCATCAACAACAGTCCGTTCTCAGTTAAATTATTTCCCAGCTATACCCCAACGATCTGGATCAACCTTGGCGCACCATATTACCTGCAGAACGGCGACAAAATGCATTTCATAGACTCCGGCAAAGACGTCTTATTGCTCCGCGATCGTATCGTTGAACGGCAGAACCTTCCAACTGATAATATATTCACGATAAAATTCACCCCGGGTGCACTGGAGATCATCCTCGGCATCGAACAACGAAAAATAATTCACAATATATTTGACGCAACCGAGGTCATTCCCGGGAGGATCATCCGGCAAATGAAAAACAAAGACTCATTTGAACAACGGTATCAATTGCTTGAAACTTTTCTGCTTGATAAGTTCATCCGGAGCAAATATGAAACAAGACTGATCGCGCCGGTCATCTCATCGATCGAAGCATTTATCAATTCGGGAATGAAACTTCACACAGAGGAGCTGGCACAACGACTCTTTCTTTCAGGGAAAACTTTCAACCGGTACTTTCATTCTGTTACCGGCACCAACCCAAAAAATTTTCTTGCAAGCATTCGCGCGAGAGCTGCGTTAACGGCCTATCAGCATAACAGGAAAGATTTCTCTGTATATGATTTTGGTTACTTTGACCCCGGGCATTTTTACAAAGACGCAACACGTTTTACCGGCATGAAACTCTCTTCTTTCCGCTGATTGTCCGTTTTTTACTTTTCTTTTCAGCCACATGGCTTTTCCTTTGTGTCATAATAAAAGTCATGAAAAACATATCGATATTGTGTCTTGCAATGCTGCTGACGACCGTTTCGCTTGCGCAGCCTTCCCTGTCAACTCTCGAGGTAGGTTCCTGCCCCGTGAAGATCGGCCCCGGTGTGATCAGCGTTTGCGGCTATCTTGTCGCTCCTGAAAACAGAAAGAAGCCCTCCGGGCGAAAAGTAAAAGTGCCCTTTATTTTTGTCCGCCGGCCCGAAATGTCCGCTACAAAAAATATCGCACTCTTCACAACCGGTGGGCCCGGCTACAGTACCACGGCCAATTTCGACAGCATAGGCGAGCGGTCTGGCTGGCTGGCCTATGGCGGCTTTATTGCTTTTGATCAGCGCGGATCAAAAAAATCGATCCCCAGCCTTGAGTGCCCGGCCGTAACAGAAGCCATCAGGTATAGTTACCGCACCGGCCTGAACCGGGATAGCCTCGTGAGGCTGGCCGTTACACAAAGCAGAAAAGAGTTCACTGCGAAAGGAATTGATCTTTCATCCTATACGACCATTGAAAGCGCTGAAGATATCAATGACCTGCGTGTGCTCCTCAACATCGATTCACTAAGTCTTATCGGTATTTCTTACAGCGGAGGTTTGATGATGACTGTTGCCCGCAATCATCCTGAAGCCGTCCGGACCTTGGCACTCGGCTCGCCACTCCCGGCTTTCGTCCATTATGAAGAACACGCTCTGGCAAATATCAACCAGGCTCTCGAAAACTTTTTTAATTATTATGATGCCGACAGCGCAAACACACATCCATACGGAGACCTGCGAAGCCGCTTTCACACGTATTTTACCAGTATTACCGGCAAGCGTTTTCCACTCAATTATTATGATCCGCTAAAGCATGATACCATTCAGCTAATGTATGGAAAGGATGAATTGATGGACATTGTTCTTGACGGATTGTCTGCATACGGCTTTAAAACGCTTCCGCAAACCATGAATGATCTGATTGAAGGAAAACATTCGCCCTATGTCAACCGCATTATCGATGGATATTTTTCAGCAGATCAAAGCCTGTCGCACGGCATGCGATATTCCATTTATTGTTCTGAACAGATCGCGTATTCAGACCCCGCACTTATCAATAAACAATCAGCATTATTTCCCTGGCTTGCCGGGTTTGCGTTCAACAGTCCTGACAAGGCTCTTTGTGATTGCTGGAAAGTAAAGCCCGAGCCCGCATCTATCAAAAATCCTGTTTACTCAACCGTTCCTGTATTGATCGCCGGGGGAGACATCGATCCCTGGTGCAGCCCTTTTTATAATCGTCTTATCCAGCGCACTTTTCCTAATGCGCATTCTTTGATCTTCAGAAAACGTGGCCATATTCCCGGATTCAGTGCCGGCGGCGTTGAGTATATGGATCTGTTTCTCAAAAACCCCTATCAGCGGATCAATGTGAAAAATAACGATGTGTGGTCAGAATAGGATTTGCATATCATGCAAAAGGCGACGCCGGTTCGAAGACCAGGGAATACAGATGTTGCTGCTCTTGTCCCGGATTTATGTTATAAAAGCAGCAATTGTTTCCTTGGAGGCTACAGACTAACTATGCTGCAGGCTTGATGAACCGATCAGCAGAAAAAGCCTGCAGCCGGTATCGGTGCTTATTCATTATTATTAAACTGATCCGACAGCCGCAGCCTGCCTGACCTGTGAAACCTCGCAAACGTTTCACCAGAAGCCTGCTGTTATTCAGCATCCCCTACTTACTCGACCACGCCTTATCCCCTTTCTTATACTCCATTTCACCATCATATCTTCCTGGCACGGCCACATGTCTCAATGCCTGCGTAGCTCCGGCCTTTGATGTAAAGAACCCGATCATCACCAGTTGCTTCATCATCGTAAAGTAATGCGGGGGCATCTTCTCTTTCCTGAACGATGCGTTATTGTCAAGTTTGGCTTTATTCGCCAACTCATTCTGGTCTGCGTCAAATTTGCTTTTCCCTTGCTGATACTCTTTTGCTTCCTTGTCAAGTGAGATCAGCAATTGCTCACGTTGCTGAGGCGTACATTCAAGAAATTTCTTTCCGTGCATTTTTTCACTGGCCTTGTCAATGGCCGGCACTCCATCACGTAAGGTCTGCTGATCATCCGCTTCGTAACAATCCCGGATCATGATATTAATGAACTTTCCGACCCCGGCCGCTTTTGCTCCCGGAGAAGATGTGGCCGGTAAAACCGTTTCTCCTACTTCATCAAGGAACGCCATCTCATTTTCCGAAAGCGTTGTGAATGCAGAAGGTGCTTCCGTTGTGTTACAGCCTGACAACAAAAGCTCACTTCCGATAAGCGCACTTCCGGTTGCCAATGTAACAAGTCGTAATAGTTCTCTTCGATTCATAATCGTGTAATAAAACTAAAGATTTCCTTTTTTCAATTCACTGACAGCAAAGTCCGCGGCCCGTGCGGTAAGCGCCATATAGGTAAGTGATGGGTTTACGCAAGAAGCAGAAGTCATAGAAGCGCCATCCGTTACAAAAACATTCTGTGCGTCCCAGACCTGGTTGTGCGCGTTGAGCACAGAGGTTTTGGGGTCACGGCCCATGCGTGCTGTTCCCATTTCATGAATGCCCATTCCTGGTTGATACTTTTCATCAAATTCCGGTTTGAGTTTCTTTATGCCCGCGGCTTCCAGCATTTCCATGGCATCATTCATCATATCCTTTCGCATCTTCAGCTCATTCTCTTTTATCTCCACGTCCATGTCAAGGACTGGCAGGCCCCATTTATCTGTTTTATTTTTATTCAGGGTGATCTTGTTTTCATGGTAAGGCAACATTTCACCAAAGCCGCTCAGGCCCATTTTCCAGGATCCTGCTTCGCAGGTTGCTTCTTTAAAAGCCGCCCCGATCGTGAGCTCAGCCACTTCATGTTTCCATCCTTCGCGGCTTGCGCTTCCCTGGTAACCAAAGCCACGGAGATAATCACGTTTGTCATCATATACATTGCGGTAACGCGGAACATAAATCCCGGTAGGCCTGCGGCCGTAAATGTATTTGTCTTCATATCCTTCTACCATTCCTGATGCACCGGCATTAAGATGGTGATCCATTACATTATGACCAAGTTCGCCGCTGCTGCTGCCAAGCCCTTCAGGCCAGATATCTGTCGCGGAGTTCATCAGAACCCAGGTTGAATTAAATGCAGACGCATTTAGGAAAATGATCTTTGCTTTGAATTCATACGTCCTATTTGTTTCCGCGTCAAGCACTTCCACTCCTGTTGCTTTCTTTGTGTCTTTATCATACAACACTTGTTTTACAATGGAGAACGGGCGCAGCGTCAGATTACCGGTTGCCATGGCTGCCGGTAAAGTGGCAGATTGCGTACTGAAGTAAGCACCATAAGGGCAGCCTCTCCAGCACCGGTCGCGGTACTGGCAATTCACCCGGTTCTGCTCAGGTTTGGGTTGGGTGATATTTGCAGACCGTCCTATGAACAGGTGACGTTTTCCCCGGTATTTTTCTTTTATTCTTGCGGCAACATCTTTCTCAACGACATTCATCTGCATGGCGGGAAGAAACTCTCCGTCGGGCAAAACATCAAGGCCCTGTTTGCTCCCCTGTATTCCCGCGAATTTTTCCACGTAACCATACCATGGAGCAAGGTCTCCATACCTGATCGGCCAGTCGACAGCAATGCCTTCCTTTCCGTTCGCTTCAAAGTCCCATTTATTAAACCGGTAACTCTGGCGGCCCCAGGTGAGGGAGCGTCCGCCAACCTGGTATCCGCGGAACCAGGAAAACGGTTTCGTCTCCGTATAGGGAGATTCAAGATCTTTTACCCAGAAATCAAGATTGGCCTCATTCAACACATAATCCCGGCGAAGCACGGGATAATCTTTCAGCATCTGGAGTGTAGGACGATTGGTGCGATGTTCAAACTCCCAGACTTCCTTGTTTGCATTCACATAGCCTTTTACATGTTCAATATTGCGGCCGCGTTCAAGCAGCAGCACTTTCAGCCCTTTCTCAGTAAGTTCTTTAGCGGCCCAGCCACCACTGATACCGGAGCCAACAACAATTGCATCGTAGGTATTATCTGCCATAATCAGCGTTATTCTGATGTACAAAATACAGAAATATCCGCATTTACGGGTACGTTACCGTAAAATTGCGCACCGGTGCGTGGCGCCCCGGTGCGTGTCTCACGCACCGGAACACACCGCCGCCCCGGTGCGTGTCTCACACACCGGAACACACCGGAATACGCGAATCCAAAATTTGCGTAACCGAACCCGTACATTTGCGCTTATTAAACAATCACATATGAAAAAAACGCCGTTTACTGAAAAACATCTCGCACTCGGAGCAAAAATGGCTGAGTTCGCCGGATATAATATGCCCATTTCTTATTCCGGGATCAATGACGAACATGCCGCTGTCCGCAAAAATGCCGGCGTGTTTGACGTAAGCCATATGGGCGAGTTCATCCTCAAAGGAGAAAATGCACTCGACCTGATCCAACGCGTTACAACCAACGACGCATCCAAACTGAAAGCCGGCCAGGCCCAATACAGCTCCCTTCCAAATGAAAACGGGGGATTGGTAGATGATCTGCTGGTATACTGTATCGAAGAGAATAAAGTCTATATGCTGGTGGTGAACGCATCCAATATCGAAAAGGACTGGAACTGGATCAGCCGTCACAATACAAAGAATGTTGAAATGCACAACGTGTCCGAAAAGACCGGTCTGCTCGCAATCCAGGGACCAAATGCAACAAGCATTCTGCAGCCGCTTACAGAAATAGACCTGCTGAATATGAAATATTACACGTTTGCCAAGGGTAAATTCGCAGGCGTAGACAATGTGCTGATCAGCGCGACCGGCTATACCGGCGCCGGCGGCGTTGAGATCTATTTTGAAGACAAAGGTGACAGTGCGGAAAAAATCTGGAATGCTATTTTCGAAGTGGGTGAGCCCGGCGGCATCAAACCCGTAGGCCTTGGCGCAAGGGATACATTGCGTCTTGAAATGGGCTATTGCCTCTATGGAAACGATATCGATGACAATACCTCACCGATCGAAGCCGGCCTCAGCTGGATCACAAAGTTCACCAAAGACTTTCCCTCTAAAGAAGTTTTCGCCGAACAAAAAGCAAAAGGTGTTGAGAAAAAAATCGTTGGGTTTGAAATGATCGATAAAGGCATCCCCCGCCAGGGATACGAGATCAAAGACTTCCAGGGCACCACCATTGGTGTCGTTACATCTGGAACGCAGTCGCCGAGTCTGGGTAAAGCTATCGGAATGGGTTATGTACGTACCGCATATGCAGCCATCGATACAGAGATCTTCATAAAAGTGCGCGAAAAGCTTTTGCTTGCAAAGGTTTCTAAATTACCTTTTGTATAAACAACGTCTTTCTGGTGGGATTTTTGCTGCTAACGCGAATGCCCAACAGGCAAGAGAAGCAAGGTGACCCGGAATAGAAGGACCGGCAAATGAATAAATCTCAGTGGTGTTTAAACATCGCTCCTTAATCTTCCTGCCGTCTTTTTCAGTAACAATTGAAGTGGAAAGGACGGCAGGAAGAAGAAAAGAAGACCTTCTATTCCTGGTTCATCCTGCACTCAAAAATCCGATACTATTGTAAAGTTCAACTCTGTAAAGCGCTTATGCCCACCATCCATATCACTACTTTCATTGCTGCCCCGGCTGAAAGAGTATTTGACCTCTCCCGAAGCATCGATTTGCACAAGCAATCAATGAGTAAACATAAGGAGGAAGCTGTTGCCGGCGTCCGGTTCGGGCTGATCGAAAAAGATGAAACCGTGACCTGGAAAGCAAAGCATCTCTTCAAAAAACGGATCCTGAAAACCCGGATCACGGAAATGAAGAAACCGGAAATGTTTACCGATGAACAGGCTGAGGGTGACTTCAAGCTGCTTAAACATGAGCATCATTTCAAGCCTTGCGACAACGGCACCATCATGATCGACATTATCAATTTTGAATCTCCGTACGGGGCTGTTGGAAAAGGATTTAATAAGGTATACCTCACGAAATACCTGCGGAGGCTGATTGAAAAGCGGAATGCTGTTATTAAGAATTTTGCCGAGGGTTCCGACTGGAAGCGCCTCCTTCAGCGATAACTCAAATCAAGCGCGGGCGGGTACTGATGTTCGCAAACAGCATTTATCCCTCCGGCATTGTATGCTTAGCGTTGATCTTATTTTCCCTGCTCAACAACAAGGCGGCCTTCGCGATACAGGGGCAACACATTTGCCACATCTTCAGTCAGGCAGAATTTAATATCGTCAATTAACCCAAAGCGTTCGACAAGACGGTGATAGTGTGTGAGTTTGGCAGCAAAGCCCATCAGGTTATTCTTGTGCTTGTTGTACATAGCCTCCGCCATCAGTGAGCTATCGCAATTGATCTCGAAGTTCTTTCTGATACGGTTGATCACGGCGCCTGCAAAAAGTGTGTCCTCAAGATTGAAACGGTCCTTCCAGCCCGCGCATCCCAGTACTACGTTCTTATTTTGCGCCACCAGGAATTCACAGACCGCCGACAGGTTGGGAAACGATCCGGAGACGATCGTGTCTGCACCACGCTCAAGCGCCATATGCAGCAGGCGGGTGCCATTGGTGGTCGTCAGCACAAGGGTTTTACCCTCTATGAATTCGCGGCTGTATTCCAGCGGCGAATTTCCGTGTGCAAGGCCGTCAGCAATCTGACCATCGCGCTCACCAGCGGCAATTCCATCAATATTCCGGCTGATCTCAATCGCTTTTGGCACTGAATCGACCGGGATTACACATTTCGCCCCATTATAAAGCGCTGAGGAAATGGTAGATGTCGCACGAAAAACATCAATGATCACTACCACACTATTACTGAGATCATACAGATGTAATAAGGCCGGGGAGATCGACGTATATAAAGTTGGCTTGCTGCTCATAATTTTCAGGCGGCGAAGGTACGGATTTCAAAGTTGGCAGAGGGGTTAGAGTTGGTCGCGCATATCAGCCTAACAGGCATCTTCCCGCTTTCGCGAGCCCCGGTGCGTGTCTCACTCGCGAGCCCTGGTGCGTGTCTCACGCACCGGAACTTCGCCAGCCCTGGTGCGTGTCTCACGCACCGGAACTTCGCCAGCCCTGGTGCATGTCTCACTCGCCAGCCCTGGTGCGTGTCTCACGCACCGGAACTTCGCCAGCCCCTAACCAACCCAACTTACTGACAATAACACTACCGTTGTTCGGGACCCCCTGACCGAATTCCCGGTACCTGAAGTTTGTCTTCTTTCAATCTTTGAACTATCACGAAAATAATAATGAAGCTATCTCTAAAAGCCCGGACCACGGCCATCGGTCATCAGCCATCGACAATTTTGAGCAACCTACTAAGATACTCATTTCCTCCCTCTAAAAATTATTTATAATTTATGCCTTTTTACAAGGAAATCCGGTTCACTTTCTTTTAGATTTGCCGATTGCCCTTGTGTGAAAAACAGAGGGCAATAGCCTCACAGTTTTAGCCGCCAGCGCTGTGTTGAGCTTATTGTTAACCGGAAATTGAATTATGGCATTACCACATTTGCTTAAATATGTTTACACGCATGGAACAGACGAGGTGATCCGTCGCGGTAAAAAAATACATTCGATCGGATTTGTGGAACTGATAGAATATGATGACTTGTTTGGCTCTGCAGTATTCCGCGTAAAAGATGACAGTTACTCAACTTTTTATAAGGTCTATATCCAAAAGTTTAAAGACCCCAAAGGTCTTTCACTGCGATGCAGCTGCCCTTATAATATCGGCGATATCTGCCGGCATGAAACCGCCGCACTTTTTCAGCTGCAGGAAATGATCGACAAAGGACACCTGCAAACCGAAGAAATAGAGTACGATCAGCGCCATACCGTGGCCAAGATGAAAACGATCGATCTGAAAACACTTCGCCTGCTTTCATCCCCTGCCGTTTTTGCTGACGCCGAAAAATACCTTCGCACCCAAAAAGTATCGGTCGAATCCGCTGAGAATGAAACCGTAAAAGCTTCCGTTCCGCTTGACGGTCAGGTATATAAAGTACTGCTCCGCAAAAACGAGGAGAAAAATTTCGACACAAGCTGCGATTACCAGGATACAGAACACCCACTTTGCCTCCCCAAAGTCATCGTATTCCTTCAACTCCTCAATGCATACGGAGCAAACTACTTCGACAGCATCCGGAACTGGGATAAAGAAAAGAACAAACTTCTCGAAGCATATGGCTACTCACTTGCCGACAACTTGAAAGGAAAATTTGAATTCGTTTACAAAGATGGTAAACCATTCCTCCGCGTCCTTGATACAAGCATCAAACGCGTTGCGCCGGTTGCCATTCCCGCAAAACCGGTTCTGATCCCTCAAAAGGAAAAAGAAATAGAAATCCCCGAAGAAGAGGAACCACAGACGCCGAAACCTTCACAAAGACTGGGCGTTGTATTCAATCTTAATAAGAAGAACTATCCATACTTTACCATCGACGCGGTGATCGGCGAAGCCAATGAGGCTGCGGACGGCTTTGCCGGAAAAGTGGAAAAACCGGATATCAGCCGCTACATCGATACCGATAAGTTATCAGAAGAAGACAAACAGGTCCTCAGCGTTCTTCGTAAACTGCAGGAGACCGAGATCAATAAATATATTAGCCGCAATTCGCCGTTCTCAGGTATCTGGGAAAATATCATTCACCAGGAAGACGATGATCTGCCTGAGGAAACAAAAGAGCTGATGGCCGAATATCTCTTCCCGAGATTGAAAAAGCTCGGTTCGGAACAAGCGGAAAATACCTTATTCTTTTTGCTGGAAGACGGCAAACCGTTCAAAACAGCAAACCTCGCTCCGCTCCAGGTTTCTCCCGAAGACGCAAAACCGCATTTCATCGTAAAAAAGAACTCGCATTACACCATCCAGTGCAGGGTGCAGGCGGGAACCATGGAATATGATCTGGGCGAGAATGAAACGAAAAGCCCGCTCTTCTTCCTTTATAATTATCAACTGCTTCTTTGGAAAAACAACGAAGTCGTTCACCTCGCAGAGAAGTTTTTGCCTTCCGGCAAAATAACCGTTGATGAAGACGAGTGGAGCAAAACGATGCAGCAAATGGTGCTGCCGCTTGCTAAAGAACACAAAGTTGATTTTGATAAGAGCCTTGTAAAAGAAGTAAAAGACGGCGAACCGGAAGTAAAACTTTTCCTTTTGGAAAAAGGCGATTACCTGGTATTCCAGCCATCTTTCTCCTATAAAGGCTATGAAACCAAAGCAAAAGACCGTGATGAGATCGTAGTGCCGCAAGGAGATAAACTGATGATCGTTCATCGTAACCGCGAAGCGGAGGGGACTTTCATAGCGAAGTTGCAAAATCTTCATTCCAACTTTATCGTAAATGAAGAGAATGGATCGCTCGCCCTGAAAGGTTCTGATGTACTAAAGAACAACTGGTTCTTTCTTTTTGTGGACGCGATGAAGGATATGAAGACGCCGGTATTTGGATTTGAGGCACTTAAGAACTTCCGCTTTAATACTGCAAAACCGCAAACCAAGATCTTCATCAGCAGCAATACCGACTGGTTTGACGCAAAGGTGGATATCGTTTTCGGTGATCAGAAAGTGACCGTGGCTGAAGTAAAACGCGCACTGGCAAATAAGCAACAGTTTGTACAGCTGAATGATGGCACACTTGGCATCCTTCCGGAAGAATGGCTGAAGAAGTATTCCCTGCTGTTTCGCGTTGGTGAAGGCAATTCCAACAACCTGAAACTCTCCCGCTATCATTTAAGCGTTGTGGACGAACTATATGAAAACAGGGATGAGGAAGAGCTGGTCGTTCAGCTGGAAGAGAAGTATGAGAATCTCCGCCAGTTCAACCAGATCAAAGAAGTACCACCACCGTATCATTTAAGACAGATCCTCCGCCCTTACCAGGCCGCCGGTTTCCAATGGCTGAATTATCTCCGTGAGATCAAATGGGGAGGCATCCTGGCTGATGATATGGGTTTGGGTAAAACCGTTCAGGCGCTGTCCTTCCTGGAACACAGACGCGTGGAAGAAGGCCGGATCAAAGCCCTGGTTGTTTGCCCTACCACACTGATCTATAACTGGGAAAGTGAGATCAAGAAGTTTACGCCGGAACTCACTTACAGGATCCACCACGGCGCCACGCGTACGCGTACACGGGAAGAGATCATGGACCATGATGTGACTATCACAACATACGGAACATTGCGCAGCGATATTAAATTGCTGATGAGCGTGGCCCTTGATTATGTTGTGCTTGATGAAAGCCAGGCGATCAAAAACCCTTCGAGTAAGGTAACAAAAGCAGCCTGCCTGCTCAATGCAAAGCACAGACTTTGCATGAGTGGTACGCCGCTTCAGAATAATACATTCGACATTTTTGCACAGATGCACTTCCTGAACCCCGGCATGCTGGGAACAATGGAGTTCTTCCGCCAGGAGTTTGCCATTCCAATCGATAAGTTTGGCGAACAGGACCGCAAGGACCATTTGAAAAAGATCCTGTATCCGTTCATATTAAGAAGAACGAAAGAACAGGTGGCAAAAGATCTTCCTGAAAAACTGGAAATGATCCTTTGGTGCGAAATGGAAGACGAGCAACGCAAGATCTATGACGCATATCGTAATGATTTCCGCGACCGGATTCTCGGAACAATACAGGAACAGGGGATTCAACGTTCCCAGCTGACCATCCTTCAGGGCCTGATGAAACTCCGCCAGATCTGCGATTCCCCGGCGATCCTGAATGAAGAAGAGAAATTTGACAATCACTCGATCAAGCTCGAAGAACTGGGGAGAGAAATCACTGAGAATATCAGCGACCACAAAGCGCTTGTATTCTCACAGTTCCTTGGCATGCTGGCACTGATCAAAGCAAAGCTGGATCAGCTTGGTGTGAAATATGAATATTTCGACGGAAGCACATCGGCGCCTGACCGGGAGAAAGCAATTCAAAGTTTCCAGAACAACAATGAAGTACGGGTGTTCCTGATCTCTTTGAAAGCTGGTGGTGTGGGTCTTAACCTCACCGCGGCCGACTACGTATACATCGTGGACCCCTGGTGGAACCCGGCAGTTGAGCAGCAGGCCATTGACCGGACTCACCGTATTGGCCAGACAAAGAACATTTTCGCTTACCGTATGATCTGCCGGGATACAATCGAGGATAAGATCCTGCAGCTGCAGGAAAAGAAACGAGCCCTCGCAAAAGACCTCATCGCAGATGACACTTCTTTTGTGAAAAGCCTGTCCAGGGAGGATGTGGAGTACCTGTTCAGTTAAGTAAAAAATACAGCCCTCTGCCAGCAAATGCTAATCAAATGCTGCAGCGGGCTTTTTTATTTGATTGCCGGCAAATACAGCTATTGTTAACGGCTTTTGAATATTGACTTAGGGACTGCTGAATAACTATGCTTCTATCAATAAGGGGTTGATACAGGTTCGTCGTTTAACAGGTTGAAGAAGCGCTGGCTGTCAGCCAGATGGCAGTTTGCGGCAAGCTTAATGAACCGGCCAGCGCAAAACCAGCAGCAGATCCCGGTGCTCCCGCATTATTATTAAACTGATTGGACAAGCGCAGCCTGCCTAACCTCTGAAACCCTTCAAAGCTTCACCAGAAACCCGTGGTTATTCAACAACCCCCACTTAAATCCTCGCTTTTGCCTTTTCCGTTTCCTCATCCGCCGGGACATTTCAACCATTCATCCGGTTTTAAGCTATTCGGCCTATCCTGTACGCAGGTTAACCCTTCTAATTACGTCTAACTTCGTACAAGCTTATAACCGATTATGAGAAAACTTCTGGCACTTCTTACATTAAGCCTCTGCTTCTTTGGCGCTTATGCGCAAAAAGCCGATGGCAGTATTACCGGCAAACTGATGGATACCACAAACAAAAAACCCATCGCCGACGCAACCATTTCATTATTGAGCACAAAAGATTCATCGCTTGTGACATTCACGCTGTCTAACAAGCAAGGCCAGTTCGATATCAAAGGACTGACCACGGGCAACTACCGTCTGGTGATCACACACCAGGAATACACCGAGATCAAAAAAACGGTGTCCATTACCGAGGAGAAAAAACAGGTAGACGTTGGCGAGGTTGCCACAGCAAATAACGTAAAGGAAATGGCTGGTGTTGTTGTTACCAATGAAGCCCCTATCGTTGTAAAAAATGATACCATTCAGTTCAACGCCAGCGGATTCAGAACTCAGCCAAACGCTACAGCCGAAGACCTGATCAAGAAACTTCCGGGTATGGAAGTAGATAAAGAAGGCAATGTGAAATCACAGGGCGAGCAGGTACAGAAAGTATATGTGGATGGAAAAGAGTTCTTTGGAAACGATCCAAAACTCGCTACCAAGAACATTACCGCCGACATGATTGAGAGCGTTCAGGTATTTGATGACATGAGTGATCAGGCCAAATTTACCAAGATCGACGATGGCAGCCGTACAAAAACACTCAATATCAAACTTAAAAAAGACCGCAACAAGGGTTACTTCGGGCGGGCAACCGCCGCTTATGGCAGCAATGACCGTTATGAAGGTAACCTCAGTGTCAATAAATTCAACGGCAACCAGCGCATTTCCCTTTTGTTCAATGCGAATAATATCAATAAGCAGGGCTTTTCCTTCTCTGATATCATCAGCTCCATGGGCGGATTCAGCGGCTTTGGCGGTGGCGGCGGCGGTGGTGGTATGATGATGGGCGGCGGCGGCGGTGGCGGCGGTATGCAGGTCCGTGTTGGCGGTGGCGGAGGTGGTGGAGGCGCCAGCAGCACCGGTATCATCAAATCGCTTTCTACCGGCCTGAACTATACAGACCAGTGGAGCAACAAAATAAAAGTGACCGGTAGCTATTTCTATTCCAACTCTGATAACCGCCAGGAACAAAGCAGCCTTCGCAGGACAACTTATGAAGACTCCATTGTTACCCGTGATAAAGAATCCTGGTCTACCAATAAAAACCAGAACCATCGGTTTAACCTTCGTTTCGAATACGAGATCGACTCAATGAATTCGATCCTTTACACGCCATCCATCACTCAGCAACACTCAAACAGCTATTCCTTCGATACCACCTCGTCCCTTACACAACAAAATGGTGCAGAATATCTCGCTGTTGCAGGTAAAACAGATAACCAGAACTCCCGTGATGGCTTTAACTGGAGCAACAATTTCTTATATCGCCATAAATTTGGTAAAACAGGAAGGACCGTCACCCTTGGCTGGAACAATACATTTGGCAACAGTACCTCAAACAGTCAGACGATCTCTTCAAACGATTTCTATTTGGAAAATGGAACGCTGTTGAGATCCATCGATCAGAATCAACGTTCATATCAGAAGACTAATACGAATAACAACGTGCTCAGCACTTCGTATACTGAGCCGTTTGGTTTGAACAAATTGCTTGAGCTGAACTATCGTTATACACGCAATGTTGGTACTTCCGACCGCGACGGATACAACTACGATCCCAGTTCCGGAAAATATGAAACGCCGAACCTTTTGCTGACAAACAACTTCAAGAACATCTTTGAAGGGCATCGTGTCGGCGCAAACTTCAGAGTACAAAAAACAAAATATAACTACCAATTTGGGCTCGGTGTTGAACGATCTTCTCTGGAAAGTCAAAGCTATCAGGCATCGACGGGCAAAGATTCGGTCAGCAGGGCAAACTACACCAACTTCTTCCCTACTGCCAATTTCAACTTCACGCCAACAAAGAGTAAGAACCTCCGGTTTATGTATAATGGCCGGACAAACCAGCCGTCTTTGTCGCAGCTGCAGAATGTACCGGACTATTCCGATACACTCAATGTCAGAATTGGTAATCCATTCCTGAAGCAGGAATTCAACCACAATTTCACGCTCGGCTACAACAGCTTTAATATAATGACGTTCCGTTTGATCGCAGCAAACCTGAGCTTCGCAACAACGCAGAACAAGATCGTCAACAATATCACTACCAGGGGTCCTCAACAGGTAACGGAGTATCTGAACATGAATGGATACTATCGTGGAAACGCGTTCTTCACACTTGGTCTTCCTTTCAAGAATCCGAAATGGAAAGGTTCAAGCCTGAACTTTACCAACAACACATCTTATACACAGGACGTAAGTATGGTACAGGGCCTGAAAAACTTCACACGTACCTTCATGGTGTCACAAGGGGCAGGGATCAATCTTAATAAAGCAAAGTATGACATCGGCCTCCGCCTGAACCTTGCTTACAATGATGTGAAGTATTCGGTAAATAAAGTCCTGAATGAAGATTATCTCACGCAGACTTATGCGCTCGATGCTTCTTATAACCTTCCTTTCAGCTTTATCCTCGCTACAGATTTCAATTACCTGATCAATACAGGAAGAGCAGATGGTTATAACCAAAGTATTCCATTGTGGAATGCAAGCCTGCGCAAACAGGTCTTCAAAAAGAAGAATGGTGAATTAAGGTTCTCTGTAAACGATATCCTCAATCAGAATCAAAGCATCCTTCGTACAACAGCTGATAACTACGTAGAAGATACCAGAAGTATGGTATTGCGCCGCTACGTGATGGTAAGCTTCCTCTTCAATCTTAACAGAATGGGCGGACAGACTATGCCGGCAGGTCCTGGTGGCATGCCTGGCATGCGAATGATGAATCGCAACATGGACAACATCCGCATCTCCCAATAACATCAGGGGCGAAGTATAACTTATTTGATCCCCCTTACTCTCCTGGCTAAAAAAAGGCCGCGTTTTTATAACGCGGCCTTGCTATTTGGGGGGTTAGTAAGAAAACAATTTACCTTCTTCTGCCAACGGCGCTTGCTGCCGGTGATGAACCGGAAATGAAAACGATCAAAATAGACCTAAGAAATTGAAGCGGATTGAGAGATGGTTTGTAATAACGTTGATAAATTTTAGCCTCCTCATGAGAGTGGATAATACTTCTGTTTTTCATATTGGACATGTTAATTAAACGAGTTAACGAAAAAACTTTGCTGAAATTATATAATGAATCTGATATTTAATAATATTTGTGCTTCTTATTAACCCTAATAATCCATTACTTGTGAAAAGAATCGTAAAATCCCTATTCTTTACAGGACTTTCTTTTGCCCTTACTATTCCCTCCTTTTCCCAGATTCGCATTCCCGGCACAGATCCCGTCAGCACAGACATGAAGAAGGTGATCAGAGAATACCCGCATCACTTTTTGGCCTTACAGGGAACAATGATCGAGGAGAACCCTCAAACCATCAGTTATGCCTGCAACTTCGAAGTAAGAGGTGCTGAATCATCCAGCATTACACGCTACTCATCAAAAGACAACGATGTTTTCAGCTGGCAGGCAACCATGCTGAGCACGGAAGACTTTGACGTGGCAAAGAAAAAATTCCGTGCATTGTTCAGTTCTCTCAACAACCTTTCCGTGAAAATGGATTACGGTGACACATTCTATCTATCCGGCAAATATGAAACGCCAACTGAGGAAAAGAAGTTCACCTCCGTAGTTATGACCTTCGAAAAAGCCGACCGCATCACCCGGAAAATGAAACTCGAATTATCCCTGCAGTATGAACTGCTGGAGTGGAAGATCCGCCTGGCAATTTATGAGAAAGACCGGGAAGATGATGAGCAGGGGGAGATAATTGAGTGAGAGGGACGGTTGATCGAAAAACGAACCACAGGCCGCCGACCGCAAACCAGTCGTTATTATTGTTATCTTCTTTTGTTGCCGGAACAATAACGAACGCTTCAATCCATCGCAAGCATACCGCGGTCGGCGGTCATTACTATTATTACCGTCTTTCTTACCCGAACAATAACAAACGCCTCAATCCATCGCAAGAGTGCCGCAATTGTCGATCTGTGCTCCCCCCAATCATTAACCTTCATTAACATTAATCCAACCCTCATTAACCCCCTTTCCTTTTCTCTAAGAATACTTTCGTAGCCGAAAATCAAAACCACCGGCTATGCGAAAGTTTTACTCTCTGCTACTGTTCTCCCTATGTCATTTGGCAATACAGGCGCAAAAAAATGGAACGGTAAAAGGCGTTGCATTTGACACCATTTCTAAAACAACTGTTCCAGACGCTACCATTACCATTCTTCAGAAAAAAGATTCCTCGCTCGTTTCATTTGGAATGACCGATAACGCGGGCCGTTTCAGCATTGATGCTTTGCCCGTGGGAGAATATCGCCTGCTGATCACGCATGTCTCTTATCATAACTCCACCCGGTTCTTTGCCATCACAGAAACGGAAAAGAATCCTGACCTCGGAAATGTTACGATGAATGATAAAACCAAGGTGCTGGAAGAAGTGATCGTAAGCAATGAGGCACCCCCCGTCACCCTTATCGGCGATACGGTCCAGTACAATGCCGGATCATTCAAAACGCAGCCAAATGCAAGCGTAGAGCAGTTGTTGAAAAAACTTCCCGGCCTCACAGTTGATAAAAACGGAACCGTAACCGCACAGGGACAAAAAGTGAACCGCGTACTCGTTGATGGCAAAGAGTTCTTTGGAAACGATCCTAAAATGGCAACGAAGAATCTTCCCGCAGATGCTATTGATAAAGTGCAGGTCTATGACAAACAAAGCGACCAGGCACAACTGACAGGATTCGATGATGGCAATGGCGAAAAGACCATCAACCTGAAATTAAAAAAAGACAAGAAGAAGGGCGCCTTCGGAAAGATCATGGCGGGTGGCGGAACGGATGACAGGAAGGAAGGCCGGTTCAATATTAACTCCTTCAAGGGCGCCCGGCAAATGTCTCTTGTAGGAATGGGCAACAACACCAATACCGAAGGCTTTTCTTTTATGGATATGATGAACTTTACAGGAGAATTAAGCCGGATGATGCGCGGAGGAGGCCCGGTCACAATAAACTCCGATGATCAGATTGCCGCAATGACCGGCAATAATAACCGCGGCATCAGGACCATCTGGGGCGGCGGCCTGAACTACAACAATATCATCGGAACAAAAGCCGAACTGACCAGCAACTACTTCTATAATCACTTTAACCCAACGACAACGTCAGATATTCACCGTCAGTATATCCTGCAGGACTCCTCTTATTTCTATGATCAGAAGAGTTTATCTGACAATAACAATAACAGCCACCGCCTGAACCTTAGCCTCGATTATGTGATCGACTCTTTCCACTCTATCAAAGTATCGCCGTCCATTGGTTATCAAAAAACGGACAATGGCTCTTTCAGGGACTATTCGCAATATGGCAGCGACGGACAGGTAAGCAACCTTGGCAATTCAACTTCTTTCACAAAAAGTACCGCGTTCAATCTTCGCAACGATCTTCTTTTCCGCAAGAAATTCAGGCGCAAAGGCCGTACATTTTCCTTCAGCCTGCAAAACACTATCAATAACAGCGAAGGAGATGGCAGCCTTGAATCTGTGAATGAGTTCTATGACAAACTCGGCGTACGTTACCGCACAGACTCCATCGATCAGAAGATAAAAAACAATAGCGACCTGAACGGCTACACCGCCAGAGCTGTTTATACTGAACCAATCTTCAAACGGTCATTGATTGAACTCAGCGTAGGAAAAAGCTACACAAAGAGCAACTCAGAGAAGATCACACACGACTACAACCGCAACAGCGGCAAATATGATAAACTGAATGACTCATTAACAAACGACTTTCATAACACCTATGGTTTTACCAATGCAGGGTTCCGTTTACGTACGCAGAAGAGAAAATATAACTATGCAATCGGCGCAACAATCCAGAAAGCAGAGCTGGAAGGAAAGATCGTCAGCAATATTAAAGACTCGCTGATCACTAAAAACTTTACGAATCTTTTGCCGAACGCTCGGTTTCAGTACAATTTTACCCGGTTCAAAAGCATCACGCTGAATTATCGTTCTTCCACCAATCAACCAACCGTTTCTCAGCTGCAGCCAGTTCCTGACATCACAGACCGCTTGAATATCCGCAATGGTAATCCCGACCTGAAGCAGGAATACATTCACAACCTGCAGCTCAACTACAACGGGTTGAACCCTTACAAGAACAAAACCTTCTTTGCCTTTTTTAATATCAGCAGAACAGAAAACAAGATCGTGAATGACGACTCCCTGTTTTCAAATGGCGTTAAATCAACCAGACCCGTTAACGTGGATGCTGTTTATAATATGACCGGAGATGTAAGTGTTGGATTTCCGGTTAAAATGATCAAAGGAAACTTCAGGATGGGCAGCAACCTGTTCTATAACAGCGGAGCGCAGTTTATCAACGGGTTCAGAAACGATATCAAAACATTTATTGCCGGTCCCCGTGTGAACCTGGACATGGATCTGTCAGAAAAAATAACATGGTCGCTTGGCACAACCTTCAACTTTAACCGGAGCACATATTCTTTGCAGAAAACCTTTAACACAAGTTATTTCTCGCAGGAATACGAAACACAGTTTGACTGGCAGTTGCCAAAGGGATTCAACTTCAGCACAGAATTTACGTATACGATCAATAACCAATTAGCGAGTTCGTTCAATACCAAAGTGCCGTTGTGGGGTGCGTCTGTCAGCAAGCAAATGCTGAAGTTCAACCGCGGAGAACTGAAGCTCAGGGTAAATGATATTCTCAATAGAAATGTGGGTGTAAGCCGCAACAGTAACCAGAATTATATCGAAGATTCCCGCGTGAATACGCTGCGCCGTTACGCGATCCTTTCATTTACCTATAGCTTAAGTAAAACCGGGCTGAATAATGCAGGATCAGGAGGAATGAGGGTAATCAGCCGATAAGAATTGAACAGGTCATGATTTTAACTAAAAAACACCGTGATAATTCGTCACGGTGTTTTTTCTGTTTTGTAAAATATGCCCCCGCTCTGTTCACTCTTTTTTACACTTGTGCTCAATGGCAGGCTTGCGGGAAAAACTGCTATTAAGCGCATCGCCTGCGTTTTTACGAAGAATTTCCCGGGTCTGCGTCGTTTGGAATAGCTATAGTTTGAATTTTACCGCCCGGGATGACAGGGTAGTTTACCCCGGATCTAAATCCGGGGTGACATTGATTTACTTCAATGGTGATGTGAAAATCTCCCTGTCATCCCCCGGATCAACGTCCGGCCCCGGACTTAGCTCCGGGGTGACATTCACCCAATTCTATCGTAAAGTAAAAACTACCCTGTCATCCCGGGCGGTAAAATTCAAACTATAACAATCCCAAACGACGCAGACCCGGGACGAGTTTATTCCCCCCAAAGCGACCCTATGCCGGACCAACTTTTAAAGACCAACAAGTTTAAAGATTGTTGATCCGGCATCCCGTAACAGAAGGAGTATAAAATTGGTCCCGCATTAAGCCCAGGGCAATAACATCCTCTGTTGATCATCCCCAAAAAAAAACCGCAAGGCGCTCATCACACTCTTGCGGTTCTTCTCCGATTGTTTTTCTGCTATACAAATTTTATCCCCCTGCTCTGAATCTCATCCCGCCGTTCTTTTGCATTTCATCCATCAACTTTTTTGTTTCTTCTGTAAATTCTGCGCGTGTTACTTTTTTTCCTTTTGTTGGCTCTTTGATCGCGGAGAGATTTGGCTTTGCCTGAATTTCAAGTGCAGTAAACTTTGTGCGGCCGCGGTTGGTTTCCATTTCCAGAATGATTCCCGGTAACTGACCCGGACTTTCGGGACCAACAGAAACGGGGATGTCCGTGGTGAACCAGACAACAACAGAAATCGTGTCATCAACTTCTTTTCTTACCATAGCCCCGTTTTCCATGGACATGGTTGTTCGTTTGCCCATTCTTTCGGAGACTGCTTTGCGGCAAAGGTGGTTGAGGATGGTCCTGGTTTCTTCGCTGAGTTTCCAGGTATTGCTTCTTTTGATACTGTCGAGAATAAGAAATTGCTTGTCCATAAAAGTGCGTTGTTCCACCAGTCTCGCCTGGTTAAAATCGCAGAACGTAAGGTCATCGGGGCTGGAGCCAATTGTACGGAGAATGGTATTGGAGCCGCCAAAATTATCCTCCGGCAAGTCCTCCTCTATTTCCTGCCAGGAGCTTTTGCCGTTGGCGAAATTGAGTTCAAACTTGTTTTTGCGCGTCACATTCTGGGTTGTTGGTTCACCGCCACTCATGGCAAGTGTCATTTGTGCCTGAATCGTGCGCTCATAAATTACTTTACCTTCCTTTTGCTGAGCGGACAGGCTGCCGGCAAGGGCAAGAGACAGGCAGGAAAATACAATTCTTCTCATTGGTAGTTTTTTTATAGGCTCCAAAGCTACTGATGAGCGTTCCGGAAGGAAGTTAAGCCACCTTGCATTAAGGTTAATAAAGGTTAATAGCACTGGCTCCGGCCGGAAGTATTGGTTAAATTTGATTTCGAATTGATAAAAATGAAACTATTCTCAAGCAGCCATACAACCAAAAAAGGAACCAGGCACCCTGAGTTACTGCTGTTCTTTATGTTACTGACGATACTGGTGATCGCAGGCTTCCAGGCTTATTGGCTGCGGGATAATTACAATCGTGAGAAACAAAACCTTGAGATCAAAACAAACTCAGCGTTCCGGCAAACGATCCTGCGGCTCCAGGCATCAAAGCTGAAACTGGAAACCGCAAATATCCACCTTGTTGATTCTGCCCCAATGGCAGCAAGACCGCTTCCGGTTACAGTGCGCATGAGAGCCCATGACAGGGACAATAAAGGCCGGGGCAAAGAGAATGATGCGCGGGTAGCCGTGTCGCCCTCACGCAATGAACCCGTGATCTCAATAGTGAACCTGATACAGGAAAAGATCCGCGAAATCGACTTTCCGGACAGCATCTCACACGCTTACGGCCGGGTAGTATTGACCGGCCTGAAAGACTCATTGAATAAAGTGGCTGATTCGCTCAATCACTATTTCAAAAAATCATTCAGAGTCAATGGCTCAACCGTTATGAATCACATCAATCTTGATAACCTGGATTCACTTGTTGACCCCGAAATGATCAGATCGATGACCATTGAACGGCCGAAAAGCGGAAAGCGGCCTCCGGTGACCGTGACTTATTCCGGAGACATTGCCTATGCTGATGACCCTTCCAAACCAGTCCCTCCGGTTCCACTGATGCCGCTACCCCCCAATAACCCGAGAGACACAGCGCGAAACTCCGTTATCCGCTTTTTATATAACGTAGATTCTTTATCATTGAAAGATTCTGTGACAGTGAAAGAGGTCGACAGCGCTTATGCAAAACGTCTCGCCCTGGAAAAAATAAATGTCGGCTTCGCCGTAAACCGTGTAGCAAAAGCAAACCCTGATTCTGCAGCATTTAACCAGGTAACGGTTGGTTTTTCCAACCCTATGACCTATGAACTCGCACTGAACAACCAAACCAGCTTTATACTCGGCAGATTAAAGATGCCGATATTATTCTCGCTGTTGCTGGTGGGTATTACCATCGCATCATTCGTGGCACTTTACCGCAGTTTGATGAAGCAGCACAGGCTGGCTCAGATCAAGAATGATCTTATCAGCAACATCACACATGAATTAAAAACGCCGATCGCAACAGTAAGCGTTGCCATTGAAGCGTTGAAGAACTTCAATGCCATACAGGATCCTGCCCGGACAAGAGAATATCTGGATATTTCACAAAATGAGCTGCAACGTTTGGGTTTGCTGGTGGACAAGGTGCTGAAGCTTTCCATGTTTGAGAAAAAGGATATCGAACTGAAATCGGAATATTTTGATCTGAAAGATGTGCTGAATGAAGTGGTGGCATCTCTCCGTCTGCAACTGGAAAAATATCATGCAAAGCTGGATATTCACACAGAAGGCGAAACCAGCCTGAAAGGCGATCGTCTTCACATGCTCAGTGTTGTTTTCAACCTGCTGGATAACGCGTTAAAGTACAGTAAGGAAAATCCGCATATAGAGGTCAGCCTGAAACAGGTGGACGAGCAGGTGGAACTGGAAGTAAAAGACAACGGGATCGGCATTCCAACGCAGTATAAAGACAAGGTTTTTGACAAATTCTTCCGTGTACCGGCGGGCGATACCCACAATGCCAAAGGTCACGGCCTCGGACTCAGTTATGTGGCACAGGTGATCCGGAAGCATAATGGCACCATCAAAGTGGACAGTCGTGAGGGTTTAGGCAGTACCTTTACGGTAATACTGCCAAAACAAAATACATGAGTGCGACAAAAGTTTTTTACGTAGAAGATGAATTATTCCTGGGTAAAATAGTTAAAGAAAGTCTCGAAAGCCGTGGTTTTGAAGTGATCATGGAAAGTGATGGCGGCAAGGCAACAGCAGCGTTCCAGAAATCAAATGCGGACATCTGCGTGCTGGATGTAATGTTGCCCAATAAAGACGGCTTCACCATTGCTGACGAGATCCGCGATATCGATGAGGACATTCCGATCATTTTTCTCACCGCAAAAACACAGACAGAAGATGTAGTGAAAGGCTTTTCCCTCGGAGGAAATGATTATATCCGGAAACCTTTCAGCATGGAAGAGCTCATCGTTAGGATCCAGAATGCACTCCGCAATAAAAATGCAGCACCGGAAAAAATCACCGGCGACCAGATAACTATCGGCAAATACAACTTTCACCTGAACCGGCAACTATTACAGATGGGCAGTGAAGAGAAAAAACTCTCTTATCGCGAAGCCGAATTACTGAAATTACTTTATCAAAATCGAGACAAGATCATCGACAGACGTGAAATCCTGAATCTGCTCTGGGGAAATGATTCTTTCTTTAACAGCCGCAACCTGGACGTATACATCACCAAACTTCGTGGTTATCTCAAGGAAGATCCCGTATTGGAGATCCTTACCATAAAAGGTATCGGCTACCGGTTTGTAACCGGATAAGCTTATGAATGGCGTCAGTGTTTTGTAAAAGTAACCTGACGCCTTTTGCATTGATGTATCTTTGGAAAAATTTTATATGAAATTCCGGACGATTGTTTTTCTCTTCATCATCCTTGTGGTATTGATCGGAGTATTTACAAAACCAGACCGGGAAGCTTTTATTGAATATTATTCGAAACAAAGCGGCATCAATATTCCTCCTGTCATCGAATATCAGAACGGCGTCGCCTACTCAATATTTACCATCACAACCTACAGTATTGCCGCAGAAGGTAACAAACAGAAGGCATTTACTGCCGGAAAAGCGAAGTTCCTGGGATTGTTTGGAAGATTCTGGAAGCTGGGCTAAGAAAAAGTTTCAGAGGTTTCACGAGTTCCATAGGTTAGGAACGTATTGGCGATGAAACCCTTTTGAAACCTATGAAACCGTTGAAATCCCGATCTCTCTACAACTAACCTAACCCTTATGTCGAAAAAAGCATATACCGCAGCAGCGATCTTTACCGGCGAGGAATGGCTCGCAGGCTATGGCGTGATCACAGAAAATGGCAGGATAACCGGCATCATCCCCGCAGCAGAAATACCTTCTTCCGTTGTTGTTGAGCATTTTGAGGGATGCATGCTTGTGCCCTCGTTTATAGACGTGCAGATCTATGGTGCGCATGGAAAATTATTTTCCATGTTCCGCGAACCCGCGGCATTACAGGAGCTCAATCAGTATTGCCGGACGGGCGGCGCCGCGTTTTGTTTGCCAACACTCGCCACAAATACGCCGGAAGTTTTTCGTGAATGTATTGATGCCGTCCGCCAGTACTGGAAGGAAGGAGGCCAGGGTATTTACGGTCTTCATCTTGAAGGACCCTGGTTCAACCCGATCCGCCGCGGTGCACATATAGAAGCATTGATCCATCCGCCAACAATGGATGAAGTGAAAGCCCTGCTGGAATATGGGGAAGGCGTCATAAAATTTATCACACTCGCGCCCGAGATCTGCGGACCTGCGATCATCAGCTACATCGCAAGCCAGGGAATTATTGTTTCCGCGGGACATAGCAATGCCACATACACTGAAGCAAAGCAAGGGTTTGAAAATGGCGCAACCACGGTTACCCATTTGTATAATGCCATGAGCCCGCTGCAACACAGAGCACCCGGTCTTGTTGGCGCTGTAATGGATGATGATACTGTAATGGCAAGCATTATTCCGGATGGTCATCATGTGGATTATGCCGCAATAAGAATTGCAAAACAAGTAATGAAAGACCGCTTATTCGTGATCACCGACGCTGTTACTGAAACGGACGACGGCCCCTACCCGCATACGTTTGCCGGTGATAAATACGAAGCAAGCGGCATTCTCAGCGGCTCCGCATTGAATATGATCAAATCAGTACAGCGCCTTACTTCCTATTGCAATATTGAACTGGAAGAAGCGCTGAGAATGTGCTCGCTTTATCCGGCTAAAGTGATCCGCATGGATCATACACTCGGAAGAATTGCTGATGGCTATGATGCAAAGATGACTGTGATCAGCAAAGAGCTTGAAGTGATCAGGGTGCTGGATAACTAGACCGCAGACAAGTTATTCCAATTTGCCTTTCTGCCTGCTTCGAATATTAAAATAGCACCCCTTGATATTGACCGGTTCTGTGGTTCGCGGACTCCCTTCTAAAAAACCTGTAATATGAAAACACCCCGAAAAGTATTTCTGTTTATTGCCATGAGCCTCGATGGTTATATCGCCAAAGATGAAGACAATATTGATTTCCTTACATCTGTGGAAGTACCGGGCGAAGATTATGGATATGCAGCCTTTCAGCACGAAGTAGATACGGTCATCTGGGGTCGCAAAACATATGATAAGATCCTTACGATCGATCCGCAGTTCAGCCATAAGGATAAACGCTGCATCGTACTCTCACGAACCCGTAAGGGCCGCGATCAGCATGCTGAATTCTATAATGGTCCTGTTGAAGAGTTGATCAGCACACTCAAGCAACAGGAAGGAAAAAATATCTACTGTGATGGTGGCGGCGAAGTGGTTCATTCACTGCTTCAAAAAGGCCTGATCGACCGGATGATCATCTCCGTTATTCCATATATGGTTGGCAATGGCATCAGGCTATTCAAATCCGGAAATCCCGAACAGGCCCTGAAACTCACGCGAAGCCTTACGTTCCCGTCGGGACTTGTGCAGCTATGGTATGAGCCGGTCACAAACAATTCATGATTTCTGCGCTATTTTGAATGGTCTGCCGGTCGCCCGCCGCCTGTGGTTCGTGGCCTGCTTTAAAATGAATTCACGTCTATATTGATTGGTTCCGCGGTCCTCCATCCGCGCTTCACGATCCCCGCCAAAAAGACTAAAAGACATCAATTACAAATTGTATATTGCCCGGGCAAAACCTTCCCTATGTTCCGATTCAGTAGGGCATACTTTGCCCTAACGGTTGTGTTATTCACTGCCGAAGTCCTTATCGCACTATATGTGCATGACGCTATTATCAGGCCTTATGCAGGAGACCTGCTGGTTGTGATTCTTCTCTATTGTTTTATAAAAACCTTTGTTGATACACCTCCGTTAAAAACAGCCATTGCCGTTCTGCTGTTTGCATATCTTGTTGAACTGTCGCAATATCTCAATCTTGTAAAACATTTGGGTCTGCAGCACTCCAGGCTGGCAAATGTTGTTATGGGTAATTCGTTTGAATGGCTCGACATGGTCGCTTATACACTTGGCGCCATCCTTATTGTTCTGGTGGAATCTGCTGCGCAAAAGAGAAAAGTCAGACGCGTCATCCAGAATATCGAATTGTAAGATCATTTTTGAAGCAAAGCCTTCCATTTTACCGGAAGCGCTCCCCTCCCGGATCAATCGCAACGCTTTGCGGAATATCAGAATAGTGCAGTTTTCGCAGATCAGGTCAAGGCAGGCGAAACCTTATAGCAGGCATGCGTTTAGATAACGGCCAGCTTCTGTCCGCTGAATGTGTTCCCGGACCGTTCATCCATTAGCTCGCATTTTAAAGAACCCGTATTATTAATTTGCGCCTCTCCACACACACGTATCAGCTAAAATTCTTTTATGCAAACTGAAGTTCATTTCGGAACCAGCTGGTTTCCGGATACAACGACTATTGATATGCGTATCTGCGGAACCGTAAACAGGGTCTGCTGAATAACCATGCAGTTATTAATAAGGCGTTGATAAGCTTCCGTCGTTTAACAGGTTGAAGAGGTGACAAACTCTGCCGGCCCAACCTCTGAAACCTGGCAAACCCATGAAACATCTCAACCCTATGAAACGTTTCGGCAGAAACCTGCAGTTAACTCTTCATCCGGTAAATAATCATACAATGAAACAGGCTCTCTTGTTTATCGCTATTATTTTCTCTGTGAACACATCCGCGCAGGATACCATCTGGGTTGATCATATCCGTCATAAACCAGCTCCTTTTGAACGCCGCTATCTTCAATACACAGAAATGCCGGATGGAAAAGCCCGGCTTTCCGCACTTTTAACCCGTAAGGCAGAAAGGACAACGTATGACGGACGCGATGCAATGCTGGTGGTGCAGACTTATCAATTTGAGAAAGGCATTGACCGTGATTCGAGCTATGTAAACCCAACCTCACTTTTGCCGCTCTCATACTTCACGGATATCCAGTCGGAAGGTCATCATGAAAAGGTAATTTTCAATGATACCGCAATATTGAACAGGGTTGAATATAAAGACAGCACAACTGATCAGACCAGACCAAACAAGAACTGGTTCAATGGTGTGATCACCGACGATATTATAGCAAGCCTGCCTTTAAAAGAAAAAGCTGTTTTCGCTTTCCGTGCGATCAATCCGGGAAAACGATACTTCGAATACGTTGTTGCTGCAACGGTGGAAGCAAAAGAAGAGCTTGACATTCCTGGTCTTGGTAAACGCACCTGCTGGCGGATCCGCATTGGCAGCGAAAAAGACGGAACGAAGGAATGGTATACGGTGAAAGAACAGATACAGGTGAAAAAGATGTTCCGCTTCAAAAACGGAAACGTGTTCTATCGTGTAATGGTCCTGAGTTAAAGAATAATACAGCCATTCGCTTTCAGCTGAAGTTGTATTAGACCTATCTTTATAATATGCTGGATCTTCTCACCGCGCATATCCGAAAATTTATTCCGCTTACGGCAGAGGAAGAAGAGATTGTTTTATCTTTTTTTCACTACAAAGAAGTTAATAAAAAGGATTTTGTGCTCAAAGAAGGGCAGGTATGTAATGCTTCTTACTTTATTTTGAGTGGCTGCTTTCGTTTCTATTCCCATACGGAGCGCGGAGGAGAACAGATCATTCAATTTGCAATTGAAAACTGGTGGATGGCGGATTATATGAGTTTGAACGCCGGAGCGCCGTCGCCGTTTTATATTCAGGCCGTGGAACCTTCTGCTGTTGCAGTTCTTGACAAGCGTGCACAGGAAGAACTGTTAACGGCCATTCCTGCTTTGGAACGTTATTTCCGGATTATTTTTCAGCGGGCGTATGCAGCTTCGGTCATGCGGGTCTATTACATTTTCCTGCAATCGGCTGAGGAGCGTTATCATCATTTTGAACAATCACATCCCGGTTTTGTACAAAGGGTTCCCCAATATATGCTGGCGTCATTTCTTGGCTTTACCCCGGAGTTTCTGAGTAAGATCCGCGCGAAAACCGGTAAACGTTGAAAACGCGCTTTACCAATTTCTCCAACCCTGTAACCTAAAAACCTGCACTATCCGCGTGATTTAAATCCGCGTCCTTTTCTTGAACCAGTTTAAGATTTTTCTTCTCCGCCAGGCCGAGCTTTGTGTCATCAAAAAATCAAAATTATGAGCACAAGATTAAACATGCAGAAAACAGAGCCCGGAGCTTATGCGGCGTTGATGGGTCTCGAATCTTACCTCGGAACTACCCAACTGACACATACACATCTCGACCTGATCAAGATCCGGGCATCTCAGATCAATGGTTGCGCATTCTGTATCGATATGCATACCCGTGAAGCTCGCCAGCATAGTGAAATCGAACAAAGAATTTATGGATTGAATGCCTGGAAAGAATCGCCGTTCTATACAGATGAAGAACGGGCCTTGCTTGCATTAACAGAAGAAGTCACACTTATAACAACAGGCGTTTCTGATACAACCTATAATACCGCTATAGAATTACTCGGCGAACAATATACAGCACAAGCGATCATGGCGGCCATTGCGATCAATGCATGGAACAGGGTTGGAGTAACAACGCAACTAAAGCCTGTATTAAGACGCCATGTGACCGTTAACAATGACTGATTGATTCGCCCCGCGAGCTCGCAGCCATCATTCACTGAATTTTTTCTTCAAGAAGGATCCTGTTCTTATCTATATATGGCGTGGAGTACAACGCCGCGAATTGCGTCACCGGCTGATTGCCCAAATAATAAAGACGTTCTTTTTCATTTCCATTATTCAATGGATAATAAAATTTTATATACCGCAATGTTTTTCCGTTGACGATATAACTATCACTTTCCTCGTGAAGGTTCACGCCCCTATCCGCAGCTTTTCCATCTACGTTGATTGAAAAGCTGTTTTTATCAAACAGATCAGATGGCACATATACGATCCCCATTTTATTGGGAGAATACACAGCCGCATGTTTTACGTCGGTCGACTTAAGCACATAGATCCAGCCCTTATACTTCTTCGGAATATTAATTGCATAGCCGCTTTTTTTTGCACAGCCAACATTAAACATGATGAGGATGATCACAAGAAATTGCAGAAGCGTTTTCATATTGCCGGATTCAATTCTTAAATAGGGTTGCTCAATAGGGACTGCTGAATACAAATGCTGTTATCATAAGGTTGAATAGGTTCAGGCAGTCCGCCAGATGGCTATTTGCGGTAACCATGATGAACCGGTCAGACAAACGCAGCCTGCCTGACCAATCAAACCTTTGAAACCTTTCACCAGAAACCTTCAGTTATTCAGCAATCCCTAAATATAGAAAACGAAACCGTGGTAAGGAAATAGATGATACTAAGTAAAACCCCGTTCATTTTATCATATGAATGTCTCCGGGAAATTATTTTCACCACGGCAGTATTTGAAATAAAATAATCCAGAACGGAAGGACCGGGCTTTTTGTTTTGCGGGAAAATGCAATGCCCTATGCCCGCATCGAATCAATTTGGAATTAATCTTCTTTCATTAAGCCTTCTCTTTTATTACACTAAAATATTTCTTGCAATTTTCCCCGTATTTGCTAAACAATTTAGTAATATTGTATACAAACCCATTATCAATATGTTGATTTTCAAATCGATTTATGCAGTCGTGTCCGGCCGATATTATTTCCCGTCTCCAGAAAGAAATCCTCTCGCTTCAGGGTTATAAGCCAGTTTCCGGCAGCCTTTCGGTGAGCCCCGGTCTTGCTCCTGTCCGTAATGCATTTCCTGATCAGCAGATCCCTCTTTCCACCATTCATGAATTTATCTGTCCGTCTCCGGAATCTTTTTCTGCTACAAATGGATTTATCACGGCACTGCTTTCTTCTCTGATGCAAAAAGGAGGCGCTTGTTTATGGATCAGTTCTTCTCACAAAACCTTCCCGGCCGCATTGCCTTTATTTGGCGTTTTACCACAGCGCATCATATTTGTGCATGTACCAAAAGAGAAAGATGTGTTGTGGGCAACAGAAGAAGCATTGAAATGTAATGGTCTGGCTGCCGTCATTGCTGAAACAAAGGAACTCAGTTTTACAGCAAGCCGTCGTTTACAGCTTGCGGCAGAGAAAAGCCATGTTACAGGCTTTCTGCTAAGGCCACAACCCAAAATGCTTACTCCCAATGTTTGCTCCGCAAGATGGGTCATCACTCCTGTCCCAGGTGAATTACCTGCAGGAATGCCCGGCATTGGTTTTCCTGGATGGAAAGTAGAATTATTAAAGGTGCGCAACGGCAAGCCCGGCCAGTGGCAGCTTGAATGGAATGGGAAAACATTTAACCATATTATCAAACAGCAACAGTTGCCGGAAATGCTGCATAAAAAAACAGGGTAATGGCCAGGCGATTTGTATCCATATGGTTCCGGTTTTTAAAAGCCGATTGGTTTGTTAAACAACATCGTTGTGATCCTCAAAAACCATTTGTACTTGCCGTACAGACCCATGGGCGAAAAGTGATCTGTGATGTAAATGCTGTTGCACTCTCGCAGGGAATTGAACCGGGCATGGTGCTGGCAGATGCGCGTGCAATTTATCCTGAACTACAGGTGCTGGATGATATCCCGGATCTTTCCGAACGCTTGCTAAAAAAGCTTGCAGAATGGTGTATCCGTTATTCACCATTTGTTGCTATTGATCTGCCTGACGGGCTTATTATTGAAGCAACGGGGTGCGCGCATTTATGGAAAGGCGAAGAAGCTTACCTGAATGATCTCATTGCCCGTTTAAATAAACTCGGCTACCAGACCCGTGCAGCTATGGCAGATACAATTGGTGCAGCCTGGGCTGTTGCGCATTTTGGCAATAATGCCACGATTGTCGCAGCAGCACAGCAGTCTTCCATACTTATTACTTTACCACCGCAGGCATTGCGGCTCGAAAAGGAGGTTCTTGAGTTATTGTATAAACTTGGCCTGCATCGTATTGGTCAGTTCATTAACATGCCGGGAACAGCTTTGCGCCGAAGGTTTGGAAAAATGATCCTGCAACGGCTGCACCAGGCAACGGGTGCTGAAGAAGAATTCCCTGAGCCTGTATTCCCCGTTGAACCTTACCAGGAACGGCTTCCCTGTCTTGAACCGGTTGCTACAGCTACAGGAATTGAAATTGCCTTACAGCAATTGCTGGAAACCGTTTGCGCACGTTTACAAAAAGAACAGAAAGGGTTAAGGTCTGCGACGTTCACCGGATACAGGATCGATGGAAAAATAGTTTCTGTTTCTGTCGGCACGCATCGGGCATCGTCCAATGCCAAACACCTGTTTAAGCTGTTTGAATTAAAGATAGAATTGATCGAGCCTGATCTTGGAATTGAAGTTTTTGTACTCGAAGCAAAAAAAATTGAAGACTCACCGGCTTTACAGGAGCAACTATGGGAAAGTGTTTGCGGACTTGAAAATAATTCTCTCGCAGAGCTGATCGACCGGCTGGCCGGAAAGATCGGCGAAGGCCATATCCATCGTTACCTGCCTGATGAGCATTACTGGCCGGAACGATCTGTCAAACAGGCGAAGTCTTTAGAAGAGCAGCCCTCATCAAAATGGCGTATGGACCGGCCAAGACCGACACTTCTTTTACCTGTACCGGAACCGGTTGAAGTGACGGCGCCCATTCCAGATTATCCGCCGATGCTTTTCCGCTATAAAGGTGTTTTACATAAGATCGTTCGCTCGGATGGTCCTGAACGGATCGAACAGGAATGGTGGCTGCAGCAGGGACAGCACCGTGATTATTATTATGTAGAAGATGAAGAAGGCCGCCGCTACTGGCTATTCCGTCTTGGTCATTATGATGCGGCTAAAACATATACATGGTTTATTCATGGCTTTTTTGCCTGAAAAGAAAGTGCGTTATGGATTATACAGAGTTACAGGTTACAAGCAATTTCAGTTTTTTACGCGGAGCCTCGCACCCGGAAGAACTGGTGTATAAGGCGGCCGAATCAGGTTATAAAGAAATTGCGATCACAGACAGAAATACTCTCGCCGGAATTGTTCGTGCGCATAGTGCAGCAAAAGGCAAAGACATCCGCATCATTCCTGCGGCCCGGCTTGATTTGCTTGATGGACCCGGCCTGCTGGCTTATCCTACGGATATTAAAGCCTATTCATTATTATCTTCCTTATTAACAAAGGGGAATCTCCGTGCAGAAAAAGGTGAATGCCACTTATATAAAAAAGATGTGTATGAACATGCGAAAGGAATAAAGTTTATTGTCGTTCCTCCTGCGGAGCTGGATGAACAATTTGAACTGGATGTTTCTTTTCAGCAAGCAGTAAAAGAATACAGTCGGTTTTTGCGAAATGATCTTTACCTCGGCTGTTTTCGTTTGTATAATGGTAATGACTCAAAGTTGCTGTTCAGACTGGCCGGGTTGTCTGAAGAATCAGGAATTCCCCTTGTTGCAACAAATGATGTGCATTATCATGCGCCGGAGCGGCGTGAGTTGCAGGATGTATTAACGTGTATCAGGGAAAAATGCACGATACATACCGCGGGTTTTCGTTTGCATCCTAATGCTGAAAGATTTTTGAAATCATCAGAAGAAATGATCCGCCTGTTCCGTCAGTATCCCGATGCCATACAACGAACCAGGGAAATTGCAGATGCCTGCCGGTTTTCATTGAACGAACTTAAATATGAATACCCGGAGGAGATCACAACCGGGGGACGCTCTCCACAACAAGAGTTAACGCGTCTCGCGTGGGAGGGAGCACATAAAAAATTTGGAGAAACCATTCCGCAAAAAGTACAGCATGCGATCAATTATGAATTGAAGTTCATTGAAGAAATGAACTATGCCGCTTATTTTTTGACGGTGTATGATATTGTCCGTTTTGCAAGGGAGAAAAACATTCTTTGCCAGGGTCGTGGATCTGCAGCCAATTCAACGGTTTGCTTTTGTCTTGGTATCACTTCCGTTAATCCCGAAAAATTTGATCTTTTGTTTGAGCGATTTATTTCTTCCGCAAGAAATGAGCCGCCGGATATAGATGTTGATTTTGAACATGAGCGTCGCGAAGAAGTGATACAGTATATCTATGAAAAATATGGCCGGGACCGGGCCGGCATTGTTGCAACGGTAACGCAGCAACATCAGAAAGGAGCGATCCGTGATGTAGGAAAGGCGATGGGGCTTTCTGTGGATACGATCAATCGCCTTTCGGGCGCCCTCTGGGAGTTTACTGATGAATGGTTTGAGGGCAAGCGCATCACCGAACAGGGATTGAATCCCGGAGACAAACACCTCCGCAAAGTATTACAGCTTACGCGCGAGTATATGGGTTTTCCGAGACAGCTGGGGCAGCATACCGGAGGTTTTGTGATCACACAGGAAAAACTTCACAACCTCTGCCCTATCCTGAATGCGCGAATGGAAAACAGAACCTGTATTGAATGGAATAAAGATGATATAGACACGCTTGGATTCTTAAAGATCGATGTGCTGGCGCTTGGAATGCTGACATGCATTCGTAAAGCATTTGACAAAGCTAAACAACATTATGATCTTGATCTTACATTGGATAATGTGGAGCAGGACAGACCTGAGGTATATGAAATGATCTCTCACGCAGATACGATCGGTGTATTTCAGATAGAAAGCCGGGCGCAGCAATCTATGCTGCCCCGGTTAAGACCAAATTGCTTTTATGACCTGGTGATTGAAGTGGCAATTGTGAGACCTGGTCCTATCCAGGGTGATATGGTCCATCCGTATTTGCGCAGGAGAAACGGAGAGGAGAAGATTGAGTATCCATCAAAAGAACTGGAAGACATTTTGAAGAAGACGAAGGGCGTTCCTCTGTTCCAGGAGCAGGCAATGAAGATCGCCATTGTTGCGGCCGGTTTCACACCGGGTGAGGCTGATGAGCTTCGCCGAAGTATGGCCACCTTTAAGGCACATGGACAGGTCTCAAAATTTAAAGAAAAACTGATCACGGGAATGACAAGCCGTGGCTATGAAAAGGAATATGCGGAACGCGTATTCCGGCAACTGGAAGGTTTTGGAAGTTATGGTTTTCCTGAAAGCCATGCGGCAAGTTTTGCTTTGCTGGTTTATATATCATCATGGATAAAATGTTTTTATCCGGATGTCTTTGCATGCGCGCTGCTGAATAGCATGCCGATGGGTTTTTATCAACCGGCACAGATCGTTATTGACGCGCAAAAGCATGGCGTTGTGGTCAGGCCCGTTGACGTGAATCATTCCGCCTGGGATAATACACTGGAAGAATTGGATGGCAGGTATTATGCACTGCGTCTTGGTTTTCGCCAGGTAAAGGGCTTGAAGCAGGAGGAGATGAACACGCTTACTGCCGCAAGAAAAACATCATTTACCCATATAAATCAATTGCGGGATGCCGGCATTTCAACTACTGCGATGGAAAAGCTGGCGGACGCAGATGCCTTCCGGTCAATTGATCTTGATCGCCGGAGGGCGCTTTGGGAGGTTTCCGCTAAAGACCGCCCGGAGGCGTTATTCAAAGGCCAACAGATGCAGGAAAAGAACGAAGAGGTCTGTTTGCCTGCAATGAGTTTATCGGAACACGTGGTACATGATTATGCCAGTGTCGGTCTTTCGCTTAAGTCGCACCCTGTAAGTTTTGTAAGGGAAAAGCTGAACCTGCTGCACATTCTTCCCACGAATGATCTCAGGCATGGGAAGAATGGCCAGTACGTAAAAGTTTCGGGGCTTGTATTGGTGCGTCAACGCCCCGGCACAGCTGGCGGCGTTTGTTTTATGACGATTGAAGACGAAACCGGAGTTGCCAACGCGGTGATCTTTGAAAGTTTGTTTGAAAAATTCCGGAAAGAAATATTGCAATCAAAACTGATCATGATTGAAGGGCAGCTACAGATCGAGGGAGAGGTCATCCATGTGATCGCTCGTAGTTGTCATAATTTTTCTAAACTATTACGGCCTTTAACGCCACAAGCTGACAACGAAGGAACTGTTTTTCACGGTGGAAGAAATTTCAGGTAGAAGGAATGTTCGTTGGCAGGAGACCGATGGCCATCGAACCCTCCCTAAAGATCTTTCTATCTAAAAATAGAAAAGCCCCGTGAACGGGGCCTTTGTACGTCGCCTGCGCGACTTTCAACTTCAACCAAGTTCTGATAATCTGACGCAACCGCCTGGTTTCGGTTACAGTTTAGGGTGTATTTTTTTAAATCCATTTCACCAAAGGCAACACGCCGGAGGGAGTGCCGAGACCTGCATCACGGTCATCATCAAGTTTTTCTTCTGCAGACGCACTGGGCAAAGAACGCTTCTTCTTTTCCTGCAGTTCACGGATGCGTTTATCGCTTGCGTCACGGTTGCGCTGTTCTTCCTGGAGACTTTTTTCCAGTTCGATAGAGTCCTGTTGTGCGCTGTTGTAACGGTAATCGCTGTTTCTGCGGTCATTCCGGTCCTGGTCGTTATCGTAGCCGTCATCTGAAGAATTTGCTTTTTTGCCGGACAGATCTTTCAAGCCATCTTCAGTCATCACGTAATCTGTATTAGTTCTGTAGTTGAACCCGTAGTCATTATCGATCCTGAATGTATTCAGGTATCTTTTTCTGTTTCTGTTAATAGTAAAGCGTGTAGGGTTCAGTTTTTCCCTGATCGATCTGTCGAAACGGATCTTTTTACCTGCAGGAACCTGGATCTCTACTTCCACCTGCTGAAACCTGAATTTGCTGTTCTTATCAACGCTATATCCGTTTCCGAGGTTAAGTACGCTGTCGCTGAAATCCATCCTGTATTGCATATTCTTTGCACGGTTCAATGCATCGTCCCTGTCTCTGCCGTAGCTGAAATTCTTTTGAATTATATGGAAAGAACTATCTGCGCTTTTCACAATACTGAACCGGAGAGTGGACATTTTCAATGAATCCTCTGAAAGATCCCAACCTTCGCCATCATCATTCAACCAGGAAAAGCTTCCGGTGTATTCAAGAATAGGTTGTTTCACCGTCACGATCATTTTGCCGTTCGTTGGCTGGTTTGGCATGCTGATGATGGTACTTACATTCTGTTCGTCCTTAAAATCACGGGTAACGCTCGATACAAGAAGGATTGCACAAACCCATCCGATCGTCCACAGAAAACCGAATGTCCAGCCCAGATAACTGTTTCTTGAACGAACACCGATGATACGGCGGATCACCCAGGTGATAAATCCAATCAGCGGAACAAGAGCAAAGAAGATCAATGTGCCCCAGGCGAACAATTGCTGTGTTTTAGTTGTCCACAGGAAATTATTTACAGGCCACCATGCTATGCCTCCGAATATCAGCGCAAGAAGTCCGATGAACAATGCGAATGCAATTGAGCCGAAGATGAACATGAAGAACGCTTTGAATAAAACGCCGATCATATGTCCGATACCCTGACCGTTTCTTTTCGCGGTTTCATTCACTTCCGTGCCAAACGTTTTTCCTTTTGTATTGGCAAACTCTTTTGCACGGCTCCCGAAATTCTGAGCAGATTCTTTTACTTCTTCTGTCCAGGTTCTCACACGGTCTTTTACACCATCCATTTCCTGGCGGACATTATCGCGGATACGGTTCACATCCACCTTTTCACCCCGCATTTCCATTTTTTCATAATTCGTTTTTGCTTCAGGCAGAACCATCCACAATACGATATAGATCAGCGTAAGCGTACCGTTCAATGACCCAAAGACGATGTTAGGAAACAGGTCGAAATGATGCCAGCTGAAACCGCTCAGAATTCCCAGCAGAACGTTGAGTGCCAGCGGTGCAATAAAGATCAAACGGATCAACCATGTCTCTTTGTTGAAGTAGGCAGCCAATCCGCCGGCCACACCACCAACTACTTTGTCATCCGGATTACGATAAAGTCTTTTACCGGAATATCCTTCCAGATCCCTTGTAGGAAGCACCATCCAAAGGATGATATAGATCAGGAAGCCTACGCCAAAACCACCGAATGTGATGATCGCAAACAGGATCCTTACGATAGAAGGGTCAACATTCATGTAAGCTGCCAGGCCACTACAAACACCACCGACAAATTTGTCGCTTGTATCGCGGAAGAGACGTGTGCGGCTTCTGCTTGTTGTACTACTACTGTACTGCTGTTGTTGCTGAGACGTTCCTGCTTGCGTATTGTCTGTATCAGCGGTATCTCCATCGAAATCCTCCGGTCTGCCCATTGTTGCAATGATCTCATCTATATCGGCGTCTGTTACACAGGTGGCGCCTTTACGGATCTTTTCATTCATGAGCTCGGCAATACGGCTTTCGATATCATTGATAATTTCATCACGTCCTTCCTCACGGGCGAAGTGACGACGCAGGCTTTCAATATACCCTTGCAGCTTTTCGTAGGCCGAGTCTTCAATAGGTATTACCCTGCCGCTAAGGTTTATGTTGATGATCTTTTTCATGTCAAATATTTTGGGTTGAAGCGATGTTGGTTATGATTGGTTAAGGGGCTTGTCGTTCTTGTTTGCCAAAGCATTCACGCCGTTGGATAGTTCACTCCATGTTTGCTCAAGCTCTTTGTAAAAATTTTTGCCTTTTTCCGTCAGCAAAAAGTATTTGCGGGGCGGTCCTGAATTGCTTTCGACCCAACGGTAGGTAAGCATGTCCGCATTTTTAAGGCGGGTGAGCAACGGATAAAGTGTACCCTCCAGGATCTGAAGATTTGCCGCCCTCATTTCCTCCACAATATCACTGGGGTAGGCCTCACCCCGGCGAATGATGGAGAGAATGCAAAACTCCAAAATCCCCTTCCGCATCTGGCTCTGTGTGTTCTCAATATTCATAAACTCTTTTTTGTGGAGGGGGCCAGGATAAGGTTTGTTGCCCCTTTAATCTCCGATTGTATATCAAAGATAGGGTGATATTTGGTACTATGCAACACAAAGTACCAGCTTTTTTAAGGTAATGTTTTATGAAAAGTGGGAAACACGTACACAAGTAATAGATTTACAAGAACTTGTACATATACACTCTTATCAATAAATTTTCCGGGATTGGGACCGACGGAAAATTCTGCGGGTCGGGCGGTTAAGAAAAATCTCGCGGTTTTGAGCAAAACATCCCGAAACAACTGATTGCCCGCTTGAATTGCGCCCCTGTCAGAACAAACACCAGCCTGTTGTCCGGATATGTTCACCTGTCAGTTTAGCAATGCGTCCATACTTAATAGGCATTAGATTTTCATATCATAAATAGTATAAACCCATATTAAGTCCATATCTAATTAAATATGGACTTAATATGGCTATTATATGGGTATAATATGGGCATGTATTGGAGAACACATGCAATTATGATGCAGTCGTTTTGACCTATTTATCTCTTAATAAGTTATTTAGAAAGATTTTGCCGTTCATAAGCCCTATCGTTCAAATCAACTGTAAACGAACTTGCTGATTATAACCTCTTCCGTTGTTCGGTAACTGTTGACCGATGGCAGTTGGCCGATTTAAAGCCAGGCTCCGGAAATGATCTTAAAGGTCCTTCCGCCAAACGGACACAGATCGGTCAACGGCTATCTGTCAGCGGTAACACGATCAATGGTAAGCCTGCTTGTTCCTTCTAATTGAGTTTCATTAAATGAAAATCGCAGCAAACTCCGGGAGTCCCGGTATCTGCTGCGATCCTTAATATTTTTCTGAAAGAATTATTGCTGATGCATCAGCGCCAGTTCTTCTTTGTCCGGAGACACGATCATAAATCGTTTTACATTATTGATCTGAGTTTCATCCAGCGCATCGATCACCTGCTGATAATTTGATTCAGGTCCGGGTTTGATCAAAAAAACCAGGCCGGCCCGGCCATCTGCTGTAACGGTTGATTTGCTTAACCAATCCTGGCGTTCGCGGATGATCTTTCCTATTCCGTCTTTTACGGAAAAGCTCGTTTCATGAATTTCGCCGAGCGCTTTTGCCTCCTTATAATTGCCAATGTAGTAGTACATTTTTTCGCCGCCGACCAGTAGTGTCAGCACAGTCGACTGCCTTACGGGTGGAGGATTTTCGTTACTTTCTTTCGGCATATTTAATTTAGCAACGAAGGGTTTGCTCATTTCAGTCGTCATAACAAAAAATGCAATGAGCAAAAATCCAAGGTCCACCATTGGTGTCATGTCCGGCCTGGTCGTATGCCGTTTCAATTTTGCGCCGCTGCGTGAGCGCGTACGGTTCGTTTGTGTTTCGGATATAGCTGCCATATTAGAGGGTTTTCGTTTTAGATTCAACGTATGGCAAAATCCATATGCAGTAGAGAGCGCGCGCGATGGCCGTTGATCGATGGCCGGGCTTCGCATTTTGTCAGGGTTTAACAATAATTAAGCCTTCTGAGCGCAGGAAGTATTATTGCTAATAGATTTTCGAACCGCGGAGCCCGGCCAACGGCCATCGATCAACGGCCAACGAACCCGCCGGAGGACAATTTCCTAACCACCCGGGCCCCGGCACTCTTATTGCTACCTAGTTCTAAATAGTTTATATATATGAAAACAATCATCGTCCCCACCGACTTCTCACCTGTTGCCGTAAATGCGCTGAACTATGCCGTGGATCTGGCTATGGAAATAAATGCAGAAGTATTGCTTCTGCACATCTATCAGATCCCTGTTACCATTTCAGATACGCCGTTGATCCTGGTTTCTGTGGACGATCTCAAAGCTGATGCTGAAAAGAAACTGGAAAACACAAAGCAAGAGCTCGAAAGGGTGACAGCCGGTAAAATAAAGATCTCTACAGAAGCGAGGCTTGGCAACCTCACTGACGAACTGGAAGAGTTGGGTAAAAAGATCTCCCCCTTTGCGATTGTAATGGGAACAACCGGTCAGTCTGCAGTGGAGCGCGTGATCTTCGGGAGCAATACGCTCAGCGCGATCAAGCATATCAAGTCGCCGGTTATCTGCGTTCCAACCGGAAAGGCATATGGTGCCGGCATTAAGAAGATCGGCCTCGCCAGTGATTTCCGTGAAGTTGCAGAAACAGTTCCTGTTGGTGCGATCAAAACATTCGCCGCACAATTCAACGCGGAGTTTCATGTGCTGAATATCCACTATCAGGAGCTTCCAAGAGAACTACCGGAACAAACTGCAATTCTCCAGCGCGCCCTTTCCGGGCTCAACCCAAAATTTCATTTTATCGAGCATAAAGATATTGAAGAAGGCATTCACGAATTTGCTGAGAAGAACAACCTCGATCTTATTATTACCATTCCTAAAAAGCATAAGCTACTCGAAGGAATTTTCAAAAAGAGCTCAACGAAAGAACTAATCTATCATTCGCATATTCCGGTGATGTGTCTTCATAACTGATCATCATCGGCAGAAAAATCAAGCGACCTCTTTATAAAAACAAAAAGGAGAATGACAGATCATTCTCCTTTTATTATTTACCAAAATCTTCTTCTTAAAACTCTGCGGAACCTGGTGTTCTCGGGAATGCGATAACGTCCCTGATATTGGTCATGCCAGTTACAAACTGCACCATTCTTTCAAAGCCCAGACCGAAGCCGGCATGAGGCACTGTACCGAACCGGCGTGTATCGAGATACCACCACAACTCCTCAACCGGTACATGCATTTCTTTCATTCTTTCTTCCAACCGGTCCGGGCGTTCTTCCCTTTGTGAACCACCAACGATCTCACCAATTCCGGGTGCAAGAATATCCATTGCAGCAACAGTTCCTCCACGCCCCAGCTCCGGGTTGGCATCATCGTTTGATCGCATATAGAATGCTTTGATGGCTGCCGGATAGTTGGTAACGATCACCGGTTTTTTGAAATGCTTTTCCACCAGGTATCTTTCATGTTCGCTTTGCATGTCTATGCCCCATTTAACGTCATAGGCGAATTTCTTCTTTTTATAAGCCGGTGATTGCAATAAGATGTCGATCGCTTCTGTATAGGTGATCCTTTCAAAATCGTTATTCAATACAAACTCAAGTTTTTCGATCAGCCCCATTTCGCTGCGCTTATCCTGCGGAAGTTGCTTTTCTTCTTCGGCAAGACGCGTTGCAAGAAAGTCAAGGTCTTCCCTGTTATGTTCCATCGCATAACGGATCAGGTACTTGATAAAGTCTTCAGCAAGATTGGCATTGTCTTCAAGATCATTGAAAGCAACTTCCGGTTCGATCATCCAGAACTCTGCGAGGTGACGGGCAGTGTTTGAATTCTCTGCGCGGAAGGTTGGACCAAATGTATAGATCTCACCAAATGCGGTAGCACCAAGTTCTCCTTCGAGCTGACCGCTTACGGTAAGGTTGGTTTGTCTTCCAAAAAAATCCTCTTTGAAGTTGATAGAGCCCTCTTCATTTTTTGGAGGATTGTCCAGGGGCAATGTTGATACGCGGAACATTTCACCTGCGCCTTCAGCATCACTTGCCGTGATGATAGGTGTATGCAGATATACAAATCCTCTATCATTAAAAAACTTATGGATTGCAAATGCCAGTGCGTGGCGTACACGGAATACGGAGCCGAAAGTATTAGTGCGGAAACGCAAGTGTGCGATCTCGCGCAGGTATTCAAGTGTTGGTTTGTTTCTTAACTGCAACGGGTATTTCGCGGCATCGCTATCACCAAGTATTTCGAGTGTATCTGCCACGAGGTCCATCTTTTGTCCTTTTCCTAATGAAGGGATGGCTTTGCCACTAACTTTTACGGAAGCAGAAGTGGTGATCCGCCTGAGTGTTTCATCATCAAACTTTCCGAGTTCAAGAACAACCTGCACGTTATTGTTTGTAGAACCATCATTCACGGCCATAAACTGGTTATTGCGGAAGGTTCTTACCCATCCCATCACGGTTACTTCCTGTCCTGCCGGATCCTGTGCCAGCAGGTCTTTGATCTTTGTGCGTTTGTTGAACATAATTGAATTTTTCGGAGAGCAAAGATAAGGCTCAATGCCGTTGAGAGGAGAAGTTTACCAGGATCGTTGAATAGCCAATGCTCGTCGGCAGAATGAAAACATTGTTGGTTGAAGCATTCATAATTAGGCTCTTAAAGAGAGCTGGTTCACTTATAGTCCGGGGCAAATTTTGGTTTTTTACGAAAAAGGCCGTATACTTGCAGCGGAAAGACGACTGGTTAGTTCATTACTCCCTATAGTTAGCTCATCAGGTTTTACAATTTCCATTCAACAAAAACTCATACTTTTTTTCACCTTTCAGATTCGTGATCACGGTATACTGTGTTAACCTTCAACATTTTGTATGTACGATATCCTGCAATTGAACGATATGCTCGTTCCTGAGCTGCTTGACATTGCCGAGCAGCTGCGTATCCCCAACGCAAAAAAATTAGACAAACAAGAACTCGTTTACAAGATCCTGGACAGCCAAGCCATCGCCGGTTCAAAAGGCGGTTCTCCCGCTGAAGATAAAGGCAAACGTAAACGCATCATCAAGGCCACTACGGGCATTACAACCGAAGAAGCTGTAGTAGAAGACAGTGGTGATGATAAAAAGCCCAGTAATAAAAAAACACCCATGCCCAAAAAGGAAGACAAAGCTCCTGTAAAAAGAGGCCGTAAAAAGCCAGAGGAAAAAGAACCAGAGCAACAGGAACTGGCAACAGAACAACAACAACTCCAGGAGCAACCCTCTGAAGAGTCCTTTCCACAGGCGGCGGAAGAACCCGCCATTACAGAAACAGCAGCCGCTCCTGCTAAAGTTTATCCTCAAAGACGCGAACAACATTTCAACATAGAATTCGATGGCGTGATCCTCTCTGAAGGTGTTCTCGAAATGATGCCTGACGGTTATGGATTCTTACGTTCTTCTGACTACAATTATCTCTCTTCTCCGGATGATGTTTATGTTTCTCCATCTCAGATAAAATTATTCGGTCTTAAAACCGGTGATACTGTTTTTGGAGCCGTTCGCCCTCCAAAAGAAGGTGAAAAATATTTTGCACTTCTGAAGGTTGATACAATCAATGGCTTAAGCCCTGAAGAAGTAAGGGATCGTGTTCCTTTCGACTACCTCACTCCATTATTTCCATTTGAGAAGCTGACCCTGTTCACTGCTCCTAATGATTATTCAACAAGGATCATGGACCTGTTTACTCCGATTGGTAAAGGTCAGCGCGGACTGATCGTGGCTCAGCCTAAAACAGGTAAGACCATGCTGTTGAAAGCGGTTGCAAATGCGATCGCCGCAAATCACCCAGAGTGTTACCTGATGGTTGTACTCGTGGATGAACGTCCGGAGGAAGTTACCGACATGGAAAGAAGCGTAAAAGCGGAAGTGATCGCATCTACCTTTGATGAACCAGCAGAGAAACACGTAAAGGTTTCAACTATTGCTTTGCAAAAAGCAAAACGCCTGGTTGAATGCGGTCATGATGTAGTTATCCTCCTCGATTCTATCACACGTCTTGCCCGTGCACACAATACAGTTGCTCCGGCTTCCGGTAAAGTACTTTCCGGTGGTGTGGAAGCAAACGCGATGCAAAAACCCAAGCAATTCTTTGGTGCTGCCCGTAAGATCGAAAACGGGGGCTCCCTCACAATCATCGCAACAGCCCTGGTTGACACAGGTAGTAAAATGGATGAGGTGATCTTCGAAGAATTTAAAGGAACCGGCAATATGGAACTGCAGCTTGATCGCCGCCTGGCCAATAAACGTATTTACCCTGCGATCGATCTTACAGCTTCATCTACCCGTCGTGATGACCTGCTCCTGGAAAGAGATGTACTGCAACGCATGAACCTGCTCCGGGTATTCCTGGCAGATATGAACACAGAAGAATCAATGCGTGAACTGCAGAACAGGATGAAAGGAACGAAGACCAACGAAGAGTTCCTCGCAAGCATGAACAGATAGTCGTTCTGGAATATTATCAGAAACCCTGTCCCGGACCTAAATCTGCGACAGGGTTTTTTATTTTTCATAACAGGTTGCCCGCAATCTGATCATCACACGAAAACCTGTATTTATTCGTTCTATTTTTGCAATAATCTATATCATTCAACCTATATGAAAATCCTTCGATTTTTAGCTTTCTGTTTGATCCTTTCATCCGCTGTACATGCGCAGAAAAATATTACCGGGTTATGGACCGGAACATTAAGTAATGACAGCACGACCATCCGGAAGGACCAGGCTTTTGAGTTGGCCTTAACGGAATATCGCGGAAAAGTTTATGGTTATTCCCGCGCATCATTTATCGTAAGAGATACTTTTTTCTATGTGGTTAAACGTGTAAAAGGAGCTATCGACGGCGGTGTTTGTGAAGTAAAGGACGACGAAATTATTTCAACAAACTTTCCCGGTCGCCAGGATAAAGGAGTTAAAGTGACCTATACTTTCCTCCAACGCCAGGAAGACTCAACCTGGCATCTTGATGGAGACTGGAAGACCAATAAAACGAAAACATATTATTCTATCTCCGGGAAAGCAGCCCTTCGCTCAGAAACAAATCTTGATAACTCCAAACTGTTCCCTCACCTGGAGGAACTTGGCAAGGCTGATGATGTTGCTTTCTATAAAGAAGCAAAAAAACCGGCGCCGGTAATTGCAAAAACAGAAACCCCTAAACCACCAAAGGCGGAACCTGTTAAGACGGAAAAGCCCATCGCGAAAAAAGAAGCGCCTGTTGTAGCGGGGGCAAATAAGAAAGACAGGAAAAGCCCGCCCCCTGCGTCTGAATCAGCCGAAGTTGTAAAGACAACACCCATACCGGTGGCTCCGACTATTCCCGCAGGTCCGGCCGCAATGGTTAAAGAACGGTCAACCGGCATCCCCCAGGTCATTGAATTTAAATCTGACAGCCTGATACTTGCATTATATGATAATGGAGAAATTGATGGCGATACTGTTAGTCTTTTGTTTAATGGCGAGGTGATCATCGCAAAACAAATGCTGAAAGCATCTGCCCTTAAAAAGACCATCTTCCTGCCTCCCGGCGTTGAAGAATCAACACTGATACTGTATGCAGAGAATCTGGGTAAATATCCCCCCAACACGGGCTTGTTAGTTATACACGATGGGGAGGAAACTTACCAGCTCCGCTTCAGTGCAGATTTACAACAGAACGCTTCGATCATATTCCGGCGAAAGAAAAACTGACGTGTAGTTCTTATGTATTGATCTTTTCTATAAATCCTTGTCAAAGCTTGTCGATCAACCCGGCAAGCTTTTTATCTTTTTCAGTGACCACACCGCCGGCATCATGGGTGGAAAGCCAGACCTCCACAACGTTGTATACGTTTTTCCATTCAGGATGATGATCCATTTTTTCCGCAGCGAGAGCCACGCGCGTCATGAATGAAAATGCTTCGGAAAAGTTTTTAAACTCAAACTTCCGGTATAGTTTATTGTCTTCTTCTTTCCACATAAGATTGTTTTGATGCGAACTAACGCGAATGAGTGCGAATTGACGCGAATAGGTTGTTTACCAGGTTTGTAGTGTGCTTAATGAATGATATCAAACCCAGGGCAAAGGGTGTTCTTATTGATCAGAATACCAGGTGCTCTTTGTTTTTTATTCTTTCGTTTGTCAGCTCGGCAACCAGTTGTACACCGGTAATGTTTTTCACCTGGATGATAAATTGTTGCAGGTCTGCGTCTGTAACCCAATCATCTTTCATCAGCCAGAGAAAATCAAGATGTTTGAATTCGGGAAGAAGATACTCCCCGTCAAATTGATTTTTGTACAGGTAATGCGCGAGCGAACCTGTCGGTTCCCGGTACTCAAAGACGGAGAAAAAATAATCGCGCTTCTTTTTATTAAGCCTGATCTCTATCTCGTTATTAATGCGAAAATCCATGCCAAGCATATTATTCAATTGCCAGCAAAACTGATAATCTTTTACCGGAGCCATGATCCCCAACAGGCGGGTATCTTCAAAAAAGGCTTCTGCAAGATCATGGTTGTTGATAGAAAGTTTCAGGCTGGACATGGAGGACGTTTTAATAAATTTAGAGAATAAAATCTATACCAATTTTCTTATGCTCTATAGAAAAGCAAAAGTCCCGCTTATATTCTAATAAGCGGGACTTTTTATGTTGAAATAAACTGGGTTGCTGAAATTACTGCCGGTTTCTGGTGAACCGTTTGAGGGGTCTGACAGGTTTGAGAAGTTTGATAGGTTAGGCAGGCTGCGTTTGTCTGATCAGTTTAATAATAATGCAGGAGTATCAATAGCTGTTGCCGGCTTTTTGTGCTGACCCGTTCATAGTGCCTGCAGCAAACGTTTATCAACCACTTATTGATGACAGTATAGGTATTCAGCAGTCTCTGAATAATCCAACTTGCGGGTTCTTTTTACAGGATCATTTCCCGGAGCCTGGCTTTAAATCGGCCAACGGCCATCAGTGAATATAACCAGCAAGTTGTATTAATCAGAATTGAACCTCGGCTTCTATTACTTCATTCCCTCTCTTGAATTTAACCTTCGTCTTTTCTCCTTTATTAAAAGAGTTCAATGCCTCCATATAAGTTTCTACAGAATTGACTTTATGTGTTCCCAGTTGAATGATCACGTCTCCGGTTTTCATTCCGGCTTTAGCTGCGGGCCTGCCATCGGTTACGCCGTCTGCACGAACACCTTCACCCGGATAGGTATAATCCGGCATAATGCCCATCGTTACTTTGAACGAAGATGTTGACACCTGTGTTTCGCGGGTTTTTGTAAATGCGAGTTTCTTATTCTGCTTATTAAGCTTTGAGATGATCGATTCAATATAATTGATCACATAAAGTTCGCCGATGTAGTTGATGCGATCCGCGTCGTCTGTTGGACGGTGATAATCTTTATGTTGACCAGTAAAGAAAAACAATACGGGGATATCTTTTCTGTAAAATGAAGTATGATCACTTGGGCCGGAGCCGCTGGAATCGATCTTAATTCCGAATGGCAATTTCTTCTCTGTGGTATTGATCACGGTTGCCCATTCCGGAGAGGTTCCATATCCGCCAACAGTAAGCATATGTGTGCTGTCATTCATACGACCCACCATATCCATATTGATCATGTAGTTAACATTTTTCAGATCGACCGTTGGATGTTCTGCATAATATTTTGAACCAAACAGGCCGAGTTCTTCACCGGAGAATGCAAGGAAAAGATAGTTGCTGCTTTTGTCCTTGCTTCCTTTCAGGATCCTTGCCAGTTCCAGCAGCGCAGCGGTTCCGCTTGCATTATCATCCGCTCCGTTGTGGATCAGCTTTTCCCCGGTGCGAAGCATCGAATTCCCGTCTTCACCATATCCAAGGTGATCGAAATGCGCTCCGAGCACAACGGTAGATACGGCGCCATTGTCAAGATATGCAGCAACATTATGTCCGGTGCGGCTTTTTTCTCCGATATCTACTTTGATGGATATGTTCAAAGTTGCCGTTGGATCAGAAAAGAATTTTTTAGCCGCATCCTTTTTTACATACACAACAGGAATTGCTACAAGTGGAGATTTATCTTTTGCATCGAAAGCGAGTTTATCATCAGCAGAAGAAGTATTATAGACAATGATTGCTGTTGCGCCTTTGTCATATGCCTTTTTCGAATTGGTTCGAATATATTCCATCAAATCAAAGTGTGGATTATTCTGATTGTCGGAAAGTATTTCTTTAAGATCCACGAACCAGGGCATATCGGCTTCCTGCAGCGCAATAGCGGGCGCACCTTCTATGCTTTTCAGGGCGCTGAATGCAAAAGGAAAGAAATCCTTCTCTTTCTGAAGGCTGGAGCCATTGATCGTAAAAGAAGACCCCTCATTTATTTGCTTTCCTTCCTGAATGTCAAAGGCCTGGTAAAACCCATCTGTCCCTTTTGGGGTCAGGCCCAGGTTTTTAAACTGCTCAGCGATATATTCCATCGCCAGTTTTTCGCCGGCACTCCCGGCCCTTCTTCCTTCAAGCTTATCATCAGCCAGATAGGAAATATGAGCCTGAAGGTTGGAAACGATCGTCTTGTCTGCTTTTTTCAATTTTTGTGCAGAAACAAGTGTGCTGACAAAGAGCAAGGCAAAAGCGAGTTTTGCGCGCAAGGACTCCATATACTATGAATTGTTTTCGCAAAGGTATTAAGCGCGGTTCTTTTTCGGGGACGGGAGGCGATATTAATTGCCAATAATATGCCTCATTGTGCTATTTTAACAGGGGTCTTTGTCATAAAATCGTAATTCGTAAACCGCTTTGGCTTATCTGGTCTATTTTTGCAACCCTTGAACAAGCGACTACATATTGCATTGGTGGGCAATCCCAATAGTGGTAAAAGTTCACTTTTTAATTGCCTTACAGGCCTTAATCAAAAAGTGGGCAACTTCCCCGGCGTCACCGTTGATAAAAAAACAGGTTCCACCAAACTTTCTACCGGGGAAGCAGAGATCATCGATCTCCCTGGAACATATAGTCTTTATCCGCGCCGGCTGGATGAATGGGTTAGTTACCGCGTTCTGCTTGATCAGGATACAAAGGTCAAAGCTGACGTGGTAGTAGCCGTTGCCGACGCCAGTAACCTGAAGCGCAACCTGTTATTCTGTACGCAGCTCATCGATCTGAAGATCCCGGTTGTCATCGCGCTGTCGATGATGGATCTGGCAAACAAAAAGGGAATTAAGATCGATATCGCCGAACTGGAGCGCGAGCTTGGAGTTCCCGTCGTTTCTATCAACCCCCGCAAGCAGAAAGGGATCCCACAACTGAAAAAGGCGATTGAGCAAACAGCCCAGGGACTGTATAAAGCTCCCGTTAAGGACTTTATTGACAATAAAGCACTGGCTCCTGCATCCATAGATGGGTTAAAGAAGATTCGCACAGACGTGAGTGATTACGCCGCGATCCATTATTTGATCAATCATGAAAACTTTGAACTGGATCAGGCCACACAACATCAGATCGAAGAGGTAGAGAAGCGAAACAATTTCAATCCGACCAAAACGCAGGCGGAAGAAATTCTTCAGCGTTATGCGCGGATCAGGCATATCATGCAGGTTGCTGTTTCAGAACCGGACCCTTTGCAAAAATCACTTTTCACTGAACGGCTGGACGATATTCTTTTACATCGCCGTTGGGGATACGTGATCCTGCTTGGGGTGTTATTTCTTTTGTTCCAGAGTGTATTCTGGCTTGCGAGCTATCCCATGGATTGGATCGATGCCGGCACGGCGTCATTCAGCAGCTGGCTGTCATCCATTTTACCGGAAAACAATTGGACTGATCTCCTTATAAATGGTATTGTTGCGGGTCTTGGGGGAATTGTCATTTTTGTTCCGCAGATTGCTATACTTTTTGCGCTGATCACGATCCTGGAGGATACCGGATATATGGCCCGGATCAGTTTTCTTACTGATCGTCTTATGCGCAGTGTTGGGTTGAACGGGAAAAGCGTGATGCCAATGATCAGCGGATTTGCCTGTGCGATCCCTGCGGTGATGAGTGCGCGCAATATTGAAAACAGGAAAGAGCGGTTGCTTACGATATTGATCACACCATTGATGAGCTGCTCTGCGCGCCTGCCCGTTTATACTATTCTTATTGGATTGGTTATTCCCGGCAAATATGTTTTCGGGTTCATTGGTCTGCAGGGACTGGTTATGCTGGGTCTTTACCTGCTTGGGTTCCTGATGGCCCTGATCGTTTCTTATGTTGCCAAATGGTTTATTAAGATCAATGAGAAAAGCTTTTTTATCCTAGAGCTGCCAACCTACCGTTCTCCAAGATGGAAAAATGTTTTCCAGACGATGTGGAGCAAGGCGAAAATATTTGTGGTGGATGCCGGTAGGGTGATCATGATAATCAGCCTGATTCTTTGGGCACTCAGTTCCTTTGGTCCGAAAGAAAAAATGCATGCGGCAACGCTCGCCTATGAACAGGCTCTTGCGGTTCCCGGCGCAGACACGGCACAAGCGGACTACAGTTTTGCAAATGCAAAGCTGGAAAGTTCTTATGTGGGCATTGCCGGCAAAGCAATCGAACCGGTGGTTGCTCCCCTGGGATATGACTGGAAGATCGGTATCGCATTGATCACCTCTTTTGCCGCACGTGAAGTATTCGTTGGAACGATGGCTACATTATATGCTGTGGGGGACGAAGAAAACGAAGGCCCTTTAAAGGAGAAAATGCGGGAGGCGAAGAGAGCGGACGGCACTCCGGTCTATACATTGGCAGCGGGAGTTTCACTGATGCTGTTTTATGTTTTTGCAATGCAATGTATGAGCACACTCGCGATCGTACGACGTGAAACGCGGAGTTGGAAATGGCCAGCAATCCAGTTGGTTTATATGACCGGGCTTGCTTATCTCATGAGCTGGATCGCTTATCAGCTCTTAAAATAATAAAGAGCAGATCTGAAAGAAAACGTAAGCTCCCGGCTTACGTTTTTTGTTTGACGGAACCGAATGCTGTTTCCGGGTTTTGAAATCTCCTGATATTAATACAGAAGCCAGTCTTCTTTTGCCGGCAACTGATTGATGTTATTTGCTGCCGGGTTTAATCCATTTATCTTTTGGTTCAAAATAGTCCCAAAGCAACGAAGATATTTCCCGGGTAAGCGTCCATGCTTCATTTGAATGAGTCCAGCTTTTATCTTTATTGTTCTTACTAAAAATGCAAAACACATAGGGGTTATGTGGCGCATTCACAATCATGGCTTCGTTTCTCGATGCATCAACGCAACCGTTTTTACTGAACACTTCTATGTACGGAGGTATCATTGAAATTCCTTCGTTTTCATCCCAGAAGTTTCTGCCTAAACAACGCATCATCCGGTCACAGGCGGCCGGCGAAAATATCTTATTCCGATAGATGCTTTCGAGGATCTGGCCCATTTCTATCGGCGACGTTTGTCCCCAACCATAGATTTTCCGGATTTCTTCGCGGCCCGGCGTTCGCGAGTTCACTCTCGTGTTTACAAATCCCAGGCTATCCAGGATCTGATTGATCCGTTCCCCGGAACCTGCAAGTTTTTGCAACCACAGGCTTGCTGTATTGTCGCTTGTAGTAAGCATCAACATCATGATCTTCTTCAGAGCGATCCGTTCGCCATCCCTGAAAGACCCCAGGATATCTTCGCCGGCATATAATAGCGAGTCCCTGTACATATGCGTGGAATCATAATGCAACTCTCCCTTTTCCATTTTATCTACAATACCAAGCATTATCGGGATTTTCACAATGCTGGCCGTTGGAAAAACGGTGTCTGCATTGACCATAACCACTTTTCCGGTTCTTAGATTTTTTATATAAACACCGATATCTCCCTGAAAGCCTTCAATCTTTTTTCCGATCATCGTTTGAAGGCGGTTGTCAATTTTCTGAGAGAAACACGCATTAACTACGGCTGCGAGCATTGCAAGCAGAAAGACTTTCTTCATCATTGAATATTTAAAAAGAAAACGCGGCGTATACATTAAAGCTGAAAAAACTTTTAATTGCATACGCTGCGGCCCGGATCTGGCTAAATTTATTTCACATTCATATAGTCAGTCACCATTTGGCAAAAAGCCTGTATGCCGGTCTTCATTGCACTATCAGTTACAAAGAAATCTGCCGTGTGATGAGGCGGTGCGGTCTTCGGATCATTCCCCTTCGGCATTCCGCCGAGATAGAGAAAGAGTGCCGGTGCCTTTGTTCCATAATAAGAAAAATCTTCCGCGCCGGTCACCCATTCTCTTTCTTTCAGGTTTTGTGCACCAATTGCTTTTTCAAGGGACGGGACCATTTTCTTTGTAAGCGCAGGATCGTTGTACGTGACAAGCGTCTTCGTATCGATGATCACTTCCGTACTCACGCCAGATGCGTCACCGATCGTTTTAATTGTATGGCGAAACTGCTCATGCACTTTCTTTTGCATATCGCTGTCCAGCGTACGAATTGTGCCAAGCATGATTGCGTCTTCCGGGATAATATTGTTTCTTACGCCACTTTGAATTTTTCCAACGGTGATCACAACGGGTGCTTTAGTAAGTTCTGATTGGCGGCTTACAATATTTTGCAAGCCCTGTATGATCTGTGCAGAAGCGGCAATGGGATCTATGCCAAGCCAGGGTTGTGAACCATGACTTGGTTTTCCTTTTACCTTAATTGTAAAAAAATCTGCTGCCGCCATAAACGATCCCGACTTATATTCAATTGTTCCTTCTTCAATTGCTGATTCAATATGAAGGCCGAAAACAACATCAACCTTTGGATTTTCCATTACTCCTTCTTTCACCATCAGCGCAGCTCCTCCTTCCTCTCCTTCGGGAGCGCCTTCCTCTGCCGGTTGGAAAATAAATTTCACAGACCCCTTCAAATCGTTCTTCACCCCGGCAAGAACTTCTGCAACACTCATGAGGATGGCAACATGGGTATCATGTCCGCAGGCATGCATTACTCCAACCTCCTGTCCATTATACACCGTTTTATCTTTGGATGCATAGGGAACATTTACTCTTTCTGTTACGGGCAATGCGTCCATATCCGCACGAAGAGCAATGCAGGGCCCGGGCTTGCCGCCCTGTAAAACGGCTACCACGCCCGTTTTAGCAACTCCTTCTTTTACATCGAGCCCGAGCTTTTTCAAGTGGGCAGCGATCATCTTTGCGGTATTCACTTCGCGGTTTCCCAATTCGGGGTGCTTATGTATTTCCTGCCTCCAGGCGATGCTCTGCGGCTCTATCCGCGTGATCGCCGTTTCAATCTTTTGCTTTACCTGGGCAGTTGAAATTGTCGAGAGCGAAAGTAATGTGGTCGATATCAGCAGGTGTTTCATCCGTAAATTTTTATGAATATAACATAAAAAGCTTTTTATCGCTATCTTCAACCGCAGGTTAAAAGGCTGGAACTCCTCTCTTTCATTTTATTTTTCAACTAATGCCGCTTCGCCACTTATCATTTCTGAAGGCCGTGCTGCTGCATAGTGTTACGGCTTTTGGTGGGCCACAGGCACACATTGCCATGATGATGAAAACATTCGTCAGGCAAACGAATTATATCACGGAGCAGGAACTGATTGAATACAACGCGTTTTGCAATCTATTGCCGGGTGCTTCTTCCACACAAACCCTTACACTGATCGGATATAAACTGGGAGGCATTCCCCTCGCAATTGTCACTTTACTCGTTTGGATTTTTCCGGCATGCCTTTTCATGGGAGCGCTCTCTTTCCTTCTGCCATATATAGATAGCCGAGCGCTGCACACAGATATCTTCAAATTCATCGCCCCAATGGCTGCAGGCTTCCTGGTCTTTGCGTGTATCAAGGCTTTTCCGCATGCCATCAATAATACGATCACCTGGGTGATAATGCTGGTTGGTACCGCTGTTACGTATTTTCTTTTCAAGGCTCCATTGATTTTTCCACTGCTCATCGTTGCTGGCGGCGTGGCAACCAATCTCAGCAAAAAGCGTATTCCCCAGGTGGAGCAGATTCCAAGAAAGATCAAATGGTGGAACTTCTGGCTGTTTGGAATCATTTTCATTATTGCCGGTATTATCAGTGAAAAGGCGAGAAAAGAGGATTGGCCAAACAGGAAACCAATCAATCTGTTTGAAAATACTTACCGGATGGGCAGTTTTGTATTTGGCGGTGGCCAGGTATTGATGCCGATGATGTATGAACAATTCAGTGTAAGACCTGAGGCGATCAGGCAAAAAAACCCGAATGTAGTTCAGATAAATAAGGAAGAGATGTATACCGGGATGGGAATCGTTCGTGCGGTACCGGGACCGGTTTTTTCCATTGCCTCGTTTACCGGAGGAATGGCGCTGAAAGATATGGGAACTCAAATGCAGATCTGGGGATGCGTGATCGGCTCAATTGCTATCTTTCTTCCAAGCGCGTTGCTTGTTCTTTTCTTTTTTCCAATCTGGCACAATCTGAAAAAATATGCCGTTGTTCACCGGTCACTTGAAGGAGTTAATGCCGCGGTGATCGGGATTATGATCGGTTCTACTTTTTTTATCATGAAGGATATTTCGCTCATTGAAGCAAAGACGGTGAGCGTATTGAATGTTGTTGTGATCTTAGGCACCACCTTATTGTTATGCTACTCGCGAATACCATCACCTGTGATTGTCGCAGCTTGCCTGCTATTGGGCTATTTTATCTGAGTCAGGATTTTTTGGTTTTATAATATCCTCCTTTTTCAATTTCATCAATCACATTTTCCGGAACCATATATCGGATTGATTTTCCTTCCCGGATCAGTTCGCGGATGCCGGTGGCAGAAATCTGGAGCAGAGGCGCGTCAAGCTCCACCAGTTTTGCTCCGATAGAATTTTCGATGGGAAAACCCGGGCGTGTATATACATAGATGGAATAGCTGGAAACGATTGACTCAAAATTCTTCCATTTACCAAGATTTTGAAAACTATCGCTGCCCATGATAACAGAAAACTCATGCTCCGGATAACGTTCGGACAAATGAGCAAGCGTTACACTGGTGAACGATGGTTTGGGCAATGTGAATTCGATATCTGAAACTTTTATCCGGGCATCGTCGGCAGTGGCAATTTGCAGCAGGTGAAGCCGGTCATACTCGTTCAATAACGAGTGATTTATTTTAAACGGATTTTGGGGAGAAAGGATAAACCAGATCTTTTCAATATTGGTTTCATTGAGAAGATGATTAGCAATAATAAGGTGACCGATGTGGACAGGATTGAATGAACCGAAATAAAGGCCAATTTTCATACTGCGAATTACGCGAATTAAGACGAACGGCCCTGAGTCAAAATGCAACAGATCAAAGGCAATTAAAAGGATCGCTATTTGACAGTATAGATGTTATATATATCAGATTGGCTTTAATTTGTACCAAATACAACACACTTGATTGATAATCAATTAATTATATCAACAAGAATGTGTTCTGCTTCATCCAGTCTCAAGCTCAGCGTGTAACCTGCAACCTGCACAGAAACCGGATCTCCCATGGGAGCAATTTGTTCAAGTGAGATTTGTTCACCGGGAAGGCAGCCCATTTCCATCAATTTCAGGTGTATTTCCTGGCTACCAAATTCTTTAATGATCGCCTTTTGCCCAGGCTTGAGTTCCGATAATTTTTTATTCATGATATTCTTTGCCTCAGTCCGGCAAATCTAACATTGTATTCTGTGCATTGTTTACGAATTTTGAAATTATGTATTCCTCATCAGCATCGCCGGTCAGTTTGTTTTATGAAACACCTTTGGCCTTAAAAAACAGAACAGCGTTAAAAAGCTTTATCCAAACCATCTTCAGGAAGGAGAAGAAAAAGCTATCCGGCCTTAATTACATTTTCTGCTCGGACAAGCGGCTCCTTGAGATCAATCAGCAGTTTCTGCAACATGACTACTATACGGATATTATTACGTTCGGTCTTTCTGTTCCGGGGGCACCGATTGAGGGCGAGATCTATATCAGCACTGACAGGGTTAGGGATAATGCACAAAATCATGATTCCTCTTTTACCCGTGAACTTCACCGGGTGATCTTTCATGGTGTGTTGCATTTATGCGGTTACAAGGACAAAACCCCCAGCGAGGAAAAGTTAATGAGGGCAAAAGAAGATCATTATCTGAATCGGTATTTTCATCAGAGATAGTTTGGGGTTGCTGAACAGGTGCTGGTTTCTGGTGAACCGTTTCACAGGTTAGACAGGCTGTGCTTATCTTATAGGTTTAATAATAATGCAGGGGCACCGATATCCGCTGCAGGCTTTTGTGCTGATCGGTTCATAATGCCTGCGGCAAACTGCCATCTGGCTGACTGACAGAACTTCTTCCGCCTGTTAAATGACAAAAGCTTATCAACCCCTTATCAATAACAGCACCGTTATTAAGCCTCCTTAAGGAGGCTTTCCTTTTACAGTTCCCCGGTAAGCCGCTAATAAACAGAAAATAAAGGGATCCACCCGGGGCTGAAGAAAGAACCCGGCTATTAACCCTATATCCCACACTTCAGCCTGAAAGTATCAGGCACCGGACTCTCTCTTCGGCAGGTATAACCACATCCATAAACAACAGGACCTGGGAATTGCTCAATAACCCTGAACGGATTGAGCAACTTCCGGGATCTTTATGCTGAATTCCGGGCTGAAACGCGGGGTCCGACGCTTTTCAACCAGCCAGGTAGTGCTAATCATTCGGTAAAGCGCCCCTCTCACCTATTTCACGGGTTCCCTGCGATAATTTGGGTACCGCTCTGCCCTGACACCACCTGCTCTTGCTTCCGGGAACAACACCTCAACAGGTTCTTTCTTGACTAAATACTGGCAATTAAACCCCGATCCCGACTTTATCCCGCTACCGGCAGTCAAATACGAGGCAAGACCCTGCGATTCAGCCGCGTTGCCATTGTTTCCACGTGGAACACGCCCCGCAGAGCATGTCTCAATCAGCGGAGTCATTCCCGGATGTACCCCTTGCACAATCCCGGGCGGCGACTACCCTGTGTCGGAAGCTTTGTCCCTTCTCATACCCTGACACCGCTATTGCATTTCGTACGCATTGGCTTCTGCCTCACAAACCCAAACCCTTGACCTGCCATATGTCTCACGAACCTGAACAACCGCCCCGGTGCCCGTCTCTCACGCGGGTTCAGCCCCTCTACCCCGCGTGCGTGTCCCATGCCAGGCCTAGGTCCACAATGTTCCACATGGAACACCATCTTTAGCGAACTCTTATGCAGCCCTGCCGGACCAAACCTGAAGTTTACACTAACTTTGCCCGATGTTTCCAGAATACGATGTAATAGTAGTGGGGGCCGGCCATGCAGGATGCGAGGCTGCCGCCGCAGCCGCAAACCTTGGCTCCAAAGTGCTTCTTGTAACCATGAACATGCAGACAATTGCACAGATGAGCTGCAACCCCGCCATGGGCGGAATTGCCAAAGGACAGATCGTGCGGGAGGTTGACGCACTGGGTGGATATTCAGGGATAGTCACGGATCTCTCCATGATACAGTTCCGCATGTTAAACAGGTCGAAAGGTCCGGCGATGTGGAGTCCGCGGGTACAAAGCGACCGTATGCTGTTCGCTGCGAAATGGCGGGAAATGCTGGAGAAGACCCCCAACGTCGATTTCTATCAGGATATGGTAAAAGGGTTGGTTGTAAAAGATGGCAGAGCATGCGGTGTAGTTACCGGCCTCGGCCATGAAATCAAATCAAAGGCTGTCGTTCTCACTAACGGAACCTTCCTCAACGGCATCATTCACATCGGAGAAAAAAACTTTGGCGGCGGCCGCGCAGCTGAGAAAGCAGCAACAGGTATTACCGAACAACTCGTGAGCCTGGGCTTTGAAAGCGACAGGCTTAAAACAGGTACTCCCCCACGAGTTGATGGACGAAGCCTTGACTACTCAAAAATGGATGAACAGCCCGGCGACGAAGAGATCGGCGGCTTCTCCTATACCGATACCAAAAAACCAATCCACCAAAGAAGCTGCTGGATCACCTACACAAATCAGGCTGTTCACGATATACTCAAAACAGGCTTCGACAGAAGCCCGATGTTCGCCGGCCGCATTGACGGCGTTGGTCCACGGTATTGCCCCAGCATTGAAGACAAGATCAACCGCTTTGCCGAACGTGAACGACATCAACTCTTCATTGAACCCGAAGGATGGGATACCGTCGAAATATATGTAAACGGATTCTCAACCTCATTACCGGAAGAGACGCAATACGAGGCTCTTCGTATAATACCGGGGTTTGAAAACGTTAGAATATTCCGCCCGGGCTATGCAATAGAGTACGACTACTTTCCACCCACACAGCTCAAACACACATTAGAAACAAAACTAATATCAAATCTGTTTTTCGCGGGCCAGATCAACGGTACTACCGGTTACGAAGAAGCCGCCTGCCAGGGATTGATGGCCGGTATGAATGCACACCAGAAAGTAAGGGAGCTTGATCCCGTAATCCTAAAAAGAAGCGAAGCCTATATCGGCGTGCTCATCGACGACCTGATCAGCAAAGGAACAGAGGAGCCGTACCGCATGTTCACTTCACGAGCGGAGTTCAGAACCCTGCTCCGCCAGGACAACGCAGACCTTCGTCTAACTGAAATAAGCTATCGGCTCGGGCTTGCTTCCCAGGACCGGATGGACAACGTAATCGCCAAACGAAACGCAGTTGCTGAAATCCGCCAGCTGCTAAAAGAGATCAGTGTGGAACCGGGAGAGATCAATGCATTTCTTGAACAACTCAATTCCGCCCCGATATCGGAAAAACAAAAAGCAGAGAAAATCCTTCTTCGCCCGGATGTAGAACTCAATGCGCTTGGCGCAGCACTTCCTTTACTTGGAGCCTCTCTCGCCCGCTATACAAAGGATCAAATTGAACAAGCATCGATCCAGGTGAAATACGATGTTTATATAAATAAAGAAAAAGAGCTTGTCGCAAGAATGAGCCAGCTGGAAGATCTTGAAATTCCAGAAAGCTTCGATTATAAAAAAATTCAGGCCCTGGGTAATGAGGCCCGTGAAAAGCTAAATCGCATTCGCCCAAGAACACTCGGACAAGCAAGCCGGATCTCTGGCATTAATCCCAGCGATGTTCAAATACTGATGGTATATATGGGAAGATAATTCAACGCTGATAGTTGATGCATACATGAACTCATTCCATATGTGCATCAACTATATTTTTACTTCAGCATCTTTCTTATGGAAACGGCGAGCACCGATTATCTCATGGTTAACTAAAACCCTGACCATGGATAATAAACAAATTCTAAACGCCGATCTACTCGATCTGATCTTCGATCAACGAAACAAAGATTATGGTGCCTATGAATTGCGCAGGCACTACAACAAAAGAATCTCAAGAGCCCTGATAATAACAACGGCTCTTGTTGGAATTACCCTCACAAGTATTGCTGTTGCAAACAAATGGAAACCCGAACAGATCGCAACCTTCGATCCGCCCGAAATCACCGTACATACAATTGAAGACAAACCTGTTCAGGAAAAACCGCCGGAACCCACTCCTCCCCCTCCTCAAAAACAAGAACCTGTGAGACAGGAAATTTTTGTCAATCCCAAAATCGTCTCTGATGAAAACGTCACAGAAATAATGGCGACTCACGAAGATCTTAACAATGCCCAAATAAGTGACGTAAAAGTGGAAAGCGAAAAACTCTTTGACGGAACAGTAGCCGGTCCAACAAGCGAGGGCGAAGCAAAAGGAATCATTGAACCACCAAAAAAAGAACCGGAGATCTGGGGTGTAGTAGAAATTCAGGCAAAGTTTGACGGCAACTGGGAAAAGTTCCTCACCCAAAATTTAAACGGCGACGTACCGATAAATAACAATGCCGCACCAGGAAGATACCAGGTCATGATCCAATTTGTAGTTGACATTGACGGAACGGTCAGCGATTTAACACCCCTCACCAATGTTGGTTTTGGAATGGAGCAGGAAGCAATGCGCGTGCTGAAAAAAGCTAAGAAATGGCAACCTGCCATACAAAATGGCCGGCAGGTAAAAGCATATAGAAAACAGCCTATCACGTTCCTTGTAAATGAAGAATAGCAAACCGGGATTGCCGAAACGCTCGCGAGGTTTCATAGGTTTCGCATTAGTACGGAACATACACATCGGAATGTTGACAGATGGAATGTACAATGATATGCATAAGCACTGATAGCTACTTTACGCTATCTGTGCTGAGCTATTCATAATGCGCCAGACCCTGAATAAGAACGGCTGTCACATCTCTGCGACAACCGTTCCTCTAAATTCGTCCTCCCTGTTTAACAAATTGCTGAATGACCGCAGCTCCTCACCCGGGATAAATAAACATTGCAGCGGTTATTCAGCTCTTGAAATGAAAACTGCCTGTTGAACCGCCTGCTCACGGGAATTCACAGAGCTTCCGGGAACACCATTAATTGAACCGCGACAATTGCCGGATCCACACCGGCACTCAAACGGTTCCATACTTCCATCAAGGAACTGCCCATAATCCAATGTCATTTCCTCTCCACGGGAAATATTCCGGAGAGCAATCACATTCAATCCGTCAAGTCCGGTATTAGCATTACAACTATGATTCTGCGGAGCCCACTCAGACGGATCCTCATCCCACAGGACAAAAACCTCTTCACTTAATGCGTAGGCATATCTTCTGAAATTAAGTTTCTGTTCTTCATTCCAATGCTTCTCCACAAACCGCCTCGTAACAATTCGTTGCGACTTTCCTTCGCCACAAAAAATCGTATCTCCTTTCCGGATCGGTCTCGTGGCATAGATCCCGAATCCAGCAATTGAATTTCCCCTCATCACGTAAGGCTTTCTCTTACGTATATGACGAGCGATCCCCTCTGCAATGATCGCGTCCAGAAAACCCTTCTGCCCGGCATCATCAAACTTCAGGATAAAATCTGCCGATCCTTCATATCCATCAGTATAGAAAACAGAACACGTAAAGTTTATCTCAAGAAAGAAAATCTCACTTCTATCGTTCACCCGAAAATCCAGCCGCGCATACCCAACGCCATTAAATCCATTAAAGATTCTTTCGGTAGCCGCACGAAGAGCTTTTTCAAGCACCGGGTCGGTACAGGGGAAATTACAGTCAGGGTGAAGCTCCGACGTCTTCAGCGAATACGTCTTAAAAGATTTCCCCTCAGGAAAGACATATTCAACCGGCTTGAAGACCTTGCAGGTCTTGCCGTCCGGGTTGGCCGTAACAAGCACCGTAAACTCCCGTCCATCTATATACTCTTCCACGAGTAGCGGACCATAATCGTTATATATCTCAACAACTTTCTTCAACAAATCCTGCTTGTTGTAAAGAACAGAGTTCTCATCAATGCCCAAACTATCCCCGGCCTTGGAAGGCTTGATAAACATGGGGTAAGTAAGATAACCCTCCACCCGTTCTATATCCTCCGGCTTTTCAATCAGAAAATAACCCGGAGTGCGAACGCCTTCACAATGTGCCACATATTTCATCAACTCCTTTGTGGGATCGTAAAGCTTGACTGTTGGACCGGTATGCGGAAGATCCAAAAGATCAAAGCTGTGAATAACATCAATAGACGGAACCTCCCATTCAAGATACCCCTCGCACAAATTCACAAACACATCATAATTCTTCTTCTTAAGCTCCTTCAACTGCTTGTATGTTGTAAGCTTATTTAAGAAAACATGGTCGACTTCATCGTCCGGAAGCAGGGCGTTTAAATACCTTGGCGGATCGTAGTTTTTATAATCCACGCCGGTTGTGGAATAATCCGGCTGCAGCACGCAAACCTTCATATAATCAATTTTGCAGTAAAAGAAAATTCGGGGAAATGTCCTTAAAGTATCATTTGCCTTCTCTCAAAGGCGTCCTTTATTATATCGTGTATCACGCTGGCGAACGACCTGTTTGCATAACGAAGAATTGCACCGATCGATGTATAGTTTTCGTCTTCGCTCAAACCACACTGGGCATTTACCTCCAGCATATATAGCTTACCTGTGTTCTTGTCCATTCTTACGTCAAGCCTGCCATAACCAGTACCACCAACAGCTTCATATGCCTGCTCGGTGATCTGCTTTAAACCTTCCTCCAAAAACCCCGGAGCTTGCTGATAATTATAAAAATTCTCATTCCCCGGCATAGGCTTCTCCTCCTCATAGATCTCCCAAAGCCTATCAAATGAAAGAAACTTTTCCTCATCGGGAAGAGACTCGTGAAAAATGCGTTCGACTCCGGGAAACACTTCACATTTCCGGTGATCACCAGACGACCCAACAATAAATGTTGTATACTCCGGCCCTGTGATAAACTGTTCAACAATCAAACCATCAGCAAGAAGATTCCATCCTCTGTATCCACTCGCCAACTCCGCCACGCGATCCTTCAATTCACTATCAGTATAAACAACATTCTTAACTGATACTCCCATACTACCTCCGGACACGGCCGGTTTAACGATAAGCGGAGCGCCAAGTCTCTCGCAAAGACCGCTCAAGTCCGTCTCAGGATCCCTGATCACCGCCCACCTGGCAGTAGATACACCCGCTCTGTCAAAAGCCTCCTTCATAGGAATCTTCGACGTAGTGATATTATAATAGTGTTCGTTTGAACCGGTATAGATAAGTCTGTTCTTTTCCAGCTCACCGATAACAGAAACACCGGGAGTTCCGTTTACCTCGTCTCCATCACAAAGATTCAAAATCAAAGGGATCTTCCGGCCTGATCGTTTCTTAATTCCCGCGATCACCTCTTTAAAATCGAGCATCGTCACAGGCTGCCATATCCAGTCAGCGTTAAGCTGGCTGAATACATCTGTGTACTCTTTTAAACTCTGTGAGAAATCGTAATAGTATTGAAGGTTGGGGTCTTCTGTTTGAAGATAGGGATACAGCACCCAGATCTTTAACTTTCTGAGAGGGTCATTTTCTACTTTCTTCTGAACCTTTTTCTTAAGCTCTCTTTTCCCTGTCTGAGCGATCATGCAGTTGCTGTTGTATAAAACGGGTAAGGGTATATGTACTGAGAATATCCTGATTAATATGAGCGGCGCCCCGGATCTCTCCGAGACAATTATGACTTCCGCAATAACATTTGAATGGCTGAGCCATACTCCACTCGGTAGAAGGATAGAAAAAAGTCATTTCATCTCCTTCCGCTATTTCCTTCAACGCAACGATCTTCATCGTGTACGTATCAAAAAATACATTGGGATTACAGCTATGATTGATATACTGCAGATGTTCCGGTTGTAACATGATGTGCTCGTCGATACCAACCTGAACGGTAAGATAGGTTGGCTCCTTCAGAACAGCCCCGGCAAAAAACTCTGCCACAACCTCCCCCGGCTCATACGCCCGCTTCGCAAAAAAAGCATTTTGATTGTTAGTTACATTCTGCCGGACTACGGCAAATACGTGATCGCTCACAAGGCGATAGCTGGGGTTAGTAGCTGTAATCATAAAATAATTGATATGAAAAGATAGCTATAAAGTATCATGTAGATTCCACACCTCAACAAATGTGAATAATTCAGGCTTTATACTTAATAAACCATACCCCCTTAAACCGGTCCCGATAGCCCCTTTCATAGTCAAATCAATTCGCTTTACCCCCTCCATTCCTCCACGCGAAAACAAATCGTATATCACCAAAACTTACCGCGTCACCAAGAAGACCCTTCACTGATCCAATGGTAACGGTCTCAAGCTTGCCTATCGCGTCCGTAATAAGATCCATCTTATCGGGAGAAACGAACTCCCCGATTGCCAACTCTCCGGTCTCCACAAAATGCGCAAGATGCCCTTCTATGGTTTGAAGTACAAAATTCCGCGTAGTCGCGATATCACTAATACTCATTCCTTCCTTATATAGCCGGAATGACTCCGTTTTTGTATCCGACTTTAGCTGTCGCACCTTACCCGGTTTCTCCATCACGTCTTCCACTAGATTATTAGCTGCTGTCAGGTCTTCCTTCTGCTTCTTCTTCTTTGACGCCTTCGGTTCCAATACCGGCATATTGGAACTAAGTCCATTCTCCTCACAGTAACTGCGGATAAGCTCCAGAAACTCGCTGCCATAGTTCTTCACTTTTACTTTGCCGAAGCCATTGATCCGTTCCAGCTCTTCCTCTGTCTGGGGAAGAAATGTTACCAGCTCTTCGATGGTCTTGCTGCTCGCAACAAGATAAACAGGCAATTCTTTCCTGGAAGAGATCGAGTCCCGCAATTGCTTCAGCTGCCAGTAGAGTCCGGGATGAGCAACCGTCTTCTTTGTACCCGCCTCCCCACCATAAACGTTCACACTAAATGAAGGCGCCGCGAACGAACGCTTCCGCTGCTGCCAGGAATCCAGGTCTATCGCAATAGAAAACCCATTATACAGATGTTGCCGCAAAGCCATTGTTCCGGAAAACTCCTTAATTCTCTCATTCACTTCGCGGGCATTCCCTTTATTATCCGTACTGATTGTACAATTCTGCAAGTGCTGGATAATCCGTCCCAACTCCCCCGAAAAATGCACCGCGGCCCTTTTTCCCCTCTCGCCTAATTGTGTATTGCTTTCCATAGAACTACCATCAGCAATCTGTTGCCGGATCCAATCATGAAACTTCATTCCCATTTCCCGTAACGCGGCGATCATTTGTCCCAACCGTTCCAGCCATGCCATTGAATCGCCCTGGAAAGAAGATTGGTTCTTTCGCATAAACTCTCTCAGCCTTCCTACATCCTCCGATTCTCTTTTAAAATCAAACATCTGGAAAACAAGTTCTTCGCGGGCCGCCCGGGTTGCCAAGCTCAACTCCTGCCGAAGGGCTTCCGCGGAAACGCTATTCCGGGCAAACTCAGCAATCCTCGGATCATTCCTCAGGCTGGATGTATTGATACGGCTTTTCAAGATAAGTCCGTCAAGACTTGTGCAACGGCTAAGCGCCACATAAACCTGACCCGGAGCAAATGCTTTACCTGCATCAATGATGGCCTTTTCAAACGTAAGGCCCTGGCTTTTGTGCACAGTTATCGCCCACGCCAGCCTCAAAGGATACTGCGAAAACGAACCCAATGTTTCTTCCTCAACCAGTCTGTTGGACGGATTTACCGAATACCGGATATTCTCCCATTTCTCTTTCTTTACTTCTATATCTTCTTCATCCCCGCAACTAACCCAGATCTTATCACTTTCAATCTTGCTCACAAAACCGATCTTTCCGTTGAAAAAACGCTTACCTCTTTCTGTGTCGTTCTTTATAAACATAACCTGCGAACCCTCACAAAGGATCAATGTTTCATCGGCAGGAAAACTCCCCTCCGGAAAATCGCCGGAAACCTCCGCATTATAATAGAAATGCTTTGCGGTCAGCTTCTTTAATTCTTCCGTATTGATCCTTCTTACAATTTCATTGTGTGTTGTGAGAATGATGTACCCATCATTTTCATGCCTCACAAAATCCGGCTTGTATCGCTGCTCCAACAGCTCATAACCATCCTCGTCAAGGTCATCGTTCCTGACCTGGTTAAGTACGTTAATAAACCTGGCTTCATTCTGACGATACACTTTGCTGAACTCAATATATACCGGCAGCTCATCCCGTAACACCAGGCTGTCAAAAAAATAAGGACTGGGATAAAAAGACGAAAGCCATTGCCAAACATCCTCTCTTGTAACAGGAGGCAACTGAAACATGTCCCCGATAAACAATACCTGCACTCCACCAAACCTGTCCAACGGTCTCTTTCTTATATGACGCAGGACTGTATCTATGGCATCGAGTGTGTCCGCACGTACCATGCTTATCTCATCAATGACCAGGAGCTCCAGTTCTTCCAACACACGAATCTTATCCCGCGTCATCCGCAGGCGATTGAGCAGGGCGGAGGTATTTGTTACCTCATCAGATGATGGAGAAAAACCAACGCCGGTATCCGGAAGAAACGGAGAGAACGGTAATTGAAAAAAAGAATGGATCGTAACGCCTCCGGCATTGATAGCCGCCACGCCCGTTGGTGCAACCACGGCCATCTGCTTCGCGCAATTTTCCCTTATGTATCTGAGAAAAGTAGTCTTACCCGTACCAGCTTTTCCCGTAAGAAAAATATTCCGTGTACTCTGGTTCACCAATGCCAGCGCCAACTGAAACATTGTATTCGCCTTATCTATGTTAATTCCTGCTTCCACTTGTATACCTTGTATTTTAACAAAATAAAGTAAAAACAAGTTACAAAAGCTGCTATCCCGGTTGCCTTTTGTGAACAAGCGATCACAACCCGTAATATTCGTTTTGTTCCTGCACCTGCATATCAAGGATCAATAGCTCACTCACCTGCACCTCTGTAATGGACCGGCTGATCCCGCGGCTATCCCTGAAATGCCGGTTGATCAACCTGCCGATAATTGCCACCATCATATCCTTTTCCAGATATTTCTCGGCAAGCGTTGCGATCTTCCCTTGTGCCACCAGGGTATGCGACTGTGTATCTTTTATCCGCAAACCTTTCGCATTGTTATATGAATCCTCAATGAAAATAGAAAACCGCGCAAGCTTTCTGCCGTCTCCCGCATCCTTTACAATGGGCCTGTCAGTAACAGTTCCAACCAACTGAACATTGTTCTTTATTGCATACATAACAACTCATTTAACACAAGCAATTTAAATATCTACCCAGGAGAATCAATCAGAAAAAAACACTAATATTCGTTTTTATAACACCGCCCTATTCCCCCGAAAACCCATATAGCCGCGGCTTATACGTATTTCCGTATCTTTTTACTTAACTCCGCGCAGAAACACTCGTTCTTACAATGTATTCTTACGCTCCTCTGCGTTTAAGATACTGTTTGATAGTTTATTAGCACGAACCCCTGAAAAACACCTGTGGCAACGGTTGATCTGATTGAGTAGATTTATATTGAACCCGATCATTAACCAAAACAATCTTATGAAAAATCCAACCTTGCTCCGGCTGGCTGGCATCGGATTACTTGGTGTAACATTTGTGTCTCCTGGTTCAGTTGAGAAGAAAGATTGGCTTTTAGACGAGCTTAGTTCAGTACAAATATTCAAAGACCTTCCGTTTACCTCATCGGCTTTTTGTCAGGAAACAAACTACCCTAAGAAATCTGAAGATCCGGCTGTTGAAACTCCCTATTTGTCCGTTGTCTACACATCCGAAGTAATCAAAACCGAACCGGCTTATGTCACTCCCGAGCCAACACTAAAAGAAATCCCTTCCCCTGGTAAACAAAGAAAATCCACCCGCAAGAAAACCGCGTGGAGAATCGCTAAAAATAATATTGAGATCAGCGCAGCCCCATCTGTATCAGAAGATAGTTCAAAAGACTCAAGCGCATGGGAAAGCTTAGAACAAGAACCTGATAACACTACTCTCAACGACCCGGATACAACTACTACCGTTGCAGCAGATACAACAGAGGAAACGCCACTACCGCCGATTAACTACGTCGATGAGATCAGGAAAGTAAATTCATCTACCCCGATCATAACCCGTGCCGCTGAAACCGGGCAGGACTTCTACCCGTCTGATCTGCTGATAACACGGATCGAAAAAATATCCAGTCTTGCTAAAGAATCCGGCTACTCTACCAAATATGCATTCCTGTTAAACCTCGGCCTCAAATCCGGAAAGAAAAGATTCCTGATAATCGATCTTGAGACGGACTCCATTGTAAGCAGCGGACTTGTTGCTCATGGCCGGGGAAAGGAAAAGTTCACGCTTGATAAAAAGTACTCCAATATATATGGAAGCTCGTGCAGTTCGCTTGGGCTGTATAAAATCGGTTCTGCGTATAATGGTGATTTTGGAAAATCATTCCGCCTTATCGGACTTGAACAAACAAACAGCAATGCGCTGAATCGAGCCATCGTACTGCACTCTATGAACTGCATCCCTGATGTGGAAACCGACTATCCTATATGCCAGAGCGAGGGCTGTCCCTCTGTATCTCCGGCTTTCCTGCAGGAGATAATCCGGGTCATTAAATTGACTGATAAACCCATCCTGCTTTGGGCTTTTGATCCTACTATAGATGAAAACCTCTCACCATAGTTCAGTTTTCTCATATGACGTCCAATCTGACCGCTCCTTTCCAGGAGCGGTTTTTCTTTGATATGAGACCCCCGGCAATCTGCTTTCCCTTCCCATCCATAGGGCTACCGGAAAGACCCACCACACTTCAAAGAAAGCAAAACCAAAATCCAATCTTCCCAAACCATGTACAAATACACAGTCACTTTCGCAGACCCTCAAAAACAATACATATCACAAACGAAGATCAGAAGGGAAGCGCCAAACAAGACGTTCAGTCAACATGCCTTCATGAAAGAACTGTATTCTGTAGCCAAAACAGGCTAAAATACTCCTGTTATGTCACCAGCTTGTGACCAGGTGATAAAACAAAAAAGGACCTGACACATTCGTATCAAGTCCTTTCAGTGGTGTGGGGCGGGATCGAACCGCCGACACAAGGATTTTCAGTCCTTTGCTCTACCGACTGAGCTACCGCACCGTGGGGGTGCAAAAATAGAGGTTTTTGCACAACCGGGAAACTTTTATGTGAATTATTTCTTTGGAAAACAGCTTTACATCCCGTATTCACTCAAAAATTTAATCCGCATAATCTTCAACTGTTCCCAGTTGAAATTATGCTCAGACAACTCTTCCTGAGCAACCTGCAAAGACGATGTATCACAACCCTTAAAATAATCAATGATCTCATCCTGTTCGTACTCATCCAGCATCTCGTCTATTGCATAGTCAAGGTTGAGTTTGGTTCCGCTCGCCGCGATCGTTTCCATCTCCTCCAGCATTTCATCGATCCTCCAGCCCTTATTCCTCGCGATCGTTTCCAGTGAGACCTTCTTATCTGTATTCTGAATAATATATACTTTATTACCGCTTTTATTTACCACACTCTTCATCACAAAATCATCCGGCCTTTCGATATTGTTCTCCTCTACATATCTCGCCACCATTTCAACAAATGGCTTACCATATCTCAGAGCCTTTCCTTTGCTCACCCCCTGGCATTTTTCCAGATCTGACACCGTTGTAGGATAAAGAGTCGCCATATCCTGCAATGAAGTTTCCAGGAAAATAACAAACGGCGGAAGATTCTTTTTCTTCGCTTCCTTCTGTCTCAATTCCTTCAACATTTCGAACAGCTTCTCATCCACCGCTGCGCCTGTCGATGCCTCTGTTGCTTCCTCATCATCGGCATTCGCTTCCTCATACAAATTATTCAGAACGATCTTGAACGACTTTGGCTTCTTAAGAAATCCTTCGCCCTTCTTCGTAAATTTCAGTACTCCGTACTCTTCAATATCTTTTGACAACAATCCTTCCAGCAACATCTGGCGGATCAGCGAATTCCAGAAATGTGGCTCTTTACCATTACCACTTGAAAATGCATCGATACCATCATGGCGGAACATCTTAATCTGAGGAGTAAGCCTTCCGATAATGATCTGCACTACATAATCCGTTGCGAAACGCTCGTCCAGACCTTTGATAGCCTTCAACACAATAACCGCTTCATCTTTCGCTTCAACTCTCTCTTTCGGGTGTTTACAGTTATCACACTGACCGCAATTCTCCGTTTCAAACCCCTCACCAAAGTAACTCATGAGCACTTTGCGGCGACATACGCCGCTTTCCGCATACGCAACTGTTTCATTGATCAACTGCGCCCCAACTTCTCTTTCACTAAGAGGTTTGTCGCGCATTAAATGCTCCAGCTTATTAACGTCTTTATGAGAATAATACAGAATACACTTTCCCTCCATGCCGTCTCTTCCAGCGCGGCCCGTTTCCTGGTAATAATTCTCTATAGACTTTGGTATATTATAATGGATAACGAAACGGATATCCGGTTTATCAATACCCATTCCGAAAGCGATGGTCGCGCAGATCACCTGTACATCTTCATTCAGGAACTGATCCTGTCTGTCCGCACGAAGCTTACTATCAAGGCCGGCGTGATAAGCAACCGCTTTCACTCCGTTAGCCATAAGAATGGCAGCAAGCTCTTCCGTGGTCTTTCTATTCAACGTATAAATAATACCGCTCTTGGACTTCATGCTCTTAATGAAGCGAACAATACTTTCGTCAGTCTGCGACTTTTTGATCTTCGGCTGGATCTCATAATACAGGTTTGGCCTGTTGAACGATGAAATGAATATATTAGGATTTTGAAGATCCAGGTTCTTGACGATATCATTCTGCACCTTTGGCGTTGCCGTTGCCGTCAATGCAATCACAGGAAGATCCGGGTTGATCTGCGTCATCATTTCACGAAGGCGGCGATACTCCGGCCTGAAGTCATGACCCCATTCAGAAATACAATGCGCTTCATCAACTGCAAAAAAAGATAATTTCAGATCAGAAAAGAATTCAAGGTTTTCCTGCTTGGTCAACGTTTCCGGAGCAACGTATAACATCTTTGTTTTACCGCTCAGCAAATCGTCATGAACTTCCTTGATTTCCTTTTTTGTGAGAGTGGAGTTTAAGAAGTGGGCTATTTCATCATTGCTACTATAGCCTCTTACCAGATCTACCTGGTTTTTCATCAAAGCGATCAGTGGGGAAACAATGATCGCAACCCCTTCCATTACCATTGCCGGCAGCTGATAACAAAGACTCTTGCCACCGCCTGTTGGCATAATAACGAAGGTATCATGGCCTGCCAGTAAAGATTCGATTACTTTTTCCTGAGTTCCTTTGAATTTGTTGAAACCAAAATGCTCTTGCAAGGATTTATGCAGATCAAAGCGTTGCTTTGGTTGAACTTCCTCTTTGACTTTTTTGGCTGTGCCTTTTTTTGCAGTTGTTGTTCCCATTTGCTCTACTATTATTTCTCCCAGGTACATCCCCGGGATCTTAACCCATTATAAGATACTTATTTTCTCGCAAACCTGCATAGCTGCAAGCTTGATTCCAAGCGTCTGGTACGAAGGAAGAATAAGGTTTCTCTTGCAAAAAGCCGGGAGATGATCGGCAGAAGGATTTAAAAAGCCCGGCTTCCATAACGCCAGGGAGCAATTTTTCAACACAAATCTTTACCCCGCTCAAGAGGATTGCGAATTTACAACTCGCACGCGGTTTATCATACTCTTATTCGTTAAAATTGAAGGAAATGGGTGGTTAACGGTAATTTGAAATGAAAAGCTCTAATTTTGCCGGGCATTCGCCGTTGGCGAACAATTTCTTATGGCTGTTCCCGTTAAAGAGATCGCCCTGCAAACGATTGGCCTGGAAGCGCAGGCAATAGCAGATCTCCGGTCTCACATCAATGAAGACTTTGAAAAAGCCGTCACAGCCATAGCTGGTTGTAGTGGCCGGATTGTGATAAGCGGTATAGGAAAAAGCGCCGTGATCGCACAGAAGATCGTCGCCACATTCAACTCTACCGGTACCCCTTCCACCTTCATGCACGCAGCTGACGCGATCCATGGTGACCTTGGCATTGTGCAACAGAATGATATCGTGATCATTATCAGCAAAAGCGGGGAAAGCCCGGAAATCAAGCTTCTTGTTCCACTGATCAGGAATTTTGGGAATATCATCATAGGAATGGTTGGCAGTACACAATCCTTTCTTGCAAAAAACTCCCAGATCCTTCTTAATACAACCGTTGATCAGGAAGCATGCCCGAATAATCTTGCACCAACATCAAGCACAACGGCACAACTTGTAATGGGCGACGCACTGGCCGTTTGCCTGATGGAATTGAAAGGGTTTAAATCTGAAGACTTTGCAAAGTTTCATCCCGGAGGAACACTTGGGAAAAAACTATATCTCCGCGTTTCAGATCTTTATCCTTCAAACGAAAAACCACAGGTTTCACCGGATGCCCCGTTACACAACGTGCTGATGGAAATGACACAGAAGCGCTTGGGCGTAACGGCTGTAGTAGATAACAATGGTGGGCTGCTCGGAATAATTACCGACGGAGACTTAAGACGAATGCTCCGCGATAATATCAGATTCGACGATCAGCTCAAAGCATCGGATATCATGACCGGATCGCCAAAAACAATCGCGCCGGAGGAACTGGCCGTTCAGGCACTGGATATCCTTCGCAAAAACGAAATAACACAACTCGCTGTTACAGAAAAAGGAACCTATCTTGGCATAATTCATTTACATGACCTTATAAAAGAAGGTTTAATTTAACCAATCCAAACGATCACTTTCTTATTACTATGAACAAACATCATTACGTAGCAATCATGGCCGGTGGGATCGGCAGCCGTTTCTGGCCGATGAGCAGAGCCAACTATCCAAAACAGTTCCTTGATATTCTCGGAACGGGTAAAACACTGATACAACAAACCTTCGATCGTTATAAACAACTCGTTCCTGAAGAGAACATCTATATCGTAACCTCGCAGGAATACGTAAACCTTGTTGCCCAACAACTTCCAACCCTGCCTTTTGAGAACATTGTTGCGGAACCTTCGAGAAAAAACACAGCACCTTGTATCGCCTACATCGCCTTCAAGCTTGCACAAAAGGATCCGAATGCGCTTATGATGGCGGCACCTGCAGATCACCTTGTTCTGGATACAGAGGGCTTTATAGAAACAGCCAAAAGCGCACTGAACTTTGTAGATCATATAAATGCACTCGTTACAATAGGGATTAAACCCACCTATCCCAATACCGGTTATGGCTATATTCAACATGAAGCTCCCGAAGCTGCGCCGGGCGTATACAAAGTAAAAACGTTCACAGAGAAACCTAACCTGGAGTTGGCGAAAACCTTCCTGACCAGCGGAGACTTCTTATGGAATGCCGGCATCTTCACCTGGAAAGTGAAAAACATCATCGCTGCTTTCGAAAAATTCCTGCCTGAGATGTACGAGGTCTTCCATACAGAAAAAGCTGCCTACAATACTCCCGCTGAAGCAGAAGCAATTGAGAAAATCTATCCGCTATGCACCAATATTTCAATAGACTTTGGTATAATGGAAAAAGCAGATAACGTATACGTAATCCCTGCTTCTTTCCAATGGAGCGATCTCGGTACCTGGAATAGTGCATGGGAAAATATGGAGAAAGATTACTTCCAGAATGCTGTTGCGGGAAACTACGTAATGATCGTTGACGCAAAGAATACAGTAGTGCATGTTCCTGATAATAAACTGGTGCTATTGCAAGGTTTAGAAAACTATATCGTAGTAGATACAAAGGACGTCCTGATGATCTGTCAAAAAGACAAAGAACAGGAGATCAAGGAATACGTGGCGGAAATCAAACGTAACAAAGGCGATCGCTTCCTTTAATATATACTCAGTGAAATACTCCTTTGAAAACATCCCGGGCCTGACACAAGGCGCTTAAAAAACGTAAAGAATCCGTTTTTATACAACCTTGTTAACGCAAGGTTTTTTTATTTTTATAAAATAAACAATAACATGTCTACTTATCCTCTTCATAACATTCTCTTCCTGGACATAGAAACGGTGCCACAATATTCCGAGTATGAACACGTGCCTCCAGAATGGAAAGAACTATGGACAAAAAAAGCAGAGATCATTCTAAGAAATCGCGAAGACGACACTGTAGAATCCATATATAACCGGGCTGGCATCTATGCCGAGTTTGGTAAAATAGTATGTATCACCTGCGGCATCATCCAGGGCACTGGAAATGAAAAGCGACTGTTATTAAAATCGTTTTCCGGAGAAAATGAACAGATACTTCTCTATGAGTTTTCCGAAATGATAAGAAAATGGTCAGGTAATGAACCAAAGTATCTCTGCGCCCATAATGGTAAAGAATTTGACTTTCCTTTTATGTGCCGCAGAATGATCATCAGTGGTATGACCATTCCTGCCATCCTCAACTCAAGCGGAAAAAAACCATGGGAAATAAACCACCTTGATACGATGGAGCTCTGGAAATTTGGCGACTTTAAAAACTACACTTCCCTGAATCTTCTTGCAACAGCCCTTGGTGTACCAACACCCAAAGATGACATCGACGGCAGCATGGTCTGGGAAGTATACTGGAAAGAAAAGAATCTGGAACGTATTGTGACCTACTGTCAAAAAGATGTAGTAACCGTGGCACAGGTATTTCTCAGGATGATGGGAGAAGCCGCCGTCAAAACCGGAAATATCGACATAAAAGCATAGCCATAAAAATCAACTATGAAAAGAACGAACTACTCATCCGGAGCAAAATGGGAAGATATTGTAGGGTATAGCCGCGCCGTAAAAATTGGTAACACTATCGAAATAACCGGAACGGTTTCTGTTGATGAAAATAACAATCTTATCGGTGAAAATAATGCCTATGAACAGACCCGGTTCATACTCCAGAAAATAGAATTGGTGCTGAAACAAACCGGTGCCACATTAAGCGATGTAATAAGAACAAGAATGTTCGTAACAGATATATCCCGTTGGGAAGAATATGGTAAAGCTCATGGCGAATTCTTCGCATCAATAAAACCATGTACTTCCATGATTGAAGTAAAAGGCCTTATTGAACCCGGCTATCTAATAGAAATTGAAGCAACAGCTATCCTAACAGATTAGTATGAATATCGAACTATTACAACAATACTGCCTTTCGAAACCCGATGCAGAGGAAACTCTTCCGTTCGGCCCGGATACTCTCGTATATAAAGTAAATGCTAAAGTATTCCTGCTTGTTGGCCTGGATAGCGACCCTCTTCAATTCAATGTAAAATGTGATCCTGACAAAGCACTGGAATTGCGCGAAGAACATCCCTGTGTAATTCCCGGCTATCATATGAATAAGAAACACTGGAATACAGTGATCGTTGACGGCTCCGTTTCCAATGCAACATTGAAAGAATGGATCGACTGGTCATATGATCTTGTAAAAGGTAAACCAAAAGCTAAAAAAAATTAATCCAATTTCCTAAACCAATAACTACTCACTTTGTCATTTCAATCAAAATTACCAGATACAGGTACAAGCATTTTCACCGTAATGAGCGCACTTGCTGCAGAATATAATGCCGTAAACCTCGGCCAGGGATTTCCTGATTTTCCTATGAACCAGGAACTGATCGCCCTCGTAGAAAAAGCAATGCATTCCGGTTTTAACCAATATGCTCCAATGCAGGGATATACACCACTGCGTAATATTCTTTCTAAAAAAATCTCTTCTTTATATCAAACAGAAGTAGATCCGGACTCACAGATCACCATCACACCAGGTGGCACTTATGCGATCTATACAGCATTAACAACAATTCTGCAACCTGGTGACGAAGTCATTATTTTCGAACCGGCGTATGACAGCTATATACCCAACGTGGTTTCAAACGGTGCTGTTCCTGTTCTTATTAATCTGAAATTTCCCGAATACAAAATAGACTGGGATGAAGTAAAGAAAAGAATCACAGCAAAGACAAAGGTGATCATGCTGAATACACCTCATAATCCAACCGGCGCAATTATCAGCGAAGAGGACATCAATCAATTGAGGAAAATTGTAGAAAATACGGGTATCTATATTCTCAGTGATGAAGTATATGAACACCTGGTATATGATAACGCTTCCCACCTTAGCATTCTGCGATATCCCGATCTATTAGAAAGAAGTTTTGTATGCTTCTCATTTGGTAAAGTATATCATTGCACTGGCTGGAAATTAGGCTATATCGTTTCTTCACCTGGATTAATGAATGAATTCAGAAAGCTCCATCAGTTCAATTGCTTCTCCTGTCATACACCATCACAAGTCGCCCTATCAACATTTCTTGCAAAAACTGAAGCTTATACTGGCCTCGGATCGTATATGCAGACGAAAAGAGATTACTTTATAGACCTGATGAAGAATACCAGATTCGATCTCCTGGACAGTAAGGGAAGTTATTTCATCTGCGCCAGATACCACCGCATTTCAGACGAGAATGATAAAGATTTCGCAATAAAGCTTACTAAAGAATATGGTGTTGCTACAATACCCGTTTCTGCATTTTACAAGGCCGGAACAGATAACAGAGTTATAAGGTTTTGTTTTGCAAAACAGGAACAAACACTTGAAAATGCAGTCGAACGGCTGATTAAAATAAAGTGAGATTCACATCCGGAACGACCACATCCAGACTTACAAACCCGCTTTGGCACTGATTTCAAGCATACGATCAATCGGCTTTTTTGCCGCAATCCTTAATGCCTCATCCATATTGATCTCCGGTGTCTCATATTCCATGCAGAGATACAATTTCTCGAGCGAATTGAGCTTCATATGCGGACAATCATTACAGGCACAACTGTTATTTGGCGGAGCGGGAATAAAGGTTTTAGCCGGAGAGGACTTCATCATCTGGTGAAGTATACCGGTCTCTGTGGCAACGATAAATTCAGTTGCCGGATCTGTTTGCGTGAATTTAAGCAATCCTGTAGTAGATCCTATGTAATCAGCCAGACGCAAAACAGGCTCCTCACATTCGGGGTGAGCAATAAATTTCGCATTTGGATGCCGCTGCTTTAGTTTAGTGATCTTTTCAAGACTGAAGATCTCATGCACCATGCAGGCTCCATTCCACAACAGCATGTCGCGACCAGTCACTTTGTTGATATATCCACCAAGATTCCTATCTGGCGCGAATATAATTTTCTGATCCTTTGGAAAGCTTTCGACAATCACGCGGGCATTACTGCTGGTAACTATCACATCGCTCAAAGCCTTAATGCCAGCGCTGCAGTTGATGTAACTCACCACGATATGATCAGGATGCTCTTCCTTGAAACGTTTGAACAAGGGTGGTGGACAGCTGTCACTCAGTGAACAACCCGCCTTCAGATCTGGAATAACAACCTTCTTGGTGGGGTTGAGGATCTTCGCAGTCTCAGCCATGAAGTGCACGCCGGCAAAAACAATCATATCAGCCGTCGTCTTTTCCGCTTGCTGAGCCAATCCCAGGCTATCCCCAATGTAATCAGCCACGTCCTGGATATCCGGTTCCTGGTAGTAGTGCGCAAGCACAACTGCATTCTTCTCTTTTTTCAATCGCTCTATCTCTGCGAAAAGATCAAGCGTCGGATCAAGATCGATGTCCAGAAAACCTCTTTGTTCAACTTGCTGTTTCGCCGCGGTGATTGTTGTTGTTTCCATAACCGATTTTTTTGACTTGCTGATTGATTGGGGGAGCAATATTCCTTCAGCTTTCCCGATTTTTCAAATCAATTTTTTTTCTGCGCCCCTTTAGTTCTAATATTAATAATATAATATTTTATAAAAAAGAGTTTATTATTATTACGGGTGTGAATTAGTGGAAAACACATTTTTACAAAATTAGGTTTTCAACGTAATCCACATTTAAAACAGGGAAATCCACATAATGTTCTTCCTCTTTTACTGTGTTTGAGCCTTACAATCCACAATGGTGCAAAAAGCAGTTCTGGAAAACTTGGCCTTAATATTAGCGTAATATTTGTGTGGATTCTGGTCGAACAAATCATGAATTACGGACCGGTACCGGAGTGGCCCAGCCCTGATCAACAACTTCTGTCCCGATAGTTCTATTTCATACTCACGTTTCACACGGGATTATTAACAGTAAAGAGACGATATTCACACGTCGTTGTGGGTAAAAACCCGTTTTTGGATAAGGAAATTTACTAATAACATAAGGACGTGGTATCACTCGAAAGCCTGATTTGTGGAAATCTCTTGCAATTTGGGTGTAAGTAGAATTGCTGAATAACTGCTGGTTTTTGGTTAAAGGGTAGGAAATTTAATGGGTTTAATAGGTTTTAAAGGTTAGGCAGGCTGCTTTTGTCTGGTTAGTTTAACAATAATGCAGGAGCACCGGTAGCTAAGGGCCTCCTGTTCTGATTGTGAAGACTGTCCGAAATGCCATTCCGGCATTTCAGAAATTGAGAGATGTTCAGGCTTTCAGGCAGCTTTTCTTAAGAGGTCTTTGTTCGCCGTTAGTTCGCTTCTTGTTCGACCTTTGTCCGGGCTATTAAAATCCAGGATTATGATCAAAAAAGGGCGCTGGCAATCGTCTGATTTCTCTCTTTTCAATAAAAGCTGACATTCCGGCGGTGGCTTTTATTCAAGCTAGCGTAACCTGCTGGCTATCGCCCTATCGTTGTTATCATGGCCGGTCTTTTCCGTTTAGCGGAAGGTTCTGCATCTTATTGACAGGTTTAGCACTCTTTTATAAGATCAATTCCGGGGCCTGGCTTTAAATCGGCCAGGGGCTACCGGTAAACGGCCATCGAACACGGCTGGAACTTACCGGAAAACCATCGTTTTTCAGCCTTTTCAATCCTCCAAAAGCCTTGAAAAACTTGAGTTTTGGCCGGTTTTCCACAATTTGTTGATAAGCATAATTCCCCTATTTTTGCCATCCGTTTTTTTAACCTTACATATTAATATGTCAGTAATTCAGAACATACAGGAGAAGTATGCAAAACTAATGGCGGTAATCATTGCCGTCGCGCTTATCATTTTCGTCGTAATGCTTGCTTTTGAGAATGGTGGAAGTCTGTTCCGTAGTGGAGACTCTACCGTTGTTGGTAAGATCAATGGTGAAAGTATAGAATACAGTTCGCTCGAAGCAAAGATCAAACAACAGGAAGAAGCTAATAAACAGCAGGGCTATCCCAGCGATATGGCACATGAGCAGGCCGTTGAGCAGACATGGAGCCGTGAAGTAGGAAGGATCGTTCTTGAAACCGAATCTAAGAAATTGGGTATGCAGATCGGTAAGAAAGAAATGGGCGACATATTATATGGTGCAAACCCGCCAGAAGATCTGAAAAGAAACTTTACAGACCCGGCAACTGGCGTTTACAATGCTGCACAGGCCAAACAGCAGATCGATATGATGCTGAAAAGCAAAACTACTCCCAAAGATCAGAAAGCTCAATTCAATCAATACCTGAATTATCTTGAGCTTATCAGGATCAATGATAAATACAATGCTTTATTGCTCAATTCGACAAACTTTCCAAGATGGTTTATTGAAAAGCAAAATGCAGATAACAGCCAGATCGCGAATATTTCGCTGGCCCGCCAGCTTTACAGCAGTGTTCCTGACAGTGCTGTGAAGGTAACTGACAAAGAGATTACTGATTATGTAGGAAAACATAAGGACATGTTTCCCCAGGCTGAGGGCCGCGGAATTTCTTACGTATCATTCAGCGCGCTTCCAACAGCTGCTGACAGCGCAGCTGCACAGGAAAGATTGCTGCAGATGCAACCCGGTCTTGACAGTGCATCAGACGTTCAATCTTATATGGAGAGCCAGGGTAACGACAGGTTTTATAATGGTTTTATCAATGGCGCAAGACTTCAGGTTCCTTCAAAAGAGTCTATCATCAGTCAACCGGTAGGTTCTTCTTTCGGACCTTATATTGACGGTGGAAGTTATTCAATTGCAAAATTGCTGGGTGTAAGAACTCAGGCTGATTCTGTAACTGTTCGTCACATTCTGATCGCAACTGCGCAGCAGGATCAGTCAGGAGCGCTCACGCCGGTAAGAGATACAGTATCTGCAAAAAAACTGATCGATAGCATTCGTACTGCTATTGCGACTGGTTCTAACTTCGATTCAGTTTGCGCAAAACTTTCTGAAGATCCGGGAAGTAAAGACAATGGTGGCAAATATGAGAACATGGTATCCGGGCCACCTTTGGATGTAGCATTCAGTGAATATATCTTCGGACATCCTATAGGTTCAAAAGGAATCGTCAAATCTGTATTTGGTTACCATTATATAGAGATCCTCTCTTCAAAAGGATCTTCGGCAGCATATAAAATTGCTTACCTGAGTGTGCCTATCGAAGCGAGCAACGAGACTGATGGAAATGCAAGTAACGAAGCTTCTCAGTTTGCAAGCAATAGCCGGGATAAAAAATCATTTGATGCAAATGCAGAAAAGCTGCAGGCAAAAGGAATTAATAAAGCCTTTGCGCAGGACATTACTCCAACAGCTTCGCAAATTATGGGACTTGGTTCATCCAGATCATTTGTAAAAGCAATCTATGAAGCAAGCCTCGGTGACGTGGTTGTTTCACCTTCAAAAGTTGGTGATTCGTATGTTGTGGCAGTTGTTACAGAAATAGACGAAAAAGGAACTCAAAGTGCTTCCAAAGCGCGTATGATGGTTGAGCCATTACTGCGCAATCAGAAAAAGGCAGTTGAGATCTCTAAGAAAATTGGAAATATAACAAGCCTGGAAGCTGCAGCAACTGTGATGGGTAATGTGCAGATCGAAACAGCAGACAGTGTACGTTTATCAGGTATTCCTCCTTCCCCGCTTATAGGCTCAGAGCCGAAAGTATTGGGAGCAGCATTTAACCCGGCTAATAATGGAAAAGTTGTAGCTCAGGCAATTCCTGGTAACAGCGGTGTTTATGTTATCAGAGTTAATAATGTTTCTGCTACAGCAGTATCTGATGCAAATGTTGCCGACCAGCGTCAGCAGCGTTATATGCAGGTTAAAATGAGAGGTGCCGGAGCTTATCAGCAAGCACTGATCCAATCAGCTGATATTAAAGATAATCGCGCGAAACTCTTCTGATCGGAAGTAAGGTAAATAAGTAACGGCCCTGTAGCAATACAGGGCCGTTTTGTTTTAAACAAAGCTGTCGCCGGCTTGTTATCTTTGTATTCTAATTCAAACCGATTATGGATCAGCCGATCATTAATAAAGTTGCAGAAAGTGGATTGATCACGATCGACCCTGCAAATTTTCTTCCCGAAGGGGAAACTGCTGTGTTTGATCTGAAAGATTATCTGTTCATGGGTTTGATCCTGAAAGAGAAAGATTTCCGGGAAGCATTAAAAAATCTCGACTGGGAACAATACCGCAGTAAAAATGTAGCGCTGACCTGTACCGCTGACGCCATTATCCCGGTTTGGGCTTATATGCTGGTGGCTTCTTATCTGCAGCCGGTAGCAAGAGAGATCGTAATGGGTGATGAAAAGCAGCTTCAGCGGGAATTGTTTCTGAAAAATATCGCATCAATTGATCCCGGTGATTATTCGGGTAAACGTATTGTTGTTAAAGGTTGCGGAGATATTCCAATTGGTGAGTTCGTTTATATGGAACTGACCAAGATCCTGCGGCCGGTTGCAAAAAGTATTATGTACGGAGAGCCTTGCAGTACGGTTCCTGTCTATAAAGCAAAGAATTAGAAAAGGCGGGCAAAGGATGATCAGAACCATCCTTTTTTTCTGAACATCCAGATCATCCAAACGGGAACAAGTAACATTAAACCGACTGCGATCCAGAATCCGTATTGGTTATGCAGGTAAGGAATGTCATCGAAATTCATTCCGAATATACCACCGATAACTGTTGCCGGTGCAAGCAGGCAGGTTACAATCGCCATCACTTTCATTACTTCATTCAGTCGCAGGTTTACATTACTCACATACAGGTCCTGCATGCTCACCATGATATCACGATAGTTTTCCCCGAGGTCTATCGCCTGAACGATGTGATCATAAATGTCTTTATAATACTTTGTATTCCTGTCGTCCAGCAGATCACTTTCACTTCGTATAATGGCTCCGATCAGATCACGTACAGGAACAGTGTTTCTTTTCAATACGATCAATTCCTTTCTTAACTGATTGATCTTTGCCAGTGAGCGTTTATCGCTTTTCCGGATCACTTCTTCCTCCAATGACTCAATTCTTTCCCCGATCTTTTCCATTACGAGGTAATAATTATCCACGATAAGATCGAGCATTGTATAACACAGATAATCCGCACTTCGCTGGCGGGCTTTACTGGTGCCTAGTTTCAGCCGGTCACGCAGAGGATTGAATACATCACGGTTTGCATCTTCCTGGAAGCTGAGTACGAAATTTTTGCCGAGCACAATGCTGATCTGTTCCTGCTCGACTGTTTGTTTTTCATCGTTATAATATAACATATTCAGCAAACAGAACAGCACGCCATCCACCTCATCCATTTTTGGCCGTTGATTGATACTAAGGATATCTTCAATTAACAGTGGATGGATACCGAATTGGGTTGCCATGGCTTCAATATCGGCTTTTCGAAGACCGTCGATATTTATCCAGGCAATACCGCTGGTTTCCTTGTATTGAAAAGTATCATGCACATCTGAAAGGTTCCTTTCATCAACGTGTTGTGCATCGTACTCATAAACGCAGATAAGAACTTCGGTAGCTTCTGTCCGCTGCGGAATGACAGTCGGGTTTACGGAAAGAATTTCCTTGGTCCGCTGTGTTCCAAAAAGAACAGGCAGGTACAGATAGCGAAGATATTTTTCCGGGTTCAGCTTGACATTCATTCAAGAAAGTTATGAAAAGAAGGAATACGACCGGCCGGTATAAAACTCAAAAAATTTTCTTAAAGCGGAAACCCGGCTAAACCATGATGCCTGTGCAGGGTCAAAAGATAAATATTCGGTATGAAAAAGATATTCTTATTAATGTTTCTTGCTGTTGGTATAAGTTTTTATGCCGGTGCGCAACGGGTTCAGATAAGATTGGATTTTCCGGCCTATATGTCTGTTAGAGCTGCGGGGCCAGCGCCTTTCAGGGGTGCGGTATGGGTTGGCCCGCAATGGAGATGGCAGTCAGGAAGATATGTAGCAGCTCCCGGATATTGGTCCAGGCCTCAAAGACACAGATCGATGTGGGTTGAAGGCTACTGGCGTCATTCCCGCCGGGGCTATGTGTGGGTTCCCGGATACTGGAGATAGGCTTTTTTCATTGTGTTTGTATATGGCCTGCCATTTATTGGCAGGCTTTTTATATGTATAAGAGAATGTAAGTGCATACGTTGAACCAACAACACAAAATACTGTCATTCCTGGTGTTATTTCCGCAATCATTCCGCGAGCTGAAGCGCAATGATCCGTTGCGCATGGCCGGAGCAACTGCATTTTTCACAACGTTTGCTTTGCCGCCGATCCTGATCATTCTTTTCCAGTTATTCAGTTTGTTTTTAAGCAGGAAACTGGTGGGCTCGCAGATGCGGGACATTCTTTCTTCCACACTCGGTACGGCCGGCGCCGAACAAATCCGGATGACGACCCGGGGTTTCAGAAGTCTTGTTACTAACTGGTATATCGCCATCATTCTTTTTGTATTTCTGCTCTTTGTTGCCACCACATTATTTCTTGTGATAAAAAATACACTGAATGATATATGGCATGTAAGGGTGAAGGATAAGCCCGGCTTTTTATTTGGTTTAAAAAATCGTGCGCGATCGTTTGGTGCAATTATGCTTGCCGGAATACTTTTCCTGGCTAGCATTGTCATTGACAGCTTTGAAGTTTTTGCAGGAAGATATATTACACGGATCTGGCCGGATGGAGGATATTTTTTTACCGGTATGATCAATGAATTGCTGGGTGCGGTTGTCGTATCGGTATGGTTTACGATCCTGTTCCGTTATCTGGCAAATGCGCATCCTTCATGGAAGGTATCGATGGTAGGGGGTGTGATAACGGGTATTTTATTTTCTCTTGGGAAAAACTTATTGGCATTCATAATGAGGCATAGTAATCTTGATAATTTATATGGCGCTTCTGCTTCAATAGTGCTGATCCTTCTTTTTGTATTTTATTCTTCTTTTATCCTGTATTTCGGTGCGTGTTTTATCAGGGTCTATGCGGAGGCGATCAGGCATCCCTGGCAAACAGCGAGAAAAGCATATCGGTATCAATTTTCGGAATTAAAGGATGAAGGATAGTCAGAGCTTGCCGAATAATAGCAGGTTTCCGGTGAAGAGTTTGAGAAGTTAGACAGGCTGCGTTTATCTGATCAGTTTTTAATAAGAATGGCGGGGTACCGATATCTCCTGCATTATTATCTCTTACAAACCGGGGCATTAACCTATGAAACCGCTCAAACTTTTCACCAGATCCCCCGGTTATTCAGCAACTCCAGGTTAATTCCCGGCTTCATAAATATCCCCTTGAGAATCGAGGATTTCCCTGTATTTATTAAAGAGCTTGCTTTTTGAAATAAAACCGACGAACCTCTTGTTCTTATCCAATACAGGAAGATACCAGCTTTGTGTGATATCAAACTTTTCCATCACCAGGTGCATATCCTGATCTTCACTCAGAACATCGGCAGGTTTTTTCAGCAACTTTTTGATAGATGTTTTGTCAAAAAGTTCCGGTTGAAATAGGAGTTGCTTGATATCATTTAATTCAATGATACCGACGAAACGACGTTTTGCATCGTGAACAGCGAAGATGTTCCGTTCACTTTTTTTGATGATATCAACAAGATCGCGGAGTGTTTTGTCCAGGGAAATGCTGTCGTATTTCTCCTGCAGCATTTCGGAGAGCTGTATGGACGTGAGAATATTTTTTTCTTTTTTATGTGTGAAGATCTGCCCTTCTTTTGCAAGCTTCCGGATCTCCATGGAAAAAGGGTCATAACTTTTTACAATAAAAAAGGAGATGGAAGACACGATCATCAGTGGAATGAACAGTTCATAGCCATTGGTGATCTCGGCAATAAGAAAGATTGCGGAAAGAGGACAATACATTACGCCACTTAAAACGCCGGCCATACCTACAAGACTGAAATTTCCTTCCGGGATCTTTACCCAACCGGTGTTGTTTAATAGTTTCGAAAAGAAAAAACCAAGATGGGAGCCGGTAAAGAGAGACGGGGCAAAATTACCGCCATTACCGCCGCTTCCTACAGTTACTGCAGCAGACAATGGTTTAAGCAGAACAATGAGCCCGGTGAAGATCACGAGGGACCAGTTTTCCTGGAAGTAGGAAAGTAAAGCGGTATTGTCATTGATCTCACCAGGGGTATTGTTGGCAAGCAGAGCGATGCTTTCATAGCCTTCACCAAAAAGTGGTGGAAAAAGGAAATACATCGCCATCAGGATCATGCCGCCGATGATTGCCTTGGTGAAAACACTGATCTTCCAGTCGTGAATGCGCGTTTCTGCACCTTTAAAAACCCGGGCATAATAACGGGAGATGAATCCCGCGAGTATGCCAAGCATTATATAATACGGAACATTTCTATAGTTGAAGTTTTCTTTCAGGACAAAATTGAAGAGAAAGGATTCTTTGAGGATGATCTTTGAACAAAGCGCGCCAACAACGGATGAAATTATAAGCGGGATGAAATAGCTGACAACGATGGCTTCTGTTAATAATACCTCTATGGCGAAAATCACGCCGGCGATCGGTGCGTTAAAAACAGCAGCAATACCTGCGGCTGCTCCGCAACCAATAAGCAAAGTACGTTCGCGGTAATTCAGATCACTTATGCGGGCTGTGTTGGATCCAATTGCAGAGCCGGTAGCTACAATAGGCGCTTCTAATCCGGCGGAACCACCGAGACCTACTGTCAGCGAACTGGTGATCATATGCAGGTAGGTATGTTTCAACGGAATGAACGATGACTTTCTTGCAATCGCGCGAAGCACCATTGCGATTCCTTTTTCAATATGAGACTGAAAAAATAACCGGATAACCAATGCGGTCAACACAAGGCCAATAACAGGAAACAGCAGAAAAGCGAAGCGGCTGACATGTATTTCCCGGATCCACACCTGCAGGTAATGAACGGTGGATTTAAGTAATACGGCGGCGAGGCCGGAAAAGAATCCCGTAAGTGTTGCAACCAGCATGATATATTGAACGCGTGTCAGACGGGTGCGCAAAGAGTGGATGATGAACTGGTATGCTTGCTTTATTGGCCGCATGTAAAGAGATTCTTTAGAAATGGTGCAATGGCTTTGGCGTCATCCGGGGAATGAGAAATCGGGTTCTGGTCATAGCAATTTTTTTGCTATTTCGAGGTCTTCCGGGGTATCTATGGCAACGCTTTGAAAAGCGACTTCAGCCATTCGTATGCTTACTCCATTTTCGAGGTAGCGTAATTGCTCCAGTTTCTCTACTCGTTCGAGTGTACCGGCTGGCCAGCTTGTGAAATCGAGCAGCGATTGCTTGCGGAAAGCATATACGCCAATATGAAGAAAGTGAGGTGCTTCAATAGTGGTATTGGCTATATAAGGAATAGGGCTTCTGCTAAAGTAAAGCGCATCCATGTATTTGTTTACGACCACTTTTACTTCGCTGACGTTTTGTGCGTCGTTGATCTCTGTCATTTTTCTCATGAGGGATCCCACTTTCACAGAGGGATCATCGAACAGGCGGACGAGTTTTTCGAGTGGCTCTTTCTTTACGAAAGGTTCGTCACCCTGAACATTAACGACCACATCTACGTCCATATTTTCGATGGCTTCGGCAATCCGGTCACTTCCGCTTTCGTGCTCGCCGGTGCTCATTACAGCTTTTCCTCCATGGGAAATAATTTCGTTATAGATGATGTCACTGTCTGTTACAACCACTACATCGTGGAAAAGTCCGGTGGCAACGGTTGCATCATAGGTAAAGCGGATAACGGTTTTATTTCCAAGTTGCTGCATCAGTTTAGCTGGAAAGCGGCTGGCGGCATAGCGGGCGGGTATCATTGCGATGATCTTCATGGTAGCAAAAGTAACTAACCACAGGGGATTGGCCGAATTGGGCTTCGTTTCCAGGGCGGGGCGGCGGGGCGCGATTAATGGGTTGAGAGGTTTTGCCTAGGTTGGATGACAGACCTGACGATGGTATTTACGCCGTTTTCGGATGATTTAATAATGATGTTTTGAATAAAGCTGCGACCCCGGACAGGGTAGTTTTCTTTTTCCCCGGAAGAATCCATGTTACCCGGATTTAAATCCGGGGCTGGCCATCAGCCATTGGATTCACGCGGCTATTCCAGCTTCTGAAATGGCTTTTTCAATAAGCCCACAAAATCTTCGTCTTTCTCGTTCGGATAGTATCTGTCCAACCCATACCTGATCTGTGCGATATCCAATTTCCGGAAGGTTCCAAACAACCGGTCCCAAACAGAGAATACTGCACCATAATTACTATCCGTATAAGGTTGCTTCCAGTGATGATGGACCTTATGCATATTCGGAGAGATCAGTACATAGCTCAGTAAACTATCCAAGCTCTTTGGCAAACGGATATTCGCATGTGTAAACGCGGTTGCCAGCACAACCAGGGTTTGATAGATCATGACACTATACATAGGTGCACCGGAAACAAATATCAACAACAGGAAAAAGATCCCCCGCAAAAGACTGTCTCCGGGATGATGCCTCAGCCCCGTTGTAACATCAACATTGTTATCGCTATGATGTATTAAATGAAATCTCCACAACACGCGGTTCTTATGCATCACAAAATGTACCAGCCAGCTGCTGAGATCGAGTGCCAGTACACCGATAAGAATGGTAACAGGTGTATTCGCGTCGGACCAGTACACCAGGCCAAAATCAGCCGCTTTACACCAATCAGAAAGTTTAACGATCAGGATAGCCAGCAGCGTATGAATGATAAGATGAATAACAGTAAAACCAAAATTCACTGAAGCGTGCCGGAGTTTATTCTTCTTATACTGCATAGGAAGCAGCGGAATGGCGCCTTCAATGACCCAGAAGATCAACAGACCACCAACAAGAATGGCCATTCGCTCAAGCGGACGCTGTTCGAGATTGGAAAAATATTGGATGATACGATCCATAGCAAGCGATATTATCCAGTAAGTTACAAAAACTAATCCGTCATAATCAGTTCTGGTCTGACTTATAACGGCGGCTTAATTTCGTAATTGCAATGCGTACAACTATACACGTCTTCTGCTTCAAGAATTCTTTTTCCCAGGAAGAAAGCCATCAGGGATTCCAGCCAGGACGAGGGTTTCCGGTCGATCCTTTTTACAAAGAACAAAGGTTGCAATCCGCAGCCGGGACAATGCGTCTGAACAATATCAGCAGCCTGCGCGCGGATCAATGCTTCATGAGCGTTATCAAACTGCCATTCGGAAACCATGAGCTTGATCCCTTCTGTGCCATACGAAAGAACGGGGTTTACTGTAACCGAATGCTCGTCCTTCAGCCAGCTTTCAATACCCTCTTCTTTCAACAACCCCATGTCTATATGAGCCGGAACATAGTTGTCATATGAACGGAGGGGAACAAACTTCATACACGTAATTTACAAAAAAACAGGGTTGACGTACCGGAACACCGGTGCATCAACCCTGTAAAAAACGGTGTGAAAATCTTATTGATTCAACATCAACGGCATAACCAGCATCAGCAATTCTTCATCTTCATCCTGATCGGTTGGTTTGATCAGGCCGGCTTTTGTGGGCGTTGACAATTCCATGTTCACCTCTTCGCCATCAGCGGCACTAAGCATCTCGATCAGGAATTTCGCATTAAAAGCGATCATCAGATCCTCGCCATTGTACTGGCACTTCATTCTTTCGTTGCCCTCAAAGCTGAAGTCAACATCCTGTGCCGCCAGCTGCAGTTCACTTCCACTGATATTCAAGGCAACCTGGTTAGTGCTTTTATTACTGAAAATGCTTACGCGGCGAAGCGCGCTCTGAAAGTCTGATTTATTAACAGTAAGCCTGTAAGGGTTATCTGCAGGAATTACCACTTTGTAATCGGGGAAACGTGCGTCAATCAGCCGGCAGCTCATCTGCGTTGTGCCGTGCGTCACAAATAAGTGATTGCTGTTATAGCTGATGGTCAGTTCATCACTATTCGCGGGGATCGCTGTTTTGAGAAGGTTCAGCGGTTTACGCGGAACGATGAACGTATCTGTTTTTGGGCAGCTGACGTCTTTTCGTTTATAACGGACCAGGCGATGTGCATCTGTTGCCACACATTGCATTCCTTTTTTATCTAATTCAAAAAACACGCCCGTCATTGCAGGGCGAAGATCATCCGAGCTTGTTGCAAATAATGTTTTGCTGATCGCCGTGATCAGCGCGGAAGCAATGACGGTAAATGAGGTGGTATCGTCGGCAGCGGGCGCTTTCGGGAAATTGTCCGGATTTTCACCCATTACTTTATACTTACCATTATCGCTGGTGATCTCGATCGCAAAGTTTTTGTCGATATTAAAGGTCAACGGCTGATCCGGAATATTTTTAAGAGAATCCAACAGGATTTTGGCAGGAATACACACTTTCCCGCTGTCCTTCGCCTCAATATCCAATTGTATCCGCATTACGGTTTCCAGGTCAGTAGCCACAACCGTAAGCTTGTTTTTTTCTACTTCAAAAAGAAAATCTTCAAGGATTGGTAAAACGGTATTGGCATTGATCACACCGGAAATATGCTGCAATTGTTTTAAAAGAGAAGAGGAGGAAACAATAAACTTCATCGTACAATTCGTTTGGGCGAAACTACTGATTTTTAATATATCCTAATACTTAGTTGTCCACCCTTTATTCGTTATCCGTTGCCCGTTGTCCGTTGTCCGAAAAGCAGTAAATGGTGATCAAAAATGCGTCAAATCCTTGTATTCCGGGCAACGGACAACGGGCAAAGGACAATGCTCCCCCGGTCATCGGCCAGGGAAACAAAATGAGCGGATTTTCCTACGCAAACGCGTATCTTTCAGGCACCCAAATCTTGTGCTGAATATGTTAGAGAAACTCTTTGGTTGGGGGAAAAAAAAGCCGGCCTCCCCGCCGGAAACGGTGATCCCTTTTGGCCGCTATTCGGATAATAATAAACCCGTATCTAAAGTGAACCGCTGGACGGATGCCGATAACTTTTTTAAGGAAAAAAAGTATCCGGAAGGGCTCGACGCATTCTTTGAATATCTCAGAGATGATAATGCACAGAACGTTGTATACGAACGCAGCGGCGGCGAAGGAAGATTTGAATTCTACCAGGGTTCCAAGATCGTCCGCGGTATATTTGATAGCAGCCAGCTGAAAGCGGAGGTAACGCTTGCCAAAATGCCGCAGCCGTCAGTACCCGTGATGAGACGCCTGCTGGAAATGAACTTCAGTCTTTATTACAGCCGCTTTGCGCTGGATAATGACCGTCTTTGCATGCGTTTTGACAGCCATATCGAAGCAGCCAATCCAAGCAAACTATACTACGGATTAAAAGAGCTTTCGACAAAAGCAGATAAGCAGGATGATCTGCTTGTTCAGGATTTTGCCGTTCTTCAAACCGCCGACAGCGAACACGTAATAGAGATTCCTCTGGCCGAAAAGGAGATCAAATATGAATATATGCAGAAATGGATCGGGCAGACGCTCGATACCATCACGGGCCTGGATACAGACAAATTCTCCGGAGGCATTGCATACATGTTACTCTCGCTGGTCTATCGCGTGGACTTTCTGGTCACTCCCGAAGGCAAATTGCTGAATGACCTCGAAAAGATCGCAAATATCTATTTCAGAAAAGACGAGAGACCCGCGGTAGAAAAAAACCGTGACATGATCGAAGAGTTCCGTAAACTGAAAGCAAAAAGCAAAGACGAGATCTTCAGCTATCTGTTCAGATCCAAATACACTTTTTCCATCGTTGCCCCGCAGAATTATAAAGCTGTTGCAGATTCGATCCACGGAGCAAACCAAAGCATGGTATGGTACAGGGATAATCATTATCCGCTTATTGCCGCGCAGGTAACAGAATATGGAATTTCGTATTGTCAGTACTCCTATAGCTTACCGAAGGTGATCTCTGAACTTTTCCTGCTGTACATGCAGATCAATTACAGCGATTATTTTGCTGCATTGGGTAATAAACGTGTTTATTATAATCCGGCGAATAACCACTTCGATAATGAAGCCATCGTCGAACGGATACGTTCTATCCAGGAAAAATGGAAGGACAAATATCCGAACATGGATTATAAAGTACAGAATCTCCGTTTCGATAACGTAGTAAATTTCAACCAGACATTTACTACGGAACTGGAGTTCCTGAATATGGAAAGCAAGTAAGATTTGTGAAGACAACAAAAATTTCTCCTGATGGACGCGCAGCAAATTATTGAACAATATCAGAATGCAATAATCCAGATTGCCACCGGTACAGGTACCGGCACGGGCTTTTATGTAAAAGAATTCGACATAATTGTAACCAACGATCACGTGGTTGCTGAAAATGCAGAAGTAACCGTTGCCGGCAAAATGTTCGACAAGGCATTGACCCGCGTTTGGTATACAGACCGCAAACATGATCTGGCTTTTCTGGAAATTCCTCAGGGGCTAATACTTCCGGAAGTAAGGCTGGGACATTATGAAAAAATGAAAGATGGCGACCAGGTTGTTGCTATCGGTCATCCTTACGGATTAAATTATACAGCAACTCAGGGTGTGATCTCTAAAGTGGACCGCATCCGCGACGGGCTGAAATTTATACAGATCGATGCAGCCATCAACCCGGGAAACAGTGGCGGCCCTTTGGTGAACTATGATGGTGAAGTGATCGGGGTTAATTCATTTGTCATCCGCGGAGGCGATAATCTTGGCTTCGCCTTGCCGGTTAATTATCTCCGGGAAGCACTGCAATTATACAGCCCGAATCGGGGACTGGCATCCACCAGGTGTTTCAGTTGCGGATTCCTGGTAACAACATCCAATATAGACTCTACCAAATATTGCCCAAGCTGCGGAACAGAAGTAAAGCTTCCCGAAATTCCGGAAAAAGAAGTAGAACCAGTTGGCGCAGCAAAAACAATTGAAGAGATCTTAAAAGATCTTGGTAAAAATGTACGCCTCTCACGCGAAGGAGCAAATAGCTGGAGCGTGAAAGAGGGTTCCGCCAGGATCAAGATCGCATATAATCCTGAAAACTTCTTTGTAGCAGGAGATGCTTATCTCTGCCAGATGCCAACAGATCCGGCGAAAATAAAACCACTTTATCAGTTTCTTTTGCAGGAAAATTATCGCATCAGCGGAATGGTATTAAGTTGTATGAAACAGAACATCGTATTAAGCTGCATCATGTATGATATGGATATGACAAAGGAAAATGGCGCAGAGTCTTTCCGCAACCTGTTTCAGCAAGCTGACTACTATGATGATTTTCTGAAAAAAGAATACGGCTGTGTTGACCGCCTGGAAGAATAGGTTTAAGAATAGTAACATCAATGAAGTTACTGATATCTTAAAACTATTGTTATGTACAAGAAACAGTTGACAAAAGAGCAGGCTTTGCAAAAACTGCGTCACTATTGTGCTTACCAGGAACGCAGCCATAGTGAAGTCAGAGATAAATTATACCAGCTTGGGGTTTGGAAAAAGGATCATGATGAAATTATCGCATCACTGATTGAAGACAATTATCTGAACGAGGAGCGGTTCGCCATAGCATTGGCCGGAGGCAAATTCCGCATGAAAGAATGGGGTCGTGTAAAGATCCGTTACGAGCTGAAGCAAAAACAGGTTAGTGAGTACTGTATCAAAAAGGCAATGAAAGAAATAAAAGAAGATGATTACCTGAAACTTCTTGAAAAACTTGCAGCGGAAAAATATGCCACCCTAAAAAGTGAACAATACCTGGTAAGAAAGAAAAAGACGCAGGATTTTCTGATGCAAAGAGGCTTTGAACCAGCGTTGATCACAAGAATATTAAATGAACTTACGGGGGGTTAAGCTGTTACATTTACAATCAATTAATTCGCTTATATGTCTTCTCTTACTATCAGTATTATTCAAACAAGCCTTCAGTGGGAGAACAAGGCAGCGAACCTTGCAATGCTTGAGCAGAAGATCATGGCAATAGAGGAAAAGACAGAGATTGTTATTTTGCCGGAAATGTTCAGCACAGGTTTCAGCATGCGTCCGGAAGCGCTTGCTGAAAAGATGCAGGGTGAAACGATTGCCTGGATGAAACGCATTTCAGCCGCAAAGCGCGTCATTCTGACCGGCAGCATTATTATAGAAGAAGAGGACAAATACTATAACCGGCTTGTCTGGATGTTGCCCAATGGCCAATACGGCATCTATGATAAACGTCATCGGTTTGCCTATGCAGGTGAAGACGATCACTACTCTGCGGGATCAAAACGCCTGATCGCTTCTGTAAAGGGATGGAAAATAAACCTGCTGATCTGTTATGATCTCCGGTTCCCTGTTTGGGCAAGACAGCAGTCGCAGCCGGAAGGGCCGGAATATGATCTGCTGGTATATGTTGCAAACTGGCCGGAGCGCCGTAATCATGCATGGAAAACTTTATTGCAGGCGAGAGCCATCGAAAATCAATCTTTTGTTATCGGCGTAAACAGGGTTGGAGAAGATGGTAACGGGATTTATCATAGTGGAGACAGTATGGTCGTTGATGCCATGGGCGAAGTGCTCTATCAAAAGAAAGATGATGAGGACGTGTATACATTTACATTGGAAAAAGAACAGCTCGGATCTGTCCGCGGCAAGCTACCGTTTCTCAAAGATGCTGACGGATTTATGTTGATGAATGACTGATCTAATGCCGGGCATTTCCCATCTTATTTTCATTGATCAATTGCATTGTTTTCTCCAGCTTGTAGTCGATGCCTTTTCTTACAGCCTCGACACTTGGTAAAGCTGCAATCTCCGGCTGAACGCCTTTTCCGTTCTTCGGCGCATTTTTGTCAATAACGAGACGGAAAAGCGGCAACCTGAACCGGACGCCAGTATTCGGCAAAGTCATATCCGGGATCAGCCATGCGGAATTACCATACGCTCCACCACCGGTTTCCTCACCAACCAATGTTACGTTGGACTGATCTTTTACCGCACTTGCAAACAGCGTTGTGGCAGAAAAAGAATTACCACCGATGAGGACATAGGTTTGTCCGTTAAAATGATTTTTTTTCCGTGGCCTGAACGCATGACGTTCATAATACCTGAAATGATATTTATTGTCCTTGCCCTTATGCGCAAACAAGGTCATGAACATGCGATTGAAAAAATCGTTATCGATATAACGGCTGTATGTTTTTCGTTTTTTCACCGCATATAAAGAGTCGGCAACTTTAAAAGGGTGGTCAGCAATAAACTTAGTCAGCAATGTTGAATTCGTAACGCTGCCGCCGCCATTTCCTCTTACGTCAATGATCAGGTTCTGAATATCGTTTTTCCGGAGTGCCCTGAATGACTGACGGAAGAATTTTTTCAGACCATAGCCACGACCAAATGAATTCAGGTCCATCATTGCCACATGCGTTGTCGTATCGATCTTTAACAAGCGAACGGAATTCTTTCGCATCTGTTTTCTTTCCTTGCGGGAAGGCTGCGGCATCGGTCTCACAGGAAAGGCCTGCGCCCGCGCCATTGTATCCGCCACCGGTCTGTATGGCCTGATCTGCATTACACCCGATCTGCCCGCACTGTCAATAAAGCCGATCTGATAAGCTGCGGGATAGCCAAAGAGTGTGCTGTAAAGTGAACCGAAGTAACCTCGGTTGCTTAAGATCTGATATTTATTTGTAAGATTATATCCGTCAGTACCGATATAGGAAAACAGTGTATCTACGAGACGATTCATTGGCATACCGTTGATACTCGTGATAATGGTGCCCCGCTTCAAAATGGAATCCCGACGGTTGAGATTTGCGGCAACTACCGCCGTATCCTGCCAGATCTTAAGGCTTAACGGAAACACCCGCCCGATCCGGACAGTATCCTGGTATTTTGAATATGCTTTTGATGGCCGGACGGAAGTATGCCCGCAATTGATCTTTGCTGTAACGTAAGCAAGCACTTTTCTGAAATCAGGTTCGGTCAGTGAGTCATTCAATTGCTGACGGCCTTTTTCAAAAAAGTAGTCCATACTGTCTTTACCCGTATACCAATAAAGACCGGGATGTGCTTCTTCGAGGGTCTGCCGGTAAATGGAGAAATCCTTCTGCAGGGCTTCCGGCGAATATTTTCTGTTTGGAGAAAAGGAAGATTTTGCGACGCCACATCCTGTGATGACAGTCAGAAGATATAAGATCAGCAGGTGCCGCATAATTGGATCTACAGGGTTAGATTAGAATGTCATTTTAGCTATTATTTCCCATAACCGCAATAAAAACAGCCGGATTTTAGGTAATACCGGGCAAAACACTGGCTTTTGCCCGGTAAAAGTATTTTGGGATTGCTGAATAACAGCAGGTTTCTGTGAAACGTTTCAAAGGTTAGACCGGCTGTGTTTACCTGATCGGTTTAATAATAATGCAGGAACGATGGCTGCTGCAGGCTTTTTGTATTGACCGGTTCACCATGCTTGTAGCAAACTGTCATCCGGCCGACTGCCCGAACCTCTTCAACCTGTTAAACGGCCAACGCATATCAGCACCTATTTATTTGGCATTGAGGTGATTCCAGCCCTGTGCGGTAATTGCATGCTGGCCGCCACCTTTGGTGATGATATGTGAACCCTGCTCAGGCCCGGTCATATACCCGATCACACTGATCTGTTCATTCAACACAAGCTTATCATATTCTGCCTGTGGAATGGTAAACAGCAATTCATAATCTTCACCGCCACTCAGCGCGCAGGCGGTAGGGTCTATCTCAAATTTAAAGGCCGCCATTTTCATATCCTCCGAAATAGGGACTTTATCTTCATAGATCACGCAACCGAGGTTACTGTCTTTGCAGATATGCAGTATTTCAGAGCTAAGGCCGTCGCTGATGTCCATCATCGATGTTGGGGTGATCTCAGCACCCGCGAGAAATTCCACGATATCTTTTCTTGCTTCCGGCTTCAGCAAACGGCCGATCACATAGGTTTCACCTTCCAGGTCCGGCTGTACATCCGGACTTTCGCGGAAGATCTTTTTTTCTCTTTCGAGGAATAAAAGGCCAACATAAGCGGCGCCCAGATCACCGCTTACACAGATCAGGTCTCCTTTCTGTGCGGTACTTCTTTTTACATATTTATCAGGATCGACCTCACCGATTGCAGTCACAGAAATGATAAATCCTTTTTGGGAGGATGTTGTATCTCCGCCAACGAGATCGACGCCATAAGCGGCGCATGCGGCATAAACGCCTTCGTAAAACTCATCCAGCGCTTCGAGGCTGAAACGATTACTGATTGCAAGGCCGATGATGATCTGGGTCGGTGTCGCATTCATCGCATAGATATCGCTCAGGTTCACCACTACGCTTTTATAGCCAAGATGTTTGAACGGCGTATACATAAGGTCAAAATGTACGCCTTCCACCAGCATATCGGTTGTAACTACTGTTTGCTTGCCAAAATGATCAATCACGGCGGCGTCATCACCCACGCCAAGTAAAGACGATGCATTCTGCAGTTCAATATTTTTTGTAAGATGATCGATCAACCCAAATTCTCCAAGAGAAGAAATCTCTGTACGTTCCATACAATCGCTTTAAAATTGAACAATGTGCAAATAAACGGATGATCCGGTTATTTAAGGTCTTTCCGCTGGTTAATGATATCCAGCATTTCATCATGGATCTTTCCGTTAGTTGCGAGAATACGATGCCGGTAGGGAGAATACCTGTTTCCGTCGAAATCAGTCACACGGCCACCGGCTTCTTCCACCATCAGGAAACCGGCCGCGCTATCCCAGGCTTCCAGTTTATGTTCATAAAATCCATCAAATCTGCCGCAGGCAACCCAGCAAAGATCAATAGCCGCCGAACCGAGTCTTCTTACCGGAACGCCCTGGCGGATAAACCGGTCGAACACTTCCAGCGGTCCGTTCGGTGAATTGATATAGGTATAAGGAAATCCGGTTACAAGGCATGAATGGATGGCCGAAGATTCTTTGCTTACCTGTATCGGCTGGTCATTCAGTGTTGCCCCGGCTCCTTTTTCTGCAAGGAAAAATTCGTTCAGATGCGGGTTATACACTGCACCCAGTATCATTTCACCATCTTTTTCAATTCCAATAGAAACACAATTGATGGGAATCCCGTGTGCAAAATTGATGGTGCCATCGATAGGGTCAATGATCCATTTGTAATTGGAGTCCTGTATAATTTCTCCGGCTTCTTCACTTAACACATAATGTTCGGGAAAACGTGACCTGATCACGGCAAGGATCGCCTTTTCGGCCGCATGATCCGCCTCTGTTACCGGGTTATTGACGCCTTCCTTATTCGTTATCTTGAATTCTTTCTGAAAAAAGCGCTGCACTTCCGCCGCGCCGGCTTTGGCAGCCTCGATGAGGGTTGTTTTAAGCATGCGCAAAGATAAGATTCGTTGTCCGTTGTCGGTTGTCCGTTAGCTGCGGACTGTTATTTCTGTGAGATCTTTCAGGGCAAAGGATCAGCCATTGACGATCTTCATCATTTCTTCCGGATATCGCAGTCCGGAAGCGATGCCCTTTGGTGAGATCTCATCAATAGCCGCAAGGTCTTCGGGAGTAAGTGATACGTTCAGTGCACCGGCATTTTCTTCAAGATAAGACACGCGCTTGGTGCCGGGTATCGGGAAGATATATTCTCCCTGCGCCATCACCCAGGCAAGGGCGAGTTGAGAAGCTTTGCAACCTTTTTGCTCCGCCAGTTCTTCCAGTTTTTTTACCAGATCGAGGTTTTTCCGGAAGTTTTCACCCTGAAACCGGGGTGAAAAGCGGCGGTAATCATTTGGCTCAAGGTCTTCGAATTTCTTAAACTGGCCCGTCAGAAATCCACGGCCCAGCGGACTGTATGCCACGAATGCAACGTCGAGCGTCTTACAGGTCAGCAGCATTTCATCTTCGGGATCCCGGCTCCAGAGCGAATATTCGGTTTGAACGGCCGACACGGGAAATGCGCTATGCGCCTTCCGCAATGTTTCCGGTGATACTTCGGACAGGCCGATGCCGTTTATTTTTCCTTCTTTCACCAGTTGCCCCATGGCGCCAACCGTTTCTTCGATCGGCACATCAGGATCTTTGCGATGCAGGTAATAAAGATCGATCATATCCGTACCGAGGCGTTTCAGGCTCCCTTCAACGGAGGAACGTACATATTCGGGCCGGCCATTGATACCTCTTTTTGCAGGATCATCCGGGTCGCGCACGATCCCAAACTTGGTGGCAATTGTTACCGCCCGGCGATGCTTTTTTAATGCCTTTCCAACCAATTCCTCATTGGTGTAGGGGCCGTACATATCAGCGGTATCCCAAAACGTGATGCCCAGTTCTATCGCCCGGTCAAGCACCTTCAGCGATTCAACGTCATTTTTTGAACCGTAAAAATCGCTCATGCCCATACAACCCAGACCTAAAGCCGAGGCCACAAGCCCCTGCGAGCCTAATTTGTTATTTTTCATGCCATTTTTTTTGAATAAAATAATTCGCTTTTGTAAATGTCAGCGGCTGCGCAAGCTCCGGACCAGCAAAAACAAGGGACTGCAGAAATGGTCTTTACCAGATGCGAAAGAGTTATGCCCGGAGTCCGTGCAAGGTATTTGCCGCTCTGTACCGAACTTATGCATGCGCCGGGATTCATCACAGTGCAAAGCGCATGTAGTTCAAGATAACAGATAGTTTCTGTGAATGTTCATCCGGTTTCTCTTTCTTTGCATTAACTGTCAAAATTACTGTTTGATGGACCTGTCGATCGTCATAGTCAATTACAATGTAAAATATTTTCTTGAGCAGTGTCTCTTCTCTGTACAAAGAGCTGTGCAGGGAATAGAAGCTGAGATCATTGTAGTGGATAATAAATCGACAGACAACAGCATTGCTTATCTCGGGCCAATTTTTCCATCCGTCCGTTTTATTGCAAATAAAGAGAATCTCGGATTCGCTCAGGCATGTAATCAGGGCTTATCTGTTTCTTCGGGAAAGATTATTTTATTCCTGAATCCTGATACGATCCTACAGGAAGATTGTCTGCAGAAATCAATCACCTGTCTGGAATCAAGACCCCAGGCGGGCGCGCTCGGAATAAAAATGCTTGATGGAAGCGGAAGATTTTTGCCCGAGTCAAAACGGGCATTTCCTTCGCCTGTAACCTCTCTTTATAAACTAAGCGGTCTTGCAAGATTGTTTCCCCGCTCAGCGGTCTTTGCCAAATATCATCTGGGTAATCTGGATGAAGACCATGATCATGAGGTGGATGTTCTTGCAGGGGCCTATATGATGGTCAAAAAAGAGGTGCTCGATCAGATCGGGTCTTTTGACGAAACGTTTTTTATGTATGGAGAAGATGTTGATCTCAGCTATCGCATACAAAAAGCGGGGTTTACCAATCATTATTTTGCCGGGAGCAGTATCATTCATTTCAAAGGAGAGAGCACGCGGCGGGGAAGTATGAACTATGTGCGCATGTTCTATAATGCAATGAGCATTTTTGTCCGGAAACATTATGGCGGAAAAAAAGCAGGTATATTCAACCTGTTCATTCATATTGCTATCTGGATAAGAGCCGGGCTTTCTGCGCTGACTGCTTTCATTCGCCGCATTGGCCTTCCTCTGATCGATGCATTCCTCATCCTTCTTTCATTCCTTGTGATGAAAGCCGTGTGGAACAGTTATGTTAAGATCAATACACAATATGAAACAAGGATTCTCTGGATAGCATTTCCCGCTTTTACGTTTGTATACCTTATCGCGGCTTATTATGCCGGCCTGTATGACAGATGGTATAAAACTTCTGAACTGATACGTTCAACGCTTATTGCCACCACCGTTTTGCTGGCGGGATATTCACTGCTTCCTGAAGATCTTCGTTTTTCAAGGGGTATTGTTTTATTCGGGGCAATACTGGCTTTTGCAGCGATAAATATTCTGCGACAGATACTGGCGCGCACCAATGTGTTCATAAAGGGAAATGACCGGGAATCGAATGCAAATACGATCATCATTGGAACAAAAGAAGAGTTTGAAAATTGTAAATCAATATTGAAAGATGCCGGTGCGGAGCAAAAAGTGATCGGTCGCATTGCTGTTGAATCAAACGACGAAAATGCTATCGGAAAATGGTCATCACTGGATCAGCTGGTGAAATCAGTTCCAATCGGGGAGATGATCTTTTGCCAGGGTTATCTGCAGTTCAGGGACATTGTGGATTTTTTGCCCCGGTTGAATAAAACGGTCAGGGTGATGATCCATGCGGCCGGCAGCGGAAGTATTGTTGGCAGTAAATCCGGAAAAAGCGCAGGTGAATCACTTTCCGGAGAGAAAGGGTTTGCTCTTGCTGATCCGAATATCCGAAGATTAAAAAGATTGCTTGATGTGGGTGTTGCTGTTTTAGGGATCATCACTTTTCCTGTTCAGCTATTCCTGGTAAATAAGCCGTTCAGTTTTTTTGTTAACTGCGCAACAGTTATTGCGGGCAAAAAGACCTGGATCGGATATAGTGCATCCGGATCATCTTTGCCGAAACTCAAAATGGGAATTCTTTCCAGCAACGGATTACCGGTTGACAATAAGCAAACGCTTCCTGAAGAGAGCCTGCAAATGATGGATTACTGGTATGCGCGGGACTATGAAGTTGCGCGGGATATCCGGCTGATCAGATCTGGTTACCGGCAATTGGGAAATTAATGGCCGGAGATCGTAACTTATTGGCCCGAATAATGCGCTTATACGGCAAAGAGGCCAACAAATGAGAATGTGTATTTAATACGCCTATTGCTGTCTTCTGATTATATTCGCATATTCGCGAAATTTGTGCAAATCTGTGTAATTCGCGGTTCATAATTATGGCATCAATCATCGATATAAAATTACCGAAGGCGCTTGCAACAGCTTTGAGGATTTCTCAGAATGATCCCAGGCGTCAACAGGTAAAAGTGCTGAAAAAGTTATTGAAGAAAGCCAGGTTTACTGAATTCGGTCAACAGTATCGTTTTGACGAGGCATTGCTGAGCAAAACCCCGGCAAAAAAGTTCCAGGAATTGGTACCCGTTCACGACTACAACAAGATCTATGAGGAGTGGTGGAAAAAAACACTTGATGGCACACCAGATGTTACCTGGCCGGGGAAAATAAAATATTACGCACTTAGTTCCGGAACTTCTGAGTCTGCCAGTAAATATATTCCCGTTACAAAAGACCTTTTGCGCAGCAATACGATCAACTATGTGCGCCAGCTGATCAGTGTTTTTGGTTATGAAGATGCAAACCGGAAAGCATTGACAAAAGGGTTTCTGATACTCGGTGGAGCTACCGATCTGCAAAAAGGGGAAGCGGGTTGGTATGCAGGCGATCTTAGCGGGATTCTTGCCAAAAAAAGACCTTTTTGGTTCCAGACGTTCTATAAACCCGGAGGCCGCATTGCCGCAATTAAAGACTGGAATCAAAAACTGACCGAAATCGTTGAGCATGCCAGAGAATGGGATATCGGATACATTGTAGGTGTACCTGCCTGGTGCCAGATGTGTATGGAGATGATCATCGAACATTATAAGGTTAAAAATATTCATGAGATATGGCCCAACTTCGGCGTATTTGTACACGGCGGTGTTGCATTTGAGCCATATAAGAAGGGGTTTGAAAAGTTATTGGGAAAGCCGATCGTATACATCGAAAACTATCTTTCAAGTGAAGGGTTTATCGGATATAAAACGCGTGAACATGCAAAGGGCATGCAACTCGTATTAAACAATAATATTTTTTTTGAGTTTGTGCCGTTTGACGACAAAAACTTTGATGCCAGCGGAAAAATTATTGCAAATCCGGAGACTAAAATGGTCCATGAGGTAGAAGAAGGCAAGGAATATGCACTTTTGATGAGCACCAATGCCGGCGCATGGCGTTATCTGATCGGTGATACGATCAAGTTTGTTGACCTGCAGAAAAGTGAAGTGGTGATCACCGGCCGTACAAAACATTTCCTTAGCCTGGTTGGCGAACACCTGAGTGTGGAGAACATGAATAAAGCGATTGAGGTGGTGAGTGAAGAATTTAATATCAGCATTCCGGAATATACTGTTGTTGGTTTTCCCTATGAAGGATTTTTTGCCCACAAATGGTATATCGCATCCGATGATAAGATTGAAGATGCTGAACAGCTGCGCCGTCGCATTGATGAAACATTGCGGGCGTTGAACGATGATTATGCCACCGAAAGAGACAGTGCATTAAAAGGCATGTTCCTTGAGGTATTATCTGAGGATCAATTTTTGAAGTTCATGCAATTAAAGGGAAAAGTGGGAAGCCAGCACAAATTCCCAAGAGTTATGAAAGGTAAAATGCTGGAAGAGTGGAACAGGTTCCTGGAAACAGGAGTGATCTGATCAGCACTTAACAACGATTGTTTAAATAAATTACAAACGATTAATAAGGCCTCTTTCATAATTTTGAAAGAGGTTTTATTTTTCAGATACTTGATTTTTTATGTGGGAAGCCTTATTAAAAGGGATCACGTTAGGGTTATGGCTGATGATATCGGTGGGGCCAGTGCTGTTTTCTATCATAAAGCAGAGTCTGAATAACGGACATCGCGGAGGTCTTGCTTTTGTGTTCGGGGTTTCATTCAGTGATATATTGCTTGTATTGGTAAGCAATGTATTTACGGGGCTATTTGCGAGTATCAGCAGTCACCAGGTTCCCATCGGCATTACGGGCAGCATCTTTCTTATTGTGCTTGGCATATATTTTATCTTCTTTAAAAAAATAAAAGTTGACCAGAATGGTCAGCAGTCAACCATAACATTCCGGAAAAGCGATTTTGTGAGGATCTTTTTTTCCGGATTTTTTATGAACCTGCTTAACCCGGGGATCTTCATCTTCTGGATCACCACATCGGCAACGCTGGTCAGCCATACTGTGGAGCAACGGATCATCATCTATGTAACCTGTTTATTGCTTGTGCTTGCGAGCGATATCGCGAAAGTGATGCTGGCAGGAAAGATCCGGAACCGGCTCACGCCGCATAATGTGCATATCATAAACCGGATCAACGGCATTATCCTGGTAGGTTTCGGGATGCTGCTCATCTATGGATTGCTGGTATACCTGAAATAGCTGTCAGGGCGCAGTGCTTCTACCATGCATATTGGGTTAAACCCTTTTAACAAATAAAGTATTCAGGAGATCGTATGTTTGAGTTATGAACCGGCTGTACATTTGCCTACTGCTTATTTTTTCATGTCTTACCGCTTCTTCGCAATCGGGTTATCTTTTTGTAAAGAAAGGGTTGAAAAAGAAACGTACATACACCGAATACGATAATATTTTTCTGAAATTGAGTAACGGCAAATACAAAAACGGTATGATCACGCGGCTCATGAATGATACGATCTGGGTCTCCGGAGATCCGATACCAAAGAATGATGTTGCCGAAGTGGTGATCAGGGTAAAGGATAAAAAGGATTTTCATATCAGTGCGGCAAATCTTGCATTGATCACAGCGGGTGTGGCACTGGTAACGGCGGGCCTTACCGTCAGTGATCAGGCCAGCTTCAGGCAGGCGTTGGTTGCGGGTCTTACAATCGGGTATGGCCCGTTGATCATCGGTTATCTTACCAGGAAGGTCTCCCTGGGCCGGACAAGTTATAAGATCGGGCGTAAATTCCGTTTGCAGATGTTGGATTTTTACGTACCGCGCAAGCGTGCATTCTAAAGGATCATGTGTGTTCATTCTTATCTTTTCGTATAACTATTCCCTAAAAGCTCCAAACAATAAGTACTATTCTGTATTATTGTAGCGAATGAAAGATCAGGGATTTTTTAAGAAGCTTTGGTGGTGGACCAAACGTATTTTCATTACGCTTTTCATTGCACAGTTCGTTTATATCATTGTGCTGAAATGGGTGGATCCTCCTGTTACGATGACCCAGTTCTGGAGTTGGGCAACGGGCCATGGGCTAAGAAGGGATTATGTGGATGGCAATGAAATTTCTCCCAATGCAAAGCTTGCCGTGATCGCATCCGAAGATCAGTTATTTGTGGACCATAATGGCTTTGACTGGAAAAGTATTCAGAAAGCCATGAAGTATAATGAAAAAAAACCAGGCCGGATCCGTGGAGGAAGCACGATCAGCCAGCAGGTGGCGAAGAATGTTTTTCTGTGGCAGGGACGCGGTTACATCCGCAAAGGACTCGAAGCGTATTTCACTTTTATGATCGAGAAGATCTGGGGAAAGAAACGCATTATGGAAGTGTATCTGAATGTAATTGAAATGGGAGACGGAATATTCGGTGTTGAAAAAGCAGCGAATGTTTATTTCAATAAATCCGCTGCGCAACTCAGCCAGGCCGAGGCGGCGCTTATTGCAGCATGTCTGCCAAGCCCTAAACGTTATAAGGTAAAACCGCCTTCATCATTCATGCTGAATCGTCAGCGAAAGATCATGCAGCAGATGAATTTCCTGCGGCCAGACCCGGATATACAGGAAGTGATCTTTCCGGATAATGTCAAATCGATCAAAGCAAAAAAATAGCGATCAGAGATGTTCTTTCACGGCATTTATTGCTTTTGCCAGTCTTTCCTCATAATTTCCGCTGATATCAATCCAGGGAGTGGACTGATTGATCATAGTGTCTTTATAAATATAATACAGCTTTTGCCGTGTTTCCAAATCAGGGTATTCGCGCAGTTCATCTTTTATCCATGGGAGATCAACATTGCAAAGGAGATACAGATCATATTTCCGGGAGACGATATTATCCAGAATAAGTCGATGGCATTCGCCAAATACAAATTCGCACCAGACTTTCATTACATACATGTCCGTATCTATAAAAAGCGGGATATTTCCTCCATTTTCCAATAGCGGCAATGAATGTTCTTCAAGACTGGTGGTGTATTCATCTTCGAGAGAAAGCTGTCCTTTGGCGATAGTGAGCAGGTCTTCGTATGTATAGTCTTTTCCATTTGAAAGCAGGAATTCGCGCGCAAACTCCGGGCACCAGGCTGTTTCAAAATGTTCAGCCAGTTGCGCGGCAAGGGTGCTTTTCCCTGTGCTTTCGGGTCCGATGATGACGATTTTTTTAAGCATGAGTTTCTTTCGCTCTTTTCTTCCATTCAATTAATCCAAATACGGCCATCACCAGCAAGATGATATAATACAGGCTGGTCAAAGGTAAATGCTTTACAAAATAGAGCGGTACGGAAGCGATATTCGTTGCCAACCACCAGTACCAGCTTTCTACTTTTTTTCTTGCCATCAGCCACATGCCTGTGAAGGCGGTGGCGGTTGCGAAGGCATCACCGGCAGGGATCGTTTCGGGATAAAAGCTTCTTTTTAAAAAGGTCAATGCAATAAAAACTGCTGTATAGAATGCCGCGAAAAACAGCAATTGCTGTTTCCACTCTCTTGCACTGGAATACGTGATCCTGACAACGTGCTCATTTTGCAGATCACGTTTGGCCCACATTGCCCAACCGTAAATACTCATCGCGGTATAGTAAAGATTGACGGTTGCTTCACCGAACAGGTGATTATTGAAACTTATGTAAACATAACCGATCGTGCTGATCAGGCCTACCGGGTATACCAGGATGTTCTCGATGCGACTGAACCATACGCTGGCAATGCCGGATATGATCGCTGCATATTCGAGTAAAGAGGAGTTTTTGAAATCCTGGATGATCTGCTGATAAATTTCGTGTAGACGCACCGTACAAATCTAAGCCAAGAGACAAAAGGTAAAAAGAGGAGAAGGGGTTTATTTTTAAATTAAAGGGATATCGGCTTGTTTTGAGGAGCCTGGATTGAAAGGGATCGTGAGAATGATTATTCTGCGTCTGGCTTCGGCTTTTTATAACGTTTAATGCTGTGGAGATAGCGGACTCCTTTTGTAGTTTTGAGACGCGTAGGTACCTGGCGCCAGTTGCCCTCTTTGCCGGAATCCCAGACAAGAAAATGAAGATGGGGGAATGCGGCGTAGCCGGTTTTTCCACTCAGTGCAATGACCTGGCCTTTCTTAACGGAGTCGCCCACATTTACCAATGCGCCATTTTTTTGCAAATGCCAGTATCCGGCGCGTGTGCCATCTTCATGTTGTATTACGATGTTGTTCCCATCGGCACGATATTTTTTATTTAATCCTCCATGCTCTCCATCTTCTTTTACGCGAACAACAACGCCATCGCGGGCGGCGCAGATCTTTGTTCCGCGTTTCATTTTGAAATCGAGTGCTACTCTTTCTTTATGCGAAAAGCGGGTGAAGTACCCCTGGACCATCCAGTATGCTTTGCCGTCTTCAAACGGAAGATCATAGACATAGCTGGTATCGTCAACAATAAGACCGCGTTCGAGCTTCCTGACTTCCTTTCGCAGAGGATTTTTACTGACTGCACAACCAGCGATCAGTACTGAAGCAACAAGCAAATATTTCATCATGTAGCAGAGAAGATAGAGAATAAATAATGAAATTCCCGAGGTGCTTGTTCAATATGAGGTTAAAATTATCCCTATAAACAGCGCATGGTGAATAACGCAGGTTTCTGGTAAAGCGTTTGAGGGGGTTCAAAAGTTAGGCAGGGGCACCGGTGCTGCCGCAGGCTTTTTGTGCAGACCGGTTCATAATGCCTGCAGCAAAATGCAACCTCTTCAACCTGTTAAACAACGAACGCTGATCAACCCCTTATTGATAACAGCATAGTGATTCAGCAGCTCCTAAGTAAAAAGCCGGAAATAAATCCGGCTGGTCGAATCCTTTGTTCAGGCTTTATCCCCTTCGCACATTTTTTTAAGGTCCTGCAGGCCTTGTTCAAACTGTGTATTCAGGCTTTTGTTCAGCATTGGCCCCATCAGTCTTGCAATAGGCCAGGGAAGTTCGCCGATGTTTTGCCAGGTAACTTTTGTGTCTGTATTGCCCCAGTGTTCAAACAGCCAGTTGTCTTTTGCCTTGCTTTTAAATGGCTTGACAAATTCAAGTTCAAAATGAATATGCTTATTGTCGGTGTTCAATAACGTAAGACTGCCGACACCCACTTTTCTACCTTCCCAGCTGTACTTATGACCGGGGGTTTTCGGCTCACCTTCAATTTTTGTTTTAGCCGCAGGGTCCATTTTTTGCCAGGGATTCCAGTCGCGATAATGGTGAAGGTCTCCAACATGATCCATCACGGTTTCTACTGGTTGATGAATAATGATCGTTTTCTCGATGTTAAATCCTTTCGGCAGGAGAGCCGCAATGAGAAGCATGGCCGCAATAAAGCTGAAAAAAATGTAGAGAAAGGTCATGAAACGGTGGTTTTGGTTTGTCAAAATACTGAATTGCATTGGAAGGCGCAAGAAGCGAACAATGGCCAGGGCAAACACCGGAAACGTAATTTCTGGTGTGTTTGCGCTATATAGCCGTGGAAGCGATTCTATAGCTGCCGGAATGATCATTATAATAAGCAAACAAGAAAGACCGTCGCGTAAACAAGTGTAACGCTTTATATCTTCATATCCCGGGCTTTAACCTTCACCACTTTCCCGTTTTCCCAAACTACCAGGTAAGAGTCGTCTTTCCTCTCCTGTTCGATCAGTTTTTTCCTCGCGCGCATCATTCCTTCAAGCACTTTCGCTTTTATCTCCTGGTGCGTGAGCCGCTTTCCTGAATCTTTTGCCATATTGCTGAATTATGAATGATAGTGTTTGATTCCCGGCCACCTTCGGCAATCAGTGATAATTGCTGGCCGGAATTGTCAATAAACATCCAGTAGTCCACCAGAGACTGATATAACTCCGTGAAATTTTTCAATCCTGCCTGGTAACGTCTTATAACAACGTCATCAGGAATATTGTGTCCTCCTTTTGATACACGATTCCGGACCCTTTCAATTGCGTGATCCGGCGAAGGCAACCACAGAAATATAATATAGATATCATACCCTTTGCTTCTTGCTTCTTCGCATAATATGATAAAACTGCGGGTAGACAATGTTGTTTCGAAAGCAAAGTCTTTACCTTCAGCAATCAGTTCATCCAGCCTTCTCAGCATAATCTTACCAGCCTGAATGGATACGCTTTCTGGTTGAAACGGGGATAATCCTCTTGCTATTTCGTCCGCATTCACAAACTCGCGAATGTTGAGCAACTCAGGAAACACCGTAAAAGAAGCCGTTGTTTTTCCCGCGCCATTGCATCCTGCTATAATGTATAATGAAGGCATCTTCCTGCAATTTAATTCAAAATTCTTCAAGCGCTGTTATTACCGCACCCAACGCTGTCAATTTCCCTTTCAGGCCTGGTCAATTCGTGGTGCAGATGTCCGTTTTCCTGATCACCCATTTTTCTGGCACTTTAATATACTAACTTTCTTAAATGACCGTTCAATAACCGTTCAACCTCAATTATCCTGACGAAATCAATCTCTCCTGCAAGCAAGAACGAAACCGCAGGCAGCTACAAAATTTCCAACTATAGTAAACTCCATCCATTTTCAACATTCAATATCTATCAGAAAAATCCTGGAAAAATAGCCCTTTATGTATAAAACCATGCTGGTCTTTTTGGCAGTGACCGTATTTGCCATCCCGTCCTTTGCACAATCATCTGTAGCCAGTACAAAAAAGCTGCTCACCGCCCATGAATGGGAATTCAAGTACTACCTGGAAAATGGTCGCAAAACCGAAGTACCGGAAGGATTAAAAGGCCTTCGCCTGGTCTTCATCCCTTCAAAGGATCTGATCTATGAATACACCCCCGGTGAAGAGGAGACTGTTCATATCAGGAAGGGGAAAATCCATGAAGAAAGCTTCAAATATGAAGACAGGATTGAGGAACCCGAGATGATCATTAAGATGGATCTGCTTGAAAAGGAAGGCAAACTTGCTTTTATTGACGAATTCCAGCGGGATGCAAGATATTCTGTTTATGAAAAGGCGGACAACATCAAAAACAAAGGATATCCTTCAACAAAGTATGAAGTAGATAATCTGGACGTTCCAATGCAGAGGATCCATCCGGAAATACTCAAAATGATTGAAGCGTTGAACACCGAGCTGAAGAAAAACTCCGGTAATTTATATTTCCACGACAAAAACAAGACCAGGTACCTGATGAAAGACCTGAAACTGGAAGCGTCCGATTACGGCTTAAAGTACTCATATGTATATGAAACCAAAGATCAAAAGAACCTGTCGGTCTCACATGAATTCATGCCCGAACATATAGAATCGATCTCCGACATGAAACTTGATCCGGAATCGAGCCTGGGACTGTTAAAGCTCGACATGAACAATGAAAATTCATTTTACAGAGACCCAGCCGGCAAAATATCGGCCAACTCCGTTCTCAAAACCATTCATCTTCATTATCTCAAAGAATCCGCCAGTTCATTTGACAACCTAAAAACACAACTGGACGACCTTGGCAGTTTCTTTATATTCGCCCGCACAAACCGGCTGAATTTTCTAAATACATTTGTTGAGGAAGGAAGAAAGATCCGCCTCTCCCTTGATGGCAAGACCAGCAACTTTCAGCTTACCGCAATAGATATTGCCGGTAACAAGCTGTACATACATTACAACCTGGATATGGTTGGTTTATCAGACACTAAAAAAGGTTCTTATCTCACCATTGTTCCATTAAAAGATATAACAGGCCTTACCGTGGAAAAATCGAAAAGCAACCCGAATACGCTGTTAATGCATAGTAAGAAAGGATTTGAAACGTTTGCTTATAAAACAGATATGTATCTCCCTTCTGATAAAATCTTTGTGTTGCCGTTATTTAACTATGGAGAAAAAGGAGATGACCAGCAGCGGATCGGACAGATCCTGAAACAACTGATAGCCGATGATGGAGGTGAGAATATAAAGGTTGTTTATAACCCTTAACTGATGATGTGAACGATTGGAGTGATTAAGGGGATTATCTCCATATCATAAATAGGAGTTGCTGAATAACTATAGGGTTCTGCGGAAACGTTTCACAGGTTTCAGAGATTAGGCTGGCTGCGTTTGCCTGATCAGCTTAATAATAACGCAGAAGCACCAATAGCTGCGGCAGGCTTTTTGTGCTGACTGCCGGAGTCTCTTCAACCAGTTAAACGACGAACGCTTATCAATCCTTATTAATAGCAGCATAGTTATTCAGCGGCCTCTAATTATTTTGTTGAGGAAATAAAGCCTCCTGGTAGATACCGGGAGGCTTCTTCGTTTGAGGCAGCAACGCAGTTGCTTAAAGTCGCATAGTATGAGATCTGTTGTGCTGCCTTTTGTTACTCTTGATGACATTGTTCGCCTGCTGCATTATGATTACCTTTATCTGCTCATTATAAAAACCTATTCCATCAATACGCCGGCAGGCAATACCATCCCCATTGCAGAGAACAAGCGTTCCCTGAATCATGAGCAGGAGGCCGCACTCAAAAGTATCCGGCAATTTCTCAATTCCGGGGGAGATACATTTGTATTGAAAGGTTATGCCGGAACAGGAAAGACTTTCCTGATGCAATACCTCGCAAAATGGTTGAAAGAGAATAACCGCAAGTTCAGCATGCTGGCATCTACAGGCAGAGCTGCAACAGTGTTGAAGGGAAAGACAGGCTTTGAATCAAAGACCGTTCATGGAGAAGTATACCGGTTTAAAAACGTGGAGGGTGATGATGAAGGCATTACCGCCGAAGACCCGTATGATCGCTTTGGACAAATGACACTGCGGTTTACGGCACGCCCTCCCGACAAAGACAAGATCGTTTACATAGTGGATGAGTCTTCCATGCTTTCAAGCGAACCTTCCGCCAATTTTATCGCTACATTCGGTTCGGGCTTGTTGCTGCAGGATTTCTTTGAAGCTATTGGTAGCAATAAAGTCATATTTGTTGGCGACCCCGGGCAGCTGCCTCCTGTTGGTCAGCTGTCAAGTCCGGCACTTGACCTGGATTGGCTGGCGGCCAACCAGCGCACCACGGTTTCCGCCACACTCGAAAAGATCGAGCGTACTGTTGCTGGCAATGATATTCTGATACTTGCCTCCGGCATCAGGGAGCTTTCCTCTCAACCGGCAGTCAAATGGCCGAAGCTGCCCGCTGCCAATAAAAAGAATATACAACTGCACCCGTCGGCCGAAGAACTCTTCCAGGAGTACCTTAAACGATACAGGGCTGTCGGCGCCAATGGAACGCTCGCCATTGCAAGAAGCAACCAGCAGGTTCAGAAGATCAACAAACGCTTCCGGCAGGAATTGTATGGAGATGACCTTCCCATACAGACCGGCGATATTTTGCTGGTCAATAGAAACAATTATAAAGTTCCGCTGACGAATGGCGACTTCGTAGAAGTGATAAGCATCGGTCAGCAACGCATATATGCAAACCTTAACTTCCTGAGCGTACGCGTCCGGGCGATCACTGCAGACGTGGAGTATGAACTATTGCTTTCACTGGATATCCTGTATGGACAAACGGGAAAGTTCAGCAATGAGCAAACCCGCGGCATGATGATAGAGTTCAGCAGGAAGATGAAGAAAAAAGGCATCCGACCTAATACGCCGTCTTACAAAGAAGAGATGAAGAAAGACGATTTTATCAACTGCCTTGAGGCAACCTATGGTTATGCAGTTACCTGTCATAAATCCCAGGGCGGCGAATGGGACAGCGTCTTTCTTTTCCTTGACAGTAGAATGTATGGTATGCCACAGGGCGAACTTTTCCGTTGGTGGTATACAGCAGTAACGCGGGCAAAAAGTGAGCTGCATCTGGAAAACGGATGGTGGATTGGCCCCTGATCCGCCGCCGTGCGTGTCCCACCCACCAGAACAATCAAATTCATCCCGTATTTTTATCTCTCACTTTTCAACCCATCTCCATGTCTCAATCTTTTGGTAAAACCTGGTGGGGCCAGCAATGGCTCAACTCTTTGAACAATATCGATCATTCCAATCGTCTCCCCAGAGGCAGCAGTTATGCCCGCAAAGGTGCCGTACAAAAGATTTTGATCAATGAAAACCGGATCAACGCTAAAGTGGCGGGCAGCCGGCCCAAACCATATAATGTCGATATCATCCTTCCGCCATTCTTCGATCCCGAACTGACGCAGTTCCTCGACGCAATGGCCGGTAAACCTGTAATCATTTCTAAATTACTCAATCGTGAACTGGACCCGGAAGTGTTATCCCTCGCGGAACAAATGGGGCTGAAAGTTTTTCCAAAACAATGGACTGATTTCAAAATGCAATGCTCCTGTCCAGACTGGGCAGTGCCATGCAAGCATCTTGCAGCTGTTATCTATAAAGTGAGCGCTGAGATCGACAACGATCCGTTTCTCGTATTCCGCCTTCATAATGTAGACCTCATAGAAGAAATGAATAAACGCGGCGTGCTGGTCAGTGAGGAACAATCGGCCATTCCATTGATCACGGAACTGTATTTCATCAAAGAAAAAAAGAAGAAAAGCGGTGCGGTATACGATATAACCAATGCCTATCAGAAACTTTCTTACAGCAATATCCCATCCCTGCATGAGCCACTTGCAGCATTGCTTTCAGACTTTCCTGCCTTTTACCAGGGCAGTGGTAATTTCAAAGAAAAATATACCGCCGGTCTTGCACGGATCGTAAAGGATGCGCAGAAATTGCTCAGGGGAAAAATCAATATAGAACACCTGCTGAAACAATCAGAAAAAGATATCCCCGGCTTCAACACGCATAGCCGAAATAAAATAGCGATCAATGAAAAGTTTGCAGCAAAGGTGGTCGTCAATGATGCGAACTTTTCCTTTTCCGGGTTCATTGCAGAACTGACGCACCTTCCTGCGGCCAAACTACCGGATCACCAGCCATCCACGGCATCTTTGCACAGTACCTTCTATCTTGCCCTGCACCTGTTATCCTGCGGAGCGGTTGTCCCTCAGATTGTTCGTATGCCGGATAAAAAATACACGATCCGATGGTTGCCCGCCATGCTCAGCAAAGATGTGCGGGAGCTAACAGACAAACTGCAGAACATTCTGCCGCCGCAGATCTTCGTTTGGCAACAGCATGATAAGGAAAAAGAGATCAACCAGAACACGGCCATCAACCTGCTTTCTGTTTTCATCACGGAGCTTATTACTTTAATAGACCCAGGTTTAAGCGATGATCTGTTCATCAATCTTTTCTTTGCATCTTCCGCGCATCCGTTCAATCGCCCGGGTGAAGAATCTCTTTGCGGTGGCATCATGGCCTGGACGCAGAAGTATTTTATCACACAGGGAAATTTCAGACCACAGCTTGTGGTGGAGGAATCGATCAATGAGAGTTTCCTGCTTTCAGTAAATATTCTGCAAAGGAAAAATCAGGTGGAAGCGCCTGTGCCATTACACAAGATCCTTACACAACAGCAATATGAAAAGGAAAGATACCCTATACTGCAATCGCTGATGCAGCTGAGCGATTTCATTTCCGGTCTTGATGGACATATCAACAGCAATGGAAGTGAGCTTCTCCATATGGACAATGAGAGCTTTACTGTTTTTCTCTTCCGGATGATCCCTGCTATCCGGCTGCTGGATGTTGATATCCTCTTGCCAAAAGCATTGCAGGACATTCTTAAACCCAAAGCTTCACTGCGAATGAAAAAGAAGCCCGGCAGTTCATTCCTGCGTCTTGATCAGTTGCTGGATTTCGACTGGCAGGTTGCTATCGGGGATACTGTGGTGAACGAAAAGGAATTCAAGCAATTGCTGAAAACATCCGACGAGCTATTAAAATATAAAGGCCGCTACATTTATGTGAATAAGGATGAACTGGAGAAACTGCATCGTCATTTTTCATCGCCTAAAGACATGTCGCCGCTTGAACTGTTGCGCATCGCATTAGACGGAGAATACCTTGGTGCAGCGATCAGTCTTACTCCTGAGCTTCAGCAGATCATCGAAGAGCTGATGAACGTGAAAGAGATTCCTTTACCCGCGGACCTCCGCGCAAAGCTCCGGCCTTATCAGCAAAGAGGCTATTCCTGGATGTATCGCAATGCAAAGATCGGTTTTGGATCTGTGTTAGCGGATGATATGGGTTTGGGTAAAACACTACAGGTGATCACCACTTTAATGAAGTATAAGGAAGACGGTTTATTGAACGCTAAAAAAGCCCTGGTTGTTGCGCCAACCGGCCTGCTCACAAACTGGCAGGCTGAGATCGAAAAATTCGCACCGTCACTTAACGCGCATATCTTTCATGGAGCCGATCGTAAGGTCAAAAAGGGGGTCGACATCCTGCTTACCTCCTATGGCATTGCAAGAAGAGAAGCGCCTATGCTAAAGAAATTAAACTGGCATTCACTGATTCTCGATGAAGCGCAGCATATCAAGAACAGTGAAACCGCGCAGGCTAAAGCGATCAGATCGATCAAAGCGGATAACTACATCGCCATGAGCGGCACACCAGTAGAAAACCGGCTGAGCGAGCTCTGGAGTATTATCGACTATAGCAACAGGGGCCTGCTCGGCAATCATAAAGATTTCCAGGACAACTACGGTTCTCCCATTGAAACCTATAATGATGCAGCCGCTGCGGCGCGGCTGAAGAAAGTCACTTCCCCGTTTATGATGCGACGGTTGAAGACAGACAAATCCATCATCAGTGACCTCCCTGATAAGATAGAGATCGACAGTTTTGCCACATTGGTGAAAGAGCAGGCCAGCCTTTATGAAATGACGCTGGAAGATGCTTTGAAGGAAATAGAAGCGATCGATGATAAGAACAAGAAGGGATTATTCGTCCGCCAGGGACTGGTCTTGCAGATGATCCTTGCCTTAAAGCAGATCTGCAATCACCCAACTCAGTATTTAAAGAACAGGCAGTATGATGCTTCGCTGAGCGGCAAGCTGGACCTTCTTTTTACCAGGTTGGATGATATCGTAGAGAGTAATGAGAAGGTGCTCATCTTTACGCAGTTTACTGAAATGGGCGCCCTGCTTCAACGATTCATCGCTGAACGGTATAAGGAAACTCCACTGTATTATCATGGCGGGTGCAGCCTGAAACAACGTAAAGAAATGGTGAATAGTTTTCAGCATGACCCGGCAGATAAAATATTTATCCTGTCACTCAAAGCCGCAGGCACCGGTTTGAATCTCACTGCGGCCAGCCACGTTATTCATTATGATCTCTGGTGGAATCCGGCAGTGGAAGCACAGGCAACAGACCGAGCTTACAGGATCGGGCAACAGCAAAATGTGATGGTGCACCGGTTCATTACCAAAAACACTTTCGAAGAAAGGATTAATGAAATGATCCAATCCAAAAAGGCATTGGCAGAAATGACCGTGGCATCCGGAGAGAACTGGATAGGGAATTTAAGCAATAAGGAGTTGAAGGAGTTGTTTGAGAGAAAGTAGGAGAGACAGGGGAATCTGAAGCTTTAAACAGAGCCTTCCAACATACAGCAAATGATGTCCTCCGATTAGTTAAGCAGGTATATTTTATCAAACATTCTTTCAATCTTCCTAAGCAGGTTCTCTTCTGGATTATGCCGGTTAATTAACATATAAGCACTATGCTTTCCGGATTCCCGGTGCTCAAAAGCAATTGGAGAGACAACCTGCCTGACGACTTTAGAATATAACTTAAATCACTAAGACAGTATCTTAGTATTTAACTGTTGGCGTTGACGCGTTTTGTTTTTCAGTTTTGTCAGATCGCCTTCAAAAGCAGGAATGCATCCCTACAAAAAGAGTCATCTTGTCAAGGTATATTACGACAAATGCTTTGCTTCTCCGGAGGAATGATTGACAGAGTGTTCCCGCAATGTGAACAGGTCATCTGGTTCATCACGCCTGTTACAATCCTTCAATTCCAAAAACCCTACGCCACCTCAAAAATCTCCGGATAGCTTTTTCTCAACACCATTTCCATATACCTGAATGCCTGCCATGTTGCTACCGACATGACCACGAAAAAGGTGAACATCGCACTCACCAGCAAATGGCCGGCAATATCCATAGAGGTCAGCATACTTTCATGTTCCGGGCGGAAAAGGTTAGCGGTGTTGATCAGACAAAGCGGGATGAACGCAATGCCCAGTTGATTCCGGTTCTGTAGCAGCAGGAACTCCCTGCCCGATGCTTTTTCTATCCGCCGTAAACGAAAGCCTGCAATACAGGTGATCGTTGTCATCACCAGCAGCGAACCGATTGCGGCAATTATAAAGTATATTTCAGAAGGTAGTTGCAGCAACGAATAGCATAAACCAAAGACCATTAACGCGAGCAGGATCGCCGGCCAGCGGAATTGCTGTCTGAAAAACTGCCACAGCTGTTTCCGTGATTGTTTGTTAACCGCGTTTTGTTTGGCGGTAACAAGCGGCCCAAAGCCCATCACACCAAAGCTCTTGTATACAATGCGCAATGCATCTTCGAAGGACAGTTGCGGATTCCCTTCCATCTGCGCTTCGATCGCGTTGGCGAGGTGATCAACCAGTTCCACCTGTACGTCGTAATACCTCACCGAATGTTTGTAACAAAAGGCATGCAGTTGCCGGATCTGTTCGTTGGTCAGCATATCAGGTAAGTTTAGGGTTGACGAGTGTTTGCATGGTCTGCAGGAATGTTTTTAACTCTGCCAGCGCCAAGCTGGATTCTTTTTTCCCGGCTTTGGTCAGCGAGTAATATTTGCGGATGCGGTTGCCGATATTTTCCAGTTCCACTTCCACCAGCCCTTCTGCTTCCAGGCGATGTAGCAGGGGATAAAGGGCACCTTCGGTGATCGTCAGTTCGCCGCTCGTAAGTTCCTTAACCCGTTGAGTGATCTCATAGCCGTACATCCGGCTTTTGTCTTTCAATAACCGGAGAATGATCGGCTCCAGGCAGCCTTTATAGAAGCTGGATTTGTTCATGACCGAAAGATACATAATTTACAGATACATAAAATCTTAGGTATTAACTATTCCCGGATCAGCCTGCCCTTCAGAAGCGGACTTTACCGCTTTGTAAAGCGAGCCATGATACGGTTTCTGTTTTACGGATCACCGGAGATCCTGTAAAGCGTTTGCCCTGCTTATCGGAGTTTACGGCGGCCAGAAGGAAAATTCTACCTTTGCATTCAGAAAAGGAATCCATATGAAAATTGCGGTTCTCGGAGCGGGAATGGTTGGCCGGGCCATTGCCCTTGATCTGGCAAAAAATCATGCGGTGTCCTCATTCGACATCAGTCAGCATAACCTTGATATTTTATTCGCTTCAGGTAAAAATATCAGGCTGATAAAAGCAGACCTCTCCCGCACGCAGGAATATTCCAAATGGCTGGAGGATGCGGAGCTTGTGGTAACGGCTGTTCCGGGATTTATGGGTTATGCAACGCTTGAGGCGGTGATCAATACGGGAAAAAATGTGGTTGATATATCGTTCTTTCCCGAAAACGTTTTACAACTGAATGAGCTGGCAGTTGCAAAAAACTGCACTGTTATTACCGATTGCGGCGTTGCTCCGGGCATGAGCAATTTTATAATCGGCCGGTATAATGCAGAAATAAAAATAGATGAAGTAAGCTGTTATGTCGGTGGTTTGCCCAAATACAAAACACCACCATTCGGGTATAAAGCGCCCTTCTCTCCTGTTGATGTGATCCAGGAATATATCCGCCCGGCAAGGCTAAAGGAAGAAGGGATCATCGTTACAAAACAGGCAATGAGTGAGCGTGAGCTGCTGCAGTTTGATGGCGTTGGTGAGCTCGAAGCATTCAATACAGATGGCTTGCGAAGTCTTCTGTACACAATGCCCAACATTCCGGATATGAAAGAGAAAACGCTCCGTTATCCCGGTCATGCAAAGCTGATCATCGATCTTCAGCTTGCAGGGTTTTTCAAAACGGAGCCGGTTAATGTGAACGGATCGGTAATCATTCCTCTCGATTTCACGTCTCAACTCCTGATCGATCAATGGAAACTTCAGCCGGGTGAAGAAGAGTTCACTATCATGCGCGTAACATTGAAAGGAGAAGGAAAGACAATTGAATATAATCTGCTTGATCGTTATGATGCAATCACCAACACCTCTTCTATGGCCCGCACAACCGGCTACACCTGCGCGGCTGCTGTCAATCTTATCACTCAGCACCTCTTCACAAAAAAAGGCGTTTTTCCTCCGGAACTCATTGGCCCCGACAAAGCCTGTTTCGACTTCGTCCTGGACTATCTTGAGCAACGAAACGTACGCTGGCGCAAACACACAAATTAGAGAGGCTTTATGGCCAATAAAAAAGCACGTAAGAGACCTTACATGCTTTGTGGAATATTTCAAAAATTAAAATCCTTATTCAGCTTCCGCCACAACTTCTTTCACTTCAGGGATCATTCTCTTCATCATGCCTTCAATACCCGCTTTCAGCGTGATCATAGATGAAGGACATCCGCTGCAGCTTCCCTGCATGGCCAGATTTACAGTACCGGCTTCGTAACTCTTGAACTGGATCGCACCGCCATCCATTTCAACAGCAGGACGAACATAGTTATCGAGCAATTCTTTGATACGCTTGACCACGTCATCATCATCGGCTGCAACTTCATTGCTGCTTACCGGTTTTACAGTTGCCAGTTCATCTTCGTTTACCACCGTCTTACCTTCTTCCAGGTAATCTTTGAGGAACTGACGGATGGAAGGGATAACATCATTCCAATCTGTATCAGTCGTTTTTGTCAGGGTCACAAAGTTGCTCGCAATGAATACAGCTTTGATGAAAGGAAAGCCAAACAGTTCTGTTGCCAGTGGAGAAGGTTTTGCACTTTCAGCATCCGGAAAATCGATGCTTCTGCCGGGGAAGAGAAGTTTATTGGCAACAAACTTCATTGTTTCCGGGTTGGGGGTCATTTCTGTATAGATGCTGATAATAGGGTTACCTGTTTTGATCATAACACGTGATGTTTAAATTTCCTCTGCGGGAAAATCCACTTCCGCTGTAAAGCTTAAGCGGATCACCCTTTCATCGCCATTAGCGCTCAGAAGGACCACAAAAATAACAATAAATGTCCATGGATGTTCAGAATAAATCCCGCTGAATTTTTATGACAATCCCCGCCCTGCCCTAGTTTTGCGCCCGAAAACAGCTAAAATGAAGAAAATGTATCATCTGGCGACCTGCACCACTTGCCAGGCTATTATCAAAGAGACGGGCGTGGATAAACTGGCCGGAGCCGGTAAGATTGAAATGCAGGATATCAAAACAGAGAAGATCACTGCTGCGCAATTGGATGAAATGAAGAAAATGGCAGGCAGCTACGAGGCGCTTTTCAGCCGGAGAGCATTGAAATACAAGGAGCTCGGTCTGAAAGACAAAGCGCTTACGGAAAAAGACTATCGCAATTACATTCTGGAGGAATACACCTTTTTGAAAAGACCGGTTACTATATGGAATGATCAGATCTTTATCGGGAATGACAAAAAATCGGTTGCGGCATTAGAAGATACCGTGCGTTAAACGTTAATGCATGGTCGTCTGATCGGAGTTTTTTCCTTCGATCACATTCAGCATTTCAGGATGATGTTTTTTATCGTCTTTCAGCACCCAGTAAGCGAGCACTGCACTGATCAGCATCAGGATCGCGCCTAAAAAGAATGCTGCTCCCGGAAAGTAGATCGTTGATCCGTCTTTTTTTGTAAAATGGGAAAACACATAAGACATCAGCAGTGGTCCGACGATCATTGTTACACTCATCAGGCTAGTCATTGCGCCCTGCAGTTCTCCCTGCTCTTTTGGTGATACATGCCCGGAAATAATTGCCTGCAGTGAAGGTCCGGCGATGCCGCCGAGACAATATGGTACAAGAAATGCAAACATCATCCATCCCTGTGTTGCAAAGGCAAAGAGGAAGAGGCCGATCGAATATAAAAACAACCCGAGATAGATGCTTTTCTCGTTTCCGATCTTTGGGTTTAATACACGGACCAGCCCGCCCTGTACCGCACCAACCAATAAACCAACCACGGCCAGCGAAGCGCCAACAAGCCCCTCAGTCCATTTGAATTTTTCGATGGTAAAAAAGTTCCAGGTGCTCTGTACCGAATAACCTGCGATATATACAAGGACCAGGGCGCCGGCCAGACCCCATACGGCAGGGTATCTTTTTAATACCATAAATGCGCCGACGGAATTTGCTCTTTTCCATTCGAATTTTCTTCTTCTTTCAACCGGCAATGACTCTGGCAGAACGAAGAAGCCGAATAGCCAGTTCAAGCCCGTCAGCACTGCTGCGGCAATAAAAGGAACGCGCGTTCCAAACTCGCCAAGGATCCCGCCCAATGCGGGTCCTATGATGAAGCCGAGACCGAATGCGGCACCGATCATTCCGAAATTCTTTGCACGTGTTTCTGCATTGCTGATATCAGCGATGTAAGCGGAAGCAGTAGAAAAACTTGCACCGGTAAGACCGGCAATTGACCGGCCAATGAACAACCAGAACAATGTTGGCGCCCATGAAAGGAAAATATAATCGATGGCAAAGCCAAACATCGATATAAGCAATACCGGCCGGCGGCCATAACGATCGCTCAGATTGCCGATGACAGGTGCAAATAAGAATTGAGGTATTGCATAAGCCAGCGTAAGCCATCCGTTCACCCGGGCGGCATCACTCAGGCCCCCGTGAGAAACTTCTTCGAGTAATTTGGGAATAACGGGGTAGATGAGACCCATGCCGGTCACGTCTATCACCATCGTCACAAAAATAAATCCCATCGCAGCTTTGCCAGATGCAGCCATATGTTCTATAATATCGTCAAAGGTGTGTATTTTTCTCAATAAGAATATTTTTGTTACGAAACAGGCATGTTTTTGGTTTAAATTGAATTAACAAAGCGACAGGCTTTCTCCGGAATGAAGGAGTTATCTTTGCGCACGCCACCATGCCGTTATAAACTTAACAGCGAAGCCAAAACATTTTTATCACTAAAAACAGGACCAATGAACTTCAAACAAATTATGCTCCCTGCCGTATCGACGGTTTTCTTATTTTCCTGCGTGAGCTCAAAAAAATTCAAGCAATCGCAGGCAGACTACGCTACATTACAAGGTCAGTACACATCACTGCAGGGCAACCTGGATGATTGCAATACTGCAAAAAGCCAGCTGGCCGGCCAGAAATCTCAACTGGAAACAGATATTGCCAACCTCAACAAACAGATCGATCTTCTCAAGCAAAACAATACCAGCGCGTTAAAACAACTGGAAGATATGTCTGTGATCACCGGAGCACAGGCGGAAAGTATCAAAAAATCAATGGAAAACATTGGTGCAAAAGATGCGTATATCCAGACCCTGCAACAGCAAATGGCGCGCAAGGATTCTCTCAATATGGCTCTTGTGATGAACCTGAAAGGTGCTATTGGCAACCTGGATGATCAGGACATCAACATTAAAGTTGATAAAGGCGTTGTATATATAGATATCTCTGATAAATTACTCTTCAAGAGCGGTAAATATGAAGTAACTGAGCAGGCAAAAACTGTATTGGGCAAAGTTGCAGCCGTTCTCAAAAATCAGCCGGACATTGAGTTCATGGTTGAAGGTCATACAGACAACGTTGCTTACAAAGGTGGCGGCGTATTGCTCGACAACTGGGATCTGAGCGTTAAGCGTGCTACATCTGTGATCCGTATTCTTCAAAACCAATACGGTCTTGAGCCATCAAAAATGGCAGCTGCCGGACGTGGCGAATACAAACCTGTTGCTGACAACAGTACTGCAGAAGGTAAAGCGGCTAACCGTCGTACACGTATCGTGATCCTGCCTCAGCTTGACCAGTTCTTCAAACTGCTTGAGCCAAATGGTGGAAAATAATTAAAGCGTCAAAATTAAAAAGGCCCCGTTCGATCAGAGCGGGGCCTTTTTAATTTTGACGCTTTAATTATTAATCTCATTGCCTTACCTTTCAAAAAACAATGTTTATGCGTCGGATACTTTTACCAGCCTGCGTTGCAGCAATGGTCATCAGTTCATGCGGTGAATCAAAAACAACCGTGGATGAACAGGATGGATTATCATCCTTCAATGTTGATTCATTAAAAAAAGATATTTCTGTACTGGCTTCGGATGACTTCCAGGGACGGAAGCCTTTTACCGAAGGTGAGACAAAGACGATCGATTTTCTGAAGGCACAATTTGCTTCTGCGGGCCTTGAACCGGGAAATGCAAACAGCTATATACAGGATGTGCCGATGGTGCGTATAACCACCTCCGCCGCTCCGGCAATGACTGTTGAAGGACCCAAAGGGAAATTCAATCTTAAAGGGTTTGATGATTATGTGATCTGGACTGATAAAACAGACTCTTCTATTTCTTTGGACAAATCAGAACTTGTATTTGCAGGTTATGGTGTTGTTGCGCCGGAATATAGCTGGAATGATTATGAAGGGCTGGATGTAAGGGGAAAGGTTGTACTTGTGCTGGTAAACGATCCGGGATACAATGCGCACGACTCTTCCCTTTTCAAAGGAAGTACGATGACCTACTATGGCCGCTGGACCTATAAGTTTGAAGAAGCAGCGCGCCAGGGAGCAAAGGGCTGTCTGATCGTTCATAATACAGAAGCAGCAAGCTATCCTTTTACGGTTGTGCAGAATAACTGGAATGTTTCAAGGCTTCGCCTGGATAATCGCGGCAAACAGGAAACGCTTTGTGATATGATCGGTTGGGTATCGGCGTCTGCGGCAAAACGATTGCTTGCTGCTGCCGGAAAGGATTCAACGTTGTTTGCCACGGCGGATAGTAAGGGCTTCAAAGGAGAATCATTGGGCCTGAAGCTTTCAACCACAATGAAAGTATCGCCGAACTATAACATGTCGCACAATGTGATCGGCAAGATCACAGGATCCAAACATCCCGACGAATACATTATTTATAGTGCGCATTGGGATCATCTCGGTATTGGTAAACCCGATGAAAGGGGTGACTCAATTTATAATGGTGCGCTGGATAATGCATCCGCTACAGCAGGTCTGCTGGAGCTGGCAAGAGCATTCGAAACACTGAAGACAAAACCGGAGAGAACGATCGTGTTTCTTTCGGTGACTGCGGAAGAACAGGGCCTGTGGGGTTCGGCATACTACGCTCAAAATCCGGTTTATCCAACGGCAAAAACACTTGCGAACATCAATATGGATGGATTGAACTGGTATGGCAAAACGAAAGATATCATTGTAATTGGCCGTGATCAAAACCAGCTCGAAGATTATTTAAGTGAAGAGGCCGGCAAAATGGGACGTGTAATTTCGTATGAAACCCATCCCGAAGCTGGTTATTATTACCGTTCTGATCATTTCAATTTTGCAAAAGTTGGTATTCCTGCGCTGTATACAGAGAGTGGCATAGATGTAATCGGCAAGGGAAAGGAATTTGGCGAAGGAAAGAAAGATGAATACACAGAGAAGAATTATCATCGGCCTTCTGACGAATACACTCCTGAAAAGTGGATCCTGGATGGCGCAATCGATGATCTGAAACTCTTCTTCCAGGTAGGAAAAAAACTGGCATTTGATTCAAGCTGGCCTGAGTGGAAAGCTGGGTCAGAATTCAAGTCGATCAGGGAAAAAGATCTCAAAAAATAGGTTACCTGTTTGGCAACTTCTATGTAAGAATAACCGGCCCCGGAATAACCTGTTCCGGGGCTTTCTATTTCGAAAAACCGCGCAAATGTAAAAATCAGACAACCCTGTTGACAAAGATCACCCTTTCAGCGTGCAATAACTGCAGCCCGCATAGATTACCTACGAATGGGTTCGTTTATGTCTCATATTGCAGCCATGAAGAAACTGTTTATATTTTTAATTGTGATCATTTCCGGAATGGCAACCCGCTCGCAAAACCTGAAAGGAAGAATCTCTTTTATTGTTAAGAATGAACAAGCGGCGGCAATAGAGAACGCAACCGTGGAGCTGCTGAAAGCCGGCGATTCGTCACTTATTAAAACGGCTATCAGTAACAATAATGGCCTCGTTGAACTTGACAACCTGAATGCCGGTCAATATAAACTACGGGTCACTGCTATAAACTTTCTGCCGTTTTATTCGGGAATGATCAGTCTCACACCGGAAAATCTTCATCCCGAATTACTTGTTATCACGCTTACCACAAAGTTGGCAGAAATGAGCGGCGTATCGGTTACCGCGCGCAAACCGTTTATACAAAAGCTCAGCGATCGTATTGTGGTAAATGTGGAAAACAGCATTATCAGCGCCGGCTCCTCTGCTATGGATGTACTCGAGCGCTCGCCCGGGGTAAATATCGATCAGAATGATGTAGTAAGTCTCCGCGGCCGTACAGGCCTGATCATTATGATAGATGGAAAGCCATCTCCGATGACTGGCGCGGATCTTGCAAATTATTTACGCGGTCTCCCCTCAGCGGCAATCGAACGCATCGATATTATTACCAATCCGTCTGCACGGTATGATGCTGCGGGCAACTCCGGTATCATTGATATAAGGTTGAAAAAGGATCAGCGGAAAGGAATGAATGGATCCCTGACCGCCGGTTATGGTCAGGGTGTTTATCCCAAGACAAATGGAGGTGTTGTGTTCAACTATCGCAATAAGGCGATGAACATTTTTGGTAATTATAACTATGGATACCGGATCAATTTTAATAACCTGTTGCTTGATCGCAGCTTTTACACAAACGGAGTTTATAGCGGAGGGGACCTGAAAGATAATTATGGCAAATCGCCGGTCAATTCGCACACAGCAAGAGCTGGCGCGGATTTTTTTGTATCAAAGAAAACAATCATCGGGTTTGTTGTAAACGCAAATTTCAATCATTACTCAAGAGACAACAGAAATAGTTCTATCGTTCTTGATCAGCAAAAACAAAGGCAAAGTACATTCAACGCAAATGCCGGCAACAATGATCATGCGAAAAATATTGTTGGCAATATCAACCTTAAACATACAATTGATACGACTGGCCAGGAGTTTGCGGCAGATATAGACTACGGCTCGTATAATTCAACGGCATTATCAACGAACTCCACGAGTTATTATAAGTTGGATGGCTCGCAGCTGCAGCCAGGGTATATTCTGAATGGCGATCAGCGGGGAAAACTCGATTTCAAGATCGGGAAATTGGATTATGTAAAGCCATTTAATAAGACGACCCGCATTGAAGCCGGTGCAAAAACAAGCTTTGTTTCGTCTGATAACGATGCAAAGTTTTTCGATATGAGCTCAGGCTCTCCGGTCGATGATGTGAATAAAACCAATCATTTTTTATACAAAGAAAATAATAATGCCGGGTATGTGAATTTCAGCAAAACCTTTAAAAGGGTTGATCTGCAGCTTGGTCTCAGAGGCGAACATACACACATACAAACAGAGCAGTTAAAAGGGAATATAAAATTTGACTCGAGTTATTTTCAGTTGTTTCCAAGCGCATTCTTCAACTATAAATTAAAGGAAAGCCAGGTGCTGGGTATTTCTGTGAGCCGGCGGATTGATCGCCCTGGGTATTCTCAGCTCAATCCGTTTTTGTTCCTGATCGATGTTACAACCTATGCCACCGGAAGGCCGGGGTTATTACCTCAGCTCACCTGGTCGTATGAATTGAGTTACACATTAAAGAGTTTGAATTTTATGCTGGGTTATAGTCATACAAAAGATAACCAGGATATTTCTATTGCCCGCTTCAGGGATGTGTTCCCCGGTATTCCATCTGAGGATAATGTTACCGTGCAGATCCCGACAAATCTCAGCTCTTCCGATTATTTCGGGTTGAATATTTCTGCTCCTGTCCGCATCAATTCATGGTGGAATATGGTGAATGACGGAAATATCTATTATAATCACTTTAACGGGCAGCTTGGCGTAACGAAATTGAATCGCGGGAAACCAGCGGTTGATCTGCGCAACAACAACACGTTTACGTTTAAGAAAGGGTGGATTGCCGAACTGAATGCAACGTTCAATTCCGGCGGTCAATCAGGGTTCATGGTTTTTGAAACGCGCTGGAGCCTGAGTGCGGGTGTGCAAAAGACAATATTGAAAGGAAAGGGCACTCTTCGCGCAAATATCTCCGATATATTTTATACCAACCTGCCGGAAGCGGTCATTACCTACGATAATTATATAGAAAAATGGAAAGCTTATCGCGAAACGCGTGTCGCGAACCTGACCTTCTCTTACAGGTTTGGAAGTAATAAGATCCAGGCGGCCAGACGAAGGACCACAGCTTCAGAGGAGGAGCGTCAGCGGGCAAACTAATCCGGATGGACCTTGAGCTAACGAGTTGCTCCGCTCGCTCTGTGCAGCTTTTCCAACAGCTTTAAATGTGGCTGAATGTTATTCAGAGTGTTCTTTTGGAGGAACTGACGGAGGTGTTTGTAGAAATGACTGTGGTCATAATAGCCGTACAGCGTATGATCAAAGGTTTCGGGCGAATGCGTAAGATGTGTTGTCGCCTTTCTGATCCGCATGATCTGCAGAGCCTGCTTACAGCTGATGCCGGTGCAGCTTTCGAAATATCGCTGCAATGTCCGGCAGGAAATGCCATGTTGCCGTGCCAGCTCCTCTACCGGAATGGTGAAAAGGTTTTGCTGAAAACAGTCATCCATAATTGCACTTACCTTATTGACCGGGTGCAACGGACCATCGTAATCTGCAAGCAATGTTAGAAAATTTGCGCTTGCGGCAGATACTCTGTCTTCGAATGAAGGCGCACGCTTGATATCTGCAATTACCTTCGGATCGATCAGGTAGCTAAGCGGAAAGATGTAACCCTGGTATTCGGAAAAGTCAACGTCTTTTTGAAAGACGATCGGTGAGATCCTGAATTTGATCCCAAAGAGCTGATTATCTTTTTTGTGAAAACATTCGATAGCGTTGAAGCGGGGTAGAAAACCGTCGGACTTCATTTCAAACTTCCGGTCATTTACCTGCATTGTAAAAGGGGTCCCGAGATTGATCAGGTAAGTATAACCTATGTTGGGAAACTGTGCGTCAGAAAACCCCTTCGGATAGCGGTCCCAGAGCTCGCCGAAACGGGTTTCCCAGAAGAAATCGATATAAGGAGCAAGATTTGCCGGAGGGGGAACCCGGTGATAGTTGTTTTCGAAATGATCGATATGGAAAAACTCTATGTGCTGCATGCGTATGCTGACTGAGAGTGAAAGTTATTCAAAAGCTCAGGTGGCATGGTTACCGTATGTGTAAAAGTTGGAGAGGTATTATCAAGGTAATAAAGTTTCAGAGGCTGGGTTCGCCCAACCGTTGAAACCTCCGTAAATATTATTCTTTACCTGATCTCTTCGAACATGCCTGTCTGACGGTTTTTGCGCACGTTGTCCCAGTTAAAATAGCGGCCGTTCATGGCCACATATATTCCGGGAGGAAGCGTTTGAGCGAAGGCCAGTGCACTTCCGAGGTTGAATAATCCGTCGGAGCTACCAAATTTGATGGGGATCATTGCACCGGTAAGTACAATGGTCTTATTTTTTACTCTTTCCGCGAGCCAATGGGCGGTGTTGCTCATCGTATCTGTGCCATGGGTGATGATGATCTGCGTTTCTTCACACTGATTGCACTGATGCGCGATCAATTCGCGGTCCTCATCCGTCATTTCCAGGCTGTCTATCATCATTAAAGTCCGGATTTCCACGTCAAGTCTGCTGCGCCCCATTTCCAGCAGATCTGACATATGCGTGTCTTTGAAATAGAGCTGGCCGTTCAATTCGTTATATTCCTTATCAAACGTTCCGCCTGTAATAAAAATCCGGATTCCCATTGTAAAAGCGATTTGGATAGTGAAATTAATCATCTCCTATGGGACGGCAACTTAACGAACGGCTTTTAAAGCAAATTTCAACATTGGAGATTAAAAGGCGTTGAACCTTAGATGTTTTTCAAGCATTGGAGAGATTTGTTGGAGATTACCGATTGGCGCGGAGTTTGACCCTTTGCGGGTATAATACGGCTTGATTTTCAGAAAAATAAAAGAATTTTCACATTTTTTTGCATAATACAATTATGCTACTTAATTTAGCCCCGCCATAAAACAAAAAAGGCCCTTCCGTAGAAACGGACTGACCTCTAACGATTGCTTGCCATATGAAAAATCTTCGAAGTAAACTTTGATCCCGTTTTACCGGGGAATAGTTCCGACAGGTTTGCTTATCTCACTTTGACCTCTGACGACTTGCCTACTTTTCTTTTTAACGATTGCCTGCCGTATGAACTATTTAGTGAACGATCACGACACAAATGTAGCACGGTCTACATCAGCTTTCAAAACAAGTTAATTCTGTTTTGAGCATGTCAAACAGGTTCAAAAAACAGCAAAACCCTTACTGGTAGCCGATTCTGTGAAAATTTCTGCCTGATGTCCAACCGTACACATGACATATTATTTCAATTAATCAAGTCGCTCGAAAAGGCCGAAAAGAGGCATTTCAAGCTCTATATTACCCGCAGTTCGGGTAATGAAGAGCTTAAGATCGTGCGACTTTTCGACGTTTTGGATAAGCAGGATGTATATGATGAAAAATCATTATTAAAAAAACTGCCAGGAACCGAGAAAAGGCAGCTTTACAACCTCAAGACCCACCTTTACAAACAGATACTGGCCAGTTTACGCCTGCTAAAAAGCGCCGATAGTATTGACTTGCAGCTAAATGAGCAGTTTGACTACGCCCATATTCTTTATAAAAAAGGGCTTTTTCTCCAGAGTCTGAAGCTCCTCGAGCGCGCCAAGGAGCTCGCAAAGGCGCATCAGAAGTTCTATTTCACTGCACAGGTAATTGCACTGGAAAAGAGAATAGAAAATCTGCACATAACACATACTATTGAGAACAGGGCGGATATCCTGGCAGAAGAGGCAAATGCTGTTAGCCATCACATTGATGTTGTATCACGCGTGAGCAATCTTTCCCTGCAGTTATTCAGTTGGTTTACGTTACACGGTCATGCGCGCAACGAAAAAGATGAAGCCGGTGTAAGGAAATTCATGCAACAGAATCTTCCGCCTGATACACATGAGTTGACGGGATTCTATGAGCGATTGTATCTTTACCAGAGCTACTGCTGGTATGCATTCATCCGCCAGGATTTTATTCAATACTATCGGTATGCACAAAAATGGGTTGATCTTTTTGAATCCAATCCATTGATGATCCGTGTTGAAACAAGTCATTATATCAAAGGACTGCACTATTTGTGCAACGCTCATTTTGATCTCCGTAATTACCGCGGTCTTTCCGTTTCCCTGAAAAAGTTTGAACAGTTTTCACATACTCCACGTGTACAGGAGCATGACAACTTCCGCATCCAGGCCTGGGTGTATATTACAACAGCCCGGATCAATCAGCATTTCATGCACGGAACATTCAAAGAGGGATTGAAGATTGTTCCGGAAGTAGAAGCAAAGTTGGAAGAATATGCGCTGTTTCTCGATCAGCATCGAATAATGGTGGTGAACTATAAGATCGCAACGCTTTACTTTGGTAGCGGTGATTATAGCACCTGCATCGACTATCTGCAGGAGATCATTCACAATGGCGGCGGCATTCGTACAGACCTTCAGTGTTATGCCCGTGTGCTGCATCTGCTGGCTCATTATGAGTTAGGCAACTATGAATTGATGGAGTCGCTTACCAAATCAGTTTATCGCTTCATGGCGAAAATGGAAAACCTGACGGTGGTTGAAGAGGAAATGTTTAAGTTCCTGCGTCATTCATTCCATAACATTCCGGCAAAGAAACTCAAGCCGGAGTTTGAACTTTTTCTCCAGAAGATCAAGCACCTTGAAAAGAACCGTTTTGAAACCAGGGCGTTTGCTTACCTGGATATTATCTCATGGGTGGAAAGCAAAGTATATGACAAGCCGATGGTTCAGATAATCCATGAGAAATATCTCGCTAGTAAGAGAAAGAGTTAGAATTGGGTCGATGCAAATCGATTCCATATTTTATCCATAAACGGGATAGAAAAATTTCTAAAGTATTAGCGGGTTTTATGGTGATTGTTGGCTATAAATTCACCTGATATATGCCAGCATATCTTGTGAAAAAATTCCTCCCCCGCTCTTTTCCAAAACCTCCCCATCCTACCGTAAATTGCACCCTATGCAAGACTATTTACAAGGGTTGAATGATCGGCAGAAGGAAGCGGTGCTCCATATCGACGGCCCCATCATGATCGTTGCCGGCGCCGGCAGCGGAAAAACAAAAGTATTGACCACACGGATCGCTCACCTGATGGCGAGCGGGGTGGATTCATTTAATATTCTGGCGCTTACATTTACCAACAAGGCGGCGAAAGAAATGAAGGAGCGGATCGAGAAGATCCTCGGTAACAGTGAGGCCCGCAATCTTTATATCGGCACATTCCACAGCGTTTTCGCCCGCATTCTCCGCACAGAAGCAACAAGGTTGGGCTATCCGTCCAATTTCACTATCTATGATACGGATGATGCCAAGAGCGTAGTGAAAACAGTGATCAATGAAATGAACCTGGATGATAAGCATTACAAGCCCAACCAGGTCTACAACCGGATCTCATCTGCGAAAAATGCACTCGTTGGTCCCGTTGAATATGCCAATGATTATTATCTGCAGCAGGAAGATATGAGAAGCAACCGCCCTGCTATCGGCCAGATCTATGATGCATATGTAAAGCGTTGCTTTAAAAATGGCGCTATGGACTTCGATGATCTGTTGCTGAAATTTTATGAGATCCTGAAAAATTTCCCGGACTGCCTGAGCAAATACCAGCACAAATTCAAGTATGTGCTGATCGATGAGTACCAGGATACAAATCCTGCTCAATACGAAGTGATCAAATTGCTTGGGGCGATGCACGAAAATGTATGCGTTGTGGGTGACGATGCACAAAGTATTTATTCGTTTCGTGGCGCAACCATTCAGAATATATTGCAATTTCAGAAAGACTATGATAATGTGAAAGTGGTAAAGCTGGAACAGAACTATCGCAGTACGCAAACGATCCTGAAAGTTGCGAATGAGGTGATTGCTAATAATAAGGGGCAGATCGAAAAAACGCTGTTTACAGAGAACAAGGAGGGTGAGAAGATCAGGCTGGTGCGCACAATGTCTGATAATGAAGAAGGAAAATATGTGGCGGATACCATTCAGGAGCAAAAACTCCGCAACCATTTCAATAACCACGATTTCGCGATTTTGTACAGAACAAACGCGCAAAGCCGCGCATTCGAGGAAAGTCTTCGCAGAATGGCCATCCCCTATACGATCTACGGCGGCATGAGCTTTTATCAGCGGAAAGAGATCAAAGATCTGGTCGCTTATCTGCGACTGATGGTGAACCCGCGTGATGAAGAATCGCTGAAGCGGATCATCAATTACCCGGCACGGGGCATTGGCAAAACAACGGTTGATAAAACGATACTTCTCGCTAACGAAGCCAACGTTCCGATGTGGGATATCCTGGAAAATGCAGCCCAGGTTGGTTTCCGAGCCGGCACACTACAGGCCATTGAAGAGTTCGTTGTCATGTTAAAAAGCTTCGGCAGCATGTTGCAGAAACAAAATGCTTATGAAGTGGCATTTCATGTGGGAAAACAAACGAATATCGTTAAAGAGCTTTTTAATGATAAAAGCACCGAAGGTGTTCAGCGATATGAAAACATCCAGGAGTTGCTGAACAGTATCAAAGAATGGGTGGAAAGCCCGGATAATGAAGAAGGTGAAGTGGTTGATAAATCACTCGGCTCCTATCTCCAGCAGATCACGCTGCTTACAGATTCTGACAATAAAGACCCTAATGCAGATACGGTGAAACTGATGACCATTCACGCGGCAAAAGGACTTGAGTTCAGTTGTGTTTTTGCTGCCGGCCTGGAAGAGGGTCTATTTCCAAGTGCAATGAGCATTAATACGCGGGAAGAGCTGGAAGAAGAAAGACGACTTTTCTATGTGGTGATCACCCGTGCGAAACAGCGTCTGTGGATCTCTTATGCAAATACGCGATACAAATTTGGGTCACTGGTGCAAAATGAGCCGAGCAGGTTTATAGAAGAGTTGCCGGAACAATTTATCGACAGATCGTTTGCCGGTGGCGGCACGCGCAATCAGTCGGGATCCGGTGCATCTTCATCCGGCTTAACAGCATATCAGCGAATGCATGGCAATAACTGGAGCGGAGCTAACCAGGCTGCGGAGAAGCGCTATGGGCCGGCTCCGGGAAAGAAAGAGGATACGCCATCGTATTTGAAACCCCAGAGCCCTTATTCAAAAGTGGTTGAACATAAGCCTTCGGTTGATTTTGTGGCAAGCGATACATCTGCGTTGCAGGTTGGACAGAAAGTGGAGCACCAGAAGTTTGGTTTTGGTGAAGTGGTGAAAATGGAAGGCGCTTCTCACAACCCGATTGCGACGGTGAAGTTCGAGCAGAATGGAGAGAAGAAGATCATGTTGAATTACGCCAAGCTGCGGATACTTGAATAGACAGATTTCTTTCTCGGTCCTTTAGACCAGGAAAAAAATACATTGGGTGGGTTGTAGTGACCGAAGGTTTTTGTGGGTACATTTAATATATGAAATCAGGAATGAGCCGGGGGCTGTTCCTGATTTCGTGTTTTAGGGGGTTGGGCAAGAAGTCTAAGTTTATAAAACAATTTTCTATCACACAAAAATTAAAAACATGACAGACGAACAATGCGAAAAGCAGATAGAGGCTATTGCCAGAGTAACAGTAGAATTTACAAAATCAAAAGCGGCTGCCCGGCAATATCTGAAAGATGCCGGGATCATTTTGGAAGAGAGAAAAGAGAGCGTTAAAAGAAATATCACTACAAAAAATAAAAGCAAATGACATACCATCACCCCTTTCAAATAACGGGATTTCATAGTTGTGACCGGGAGATCGGCTTACGTATTCTAAATGGAGAAGATTAGCTGATTGCCAGTGACAATGCCTGGGACTGGCTGGGCCCAGGGATTTATTTCTGGGAACAAAATCCTGACCGAGCGTTTAAGTATGCAATTGAATCGGCCTCGGGTTTGCAGAAAAATAAGGTGAGGATAAAAACGCCATTTGTTCTTGGTGCAATTATAGAACTTGGAAATTGCCTCAATTTACTGGAATCAAGATCTACTGACGTTTTAAAAAAAGCATATAGCTCACTGGAGCAACTAAGTTTCAAAAGCGCGTTACAAATGTCTGAAAATAAGGGGGCAAACCGGCAGCTGGATTGTGATGTAATAGCGCATATCCATAAAATTAATCAATGGAGAAACATTTATCCATTCGAAACGATCAGAAGTGCTTTTATGGAAGGCAAACCCGTTTACCCCGGTTCAAATTTTACAGATAAGCTGCATATCGAAGTATGCGTTCGTAAACCAGAACTGATCAAAGGATACTTCCTGCCTCAACCAATAGAAAAATTCAATCCTTTTCTAAAGAAGGAATTCATTTATCCATAGACAAAATCTATGCGATATAGAATATCATTATTGACACCTATATTTCTTCAGCCTATATTTGCGCTATCTAACGGGTAACATCTCTGTTACTGCTTTGCCTGAAACATATTCTATTTTTTTAAACAATCATTTATTTTATCAATTTATGAGCAACAGAGTATTATCTGTAGGAAGCCAGTTTCCTTCATTCAAAAAGAAAGCAGTAGTGTCCATCGAAAAAGGCAAAGAATTTATCGATCTGACAAATGAGTTCGCTTCTAAAGACGGCAAATGGACAGTAATGTTCTGGTGGCCTAAAGACTTCACGTTCGTTTGTCCAACAGAGATTGCAGAATTCAATAAGAAATCCGGCGAGTTTTCTGACCGTGACGCTGTACTGATCGGCGCTTCTACAGACTCTGAATTTGTTCACGCTGCATGGAGAAGGGATCACGCTGATCTGCGTGACCTGAAATTCCCTATGCTTGCAGATACTTCAAAAACACTTGCTGAAGAACTCGGCATCCTGGACCAGGACGAGAAGATTGCGTATCGTGCTACTTATATCATCGACCCTCAGGGCATCGTACGCTGGGTGAGCATCAACGACCTGAACGTTGGCCGTAACGTACAGGAAGTGATTCGTGTACTGGATGCGCTGCAAACTGATGAGCTCTGCCCCTGCAACTGGAAAAAAGGCGAAGAAACACTTACAACACAACTGAGCCTGAACTAATTATCCCCCACTCCGTTCAGCAGGCTTCCCGTGGGATTTAAGCCGGAATGAAACGTGCATTTGAACGTGCTCCCCCGGGAAGCTTTGCTGAAGGAGATTAAACGAATACTGATGAGCGAAACACTCACAATACAAAACGAGACATTCAACAACATGCTGGCAGATCTGCAGATAACTGATTACACAGCTTCTGCAAACGTTCTGGCACTCGTGACAGCAGAGTCCCGTTTTATTAAGGACCTTAAGATCAATGTTGGCAACGCGCTGAACAATACACAGTACCTTAACCGTAAAGAAGCCGTGCTGATCGCCCTGGCGGTTGCGGTAAATGAAAAATTTGTAGTGCTGCAGGAAAGCTTTACCAATCTGGCGAAAGAGGCCGGTGCAACCGACGCTGAAATTGCAGAGGTTGTTGCCTGCACTTCGCTGATGAATACAAACAACGTGTTCTATCGCTTCCGTCATTTTATGCAAAAGGATTTTTATACTAACCAACCTGCCGGTATCAAAATGAGTATCATGATGAACCCGGTGACCGGAAAGGAGTTTTTCGAACTGGTTAGTCTCGTGATCTCTGCCGTAAACGGTTGCGAAATGTGTGTTTCCTCACACGAACAATCTGTTTTGCAGCATGGAAGCAGCGAGTCAAAGATCTTCGAAGCGGTAAAAACCGGCTCTATCATTAAAGGGTTGATCACAATATTGGCCTGACCTCTGAAACAGGTAATTTAAACTGCGAAGAAAATGTGTGAATCATTCCACATTTAATCTTCGCAGTTTAATTTTAATGGCAATTAAAGATCTCATGAATCATCTTGAAGCTGTAGTATATGCGTGTGCCCTGGTCCTTTTCATGTTTTCGGGTGTGATGCCGCCAATGCAGCCATGTGAAGACTCGAAAAATGCGACCGCCATTCTTTCCAATCTTGCTCACGCAAAGGTGTTTGAAGAGGCAAAAAGAAAACTGACTACGGCCGCAGCTGATGGAAACGAACATAGTATCGTTTTTGGTAAAGATGCAGTTGGAGACAGCATTATCTCTCCGCTTAGTCCGGCCGGCTTGAAAAATGTGTCTGCCGTCGATTTAAACTTTCCCGGAGCGTATGCTGATATACACAATCACCCGTCAAATACAGTTCCATCAACCGGCGATATCTATAACCTTATCCTCACTAACGGGAAAAACCTCGAGTTTACTTCAAGGATCACGTTGCTGGCAAACGGAACAGTTTATGCCGTTTCCGTCTATAACCGCGAACTCGCCTCTTCTTTCACCAGGAATTATCCAGCTGAAGATGCCAAAGGGTTCTCCCCCAGGTTTCCGGAAAAATTGTTCAATGAGTTCGCAGAACTCAAATCGTATCTTATCAGTATACAACGGATTGAAAAGACAACAGCTGATGAAATGGCGACAGCCTATATTCTGGATAAATATCAATCAGGCGTATCTTTATTCCGGTTGCTTGATGATAACAGGTTTGCACGCGTCTACATTACACAGACAGAATCGCCGGGCGGGAGTGCTGCTTATCACCTGAATGTCTGCAAAGACTAAAACAGCCGATCAAAGCAAACTTCTGCTGCAACTTTTCCGCGATAACCATAATTGCATTATTGCAGAAGCAACAAGCATTGAGGCTGCAATCCAGGACAGCAGATAATTTTCCATCCAAACTTTATTAATAACCAATAACACTGACGCTGCCAGGGACAGGACCCAGCTACCATAGCTGTTTGTTCGTTTTGCCTTCACAAATCCCAGAACCAAATTCAGTATAAGAAGCAGGCTCAATACCGGAAGAAAATACTGGAAGTATTTGGTAATAGATAAGCCGAGAATACTGAATACGTTGAGATAAACAACCAAACACAGCCCGCATTTTGGCAATAGTAAGATAAACAGGGCGAGTGAAATACGCGCCCCGTTTTGAAGCAGGCCGGAAGAGGGAGCAGATTGCTTCATAGATAGTGTTTAAAAAGTTTATTTAAGGGCTGCTGAATAACTATGCTGTTATTAATAAGGGACTGATAAACGTTCGTCGTATAACAGGTTAAGGAGGTTCCGGCAGTCGGCCAGATGGCCGTTTGCTGCAGGCATTATGAACCGATCGGTGCAAAACGCGGGTCGCAGAGATCGGTGCCCCTGCATTATTATTAAACTGATCAGACAAACGCAGCCGGTCTAACCTTTGAAACCTCTCAAACGTTTCACCGGAAGCCTGTAGTTATTCGGCAACTCCTGTTTATTTGTGACAGCAGGAGGATCCGCCTGCTGTCTTCTTCGGCTCAGATGGAGGAACGTCATTCGCAGGGTTCTGTGTGAAGAACCCGTTTGGCTTCAACAGGAACCCGATGTATGCGGTTGGCATTACAGGATAATCTTCCATTCGGGGAATATGCGTATGCCCCATGGTGTACCATACAACCAGGTCCGTGTCTGCTACATTTCTATCCTCTTCTGTCCACCTGATCAAACCATCGCCACCCTTATGTTGATTGGGATAATCTCCGGCGGCAAATAGTTCGGTTTCAGAAAAAGGTGTAACCCACAGATGATTTTGTACAAATCCCGCTCTGCGATACCAACTCGTTTGGTCGTTTGCATAAGGAACGCAGTTGTCTCCGGGCATAAGTTTATACCCGACGGGCTCTCCAAGAGTATTTCTGGAATTCGGATTAACGATCTTCCAGGTGCGTGCCGAAGAAAGATTCATCTGTCTGCGGGCCAGCTTTTCTGTTTTCAGCAAAGTGTTTTTTGCATAAAATGCATTTGCATAAGGATTTTGCGGTCCGGCTTCTTCGGCAACCACATCGAGTTCATAAACAGAGTTTGACGTGCCGTCGAGATCAAAATCGAGACGGACATTGAAGAAGTGTTGATGATTGGGCGCATATAACTGCGGAGCAACAAGGTTTCCGTATTTAGGTTTTATTCCTTCCGGAAGCGTACCAAGGGAGAGAATGCCGGTAAGTTTGATTTCAAATTGAATATTACCATCCTGGTATAAGTACCAGAAAAACCCGTATTCATAATTTTCAACTGTTGAAATAGAAGAAATAACCAGCCGGCGGGACCGTCTTACTTCTGCGCGCCCGTCTCTGCGATCCGTATGTTTCCAAAGAATGCCATAATCTTCTTCGTGCATACAGATCGCATTAGTGATTGTAATCACTTCTCCACGACTGTTATTCAGAAAGGCATCGAAGTAATGAATGTAACCAAGACAATCACAGCCAAGAGTAAGGCTGTTTGCGCATTGTCCCATGCCGTATTCTCCGGTGTCAAATGCATTTTTACGTTTTTGCGTATCTGTTGGGTCTCCATAAGGAACAACCATTTCCGACAGGGAAGCGCGATACAGGATGGGCCTCACTTTTCCGGCATCGTTATATGTTAACGCATGTAACGTTAGTCCTTCTCTTGAATTGAAACCAATTACAAAATTCCATTTCTGCCACGCGACCTGGTATCCGTTGACGCTGAAGCTCGGACCCTCTGGTTGTACAATTTCCAATGGCTTTATGTCTGTTCTGAACGTTTTAACTCTGTCAGACCGGTAGTTGCCGGATTCTGGCGGCAATGGAGTAAAGCCATAGTCTTCTATCCTTATAAGCTTCATCTTCTGTAAATCGACTACAGGGCGAAGTCCCTCGATGGGGCGGGCATAACCGTTGTCGGTTTCATCACTGCGAACAAAACACAATGGCCTTGCGAGCCTGATAGTATTCTCTTCCTCTGATCCATAGTTCCCCGCAGTCCATATATCAATCATCACCAGATCCGGTCTGTCAATTCCATGTTTCAACAACGCTTCTGCAAAAGCCGGATCATTTTTTATTACCTCTTCACATTCGATCTGTTCATCTGCGGTCATCGTAGGCTGAACACCATGCAGTTCTTTCCAGGAAATGATCTTTTTGTCTGTTAAAGAAACGATGGTTTCGTAAGTGGTTCCACCAGGGCTATCATATAGAACACCGAAAGCTTTTCGTGAGAAAGGGTCTCCCGGCTTAAAAGAATAGACATCTTCTTTTGATGGTTCCTTTAATGTAACAGATATAAAACGGGTATCATTATAGGAGAGACCCTTCTCCTTCCTGACAAGCTCAACAAAAGAAGTGATCTCTTCAGGGGTTAACGATTGCAACGGATGCAATACGCTCACGGGTGACTGCAGCTTTTTTTCCATATCCTGTGTGGTTTTATTAGTCAATAAAATGGCTACCCCTGTTAAAAACAGGCGGCGACACTTTCTGAAATTGAAGGATAAGTTGCTTGACGGCATCAAGTCAACAGGCAAGCTCGCTGATCTTACTGATCATGGCAGCAATAATTGGGGGTTTTTGAATAACTGCAGGTTTCTGCTGCAACGTTTCATAGGGTTGATAAGTTTCAAAGGTTAGACAGACTGCGTTTGTCTGATCAGTTTAATAATAATGCAGGAGCACCGATCTCTGCTGCAGCCTTTTTGTACTGGTTCATCGCGCCTGCAGCAAACGGCCTTCTGGCCGACTGCCGGAATCTCCTTAACCTGTTATACGACGAACGGTTATCAAGACCTTATTGATAATAGCATAGTTATTCAGCAACCACTAATATCATCAGACCGGTGGGGGAAACCTGCCAGATAATAAAGAGGACGAACTTTTTGAAAAATTTCCGGGTACGTACACGAATATATTGTTTTACTGTTGGATTTTCAAACTTTATTCTGGCGATAACCAAAAATAAACGGGTCTGGGCGATAAAAAGTAAACATGATCATTTGGTTTAATTTGAGTTGATTGATGTACCGTAGGCCTGATTTTTCCTTTCAGCGCACGCGCTCAGGATGCGAACTGTCTCCATTTTTGTTCCGCATACTTGTTAGAAGAACGCCCGCCAACACCAGTATTCCTCCGGAGATCTGCCAAACGGTAACTTTTTCATTAAGAAAAACAACAGCGATGATCGCGCCAATGATGGGATCAAAGTTCATGAAGTTTCCAACCTGTACACCGGAAAGGACCTTTATTACCCTGTTATAAAGCACATAACAGATGGCGGAAGAGAATACACCAAGATAGATGACTGAGATCCATCCCGTCAGGGATATAGACGGCAACGCAGGTTGTCGCCATAGTTCTATTGCAACGGCTGGCAGCAGACCGATTGTGCCAATGGTTGTGCTCATGGTCGTCAACACTACCGCGTCATATTGTTCCAGGCTTTTAGAGATGATCGTATAAAAGCCCCATGATAATACGGCAAAGATCATCAGTGTATTTCCAAAGAGAGCATTACGGGCCCCGAAGAATTCACCCACAAAACCGATCATCACAACACCGGTCACAGAAAGCATTACGCCGGCAAGTTGTATTTTTTTTAAACGTTCTTTCAGAAAAATGATGGAAAGCAGAATGATGGATACCGGTATAAAGCCTTGTATCAATGCACCTGCGGACGCTGTGGTATAAAACAATGCAAGATTAAAGAACAGGTAAAAGAACGTAATGCCTGTCAACCCCATCAATAGTATTCTTTTTCCCGGCAATGGCCGGGTTGCGATAAGCCCCTTCTTCTTTCTGTAAAAAAAATAAGGAATGAGACAGGCCGCGGCAACTCCATTCCGCAGGAAAGCAAACACATAAGGCGTGATGCCTTCAACCGCAAGCTTTGTAACAGCCGAAGCACTACCCCAAACGGTAACAATAAGAATGATGCTGAGTAAAGCCCGCGTCTTGCGGTTCAGCGAAAGGATCCGCATTTCGTAAAGTAACGACAAAGCGTTGAAATGCGGATCGGACTAATTCAGGGCTTATTACTCTTCCTGACGATCGGCCTTTATCCCGTTTAAAAGTCCTTCTGTAAGGCTCACAGGCAACAAAACAAGATGCTTTCGAACCAGAAGTACTCAGTTGATGCCACCTTTTTAACGGTTGACCCCGATTCTATGCCAGCTAACCCTTACAACGGATAGTTTTATACAATGAAAAGAACCGTCATTTTGTTTGCATTGACTTTTTCAATTCTTACAGCGTTTTCTCAACAATTGCGCATTGCCACCTATCAATATGCAGATAATAACCGCCTGGGAAATATTCAACCATTTGCCAATCATCTGAAAGCCGTCTGCGGAATTGACGCTGTGGTAAAAAGCTATCCAACCGTCCATGAATTTATCGACGCGATAAGAAATGATGAAGTGGATATAGCGCTGATCAACACTTTTGGCTATTTTCTTCTTCAATCATCGGGAAAGCCGTATCCGATGCACCCGTTGCTGGCGCTGGAGGTTGACGAAAATGCAAAGGATAATTATAAAACAGCTTTTCTGACCAGCAGATCTTCTGTAATCAAAAGCCTGCCCGGTATAAAATCTGCCGCAGGTAAGACCAGGCTGGCGCTTGTAGCCAAAGGATCCACCTCCGGCAATATGTTGCCCCGGCTGGCGCTAAGTTATGCTGGTGTTCCTGACGCGGAGCGTTCATTTCAATCTGTCAGTTATGCCGGGACGCATGCAAAGGCAATCGATGCCTTACTGAACGATGAAGCAGATCTTGCAACAATGGGCCTTACTGAATACCAGCGATACCTGTCGCGCGATTCTTCGTATGCAAAAAAGCTTCAGCTGATATGGACTTCGCCTGAAATTCCTCTCGGACCGGTATTATTTAATAACCAGATCAGTGATGAACAAAGGCAGATCATAAAAAAAGCTTTTCTTGATCTGCATGAAGCAAACCCATCGGTCCTTGCATCTATTAAGGCTGGTTGGTCTGAAGCCAAACAAGCTAATAAATATATTCAGATAGCAGATGCGTTTTATAATCCCTTTCGTGAAGTTTTGGGTAATCAGGCTGATCTTGAACGGATCTTAAAACAATTTGCAGAATAACACAGCAAGGTTATCAGCCAAGCTGTTTCAGCACTTCGTTCCTGTAAAGCTTCCCGATGGGAAGTTCTGTTTTTTCAATTTCGATCATTTCTGAAGTGAATGATTTGATGTGTTCCAGCGAAACAATATAAGAACGATGAACTCTGATAAAATCCTTTTCCGGTAACATTGCTTCCACGGAACTGATCGATTGTTTGGTGATGATCGTTCCTCCGGCAGTGATCACTTTTATATAATCCTTCATGCTTTCGATATACAGAATGTCCCGAAGCATTACTTTGATCATTTTCCTGTCTGCGCGGAAATAAACAAAGGAGTCGTTTTTCTTTTCATCGGTAGCAATCATTTCTGTTTTCGTATGTGTTAACTGGAATGCTTTGTTAACAGCTTTCAGAAAACGATCAAACCGGATTGGCTTCAGCAGATAATCTACCACGTCCAGTTCGTATCCTTCGAGTGCATATTCAGGAAAGGCGGTTGTAAAAATGATTTTTGGAGGAAGCTTCAGTGTTTTCAGGAAGTCATTGCCATTCAATTGCGGCATGCGTATATCCAAAAAGATCAGGTCAAGGGTATGCTGTTGGAGAAAAGAGAATGCCTGAAGTGCGTTGCCGCATTCACCGGCAAATTGCAGGCCGGGCACCTGCTCGATATATCTTCGGATGATCTCCCGCGCCGGTGGCTCATCATCTACAATAAGGCAGCGTATCGGTATTGATTCAGGCATGTACAAGAGGTGTTAGATTTACTTTGAAGGCAGGTTCGTTAAAAGTTTCGAGATCTACTTTCAGGTTAACGATGAATACGTCTTCATCATTCGTGATCGTTAATTCATGTTTGTCCGGATACAACAGAGCGAGGCGTTTTTCAACGTTGCTGATGCCGATGCCGGAAGGGCCGCTGCTGCCGGACTGGTGGGTTGATTTTCCATTCAGCAGTTTCATTCGCATTTGCGGACCGTCCAGTGTTACTTTCAGGCTGATCCAGGGTTGTTCCAGGGTTTGGCTTGTACCGTGCTTGAAGCAATTCTCTATCAGTGGTAGCACCAGCAAAGGCGCAATGCGCAGGCTTCCTGTGTCTTTTTCATCGGGAAGATCGATATGAACCTCCAGCTCATTTCCGTAACGCACTTTTTCCAGCTCTATATAATCCCGGATCATTTTTAATTCCTTTGAAAGCGGGACGAGTGGCTGATTACATTCATAAAGAATAAAGCGAAGCAGATCTGACAGACCGGTAACAAGTTTAGATGCTTCCGGCGAGGTATTCTGTGTGTAAGAGTAAATATTATTCAACGTGTTGAAAAGAAAATGAGGATGCACCTGCGCTTTCAAAAGTTGTAGCTGGCTTTCTGCATTTTCTTTTTGCAGTTGAAGGTTGCGTTGTTCTTTCAGGTAAAGGGACTTCATTAGTTTGATGGCTGCAGCCAATCCGCCGATGGTGATCCCTCCCCTGAGGCCGGCCATCAGAGAAAGGTGGATCTTGATATAGAGGGGTCTCGGCTGGCCTGTAAATGGCGCCGATTCTCCCTGCCATGCAATACGAAGGGGATCAATAGCCGTGATGGCCAGCAACGCAGAAAAACCCGCGGAAACCAATATGAGAATGGCAACCCAGACAGTAGCAGCAATATATTTCTGTTTCAGGACGTATGCCGGTATCACGAAATACATCAGTGAGTACGAAAGAAAAATGTGCACGAGGAGGAAGATCGCCGACTCCACCAAAGAAACCGGCAGACGGTCTAAAAAGGCATGGGAGTTATAGAACGCAACAAAAGAATACAGCACTCCCTGGAAGAGCCACCACGTGATCCAGAAAGAAAGATGCCTGCGCAGTCTGTACCTGCGCTCATCAGAAAATATAAAAGGATAACGTTCCATAATCTTTATTAAAAATACGACCGGAACCTTTTCCGTCATAAGGATCATGCTGATTATCGTCATACGGCTATTTTCCGGCGACAAACGGAAGAAGGAGCTCTCAGCCATTCATGCCATCCGTTTGTTCTGATCATACCGGCAAAAGAAAGACCCTGTATCGTTTTTGCGAAACAGGGTCGAACCCGCTTTTGCGCCTCAAAAGGAGCTGGAGCTTTGCCTAAGAGCATTTTGTAAATCAAACCTTAAGGCTTCCCCACCGCCGCCGGGGCATTGGCGGGAACCACAATCACGAGGTATCTTAAAGAATGCTTTTCACCAGCGCCATACCCGCCGCACTTTCTTCTTTACCGGCTTTGACAAGAATGGCTGATTCAAGCACCTGTTTCAGTTTCATTCTGACTTTTCTTCTGTTGATGTTCAGTTTTACTCCGTCAAGTTTTTCCGTGTATAACAGTTCATCGTCATTGTCGTAAAAACGGATCGTATTGGTCAACGGCGTTTTCACATTTCCTTCTACCACCCAGTACCCCTTTTGAGAAATCCATTTGGGGCCGGTGTGTTTTTGTTCCTGTGCAGGCGCTACAAAATAGCTGAGTGTGAATATGGCTACAAGAAGACCTGCGGTGATCATTTTTTTCATGGTTTAATGGTTAATGCGTTTTTGAATGAGCAGAGCAAGATCTTCTATCCGATCCCGCTCCTGTTATTTATGCCATGAAACTAGTGCTGTTTCCGGGCGAAAATTTTGATTGTTGCCGAACGCAGGCACTACTTCGGCAAAAAATGCCGAACGGTAGACAAGAGCTGTCCGGTCGCTAAAAGCGCGGTTGATCTTCAAAAACATATGTTTCGTCTACGAACAGCTGTTGTTTTGTGAAGGGGAAAATGATTTATGACTGTTCAGCGGTGATAAAGAATGACAAGTGGCGAAAGAGAAAATATCATCTCATAAGGACGAATCATTTTTGCCAGGCCTGCGTTCAACCTCCACTTATATCCGTATCCCCTAAAAGGACTATAGCCGGTAAGAGCCGGCATTCATACAGCTTAATAACCGAAAGCACGCCTATAGTTATTCACATTTTTGGGGTTTGGAACAGCATTTGCCAATAGCACGTCAAGGTTTGTACGGGTAAGTAGTTTTATGAAATAAAAATGATCTTATGTGGAATGAAGACATATATCAACCAGGAAAACAAGCCTGCCATTTTCTCACGCTGAATACGGTGGATTGCGTAGACATCTTCATTCGCCCTGTATACAAACAGGTGATTGTGCATACGCTGAATCATTTCATCGACAGCAAAGGTCTTGTTGTTTTTTCGTGGTGTCTGATGACAAATCATCTTCATCTTCTGGTTCAGGCAAAGGACGGGTACTCTCTGGACGAAATAGAACAAGAGTATAAAGCCTTTACTACTCAGAAAATCCTCGCAGCAATGGAAACTGAACCTGAAACCAGGAAAGACTGGATGCTGAAAAGATTTGAGGGTTTTGAGAACAGTCCGAACAAACTCCGCCAATACAATATCTGGCAAAACCGCAACAGCCGGAATATTGTTGAAATGGATCAACCCGCACGCCTTGCTGAGTACTATGAATACATTCATGAAAACCCCGTACGTGAGCGATTCGTTGACCATGCGCCCGACTTTTCTTATAGCTCCGCCAGGGACTATGCCGGCTCTCAGGGTCTTGTAAAGATCATTAAACTCAGGTCCATAGAACAACTGCTGGCATCTTCAGAAAGCTTTAGCGGAAGTTTCCTGGTGAAGCATATCCGGAATTAGTTGCGGGTGGATGCACGTTCGCTTTGCGGCTGCGGCGCGATCTTCCGGCTAAGCAGTGTTTGTGCTGATCTCATGATACTTTTCTCCAAAACGCCGTTACTCTTTTGTTATAAGCGATGTTTTTCGGTCAACGATCTTTGGTCATCGGCCATCGATCGTATATTTGTGGCTCAGCATAAAGTGAAGCTACTGCATGGCTACCCGCCCCCAAAAGAAAGTTCTGCGCATTATTTTTATCGTTTCCGTTCTTCTGTTTACCAGTGTTGCAGCCTGGCTCCTGTATAAATGGCTGATGTATCGCCAGGTGAAGTTTACGCGATACCCGGAGTTTGGAATCACAATACCGAATCAATACACTATTCATGGTATTGATGTATCGCGCTATCAGAATATCATCGCCTGGGAAGAGGTAAAAACGATGCAGGTTGGTGAAGTGCAGCTTGGCTTTGCGTTTATCAAGGCAACGGAAGGCATTGGTAATATGGACCCGCAGTTTCAGCGAAACTGGAAGAAAACCAAAGGCAACGAAGTGATAAGAGGCGCCTATCATTTTTTCATTGCAAGCAAAGATGGTAAACTGCAGGCGGAGAATTTTATCAAACGCGTTGAGCTTGAAACAGGGGACCTCCCTCCTGTGCTGGACGTGGAACAACGTTTTGGCGTTTCCAAAGCCCAATTGCAACGGGAGGTAAAAAAATGGCTGCAAACAGTGCAGGCATATTATGGTGTGACGCCGATAATTTATACCAACGTTGACTTTTATAAACAAAATCTCGGTGCGGACTTCGATGGCTATCCCCTCTGGGTGGCGCATTATTATCAGCAGGAGCAGCCGCGCATCACAAGAAACTGGTCTTTCTGGCAACACAATGACCAGGGAAATGTGAATGGCATTACATCAAAAGTTGACTTTAACGTGTTTAGCGGAGACTCAACGGCGTTCAAAAGTCTTTTAGTTCCGTAGCTTCATAAAATCGTATTTTACCCGCAAACAGATCATATGGAACAAGGTTGGGATCCTGATGTGAAACGATACTTCCGGAAAATCCTCAATACAATTTCTGTTGGACTATTCTGGCTGATGACAGCCGCCGCTGCCGGACTTTATTTCGGACTCGCAATTCCCCATGAGCATTTCAGTATGGCCAACATCATCTTTTATGTTGTGCTATTGCTCACGTTTGGACTACTGATCAGGTATTTCTTTCGTTTATGGAAGAGCTGAAGAACAGCGCTCTTAGCTGCTATGATCTGAGATGATCACCCATTTACCATTTATTTTGCGGAATACAAGTGTGTAATGCCCGGAAAGATCGCCGGCTGATCTTTGCAAACTCCATTTTCCGATAATGTGATAGTATTCGGGTGAAAGACGTTTGACGGAGAGAATATCAAATTTCAGTTTGCCCATAGCCGCAGTATCCGGATAACCTTTCCGGTAATTGTTCAACGTATTCTGCCATCCGTAAGTGACGCCGGATTTTCCGATAAAACAGAGCGAGTCATTTTTCCAGTAGCCGTTCATAAACTCTTCGAGATCGCCGCGGTTCCAGGCCTGCGTTTGTTTGTCCAGGATAGACAGGATCGTGGTTTTGTCGTCGTTCTGCGCAAAGCAGGACAGGGAAAACAACAGGCCGCAGGCGAAGAGAAGTGATCTCATTAGTTGTGATTTAGTAAGCAATGCTACGAAATTATTGACGGTAATGAGAAATGTCCGGTGATTACAAACGCCCTTTTAAGCTCAGATAGCTGTTTCCAAATGCCATTTTTGCATACCCATAAACGCTCTTTGAGGGCTGCTGTGTTAGACCGCCTCTTGTTCGGGGTTAGTTCGCTTCTTGTTCGATTGCTACCAGAGCCTGAAAGCACCCAAAAAACCCTCAGTTTTGAGGTTGATGACCTGAAGCCGGCCGGGTTGTCTGCCATAAGGGCATGTTAATGTGGTTACATTGATTCTAAGACATTGGTCAATGCAGAACAAGGTTGCTGGCTTTTGAGGAGGAGCGGCTTGTTAATCTTCCGGTGCGTGGGACACGCACCGGGGCTTGCGAAGAACAAGGTTGCTGACTTTTGAGCCGGAGCGGCTCGCCATTTTACGTTATGGTGTGTCTCACGCACCGGAACCGGCAATATGGTAATTGCTGCGGTTTGCGATAATCTTCCGGTGCGTGAGACACGCACCGGGGCTTGCGAAAGCAGGAAGAGGCCTGTTAGATGAAATCCTTAAGCAATGGCAATTGTCCCGGAGAACGGGCTGGTCAATGAGCACAATCATCGGCGTGCGCATGATCATGTACACGGCATCTGCGGTAGTTGGAGAAGTGCGCGGTGATGATCAATATCACCGCCGGGATCAGCAGCCACATATCATAATGCACAAAAAAGAGCTTAATGACCAAAAGAATCATGCCCGCACTGAACAAGATAAATGGCCACTTGTTATGATGATGTTTCCTGTAGCCGTGATAGAACGAATAAGAACCGATACAGAAGGCAAGCAGGACCATTCCAGTCTCAAATACCATGTTATGGATGATATTGATGCCAAACAGCGGAAAAGAAGATAAGAACAACGGCAGCACGGCACAGTGAATAGCGCAGGCAACAGAAGTAGTAATCCCCAAAGCGTCCCAATTGATCTTTCCTTGCATAACGGACTGCAAATATAAAGATAAAAGCAACGCTGTTGCAAAAATTTGATCCGTTTGCGGCAAAATGATGGTCCTGTGGTAACTTTGCGGCACAAAACAGAGATATGTCAAAGAAATCGGCAGTTTATATTGGATTTTTCGGAGTATTGGTGGTCATTTTCTTCCTGGTTGTAAGGAAATGGCTGGTGAGGGATGAATATATTTCCGTGGTGCAGCCGTTTTCCTTTACCAATCAGGACGGTCAGCAGGTAACTGACCGGGATGTGGAAGGGAAGGTGTATGTGGTTGAATACTTTTTTACAACCTGCCGGGGTGTTTGTCCGGTAATGAATAAGAACATGCGTCAGGTATATGAGAAGTTCAAAGGCGAGAAGGACTTCAGGATACTTTCACATACCTGCCAGCCTGAAGTAGATTCGGTGCCTTTGCTGAAACATTATGCAGATTCAATGAAAGTGGATACCAGACAATGGATCTTTCTGACAGGCCGCAAGGATAGCTTGTATAACATGGCAAGAGTAAGTTATACGCTTGACGATCCGGCAAACAACCTGCAAAGTATCGAGGATGCGTTTCTGCATACGCAGTTCTGGGCGCTTGTCAATCGCAAAGGCCAGGTAAAGAAAATCTATGATGGCCTGAAGCCAAGTGAGGTTGGTGAGATAGAAAAAGATATCAGAAAACTGTTGAAGGACTAAATAATATGATCAGCGATATCAAAGAAATATTAAGGAAGAACCAGCTGAGCGTAACGGCCAGCAGGGAAAAAATATTGCAGCTTTTCCTTGAGCAGCAGGGTGCGCTGGCACATGGTGACATAGAGAAAAGAGCCGGTGAAAAATTTGATCGTGTTACTGTTTACCGCACATTGCAGACGTTTGTTGAAAAAGGGATCGTTCATACAATTCCTACTTCGGATAATTCCATTCGTTATGCATTATGCAAAGAGGATTGTGCATCCGGTCATCATCATGATCATCACGTTCACTTTGTCTGCAGCGCCTGCAAGAACACTTTTTGCCTTGATGATGTTGTTACACCTAATGTAAAACTTCCCGATGGTTATAAACAGGAACACATTGAAGTGGTAGTGCAGGGCGTTTGTAAAGATTGCAGTTAATAAAATCAAAAGTCAAAATTATAAAGTATAAATGCCCGTAATCAGACGGGCATTTATACTTTATAATTTTGACTTTTGATTTCAGTTTTCAGGGTGCGGTCCCTGTAAAATAAAAAGCCCCCGTATAGAAATACGGGGACTTAGGTTAAGGCTCTGATTAGTAGCTATTTTAAAATACGGTCGCCGATTGAACAGGCTGGCGTATAATTAGACGAATCTTAATTCTTATTCAAAAATAACGAGGAGAAGCGAGATTTCCGAATTTGTCTCATACCACTTTGGGGGTATTTTTTAAACTGTCTTTTGCAAGGTATCAAGCTCCTTTTTAACGAATTGCATTAATCCACTGATATGGTCGGGTGAAAAGTTAAATTTCAATCCGGCTGCGTTGAAAAGTTCCGGCAAAGTTCGTGTTCCTCCCAATTGCAAAGTTGTTATATAATTATTAATTGCGCTATCGGGATCTTTCTTGAATTGCTGCCATAAACCGATTGCACCAAGCTGGGCGATCCCGTATTCGATATAATAGAAGGGAACCTCAAACAGGTGCAGCTGTCGTTGCCATGAATATTCGCGATAAGCAGATACGCCTGTGAAATCTATGACCGGCGAAGTGAATTCATCCAGGATCCTTACCCAGTTATTTTTTCTTTCTTCTTCTGTGTGGTTAGGGTTTTCATAGATCCAATGTTGGAACTTATCGATTGTTGCGATCCATGGGAAGATCGTGATCACCCGCTCCAGTTGCTGTTCTTTCGCCCGTATCAGCTCTTCCGCATTGTCAAAAAATACATTCCAGCTATCCATGCTGAACAGTTCCATACTCATGCTCGCCACTTCTGCGATCTCTGTAGGATATTCCTTGAAGCCATTTAATTCCAAAGGATGTGCAAGGAATGAATGTATGGCATGACCGCCTTCGTGTACCATGGTGGTAACATCATCCAGTTGTCCCGCGGCATTCATGAAAATAAATGGTGCTCCACTTTCCGCAAGAGGGCAGTTATATCCGCCGGGCGCTTTGCCTTTTCTGCTTTCAAGATCAAGATGGCCCATCTTTCTCATTCTTTCCAGACAGTCTCCAAAGAATGGACGCATTGTTTTGAAACACCTGATTGTTTTTTCAACCAGTTCTTCTCCTGTTGAAAATGGTCTTAATGGTTCAATGCCTGCTGGTTCTGCTTCTATATCCCATGGACGAAGCGTGTCAAGCCCAAGTTTTTTCTTTTTTGCTTCATAAAGCTGATCCACCAGCGGCATTACATGCTGCTTCACTGCATCATGAAACTGGTAGCAATCGTCTTTTGTATAATCGAAGCGGCCGAGTTCCGCGAAGCGGTAGTCCCTGTAATTTGCGAAACCGGTATTCTTTGCGATCTGGTTGCGTTTATTGAGCAGTGAACCATAGAGATTATTTAGTTCTTCTTTATCCTGCAGTCTTCTTTCGTTCACTTTTCTGTATGCTTCTTCGCGGACGTTTCGATCCGGATCTTCCAGGAATTTCGCAGCCTGCTGCAATGTATATTCCTGACCGTTCATGGTGATAGTCATTTTTCCGGAGATCATGCCGAAGCGTTGTGCTTCTACAGCCAGGGACGCCTGCAGCGGAATGTTTTCTTCCCTGAAGAGGTCGATATTCTTCTTCACGTTACGCAGGTAAGTGAAGAATTTCTGATGATCCAGTTTTTCCGCGAAGGGGCTGGTTACAAGTTTTTTATTCAGCTGATCGGAGAAGGGCTGGATCTTCGGCTGGATCTCCATCATAAAAAAGTTGAATGCATCTTCGAGTGATTTGTTCTCCGTATCACAGGTCATCCTGATCTGGCGCCAGCAAGCGTCTTCGCTTACCACAGATTCCAGTTCACTGATATCTTTCAGCCATTCTTCAAGAGAATCGGCCGAATTGATTGGCCGGTCAAGCAGGTCTTTAAAATATGGTTCCAGTGTTGCCCAGTCGTTTACTTTAAAATCCCTCGGGAGAAAATGGCGTGGTAGTTTTTTTATATCCGCACTATACGTCATATACTATTTGTTCTTGTTAAAAAATAAAAGCTACAAACTTCCAGTGAGTTGGGTTTGTAGCTTAACAATTCATTATTCAAGTTACTCCGGAAAACGATCACCTGGATCAGTGACCGGGAATAAACCGGAATAGCTTATTTTTTCTTAGCTGCCGCTTTTTTCTTGGGAGCTTCTTCTTTTTCTTCCTTGTCTTCTTTCTTAGCCGCTGCTTTTTTCTTTGCAGGAGCTTTCTCTTTTACAGGCTCATCAGCATCAGCTGCTTTCTTTTTCGGCGTTTCCGCTTTGTCTTCTTTTTTAGCAGCTGTTTTTTTCTTTGGAGCTTCTTCAACGGCTTTTACTTCTTCCACTTCCTCCGCTACTACTTCTTCTTCTGCGGGAAGCTCTGATAATTTGATCTCAACATTTTTCTTTTTCAAGATGTCAAACCATTTTACCATCTTCTTCAGATCGCTGGAATAGACTCTTTCGAAGTCAAGCTCAGGATAAGCGGTTTCGAAATATTTTTTTAATGCTGCATTATCTTTTCCATCGGGCAGTGTACCACCCGCTTTATCCATTGCATTAAATATTTCAACAAGATTTACGTTTTCGCCGGTAGTGTATACTTCTATACTTTCCAGGTGCGAAAAGTTATGAATACGGGAAGAAGCGAATCTGGTGCTGTTGTCATCTAAAGAGCGGACAATAGCTCCATCATTCTTACTACTGATCAATTCATACAGTCCGGGCAATCCGGTTACGGCGACGAGTTTACTATACTCCATAATATACTTCTTACAATTTTAAAGGAGCTGCAAGATACTTGAGTTCTTTGAAATGGGTGAAGGCTGCCAAAATTTTCCCGAAGATCCTTTATCCGGCGGGACCTTTTCAAGAAAATATCGGGCCACACTCTAAAAAAACGGTCTCCTGAAGTTTTTGCGGCATTCAACCCCGGGGCGAAAGTTGTTACGAAATAAGTCGTCCTATACACGTAATAACAAAATATGAAGCATCTAAGATTACTCTTTCCTGTGTTATTTTTTTCTGTTTTATCCGCTCATTCTCAAAGTGTTAAAGGGAAATTAGTTGACCTTGTCGACAGTAAACCTCTTCAGGGAGCCACCCTTACTCTTGCATCAATAAAAGATTCAGCGAACGCATATAATGCCATATCCGACAGCACCGGCACTTTTCTGTTCCGCGCGCTTCCAAAAGATTCTTTCTTCCTGAAAGTGAGCTATAGCGGCTATGCGCAGTACAGGCAGATCGTTGCCACAAATGAGCCGGCACCGGTACTTGACCTCGGCACCTTATTTATTCCGAAATCCGCCACCGAGCTTTCAGGAGTGACCGTGGTTTCAAAAGCGCCACCAGCCTCACAGAAGGGTGATACACTGCAATTGAATGCGGCAGCATTCAAGGTGAACCCGGATGCGACAACCGAAGATCTGATAAAAAAAATGCCGGGTATTACAGTTGACCGTGACGGAACAGTAACGGCGCAGGGCGAACAGGTCCGGAAAGTGACAATCGACGGACGGGAGTTTTTTGGTGATGACGCCACAGCGGCATTGCGCAATCTTCCCTCGGACGTGGTAGATAAGATCCAGATCTTTGACCGTCTTAGCGACCAGGCCGCATTTACCGGTTTTGATGATGGCAATTCTCAGAAAGCACTGAACATTGTTACAAAATCAGGCATAAAAAATGGTCAGTTCGGCCGTATTTACGCCGGATATGGAACGGATGACAGGTATTCTGCCGGAGGAAACATGTCCTTTTTCAAAGGAGACAGAAGGCTGTCTTTTGTGGGAAACTTCAATAATATCAACCAGCAGAATTTTGCTTCACAGGATCTTCTTGGCGTAACAAGCAGCGGCGGTGGCGGCGGTCGCGGCGGCGGCGGAGCTGGTGGTGGTCGTGGTGGCGGCGGTGCCGGCGGTGGAGGATTTGGCGGCGGCGGTAATGCCGGCAACTTTTCTATCGGCCAGCAGAACGGGATCAGCCGTACAAATGCGATCGGTATCAACTTCTCCGACAAATGGAGCAAGAAGGTGGATGTGCAGGCCAGCTATTTCTTTAATAATGCAAGCCTGAAGAACATGCAGATCGCGAGGACTTCCCAGGCGCAGGCGACCGGTTCCGACAGGATCACCGATGATACCGTCACTTCTGCAAGCACAAACAATAACCATCGCTTCAACATGCGGTTGGAGTACAGGATCGACTCCAGTAATTCGATCATCATCAACCCAAGCCTGAACTTTCAGGATAATGAATCTGAAACATTCTCCATCAGCAAGAACTATTATGGAGCCAACGATACGGCAAGCACATCCAATTCAAGAAGTACTTCTGACCGCAATGGCTATAACCTGCGGAATAATATACTTTACCGTCACACTTTCGCAAAGCGCGGAAGAACGTTTTCGCTGAACCTTAATACAGCATTGAATAAAAATGATGGGGAAAGCACCAACTATTCACAGATCAGGTATGTAAAAACGGGTATCGATTCATTGCAGGACCAGTATAAGGTCAACCCAACAGATGGCTATACTCTTTCCGCGAACGTTTCTTATACAGAGCCGATCGGCAAAAGGGGCCAGCTGCAGTTCAGCTATCAGCCTTCTTATTCCAAAAACAAGGCCGATCAGCAGACCTATAATTTTGACCCGATCAATCACGGCTATACAGATTTTGACACCACCTTATCCAACCGGTTTGAAAATACCAATACCACGCAAAATGGTGGCGTCAGCTACCGGATGGGTCAAAGCCGCGATAACCAGTTTTCTGTTGGTGTGAATTTTCAGAATTCAAGATTGCAGAGTGACCGCACGTTCCCAACAGCGACGCAGGTGGATCAGTCGTTCAATAACGTATTACCAAATCTTATGTGGAGCAGAAGGATCTCTCCTAAAAGCAGCTTCCGGATTTTCTATCGGGCAAGCGTGAATTTTCCTTCGGTGACACAGTTGCAGGATGTAGTTGACCTGAGCAACCCGCTGAGGGTCTCAATGGGTAACCCTTCCCTGAAGCAATCATATACGCATTTCGTGTCTGGCCGGTATACATTTACCAACACGCAGAAAGGACAGAGCTTCTTCGCGAACATTTTCCTGCAAACAGCAAACGACTATGTAACGAATGCGATCTTTACCCCAACGGCGGATACCATCATCGAACATAATACAAAAGTGAGCAATGGTTCACAGCTGACCAAGCCCGTAAACCTCGATGGTTACAAAAGTTTCCGTACGTTGCTGACGTACAGTATACCGATGAGCATTATCAAATCGACGGTGAATATTAATGGAGGGTTTTCTTATTCAAGGCTGCCAGGCCAGGCGAACCAGGATATCACTATTACCAGCAACTATGTGTATGACGGTGGCATCAACATTGCGAGCAATATCAGCGAGTATATTGACTTCAATATTTATTATAAGATCAACAGCAATAACGCAAATACAAAGGGAAGTTCAAAAGTGCAGACAAGCGCCAGCACCAACTACATCAGTTATGTAACCGGTGGTCAGGTGAACCTTTTGACAAAATCGGGATGGTTTTTGCAGAATGACCTGAACTATCAGCGCAATAACGGATTGACGGTGGGTACGGATCCGGACTTTTTGCTTTGGAATGCTGGTTTTGGTAAAAAATTCCTGAAGAATAAAGCTGGTGAGCTGAAGCTGTCTGTATTTGACTTGCTGAAACAAAACCAAAGTTTTGTAAGAACAGTTTCTTCGAACCTGGTAGTTGATGAGCAGAATACCGTGTTGCAGCGTTATTTTATGCTGACGTTTACCTACAGCCTGAAGAATTTTGGTACGGCGAAGTCATCGGGAGGTTTTCAACGGAGACCGGGAATGGGTTATCCCGGCGGCCCCGGCGGATTTTAAATACTAATAATGCTTGTCAGTAGAAAGTCAAAAGTAGAAATTAAGAAAAAGGTCGTAATTATAGGAGATCTTCCTATAAAGTGCGTGTTTTTTAATTTTTACTTTTGACTTTTTACTTTGTTTCGTAATATCGTTCCTAGCAAAAAATTCAGGGCTTGGACGAGAGATTACTGGTTAACCAGTTAAAACAAGGAGATGAGACCGCGTTTAAAACCATTGTCGACACCTGGCAGGACATGGTTTATAACACGGCGTTGGGTATCGTCCAGAATGCGGAGGATGCGGAGGATATTGCCCAGGAGGTTTTTGTGCAGGTATACCAGTCTATCAGCTCTTTCAAGGGCGATTCCAAGTTTTCTACCTGGCTTTACAGGATCGCTATTACCAAGTCGCTGGATCATGAGCGGCGGAAAAAGCGCAAGAAACGGTTTGCGTTCGTAAAAAGCCTATTTGGGGAGGAAAGCGAGGTTGTCGTTCATCCGCCGGATTTTAATCACCCGGGAATTATGCTGGACAAAAAAGAGGATGCCGCCGCGCTTTTTGCCGCCATCAGTGAATTGCCGGAAAACCAGCGGATCGCATTTACCCTTCACAAAGTAGAAGGTCTTAGTTACCAGGAAGTTAGTGAGGTTATGAAAACTACAGTCTCTTCAGTTGAGTCGCTGATGCACAGGGCGAGGACCAACCTGAAGAAGATATTAGAAGTATATTATAAAGAAAAAGGCTAGCAAAAGTTTTTTTATCAATCATCGTCAAATTATAGGTCATGGATCAAAAAAGAACTATAGACGGCAAAATTGAAAGAGCCCTGGAAAGCCTGGATGGCGTTCAGCGTGCTATTCCTCAGCCCTGGTTTTATACCCGGGTAAAGGCCCGGTTGCAGCGCGAAGAGAAGACGGTATGGGAGACAATCGGATCCTTTCTATCAAAGCCGGCGATTGCAATGACAGCCCTGACGGCTGTTTTAATGCTGAATGTTGCGATACTTTCCAAGCAAAGTCATCTGGACGTTGCCCCGGTGGTAAGCCAGGCGGTGCAGATTACAGACAGCGAGTCGATCATCGCCAGCAACAGCAGTTTTGAATATGAAAATCTTGTACAACCATGAGCAGACCCGGAAATAAGAATCTGCTGATCATTATTGCCGTCCTCCTGCTTACCAATATTGGCGTACTGGGTTATTTTCTCTGGTATAAAAAGCCGGAAGCGAAAGTAGAACAGTTTCGAGGTGACGGTAAGCCCAATGGCATACTGGATCTCCTGCAAAAAGAGATCGGTTTTTCGGAGGATCAGCTTGCGCAGTATAAACTGTTAAAGGATAAGCAGCGCGAAACCATCCGTCCGATGTATGACGAGATGCGCAAGGCAAAAGATAGCCTGTTCAGTCTGCTGCGGGAATCGTCCATTGCTGATTCTGTAGTTCAAAAAGCGGCAGACAGGATCGCACAGCAGCAAAGAACAGTAGATCTGCAGACCTTTAGCTATTTCAGAAAAGTAAGAACGCTTAACACACCCGAACAGCTACCGAGGTATGATTCACTTATTCAGAACATGTTCAGTAAAATGAACAAGCCCCCGCGCCGGCCCGATGGTGATAGCACAAAAACAGATAAAAAGAACTAAGTATAAATCACTCTTAGTAAAATCAACTTAAACACTAAACGTATGAAAAAGATCGGATTGTTTTTCGCATTTATGATAGCAGGGGTTATCATGGTGAATGCCCAGGGTGGTGGCGGAGGCGGTTTCCGTCAGCGCACTGTAGAAGAAAGAGTTAAAACCGTACACGAAAAAATCGACAGCGCATTTAAGCTGGATGCTGACAAACTTGCAAAAGTGGACGCTGCCTTCACTACGTACTACAAAGATCAGGACAAGGTAAGAGCTGAACTGATGAGTGGTGGCGAACGTCCTGACAGAGACGCGATGATGGCTAAACTTGCTCCTGTAACTGAAGCAAGGGATAAAGAACTGAAAGGGATCCTTACTGAAGATCAGTTCAAAAAATTCAAAGACGAAATTGAGCCGGCATTAATGCCCCGCCGTGGCCCAGGTGGTGGTGGTGGCGGCGGAAACCGCTAATGATAGTTTAGGGTTAATGGTAGTTACACCCATCCCGGTTGTTCTGCTTGCAGGGCGCCGGGATTTCCGTTTCCGGGTGTTCGTCATTTGGGATTAGCTTGACATCCATTCTTTAAAGGCAGTTACATTATCCTGACTAATGATGATGTCTTCATTCGTTGCGGGTTCCAACTCAAGCTGGAGTTTGCTTTTGGGAAAACATTTGATCTTTTTGATCGAATTGAGCTGAACAAGATATTTACGGTTGACGCGGTAGAACTGGGCGGGGTCCAGTTGTTTTTCTATTTCGCTTAGTGATTGATCAAGAATGAACTTCTGGTTTTTATTGTCAATCATGCAAACGAGTTTGTGTGTGGCGTAGAAATAGGCAATGTCTTCCGCTTTCACGCTGATATAATCGGTGCCCCGTTTTACGAGGAAGCGTTTTTTGTATTCACTGAATGATTGCTGACGTGATTGCAAAAGCTCACGGAGATCAGCAGAAAAGTGTTGCTTCAGCTTATCATATTTTTTCAGTGCAGCTTCCAGTTTATCTTCTTTGATCGGCTTTAACAGATAGTCGATACTGTTATGCTCAAATGCTTCCTGCCAGTAGTCGTCAAAGGCGGTGCAGAAAATTACCGGGCTGTTGATGTTTACGGCATCGAAGATCTTGAACGATAATCCATCGCTGAGTTCTATGTCCATGAATACCAGGCCGGGCATCGGATTTTGTTCAAGCCATTCTACGGCAGATCTGACGCTGCCTAATACAGCAACAATTTCTACAGAACTGTCTGTTTTACGGATGGCTTTTAACAGCTTTTCCGCAGCTGGCTTTTCGTCCTCAATTATAATTGCGCGCATTGAAGGTAGTTTTGATCAGGCAAGCGTCAACACGGGTAGCCGCACGATGAACATTCCATTTCCGTCTGATATGCTGATATCTTTGCCGGTAATAAGTTTATATCGTTCTTTCAGGTTATTCAATCCGATCTTCGAAGACGGCTTGCGCAGCTGTTTTGGGCGCAATTCATTTTTTATGATCAGTTCATCTCCTGTCAGCTGCACACTGAATATTAACGGGTGATCTTCTGCAAACTCATTGTGCTTAATTGCATTTTCCGCCAGCAACTGTAAGCAGATAGGAGGCAAAAGATAGTGTTCAAGCGCTGCATCTTCGACTATTTTTTCCAGGCATACGGCTTTTTCAAAACGGATATTCAATAAAAGAAAATAGCTTTCAAGAAACCCCATCTCGTCTCTCAAGAGGACCAGGTCACGCGCTTTATTTTGCAGGATATAACGATAAACATCCGCAAGCGTATCATTGAACTGTTTGGCTTTTGCAGGCTTCTCTTCTATAAGGTGGCTTAGTGTGTTCAGCGAGTTGAAAATAAAATGCGGATCGATCTGATTTTTTAATGCTTCCAGCTCCGCTTCTGCTTTTGCCCTCTCCAGTTGCTCGTTTCGGATCATATCATTTTCTGATTGCTTAACGAGGATCACTGTTTCGTATACATGCGTAATGAAAATAACCGCGACCAGGATGATCAGCGTTGCCTGCGAAATGATCTCCCAGTTGACGGGTTCATGCGTAAACAATTCATACCAGCCGACAAGCAGCAGAACGCTCACGGGCACCGTGTAAAAGACAACAGATAGCACAAGAACCATCACTTTCTGCAAAGGCTTATTGATCCAGTCGAAATAACTTCTGAGAGATGCATGCAGATAACGGTTTCCCTGCCACACGATCAGAGCGATCATGATCGTATAAAGAAAGCTCCATTTTACCTGCCAATTGGAAAAGTTGCGGTTGTTTACCAGCCCGGTTACAATAGGAATGACGATCCCGAAGAAAGGAATCAGGATCAGGCGGAAGCCAAGGTCATTGACCGTATATTCTGTGGCCGGTTTTGCCGGTGTTTTTGCTATGTTCCTCTGGTCTTTTTCCACGTTGGGTTGATATTGTGTGCAAAAATCAGGGAATAGTTTAGATAAATGCTTTGGTGGGATTAGAAAGTTGTGATGGTGCGGTTCCGGGGCGTGAGACACGCACCAGGGCGGTTCCGGTGTGTGAGACACACACCAGGGCCACCGGGGCGTGGAAATGGCGGCATTCAGCACTTCTGTGCATGAATGCCGCCATTTCTCTTATGGGGGGTCGGCTTATTTTTTGCGAACGGATTTTATCTCCATTACTTTAAATTCTTTTCCGTTCTTGTCGGGGCCATACATTTCCATGATCTGTGTATTGTCATCAATAACTTTCAATACTTCTTTCATTGTTACTTCGTGACCATTGCCTGCTGAAGGGTCCACCATTTTACCGGTGAGCGTAATTGATTTGCTGGCAGCGTCCCATGGGCCGGACAAATACATGATACCTGTTCCCATATTGTCAATCCAGCTTGATACGAATTGCTTTTTACCATTATCATATCCCACGGTTGACTGACCTTCAAAAGGCATTCCCATCATATTGCCGCTGTGATTTGATACCTGGTAGCGACCGCCGAAGATCATTTTGTTTACGGATTTCGTGGTGCTTTTTTGAGGAGGGGCATCGGGGGTTTCCCATATTGTTACTTCTCCGTCCCAGTTGCCATTCCAGGAGGCCAGCATTTTGTGTACTTCACCCGGAGTAGCATATTCCATCCAGTTCTTCATCATTGTTGCCGAGTCCAGTACCGGTGCGGCCGCTTCGGTATTGGCAGGTGGAGGTATTGTTGCCATAGTGTCTTTCGGAGTGGCGGATTCTTCCGTTTTGGAGGCGTTGTTACAGGCAACAATTGCCAGTGCAGAGCAAAGGATCAAGATTACGCGTTTCATAATTTGCAGGTTTTATTGAAAAAGTAAATAATCCTGTCGTCATTGAAAAGAATCCTGCCGATGAAACCGGAAATCAGGGCGACGAACCTAGGCAGGCAGTGGAATACGGATTTGAAGGTTGCATCCGTTGCCGGATGATGAAACTAATTGAATAGAACCGTGATAATAGGCGGTACGGTTAAAGATATTATTCAGCCCGAGGCCTTTTTTGGTATTAACGGTGTCAAACCCATTGCCATTATCGCTGATCAGCAACAGTATTTTCTGATTATCGATATGCAGTGAGATGAAAGCCTCCGTAGCATTGGCGTGTTTGAGTATATTATTGCATTGCTCCTGTACAATACGCAATATGGCCAGCTGAACCTCCGGTAAGACATTTTTTCCTTTCGGTGCGATTTCTTTGCGATAGGTCATCTTAAGTTTTTCAGTAGAGTTGATATTCTGTATCACTTCTTCGATAGCAGCTTCAAGACTGATATCCCGCAGCGTGCCTGGGATCAAACTGTGGCTGATCTTTCGCAGTTCCGTGATGGCATCCTGGAGATATCCAAGACTGCGCGTCATGAACTCCTGGCAGATCTCAGGTTTTTCAATAGCAACTTCCAGCATCAATCGTGAAGAAGACAGGATTTGGTTAACGTTATCATGCAGTTCATATGCAAGCTCTTTTCTTTCGCGTTCCTGGGCATTCATGATTGCCTGGATGATCTCGCGTTTTTTTGTTTCCTGTTCTTCTGCAAGTCTTTTTTCAAGCAGGGCTTTTTGCGTAATATCAAGTGCTACTCCACCCAGCAGCCTGACGCCATTCTCTGCTTCGAGCGGGAATTTGAAAATATGATAGAGCTGCGGATCGCCATTGACGCCGATTCCTTCTTCGATTGTTTCGATTGATTTGTTGCCGGTCCACACTTTCCAGTTGTTCTCAACAAACAGGTCGCAGATATTTTTTGGGAAGATGTCGTAAATGGATTTGCCGATATCTGTTTCGGTTAAGTTGAATGCTTTCATATAGGGAGCATTCAGGTAGCGGAATACGGCATTTTCATCGATGATCCAGGTCATTGTTGGCGTATTGGCCATGAATGAGCCGAATCGTTTGCGTGATTGGATCAGGTCTTCTTCTTTTGCTTTTTGCTCTGTAATGTCCTTATGTGTACCGATCAGCTTTAGCGGTCTTCCATCTGGCGTCCGTTCCAGCAACATGCCCCGGTCAAGCACCCACACATATTCGCCGGATTTGCTTTTCAGCCGGTATTCAACTGAGTGGTTTCCGATCGCGTGATCTTCGTAGAGATGATCGATACCCGTTATCTTGGCAACATCATCAGGGTGAATACGTGTATGCCATTCATATGCTTCATTCTGAAACTCTTCATCCGTAAAGCCAAGCATATTCTTATAAAGCGGCGAGTAGTAGGATTCTTTCGTCTGAAAATTATATTCCCATACGCCGTCACCGGCGCCGTCAAGCGCAAACTTCCACCGTTGTTCGCTTTTATATAAAGCAAACTCATTTGATTTTAGTGCTGTAATATCATTTGCTGTGAAACAAATGGCGATGATATTTCCCTGACCATCTCTTACCGGTGAATAGTTGGCCAGCAGCCACATTTCGTTGTTGTCGGCTTGCGTGTACACAATTTCGTACTCTACATACTCGCCTCTTAGTACACGATCCAGGGCTTCTTTGACCGGTTTTCTTCTATGTTCAGGAATAACATCCAGGAAAGACATGCCTTCCCGAATTCGAGGTGCGTCCGGCATTGTTGTTTGACGGTTCAACGCGTCATCGTTCACCAGCATGATATTATAGTTGGGATCGATAAGGAACACGCCACTCTTGCTGCTATTGATAACAGAACGCCATCTTTCTTCCGATAGCCTTAATTCTTCCCGGGCATTTTTGATTGCAGTGATATCGGTAAACGAAGTAACCGTTCCGATCAGTCTTCCTTTTTCCCCAACAACGGGATGGGCGTTGATATTAAGCCAGGTAATGGGCCCGTCATTGTTTTTCCAACCCAACACAACATCTATTTGCGGCAGGCCGCTTATTCTTGCAAGGATCGCCGGGAATTTATCCCAGGAAAAAGGTGTTCCATCTTCGTGAAAACAGAGGCGTTCTGTTTCGAGATAATTTCTGTCAACGACCTGTTCTCTCGTTAAACCAGAAATGGCTTCGGCAGCGGTATTATAAACGATGACAGTCCCTTTATCATCCTGCACCAGCAGACCTTCCGCCAGTGCGTTAAAAAAAGGACGGTTATAGTTTATATTGGGAATGTCCGGCGATTGAGCACTTGCCGGTTTAATGATCGCGGAATAGCCAGCTTTTTCATTACCTGTTGCAAATATGGTGAGCTCAACAGCAATGCGCTGATCTGCGCTGAACTCAAGGGTGGTCTCTCCTTTCCATTTTCCATTGCTGATGAGCGATGAGTATATTTCAGAAGGAGGACGGAGTTCGCTGATGACCGAATCCAGTGTTGAACCAATCATCATATTTGCGGGTACGTCGAATAATCGTGATGCGGCTTTGTTCCAACCGGTGATCACCAATTGTTCATCAATAAAAAGGAGTGCATCGCTGAGATGGTCCGCGAGCTGAAGCGGAATGGTATTTTCCACCTCGACCTGGCTGTGAATGGTCCCGGCGTTGCGTTTTGTTGCAAACAGTTTTTTATTGTCGGACTTCATAAAAAAGCGCAAGGGTTAATTGTCCGTTGCGTATACGATTGGTGAAACAATTGTTAGTGAGCTTCCAGCCAGTTTTGTCCTTCTCCGCATTCTGCGATCACCGGCACCTCATTGGGTAATGGTAAAGCAGTCTGCATGTTTTCAAGGATCAATGGTTTGAGTTCTGCAACTTCTTCTTTTACGGCATCAAAAAGCAATTCGTCATGTACCTGTAAGATCATCCGGCTTTTCATTCCGGCCTTCTTCATGGCAGCGTGCACTTTTTGCATTGCCAGTTTGATCATATCAGCTGCGGTTCCCTGTATGGGCGAGTTGATCGCATTTCGTTCGGCAAAACCTCTTACCGTAAAGTTGGCCGAGTTGATATCTCTCAACCATCTCTTTCTTCCCATGAGTGTTTCCACATATCCGTTTTCCCGGGCAAAATTGATGGTACTGTCCATATACAACTGGATGCCGGGGAATTGCTTTTTGTAACTGTCAATGATCTCTTTGGCTTCTGTGCGTGAAATGCCAAGATTGTCCGCCAGGCCGAATGCCCCCTGGCCATAAATGATGCCGAAATTCACGCTCTTTGCCCTGTAGCGCATTTCCTTTGTTACTTCTTCCGGTGCTGTATTAAAGACTTTCGCAGCTGTTGCGGTGTGGATATCGATGCCTGATTTAAATGCATCGCACATATTCGCATCACTGCTGATCGCCGCCACAATTCTCAGCTCTATTTGTGAATAGTCCGCAGATAACAGCAAATGATTTGCATCGCGGGCTATAAATGCTTTTCTTATTTCCTTACCTCTTTCAGTCCTGACCGGTATATTCTGAAGGTTCGGATTGTTGCTGGCCAACCTTCCTGTTACTGCCACCGCCTGACCATAGGTTGTATGCACGCGACCCGTTTTAGGGTTTACCAGTTGGGGCAAAGAATCCACATAAGTAGATTTCAGTTTGGTCAGCTCACGGAAAGCGAGAATGTCATCAACGATCTGATTTCCCCTGGCGGCAAGTTTCAACAACACATCTTCCCCTGTCTGGTACTGACCTGTTTTTGTTTTCTTCGCAGACGGATCAAGCTTCAGTTTATCAAACAGTACTTCGCCCAGCTGTTTTGGCGAGGCAAGATTGAAACGAACGCCCGCTTTTTGATATACGTTCTCTTCGGCTATTTTTGCTTCCTTTTCCAGTTGACGGGAGTAGTCATTCAAAAACGGCTCATCTATTCTTATCCCTTCAAACTCCATATCCACCAGCACTTTTACCAATGGGCTTTCCACTTCTTCAAATACGCGAACCACGTCTTTTGTTTTTAGCAATGGGGCAAACGTATTTTTCAACTGCAGCGTAATATCGGCATCTTCCGCGGCATAGTCTGTTATCTTTCCCAGTTCTACATCGCGCATATTTCCCTGCGACTTTCCTTTCTTGCCAATGAGCTCTTCGATATGGACCGGTTCGTATCCGAGATACTTATTGCTCAGCAGGTCCATGGAGCGTTTACCATCTGGTTCGATCACGTAATGTGCCAGCATTGTATCAAACAGTTTTCCCGGAATTTCAACTCCATACCATTTCAGCACCAGCAGATCGTATTTGGTGTTCTGGCCAATCCAGGTTTTACTGGTGTCTGCGAACAGTGATTGAAAACAGGCCAGGATCTCCTTGGTTTCCGCCCGGTCTGGCGAACAGGGAACATAGTAGGCCTCACCGGGAGTTACAGAGAAGCTAAGGCCAACCAGCTCTGCAATATTTGCGTCGATGCCGGTTGTTTCCGTGTCAAAACAAATCTCTTCATGTTGCGAAAGCAGTTCAACCAGTTCTTTGAGTGCTTTATCCCCTTCCACCGCGATATAGGTATGGGGGGTATTATGGATGTTTTTATCTGCGGGGCCAGTACTTTCATCGCTGTTGTCCGGTGCAGCAGCGGCCGTTTTTGCGGGCGCTGATCTGGCGGCCGGAGGTTCGATAATGTTGCCAAATAAATCTGTCTGTACGCCCTCGGGGGCGGTTTTTGTTTCGGCTATTTCTTCTCCTAGAAGTCGTTTGGCGATCGTTTTGAATTCCAGGTCTGCAAAAACGCTTTTCAGTTTTTCTTTATCAGCATCTTTGATCCTGAAATCTTCTTCGTGAAATGTAACCGGCACGGTGGTGATGATGGTTGCCAGTTTTTTTGACATCAGCGCATCCTCTTTCCCCTTTCTCACTTTTTCGCCGAGGGCACCTTTTATCTGATCGGCTTTTTCTATTACTGTTTCCAGTGTGCCGTATTCAGCCAGCAATTTTGCTGCGGTTTTTTCTCCCACACCGGCAATGCCCGGAATATTGTCCACTGCATCACCCATCAGGCCAAGAATATCGATTACCTGCGAAACGTCTTTGATATTCCATTTTGCGCAAACCTCTTCCGGACCCATTATTTCCACGTCCCCACCCTGGTAACCGGGTTTATATATTTTGATATGCTGGCTTACGAGCTGGCCATAGTCTTTATCAGGAGTGACCATGTAAACGTCGTAGCCGGCAGCCTCAGCCTGTTTACTTAGTGTGCCGATGATATCATCCGCTTCATAACCGTCCAGTTCAATGCAGGGAATATTAAAACCGGTGATGATCGATTTAATATCCGGAATGGCTGCGAGAATATCTTCCGGAGCTTCCTGCCTGTTGGCTTTATAGGCTTCGAATTCCGTGTGTCTCTCGGTGGGCGCGGATGTGTCGAAACAAACAGCCATGTGTGAAGGCTTTTGTTTATTGATCAATTCTACCAGGGTATTGGTAAAACCAAATTGAGCGTTTGTGTTCTTGCCCTTTGAAGTTAACCGGGGGCTACGGATCAAAGCGTAATAGGCACGAAAAACGAGCGCCAGCGCATCAAGTAGAAAGACCTTTTTTTCCATGCTGCTAAGGTACTTAGGGCTTGCGGAATATTTGTGCGGTGGGTTGTAAAGGTTTGAGAGGTTTGAGAAGTTTGAGGGGTTTGGCAAGGGCCGGGGCCTGATCTGCTTTAGAAATAGGGGAGACGGAACTATCAGACTTTTGAAACCGGTCTAACCTCTGTAACCTCCGAATCCTCCTCAGCTACGTTAATGCGTGGCTTTTTCCGGATTTGGGGCATGCTGGTCAGCAGTCGTTTTGCTGCTGTCGGTGAGTTCGCCGCTGAAAGCTGCTGGTTCCTTTTGAGTTTTTGCGGACGGAGTTGAGGCCGCGGCATCTTTGTAAATAAAATTCAGGTAAAGGGCGAAGAAGAGAAGATTGAATGCAAGGAAGTTTGCAACCTTGTGTATACGTTTTCTCATAAGAAGTGGACCGGTGGTTTAGTAGATAATGGTGGTGGTTCTGACATAAAAGTATATATATGAAAGATTACCACCAATTAACAGGGCAAAAGCCTTGTAAAATCGAGAACATTCCCTAACGGTCAACGGGTAAAACTACGATTCTTATTTTTTCATTTCTTCGAGCTTTTTTTGTAAGCCAAACATTTCATCTCTGAGGCGTGCGGCCTCCATAAAGTCGAGGTCGCGGGCTGCTTTTTCCATGTCTTTCCGGGTTTTTGCAATTGCCTTTTCCGTCTGCGGGATGGTTTTATAGTCAGCCTGTTCTTCTGCGGCTACGGGCACGAGGTCTTCAGCGGGGGCCACAGCATAAGGGTTTGCGGGGTCGTACCCTTTGATGTCCAATACTGAAGTCTGGGCAAAAACCTGTTGCTTTGATTTCGTAACGGTTCTTGGTGTGATGCCGTGTTCCAGGTTATAAGCCATCTGTCTTTCACGGCGTCGGGTTGTTTCGTCGATGGTTTTCCGCATGCTGTCCGTCATCTTATCAGCATAGAAAATCACTTTACCGTCTACGTTCCGTGCCGCGCGTCCTGCAGTTTGTGTGAGTGATTTTTCATTACGGAGAAACCCTTCTTTATCTGCATCGAGAATTGCGACCAGCGAAACTTCAGGAAGATCAAGGCCTTCCCTCAGCAGATTCACGCCAACAAGTACGTCGATCTCTCCCAACCGGAGCTGCCGGAGAATTTCAACACGATCAAGTGTATCTACCTCACTATGGATATATTTTGATTTGATATTGATGCGGTGGAGGTATTTGTCCATTTCTTCGGCCATGCGCTTGGTCAGCGTTGTTACCAGTACACGGTCGCCCTTCTTCACCGTTTTGTCGATCTCGTCCAGCAGGTCATCGATCTGATTTACACTTGGTCTTATTTCAATCGGGGGGTCCAGCAGGCCAGTCGGGCGAACAACCTGCTCTACCACAACACCGCCGGTTTTTTCCAGTTCATAATCGTCGGGTGTTGCTGAGACGTAGACTGTCTGGTTCATCATTGATTCAAATTCGTGGAAATTCAGTGGGCGGTTATCCAATGCACTGGGAAGCCGGAACCCATAGTCCACGAGGATCAGTTTCCGGCTGCGGTCACCACCGTACATGCCGCTTACCTGTGGTACGGTTTGATGGCTTTCATCAATTACACAGATAAAATCCTTTGGAAAATAGTCGAGCAAACAGAATGGCCTTGTACCAGGAACGCGGCGATCGAAGAAGCGGGAATAGTTTTCGATACCATTACAATAGCCCAATTCCCTGATCATTTCAAGATCATATTCAACACGCTCTTTCAATCGTTGTGCTTCGATCAGTTTTCCGTTTGCTTTGAAATAGTCAACCTGCGCACCTACTTCGTCCTGTATTTCATAAATCACCTGTTGCATGATATCTTTCGGAGCAACATAGAGATTGGCCGGGAAAATTGCTGCGTCTTCCATTTTGGCGATGCGCTTGCTTGTTACAACATCTATACTTTCGATCTCTTCAATTTCATCACCAAAGAAAGTAATGCGGTATCCGTAATCAACATAGGGCAGATTAATATCAACTGTATCACCTTTCACGCGGAATGTACCGCGATTAAACTCGATGGTTGTACGGTTGTAGAGGGAGTTAACGAGTGAGTGTAAGAATGCCTGTCGTGATATTGTTTGATTTTTCGCAATGCGAATGATCCCGTTTTCATAATCGGTAGGGTTACCCATACCATAGATACAACTTACGGAAGCGACTACAATGATATCACGGCGGCCACTAAGCAGACTTGTGGTGGCGCGAAGGCGGAGTTTATCCAGCTCATCATTAATGCTAAGATCTTTTTCGATATATACATCGCTTACCGGTAGATAAGCTTCCGGTTGATAGTAGTCGTAGTATGAAACAAAGTACTCAACGGCATTGTCGGGGAAAAACTGCCTGAATTCTCCATACAGTTGTGCCACCAGGGTCTTATTATGTGTGATGACCAGGGTAGGGCGTTGCACATTCTGTATCATATTGGCAATTGTATAGGTTTTGCCACTACCTGTTACGCCGAGTAAGGTCTGATGTCTTTCGCCGGAAAGTATTCCTTCGGTCAATTGACTGATTGCTTCCGGCTGGTCGCCGGCAGGGGGGAAAGGCGAGTATAATTTGAATGCCATAGGTGTTCAAAGTTACCGCATTCAGGGAGCAAAAAATATGCAACGTTTGTTTCAGGTGCATATCAGATTTTCACTTTTGTTTCTTGTGGCTTTTCATGCGAACCAGGTTTTTCCGCGTTGGTTGAGAAGCTGAATATCTGTGGGTTGCTTGTGCCATTTGAGGGCAATGGCAGGGTTGATATAAATCCATTGACTTCAGAGATTTCCGTCCGGGTAGTTGTAGGAGGCCAGGTTGTCACACGCACGATCGATCTTGCGCCGGATCCGCAGCGCAAAAGATTCGGGTATAAAGGGATGCATTGACCTTCTAGCGTTTCAGTCTGTTAAGATAAGACGAATAGTCTGGTAAGGTTGGCTTGTACTCGCTGTACATCAATGGGGAGGTCAGCATGAAGTCTGCTGTTGAGCGGTTACATGCGGTTGGTATATTCCAGGTTGCTGCAACGCGCAGCAGGGCTTTGATGTCCGGATCATGTGGCTGAGCTTCCATGGGGTCCCAGAAGAAGATCAGTACATCCAGTTTTCCTTCTGCAATACTTGCACCTATCTGCTGGTCACCACCAAGCGGCCCGCTCAGGAATTTGGCGATGGGTTGATTCAAAGAGGCTTCAAGTAATGTGCCTGTGGTGCCGGTTGCATAAAGGCTGTGTTTCGATAAGGCTTCGCGATTGAAGTAGGCCCAGTCGATCAGTTCATTCTTCATATTGTCGTGTGCCACCAGCGCAATCCGCTTGACCGTATTCAATGTCCGCATGCTAAGGGTTTAAAGAGAGGAAAGTGGGTAAAGAGATTTTCGGGTAAAGCTATTTATTATAGAACAATGCCGGGCAAGAAAAAAGGGATAGTTTGGAAACTATCCCTTTTACAGATCTTTTTCGGCCCTGGTAAAAGATGTTTTTGTGTCTCTTTTACTTTTTAGTTATTTGAAGTCTGCGCTAACGGTAACTTTCGGTTCTTTTGCAACTTTACCTCCATCGATAGGAGCTCCTGAGATGCCATAGTCGGCAAGTTTCAGAGAGAAGTTTGATGTAGCAGTGATGGCGCCGCTTTTTACAACGATTGTTGCGGGGGCTTTGACTTTTTGTTCAACGCCTTTTACAGACAGTGTGCCTTCAATGTCTGTGTTGTATGATCCGTCTTTTGCGAAGTTTACTTTTGAGGCATCAACTATGTTTCCTTTGAAAGTGAAAGTTGGGAACTCATCGGAGTTCAGCCATTTTTCTCCATTGAAGTGTTGCTGAATTGTAGGGTTCGCAAAGGCAAAGTTTTTTACGGCTGCTTCAAATGCAACAGAACCTGTTTTTGTGTCGAGTGCTGCAACGACAGTTTTATTTTCAGCTTTTGGGAGGTTGTCGATAGATGTACTTGCATCGAATGCAACAGTAGCTGAAGTTGTCGTTTTCTTTTGAGCAAACAGGCTGCCTGTAATAGCTATTAATGCCAGTGCGAGGATAGTTTTTTTCATGATTGTTTTTTTAAAAGGGGTGTGTTTGGTTATTTAGTTTTATTTAATGCGCTTCTTTTAAAGTCTATTTTTTCAACGCCGAGGATCTCGCTGAAGGTTCCGCCGCTGCATGAGCCTTTAATTGATACGGCGTCGCCTTCTTTTAGTGCTTTTGCTTCGGCGGCGTGTTGTTCCTGGAAGGCGAAGATCACGTATGAGCCGGTTGTGGAATCCACAAATTTTACATTTGTCGTTACTGAATCGGCCGGCTCAACGGCAGAAATTGTGCTATTTACCACAATTATCTTATCGCGGTATTTTGCGTTTGCTGCTGAATCGCTTGCCAGAAATTCGTTAATGAATGCGGGAAAATCAACAGTATAATCTGCTGTGACTTGATTGGTATCATCAAATTTCTGGGTCGCATAATAAATATATGTCCCGGCTCCAATAAGTATCAGGATGAGGACCGACCAAAGGATCCTTTTTTTCCAGGGTGATTTTTTCTTAACAGGTATCATGCGGTTTGTTTTAACGGTCAGTCGGGTGATTGGTTCACTGTTTTGGTAGACAAATATACAATGTTTAAACATTGATATTTGATCTTAGTTCTTAAAATAAATAAAAAAAGCCGTCCGCCAAAAGGCAGACAGCTTGTATTTACTAACCCATTCGCTGACCGAAAGGTCTGCGAATGAAATGTTTAAGCTGATTGTACTTCTTTGATCTTTTCCCTGATTTTGGTTTCTATTTCTTTTGCCAGCTCGGGGTTGTCGGTCAGTAGTTGTTTTACTGCTTCCCGTCCCTGACCGAGTTTATCGCTGTTATAGCTAAACCAGGATCCGCTTTTTTGTACGATGCCCAATTCTACGCCCATGTCAATGATCTCTCCTGTTTTTGAAACGCCTTCTCCGAAGATGATATCGAATTCAGCGGCTCTGAACGGAGGAGCAACTTTGTTCTTAACGACCTTTACCTTCACCCGGTTGCCTATTGCCTCATCACCATCTTTGATCTGGGAGCTGCGACGGATGTCCAGCCTTACAGATGCGTAGAATTTCAGAGCATTACCGCCGGTAGTGGTTTCGGGGTTTCCGAACATCACACCGATCTTTTCACGAAGCTGGTTGATGAATATACAGATGGTATTTGTCTTTGCAATGGTTGCAGTGAGCTTACGTAAAGCCTGGCTCATCAGCCTGGCCTGGAGGCCCATTTTGCTGTCACCCATTTCACCTTCCAGCTCGCCTTTTGGAACGAGGGCGGCCACGGAGTCGATCACCACCACGTCGAGGGCTCCGGAAAGGATCAGGCGGTCAGCGATTTCAAGCGCCTGTTCACCATAGTCTGGCTGGGAGATCAGAAGGTTATCCACATCCACACCCAGTTTCTGGGCATAGGAACTATCAAAAGCGTGTTCGGCATCGATGATCGCACACATTCCGCCTTTTTTCTGTGCTTCAGCAATAACGTGCGTAGCGATCGTTGTTTTACCAGAAGATTCCGGTCCGTAGATCTCTACCACGCGGCCTCTTGGCAGACCACCGATACCCAAAGCCACATCCAGGCCTATAGAACCAGTGGATACAACTTCCTGCAGATGCTCACCACGTTCATTCATCATCATCACACTTCCCTTACCAAAATCTTTCTCGATCTTATCAATGGTAAGTTTTAATGCCTTCAGCTTTTCATTATTGCTTGACATATCGGTAGTAGTTTTTTCTGTTTTTGCCATGTCCAAAATTAGGATTTACGTAGTGCCGGGCTAAAAATGTTATGAACAGAACAAAACTAAATCATTTAGTAATATGTTGCTAATTTTTTTTGGAAAAATCGTTTTTTGGTGCAGGAACGTTGGCCGGGCTTCGCAATCCGAAGGAGTCTGAGTAAACAGGAGCCTTCAAATTTTAGACGCCTTCCTTGTTGTTAAACGCTATCAATCTGCGAGGCCCGGCCAATGGCCATCGGTGATCGGCCAGTGTCTTTAAGGCAGTATCCCATCCGCCCAGATTCCCACCACCAGTGACAGGATGCCAATGATCAGGCCGGTGTAGATCTGTGCGGGAGTGTGGTCAGAGACGATCATGCGAGCGGTGCATACCATGCCGGCAACCAGCAGTGCGATCGACAGATAGATAGTGTAGTTGCTTGCTTCGCCAAGGGCCATCATACCAACAAATGCCACCATGATGCCCATGGCCATAGCGTGCATGCTGACCTTCATGTAAATATTGGCCATCAGACCAGCGCTGGATGCAATGAATATGGCCATTGAAAGACAGACTGCTTCCTTTGGGAATTCCTGCTGATGACGGAGAACGTAGCACATCCAGAAATAGTAAATGTTGGATGCTATATATGGTATGATGCGTTCTTTTTGTGTACGCAGATGGATCGACTGAAGAAATCCCAGGCCTTTTGCCAGCAATACCGTTACCAACGGGAAAAAGCTGTACATAATAAAGAACCGGACAAGGGCGAGCATTTTTTCTGCCGGACTGAACTGACCAAACATAAAAGCCTGCGTGTTCAGCAAAAGCCATATCAGATACACAGGAATAAAAAGCGGGTGGAACACATAAGACAAAACAATTGCAACGCCACGTATGATCTTATTCTTCGGGCGATGGTCTGAAAAGCTCATTTCCGTCATTTCACTATTGTTATCAACAACCAGCCGTGTTTCCATCCGTTCATTTTTTTGCAAAGTAAAGCATTCGGGCGTATCTGCCAGCGCGGAAGGTTGGGGGTTTCCGGGGTTTGGGAAGTTTCAGGGGTTTCACAGGTTTAATAGGTTATGCATCAGGTTCGAACCAGATCGGCTCATTTTGGCCATTATTGCCTGGCGGGGCCCTTGTCTGGTGAAACAACCTGTCAAACCTGTGAAACCCCTGAAACCTCTGGCCCCTGGGCCGTCCCGAATGTCATTGCAAAATCAAGCCCGGAAGACTATATTTACCGCTGAATGATGCCTACGAAAAACATACTAACGAATGCCTGCAAGCGGTTATATGTCCTGTCTTTCCTGATGGCCCTGCTGCTGATATCAGCACAGTCGCTGCAGGCCCAGTCAAAATATGTAAAGAAATACAAGCCTCTTGCCGATTCTTTATCTGCTGTATATGAGGTGCCGTCATCGGTGATCCTTGGTGTGGCGATCGTTGAATCAGGCAGCGGCAATAGCCGGAATGCAAAGCTGCTCAACAATCATTTTGGGATTGTGGGAAAAAATAATCTCCTTAAAACAAAGCACATAAAAAGCCGTTATAAGCAGTACAGCTCTATAGCGGGTTCTTATGAAGACTTCTGCAAGTTGCTTTCCCGCCGCAAATTTTATTCAACGCTTAAAGGCAATCAGGATTACCGCTTGTGGGTTGATGCGATCAGCAAGACCGGTTATTCAGAAGTGCCTGCTGAATGGAAAAAGAGGATCTCGGCGACGATCCGGAAAAACAAACTTGCGCCAGAGCATCATAGTAAGTGATTTATGAATAGTAACCGTCGTGTTTTTCTTTTTGTCGTTTACAGCGTGGGGATCTTCCTGATCGTTTCCATCGCGGCTTCGCTGATGGGCTTTAGCTGGACGCCTTTCAACCGCGTTAACCTGATTGCTGACATTATATCTTCCAGGGATTCCACACAGATCATTGAGGTGAAGAACCCAACGGCAGACAGCAATAATACACCCGTAGTGGTGGAAAAGCTGCCCAGTAAAGAGTTTACGCTATACCAAACAGCCCGGTTGATCACCGATTTTAATGCCGATACAACTTCCGCTTCGCTGGATGGCTTTTTACAAAAATTAAAAGAACTGAAGGGCGGACAGAAGAGAAAGATCCGGATCGCCTACTTTGGTGATAGCATGATCGAGGGAGATCTGCTTACACAAACCTTCCGTGAGTTACTTCAACGATCATTCGGAGGCAGCGGAGTTGGGTTTGTTCCGATCACATCACCCGTTGCTAAATTCCGTCAAACGGTCAGCACAAACAATTCCGGCAATTGGGATGATGAGAATTTCAAGCAAGCTAAAACGAACAAACTTTATTTGTCCGGTCATCTATTCCGTGGCGCCGGTGCATCGGTGCAAATGACAGATCAGACGATCAAAGACAGTTCAGCGATAATTGAGAAGTCATTGCTTTGCGGTCCGTCTGCCGTTCCGGTGAATATTATTGTAAATGGAAATACTGTTTCTGTAAATGCCGATAAACCCGTTAACAGGATCGTGCTGGGCAATGATGGAACCCGTTCGGTGAAGCTGGGAGTGACCGATCCACAGTTGCCTGTTTATGGTATTTCTTTCGAATCCGGATCGGGCGTGATTGTTGACAACTTTTCTTTTCGCGGCATCACGGGTATTGAGTTTTCAAAGATCGATTCAGCCTTTCTGAGTTCGGTTGCTGCTGCCAATCCTTATGACCTGATCGTCTTCCAGTATGGCGTGAATCTTTTATTCCGCCCCAACGATAAAAACTTCAGCTGGTATGCACGTGTAATGCTGCCGGTGGTAAAAAAGATCCGCAATTGTTTTCCCGAAAGTGATTTCCTGCTGGTAAGCACAGCCGATCGCGCCTTCCGCTATGGCGGAGAATACAAATCCGCTGTTGGTATTGACTCCCTGGTAAAAGTGCAGGCCCTGCTTGCGTACGAAACCAATAGCAGCTTCTACAACCAGTTTGCCGCAATGGGTGGAACGAACTCCATCGTGGAATGGGCAAAAGCCAAACCTTCTTTAGCGAACCAGGACTATGTGCATCCTAACCATAAGGGTGCGGAGCTGCTGGCTCATTACCTGTTTGATGCGTTGATGAGGGACTACGAGAAAATGAAGTGAAGAAAAGACGAAGGACTGCAGACCGGGCGTGCCCGCGATGAAAGGAATCGTCCAATTTCACCGATCAACAAAACGGAATAACAAGAAGAATGACTTGTCTGCGGTCCGTCGTGTGCGATCTTCTCTTCTCTCCATCTTTCTTATTCCTCAATCCGTTTTATAACATACTTTTGACGTTACTTTCCAATAATTATCAATAATTGGCGTTTATTCGCAGTATAATGGATGAGTTCGTATGCCTTCATTTGATTTAGATGCTTTTTTGCGCCAGTTCAAGTATGATGAGGGCAATCCATTATTGTTCAATAACGGATTTTTCGTTTTCTTCTTCGCCATTTTTATTGCGCTGTACTATCAGTTCCGGAATAATTTCCCGGTACGGAGATATATTTTCTGTTTCTTTTCCCTTTACTTTTTTTATAAGGCCAGCGGATATTTTGTAGGCCTGGTGATCATCTCGGCAATCGTGGACTTTGTCTTGTCGAATGCCATTTACCGGCAGCAGAATAAAGCAAAACGGATGGCCTTGCTGGTTTGCAGCATTGTGTTCAACCTCGGGTTGCTGTTCTTTTTTAAATACACCAACTTTTTTATTTCGATCAGCAATGATCTGCTGAAGACCGGGTTCAACCCATTGAACCTTGTGTTGCCGGTGGGGATCTCGTTTTATACATTTGAGAACCTCAGTTACACGATGGACGTATATCGCGGACAGTTTAAGCCGGCGAGAAAGTTCAGCGACTATTTATTATTCCTGTCATTTTTCCCAAAGCTGGTAATGGGGCCGATTGTGAGGGCGCATGATTTTGTACCTCAGATCAACAAACCATATGTGATCTCGGAAACGGATTTTGCAAAAGGGTTTTACCTGATCATTTCGGGTTGTATCAAAAAACTGGTGATCTCGGATTATATCACGCTGAACTTTGTCAATTATATTTTTGACGATCCGTCGAGATATACGGGATTGGAGAACTTGTTTGCGGTGTATGGATATGCAATTGTGATCTATTGCGACTTCAGCGGGTATAGCGATATTGCTATTGGTATAGCGCGTTGGCTGGGTTTTACCATTCCGGCGAATTTTTTGTCGCCTTATCAAAGCAAGAACATTACTGAATTCTGGCGGAGATGGCATATTTCACTTTCTTCCTGGTTAAAGGATTATTTGTACATACCCCTTGGTGGAAACCGGAAAAGCAGCGTGGGCACATGGGTGTTTTCGATCCTTTTCTTTGCTGGTATTTATTTGGCGGGAGTTCATTTGCTTCAGCTGAACTGGTGGCAATCGCTTTCATTGAGCGCGGGGATCCTGCTACTGTTTCTGTTGCCTGCAATCATCAATAAAGAGAAAAAGGGTGTTGCCGCCAATATGAACCTGCTTACCACGATGTTGCTCGGCGGCTTCTGGCATGGAGCAAGCTGGAACTTCATTATCTGGGGTTCATTGCATGGTATATCGCTGGCTGTACATAAGATCTGGATGCTTTTGACGGGCCGGGCTTTGGGTAAAGTAAAAAACAGCTGGTGGTATAATACGATTGCCGTGCTTATTACTTTTCATTTTGTTTGCTTCAGCTGGGTATTCTTCAAAGCGGATGATTATAATACGGCGATTTCCATGCTGCATCAGATCTGGTTTGATTTCAGCCTGACCGTATGGCCGGCATTTGCAAATAACTACTGGCCGGTGCTGGTAATGATGGGTGTTGCTTATCTGCTTCATGCGATCCCTGATCAATATGCTGACCAGGTGATCAGCAGATTCAGGAGGGTGCCACTGCCGGCATACCTGGCAATCTTCTTTGCGTTTGTGATATTGTATGGCTTCTTTAAATCAGCGGAACCGGTAATGCCGATTTATCTGCAGTTTTAGATGGAAAAATCATCTGGTTAGTTCGTTGGCCGTTGTTCAATGGCCGTTGGCCGGGCTCCGCGATTTGAAGCGTTCTAACTATACAGAATTCTTCTGATCGTTGGCGAGTCCGGCGTTGTTAAACTTTATCAGTCTGCGGAGCCCGGCCAACGGTCATCGGCTAACGAACATTGGCCAACGAACAATAAAAAGAGAATTCCGTAAGTTTGCCCTATACAAATCAAAAATTAAAGCACGTGGAACTTACCGCTAAACTAGTACAATTGCTGCCTTTGCAGTCCGGCAGTGGCAAGAACGGGGAATGGAAAAAACAGGATATCATTGTGGAAACGGGTGGGCAATATCCAAAAAAAGTCTGTGTTTCCATTTGGGGCGACAAGATCAATACAAGCGTTCTGCAGGTTGGCAGGAGCCTGAATATCTCTTTTGATGTGGAAAGCCGTGAGTACAATGGGCGTTGGTATACAGATGTGAAGGCGTGGAAGGTGGAAGCGGCTCCGGGTGGTGGAGATGAAGCGGCAGGCAGCAAAGCGGATGATGATGTGCATAATACAACATTCAGCAGTAGCGACGACGATCTGCCGTTCTAAGGTTTATCCGCAGACGGTTCAGGTGAATAGCAAAAGCGGGATGCGTTTTGTCAGAGAGACAGAATGTATCCCGCTTTTTCATGGCCGGAGAAATGCGGCAGGCAGATGTAAGAGCTGGGTTTGAGCCAGTAATCAGTGCGGTAATAATCCCCGGAGAAAATAAGCGCATGGTTGTACCCGGACCGGCGGATTCCTTTCGAAATCTTCTCTTTGGAACCTTGATCCATCCTCTTTGCCCGCACACAGGCTTCCCGGGGAGGAGAAATCATACAGAATAAAGTGTTCATTTTGAAACTATAATAGGGGTTGCTGAACAACTGCGGTTTTCTGGTGAAACCTTTCATAGGGTTCACAGGGTTGATAGGTTTCAACGGTTAGACAGGCCGCGTTTGTGCGCCATAATAGTGCTGATGGGTGGATGCCTCCGGCCCGAATATTGTTTTCCATAGGGAAACGGTAAGTTATGAACGATCAAAAATTAAAACTTGAAACGCCCTGGCCAGAGGTGAAAGAGAAAATAAAGGAAGTGAATTATGATCTGACGGATGCAGATCTGCTGTATGAACCGGGTAAGGAAGATGAGCTGCTGAACAGGCTTTCAAAGAAGATGCATAAAAGCACGGAAGACGTGAAAGGCTGGATTGAAAGTATATCGCACACAAAGAATCGTGCATCCTGATAAGCGCGGTGCCTGATACTGTTTGTGACAATGTCAGTCTTTCCTGTTGAATGAATTTACATAGTCATTATAACCTTTTGCGAGGGCATTGAAGAGGAGTGAACCCTGTAGCCGGTATCCTTCCGCAGTGAAATGTACACGGTCCCTGCTCATAAGGCCACGCCTGGACCAGCTGTATGCTGAACCATATCCATTGGTGATGCGATAGAGATCCCAAATGGGGATATAGTTTTTGTTGCAATAGGCGCTGAGTGATTTGTTGAGTGACTGCAGCACTTTATTGGATGTTCTTTTCAGCCGGTAAGAGTCCGGGGCAGTGGTGATGAGGATGGCTGCACCGGGAGAGGTTTGTTTTAGTTTCGTAAGAAATGCTTCGAGGTCCTTCAGGAACATTGCTTCGAAGAAGCTGGCCCGCTGGGCCTCATTGGTACCAAGGGAAATTATATACAGGTCTGCTTTCAGCGCGGGGAGTTGCTGCCAGAACAGGGGGGCGATATTGTACTGGTCATATCTTGCGCCATTCACGCCGATCGTATGATAGAGAATACCAGGTGAAGAGTTTTCCAGCGTCACGCCATAGAATGCTTTTGGCTGATCAGTCGGCAGGCAATTTAATGTAAAGCCTGTGATGGGCTGTTTCAGCACTACTTCACGATAGACGGCGGAGTCATTCTCCGTTTTTTCCAATGTGTAAGGGATATCAAGATTATCGGCCTGGAAGATCCATTTATTGGCGGATGCTGTATCCAGGAAGAATTTCATGCGGTTGAACGGCTGAAATCCTTCGCTGAAACTGGTGCGAAGTGAAAGGCGGATATTGGCGCTCTGGGAGGTGGTGGTGATTGCATATCCCGAAATACCGGAGTTGATCTGAATCTCCGGATGTGCAACGCGATTAAACTGCCAGCGGATCGAGGATGAGCTAAGCACGTCATCGGGTGCGTTGGATTGTGCGAGCTGATATGGGAAAACGAGTCCGCGGCCGGCATTGCCAAAGAAGTCCTGCATTTGGTGCCTTACGGTGCCGGAGAGAAAATCTGCCTGGATGTGGGAGTCGCCGATATGGACGATTGATACAACGCGGTCACTGTCCGTTTTCAGTTGATATAGTTTCTGATAAAAGGAGTCCAGCGAAGTGTTATTAAAAATGCGGTTGAAGATAGCGCTGACGAAGGGGTATTTCCTGGCCAGGGCATTGTCATCAAGTGGGATTTGCTGACAGGAGCCGGAATTGGAAGAGAAGCAAATCAGGATGAAGATATAGAGTAGGCGGTGGATCATTGTTGGGTAGGGTCGTATTAAGTTGGGGTTTGGGTGGTCTGTGGCCGGGCACCCATCTCTCCTCCGGTCAGCCCTTCGGGCCCTCCCCTCCCCCGCCACCAACCTGCCGATGGGTGTTGGGTTATTGGAAAATAGGATGGATCGGTTTACGGAAACCTGCCGGCTCCGCATACCACCACACTTCCGTAACCGCCTCCCGGTTGTTAAGCTAATTGTTATGCCCTTGCTCTTTTTTGCTGATCAGTCAATAATCAAATATCAACCAATCCTGAAACCCAACCATGGGTTTTATACAATAGTTTCCGGGAAAATAACAGCACAACTTTGGTGGAAAAACATCGGAAGCCGGGTCAAACTACAGCTCTTTCCTCAAACGTGCAACAGGAATATTCAATTGTTCGCGATATTTTGCTACTGTGCGCCGCGCAATATTATAACCTTTTTCCTGCAATAACTCCGTCAGCCTTTCATCACTCAGCGGACGCTTCTTGTTTTCCGCTTCGATCAGGTCACTCAGGATCTTTTTCACCTCACGCGTTGATACTTCTTCACCACTATCCGTACTCAAAGATTCACTGAAGAAGAATTTCAACCGGTAGGTACCAAACTCCGTCTGCACAAACTTGCTGTTCGCCACACGGCTCACGGTAGAAATGTCCAAACCGGTTTTCTCCGCAATATCTTTCAGAATCATCGGGCGGAGAGTTGTTTCATCACCTGTCAGGAAAAAGTCGTGCTGATGATTCATGATCGCCGTCATCGTGCTCAGCAACGTATGCTGGCGCTGTTTGATCGCATCGATAAACCATTTCGCCGCATCGATCTTTTGTTTGATAAAAAGCACCGCTTCCTTCTGGCGCTTATCTTTCTTCGCGCCTCTGTCATATTCCTTCATCATATCACGGTAGCCTTCACTGATACGCAGCTCAGGAGCATTCCGTGAGTTGAGCGTAAGTTCAAGTTTGCTGTTATTGTTCAGGATAAAGAAATCGGGAACAACATAGCTTTCGGCTTTATTGATGCCGCCAACATTTCCGCCGGGCTTAGGGTTCAGGCGAATGATCTGCTGCATCACTTCTTTCAGCTGATCTTCATCGATATTCAAACCGCGTTGGATCTTTTCATAATGTTTTTTGGTGAACTCATCGAAGTAGCGGCGTATTGCCAGGATCGCCGTATCAACATCACGGCCTTCATCTTTCTGGCGGTACAATTGCAGCAGCAGACACTCCTGCAGGTCGCGCGCAGCAACACCGGGAGGGTCGAAGCGCTGGATGCGCTGAATGATGGTTTCAACCTCTTCTTCGGTTGCAGAAATATTCTGGCGGAATGCAAGGTCATCCACGATCGCAGAGGTTTCGCGGCGCAGGTATCCGTCTTCATCAATGCTACCCACTATCTGTTCTGCAATGCGTTGTTCTTTCTCGCTCAGCTTTAACAAACCCAATTGATTCAGCAACGTTTCATAGAAACTTGCTTCCGTTTTGAATGGAATTTGTTTCTGCTCTTCATCTGGATAATTATCATCGCGGAGTTTGTAATCCGCAACGTCATCATCACCATCATGCACATATTCACTTACGTCAATATTATCGTATTCGTCTTCACTTCCGCTTTTCTCTTCATATTCTGTGTCGCCGGTTTCCGTAAACTCATCTTTCAATTCGTCTCCGTTATCCTCATGCTTTTCATCGTCCAGCTCCAGGGCCGGATTCTCTTCCAGCTCTTCCTTGATGCGCTCTTCAAGATTTGCGGTAGGCACCTGCAGCAGCTTCATCAACTGGATCTGCTGCGGCGACAATTTTTGTAAAAGCTTCTGCTGTAATGTTTGGCTAAGGGCCATAAATTCAAACATTTAGGGGGCTGGAAAATGTGTAAGGCTTAGACTTAGACAAAAATCCGGCCGTTTATCAAAAATCAGGCCGTAAATTTACAAAACAAACCGATACGGCATGCGGGAACGACGATTTTACTTGTTTGTTGCGCTGATTTTCCTTGTAAATGGGGAAATTTTTTCACAAAGCAAAAATGTGGAAAACTTGGCTAAGACTGCCCTTGAAAAGATGATCGAGAGGGCGTTTACAAAAGAGAAAAAAGAAGGCGTAATGGATTTACTGAGAGTGCCATCTATTAGTAATGAAGGGAATGGATTGGTGAGCGGAAAGACGATGTTTTTGTTGAAGCCGGATGTTCCGCAGAGTTTCTTTTGCAGAAAGGAGTGGCAATTTGAAAAAGCAACGTCAATTCCATTGAGATTCAGGTTGGGGTCGCTGGCCTATACGGATTACCTGGAAGGAAAACCCAATGCACTAAAGCCTTAGGTCAATAATATAAGAGGAACGCCCCGGCAATTAATTGGCCGGGGCGTTCCTCTTATACAGATGCGTTTATTTCTTTTCTTTTTCAGGCAGCCATTCCATCACCGGGATCTTCGCCTGTTTCTTATAATAATTATTCTGAAGGCTGTCATTCCATCCGTTTGGATTTCGTTTGAATGAAGAGCTGTTATAAAACACACTTCCCTGTATTTCCGGGTATTGTCTGACAAGATTAATCTGATCAGGTAATTCCGCGCGGCGTCTCCAGGCAACACTGTTTTCAAAGAAGCGGTAAATACCATGGCCGATATAAATGTGCCGGCCGTAACTGTGCCTGCTCCACCACTCAACCATTGTTTCAAAAGGAATTTTATTATGACCTATTTCAAGGTAAAGCTGAGGCGCCACATAATCGATCCATCCATTTCGCAGCCATAGCAGTATATCTGCATACAGATCGTCATAATTAGTAACACCCGCTTTTGTATCACTTCCTTCCGGGTCCTGCGATTTATTGCGCCATACGCTGAAGGGAGAAATCCCAAACTTGCAATATGGCTTTTCCATTTTAATGGCAGCGCTGATCTTCTCGATGATCGTGTCCACATTTGCTCTTCTCCAGTCATCTTTGGATAAAGTACTGCCCGATCTTTTATACGAAGCGGCGTCAGGGAATTCTTTTCCGGGAAGGCGGTAAGGGTAGAAATAATCATCCATATGGATCGCGTCAATATCGTATCGCTTTACAATATCGCGAACTACATTTACCACGAAAGCCTGGCCCAGAGCATTTCCAGGGTCAAAATATTTTTTATCACCGTAGGTCAGGAACCATTCGGGATGTGTGCGGGTGATATGGTCAGGAGAAATGGAGGCTGTTCGGATATTGAAGTTTGCGCGGTAAGGGTTCAGCCAGGCGTGAAATTCCATTCCGCGTTTATGCGCTTCTTCGATCATGAATACAAGCGGATCATAGTAAGGGAAGGTCGGTTTACCCTGGGTGCCAGTAAGCCATTGGCTCCAGGGTTCATAAGGCGATGCATAAAAAGCGTCAGCTGCGGGGCGGATCTGTACGATTACGGCGTTCATGCCATTGCGCTGGTGCATCTCCAGCAGTTGAATAAAATCTGCCTTTTGCTGAGCGGGATTGGTCACTCCGCGCGGAGGCCAGTCAATATTATCCACAGTGGCGATCCATACACCGCGGAATTCATATTCAGGTTGAGCAAATGAACACAGGTAAAACAGGCAGGCGAGTATCGGCAAAAACAGCTTCATTGTTGTAAATCAAGTAAAAAGAATGAAAGACAAAACTAGGCCAATTGAAAAGTAAAAAGTCAAAAGGAAAAATTAAAAAAGCCCAGCAAAGGGGTTTAATTTTTCCTTTTGACTTTTTGCTTTGCTTAATTGCTGCCGCGCATCTTATCCAGCAACTCACTTAATGTTTGTGCTTCCTTTTTACTGAGATTGGCGACGACGTTATCCATCTCATCCTGACGCAGATCAAGCTTTTCGAGGATCTTTTTGCCTTTATCAGTGATCATTACATCAACGAGGCGGCGATCAGTTTTGCAGGTGCCCTTTTTTACAAAACCTTTTGCGATCAGCCGATCAACGATCCGGCTGGTATCGCTCATTTTATCGAGCATCCGTTCTCTGATCTGCAAGGTTGAAAGTGGATTGGGAAGACTTCCCCTCAATATGCGCAATATGTTGAATTGCTGAGGTGTGATATCCGCAGATGCAAAAATCTCCTTGGTCTGCTCTGTCATCCAGTTGAAGGTGTAGATGACATTTACAGCCGCCTTGTGATATTCATTGCGGAATTTCGTTTGTATGTCCTGGTCGATACCCATAGTCATAAGGTTAAATGATGAATAATAAAGCGTCGGTCCCGGATGAACAGGGCAAAATTAATGTTATAACATTGAATTTCCTAAAATTCGTTCGACGCCTCATGGGCTGGCAACCTGGGCGGTGTGTGTGGCCGGGCTGGCAAGCGCTCTAAATTAGGGTTTTTCGATGGATCGTGGATTGTTGCAGAATGGTTGGATAGCTGGTCCTGACCGGTTTGAAGTACAGTGCCAGGCATAAGTTTTCCGCGAAGCGGGTCAAGGACAACGATCATTTTTTCAAATACCCATATGGTGGTATTGTCCTGCATTCACAAAAGCAGGTCCTTTGCTGTACAAGCTTATATCATGCAACTGCTCACCAATTATGTCCGCCCCTTCTTTGAGGGGTTTTTATCATTCTTTGCGATGATCTATCAAAAACTTTCCGGCCGTTAGGTCATGTGCTGCTGTTGTGATTTCTTGATCTCGCTTGCCAGTTTGAAGATCGTGAAGAGATGATGCGCTTCATGCAGTAAAAAGAAGTTGAGCCATTGGATCATGTTCATTGATCCATATGCGGGATGCGTCCCGGATTTCGCCAGGTCGTTATCATTAAAACCAAGCATTCCCGATGCGATCTCTTTACGTGTACCGAGCAGGTCCTGTATGACTTCCCTCGATGATTTTCCGCAATGTTCATGAAAGAGCGGATCTCCTTCTGCTGAATAACGATCGAAAACGGGATGGCTTCCCTCAAGTATCTGCCTGACACGATGGATAAATGTGTGCTGATACGTTTCGAGATGCACAATATTTTCAAAAATTGACCATTTGCCGGCAATGATCTGCATCCTGATCTGTTCATCCGAAAGTCCTTCGATCAGCTCAATAAGGGACTTGTGCTGGTACTGGAGCCGGGTGGAAATAGAAGATGGCATTTGCATTTGAACTCTTTGAGTTGGTTAGTGTCTTCACCGGGTGGAACGATCCCTGTTTAATCCGCCAAAGCTTTGGATCTGGCGGATGTCTGCCCGCTCAAGGGTTTCGTCAGGCAGGGCGTTCAAAATAATTAATAATTATAATGCGTGAACATTAGTAATTGCTTTTTAACGCATGATTGTAACTTTTAATTTAAATAAATATGATTGTGCTATTGCCGGAGCCATTGAGCGATGGCGATGGCCGGCCGGTGCTCGTTTAGCGGATGGTCCTGTGCCCCATTGATCGTTTTAGTACTCTTTTTTATCGGATCATTTCCGGGGCCTGTCTCTAAGTCGGCCAAGGGCCACCGGTCAATGATAACGCTATAACCAGCAAGTTGCATTAGTTAGTCGCTCCATACTTTCGTTCCTTCGGAACAGTTCGCGCAGATATCTATATTCTTTCGGCCTTTGAGAATTTGTGTCCTGAATTTGGTGTATTCTCCATTTTTCCAGATCTCCCTGAACGATTTTTTCCGGAGGTCGCCCATCCGGTGTTGCGCGTCCTTGTCAAAACAACAAGGTGCCACTAACCCGTCCCATGTAATGACCGGATCGTGCCATAATCTCCAGCATTGATTTGCGAGTTTTCCCTTGAACCTGGTTCCGTTCTCTGTTTTGCGGTAACGGCTGTATTTGTCGATAGTAGGGATCAATTTATTCGGGTCATTTTCATAGTCATATACCTGTGCGGTCTTGAACCATACATCATCAACGCCGATCTCCCTGGCGAGTTGCTTTACCTCTTCGATCTGATGCTCATTGTGGCGTACAACAAGGAACTGGAATACCACAAAGGGCTTTTTGCTGTTCAGTTCTTTTTTCCATTTCACAATATTTTGCGCGCCTTCCAGCACTTTTTTCAGCTGGCCGCCCACGCGGTATTGCTGATATGTTTCCTGGGTTGTGCCGTCTATTGAAATAATAAGCCGGTCCAATCCGCTTTCGATCGTTTTCTTTGCGTTGGCATCTGTAAGATAATGTGCATTTGTGGAGGTGGCCGTGTAGATCTTTTTATCCGAAGCGTATTTCACCATATCAAGAAAATCCGGATTCAGGTATGGTTCACCCTGGAAATAAAACACCAGGTACAGCAGGTCTCTGTGCAATTGATCAATCGTTTCCCTGAAAAAATCACGTTGCAGCATACCGGTTGGCCGCGTAAACGCACGCAGACCGCTTGGGCATTCAGGACATCGAAGATTGCATGAGGTTGTCGGTTCAAACGAAATGGACACAGGCATGCCCCATTGAACCGGTTTTTTTGTCCATTTGCTGAGATAATAACTGCTCAGTACTTTTATTCCATTCCAGGCACGGCGAAGCGTAAGCTTGGATAAAAGGTTGATACTATCGTTTCTGTTCACTCTGGCCATCCGGGAGTAAAGTTAAGTTGGTATCTTCAAAATGCATTTTATGAGTTCCACCATTCCATATCATATTTTTCCCCTGGGGGATTCCGCCATGACGGTGGATTTTGGCAATCGAATAAGTCCTGAGCTGAACAATGCCGTTATGAAACTCTTCCACGAGCTCGAAACCGAGCCTCTTCCGGGAATGAAAGAGAGTGTGCCGGCATACAGCTCACTAAGTGTACATTACGATCTGCTGGAGTGCAGCCGCCTCCGGCCTTCGTCGCAAACTGTTTTTGAGTGGATGGGCGGGCTGCTTCATCAGCGGTTGAAAAAGCTGGATTATGAAGAAATAACGCCATCGCGTGAAGTGATCGTGCCGGTTTGCTATGACCCTGCATATGCGCCGGATCTGCTGGCACTGGCCAAAGAAAAGCAGCTCTCAGTGGAAGAGATCATTCATCTTCATTCGGTCAATTCCTATCGTGTGTATCTGCTCGGCTTTCTTCCCGGTTTTACTTACCTGGGCGAGACGGATGAGCAACTTGCGATCTCAAGGAAAATGCAGCCGGCGATGGTACATGCAGGAAGTGTGGGCATTGCGGGCCGCCAAACCGGGATCTATTCGTTGACCTCTCCGGGAGGATGGCATATTATCGGCCGCACGCCATTGACGCTATTTGATAAAGACAGGGACCCGCTTACGCTTTTGAAGCCCGGCGACAGTATAAAATTCGTATCAATCAGTAAAGATGAATTTAAGGATCATTAAATCCGGCGTGCTGGATACAATTCAGGATCTTGGGCGGCATGGCTGGCAGCATATCGGAATCAACCCTGCCGGCGCGATGGACCATTTTTCTGCGGAGCTTGCCAATGCTCTTGTGGGAAATGATGCTTCCCAACCCGTGATCGAAATGCATTTTCCGGCAGCGGCATTATTTTTTGAAAGACCGTCTCTCATTGCATTAACGGGCGCTGATTTTTCGGCAGTGCTGAACGGAGAGCATGTGCCCTGCTATCAGCCCATATTGGTAAACAAATACAGCATCCTTCAGTTCGAGAGACTTAACAACGGAGCGCGTGCTTACCTGGCGATAGAAGGCGGTATCCGCATCGATCGCTGGCTGAACAGCTACAGCACCCATATTAAAGCAGGTGCGGGCGGCCATGCAGGCCGTGCACTGTTCACCGATGACGAGGTAAGGCTTCACTCTTCCTTTGAATGGGCTCCTTATCTCGGAAGAAATGAATTTGAAGTACTTCCCTGGCGTGTATCGCACTATTGGGAAAGACAGCCCTCAGAAGAGATCTGTATATTACCAGGACGGGAGTGGACCAGGCTGACCGAAGATTCTCAAAAGACGCTGCAGAAGCAGTTCTTTCAGCTGACACCGCAATCAGATCGCATGGGTTATCGCCTGCAGGGAGAACCACTGCAAATGCAAACAAGGGAGGAAATAATCTCCACCGCTGTTACTTTCGGCACATTGCAGTTATTGCCAAACGGCCAGCTGACGGTATTGATGGCGGATCACCAGACTACAGGAGGCTATCCGCGCATAGGGCATGTGATCTCTGCGCATCATTCAAGGCTGGCGCAAGTTTCACCGGGTGAGCGGATCCGTTTCCGCATTACAGATCACGCCACCGCAGAAAAATTGTTTATTGAACAGCAACGACATCTCATGCAGGTCCGCTGTGCCTGTCAGTTAAAACTTGAACAATTTATTCATGCGCCACATTGATCTCAATTGCGATATGGGAGAAGGCATCGGTAATGATGCGGCGCTGATGCCATTCATCAGTTCGGCAAATATCGCCTGCGGTTATCATGCCGGTGATGAACAAACTATGGATGAAACAGTAAGGCTGGCGATCAGACATAACGTTTCTATCGGCGCACACGTTTCTTTTCCCGATAAAGAAAATTTTGGCAGAAGTGAAATGAAGTTGTCGGATGATGAAGTGTATTCACTGGTACAAACCCAACTTCGGTTGCTGAGAGGCATTACGGATAGACATGGCGTGGCAGTGCATCACATAAAGCCGCATGGCGCATTATATAACATGTCTGCACGTGATGCATCACTTGCGGCGATCATTGCAAGAGCTGTTGCTGATGCTGATCCGTCACTTGTGCTGATGGGATTAAGCGGCAGTCATTCTATCCGCGCGGCGAAAGAGTTGAAATTAAAAACAGCTGACGAAGTATTTGCAGATCGCCGTTATGAAGAAGATGGAAGCCTTCGTCTGCGGTCCTTACCCGGGGCGATGGCAGGAAATGCTGCGGAAGTCATTCAGCAGGTTCTGCAAATGATCAACGCTGGAACTGTGACGGCTATCTCGGGCAGGGAGGTGGTCGTTTCCGCGGATACGATTTGTATTCATGGCGATGGCAAGCATGCTGTATTGTTTGCGGAGCAAATCTATCAAACGCTGAAACATCATTCTATTGATATCAAAGCCTTCTAAATTCAAGCGTTGGGGTGGTGCAGGTCTCGGAGCTGCATTCCTGATGGCCAATTCTTCCATTGGCCCGGGTTTTCTTACACAAACGACGGTTTTCACGCAGCAGTTGATGACCAGTTTCGGGTTTGTGATCCTCGTTTCTGTATTGATAGATATCGGCGCACAGTTAAATACATGGCGTGTTCTTGCGGTCAGCGAGTTGAGGGCACAGGATGTTTCAAATAAATTGCTCCCGGGTCTTGGTTATGTTTTATCTGCATTGGTTGTACTCGGCGGGTTTGCATTCAATATTGGCAATATAGCGGGTTGTGGTCTTGGTGTAAATGTGCTAACCGGATTAAGTTTTGAAAAAGGAGCGATCATCAGTGGCGCATTTGCGCTGTTGCTTTTCTGGATAAGGGAAGTTGGAAAGATGCTCGACGGATTTACGAAGACTGTTGGTACGATCAAGATCTTACTCACTTTGTTTATTGCGTTCAGCGCGCATCCTCCATTGATGGAGTCGATACACCATACGATCATTCCGGAAAAGATCAGTATTGCTGCTATTGTAACGATCGTTGGCGGAACGGTTGGCGGCTATCTCACTTTTTCCGGCGCGCATCGTTTGCTGGATGCCGGCATAAAAGGGAAAGAAAATCTATCACAGGTAAACCGTAGCGCGATGCAGGGGATCGTGATCTCTACCATCATGCGATTTATATTGTTTTTAGCAACTGTTGGTGTGTTGGTGAATGGCGCAGTGCTGGATAAAAATAATCCGGCGTCAACCGTATTTGGGTTTGCCGCAGGAGAAATTGGTCTCCGGATATTCGGAATAGTCTTATGGAGTGCGGCAATATCTTCTGTGATCGGCGCTTCCTATACTTCTGTTTCGTTTTTCAAAACATTTCATCCGGCATTGCAAAAATATGAGCGGCTTTGTATTTCCGTGTTCATTATTCTTACAACTATCGTCTTTGTGCTTGTTGGAAAACCAACAGAGCTATTATTACTCGCTGGTGGAATAAATGGGTTGATCTTGCCCATCGCTTTATCGGTCATGCTTATTGCGGCTACAAAAAAGCGCATTATGAACGATTACAAGCATCCCATTTGGATGCAATGCGCCGGATGGATCGTTGTGGCGGTGATGGGTTGGATGGGCGGCGTGGCTGTGGGAGAAATGATCGAAAAGCTATTTTAGCGGGTGTGGGTCAATGTTTCATTTAAGCGAGATGACCCTATTTATAGCAATTGTAAAGTATCTAATCTTTTTGTTCATTACTATTCTTCCACTCTCCGGGGGGAGAGCCGTAATATTTTCTGAAAGCGGTAATAAAACCGGCTACCGTATCATAACCCGTTCTTTCGGAAATATCTTTTATTGCAAGCGATGTCGTTTGTAAAAGAAGTTTTGCGTATTCCATTCTCAGCTGCAGCAAACGCCCAAATAACCCGGTATTGAAGACTGTTCTGAAATCTTTCTTTAATTTAAATTCATTGGTCCCGGTTTTTTTCGAAAGCTCCTGTATAGAGAAATGCATGTGCAGGTTTTCACGGATGATCCTGTCGGCTTTGTGCACAGATGAGAGGTCCTGGGCGGACAATGTTGTTTCCGGGAGATCTGTTTGTTGTGCTGCATGCAGAAATAGTAATTCGCGGACACTGTTTTCGTAATAAAAGGGAAGAAGGGCTGATTGATATCGATTGAATAGTATTTCGGTAACAAGGTCTTTCATTTGTTTTGATAAACTCAACGACTGCACAGGCGCTATTAACTGCGGTCCGAAGTTGTTTTCGTGAATGCATGCGACGACATATTTGAGTGGATCATTTGCGAGGAGGATCAGATCTGATGATCCTCCTCGTCTGATACTGTATCGGCCCTTATTTGTTGTGTATTGATGAGCCCCGTCCCGTATGATCAGGGTTCCTTCGAGGACTATTTCTATTTTCAGCGAATCTGATTTTTCAGTTGCATCTATTGTTAAATGGTCCACAGATGTTTCGAATATCCGATAGCTGATGCTGTAACTTTCCTGCTCGTATTGTTGAAAATGAGCGGCAAGGTCATCCTGTTCCGCCAGCCAGTATTCGCTGCCAGGCAGCCGTGCGCCTTTGAATTTCCGGAGTGATGATGCGCGGAAACGGATGGGTTCACCACTGGATAAGGTAAGATCTGGCATCATTACTTCAAATATCGCAAATTCACAAGTGTTAGCGCAAATGAGTACAATGATCGCGAATAGAAATAATTGAATCCGGTCAGGTTGAGTGACAAGGTTCCCGGATGCTGTGCGCCCGGTCAATTTTATACAGCAATCAAAACAAGCAATATACCATTGACAATAGTGTATCGATGAACAGGATCCGGCGTTGATACAAAGGTTACTTTAGCAGGCAGTTGCTATCAGGGGTTAAAATTTCGGTACGATTATTTGTCGTTAATAGAAGTATCTTACATCACGCACTTGTGAATCACCGGGTTAATCAAAAAATCAACCGGTATCGGCGGACCAAGACTACTCTGTATGGATAACTTTACACTTTTTCAATTTTTTCACTGGTACTATACTGCTGAAGGAAATTTATGGCAGCACGCGCAACAGGAAGCAGATCGGCTTACGGAATGGGGCGTAACGCATGTATGGCTTCCTCCGGCATTCAAATCGTTTAAAGGAACAGAAGAGCCGGGCTATGCAGTATATGATCTTTATGATCTGGGTGAATTTGATCAGCAGGGAAGCGTACGCACACGATATGGCACGAAAGCAGAATATCTTGAATGCATTAAAGCGCTTCAGGCAAAAGGGATGAAAGTGCTCGCTGATATCGTTCTTAATCACAAGCTGGGCGCTGATGAAATTGAGCAGGTGCCTGTTCGCAAAGTGAATGAAGAGAACAGGAATGAATATCTCAGCGAACCGATCACCATCGATGCGTATACAAAATTTACTTTTCCCGGGAGAAAAGGTAAATACTCAAGGTTTGTCTGGGACTGGCATTCATTCACCGGCGTATGTAATGACGGCGATATTCATATTATTCTGAACGAATACAGCAATGGCAAATGGGAAGAAATGCTGGAGGAGGAAAACGGTAATTATGATTACCTCATGGGAAACGATATTGAATTCAGAAATCCCTATGTCCGCAAGGAGTTAAAAAAATGGGGCGAATGGTATCTGAATACAACTCATGTGGACGGATTTCGACTGGATGCATTAAAGCACATTACACCCAGATTCTTTCCTGAATGGCTGGCATACCTCGATAAACGCTTCAAGACGAGATTCCTTTGTGTTGGAGAGTATTGGCAGAACAATGTGTATGCATTGATGAATTACATTGCAACAACCCATGATCGCATCCAGTTGTTCGATGTACCGCTTCATTTTAATTTTTACGACGCGTCTCAGCGCGGCGAGGAATATGATCTGCGTCAGATCTTTGATAATACACTGGTGAAAGAAAAGCCGGAGTCCGCGATCACGTTTGTAGATAATCATGATACGCAACCATTGCAGGCATTGCAATCAACCGTTGAATATTGGTTCAAGCCTTTGGCAAATGCGATGATCTTACTGCGGGAACAGGGCATTCCCTGTATCTTTTATCCTACATTATACGAAGCAAAATATGTGGATCATCAGAATGGTGAGGAGATCTACATTGAGCTGAATAAAATTGAAGCAGTTGGAACGATGATGAGAGTCAGGCGCCATCTTTCCTACGGTTGGCAGCATGATTATTTTACCAATCCTAACATGATCGGCTGGACGCGGGAAGGCATTGACGAGAAGCCCGGCAGTGGTTGTGCGGTGTTAATGAGCAATGCAGACGAAAGCCAGGAAGAAATGTATCTGGGTCAGAAAAATGCACACAGAATTTATGTGGACGTGTGTGGCGGAAGGTTGGAAAAGGTAACACTGGACGGAGAAGGAAACGGAATGTTTTTCACCAACGGGCGATCGGTTTCAGTATGGGTCGAAGAAGGCGCTCTTGATAACCGGTAAGGTTTATATGGCGAACAGATCTGTGCATTGTATGGATCGGCGGCTATAAAGTACAGTGCGCCATTGCAATGAGGAACATTGCGATTCCGGCGGAGACATTTCCTCGCAAATCATGATGCCTGAAATAAAAGAACCAGATAAAGCCGCGTGGTTAAAGCCGCATTTATCTGGTTCTCTTTTTGGGAGATCACGAAACCGGTGTATTCTGTTCGTGTTCATCTATGCTCATTCGTAATGCGCTTGCGCTACTCCATTATTTCTTCGTAGTGTGCAAGTTTTCCATCTTTCGTCATTCCTTCAATTGTTACAAGGAATGCTTTAGTAACATCATTATTATAGAAAGTCAGCACCACAGGTTTGAGGGATGTCATTTCGATATTCGGATTCCAGTACAGCGTACTTCTGAGATCACGTTGTTCGCTATCCGGGGAATATGACCCATAGTTAGGAGAATAGAATTCTTTGATAGCAGTGTATCCTTCCACTTTATTGTTTGAAAGACCTTTTCCTGGTTCGTCCTTAATATCACCGCCGCGGCGAGTGTATATGGCAATGGCGCCATTACCGCCGTTGAATCCGCCCATGAACGGAGGCCGGAATACTTTGATATATGCAACATCCTGCACGGATATTGACGACAACATGGATACATCGCTTGTGATCTCATCAAGATAAAGAGCGGGAGATCCGCCTCTCCAGTTAAGTGATGTATTGGCGCCGCTTCCGCTGATCTGCAGGCCGGCTACTTTGCCCTGCAGATAGGTGAAGATATCGATCGCGCTTTTTGCAAACGGATCATTCAGCATGTCAAACTGATAGCCATCTCCCCCGGAGAACAATCCGGATGCATACTTTTCATCCAGGATCTGTACGGGAGATTTTGTTTTACTTTTTACAATTACGTTTTCAAGCGTTTTTACCTTGTTCTTTTCGGCGATATCATTGGCCTCATTGGCCATTAACCATTGACGGTAGTTACCCACCGTGTCAGCAAGAATGGCAAAACCAAAGCGGCCGACTGTTTTTCGTACAGTGGGAGGCATCAGCCTGTCTGTCATGAATTGAAGTGTAGCATTCTTCAGCTCTTTATTCTGGAATTGGTAATAGATCTGTGCAGTGTCAAAAACGACCATGCTTCTTTCATTGAATGTTCCATTTGATTCAATGGGAACAAGCAATACCTGTCCGTCGCCCTTTTTTTGTTTGAGCATCAGTACAACTGCTGATCCGGGGGGGATCTGACCGGGAATTGCGCCGTATACATTTCCCGACAGCGTCATATAGGTGGTATCTTTTTTATACAATGGCTTCGGTGTTGTTCCACTTAATACTTCATCCCATTTGAAACGGCGCCAGCCATGGGTGAGCATTACAAGGTCCAGCTTTTGTGCTACTTCATCTGTGTTTGCAGAGAAATAGTATGAAGGATTATATACCTGACCTTTGATCTCGCTGGACAGTAATAAATGTGAAATGATATTCTGTGAACTGTCGCGTCCGATGGCGTGGTCTGTTACCGATACAGACAGGCTTCCTGCAAGGCTATCAGGCAAGGTGATCTTTATTTCATTGCGGGAGCGTTTGTTCAACCCCCAGTGCTGTACTTCAAACTGCGGTTGAAATACGGCTTCTCCGTTGTTGATAAATGTTACGCGTTCGGCAAGTGGTTTCCAGCTTTTATCAAAAACCGTGAAGGTGAGCAAGCCTGTGGGAAGGTCCTGCACAGGAACAGCACCTTTCACTTCCGTTCCGGATGTTGTTTTGGCAACGCGGAATACTTCATGCTGGAACATAGTGCCCATGATATGGATGGTATCATTTGCTGCCGCAATATCTTTTGTATAGTTTATCTGGAAGCGACGGAGATTTCCTGCGGAAACTACCTGCAGACTTATGCCCGATGCTTTTACCGGCGGAAGTTTGGTGGTATGACCTACATCCTTTTCATCTTTCCAGTTGGCGGTATAGGTTGCGCCTTCTGAAGGGATAATGACGATATAGCCCATTCCATTATGGATGGTGCGCAGGCTGTCCACAACCTTTCCCTGAGCGTCTGTGACCGTACCTTTTACTTTTACGGGTTTGCCCCATTGATCATTTGCCTTGAAAGCGATCTTGTTCGGTACGCCGGCGATCGGGTCGCCACCTTCCGCAAAAAACTGGATGGTGGGGGCTGCTGCCGGTTTAGCTCCTGCAACTGAGGCTTCATTACCAAGAACGCGAACCTGTTTTGTATATAAAAATGCAGAGTCAAAATTGAGCATCCAGCGGGTGTAGGCCCGCACAAAGACAAATTGGCCTTTGTATTCAACAGGTATTTCAAACTGTCCGTTCGTAACGCCATCGATCATTGGGCTGGTGGTATGCTGGAGAAGATTTCCTTTATCATCAAGGAAGTCTGTATAGAAAGTCTTTGTTTCAATTGCCGGCATTACTTCGTCCATCACGTAAGCTTTGAACCAAATGGTTTCACCGGCGGAATAGGACTGTTTATCATAATGGAGGTACGCGCGTTCGGGGCTGAAACGATCGGCAAAACTGGCGATCGCAGCGTCTACCTGTTGCTGGCTTTTCTGTGCCATTACAGGTGAAAATGCAAAGGAGCTCAACGTCAGCAGGCCTGCGATCGCCTGCGGCAAATAAGGGAACTTTCTCATATATATGAATGAAGCCCTAAATTACGCAGGATCAGGTAGGAAAAGAAACTGTTAACAGATTTGCAACAAAAAAGGAGAGACGAGGGACGATGGCCGATAGCCGAATGGCCGTTGGCCGGCATCTTATTCTAAGTTATTTCTAATATTCAGCTTTATTATTTACGAAGCAAAGAACGCTGACTATGGAGAAATCGGCCATTCGACCATCGTCTTTCGTCTCCCGGCCGTCAAAAAGGAGTCCGACCAGGAGAAGCATCCCTCCCCTGATCGTATCCTTGCTACCACCGGTAAATTAAGGCTCGTCAATTATCCGGATCTGCACTGCGTTCTCGATTTTGCCTTTGCCGTTCTTGTCCCAGAATGTCACTTTTACGATATACTGCTCATCCCATTCCATCGGGGCGCCGGTGTTTACCTTGCATTGGAGGTACTGAATACTGTCTTTATCAAAGTCGCTGTGTTTGGCAAAAAGATCCGGTTCTGATAAAATGGTTCTGCCGGTTGTGTCTGTAATAATCAGTGAGCAGCCAACAGATACTTTTTTGTTTTTTACAGTAAGTCCTTTTATTCCGTCATTGATGATCGTGAATTTTTCACCCAATGGAATATCGGTATGATTTAGTACCTCACCATTCATGATCATACGGGATTCGGTAGTTGACATACCATTATAACGGACACTCAGGCCGGTGCTGCCATCAACGGTAAAGCCTTTCGGCACAGGTTGTGCCTGGCAGGCATAGAGGCTTACTGAAAGAATCAGCAGGATCATCCATCTTGACGCGCCGGGACGACGGATCAACACAGGCCTCAGGGCTGATGCGGCCAGCAGCAACAGGTGCCAGCTGATCCTGAAAATTGCCATGATCAGCCATGCCGTGAGAATTGTTTTGAGCAGGGTCATGCTATCTTCTGCTGGTGAAAAAGGCACTTCAAAAAATAAAAGACGTACCCATGCGAATACTACGATCGCAATAAAAAGACCGAGGAAAAAGGTTTCCTTCAGAAACTTTTTTATACGGGTTGAAAGAAGAATTTCCATCATAAAAAAAGGTTGATAAGGTTTAATGAGGGCGCAAAGTTGCGCCAGTGATCGTTCTTGAAAAAAAGAAAGGCTACAAAGTGTGGTATTCTTCCAATAAGACGTAGAGGCATGGATTCAGAGAGATGCGGACGCCGTCACTATGATCATTTGAGCTTATTCCAATCATACTGGTCACCTTCCAGTAAAGGATGGCCGCCTTCAAAGCCATACTCTTTCAGGTGCAGCACTACATTATTGAAGTAGACATCGGTTACCCAGGGCTCAAAGCGGAATTCAAAATAAGTGAGTGCACTGTCGGTTATCGTAATGGTCGAGAAACGTTCCGGGCATAATTGTAATAACAGCTCGATCTTCATAACTGGTTGTTGCGGCATGCTGAAGTATCCCTTTTCGTCGGTTTCTCCTTCAATGATGCCATTGGCGGTGTACACACGAAATTGGGTATACCGGAGAAGGAATTGATTCGGATCTGTAATTCGGAAAGTGGTGAGCTTGCCGGTGTCCTTACGACTCTGAACCAATGCGTAATCTGATTGATGACGGTCTGGCGTGTTTAAGATGACGGTGTTCTTTTTTTCATTCCACACCCACTTGCCGCTTCCTCCGCGGTCCATGGCGCCATAAGAGAAAAAGAACTCAAAGGTGCTATCTGGTTTCAATAACAGTCCGGATGCCATTTCCATTACACCCCGCAGTTCGTACTCGCCTGCGATCGTTGGTTTTGTTTGCGCTTCAGCTTGCATAAAAAAGGAATTAAGGTTTAAAAAGATGGTAAAGCAAAAAATCTTCTTCATAAAAGGGTTTACTAACACTTGTTTAAAAAGAAGCGCAAAGCTAGCCTGAGTATGAAGGATGAAGAATGGAAGATGAGTGAAGCGCAGGAAAAAGCATGTGGTCAGGGTCTGACGTTCGACGTTCGATGGACGATCTGCGTTCGTTTAACGGAAGGGATAACGTCTATCGGAATCGCAGCATACTCAACACTAGCCACATTTCATCAGCCATTTACCGCACCTCACCGGTTTGTCTTTTTATATGCGGAGAAGAGTGTACATCTTTGTCCTGTCAATCAATAATGACCATTAACCTTAAACCTTATACTATGAACCGGAGGTTGTTTCGTTGCAGCAGCATGAAGAATGCTGCAGGCAATGGAACGCTTTCCACCGGGTTCTTTCATAAGAATATTGATGACACGAACAGCATCGCTGACTGCGATAGCCGCAAGATATGTTCATAACAGGACGGTGATTTATATATAAAAGCCTGCTCTTTCCGGATGCAGGCTTTTTATTGCGGTTCAATCAGTTTTTGCTACACTTTGCATGAACAATATTGAAGGGCCCGTGGTGAAGTACGAATTTCGTTTTGCGTAAAGGAGATATAATGGGATTAACACTGGAGCAAATACAATTAGTGAAAAAGAGCTGGAGTCCGTTCAGGCGTATAGATCCCAAACTGGTGGGAGATGTATTTTACAGCAGACTTTTTATGGAGTATCCTGGATTGCGTCGTCTGTTTCCAAAAGATATGGAAGAGCAATACCAAAAGCTTCTGGCAATGGTGAATCTGATCGTGGGAAGATTGAATGATCCCGACAATCTCATAGAAGATATTGGTGCGCTGGCCCAACGCCATGTAAGCTATGGAGTAAAAGCAGAGCATTACACCGCAGTCGGTAACGCACTGCTATGGACGCTGGAGCAGGGAATGGGAAAAGAATGGGTGCCAGAAGTGCGTGAAGCCTGGGTTGCCTGTTACACGATCTTATCCGATACGATGATCCACGCATCGTATCCAAAAATACGGAACAGATAATGCTCTTCATAACAGTACCCTGCAATTTGACATGTCCTTAAGCGCGGGTTGAAGTAAAAAGTAAAAATTTAAAAATAAAAATTGCGACCCTTTCACTGCTGTACCCGAATAGAAAACTGCAGTTGTTACTTTTGAGTTTTTACTTTTTGCCAATCGCGCTCCGTACCTTTTTCCGACAGTACCCTAATCCACCCTTTCCACAACACTGGCCGGTGCATAACCCTTCCGTATCTTTTCAAACGTTTCAGTTGATTTTTGCCACACTTCGCCGGGTAAATTTTGAAGATCGTCCCGGGTGATTTACTTTCAAGAAGTTATGCGGCTAGTATCCCTGTCAGTGTTGTTTTTCCTTTTCAGCTTCCCTGCGGATGCGCAAACTGCATCCTACAACTTCCGGAGGGTAAGTTCCAAAGACGGATTAAGCGACGGCGTTGTAAGCCCGATCGCCCGCGACAAATATGGATACATCTGGTTTGGTACGCTTAGCGGACTCAATCGCTATGATGGGTATCGCGTCACCAACTTTTTTTTCAATAACAAAGACAGCTTTTCCATTCCAACAGATTTCGTCCGAACGATCTATTGCGACAAATACGGCGATATATATTTCGGTTATGGTAATGGTTTGTATCGCTATGATTATTCCGCGCATCACTTTGAGTTGATACAGGCAACAAGAGGTGTTGGTGTGAATGAGATCAGACCAGCCGGAGACAGTCTTTGCCTGCTTACAGAAAAAGGCATTGCGTTTTATAACTCTGTAGCCAAAAGGTTTGCATTATGCGAATCTGCCAATAATGACCCGATGGTCCGTTGGCGGATGTATGAAGGATACGTCTATCGCAATGATGCGTATATCGCAACGTCAAAAGGCATTCTTGTTTATAACACTGTAAAAAAAATAAGCAGGCTGCTTCCGCTCAAAGCCGGCAGGGAGTTATGGGTTGACAAAGTGGTGATAGACAGCAACGGTGTAATCTGGGCGACCCGATATGACCAGGGCGCCTTACTGTATAAGGGGATCAATAACAATACAGCATTTGAAGAGATCACCAGTTTCAAGTATGCAAAGGCAGGAACATTTGACCGGATCATTGATATATATGTAGACCGCAGCAATCGTCTTTGGCTGGGAACTATCTGGAACGGACTTGTAAATGTGAATACAAAGGATAACAGTTTTACGCCGATCGTAAATGATCATCGTATTCTGAATAGTATTCCGGAGAACCACATTACAAAGATGTTCATGGATCGGGATGGTTTTATGTGGCTTGGTACGGAAGGTTCGGGCGCGGCGTATTTCCAACCGGATTATAATCTCTTCAACATCTTTTTCCCGGAACCGGTAAAGCATATCAGACCGCACGTGTGGTGCCGTACGATCGCTGAAGATAAGGACGGAAACCTGTGGATGGGAACCGGGACTGGTCTTGTAAAACAATCTCCCGACGGAAAGAGATCGGTTCTTTACTCACGCGATGAAGCTGCGGATAAGAAGATCATACATAGTAACTCGATCCGCTCATTGTATAATGATGATGATGACAACCTATGGATCGGCACAGCATCCGGTGTTAATTTTTATGAAAAGGCAACGGGAAAGATGAGGGCATTTGGCGTGGAGGATTCACTGCCAAATTCTTTTTATTGGGATATAAGGGAAGACTCAGAAAAAACATTATGGTTTGCCAGCAGCTGGGGGGTGTTTTATAAAAAATCAGGAGAGAATAAGTTTAATAGTCTTCATCAGCATCCGGTGTTAAAACCCTATGCGGGATATGGCGCACGTTGTATAATGGAAGACAAAAAGGGAAACTTATGGTTTGGGCTAAACGGAAAAGGACTGCTGATGTACGATACGACCCTAAAAGTTGCCAGGTACTGGAAGGTACTTGGTACTTCAGATAATCCGCTTGGTACGATCATTTCATCCATTGCAGAAGATCAGAAAGGCATTCTATGGTTCAGTAGTTATTACGGACTTGCTTCGTTCGACTATAATACGGGAAAGTTTACAACGTATTCCGATATCAGGGCAATGGAATCATTACAGATCTCGGGGTTGAAAGCTGATAAAGAAGACCGGTTGTGGCTGGCCACAGCAAGAGGCTTGCTGATGCTTGACAAAGAGAGAAAGGTTTTCAAGAGTTTTAATGTGGAAGATGGTTTGCCGGATATACAATTCAATGATCAGATCGCTTATACATTGAAGAATGGATTGTTTGTCTACCCGACATATGACGGCTTCGTTTCGTTCGACCCCCTGAAGTACAATGAGAAAAACATTTTAAGCAATATTATCATCTCTTCTTTCATTATCCCGGATAATCCGGCGCCGGATGTGCTGGATGTGGCGGACAAAGAAGAGATCGCTTTATCTGCTTCGCAGGATTTCTTCACGATAGAACTTACTGCTTTCAACTATTCCAACCCCCGCGAAACATGGTATGCATATAAGCTGGATGGTTTTGATAAGGATTGGCGATACACCCGGAACCGGCAGGCTGATTATACAAACGTGCCAGGAGGAACATACACGTTCCGTTACAAAGCATCATCTGATCCCAAGAACTGGAACTCGGAAGAGAAGACACTCGTTATAAAGATCAATACCGTATTCTATAAAACATGGATCTTCCGGACATCCGTGATCTTATTTCTGATGGCATTGATTCTTTTTGTCTATCGTTATCGCATCAGGCAAAATGAAAAAATGCTGAGACTGGAAAGCAAGTCTCAGTTGCTGGAAAAAGAGAAAGCACAGGTCATGTATGAAAACCTTAAACAGCAGCTGAACCCTCATTTCCTGTTCAACTCACTTACCTCGCTCAGCAGTCTGATCCGTGTGAACCCAAGACTGGCGGGTGATTTCCTGGAAAGCCTCAGTAAAACATACAGATACATTTTAAAGAGCCGCGACAGTGAAGTGGTTCCCCTTGTGAATGAGATCAGGTTTGCAGAAACCTATGTAAGTCTTCAACAGACAAGATTTGAAAAGGGGCTGCAGGTCAATTTCAATGTTTCCGGGGACCTTTATCACAGAAAGATCGCTCCGGTTACTTTACAGAATATGATCGAGAATGCGATCAAACATAATATCATTGATGAGGAAAGTCCATTGGTAATTGATATCAGCACGGAAGAGGATTATATCATTGTGCGGAACAATCTGCAGAAAAAGAATTTTGTGGAAACAAGCAACCGGCAGGGTTTAAGCAATCTTTTGTCGTTGTATCATTATTTATCTGATAGGAAAGTGTCAATTGTGGAAGACAGAGATTATTTCATGGTAAAAATCCCATTATTATGATCAAAGCTGTTATAGTAGAAGATGAAAGTCTTATTGCACGGGAATTACAGAACAAGATTTCGACAGTGGCACAAGACGTGCAGGTGACGGAAGTGTTGCCGAGCCTTAAAACCGCAAAGAGATGGTTTATGCAAAATGCGGAACCCGATCTCTTATTTATGGATATACAATTGAGCGATGGTGTGAGCTTCGAATTGTTTGATCATTTTCAATTAAGTTGTCCTGTGATCTTCACAACAGCTTATGATGAATACGCGATCCGTGCCTTTAAGGTAAATGGTGTTGACTACCTTTTGAAGCCCGTAGACCAGGATGAGCTAAGAACAGCAATTGATAAATGCAGGAAGCTGCTGGAGAACAAATCTTCGTCTCCTGTGCACATCAAAGAACTAATGCAGGTCCTGCAGCAACCACAGTCCGCATCAATATTATATAAGGAGAAGTTCATCGTAAGTGTCCGCAACAACTGGATCCCTGTTTATACAAAAGATATTGCCTGCTTTACCAGGGATAATCTCAACTATCTCTATACATTCGGTGGTGAAAAATATATCATCGACTATGCAACACTTGAGGAAGTGGAAGAGCTCCTGGATCCCCGGATCTTCTATCGCGCCAACCGTCAAAGCATCGTTCATGCAGATGCTATTCAAAGCGTAAAACCTCACGAAAATCAAAAGCTAACGATCACACTGAAGGTGCCGTTGAAGATGGAAATGGATATCAGCAGGGAAAAGGCGCCGGCGTTTAAGAAGTGGTTTGACAGGTGATGGTCGTTTTCCGAAATTTGAATAATGACTTTGTTTGAATTTCGGATAGTAGACAGGTCAATTCGGGCTAAAAGAAGTGATTATCATCGGAACTTTTTCAAATTCGTTTGTTTTGTCAAGAAAATGAGTAACCCCAAGTTGCAGGCATTGCTGTTTGTAGTAGTTTGCTGATGAATTGGTGATCATAATGACGTTACAGTTCCATCCCAGTTCCTGGATCTTTTGAAGGAGATGGATACCGTTTTTGCCGGGTAAGCTGATGTCCAGTAAAACCACGTCATGAACTTTATTGTCCAGCATTCTGAATGCTTCGTTATAGTCAGTAGCGGTCTGGATGCTGCTGATATTATCCACCTCTATGAGCAGATCGATCATTCGGTTAACAAACTCTTCGTTGTTATCAACGATAAGAACGGAGAGTTTTTGGTTGGTTTTTCTGTAACGTATCATAAAAACAAAGGAATGAAGAAGCGGAGCCGGAAAAAATAGATTGGTTTATTATTTCTGTGTACGGATATGGGAACCCGTTTTGTAGTGCTGATACTACATCCTTTTTCACGGTTCATGAGTGAAGATGGATGAGTGCTTTTTGCATATTATGTTTTCAATATGCGATGAATGGCCGGAATAAGTTGGGTGGAGAAAACATCTTTGCTGATGAAGTCGTCAGCGCCGGCTTCCATTACACGTGTCTTATATTGTTCGGCGGGATAGGTGCTGACAATAATAACGGGAAGTTCTTTTTTCTCTTTTTTGATCTTTTTCAAGGCTTCCAGGCCATTGCCTCCGGGCATTACCATATCAGAGATCACAAGGTCAAAAGATCCGACGGTTACTTTATCGAACAGCTCAACCCCATTGCCTGCCTCTTCGATGTACAGGTCATCAAACTCCTCTTGCAGTAGCTGAACAATTCCTTTCCGGATATGAACATGGTCATCTGCGATAATAATACGTAGCATAATTAATTGGCGCCGGAAACGATTACACCGGTGGACGCCTTGTGCAAAATATCTGTTTTCGATGGAAGCGCTTGTAGGACTGCGTTTCAATTCGTGTAGATTTTATACTACAAACGACGATGGCCGATTGCTGATGTCCGGTGGCCGGGCATTAAGCGCCGGACAAAAACAGAACGAAACAACCCTTAGACAGAGAGTCCTTTTTGTTTTTAAGTCTCTGTTTGAAATCGGTCATCGGCCAATGACTATCGTCGCTTAAATGATCTTCTTCTCAATTGCATACCGCGTCAATGCGGCATTTGAGCGCAGATTCATTTTTTCAATGATGCGCGCGCGATACGTGCTGACGGTGGTGCTGCTGAGGGAGAGTTGACCGGCAATCTCGGAAACGGATTTACCCGCAGCCAGGAGCTTGAAGACGTCGAACTCGCGGTCGGAGAGCAACTCGTGCGGCTGTTGCGAGGAGTCGTCGCGATAGGCATTGGCGAGACGTTCAGCGACCGTTGGGGTGATGAATTTTTTCCCGAGCAGTACTGTCTGTACGGCTTTTATGATGTCATCATGGATGCTGTCTTTACCAAGATAACCGGCAGCACCGGCTTTCAATACACGCAAGGCGTACTGATCTTCGGGATACATGCTCATGATCAGTACAGGAAGGTTGGGCGCCACCTGTTTCAATTGACTCAATGCGTCGAGCCCGCTTCTGCCGGGCATGTTCATGTCACAAATAACAATGTCCCAGCCATCGTTCATTACCTGGGCAACCAGGGTTTCCGCATCGGCGACTTCGCCGATGTTTGCTGACGGGTACTCTTCCAACAGTATTTGTTTCAGACCTTTCCGTACAACCGCATGATCATCTGCAATTAGAATATTCAACATGTTCATCTGTTTTCTTTAGCAAAGACAGGAGCGGGAACCGTTACTTCAACCGTAGTGCCTTTTCCCGGTGTGCCTGTTATTTTATATTCACCTCCAATCATCAGCGCTCTTTCCTTCATTCCTAATAATCCGAGCGTTTTTTTCTTTGTATTTTCTGCATCAAAACCTTTACCATTATCTTCTATCGTTAACATCAGGTTATTTTCTTTTTGCGTCAATGCGACTATTACCTGTTGAGCCTCAGAATGTCTTGCCACGTTTGTGAGAGATTCCTGCAATATCCGGAACAGACCAATTTTAACGGGCTCGGGCAATACAGGCTCGGTGGACGGCAGTTCGTGCGCCAGCTCAACGCCCGAACGTTTCTGAAATTCCTCCATATGCCATTCCATTGCGGCAACAAGGCCGAGATCATCAAGCAAACTTGGCCGCAGCTCAGAAGAAATATGACGGACCTTTTTCACCGTTACATCGATCAGTGAAAGAAGTGCCTTCAGCTTTTCCTGTATTGGTTCTGTTGTTGGTTGCAGCTTGCGGTTAAGCCAGGAAACGTCCATCTTCAATACTGTCAGCAGCTGCCCCAATTCATCATGTATCTCGCGTGCAATATACATCCGCTCTTCTTCCCGTACTGTCTGAAGGTGATCAGTTAGCTTCCTTGTTTCTTCATAAGCCTCTTTCAGCTTTTCTTCAGCCAGAAATTGTTCTGTTATCTCGTTTGCTAATATAAGGCGTGTGGCGTTGCCCTCGTAATAGATATCGCAGGTTACAATATCCACGTAGATGATTGTTTTATCCCTTTTCTGATGACGCCATATGCCCGCATGATGCAGACCACGGAAACCCCGGTTGACAGTCGCCCTTAATTTCTCAACATCGTCTTCGGGCCGTAGTTCAAAAATATCCAGTGCCAGAAATTCTTCGCGATTATAGCCATATTGCTCAAGCGCCGCATTATTCACTTCAATGATATCATACTCCGGCAAGCTAAGCATCCACATTGGCAATGGATTGCTTTCAAACAACAATTTATATTTCTGTTCGGAAGTACGGATCTCTTCTTCCGCTTTTTTCAATTCGGTAATATCCGTGCCGGTTCCCAGTAAACATGGCCCACCCTGATATTCAACCCAGGCGGCCTTGAAATAATAAGGAATTTTTCTGCCATCACGTGTGATAAAATTCGCCTCTGCATCATTTAATCCTTTTTCAAAAACTTCCATGATCCTTTGCATGATATACTCTTTATCTTCTTCCACGAAAAAATCCGCTGGATGCATTGTTGCGATTTCTTCACCGGTATATCCGGTTACAACTTCAAACTGTTTATTCCACCGGATAAATTTACCGTGCTGATCATAAAAATAAAATACACCGGGAAGACTATCGATCAGTTTATCTGCCAGAGCTCTTGCTTCTGTAATATCCTGCGCAGCTTTTTTTCTTTCGGTAATATCACGGATAAAAACAGAAAGACCTTTTGGTGATGGATAGATATGGTTTTCCTGGTAAAGATCAAGCGGCTGATAATAGTCTGTATTGGACATATATTGCTGCTTGCTCATAGCTTCATGAAACGCATTGAACGTATCAGAACCAATTGCCGAAGGGAATACTTCCCAGATATTTTTGCCGATCAGCGTGGCGGGGTCCATGTGTACTATTTCTCCGGCCTTACGGTTCATGTACGTGTAGCGGAAATTTTCATCCAATGCAATAAATCCATCTGTGATCCTTTCGAAGATATCTGTGATCTCGGCGGTTTTTTCATCTACCTGGCGTGCGAGCTCTTCATTAAAGGACTTCATCCGGTACTCTAATATTTTTCTTTCAGCAATATCACGGATGAAACCAATGAACTGGCGTTGGCCATTCATCACTAAAGGCGATATGCGAAGGGATACATCCTGCGGAGTGGAGTTCTTTCGCATTGCCCACAGGTCAATGGATTTACCCAGTATGCTGCTTTCGCCGGTAAGAATAAAACTTTTCAATCCTTTACGGTGCGCTTCGCGGTATTCTTCCGGAAAGATCAGGTTGGCGAGATCTTTTCCGATCGCTTCTTTTGCAGTCCACCCGAAGAGTCGTTCCGCCTGCTGGTTCCATCTTATGATATTGCTGTTTTCATCAAATACAACAACGGCGTCCGGAGCATTATCAAGTATCGCCCGCATTTGCGCTTCGTTGTTTCGCAAAAGATTTTCTGAATCCTGTTCGAGCAGGTCCCGGCGATTTAATGAATACGTATTGTACCAGGTAATACCAACGAAGAGAAAAATAGTGATAGATGCATAGAGTACGACACCAAATTCGTGGCTGTATATTCCTGCCCAATATCCCCAAAGCCTGAGTAATCCCAATGCAGCCGGCACAATTATGGCAGCAGGGATCAGCAGTCTCGACGCCTGACCTCCGCTTAGGGAAGAGGTGAATTCTCTCATCACACCTGCATCGGGAGCCGCAAAAAACAATGCTACCGCGAAAAGGAAAAAGCAAATAGCAGTATTCAGGGCCATCGCCGCAGAATTAAAAACACCGTAGAACTCTTCCACCTGGTATAAATAACCGAGGAGGGAAAGGAGGCTGGACAAACCGATAAGCGTTGCAGGGTAATGCACCGGTGTTATTCCTTTACGGGTTTCATACCCCAGCAGCAATAGTGAAATGCCGGTGAGCAAAAAGCAAAATGCCGTATTTGGCGCCATGCGGTTTGGCTGAGCTGTCAGATTCAGCTTACCGGGAAAGAAGGTTGCATCGGGTTGAAAGGACGGCGTAATGATAAAGTTGATCAGTATGTGAAGTGCGATCACAACTATAAGCATAGCGCAGCTATAGCCTGCGATGGAGGCAGACCTTGTGCGATTTGTACGGGTGCGGAAAAGAAATGAAAGCGATGCGAGAATAAAGCAAAGCGCAGAGACGGGATTCATTGCCACCAGCTGCTGCGAGACGCTTTTGAATACGGCAATATCCAGCTCCCAACCGATCAATACGAGGGTAGCGACAAAGAGGATAAAATATACAAGATATCCCGCCCTCCGGCGAAGCCTTTGCTGAAGTAAGATATCCGGTGGTAAAAGCATAATCTGTCGTTTAAAGCCGCAAACAAAATTCCTGATGTTTGCAGACAGGACCTGACCTTCCTACCTTGTTCGTACGGCCGTTACGTTACATGGATTGGTAAAACCATTAATTCGGTGGAGATAACCAGGCGCTGTATTGGCTGCATACTATGCAGTTCTAATACCTACGCTGTACGGATCCAAAATGCTAACCGCCTTTTATTCTTGCAGTTACCTGTAAATTCCAGAATTAAAATAAACGAAAAACACTGTTGTGAAAAACTTTTACCACATAAAAATTGTAGAGTGATCATTTTTAAGACAATACTCTTACTTAGAAAGTGACCCAATTGAAGTATTTAGCTGAAATGCTGAACGGAATAGAGATTTTGGAGGGTCTAAAAATTTTGCAGAGCCGGTTTAAAAAAGTGTGAAAGTGGTTGAGCTGCTAAAGTTATTGGAGTCTTCACGACCATTCTTAGTCGACTCCTGGTAATGAAACAGTGAGCCTGCATCCTTCTCCAGGGGCTGCAACAACTTCCACGGTGCCGTTGTAAAACTCGGTTCGTTCACGGATATTGGAAAAGCCAATGCCCTGGTATGTCTGACGTGGGTCGAAGCCATTACCATTGTCTTCGATGGAAAGTTCGAGAATGCCATCATCATTGGAGATGGCAATCTGTGTAAGGCTCGCCTGGCTGTGTTTGAGAATATTTTTCAATTGTTCCTGTACAATCCGGAACAACGTGATCTTTTTACCGGAAGAAAGCTGCTCTATATTACCATTATGACGGAAGCGGATATTCATTGCGCCGGTAAGTTGAATATCCTTTACCAGTGTTTGTATATTTCCGATCAGGCTTTCTTCTTTCAGTTGCGGTGCGACAAGTTCCTTTGAAAGTTTCCTGATCTCTTCGATCGCAAGTGAAATATAATCGTAACCTTTTTCTTTGAACTCCTGCTGACCATCTTTGCACACCTGTATCTTATCGACGAACAGTTTTGCGGTGAGTAAGATCTGGTTAACATTATCATGCAGTTCATGACCGATACGCGTTTTTTCTTTTTCCTGTGCGCGGATCACCGTTTCTGCAATTTCTTTCTGACGTTGCAGGCGTTCATCGGCCAGTTCGTTCTGTAATTGTTTTAATGGAGAAACGTCCTGTAATGAACCGATCATTTTTACAGGTAATCCGTTTTCGTAAACAACAAAGCCCCGGTCCTGCACGTGTTTATAAGAACCATCGGAACATTTGAAGCGATATTCATCTTCCCATGACTTGCGGTAATTATCCGTTGCTTCTCTCACCTTATCTGAAACACGGTCGCGATCTTCCGGATGTATACGGCGAAGCCACCAGGAAAGGCCTTTTGAATTGTCCCATTGATAGCCGATCATCTGCATGAGTGTTTCATTGCGGAAGATCTGGCCTGACTGCATATCCCATTCCCAGATCGCATCAGAAGTTGCGCTGGTAAGATAGACGATGCGTTCTTTTGCCTGGCGAAGTTCTTTGTCCAATGCTGACGCGTCGGGTACGTTAACGGCCTGACCTGCCAATAAGCGTTTTCCTGAATGAGGACAGGTAATCGGAAAAATATTGATCTGAAAATTGAATTGATCGCCGTTGACCCATTGCACCTGCTTAACAGTATGGATGGGTTGGTTTGTTCCTAACACTTTGATGTGTTTATCATAAACCGCGCGAAGAAAAGTTGAGGGAATGAAGTTGGAAACTTTTTTACCAATGCAGTTTTCGGCCGACAGGTTAAAGTGCTTGAAAAATGAATCGCTGGCTGAGACCAATTTGGTTTCTTCATCTATTACCCAGGCCAGGCTGAAAGTGTGCTGCATACGATATTGGAGGTGGTTGTAATACATTACCCGGCAAACAACAATGTTGTTTGCATACATGAATTTTCTACACCTACATGGTTTGGAATGCTCGCTCTGAGGCGTTGCATCCTTGCGGTGGCGGCAGTCAGGATGGTCATTGCACCAGGTGCTCCTTCTGCCGGTATAGGATGCTGTCAATCAAGCGATGGGGGCAAGTGCCCTTTCTTTACAGCGAATAAGGTTTAATGCATTAAAGAAAGATAAAAAAAACGCTTCAAACAAGGATTCTATTGATTTTCCTCAAAAAAACAAGAGTATAATTGTGTTTTTAAGAAGATACACTTAGTTGCATTAGAGAATAACACAGAGGGAAGAGAAGAGACCACCGACGGCCGACAGCCATCCGCGGTACGCTCACGATGAATTGTAGTGTCGAATTGATATCGAACAATAAAGCGACTTAACAGGAATAATGAATAATACCGCGGGTGGCAGTCATCCTCCTTTTTTCCCGCTTCGTCAACCTCCCCTGATCTCATCTTTCAAAAACCTTCTATATTTGTGCTTCTTCAAGCATACGAATATGAAAATCTGCTAAGGTTCGCCCCCATTGTAAATCAGAACCTGCCCTTATTGACTTCGAATTGTTGATCCTGCTCTTGAAGCGGGAAAGTAATCATTTATTTAAAATTTTCAAATGTCTCAAGTGACGAATCCTTCAAGGGCTGCGAATGCTTTTGATTTTATCATACGCGCCATCCGCGGTGAAGAGATGGATTATACAAAGGGCAGCCTGCGCAAAGCGGTGTTTATGCTTGCCATTCCCATGATGATAGAGATGATCATGGAATCTGTATTTGCATTGGTCGATCTTTATTTCGTTGGTCATCTTGAAGACAGCAGCCATGCCATACAGACTGTCGGGCTGACTGAATCTGTATTGACCATTATATATTCCCTGGCGATGGGGATGAGCATGGCCGCCACAGCAACTGTAGCCCGCCGGGTGGGTGAGAAAAACCCTGATGCAGCCGGTCATGCGGCCATGCAATCGCTGGTGATCGCATTAAGCATATCCACGCTGATCAGTATTGCGGGTTTCATTTTCGCCACGGATATATTGAGGTTAATGGGTGCTTCCGCCGAAACTGCGGAAAAGGGAACCACCTTTGTACGGATCATGATGGGCGGCAGTCTGGTAATCGTATTGTTGTTCCTGATCAATGGAATATTCCGCGGAGCGGGCAATGCGGCAATCGCCATGAAGAGCCTGATGGTCGCAAATATCTGCAACATCATTCTTTGCCCGTTACTGATCAGGGGCGTTGGCCCTATTCCCGCGCTGGGACTGAATGGTGCGGCGATTGCTACAACCATTGGCCGCGGTATTGGTGTATGCTATCAGCTTTTTCATTTATTTAAAAAAGGAAATGCGTTGCAGATCATGGCACGTCACTGGAAGATAGACTGGCCTGTGATCCGGTCGCTTGTTAAGATCGCAACACCGGCCGTATTTCAGTTCCTGATCGCATCGTGCAGCTGGATCTTCCTGGCAAATCTTGTGGCAACAACGGGCGGAGAAAATGCTTCTGCCGGTTATCAGACTTCTTTGCGTTTAATGATGTTCTTCCTCCTGCCAGCCTGGGGCATGAGCAATGCGGCAGCCACATTGGTTGGCCAGAACCTTGGCGCGAAGCAGCCGGACAGGGCTGAGGCGTCTGTATTAAAGACGATGAAGTATAACGTGATCTTCATGGCTTTTGTAACGGTGTTGTTTTTTGCATTGGGTGATTGGTTTGTGTCATTTTTTACACCTGATCCTGCCGTGCGGAAAGAAGCCGTATTGGCCGTGCGGATCATCAGCTCGGGCTATATCTTTTACGGTATTGGAATGGTATTGATCAATTCTTTCAACGGAGCCGGTGATACCTGGACGCCGACCTGGGTGAATGTTTTCGGCTTCTGGCTGTTTCAGATCCCGTTTGCCTTTCTTATGGCGAAATCTTTTGGATTTGGCCCCACCGGCGTTTTTATTGCTGTTCCCGTGGCAGAAACGCTTATTACTATTGTGTCTTTTGTCTTATTTAAAAAGGGTAAATGGAAACGGGTGTCGGTGTAATATAAATATGCCTGCCCGGCAGGCCCCGACCAGATTTGTCCGGGAGTCTCTCCATATATTAATAGATATAGGGGTTGCTGAATAACAGCGGGTTTCTGCTGAAAGGCTTCACAGGTTTGAGAGGTTTCAAAGGTTAGGCAGGCTGCATTTGTCTGATCAGTTTAATAATAATGCAGGAGCTCCGATATCTGCTGCAGGCTTTTTGTACTGACCGGTTCATTAAGCCTGCAGCAAACTACCATCTGGCTGACTGAATCTTTTCAACCTGTTAAACGACGAACGTTTATCAAATCCTTATTGATAATAGCATAGTTATTCAGCAACCCCTATATAGAGACTCATTTATTTTTACCGGATCATGCATTTATCAGGATTCCGATCTTATTCAGGTATTGAAAATTTTTATCAAATTCAAGTTCAGCAAGATCAATCGTAGTATACACCGGGAGTTGATTGTATTTTTTCTTTCTCTCATGCGTATATGTGCGTAAACGACAGAAAAACAAAACTTTCCTGCTTGCATGCGCGTATTCTTCATACTATTTTAGCAGAGACCTCGTTTATACACTGAAATCCGTATCAACTTGAAAAAGACACTGACAAAAGCCTTTTATTGTCTGTGTTTGGCAACGCTCTCCTTATCCTGGAAACCGATTGCCAAAGCAGGCAACATCACAGAAAAGCCAGCCGCCGACATCGCTGGTGCGGGCAATTCCGCAAGTGCAAAAGTTCACGCCCTTTATATGTCGATGAACCTGCGTTCGATGGGTCTTTCTGAAAAGGCCTTCAGCTATGCTATTAAGGGATATGAGAACATGCTTGAAAAGAAGCTGATCTCAAAGGAGGGCTATCTCACTATCTGTGATTTCGGTCAATCATCCACAAAGAAACGTCTTTATGTCATCGACATGGTGAACGGTACCGTTGTGATGAATACATATGTAGCACACGGTAAGAATTCAGGCGGCGAATTTGCACGAAATTTCTCTAACAAATCGGGATCATTGCAAAGCAGTCTTGGCTTTTATGTTACAAGACAAACCTACGTAGGTGAACATGGCTTATCTCTTCGGGTTGATGGTGTGGAAAGAGGGTTTAACGACAAGGCTTACAGCCGTGCGATCGTTGTGCATGGTGCTGCGTATATCGGCAGTCAGAAGAAGGGCCGCAGCTTCGGGTGTCCTGCCGTGCCTCAGCAGGAAAGCAGGAAGATCATCAATACAATTAAAGGGGGGCATTGCATTTTCATCTATCATCCCTCTAATAAATACTTAACGACATCGAAGATACTTAACGACTGATTGGACCCAAGACAACAAGGATGGACAAACAACAGCCCTAACCTTTCATGGTTGGGCTTTTTTATTTTCGCGAAATTCGTGCAATTGAATCAGCGTTTCTTCTTCAGGGCGGCTTTTTTCTTCGCGTTCTTTTTCTGCTTATCGATCTGCATCAAAGCTTCTTCATCTGTGATGGTTTCGAATATCGCGGCAAGTTTTGAGACAGGGATGTTAAAACCGTTGGCAATAGAAACGAAAGTGGTCCATTGAGGGTCTTTCTTACCGGAGGAAACTGTCTGAACGATATAATATTCGATATCCGCGCTTGCCGCAAGCTGGTGCAGGCTGCTGCTGGTCTTTCCGGATGCATCCTGCTTGTTTTGCGCAAGCAGTTTTTGTACGGCAAGACCAAGCCTGTGACGGATGATCGTTTTCTGATGGTCGTTCATTGACGCTCAAAATCCCATCATTCACGTTTCTTTTTGACGTTCGTACGAATACCGGTCCATAGAAATTCTTATCTTTAACTACAGCTGCAATGCAACTGTATTACCGCGCTTACGGGAACGAAATACCTTTTTAAATGCCATCGGACTGCTTCCGGCAGCAATGGCCTTATTCAATCACACATAACTTTTATTGATTGCCTGAGAAAAACGGCGATATAAAACCTCTATCTGTGCAGGATGTATGGAAAGGAGATGAAGCAGTGTTTAATCAACTGTTCCGTCAGCATTTCCGTGCGCTTGCATTTTTTGCGCATTCGATCATCAGGCAGGAATTGTATGCGCAGGATATCGTGCAGGAATGTTTTATTAAGGTTTGGAACAGAAGGCAACAATTGAAAGATATCGCTGAATTAAAATCTTACCTGTATACCTCTGTCAGAAATGATTGCATCAACCATCTTCGCAGTCAATCGGTCCGCGATAGAAAACAACAGGAATACCTGGACGATGCTGCAGAAGAGGCGACATCTTCTATTGACAGAGACATTGTACGTGCGGAGGCAATCCGCGAATTAAATGACCGGATCGAGCAATTGCCGGAGAAGATGCGTGAGGTGGTGCGGTTGTATTATTTCGAGGGAAAAAGTTCTGGCGAGATCGGCAGATTGCTTCAGAAAAATCCTGATACGGTACAACATCAGCGTAAAACGGCCCTGCGTTTGCTGCGGAAATTGAGGTGTTTTTTCCTGGGATAGATGTTGGAATGATTGCTATGGAGGAGTTTTTTCACCGCAATTCAACTGTTATTTTCTCCAAAGAAATTGTGTTTTTCTCGAGGTATCAGCTTTGGACCGGACGATCTTCATAGTAGCAAATTTTTTCACAGCCAACGTGCATAAACGATTTAAGATGAAAGGGATTTCACTTAGGCTCAGTCTGTGGTTGCCGGGTAGAAGCCGGAAGGTATTTAACTTAATGAAAAAAAAATTATCCTCCCGGATACCGGTTTCGATTCGTTTTCTTGTGTCTATTTATAGGGAACGAAATATTACCTTAACAGTATGAAAACTGAGCGTTCATATATGGATTTTGAAGCGATGAAGGAGCAGGAGCGCGCTGCATACCTGCTGGCCGGCTATTTCCAGTATGATCTCAATGCGGAGGAAGAGGAGGAGTTGGATCAATGGATCAATTCCAGCGATGCCAATCTGAAACTCTTTGAGGAACTGACAGATGAAAAGCGGATGGCGGAGTACCTGCGCTGGTATACATCCAGGGATGTAGAAGGCCGGTTGCAGGAAGCCCGGAAACATTTGCAGCCATCCGGAGCGCCGGTCGCCAGACGATGGTGGAAGTATGCTGCTGCAGCGGCAATACTGATCTCTGCAGGGATCATCCTCTATCGTTCAACAGTATTTACAGATGATACAGGCGGTGCTGTTGTGCTGAAAGAGCCTGATCGGGCAACGGGCATACAATCCCCGACACTCAGGCTGGATGACGGAAATCTGATCGCTTTAAGTAAAAATGACACGATGATCACGGAAGGGATCCGTGTTGATAGGGGAACATTGATCTATAACGGAAATAAGGACCGGGGTTTCAATGAATTTATTGTTCCCCGGAAAACATCCGGCCGGATCGTCCTTCCGGATGGCAGTAAGGTCTGGCTGAATGCCGGTTCTGTGATCCGTTATCCCGCATCATTCAGCGGTCCAACCCGTGAAGTATCGGTAGCCGGCGAATCTTATTTTGAAGTTGCAAAGGATACCGGCAAGCCATTTATCGTAACAGTGAACGGAATCCATGTACAGGCAACCGGAACGGCATTTAATATTAAAGCGTACGCCAATGAACCTTATGTCAGCATTACAATGACGGAAGGTTCGGTAAAAGTAAGTTCAAAAAATAAGACCCAGGATCTGCAGGTGAAAGAGCAGTTGCAGATAAGCAATGCAGATAACTGGAAACTGATACAGGAAGACGTGTATAATGTAACCGCCTGGACTGAGAACAAATTAAGATTAACAGATGCCAGCACAGAAGAGCTGAAGCGAAGCATTGAGCGCTGGTATGATGTAACTGTTGTCATAAAGGACGATATCAATAAGCATCTGAACGGCACTTTTCCCCGCGATATATCACTTACCACACTACTACAACTGCTGGAGCAAACAAACGATGTCCATTTTAAGGTGGACGGCAACCGCGTGACGGTTCTTAACTAACCAAAACATATCTCTCTTATGCAACTGCACACGATACTGCGTGCTGTGGCCTTTGCATGCCTGTTGGTTTCTTTTCAGGCGGCAATGGCGGGACAGCCAGAGCAGGGTATTACCCTGTCAGTAACCAGGGAAAGGCTGGAAAAAGTTTTTAAAGAAATAGAAGGGCAGGTAAATGTCTCATTTATCTACAGCCGCGAGACATTATCTCGGTCAAGACCTGTAACCATTAATGTAAAGAATGAACAGCTGGATCGATTGCTGCAGATGCTTTTTCATGCGCAACCGATGACTTATTCCGTTGATGGCGCTTTCGTCATCATCCGTGCCAATACTGAAAAGACGGATACGTTGCCATCCATTGCATCTTTCAGGGCAAGGCTGATCAATCAAGCCGGCGCGGCGATAGCCGGTGCAACGATCAATATCAAGGGAACAACGAATTCCATCACCAGCGACAACAATGGCGAATTCATCCTCCGGAACCTCACACCAGGAACCATTCTGCTGATCACGGGCGCAGAACTGGAGCCAACCGAGCTCAGGCCCGGGAACGAAACTTTTATGACCGTGACCTTAAAGCCAAAAGTGAATGAACTTGACCAGGTGCTGGTGATGGCTTATGGCGAAACCACGCGCAGGCTCAATACCGGAAGTATTGGTAAAGTAAGCGCAGCAGAAATACAGCGTCAACCGGTAAGTAATCCGCTTGCGGCATTGCACGGGCGTGTGCCAGGTGTAGTAGTAACGCAATCGAGCGGAGTGCCGGGGGCATATGTGAAGATCCAGATACGTGGACAGAATTCAATTACGCAGGGTTCGGATCCGTTGTTTGTGATAGATGGGATTCCGTTTGGGCCTAATAATAATATTGTCAGTCAGATAAACTCTGTAGCTGGGAATGGCAGTGAGCCCAATCGCGGAGCATTAAGTCCGATGAGCTCGATCAATCCGAGTGATATTGAAAGTATTGAGATACTCAAAGACGCTGATGCAACTTCCATTTATGGTAGCCGTGGTGCTAACGGAGTTGTGCTCATTACAACAAAAAAATCAAGAGCAAATAGAACGGAAGTCGGGATAAATGCATATTCCGGCTTCAATACATTAACCAGAACTATCCCGTTGTTAAATACGGAACAATATGTAATGATGCGTAAGGAGGCCTTTGCGAACGATGGCGTTGCTATCACCTCGATCAATGCTCCTGACCTTATACTGTGGGATACGACCCGCTATACAGATCTGAAAAATGTGCTTACCGGCAATACAGCAACAATAAACGATATTCAGGCGTATGTTTCCGGAGGAAATGTTAATAACCGGTTTTCTCTGCGATCTGGTTTTCACCGGGAGACAACGGTGTTTCCTGGTGATATGTTCAACAGAAGAGGGTCAGCGCACTTTTCTTTCAACCACCTGTCTACGGATCAGAAATTTACTATGCAGTTCAATGCAAGTTATGCATCGGACTTCAGCAACCTCATTGGGGATAATAATTTTGCCACCAGAGTTGTACTTAGACCTAACCTTCCTTCTCTTTTTGACAATGAGGGTAAACTTGTCTGGCAAGAAAATGGGGTAGATTTTCAAAATCCACTTGGGACTTTATTTCAGGAATACTATTCCTCAACAAATACATTATACACAAACACTGCTATTTCGTATCGTTTGCCAGCTGGGTTTCTTTTGAAGGCTTCACTAGGTTACAATACTGTGCAGGTAAATGAGCAGAGCACATCGCCGCGAATCTCGCGGAATCCCGCCAGTACGGTTCAAAGCAGTTCGGAGAAGAGTGAGAACAATGTGGTTAGCTGGAATATAGAACCGCAGCTAGAATGGACCCGTAAGTTTGACCTGTTGAAAATAACTGTATTAACCGGGGCAACCCTTCAGAAGAATATAAATGAAGGTATATATCTGTCAGGATCCGGTTATGCAACGGATGCTCTGATCAAAGACATACAATCGGCAAGTTCTGTTCGGGCGAGAAATTCAAAAACAGAATATCGTTATCAGGCAGCCTTTGGCCGTATCAATCTCAATATGGCCGATAAGTATCTGTTGAACTTGTCTGGCAGACGCGACGGGAGCACTCGCTTCGGCCCAGATAACAGGTATGTGAATTTTGGAGCAATCGGAGCAGCGTGGATATTTACGTCAGAACGATTTACCAGAGGTCTTTCCTTTTTAAGCTTTGGTAAATTAAGGGCAAGTTATGGAACAACAGGAAATGATCAGATCGGAGACTACCAGTATTATGATACATGGTCTGCAGCTCCCAATGGATACCAGGGTAATCTTGCATTGAGAACAACGAGATTATTTAATCCGGATTACAGCTGGGAAGTAAACAAAAAAGTAGAAGCGGCACTGGAGGTAGGGTTTCTAAAAGACCGGATTTTCTTAACCGCAGCGGTCTTCCGAAACACAAGCGGTAATCAGCTGATAAATTATAACCTTCCTATACAAACAGGATTTTCTTCAGTTATAAGGAACTTTCCTGCCAAAATCCGGAATGAAGGATTAGAATTATCTGTATCAGCAAAACTGATTGAGGCCACAAAATTCTCCTGGCAGATCAGTGGAAATCTTAGTCTTCCTCGAAATGAATTGTTGGCATTTCCTGGATTTGCGGCTTCAAGTTACTCATCAACGCTGCAGATCGGGAAGCCTTTAAGTGGCATCAGGGTTTTTCAATATTTAGGGGTAGATCCTCAGACAGGTGTTTATAAATTTAACGACATTAATCGCGATGGTCAGCTTACAAATGCTGATTTTGTATATCTGGGAAGCCGATTGCCAAAGTATACAGGTGGAATTGGCCAGACAGTTTCATACCAGAATTTTCATCTGGATATATTTTTCAATTTCAGCAGACAATTTGGCCCTAATCAGTTCTATGCGTTCGCCACACCTAATGGCGGATCGTCTAACCGGCCCATCGATATATTAAGAAGGTGGCAGAAGCCAGGAGACATTACCGATGTTCAGCGATTTACTACTACTGCGTCAACGGACGCCTACCAGACATTGACGAACTTCAATGCGTCAAGCGGTGTGTATGAAGATATATCGTATTGGCGACTCAAAAACTTTGCTATCAGCTATGACCTGCCATTGATTTTCACGTCTAAATTGAAAGCTTCGTTATTCCGGGTATTCATTCAAGCCCAAAATATCCTGACGTTCACATCATATAGTGGTGCGGACCCCGAGAACCAGGCGGTAGAGAGCACATTGCCATTAGTTAAAACTTTCACTGGCGGATTACAAATCACCTTTTAATTCTGTTCAAATGAGACGAAGTTTACTTTCCATATTATTATTCAGTGTGTTGATTTCCTGTAAAAAGTTTCTGGATATTCCATTTCCTCAAAATCAGGTTTCAACTAACACCGTTTTTGCGGATGATTCCACCGCACAGGCTGCCGTATATGGTATTTACAATCAACTAATGACAACTTCACCCATATTCATGAATGGATCAGTTACGGTTTATCCGGCACTGTCGGCGGATGAGATATATAATACAAGTCCCAATACAACCAGCGACCAGTTTTATCAAAATGCTATTTCTCCACGGGAAACCTCTCAGATCCAAAGCGGACTCTGGCGTTGGGCTTATTCAAGCATTTTTAATTGTAACAGTGTGTTGTCTGGCCTGGAGACTTCAGATAAGATCTCCTCAAAACTGAAAGATCAATTCAGAGGTGAGGCGCTAACTGTAAGAGCGCTATGTTATTTTTATCTGACAAACTTATTCGGAGATGTTCCATTGATCGTTTCCGTTGATTATTCAGAAAACGGTTCGAAGGGAAATTCAGCTTCTTCCTTGATCTATGAACAAATAGTGAAAGATCTGAAGGAGGCAGAAACGTTGTTACCGGCATCCTACCCCGCTGGAAGAACAAGAGTTACAGTAAATGCGGCACGGGCACTACTTGCGAGGGTGTATTTGTATTTGGGTGAATATGCTTTGGCTGAACAATGGGCTTCGATGCTTATAAGCAACTCTTCTGATTTTACGCTGGAAAGTGATCTGGACAGAGTTTTCCTGATCGCCAGCAAAGAGAATATATTTGGACTTTTCCCTATTGCATTATATCAGAACACCGGTGACGGATTTGCCTTATTACCTTCAACAGCTACCTCCTCGCCTCCTTATTTGTTAACATCATATCTTTTATCTGCATTTGAGCCCGGAGATAAAAGAAGAGTCAGTTGGGTCGCGAGCAGAACGACCAATGGACAAACGATTAACTACCCTTACAAGTATAAGCTTAAAACAGGAACGCCTTTGGCAGAGGTAAATGTTGTCTTACGGCTCGGAGAGCAATTCCTTATCAGAGCTGAGGCCAGAGTGGCTCAGAATAATCTTCAGGCCGCGTTGGACGATCTTAATGTTATCAGAAAACGTGCAGGACTTCCGGAAGTGCTGATGAGTACACAACAGGAAATATTAGATACAATTATGCATGAAAGACGCATCGAACTGATGTTCGAGAAAGGACATCGCTGGCTTGACCTGAAAAGGACGGGCAAGGCAGGAGCGGTATTGGCTCCGATTAAAACAGGCTGGCAGAATACCGACGTGTTGTATCCTGTTCCCCAACAGGAAATAGACAGGAATCCTTTTCTGAAACAGAATATCGGATATTGAAATAATTCATATATGAACGCAAAGACAATTACGATGCTGACAACAGTATCATTATTCTCATATTCAAATTTTTGTAACGGGCAAGAACTTCATATAGGCAGTCAGGTTCCGGATTTTTCCAGCAGCAGCGTGATTAATCATACCTCATCCCGGCTGAGCTTGTCCGAGATAAAAAAGAAATGGATACTGCTGGATTTTTGGTCTACGACCTGCGCAAGTTGTGTAGCCAGTTTCGAAAAGATAGATAAGCTTCAGGAGAAGTTTGACAATGATCTGCAGGTGGTGTTTATTAATCGGGAGACACAAGCAGCAACCGTCGATTTTTTTAAAAGGAAAATGAAGCTAAAAAAAGCCAGGGTTCCTTATATCACAGAAGATAGTATATTCAAGGAAGCATTTCCACATTCTTTCTCTCCATATTATGTGCTATTGGATTCCAGTAGAAGAGTCGTTGCTTTTCCAGACCATGCGTATATATCAAATGATCCTGTGGAAAATCTGGTAAAAAATAACAGCGTTAATTTTGGTCAAAGTACAATACCCGTCAAAATTAAAGATCATCAAAGTTTATTAAGTGTATTGGATTCTTCCAGTTTTTTTAAAGCAAAAGCGTATTTCATACTTACAAAAGGCATAGCTGGGTTAGCAACATACGGATATGATGATCCAACTATAAAGGGGGTTCAAAACAGATTTACATTAGCTGGTGTACCTCTTCAAACAATTTTTACTGTTACTATGACCGAACTTCTAAAGATGAAATTTACGCGAAATGCTTTTGTCTTTGAGTCAAGACAAAAAGATAGTGTCATGGCACCAACGGATCCGATGCAGTATGCAGAGTGGCTAAAAGATAACGCATATGCTGTTGACATTGTAGTCAATCCGCAGGACGCCCCTAATATCATGCAAATTCTAAAGTATGATCTTGAGCAATACTTTAAGTTTAGCATTGTGATAGAAAAAAGAATGGTACAATGTTTTGTGTTGAAGCGATTGAGCGGGACAAAAGATTTGACAACAGCAGGGGGAAAACCCTTTGCTGGTAGCAAACGGGTTGAGGGTGGCTATTTATGGATTATGATTAATAAACGATTTACGGCATTTTCTGATTTGCTAAGAGATTACTTTGATTCATTGATTAACACAAAACCCTTCGTTGATGAGACGGGTATAACGACTAATGTAGATATGACCATCGATATGGCCTTTTTTGAGAAGTATCAGAAACAAGACATTTCAATTGTAAATGCTGAGATTCTTAAATATGGGTTAGTTATTGTGGAAGAAGAGCACCTCGCAGACGTGGTTGTAATTAAGGATCAAAAATAGAGCAATGGAATCCCATTGCTCTATTTTTGTGATTTATTTAAAATACAAGCGGCCGCTGACCGTTCCATACTTATCGGGATCAACACCCAGTGATGGATTGTCTGGGTCAATCAGTTCGCTATTCGTATACGCCCTTTCGCATTCTGTGCTAAAAGCCAGATCACAGTCACTGTTTGCATCCCTTTGACTAACGGTACCTGTAGTCTCGAGATAGATATTATTTTGAATCGGTAGCGCGAACCAATGCAGATCTTCGGTGGATTTCACCTTTTCAACCTTCTTAGAATCCCCCGTAAACGCACTCAAACTTAACGCTACCACTACGGCCGCCAGGCCCAATAAATACTTTTTCATAATTGTTCAATTTTGTGTTTGATAATTGATTGCCTACTTTCTTATACAGGTGTTCGGCTATGCCTGCGTTATTGCAACAACAAGTTTTTTCTTTTCCAATCGTATCCCCAGCCAGGAAATGGCTGTAAAGAATACATTAAATATCATATGCTCACCCCAGCTCATCTTTCTGATCACACCGCCGCAAGAACACGGCAAATGTGGCGTGAACAGGATCATATACCCGATATACACGGTGAATATGCTCATCAATCCGAAAGCAAGCCTGAAACCATACAACCGCCAGGCTGGTACAAACAATGAAAGGCTAATGACCAACTCGGAAAGCGGCACGAACCAGGATACTGGTCCGGCCACTTTTTGCAACAAAGGCGACTTTTTCAGAACCATTACAAACCGCTCGTGGTCGGTCAGCTTAGAAGCGGCCGTGTAGAGGAAGAGGATCAGCAGCAAGGCTGAAATGAACTCTGTAACGATGGATTGTGTCTTTGTTTGCATAAAACAAAGATGAGCCCCCAACACCCCAAAAGCATTTATCATTCGGGAGTATTAATTTCGCATTCGGGAGTAAGAATATTCCTATTGGTACATTTTAGGGGTATTAACTTAGGCATTTATACCGGACGGCGATCCGTTTATGCTAAAGCCAATAATCTATTGCACGAATCAAGGCACCTCCTGCTATTTCACAGGACATTAAACTCATGCAAATAGTCGCCTTCGGCAGAAGACGTACAATACTGGCTTAATTGTTACCTTAAAGCCTTTCTATCCAATGGAGCACACAACAAGGTCATACCAGTGCGGAAATACAAACTGATGATCCAACATTATATGTGTTGATCAGCAAAGATTTTGCATCGGCTGAAAATGCAAGGGTGCGATTAAAACAGGTGAATTGGTTTGATAACTGATCTGCTATAAGCGCCAGTTTAAGAACCTTTTGTTTTCATCCTTATAATGAAAACAAAAGGTTCTTAAACTTCGTACAAATCATTTACCTGCTGTTCAGGCGCTTCACCACTTCATCTGGTCCTCCGTTGACCGGTATCATCATATCGGGATCGAGAGTATTGCCAACTTGCTTACCCAGCTGTTTCTTCTTACTAAAATCCGAGCTCTTCTACGGGATCCCAGAAGTATTTTTCAAAATCCACGACCTGATCATTCTTCACCTTTATTCCCTCTTTCTTCAGCAACTGTTCCATTTTATTACCACCGAAATGATGCTTGCCACTGAGCATCCCCAACCTGTTTACAACACGATGCGCAGGTACCTTTGGTTTTACTTTTCCCGCGCCGTTCATGGCCCATCCGACCATACGCGCAGATAGTTTCGTTCCAAGACAGGTGGCGATGGCTCCGTAGGAAGTAACCCGGCCTTTGGGAATTTGCCGCGCTACCTCATATACCAGTTCAAAGAAATTTTCATCTTTCCTGCCTGAAGGTTTTACACTTTGCAGTTTAGCAGAAGATTTTTTTGCAGCAGCTTTCTTTGTGGCCATAGAACGGGTGATTTATTCATCGCCGGCTGAAGTTAGTGTATCACTTGTTATTGCCGGTATTTTCGTCTTTCTCATGCCGGCGCTTTTCCACTAACTCGGATCTTTTTGGCTCCGGCACATTTTCGTAATCATAGGGGCAGTGTTTACATCCATTACCACAACAATAACCACGTGCGAGGTGATATTTTTCCGTGAGCACAAATAGCCCCTCTTCATTGAGATAATAATGTTCCCCCTCAATCCACTGTTGCATCTTTCAGGATTTGTTTCAGCTCATCATCTTTTTCTTTACCCGGCAGATCCGTAGGCAAAGAAAAACTGAGATAATGAATGCGGTTGCTGCCTGCAATATCCAGCGACTCATAATGCGTCTTGATCTTAAGGTCGTCGCTCAATGTATGTTGTGAATAAACATTGTCATAATCAGTGTGAAGGATACAACCATACATATCCATCACGAGTTTGGTGAACTGATAAAGTTCCGGGCTATCCGTTTTAAGATTTATTTTTCCGCCGGGCACGAGGATTTGCTTGTATAAACGAAGAAACTTCGGATGAGTCAATCGCTTTTTTGTTTTTGACCAGCGTAGTTGCGGATCAGGAAATGTGATCCAGATCTCTTCCACTTCTTCAGGTCCGAAGTATTCATTGATCTGATCAATTTGTGTTCGGAGAAAAGCAACATTGGTCAACTGATTTTGCAATGCCTTTTTCGCCCCAACCCAGATCCTGTTGCCTTTCAGATCGACACCGATAAAATTTCTTTGAGGATAAAGCAATCCTAATCCAAGCGCATACTCGCCCTTGCCGCAGGCAAGCTCAAGTGTGATCTTCTGTTTGTTGTTGAAATAACTATCCCACCTGCCAGCCATTCCTTCCGGAAATTGCAGCACATTCGGAAAGCCTTTCAATTCTTCGAAACGAACCAATTTTTTTTGTCCCATGAGCTTGCAAAGGTAATGCAGCTGATCCACGTGGCACTGGGTTTGGATTAATTACTATAGCGAAATCAATTGTCTAACCAAATTAATTATATGAAAATCAATCAGTTAAAAGCAGGTATTCAGGCTATGGCAACCGTCTTCGGGTTTTCCCTGATCATGGTTGGCTGTAATAATAACGATGAATCGGCAAATAGTTCCACAACGGAAACGGGTGAATCAACTGCAGATTCAATAAGTTCTGCAAAAACAAAAAATTTTGATTCATCAAACAGAAATGCAGGCGGAACACCGACAGCAACAAAAAGAAAAGGACGCGCTTCTGCTTCGATGAAGGCAGATGACGGAGCAGGAAAGATTGAAAAAGATAAGATGGGAATTTATACCCGCGCAGAAGTCTCTCCTGATTATGGGGGTAACCTGGAAAGTTATATTCAGAATAATATTCAATATCCGCAGGATGCCATCGATAATAATGTCGAAGGAACGGTGCAGGTACAGTTTGCCGTGGACGAAAGTGGTAAAGTGACGAATGTATCAACACTGGGAAATAAATTAGGTTATGGCCTTGAAGAGGAAGCAATCAAAGTGGTATCGGCAATGCCAAAATGGACGCCGGGTCAGGTAAAAGGAAAGAAAGTAAAAACCTGGCGTACACTTCCGATCGTTTATCAGCTGGAGTCCTGACACTTTAAATGCTTCACATAAGAGTTGAGGATCGGTAGCAAAAGGCGAAGTCCGCTCATTAGCGGACTTCGTTATTATGTATCAACAGAATGACAACCCTAGAACTTCAGCAACAAGCCGGCTCCGACAACTGATTTCAATTGTGTTCTTGCTCCGTCTTTTGCTGGTCCGAACAAACGCACATCGTCATCATAGATCATGTCGAGGCTATATGTGAGTGATAATATTCTTGTCAGTTTTACATTCAACACGTTGGTAAAATAAACGTCTACGTTCTTTGCCTTGCTTTTGTAGTTGGAGAACAGGTCGAGGCGTCCTTTATAGCTAAGAACTTTACCAAAGTCTTTTACATAATTCGCGGATGCAAATGCGCCGATCTCATTGCGCGAGTGTTTACCGGGATCAACGCCGTAATCGCCGCGTTTGGATAGGGTGTCATCCATTACGATTGTCCAGCGTGAAGTGATGGGAGAAACAAAGAGGGAGAAGCCTTCTGTTGGCCTGAAGTCGATACCGGGGCTCACCAGTACATAAGCCGGGGAAAGTAAGGTAGAAGCGAATGTTCGCGTATCATCGGCATAAGTATAGCCGTCAAATAATTGCGAGCGGAAGTTGACCAAACCGGAAAGATTCCATTTTGGGGCAATGGAACGGCCATATTTGGAAAGGATGTCGAGACGGTCATCGTTCTTGCGTGAGCCAAGACTTGTAGTATTTACATAGCCGAGGTTGAAGTCAAGCGTATTGTCCCAGCTATGTTTCCCTTTTTTATAGAATGCATAAAGGTTCAGCACAGAGTTCACAGCGAGAGAGAAGTCATCGCCACCTGCTGCCCAGTTGCTGAGAGATCCCTGGGATATATTGAGGCCGTAGCTGCCTCCTTTTTTCCAGACCTTTGAGGTGGTGTCAGCAGCATCTTTTGCAATGGATCTTTCGGAATCTGATTTCAATCCTTTGATAGTTTGGTCCTGTGCAATAGCTGCAGAGGAAGCGGCGCAGATCGTCAATAGCGCAAGTATTTTTCTCATAATCGCGTTTTGGACAAAAATAAAACCTTTGATGTATAAATGAGCCGGTTTGCTGGTATCGATATTGACAAAAAGGAAATAAATAAAATGATCGCCCCGTATAAGAACAGTGATTCCCGGTCAGGTTAAAAAAAATGACCGGGAATTAACGCTGTTGCTACTAACAATTGCTGCCCGTCCGGTTGTGTCGATCATGACGCAAAGTAAAATAAGCAGGCCGAGGCCTGCATTATTGACTGCATCCCCTAAAATATCTTTATGGTGATAATGGAATAAACCCGGAGGTTGTCCGGAAATGTTTCAGCGGACTAATTAATTCAACTTGCTGGCGATAACTTCTGCCATCGAACAACGATAACGCTATAACCAGCAAATGGCGTTATTTAAAACTACATCAATTCAAAATGAATGCCCATACCGTTGGTAGGGTATATTATGGCGGGGAAAGACTGGTTTTGATTATAAAGTGGAAATAAATCTGCACGTTGATAGCACAATCATATTTGTTATCAGTTGTGCGAAGCATAACGACAAAAAAAAGCCTGTAAGTGAACTTACAGGCAAACAATCACAATCACATGAGAAAAATCGCTGTAGGGGGAGGAGTCGAACCTCCACGGGGCAGTTAGCCTTAGCACAAAGAGTTAGTGGTCAATCCTGGTCGGCCTGACGGTCGGCTCTATGCTATGTTTATTCTGTTATCCCCACCCCCGAGACGAGAGGGCATGTCTGCCAAAAATTTCATCACCCCACAGTGTAGTAAGCAATTTGAAAATTTTCAATCAACCGGGGTTGATCTGCGGTTTTCTGCAACTGCTTTAAGAACTTGATAGAACAAAATTAAGGGAAACGCCTGTTTGATTCAAAGATTTTCAAGAAATATTTTGAAAATATAGATATTTTTCAAATATTTGATGATATAACCTTAGAACATCAAAAACAGACTTCAAAAATGAGTGCCAAATTGAATCTTGACAAACTGGACCTGGACATCATTCACCATATGATGGAGAATGCTGAAATCTCTTATGCCGATCTCGGCAAGAAGCTATTTGTTTCAGGAGGAACGATACATGTACGGATTAAAAAACTCCAGGAGGCGAAAGTAGTTAAAGGTACTAAACTGTCTGCAGACCTGAAACTTTTAGGGTATGATGTGATCGCATTCATTGGCATTTATCTTAAAGAAAGCTCACTGTATGATGGCGTGGCCAAAGAACTGCAAAAAATACCGGAGATCGTACGGCTGAACTATACCACCGGAAACTATAGCATGTTCGCAGAGATCGTTTGCAAAGATATTTCCCAGCTCCGTTATGTTTTGCACGATCAGTTGCAAAAGATCAAGGGCATTGAACGAACAGAAACATTCATTTCTCTTGAAGAAAGTTTTAACCGCAATGTAAAAGTGGTGAGTTGATGAAAAAAATCGCCAGCTTCTACTCCTCGCTGCTATGGATGATTGTGCTGAACCTGGTGATCAAAACCGCCTGGGTCTTTGGAATAGACCGGCAGGTACAAAACCAGGTTGGCGTAGAAGAATATGGTGTCTATTTTTCCCTGTTCAACCTCTCTGTTGTTTTTGTCTTTTTACTTGACTGGGGCCTTACCACCTACTTCAACAGGCAGGTTGCGATGCAGCACTCAGTATCGTCTGCCGCACCGGAGTCTTTTCTGCAGCTGAAACTTCTGTTCAGCCTTATTTATTCGATCGTTGTCTTCTTTGCCGCGTGGCTTACCGGCGTGCAACACCGGGACATCGTATTGTTTGCCGTATTGATACAAGTGCTATACTCGCTCTTGCTTTTCTTCCGTGCCACCCTCACCGCAAAACAATTTTTTAATACAGATGCATGGGTTTCCATTGTTGATAAATCATTGATGTTGGTGATTGCGGGAATGATGCTTTATTATCCCGCATTCCGCGGCATGATGACGATCAGGCTATTTGCGGGTTTGCAGGTTATATGCCTGGCTGTGGCATGCCTGATTGCGCTGGTCTGTTTGTGGAAAAGAGATCTGCTGCATTTTTTAAAATTCGGGAGCCTCCCCGGGATGCGTGTATTTAAGCAGGCGCTGCCGTTTGCATTCGTAGTCCTGCTGATGTCACTGCATGCCCGGATTGACGCATTTTTACTTGAGCGTATAAATAGCAACGGCGCATATGAAACCGGGATCTATGCAGGCGCATACCGGTTACTGGATGCTACTAATATGGTAGGAACATTGGCGACGGCTTTTTTATTACCCTATATTGCAAAACGTTGGAGTAGCAATGAAGATATAAGCGAAGTAGTACTTACCGGCCGTCATTTCCTGATCATGTTGTCGATCGGTACTGGTGTTGTTGCGCTGTTTCTTGGAGATTGGATCCAGCAGTTGCTTTATCATCACAATGATGACAGAGCTGTTGATGTATTGAAACTTTGTTTGCCTTCGCTCATCGGCTATTCTTTAACACAGGTGTATGGAACGGTACTGACAGCAACAGGGCATATCAAAAGTTTCTGCCGGATCGTAGCCGTATTTGCCGCAATCAATATCATCCTGAATATTATCGTCATTCCCCGGTATGGAGCGATAGGATGCTGCATTACGGCGCTTTTTACACAACTTGCCGCCGGCTTGACTGTAACCTTATTTGCCAACCGAAAAATCGGCATGACGATCCATGTCCGTTCTGTTTTTGTTTATATTTTTACAGCGATCCTGCTTGGCGCTTTTTTATATGAAGGAACTGCATGGTCAATCAACCCGTTTGTGTTGATTGTTCTTGCAATAATGATCACAATCGGTATTTTGTTCTTTTCAAAACTGATCAATATCCGTAACTGGATGAAGCCGGAGTTAAACCAATAAAATTACAATGCCTGATATATTTACATTGATCGCTGCCTGGAAAAAACAGATCTTATTGACGGTCCTGTCATCGATGGCCGTTGCCACGGCGGTCGTTCTTATCTTGCCGCAAAAATATCTTGCTACAACAACGGCAGTTCCGTCAAATCCAGCTACCACAGACAGGTCAATTGTGTTTAATAATAATTTACGGGAACTGTATAATAGCCTCGGCGACGCAACTGATCTCGATATTATTGTAGGAACAGCGCAACTGGATACGATCTACATCGCTGTTACCCGGCAATTTCATCTTACTACCAATGGCGATAGTTCTGCGATAAGTGTATTGAAAGGCGCAAGGTCTTTGAAGAAAGACACAAAGATTGCAAAGACGGCGTTTGGGGAATTGCAGATTCGCGTGTTATCAAAGGATAAAATGCTTGCACCGCAATTGGCAAATGCTCTGATGGAAGAGCTGGCATCGATCCATCAGGATTTAATGAACCGGAATAACAAAACAATATTGGCGGGTATCTCCCATGAGATCGAACGTCTTTCCCGTTCACACGAAACCGTGTCAAAAAGCAGTAAGGATTCTGTTTCGGTCAGCACAAAGAACGTAAATGAACAAATAGCCGCGTATCAAAAAATAGAAGCGGATTTCGAATTGATGAATCAAATGGAAAGGCCTGCTCTTCATATTATCGAAAAAGCACGGCTTAGTGATAAGCCGGATACACCGAAAACTGCGCTGATCCTGATCGCAACGGCCATTGCAAGCTTTCTGTTTGCTTTATGGTTTGCCATATTGCTGGACAAAAGACAAAAACCCGGTAAGTGAAACTTGCCCTGAGAAATAATATTTTTTTGTGGGCGTCAGTATTTTTTATGCTGATACTGACTGTAGCGATCATAGCGGATCAATATTATTTACTGTTGATTCCATTTGGCCTGTTATTGTTTTATTCAGGCTGGCGATCGCTGACCACAGCTTTTCTGATATTGATTGCTTCAATTCCTTTTTCAACCGAGTATCAGTTTTCAGATACCCTTGGTACCGATCTTCCGGATGAATTACTGATGTTGCTGGTAAGTGCATTAATGTCCTTTCATCTTCTGCAGAATGTAGAACGGTTTAAACAGTGGGTATCACATCCGCTCCTTCTTTTTCTTTTCACACTTCTTTGCTGGGGAATGATCGCGACGATGTTTTCTACATACCCGTTGATGTCCGCAAAATATATGCTTGCAAAAGCCTGGTACCTGGGGTCGTTTGTTTTTGGAGCGTTATTGGTTTGGATTGATAAAGAAAGTTTGAGGAGATCAGGTCTTACGTTGGCAATATCCATGTTGCTTGTAACGGGGATCATTTTATTTCGTCACGGACTGGAGTCATTTAGTTTTGCAAGTGTAAGCGATGTTGTGCATCCGTTTTTCCGGAATCATGTTAATTATTCGTCATTGCTGGTTTGTACGTTGCCTGTCTGGTTTGCGTGCTGGAAACTGTCCACTTCTGAAAGTGTGAAACGGCTTACTGTACTTGTGCTGATCATTTTGCTTGCAGCTTTGTTTTTCTCTTATGCGCGTGGCGCATGGCTTGCATTGATTGCGGGAATACTTGTTTATTGGTTGATTAAAAAACGGATAGTCGTAAAGGCATTGCTTGCTTTATTTTTGTTAGCATCAATTTCCCTGGCATGGTTGATCCATGATAACAGGTATCTCGATTTTGCACCGGATCACAATACAACGATCTTTCATGAAGACTTCCGCGAACATCTTGTGGCAACGTATGAAATGACAGATATGTCCACCGCTGAGCGGTTTTACCGGTGGATCGCGGGCGTGAAAATGATCGGGGAGCGTCCGCTGGCGGGTTTTGGCCCGGGAACTTTTTACCAGAACTATAAAGCATATGCGGTACCGGCGTATGAAACATGGGTAAGCGATAACCCTGAACGATCAACAGTTCACAATTATTTTTTCCTTATGGCTTCTGAACAGGGGATACCAGCGCTTATTTTCTTGCTCATACTCGTAACAAGCGTGATCTACTATGCTCAGCGCTTGTACCATCGGACAGGGGATATCTTTTATAAAATGATTGCCATTATCACCGGGGTTGTTTTTTCCATGATTCTGGTGCTTAATTTTCTGAGCGACCTGGTGGAGACGGACAAGATCGGGAGCCTTTTCTTTCTTTGTATTGCAGCATTGGTTGCGACAGATATTCAGACAAGAGTGATCAAGCCCCAGCCCTGATCTATATTTTGCCTCTTACATTCAATGCGTCCCGCAGGCCATTTCCCAACATATTGAAAGCAAGGACCAGCAGCATGATCGCGAAGCCCGGAGCGAGGGCCAGCGCCGGATTTTGGGTGATGATAAAGTTGTAATTTTCTTTTATCATCAACCCCCAGCTTGGCTGGGGAGCCTGCACGCCTATTCCAAGAAAACTCAAGCCAGCTTCGATCACAATTGCAGAAGCAAAGTTCGCAGCAGCGATCACCATTACGGGCCCCATAATATTGGGCCAGATATGGCGCACGATCGCACGCATATGAGAATAACCCAGCGCCCGCGTTGCTTCTACATATTCAAGTTCGCGGACGGCGAGCACCTGCCCGCGGACAAGGCGTGCAACGTTCACCCACATCGTCAGACCGATTGCGATAAAGATCTGCCAGAAACCTTTTCCAAGAGCCAATGTGATCGCAAAAACCAGTAGTAAGGTGGGAATACTCCAGAGCACATTGATGAACCACATGATCGCTTCATCGGTTTTGCCTCTGAAATACCCGGCAAGAGAACCGAGTATCAAACCAATGGTCAGGGAAATGATCACGGTAATGAGCCCGACACTCAGACTGACTCGCGTGCCAACCAGCAGGCGGCTGAAAATATCACGGCCAAATTTATCGGTGCCGAGAAAAAAGCGTTGGGTTTTAATTGGCGATGAAGAGAGCCGGTCGGCCGCATAAGCCTGCCGTTCGCTTAAGCCATCATCGATGAACTTTTGCACGATCATACTGTCTCCTTTCTGTTCATGTGATACAACAGGAACGTAATAGCAGGGATCTTCTTTCCCGTTCAATAACTGATTGAAGAAGGAGGATGTTGCCACAGGCTTTTCTTTTTTTACCAATAGAAAATCCTGTTTATATCCGGGTTTATTACCGCCTATCTCAAGAATGATCCTGTTGGCAAAAGGAGATGGATCAGGTGCAATGAAATAAGCAAATACCGCGACAATGACAGCAATGAGTATGATGATCAATCCAAACAATGCGCCCTTGTTCCGGCGAAGCCTTCGCCAGGCAGCTGATTGAAATGATCGATCATTGCTCATAGCGGCAAGATATTAATAAGTTTAAAAGATTGAGGATTTAACCGTTTAAAAGTTTCCGGTGATCAGTATGTTGTGCGTAAACAGATCATTTCACTTTGCGCCCCTTCCATTCATATTTACCAAACTGGCCAAGAAAGCCCGATAGGATGGTATAACAAATATGCAGCGGTTGAAACAATGGAAACAACCGGACTGTCCAACGCCTGTCGAAGAACTGTGCGAGATTCGAGAATAATGGTATTTCAGCCAATGTCTTGATCAACACAAATACTAACGCGTAAAGAAAGAAGCGCGTATTCCGGCAGCCGGCGATCAATAATACAGGTAGGGACAGGTTGACCAGGTAAACAAGCAGGAGCACAGGGAAAATGCGCCGGTCATTATATTGCGTGGCTTTGCTTGCCCAGCGGATGCGTTGATTGAGAAATGCCTTCCATGTTTTCATCGGCAATGTGGGAACGATTGCCGCCGTTGATTTAAGATAATGAATGCGCGAGGGATACAATCTGGCGATCTTATGCATCAGCAGCATGTCATCACCGGATGCAATATGATCAATGTCTTTGAAGCCACCGGCTTCGTAAAATACTTTTCGTTCATAAGCAAGATTGGCACCGTTGCTCATGGCGAGATGTTTTTTGAAAACGGCTGCGCCTGTAATTCCCTGCAGCACCATGAAGTCCATTACCTGGAATGTCTGCAGCAGCGAAGAATTGCAGAGAAAGCTGACCGGCGCTGCAATGAATACAGCATCTGTTTCTTCTTTAAATGCGGCAATCGTTTCGAGCCACCCGGGAGGCGGAAAGCAATCTGCATCAGTAGTTACGATCAGGTCACCGGTTGCTTCAGCAATGCCCATTCCGATGGCTTTCTTTTTATGAGAGTTGAGCGCGCTGCCGCCTTGCAGCAATAGTACTTTTACTTTATCATATAATTGTGCAATTGCTACTGTGGCGTCTGTGGAATGATCGTCTACAAGTATGATCTCAAATAATTCTTCCGGATATGTTTGTTGCTGCAGGGCATGTATCAGACCTGTTATGTTTTCTTCTTCATTTCTCGCGGCTATGATCACGGAGATCTTTATCGATGCCTTTTTCCCGTCGTTGTTAAAAACAGGAATTGTTTTCCAGCTTTGCCAATAAAAAATGAGCAATACTGCGTAGAAGAATAAAAGAAGAGTAATTATCAGCAGCAGTATCATCATCAAAAATAAATTATCTGTACAAAAATAATCAGGTTAAGCTCAATAACATGGCTTTACTTCAGGGCAGCTGCAATAACTGATGCATATCTCGGTTGCAGAACCTGGTGGCCAGCATGCAGGATCTCTATCTCACAATATTCTTCAATTCCCTTCACAAACTTCTCCCCTCTTGAAGAAAGAATAATGCGATCATATTTTCCGTATAACAATTTTACAGGGGTCTTGTGTTTACGGATCTGTGATTTGATAAGAGCAAGGTGCGGTTTCAGTTTGCGCAGAACAGTCCACCGCTGATACAGCGACAGCCTCAGCGAAGGGTCGCCGATATACGCTTTCACAAACTTGAATACGCTTGCATTCAACCGGCGTGTTTTATTCATACCCTTCAGGAATAGAAAGAACCAGGCCGGGTGTTTCATTGTAAAACGGAATAAGCGGTTGCCGGCAAAGGTTTGTGTGGAAAGCCAGTACCATGGGTTAACAACGAGGCCGTCCGGCGCCAGCAGCACAATCTTTCTGAAAGCGCCGGACTGCGACCCGTAAAGACTTAATGCCACCCTGCCGCCAAGGCTGAAGCCAAGGAGCACGGGCTTACTTTCAATGTCAAAAGGCATAAGGGAAAGGATCTGCCAAAGATCATCCAGGGAGAAGTTGAGCCCTTGTTTCCAGGCGGTTTCACCATGATAAGGGAGGTCGATCGCATGAAATGTGAATTGAGAACCAGCCTCATTCTCCAGAAAGGCAAAAGCGCCGGCGTTTTGTCCATAGCCATGAAAGCAGATCACCGGTATCCCGCCACTACCAAAGCGGTAATAACTGATCAGGGACTCTTTATATGAAAGGAGTTGATGATGCATAAAGCCGGTCAGACGGGCAGAAAAATTAATTGCAATAATTCAAATTTAATATTATTTTTGGATAGTTGCACAAACAACTATATGTCAAACAACCATTTTAAAAAAGGAGAGCTTTATAGTTTTATTACAGGCCAGGCTTCTACTGCGATCGCGCGGCGTTTGCAGAAGAGATTCAATGCTGCGGGTCTGAATATTACAATAGAGCAATGGAGTGTGTTATATCATTTATGGAAAGAAGATGGCAGAAGTCAGCAGCAGCTTTGTAATGCAACATTCCGCGATAAACCCAGTATTACAAGATTGGTCGATAATTTGGAGAAGTTGAATCTTGTAAAGCGGGTTCCGTCTGAACATGACAGGCGCATCAATATGATCTATTTAACAAAACAGGCGCAAAAGCTCGAAGAAGAAACGATGCAGATTGCGGATGAAACATTGAATGAAGCGTTGAAAACTGTGCCACCGGAGAAGATCGACGTCTGTAAAGAAGTTCTGCAAATTGTGTACGATAACCTCAAATAGAAAACAGGTTTAGAAGTTTAAGGGTTTAGTGGTTAAGTATTCTTTTAACCGAAATACTTTTTCAAATCATTAAACAACAAACTTTTGAACCTTTAAACTTTTAAACTTTATAACCATGAGTGCTGCAACTGATGCCAAAAATGTGCTGAAGGGAGGTGAATGGCTGATTAAAGAATCCTCTCCATTTGAAACGTTTATTCCGGAAGATTTTTCAGAAGAGCAAAAGATGATCCGCGATATGTGTGATCAGTTTTTGGAAGCTGAAGTGTTTCCTGTTTTAGACAGGATCGATAGCCTTGAGCCGGGTTTGATGAAGTCGCTGGTAACAAAGGCCGGTGATCAGGGTTTACTTGCCACTGCTTTTCCGGAGGAGTATGGTGGCCTTGGGAAAGACTTTGTTACCTCTACCATCATTAATGAATACCTGGGTGCGGGTCACTCCTTCTCTGTTGCGGTTGCTGCGCATACCGGTATCGGCACACTTCCGATCCTGTATTTCGGCACTCCGGAGCAAAAGGAAAAATATATCCCTAAGCTCATTACAGGCGAATGGGCGGGTGCTTACGGCCTTACCGAGCCCAATAGCGGCAGCGATGCGTTAAGCGCTAAAACAACCGCCAAATTAAGTGCTGATGGCAAGTATTATTTACTGAATGGCCAGAAATGCTGGATCACCAATGGCGGGTTTGCACAGGTATATACGGTGTTTGCCAAGGTAGACGGCGATAAGTTTACCGGATTTATTGTAGAAAGAGGTATGGAAGGTTTTACCCAGGGGCCTGAAGAACATAAAATGGGTATCAAAGGATCCTCTACTGTGCAATTGTATTTCCAGGATGCCAGGGTACCTGTTGAAAACGTGTTGGGTGAAATCGGCAAAGGACATAAGATCGCATTCAATATTTTGAATATCGGCAGGCTCAAACTTTGTGCGGCAACTATCGGCGCTGCAAGAAAATCTATGAGCGAAACGGTTCAATATGCAAAGACAAGAGAACAATTCAAACAGCCAATCGCCAACTTCGGAGCAATCAAACACAAGCTGGCGGAAATGGCGATCAGGATCTATGTTACAGAATCAGCCTTGTATCGCACAGCGGACTGGATTGCTGAAAAAGAAAAAGAGCTGACGAATTCTGGTAAGCAGTTCAATGAAGCATTGCTTGGCGCTGCCGAAGAATATGCGATCGAATGCGCCATGCTGAAAGTGGCAGGTAGTGAAGCATTGAATTATGTAGTAGACGAAGGCGTGCAGATCCACGGCGGAAATGGTTTCAGCGCCGAGTATAATGTCTCCCGCGCTTACAGGGACAGCCGGATCAACCGCATCTTCGAAGGCACCAACGAGATCAACCGGTTGCTTATTCTCGATATGACATTGAAAAGAGCAATGGGCGGAAAACTGGATCTGATGGGGCCCGCATTTGCTGTTCAGAAAGAGCTGATGAGCATTCCTGATTTTGGCGCAGAAGATGAACAGGCATTTGCAAAAGAACAAAAGCTCGTGGCAAATCTCAAGAAAGCTCTTCTTATGGCCGCAGGCGCTGCCGTACAAAAGCTCATGATGAAGATCGAAGGAGAACAGGAAATACTTATGAACCTGGCTGATATGGCAATCGAAACGTTTAATGCGGAAAGCGTTCTGCTGCGTGTGATGAAATTAACTGACCGGCTTGGTGATGCCGCAACTTCATTGCAACAGGACATTATGCGCACTTATTTGTTTGACGCAGCCGACAGGGTGAACAAAGCAGGTAAAGATGCCATCAATTCTTTTTCAGAAGGTGATGAACAAAGAATGATCCTGATGGGATTGAAAAGATTTACCAAAGCAGAACCCTTCAATACAAAAGATGCGCGCAGAAGAATTGCCGATAAAGTAATCAGTGACGGAAAATATAGCTTCTAATCAAACAGTGATTCAGAAGCGCGGGTACTTTCATGCTTTTCTTTTTCATTCGTTTTACCCGCTTCACGTTTCCAGTGAGTATCGATATTAAAAACGATTGCCTCTAACGGGGCGATCGTTTTTGTTTCTTCATTTGCGTAAAGCGCTTTCAACTCCTCTCGTGTTGTTTTTATTTCAAACAGTTTTGCAACACGTTTTCTTTCAAATAACAAGCCGAGCGAAATAGCCACCGTACACAGGATCGTGATCATGTTGAATACAAGCTTTGCATCATCCTGGAATGTTTTATGCATAAAATAGAATACATAATACACATAGGTGTATCCAACGTAAGCAAAGAATAACGCACTTGCAAAAAGAGCTTTGCCAGCCGCCTTATGATATACAACAGTGATCTTCACCTGGTGTATTGCAAAAGTCAGGGACAACAGCAACGTCAATACAAGGCCGGGAATAGTTATAATGGTAGACGCCCGCACTGTATATCCATAGTTATACAATATGATCGCTTCATAAATCACGAAAAGGCCAATTGTGAGATAGATCTGTTTTTTAAAGAAAGAGGTGCGGCTGAGATAAGTCAGAAACAATAAAGTAAGAGGCGCATCTAAAAGATTGCTCATGATGCCAATGTTTCTTATCAGGCCGGTATCCAGCTTAATGTAGCCACCGTCCATCAGCGCATAGGCAAATCCAATTACGTAATAAATGAATAAAGCGATGAATGTTCTGTACCAGGCCAACCTTGTTACAAGTAACAGAAGGATGGGCAGGGATAAAATAAATATAGCGGTACGTTCGAGTAAGCTTGACAAGTGCATTTAAGTTTGAAATTTCTTTAGGATAAGGTTGTCTTAAGTATGTTGAATTTTCGCTATAAATGTAACGAGAGTTGGTGGTACATTATGCTTGTGACTAAGTGTTTATGCTAAAATTTAGTAAAAGCGTGTGATTGTTCCGTAATTATACGAAATGGAACTATACGTGCTTTTAAGCAAGGTGCGGGAAACTTACTATTTTACAATTATTTTGAAAAGATGAGCGAGGGATGTAAGGAAAATTAACGTCGTAAGGAAACTTATCTGTTCACCGGTCAGCTTTCAGGATACGCTTCTCCGCGGTGGCATGTTTTGCAATGAACAACATTGAGATATTCAGGACGTATGCTCTTGTCAAAATAGAAATTGTTTTTGTTGATATCGATCGTCATGCGCATCATCTTCCTGGCATCTTCTTTCATGGGGTTTTCATCACTGGCAAAATCAAGACTGTCTGCAATATTCTTTGCCGGAGAATGACAGAACCCGCAGCCGATACCAAGCGCGTTGTTATATGATTCCATTATACTGTCCAGCTTCTGATCGCTGATGTCTTTTGGAAGTATCTGAAGATTCCTGTGTGTACCTGCAGGTGGTTTTGCTGCTGCAATACCAAGCATCACAAATGCGGCCAACATCAGAGTGATGATTAATTTCCTGGAGATCATACAACAAATATGGTTAAAGGATGACACAGACCGTTTAACGGTTGTATCAGGATAATAAAATGACCTGCTAAAGGTCAGGTCTTTTCGGGGGTTTGCCGGATAATTTACACCGGAAGATCAAATCTGAAAACGACCGGTAAGAAAAAGCCGTACTGAATTGCTGCTCAGTACGGCTTTTATGAGTTCTGGAAGAGATCATTGAAGAGCGGCTGCAGCAGCTTCATCCAGGAACCAGTAAAGTTCGTCATTGACCGGTTGAATAACCTGTGCGGGATATTTTTCAGGGTTCTTATCTCCGTATAATACTGCTTTCAATGCATCTGTTTTCCCGCTTCCGCTAACAAGAAATGCAACACGGGATGATTTGTTCACAACAGGCTTGGTAAGCGTAATACGATACATTTTTTGCTCCTCCAGGTAAAATGCACTCATCCAGTTGTGATTTTCATCAATCACCGGATAACCCGGAAAGAGGGATAATGTATGCGCATCATCGCCAAGACCAAGCATCACGAGGTCAAAGGTAAATTGCCTTCCATCGAAGTATTTGTGAAGTTTTATATTGTAATCTTCAACAGCCTCATCGGGTGGCAGATCCGTTCGCATTACGTGTATGAAGTCTTTGTTGACCGGTACATGATCAAGCAGTTCATCAAAGGTCATTTTCGCATTGTTCCTGTCATCGGTGAAAGGAACAAAACGTTCATCACCCCAGAAGAAATGCAGCCGGGACCAGTCGATCTTTTCTGCATACTCCTTTGTTGCGAGTAGCTGATACAATTTTTTTGGTGTGCTGCCTCCTGAAAGAGAGAGCGTAAAGCGATCCTGTTTTTGCAATGTCTCTTCTATATATTCTACCAGCCAGTCAGCAAAAAGCCGGCTTAGTTCATCTGTATTCTTTGCAACGATTGTCTGCATGCCTGTTTATTTATGCGTACCAGTTTTACCATTCGCGGGAAGGTTGGCCCAGAAATGGCCGTCTCTTGCGATCAATGCTTCTGCGTCTTCCGGTCCCCAACTGTCTGGTGAGTAATTGGGAAAATCAACCGGTGCTCTTTTGTGCCAGGCCTCAAGTATTGGCGTGATCACTTCCCATGCCGCCTCTACCTGGTCTGCACGCATGAAGAGTGTTTGATTGCCTTCAATCACATCTTCCAGCAATGTTTCGTAAGCTTCCGGCTCCTGCTCTTCATAGGCTTCAGCATAGTTGAATACCATATCGACGGGAGTAAGCACCATTTCTGTTCCGGGGCGTTTCGCCTGGAAACGGATGCGTATATCCATTTGTGGTTGTATGCTGAAAGTAAGACGGTTTGGTCTCCACGTATCAGCGGCTTCGGCAGGGAAAGAATAATGCGGAGCTTCTTTGAATTGAATCGTGATCAGTGTTGTCTTTTCATGCAGGCGTTTACCGGTGCGGATATAGAACGGTACATTTTTCCAGCGCCAGTTGTCAACAAAAAACTTTGCTGCAACAAATGTTTCTGTATGGGATTCCGAGCCAACACCTTTTTCTTCGCGATAGCCCGGCACTTCTTTTCCTTTCTGCCAGCCGCCTGCATACTGACCGCGTACTGAGTTTTCATGCACATCTTCAACATTGAGGCGCCTGATAGCCGAAAGCACGTCTACTTTTTTATTGCGGATCTCATTTGAGTCAAATGATGTAGGAGGTTCCATTGCAATCATGCAAAGCAGCTGCAATACGTGATTCTGCACCATGTCCCGCAGTGCACCTGACTGATCATAATAACCACCTCGATCTTCCACGCCGATAGTTTCTGCGGCAGTGATCTGTATATGATCGATGTAATGATTATTCCAGATCGGCTCAAACAATGCGTTGGCAAAACGGAATGCAAGAATGTTCTGTACTGTTTCTTTACCGAGATAGTGATCTATACGATAGATCTGCTCTTCTTTGAAAAGGCTGTCGAGCAGCTTGTTCAATTCTTTTGCACTCTGAAGATCGTGTCCGAAAGGTTTTTCGAAGACAATTCTTGAATGTTGTGTGTCGTCACAGATCTTATGCTGCGCCAGTTTTGTTGCAATCACCGGTGCCAGCTGCGGTGCTACAGAAAGGTAGAAGAGTACATTGGGTTTTGCTTCCCATTCGTCACCCCTTTCTTTTATATAGTCATAAATGCCTTTGTACGAATCATCGGCTTCAAGATCGCGGGATTGATAAAAAACATTTTTGGAGAACTCGGGCCATTTTTTATCGTTATCCTCTTTTCTGCGGGAAAATTCCTGAACCCCTTCAAAAAGTTTTTCACGGTAGTCTTCATCAGAAACCGGTGAACGTCCGATGCCGACAACAATGTGCTTTTCGGGCATGAAGTGGTCAAGGTATAAGTTAAATAAAGCCGGGATCAATTTGCGTTTTGTAAGATCGCCACTGCCGCCGAAGATGAAAATGATGGTGGGAGGCAGATTTCTTTTTGTATCCATAAATGATTTTTAAACTGATAATATTATTCCCACTCTGTATGAAAACTTCCTTCTCTGTCGAGGCGCTGATAGGTGTGTGCGCCAAAGAAATCTCTTTGTGCCTGTATCAGATTTGTTGCCATGCGATCGCTTGTATACGCATCCAGGTAAGCAAGAGCGCTCGTCAATGCTGCCGCTGGTATTTTCGCTGCGCTGAATTGCTGCGCTAATTTTCTTAATCCTGTTTGTTTCTTTTTGGCAATTGCCGCGATCTTCCTGTCAAGCAGAATGTTTGGCAACGCTGCATCTTTCTTATATGCCGCGGTAAAAACTTCAAGCATGGAAGAACGGATGATGCAACCTCCTCTCCAGATGGTTACCACATCTTTCAAAGGGATATCCATTTTATGTTCTGAAGATGCTTTTTGCAGCATAGCCAGCCCTTGTGCATAGCAGATCAGTGTTGCGGCATACAGTGCATCCTGCAATTGAGGAAGAACTTTGTCTTTCGTTGCTGCGAATGATTTTACTTTTGGCTTGAAGAGGTCTGCTGCCTTTGTGCGTTCATCTTTGTAACCGGAAATGTCACGCATTGCAACGGCCATATCGATCGTTGGCAATGATACGGGGAGATTCATTGCTTCCTGGGATGTCCATTTTCCGGTTCCTTTGGAACCGGCTTTATCCAGAATGGCATCTACAAGATAGCCATCACCTTTGTCATCTTTTTTAGTGAAGATCTGTGCGGTGATCTCCATCAGGAATGATTGCAGTTCACCTTCATTCCATTGTTTGAATGTCTGATGGATCTCTTCATTATTCATTTCCAGGCCACGCTTCATGAAATCATACACTTCGCTGATGAGTTGCATGATGGCGTATTCGATACCATTATGTACCATTTTTACATAATGGCCGGCGGCATCTTTGCCCATATAAGCCACACAGGGATCTCCGTTTACTTTTGCAGATACTGCTTCAAGGATCGGTTTTACTTCTTTCCATGCTTCCACATCACCACCTGGCATAATGCTTGGGCCAGTACGTGCACCGTGTTCGCCGCCGCTTACACCCATACCCATGAAGTGAATATTCTTTCCTTCAAGAGATTTGATCCTTCTTAGTGTATCTGCGAAATAGGAATTACCTCCATCAATGATGATATCACCCGGCGCAACCAGCGGGAGGAGATCGTTTATCACCGCGTCCACAGCAGGGCCTGCCGGCACCAGCATCATGATCTTGCGGGGAGTTTTGAGCTGCGAAACCATATCTTCCAAAGTGGAAACGCCCTTCACTGTTGTGCCTGCGGTTGCAGAAGATTCAAGAAGCTGACCTTTTGTACTGTCTTTGTCAAAACCGATAGCAGCAAAACCGTGGTCTGCTATATTCAGCAGGAGGTTGCGCCCCATCACTCCGAGACCAACCATGCCAAAATCGAAAGATTTATTTTCCATAATTATAATAATGCTATTAACGAATAAAAAAATGTTGAGGATCTGGTAAACAGGCTGGCAATCGCTTATGCAGTAAAATCATGACAAAAGATTTTCTTACACAATCAAAAGTAAAAACTCAAGAGCGAAAAAACAGGATATGGATAAGTCATTAACGGTGAAATAATATTTTGGTTATTAATAAACAAAATATTATGCCGCTTGTTAAATCGGTTGCAATCTTTAACTTTTACGTTTGATAACGCAAGTTAAAGGGTTCAGGTCAATAACCGTTATTTGACCGGATTGATCCATCGTTCAAAAAACTCCCAGGTGCGCAGCATCTGGTCCATCCGCTGGCGGTTGTTTCCGCTTCTTGTCAGCTCATGTGTGCCTCCGGGATGGCGAATATATTCAACGGGACGATCCAGCACTTTCAGGCTTCTGTAAAGCATTTCACTTTGTACAAAACCTGTGCGACGATCGTTTTCTCCATGGAAAATGATAAAAGGCGTTTGAATATTCTGAACATAATTGATGGGTGACTCGCGTTCCAGGATTGTTTTTACAGAATCTTCCCATGGGTAGCCGCCAAAATAATTTGGTACGAGGCGCCAGGCATTTCCTTCACCAAAGAAAGTTGCAAGATCATATACTCCCCGTTGCGCACAGGCTGCTTTAAAACGATTGTCATGCCCAACGATCCATGCCACAAGGTAACCAGCGTAAGAGCCTCCGGTTACCATTAGCTTCGCTGTGTCAGCCCATCCCTGCGCTACCGTTTTGTCCAGTGCAGTCAACACATCGCTGGTTGGCCCCTGTCCCCAATCATTGATATTTCCACGAAGAAACCCTTCTCCATAGCCACCGCTGCCGCGCGGATTGCAATACACCACGCCATAACCCTTGCTGCAGAAATACTGATACTCGTGCCACATGCTTGTTTCTCCTGGCCCCCACATTGCTGAAGGACCGCCATGTATTTCAAGCAGCAATGGATATTTTTTTCCGGGCTCATAGTTGCTGGGCCTCATGACCCAGTACTCAATCGTCATTCCCTTATCGTTTACAAAAGTTTGTTTTTCGGGAAAAGAGAGTTTTTTGGTTTGCAGCCAGCCTGTATTCAGTTCAGTGATACGTTTGGCATTTTTTCCATTGGCATCCGCGGCATAAAGCTCGGAGGGATTTGCCACTTCCGCTTTTGCAAACACAAGCCTGTTGCCTGAAAGATCAAAATTGGTAATGCCACTATTGAAATCGCTGAGCTGTTCTATTTTCTTCGTTTTTACTTCAAGCTTATAAAGCGGTGCTCCGCCATTACTTAAAGAAGAAAAATAAATGTATCTGTCATCGGCAGTCCAGATATAGTTTCCCTTATTACGGTCGAATGGAATATCAGTAATGCTGCCTGCTCCCCCTTTGAGCGGCATAATGGCGAGTGCCGGCACTGTTACGAATGAAGTTGTGCTGTGCTGAAATGCGAGCCAGAGGCCGGAATTGGACAATTTCGGGCCGGTAAAAGATCTTCCTTTTTCGCTCAGCAGTGTTGTTAACTGTGAGCCGTCAGTATTCATGAGATAGATGGATGACTCAAGTACGCGGTCCGGGTGCTGAGTTGAATTCAGGCTGCCGGTAAAAATGATCTGTTTGCCGTCTGGTGTAAAATCCGCGCTGCCGAACCGAAAGAATCCTCTTGTGATCGCAACCGGTTTTGCGTCGGGCTGAATGCCGGTGATAAAGAAATGATTGAAGCTCATTTCTGCGCTTGCATCCGTCTCATCCTGGAAGTTCAGTTTGTCGATGACCTTTGCTTTTCTGTCGACAGCATTATTATCCAGCCATGCTCTTACTTCCTCGATATTTCCGTCAGGATCGGCCTTTGCAGAGGAGTTGTTGAAAAGCTGTTGATTGGTCAGACCAGGTTTTTCAAATGCCCATTTGGGCGGTTGTTTGCCGGGATTGAGGACAGAGTCTTTCAGCAGTTCACGAAAAGAAACGCCGGCAGAGAACAGGATCTGTTTTCCATCAGGGCTCCATTTTGGGGAGCTGGCTCCATATTTTGAGCGGGTTATCTGACGAGGTTCGCCGCCAGCCAGGGAAAGCAAAAAGAGCTGCGGCTTTCCTTCTGTAAAGCGGACAAAGATGATTTCTTTTCCATCGGGACTCCATGCCGCCTGGGAGGCGTTTTCCCTGGTTGTCAGCTGGATCGGAGACGCTGACCCGTCTGAGGGCATCATCCAAAGCTGGTTCAGGTACTTATATTCGCCCTTATTTTCGCTATCCGGCTCTATCGAGCTGATACCGATCAGCGCTTTGCCGCCATCCTTACTAAGCGATAGGTTATTGACAGATTTGATTTTCAGCATATCAGTCAATTTTATCTGCTCTGAGCCTTGCTGGGCAAATAAACCAATAGAGCAACCCACAAATAAGGCAGTAAGGGAGAGTTTAACCATAGAAAAGATTTTGGAGTGATGAAAATACGACTTCGCCCGGAAACGGAGGGGCAATAGTCTGGTAAGAAACGGGGAATAAATTGCATAAATTAGTAACAGATCCCGGGAGGCAGGACGCCGCGAAGGAAAGAGTCTTATACAAAGTGAAAATCTGATATGCGCCCCATCATCCTCTTTAGCGAAACTTTATCGTGTCAAACTCGTAAATTTGCCGGAATCGAAATGTATGAGTGAGACAGCCACAGCGCCGGTTTTAACGGCCAAAGATTTTGCAACGGACCAGGAAGTGCGTTGGTGCCCGGGTTGCGGGGACTATTCCATCCTGGCGCAGGTACAGAAAGTGATGCCGACCATCGGCGTTCCAAGGGAAAATATTGTGATCATTTCAGGGATAGGTTGCAGCAGCCGGTTCCCTTATTATATGAATACTTACGGGATGCACTCGATCCACGGAAGGGCGACAGCGATCGCTTCCGGATTGAAAGCAAGCCGTCCGGAGCTCAGTGTCTGGATCGTGAGTGGTGATGGTGACAGCCTTAGTATCGGCGGTAACCATACCATCCATATGCTGCGCCGTAACTTCAATGTGAACCTCCTTGTGTTCAATAACCAGATCTACGGTTTGACCAAAGGTCAGTACTCGCCTACTTCAGAGGAAAATAAAGTAACAAAGTCGACGCCATTCGGAAGTATCGACCATCCATTCAATCCGCTTGCCCTTGCGATGGGTGCAGATGCAAGTTTTGTTGCGCGCACCATGGATCGCGATCCAAAACATTTGCAGGCAATGCTGATCCGTACGAATCAGCACAAGGGCGCTTCCTTCCTGGAGATCTATCAGAACTGTAACATCTTTAACGATGGCGCTTTTGAGGTCTTTACAGAAAAAGGTTCCAAAGCGCAGGAAACATTATTCCTGGAGCAAGGTAAGCCATTGCTGTTTGGTGCGGGAAATGATAAAGGGATCAGGCTGGATGGCTTTACGCCAAAAGTGGTAAGTCTTACTGATGGCTACAGCGCCGATGATCTGTGGATCCATGATGAACAGGATATTTACAAGGCGCAAATTCTGACGCGCATCTTTGATGATCCGAAGAAAGACGGCCACCTGCCGCGTCCGTTTGGCGTGTTCTATGAGAATGACCGTCCTTGTTACGAAGAAATAATGGCTTTACAGATTGAAGATGCGAAGGCAAGGAAAACAGCAGATCTTGATGCATTATTGAGAGGAAGGGAAACCTGGAGTATTGCATAAACAGTATTTGTATTCTGATAAAAAGAGCGGCCCTGGATCTAAGTCAGGGCCGCTCTTTTTATCAGAATACAAATCAGGACTGTATTGAAGCGAGTGCCTTGTTTGCATTTGCATGAGTCTTTTTCACTTTGTTTTCATACCACCAGACAGGCGCAGTCTTTTTCATAAGTGTATCGATACTGCGCATTCCGAAAAGGTTCCACATGCCCTTCAGTTTTCCGCTTATTGACGGTTGCATAGCTCGAAGGCTCATTGCAAATCCACTGTCGAGATATTCCATGTGATGCCAGAAACCTTGCGGCATGAACAGGGTATCGCCATGTTCCAGCACGAAATCATAGCCTTCTGCCAGCTTTAATGCAGGAAATGCTTTGTAATCCGGTGTTCCGTTTCCTTCGTAATAATGAGAGAAGTCTGCAAGGCTTAATACTTCGAACGGTTTACGGTAGAGCTTACGTTGTTCATCATACGGAAACATCAATACCCGTTTGCGTCCAACAAATTGCGTATGCATGATGTGCGACAGGTCCATATCAAAATGCATGTGCGTGATGCTGCTGGCGCCTCCTGTAAAAAGCATCGGGTATTTTTTTACGAAGCCTTTCATCAGGTGTTCGGGCCAGGTAAAATCATCAATCAGCTGGGGTGCATGATCAAAAATATTGAAGAGAAAGATCCGCCAGCCAGCAGGCCCCTCGCTGATCATATCAATATATTCCCCAAATGTTTTATAATCATCCGCCTTATTGATTGGCGTATAGGCATCGCTCTTGATGTTGTTGTAAAGAGGAACCTGTTTGTCCCCTACGAGTTGCTTGAAATATTTCCAATTCCATTTTGTATAGGCCGGCCAATCATGGGACAGGTTTTTTATGACCACCGGAATTCCGGGTTCATAAAATTCTTTTTTGAAGACTTCTGGCTCAATTGTATCGAGAGTAGTAACCGGTTTTAACAGCATACACCAATAGTTTGTCTCAGAATTCAGTGGAAAAATAAAAATTGTCGGTCAATTAGCAATCAACCTTCCCAAATTTGTAGTTTTGGTGAGGAAGTAAATGACGGAAAAAGAGAAAAAGTAATATCTTTTTAACAAAAGTGCGACGATAGCGAAGCCCGGTATTTGGGCGAATATCCGTTTTCAAACCCTATAAAAGACCGAAGATCCCATGTTACTGCACATTCATCCACAAAATCCGCAACCGCGCCAGATCAAGACGGCTGTTGAAACTTTACGGAGCGGCGGCATCATAATTTACCCGACGGATACCATCTATGGTTTGGGTTGTGATATTCTTCAGCATAAGGCCATTGAAAAGGTTTGCCGGATAAAAAAGGTTGATCCGAAAAAAGCACAGTTATCCTTTATCTGTTCCGATCTGAGCAACCTCAGTGAATACGCTAAACAATTGCCAACAACAACCTATCGTTTGCTGAAGGAATATCTCCCTGGTCCCTACACATTCATTTTACCTGCCAGTAAAATGGTGCCAAAGATCCTGCAAAGCAAAAAGGATACGATCGGTCTGCGCATACCCAATAACCCGATCGCACTTGCGATCATAGAAGAACTGGGCCGCCCGATATTGAGTGCATCATTACCCGGAGAAATGGTGGAAGATTACACAGACCCGGAGATCATGCACGAGAATTTTCAAAAAGAAGTCGATATCATTGTCGATGGAGGTATTGGCGGAACGATCCCTTCCACAATTATTGACTGCACCGGGGATGAGCCAGTGTTAACAAGACAGGGCCTCGGCAAGTGGGAAGAATAAAAAAGCACCGCCCTCTCAGGCGATGCTTATAAACCCTCCGTATACAACTTCTTTAATTAAGAACGTTTTCTGTTGTTGTGATGAAACCGGTGACGCATTTTGCGATCGTGACGGTTCATCTTATGTAATTTTCTTTTTTCCATATGGTTCAGACGTCCATCGCGGCTGAATTTGCGCTCAGTGCGTTTGTATTCCATCCTGTTCTTGTGAACCTTCGAACGCTCCCCGGGTGTTAGGCGATGCGTTTCAAAACGAGGTTTATCAGGACGGCTCTCTTCTACTTTCTGGGCGGAAGCGGCAACTGTAAAAAGGGCGAATACTGTACCTAACAAGAGTAACTTTTTCATGGCTATAAAGTTTGTTTGTGAATAATGTTGTTTAAGTATAAGACGGGAAATGAAAAGCGGGGTTTAATGAAGATTTATTCATTAACCTTATTTAACTCAGCTTGCTGGTTATACACAGCAGGTATTCGATGGCAGTTTACTGCAAGCATGATGAACCGGTCAGCACAAAAAGCCCGCAGCAGCAATCGGTGTTCCTGCATTATTATTAAACCGATCAGACAAACGCAGCCCGCCTGACCTTTCAACCGTTTCAGCAGAAACCTGTAGTTACTCATCAACTTCCATTTAACAAGGAGAATGAGAAAAAGCCGTGTTGAGGTTTCTTTAACAGAAACGAGGGTGGCCGGTGTTTGTATAGAATTATAAGGAGGAGGAGCTTGCTTTGTCAGGGAAGAGGTCTAACTGACCGGGAAGCAAGCGGAAACTCTTTCTGTGATATTTGCAGACACCGTATTGTTCCAGCGCTTTGCGGTGCTCCAGGGTGCCGTAACCTTTATTATTGTTCCAGCCATAGAAGGGGTATTCCTGGTGGAGTTTGAGCATGTATTCATCGCGATAGGTTTTTGCCAGAATACTTGCCGCTGCGATGGACGTGTAGATCCCATCTCCCTTAATAATGCACTCGTGAGGGATTTCCCTGTATTTATAAAAGCGATTACCATCGATCAGCAACATGCCAGGAGCTTCCTTCAATTGATCGATTGCAAGATGCATTGCTTTAAAAGAAGCTCTCAGGATATTGATCGAATCAATCTCTTCGTTGCACACACTGGCAACCGCATAGGAAATTGCTTTCTCCTCGATCACATATCTGAGTTCTGTACGGGTCTCTGCAGTTACCTGTTTTGAATCGTTCAGCAGTTTATGTTTGAAATTACGGGGCAATATAACAGCGGCAGCGAAGACCGGTCCGGCAAAACAACCTCTGCCGGCCTCATCGCAACCTGCTTCTGTTAATGTACTCTGGTAAAATCTTTTCAGCATCCGGCAACGAAAATAGGAAGAAGAGGGATTTTCCGGAACTGAAGTTATTCAGACGGACAACGGTCCTATTAACTTTTCCTGACCAAAATCATTTTTCACCTCCTCCAACGGATTAACTTTGCGCTCTGATGAATAACCATCGCAAATACCTCCGATATACCTGGTTTCTGCTGGTAATGGTCTTCCTGGTGATCATTGCGGGCGGTGTAGTGAGAATGACACAAAGTGGAATGGGCTGCCCCGACTGGCCAAGATGTTTTGGCCGATGGGTGCCTCCCATGGATAAGAGTGAGCTTCCGGCCGACTTTGAGAAATATCTTGGTAAGCAGGATATAGATCATACGTTCAATGCATATCACACCTGGATTGAATACATAAACCGCCTGCTTGGAGCATTGCTGGGTGTTTTCATCTTTATTCATTTTATATGGAGTTATATACGCTTCAGAAAAATCAATAAGCCGATCGTGTGGTTGTCTTTCTTATTGTTGCTGACCGTAGGTTTTCAGGGTTGGCTGGGTAAGAAAGTAGTGGATCATAACCTGGCGGTGGTGAAGGTGACCATCCATATGCTGGTAGCGTTGCTGATTGCTGCGATCCCGCTCATTATTATATATAAGCTGGAACAGCGGGAGAAATCAGCTGGCCGCTCATTAAAATATATCACCACGGCGGCTTTGCTGATCATTCTGATACAGATCGTGCTTGGTACGCAGGTGCGGGAACAGATCGATGAGATCTCCCGGTCGCTGATGTACCAGGAACGCGAAGTGTGGATCAGCCGTCTTGACCAGGCATTTCTGATACACCGGAGTTTTTCATGGCTGGTGCTGGCAATTTGCGTGGCCATTATCTGGAAAGGCAAAACATATCTTCCATTCCGGAAAAACCTGGTATTGATCGGGGTGCTTGTCGTTGCGACCCTTGCCCTCGGGTTGATCATGATGTGGGGAAGTATCCCGGCCTGGGCTCAACCGGCTCACCTCTTGCTGGCAAGCATATTGGTATTGGCGGTTTTCACCCTAAGGCTAAGACTTAAATAGGGGTTGAGGAATAACTGCAGTGTTCCGCGTCCCTAAATAATGCATTATGACTTAACATCTTAATTGAGTAATTTAGCCCATTAACAAGCTACCTACTCATGAAAGCATGGCTTAGAGGCTTTTATTATTCATTTCCGGTCCAATTGCTTTTCCTTCATTTCAGGAAATACCAGGTATTGCTTGTCTTCTGGTTTATCCTGTTTGCTACTGTCAGCGGGTCTTTTATGAAGGGGTTTGGCGCTGATTCTCTGTACCTGGCCCCTGAGTATCTTGGTAATGTAAATGCGGTCAGCACTGCATTGGTTGGCGTATCCATCGGGATGTTCATTATGAGCTGGAACATCAGCACATTTGTGCTTTTCAGCAAGCATTTCCGCTTTTTAGCTGCAACAACCAATCCTTTCCTTAAATATTGCATCAATAACACGATCATACCGGTCATCTTCCTCGTTTTTTATTTTGTACATGCCTATGAGCATACCCGGTATAAGGAACTGATCAGCCCGGTTGAAATACTTTTTCTTGCCGGAGGGTTTTTAAGCGGGTTGACATTGATCCTCGCCATTTCCTTTATTTATTTCTTTCGTGCCGATCGTTCTATCCTTCGCCGTTTGTTTCCGCAGATGACAAATCCGGATGACTATATCACGCATCTCCGGCCGGTAAAAGAAACCTATCACACGGACAGTTTGATACATGTGGAATGGTATTTTGAATCGCCGGTACGCCTGCGTCCTACGCGTGATGTAAGACATTATACGCCGGAGTTCATCGATTCGCTTTTTAAGCGGCATCACTTTGCAGCGATACTTTGTGTGTTCGTGGCGTTCATCTTTTTGATCGGTATTGGTTTTTGCCTTGAATCACCATTCTTTCAGATCCCGGCTGCGGCAAGTATTACCATTTTCTTTTCGATATTGATCGGTGTTGCAGGAGCGTTCTCTTATTTTTTACAAAGCTGGAGCATACCATATTTACTGGCGTTGCTGCTGGTCATCAATTTTTTCTATAAAATAGATTGGATCGATCCCCGCAACAAAGGGTATGGATTGAATTATCAGAATAAGAACGAACGCCCTACTTATACAAAGGAAGGATTGATGGCATTATGCACCTCCGATAAAGTTGAAGCTGACCGGCGCAATATGATCAGCATCCTGGAGAAATGGAAGGCAAGGCAGGGCACAGAAAAGCCTTTGCTCGTAATGCTGAATACCAGCGGCGGCGGGCATCGTAGTGCGACATTTACGATGAGCATATTGCAGCAGTTGGACAGCATGACGAATGGCAGGATCATGAAGAATATTTTCCTGATCAATGGTGCTTCCGGAGGAATGATCGGCGCTACCTACTTCCGTGAGTTATTCAGGCAAAAACAGACGGGAAAGAATATCAATCTGCAGGATGGAAAGTATGTGGATGATATAGCAAGTGACGTGCTGAATCCGTTGTTCTCTTCGTTCGTTGCACGGGATCTGCTTGCGCCCGCGCAGAAGTTTACTTCAAATGGATTTACTTATGTAAAAGACCGCGGGTATGCATTTGAAGAGAGGCTGAACCTGAATACGCACGGCGCTTTGAATAAGCAGATAAAAGACTATGCAGCGGATGAAAAAGCTGCCAATATACCATTGATGTTTTTCAACTCGGTGGTAACAAGAGATAGCCGTAAAATGCTGATCAGCACACAACCAGTCAGTTTTATGATGCAGGGCTGGCAGGATACGATGCGGATACCCGAAATGGACCCTGATGTGGTGGACTTCGGATCCTTCTTCAGCAAGCAGGACCCTTATGGGTTAAGGATATTGACTGCCCTGCGGATGAACGCGACCTTTCCTATTGTATTACCCAACGTATGGCTTCCGTCAGAACCCGTTGTTGATGTAATGGATGCGGGCTTGAGAGATAACTATGGCCAGGAAACCAGTCTCCGCTTTCTTGAGGCGTTTGATGATTGGATCCAGGCAAACACGGGTGGTGTATTGATCATCCAGGTCCGTGATCGTAGCCCCGGCGGTTGGGAATACCCTTATCTTTCTGATGATATCACCGATCATGCAACGAAACCGTTTTTGTTATTGCAACACAACTGGTTTAAGATGATGGAATATTTCCAGGACGATATGCTGAGTTATTATGGAGAACATCCTGGAAGAAAAGTAAATAAGATCCTGTTTCAATACGCCGCTGCAAATGAAGAAAATAAAGCTGCGCTGAATTTCCATTTAGGAAAAAGGGAAAAGCTGGACATTATTGCTTCGGTCCATTCGGAAAAGAATATGGATAGTTTTAAAAAGCTGATGGAGTTGTTGAAGCAGAATAACAGGTAAAATCTTATTACATATAACGTTACTCATTCTCTCCAGCCTGCAATAGCCGGAAGCATTTTTTCTTTATCATGATATCCAGCTTTGCGGGTGTTTCTGCAGGATCTCCGTCTATGTGCAAGGGTGCTTCTGACAAATTTTTTATTGATAAATGATCTGTTTGAAAATAGATCACCGCCTTTTGTGTGTCGATCGCGGAAGTTGGCTGCAGCCTTATCTTTCCCATTACCTGTCTGAATGTTTGCAATAACATGCTGAGCTTGCTTTGTTCCGTTACTACCACAATATCAAGCATGCCATCGCTTAAACTTGCTTTTGGAGCAATCGTGAAATTGTTGCCAAACTGGTTGCTGTTTGCAACACTGATAAAGAATGCATCCGTTTTAAATTTCTTGTTGTGAAGCTCCAGTTCGAATTGATAAGTTGAGGCGGAAAAGAAGTTTTTGACAACTTCTTTGATATAGGTAGTCAGGCCGCGTTTGGGTTGTTGTGCAAAGTCGTGTGCCACTTTTGCGTCAAAACCTAATCCGCAAAGCATACAGGCAAATTGTTTGTTGATATAGAAGCCGTCAGTTGAAACGCCTTTACCATAGAACACAATGTCCAGTGCTTTTTGAGGTTGTTTCGGAATGCCCGCAGCATATGCAAGGCCATTGCCTGAGCCGCAGGGAATGATTCCGAAGTTCAAACGATAGTCCATCAGACTGCTGACCACCTGGCTGACGGTGCCATCTCCACCGGCAATGACCACATCGGTTACGCTATTTTCTTCTATATAGCTTTGTAAAAAGCTGTAATCGCCGCTTGCCACAGAGGGAAATATTTTGAAAGGAATTTCCTGCTCAGTCGTTCTTTTTTCTATTAATTTCTGCAGATCCTTCTTCGTCCTGGTGCCGGAGATCGGGTTAACAATGTAGAGAATATGTCGGGCCATAGATTTGCAAAGCTAAGACTACCATTTCAATAAAGCGCTGCCCCATGTAAAGCCGCTGCCAAATGCTGCAAGACAGACGAGGTTGCCTTCCTGGATCTTTCCGAGTTCCCAGGCCTCGCAAAGTGCGATCGGTATAGATGCGGCAGTTGTATTTCCATACTTCTGGATATTGTTGTGGACCTGATGGTCCTTCAGTTTCAGCTCATGCTGGATATGCTGTGCGATCCGCAGATTTGCCTGGTGCGGGATCAGCATATCGATATCGGCAGGTTTCAGGCCGTTGCCGTTCAGGGCTTCCATAATCACTTCGGGGAACTTCACTATTGCTTTTTTAAACACAGCGGGGCCATCCATATTTGGATACAGGTCGTCTTTTTCCAGTAATTCGCTGGTGATAAACATACCGCCGAACGGTTGCTCCGGTTGGGCAGGCTGTTTGTCTTTCCAGAATCTGCCGGCGTGAAAACCCGGATTCGGCATGCTTAACAGTTCCGCGTCGTTGCCATCACTATGCAGGTGCGTGCTTAAGATCCCCTGATTGTCTTTTTCTGTCGGTTGTAATACCACCGCTCCTGCGCCATCACCAAAAATTACCGATACATTCCGGCCCCGCGTAGTAAAATCAAGTGCGTAAGAATGTGTTTCGGATCCGATCAACAGTATATTTTTGTACATACCGGTCTTTATGAACTGGTCGGCAATGCTTATACCATATATAAAACCACTGCATTGATTGCGTATATCCAGCGCGCCAATCTCTTTCATTCCCAATATCCGCTGGACCAAAACAGCGCAGCCGGGGAAGTAATAATCGGGGCTGAGTGTGGCAAAAATGATAAAGTCAACGTCGGCTGCGGTAATACCTGCTCTTTCCATCGCCACTTTTGCGGCTTCAGCGCCCATGGTTGAGGTCGTGTCCTCAAATCTTGTTGCATATCTTCTCTCCTGAATGCCGGTGCGCTCCTGTATCCATGCATCATTGGTGTCCATTACCTGTAGCAAATCGTCATTTTTTACAATATTTTCGGGAACATACATCCCGATTCCTGCAATCTTTGTACGTGGCATAACAATGTTTTCGGTAATTTATGAAGAATTTGCAACTGTTTCAATGTGAACTAATGTGATCGATGGCAGATGAACGATTGCCGAAGTCAAACAACAAACCAGAAACTTTTTTTGCCTGCAAAACCCCGCATATAAAAGATTCTTCGTTTTTACCGGAAATCGTCAGACTGCGGGGTCCGGCATCGATCATCGGCCATCGAACAACTCAAAGAGGCTTTCAAGCCGGAGACATTTAGCACGATATTTTCTAAGTTGCACTGAATTCCCTTTTGAATCCCGGATAAGTATCCCGAATGGAGCAAGCGCCAAAGAAAAGAAATATTGGAAAACGTATTCTACGGATAGTTTTGAAAACTGTCATGTGGACTTTTTTGCTCGTTGTTGTCATTTTTCTATTGATCCTTACGCCGCCGGTCCAACGTTTTATTACGAATAAGGCGACAGCATACCTCGAAAACAAACTGCATACCCGTGTTGAGATCGGACGATTGTTCTTCACCCTTTCCGGGAAAATTGCGGTTGATAATATTTATGTCGAAGACCAGGCGAAAGACACACTTCTGTCGGCTGGAAAGCTGCGGGTAAACATCAGCTTCGGGAAACTATTGTTTGGCGACAAAAAACTTCAGATCAATAGCGTGTTGCTGGAGAATGCAACGGCAAAGATCAAACGGCAATTGCCGGATACAACATTCAATTTTCAATTTATCGCGGATGCATTTGGCGGAAGTTCGCCTGATTCCGTCGCCAGCACAGACACTTCTGCGGGTATGCCGATTGCTATCGGGTCTGTTGAACTGAATAAAATCAGGTTTGTATACAAAGACATCGTAACCGGCAATGACGTGGAAACCGGCCTCGGACATTTCTTCACCCGCATAGAAAAATTTGACCTGGACAAAATGCATTTCATCATTCCGCGCATCAGTGTGGAAGAGCTTTCGGCAAGAGTGATACAGACGACACCTCTTGTGATCATTCCAAAGGAAGAAATTAAGCAGGTGAAGACGGAAAACGAGGGCTCAGCCGGACCCGTGATGCAGCTGGAGTTCACAGAAATAGATCTGCGGAAAACGGATGTTCATTATCTCGATAGCGTGAACGCCATGTTTGCTGCCGTAAATGCGGCAAAGGTCAATGTAAAACCAAAGAAGCTCGATCTTGACAACATCAATTTTGACCTGGGCGATATTCTGCTGCAGCAAACAAAAGCCTCTATTCAGTTTGGAAAAAAATCGCCGGCAAACCCACCGGAGAAAGGAAGGAATGCCAGTCCTGATACCGTCACATCGGTGCAGCCGGTCCGTTTCACTGTTAACTCACTCAACCTGGACCAGGTTGCTGTAAAGTTTGATGATGATAACGCACCCCGTCAATCCTACGGCGTGGACTACTTTCATTTAAATGCGGCGATCCCTCAATTGGCTGTTGATCGTTTTGTGTTTACCAATGATTCCGTTGCCGGGATAATAGCAAGAGCTTCCATGAAAGAACAAAGCGGGTTTGAACTGGATCAATTGAGAGCAGACTTTTTATATACCGGTAACCAGGCGTACATAAAGGATCTTTATCTGAAAACACCGGGAACGGAGATCAAAAGAGAGATAGGCATGCGGTATTCATCAATCGAATCTCTTGCCGGTGATATCGGAAACCTGCAGATTGATGCGAATATTGAAGGAAGTAAAATTCAGGTAAAGGATATTCTCACGTTCGTACCAATGTTACGCGATCAGCCGTCATTTGCATCGCCATCTGCTACCTGGTATGTCGATGGGAAGATCAATGGCCGTGTATCGGATCTCAGGATAGAACGTTTGAGAATTGCGGGACTTGCAGATACGCGTGTGGATGTTGCCGGAAGATTAACTGGCCTGCCCGATGCGGATAAGATCCAGGCAAATCTTTCGATCCGGGAATTGCGCAGCAGCCGTCGGGATATCATGTCCTTTATGCCCAAAGGCTCATTGCCTCCCAATATCAATCTGCCCAACAGCATGAACCTTGCCGGCACGATCAGAGGCAATGGTTCATCCATGAATACGGATCTGTTGCTGACCACGGACATGGGCAATGTATCCCTCAAAGGTTTGCTGAGTGAGTATGGCAATGCGCAACGGGCTCGTTATGATCTTGTCCTCCGGGCTTCTTCATTGAACCTTAATGCCTTTTTGAAAGATACCATGTATGGCCCCGTAAGCTTATCTGTTTCGGCGAAAGGCCAGGGATATGATATGAAGACGGCAAATGCAACAATCCAGGGAATAGTTCATTCCGCAACCTACAGGGAATATATCTATAAAGACCTGACACTTGATGCGGCAATAGCAGATCAACAGCTAACGGCAAAAGCAGGAATGGATGATCCGAATATTCATTTTTCAATGGATGCTTCAGCCAACCTTTCTTCAGCATACCCATCTGATCTGAAAGTTGAAATGAACATTGACAGCATCAAAGCGCAGCAACTGCACCTGACTCCTGACGTATTAACTTACCATGGAAAGATCAACGCGGACTTTGCAAAAGTTGATCCGGACGATCTCAACGGAAAACTATTTGTAACAGAATCCATACTTCTACAGGATGAACGGCGCATACAGATGGACACCGTTCAGCTATCGGCAGGAAAAAGCGAAGGCGGCAATTATCTTCAACTCAACAGCGATGTATTTTATGCGCGAATGGACGGACAGTACAAACTCACACAACTTGGCGATGTGTTTATGCAGACGATCGATAAATATTACGCAATGGGTTTATCGAAAGGAACAGAACAACCCGAACCATACGACTTCAGGTTGCAGGCATATGTTCTTGACAAACCGTTGCTCCGTTCACTAATACCCGGGCTGGAAAGAATAAAGGGAATGACCCTTGATGCAAAATTCTCTTCTCAACAGGAGATGGAGGCAAAGTTGAGATCTGACGAAATACTGATCGCTGGAAATCACATCAGCAATCTTCATGTTGATATGAACACGCAGGATTCAACGCTTGTGGTAAAAGTTGCTGCCCAACAGATCCAAAGCGGCAGCAGCATTTTATTGGATAGTACATCGTTTACCGCAACGGTCGCAAACAATATGATCGATTTTGATCTGGCTATCAGGGATAAGGATGTAAAAGATAAATACACTGTGGGCGGACAGTTGCAACAATCAGCAAACGGCGATCTTGTCTTCTCATTGAAGCCGGATAATCTTTTACTGAACTATGATAAGTGGCAGACAGACAAAAATAATAAGATCGTTGTAACGTCCGGTGGTGGTTTCTATGCAACCGACTTTTCGTTGAGCCGTTCGGGGCAGCAACTTAGAATTAACAGTGCAATTCCTTCGCCGGATGCACCGGTCAACGTAAAGTTTGATAATATTAAAGTAGGAACATTTACTGCTATGGTAATGTCTGACTCCTCTATGGTAGACGGTATGCTGAATGGAGATATTGATCTGCAAAATATAACAACACAGCTTTTGTTTACGGGAGATCTGAATGTGCGTGATTTCAGTTTTCATGGAGATACACTTGGCAATATCGATCTTAAAGTAAATAATCATGATCCGGACGTTTACCAGGCAAAGCTGACATTAAGCGGAAAAGGAAATGATGTGAATGTCGACGGCAGTTATAATGTAAATACGTCAATGATCGACGCGGATATTGATCTGAAACAGCTACCGCTTAAAACGGCGGAGATCCTTTCCAAAGGAATGATCAGGTACACAAAAGGTGGGATTGATGGACGATTTAAGGTGTCAGGTACAACGGCCAAACCACGCATAACCGGTGCTTTAAACTTTAAGCAGGCAGGAATGAACGTGGCAATGCTGAATAACTATTTCAATATTGAAGACGAAAAAATGGAACTGACGGAACAAGGTATCCGGTTTACTAAATTCCAGGTAAAAGATTCCGCCGGCAATCCGTTGACATTTGATGGTACAATAAATACTACCGACTATACGAGTTTTGCATTCAATCTTGATGTGCGTGCAAATAATTTCCGTGCGCTGAACAGCACTAAGAAAGACAACAAGCTTTTTTATGGGCAGCTTTATTTCAACACAAATCTTAAAGTAACCGGCACTGATAAAGCTCCGAAAGTTGATGGAAAGATAGCGGTGAATGATAAGACAAAAATGACTATGGTATTGCCACAACCCGATCCCGGAGTGGTGAACAGGGAAGGCATTATCGAGTTTGTGGATTTGGATGCGCCGGTGAATGATTCGCTGTTCCTGGTAGCCTATGATACGTTGAATCAATCACAGTATACAGGAATGGATATTTCATTGAACATTCAGATTGATAAAGCGGCGGATTTCTCACTGGTGATTGATGAGACGAATGGTGACCTTCTGAATGTGAAAGGCGAAGCAGACCTGAACGCAGGTATTGATCCGAGCGGCAAGATCAATATGACTGGTGTATATGAAGTAAATGAAGGAAGTTATCAGCTTTCGTTCAATATGCTCAAACGCAAGTTTGATATCCAGCAGGGAAGTAAGATCACCTGGGAGGGAGAGCCCACCAGTGCAAATGTAGACATTACCGCGATCTACACTACTAAAGCCGCGCCACTTGATCTTGTAAAGGGAGCGCTGGTTGGTGACGATGAAGGAACAAGGAATAAATATCTGCAGCGGATTCCATTCGATGTGTTGCTGAAAATGCAGGGGCAATTGATGAAACCGCAGATCAGTTTTGATATTAACTTACCTGATAACCGTCAATATGGAGTGCAGGGGGATGTGGTTACCCTGTCAAGAACCCAGCTTGAATCACTGCGTCAGCAGACCGGCGAGATGAACAAGCAGGTTTTCTCCCTGCTGCTGATGAACAGGTTTGTTCCGGAAAACCCGTTTGCATTATCATCGGGCGGCGGCGGTGGAGCAAGCTCACTGGTAAGGCAGAGTGTGAGCGCATTGATGGCGGATCAATTGAATCGCCTGGCAGAAGGTCTGATAGAAGGTGTTGATATCAACTTTGGTGTTGATGCGACAGATGATTACACCAGCGGGAAAAGAGAGAACAGGACCGACCTGAACGTTGACGTGTCAAAACGTTTGTTGAATGACAGGCTTACCGTTACCGTAGGCAGTGATATTACACTGGAAGGTCCGCAGGCCGCCAATAACTCATCGATGATCGGCGGCAATGTGTCTGTAAACTATTCACTGAGTGCCGATGGAAAATATAAGCTGAGAGCCTATGTGAACAATGATTACCAGGGGGTCATTGACGGCTATGTTACGGAAACGGGTGTTGGGTTCATCATTACTGTTGATTACAATAAATTCAAACAGATATTTCAAAGTAAAAAGAAAAGGGACGCGGAACGGGAAAAACGGAGGCAGGAAAGGCTTCGTGAACAGCAAAATCAGGAAGGTGAAAAGAAAGATACATCAGCACCCGTTCCCCCTGCGCGCAAACCAGAGTCCGGATCAGAATAAACCAGCTGCATGAAGTTTCGTACCGTAACATATGCCTGTTGCATCATTGTCTGTGTATTCATAACCGTATCGTGCAATAACCTGAAGAAACTTCCCGCGGGTGATGCATTGTATACCGGCTCATCTGTGAAGATCGACAGCACGTCACTGAAAAAGAAGGAAAAGAAAACTCTCGAGGGAGAACTTCAATCCCTGACAAGACCAAATCCCAATAAGAAAATATTGGGTATGCGATTCAAACTGTCAATGTATAATCTTGCCGGAAACCCGAAAAAGGAAAACTCCCTACGCGGATGGCTGAAAAATAAAGTGGGAGAACCGCCTGTTCTTTTAAGCGATGTTGACCCCGACAGAAATATCAGGATACTGCAGAACACACTGGAGAATACAGGATTTTTCCAGGCAAATGTGCGGGGAGATACGATTGTAAAAGATAAAAAAGCAGAAGCTCAATATTCTGTTCAGACAGGTGAAAGATATCATATCCGAAATGTAACTTTTGATACCTCCGGTATTATTCAGAAAGCTTTTGCGGAAGATAGTTCACACTCTTTCCTTAAAAAGGGCGATCCGTTTGATCTTGCCGTGATCAAGAATGAACGTCTGAGGATCGATGAGTTATTAAAGGAAAAAGGATACTTCTATTTTGATGCTGATTTCCTGATCATACAAACGGATACAACCGTTGGGAATAATGAGGTAAACCTGCATGTAAAGCTGAAACCCGGTATAAAACCGGAGTTGTTGCATGCATACACTATCAAAGATGTATTCATCTTCCCGGTATTCAGGCAGAATGCAACGTCTGCGGTGGATACGGGTAAGAAGGACATGTTTTATTACAACGGATACTTTCTTCTTGATCGTAATAAACAGTATAAACCGGGGATCTTTGAGGATGCCATGCAGTTCAAAACAGGAGAGCTGTATAACCGCAGAGATCATAATGCAACGGTCAGCAGACTTGTTAATCTGAACCTGTTCCGTTTTGTAAGGAACAGCCTCGAACCTGTGCCAGGTGATTCTGCAAAACTTAATGCCTATTATTATCTCAGCCCGATGCAGCGGCAATCGCTGCGCGCAGAAGTGAATGGCAGCACTAAGTCAAATAACCTGACCGGGTCCTCTGTTACTGTTGGCTGGCGAAAGCGAAACACGTTTCATGGCGGCGAGCAGTTGTCTGTCGATGCGACAGGTGGTTTTGAGGTGCAGATGGGTGGAACGCTGAAAGGATATAATACGTTCCGCTGGGGATTGAAGTCCGCATTGTCTATTCCAAAATTTGTTTCGCCATTCAACTGGAAGAACGCCGGCGGATATGTTCCCCGGACAGATATTACGATCGGGTTTGAAAACCTGATCAAGAATAAATTGTATTCTGTCAGATCATTTCAGGGTTCATTTGGGTATACATGGAAAACAGATATAAAAAACGAACAGGTATTTAACCCGATCTCCATTACCTATGTACAACCAGGTAATGTATCACAGGAGTATATAGACAGTATACGGCGCTATCCGACACTCGCAAAAGCGGTGGCGAGGCAGTTCATCCTCGGAGCCAATTATAATTATAATTACAACGAGATGCAGGATAATATTTATAAAACCGGTATCTACTTCAATGGAAATGCGGATGTATCGGGAAACATCATCGGTCTGATCATGGGTGCGAAGGAGAGTGATCCTAAATCAGTCTTTGGAGCGAAGTTTTCTCAATATGTAAGGGTGGAGACCGACTTTCGTTATTACTGGCAGCTTTCAAAGTGGAAGGTTTGGGTAAACCGGATTGTTCTGGGCGGTTCAATTCCTTATGGAAACTCAAATTCACTACCTTTTGTTAAGCAATTTTTCTCGGGAGGTAATAATAGTCTTCGTGGATTCAGAAGCCGTTCGGTCGGGCCGGGTTCCTATGCTCCGGTGGTGAGTGAAACCGGGTTCCTGCCGGATCGTCCGGGTGATATGAAACTGGAATTGAATACTGAGTTGCGGACAAAGTTATTCAGCATTGTGCATGGCGCCATCTTCCTGGATGCCGGTAATGTATGGTTATACAGTAAGGACTCTCTTGACCGCGGGCAATTCTCGGGCAGTTTTTTAAAAGAGATTGCGGTAGATGCCGGTGTTGGTCTTCGCTTTGATGCATCGTTTCTTGTGATAAGACTTGATGTGGCGTTCCCGCTGAGGAAACCATACCTGCCGGATGGAGACCGTTGGGTATTGAACCAAATTGCCTTTGGCAGTTCTGCATGGAGAAAGGATAATCTTATTTTCAATATTGGTATCGGCTATCCGTTCTAGATTTGGAGGTCCGCACTCCTACATCTTAATATCCATTACCTTTTTATTCGCCCTGCTTTCTTCCGCCATAAAACACATGATATGGCTTTCGATAGATGCATCGATGGTTGAGGTCAGCAGTCCTGGATTGTTTTGTGATACTGCCTGTATCCAGTCTGCCACCAATCTCCAGTCGCCGCCGCCATGTCCTTCATTTTTATAATTCTCCACATCCAGCACTTTGCTTTCTATTGTTTTTGACTGATCGGTGCGGAAATCATAAATAGTAAACTTGCTCATATCTCCTTCGATAAAGCCCATGCTTCCCATTACGCGCGTGCGGCGGCCTCCCCATGGTGTGAAGGCTTCCATATTAAAGCTTGCGGTGATATTGTTTTTGAAAAGAATGTTTGTTGTATAGTGATCGCACTGATCATTATCCATCCTGTATACGCAACGGCCGTAATTGGTGGTCTTGAGAAATTCCATGATCGCATCATCCTGACTGTCTTTGTCCTCAGGCAGGTCAAATACATATGTGCGCTGGCGTTTGCGGTAGTATTGTTTCAATGCGGAATATGGGCAGGTCTTTTCAATGGCGCATCCATCTGTACAGCGTTCGGTGCTTCCTGCGGGTGCGTTTTCTTTTTTGAACCATTTCAGATCGCCATACGCCTGAATGCTTTCAGATTCCTTACCGACCATCCATTTTATGATATCAAGATCATGACAAGATTTTGCCAATAAGATCGGCGTGGTTGTTTTACTGTTATGCCAGTTGCCTCTTACATACGAATGCGCCATGTGTGTATGTTCGATCGGCTCCATATGTTGCACGCTGATGATCTCGCCGATGGCACCGCTTTGCATCAGCTCTCTCAGCTTGATAAAGTAAGGCGCATAACGAAGCACATGACAAACTGCTACAACTTTTCCCGTCTTCTTCGTAAGCTCCAGAATATCGCGGCATTCTTTTTCAGAAGGGGAAATAGGTTTTTCCAGTAAAACATTGTATCCCATTTTCAGGGCAGCCATGCAGGGTCCGTAATGCAACTGATCCGGCGTTGATATGATCACAGCGTCTGCAAATTTGGGTTGTTTGAAAACATCTTCCCAGGTTTTGAAACGATGCGCATCGGAGATGGCATGCTTCTTTGCGTAGCGCTCATTGCGTAGCGGAATTGGTTCAGCTACGCCAACGATATCCAGCTGATCGGGATATTCAACAGCATAATCACCGTACACATTTCCGCGTGCGCCGGCACCAAGAGTGATCGCTGTTACAGGTTTTGCTAACGGACGATGTGAAGGATTATCGGGAAGGATCAATCTTTCCCCCGTTTCATTCCTGCCCCATAAAGAGAAAGGAAAGAACGTACCACCAACTGAAATTCCAAATGCTTTGAGGATATTACGGCGTGACCATCTCGACGAAGAAGACATGAGACAATAATTTTAGTGAACGGATCCTTGATGGTTGGCGGATGAAAGCTGTAATTAAAATTAACCATTAATCAGAAACTGGCCGAACCATTGAAGGATTAATTCACCGGATATGGATTTTTTGATGCGTGTTAACGTTTCATTTATATAACTCCTGTTGCAGGATAATATTGCCTCCTGTTTTTAAATGTGAAATATTCTAATGAACCGCTCATCTTCATTCAAAGAGCAATCAGGGCATTCATTATTGCAAACAGATCGGGATCAAGCGGTCTTAATAAGATTTAATTACTCTCTAATTTGCCTTTAATGTGTTAGTTTTGACTGATAGTCAAATCATTGCAAGGGTATTTGAGGAAGGAATTGTGATTTGATCAGCGAGTGAGCCCTTTGCGTTTAACCATCCGCGTATCAGCCCGTTATTGAGTTATACATTTACCCAAAACCAGCAACGCATGAATATTTTGCTTGTAGAAGATGAACCGGCGGTAGCGACAATGCTGAACAAAGGCCTGTCAGAAGAAGGTTATTCGGTTACGATTGCGCCGGATGGAAAGATAGGTCTGCAGATGGCCACCGATCATCTGTTTAATATTATCATATTGGATGTGATGCTACCCGGCCTCAATGGCATCGAGTTATGCAAACAATTGCGCCAGCAAAAAAATCATACACCCGTGCTGATGCTGACGGCGCTCGGCACCACAGAAAATGTGGTAACAGGTCTTGACGCGGGTGCCGACGATTATATCACCAAGCCTTTCAAATTCCGCGAGCTTTCCGCGCGCATTCGTTCGCTGTCGAGAAGGGGCCAGCCATCGGAACCCGTTGAGCTGTTGAAACTGGCCGACCTGGTGATGGACCTTGGCGCTAAAACGGTGCAGCGGGGCGGCCAGGATATTACATTGACTTCAACAGAATACAGGCTGCTGGAGTATCTGCTGCGGAATAAGGGGCGTGTTGTGTCCCGTCTCGACATGCTGGAAAATGTATGGGGCATCGATTTTAATATGGGTACGAATGTGGTGGATGTGTATGTTAACTACCTGCGTAAAAAGATCGATAAACCTGGTCCCGTAAAACTGATACAGACGGTGATCGGGATGGGATATGTGATGAAAGAGCCTGCCGCATGAAAATCCAGACAAAGACTGCCATTCTCTTTAGTGTGCTTGCTGCCGCGGTGATCCTGCTGCTGAATGCTGTAATATATTATGTAGCCACGCGCGATACATCAAACGATTTTAAAAAGAGGCTTGAACTTCGCGTTATTGTTGCCGCGAAGATCCATTTTGAAAAAGATACTACATCCTCTGCCGCATACACCGAATTAAGGCAACAATATCTCGAAGTATTACCCAGTGAACGGGAATACCTTATTATAGCAGACCGCGCAAAGGATAGTTTCCGTATTCCGGATGGGATCAGTTTGCCCGTCAGTTTTTACCGGCAGACGTTGAATACCGATACAACGGTTTATTACAAACATGATGATGTTTATTATGCAGGCCGGCCATATAAAGTAGGTAATGAAGAATACCTTGTTATCAAATCTGCGGTAAACCTGTATGGCCTGCAAGCCCTGAAAAGCCTGAAGCAGATCCTGCTGATTGCGCTGGTGGGAAAGATCATCCTTGTATTTACGATCAGTTTTTTCTTTTCACGCAAGGCATTCAAACCATTCCGCGATATTATCAAAAGAGTGAGGAGCATTGGAGTTGAAAATCTTTCCCTGCGCCTGGAAGAAAAGAAAGGGAGAGGGAAAGATGAGATCGCGGAACTGACCAAGACCTTTAACCGGATGCTTGACCGGTTACAAACCTCATTTGATATACAGAACAACTTTGTCAGCAATGCTTCACATGAGCTGAAGACTCCGCTAACTGCTGTTATCGGCGAAGCCGAGATCTCCCTGTCAAAAGAACGCAGCACCGGAGAGTACAAGCAATCGCTTGAAGTTATTTTGCGTGAGGCCGAAAAGCTTGAATCGCTTACCACTGCTTTGTTAAGCCTCGCACAATCGGGGTTCAATAAAAACAAAGAAGGATATGTGGCCATCCGGCTTGATGAGTTGTTGTTTGACATAAAGCAAACAATTGACAGGATCGATCCGGAAAACAAGATCCAGCTTCAGTTGCAGGATATGCCGATGGATGAGGACCTTCTGATGGTAAATGGCAATCCACAGTTGTTAAAGCTGGCAATCAGTAATATTATCCTCAACTCCTGTAAGTACTCCAATAATAAACCTGTTGAAGTAAAGCTGACCTGCCCCGGCAATCAGGCGGTGCTGACAATAACGGATGTTGGTATCGGCATTCCGCAGGAAGATATACAACACGTGTTTGTTCCTTTCTTCAGGGCATCCAATACCAGCTCATTCAAAGGTTATGGCGTTGGGCTTCCTTTATCACTGAATATTATCCGTCAGCATGATGGTAATATTAAAGTTGATTCAGAAGAAGGAAAGGGAACACGCGTAACTGTATTGCTTCCACTTTCCGTAAGATCGTTAGCATGATCATACTGAAGAAAGCTGATATTAGAACGATGTAAGAATCTGTTCGTTCAGATCAGCAGGTTAGGAGATTGGTTTAATCAGTTTCTTATATTCATTTTAATACTCCCTAATTCATTTATTAAGCCGCTGTAATGACTGTGTTGTTGTTTTGTATTCTGAATTTAATCATTCTTAAAAACAATAACAATAATGAGAAATGTACTGATCCCGACTGATTTTAGCATTAATTCACTTCAGTTAGTTGAAAGAGCCGTTGCAGCTTTGGATGATCAAACCGCAAATATTATTCTCTTCCATGCTTTTGATATGACAAGCAACGCGCCTGATAAACTTGGCAACGGTACGCGTGTTCCTTATGCCCATTTGCTGACAGATGAATTCCGCAATGCATGCAAGCGGATTAAAACGTCGAATGCACGTGTGATACAGAATATTAACATTCGTCATCTGTATGGAACAACAGTGGCCGTTTTCAGAAATTTCATTGATGCAAATGATATTGATATGATAGTTTGCCCTGATCATTTCATATTCAATCCTGTTACTCCGCAAAGTGTTAACCCGGTGAAGCTTTTCAAGAAAAGCGGCATTCCTGTAATTACCGAGCTCGCGCGAAAAAGGACAGTGGTGTACAGTGCAGCTCCTCTTGCAGAAGCGGTGGCCGTGCTGATCAATTAACTTTTACAAATCCGTAAGGCTATGCTTTTAAAAAAGAATATCCCGTTTTCCTATATCATGGGAAAAATAAAAGTGGAATTATTACTCATCTTTTTGTATTCCCTGATCATTACGATCGTGTATGAAAACTTTCATTTTACGCGGATCTCCATTCCTATTGCTGTGCCAACAATTATGGGTACAGTTATTTCATTACTGCTTGGCTTCAGAAGTAACCAGGCATATGACCGCTGGTGGGAAGCGAGACATATATGGGGCGCAATTGTGAATGATTCGAGAACGCTGGCAAGGCAAACACTTTGCTTCACCGAAGTTGTTTATGAAGGAGATGAAGTGCAGCAATTCCGTGACCGGTTGATCCGCCGGCAGATTGCGTGGAACTATAGTCTTGGTCAGATGCTTCGCGGGCACAACGCAACGCGTGGTCTTGAAAAATATCTTACCCGTGAGGAAATGGATTTTATCCGTCATTATGATCATGTGCCGGGAGCTTTGCTGGAGCTTCATGCCCGCGACCTGAGAACGGCGCTTGAAAACGGATGGATCAATCGTTACCAGCAGATAGAACTTGACCGGACACTAAGCCGCCTGTGTGATGCTATGGGTAAATGTGAGCGGATCAAGAATACCGTGTTTCCCGTTACATATAGTATGTACATCCATTTTTCCATGCTGCTGTTCATCGCCTTTCTTCCGTTTGCAGTGATACAGTATTTCGGAATTTTTGAAATACCGGTAGTGGTGGCGATCGCGGCATCATTCCTCTTAATTGAAAAAATGGCAATACACTTACAGGATCCGTTTGAAAACAAACCAACGGATACACCGGTGACGACTATTGCAAGAAATATAGAGCGAAACCTTACACAGATGTTGAGAGACCAGGAAGTTTTGGAAGTGAAGGAGCATAATAAGTTTTATGTGTTGTAGTCCCGGGTTCTGAGACAAAGAAGAACGCTCACCGTTGATGTGGGCGTTCTTTGTTTTTGAAGAGAGGTCGGATGCCTGCAGGTTCCTGGTGAAGCGTTTGAGAGGTTTGATAGTCAGGCAGGGCGCGTTTGCCTGATCAGTTTAGTAATAATGCAGCAGTACGGGAACAGTATGTGCCATTTTTACATATCCATAAAAGATCATGTAGTGAACCTTAATTGCAGTTCTTCATGTTCGCTGTTTGTTCGCTTCTTGTTCGACGTTAGTCCGTCATTAAATGCAGCTCACTAAATGACCAATTATACCCTTAAAAGAGCAAGGTGATCTTTTAACGAAACCAAGAACTGCCATTACGACATTGGACTCTTTCGGAACTTTTACAGTCTGCTATTCAAATGCAGCACCTTCTCTCCAAATTGAACGCATTCCTTTTCTACACGCTGCACGTCCTTTGATTTAATATAGGAACCGATCACATGCGCATCAGCATCAGGAACCGCGGCTTCCATTTTTAAACTGTCTGGTGTTGATAATTGGCGGAACATTCTTTTCATTGCCGACACTCTCACCTGTGGGTCCTGGTGTTCTTCGTCCTTATAATAATAAAGAAGCAGGGTTGGTTGTTTGATCTTTTCAAACAGTGAAGCTTTCATGGTTGTTTCCAGCAACTCCTGGAGTTCCGTTACTGCTTCGATTCTGTATTTGTTGAACCAGTATTTGTTATCGAGGGCAACGGTGTCATGGTAGTCATTGTATTTCCCTTTCACCATTCTCGCGATCTGCAGGCCCCAGTGATTATTGGCGATCCAGGCGAGTTTATCATTGATCTCGATGTTGGGAGAAAGAAGGATCAGTCCTGCGATTTCAGGATATTCCGCAGCCAGCTTCAGCGCGAGTGTTCCGCCGGTTGATGTGCCCATGATGATCACTTTTTTGCCTAGCTGCTTGCCGATGGCGTAAGCTTCTTTTGCGGAATTCCAAAGTCCGTCGGCGGTCATCGTCATTAGTGGTTCCGTTGTATCAATTCCGTGACCATCCAGGCGGGACAGGTACAGGTTGCAGTTAAAGCGTTTTGCAAAGAATTCATGCACGGGATCGCCTTCCTCCTGGCTGGCCGAAAAGCCATGCAGGTATACGACTGAATACTCGGTTACCTGTTTCAGCGAGTCATCGGCCCAAATAATCCGCGCTTCATTATCCGGCTTCAGCTTATGCTGAGCCTCCTCAGCCGCCACAAATTTATCCAGCCCACCCGCAGCCGGCACTTCCGGCAGCTTCGCATCATACACCGGCGGCTTCGGCCTCGGTCCCAAAAAGTAGACCACGATCAACACTAACAGAATGAGTCCGAGCCATTTGATGAATTTCATGGTGATGGTTTTCATAAAACTAATGTAAATATGTGGGGATTAAAGTTTAAGAATGTATTAAGTTGAGAGAAGACCGCTGACCACAGACCGCGGGCGATCCTTTGGAGAAGAATAGTCTTCACTGTATTTCACATTAATATGGAGTCCTTCTCATTCAATAAACGACCGTCTGCGATCTGCGGTTTATGGTCAGCGGTCTTCTCTTCAGAGCCATCTTCAAGTTAATTGTATGTTTCCTCTTGCGCCCTCCACTTAATTAGCGTACCTTTGCACCTTCAAAAAAAAGGGTCCAGCAGGCCCGATGTAATACAATGGAAATCAGAAACATTGCCATCATAGCGCACGTTGACCACGGGAAAACGACGCTGGTAGACAAGATCTTACACGCTACCAAGGTATTCCGGGACAACCAGGAAACCGGGGAATTGATCATGGATAGCAACGATCTTGAGAGAGAACGTGGCATTACCATCTTCAGCAAGAATGCTGCGGTAATTTATAAAGACGTAAAAATCAACGTAATTGATACTCCAGGTCACGCCGACTTCGGTGGTGAGGTGGAGAGGGTATTGAAAATGGCCGATGGTGTGATCCTCCTCGTGGATGCATTTGAAGGACCAATGCCTCAAACCCGCTTCGTACTTCAGAAAGCACTTTCGCTCAACCTGAAGCCGATCGTTGTTATTAATAAGGTAGACAAACCAAACTGCCGCCCGGACGAAGTGCATGACGCAGTGTTCGAACTGTTCTTCAACCTGGATGCGACAGAAGCTCAGCTTGACTTCCCAACTTATTACGGAAGTGGTAAGAATGGCTGGTTCAATGACACACTCACCCAGATCGACAATATCAATCCATTACTGGATGGTATCCTGAAATATGTACCGGCGCCTAAAGTGAACGAAGGTCCGTTGCAATTGCAGATCACTTCACTGGATTACTCTTCTTTCCTCGGCCGTATCGCTGTAGGAAAAGTAGGCCGTGGTTCTATTAAAGAAGGACAGCCGGTTGCTTTGATGCAGGCTGATGGCACTATCAGAAAAACAAGAGTGCGTGAATTGTATGTGTTTGAAGGCATGGGCAAGAAGAAAGTTGCCGAAGTGTTTGCCGGTGACCTTTGCGCAGTCGTTGGTATCGAAGATTTCAATATCGGTGACACTATTGCTGACGCAGAAAACCCCGAAGCATTGCCAGTCATCAGCGTGGATGAGCCAACCATGAACATGCTGTTTTCCGTAAACAACTCACCATTCTTTGGTAAGGACGGAAAATTCGTAACCAGCCGTCACCTCCGTGACCGTCTGGCAAAAGAAACAGAAAAGAACCTTGCATTGCGCGTTCAGGACAGTCCTGATGGTGATAGCCTGATCGTTTATGGTCGTGGTATCCTTCACCTGGGTATCCTGATCGAAACGATGCGCCGCGAAGGATATGAACTGACTGTAGGTCAGCCACAGGTTATCGTAAAAGAGATCGAAGGAAAGAAAAATGAGCCTTACGAAACCCTGGTTGTTGACGTACCACAGGAGTTTGCAAGTAAAGTGATCGACCTGGTTACACGCCGTAAAGGTGAAATGCTGATCATGGAAACAAAAGGTGAAATGCAACACCTGGAGTTTGACATTCCTTCACGTGGTCTGATCGGTCTGCGTACACAAATGCTGACTGCCACAACTGGTGAAGCTGTAATGGCGCACCGCTTCAGCGAATACAAACCATGGAAAGGACCGATCCCCGGTCGTAACAACGGTGTATTGCTGTCAAAGAATACAGAGAAAACAACCGGTTACTCTATCGACAAACTGCAGGATCGCGGAACATTCTTCGTGGATCCGGGTGAAGATGTTTACACCGGCCAGATCATCGCAGAGAACATCAAACCAGGTGATCTTGTAGTAAATGCAACAGAAGGAAAGAAACTCACCAACCACCGCGCGAGCGGTAGCGATGATGCGACACGTATCGCCCCGAAAACGTTGATGACACTGGAAGAATGTATGGAGTATATCCAGCAGGACGAGTGTATCGAGGTTACGCCAAACTTCATCCGTATGCGTAAAGTGATTTTGGATGAGAATGAAAGGTTGAAACAAAGCAAGAAGATGAGCGCTTCAGCGTAAGCATTTTCCTGAATGAAATAAGAAACGGGTTGTATCGAAAGGTGCAACCCGTTTTTTATTGGGCCCCTCTAAGTCTCTCCGCCGCCGCGAAGCGGAGGAGAAAACCTTACGCAAACCTGAAATTTGAGTAACAATTAGCCCTTCAAGGAAGACTTCCAACAGTCTGTAATAAGAAAAATCAAGTCATATTGAACACTAAGATCCCATACGCTTTGACTTTGCTTTTATAATGACTCTTCACAAGTCTCCCCTGGAGGGGGAGATTTAGAGGGGGCTTCCATTCACTCACCCAATCCGCCAATTACTCAAAAACGCTCTCCGGCACCATCAATATTCCTCAATTTCACCGTTGTTTCCCCATTAACCATTGACCTTACCGCGTTTATCACTAATTTGAATCAATAACCCGATTGAAAAAGGCGCGTTTTATACAATTACTGCTTTGGGCGGTGGTATCGGTCATGGTGGCGGATACTGCCCGGGCTCAGCTGCCTGATTATCATCTGCAGCTGTTTGATTATACTTCAGGCATCCAGCCGGGAACCATCTCGTCGGTATCCCGCGATAAAAAAGGCTATCTGTGGGTGTTGTATCGCCGTCAGGTGCAGCGTTTTGATGGCAAACGGACGGTTACTTTCAAACAGGGGCAGACACTGGATAATCTTCTCTGCGATGATAATGGCCGTGTGTGGGTCACTGCTGCACATAAGATCCAGCTTTTTTCAGAGGAGAAAGGTGATTTCCAGCAGATCTATTTTTCTTCTTCAGATTCTTCTATTGTTTCAGGCCCGGTTTTTCAAACCAACGACAAAAATGTCGTTCTTCTTACCAATAAGGGACTCTTTAAGTATGATGCGGAAGGAAAGGTATTCCGGCCGTGGATGAACAGGATGCCCGTACCTACTGCTTTCCCTTTACCACATGCTGTGTTGAATGATGACCTGCTGTTTTATCACAGCGGTAGCTCTATTGTAAGATATGATCTGCATACACTAAAGAGCGATAGTTTGCCCAGCATGAATTTTAGCAGGATCTACAATCTTACGCGTGATAGCATTCTTATAAGCAGCTGGGACAATAACAGCTACTGGCTGAACTTCGAAGCCGGCACGGTTCATCAAATGAGTCCTCCTTCTGATCTTACTGCGGAGGATGGCAGTTCTCTTAGTGTAAGAAGTATTATTGAATTCATGCCTAACCGGTTTCTTATCGCATCGCGGGAAGGGATATATGAGTACAATAATCAGACGAAGAAGTACAGCCATCCGCAGTTCTTTCTTAACGGACGGAAAGTAGGCACACGTGATTACGGCAACTATCTCTATCTCGATAAAAGCGGCTATGCATGGATGGCAACGATCGATGGTGTTGCCAGATTTGCTGTAAAGCATTCTCCCATTGGTCTTACACGCATCCGCCAGTTAAATGATGAACTGCCTGCGGGGATTGACAATATCCGCAAGATAGACGAAGATGATAAAGGAAATCTCTGGCTGGCTACGGGAAATGGATTTGTATCATGGAAAGCTAACAGAAAAGACTGGGAGTTTTTTCTGCCTTCACAACAGGCTACGAACAAACTCAGCCATCCATCAGTGCGCGGACTGATGTTCGATGGCAAAAACATTATCCTTGGTCCAACAGATAAAGGTGTCTGGCTTTTTGATCCAGTGACACATCAGTACCGCCGGCCGGTTTATACGGCAGACAGCTCGAAAAAATTAAGCGAGTCGGATTTCATCGATGAAATAACGAGAATGAACAATGGGGATGGGCTGGTGTTGGGCAAATGGGGGCTTTATCTGATCAAGGCAAAATCATATCGCCTGGAACAATTGAATCTGCCAATGGTGGCAGGCGAGAACTCCAATTTTGCGCAGCAGGGAAGTGATGGCATTATCTGGATCACAACCAACCGCGGTTTGCATTGTCTCGATTCCAATTACAATTATTTGCAAAAGGCTGCGTTCCCCGATGCGATCTCGCAGATCATTACGAGTTCTTTCATGATGCGTAACAACCGCCTGTTATTCTCCTGCGAACAGGGCTTGTATACTGCACGCTATCTTAATGGGAAGATCGTGGTCGGAAAAAAGACAAATGTTTTTGATCATATCAATCTTTATACAATTTACCAGGATCAGCATGATGTGATCTGGGCAAGCTCCCAGAACGGAATTTACCGGTATGATCCTGCTTCATTCAAATTGAATCTGTTTGATTATTCTGATAATGTTCAGGGTTATGGCTTCAATGGCAATAGCTGGTACAGGGATAAAAAAGGCACGCTTTATTTTGGTGGCGTTAACGGCATCAATTACTGGAATCCTGATACATTCAACGCACCGGCGGAGTCGTTCCAGGTGTTTATCAATCAGGCTAACATTGGCAATAAGGATTCGATCCTTTATGTGTTCGATGACCAGGTATCTATTCCGTATGAAGACCGTTCACTTGAAGTGGATTTTGCCGTAGCGTATTTCAACAATCCTGAAAAAGTAACTTACCGTTATCAGCTTGATGGCTTTGATAATGGCTGGAAATATCTTGGCAACAACAATGTTGTCCGGTTCACCTCACTTCCTCCGGGAAAATATAGTTTGAAGGTACAGGCGAGCCTGAACAGTGTTGATTGGGTTGATGCGAACAACATGTTTTCATTCGAGATCAAATCTCCCTATTGGATGGCCTGGTGGTTTATCAGTTTGCTTGTACTGGCTGCGGGAAGTATCATCTGGATGATCGTTCGCAACAGGAATAAAAAGATACAGGAGCAGCAGGAAGAACTCGAAGCGGAACAGGCGATCAATTATTTTGCGGCAAGCATTTATGAAACGAACTCTGTAAAGTCGATCTTATGGGATGTGGCCAAGAACTGTATCGGCCGGTTGCATTTTGAAGATTGCGTGATCTATTTGCTGGATCATGAGCGAAAAGTATTGATCCAGCGGGCGGCGCACGGTCCGAAAAGTCCGGCATCTTACGAGATCAAAGAGCCAATGGAAATTCCGCTTGGAAAGGGCATCACCGGTGCGGTAGCTGCAAGCGGCAAGGCTGAACTGATACACGACACAACAAAGGATCCACGGTATATTATAGATGATGAAATGCGATATTCGGAGATCGCAGTTCCGATCACCTCAAACGGACGCGTATTGGGTGTTATTGATTGTGAGCACTCAAAAAAAGGGTTCTTTACTCAAAAGCATTTGTCCATTCTCACCACAATTGCGTCCTTGTGTGCAAATAAGATAGTAAAAGCAAAGGCGGAAGCAGAAAGAGCGAAAGCGGAGGCGATATTAATGGATACGCAGAAAAAAATGGCCGACGTGGAAATGCAGGCGTTAAGGGCGCAGATGAACCCACATTTCATCTTTAATTGTCTCAATTCCATCAACCGGTATATTGTCAAAAGCGATCAGGCAACCGCTTCTTTATACCTGACAAGATTTGCCAAACTGATCAGGTTGATCCTGGATAATTCAAACAGCAAATCTGTTACGCTTTCCAATGAGCTTGAAGCACTGAGACTGTATATTGAAATGGAAAGCATACGTTTTGAAAAGAAGTTCTCCTACAAGATCATACTGGGTGAAGGCGTACAGCCGGACAGCGTGTATGTGCCGCCGCTGATCATTCAGCCTTATGTAGAGAATGCGATCTGGCACGGACTACTTCATAAAGAAACAGCCGGACATCTGGCAATATATATAAGCAGAAATGAAAAATGCCTGATCGAATGTACCATAGAAGATAATGGCGTTGGAAGGGCAAAGGCAAAGGAATTGAGAAGCAAATCTGCCTCAACAAAAAAATCACTGGGCATGAAACTGACAGAAGACAGGCTCGCATTGCTCAACAAACAATTTCAGGCAGAGTCGTCCGTAGAGGTTCTTGACCTCGTTGCAAGCGACGGAGAATCTGCAGGCACAAAAGTTATCATTAAAATACCGATAGACGGATAAAACTGGTTAGTATGATCAAATGTATTCTTGTTGACGACGAAAAAAATGCGCTGGAAATGATGGAGTGGCTGCTGAAGACCTACTGCCCGCAGGTAGAGATAGTTGCCATGTGCGGCTCGGCAGAAGAAGGTATTGCAGCGATCAACGCCAACAAACCAGACGTTGTGTTTCTCGATATCGAAATGCCGAAAATGAACGGCTTTGATATGCTGGAACAGTTTGATAAACTGTTTTTTGACGTGGTATTCTGTACGGCCTATGATCAGTTTGCCATCAAAGCATTCAGGTATGCAGCCCTCAACTACCTGCTGAAACCTGTAGATCCGGACGATCTGAAGGATACAATTGAACGCATCGAAGAGAAAAGAAATATTCCAACCCGTGAGCAATTTGATCTCTTATTGCAGAACATACATCAACCAGTAAAAACCACACCACAACGCATTGCACTGACCACCGGCGATGGACTGGTGTTTGTATCTACCCAGGACATCGTTTATTGTGAAGCAGAAAGCAACTATACGCATGTTGTTTTATCAGGGGGGAAAAAGATACTTGTGTCAAAAGTGCTGAAAGAAATTGATGAAGCATTAAGCGGCCCGGACTTCTATCGTGTACATAGCTCATACCTGATAAACATAAACCGGATCAAGAAATTTATCCGTGGAGATGGCGGTTATATTGTAATGGATAATGATGCCCCGATCAATATTTCAAGAAACCGCCGCCAGGAATTTATGGAACTTTTTTCAAGATTCTGATGCAGGAAGTCTTATGCCCTTCATAAATCTGAGTAACGATTAACGTTTAGTGAAAGATGAATGGTTTGAGCCGTTCATGCAAACTTCCCTGTGTTATTGACTTTCCAGGTGGGAGATCCGTGCTGATCTGCAGGAGGGGTTCGGGCGGTAAGCCGGATCCGGCTCAACCTTCAGCATTTACATCGTTATCTTTTTATCGGTATCTGGCTTGTCTTCTTTACTGCAGCGCATACAAACACTACTACAGCTTACCAGCGCAATAAGACCGGAATCTGCAGTTAAATGTCTTCTTCTTTTCATTTCGGTTTTCTTTTGTTTGAAGCACGCTTCTGTTGACTGCATCAAATATAATACTGGTGACGTACTCAAAAAATCACCCGGTATACTCAATGCAGATTATTAGCAGCAGTAAGCATTTATACTTTTGCGCCAGCAAATGAAAATCATTAAACCTTAACAATGAAACTGATCAGATTTTTCACAGCAGCATTGATCATGGCAGCGACATTCACTGCGTGTTCAAAAGATAAGAACGATGTGCCTGAATCGCCAAAGACAGTTGATATTACCGGAACCTATGAAGGCAAGATCGGAACAAGTGCGGCGTTGCCAACAGGACATTTTGCATTACAGGTGAAACAGGATGGAAAGATTGACCGTGTCAGTGCCGATAAATCAATATCCGGTACAGGTACCTGGACGATGAATGGCGCATCTTTCAAAGCTGAGTATACCGCAACAAACGGCGTAAAAGTAAAAATAGCAGCAACGTTTGATAAGTTCTCCGGCAAGCTGACCGGTGGTAAATGGGAGAATGATGCAAACAATGATGGAACATGGTACGCAAGCAAAAAAGATAACTAAGGACGGTTTTTTATAACAGTAAGTTTGGTGCAAAAGCGGTTTAGCAGGCCGCTTTTCTTTTTTATTCGATCTGCCTTGAAACGTTTCACAGGTTTGATAGGTTAGGCAGGCTGCGTTTGTCTGACCGGTTTGATAAGGCTGATCTATACAGATCCTGGAAAGGGCAAGTAAGAGCGACAACGGATGTTCAACTTCTATCCGGATACAACGGAAACCTCGGAACCATTGTCTTTTCCAAAAAATGGCGGTGGTAATGAATGGCCGCTGTGGCAGCACAGCAGAACAGTTTCTACTTGAACCGAGGCAAAGCAGGAGGGTGACGTTGTTAGGTACGCACAGCCTGGGTGTACTGGATTATGCAAACGTGCGTGACAAGAGCTTTTGTGGTTAGTTATCCGTCAACCCGGCCCCGCAGAATCGATATTGGCCAGGGTATAGATAATGTGGGTATCAAGCCGGATGTGACGGTTGATTTTCAGCAGGAAAATTGGTTGCAGGAATTGGTGCGGAAGATAAAGGAGTAAGTTGGGGAATGCTTAATCTGGTAGGCTTTGTAGAAGGATTGAGGGGTTTGAGAGGTTCAGACAGCGGGCAATATTACATTTTAGAACTATATCATTATGGGTTTGATAAAGGCGTGAGACTTTCCATCCTGTTCATTATTTTTGCAGTGAAATTCAACAAATGAAAAAGAGGTTTAAGGTTTACTGGCTGATAGCGTTTGTTTCTATCCTTCTTCCTTTTGCAGCAGCTGCACAATGTTCGATCTGTACAAAAACAGCTCAGCAATTGGGTGAAAAGCCGGCACAGGGACTGAACACGGGCATCCTGTACCTGGCATTCACTCCACTTCTTCTTGTTGGATACATCAGCTATAAGTGGTGGCAGAATAACAAGCAATAGTTTAACGTCTTTATCATCCTCCTTTTATTCTGCCGGCAGGATGATCAGTATCATTATGCAAACCTATCCTATCGTTTCGGGCATTTCTATTATTATTCCTAATTATAATGGGCGGCTTTTATTACAGGAAATATTACCCTGCGCCCTGAAGGCAGCGGAAAATGCCGGTGTTCCTTATGAGATCATTGTGTGTGATGATTCTTCTACTGACGATTCGGTTTATTTTCTGCGTCAGCAATATCCCGGCATAAAGGTGTTCAGTAATGATCTGAACCGGGGATTTTCTCCTACGATCAATACCGGCATTTTCAATGCCAGTTACTCGCATGTGCTGTTATTGAACAGTGATATGAAACTTTGCGATACTTATTTCAACAGTCTTTTCAGGTATTTTGAAAGGCCGGATACATTTGGTGTAATGGGCAGGATCGTTGGGTGGGACAATGACAAGGTGCTCGATGGTGGCAAAGTTCCTGCATTTCACGGAGTCAAAATTAAAACCTCAATAAACTATCTTCCTGTAGAAAAATCCGGGAGTGCATGGTTATACAGTATGTATTTGTCGGGTGCTAATGCTTTTGTAGATAAACAAAAGATCATTGAGCTTGGTGGTTTCGATGAATTGTTTGCTCCGTTTTACGTAGAAGATTACGAGCTCAGTCTTCGGGCCTGGCGCATGGGGTGGAAATGTTATTATGATGATAATGCCGTTTGCCGTCATAAACATGCTGCATCTATCAAGGCAAGTAACAGCAAGGAGCGGATCAAAGTGCTTCATTACAGAAATAAGATGTATCTCCATGCGATACATCTTTCTCAGCCGCAAAGGTTTCTTTGGTTTGTGCAGTTATTCATGGAGAGTGTGATGTACCTGCTTATCTTCCGCATGCGTTGGTTCAAATCACTGAACCTGTTCATACGAAATTACAGCGGCGTGGTCGAAAGCCGTAAACGGTTGAACAGTGTTGCGAAAGGAAAACATCTCAGGTCTGTAAATGAAGTGGCGGATCTTGTGAACGCCACGATCAGGAGCACGACGGTTACAAGGTTTTAGATTTCTGGGGAAGGGAGAGGTTTGAGAGGTTTCATAGGTCAGGCAGGCTGTGTTTGCCTGATAATAATGCAGAAGCACGGATGGCTGCTGCAGGCTGTGCAGATCGGTTCATAATGCCCGCAATAAACCGCCCTCTGGCTGACTGCCTAACCTATGAAACTTCTCAAACCTTTCACCAGAAACCAGCCCGGGATCCGGTTCCGGCGGGTGTGACCGTAAGATGCTTATTCTTCTCTGACAGTTTTCCTGAATAGCTGCTTATGTGAGCGCCGGCTGAACAGCAGTTTTATGCTTTCTATCCATTTAACAAAAAAGAATAATGGTCCGTTTGAGATCCTGTTTTCAGCAGAAGATCTGTGAAGTATGAATTTTGTACTGGGCGTTTGTATGAACCGGTTACGCAGTTTATATCCATATGCGTCCAGAAAAGCTTGTTTATTTTTTTTCATTTCCGCAAGGTTGCCGAGGCTTAGATGTTTTACCATAAATGGGATAACATAGCAGGAATAGCCCAGGTAATCAGCAAGCAGGCAGAGATCGGCGGCGTAAAAATGATACCCTTTCAGATCAGAAGAGACCACAATATTTGCGGAACGTCTGACCAGGAGAAAGTTTTCATCAAGCGAATATACTCTTGCGGGAAGATTGCTGTATGTAACGATCCGGCCATTATTGTTAATATAACAAACATCCCTGTGGTAACCCATTGCACCGGCGTTGCCGCAGGCTGCCCACTGCGGGTCCTGCTGTGTAAGATCCGATAGTATCCGCTGAAGCGCGGGGCGCGGATCAATACACCTGACATCCTGGTGAACAATAATAATGTATTCTCCTTTTGCCTGGCGAAGGAACCGGTTTATTGCAGTATATGCGTCAAACCTGTTTTCCTTTGTGTTATCTGCAATCAGGTATTCACATTCTTCGCTGAAACCACAATGCTCAAAGCTTTGTTTCATTTGCGTGTATTCCTCTTCGTCCGTTACGAGCGTACAGATGGAATACTGCAGGGACGCAGTGTCCTGTGCGGAGATATGCGTGCGGGGTAATGACATAGGCGAGGCGGGTTTGTAGGCGACTGGGATCTGAAATGATTTCAGCAATTCGGTCATTGCCGGAGTTTCTGAGTCCGTGGGTTCCCATCACTTCTGTTTTTCCTGAATATATTGATCAACACCCTGCGGAGCCCAGACAATTTTTTTTTCTATTGTTTCTGTCACAAGGTGTTTATTGTGGGCTTCCATTTCACGGTTAGCTTCTTTATGGAAAAGATGATAGCAGATGGCGCCTAATTTCAGGAAACGTTTTTGTATACCGGCATTGATAAGCCGGATGGCAATTTCTGTGTCTTCCAGGCCCCAGCCGGTGAAGCTTTCGCTGTATCCGTTGATTGCCAACAGGTCTTTTCTCCAGAATGCCATATTGCATCCTTTCACATAATATTTGTTCCGTCCCTTGGTTTTATACCGGTGCGCAAGAAAATGATGTAACAGTGGGATACGTCTGCCGTTGAAATAGTTTTTACCCTGTGTTCGTGACGTGAATCCGGGCTGCTTTTGCTGGAAGACCACTTCTGTTACAGCTTTAGGCAACAGCATACGGCTGCCCGTGGCGAAACAACCGGTCTTGCGGAATGAGAGATGGTCCTTTATAAAATGCCGGTGAAGAATAAGATCTCCGTCAATTTGTATAATATACCTTCCTGAAGCGGCGGCAATAGCTTTGTTTCTGATCCTGGCCAACTGAAAACCTTCATCCTGTTGCCAAATGTGTTTGACCGGGATCTTTGTATTTGCGGCAAATTGCGCGATCGCGTCTGCTGTTTCCTTTCCTGATCCGTCGTCTGCGATAACGATCTCATCCGGCAGTACCGATTGTGAGGTCACACTGTTCAGGCACAGGATCAACGCCGCCGGCCAGTTGTAAGTTGAAATAAGCAATGAACAGATCATAAACCACACAGTTTCTGCAAATATGATAAAAAATCGCTGCTTCCCGGCATTTGGTTCAATTAGTTGAGAGCTCCTTACTTTGTTTTAAATGAGAAAAAAAAACAATGGCTTTGTGCTTTGAAAAGAATATCGTTTTACGATAGCGGAATGCAAACAGGAACAATGGCAGACTGAACTTCTTTTGCAGGGAGTTCTCCATTAAGCTTCCCAGCTTCCGGAAAAAAGAAGCATCGCCGGCGCTGATCTCTTTGAGCTGTGCAAACTTTTTCAGATGGGTAGTGATCATCCTGTGGATCTTTTGATGATATGCTTTTCTTGAATCTCCGGGATTACGGATAGAAATATTATTTCCATGCACCCGTTGAAATACCAGGATCTCATTGACCAATCCTACTCCGCCATTGCATGCGGCAACAACACCGGACCACCAGTCATACATAAGCTCTTCGGGAAATGGCGTAATGAGTTTCAGGAAGCTTTTTTCGATGATCATGGCATGCCCGCTGATCGTATTCATCACGCCGAGCCTGCGGACCTTATTGCCTTCGAAGCGGCGGTAATTTCTTTGTGATACCGGGTTTGCGGGAATACTATCGCCACTAAAGCGCACGGAGTCACAATACATCAAGGGGCAACCGGGTTTCCACCCTTCGATCATCCGCTGTATTTTTCCTGTATGCCAGATATCATCCTGATCTGAAAAAGCGATATAGGAGCCATTGCAAAGGGCGCAGGCCTGTTCAAAATTTTTGGTGAAGCCGAGATTCTGCTTATTGCGGAAGAGGCGAATGCGCTGATCACGCAAGGCGTACCCTTGCAGAATGGAAAAGGTTTCATCAGCAGAAGCATCGTCGCAAATAATGATCTCAAGGTCGTTATAGGTCTGGCTGCAGATCGAGTCCAGCTGGGGGCGGATAAAGCGGCTCCCGTTATAAGTGCACATCACTATGCTGACCAGTTTCTCATTATTTTCCATGTTCTTCAGCGCTTGATTTGTTTACAAACTGAAACAGGTTAAAGCGTCCGTTTTCCAATTCATGTTGTATTTGCTGTGTGAGTATTACCGGATCGAGATCGCGCATACGCATGCGTTGAATGATCTGCCAGGCCCTGTGAGCAAACAGGCTTGCTTTTCGTTGTATGTTTACTGAAGTATGTCTTTTTCCAATTGCGTCTACCAGTGCATCGATGCCTTCACGTTTTAGGGCGACCGTTTTTAGTACAGGCACTTCCTGTTGCTTATTGAAAGATGGTGCGAGCATTAAACGAAGGTTCTTTACAAAGTGACCCGCATCAGGGCGGTCAGCCTTATTCACCACGAAAATATCGGCGATTTCCATCAAACCCGCTTTCATGGTTTGGATCTCATCACCCGCTTCGGGCACCAGTACAACAACAGTGGTATCTGCGAGTCCGGAAATCTCCACTTCACTCTGACCGATGCCAACTGTTTCGATGATGATATGATCAAACCCGGCAGCTTTCAATACGTATGTGATCTCGATGATCATAGGGTGAAGGCCGCCCATGCTGCCGCGGCTGGCCAGTGAGCGGATATATACGGATGGATTGGTGTACCATTCGCTCATCCGGATCCTGTCGCCTAAAACAGCGCCAAGATGAAATGGCGATGAGGGATCCACACAAAGCACCGCGATTCTCTTGCCTGCATTCACCATCTCACCGATCAGCGCATCTACCAGGGTGCTTTTGCCGGCGCCCGGAGGGCCGGTGATACCAATAATGTCCGTCTTGCTTTCCGGTAGTTTTTCCAAAAATGCAGCATAACCAGCATAGGTATTTTCAACCAGCGAAATAGTTCTCGCCAATGCCCTTATATCTCCCTGCTGTATTTGTATTAACAACTCCTGCCACATGAAAAACTTGTTGTAGGTTTACAAATGTATGAGGATTCTTGTACAGAATGAGTGGCGCATCAAAGCCATTTTTATCACGATCGTATGCATGACCGGAAGCTTGTTTATTTCCCGGATATTATTGTCTGTTTCCCTCATGTTCTTTATTGCCATTGCCGTTATTCATACAGGATTTCCGGGACAGGTCCGGAAATTTCTGCAGACGCCTTTACTGGCCGGGCTCTCCCTTTTATTTTTTATTCCGTTTGTATCCGGCCTTTGGTGTACTGATACAAGCGAATGGCTGGATGTGGTGATCAGAAAACTCCCCTTCCTTTTACTACCTCTTGCATTCGCGGGAGACTGGCAGTTAAAGGAAAAAGACTGGCGGCTGATCAGCTATTGTTTTATCGTTTTCACTTTGCTGGCATGTTGCCAGAGCCTCGTGATGTATCTGCGTGAGGCCGGTTCGATCAATGAAAGCTATCTGCGTGCAAAAACGATACCTGTTCCACCGGATGGTGATCACGTAAGATTCAGCTGGCTTGTTTGGATTGCAATAATGATTTCGGTGCTGCTGAGTGAAACTGTAGCCGGACCGAAAAGATGGTGGCTGATCGCTGCTGCGATCTTCCTGGCGGCTTACCTGCATATATTATCTGCAAGAACAGGGCTTGCAATGCTGTATCTCTCTGCGGCCTGTTACGCATTGTTTAAAGCAAAGCGCAGGCCCCGTCAATCAGTCATCGTCATCCTTTCATTGATCGTTATATTGGTGACCGGATGGTTTTGTTTCCCCACATTCAGCAACAGGATAAGATATACGCTGTATGATCTTTCTTTTGTAAAAAAGAATGAATACAGATCCGGGACAAGCGATGGCAATCGTGTAGCTTCATTCAGGGCCGGCCAGGCATTGATAGAGCAGCATCCGCTGCTTGGCGTTGGAGCGGGAGATGTCTGGAATGAAGTGAGTGACTGGTATGATAAGAATGTGATCGGTTTAAAAGAATCTGATAAACTTTATCCAAGCAATGAATGGTTAATGTATGGTTGCATGGCGGGTCTGCCGGGAGTGCTCCTTTTTACAGGGATTATTTTTTTGCCATTATATATAAAAAAGATAAAGCATCGTTTTTTCCGGACTGTGTTTCATGTAACGGCAATTGCCGGTTTTCTGGTTGAGACAAGTCTTGAAATGCAATATGGTATTTTTATTTATACCTTTTTCGGCCTGTGGTGGTGGAAATGGCATTGTTTTGAAAATGATAAAATGCCGGTGATCCAGCCAGGCATTGAAGCCGGTATGCCCGAAAGAAGATAAATTTGAACTATGACTAATTTCATTCCGATATTTCCTCTTGGAATTGTGGTGTATCCGGGCGAACAGCTGAACCTGCATATTTTTGAACCACGCTATAAACAACTGATCAATGAATGTCATCAGCAAAAGAAGCCTTTTGGCATTCCCACGGTGATTGAAAGCAAGCTGCAGGACATGGGGTCGCTTGTAGAGATCGAAGAAGTTTCTAAAACATATGATAACGGGGAAATGGATATCCGCACAAAAGGAGTTCGCGTGTTCCGCATACTGGAAGTGATCAGGGATATTCCGGATAAATTATATAGCGGAGCGATCGTCAACTATCCTGACAACCGTGAACAGGGTAATATTGAACAAATGCGTAAAGTGATGGCGGGCATCCGGGAGCTGCACCAGGTATTGAAAGTGACAAAGGACTTTAAAAAGACGGATGTAGAGATCAATGCGTATGATGTTGCACATCACGTGGGATTATCAATTGAAGAAGAATATGAGCTGCTGGGTTTGATGGATGAAAGACAGCGGCAGGAATACCTGAAACGCCATCTTGCAAAGACTTTACCGACGGTGTCGGGAATGGAGTTGTTGAAAGAGAAGATAAAATTGAATGGGCATTTTAAGAATTTGAGTGGGTTTGAATTGTAGGTGTTCCGGCGCGTTCCGGTGCGTGGGGACACACACCGGGGCGGATGGTTTGAATTGTAGGTGTTCCGGTGCGTTCCGGTGCGTGGGGACACACACCGGGGCGGATACGTGGGGACACGCACCGGGGCGCACCGGGGCGGCATCATAACCGGCGAAAGACTATCTTGCAGCCCATGGTTACTTTTTGCTTTGATTTTGGCAACACAAGAAGGAAGCTTGGTGTATTTACCAATGAGGTGATTGAAAAGGTGATTGTGTTGGCCGATGATTCGCTGGAAACGATGCGGGAGCTGATAGAGAAGTATCGGCCGGAACGTTCCATTCTTTCTTCTGTGATCGATCATGATCCGGCGCTGGAAGAGTTTTTGGCGAAACATACGCAGTATCACCGGTTGAGTCATTTGACCAAACTGTCTTTTACCACATTGGTAGGGAAGCCTGAGACGATCGGGGCAGACCGGCTGGCGCTGCTGGCGGCGGCGGTCAGATTTTATCCAAAAAAGAATAATCTGATCATTGCATTGGGGACCTGCATCACCTATAATTTCATAGACAAGTATCACCGGTTTGCCGGAGGTGGCATTTCGCCGGGTATGGAAATGCGCTTGAAAGCGCTGAATCATTACACAGCGAAACTTCCGATCGTTGAAGCAGACAGCAATGTGCCACTGATCGGATATGATACTGCAACGAACATCCTCAGCGGAGTGGTCCTCGGAATGGTCTACGAAATCGACGGATTTATAGACGAATACGCTAAAAAATTCGACAACTTTAACGTGGTCTTAACCGGGGGTGATATGGTACATTTGGGTTCGCACCTTAAAAACAAGATATTTGCAGACCCTGAATTAATATTTAAAGGTCTTTATGCCATTAGCGAACTCAATAACCCCTAAGAGGATCAACAAGTTAGGAGTTTTTCGTTTTTCATTAAGCGTTCTACTGACAACTGCTTTACTGCCTGCTTTTTCGCAGGACAACTCCCCCTATTCACGATATGGCCTCGGAGATTTGGTCCCCGGAACAAATGCTAACTCACGGGGCATGGGAGGAATTGCGGCAGGCATAACGGATCTTCCGGCTCCATTTACGATCAATTATAGCAACCCTGCCTCCTACTCTTTTTTCCAGGCGAGCAGGGAATTGAAATCAAAAAAACTGGCTGCCGGCCGCGCGATCCTTGACGTGGGGATCAATCTTGATAACCGCACACTGGTCGAGCCAAACAATACAGAGAAATTTGGAACAAGCAACCTGCTTTTCTCACACATCCAGATCGGCGTTCCGCTTCGCAGGAACTGGGGCCTTTCTTTCGGCATCCGCCCTGTTTCCAGAATAAGCTATAAGATCATCAGTACTCAAAGATTGATCAACCCGAATACCGGACAGTCCATCGATACAGCCGGTACACTCAATGAAGGCACTGGTGGTTCCTATCTGCCTAACATTGGCACGGGCTTCAGGTTTGATTTTGGTAATGACTCGATCGTTGGGAAAAAACATACTCTCGCCTTTGGTTTTGGTGCAGGATATTTATTCGGATCAAAAGATATTGCTACCCGCAGATTTTTTCTGAACGATACCGTTTCTTATAATGCAGGAAACTACCAGTCGCAACTAAGCTATGGCAATATCATCTTCAACGGCGGTCTTCAATATATAAGAAGATTCAATCGTGATTATGAGTTAACAATTGGAGGATATGGAAATCTCAAACGTACACTGAATGGTTCTCAGGATGTGATCCGCGAAACATATTTCTATGATGAATCGCAGGGGAATGTTCGTATCGACAGTGTATCTGATGAAAAGGATGTAAAAGGAAAGATCATTTATCCTTCATCATTTACGGTAGGTTTTGTGTTGCACCGCAATCTTAATATGGAAGAGAAAGCAGCGGATTGGCTGGTTGGTGTTGACTTTGTGCGGAATAACTGGGATCAGTACCGTGTGTATGGTTCAGCGGACCCAACCGTAAAATCCAACTGGCAGATCCGTGTCGGAGGTCAGCTGAGACCATTGCCAAGACAAAATTATTTCAGCAATATAGCATACCGCGCAGGTTTCTTCCTTGGGCCGGATTATGTGCAGGTGGATAACAGAAAGCTGAATACATGGGGTGCAACACTGGGTTTTGGTTTGCCGCTGGTGAACTACAGCCGTACAACTGCGCCAAATCAGTTCACGGTCATCAACCTCGCATTTGAATACAGCAGAAGAGGAAATAATGAAAGTCTTCTTAAAGAAAATCTGTTCCGTATTTCTGCAGGTCTTTCATTGAGTGATCTTTGGTTTATTAAGAGAAAATATGATTAATTCTCTGATCAGGCCGATCCATACATATTTCTACGCAGCAGCTTTGTGTATAAGCTGCTGTTTTGTTTTGGGATGCGGGAATGATGAAAAGCAGATACACGAACTGACGAAAGAAGTTTTCCTGACTGAAGAAGCAAAGACCATCGAAAGCTTTATCAGCCAGGAGGGAAAGGTAAAAGCGAGACTGACCGCACCGGTAATGTACAGGGCATCTAAAGACACGCAATACGTGGAGTTTCCTAAAAGCCTGCATGTTGATTTTTATAATGACAGTACGATAATAGAAACGCGGCTGGATGCCAGGTACGGGAAATATTATGAGACGTATAATAAGGTTTATCTCCGGGACAGCGTTGTGGTGATCACGGTAAAAGGCGATACATTAAAAAGTCCGGACCTCTGGTGGGATCAGAATAAAGGCATTTTTTACACGGATAAATATGCGGAATACCGTTCAAAAGATCAGCAGGTGCAGGGACATAAAGGACTGGAAGCAACGCAGGATCTGAAGACGGTTACTTTTAAGGAGCCGACCGCGGTGCTGGATGTGAAAAGTAGTGGGTTGTAGGGGGAGAGAGGTTTGAACGGTTTCAGAGGTTTGGTGATTCGGGAAGATTGCAGAAATGATTTTATTGGCAGATATGGGCAAAAATTAACCCCGGATCACCCGGGGTTAATTTTTTACGGCCTAACCAGTTGTTTTCCATTCGCAGTAGTAGTTGGTCAGGTGGTTTTTCAGGATGGGCAGCCTGGGCTAAAGCTTCAGCTGCCGGAAGGATTATATTGGATCAAACGGGACGCGGTTTTATGGCGCCGGCCTGTCTGTTGCACCGGAGCTATATCAAATATAGAAGCTGTTTGGTATAGCTGCCAGAGTGGTTATGACCATTTAAATTTCTTCCGGAAATACGACTGCCGGCGTGTATCTACCAGGGAAATCGCTCTGCTGAAAAGCTTTTCTTATCTTCAGTCAATAAAAAAAATTGCTATGTCGTTGAAGAACAAAACAATCCTCATAACAGGTGCAACACGCGGTATTGGAAAAGCCATGGCACTGCGTTTTGCGGCTGACGGAGCTAATATCGTGATTGCTGCAAAATCGGTAGAAGAGAACACTAAACTCGGCGGTACCATTTTCACGGCAGCGGCCGAGGTGGAAGCCGCAGGCGGCAAAGCTCTCGCGGTTCAATGTGATATCCGCTTTGAAGACCAGGTGCAGAATGTGGTCGATAAAACGATAGAAAAATTTGGCGGGATTGATATCCTGATCAATAATGCTTCTGCTATTTCATTGACACCAACAGAACAAACCGAATCCAAAAGATTTGATCTGATCTACTCGATCAATGTGAGAGGAACATTCTTTGTTACAAAAGCATGTATTCCGCATTTGAAAAAATCATCTCATGCGCATATCCTTACATTATCGCCGCCTGTCAACATAAAACCAAAATGGCTTGCAGGGCATATCGCTTACACCATGACGAAGTATAACATGAGCCTGATGGCGATGGGTTGGGCGGAAGAATTAAAGAGCGCCAATATTGGTTCGAACGCATTGTGGCCAAAAACAACGATCGATACCGCCGCTGTAAGAAACCTGTTAGGTGGAGAAATGCTGGCGAATATGAGCCGAACACCGGAAGTATTAGCCGATGCTGCTTATATCATTCTCAATAAATCTCCCAGGGAATGCACGGGCAATTGTTTTATTGATGAAGATGTTTTTGCAGCGGAAGGCATTACTGACCTGGAGAAATATTCCGTTGTACCCGGAGGGAAGTTGTACAGGGATTTGTTTGTGGATTGATATGTTTAAAAGAGAAGCTCTTTAATAGCAGTTCGATGGCTGATGACTGTTAGATATCTTATTAAAGCAAAACGAAACCTTCTGAATGTGGAAGGTTTCGTTTTAATAAGATATCTAACTGCGGAGCCCGGCCAACAGCCATCTTTTTACTTTTGGCTTTCTTCCGCCTCTTTAACGCCTTCTGTTTTTTCCGGTCTCATCTGCGGGAAGAATAAGACATCCTGGATAGAAGTTTGATTTGTCAACAGCATGCAAAGGCGGTCAATACCGAATCCGATGCCTGATGTTGGCGGCATGCCGTATTCCAATGCACGCAGGAAATCGTTGTCGATGAACATTGCTTCACTATCTCCTCTTTCGAGCAGTTTCAGTTGTTCTTCGAAACGTTCCCGCTGATCGATCGGGTCATTCAGTTCTGTATAGGCATTTGCGATTTCTTTACCGTTTACCATCAGCTCAAATCTTTCCACGAGACCTTGCTTATCGCGATGTTTTTTGGTGAGCGGGCTCATTTCAACCGGGTAATCGATGATGAAGGTTGGCTGTATGTAATGCGCTTCGCATTTGTTGCCAAAGATCTCATCGATCAGCTTGCCTTTGCCCATGGTGTTATCAACCGGGATATGCAATTCGCGACAAACTGAGCGCAGTTGTTCTTCGCTCATGCGGCTTACATCAAAGCCGGTATGTTCTTTAATAGCATCATAAATGCTGATCCGTTTGTATGGTGCTTTGAAAGAAATTGTTTTATTTCCAACGGGCACATCGGTGGAGCCGGATACATCAACTGCTGCTTTTTCCAGCAGTTGTTCCGTGGTTTCCATCATCCATAAATAATCCTTATACGCCACGTAAAATTCAAGCACGGTGAATTCAGGATTGTGTGTGCGGTCCATTCCTTCATTGCGGAAGTTGCGGCTGAATTCATATACCCAATCAAATCCGCCAACGATCAGGCGTTTCAGGTAAAGCTCATTTGCAATACGCAGGTAGAAAGGAATGTCCAGTGCATTATGGTGTGTAATGAACGGGCGTGCGGCTGCTCCTCCAGGGATGGACTGCAATACCGGTGTATCTACTTCAAGAGCATTGTTGCTGTTCAAAAACTCGCGGATAGAGTTGATCAGTTTTGTTCTTTTGACAAAAGTTTCTTTTACTGCCGGGTTGATGATCAGGTCTGCATAACGCTGCCTGTAGCGGAATTCAGGATCTGTCACGGCATCAAAGGTCTGACCATCTGCTTCTTTTACGATTGGAAGCGGGCGCAGAGACTTGCTGAGAAGGGTCAGTTCTTTTACGTGTACGGAGGTCTCGCCGGTTTTAGTAATAAATGCATAGCCGCGGATGCCGATGATGTCGCCGATGTCGATCAGTTTTTTCCAAACGATATCGTACAGGCTTTTGTCTTCTCCGGGGCAGATATCATCGCGGCGGATATAAAGCTGGATCTTTCCCACGCCGTCCTGGATCACGCAGAAATTTGCCTTTCCCATATCGCGGACACTCATGATGCGGCCAGCGATACAAACGTCCTGGAATTGCTCCTTCGTCTCTTCCTTATAGGTTTCCTTTATATAAACAGAGTTGCTGTTAACGGGGTATAATGGGGCCGGATAGGGCTCAATGCCCATCATAATAAGCTCGGCCAGTTTCTCCCTGCGGAGTTGTTCCTGTTCGGACAAGTGTTGAGTGCTCATATTACGAAAATTGAGCGCAAAGGTAACGGGGATTTATTGGATTCCGGGGATTAGGGGATGAGTTTCGGGAGATGGAGGTGATTCTGAAGGGAAAGGTGTTTGCTTTTCGTGTTGGTTTACGGGGTCCTGAGAGCGGGAAGGGATTTTAGAGATCGGAAGGGGCTCTTCTGCTGTTAGAAACCGGTTAATTTTTTTGAAGAATTGGTCCCTAAAACCCGCAAAAATCGTTGCCGGACATCCTGGTTTCAGGATCTGAGGTTTACAGATACCTGTTCATCTATCAAAACGATTAAAATCTTCCTGATTCAAAAAAGCGAATAAATCCCCGTTGATGCAGCGGATTTCATTAAAGTATCGTCAAATCACCGGCTGACTATTGGATATTAAAGGTTTGCCGGTTAACTTGGAGCCCTGTTCATACTAAAAAGACGGTTGCTCCGTTTGGGTGGCAGACCAATCCTATTACAAAACAAATAAAGATCTGATGAAAACCTATCTCTTTGCGCTTCTTTTTGGCGCTGCCGTGTTACCGGCTACTGCTGATGCTCAAATCAAGCTTCCTAAAATCTTAAGTAAAGGCGGATCATCTTCCGGCGTATCTGAAGATGAAGCGGGCCAGGGTATTAAAGAAGCCCTGACGCAGGGTGTGGCCAATGCGGTATTGAATCTGAATAAGACAGATGGTTTCTTTGGCAGCGAGGTGTATAAAATGTTCCTTCCTCCCGATGCACAGAAAATCGAAAAAACATTACGCTCTGCCGGTATGGGCGCACAGGTAGACAAGGCGGTGCTGGCAATTAACCGCGGCGCTGAAGATGCTGTAGCTTTTGCAAAACCAATCTTCGTGGACGCGATCAAGGAAATGACTTTGACGGATGCGCTAAAGCTCCTTACCGGTCCCAAAGATGGCGCTACCCAATATTTCAAGGAAAAGACGACAAATAAACTGGTGGATGCGTTCAAACCATCCGTTCAAACTTCACTTGACAAAGTAGAAGCAACCAAATATTACACTGATATCGTTACAACATATAATAAACTGCCGACAACATTCAACAAGATCAACCCTGATCTGACATCTTATGTGGTTGGTAAAGCGGTTGACGCATTGTTCGACCAGGTTGCAAAAGAAGAAGCGACTATCCGCGCCAATCCGATGGGCCAGGCTTCCGCCCTGCTGCAGAAGGTATTTGGCAGTGTGAAAAAATAATTTTTAATCCATACTCTGTTTGAGGGTCGCGGTAGCGGCCCTTTTTTATTGCACGTGTTTTTCGGTTTGTTCGATGGCCGTTTGCCGAGCTCCGCGTTTCGGCATAGTACGTGCGTTGTGGATCCATTATTAAACCATAGCGAGCCAGGCAATCGGGCAACGGACAATGATCAACCGGCGAACTAAATGCTTCCGCTTACCTATACGCCTGCCAGCAGCACCTGCCATGCTTCACGCACTTTTCCTTCGTCCAGTAGTTTTTTTGCATGGAGATGTAATTCTTTTTCCATGTCTTCCGGATTGAGGCTGTAGTATTGAATGATCTGTTTCAGGTGATCATCGTCATAAGCGGCGTCAATGACCGGCAGTTCATGGACATTGCCTAACTGACCGAGATTGTTGCCGGTAAGTATAACGCTGTTCCGGACAGACAGGGGCAGACTATCGAGACCAATTCCAAGTTTTGTATTTGGTTTTTCTACCTGGAACAGGTTGCTTTCGTTTACTACGCAGTACCAATCGCCGCCCAACCTTGCTACATGATGGATCTTGCGCTGATCCATTTTTCCGTTTGCGTCCAGCAATTTGTCATCTATATGCATTCGCACTACTTCCGCAATTACCAGGTTGCCAGCGCCACCTTCTGCACCCAGGGATTTTATTTCCAGTACACGGCATTCCATTTTTACAGGACTTTCCTTAACCATTGGCGGCTTTACGATGGTGGCAGCTTCCGCGGTAAAGCCCGATTTTTCAAACTCATTGATGCCTTTGGGATATTCGCAACTTGCAAGTGAGACCTGCTGTACCATTTCAAATGTGACAATATTGATCACCACTTCAGGTACTTCATGCAGGTTTTCAAGCGTGTGCTTTGTTGTATTGTCGCGGACGCGCCGCGATGGCGAGAATACGACAACAGGCGGATTTGAAGAAAACAGGTTAAAAAAGCTGAACGGGCTGAGGTTCACTTCGCCTTTGCTGTTGATCGTCGATGCAAAACAGATCGGCCTTGGGGCAATGGCATGCTGCAAAAAGTATTGTTTTTCTGCAGCAGTGAGGTTGGAGAGATCGATTGTCATAGGTGCAAAATTGGGGAAATGGAGGGAATAATGGAGGGGGAGAGAGGACCGCCGACGTGAACAAAGGCTGATGTCGTACTGTTTTTATGAATTGTATACTCCTGGTTGTTGAAACGTTTGATGACTTGTCTGCTATAGGAACGTCCGCGGCCGGCGGTCATTTTCCCCCTTCCACACGAAAAACCGGCCACTCATAATTTTTCAAAATTCCCTGTAACAAAAAGAAGTGCATCTTCGTTCTACGAAAGACTTCGTTTTAAAATCATCAAATAATTATTAAACCAATCGGGTATGAGAAAGATTTCGGTATTATTTATGGCGGCAGCATTTGCATTGCCTTTTGCAGTGAAAGCACAGGACGACAAAATTGAAGTGACCGGAAGCGGAAACGTGGTAACGCGTGATGTGAATGTGAATACATTCAGCCAGCTTACTGTTGGCGGCGTGTTTAACGTGGTGCTTGCCCAGGGAAATACAGAAGCGGTAAAAGTGGAAGCAGAAGATAATCTGCAGGATCTGATCACGGTGAATCAAAGTGATAATGGTCTTACTGTTTCAATGAAAAAGAATGTAAATATTAAGAAAAGCAAGAAAATGACGGTTTACATCACGTTCAGACAGTTGAAGTCGATCGACTTCAAAACTGTAGGGAATGTAACGACTACGGGCACATTGACATTTGAAAATCTTAAGATCCAGAATCAGAGTGTAGGCAATGTTGAACTTAAGCTTGCCACTCAAAAATTAGATCTCGACAACCACAGTGTGGGTAATCTCGAACTCGAAGGAAAAGCAGATGATGTGGTGATCAGCAACAAGAGTGTTGGAAATCTTCGTGCGGCAAACTTTGTAGTGCAAACCATGGATATCAATAACGATGGTATCGGTAATGCGGAAGTGAATGCAGAGAAAAATCTGAAGATGAGATCAACAGGTTTGGGTAAAGTAAGAAACAAGGGGAATGGAACGGTAACGAAAACGAATAAAGTTGTGATCTGATCCTGGTATAAAAAGAGAGACAGGCGTTTGCCCGTCTCTCTTGATTTGTATGGCGGAATTCCCGAGGGCTGTAAGTTCTGCAGCGATTGAAGCACGGCAGGAAGTATTTTCTTTACAGGAAGAAGTTCATGCCCTGCTTTTCGCGAAATCCTCACTAATAGTATTTCCTTTTTTTATTAACGCCTCCATTCCTCTCACAAAAGGGATCATTTCCGTCGGTTCACCCAATTCTGCAATGCTGTTTATTGACATCGTGGCGAGTGTCCATTCATGTAGTATCCGTTTCCAATCAGGCAGGGAGAAGGCATGAAAGAAGTCTTTTAACGGTTTCAATTGATCTGCTGGTGCTGATCTGCGGTTGCGGTGCAATAAATAGCAAGCCTCGATCAATTGCTCCAGGTCTTCTGTGAAACCGAGTAACTCTCCCGGTGTTTTCTTCCAGCAAAATGCAGGTGCAACAGCCGCTTCACAGAAGTCTTCAAACATCTCCACCATTTGCGCGCAAGGCCTCCTAGAAAATAATCTAACAATTACATCAGTCGGATCGAGTGATAATGAATCGGTTGAATGATGCAATGCAAGTCTGTTCAGAAAATAACGCGGGTTAACCGCTGCAAAAGTGTGTGTTGACATATAATTAAGTTAAACGGCAATTGCCGGTGAATAAATCATTATACACTATGAGAAAATTTTCAAATCCTCGGTGTATGGTCCATAAACAAAAAGATAGAAAGGGGAAATAGTCGTGCTTAACAGTATAAACGCTAATAGGAGATCGTTCGTATAAATATCTTATCTTAAAAGTACCGATTTTTCAAATGGACTTGACATATCAGGTCATCTATTTTTTAAAAATGAATGAAATTACTGCTAATGTCGAGAAACAACAGAGACCAACGGATGCTAAACAGTTTTGGCAAAAGATTGAAACAGTTGCGTGAAGAGCGTGGTATGACAACGCGTGACTTTGCTCATACTGCAGACATTGCTTATAGTCAGGTCTGGACGCTTGAGAGTGGTAAAGGGGATCCGACACTTACGACCCTGATAGCAATCTCCCGTGCATTAGACGTCTCACTTGCGGAAATCTTACCGGAGCAACTTTAAATACGGGAGTTAATGAATGAAACGGGGCTATTTCTTCTGCGGAAAACAAAAGAAGAATCTTCATACGTAATGGCTTAGCTAACTCAAGCTACAGAAAAGAGTTGCGATAAACTTGCTGGATCACCCTATTTTTTTAAAATAGGGGTTAATAGTTTTTTTGTTAAGTGTATGCCCTTACCGGTTGCCGGTATATTGTGGAGCGAATGACCGCGGATGTTCACAAACAAACTCAAATACAGGGAGTAACCGAAAGTGTGTTTTGCTCAGTATTCATTATTTGTGAACGCCCGTTCATTTTGTATACTACCTGCGTTTCTGCAAAATACGCCAGTCTGTTTCTTCTTCAGTGATCGTATTCGTGAGTGTGCCTAGCTGATCAATTTCCAATTCCACTATGTCTCCATTCTGCAGCCATTGTTCATTGTAATTGGGATCGTTCAATTTTCCTGTACCGTTGAGTTCAAGGAAGCAGCCGGTGCCGACGGTGCCGCTGCCGATCACGTCGCCGGGGTACAGATCAACGCCGTAGGAGGCGCGTTCGATGATCTCGGCAAAGGTCCAGTCCATGTCTCCCAGATTACCGAGGCTTACCTGCTGGCCATTCACGCGGCATTTCATGGTGAGATTCCAGTTTTTGCCGGTGTGATTTTCTTTGGGTGCGGTTTCGAATTCTTTTAGTTCATCCGGTGTGACCAGCCAGGGGCCGATCGTGGTGGCAAAATCTTTTCCTTTTGCTGGTCCGAGATTGAGCAGCATTTCTTCCATTTGGAGGCGGCGCGCGCTGAGATCATTCATGATCATCAATCCGCCGATATATTCATCGGCTTCCTCCGCGCGGATATTGCGTCCGTGTTTGCAGATCACAATAGCTGCTTCCAGTTCAAAATCGAGTTTTTCAAAATGATCAGGCATGCAGGCTACCGGTCCGGGTCCTTTGATGCTGTGGTGATTGGTGAAATAAAAGATCGGGTATTGATCGAACTCAGGGATCATTTCCACTTTGCGATTTCTGCGTGCAGCCGCCACGTGCTGACGGAATGCATATCCATCGCGGCAGCTTGTGGGAAATGGAACAGGAGCCAGCAGCTCAAGCTCCCCAACCGGTGTCCGCCGGTTCGTGGTGCGTGAACCTTCCCTTAACAGCAGTTCACCCGCTTGCGCGATGGGTAGTGATTCTTCCCAATAGTGCAGAAACATGTTCATCGTGCCGGGCAGGTCAGGATGAAGCGTTTCCATGTCATATACAAATCCGTCGATCAGAACGCCGAGCTGTTCGCGTTCTTCCTTAAGGTAAGAAACGATTTTCATTGATTGATATTTTCAAATTGCAAGTAGGCAAAGGTAATGGAATGAACGATTGCCAGCCGGATCAGATCAAACTTCATTAATTTTAATAATGGCCAATGACTGTTCCGGTGTGTGAGACATGCGCCAGGGCATAATAAAATCAACACAATGCCGAAATACTATTTCCTGATCGCTTTCTTATCTATGCAATTCATGAGCATAGCGCAGGACAAATCAACTTTCCCGGCATCGCTGTTGTTTGAAAAAGCATCACCGGAATTGCTGCATATTCTAAATAATCCCGACACGTTCCGCTACCAGCTGATCTATACAATGATCGATCGGGACAGGAACAACAGACCTTCATTCACCCATTATAAGATGCGTGTGAATAAGGAAGAGTATTTCAATCCGGCATCTACGGTGAAGATGCCGCTTGCATTTCTTGCATTGGAGAAGCTGCATAAAATGAAAGGTGTGACAACAGATACGCCGATGCTGACGGATTCTGCTTTCAGCAAGCAGACAATGGTTGAGACCGATACAAGTGCAGCAAATGGGCTTCCATCGATCGGACACTATATAAAGAAAGTGTTTCTCATCAGTGATAACGATGCGTACAATCGTCTTTATGAATTCTTAGGTCAGCAATACATTAATGAAACACTGTGGAAGAAAGGATATAAAGACGTGCGTATCACGCGCCGGTTTACCCCGATGAATGAAGAAGAGAACCGCCATACCAACCCGATCCGTTTTGTGCAGAATGGAAAGGTTATATTCAATCAGCCTGCGGCATACAGCCAGGTGAATTTTGATTTCTCCCGCCAGATCCTTATCGGCGGGGCGCATTATGATCGTGAAGAAAAGCTGATCCGGTCTCCCATGGATTTTACGCGGCACAATAATGCGCCACTGGAAGATCTGCAACAACTATTGCAGTCAGTATTATTTCCCCGATCTGTTCCTGCAAGGCAAGGTTTCAATCTTGATAAGGATGATTATGCGATGCTTTATCGGGTAATGTCCCAACTGCCATCAGAAAGCGGGCATCCGAAATATGATACCAGCGAATATTTTGATGCATATACGAAGTTCTTTATGTTCAAAGCAGACCGTGTGATCCCATCTTATATGCGTGTTTTTAACAAAACCGGCTGGTCTTATGGTTTCCTGACGGACGTTGCTTATATCGTGGATTTTAAAAATAACATAGAATTCATGTTAAGCGGCGTCATCTACGTTAACAGCGACGGTGTGTTGAATGATGATAAGTATGAATATAAAGAGACCGGGTATCCTTTCTTCAAAGAGGTGGGCAATATCATCTATAACTATGAGCTTCAAAGAAAAAGGAAATTCTTTCCGGACCTGTCATCATTTAAATTAACCTACAGCGAGTAACTTCCGGAAGCGCTGCGCCGTTTCCGGGTTACACACGTTCGCATCAAATTCGTGTATTCTGTATATTTGCGCAATGCAGTTCGAAAAGATCCATAACAAAGGCCAGGCGCGTCTTTTCAAAAGCGATTACCTGGAGATGCTCACCAAAACCCACCCTTTGGTGATCTGGGGAATGTACCTTCCGGTGATCGGGTATATGCTGTATCATAGCAATGTGAACCTGAATTATCCCTTGTTAAGGGTTGTGCTGACTTTCATAGGCGGCATGCTCTTCTGGACACTGTTTGAATATTTCGCCCACCGGTTTCTTTTTCATTGGGTGAGTGAGAATACCCGGGCGCAGAAATTCATTTATACATTACATGGCAATCACCATCATTATCCAAGGGATAAACAAAGATTGTTCATGCCGCCGGTGCCGAGCTTGATCATTGCGTCGGCGATCTTTGGGTTGACTTACCTGATCATGCGTCAGCAAACGTTCATGTTCATTCCCGGGTTTATCCTTGGTTACCTGATGTATGGGACAATGCACTATGCGATCCACGCATGGAATCCACCCTTTAAATGGATGAAGGGATTATGGAGAAATCATCATCTTCATCATTATAAGAATGAACATAATGGTTTCGGTGTGAGCTCTACTATCTGGGATCACATTTTCGGGACGATGTTTGATCTTAAAAAGGAAAAAGAGGATAAGGAAAAAGTGAAGGAGCTGATGTTTGGCAAGGGCGATAAAGGCTCTCTCTAAATCCCCAGCCGGGGTGGGGAGGTTTAGAGAGAGCCTTTACCACCGCTCATCATCACCCGGATCTTCGGGTGGATTACTGAATTTCTGGCGTGTTCTGATCTTTTGCTCCTGTCTTTCGATCAGCAGCATCACGATGATCCTGGCTGCATCTTCGTCTGCCCGCTCCTTTAATAATTGTTTCAGCTTCAGCTCATCCACATCCACGCGGTAGAGGATGGCCACCAGCCGGTCAAAGTCGTGCAACAATAACCGGTTGACCGCGTCTATTAACATGTTCACCTGTTCTTCGCCGGGGCTGTTGATCACCGAAACGCCGAGGTCACGGGCAACTGCATAGATCGGTTCATTCATGCTTTAAAAGTAGGTCAAATTGACCCTGGTTTCAAAAAGGATAAAAATTGGTACTCATAACCGATTGCATATGCAACGTTTATGAGCCCGCTGTACACTTTATAAGTGTAAAATAAACGTTAAAGAGAAAGTTCGACGTCTTTCGTACGAACATTATCGTATTGTAGCGTCAACAAACCACAACCAATCGAATGAGAAAAATTTTATTGCTGCTGGCCGTTTGCTTCGGTCTTACAGGCATGGGCTTTGGCCAGGGCACATTGAAGGGGCGAATTATTGACTCCACCAACAAGCAACCGCTTGGTCTCGCCACCGTAACCATTTTCCGGGCTGCTGACACAACTATCATTACTTACCGCCTCAGTGATCCTGAGGGAAATTTCAAAGTGCCGGGCATCCCTTATGATGTGAATTGCCGCGTGGTGATCTCGTTCTCCGGTTTTGGTGTTTACCGTAAAGAATTTACTATCAGCGCTGCAGAAAGCACAAAAGATATTGGAGAGATATATATGCTGCCGGATGCGAAATCGCTGGACGAGGTACTGGTGATCGCCGAAAGGCCTCCTGTAGTTATAAAAAAAGATACGATCGAATTCAACGCTTCTGCATTTAAAACTCTTCCAAACGCACTGGTGGAAGATCTGCTGAAAAAACTCCCCGGAGTGCAGGTAGACAGGGACGGAAATATCAATGTGAATGGTAAAGCTGTTAACCGCATTCTTGTAGATGGCAAAACGTTCTTTGGTGACGATCCAAAGATGGCAACCAGAAACCTGCCGGCAAACGTGATCGACAAAGTGCAGGTAACGGATGATAAAGATGAACTGCTGCGTAACGGTGATGATAATATCAATAACGTTGGTAAAGTCATCAACATTACCCTGAAAAAAGGTGTGAAGAAAGGATGGTTCGGAAAATTATATGCTGGTGGCGGTACGGATGAGCTGTATGAAGCCGGCGGTATTGCCAATATTTACCGCGATACATTGCAATTGAGCGTGCTTGGTTACATGAACAACCTTAATAAACCCGGCTTCAGTTTTTCTGAGCTGATGCAAGCTGGTGGTATGCAACGCAACCAGGGTGCCAGCAACGGTACAAGTATCAATATTAACAATAGCAGTTCCGGATCATCGAGCGTATCCATTAATGGCGTGAACTTCGGTGGTGGCCAGGGCGGCGGCGTTGCAGCAAGTAAAGGCGTTGGCTTTAACCTGAACCATGCACCAAATACCAAAAAGACTTTTTTCCTGCAATACTTTTATGGCAATGTTCACAATAACCGCATCAGCGAAATGGAGACGCGGCAATTCAATGGCGATACGATCATATCCAACAAAACAGCGCTCCGCGGCCTGACCATTACCAACGCACATAATATTGGTGCAGGGGCAAGGTTGAAACCAGACTCTGTTACAAACATACTGATCAATGCCAATTATACACTCGGCTTAACCAATGAGAACCGGGCAAGCCAGATCAATAGCGTCAACAATATTCTTGGGGCGCTGAGCTCGGGAGATGTTGCACAACGGAACCTTACAGACAATCATTATTACCGCCATTCGATGAGTGTAACACGCCTGTCGAGAACAAAAAAAGGTCGCAGGTTTACCATTAACCACAATCTTGATATCAATAACCGGTATAATGACTTCAATACAAATACAGGCCTCGACTTCTTCTATCCCACCCCGTATGACAGTCTTGCTGCCCAGTTAAGGAACGAACGTATTCCGAGAACGGATGCGAGCATTGCATTCAACTATAGCGAGCCGCTGTCGAAGATCATAACTGTGCGCATGGGTGGCCGTTATGAATACGGCAAGATCACCAACAATGTAAATACATTCAGCAAGGACCCTGGTACTCCCGACCCTGGTACACCTGATCCGCTTCGCACTAGCAGTTTTGACAGGAACAGCAACCGTATTCTTCTGACGCCAGGGGTTGAATTCAAATGGAAAAACTTCACCATTACGCCGAGCGCAAGAGCATTATTCCAGTATGTAAATAATGACCTTGCATCGATGACTGAACCGCTTAAGCAGAAAAGTACAGATATCCTTCCTGCGTTGGGTATCGTATTCAAACAACTGAATTTTAATTACAACAGGGATGTGTCATTGCCTTCTTATACATACCTGCTTCCCGTGAGCGATAACACAAATCCCTATTATATCACGAAGGGAAACACATCGCTGGAGCCGGCAAGAAGGGATAACCTTTCGGTGAATTATTACTTCAATGATCCAAAACGGTATATCAATGTAAATTTTTATGGAAGCGGATCATTTACCAAAAATGATGTTGTACAAAGCATCACGGTCGATGAAAAAGGTGTTCAGACAACTATGCCGGTGAATGCAAACGGCACCAGGAACTTCTATGTAAATTACAATCTGTTCAAGCAGTACAAGAATAAACAGAAATTCACCTTCACCTGGAATACCGGCGCTTATTACAACTACAACAGGAATCAACTACTTTACAACAGCGAGATCAGCTGGCAGACCACCTGGACGCTGAACCAGTGGGCTGGCATCGGTCTTAACTGGAACGACAAGATCGAATGGAATTCCAACGGATCTATCGGTCATAATTTCACACAATATTCAAGTACGCGCTTCAACAAACTGAAAGTAAATACAAGGTACTGGGATAACGAACTGATCATCCGCTGGCCAAAGCATGTGATCTGGGAAACGCAGTGCAGCTATGCTTTCAATAGTAATGCACCAACCGGTGTGCCCAAAGATGTAGTCCGCTGGAATGCTGCTATCAATTTCACCATGCTGAAAGATGAAGTGGGTGTGCTTCGCCTGAGCGTATTTGATATTCTGAATCAGAATCAGAATGCAAGTGCTTATGTAAACAGAAATATGATCACAACTAATTTCACGAATACACTTACGCAATATTTCATGGCAACATTTACATATAATGTGCGTGCGGCCGGGGTGAGGAAGAGTGTTGGAGGAAGGGAGAAGTTCTTCCTGTTCTGAGGAAAGGTTTGGGAGGTTTCTTGGGTTTGATAGGTTGCTGCCGCAGGCGGCGGATATAAAGTTTCATGGAAAAGCATCGGTTTGAAAAACCTTTGAAATTGCTGAAACCTCTCAAACCCCTGACCTCCCTAGAACCGCTCTGCAACTCCCAACGTAAACAATGCAAAATCATACTTTACGGGATCGTCTTTGTCTAGTTTTCGCAACTGTTCTGTGAGTTCTACGGCAGCTTCCCAATCTGTTTGTTTTCGTTTCAGCATTTTGAATTTCCTGGCAACTCTTGCGACATGAAGATCTATGGGACAGATAAGTGCTGAAGGCGAAATGTTTTTCCAAATACCGAGATCGACGCCTTTGTTATCCCGCCTTACCATCCAGCGAAGGAACATGTTCAATCGTTTACAGGTTGAACCGCGCTCTGGTGTAGCAACATGTTTTTTTGTTCTTGCCGGCACGTCTTCCAGTGAAAAGAAATAGTGATGGAAACCGCTCAGCATTTCTCCGGCCGTTTTTCCATGATGTGTAAACGCTGTTTCAAGTGTTTTGGAAGACGAGTAATGGTATTTGAAGAACTCAATGAAGTACAACAGATCTGTTGTATTGAATGTGCGGTGTTTGAATTGAAGCAATTTCTTCAGATCATTATCCGAATGATATAAGCAGAACTGATGTGGCTGCATATCCATCAGGTGCATCAGTTCTGTTGATTTATTGATGATCGTTGTTCTGTTTCCCCAGGCAAATGTGGCTGCAAAAAAGCCGGCGATCTCCTGATCTGCTTTTGCAGAAAAAAGATGGGGAATGCAAATGGGGTCATCCTTAATGAAAGAAGGTTGATTATATTGATCAACCTTCTTATTCAAGAAATCTATGAATGATTTTGTCATATTATCTTGGTCGTCAGATCGGGTTTCCGCCCCTGATCAGACGTAGCAGAATTGCGATAACAGCAATTACTAAAAGTATATGAATAAGACCTCCGACTGAGAATACAAAAAAGCCGAGTGCCCAACCTATCAGAAGTATAACTGCAATAAGGTACAACATAGCTGGCGTTTTAAAATGATAGAATGCCTGTCTGACCTTATTTTGCAGATACAATGCCAAAGAAAGTAAAAATTCAAAAAGGAAAAGTAGAAAATTTCCGGAGGGCAAAGCGTTCAGCCCCAGTATTGGTTGATATTTTTACTTTTTATTTTCAGCCGATTGCCTTTGAAAGATCAGCTATCAGATCGTCGGCATCCTCTACTCCCACGCTGAGCCTTATCAATGAATCAGATAGGCCGTTTTTGATTCGTTCTTCCCTTGGAATGGATGCATGCGTCATAGATGCGGGGTGATTGATCAGCGATTCCACACCGCCCAGGCTTTCCGCGAGGGAAAACAAATGTGTCGAAGACAATACCCGGAACGCTTCCTGCTGGCTGTCGTTCTTTAATTCAAAGCTGATCATGCCGCCAAAGCCGCGCATTTGTTTTTTTGCGATAGCATAACCGGCGCTGTCTTCAAATCCAGGCCAGTAAACTTTTGCAACTTTTGGATTGCTGCGCAGCCAACGTGCAATTTTTTCCCCATTGATACAATGCTGTTGCATGCGGAGATGCAATGTTTTGATACCTCTTAATACAAGGAAGCAATCCATCGGACCGGGCACTGCGCCGCAGCTTTTTTGAATGAAATACAGCTTCTCCCTGAGCTCAGCAGAATTCATAACGAGTGCTCCCTGTATCACATCGCTATGCCCTCCAAGATACTTGGTGGAAGAATGCATTACGATATCTGCACCGAGGTCCAATGGATTTTGCAGGTAAGGAGATGCAAATGTATTATCAACGCATAAGATGGAGCCGGCTCTTTTGGAGATAGCCGCCACGCCTTCGATATCGGTAATGTTCATCAATGGATTGGTTGGCGTTTCCAGCCAGATGAGTTTTGTTTTTGCCGTTACCGCAGCCTGAACATTGGCAAGATCTGTTGTATCAACATAGATAAATTTGATACCGAACTTTTCGAACACCTTTGTGAATAGCCGGTAAGTGCCACCGTACATATCGCTTGCGGCGATCACTTCGTCACCGGGTTCAAGCAGTTTGATCACGGCATCCGTAGCGGCAACACCACTGCTGAATGCGAGGCCGGATTTACCGTTCTCAATTGCCGCCAGCGCTTCTTCCAGGGCCTGGCGTGTTGGATTCTGGCTTCTTGCATATTCGAAACCTTTGTTTTTGCCCGGCGCCTCCTGTACATAAGTGGACGTTTGGAAGATAGGCGTCATAATAGCACCTGTTGATGGGTCAGGTGTTGCACCCGCATGAATAAACCTGGTCGCAATCTTCATATCAAAATGTTAAGATGACAGATGTTTAATGGATGAGGCCATGAACTTTTCCTATGATCTCATAGTGTTAGTACGATGAATTACCTCCTCCGGTAAATAGTATGCAAAGATGAGGAATAATTTATGAAGCGTCCTCACCTCTTTATTTGCCGTTCATCCAGCGGGCAGGGCTTTTAACAATTACTTTAAACTGAATTGAGCCTCTTTTAAATCATGGTTCATTGAGAGAAAGACGTAGTTCGGCTGTGTTTAACGTCGGTTCAGGAGATGCATTGCAGCAGTTGATATTATGGATACAGAAAGTTCATTTACCAATAATACCTAAACGCTTGCCTTAGGCTCTTTCATGTCGGTACTTTGTACTCAGCTAACGATTAATCATTAAAAATAGTAACCATGAAAAAATTATTCTTAGTAGCAGGTTTAATGGCTGGCATGATCGCCTTCGCCGCTACTGCTCCAGGACCAACAGAAAAAGTGCTGAAAGCTTTCCAGGAAACATTTCTTTCTGCAAAAGATATAACCTGGCATTCGTACAACGATTTTGTACAGGCGAACTTCCGTCAGAATGAAATCCAGGTACGAGCGCAATATGCAGACGACGGCACTCTTCTGAAAACGATCCGCTATTATGGTGAAGCAAATCTGCAACCAACCATCGTTGCAAAACTGAGAAAAAAATACCAGGGCAAAGAGATCTTCGGTGTTACCGAAACAATGTGTGCAGATGAAGTATCCTTTGTCATCAACCTGCGCGACAGCGAAAACTGGTACACAGTGAAGTCCGATGTGTATGGAAATCTTGAAACAGTAGATAAGTTTAAACGCGCGGATATTGAGTAAGGAGGGGTTCGATGATCGATGTCCCATGTTGCGAAAAAAATAAGTTCTAAAGAAGCCCAGCGAATTCGACAGGCTTCTTTAGAACTTATTTTTTCGCAACATCAATCGGCAATCATCGTTCATCAGGCATCAAACAGTGTTGCCGCCGCACTCAGATATCTCCAGTCATAATTATCCTTATCATAAGCATCGGCCGGTTGTAATGGCTTTTTGAGAACGCGGCTATGGAGAATCTTTTCCTGAACCAGTTTGGCTCGCGCTTCATGCACCATTTCCTGCAGCAAGGGTTGCTGCATCCAGCGTTTTTGGGGCGGTTCAAAACCGGTCTTGTCTTTTCGCCAGGTTATTTCAGCGGGAAGTTTGGTGGTCATTGATTCGCGGAGGAGCCATTTGGTCCACCCTTTCCTGATCTTAAAACGCGGTGGAAGGGTAAAAAGAAACTCTACGAGTTCATGGTTCAGGAAAGGAAGGCGGACTTCACGACCGTGCGCCATTGAGTTGCGGTCAGCATAGCGTAATAATTCGTTAAGACCGTGTGTAGAGGTATTGAAATGAAGCACGCCATTCAGTGAACTTAACTCCGGTGTGCTGTAATAAGCTTCCTTGCTCTGCAGTCGCACGAAATCGCGGTCAAGATCTTCCTGTGCCAATGCATTGAAGAGATATTGGCGCTCGAGTATGACCGAAGCGAGATCGGGTAAAAGACTTGCCATTACATTTTTCAGCCCAAATGTTTCCTTCACACCGAGGGCTCGTGCGGATGGAATTTCTTTACTGATAAAGAGCCGGCGTTTATGAAATAATTCCTGCCAATGCCATTTGTAATACTTGTGATATCCTGCCAGCGTTTCATCAGCCCCCTGTCCATCAATCAATACGGATATGTTGTGCTGACGTGCAAGATCAAACACTTTGTATTGCGCGAATGCACTTGCTGAAGAAACAGGTTCCTCCTGGTGCAGGCAAAATGTTTTCCAATCATGAATGAGGTCTTCGCCGGCAACATTTACCATATGTTGATGGAGATCGAACTTACCGGCAATCAGTTTTGAAAATCCTGTTTCATCTTTTTCAAAGCCCGGGAAAACGGCGGTGAAACAATGCTGGGAAAAAGACCTGTTGTTTGTTGAATTGATCAGTGCGGCAATAGCGGAGCTGTCAAGTCCGCCACTCAGTGAGGTGCCTACAGGCATATCGCTTCTCAGGCGGCGTTGTAGGGAGGTGGAAAGGAGAAGGCTGAATTGTTCGACGGCTTCTTCATCGCTGATCTTATTGTTTTCTTCAACGGATAATTCCCAGTACTGATCTATTATCAATTCACCTGTGGCGGGATAAAAGAACAAAGAGGATGCCGGGGGCAAACGATAGACGTGTTCATAGAACGTTTCTTCCGGGCGTTCGGGGTTATCTACATAACCGATCGTTATGTAATTGAACAGCATTTTCAAATTTACCGTTCTGTTGATTCCGGCGGCCCAGAGCGCTTTCATTTCAGATGCAAAAGAAAGCACGCCCTTTTCAAAATGATAACAAAATGGTTTTTCCCCAAACCTGTCACGTGCTGCAAATAATTCCTTTTCTTCTTCATCCCAGATAGCGAAGGCGAACATTCCGTCGAATCTGATCAGGCAGTCTTCATCCCAGTGATCGTATGCAGCAACGATCACTTCGGTATCAGATCGTGTATGAAAAGAATAACCTTCTTTTTCCAGTTGTTCTCTTAATTCGGGGTAGTTATAAATCTCGCCGTTATAAACAATGGTGTAGCGATGCAGAAAACCGGATGGTGGTGTGTAGTGCAGCGGTTGTGCAGCGGCTTCGCTGGTATCTATGATGGCCAGGCGGCGATGAGCCAGCAGGGCGGTTCCGGTTTCATTCTGCCAGATGCCTTCTCCGTCCGGGCCGCGATGAGCCAGTACATCGATCATTTGATGCACCTGTTCCTTATGGCATAAGGGCTCTCGTTGTATGATACCGGCGATACCGCACATGCTGTAAATATCTTAAATATTTTGGAAAGGGATTGCGGCAGGTATTCTGTCGGGTGATAGCGTTGCAGCGTGGCTCGGGATCAAAAGCTGATCGGCAGCTTTACGATCACGTCATCCCATCCAATGATAAGATCGGCTCCCTGGTCCGCTTTTTCAAAAACCATGGTGAAATATTCCAGTGAAGGGTTGTCTGAAGTGTAGGGCACTTTGAACCGGTCCACATCTTTTTCAGGATCCTGTTTCAACCCCCAGGTGTCTACATTACTGTTAAGAATGATGGTCCAGCTATCCTGGTGTGGAATGCAATAAATGATATAGCGGCCTGCTTTTACTTTTCTGCCCTGTATTGTCACGTCTTTATAGAAGTCAATTTCTGTTGATTCGTTTGCGCCCAGGCGCCAAGGTTCATCATATTTCAGAATACCGGCAAACAAGCGGCGGTGTTGCAGGTGAGGGCGGCTGTAAACGATCCTGGCAACCGGTGGCGGAGCTGCTTTATTTGCCATTTTGATCTTTGGATAATCTACGGGGAAATAACTCATATCCATGGGCGATATATCCACCTGTGCATAAGAGTTACCGGGAATGTCTACTGATAAGTTAGGAATTGTATCTATTTTCAGCTGGATCGTTTGCTTACCGGGTGTTTCTTCTTTCTTTTCTTCTTTGCAGGCAAAGGCAAGCAGCATCGTAACAAAAAGAAGCGAATGTTGAAGAATCTTCATTGTATTGTTCGTTAGAGCGTAATGGGCAAGGCTACTTTTACATGTTCCCATGCAATCACCAGGGAGATGCCGTTTGCTGTTTTTTCAAATGTCATTGCAAGAGATTCAACCGGGTCCTGCATAGTTTGCACGGGTACTTCTACTCTCACCACATCATTTGCCTGTTTGTATTTAAAGGAACCCCAGATGTCTGTATCCCTGTTAAGGATAAATGTCCAGCTTTTTTCGTTAACAATTGCATATAATGTATAGCGTCCTTTTGCGATCTTTTTCTGGCCAATGATCGCTGGCCGGAAGAGTTCAAGTTCCGTTGCTTCATTGGCGCCAAGCCTCCAGAGTTTACCATACTCCACGAGTCCGCCAAAAATCGGGCGGCCTTCTTTTTTCGGGCGGCTGTAGATCGCACGGGCTACGAGCGGTTCAACAGCGCTGCTCTGCGTTTTCAATAAAGGATAATCGCAAGGATAATAACAGATATCCAATGGCGATTTGTCAATCGGCGGAAGTGCAGCTTGTGAACTGGCATAATAGCCCAGCGAGATCAGCGCTGCAAAAACAAGTAGGGCTTTTTTCATATATGGAAAATAAATGCAAAAATATAAAAGAGACGTTAAATCCGGTGATGGTAGCAGGTCTGAAGGCTGGGATCCTCAACAAAAAGGGGTAATGTTAACTCTTTAATAATTCAGACTGCTCCCGGGCATAGGGTTTTACGTCCGCCCAGAACTGGCGATAGCAATCACCCAGGAACTGATAATGCTGCTCCAGTAATTTCATGGCTGTGTGGCTTTCGGTGAGATAAGCGGCGCGCCTGACCAGCCCTTCAAGACTTTTTCCGATCCCGTCCCTTGTTCGATAATTATAGAGCCAGTCGTGCTTTTCCATATATGGCAGCATGGTACGGAAGTTCATTGGGAGTACTTCCAGGTGTGCATTCAGTATTGTATAAGTCTGACGGGCAAATGCGGCGAGTGTGTTTCCGGGGAATTCGTGTTCGTCATTTGCCAGGAAGTGGTCGTAGATCACGTCGATGATGGCTCCGCTGTAAAGACGATAAGCGGGCCGGAACGGCTCTTTTGCGGCGGCGGTAACCGGATGTTCATCTGTGTACGAATCGATCATCCGGTGCAGCATGATACCCCTGCGGACATCTGTGGGATAATCAAACTGCTGCCTCCCCTTTACAAAGTCACTGGCCATGTTCCCCGCAAGAACGTCAGGTTCGCCAAATGATAAAACAGCATGTGCGAGGAAATTCATGATTAAAGGTGTATAAAAAAGTAAAAAGTAAAAAGTAAAAAGTAAAAAGTAAAACTTTTTAGAAACAAACTTTTTAACCTTTAGTCCTTTTAATCTGATCAGTCCGGGTGAGCGGTATTTTTACTCTTTGCTTTTGAACTTTTACTTCACATTGGTGTTCAGCCAATTATTGATCTCTCCCAGTGCAGCCGGCGAAAATGTTTCTTCCAGCTGGCTGTATTCCACGGGTGTGCAGGTCTTACAGGTTTGGAAAAGGTGGTTCAGACCGGGTAATTCTTTTACAGTATAAACTTTACTCCTGCTCTTCTTTAAAGCAGCTTCAATGCCTGCAAGGTTGCTGGAAGAGATAACCTGCACATCTCTGCTTCCATTCAGTGCAAGAACTTTGCAGCTTAATTTTTCAAGATAGGGTGCTGGATCAAACGTCATAAAGTAGCGATACCATTTGTCCTGCATCTCATTCACCATTGCGGCGGCAAGCTGGCCCTGTGCTTTGGGTTCATCAAGATGAAGCTCCTGCAGAAGGGCCGGATCCGTTTCCGAGAGCCAGTTTTTCACCACAACCTGTGTTTTTGCCAATGCGGCGGCTGTATCTGTTTGTTGAAGGATCTCAGCATAAGCGGCTGTATACATTTTTATATATGCACGGATGGCAGTGTCGCTTACGCCAGCCAGGTGGGATATCGCTGCATTCTGCTCGGCCATCAGCTGGCTGATCTTTACACCGGGACCGGCAAGCAGTACAATAAAGCTGACGTCTTTGTTTCCTGCTGCAACCATTGGCGCGATCATTCCACCCTCGCTATGGCCGATCAGCCCGGTTTTCTTTTTGTCCACTTCTGACCTTGATCTAAGATAATTCAGTCCTGCGCGTGCATCATCGGCAAAGTCAGCGGTAGTTGCTCCTTTGAACTGTCCGGTGGTTTTGCCCACACCGCGATCGTCGACCCTGAGCACGGCAATTCCATTTCGTGTAAGTGCGTCAGCAAGTACCGCGAATGGTTTGTGTCCGAGTATTTCTTCATCCCTGTTTTGCTGACCACTGCCAGTGATCAGTAATGCTGCGGGAAAGGGGCCTTTTCCTTCGGGAATGGTGATGGTTGCACCATAGTTCAATCCGGTTTTTGCATCGTTATAGATGATGTCTTCACTTTTATAGGGAAAAGGGGCTTTGGGTTCCTGCGGATGATTTGGTTTGGTGGGTGCAACTAATGTCTTAGTCAGGGTTAAGGGAAAATCCATCCCCTGGTGAAATATGCCTTCAAGTGTGCTGTCATTTACGAGTTTTGCTTTGTAAGAGGCCTTTTGTGAATGCATTTCAATGTTGACCGCACCATCTCCCAGCCAGGTGGTATCACATTTTAAACCGAATGCGCTCTGATCAGGACTGTCTGCCGTTGACACAAGGCCACCAGTGCCATTATCTTTTATATGAAATACAAGGCGCAGTCCGGCGCCAACCGGAAGTTTACCAGCCCAGGTACCATAATAGCCAGTATTGGATTGTGCGGCGGCAGTGAGTAAAAAGCACTGAAGAAAGATGATTGTGACAGATATTTTTCGTTTCATAAGCAGGTTATTTATTGTGCTTTTCTTTAACAAAAAGTTGATAGGAATAGATGACGGGAATGACCGTCATTATTGCAATCCCTGCAAAAAATACGATCGTTGCAGCGGTGGTGGGAAGGGTGAGACATAATATTGCCATAACAATGCCAGCAATAAACCAGATCCGGCCAGCAAGATTGTGCGTTTTTCTCCAGTTGTCATCACTGGAGAGCGTCCATGGGACGCGGATGCCAACAAAGTAGTTCGGTTTTATGTTATACATGTAGTTACCGAGGATGGCGAAGAGAACGGATACTGCGGCAAAGATCAGCCCGGGTGCAAAGCCGACAACGCCATGAGCAGCGCTGTAGATCACAAAGAGCTGGATCGCGGAGAGGAAAATTGCGACAGTAACCGCGATCTTGTCATATTTGTCCTGCATTTCTTTTGCATAGCGTTTGGGATCTATGCGGTGAATATTTGTAACGAGCAGGTAGGTTCCAATGGATATTGCAATCATTATGGCAACGGAAGCCCATAACTCATTCTTATTGCCATACCTGTCTGGCGTACCATTCAGGTCAAAATGCATGGGAACCGTATCAGGAAGATCTTTCCAGACGATAAGCAGGTAGATAACAGGGGCTAATACAAATAGCCAGACGAGTTTCTTCATGATTTTCTTCATGCTATTTCTTTTTTAGTTTGAATTGCAGGAACCATTTTACTATTTCATCTACTACAGTGGTATTTAATGAGTAATAGATGTATTGGCCTTCTTTTTCTGAAAAAACAAGATTGGCTTGTTTTAACAGATCAAGATGATGTGAGATGCTGGGTGCGGAAATATTGAAGTGTTCCACTATTTCGCCGGCGGTCATATCCCTTTCCTGCAAAAGTTCTAGAATTCTTCTGCGGGTAGGATCATTTAGTGCTTTGAAAACAATGTTCATCACTCAGTTGATTCATTAAACATTTAGACAAATATCTAATTATTATCGGACATTTCCTATAGCAGAATGTATCAAATATGATATTCGGGTTTACCAATGGCGTTAAGGAGTGATGTGCGGTTAACTACGGATAACAGCCTTTAACAGTGTTTAACACAGGTTTCCATTGATCACAATTGACTTGCAGCAGGGTGTAACCTGATCTACTTTTGCAACGTCTTAGTTACAGAACACGGTTAAACAGCCGGAAAATTAAAAGGAAATAAAAAACCTGATCAACAAAAAATAAAACATTATGAAACAGATCATTCTTACACTGGCAATTGCAATCAGCAGTTTCGCTGCATTTGCCAAAGACACAAAAGTAAACACAGCAGTATTGAATTCATTCAACAGCGATTTCGCTGATGCGAAAGAAGTTAACTGGTCATCCGGCACTGGTTTTTACAAAGCATCTTTCATCTACAATGAGAAGTATGTAACGGCGTATTATTCTTTCAAAGGAGAAATGCTTGGTTTTTCACGCAACATCAGCTCACTGGATCTGCCAATGAACCTGCAGGCTTCACTGAAGAAAGATTATTCCGGCCGTTGGATCAGTGAGTTGTTTGAATTAGCTGACCAGGATGGAACAAGCTATTATATCACGCTTGAGCAGGCTGATACAAAAGTAATATTGAAATCAATTAACGGAGGCTCATGGAGTGTTTATAAAAAATCAACAAAAGCATAAGAAGTTTAGATGTTTGAGTGCTTATTAAATCAATCATTCAAACTTATCAATAGAAGTTAGTTTTGGTGTGTGGTAAATAAACCCCGGCTCTCTCTACCAGAAGCTGGGGTTTTCTTTTTGTACAGGGAGGAGCCGGTACTGTAGCAACCTCTGCATAAATGATCACTACCGAAACGTTTCCTGCACCGAACCACAGACAGTTCCGCATGATATAAGCAGTATTGCCGGTTCATTCAAATCCCAAGGTTATCTAAAATGAACAACGAATGCTACAGTTGATGATAAGATCATGAATAGATAACATCAGATCCCTGCATGGAAGCCAATGCTTATGATGTGTGTTAATGAATGTTACAAATTGTTATATCCATTAACATGCGTGACCATCAGTCCCAATTTACTTTTTAATCGATGTAACCTGTTTTATTTTTGACACGTCTTATAAGATACATAGAAAAACAAAACAAGAACAACAACAAAAAAGTCAAAAACCATTAACCATTTAAATCTTTAATTATGAAAAAGTTTTTTTTAGCTGCAATGATGTGTACACTTGGTATTGCTTCCGTATTTGCAAATCCTGTTGAGAAAGATCCAAAAGCTGAAGAGCTTTTCTCCCGTCAGTTTTCAGGTGCGCAACATATTTCATGGTCACGCACAACTGAAGGCGTATTGAAAGTAAGTTTCGTTTGGGGTGGACATAGCTCCGTCGCATACTTCAATGAAAAATCCGAACTCGTTGCTTCTGCGCGCAGCATGTTCTTTGATCAGCTGCCAATGACTGTAGTGCGTTCAGTAGAGACAAAATTCAAATCACCAGTTGTGACTGAGGTAAGAGAGATTTCTACAGAAGAGGGAACTTCTTATAACCTTGTGCTTGAAGAAGGCGTGAAGAAGTTCAAAATCAAAGTGAACAGTTCTGGTGAAGTATTGTCGAAAGAGCGCGTAAAAAAGTAACATCAATGTTTCTTGGCCTGTTGTTTATAGCCTTAATTCCTGTTTACCTTATCCAGATGATCATTCACAAAAAGCCGGATCAGCCCGCCTACCGGCAGTCGGGTCTTTCAGGCCAGCAAGGTATTAAAGCTTAAACGATAACATTCAGTTAATATGCCGGCAGAACCTGTTTCTCTTTGAAGCAGGTTTTTTTATTAAGTAAAAAATATTTTTTTTGAAACAAGAAACGTTCAAATTCAATTGGGACGGCCATTCCTGGGGCAATGTGGTGCAGCTCTGCCGGCAGTTAACTCGTTTATTGATGGATAAATGACAAATTGGCTTTCTTACAGTCCTTACCGGTAAGAAAGCACAAACGTCGTGGCCTGGATGACATTGTTTCCATGTGGAGGACATTTTTAGTTTTCACTTTTGACTTATTTTTGCGGCTCATTCCCGCAATGTCTCCGCCTGTGGCGGATCTGAAGGCGGTCTAAAATCATATAAACATGAACAAAGGACCAGTTTCAAATTTCATCCAGCACCACTACCGGCATTTTAACGCAGCTGCTCTGATGGACGCTGCCAAAGGGTATGAAACGCACCTGCTGGAAGGCGGAAAAATGCTTGTATCGCTTGCCGGGGCAATGAGTACGGCTGAATTGGGTATTTCACTGGCGGAGATGATCCGTCAGGATAAGATTCATATCATCAGCTGCACAGGTGCTAACCTCGAAGAAGATGTAATGAACCTTGTGGCGCATTCGCACTACAAGAGAGTTCCCAACTATCGCGATCTTACTCCGCAGGAAGAATGGGATCTGCTCGAAAATCACTACAACAGGGTTACAGATACCTGTATTCCCGAAGAGGAAGCATTCCGTCGTTTGCAAAAACATCTGGTGAAGGAATGGAAAGATGCAGAGGCGAAAGGGGAACGTTATTTCCCTCATGAATTCTTATATAAAGTTGTATTGAGCGGCGAGTTAAAACAGTACTACGAGATCGATCCGAAAGACAGCTGGATTGTTGCTGCTGCGGAAAAAAATATTCCGATCGTTGTACCGGGCTGGGAAGACAGTACGACCGGCAACATCTTCGCAAGCTATGTGATCAAGAATGAACTGAAAGCAAGCACAGTGAAGAATGGTATTGAGTATATGGTATGGCTGGCTGACTGGTACCGTCACAACTCCGGCGGAAAAGGTGTTGGCTTTTTCCAGATCGGTGGAGGCATTGCAGGTGATTTCCCGATCTGCGTTGTACCAATGATGTACCAGGACCTGGAATGGCATGATGTTCCGTTCTGGAGTTATTTCTGCCAGATCAGTGATTCAACAACGTCCTATGGTTCTTATTCCGGCGCTGTTCCAAATGAAAAAATTACCTGGGGCAAACTGGATATCAATACGCCAAAGTTCATTGTAGAGAGTGATGCGACAATTGTAGCGCCACTGATCTTTGCCTGGTTGCTGGGTTGGTAGGAGAAAGAAAGAGATGACCGCGGACAACAGATTCTTCCTGATGGATGGCTGATTTCGGGTAAGCCCGGATAGAGGCAACATTCATTTTTCGTGAACGATCTGTGGTCTGCGGTCTTCATTTTATATGGGGAGTTGCTGAATAACTGCAGGTTTCTGCTGAAACGTTTCATAGGTTAGTCAGGCTGCATTTGCCTGATCAGTTTAATAATAATGAGGGAGCAACGATAGCTGCTGCAGGCTTTTTGTGCCGATCGGTTCATAACGCTTGCAGTAAACTGCCATCTGGCTGACGGTCTGAACCTCTTCAATGTGTTAAACAATGAACGTTCAATCCATTATTGATAACAGCATGGTTATTCAGCAGCCCTTATATAGCCCTTTGCAGGTCTTTTGCTTTTCTGAGATGTCGGGCCAGCAACGCTATCATTACGACCGGGAGCAGCAAGAGGCTGCCAAGAGAACGGAAAGCCTTGTCAGGCCCAAAAGCCCATAACGAAAGCGCCAGTAGGCAAACCGTCAAAAGAAGAAGTGCTATAACACTCGTAATAATAGCCGTATAAGGTTTCGTCTTCATCAACAATGCAAGTGCAATAAATCCCACCGCTACAAGAACACCTATGAAAAGCATTATTAATCCGCCGGTAGCACTTTCTTCATAAGTCACGTAACAGGTCATTATACCCATGGTTATGGCCACAATGGCTATGTAAAATAAAAGACTGCGCGCTTTATTGACCGAGCGCCGGTAAGTGGCGATTTCCACAAGACTTAATGAAGAAAGATGCCCGGGAAATATGTCCTGCGATGCGTCGTTGCTGCGTTGATTCTTTTCCATTGAAAGATGAAGTTTCTTTAACGTTCTTCTTTAGCCTGTTGAAGTTTTTTTGCATCAGGAAGTGCTCTGAACAATGCAACAAAAACAAGCACTGTTACGAAGATGCCGCTGAATAAGGCTGCAAAGACGCTGACGCCGTTCTCAGAGTTGGCGTAGACCACAAGCAGTTTGTATAAGATAAAGGCGATTATTCCCGAAATTACAGCGGTGTAAGGTTTTTTGCGCGTCCATAATGCAAGGCCAACGAATATGCCTGCAATAATGAGGGCGAAGGTCAGGGTATACGAATCGATAGTACCTGTTGCGCGAAAGCAGGCAAGAAGTTCCCAGAGAAGAATTAATCCTCCGGCCCAGAATAATGCGTTCCTCGCTTTTTTAACGCCAAGCTCATATCCTTCAATTTCAATCTGCTTTAATGTGTCCAGGTGATCGGCGATCACATCTGTGTTTTGTGAATGCTGTTCGGTTGACATATCAGGGTTGATTTATTTGTTACTACAAAATAATAAAGGCAGCCCGGATTTCCGAGCTGCCTCTGTTGTTTGATATGTTTTTTTAACCTAAAAAGTTAATTTCCAAATATTTCAGAGGATTCAAATACTCCGGAGGTTGTGCTTATTGCGGCAACTTCCGGAGCATTTGGAACTTCTGAAACGTTCTTAGAACCCTTTTGGTTTGTCGAGTTTCAGATCACGTTTCAGCATATCGTTTCTGTTAGCCATTTCCCAGGCTGTGTAGAATACGAGCTGTCCTCTTTTTGCCATCAGTTTATAGTTGATCTTGTCAGGCGTATCTGTTGGGCGGTGGTAGTCTGCATGCACACCATTGAAATAGAAAATGATGGGAACACCTTTTTCTGCAAAGTTGTAGTGATCGCTGCGGTAGTAAAAACGGTTCTTATCGTTCAGGTCGTTGTACTTCCTGTCGAGTTTCATTTTTACTGTTTTATTTACTTCGTCAGTGATCGGTGCAAGGTCTGTGCTCAGTTTGTCATCGCCGATGATGTATACATAATTTGTAGAGTCTTTATCTTTCAGGTATTCTTCACCGATGCGTCCGATCATATCAATGTTCAGATCGACACTTGTTTTTTCCAGTGGGAAGATCGGGTGGTTGGAGTAGTAGTTAGAACCCCAGAGACCTTTTTCTTCACCGCTCACGGTCATAAATACGATAGTTCTGCGTGGGCCTTTACCGGCAGCTTTTGCTTTAGAGAATGCTTCAGCCAGTTCGAGGATGCCGGTGGTGCCGCTGCCGTCATCATCAGCGCCATAGAAAATAGTGCCGTCAGGTCTTTTGCCTACGTGGTCATAGTGAGAAGTAAGGAATACGTATTCGTCTTTTTTATCTGTTCCTTCCAGCACAGCAATAACATTGGAGGCTGTTGCGGTTTGTATTGCTTTTATATAAGCCATATCGATGTTGGCTTTGAAAACCTGTGAAGCGATTGGCGCAGATTTCATTTTTTCGATAACACCGGTTGTTCCCAGGATTGCAGCAGCCACGTTTTCGGAGATGCTGAATGTTTCAGGATAAATGCTCGCAGCATAACCGTTCAGGTTGTAGTTGCCTGAAGCAACAAAAGCTTTGCGAGGGAAGTTGCCAAATACAACAAGTATTGCTGCGGCACCTTTTTCCTGTGCGCGCGCCACTTTTGCGGGCATGCCTGCGGGTGAGTTAAAACCTTGCGTGGTTGGTTTATAACCGGCAGGCGCTCCGTCGAGGATCATTACAAGTTTACCGCGAACGTTCTGATCTTTATACGCATCGAGATCTCCGTCAACGATACCATAACCAACAAATGCCACTTCCGAGAAGCGGAGCTCAGTTGTATGGCTCATGGAGATCTGTGGTTGAAAATCTTTTGTAAGCTCGAAGGCAGTTCCGTTCACGCTGAGTGCAGCGGATACCATCGAATCTTTATAAAGCGGGTAAGTCTGGCGGTAGCTGCCATTGTTGCCAGGCAGCAATCCGAGTGATTTGAAGTGCGCCTCAATGTAGTCCGCTGCTTTTTCCAATCCCGGCGATGGAGTATCACGACCTTCCATTTCTGCGCTTGCGATCGTGTACAGGTGGCGCTGCATGTCTTCTGCTGTGATTGTTTTAGCAAACGGCGCCGGGTTTGTTTTCTTCTGCGCCGAAGCCATCAGGCAAAGCCCCAGGGAAACCGGGAGCAATAGTTTTCTCATGGTTGTTGTATGTTTTGTAATTGAAAAAGAATAGTTCCAAACATAAGGTAAAAACGGGAAGGAGGGCGGAAGGATTTGATAAATGGCGGGAAGGTTTGTTGATGGCGGGACGCTGACTGGGGTTGATCAACGGCCAACGAACAAATTTCAACCTGCCTCAATACCACGACTAAGAGCAGGCGATCTTTCCCACTCTCCCTGCATGTCTTCCTCCTTCAAACGGAGTTGCAATAAAAGTATTGAGCATTTTTTCCGCGTCCTGTTCGCGGACGAAACGGGCGGGAATGCAGAGTATATTAGCGTCGTTGTGCTGGCGGACAAGCTGGGCAATTTCATCGCCCCAGCAGATGCCGGCACGGATATTCTGATGTTTGTTGGCAGTAATTGCTACACCATTAGCGCTGCCACAGAGAAGAATTCCGAAAGCATATTCTCCGCTTTCTACAGCCGCAGCCACGGGATGGGCATAATCAGGATAGTCAACCGAGTCTTTTGAATAAGTGCCAAAATCTTTATAGGCGAGGCCTTTGCCTTCAAGGAAAGAGATCAGTTGTTCTTTGTAATCGAAGCCGGCATGATCACTGCCGATGGCAACAGGTTTGCTGAGATCGAATGATGATGTCATAATGTAGAAATCGTTTATGTGATATGCAGGGATGAGTGTAAAAGTAAGAAACCTGCGGGTATTCGGTGGCGGGCTCCGATGGCCGTCAATCGTTGGCCATCGGTCAACGATTGATGGCCATCAGACAACGGCCATCGGAATTAACTCCACTCCTCCTTGTCCTTCGCTTCCTGATTCCGGTTTACCCGTGATGCAACAGCAATGCTTGCTTCAAACAACAGGTAAAGGGGAATTGTAACGATGGTCAGGCTGAAGGGGTCTGTGGATGGGGTGATGACCGCCGCTGCGATCAGGATTACCACAAATGCGTGCTTGCGGTATTTGCGAAGGAAACGCGCAGTCACAAAACCGACTTTCGCCAGCAGCAATACCAGCAAGGGCATCTGAAAAAGAACACCGATGCCGACAGTGGTATACACCAGATTTTCAAGATAGTCGGAGAAGGTAGGTTTCACGTCGATCTGGGGGCTGAGCTTGTAATTGAAATAGAAATCCACCATGAACGGTGTGAGGATATAGTAGCCGAAAGCTACACCGAGGAAAAACAGAATAGAAACCCAAAAGATCAGGCCACGTGTGTTTTTTCTCTCTTTAATAGACAGTGCCGGACGGATAAAACGCCAGAACTCCCAGAACACATAAGGGAATGCCACCACAAACCCGCCAATAAATGCAATGGTAAATGAGGCAATGAACTGCCCCGTCATGGTTGTTTCCTGGAACTGTGGCGTGATCGCTTTAAAACAGATCGCATCACCCAGACCAATCTTGTGGCTCAACGCACAAAGCCATTGGGCAGAGATAAAATCACTTCTGGTTGGGCCAAACAGGACCTTGTCAACAATAAAATCGGAAAAGGTAAACATGACAATGGCGCAGATGACGATCGCAATGACCGACCGGATCAGGTGCCAGCGCAACTCCTCGAGGTGGTCGATAAAAGACATTTCCGCCGTCAGATCCTTCTTCCGTTTGCTAAAAAAATCCAGTAGAGCCATTGTTGGGTTTTATGAAGTGGGGGCAAAGATAAGGTGGAAAGGGAGACGGCCGACCGGTGACCGTCGAAGAAACGTTTGAGAGGCTGCGTTTGTGTGATCAGGTTAATTTTAATAATAAGGCGGGAGCACCGATAGTTGCTGCAGGTTTTTTGTGCTGATCGGTTCATCTTGCCTGCCGCAAACTGCCATCTGACTGCCTGAACCTGTTAAACGACGAACGCTTATCAACCTTTATAGACAACAGCACGGCTATTCAGCAGCCTGACCAAACAGGGATCCTGCTTTCGCGAGCCCTGGTGCATGTCTCACGCACCGGGATAGACAGGGGTTTGTTCGCGATTAGGAGGTGGTTCACGCGCATTTTCTAAGTGTTGTCCTGAACTTTCTGTGTCCTCCGGTGTGTGCAGATAAAAAGCCAATCGATCCATGACGATATTTCCGGTGACCGGGATGATCAAGTCTGTGTAAATCCGCGGGTTGCATCTGTCACCAAGACTGGTACCGCGGTCGGTCGTCTGCGGTCGTCAGTTTCCTCATTTAAGCCGCTTCATCTTCACCGTCTCAATCCGCGTATCACTCACGCTGAGCACGTCAAATTCGTAATCATCAATGATGATCCGGTCTTTTTGCTGGGGAATGGTCTCATGGTAGTTGATGATATAGCCGGAGAGGGTTTCTGACTCGTTTTCGGGGAAGTTGAAACCGTATTTGTCTTCGAGGTAGTCGAGCTCAAGGCGGCCAGAGAAAATATATTCGTTTTCTGCAAGTTGTTTTTCAACGAACTTTTCGGTATCATATTCGTCCTGTATCTCGCCAAATAATTCTTCCAGTACATCTTCCATGGTGATGATGCCGGCCGTTCCGCCGAATTCATCCACCACCCACGCGATGCTTTTTCTTTCGCGGCTGAATTTACCGATCAGGTCGGCGGCACTCATACTTGCCGGCACTGCCGGGATCGGCAGGAGGATCCCGCTGATGTTTGCAGGCTTTTTAAACAGATCGAGCTGATGTATATAGCCGATGATATGATCAATATTATTTTCATATACCACCAGCTTACTCAGCTTCGTCTCTACAAACCGGTCCTGCACTTCCTGTATGGTAGCAGTGTGATCGATTCCAACGATCTCTTTTCTGGGCACCAGGCACTGACGGATCTTTACCCGAGGGAATTCCTGTGCATTTTCCAGCAGTTGCGCATTGCGGTCCTGCCGTCCTTCATCCTGCGACTGATGAAAAAGGTTCTTTAATTCGGAGTGGCTCAATGGTTCCTTATGCTGGTCGATCCTTACGTTAAAAACATATTTCAGCAGCCAATGGGAAAGTTTGATAAATCCCTCTGCGATGGGTGAAAAGATCTGGTAAAAGAAATCGGTGATCAGGGCAAGGCGGCTAAGTGCGCTGTTACTTCGTGCGCGATAGATCGCACGCGGAATAAATTCTGCGAAAATGAGCACCATTAATGTAGCAGCTGCAATTTCAATGATGATACGCAGCCCTTCATTTACGTGTGCATAGTCCCAGACGGGTTTCATTACTGCACTGAATACAAGGCCAAAGAATACCAGGAATAGGGTAAAGCCGATCAGCGTGGTGCCGATGAAACTTGTAGGGGCATCAATAAATTTTGAGAGCAAATGACCAGTGGTGCCGCCCTGTTTTTTCTTCAGTTCAACATTCAGCCGGTTGGCGCTGTAGTACGCCATTTCTATCCCCGAAAAAAAGCCCATCAGGATCAGGGTGATCACAAACCATATGACTTTGTTCCATTCTGCCATTTAGTAAAGATAGGAAAGAGGTTTGAATGGAAAAGGGGGGGGCGCGGATCGGGGTGGCGTGGAGTGTGGAGCGCCCGACCGCCGACGGCAGACCGCCGACCAGTCAATTTGATGGCATTGTTTTACCCGATTGAGATATCAGCGAAGACCAACAAGTATAAAGAATGATTCTGCGGTCGGCGGTCCGTTGACTACGGTCCGCTGGGTGTCGGCGCCCCTGCCCCCCTCACAATCCAAGGAATCGCATCACAATTCCGTCAGCTTCCGCACATGCTTTCGTCAGATCATCATTTACAATGATCTCATTGAAGTGATGTTTGAATGAGATCTCGTAAGACGCTTTGTTGACTCTTGCCTGGAGGGATTCTTCGGTTTCGGTGCCTCTTGATTCAAGCCGGCGTTTCAGTTCGGCTACGGAAGGAGGTTCAATAAAAATGGTCAGTGATGTATCGGGGTATTGTTGCTGCACATGGATGGCGCCTTTTACGTCGATGTCGAGTAAAGGGCATTGATGTTTGGTCCAGATCCGCTGCAATTCTTCTTTTAGCGTACCATAATATTTGCCTTCGTATACCATTTCCCACTCGGCAAATTCATTCTGCTGTATTTTTTGTTTGAAATCGTCCGCTGTCAGAAAGTAGTAATCCACTCCCTCGGTTTCATAGGCTCGTTTGCTGCGTGTGGCGGCTGAAATTGAGAAGGCGAGCTGCGGATATTTTCCCAGCAGATACCGTGTAATGGAGGTTTTTCCGGCACCGGATGGCGCCGTAATGACGATGATCTTGTTTTGAAAGGAGGACATGCGCAAAGAAAGGAAAAAAACGGCAGAGACGCGAATAGGGAGCGAATGGGCGTGAATATTCGCGAATAGATTTCAACAGATCTGAGGAAGTTTCAGTGTGACATAAGCTGACGCTTTTATTCCTGGCGTTTGCGCGACTTTGATGACGGTCATTCTTTGATGTAGTTGATCATGATCACCAGATCGTCCTCGCCTGTTTGCTTTAATCCGTGAGAGCTGCCTGGTCTTGTCAGTATCGCATCGCCTTCTTTTACTTCAAATGATTTTCCATTCATCTGCATTTCTCCCCGTCCGCTTAATATATAATAGATCTCATCTTCTTTTTGCAAATGATAGCCGATGGATGAGCCGGGATGCAGGATGCGCTTCCGGAAGGCAAGATGAAAGTCTTCTGCTTTTGCGAAGAAGTTGTATGCAGTGGTATTGCCGCCACCCTCGTGCGGGCCGGGTTGACGTGTGGCAATATCTTTCTCATGTTCGAGGATATAAGGGTCTTGTTTTTTATTCAATACCTGGGAGGCAAGCATGCCTGATGCGAAAAAGAGTGATCCGGCAAAAAGGTATCTGAGCAGGGATTTTCTGTTCAATGGGAGAGGGTTTAAAAGGTTACAGGAACAGGGATTGCTGAATAATTGCGGGTTTCTGCTGAAACGTTTCATCGGTTGGGAGGTTGTGTTTGTCCGATCAGGTTAATAATAATGCCTGTGGCAAACTGCCGTCTGGCTGACTGAGCCTCTTATCCTTATCAACCTCTCATTAATAACGGCGCAGTTATTCAGCAGCTTCTAAATATTTAAGCGTTAGAGCCATTGGTGCGGTTGACTGCAATGTTCAGGCATTTGAGCCTTTAAACGTCAGGCGTCAGCCCTCTATCCTCCTGATATCAGCGCCAAGATTCCGCAGGCGCTGATCGATATATTGATAACCGCGGTCTATCTGTTCGATGTTTTGTATCACGCTTTTTCCTTCGGCGCCAAGTGCGGCGATCAGTAATGATACACCTGCGCGGATATCTGGGCTGCTCATGGTGATGCCGCGTAATTGCTGTTCGCGTTCCAGGCCGATTACCACAGCACGGTGCGGATCGCAGAGAATGATCTGTGCGCCCATGTCTATGAGTTTATCTACAAAGAACAGGCGGCTTTCAAACATCTTCTGATGAATAAGCACGCTACCCCGGGCCTGTATGGCTGTTACGAGTACGATGCTCAGCAGGTCCGGGGTGAAGCCGGGCCATGGATGATCATAGATCGTGAGTACGCCGCCGTCGAGATAGCGTTGCACTTCGTAGATCTCCTGTGCGGGAATATGGATATCGTCTCCGATAAATTCGAGCTGAATGCCAAGCTGCCTGAATTTTTCGGGTATAATGCCAAGGTTTTCGATGCTTGCATTTTTGATTGTAATGTCACCTTGTGTCATTGCAGCCATGCCGATGAAAGAGCCTACTTCGATCATGTCCGGCAGCATGCGATGTTCGGTGCCGCCAAGGTAGCTCACTCCTTCGATCACCAGCAGGTTGCTGCCGATGCCGCTGATCTTAGCGCCCATCCGGTTGAGCATTTTACAAAGCTGTTGGAGGTAGGGCTCACAGGCTGCATTGTAAATGGAGGTAGTGCCGGAGGCCATAACAGCAGCCATCACGATGTTGGCCGTACCTGTTACGGATGGTTCGTCCAGCAGCATGTTCATGCCGTGAAGCCGGGGTGCTGACAGGTGGAAAAACCCATCTTCATTATTATATTCAAATGCTGCTCCGAGTTTTTCAAAACCGATGATATGCGTGTCGAGCCTGCGTCTGCCTATCTTATCGCCACCTGGTTTTGGGATAAATGCTTTTCTGTACCGGGAAAGCATTGGTCCGGCCAGCATCACCGAACCGCGGAGTCTGCCGCTTTTCTTTTTATAGTCTTCGCTGTGGAGATAATCAATATTCACATCGTCTGCCTGGAAGATGGCGGTATCGCGCGAGGTGCGTTCAATTTTTACATTCATTTCCTGCAGCAGTTCTATCAGCAGGTTTACGTCCAGGATATCCGGGATGTTGGCGATGGTCACTTTTTCCGGGGTAAGCAATACTGCGCTGAGGATCTGCAGCGCTTCGTTCTTTGCGCCCTGGGGTACGATCTCTCCCTGCAGTTTTTTTCCACCTCTTACTTCAAAGGAATGCATGAAATGATTAATTCAAAAGTAAAAATTAAAAAAGCCAGACTAAAGAATGCTAAAGAGTGCCAGAGATCAAAATGGAAGAACAGAACCGGCAAAAACCCGCAATTCAGGGCGGATTTTTTACCTTTTAATTTTGACTTTTCACTTACCTAGTAGCGTTTTTTCTTGAAATTACCGCCGCCGCCGCTGCCACCACGGTCGTTACGGTTATCGTTTCTGCGCTGGTTGTTGTTGCCATTGCCGCCGCCATTGCTGCGATGCTGGAATTTACCCCGTTGTTTGCCGAAGCCGCCCCTGTCGCGCTCACGGTTCTCCTGCTGAGGTCTGAAGGCCTTTACGTAAGGCGTGTTGGTGAAAGTAAGCTGGCCGCTTGTAATACCGTTCAGTTCGCTTTGGATCGCGTCGTCATGCACGATCTCTTTATGCCAGTTATTATAAGCGAGCTTCATATAATAAGCGATTGCGTTGGCGAAGCCGGCGCGTTTTTCCATATCCTCTTCGTTCAGCGCTTTTTTGATGATCAGCTCCAGGTTTTTGCCCAGGTGCGAATGTCTCGGGTAGCGTTTTGGATAAGGCAGAGGCTTAGGTCTTTCACTAAGAGACTCCCTTGTGGGGATTGGGTATGGCGATTTTACCTCCAGTTTAAAGTCGGAGATCAGGAACAGGTGGTCCCAGAGTTTATGGCGGAAGTCCTCCACATTTTTCAGGTGTGGGTTCAAAAATCCCATCAGCTCGATCACCGCGTATGCGTTGGCCTGGCGGCGTTCGGGATCTTCAATGCTCAGGAGGTGTTCGATCATTTTCTGCACATGACGACCATATTCTCTCATGGCCAGGTCATTTCTCGTAGTGTTATATTCCATAAAAGACATAAGTGGAAATCAAAAAGTATGAAAGAAGTGATTATCGCAAAGGTACGGGTCAATAATAGAAATTTCTTATCTAAAATGCAAATTCCTGCAATTTGGCCGATGACCGAATGACATGAGCCGTGCCTGTCGACCGAATGACCGCGATCAATCCGGTTAGTTTTATAGTCACGGAGAAATTATAATTAGTGGTTGCTGAACAGCTGCGGGGTTTTGCTGAAACGTTTGAGAGGTTTCATAGGTTTGGCAGGTTGGTGCAGGCATGCAGCAAAAAAAGCCAGCAGGTATAGGTGCTTCTGCCTGACCTATGAAACTTTTCGGCAGGAACCTGCAGTTATTCAACAGCCCTTACTTACGGATGACTTTATTCGGGCATTCGCCACCAACTTTCAGGTATGGGCATAAAGAAAGGGGCCCCGAACCAAGGCCCCTTTTACAAGCCACCATCCTCTTCCACCTAAGAGGTCATTTAATTAAGATTTGTTGTACGCTTAAGGCCTGATTCTTTTTACTTGTTACTCTCACCCAGTAAACACCCGGTTTAAGGGAGTTGGTCAACTGCACGTAAGAAGAACCATTTACCACAAGATCTTTATTCACTACTGTCTGCCCCTGCGTATTGAAAATTTGCACTGCAAATTCTTCTGCCGAAATATTATCAAATTTGATACCAACTATACCGGTTGATGGATTTGGATAGATAGAAAATTGATTTTTTTCGAAACTTTCCAAAACCAGCTGGCGGGTTGTACTGTATCTCACATAACCATTGCTGTAAACCTGCTTCACACGGAAATAATAGGCGCCGCTTTCTCCCTGTAAAGCTGAGAAATTCGTTTTATAATCTCCATTTATATTATCTTCTTTTTGCAAAATACCTATCTGAGTGTAGTTATAAGCATTTCTACTTACTTCTGCTACATAATAGAATTCTTCGCCGGCTTCAACCGACCCTGTCCATTTAAGTTCAGCTTTCCCCGTACTTGTTTTCTTTACATTAAATGAATAAACATTTAAGGGAAGGATTGTTGCGGGGCAATAGCAGAATTCAATCTTGTAATGTATAGAACCGGCTGCATCTACGCCTCCAAACCAGTTACCTGTAGTGCTGATAGCAGAGCTGCCATTTGCAGAATAGTTATATACGAGAGAATCACCGGGAGGTCCGTAAAAGTTTGACAAATCGCTGAGATTTGTGATGGTCACGCTCTTGGTTGTATTAAATATATCCTCGGGCCCAATACCTACATAGTCAGGTCCTGAATTAGGTGTTGCATCTTTAGGGTCAAGTGTATAGGGGCCAAAAGCATTCGTCTCACTATTAGTTAAGGCAGGGCTTAAACCTGGTCCGTTGATGGCATCTGTCCTTGTAAAAGTCACACCTGCGGAATTGGTAAAATTATCTCTGTTTTCGAAATACATAAAGTTCAACGTGGACGAAATGGTCATGGTTAATTTGGCGCATGTTACCATTCCGACAGTAGGATCGAACTTTGGGAATTTTATTATTGAATTGTGGCTTCCATCAGTAAATGAAATCGTTGTGTCAAACGCCACTCCGCTGGGAACATAGCCTCCGGGGCATTGGCCAAAACTACTTCTGCCGGCCAGCAGGCTCAGCAGCAATAGCGTGATCGGAATAAGTTGACGAAGGTAAAAATGCTTCATAGGTTACCGGATTAGAGTTCAAGATAGTTGGTGTTTTCCTGGGTCTTCGAAAAATAAAGATACCTCTGTATGCAACCCTCTGCAATTGTAATACTGCTCTATTTTCTTCACAGTAATAAACGAATATCCACAGAAAAAATGCCTGCTGAAAAAACATGGTCAATCTGAAAAGTTTCTCGTAAAAACCCGGCCGCCCTTTTGAGTAGTTTCACGAAAACAGCTGGATTTTCTGAACTGCTCACTCAACGCGGTTTTACTGACAACAGGATCCGGTCATCGTCCATCGATCGTCCACCATCATACGCTCCAAGCCTTTAACTTTGCATTCCACCATGAATATTGCAGTCAATACCAGATTCTTATTAAATAATAGCCTTGAGGGGTACGGATACTTCCTGAAGGAAATGCTGGGCAGGCTTACAAAGAACCACCCGGAGCATCAGTTCATCTTCATCTTCGACCGGCCGTATGACCAGGAATTTGTTAATGCACCAAACATTACAGCGGTTGTTGCCGGCCCGCCGGCGAGACATCCCCTGCTATGGAAATGGTGGTATGACGTGCGCGTTCCTGCGGTGTTGAAGAAATTCAAGGCGGACGTGTTCCTTTCGTGCGATGGCTTCTGTTCGCTCACCACATCTGTGCCGCAATGCCTCGTGATACATGATCTTGCATTTCTGCATTATCCATCTTTTATTCATCGTTCACATTTGCTTTTTTATAAAAGATTTACGCCGAAGTTTCTGAAGAAAGCGGCATCACTGGTCACCGTATCGCAGTTTTCCAAAGACGACATCATTGCCAATTATAAAATAACACCATCGCAGATAGAGGTTATATATAATGCTGCAAGAACCTCAATTCAACCGCTCAGCTGGCAGGAGAAGCAATCGGTAACACATGATTTCACCAACGGAAAAAGCTACTTTATCTATGTTGGCGCAATCCATCCAAGAAAGAACCTGGTGAACCTGTTAAAAGCATTTTCCATTTTTAAGAAAAGACAAAAGAGCGATTGGAAACTCGTGATCACAGGAAGGGCTGCATGGCAGAGCAGGAAATTTATGGATAGCCTTGCGTCTTATAAATACCGTGAAGATCTTATTGTAACGGGGTATGTGGATGAGCAGAAATTATCCGGGCTGATCGGCGCTGCCTACGCAATGGTCTATCCATCCCTGTTTGAAGGATTTGGTATGCCGGTGGTGGAATCCATGCAGGCGGGTGTACCTGTGATCACCTCGGCCAATTCTGCCATGCAGGAAATTGCAGAGGACGCAGCACTCTATACAGATCCAACAAGCGTGGAGGATATAGCAGACAAGATGATGCTGATCTATAAAGACGAAGCTCTTCACGGTAAGCTTGCGGAAAAAGGAAAAGAGAGAGCGAAACGCTATAACTGGGACAAGTCAGCGGAGTTGCTTTGGAGAAGTATTGAGAATGCGGTAAGTAAAAAGTAATTTTTTAAAAACTCTTTTGATTGCCTTTATGAGCAGGTGGTTTTTGACTTTTTATGTTTGACTTTTTACTTTCATTACCTTTGCCCCTTCAATTAAACATACTATGGCTTCATCAAGCATTATCATCGATGTAAATACAGACGAGAACAAGATTCCCGACAATATCAGCTGGAAGGCGACCGATTCCACGATAGAAAACGCTCAGAAAGCAAAAGCAATGATGCTGGCTTTTTGGGATGGAGCAGAAAAGACCGCTTTGCGGATCGATTTGTGGACAAAAGAAATGATGGTGGATGAGATGGCCGATTTCTTTTATCAGACGCTGATGACTATGGCTGATACATATGGCCGTGCCACCAATCACCAGGAAATGGTGGGGGATATGAAAAAATTCGCCAAGGAGTTCTATGAGCGGTTCCGCGAAAAACAACTTAAGGAAAACAAAGCATCCTGATAAGGGAACCAGTTCAACCGGTTGAACTTAAAACCGTAAAACATTCAAACTTAAAAATTTCTGACATGAGCCTGGAACAACAAATAATGACAGAATTGAAAGCAGCAATGATCGCAAAGAATGAGGGTGCCCTTCGCAGCCTCCGTGCCATCAAAGCGGCTATTCTTCTTGCAAAAACGGCTGAGGGCGCGAAAAGTGAACTGACTGAGGATGATGAAACAAAGCTGTTGCAGAAACTGGTGAAACAGCGCCGCGATTCGCTCGAGATCTTCGAGCAGCAGAACCGTGCAGATCTGGCAGCAAAGGAAAAGGAAGAGCTTGATGTGATCGGGAAGTTTTTGCCAAAGCAATTCACTCCGGAAGAATTGAAGGAAGCGGTTGCCGGCATCATCGCATCAACCGGAGCAAGCTCACCTGCCGATATGGGTAAGGTAATGGGCGTTGCAACCAAACAACTTGCCGGAAAGGCGGACGGTAAAGCCATTTCCGCGCTGGTGAAAGAACTTTTAACGAAATAATCGCTTTCTTACCGCATTTAATCTGTTGATCCCGGGCGTTAAAACCGGGATCAAATTTTTTATCAATGGTCCTGGACATACTGTTTATCATCCTGCTTGTATTTGCTGTGATCAAAGGCTTCCAGCGTGGATTGATCGTTGGTATATTTTCCTTTGTGGCAGTGATCGTTGGTCTGGCTGCTGCAATTAAATTATCCGCAGTGGCTGCCGATTATCTTGGTGAAACAACCAATGTATCAAAGCAGTGGCTTCCTGTGCTGTCATTTCTCATCGTGTTTATTGCAGTTGTATTATTGATACGGCTTGGTGCGAACCTTCTGCAAAAATCAGTAGAAGCATTGATGATGGGATGGGCCAACCGTTTGGGCGGGATCATTTTTTACGTTGCGATCTATACGATCGTATACAGCATTCTTCTGTTCTATGCAACGCAGTTAAAACTGTTATCTCCCGAAACGGCGGGGAAATCCGTTGTTTATGGCATAATAGCGCCCTGGGGGCCGGGCATCATCGATGCGATCGGATCTGTACTGCCTTTCTTCAAAAATATGTTTCAGGAGCTGGAAGGTTTTTTTGAAAAGGGAGCGGGGAATAGGTAGTGGGGCGGTCTGTTCTCCATTCCCCAAATTTGTGCCACTCCCCGCTTTCCCCTATCTTTGGATAGTCCATTAGGTTAGTAGACTACAAAACAGACCAGATGAAACTCAACTATCTTGGCCTTGCCGTTCCTTTTTTCATGTTTTTTATAGGGCTGGAGTATCTGTATTCGAAAAGGAAGGGGAGGAATTTTTTTCAGTATGCTGAATCTGTTGCTAACCTGAATGTTGGCATTGCCGAACGTTTGCTGGATATCTTCACGACCGGTATTTTCTTCGGCATATTTGTATACATACATGAGCATTTTGCGTTGCTGGATATCAAGACCGGATGGTTTACCTGGCTATTGCTTTTTCTTGCAACTGATCTTGTGTGGTATTGGTATCATCGCCTGGCGCATGAGATCAACGCATTCTGGGCTGTGCACGTGGTGCATCATCAGAGTGAAGATTTTAACTATACGGTGTCTGCCAGGATCACGGTATTCCAGGCGGTAGTACGTTGCATGTTCTGGGCCATTCTTCCGTTGATCGGATTCCCTCCGCTGATGATCTCGATATTTTTATTGATCCATGGGATTTATCCTTTCTTTATTCATACGCGAGCGTTGGGTAAATGGGGTTGGTTTGAGAAAGTGCTGGTAACGCCAACGCATCACGGTATTCACCATGCATCAAATCCGGAATATCTTGATAAGAATTATGGTGATGTCTTAATTATATGGGATAAGCTGTTTGGCACTTTCGCGAAAGAGAGAAATGATGTCGATATCGTATATGGTCTTACAAAACCGTTGAACAGCCATAGCTTTCTTTGGCAGCATTTTCATTTTATACTGGAAGTGTATATGAATTTCCGTTATGCAAACGGATTTAAGGCAAAATGGAAAGTGTTGTTTGGCAAGCCGGATGATCTCGATCCGCGGTACAGGTCCATACTGGAGAGAAAGCTGCTGAATGTAAGATCGCGGCACCGCCCGGCCACGGCTACGATAAAACAATATGTAACTGCGCAAACTATATTTTCACTTGGATTGTTATTTGTAGTGATATTGTTTGAGCATTACCTGAATGGAGTCCAATTATTCTTAATATCTGCTTTTATTATAATCAGTCTTATCAACAGCGGGGCGATACTTGATCAGCGCAGATGGATCTTCTACCTGGAATATGCACGCCTTGTACTGCTGATGGTGGCCATCGGAATTTTTTATCCGAAGACCTGGATGATCACCGGGATACTTACTGCGCTTATGGTTCTTACCTGGTATTTCCGTGCTATTCAGCGGTATTACTTCAGGATTTTGTATACGTAAAAAAGAGGATCTAAGGCGGTTATCGAATTTTGTTGTTTCTTGGTGTATCTCAGTCTGTTATCTTTGCGTCAACAAGTAAAGAGTTGTGGACCCGGGGTGGTTATATGCTGCAAAACGATTATTTTAGCAAAAATTAACGGTTACCGTGGAATGAGTTACGAGATAAAACAGGATGATAAGTTCAGATTTATTGAAGAAGGCGAGGGAGAACCGCTCGTGTTGCTGCATGGATTGTTTGGAGCGATGAGCAATTTTGGGGCACTGATTGATTATTTCAAACAGTACAACAAGGTCGTCGTGCCGATCCTTCCACTGCTGGATATGGACATTTTGCACACTTCTGTTGGCGGGCTGGCGAAATTTGTTCACAAATTCATTGAGACAAGAGGATATCAGAACGTGCATCTGCTGGGTAATTCACTCGGTGGGCATGTTGGTTTGGTATATGTATTAAAGAATCAGCCGGACTGTATCAAATCCGTCATTCTTACCGGAAGTTCCGGTTTGTTTGAAAATGGCATGGGTGATTCTTATCCTAAGCGCGGAGATTATGAATATATCCGTAAAAAGACGGAACTTACGTTTTACGATCCAAATATGGCGACAAAGGAATTGGTGGATGAAGTCTTTGATATCACCAATAACCGCCTGAAAGTTATCAAGATCATCGCGCTGGCGAAAAGCGCCATCCGGAATAATCTGGGTGAGGAACTCAATCAAATCAAATATCCAACGTTATTGATCTGGGGAAATGATGATAAGATCACTCCACCATTTGTTGCGAAAGAGTTTAATAAATTGATCCCCAACAGTGAACTTTATTTTATCGACAAATGTGGCCATGCCCCGATGATGGAGGTCCCTGATGAGTTTAATGTGATCCTTCACAAATTTTTGAAAAAACTCAATGAGCCTGCAACAGTTAGCTGATCATTGAGGTCTTGAATAAAAAAGGAGCCGCTATCCATGTTGACCGGAGAATTACGATCTCAGAATCTGCCCTATTTGCATCTGCAGGACAAGGTGTACCAGGCGCTTCAGCTGATGAACGACAACCAGGTAACACATCTGCCGATCGTGGACGGGGAGAAATATGTGGGTATTGTAAGTGAAGATGACCTGCTCCAGGTTGATAATGACCATGTACCGCTTGAAACACTTCAACAATCTTTTGGAAGCTCTTCCGTAAAAAGCAGCGAACATTTTCTGAAAGCGATACAACTGGCTGCAGAAAATGGCCTGAGCGTTGTGCCGGTGATAAATGAAGAGAATGAACTCGTCAGCGTTGTTTCTTATAATGACCTGTTGAAAAACGCGTCAGAATTCATGAGCCTGAATGAACCGGGCGGTCTGGTTGTACTGGAAATGGAAAGCAACCAGTATTCATTCAATGAGATCAGCAAGCTGGTTGAAACAAATGACGCGCAAATCACCCAACTGAATACCTCCAATGATGCTGAAACAGGCATGATGCAGGTGACCATCCGGATTAATAAACCAGAGGTTTCTGATATCGTAGCCACTTTTCAACGCTACGAATACAATGTAAAATACTATTTCGGAGAGGAACTATACGCCAATGAGCTGCGGAATAACTACGACAATTTGATGAATTACCTGAAGATCTGATGTTTTTTGGCCCTGGTTTGGCGTTTGGGTGAAATCCGGTTAATTTAGATATTCTCAGCTCCGGAATAATGTGTCGTACCGCCAAATATTGCCTGTGGCTTTTGTTAGCGCTTGCCAGCCTCCAATCCCTGTTTGCACAGGAGTCCGGAGGGCCTGAAGGGAAACCCAAAAAAGAAAAGGAGAAACATGAAAAAAATTCCTCCGAAGAAGTTTACGTGGTGCCCGCCGGAGAATCCCCCTTCATCGTTCGCGATATTGTGATTGCCGGAAACAGGAAGACGAGAGATAAGATCATCCTTCGTGAACTTTCATTCAAATCCGGTGATGCCTACCTGCTTCAGGATCTTGTCAAAAAATTTGAACTCGCCCGCCAGCAACTCATGAACCTTGCATTGTTTCATGAAGTGACCGTTGCATTAAAAAGTTTTGATGGTTACAATGTAGATATACTGGTGACTGTCCGTGAACGCTGGTACATCTTCCCGATCCCTTATTTCCGCCCGGTAGACCGCAATCTTAATCAATGGATCGTAGAACAAAAAGCAAGTCTCGACCGTGTTGATTATGGTTTGAAGCTGATGTATAATAATGCGACCGGCCGCAATGACAAATTGCGTTTCACTCTGGTAAGCGGTTATTCGCGCCAGCTTTTATTAAATTATTACAGACCCTATATTGATAAAAAGATGAAATGGGGGCTGAGCTTTGGCATATCTCTCGGCAAGAACCGTGAGATGAATTATAATACGGTCGATGATAAACAGGTCTTCATAAAAGATAAAGGCTATCTCCGCAATTTCTCCCGTGGCTATGCTGAGATATCTTATCGTAAAGCCATCCGGACAAGACACCGGTTCGGCATTTCTTATGGTTCGGAAGAAGTAGCGGACACGATCGTGAAGCTGAACCCGAATTATTTTCCGGGTAAACGCAACCGGATCAATTTCCCCGAGATCTATTACATCTTTGATTATACCAATCTTGATTACATTCCTTATCCTACAAAAGGATATGCCATGGAAGCATCCTTTGGCAAAAAGGGGATAGACAAATCTTTTAATTCATGGCAGATCGGAGCAAAGGCATCGGCCAACTGGCAACTGGGTAAAAAAGCGTTTACAAGTCTTAATGCATTCGGAACGCTCAAGCTTCCGCTCGATCAGCCATATTACAACCGGAGGTTGCTGGGTTATTCAGACATCTTTATGCAGGGTTATGAATATTATGTGGTGGATGGAGTTGCCGGTGGTTATCTGAAAGCATCTGTTACGCGGCGCCTCTTTAATTTCAATGTCAACTTCAAGGGCACGAAAAAGCTCGCACCTCTTCGCATCCCGGTCAATATTTATGGGCGGATCTATGGCAACACCGGTTATATCTACGATCCAAATCCCGGCGACAATTATCTTACCAACCGTATGCTGTTCTCTTCAGGCATTGGAATAGACATCGTTACTTTTTATGACTTCGTTTTCAAACTTGACTGGTCGTTTAATCAGTTGGGGCAAAATGCGCTTTATTTTCACAGGCGTTCCATCTTTTGACGCGAATTTTATTACTCGGATTACGCGAATGACGCGTGAAAAGGTGAAAACCAGGCAGATGGTTGAAGGAATATTTACCGTGATAACCGGTTTTCAGTTCGCGTTGATATATCTGCTTTTTTAAATGAAGTAGATATGCAGGCGGAAAAACTTTATGCCTATGATATTTGTACTATACAAATTGTGTTTGTTTTAATTCACGATAAAGACTTCCGTTCATGTTAGCGTAATTCGCGTAATTCGCGTAGTAAATTCGCGTTTATGAAAGCAGCAATCTACAGCCGTGTATTTGATGAAGGCCAGAAAAATGAGATACAGCTCTTTTTTGATGAGATGAGCAGGCAGAAAATTACACCGGTGATATTTCAGCACTTCTTTGAGCAGATAAAAGATATTATCCAGCTGCCGGAGAATGCGGGTACATTTTCTTTATCAGAAGATCTTACAAGAGATGTAGAGTTTATTATCAGCCTTGGGGGTGATGGTACTTTACTGGATACGGTAACACTGGTCAGGGAGAAGAATATTTCCATTATGGGGATCAACTTCGGCAGGCTGGGTTTTCTGGCGGGGATCGGGCAGGATGAGATCAAAATAGCCGTGCAGGCGATTGCCAGGAGGAGTTTTATAGTGGATAAACGGACAATGATCCACCTGGATGCGGATCTGCCATTGTTTGGAAGTGTTCCTTATGGGCTGAATGAGTTTTCAGTGCATAAACGTGATACGGCCGCCATGATCAAGATCCATACTTATCTGAATGGCGAATTTCTGAATTCTTACTGGGCCGACGGACTGATCGTTGCTACGCCAACAGGCTCGACCGGCTACTCGCTGAGTTGTGGCGGACCGGTGGTATTTCCGGACTCCGGCAGCTTTGTGATCACACCGGTTGCACCGCATAACCTGAATGTGAGACCGATCATTGTACCGGATAATAACGTCATTTCTTTTGAAGTGGAAAGCCGTTCCGAAAATATTATCTGCTCACTGGACTCCCGCCGGGAGATCGTTGGCAAGAATGTATCATTGGCGGTAAGAAAGGAAAGATTCACCATCAATCTGTTACGATTGGGAGAAAACAGCTTCCTGCAAACGCTGCAAAATAAACTTACGTGGGGTCTCGATAAGAGAAATTAATGCTATGACGGATAAAAGAAAATGTCTATTTTGGCGTTCTCTTTACACGCCGATTCTACGGAAAACCCCCAGACAGACGCCAGGACACGCTTTTTGATCAGGATAAATAAACTATCCCTGAAACCTTGCGCCGCTGCGGTAAACTAATTACCGAACATTATTTATCCGGACATGTTGAAAAAGCTCTCATTATTAGCATTCCTGCTTGCAGGAGTTTTCTTTTTACCCGGCCGTACCCAGGCTCAGAACGCGATCGTTCAGGAAGGTGAATTTGGCATTGGTCTTGGCGCCGCGCACTATTTCGGCGATCTTAATACCCGCGCATGGATGAACCGGCCCAAAATGGCTGGTACGCTCTTCTTCCGCAAAAATTTCAATAATTACATCGCAGCCCGCATCGGCGCTTCGTATGCGCGTCTCGGCTACTCCGATCAGTACAATACAAAGAATGAATATATGTATCGCCGTAATCTCAGCTTCAACACCAATGTGTGGGAGCTGACACTGCAGGGCGATTTCAACTTCTTTCGTTTTTTGCCGGGTGAAGCGGAATACAGCTTTACACCATACGTAACATTGGGTCTTGGCGTTTTCAGTTATGATCCGTTTACGTATCTCCGCGGTGAAAAATATTATCTGCGGCAGCTTGGAACAGAGGGCCAGGGCAGTGCGCTTTACCCCGACCGCAAACAATACAGCACCATGGCGTTGAGCGTTCCGGTAGGAGCAGGTGTAAAATATGCTTTGAATGAACGTTTCAATATTGCATTCGAGGTGCTCTATCGGTTCACCGGGACTGACTATCTCGATGACGTAAGTACAACTTATGTAAACCCTGAGGCATTTCCCCCAAACCCGGATGGAACGCCCTCTCCCGGCCTCCTTCTCAGCGACCGTTCCTATGAGATCGGCACGCCTATCGGTCTTCCCGGAAGACAACGTGGGAACAGCAAGTCGAAAGATCATTTTGTAACGGCGATGGTGCACCTGACATTTAATTTGCAATCATACCGGTGCCCGACGGCGAATTAGTCCGCAGGTAGTCGATGGCCGTTGTTCGATGGCCATCGGCCAACGTTCATCGATCTCCGCCTGAACTTAGTTCAGCAACTGTCATGAGAATCCATACCTTTGCTGCCCTGATCTAATTAACTATGTCAGCATTATTGCAACAGATCGATAAGCAACGGTTGCCCCGGCACATCGCCATTATCATGGATGGTAATGGAAGGTGGGCGCAGGAGCAGGGCCAGGATCGCCTGTACGGTCATTTTCACGGAGTTGAAAGCGTCCGCAATATCGTTGAGGGATGTGCCGAACTGGGCGTTGGTTATCTTACGCTTTATGCGTTCTCGACGGAGAACTGGGACCGTCCGGAATATGAAGTGATCGGTTTGATGGAATTGCTGGTGACAACGATCCGAAAGGAAGTGGAAAGTCTGCATAAAAACAATATCCGCTTACGTGTGATCGGCGATATGAATATGTTGCCCGATTATGCAAAACAGGAGCTGCAGGAAGCCCTTGATTTTACCAAAGACAATACGGGACTTAACCTGGTCATGGCGTTGAGCTACAGCGGACGCTGGGAATTGCTGAATGCCGTAAAGAATATTGCCTTTGAAGTGAAGACCGGCAAGCTGGATGTGGAAGAAATCAACGAACAAACATTGCAAAAGTTTTTGGCTACCAGCGACTTCCCTGATCCGGAACTGATGATCCGGACAAGCGGGGAATTCCGGATCAGCAACTTTTTGCTTTATCAATTGGCTTATGCCGAACTGTATTTTACGCATGTTCGCTGGCCGGATTTCCGAAAAGAAAACTTATATGAAGCCATTCTTGACTACCAGGGCCGGGAAAGACGCTTTGGCAAAACAAGTGCACAGATAGTGAATGGCTGATGGACGGCTCTGAATGCGTAATCGTCGATTTTTTCTGAAGACTGCGCGTGCAGGCCTTTTCCGGCATTTTCTTTAACAAACACTTTCGATTTTTACCGTTAATTTGCCGCCCACGGCGAAATGTAAAAAAAGTTAAAAGTCAAAATTAAAAAGTAAAATATACCAAGATGCTTAACAAACTGACTGCTTCAGTAAAGCAAGACACTTACAGGAAGAGGATTTTTTTACTACTTACTTTTTAATTTTTACTTCTTTAGAAAAATCAACCATGCGACGAATTTCACTCAGGATCTGTGCTTTACTGGTAATGACGTTTATGGCTGTACGCTCTGTACAAGCCCAGGATACTACTATCACTTCTGTTGATCCGGCCATTATGGAATGGGAAAATGCCCGGATTCCCAAAGAATATAAGATCGCCAGCGTATCTATTACAGGTATAAAACACCTGGATACCGCAATTGTTCTCTCCATCTCTGGTCTTCAGGTAGGAGATAAATTCAACCACCCCGGCAGCGATATCTTTTCCAAAGCCATCGCCAACATGTGGAGACAAAAACTGTTTTCCGGAGTACAGATCTATGTAGCTGGGATCAGGGGAGATAATATTGATATCGAGATCAATGTGGTTGAACGTCCGCGACTGGGTAATTTCAAATTCATCGGCATCAAAAAAGCAGATGCGGAAGAATTGCAGGGAAAGATCGGTTTGACCAAACAAACAATCATTACAGAGAATATCCGTCGTAATGTAGTTGAGGTAACCAATAAATTTTACCAGGACAAAGGTTTCCAGAATATCAAAATAAGGATCGATGAAAAACCAGATCCCGCGTATGCGAATTCAAATTCCATGATGATCTATGTGGACAAGGGTAAGAAAGTGAAGATCGACGGGATCAGCATTTATGGAAATGAAATGGTAGATGCCCTCAAGCTTAAGAAGCAAATGAAGGGCACGAAGGAAATGACAAAGCTCACACTTAATCCTTCAACCTATGTTGGTCCTTATGGTCCGTCAAACAATAAAATAAGCTTCAAGGAATATGCAAAAGACTGGGGCTTCCTTTCATTAAGCAAAACAAAACGCGTACTTGATCCATACTTCAGGTTCAAATTATTCAGCTCTGCTAAATTCAATCCGACCAAGTACGAAGAAGATAAAGAACGGCTGGTTAAATATTATAACTCTCTCGGTTATCGTGACGCGACACTTGTTGAAGACACGTTGGTAACAGATACTTCCAATGCGCGTTTGTATGTGAACATCCGCATGAGCGAAGGCCGCAAATATTATTTCGGTAACATTACCTGGAAAGGAAATGCGAAATATCCGGATTCATTATTGAACGTGATCCTTGGTATTCATAAAGGAGATATCTATAACGTGGATATCCTGAACAAACGTCTTGGTAAGGAAATGTCTCAGGATGGTGGTGATATCAGTGGATACTATCAGGATGACGGATACCTGTTCTTCCGTGTGGAGCCAGTGGAAACAGCGGTATATAATGATACGATCGATCACGAGATCCGTATTACCGAAGGTCCTCAGGCGCGGATCAAGAATGTGACCATAGCCGGCAACGAACGGACCAAAGATCACGTGATCCGTCGTGAGCTTCGTACGATGCCTGGTGAATTGTTCCGTCGTTCGGATCTGATCCGTTCTCAGCGTGAACTGTCGAACCTGAACTATTTTAACCAGGAAACGATCAACCCGGGCGTTGTTCCGAATTCGGATGACGGTACGGTTGATATCAACTGGAAAGTAGAAGAGAAATCTTCTGACCAGCTGGAATTGTCTGCCGGTTGGGGTGGTGGGATCGGTCTGACCGGTACACTCGGTGTAACCTTCAACAACTTCTCTATTAAAAATATCTGGAAGAAATCTGCATGGGATCCATTGCCAACAGGGGATGGTCAGAAGCTGAGCCTGCGTGTGCAATCGAATGGACGTGCCTTCCGGTCATATAACTTCTCTTTCACCGAACCATGGTTAGGCGGAAAGAAAAGAAACTCGTTGACGCTGGCGTATAACAACAGTAAATACTCCAATGCATTTGATCCATATACGGGCGCGATCGATCAGAAAAGATCTGATACGAACTATCTTAAAGTAAATGGTTTCTCGGTTTCTTTGGGTAAGCAATTGAAATGGCCTGATGACTATTTCAGCCTTGTATACTCAGTGAACTTCACGCAGTATATCCGTCGTAACTACGCCATCTTCCAGGGTGTGGATGCAACAGGCCGCTCAAATAACCTGAGCTTTAAGATTGGATTGTCGCGTTCCTCTGTGTTCGACCCGATCTTCCCAAGAAGCGGTTCAAACATTATGGCGAGCGTACAGTTCACTCCGCCGTATTCATTATTCAATCCGGATCTTGTTAATTCAAGTGACCCGTATAAAAACCCTGAATACCATAAATGGCGTTTCAATGCGGAATGGTATGTACCGATCGGTAGAGCGATGGGTGCTGATAAGAACCGTCAGTTCGTGTTGAAGATGGCGGCTAAATATGGCTTCATGGGCCGTTACAACAACAAGCTGGATTACTCTCCTTTCGAGCGTTTCCAGTTGGGTGACGCTGGTCTGACCAATAACTACGGCTTGCTCGGTTACGATATCATTGCGCAGCGTGGCTATCCTGTATACCAGTCATCTGATCCTACAGTAAACCCGGATAACAGTAACTCTGCTTCACGCTTCTTTACTATATTCAATAAGTATCAGCTGGAACTTCGCTACCCGCTGGTGACCAACCCGGGAAGTACGATCTATGGTCTGACCTTCTTCGAGGCGGCGAACGGCTGGTATAATTATAAGGATTATAACCCATTCCGCCTGCGTCGTAGCGTGGGTGTGGGTATGAGGTTCTTCCTGCCGATGTTCGGTCTGCTTGGGTTTGACTATGGTATCGGTCTTGACCGTATGCAACCCGGCCAGGGCTTTAAAAATGCATCCAGGTTTACGTTCATGCTGGGCTTCGAACCGGAATAATTCAGCCATATAAAACCTTACTCACCATGAAGAAGATCAGTTTAATCGTCATTATTGCCCTTATGGGAAGTTTCGGTGTGTTCGCACAGAAATATGCGATCATCGATACACGCTTTATTCTTGACAAGATGCCTGAGTATAAAGCCGCCCAGGAGCAACTGGATAAGATCGCCCAGGATTGGCAAAAGGATATCGATGGACGACAGTCCAAACTCGATCAGCTATATAAAAACTATGATGCTGAACAGGTAATGCTGAGTGATGACCTGAAGAAGAAAAGGCAGGACCAGCTTTTTGTAACAGAAAAGGAACTCAGGGACCTGCAACGTCAACGTTTTGGTTTTGAAGGTGATTTGTTCAAAAAGCGCCAGGAACTCATCAAACCCATACAGGACAAGGTTTACAACGCAGTGCAGAAAATTTCTTCCCAGCGTGGTTATGACTTTGTGCTGGATAAAAGTGAAGGAATTACCATTATATTTGCCGACCCAAAACTGGATAAGAGTGAGGATGTACTGAAGGAACTGGGGATCAGGAATTAAGTAAAAAATCCCCCCGCTTAACGGCTGGGGAGGCTTTCGAATGGTAAGCCGGACGCCTTTTTACTTTGTTAAAGAATTGAGAGCACGCAACTTTTTTCGAACCAATATTATCTGTTTAGAACAAAAATTGACACAAATCCTCTGAAGGGGGAAAAAGAAAACAACAACCATGAAAAAATTGAAAGTATTAGTAGCGGCGGTTTGCTTGGTGTTAGTCGCAAATGTTTCCCAGGCGCAAACTAAAATAGGCTATATCGATGCTGAGACCGTATTGTATCTGATGCCGGATGTAGCTAAGATCGATTCTCAGATGCGTCAGTTCCAGGTTGACTCAATCGGTGCTGAATACACGTCTCTGATGCAGACTTATCAGTACAAAGACAGCGTGTTCCGCGACACGGTCAAACCACTTGCTCCTGCAGTAAAAGAGCAGTACCGTAAAGACCTCGCTCAGCTGACTCAAACCTTGAGTAACTGGCAGGAGATCGCGCAGCAAGCGTATACCAACAAGCAAAATATCCTGCTCGCGCCGGTGATGAAAAAGATCAATGATGCGATCAATGCAGTAGCAAAAGAGAAAGGGTACGCCTATGTGATGACCCGCGAAAGCTTACTGGTTGCGCCTGAAACGGATAATCTGCTACAAGCCGTGGCAGCGAAACTGAAAGTAACAGTTCCTCCGCAACTGCTTCCTGGCTATAAAGCACCAACAGGTGGCGGTATCCGCTAAGAGAAGCTGATCATGCATAAATAATTCAGCCCCGTTCTGCTCATGCGGAACGGGGCTTACTTTTGCAATATGCAGAAAGCAAATCCTATTGGCGTCTTTGACTCCGGCTATGGCGGACTTACGGTGATGAAAGAGATCGTTCGTCAGCTACCGCAGTACGATTACCTCTACCTCGGAGATAATGCCCGTGCTCCCTATGGCAACCGCTCATTCGAGACAGTTTATCATTACACCCTTGAGTGTGTGGAGTGGTTTTTTGCGCAGGGATGCTCACTGGTGATCCTTGCCTGCAATACGGCTTCCGCAAAAGCCTTGCGTTCCATCCAGCAACAGGATCTGCCAAAGATTGCCCCGGGAAAAAGAGTACTGGGCGTGATCCGGCCGACAACCGAGATCATTGGCCGGTTTTCTGATACGCAGAGCATCGGGATCCTGGCGACGAATGGCACTGTGGCTTCGAATTCCTACCCCGTAGAGATCGCGAAGTTTTTCCCCGGACTGAAAGTTTATCAGCAGGCCTGCCCGATGTGGGTGCCGCTGGTAGAGAACAATGAACATAAGGGCGCCGGCGCCGATTTTTTTATAAAGAAGAACATCGGCGAGATCTTCAGGAAGGGCGGAGACATTGATACGATCCTGCTGGCATGTACGCATTATCCGCTTTTAAAAGAGAAGATCGCGGCTCACCTGCCTGCCGGTGTAAAACTGGTAAGCCAGGGAGAGATCGTTGCAAACAGCCTGGCAGATTACCTGCAGCGTCATCCGGAGATCGAGAAGCTGTGCAGTAAAAACGGTGAGCGGGTATTTTACACAACAGACTCTCCTGAGGATTTTGACAGCCATGCGACTGTTTTCTTTGGGGAGGAGGTGAAGTCGAGGCATATGGATTTGGAGGGGGGCGAGCGGATGGCCGATGGCTGATGAGCGCTGGCCGGCCATTTGTAGGCTATCTTTAGAACACATGTATTTGAAAACCAGGATTGAATGTTGTTTCTGCAGGGAAATTCGCTTCGGCCATCGGCCATGAGCCATCGAACGAACTAAGATCTATTCTCTACTTTCCGCCATTTTTTCCTCAAAATATCCCCTTCTTACCCTACCTTTGCCGTCCTTTCACGGCCAGCGGGTGTGGTGATCCGCAGGTACGAAAATGAAACCAGGTCCGTTCTCCCGGGCCATATTTCAAAAAAAGACCGTTTGCCAGAGCCGATGCTTTGGTGGACATAAGTGAAAAATAAAAGATAATGAAACGTACATTTCAACCCCATCGCCGCCGCCGCAAAACCGTTCACGGTTTCCGTAAACGTATGCAAACCGCCAATGGCCGTAAGGTGCTGGCCAGCCGCCGTGCAAAAGGTCGTAAGAAGCTGACTGTTTCTGACGAAAGAAAATTAAAATAGGATTGTTATACGTAGTCTCCGGGCTACGTATAATCGGTAGTCTGAAGACTACGTATAATAGATATTTGATAGCTCCCGTTTGCGCGGGAGCTATTTTTGTTATCATTTGTTTATACCCGTTGCTTGAAGGCTGTGGGTGTCCGGGAAGCCGGGGGCAGAAGATCGGCGATCAGGACAGATCTTTTTTAGCAGATCAATTGCGGTGACCTGGATCTGATCATAAGAAAGATACAGAGATAACGTAATATTGAATGACAGGATGAAAAAGAGTTTGAATAGAACGGAGCGGTTGAAGAGCAGGAAGGAGATTGAACTGCTGTTCAAGGGGGGGCAACGATTGAATGTATCGTTGTGGAGGGTCTTTTATGTGGTGAAGAAAGAGGAAGAGTTATTGAAGGATGCAGTGAGACTCCAATTTGGAGTGGGGGCGAGCAGCAGGTTTTTTAAAAGGGCGGTTGACCGGAACAGGATCAAACGTCTGGGGCGCGAGACGTGGAGATTACAGAAGCAGGTCATTTATGAAATGCTGGAGCAACAAAATCTCGGGCTGAATGTTTTCTTCATCTATACCGGTAAAGAATTGCCGGGGTATGATCAACTATATACGGCCACTACAGATGCCATTCAAAAATTGATGACAAGGATAAAGTGAAAACGATCTTAAGAATACTCGCTCTCCCGTTCTTACTGCTGATAAAATTCTATCAGGTGGTGGTTTCTCCGTGGCTGGGTCCAAAATGCCGCTACACTCCTACCTGCTCACATTATGCCGCAGAGGCGTTGAAAAAGCATGGCGTATTCAAAGGGCTTTGGCTGAGCATTAAAAGAATTTCACGATGCCATCCGTGGGGAGGAAGTGGGTATGATCCGGTACCGTAACCAATGAGTTCAAAAGTAAAAAATGGCTTCCTGCTTTAGGAAGCCATTTTTTACTTTTGAACTATTTACCGGCGGCATCATAGTGCGCAGCAACTTTATCCCAGTTGAGCACACTCCAGATCGCCTTCAGGTAATCAGGGCGTTTGTTTTGATATTTCAGGTAATAAGCATGTTCCCAAACATCGATGCCGAGGATAGGCGTACCTTTTACTTCAGCAACGTCCATCAGCGGATTGTCCTGGTTAGGAGTGGAAGTCACTTCCAGTTTGCCGTCTTTTACGATGAGCCATGCCCAGCCGGAGCCGAAGCGTGTTGCGCCGGCAGTGTTGATCTTTTCCTGCAGTGCTTCAAGCGAACCGAATGTTGACGTGATTGCTTCAGCGAGTTTGCCGGATGGTTTGCTGCCACTTGGAGAAAGCAGTTCCCAGAAGAAACTGTGGTTCCAGTGACCGCCGCCGTTGTTTCTTACAGCAGGAGAAATCTTGCCAGCGTTGGCAACCAGTTCCCCGAGAGATTTATTTTCATGTTCAGTGCCAGCAATGGCTTTGTTGAGGTTGTCAACATAAGCCTGGTGGTGCTTACCATGATGGATTTCCATTGTCTGTTTGTCGATATGCGGCTCCAGTGCCTCTGGCGCGTATGGGAGCGCAGGTAAAGTGAATGCCATATATATGTTTTAATTTTTGGTTATGCTGAATAAAGTATTTCAGCGAATTCGGGGCCAAAGTTACGGAGAATGTTTTACCGTTAAATGAATTGATTGATGCAGCAAATGTGTCAGGAATTGTACATGTTATTTTTCCCTATGTACAATTTTCCCGGATATGGTCTTTCATTCAGCAGATCTGCGACGGCAAAAACTCCATTCTACTCAGTTCTTAGGTGTGTTATTGTCGTTTGATGTTCGGGAACCAGGTGGCTCCACGAGCTTTTCTGCCGCCGTCTTACAGGCTATAGATTTTTCATATTCATTGACACTGTGCGGAAATGGCTGGGTACACGAAGTTATCAATGCTCAGTGCGATTTTGGATAAAAAACTTAAAGTAATACGGATGGCAACTCTAAAAAATAGCACAACACAAGATGCCCTGGCGTTTTTCGAAGAAGACGCATAGCGACATACTGAGGCTATAATGATCAGTGATTATAAGGTCGCCAGTAAAGCGTTCAACGATATCATCACAAAGCCCGGACCTTTCTGCAAAACGCCGGGTAGGAATCCGCTTTGCAAACCTTTTTTTCACATCGGACGGCAGGTGTCGAAACTTGGGCGGCAGCGTTTTTATTAAAGTCAATGGAGCAGGATGTAGTAAATGCACTCCGGGAGGCGTCGGTAGATGAGATCAAAGTGATTGCAGGAAACGCAGCGACGACGTTGAAGGAATGGGAGAACGGTCGGTTAAGCTGGTGATAGTGTTGGAGGAGAAGCACTACGATTTGTGGCAGTCTTTCGGAAAATAAAGATGATGAAAGAGATACCGTCCACTACAGGCGTCCCTTTCGTTTCGCGTAGTAATGCAATAGAATTTTAACCGTATCCCATACTAACGGACTACCTCTTCCTTCTAAAAAACTCTTTCATTAAAGCCGCGCATTCTTCTTTCATTATTCCCCGCGTCAGCTCTGTTTTGGGATGAAAAGCCCAGTTTGTCCCGGCGGTTTTGCGGTAGCCATTTTTTTCGTCTTCGGCACCATAGACAACCCGGCCGATCTTGCTCCAGTACAACGCGCCGGCGCACATAAAGCAGGGTTCTACTGTTACGTACAGGATCGCGCCGGGAAGATATTTGCTGCCAAGGGCATTAAATGCCGATGTAAGGGCAATCATTTCTGCATGTGCTGTGGGATCATTCAGGCGCTCGGTCATGTTGTAACCCCGTGCAATTACTTTTTCATTCATTACCACGAGTGCGCCAACAGGAACTTCATCTTCATCAAAAGCCCTTCTTGCTTCTTTTAAAGCCAACGTCATGTAATATTCATCCGTCATAGAGCTGTGAAAATACAAACAATCTGCTTTTGCGCGATGAGCTTAAAAATAACAGGGTCAGAGTCCCTGCTATTTTCATGAGTATCTATCGGAGAGGGGTATGGCATGATATTTTGACGTCCGTCTGTATTCATTCATCTCAAAAAATACCGGTATGAATAAGATATTAGTTGGCTTTACAGCAGGACTCGTTTGCGGACTCCTGTTTGCGCCTGCAAAAGGCTCCGAAACGCGTGAGACAATTGCCCGTCGTGGTAATGATCTGAAGAATAAATTCAACGACCTGGTTGACTCTATAACCGACAAATTTGATTCTCTTACGGCTGATGCCGAAGAGATGGCTGGTGAAGGCGTGCGCCAGGCAAAAGCTTATCAAAACGAAGTCAGTTGACCGATGGCCGGTCAATGGCCATCGATTCCCTAAAAAGCGAGAGCCCGTGAAGATTCACGGGCAAGAAGCTTGTTACCTTACTGGGTAACGACTCAAACCGAAAAAACACAATGTATAGTTCTTTTAAAGAATGAGGATCAGCAGAAGGATAATGATGATGATCGCTCCGAAGGACAGATAAACCCCTCTGATCTCTTTTGCTTCTTTTCTTATTTCGCGTAATTCTTTTTTCAACGCCTTTTTCTCTTCGCGCGATAGCGCTGATTTGTCCATCTCCCGGATCTCTTCTACACGGAGGCGGATCTCGTCTGCTCTGGCGGCTTTCTGCTCTTCTGTCATTGCAGCGATACGTTCCTTTGCAGGACGTTTGTCGTCGATGCCGGCGGCATAAGTGTTACTGATGCTTGCAGTTAGTAAAATGCAAGTGAGGATGATGCTGATCTTGGTTTTCATTTCCAGTCGTTTGATGAATAATTGGGTTACAAAAATATGTCCAGTTTTAAAACGTATATCCAAATGGGTTATTTTGCCTGTCAATAATAAACCGATGGGGTGTATTTTCCACAAAAATCCCATTGTTAATGTGTATGTGTTGTTAAAACTGTTTTGATTAAATTGGGTTACGATTCGGGTCAGTAAGATTTTAGAGATTTCAGGAGTTTGAGAGATTGCTGTCGCAGATAGCAGGTTCTTATGTCTTTTTTAAATACTGCTGTTTTGAAGGACTTATGAACCTCTCAGACCTATGAAACTTCTCAAGCCCGGCAAACCTCACAAACCTGTCAAACATCAGAAAGCAACCATGCCAGCCAGCCATACAGACCAACTGCAGTTATTACGAAAGTACTTTAATGACGGAAATACGCGAAGTTTTGCGTTCAGAAAAAAGCAACTCGAATCTTTGCGGGAAGCGATCATGCGTCATGAGCAAGCCATATATGACGCGCTGTATAAAGACCTCCACAAGAGCCGAGAGGAGGTTTGGGTGACAGAGCTGGGGGTCGTTGTGTCAGAGATCAGCCTTGCATTAAAGAAGCTGAAGAAATGGATGAGTCCGCAGCGTGTCAGGACCAATCTGCTCAATTTTCCGTCCTCAAGTAAGATCATCCCTGAGCCATTGGGCGTAGTATTGATCATAGCCCCCTGGAATTATCCGTTTCAACTTCTGTTGAATCCCATGGTCGGCGCCATTGCCGCGGGCAATTGTATCGTTGTAAAACCGGGCGAATTTGCTACGGCAACGGATGAAGTGATCGGCCGGATCATAAGAGAAGTTTTTCCGCCCTGGTATATACTGTGCGTACAGGGTGATGGAGCGGAAGTAGTGCCATCCCTCATGAATGAATTCCGGTTTGATCATGTGTTTTATACCGGCAGCACTAACGTAGGGAAAGCTATATATAAAATGGCGGCCGAAAAACTCGTTCCCGTTACACTTGAACTTGGGGGCAAAAGTCCGTGTATAGTCGCTAAGGATGCTAATATAGAAGTTGCTGCAAGGAGGATCGCATTAAGCAAGTTTTCCAATGCCGGGCAAATGTGTATTGCGCCGGATTATGTACTGGTGCATCAATCGGTCACTGAGGCGTTGATCAGGGAGTTCGAAAAAGCGATCACGCAATTTTTTGGAAATGATCCTTTTCAAAGCGAAGAATATGGCCGGATCATCAATCAAAAGCAATTTGACCGTCTGTCGGGTTATCTGTTTAACGGAACCGTTGTTGTTGGTGGCAGAACAGATCGTGAAACGCTTTATATCTCTCCCACCATTCTTTTGAATGTGAATATGCAATCCGGTGTGATGCAGGAGGAGATCTTTGGTCCGGTATTACCGGTCATTCCTTTTGCGGCTGATGAGGAAGTAAAGGCGGTCATTTCGCAGCATGCGGATCCGCTGGCATTCTATCTTTTTACCAAAAGCAAAGAGGAGGAGGATAAATGGCTTGGGTCCATTGTATTTGGAGGAGGTTGTGTCAATAATACGGCACTGCATTTTACCAATAACCGGCTTCCGTTTGGCGGGCGGGGAAATAGCGGGCTGGGGCGTTATCATGGCCGGTATTCGTTTGACACATTCTCTCATCAGAAGTCAATACTGAAAACGCCGGTCTGGCCCGATCCTGCAATAAAGTATCCACCTTTTAAAGGGAAATTAAATCTGTTTAAAAAGATCATTAAATAAATGACGGTAAAAAAGAAAAGAAGCAAGCGGAAAAGGTTCCTGGCGGTTATAGCCGTAATTTTGCTGGTGTTGGCGGCTTATGTTGAAATAATGAATATTAATCAAAAGAACATGTCATACCGGCAAAAAGTGCTCAAGGCATTTTATCCAATATTAATGTTTCTCAATAAGGCGACCGGCAAAAATGGAAAGTCTATGAACAACGCAAATAGTATTACACCACCGGCATCAATCTATGACCTCTCGATCACGTTGAGTAATGGGTCGCAGGTGCCGCTTTCCACTTATAAAGGGAAAAAGATCCTGCTGGTAAATACTGCGAGCGATTGCGGCTACACGCCTCAATATGAAGACCTGCAAAAGTTATATAGCACTTACCAGGAGAAGCTGGTGATCATCGGGTTTCCTGCAAATGATTTTAAGGAGCAGGAAAAGGGATCGGATGAGCAGATCGCTGAATTCTGCAAGCTCAACTTTGGGGTTACTTTTCCTTTGGCAAAAAAGAGTACGGTTGTTAAGGGTGCTGAACAGAACCCTGTCTTCAACTGGCTGAGTGATCCGGCAAAGAATGGATGGAATGATCAGCAGCCGACCTGGAATTTTTCAAAATATCTTATTGATGAAAAGGGGATACTGATCAAGTATTTCGATCCGGGGGTTTCTCCATCCAACCCTGATGTGAAGCAGGCTATAGAAATGGAATAACGAATTGTTCAGATAGTTTGTGTAAGATGCCGAAGTGATTGCTGACGTGTCTTACACCTTTTTTTACCTAATCCCAACGGTTATGAATTGGATCATGTTGATTATCGCTGGTCTTTTTGAAGTAGGATTTGCCAGCTGTCTCGGCAAAGCGCGTGAGGCAGATACAAACACAGCGGCGTGGCTTACGGGATTCTTTATCTGCCTGGCAGCAAGCATGTACCTGCTGTTCAAAGCATCGCAGACAATTCCGTTGGGAACTTCATATGCTGTGTGGACTGGCATCGGGGCCGTTGGCACAGCAATCGTTGGAATAATGGTGTTTAAAGAACCGGCAACAGCATGGAGAATAGTGTTCCTGTGTACATTGGTTGGATCGATCATCGGGCTTAAAGCTGTTTCGTCGCATTGAAGCGCTTTGACATCAGGATTGGATGTTTTTGGTTGAAGCGGTTAAAGATTTGGGAGGTTTGGCAGAAGTCGGGTGCCTTACCGGTTTAAAAAAGGTACTGGGGCATCGACGTTTGCATGATGATCAGTTCCTGGTCTGCAGCAAGATTGTCTTTAAAGGTTCGTATGAACGTTCCAAACCGATAAGCCGAAACCTACAGCTATTCGGCAACCCGGAAATAATGTTAAAGATTTGAATGTGCGGGGTGCAGGTCTGGAAGGTTGAGGAGATCAGAGATGATTGCCGGAAAAAACTCATTGTCTCAGGCCCGGTCTAAGTCCGTAGCCGTCCGGTTAGGGTTTTGGATCTAAGTCCGGCGCAGTACAGAATAGGGAAGTTGCGATTGAGATGGGATCGGGTGCCGGCATGATGCATTTTCGGATGGGTAGATCTGCATTTGCGGGTGATCTGCGGGTCGGAAGCGCCCCTGGCCGGCACGACTGCCGGTCGCAGCCCCGGCTGCGCACTAATATAATCGAAAACACTTCCCCCGGCCGCATGCGTTGCGATGCTTTTGTCTGGTTGTTTTTTCGAGGATGGTAACAATCTCTATCAGATGTCTGCATCCAAGCGACCTGCAATACACTCAAATTTGCAGGTTCGTTTCCATCGTTCGGAAGTAATTGTTTTTTTCAACTTCATCTTTCTGTAGTGGTTTATTGTTCTCATTTCTCTTTTTTTAAATATTCAACAAATAATAAAAGAAAGCACCGCCCCTTTAGGACCGCCTCCTCCACCGGTCCTAAAGATGACGGTGCTTAAGAAAATTTCTTGCTGTAAAGATCGCTCACAACATCAGCATCAAACAAGGGAAAAACACAAAATCTCAGGTGAAAATAACGGCAATACAGGCAGGAAATAGCGGCGGTAACTGGGGAAATCCTCTTTTACATATTTGTCAGGACATGCAATTGCTACCTGCCTCCTGAAAGAGATCAGCGGATTTTTGCAGTCCTAAAATAACTTATTCTTCTTTGCTGATAATACCCATTTTCGTCATTAAGAAGGACGCACTGAGTTTTGTGCAAACGCCTTCTTTTAGTTTATAGTCAAAGATCAACTCATCATTAATGATCGAAGACTCAAAACATTGGTTGCTTATATAACCGGGGAAAACATCGGCGAGTTGTGACACTGTCAGGTCATGTGTTGCAATGATGCCGCACGCATGTGCACCAACAAGTTTCCGGATGAGGCCTACAGTGCCATTATGTTTGTCATTGCTATTGGTGCCACGCAATATTTCATCGAGGATGATAAATGTTTTTTCTCCGGCTTCCAGCTCCAGGATGATCGACTGCAAACGCTTCAGCTCTGCATAAAAGAACGATTCACTGTCCTGCAAAGAATCTGTAATGCGCATACTCACGTGCACTGCATACGGATAGAAGGCAAACCGGTCTGCGCATACCACGCTGCCGCTTCTGGCAAGCACAAGGTTGATCCCAAGCGTTCGCAGAAATGTACTTTTACCCGACATATTCGAACCGGTCAGAATCACAAACCGCTGATCACGGAAGGAAATACTATTGTTGATACGCTTACTCTCCCGGATCAGCGGATGCCCCATGTTGTCAGCTTCAATCGTTTCCGCTTTACTAACTAAAGGTGTGGTAAAAGATGGGTTGTTATAAGCAAGATTTCCGAGACTGTTCAGCGATTCGATCTCTCCCAACAGGTTCAACCAGGGCAATATCTTCGAACCATTCTTTTCCTTCCAGCTTTCAAGCCGGAAAAGAATGTGAACATGGAAAATGAACAAACCATTCAGCAGCATGCTTACAATAAGATTCACTACCGTTTCAAGATAATTGAACAGCGACGCAAGCCTGGATATAGACTTTGATGATGTGTCCTTCCCAGCCTTTAAGCCTTCCTGTATTTTTTGTAATAAGGGGGATTGAAAATTCTGCTCTTCTACCTGCTTCAATTGACCAGCAAATTGCTGCAGTATTTTAGTCACCGATGTGGAGACAGAAAGATGCGCAGAAATGCGCCTTGCAAACAGTACCGCCACAACCAGGTTAAGCACGAACAGATCATAAAAAATATTCAACGCCCTTTCCTGCGAGGAAATGAAGTAATAGATCAGGCTGCTTATAGAGGCCAGCGGGAACAGCATTAAAAGATAATACAGCAACTTATTCCTGAACGTTGGTGCTGATTGCAACCAGGTTTTCAGCTGTTGCAATTCTTTTTCTTTTGTATCCAGCAATAAGCCGTGCGCCTGAAGATGCTGTCTGAACTCAAGCTTATCTTTCAATTCAGCAATAGCCTGCTGCCTTTCAGCAATCACTGTTGTGTCAGGATGCAACAGATCTTTTGCCAGCGCTTCCTTGCCAAATGATGTGCTGCAGCGGTTCAGGTAAGGAAACAAACCGCCATCTCCAAACATATCAAGATCATAGGAGTAAGGATGATGAGGATCAGTATACTCTTTTCCGTTGCTGTAAACCGAAGGCTGACCTTCCACAAAATTGATCTCGTCCTGGTTGAGTTTTACCAGGGCTTTATAAAACGCAGTCTGCTGTTGCATTTTGTCGTACACCCGGATCATCAGCAAAAAGATCACCAGTAATGCAAGTGTACCAATGATGAAAACAGAGGATCCGGTCACAATGGATTGATATCCTGAATAGATAAATCCGAAGAAAAGCAATAGTCTGAGAAGACTAAGCCATCCCAATTGCCGCTTTAGTGTTTCAGCCTTTGATGTATACCGGGATAAGAGGTCTTTGTAAACGGTTACTGCGCTCACAGGAGAAAAGGTTTAAAAGTTTAAAGGGGTTTAAAGTTTAAAGGTTTGAACACACAAAACTTTAAGTTGACGCAATGACAGCAACATTAAACCTTTGAACATTTAAACCTCTAAATTTTTTCTTTCCCGCTTAGTTAACGGGACATTTCTCATGGTAGTTCACCAATTCAATTGGCGTTTTTTCGATCACGAATCCGCTATAGGTTTTTACAACTTCATTCAGTACCGCGTCAATCTCTTCAACTGTGTTGAGAGTTACGAGGCGGTTGCGGAATTCTTTTATATTGGGAAGACCTTTCAGGTAGTTAGCATAATGCCTGCGCATTTCGTTTATGCCAACGATCGGCCCTTTCCATTCCACGCTTTTGTGGAGGTGCTTGCGGGCAACATTCACTCGTTCTTCTGTTGTTGGCGGAGCAAGATGTTCACCAGTGTTTACAAAATGTTTGATCTCGTTGAAGATCCATGGATAGCCGATAGCAGCGCGGCCGATCATAATGCCATCAACACCATAACGGTTTTTATAAGTAAGCGCTTTTTCCGGGCTGTCTATATCACCATTTCCGAAGATCGGGATCTTAATGCGCGGGTTATTCTTCACTTTGCCGATCAGCGTCCAATCGGCCTCGCCTTTATACATCTGTGTACGTGTACGCCCATGGATCGCAAGAGCTTTGATGCCCACATCCTGCAGACGTTCAGCTACTTCTTCAATATTAAGTGAATTGGAATCCCAGCCAAGGCGGGTCTTGACGGTCACGGGAAGCGAAGTTGATTTCACCACGGCAGATGTCAGACGGACCATCAGGTCGATATCTTTCAGAACGCCGGCGCCGGCGCCGCGAAGGGCCACTTTCTTCACCGGGCAGCCAAAATTGATATCCAGCAGATCCGGGTTGGTGACCTCCACGATCTTTGCGGCCATGGCCAGGCTATCTTCGTCGCCGCCAAAGATCTGAATACCAATGGGACGTTCATAATCAAAGATGTCCAGTTTTTTCCGGCTTTTAATGGCGTCACGGATCAATCCCTCAGAGGAAATGAATTCCGTATACATCAGGTCGGCACCGTTATCCTTGCATACAGCACGGAATGGCGGATCGCTTACATCTTCCATCGGCGCCAGAAGAAGCGGAAAATCAGGGAGTGATATGTTGTCTATTTTTACCATGACTGCAATGAAAGTTGGATTTGTCTATAAAAAATGCACTACATCTGCCAACTCTCAGCTATTTTTGCGCCTGCAAATTTACGGCTTTATTGGCTGGAAAGAACAGGAACGATCGGAGGGAAATTTCCGGCTATGGTTCGATGACCGTCGGTTGGGTTCAGATTGCGCGGAGGCCTGTTGACGAACGGTCTGAGATGTCGGAAAACTTTATTTATTTGAAGTTTGCCGAACGGAGATTCGGCCAACGGCCAATGAACAACTCTGAGATAATTCCATAACCAAAGATCACCATCAACAGTAAACTATGTACAACAGCGATTCGAAAGGCATTTCTTACAGCGGAGGATTTTTTATGCTGATCGCATTCGTTATTGGCGGAGCTTTTGTTGCGCAGGCGATCAGCAATGCAGTTTGGACCGGCATGACTGGTAAAACGACGAAAGAGCTTTTTGACGGATCGATCACTGCCGCTGATGCCACCGCAATGAGGGTCATCCAGGTCATAAATGCCGTTTTCTCTTTCCTTCTTCCGACTTTCATTGTGGCGTATTTGCTGCATCGCCGGCCATTCAGGCTGATCGGATTTGAAAGCCGGGGTATGCAGATCAAACAGTTTGGACTGATAATACTGATCTTTGGCGCAGCACTGATGCTCTCCACGGCCCTTTCCTATGTTACACATCTGATCCCTCTTTCGCCGTCGAATCTCGCATATTTTGATGGACTGGAAGAACGATATAATAAAACGATCAGCGTTATTGTCAATCCTCAAACCGCGATCGATTATATTATTGCACTGGTAGTGATGTGTTTCTTTCCTGCATTATGCGAAGAAGTGGTTTTCCGCGGAGGCCTGCAAAATTTCCTGACGCGAGGCACCAACAAGCCCTGGATGGCTATCATCATTGTCAGTGCGATCTTCAGCATCATGCACTTTTCTTATTACGGATTTCTTTCCCGCTTTGCATTAGGCGTGGTTTTGGGTGCGCTCTATTATTATTCGGGAACGATCTGGTGGAGCGTGATCGCGCATTTTCTGAATAATGCAATGGCTGTGACCATCCTGTATATCTATGCGCTCCAGGGAAAACCGATCAGCGAAGCAATGACGCAGGAAGTAGAGAATTATTGGGGATTGGTGGCAATCATTCCATTGATCGGCTTGCTGATCATGTTCAAAAATTCTGCTGCAAAGAATAAGCGCAGACTGGAATAATGAAGCCATCCATTGTACAGCATATCTAATACCTAAAAAGATTTTTAAATGGCGTTTAACTGGCCAACATTCCGCACAAGGGCTCTTACCGCGATCGTTTTTGTAGCTGTTATGCTCACGGGTTTATTATGGAACCAATGGAGCTTCCTGGTGCTTTTTTCCATTATTCATTTTGGTTGCTGGTGGGAGTTTTTCAATTTGCTGGAAAAGATCCATAAAGTGGTATATGACATCTATGTAAAAATGGGTTTCATGTTACTCGGTTACGGATTGATGATCTGGTTTAGCGGTGATGCGTATCGCATTGCGAATTACGGAGTGAAGCAGAATGGATTTCTTCCGTTGTCGCTGGCTGGGTTTATTTTACTTGTATTCGGGATCTTTATGAGCAAACGTATCAAAATGAAATCATTTGGTGCGGCTGCGTTGGGGCTTATTTATATATCATTGAGCTGGGGACTGATGCTCTACTTGTTTTCATCAAAATTCAGTCTCGGTATTACTTCTTATTGGTTTGACTTTACCGGTGTGGCCATCCCGATCACTGTCATTGCCAGTATCTGGATCAATGATACCATGGCGTACATCGTCGGATCTTTTATTGGCAGAAGACCATTGTCTCCCATTTCTCCAAAGAAAACCTGGGAAGGAACGATTGGCGGTGTGATCCTGGCAGTAGGTATTGTAGGCTGGCTGGTGCCGTTATTCTTTATGCCAAAGGAAATAGTTTCTGATCTGAATGCGACCAAACTGATATTTGCGCCTGTTGCATTGATTGCAGCCGTCATGGGCACACTGGGAGATCTGCTGGAATCAAAATTGAAAAGAATGGCAGGTGTTAAAGACAGTGGCAGTATTATGCCGGGGCATGGCGGTTTTTTGGATCGGTTTGACTCCCTGCTGATCGCCATCCCTTTCGTATCACTGTACCTTTATTTAGGGATGGAATTTTTTTTCAAATAGTAACAGAACACATTACGGTTTAGCTGTAAGCCGGGTAAACATTATCTTTGTCCCTCAATTTCAACCTTATGACATTTCACAAAGAAGGTTATACGTCGATTGCCGTTGCTGCCATCGTTTTCGGCATATTGAACCTGCTGTCGTTCTACTTCCTGAGCTTTAGCTTTCCGTGGCTTACCGCGTTGATCTTTCTCATAACGCTGGTATTACTCATACTCGTAATTTCATTCTTCCGTATACCAAAGCGTGATCTTACGATCAGCGACGCTGCCATCATTGCACCCGCAGACGGCACCGTTGTAGCGATCGAAGAAGTACAGGCTGATGAATATTTTCCTGACCGCCGTATCCAGGTTTCTATTTTCATGAGCCCGCTGAATGTGCACGTTCAGCGCAATCCTGTAACCGGCGACGTTGTTTACAGCCAGTATCACAAAGGCAAATATCTTGTAGCATGGCATCCTAAATCGTCAACAGAAAACGAACGCCATACAACCGTATACCGCAAAAATGGAAAAGAAGTGCTGACCAAGCAGATCGCCGGTGCACTTGCAAAGAGAATTATCAATTACGTAAAGGCCGGCCAGCAAGTCAAACAGGGTGAGGAAATGGGCTTTATCAAATTTGGTTCACGTGTTGACCTGTTGTTGCCACTTGATGCAAAAGTAAAGGTGAAGATCGGTGATAAGCCGTTGGGTGGAGTGACAGTGGTGGCGGAATGGTAAAAGTAAGGTTTGACAGGTTTCTGAAGTTTCATAGGTTAAGCCTTTGAAACTTCAGAAACCTGTTAGAAGATCGCTTCGAGTTCTTTCAATGAACTCACGATGTAAGTTGGCTTGAGCTCCGTTGTTACTCCAAGATGATTCACAAATACCTGGTCCATTCCGGCATTTATGGCTCCCTGGATGTCTGCGTCGGGTGTATCACCAAGCATGATGCTTGTGGCGGCGGTGGCACCTGTTTTTGCAAAGGCATAATCAAAGATCTCCTTGTTTGGTTTCAAACTGTTGGAACCTTCTGACGTGATCACTTCTCCAAAAAATATATCGAGGCCTGAATTTCTCAGCTTACTGTGTTGCACCTTTTCAAATCCATTGGTGATCAGGTGGAGTTCATAATTTTTATTCTTAAGATACAGCAGGATCTCTTTTGCGTGAGGGAAGAGGATCGTACGTGTGGGCAGCAATTCCAGGAATTGTACGCTCATTGCTTTGGATAACTCATCGTCCGCAATTTTAAAGTCGAGCAGGGAAAGCCACATTCTTTTTACACGCAGTTCTTCCTGGCGGATAAAGCCACGGCGGTAGCGGTCCCATAACTTCTCGTTATGATTGAGATAATTGCGATAAAACAGCTCGAAATCATGAACGCCTCTTTCTTTCAGCTGCAGTCCTTCATACAGGCTTTCGAGCGTAACGCGGGCATTGGCATCAAAATCCCAAAGAGTGTGGTCAAGATCAAAAAAGAGATGGCGGTATTTCATGGGTGCAAATTTCGGTCAGTATTGACTCTTATAACGTCATTTGTTGATAAAACATCTTTAAAAATGAACTTTTATTATGCTACGGAGTAGCTCAGGGGTGTGAGTTGGAGAGGTGGGAGATGTTTGAGGGGTTTGAGAGGTTCTGACGCCGGATATTGCACCAGCCAACCCAATTCTTTTGTTTTCGTGCAATCTGCGGGGCGAACTTCTCAAACCTTTTCTGCCGCGGACAACCTATCGGCCGCTAATAAAAGGAAAACATCGTACTTCGCATTACAAACAAACTTATATGAACGTACTGATCACCGGAGCATCGCGGGGGTTGGGAAAAGCGATCGCTGAGATCTATGCCGCAAATGGTCATCAGCTGTTTCTGAGCAGCCGCAATGAGCAGGCGCTGACGGCATCCGCGCAAAGCATTTCCGCAAAATATCCGCAGGCTACCGTTCATTTCAGGGCCTTCGATCTATCCCGGAAAGAGCAGGCGGTAGCGCTTGCTTCATGGATGGAAGAAACGGGCGGAGCTCCTGATATACTGGTCAACAACGCCGGAAGTTTCGAGCCCGGCAGTGTCTGTAATGAACCCGACGGTGTACTGGAAAGACAGCTGTCTGTGAATCTTTACAGCGCGTATCATCTTACCCGCGCCATTCTTCCGGCTATGATGAAAGATGCACATGGCCGCCACATCTTCAATATGTGTTCCATCGCCTCTCTCAAAGCGTACAACAATGGAGGAGCTTACAGCATCAGTAAATTTGCTTTGTATGGCTTCAGCAAAAATCTTCGTGAAGAAATGAAGCCGCATGGCATAAAGGTCACCGCCATTATGCCCGGAGCAACACTTACCGATTCATGGGAAGGCTTCGACAACAGTTCAAAACGTATTATGGAAGCGGAAGATATTGCGAAGCTGGTGTATGGCGCATCGCAGCTTTCGGTGCAGGCTTGTGTGGAGGAGATTGTAGTGAGGCCGCAGCTGGGAGATTTGTAAGCGACCACCGACCGTCGTACTATTCATTATAAACGATTGTCTCATGATTAGATTACTGGAGATAGTGGACATAAAGCTTTAATACCTGATAAATAGTACGGCGGTTGGCGGTTATTTTCCCGTCCCTCCTTTTTTTAGAATTCCTTAGCAATTCCCGTTCTATTTTTATAGCATATGAAAAAAAGCATATCTGTCATTGTTGGGATGCTTGCAATGTTTCTTGCAAACGGGCAGGCAACATTGAAGACGATCGTTACGCAGGGGCCGGTTGTGGCGGGCGAATCGTTCCAGGTGCAGTATGTGCTGGAAGACAAAGATGGCCGCGAGGCAGATTTTTTTCAGCCTGATTTTAAGAACTTCCGTTTTGTGAGCGGTCCGCATATGTATAACGGTATTGGTTATAATGCAGATGGGCCGGTCAAATTAAAGAACATTGCTTTTACGCTGGTGGCACTTAAGGAAGGTAAATATGTTATACCTGGCGCGAGCGTAAAGTCACAGGGACTCCTTATCCGCAGTGAAGCCGCGCCGCTTGAAGTGATCAGTCGCGCTACTGCCATCGACCGTGGTATTATTGCGGAACGCACCACTCCGCCTGAAGGATCGTATCTGGCGCCGGGTGAAGATCCGGTGGAAAAGATGAAGAAGAATATCTTCATGAAAGTATTGGTTGATAAAAAGAGCTGCTATGTAGGACAGCCGGTCACTGCTACGTTCAAACTCTATTCGCGGCTGAATTCAAGGTCAGACATTATAAAGAACCCGGGTTTCTATGGTTTTGCCATGCAGGACATGATCGGCCTGAACGATCACGTGGTCGATGAAGAAGTAGTGAATGGAAAGAAATTCCAGGTTCATACGATCAGGAAAGTACAGCTATATCCGTTGCAGGCCGGTACGCTTACCATTGATCCGATGGAGGTGCAGAATAAAGTAGAATTCTCGACAAGCGTTGTATCCGGGAAAACAGAGCAGGAGATCATCGAAGGAGTAATGCCCTCAGAGGATGAGTTGTTTTCCAAACCGGGGTTTAAATATTGCGAGAACAGTATGCGTTCGGCGGCGGTCGACATTAAAGTGAACGCATTGCCCGATACAAATAAGCCCGCTGCGTTTGATGGGGCAACGGGTAAGTTCAGGATCTCTGCCGCGCTGGAAAAGCCGGAACTTGCCGTTAATGAAGAAGGAGACCTGCTGATCACGGTTTCTGGGAAAGGGAATTTTATTCAGCTTACGCCACCCGTAATCAACTGGCCGGGCAACATAGAAAGTTTTTCTCCTGAAGTAAAAGACACATTGAATAAACAGATTTCGCCGCTTGAAGGAAGCCGTGTATTCCGTTACAGGTTTGTATCAACAAAAAATGGTTCATACACGATTCCTGCGGTGAGCTTTTGTTTTTTTGATCCGGATAGTAACCGGTACCGAACAATCACTACTCAACCTGTAACCGTCAGTATCAATGACGCGATGGCCAGGCCACTTTTAAAAGAGACGGGCGATAAACAAGGAAAGAGTTTTTCCTGGACCTTATGGATGGGAATTGCCCTGGTTGTCGTGCTCACAGCAGCAGTCATATGGTTCATGCGCAGAAGAAAACCGGCAATGCAGCCGAAACCATCCACGCCTGAAATCATTTCACCAAAACCGGAATTGCCTGGCGTCAGCGAATTACTTCAACCCGCTATAATTCTTTTACCAGCTGATGATCACAGTTTCTATGCGGCGCTGCGCAAAGCAATCTGGGATTTCAGTTCACAGCGCTTCGGGCTTTCCGGCAGCGGCATGAGCAAACGCAACCTTGCGAAGACACTGGAAGAGCAGGGTGTAGCCGAGACAGATCAGCAGAAATTGCTGAACATACTCGATGCTTGTGAAACAGGATTGTTCACCGGCACTGATCCTTCAACGGACAGGGAGCAGCTGGTCAATGAAGCCCGTGAAGCGATGCTTCATATTTCCGCAAAGAAGTAGGGATATTATTCAGAGTATTTATAGCCCACGCCTCTTACGGAGTGGAAGTACTTTGGATTTCTGCTGTCTTCTTCAAAATATTTCCGGAAGTTGAGGATGAAGTTATCGATGGTCCTCGTAGTTGGATAAACGTTATAACCCCAAACAGCCTGCAAGATCTTTTCCCTCGGCACCACTTCATTTTTATTTTCGATCAGCAGCTTCAGCAACATTGTTTCCTTTTTGCTCAGCTGAATCTTTCCATTGCTGCGTGTGGTTGCTTCCTGGGCTTTGAAATCGATCAGGTTGTTGCCAAACGTGTAGCTATTGCCAACGGATGACTTATCCTGGAGTTTTTTATTTTTATTGATGAGCTTGAGTACGCGAAGCAGCAGCTCTTCCAGGTTAAAAGGTTTGGTAAGGTAATCGTCCGCTCCTTTTTTAAGGCCAAGTACTCTGTCTGCGCTGGAATTCTTTGCGCTGAGTATAAGGATGGGCACTTCATTATTTCCGATGCGGATGCTTTCGGCAACGCTGATGCCGTCCATTTCGGGAAGCATCACGTCGAGTATGATAAGATCGAAGTATTCAGTTTCTACTGCTTTCAGCGCAGCGGCACCATCAAAAGCAGAAGTAACATCATAGCCTTCCAGTTCCAGGTTCAGCTTCAGTGCTTCGTGGAGATTCTCTTCGTCTTCTACCAGTAATATAGATGTTTTCTTTTCGTCGCTCATAACCTGTTAAGGGTTAAATGTGACTGCAAAATTAGCTCCATGCGGGGTATTGTTTGTCACCGAAATGTCCGCATTGTGATCGCGGGCTATCTTGCTGCAAAGATACAGCCCCAGGCCTGTGCCTTGCGTTTTGCGTGTCGATTCATTACCGATACGGTAAAATTTCCGGAAGATCTTCTTGCGTTCTTCTTCCGGGATCCCGGTTCCAAGGTCTGATACATTCAGCCTTACCGTCCGGCCCTCTTTCTTCAAAGCCGCTGTGATCGCGCTTTCACGGGGAGAGTACTTGACCGCATTCTCCAGCAGGTTATTGATCAGGATCTGCAGCAGCATTGCGTCTCCCTTCACATCCACATCAGGCTCCACATTGCCATCGAATGAACGGTCCTGAAAGCGGTTACGGAAATCCTGCAGGCAATCCTTCAACAGATCGGACAGGTCCAGCTCTTCTTTGGCGAATGAATAGCGGCCGCCTTCCAGTTGTGACGAGATAAGGATGTTATTGGTAAGGAAGTTCAGTCTTGCGGTTTCTTCAAGTGTGGTGCGGATCAGGCGTTTCTGTTTTTCGGGATCAAGCGTGTATTTCTGCAGTGTCTCCAGGTTAAGACGTGCAACGGCGATCGGCGTTTTCAGTTCGTGGGTGACGGCCATCATAAAATTCTGCTGTTGCTGCTGAAGCCTGAATTGACGTCGAACAGACCGGAATACGAATACGGCGGTAACAATGATGAGGGCAAGAAAGAACAGGCCTTCGCTGAGGTGCATGATCGTCACACGGTCTTTCTCTGCTTCTATTCTTGCAAGTTCTTTATGAAAAAGAGGGTGAGAGACGATTGGGTCGATAGTTGCGTTCAGCTGTTTGAACTTGAAGTCGGCAAGTGCATAATTCTGCCGTTCGAGGGAAATAAACCACCATACGAGCGCAACGACAATATAGCTTAGCATCAGCCAGTAAATGAACGTTGCTCTTTTTATCTGTTTTCGGCTGCTGTCGGCCATGGTTTAGGGTTTCTTTTCAAGTCGTATTCCTGCGTTCAGCACATTCTGCAGCGGATCTTCGCGCATAATCTGTTCCAGGGTGAATGTGTAATTGCCGCCTTTGAGAGTTTGCGCGCCGGTCAGCGGAATGCGATGTTCATATATATCATCCATGCCGCTTCCCAGCCAACCTTTTTCATTGGTGGCAAGAACAAGATCGCGCTGGATCTTCTGCACCGAATCCTGCCCCGGTCCTTTTATATACAGGTTCAGGTAAATATTGCTGAAGTTGTACTTCTCGTTATGGCGGAGTACCAGGAAGACCGTATAGAGCGAATTGGTATCCTTAATGGTGAAATCAAACGATGGCCTGAAATTGCTTTTCCACGCGTGCTCAGGGATCGCAACTGTCTTTTCATACAGATCGATGGTGGTGCAGCTGCAAAGCAGACCAGAGAACAGCGAGATGAATGCGGAATAAAGCAGGAACTTTTTCAAGTGTATAGTTTTCACAAAGCTAAGCGATGAAAAAGAGAAAGAGAAAAAGAGGCCGGGGGAATCCTCTTTTTCTCTTTGTATGATCAAAGTACGTTGAGCACCTGTTCTTTTGCCTTCTCGAGTTCGTCCTTCATCAGCACCACACATTTCTGGATCGTCGAATCATATGCTTTGGAGCCGGTGGTATTGATCTCGCGGCCGATCTCCTGGAGAATGAATGACAGCTTCTTCCCTTTTGCCTCTTCCGCTTCTTCCAGAAGAGTCTTGAAATATTCACAGTGATTTTTCAGGCGGACCTGTTCTTCACTGATATCGATCTTTTCTATATAATAGATCAGTTCCTGTTCCAGGCGGTTCGTGTCGTAGTTGTCTTTGCCAACCTGTTCTTCCAGCAGTTTAACAAGACCGTCGCGGATCTTTTGCTGACGAAGCGGCTCCAGGCGGATCACTTCCTGCTGCTGGGTCTGAATATTATTGATCCTGGTCAAAAGATCTGCCTCAAGCGAGCGGCCTTCATCCAGGCGGTGCGCATTCAGATCGTCAATTGCTGAAGTGATGATATTTTGCAATGCCTGCCATTCCTTGTCGCTCAGTGTCTCGGCACTGGGAGTGATCACCTCAGGAAGTTTTACCAGCGTGCTGAGTATATGCGATGGATCGAGGTTGAGCTCCGCGGATAATTCTGCCAGTGGTTTATAATATGCTTTTGCCAGGTCGGTATTGATGGTAACAGGTTTTGAACTGCCGGTTTCTTTCAGGCTGATCGTACAATCAACACTGCCACGTCCGAGCTTTTCTGAAAGGAGACGTCGGATATCAAACTCAAACGGTTTGAGCATAGCGGGTAGCCTTAACTGTAGTTCAAATTGTTTTCCGTTCAACGATTTGATGTCTACCAGGAAGGTTTTATCGCCGGCATTTTTTTCGGCTCTTCCAAAACCGGTCATGGACTTTAGCATGAGGTACTTTCTTTTTGATTTGTTTCAAAGGTATTTTAATTATTCTTTATCAACACGCCTTATTTGAAGGCAATGCTGGTCGGGTAAGCAGCCATCTGAGATCCGTTCGATGTCCAATGACCGGCCTTTACGAATGGATGCTTGTCAATCGGGATATGCCGTCCGGTTTGAGAGCATTGCATTCTTATAGCTACTGATCGCTGTCGGTATTGTCGCAGCCCTGTTATTTTCTTATCTGAAATAGAATTACACTTGAAACCTGCGGCGTGTTCCAGTAAGTATTGATCTATGATCGGGAACTGTACGCAGTAATACTTTTGGGTGATGTTGTTACCAAAGTGAATGAGTGATCGGGAATGTCTGAAAATAAAAATCCCTCCGAAGTATCGAAGGGATCATTATAATGGATGGGTTAGTAAGTACAGGGAAATAAATTTCCCAACACAATATTAAATATATTTTTTACTATCCAAAAAAAAATCATTAGGAATTTTATTCACATTTTAAAAACGTCTGTGGATAATGGCACGGCCTTTTTTAATGATCTGTGATGGTTTTCCTGTTGCTGATGTTATGTTTGATAACATGCTGCATCATCATGCGCAAGTTTTTCATTCCTTTGAAATGCTTGCTCTGTCTATATTTCAGCCTGTTCGTTTTTTTAATGATCAATCATTGTAAACGTATTTATGTATGTTGATCAAACATATTTGCCAACCATTTGGTACGTCAATCCGGTTTAAAAAATCGGTTTTCCACCCCCCAAATTTTTTTTTATGCCGGGGACCCTCCGGACCTACAAAAACGCCTTCTCGTATCCTTTGGCGGCTTATTGCTGTTAACTTTGCCCGCAAATATTCCCGATATGAAGTTTGATAAACCTGTTCCGCTTTCTGAGATAGCCACCCTTGTCAATGCTGAGCTTATTGGTAACACTGGTGCTTCAGCAACCGGTATAAACGAAATACATAAAGTAGAAGAAGGTGACCTTGTGTTTGTAGATCATCCGAAGTATTATGATACTTGCATACAATCTGCAGCAAGTTTTATCATTATCAATAAGCAGGCTGATTTTCCTGAGGGGAAAGCGTTGCTTGTTACCAAAGATCCGTTTGAAGCCTATCAGACGATCATCCGTCATTTCCGGCCATTCGCGCCATCAATGAAGATGATCAGTGACACCTCTTCGGCGGGAGAAGGCACAGTGATCATGCCCGGCGCGTACGTCGGCAATCATGTTACCATCGGCAACAACTGTGTGATCCATCCGAACGTTACCATCATGGATCATTGTATCATTGGCGATGACGTAATGATCCAGGCCGGCACTGTTATCGGCAGCGATGCGTTTTATTATAACAAAAAGACTGACCGGGAGATACACTACAAGCGCATGCTCAGTGGTGGACGGGTGGTAATAGAGAATGGTGTTGAGATCGGAGCCGGCTGTACCATTGATCGCGGAGTAAGCGGCGATACCTTTATCGGAGCCGGTACAAAGATGGATAACCTCGTTCATATCGGTCACGACACTGTTGTTGGCAAAAACTGTCTCTTTGCCGCGCAGGTTGGTATTGCGGGTGCAACGACCATTGAAGACAATGTTATTCTCTGGGGCCAGGTTGGCGTCAGCAAAACACTTACCATTGGTAAAGACGCCATAGTTCTCGCGCAAAGCGGCGTTCCCTCCTCACTTGCCGGTGGCAAAACCTATTTTGGTTACCCGGCGGAAGATGCGGCGCAGAAGAAAAGAGAGTTTGTATGGATAAAGAGGATCCCGCTGTTGTGGGATAAGATCATGAAGTGATGACGCTGATTTGATACGCGGATTACGCGAATTGTTTTCATTTTTGATAGGGGCGGATTAATTGTTTGAAAAAAACGAAAACAAAGCATATTCTTTGGCTAATGTTTAGCCATATACGATATAGGGACAACCTATTGCTCGATATGCAAAAGCACTCCTGTCCCTAAGCATCTGATTCTCGTAATCCGCGTTTTTAATTCGCGTAATCGAAAGGCAACAGATCCCCAATATTCTTCCAGCTCCAATATCCCTGGTTTACCCAATCCTTCTGATCATAGTAATAGCCATTTTCTTTGATGGCAATACCGTTCTTAAGATCGATATAGGAAATCTGTGTGGCCACGTTCTTTGGAAGCTTGAACTGTTTCAGGTATTCGGGATCGGGTTTTTGACCGCTATAGGTAATGCTGAACTTGCGGGGATACCAGACCTCTACCTGCAGCGTGCTGTCCAGCGCACCATAGTAAGTGGAGTCATAAGGATTGGTGATGCGGGTGAATGTTGTTCCTTCGTTTTCATCCAGCAGATCAATGGTGAAGCCATCTTCCTGCAATGTGCTGTCGTAATAACTGCGCATGAAATGCAGCTTTGAGCCATTGTAAGCCCGCTCGCGCGCTTTTGTCCACAGGCTCTTCAGACTGTCCGGCCCATCCATTTCCGAATAGAGGCAAAAGCCACTGTAGGAGCTGATATTGGTATTATAGTCAAAAAGAAAAGTATCAAGGGCGTAGCGTAAATTATAGCCAAGCGCCCTGTTCTCTATCTGCAAGGGCTCTGTTGCGAGTACACGGAGTTTGTTGGTTTTTTTCAAGAGATAGAACTTCAATACTTCGGGGTTAAGCAAACTTGTTTTGGCGGAATTGGGCGTTGTACCGATAAACTGCTGCATAAAGAAACCTCCATATCTTTCCCACCCGTCCTTCAAAGCGTTATCACTTTTAATGATCACTTCAGCCATGCTCGTTTCTTCGCGCGTCATTTGTATGTCTGGCAACTTTGCATCAGAATGACTGATCTGCAGTCTCTGCGTTTGAAAACCTGTGTAGCTCACGATCAGATCATACCCTCCCGATTTCAATTGAAGAGAGAACTCGCCTTGCTTATTGCTGGTGGTGCCAACTGTTGTATTCTGGCAATAAACCGATGCGCCGGACAAGGGCTCCTGCGTTGCTGAATCGATCACCCTTCCGGTAACGGTAAACTGAGCCTTCACAGCAATGGAGAAAATACTGAAGAGTACGAAAAGCAGTATTCGCGTGTTTTGCATAGTATTGAATTAGTAGCTAAATATACAACAATAACATGGCTTTGACGATTGCGTGCATAGTGACCAATGTTCGCCCCGGCGTGCAGGCTGCGCAGCCTGTTAGTTTCCAATAGAAAAAACTTTTATAAATGCAGATCCCGTAAGAAAGATATGTCTCTGGTGTGTTGTTTGAATTCGTCCGCCGCGGCTGATATAGGTCATTGGCCATCGGTGACCGAAAGATCGTCAAGATACTTTTTACACGCGTCTTTTATGCTCGTATCAAGGGGGGTGAATTTGAAATCAGGAAGCGTCTGCAGCAATTTATCATTTTCAAATGTGGTATTGCTGTGTGCCACTTTCGCACTTTCTTTTGTCAGCACAGGCGATTGCCCGGTAAAAACAGCTTTCAGTTTTTCCCAACGCCACGCGATACCCATTAATGATGGGGTGGTTTGTTTGGATGGCTTTGATTTGCCAAAGCCTTCTGCCATTGTATCCAGCAGTTGTTTGAACGTCCAGTTATCGCCGGTAACAATAAAACGTTGTTCGGTGATGGCTGATTCCATCATCATCACTGTTGCTTTTGCAACGTCTTCCACGGCAACAAAGCCATTCCTGCCCGGACTATACCAATTGAATCCTTTATAAACACTTTTAAAAATGGCACAGCTGCCGGTGTTCCAATCGCCATGCCCAAGAATCGTTGCAGGGTTTAAGATCACTGCATCCAGGCCCTCACCGATGGCGCGCCAGACTTCCAGTTCGCCGCGATGTTTGCTGCGAGCATAATGTGTATTCATTTTTCCGTTTTCCCACTTACTGGTTTCGTTAACGGATTGCTCTTTCAAGGTTCTGCCCAATGCGGCAACGGAGCTGATATATACGAGGCGGCGAACGTTCTGTTCCAGCGCAATGTTCACCACATTCGCCGTTCCTTCCACATTTACCTGGTACATTTCATGACGGTTCTTTGGTGAAAAAGAAACAACCGCTGCAGAATGGATCACGGCATCCACATCCTGCATGGCTTCGCCAAGAAAGATCACATCCAGTATATCTCCTTCCACCCATTCCACTTTATCAAGAATGGACGACGGAATATAAAAAGGCATCCTGGAGTTCTCCCTGCGAATGGCCCTCACTTTGTATCCTTTCTCCACCAGCTCTTTGATGATATACGCTCCGAGAAAGCCCGTTCCACCTGTAACAAGAATTTTACCAGACAAATTGAAAAGTTGTTGTTAAGTGGGTGCGAAGATAGTCAGGTTTGGTCAATAGGATGGTTTTTGAAAACAGGCGGGACCGGTTTAATATTTATAATAACCCTTGCCGGATTTTTGTCCCAGTTCACCGTTTTCAACCTTTTCCTTTTGAATATCTGAAGGACGAAGCCGTTCCGGTTTATTCATTTGCTCATACACAGAGCAACTTACTGCATAGTTCACATCATTACCGATCAGATCCATCAGTTTGAACGGCCCCATTCTGAAGCCGGTTGACTCCATTAAGGCATCAGCCTGCTCGAAACTGATGTTATTTTCTTCAGCTAAACGCAGGGATTCTATGTAATAGGGTCTTGCTACACGGTTAACGATAAACCCGGGCGAATCTTTACAAACGACCGGTGTTTTTCCCATTGCTTCTGTGAGCCGGATCATTCGCTGTGCAAGTGATGGATCTGTCATAGGCGTGGTGACGATCTCCACCAATTTCATCAATGGGGCGGGGTTAAAAAAATGCAGACCGATCACACGTGAAGGATTGACGATCCCTTTTGCAAGGGCTGTTATGGCCAGCGAAGAAGTATTGCTTGCAAAAATGCATTCGCTGTGATTGAGCTCTGCCAGCCGGTTGAACAATGCGATCTTAACTTCGGGCTTCTCCACAATGGCTTCTATGAAAAGATCAGCAAGACAGGTTTGCAGATCAGCGGTAAAAACGATCCTTGAAAGCGTGTTGTCTTTTTCTTCCGCGCTGAGCTTTTTCTTTTCAACAGCTTTTTGCAGATTCTTTTCGATACTGGCGCGGGCTTTCTGCAGCATGGCCGGACTAAGGTCATACAGCAAAGTAAAAAAACCTGACTGCGCTGCTACCTGGGCAATACCGCTGCCCATTGTGCCTGCGCCACATACGCAGATTGTATTAATATCCAAACCGGCTGCTTTTTGTGCTGTAAAGATATTCGTTTGTGATAAAAAGAAGGCCGATTTGCAAACCAGGCTTTTATTCTTCGGAAACAAGTTTTAATTTAAACGAAATTTTTGTCATGACCGATACAATCACTGCTTCTCCGGACATACCGCCAATGCCTGCAGCTGAAAAGCCGCATGTAAGGGGTAAACTGCCATCAACCATTGCTTTTGCTGTTGGTATCCTGCTATTCCTTTTTCCATTTATTGATATACGCTGTAACAACATGTCGTTGCAAAAAGTAACAGGAGCTGCGCTTGCGACAGGGTTCAAAATAGACGGACCGGGTTCAAGTAATACGCTGTTCAATGGGTTGTCGAAAACGGCCGGTCCAGACTCGAATCTTGGTCTTACTAAAAATGACAAGAAAGATCCGAATGTATACGCCCTGGTGGCACTGGCACTGGGCATATTGGGACTATTATTATCAATCAGCAATCTCAAAGCCGGAGGTATAGGAGGCGTGTTGACGGGCGCACTGTCCGCTGCTGCGCTGGTTGGCTTATTTGTAGACGTGAAAAGGCAGATCAAAGCAGATATTGGTATGGATATCGATACCTCGGTAAATATAGCCGTTGATTTCACACCATGGTTTTATATATCCGTGATAGCGTTTATTGCCGCCGCATATTTCAGTTATCAACGAATGAAAACCTGATGGAAAGCCCAGGTTTAAAAAATTAAAGGTTCAACTGTTTAAATCAGGATTTCAGGACCTGAACGTTTAAACAGTTGAACCTTTAAACATATAAACGTATCTCCCGCTAAATGGCCGGGGTGAATTGTTTAAGGAACCTGAGATCATTTTCGCTGAACAATCGGATATCATTAATATCGTACTTCAGCAATGCTGGCCTTTCGATACCCATACCGAAGGCAAAGCCCGTATACTTATTTGGATCGATATGGCAATTCTGTAAAACGTTTGGATGGATCATGCCGCAACCCAGGATCTCTACCCAGCCTGTTTTTTTGCAGATATTACAACCGGTTCCGCCGCAGATAAAACAGGATACATCCATTTCAGCGCTTGGCTCTGTGAATGGAAAATAAGAAGGGCGGAAACGAACTTTTACATCCTTGCCGTACATTTCTTTCACGAAGAAATAAAGCGTCTGCTTCAGATCTGCGAACGATACGTTTTCATCAATATAAAGACCTTCTACCTGGTGGAAAAAGCAATGGCTGCGCGCACTTACGGTTTCATTTCTGTAAACACGCCCGGGACATACAACCCTGATCGGTAATTTACCTTTTTCCATTTCCCTGATCTGTGTATTGCTGGTATGCGTACGCAATACCCAATCAGGATTCTGCTGGATATAAAAAGTATCCTGCATATCCCTGGCGGGGTGATGCGGCGGCAGGTTCAGGGCTCCGAAGTTGTGCCAGTCATCTTCGATCTCCGGTCCCTCGGCTTCGGCAAAGCCAAGACGCTGGAAGATAGAAACGATCCTGTTCTTCATCAGTGTTATCGGATGACGGCTGCCGATCGGCAGCGGATCACCTGGCAGACTGAGATCGATCTGTAAGGCTGAACCGGCAGGACCGCTGTCCGCAGATCCTTTCAACTCCTCATATTTCTGTTCGGTAAAAAGCTTGAATTCATTCAGGATCTGGCCAAATTCCTTCTTTTTGTCGGCAGGGACATTTTTCATCTCCCCCATCACATTTTTCACCAGACCTTTGGTTCCCAGGTATTTTATACGGAATTCCTCCAGCTGTTTTTCATCAGCCGCCGCGGCAGATCCGATCTCTTTCTTGTAGGCTTCGAGTTGTTGTAGCAATGACTCCATAATGAGCAAAGATAAGCTAAGAGGGGAAGGAATTAAAAAGTCAAAATTCAAAGATAAAAGTAAAAACACCGGTCTGAGTAAGCTCCCGTTACAGGAAATTCTCTTTACTTTTTACTTTTGAATTTTGACTTTTAATCACTTGCCTTAGTTTTGCACCAATATGTCAGACTACCTTCACTTAACAGACTTTCTCTCGCCCCTCAACCTACATGAAATATCGCAGGATGAAGGTTATAAAGATGGCCAGTTCGGGAAAATATTATCAGTATACGACGGTGAAATGCCAGACCTGGATGATGTGCAATTGGTGATCGTGGGATGCGGTGAACAGCGTGGCAGTGGAATGATCGGATCTGAAAACCGGGCGCCGGACACCATTCGCCGTCACTTTTACCAGCTTTTTTACTGGCATACGGATATCCGCATTGCGGATATCGGCAACCTGCAACCCGGCGCATCCTTCACCGATTCTTATGCTGCCCTCAAAACAGTGATCAAAGAATTGACGGCCGATGGTAAAACAGTGGTTGTGCTCGGCGGCTCACATGATCTTACTCTTTCGCAATATCACGCATATGCGGATAACAAATGCCAGATAGAAGCCTCCGTTGTAGACGCGCTGATCGATCTGGATATGAGCTCACCTTTCCGTCACCAGAACTTTCTGATGGAAATGCTTACGGCTGAGCCCAACTATATGCGTCATTATAATCATATCGGTTTTCAAAGTTACTATGTGCATCCCCGGATGCTGGAAACGATGGACAAGCTTCGGTTTGATTGTTTTCGTGTGGGACAGGTGAAAGAAAATATTGAAGAAATGGAGCCGGTGATCCGCAATAGTCATCTTTTCTCCTTTGATATTTCCTCTATTGCCAGCGCCTATGCCCCTGCCAATAATGTTTCTCCCAATGGATTCAATGGCGAGGAAGCATGCGGACTTTTGCGTTATGCCGGGATGAGCCCGAATGTTACCAGCGTGGGCATTTATGGTTACCAGGCACAGTTCGACAGGGACGAATTAACCGCCCGTCAGATCAGCCAGATGCTCTGGTACCTGATCGACGGTAAAAGCCGTGGAAGAAGAGAAGCAACACTGGACCAGCGTGATTCATTCAATGAATACCACACCGCCTTTGCAGAAGTGGAAACATCCTTTCTGCAAAGTAAAAAAACCGGCCGTTGGTGGATGCAATTACCTGATAAGAAATATATCGCCTGCAGCTATAAAGATTATTTACTGGCCAGCAGCAATGAAATTCCCGAACGCTGGCTGCGTGCACAGGAAAGAGGCTGAAGGCAGCTTTAAAAATTATTTTTCAACAATCAATGGCATAGCAATTCATCATGGAAAGAAAAGCTGTTATCAAAACCGGAGTTTGCTCATTCGGAATGAGTGGTAAACTGTTTCAATGTCCTTTTATCAACGCTCATCCGGGGTTTGAATTATCCGCAATCGTTGAACGAAGTAAAAATGATTCACGGGCACTTTACCCTGAGTCAGCACTCGTTCGCTCAGTAGAAGAATTGATTGCGGACAACTCATTGCAATTGATCGTCATTAACACACCTGTTCAAACGCATTTTGAATATGCAAAAAAAGCCATGCTTGCTGGTAAACACGTAATCGTGGAAAAACCGTTCACCGTTACCGCGGAAGAGGCGCAGGAATTGGTTGATACAGCAAAACAACAGGACGTTCATCTTTTTGTATATCAAAACCGACGGTATGATGGCGATTTCCGCGCGGTGAGAACTGTGGTGGAGGAAAAGCTGATCGGTGATATAAAAGAAGCGGAAATAAGATACGATCGCTTCCGCCCGGAAATAAGCCCGAAAGCACATAAGGAAACAGCTCTGCCCGGAGCAGGGATAACGTATGATCTTGGCGCTCATCTCGCGGACCAGTCGCTTCAGTTATTTGGCTGGCCGGTTGCTTTATTTGCAGACCTGATGGCGATGCGTGACGGAAGCCCTGTTGATGATTATGCAGAGATCATCTTAATGTATCCAACACACCGGGTGAGGCTGAAAGCCTCCAACTTCGTAAAGGAGCCAGTATATGAATATATCTTCAATGGCAGCAAGGGTACTTTCTTACAAAGACGGTCCGATCTGCAGGAAACAATGCTGCTGAAAGGTGTAAAACCTACGCTCAGTTCCTGGGCTCCGGCACCGGATGCCCCTGATGGATACCTGTGCACAACGATCGATGGGAAAGAGATCAGTGAAGAAAGAACTGCTGCGCCGGGAAATTATATGAACTACTTTGAAGACGTTTATCAGACGCTGGTGAATGGTGCGCCAAACAGGATCCCGGGTGAAGACGGCCTGAGAGTGATCAAACTGCTTGAAGCGGCAAAACAAAGTGCAAAAGAAAAGAAAGTCATTACACTATAACCGGTATTTATCATGATGATAAGAAGAACTTTCCGGTTATCTTTCGGATTGATCATTTCTTCCATCTTATTGATCAGTTGTTCTTCCACAAAAGCATTACGCTCTGCGGGGAATGAATTGTTTGCAGGGAAGGTTTTGCAGACGGCGCACACAGGAATTTCTGTATTTGACGTAGCCGCGGGAAGATTTGTATACGATCACCAGGGCGATAAATATTTTGTTCCGGCGAGCAATACAAAGATCCCGACTTGTTATGCAGCGATGAAATACCTGGGAGATAGTATCACAGCATTCAGGTACAGCCTTCGCGGAAAAGATACTATTGTGATCAGCGGCACCGGAGCACCGGACTTTCTTCATCCTGATTTTGCCCGGCAAGATGCTTTTACCTTTCTGAAGAAATTTTCTCACGTCTATTTCTCCACTCAGTTCTACGATGAGGGGCTGGGAAGCGGATGGGCATGGAGCGACTATCAGGAATATTATATGGCCAGGCGGAGCGAGCTTCCGCTGTATGGTAATATAGTCAGGTTTAAATGGATAAATCCTGATTCGGTTTCTGCAGTGCCGTCATTTTTCTCTAAAGATGCTGGCATCAGAGCATCCTCTTTAAAAAACGGATTTGAACTCCATAAACCCTTTGATCAAAATACCTTTTTGTTTGTTGACGGAACAAGTAAATCGGCGGAAGTTCCTTTCAATCCCGATATAAATACGATCACGGATTTATTGAGAGACACGCTGAAAGCAGACGTGGTCCCTGCTGTGCTGCAGACAAATTCATTCCGCTTCAAATCCCGCCCGCTGGATGATGTTCTTCAACCGATGATGCATCGTAGTGATAATTTCTTTGCAGAGCAAATGTTACTGATGGTCAGCCAGGAGAAACTAGGCATCATGAATGATGGAAAGATCATCGATACTTTATTAAAAACAGACTTTGCATCACTGCCGCAAAAGCCACGATGGGCGGATGGATCCGGCCTCAGCCGGTATAATTTATTTTCTCCGCAGGACCTTGTCTTCATTCTTGACAAAATGCAAAAAGAGTTTGGAATGAACCGTATTAAAACGATCTTTCCAACCGGAGGTAAAGGCACGCTCAGTAATTATTATCTTGAAGAAAGCGGTCAGTTGTTTGCAAAAACCGGCACACTTTCGGGGGTTGTGGCTATCAGCGGTTTTGTTTATTCAAAAAAAGGAAAACTGTTGATCTTCTCGGTGCTGGTAAATAATCACAACGGATCTGCAACGGATGTAAGGCATGCTGTTGAGTGTTTTATTCGCAAACTCCGGGAGCAGCAATAAATTCACTAAAAAGCCGCTGGTCTGCCCGGGAGATAGTTCAGCTATGGCGCTTCGCAATACAGTCAGCTGCTGACTTATTCAGCAACCTGATATAATCGGAGGCTTAGCAGGAATAGCAGAAACAGTTGCGGGAAAAAATCATCACCAGTCAATCCTGTCAGCCTCTGAAGAACATTCTTTCCAACTGATCCTGCCTGAACTCCAGGTAAGTCGGATTTCCATCGGGGGAAATATTCGGCACTTCACAACTGAACAAACCGGTGATCAGTTCACGAAGTTCTCTCTCAGTCAGTCTTGTACCTGTTTTGACGGCTTGTTGTTTCGCCAATGACCGGATCAGTTTTTCCCGTTTGGAAAACTTTACATCATTGCTGAAGTGCTTATACTGTTCGATAAGTATATCGATTATATGCTTTTCATTACCAGGCTCAACATCTGCAGGTGTACCCTGAATCACAAACGTATTCTTGCCAAACGGTTCTATCTGATAACCGAGTTGCTGGAGATCGGGCATCAGTTCCTGCAGTATTACCGCGTCTGCAGGAGCCAGTTCAAGCGTGGAAGGAAACATGCTTTGCTGTGATGGAATGGATTTTCCCTGGCTTGCTGCAATCAGTTGTTCATAGAGGATGCGTTCATGCGCGGCCTGCTGATGCACGAGCATAAAACCATTCCCGGAAGGAACTGCGATATAGGTATTCAGCAACTGTGAAAGCTCCACCTCTTCATATTTCTTTGCCGCCGGATCTGCGGGATGGAGGGCTGGTGCGTCTTCCTGCGGCTTATTCAATTCGATGGGCGCGTAAAAATCCTTCCAGGGTTTTGGATCACCTTTTTGTGATGACTCGATAAAATGAGCCTGGTGTTTCTGCGTGAACCCTTTGAACAATGAAGACGAAGAGGCTGCCGTTTTCCGTTCTTCTGTAAATGGTTGCTGAATGGAAGACAACTGCTGGATCGACGCATCAAGATCAAAGTCCAGCGTTGGTGTTACACTGAACTGTGCAAGTGCATGTTTGATCGCAGCCTGTACAAATGCATAGATGATCTTTTCGTCTTCAAACTTGATCTCCTGTTTTGTCGGATGCACATTCACATCAACCTGCGTAGGGTCCAGGTCAATGAACAGTACATACATCGGGAAGCTGTCACCAGGGATCATCTCCTGGTAAGCATTCATCACTGCGTGATTAAGATAGCCGCTTTTGATAAAACGGTTGTTGACAAAAAAGTATTGATCACCGCGCGTCTTCTTGGCTGTTTCAGGTTTACCAACAAACCCATGAATGTTCATATAGTCGGTATCGTCATTTACCGTCACCAGTTTGGTATTATAAGCATTACCAAGCAGCTGGATAACACGTTGCTTCAGGCTGCCTGCTTCAAGATGAAACAGTTGCTGTCCGTTATTGGTAAGTGTAAAGAGAATATGTGGGAATGACATTGCCACGCGGGTGAATTCATCAACGATATGGCGCATTTCCGCAGCGTTGCTTTTCAAAAAATTCCGTCGTGCGGGAACGTTGAAGAACAGATTTTTCATGGCGATGCTGGTGCCGGTTGGCGCAGCTACCGGCTCCTGTTTCTTCACAATGCTGTTCTCCACTTCTATATACACACCGGCTTCATCCTGCTCGCGTTTTGTTTTCAACTCTACCTGTGCAACGGCGGCAATGGATGCAAGCGCTTCACCACGGAAGCCCATAGTCCTGATATGAAAAAGGTCATCAATGCTTTTGATCTTGGACGTGGCATGTCTTTCAAAGCACATGCGTGCGTCGGTCTCGCTCATTCCCCCACCGTTATCAATCACCTGGATGAGCGATTTTCCGGCATCTGCCAATATGAGATGGATAGCCGTGGCGCCGGCATCGACCGCATTTTCCAGCAATTCCTTTACCGCACTGGCAGGACGCTGGATCACCTCGCCGGCAGCGATCTGGTTGGCAATATTATCAGGTAATAATAAAATCTTGTCTGACACGATATAAATTCTCCGGCGTCAAAAATAGCGATTTGCTGTTGAGTGAGGAAGCTTAAACTGGTTGGTTCAATGGCCGATGGCCGATGACCGGGCTTCGCAGTCAGATGCAGTCTGATAGAAATGATACTATCTCTTGCAGGTATTTGCGGTTGTGTCCGTCTCTGTCGAATTGCGAAGCCTGGTCATCGGCCAACGATATTTAAGCAACTATTAAGGTCGTAATCGCATCAAAAGGGTTAATTTTATCGCTATTAATGCTGATGATTAATTATAATATGATGAGAGTCTACCGTCTGTTGCTGACCCTATGCACGATGCTGCCTTTTTTCGCTGACGCACAACGCACAAGCCTGTTGCCACAGCAGGGCTGGGTTGACAGTGTGTTCAATAGCTTGACCGAAGAACAACGCATTGCGCAGCTGATCGTGATCCGTGCACACTCAAACCTTGGCGCTGATCATGTGGCCAAAGTACAGAATGACATTACTAAATATAATGTAGGCGCACTTTGTTTTTTCCAGGGAGGTCCGGTACGGCAGGCGAATCTCACGAATGCGTATCAAAGTATGGCAAAAACGCCATTGATGGTAACAATAGATGGCGAGTATGGTCTTGGCATGCGCCTCGATAGCGTCACTCGTTTTCCTTATCAGATCACTTTAGGCGCGTTGCAGGATTCTGCGCTCGTTTATCGTATGGGTATTGCTGTTGGTGAACAGTGCAAGAGATTGGGTGTACATGTAAACTACGCACCTGTTGTTGATATCAATAATAATCCGAACAATCCCGTGATCGGCTACCGTTCATTTGGTGAGGATAAATATAAGGTTGCAAGATTTGGTGTGAGTTATATGAAAGGCATGCAGGATGCGGGCATCATGGCCTGCGCCAAACACTTTCCTGGTCATGGCGATGTGGATGTAGATTCGCACTTTGATCTTCCCATGATCAAAAAAGTACGCAGTCAGCTTGATTCTCTCGAACTGGTTCCTTTCCGCGCAATGATCGAAGCGGGCGTGGGAAGTATGATGATTGCTCACCTGTATATTCCCGCCATTGATAAAACGGCCAACAGGGCAACTTCCATTTCAAAGAATAATGTTACCGGCATTCTTAGAAATGATCTTGGCTACAACGGGCTCACTTTTACAGACGCACTTGAAATGAAAGGCGTCGCAAAATTCTTCCCCGGTGGTACGATCTCTGTTGAAGCATTGATCGCAGGAAATGACATGCTCTGTCTTCCGGCAAGCGTTCCCGAAACCATCGAGGCAGTAAAGAAAGCGATCAAAGAGAAGAAGCTGACATGGGATGAGATCAATGAGAAATGTAAAAAAGTACTCAACGAAAAATATAAACTTGGTCTTGCCAATATCAAACCGATCGATACAAATAATCTGGTAAGTGAGTTGAATGCAAAAACGGATGATATCCGTCGTGAAGTTTCCCGCAAGGCGTTGACCTGGGTTAAGATGATCAACCCAATCGGCTTCCGGAACGAATATCTTTCTTTGCCATTAAAAAGAGAAAAGAAGATCGCTTATGTTGGGTTTGGTACAACTGAACTGAATCAGTTTGGCAAACGTATGCAGGAAGATCTTGGTGCCGACGCTTTCTTTTTCTCTTATAAGGATGATGCGCCAAAAGGTGGAGCGATCCTGAAAGCGATCTACGAGGGAAAATATGATGCGGTTGTGCTGGGTATTCACGGTATCAATCTCGGGCGTGCGAATAATTATGGCATCAGTAAAGAGGCGATCAAACTCTGGAATCAGCTGAATGCTACGAATTCGATCACGATGGTTTTTGGAAATGTGTTGTCTATGCAGAATTTCTGCGCAGCGCAATCGTTGGTAAGCTGCAATGAAAGTGATGATATTTTTCAGAATACAGCGGCTGATTGGCTGCAGGGGCAATTCACTGCTGAAGGAACCCTGCCTGTGCGTGTTTGTAATTTCAAATATGGTGATGGGCTGAGGATACCCATGGGACAGATGTCTTTGTTTCCCGTTGGTGAAAGCAGGTTCAGCGCAGTTGATTCTATTGTAAATGACGCGATCGCGCAACATGCTTTTCCGGGTTGCGTGGTGCTGGCTGCAAAAGATGGTCAGCTCATTTATCATAAGGCATTCGGGCAATTTGAGTACGAGCCATCTGCTCCGGTTACGCTGGAAAGCATTTTTGATCTGGCTTCTGTTACAAAGATCTCCGCAACAACCGTTGCGATCATGAAGTTATATGAAGAAGGAAAGGTTGAGCTGGATAAGAAGATTGGCCAGTATCTGCCATGGGTAAAAGGCAGCAATAAGGCAAACCTGTTGGTAAAAGATATTTTATTGCACCAGGCGGGATTGATTCCTTATATACAATTCTATAAGGAAACTCTTGATCCCGCAACGGGTTTACCCAACCCCGCGATCTATGCAAGTTCATATTCATCACAATTTCCACTGAGAGTGGCTAATGGAATGTACATCCGCAGCGATTGGAGGGATACATTGCATAAACGTATTCTTGACAGCAAGATCGGCGCAAAGAATGCGTATGTATACAGCGATCTGGACTTTATTTTTCTTGGGGAGATCGTTCAGGCTGTTACAAAAATGCCGTTGGATAAGTACATGCGGGATAGCTTCTATTCAAAAATGAACATGGCTACAACAGGGTTTTTACCATTAACGCGTTTTTCAAAGGAAAGGATCGTGCCGACAGAGAGAGACAATTTCTTCCGTCAGCAGTTGCTGGAGGGTGATGTGCACGATGAGGGGGCTTCCATGTTCGGGGGAGTAGCTGGTCACGCCGGTTTGTTTTCGGATGCATATGATCTTGCAAAGCTTTACCAGATGCTGTTGAATGGCGGCGAGTTGAATGGTAAACGGTTTCTGAAACTGGAGACGATCCGTTTGTTTACGGCGTATCAGAGCAAGTTCAGCCGTCGCGGGTATGGATATGATAAGCCGGAGAAAGATAATGCAACGAGAAAGGACCCATATCCCTCTGAATTAGCATCACCGCAGACCTTTGGTCATACGGGTTATACGGGCACTTGCGTATGGGCGGATCCGCGGAGTAATATCCTGTATGTGTTTTTGTCGAACCGTGTGTATCCTACAAGGGAGAATTCAAAGTTTGCGACAATGATGGTGAGAGCGAAGATCCAGGATGCGATTTATCGGGCAGTGGGAGCGAAGTGATGATTAGTATGCCATTCTTTGTTGTTCCATTCTGAATTTAATGGCTTCCATTGGATCAGGAGGATTGACAGGAAAGTGCTGATTTTCGTAGTGCTGTACAAGCAATGCAGGTAATTCCGGTCCGTCTCCTTCAGCAGTTCCTTGTTTAGCTTCGAATATTGTTTCAAGAAGGGACAGCGCGGCCTTGTAGTCTTTTTTTCGTTTTGAGGAATTTGTTCATGGGTTAAATTTTAGTTGCACCAATTAAGTTATATTCTTCGTGCGTTCCCACAAGCAGGATCCACATTATCTGATATCTGTAGATGATTTTTAGGATCAGCCGATATTTGTTTCCCTTAATACTAAACACAACACGATCAGCTGATTTGATCGCATGATCAGTTACGGCACAAAAAAGGTGAGCAGAACTGCTCACCTTCTATAAAATCTTACTGATCTTTTTTTGGTTCCTGCGGCGGTTGCTGCTGGTTCGGATTCCGCGGTGGTTGCTGCGGCCGTTTTCCCTGTTGCTGACCTTTATGCTGACCACCTTGCTGTTGACCGCCACCTGCCTGCTGCTGCGGACGATTATGCTGTGGTCTTTGTTGTTGTCCTTTATGTTGTTGGCCACCCTGCAGTCCACCCTGTTGCTGACCTCCGCCTTGTTTTTGCGGTGGATTTCCCTGTCTTTGCTGAGGAGCACCTTGCTTTTGCAGAGGCTGGCCGCCACCTTGTTTCTGTTGTGGTGAACGTGGGCCCTGCTGCATTTTTTGCTGCTGATGTTGCTGTTTGCGTTTCTTATCGGCTTTCTCCAGGCTGCGAAGACTGATCTGACCAACCACATCCACAAATTCCGGCTCTACTTCTTTTGGTTTGGTAGATGTGACCTCAACAGCTTCCAGCTCTTCAGGTATCACGCCCTGTCTGTTCAGCGATTTGATCTTCAATACGCGTTCGATCGTAAGCGGATACTGCTTTGTACTATCTGGCAGGGTATACCACATCAGGTTTTTGAAGATATCTTTCTTGATCAGGTAAGCATTGCCTTTTGTTACCTGGATCTGATCACAGTTATCCGGAAAATGCTGTAACGCGTCCAGGTAAGTATCCAGCTCATAATTCAGGCAGCATTTCAGCCTGCCGCACTGGCCGCTAAGTTTTGTCTGGTTGATGGAAAGGTTTTGGTAACGGGCTGCTGCTGTATTCACCGATTTGAAGTCTGTCAGCCAGGTGCTGCAGCACAATTCGCGGCCGCAACTTCCGATGCCACCCACTTTGCCGGCTTCCTGGCGGGCACCGATCTGGCGCATTTCAACCTTTACCTTAAATTCGGATGCATAAACTTTGATCAGTTCCCTGAAGTCAACGCGACCATCTGCTATGTAGAAAAAAGTCGCTTTTCTTCCATCAGCCTGCATTTCTACCTGGCTGATCTTCATGTCGAGTTTCAATTGCTTAGCGATAGCGCGGCTGCGGATGACTGCTTCCGGTTCCCGGGCCTTGTTCTGCTTCATGATGTCCAGGTCACGGTCGGTTGCAACACGCAAGATCTTTTTCATCTCCGGATTGTCTTCCCGCGCATTGCGTTTTTTCATTTGAAGCCGGACGATCTCGCCCGTTAAAGAAACCTCGCCAACGTCAAATCCGCTGATTCCTTCCACCGCCAGCATCTCACCTTTCTCAAATTGCTGAAGGGTAGGATTGCGGAAAAAGTCCTTACGTGTTCCTTTATTGAAACTTATCTCTATTACTTTACAGCTGCTATCTATGTCCGCGATGGGCAAATTGTGCAGCCAGTCATAGGTGTTCATTCTGTTACACCCACCTGTACTGCAGCCACCATTGCTTTTGCAACCGCCTGGTTTACCGCCCGTGGCGGTACCACAACTAGTACATCCCATTCTGTTGACAATTAATAAATTAATACTGTGACGTGTGCTGTGTGCGAAAGCTATTAAGAAGGAGGCGCCGCCTGAAAGCGATAATCTTATGTTCCCGCCCCGAAAAATGGGCGTTATTCAGGAGATATGGTATATATATAAACAACCCGCAACTCAATTCTTAATAGATCAGGCACTCAAAACACCAACACTTTTCTCTCACTCCTAACCTCTTAGCCCGAAAATACAATTTTATTGCGAAAATTGTCCCAGAATCGCGACAAACTCAGCAGGGCAACTTTTGGAACCTCCGGGACCCCCCCTATCCTACAACGACTTTATCGCGAATGATATGGTAGACCTTGATCGTCAGTGCATGGAATAACATCTTCGAATTAGCATTTCTTTCAATATAGTATGATGCATTATCCAGCTCAATGATGATAGCTTGCTGTTGTTCGATTTCCGTTATTTTGTTCAGCCTGGCGGCAAAATCGCGGTCTTTTTCACCGATCAGGCCGGCGATGGAGTCTCCAAGGATCCGTAATCTCAACGACTGCTCCAACAGGTGATTAAAATAGCGGAGAAATTGCTTCTGCTTTTCCCTGCCCAGTTTGCTGATCTCTTCCACCCATTTCACTTGCGCTATCGGTCCGGTTTTCATGATCGCATTCAGCCAGTCACGAAGCAGGCTTTGCCAGTCCTCATCCGCATGCTGGACCAGTTGCAGCGCCTCACGGTAGTTCCCCTCTGCGACTCCAGCCACCTGGCGGGCAATAGTCAGATCGGTATTATTTCTGGCAACGAGAGCTTGTTCTATGTCCGACGGCTCAAGCATCGGTACTTTTACCAGCTGGCAACGGCTCAAAATAGTCTGCAATATCAATGATTCGTTTTCAGCCACCAGGAGGAACAGCGTGTTTGGCGGCGGCTCCTCGATCAGCTTCAATAATTTGTTTCCCTCATTCCCAAGATATTCCGGCAACCACATCACCAGTACCTTATACTCACTTTCAAAACTTTTCAGGTTCAATTTCCGGATGATGTCATTACACTCCTGCGCCGTAATATTTCCCTGCTTGTTCTCCGCGCCAATAAACTGAAGCCAGTCATACACGTTTCCGTAAGAATATTGTTTGATGAACTCGCGCCATTCGGTGATATAATCTGTACTGAGTGGCGGAGAACCCGCTTTTCTGGTCACAACAGGATACGAAAAATGTATATCGGGGTGCACATATTGTTTGGCTTTCACGCAGGAAGAACACACTCCGCAGGAATCAGTAACCTTTAATGGGGTCAGCAGAGGCTCTGCCTCGCCAAACAATGAAGGCCCGGGATCTGCTTTTTTGCCATTAACCTTCTCACACACTACAAATTGCGCAAACGCCAGCGCAAGTGGCAGGGCTCCGCTTCCCTCTTTTCCAAGAAATAAAAGCGCATGCGCAAGCCGGTTGTCCTGCATTAATTCAGGTAGTTCCTTCTTCAGCTCTGGTTGTCCGATTATATCTGCGAATTGCATCGGACAAAGATAAGCGATGGATGTACATCGTTTTAGTCTGCGGTCCGCTCATCCAGGGCTATCCTGAGATCAAGGTTCTGTTAAAAGGGAAAATATGTTTTGTAAATTCGACCAATCGGTCTATTTTCGTCCTGTCAATGCGAAACAATATGACAAAGGCAGAAAAGACACGTCAATTCATCATCGAGCAATCAGCCCCACTTTTCAACACGAAGGGTGTTGCGGGGACTTCTATGAGTGATATCATGGATGCGACCGGGATGGCGAAGGGTGGTCTTTATGGTCATTTTGAAACAAAGGAAGATCTTTCGTATGCGGCTGTTGATTATAATATGAAGCAGGTTGGCATAAAACTTAAGACTGCGATAAGTAAAGCTTCCACCTCAAAAGGAAAACTGGAAGCTGCGCTTGACTTCTTCAGTAATCCGATGAAACCACCGGTGGAAGGAGGGTGTCCGCTCCTCAACTTTGGTATGGAAGCAGATGATACCAATCCTGTGATCCGTAAGAAGATCAGGAACGGCATTGAAGACACGGAGTCGGTGTTTCAGAAAATAATTGAAGAGGGAATTATCAACGGAGAATTCAGGGACAATAATAATGCGCGCGAGATGGCGGTAAAAATGTTTGCCATGATAGAAGGGGCAACGATGATCTGCCGGGTGGCCGGACATAATAACCAGATGAAGATCATTATTGGCATTCTGCGCAGGGATCTCGAAGCAATGACTGTAGAAAAAGAGTAAATTTTTTTTATCTATAAACAGACCGATCGGTCTGTTTTTGGTAAACCAAAACAATAAAAATAACAACAATGAAATCTCAAAAAACATGGTTCATCACCGGAGCCTCTAAAGGATTAGGAATTGAAATTACAAAAGCTGTGCTTGCATCAGGTGATAAAGTAGTAGCAACAGTGCGTAACAAACCGGAGCAGTTGTACGCGGCATTAGATAATAACCCGAACCTGCATGTTGTGTTGCTGGATGTAACAAACGAGGCACAGGCAAAAGATGCGGCAAAAGAAGCCGTCGATAAGTTCGGCAGTATTGATGTACTGGTAAATAATGCAGGCTATGGTTTGCTGACGGCCGTTGAAGAGGCGTCAGATGCAGAGGTAAGGAAGCAGTATGACACCAACGTATTCGGCTTATTGAATGTGGTCAGGGCCGTTCTGCCTTACCAAAGAATTCAGGGATCGGGTCATATCATCAATATTTCTTCAGTGCTCGGATTTAATACACTTGCAGGCTTTGGCGTGTATGGTTCAACAAAATTTGCAGTGGAAGGAATAACGGAAGGACTTGCATTGGAGCTTGCTCCACTCGGCATAAAAGCTACTGCTGTTGAGCCGGGTTTATTCAGAACGAACTTCCTTGATGAATCATCTTATGTGGAGTCAAAAAATGTAATTGCTGATTATGCCACGACGGTTGGTGAACTGCGCAAAGGCGCCAAACACCTGAATGGCACTCAGCCCGGAGATCCTGCAAAACTGGGACAGGCGCTTGTTAAGTTAGCGAACAGCGACAATCCTCCGGTACACCTGATGTTGGGTAACGATACGCTGGCAATGTTCAGGCAAAAAGAAGCGCAAAGAACGGAAGAGATCAGTGTTTGGGGAAATGTGACTACGAGCACGGATTTTGAAAAAGTAAAGGAACAGGCGGTTTAAGGCTCTTTTATATAGATCAGAACGCGGGGGTGTATTTCAACAGGACGCGCGGAGGCCCCGTCCCGATACTTCGGGATAGACGCGATCCGGCAGGTTTGTTGAATGTGCAGGTCTTAAGATTGGGCTGTGATTTACAAAAAAGCGGTGATGTTTGCGGTAGTTGAGGTTCAGGGTTAAAAGGAGGTTTGTCCGCGGTCGGGAGGTGGTTCACGCGCATTTTCTAAGTATTGTACTGAGCTTCCGGTGCGTGAGAGGTTCCGGTGCGTGAGACACGCACCGGGGCACGCGAAAGCAGGAAGATACGTATCGGGCGAAGATCTGCGTGTTCCGATAAAAAGCTATTCGATTAGATCCATGACGATATTTTCGGAGACCTGGATGATCAGGTTTGTGTAAATCCGGGGCGCGTCCGCCGTAGCGAAGAGGAGGAGGAAACCCTATGCAAAGTGAAAAGCTGATGTGCGCCCAACGCGGGGGCGAAATCTGTTTGTCCCGCGTTTCCTATTTTTGTTCTGAAGTGATCAATAACGGATCGCTGTATTGAAGTATGAATCTTTATCTCGTACCGGTCAAACGGCTCAGGAATTTTTTTCTGCTGATCTTGATTGCAAACATCATTCTGTCTGGTATCACCTGGTTTCTGTTGAACAGTAGTGTGCATTTGATACCGGGGTATAAAGCGGGAGATAATCTTACCAATCCATTATTGATCTCTATTGTGATCATTGCTGTGGTCCGCGGACTTCAGCAAAGAAAACACCTGATCAATATACTTTCAATACGTGATTTTGACGCGCGCCTGGCCAGGTATGAAAAGTTTTACAAGAATCGAACAACCTCCTATCTTCTATCTGTGATAGCTTCTTGTTTACTTTGCCTTTTTTCACAAAAGAGCTTGTTTTTATATTATGCGGGACTTGATGTATTACTAAGTCTTCCATTTTACCCAAGTGCGTTTCTATTAAAAAAAGAATTACGGACAAACGATATAATACTGTATTGAAATGTTCCCGCTTTTGCACGGTAAGAATGATCCGGGATTTCCGGTCTGATATCTCACGAACATGATGCGGGAGAGTACCCTTAAGGTTTGGCCAATGGACGATCATAATTTCCGGGTATCGCAAGCCAGCGAATATGTCAGTGTATTAGCAAATCCCTATCTGCGTCAGGCTGCGCTTGCAGCAATGCTCGTCATCCAGGCCGGATGAACCGATATCCGGTTAGAGTATCCGAAGTTAAATAAGATCGATCCACTAAAAAGATACCAGTGTTCTCCCGGGACTGATACCATAGGGTCAAACAAAAAGCCTGTTCAAAGTGTGGACTTCTGAGCAGGCCTTTTAAAGGAATTATGTTTGAACGATGATCAGTTCAGGTACTTCAATACCTCTTCGCTCATTGGTTTTGTTTTAGGGGCGAAAACAGTGATCAGTTCTCCATTTTCATCCACCAGAAACTTCGTGAAATTCCAGGTGATCGGATCATTGATCCCTTTTTTTGCAGCTTCGTCTACAAGATATTTAAAGATCGGAGCGATGTCATCGCCTTTGACGGAAACTTTTTCAGCAACCGGAAAAGTAACACCATAGTTCTTTTTACAGAACTCAGCAATCTCCTGGTTGGTGCCGGGTTCCTGTTGGTTAAAGTTATTCGCAGGGAAACCAACGATCACCAGCTTGTCTTTATATTTCTCATAAAGCTTTTCCAGGTCATCATACTGAGGTGTAAGTCCGCATTTTGAAGCGGTGTTTACGACCAGAATTTTCTTGCCTTTAAACTTAGAAAAGTCGATGGTATTTCCGTCCAGCCCCGGAGCCTTGAATTCATAGATGGGGCTGCCTGCAAGCGTAAAGGAAAGTACCAAAGACAACAGAAGTGTTTTCATAATTATATGTTGTTAGAGTTGAATAATGCCGATACTGTGCATAAAGTTACGCTAAAGCGCCATAAACAGTCATTCGGGCGGATTCCCGACCCGGAGGCCATCTGCTTTTTATTTAGTGAGTGATGACTCCTGGCAAAAGAAAGCTTAATTGTGCTCAAAACATCCAAGATCAGGCTGGTTGACAGATCTCGCCCTTCCATCAAGATCAATTGATACTGAAGATGCCACGCCTTTGCCGATCGCCGGTGAACCTGTCATTAGCCTGAAATTGTAATACTGGTCACTCACATTAACGCTGTCAAACAATGGCGTCTGACCATCTATCACCTGTGTGATGGTTGCGTTCGCGGGGTCTGCAATTACTTTCCAAAGATTATAATCGAAGTTTACATTGAATGGGGTTGCCCCGGCGCGCTCAACAACAACCTCGTTTTCAACCAGACCGCCTTCACCCCAGAAAATACAGTTGCGGAACAGGGCTTGCAGCGCGGCTGTACCTGATCCGTTGCTATTGGATATAGACAGCACGGGGTTTTTATGATCGATATAATTATTCGAATAGGCCGCCACGGTGCAATGGGTGAACTGGTAGGCTCCTCCACCTGCAATGGAAATATTTTTGCCGCAATTGCTGATCAGGCAATTCTGCGCTGACAGACTGGAATTGTTGGCCAGTATTCCTGCGTCAAAAGCATTATCGATCACACATTCGTTCAAACTCAGTTTAGGATTTCCATTGCTCGCAGGTGCTTCAATGATGATTGCCTGGTATGCGTTTTTAATAACAGCATATTGCAGGATATTGTCTGCACTTACTTCCGTAAAATAGATTCCCGGCCAACTTGCCGGAAAATTCCTGTATGGTTGATCCATCCTGTCGCCGGTAAAATAAACCCGGTCCGCCGTATCTTTTCCGCCATTCACTTTTAATGAACCGCTTATGATCACCGGTGCATTGGCATTAACAAAAATCCGGCAACCTTTTTCAATATTGAGGCTTGCATCCTGGTCAACATATAAAAAACCCTGTATCACATAAGGCAGATCGTTTGTCCAGGTCTCATTGCCTGTGATAGATTTATTTCTGAAGAAGTGTGCATTCTGTCCCCAGCTTTCCAGTTGAACAAATTCTTCTTTACCATTAAAGGCGATCCGGATGCTATCCCTTATAATGAATGGAAGATTTGCCGCTGACGGGTCTACGGTTACCTGTACAAAAATATACATGCTGTCTTTTCCTTCCAGCTCAAGATTGGCTGATTCAGAAACGGCTGCGCCGTCAATATTGATGCGATAAGCAGAATTATTTCCACCCATCAACCGGATGGAAGAGAGGCGCAGTTTCTGATCATTGTCATTGATGATCTTGAATGATTGCGTAACGGAACCTGCCGTTGTGAATACGGTATCAAACTTCAGTGTATCCACGGTCAACACAATGCGTGCGTCAGGTGATGTAATAAAGCCGGTTTTGCGGCAGGCGAACAACAGTATGCTGCCGGCCATTAAGAGGCAAAGCGTACAGCTGGAGATAAAAGAGTTTGTCTGGAAGGTCATCTCCCCAAAGCTAAGCGTTTAAAGAGAAAAAAGAGAAAGGGAATGGGGATAAGAGAATGATTTTGTTGTGGGTACAGCCGATGATGTGTTAGCTGCGGGATGCGTAGGCGAGGGACGCGATGCTTAGCTCTACGCCATTTGCTTTGAGGAGCTCGGCGCCGCAGGCCTCGAGTGTGGCGCCTGTGGTGATCACGTCGTCGATCAGCAGTATATGTTTGTGTTCGATCAGTTCCGGTTGGTTGAGCAGGAAGCGGCCTTCCATGTTTTGCCAACGCTCAACGCGGTTCTTGCTGGTCTGGGTTTCGGTGGCAGCTGGCCGAATGATAGCATTGTGCAGAACAGGAATGTGCATCTTATCCGCGATGCCATCGCAAAGAACGGTGGCCTGGTTATAACCACGGAGCTTTTCTTTTCCGGGAAAAAGCGGAAGCGGAATGAGTGCATCGATGAAAGACCAGTTGGCATTGATCAGCGACTCTCCCATTAATCTGCCGAGCTGGCGGCCGAGTTGCTGCTGTCCTTTGTATTTTAATTGATGCATAAGTTGCTGCAACAAAGATTGCGGTGTGAAATAGTATTGCGCCATTCCGTATTGTATGGGTAATCTTCCCCAGAATTTCTTTTCGATGGGATTGTCAGGCTGAAACCCGAAGCCCGTTTCCGGAAGATCGTTGATGCATCGAAGACATAGGTTTGTATCCCGGTTGAGTGTATCAGCTCCGCATCCGTTGCAGATATGAGGGTAACAGAAATGCAGCAGGGCGTCTGTGATGGTTTTAAGGAAGGGCATGGGGTGGGTTTGGGATGTTTTTGGGGTGAATAACTGCAGGTTGCTGGTGAAACGTTTGAGAGGTTTCAAAGGTTAGGCTGGCCAATTGGTTCCGGTGCGTGAGACACGCACCGGGGCGTAACGCGTTGGAACTGTTATTGGGATTGTCAGTGCGTGTCTCAGGCACCAGTTGCTAAAAAAGAAACTGATATACTTCCTCAACCCTTCCCATCGGGATCACTTCAATATTGTACTTTGCTGTGCCTTTTCCCTGGCGGAGGGCCTGGTTATATTTAGAAACGATGATCTTTTCAAAGCCAAGCTTTTCTGCTTCCGCGATGCGTTGTTCAATTCTGTTCACTGCGCGGATCTCTCCGCTTAATCCTACTTCACCTGCAAAGCAGATCTGTTGTGGTAGCGGCACATCTTCATAAGAAGAGAGAAGTGCGCACAATACTGCCAGATCTATTGATGGATCCTCAATTTTTAAACCACCGGCAATATTCAGGAATACGTCTTTCACGCCGAAATGAAACCCGCCTCTTTTCTCCAGCACCGCCAGTAATAACTGTAAACGGCGAAGATCAAACCCGCTGACAGTCCGTTGCGGTGTACCGTATACAGATTGTGTGACCAATGCCTGTACTTCTATCAGCAACGGGCGCATACCTTCTATGGTGGCGGCAATACCGATACCGCTGAGATGATCTTCTTTTTGCGTGATGAGGATTTCGCTTGGGTTGGTTACAGCGCGCATACCGCCATCAGACATTTCATAAATGCCGAGCTCGGCAGTGCTTCCGAAACGGTTCTTTAACGTTCGCAGGATTCTGTATGCGTAATGACGGTCTCCTTCAAACTGTAATACCGTGTCCACCATATGTTCAAGGATCTTCGGGCCCGCGATGCTTCCGTCCTTGGTGATATGCCCGATCAGAAAGACCGGAGTATTCGTTTCCTTTGCAAACCGCTGCAGTTCCGCAGTGCATTCGCGTATTTGAGAAACACTGCCCGGTGATGAATCGATAAACGGCGTTTGAAGTGTTTGTATCGAATCAACGATCACCAGTTGCGGCTTCAGCTTTTTTATTTCCTGGAAGATCACCTGTGTGGATGTTTCGGTCAGCAGAAAGAAGTTTTCTTTACTGCGCGCTGTTGCATTGAGCGCGATACGGTCCGCACGCATTTTGATCTGCTGTTCACTTTCTTCCCCGCTTATATAAAGAACGTTGCTGTTCTCTAATGATAAGCCGATCTGTAAGAAAAGTGTTGACTTACCAATGCCTGGCTCACCGGCGATCAACACAATACTTCCGGGAACTATTCCTCCGCCCAATACTCTGTTTAATTCTGTATCAGGTGTAAGCAATCTTTTTTCTTCAGATGTCTTTACTTCATGCAGGGCAATTGTTTTTTGTGTTCGTTTATCTTCCTGGAAATCTTTCCATTCGTTTTTTGCTTTGGTTTCTTTTTGTACCAATTCTTCAACAAATGTGTTCCATTGACTACATGATGGGCATTGACCGACCCATTTAACACTTTCATATCCGCAGTTTTGGCAGAAGAAAGCAGTTTTAACTTTACTCATGCGTTAAAGGTAAAATACAAGATGAATTATAAACGGTGTTATTGATCAGAAAAGCGTAGTAAAATCCTGAAACTAACGCAGAAAAAAACGGTAAAAAATTGAGGAAAAAAACATCAATTATATTAATGTAAAAGGGGCCAATCTGATGACTGACCCCCTTACTTACTAACCCATTAAATTCTATTGCTAAGTTACAATTCTGGCTAACATTTCAAAATAAAATTTTGCCTCTGTGAATAACTTGGAGAGGTAAAAAACGGCTGTCAGTTCCGATTTTCATTTTAAGAAATCAACTTTTAATAATATGAAAATCATGGCTTTATGGGTGCGCCAGAAATTCCCTGGGGAACTGCTGAAAATGCTTGAAAAAAACTTTCGAATGACAAAACGGCCGAATTTCCCTCTCCGATCCAACTGGTCGGAAGTTTGTTATATAGAGGTAAGAAATTCAAAAAAATAATCCGCATGACACCATCAATTTTGATCGTTTCGCTCATCTTTCTTGGCATCAGTATGATCGTTTCGTCGATCCTGAAAAGTAAATTTACGAAGTACAGCAAAGTGCCTCTTTCTTCCGGTCTTTCCGGTCGTGAAGTAGCGGAGAAAATGCTCCGGGAGAACGGTATTTATGACGTAAAAGTGGTTTCAGTGGACGGTTTTTTGTCAGATCACTACAATCCGGCCAATAAAACCGTGAATCTGAGCCCCGATGTTTATAATGGAACAAGCGTAGCCGCTGCCGCGGTAGCCGCGCACGAGTGCGGGCATGCCGTACAGCATGCAACTGCTTATACCTGGTTGACTTTCAGGAGTAAACTGGTTCCTGTGGTGCAGATCAGCTCTTCGCTGGTCAACATCGTTCTGCTGATCGGGGTCTTCATGATCGCCGGAGGCGGGAATCCAACGGTGCTTCTGATCGGTATTATATTGATGTCGGCAACGGTGCTGTTCTCACTGATCACTTTACCGGTTGAATTTGACGCAAGTAACAGGGCGCTGGCCTGGCTGGAGCGGACAAATATTACGAATACGGCCGAATTTCCCCAGGCAAAAGACGCATTGAAATGGGCAGCTACAACTTATGTAGTTGCGGCACTGGCAGCGGTTGTTACCCTGGTTCAGTATATACTTCTCTATATGGGAAGCAGAGATAGAAATTAAAATATTGTATAATATTCAAAAAAAACCCCGGTCGCTTAGCGATCCGGGTTTTTTTGTTTTTATTCTTCAATAAATTTTTAATCTAATTGTTATTTAGATGTTAAAAGACCGGAAAAGATCATATATTTAATTACCAATCTTTAAAACTAACTGCATAATGAGACACCTAAAACTGCTGTTTTTGGCAGCGATATTATTTTGCTGTCAACTGGCCTGGTCACAAACGAGAACAATTACCGGAAAAGTTACCGATGCGAGCGGCGCCCCGTTAGCCGGCGTTTCGGTAGTGGTGAAAGGATCTCGCACGGGAACGGTCACCACAACTGATGGAACCTATTCAATCAGCATTCCCGCGAATTCATCTGTTTTAATTTTCAGCTCGCTTGGATTTGAAACAGTCGAGCTTGAAGCAAAAAATCCCATTCTCAACACTTCACTTGCGCCGGAGGGGTCCAGGAATCTCGACGAAGTGGTAGTAGTTGGGTTTGGTACAAAAATCAAAAAGGATGTAACAGGCAATATTGCGCGTGTAAAAGGCGCGGAAATAGCGAATACGCCTGTTCCCCAGTTTACACAGGCATTACAGGGGCGTGCAGCCGGTGTGTTTGTTGAGGCAAACAACGGGAAAGTGGGTGAGGGTGTAAAAGTGAGGATCCGTGGTGCAGGTTCACTCAGTGCTTCCAACTCTCCTTTATATGTGGTAGATGGCATACCCATTGCCGAAGGTGGTGTTGGCATAAATCCTCTCGCAGATATCAACTTTAATGACGTAGAGACTTTCGATATCTTAAAAGATGCATCCGCTGCGGCGATCTACGGGTCACGCGCGGCAAATGGAGTGGTGCTGATCACCACCAAGAAAGGCAAATCAGGCAAAACTGCTGTGAATGTCAACGCGCAATATGGCTCCAATAAGCCAACCAATCACCGTGAATTTTTGAATGCATCGCAATATGTTGAGTTACTTCGTGAGGCGGCTATCAACAGTGATCATATCGATGGCATTGATCCGCTGGACCCTACCCAATATAGCGACTCATGGCTTGAATATGTTGAAGATAAAATGACCGAGATTTCCGGTTATTCAGACTGGCGTACACTGCAAACAAATACCAACTGGGAGCGTCAGGCGTATAATAATGATGCAAGAACCAAGATCATTGACATCAGTGCGCAAGGCGGTTCAGAGAAAACGAAGTTTTATGCTTCCGGAAGTTATAGTGATCAGGATGGTATTCTTGTGGGAAATAAATTTCAGCGTATGTCTGGCCGTCTGAATCTTGAACATGATGCAAGTGATCGTCTGCGCATCGGAATGAATATGGGTCTTTCACGAACGTATGCAAACAGGGTGACTTCAGATAATGGTTTTCAAACGCCATTGCAGCTTGTAGCTCTTGCTCCCATCACACCTGTAAGAGATCTTGATGGCAATTTGTATGATGATCCTGTCACTACTTACTACAACGGCCTTGTAGAACTGGAGGCGGTAAAAAGATCGTCTATTGCTTTCAGGAATCTTGGCAATATTTTCCTGAACTATAAGGTGTTCCAAGGTCTTTATTTCAGAACAGAGTTCGGTTTAGATATCCAGAATCAGACTGATGATTATTATGCAGGACCTGCCTCACTGACGGGTTCAGGTATAAACGGCTATGGAAGTTCAAGCTGGTACAAGTCCGTAAACTATAATGCCAATAACTATTTCAACTACCATACTGTAATAAAAAATCTGCATGATGTAGACGCCACACTGGGTATGTCTTATCAGAAATATTCAAGTGAAAACGTATCGGTGACCGGACAGGATTTTCCGACGGATGATCTGTCTAGGCTGGCAAGTGCCGGACAGATTACGGGTGGTTCATCGTCTGTGACAGAATCTTCTTTCCTTTCTTATTTCCTTCGCAGCAACTATAAGTATAATAACAGATACCTGCTTTCATTAAGCGGAAGGATCGATGGGTCTTCACGTTTCGGGCGGTTGAACAGGTATGGCTTCTTCCCGTCTGCATCTGCTGGCTGGATTCTTTCTGAGGAAAACTTCCTGGCGAATTCAAATGTTGTGAGCTTCCTGAAACTAAGAGGTAGCTGGGGTATCACGGGTAACGCAGAAGGGTTTGGCAACTTTGCTCAGTTGGGTCTGTGGGGCGCTGCGAAATACAATGCCGCATCAGGGCTTGTGCCAACACAGCTGGCGAACCCTGAGTTGAAATGGGAGAAATCTGAGCAGGTTGATATCGGCGTTGACTTCGGATTATTCAACAACAGGTTAACTGGTGAGATTGATTATTATGTAAGAAACACAAGAGACCTTATTTATAATGTGCCGGTTCCCGGAACAAGTGGTTTTTCTACTCAAACGGTAAACATCGGTTCAATGCAGAATAAGGGCGTTGAGTTTGTTTTGAACTCAAGCAATATCAACAGCCGGGATTTTAAATGGAGCACAAGCTTTAACCTTGCTTACAATAAAAACAAGATAACCAAACTTGATGGCGACCAGACATTGATCGCGGGTAATGATGGGCGTTACCTGAACTCGCTGATAGTAGGTGAAGGTATTGGTGTTTTTTATGGTCCGAAGTACGCAGGTGTTGATCCGCAAACCGGTGATGCATTGTGGTATCTGGAAGACGGCAAAACAACTACAGATACTTACAACCAGGCAGGAAACTTTGTTGTTGGGAATCCAAACCCGGACTGGATCGGAGGTATTACCAATACTCTCTCTTATAAAGGAATTGAATTGTCATTCCTCTTCCAGGGCGTATTTGGAAACCAGATTCAGAATGGCGCAGGCGGATTTATGTCGACAGGGGCAGACTGGTGGGATAATCAGACCATCGATCAACTAAGACGTTGGCAGAAAGCAGGTGACATCACTGACGTGCCACAGGCAAGATTTTATTACAGTAACGGTACAGGCGCATCCAGCCGTTATACTGAAGATGGCTCTTATGTAAGATTGAAAACGGTAACACTTGGCTATAATCTGCCATCTGCTGTTATCAAAAAACTTAAGGTTTCCTCAGCTCGTTTGTATCTGTCAGGAGTCAACCTGCTCACCTTTACAGATTATACAGGATGGGATCCCGAAGTAAATACCGACTACAGGGCCTCAAACCGCAACCAGGGCGGTGATTTTTATGCAGCTCCCCAGATCAAGTCAATTACTTTCGGAATCAATATCGGGTTCTAATCTTTTAACAAGACAAACTTATTTATATGAGATCCTATATAATAATCGCGATTTTAACACTTACCATTGTTTCATGTGCCAAGAAACTGGATATTCTGCCTGAGCAGAATGTTGAAGAAGGGGTAGTGTTAAGTACTGATGAGAAAGTAAAGAAAGTCTTAAACGGAGCTTATGATGCATTATCCAGTACTGATCTTTATGGTGGCAACTTCCTTCTGTATTCTGAACTGCTTGCTGCAGACGGCGAGATCAGGTGGGCTGGAACGTTTAATCAGCCGCGTGAAGTTTATAACAAAGCAATGACCACAACCAATAGCTTTATCACAGCAAGTTGGCTGAGTTCTTATAACGTGATCAATATCTGTAATAATATTCTCAGTGCAATCGATGTAGTGGTTCCTTCCGATAGGGATCGGGTCAAAGGGGAAGCATTGTTTATACGTGCATCGGTTTATTTTGAGTTGGTAAAGCTTTTCGGTAAACCATTTGCCGCCGGCAATACAACAACAAACCTCGGCGTTCCTATTGTACTTACTCCAACGCGAAATATCAGCCAGGCGAGCTACGTTGCACGCAGCACAGTCCAGGAGACATATGACCAGGTGATCAATGACCTTACCGAGGCAGAATCTCTGTTGCCAACAGGCAGTGGGACCCGCGCACAAAAAGCTGCGGCAGCTGCCATGCTTTCTCGCGTGTATCTTCAAACTGCCAACTACGTGAGTGCAAGGGATGCTGCAAATCGCGGTATTGGATATGGTGGATTTACTTTATCCCAACCATATGCCAAAGCCTTCAATTCAGGCCGCAACGCAGCGGCCGATCCGGCGAGCACGCTGTCTGAAGGTGTTTTCCAAACAGTAGTTACCGCACAGGATGGAGGTAACAGTATGCATACTTATTGGTCCATCACTTTATATGGTGCAAGATCCGGGGACGTAGTGATCGAACAAAAGCACCTGAATTTATATGATCCTTCAGATGCTCGCAGAGCATTATTTTACATTGGAACCGGCAATTCATTAACCGGAATAAATACTCGTAGCGGAAAGTGGAAATTCATTTATTCCAATCTGTCAATTATTCGTCTTTCGGAATTGTATCTGACAAGGGCTGAAGCAAATTTCAGACTAAGCACATCAGTAGGAGCAACCCCGGTTGATGATGTAAATCAAACGCGGGTAATACATGCTGGGTTGCCTGCGTTGGCTAGTGTTGATCTGGTGGCTATACTCAATGAACGCAAGCTAGAGCTCGCACATGAAGGCCAGGCTATCCATGATGCAAAGCGACTCAAGTTGACAATTGCGCTCGGACTCGTTAGCTATGCTTTCGATGCAAATGAACTGGTTATGCCTATACCGCAGCGCGAAGTAAATGCTTCAAGAAACGTAGTCGTTCAAAACGATGGATATAACTAATGATGAGCAAGTGCCAAAATGCTGTGCAGTGCATGGTTTGTGTCGATTGGATGAATATTTTATAAACAGAAAGAAAATAACCAGTACCTTTCACAGGTTACTGGTTATTTTCTTTCTCAAACCCTTTTCTCCATGATCAAAAAATTAGTGGCCTCGTCAGTATTACTGCTGACTATGACAATTGCCTATGCTCAACTAAAATCGCCGCAGGAATTTCTCGGTTATCAGATCGGTACACGATACACCCCACACTGGCGTGTGGTAAGTTATTACCAGTACGTTGCCCAGACTCTTCCTGCAAACGTTAAACTCGTTCAATATGGCGAAACAAATGAACATCGCCCATTGTATACCGCATTCATTTCTTCTGCGGAAAACATAAGCAATCTCGAAAACATCCGGCAGAATAACCTGCGCCTCGCGAACCTTGCAAAAGATAAGGCGATGCCAACGGAAAATGGCCCGGCGATCATTTGGCTCAGCTACAATGTGCATGGTAATGAAACCTCTTCTTCCGAAGCAGGGATGCTTACCATCTTTGCGTTGGCTGATCCGAACAATGCACAATCCAAAGAATGGTTGAAAAATACAGTAGTGATCATGGACCCCTGTGTGAACCCTGATGGGCGCGACCGGTATGTAAACTGGTTCAACTCCGTTGTGGGTCAACAATATAACCCCCGCCTTGACTCAAGGGAACATCGTGAACCATGGCCCGGCGGAAGGTCCAATCACTACAACTTTGATCTTAACAGAGACTGGGCCTGGCAAACGCAGGTGGAAAGCCAGCAACGCCTTAAAGTTTATAACCAGTGGATGCCGCAGGTACATGTTGATTTCCATGAACAGGGAATCAACAATCCTTATTATTTCGCACCAGCTGCGCAACCTTATCATGAAGCGCTTACCAAATGGCAGCGTGATTTTCAGGTAACGATCGGTAAAAATCACGCAAAGTATTTTGATAAAAATAACTGGCTGTATTTTACCAAAGAAATATTTGACCTGTTCTATCCGTCTTATGGAGATACTTATCCACTTTACAATGGCGCCATTGGTATGACATACGAACAGGCGGGCGGTGGTGGAAGCGGCCTCGGCGCGGATACAGATGAAGGAGATACACTGACATTGCGCGACAGGGCAGTGCATCATTTCACTACATCGATCAGTACGGTTGAGATCAGCTCAATCAATGCAGGCAGCCTGGTAAAAGAATTCCGCAAATACTTTAACGACGCAGTAAGCGGCACGAACGCCGAATATAAATCGTATGTGATCAAGAATAAGCCGGAAGACAAAGAACGTATTAGCGCACTGCTGGTGTTACTCGATAAGAATGATATAAAGTACAATTCGGGTTCCGGGGCAGGTCGCGGTTACAGTTATCATTCGGGAAAAGAAGAAGGTTTCTCCGTGGGCCAGGGTGATATAGTGATCAGTGCTGCGCAGCCGCGCGCAACAATGGTAAGGTTGCTGTTTGAACCACAATCAAAACTGGTAGATTCTGCTACGTATGATATCACTGCATGGTCATTGCCATATGTATATGGACTGACTGCCTATGCAAGCAAGGTAGCTGTAAACGCAGGCGGAGCTGTTGCAAAAGATTCTGTAAAGAATAACGCCGCGGACAGTTACGGTTATGTGATCGCATGGCAGGGTGTATCTTCCGCAAGAGCGATTGGCCAGCTGATGAGCGCGGGAATCAAAATGCGTTTTTCTGAAATGCCGTTTGAAGTAAATGGAAAATCTTTTGCAAGAGGTTCTGTGATCATTCTCAAAAAAGGAAATGAGAAATTCGGCAGTACACTCTGGTCTTCTGTTGCGAAGGTTTGCGATCAGAATAATATAGCAATGAATGCTGTAAGCACGGGCTTTGTCGATAAAGGATATGACTTTGGAAGTAATAAAGTTCATCCAATGAAAGCGGTGAAGGTTGCGCTGCTTACCGGTGAAGGAGTTGGTTCTTTGGGTGCCGGTGAGATCTGGCATTTCTTTGAGAAGGAATTAGAATATCCTGTCACATTGATCAACGCGGCAGATATCGGGCGTGCAAAGTGGAGCGATATCGATGTACTTATCATGCCTGATGGCAATTATCGTTTTCTTTCTGATAAAGGAAGTGCAGATCAGTTTGTATTATGGATCCGCAATGGCGGACGCGTTGTGGCATTGGAGTCGGCAACGGGTCAGCTTTCCCGTCAGGACTGGAGCGCAATTGCGGCAAAGAAAGATAAGGATGGTAAAGACGGCAAAGATGATAAGGACACCGCATCAAAGAAAGATCCTTATGCCGCGTTGAAAACATTCGCAGATCGTGATCGTGATGGAATTGAGAACACTACACCCGGTTCGATCTTCCGTGTGGATGTAGACAGCACGCATCCGTTGATGTATGGTTACCCCAGCTACTACTATACATTGAAGATGGATGATATATTATATGATTTCACCAAAGATGGCGCCGGCTGGAATGCTGGTGTAATAAAGAAGGATAATCAACTCGCGGGATTTGTTGGTTACAAACTCAAGAAGAAACTGAAGGATGGGTTGCTCTTTGCCACGCAGAATCTCGGCCGCGGCAGCGTAACTTATCTCACCGATGATGTGATGTTCCGTAATTTCTGGGAGAATGGGAAGTTGATGTTTTGTAATGCAGTGTTTATGGTAGGGCAGTGAAAATAAAAAGGCAAAATTAAAAAGTAACCCCGCTTACAAATTGGAAGATTCTCCAAATGTCAAGCGGGGTTACGTTTTAATTTTGCCTTTTACTTACATTAGAGTTTGATCTCTTCATCATGTTGATCGAAGAACTTATACTCTGTAAGGTGATACGCTGTATCTGCTTCCACTCTTGTTTTCTGGCCGAATTTCTTTTTCCATTTGGCCATTTTGGTTGACCATGGCCAGCCTTTGGTGAGATAAGCGTACATGATAGGGTTGATCACCAGTTTCAGATTCTTATTCTGATGAGTCACCAGGTAATTAAGGTTCTTTTCAATCTCGTCTTCCAGCAGCAACGTTGAAGTGATCTTGCCGGTGCCGTTACAGCTTGGGCAGATTTCCTGTGTATTGATATTTACTTCGGGTTTCATGCGTTGACGGGTGATCTGCATGATTCCGAATTTGGAGATAGGAAGGACGGCATGTTTAGCCCTGTCGGGACTCATGAACTCTTCCATTTTTTCCATCAGCTTCCGTTTGTTTTCCGGAAGTTTCATATCAATAAAGTCGACAACGATAATACCACCCAGGTCGCGGAGGCGAAGCTGGCGTGCGATCTCGTCGGCGGCTTCAAGGTTTGTTTCAAGGGCGTTTTGTTCCTGGTTATTGCTCACACTTTTGTAACCGCTGTTCACGTCGATAACGTGTAGTGCTTCTGTGTGTTCAATGATCAGGTAGGCGCCGCTGTTGAGGTTAACGGTTTTACCAAAGGAGGATTTCACCTGTTTGGTAATACCGAATGAGTCGAAGATTGTAGCTCCGTTCTGATAATAAGAAACGATATCGGCTTTTTCGGGAGCGATGCGCTGGATATAGTTCTTTGTATCATTAAAGATGGTGCGGTCGTTAACAACGATCTTGTTAAAATCTGCATTAAGCAGATCGCGCAGGATGCTGTTTGTTTTTGTTTGCTCGCTGAGAATCTTTGCAGGAGCAACAGCGCCTTTCAAGTTGCGCTGGATGGTCTTCCACATTTCAACCAAAGCAGAAAGGTCTTCATGCAATTCTGCGGTGTTTTTTCCTTCGGCAGCTGTACGTACGATCACGCCAAAGTTTTTTGGCTTGATTGCTTCCACGATCTTCTGCAGTCTTTTTCTTTCTTCAGAAGAGTGGATCTTACGGCTCACTGCCACGATGTTGTTGAAAGGGGTGATCACCACAAAGCGGCCAGGGAGGGAGATCTCGCAGCTGAGACGGGGCCCTTTGGCAGCAATAGGTTCTTTCAGGATCTGAACCAGGATATTGGGTTTTCCGCCCAATACCTCATTGATCTTACCGGTTTTGATAATTTCCGGCTCGTTCTCAAACTTGCCAAAATCAGTACCGGCTTCCGATTTATCGTTGATAGCGACGGTAGTGAATTTGAGCAAAGATTTGGCGTAGGGGCTCAGATCTGTGTAGTGCAGGAATGCATCTTTTTCGAAGCCGACTTCTACGAAAGCGGCATTCAAGCCCGGGATAAGTTTTTTGACTTTTCCCAGGTAAAGATCTCCGACGGCAAAACGTGCATCGCTTTTTTCGCTATGCAATTCTACCAGTTTCCTGTCTTCCAGCAAGGCGATCTCTACACCCTGCGGGGCTGCATTAATAATGAGTTCTTTGTTCATTACAGCTTACATAATATGAATCACCTTTGATGCTGTAAATGCCGGTTGCAGGCAAATGCGTACATGGATGCAGGAGGGAAAGTTGCAGCAGGGGTCGATGGGAGTGCAAACCAGTACGTACCAGAAACAACCAGCCAACTGAAAAGGCAGAATCAATATGACTCATAGAATTAAGAGCTAAAGAAAGGGTTGACCCCATTCCAGGGGAATAGGGTCAACATAGCTTTAACTCTATGGTAAAGTCAATTACTTGTTTCTCTTTTTGTGACGGTTCTTTCTCAGTCTTTTTTTACGCTTGTGCGTCGCAATTTTATGACGCTTTCTTTTCTTACCACAAGGCATACTCAAATAATTTTTAAATACAGTTTATAAAAATGAGGTTTGAAAGCTCAACAGCTTAAAGTTTAGCAGTCGACGTTAACATTTAAACTTTTGAACTTTTAAACTTACTTACTCAGTTCTGCGATCCTTCTTTCGATCTCTGTCTTCACATCCTGTCTCGGGATGTGTTTCAAACTGGCTTTGTACCACTCTGCCGCTTTTGCTTTTTCATTCCTCCGGTCATACAGATCAGCCAGCATCAGGATCGCGTCTACATTTCCGGGCTGCAACCTGTTCACTGTCAGTAAACGGGAAACAGCCTTATCTAATTGTCCGGACATTAATGAGCCCTTTGCCAATGTCATCTGTGCATACACATTGGTACTGTCTTTCTGCTCTACTTCTCTCAACCATTTCAATCCCTCCATCGGCATTTCGGAAATACCGCCAAAAAGGTAGGTAGCACCCAGTCCGACTTTTGCGGAATCATTGTCCGGATTCAATTTCAAAGACCGCTCAAACAGATCTTTGGCCTGCAGGGCTGACCACTGGCGAAGCCCGGGATCTGCCTCCTGTTGCAGGTTGTCCAAAAATAAGTGGGCTGCAAAGGTGAGGGTTTTTTCTGAATTTTCCAATCTTGCCGCCTCTCCTTCGTACCAGGCATAAGGTTGGAAAAAATTCATGGTATCGCCCCAGAAGTGAGATAATTGATGGTAAACCCTGAGTTGCTGGTCTTTTACGTCACCGCGGGTGATGGAATTTTCCAGCATTGCCAGCCGTGTTGACTGCTCGCCGGTCAATTGTTTTCTTGCAAAACGCAGGATAGAATCGGTTGAAATAGTGGCAGCAGGAGCACCATGGTCATGTCCGTCATGTTCATCATGAGCGGTAGCCACAGGAGTGGGTGAATCTTTCTTATCAGGTACTGTTTTGCCAAATTTAAAAATGACAACGGTCAGTATGAGGGCAATCGCGGCAGTGATCAACTGCGGCTTCCAATTCGGTTTCTTCACATCTGAACAATTTGGTGGGCGAAGTTACCGACATGAAACGTATCAGGCCTGATAAAGTTCGATGAAAGCGCGTAATAGCTGATAAATTCCTCTGTTCGATCAAAGTAAAAAGTAACCCCGCTTACAAATTGAAACCTTTCTCAAACGATAAGCGGAGTGCTTTTTACTTCATCGAAAAGCATCAAACCCAAATCAGCACTGGACTTATTCTCCATCATCTCCAGGACCATGATCAGGTTTAGGCTCTTTTAATTTTTTTACTTCTGCAACAAATTCCTTCGCGGGTTTGAATGCAGGAATGTAATGCTCAGGAATATGCACAGCAATATTCTTTTTAATATTACGGCCTATCTTGGCAGCACGCTTCTTGGTAATGAAACTACCGAAGCCGCGGATGTAAATATTCTCACCGCCGGCAAGAGTATCTTTTACTTCCTTGAACATAGTTTCCAGTGTTACAAGAACATCCACTTTTGGAATACCTGTTTTCTCAGATATTTGATTGACGAGATCTGCTTTTCTCATTTTTATCTGGGTTTAATGGTTTCTTTTATGCCAAATTATGACAAAATAATATGATTGTCAACAGGATAGGGAAAAATTTTATCAAAAATTTCTCCCGCTGATGCCCAAAATGCCGGATATTTAGGTCCGGGATCACCCAAAACATGAAAAAATCAGGTACAAACAAGGCAGCAGCCGGGTTTTCAACCCTTTTGCTGAAGTGGAATAGGGAAGGGAACCGGCGGGAAATGCCGTGGAAAGGTGAAAAAGACCCTTACAAGATCTGGCTCAGCGAAATTATTCTCCAACAGACACGCGTGGACCAGGGGCTGGCCTATTACGAACGCTTTATCGAACGCTTTCCCGCAATAAAAGATCTTGCAGCCGCAGCAGATACGGCTGTTTTTAAATTATGGGAAGGATTGGGGTATTATTCACGCTGTCGCAATCTTCTTGTCACTGCACGCTATATTGCGAATGAACGTAATGGAGTTTTTCCCGATACATATGATGATGTCAGAGCGTTGAAAGGAATAGGGCCATATACAGCTGCTGCTATTTCTTCCTTTGCCTATGATCTTCCTTATGCAGTTGTGGATGGAAATGTGTTCCGCGTGCTTTCAAGAGTGTTTGGTATTGCCAAACCAATTGATTCCACTGAAGGAAAGAAATATTTCACACAGCTTGCAGATGAACTGCTTGATAAAAAGCAACCGGGCTTATACAACCAGGCGATCATGGACTTTGGCGCGATTGTATGCAAACCCGCATTGCCGCTTTGTCCTGTATGTGTATTTAATAAGCAATGCAAAGCATTTCTTGAAAATAAAGTGAATGATCTGCCTGTCAAAGAGAAAAAGATCACTATAAAGAAAAGATGGTTCTATTATCTCGTGATCGAACACAAAGGAAAACTCGCCATCCGTCAACGCACGGGAAAAGATATCTGGAACCAGTTGTATGAGTTTCCTGTTATTGAAACCACAGCGGAACAGGAAACCGGCGATCTGCTTGAACTGGCAGAGAAACAGCAATGGCTGCCCGCAAAAAAATATTCGCTCGCGTTTATCTCCCCGTTATTCAAACAGCAGCTGTCGCATCAATTGATCGCCGGCAGATTTATCTCAATTCAGATCGAAAAGCCGGGAAAGCTTCCTGAAGGAACAGAATGGGTGTCTGAAAAAGAAATGACGGAATATCCGTTTCCGAAATTTATTAATCAATTTCTGGAGAAGCGTGATTTTCCGGTGCGTGAGGCGATTCCGGTGCAGACGATTCCGGTGCGTGAGACACGCACCAGGGCAAGTGGTTCCGGTGCGTGAGGCGATTCCGGTGCAGACGATTCCTGTGCGTGAGACACGCACCAGGGCAAGTGGTTCCGGTGCGTAAGACGATTCCGGTGGACACGCACCGGGGCGCTTGACGATTATCGGCACATTTTTTCATTCCGTATAAAAAAATTAACTTTAATAACAAGGGCCGGAAGATTTAATAATCAGATAAATGAAAACGTATGAGAGGAGTAAATCGGGTGATGCTGATCGGTAATTTGGGCAAGGACCCGGACGTGCAATTTTTGGAAGGGAATATAGCTGTGGCCAAGTTTCCCCTTGCGACAACAGAAACTTTTAAAGACAGGTCGGGAAAACTGGTTTCTCAAACAGAATGGCATACCGTGGTTCTATGGCGTGGTCTGGCTGAGCTTGCGCAGAAATATCTTCACAAAAGCAGTCTTGTATACATCGAAGGCCGCCTTCGCACCCGCAGCTGGGAGGATAAGGACGGCAACCGGAAATTTGCGACAGAGGTAGTGGGCGACAACCTGATCATGCTCGATAAACGCATGGATGGCGCCGCCGGCCATGGAGATAGCGGCCCGGAAAACATCGGAAATGCCGATGCTTCTCTGGGAGACCCATCAGAAAACCTTCCCTTTTAGCAGAAAGTAATATTTTTACCGCGCAGGCGTTTTGACCTGCAATTCATTCAACCGTAAAAACACTGCATTGGAGAGTCACTCGGCCATTCAACTATTTTATAATAGCCCCGCCTTTATTTTCCTGAACGCCAATACCCAGGGTATGACCCTGATGGTTATCCTTTTGCTTGCCCTGCTCCTGCTCACGTTCACGATCTCAGGTGCAGAAGTGGCCATTTTTTCCCTGAATGATAAGGATATTAATATGCTGAAAACAAAACAGCACCCGGCGGCAAAAAGGATCACGAATTTTCTGGACGAGCCAAAAGAAGTTTTTGCGTCACTGCTGATCGCCAGCATTTTTATCAATATATCCATCATCGTTCTTACCAACTTTCTGATCAGCCAGTTCATCTCATTCCAGCATATTCATTTTATTCTTGAGCTTTTATCAAAAGCGCTGGTGATCACGTTTGTGCTGGTATTCTTTGGGGAGATATTGCCAAAAGTCTGGGCTACGCAAAACAACCTTCGCTTTGCTTACGCATCTGCTATTGTTGTGGAAGCAGTGCATTTGTTCCTGCGCCGCATCAGCAAACGGACTGTTTCCTTCGCAGATTCGATCGGTCGCCGCCTTGGAGCAAACAAATCCGAGGCGATCAATATGCAGGAGCTCGATGATGCCATTGATATTAAAACCGATGAAGAAGCTTCGCAGGAAGAGAAGAATATAATGAAAGGGATCGTAAAGTTTGGAACGATCACCGTGAAGCAGATCATGCGCAGCCGTCTCGAAGTGAATGGCATCAACCACAGATCTTCTTTTGAAGATGTGGTAAAAAAAGTGGAAGAGCTCCATTACTCGCGCCTTCCGGTTTATAAAGAAAGCATGGACGATGTGGTGGGCATTATCAACACAAAAGACCTCGTTTCTTCCTTGCAGCAACCAGCGGACTTTGACTGGCATGGATTAATGCGTCAGCCATACTTTGTCCCGGAATCCAAGCTGATCTCAGACCTGTTGCGCGATTTTCAATTGAAGCATATACATTTTGCAGTAGTGGTAGATGAATTTGGAGGAACCAGCGGTATTGTTACCATGGAAGACATTATGGAAGAAGTGATCGGAGAGATCCGTGATGAGTTTGATGAAGAGGAAAGCCATGACAAAAAACTTGACGACAATAACTACATTTTCGAAGGCAAAACGATGATCCACGATGTTTGCAAGGTCATGCATCTGCCAATGGATACTTTTGATAATATCCGTGGCGAAAGTGAATCGATCGGCGGACTCATACTGGAACTGGCCGGTGAATTTCCTTCGGTGAACGACGTTGTTGCCAGCGGCGATTTTGATTTCACCGTACTTGAAGCCGATAATGTAAGAGTGAAACTGGTGAAAGTGACCGTTAACCATAATAAGAAAGCCTGATAAAGCACCATATTAATGCGCAACTATTTCCTTCTTTTCCTTTGGGCCGCTGTATGCTCGGCATTTTTATTATCGTGCAATAGTCCTTATACCTATAAAAAGAAAGGTTATTTCAATATCAGTTTCCCTGAAAAAAAATACCAGGTATTCGACAAAGCCGGCTATCCCTATACTTTTGAATATCCTGTATATGCAGAGGTGATCAAAGACTCCACGTTCTTCGATACAGCTGCCGGAGACTGGTGGATCAATATAGACATCCCCCGCTTCAATGGCCGGATCTATATCAGCTACAAAGATGTGACGCCAAAGAATTTCGATTCGCTGGTGAATGACGGTTTCAAAATGGCCTACAAGCAACACACCGATGTGGCAACCGGCATCTATGACAGTGCTATCAGCACACCAACCGGTGTGGAAGGGATCTATTTCGATCTGAAAGGAAATACGGCAACCGCCAACCAGTTCTTCGTAACAGACAGTGCCAAACATTTCCTCCGTGGCGCGCTGTATTTTGACGCAGCACCAAACTCCGATTCACTTGGCATTGTGAATGATTTTCTGAAAGAAGATCTGAAGCATCTGATCAATACGCTGCGCTGGCGGTAGCAGATCGATGGCCGTTGACCGAATACATCGGGGAAATAATCGATATATAAACCGATAATTCATGTAAAGAGAGGTTAGCGGATGCTATAACTTTTTAATAGATATCAGCTAACGGCCACCGGTCATCAGCCATCGATTCATTCTGTGGCCTGTGACAAACTTTCTCCCTCTCCTCCGTTCCCCGTTTCACAATTTCATCCTATCTTGACCGGGCAACATATTTGATATGAGATACCTGGTGTTACCACTGATTTTTGTGGCGATCTTCTCTTCCGCACACGCACAGCAGGCGGCCGCTGTTGATTCGATGAAAAGAGGGCTGGCAAAAGCCCAGACGATAGATGACAAGCTGTATTGGCTTGACCTTCTTTCCCGTACGCTGATGAATGTTGACCTGAACCAGGCGGATGATTATGGTCAGCAGATGATCGATCTGGCAGAAGAATCCCGCGACCGGAAATATATGATCAAAGCATATACGTCCAATGGTGTAAGATGCTCCTATCAACCGGGAAATAAAGAGTATGTAAAGCGATCAATTGCGTTTTACGAACAGGCGCTGGCCATAGCACGTCAGAATAAAATGGATGAAAAAACCGCCGGAGTGCTGCTCCGGATGAGTCATATATACCTGGCTGTGCCGGATAATGACAAGGCACTGAATCTTGCCAACCAGGCGTTCTCCCTTGTTTCCACATTAAATAACGATTCACTGAAAGCAGAAGCCTATAGCATTTATGGCGATGTTTATATTTCAAGAAATGAGAAGATCATTGCGTTGCGGAATTATTTCATTGCAGCACGCATTGCAGAACAATTGAAAATACCTACTCTGGAAAGAAGCTGCATGATCAACCTTTCGGCATTTTACAGCAGCATCGGCGACTTTGATCAGGCCATTGATTATTATATGGAAGCAAATAAGAAGCTTTCATCGATGAAAGAAAAAAACACGCCGTATCTCAGTGCGATGGATCAGAACTATATCGGAAACCTGTATGCGCAGAAGAACAGCCATGATATGGCGATCAAATATTTCAGAAGATCAGTACAAATGGCCGATTCGCTGAAATTTACCACATTGAAAGTTCCCGGGTATTCAAGCCTGCTGAATGAGTATCTGCGGATGAATGAGCCAAGGAAAGCACTGGAATATTTCAATTCCCCTGAAGGCGCAACATTAAAACAATATCTTGCCAATTTTGGCTTCAGCGGAGAAGTTGAAAAAGGCTACGGCTTTATATATACGCAGCTTCAGCAGTATGATTCAGCTAAGATCTATTTTGAAAAAGCGGCGCCTTATTATGAAAAAACAGCCAGCGATTTTTCGAAGGCAAATTTCTATTCTCAATTCGGCGCTTATTACTCAAAAGTCAACCAGCTGGATAAAGCGATCGAATTGTTTCAGAAAACAAAAGAAATTGCGGATAAGGTTGGTCAGCTGGAGTTTTCGCAACGCGCCGTGCAACAGCTTGATTCATTATACACCAGAAAAGGAAATTACCAGCAGGCGAGTGTGTACAATAATCTTTATTACAAATACAAAGACAGCTTAGAAGCGATCAACAAGGAGAAGGAAATCAGCCAGGTAGAGATTGCAGAAGAGCAGCAGCGCCAGGCGCAGATGGAAAAGGAAAAACTGGAAGCTAAAAGAAAGCGTTACAATATCCAGTATCTGGCGATCACGATCGGTATTGCGAGTTTGCTGATTGTGCTGGTGATGATGGGAATGTTTAAAGTGTCCGCTACTACTATTAAAATGATCGGGTTCTTTACCTTCCTGATGTTCTTTGAATTTATCTTCCTTATATTCAAGAAGAATATTGCGTCGATCACGGAGGGGGAGCCGTGGAAGGACCTGATGTTCATGATCGCCCTGGCAGCTTTACTACTGCCGTTCCACCATTGGCTGGAGCATAAGGTGATCCATTACCTGACATCCCATAACCGGCTGACTTCTTCGGGCAGGACGATCGTTCAGAAGATCCTGCGGAGGAAAGATCCTGTGTCATAACGCAATAGGAAATAGTTGGCCGGACTCCGCGGTTCGAAAACGAACTGTCAGCCTGAACGCCCCGACTATTAAAGGGGTCACCGCTGTTATACTTCATCTGTCTGCGCAGCCCGGCGATCGCCTGCAACGGCAAAATTTCCCCAACTCAGCAACATTGCCCTCCCAGGCTGTACCTTTGCGTTATGATAGTTATAGACAATATACTGATCAGTGACGAGGTTGTGGAGAAACAGTTTGTCTGCGACCTGGGGAAGTGCAAAGGTGGCTGCTGCGAAGATGGTGATGCCGGTGCGCCATTGGCAAAAGAAGAGCTGGCGATGGTAAAGAAGTATTACGAAAAAATAAAACCTTACCTCCCTGCCGATGCTATCGCTGAAATTGAAAAGAAAGGTCTTTACGAATACAACGCAGAATTTGGCTGGGTTACACCAACCCTTCCAGGTGATAATGAGATCTGCGTATACGCTTACCGCGAATCCAATGGCCTGATCAAATGTGCGTTCGAACAAGCATACTATGATGGTTTGATTCCCTGGAAAAAACCGATCAGCTGCCATCTCTATCCTATCATTGCAAAACCCGGCAAACATGGCGACTATGACCGTGTAAACTATGAGCCGAGAGAGGTAATGTGCAAGCCAGCCTGCAAGCTCGGGGAAGAATTGAAAGTGCCCGTTTATAAATTTCTGAAAGAGCCATTGATCAGGAAATATGGGGAGGAGTTCTACCAGGCTCTCGATGCCATTGCCACCAGTTATTTTGAAGCAAATGAAAACAATAAAAGGTGAAAGAAGCAGTTTCCGGTTTTCATAAGAAAAGTGCAGACAAAGCTGCTGACCTTCGTCACCGGAAGACGATCAATTTCAATATTGGTAAATACAATGCGGTTGTTCCGCAGGGAAAAGCACAGTTTGCTGAATTGAATCTCGCGCGTGAGCGTGCAAAGAATCTGAAGTGGCGTGCGATAGAAACACTGGATCAGCAGTTGGAGAATTTCGAATCCATCATCACCAGCAGAGGCGCTAAAGTAATCTGGGCGGAGAATACAGATCAGGCGCTTGAAGAGATCGGAAAGATCTGTGAAGAGAAGAATTGCAAAACGCTGGTGAAGAGCAAAAGTATGGTCACCGAAGAGATCCATCTCAATCAATATCTTGAAAAGAAGGGCATACAAAGTATAGAAACGGATCTTGGTGAATACATTCAGCAGCTGGATGGTGAGCCGCCCTATCACATCGTTACCCCTGCGATGCACAAAAGCAAAGAAGACATTGCAAAACTCTTTGCAGAGAAACTGGGAACGGATCCCTCACTTACACCTGAGCAGCTAACACTTGTGGCGCGTGATATCCTCCGGAAAAAATATCAGGAGGCAGAGATAGGAGTGACCGGTGCAAATTTTATTATTGCCGATATAGGCGCAGTTGCCGTAACAGAAAATGAAGGTAACGGAAGGCTGAGTTGCTCTATGCCGAAGACACATATCGTGATCGTTGGTATTGAAAAAGTAATTCCATCAATGACGGATCTTGCTTTATTCTGGCCATTGCTGGCAACATTTGGAACAGGTCAGCACATCACTTCATACAATACGATTATTGCTGGTCCGAGACAGGCAAATGAAACGGACGGTCCGGAAAAAATGTATGTGATATTGCTGGATAATGGCCGCACCAACATTCTTGCAAACGAAAAGCAACGTGAAAGTTTATATTGCATCCGTTGTGGTGCCTGTTTAAATGCATGCCCTGTATATAAAAACATCGGTGGTCATACATATGGCACAACCTATAGTGGCCCGATCGGTTCGGTCATCACTCCAAATCTGAAAGAGATGGGTGAATGGAAGCACCTTAGTTATGCGTCGTCTCTTTGTGGAAACTGTACGGAAGTGTGCGCAGTAAAGATCAATTTACATGAGTTGTTGCTTGAGAACAGACATGAGGCAGTGCAAGAGGGCGAAGCAGATTTCTCCGAGAAAATGGTTTGGAAAATGTGGAAGCAAGCCATGCTTCGCCGGAGCTGGATGAATATGGCCAGTGGAAATATGAAGGACTGGTTTGTAAACAAAGTAGGAAAGGCCTGGACGAAACATCATGGTAAAATTGAATTCCCGGATAAGTCATTCAACGAACAGTGGAGGGCGAAACATCCTGAGGAAAAGAAAAGATAAATCTTCCATCAATCTGTTTCATAGGTTTGAGAGGCTGCTACCGCGATTTGTAATGGTTTCGCCTCGCAGATTTTAGCTGGCAGTCAGCGATTTTCAGAGCGCGGCAGCAACATCTCAAACCACTGAAACCTATGGAACGCCTGAAAGCTCTCAAACTTACCTAAAACCCCTTCCAGTTCACCGTGCTTGTTTATACGTCGCAAATAACACCAAGACTCCAATATATTTTCGATTTTATCGGAAAGGAATTATTGCAGGAAGGTTTTCAGCTTACAACAGATAAGCTGACTTTTGCCGGTGACACAGGTCCTTGTATTAACTATTCGCAGGAGAAGAAAAATACGCAGGAATTCTTTTTATCCCCCAACCCTTTATTATTTCAAAAAGATATTGTTGCGCAGGATACGGAATGTTTTGAGCAGGATGGAATCAAGTTCTTTTTTAAAACAGCAGGAGACCTTCCCTTTGATATTTTCGCCGCTTCATTTTATTTATTGAGCAGATACGAGGAATATCTGCCGCATGAAAAAGATGAATACGGCAGGTTTGCTTACCAGAATTCATTGGCTTATCGCGGGAAGTTCCTGGATATCCCGCTGATCAACTACTGGATAAATGATTTCAGAGAGAAATTGAAAGCCCGTTTTCCTTCGCTTGCCTTTAAAATATCCAGCTTTTTATTTCTTCCAACCTATGATATCGATATCGCCTGGTCATACAGATACAAAGGCTGGTGGCGGCAGTTGGGTGGTTTCGGCCGTTTGTTGATCAAAGGCCAATTCAGCGATATTGGTAAACGGATTGCGGTGTTGAGAGGAAAAGCAAAAGACCCGTTTGATGCTTATGGCTGGATGAATCAGTTACATGAGCAGTATAAGCTAAAGCCGTATTATTTTTTCCTGCTTGCAGATAAGAGAGGAAAATACGATAAGAATATTTCTCCCGGACTGCCTGCAATGAAGAGCCTGATAGAAGATCATATTATCCGCTATCCGACGGGGATTCATCCATCATGGCAAAGCGGAGACGATGAAAACATATTGCGGACGGAGATCGCCCGTTTGGCTGATATAACCGGCAATCCGGTTGTTGCTTCGCGTCAGCATTATATCAGGTTCACATTGCCGGATACGTTCAGCAAACTGATAGCGCATAAGATCGGGTTTGATTTTTCCATGGGATACGGAAGCATCAATGGTTTCAGAGCTTCTGTTGCTTCGCCGTTTTACTGGTATGACCTGAAGAATGAAACGGCGACACAACTGATGCTGTTTCCATTTTGTTTTATGGAAGCGAATTCATTTTATGAACAAAAGGATTCACAAGAGCAGGCATTGAAAGATATGAAGCACTATTATCAGGTTGTGAGGGAAGTGAATGGGACATTTATTATGATCTGGCATAATTCATTTCTCGGAACGGATGAGCTTTACAAAGGATGGAGGGAAACGTATGAGGCGTTTATTAAGTCTTCGATTTCCGGTACGTGAGAAGGCGCGGTGCAATTATACCCAGCCGTTTGGTGCATGTTCCATATACCAAGGCAATTAAATGCCTTCCGCCTCCGGTTGCTCCACTGCCGGCAATGCTTTGAACGCCCTGTTCACCATATACACACCCATCAATGCCACAATACCTCCGACAGCAATATAGATGGTTATCTTCTCCGAAAATAATAACGATCCTAATAATACTGCAACAACTGGATTCACGTATGCATATATCGAAGCCTGCTCTGTGGGAAGATTTTGCAACGCATATATATAAGCGATAAACGAGATCAGCGATCCGAACAATACGAGATAACCAACCGATGCCCAGGACTGCCAGGGTATTTCACTGAAAGGAACAGCGAGGTTGTTCGTTGGTGTATCGGCAATTTGCGTAAACACTAGCAATATAAATCCCGATATTACCATTTGTAAACCAAGACTGAAATAAGGATTGAATGAAGCAGCTTTTTTCTTTGTGTAAAGTGTTCCAAATGCCCAGGTCCATGTGGCAACCAGGGAAATAAAAATGCCAAAGCGAAAGTCAGGATCGAGGAAGTCTTCCAGGTGATCAAAGAAAACAATGCATACGCCGGCAAACCCAACAAGTAATCCGATGATCGCTTTTGACGGGATCTTTTCAACCGATGTAAAAAGACCGATCACCACCAGCCACAGCGGGAATATCGCTCCGATGATCGAGCCGAGGCCAGCTGTGATATGCTGAAGCCCCCAGGTGCTGAGGCCATTTGTCAATGCAAAATTGAGCAGGCTTAATATAACAATGCTGATCCATTCTTTCCTGCCGGGTAGCTTTGCTCCTCTTGACAAAAAAAAGATCACATAACATAATCCTCCTATTGTTTGACGGATGCCGGCCATCTGCAAGGATGGCATGAATTTCACTCCTTGTTTGGATGCCAGCCAGGTGGTGCCCCAGAGAAAACAAACCATTGACAGGGCAAACAAAGCTTTTGCTTTGGTTCCTTTTCGATGGATCGTTAATGGATTAAAGGCCGACAACTCCTTTAGGGAGTTGCCGGTTTGTGATAAGGTCTTATATATGTCGAAACGGGGCATTAATGTTTGAAATGCCTTGTGCCGGTGATCACCATAGCAAGGTTATTCGCTTTGCAATATTCAATGGAATCATTGTCCCTGATGGAGCCTCCTGGCTGAATAAATGAAGCGATGCCAGCTTCATGACCCATTTTCACGCAATCATTGAATGGGAAGAATGCATCACTCGCCATTACCGCACCATTCAGGTTAAAGTTGAACTGCTTTGCTTTTTCAACTGCTTGTCTCAATGAGTCGATACGGCTTGTCTGACCGCAGCCCTTACCGATCAGTTGTTTATTTTTTACCAGTGCAATAGCATTTGACTTAAGATGTTTGCAGACAAGATTTGCAAAGATCAGATCATCTTTTTCTGCAGTAGTTGTATCCCGGCCACCCGCTTCTTTCCATTCTGCAAAATTGCCTTCGTCAATACCCTGTATCAATACGCCATTCAATACAGATTTATACTGTGTTTTATTTTGTGGTTGTGCTTTCAGTTGCAGGAGGATACGGTTCTTTTTTGATTTGAGGATTGCCAGCGCATCTTCCGCAAATGAAGGAGCAATCAGCACTTCAAAAAACAATTCACTGATAGCTTCTGCTGTTGCTTTATTTACTTCGGTGTTGGTAACGAGTACGCCGCCGAATGCGCTTTCAGGGTCGCCGGCGAGTGCAGCATCCCAGCTCTCTTTAACATTGCTGCGTTGCGCAATGCCGCATACATTGGTGTGTTTGATGATCGCGAAGGTGGTATCTGCTCCCGCAAACGGGAATTCGTTGATCAGTTGTACCGCGGCATCAACATCCACGAGATTATTATAAGAAAGTTCTTTACCATTCACTTGTGTGAACAGTTTGTCAAGATCTCCGAAGAATACGCCTGTCTGGTGAGGGTTCTCACCATAACGCATTGTTTTTGGAAATGGAATTGATTCGAAAAAGTATAAAGAACTTTCAGGGTTGAAATATTTTGCGATTGCAACATCATAATGTGCCACCGTTTCAAATGCTTTTGCTGCAAACGTTTTACGTTGTTCCAGTGAAAGCTCACCATTTTGATTTCGCAGCAATTCTTCCAGTACTGCATAGTCTTTTTTTGCAGCGATCACAGCCACATCACGGAAGTTCTTTGCTGCCGCACGGATCATGGAAGGCCCGCCGATATCGATCTTTTCAATGATCAGTTTTTCTTCAGTGGTGGAAGCAACCGTTTCTTCAAAAGGATAGAGGTCCACGATCACCAGATCGAGTTCAGGAATGTTATATTCCTTCATTTCCTGAAGATGCGTATCATCATCTCTTTTGCCTAAAATGCCGCCAAATACAGACGGGTGAAGGGTTTTGACCCGTCCGCCGAGGATGGATGGATAAGTGGTAAGGTTTTCTACCGGAACCACGGCAATGCCCAGTTTCTCAATAAATTGTTGCGTACCGCCGGTGGAGTAGATCGTTACTCCGTTGTCGGCCAGTTGCTTTACGAGGGATTCCAAACCGTCTTTGTAGAAAACGGAGATCAATGCTGATTGGATCTTCTTATTCATCCGTAATTTTTTGATTTTTTGATGTGTACCGGCCTGCAAAAGGCCTCTTAAAATGAGCCGCAAAAGTACGCTATCGTAAGTTCATCACAAAAGCTCCTTTTGATCTTACGTCGTGAAATGGTATCCCGATTGAATCGCAGAGCTGCTGCCAGTCCCGGCTTTTCCAGGAAGGAACGGTGGCGTCTGCCACTACCTGCCTGATATTCATGGTTTGGGTAAACCGTGCAGGTCCAGCGAAGGAGTTTTGCGTAAGGATCAGGAGGTCGACAGATGGCTTCTCGCTGGTTGAAAAATAGCCGGTACCGGCGCCAGCGATCACTATTTTTTTTGAAGAAAATGAAAAAAGGTTGCCCGAACGTGTCAGCATATCAGCGGCGGAGTGTTTCAAACGGAAAAGTATCCGGGTCGCCCTTGTATTCAAATCGTTTGATACGGCCTTTGTATTCAGCGAAACATAGTTTCTTCCTGTTACAAAATCGATAGTCTCCTGATATACGATGATCTTTTCCTGTTGCAATGCTTCGGCAAATGAGAGACAGCGGAGGGTCATGAAAGCGACGAATGCAGTCAAACTTCCATATCCCAGGGGCCGGATCCTTTCCTTGTATATAAGGCAGGTCAGCGATAGCACTATAAACAGCATTAATAATACCGCCTGTGCAAAACTGATCTGTAACCCGTCCCACACAGCAAACGGTAATTGTTCGATCTGTTCAATACTTGTATTCATAAACGAGATCAACAGGCTGCACAGTTTTGTACTGAGATGAAAAAGGATCGGCATGAAGCTTACAACACACAAGAGTAGCTCTGTTAAAAGTATAAGACTCGAAACCGGAACTGCTATGAAATTGGATAAAAGGAAATAGTTAGGGAATTGATGAAAATGATAAATACAAACTGGCAAGGTCAGCAACTGGGCTGAGATAGTAACCGCATTCATCTGCCAGATCATATCAACGAGTTTATTCTTAAAACGGATCAGTCCATAGATCGGTTTCATAAAAGTGGCAATGCCAATGATCGCTGTATAAGAAAGCTGGAATCCGGCATCCCATAACCAGTAAGGGTTATAGCAAAGAAGGATAAATGCTGAAAGGGCCAGCGAGTTATAGATCGATGATTTTCGGGAAAGGCTGTTGCCGACCACGATACAGCTGAACATGATTGCCGAGCGCAATACGGAAGGCTGCGCACCTGCAAGCAGGGTAAAGATCCAGAGTCCGGTGATGAGGAGAAGCGGTACGGCCCATTTCAATTTCCTGTGATTGGATAGCGGCCGTAACAATTTTACCAGCAGCCAATAGATCAGTCCCAGGTGCAGACCGGAAATGGCGATGATATGCACAACACCGGTATTGGTATAGGATTGTACCAGCGATTTATCCAGTTCATTTTTGTACCCGATCATTAAGGCTTCCGCAAGCCCGCGTTCACGTTTATCAGTAAAAGCTTTTTGCAAAACACTTAACACCGATTCCCGGATATGACCGATCAGTTTTTGCAGTAAAGGCCGGTCATTGCCGGTAACAATAAAATTGCTTCTTACAAAAGCCTGGTGTGTAATTCCCTGGAAAAATGCGTATTGACGAAAGCTGAATCCGCCCGGATTTGCATTTTCGGGAATGGGGGTCAGTGCAGCAGTAGTAATGATCTCGTCGCCTGCAGCAAGACGGCGGCTGGCGGAATCTTTATTGAAATAGGCGAGAATTTCTCCACGGATCGGCATTAGCCGTTCATCCCTGATCAATGCGACCAGCGTTGCTTCCGATTTCAATGTATTTGTTCGTTCAACGGGCTTTTCACGGAGTTTTATTATCAGTCCATCAGATTCTTTGTATAAATTACCGGGCCAGAGGAGATGATTTCGGGCATCCTGTCGCCAGACAGATAAAGCTCCCAAAGCAGCAAATAATATAAAGACCGATAAGCCATTGATGAACCCCGATTTGTACCGATGGAAAAAAGAGAACAGCGGTAAGCTGTAAAAAGTTACTGATCCGGCACAGGTCAATGCCAAACCCTGAAGAACATTGACCGGAACCGGCCAGTAGTATTGCTGCGCGATTCCCGTAAGAAAAGGAATGAGCAACCGGATTACGGGCATTTTTTTCCAAAAGAAAATAGCGTGGTAAAGCATGGTACGGGGTATGGCTTGAGGGTTTCGGCCGGAAATAAGTTTTTCCTGATAATTATTACCGATTTTCCAAGTACGTTCAAAAATTCAATATTTATACGGTGATGTGGCCATTTTTTTACGGGTAAAATACCGGTGATTTAACGGTTTCAGGTAGATATTTGGACGGTTTTTATTCCATTTTTTTCTCTGAATTGCCTGATTATCCATATCGTATAAATATATTTAATTTATAAATTATTGATTATATAGAAATTATACGATACACTCCTACCATAGCCTGTGATAGTTTTATCTCGTAAACGGTTTTACAGTACTCAAAAAATTTAAGGCTATGGTAACTATTCAAAAAAAATCATTAAAGGTTGGTAAGCAAGTAGACACTAAGCACGTAGACAATGCGATGCGTAACTACAAACAGGAAAGATGGCTTCAGAATTCTCAGCGTTTGGGAAAAGAGGATTCATTGAGTGTTTGGTACAGTATTGAAGAGCTGGAAGAGTTTATTGCGATGAGCAAAGAACACGGAGCTGACGGGATCAAATTGTATTTCGGAGCTTACGATAAAGACTATACAGAGCAACCTCTGTACGCAGGCCGTCAAACAATCGTATTGGTAGCAACAAAAAATAAAGAATCCGAGGACGGATTTAACAATAAAGACATCTATATCCAGACAGAAAAAGGATCTTCTATCCTCGCTTACAACACGGGTGTTATCTGCCCGCCATTCTGTACCCGTGACGGAAGTCTGGGTGGTGGAACTGGTATCTCCATAGTTGACAATGGCGACGGTTTAGTAGTCGTATAGGATCTTCGGAAAAGCCCTGACAAAAGACTTAACCTCCACTCGTGGAGGTTTTTCTTTTTAATGCTACTTTTATTTGTAGTATTGGCGAATGAATCCGTTATTCATTTATTTTATTGGTGTCAGTTTTCTGGCAAGTTTGACCGTCTATATATTTAACCGGCCTGCACCATTTTATTTGAAACTTTTTTCCCCATTTTTATTTGCAACCATATGTGTTGAATTATATGGTCTTTACCTGTCTGATCACGGCAAACCGAATGTTATTCTCTATAACCTTTTTTCAGTTTTTGAATTCTGCTTTTATCTGTTTATTCTGTCGCTCGTTATTTCAAACATTACTGTAAAAAGGGTCATCTATGTCACCATCATCGCTTATGCTGCCGGGGCTGTGATCAATATCTTTTTTATACAGGGCACCAAAACCTTTCATACAATTACCTACTCTATCGGGTGTTTGCTGGTCGTTACTTTCTGTATCGTTTATTTTCTGGAGCTGTTCCGTTTGCCAAAGTCCGTGAAATTGCATAACAACCCGGCCTTCTGGATTTGTTCCGGCCTGCTTTTTTATTTCTGCTGTGGGTTTCCTCTCTTTGGGCTGATTAACTATCTTGTGACAATCTCAGACCTGCTGATCAGAAACTTTTTCCTGATCAGTACGATTCTGAATATCACTTTGTATTCCCTATTTACGATCGGCTTTTTATGCAGACTCAGGACCAGGAAATATACATCGTAACGATAATCGGGCTGCTGTTGGGTTTATTACTGGTTGGATTCATCGTTACTGCGCTTTACCTCTACCAGCGGCGTCAGCGCCGGCAGGAGCTGGAGGTGGAGCGGTTGAAAGATATGTATGAAAAGGAAGCACTCCGTTCACAGCTGGAGATCCAGGAGGATACTTTTAAAACCATCGCACAGGAGCTGCATGATAATATCGGGCAAATGTTGTCCGTTGTTAAACTGACGCTTTCCATCGTTCCTCTGGAAAAAGAGCACGCGGCGTTCGAACAGATACAGAGCTCACAACAGTTGTTAAATAAGGCCATCTTTGATCTTTCCAATCTGACCAAAGGTCTGCATACAGACCGTATTGCCCAGATAGGGCTTGCCGAATCCATCCGCTTCGAATTATATGCATTAAAAAAAGCAGGTATTCTGCAGGTACAATTTGCTACAGACGGCAATGAAGTGGAGCTGCCCGAACAAAAATCCATCTTCCTTTTCCGCATCTTCCAGGAGTCGTTAAATAATATCTTAAAACATTCAAAGGCCACTTCGCTGATCGTACATTTGAGCTTTTCGGAGGATCTGTTCACGATGGAGATCACCGATAACGGAGTTGGGTTTGATGTGGGCGTGAAAAGAGGCTCTACCAATTCCTACAGCGGCGTTGGGCTGAAAAGCGTTTTCAACCGCGCCAAACTGATCGGCGCCGATCTTTCTATCGATAGTAGTCCGGGCAATGGGACAACAATCTGGATAGAACTTCCTTTAGATAAGGAATCATAATCATGGCAAAAACAATTAAGAAAATACAGGTAGCTATTGCTGATGATCATAGTTTACTTCGCAATGCACTGGCCAAGCTGATAGGGACTTTTGAGGGGTACACGGTCATTTTTGAAGCAGATAACGGGAAAGACCTGCGCAGCAAGATCACTCAGAACGTGGTTCCTGATATTGTGCTGCTCGATATAAACATGCCTGAAATGGATGGTTTTGAAACGACCCAATGGTTGCACAAAAATTACCCCCATATCCGGATTCTCGCCCTTTCCATGCTGAGCGATGAGAAGACGATCATCAAAATGTTCCGCCTTGGCGCAAAAGGTTACCTGCTGAAAAATACTGACCCCGCAGAACTGAAACAGGCACTGGATTCAATCATCGACAAGAACGTTTATCTCTCCGAATACGTTTCCGGAAAATTAGTGATGGGATTACATCAGGAAGCCGAGCCAACAGGCAAAGAGATAGTGCTGCAGGAAAAGGAGCGCGAATTCCTGAGATGGGCCTGTTCCGAATTGTCTTATAAAGATATTGCGGAAAAAATGTTTCTCAGCCCGAGAACGATTGATGATTACAGACAATCATTATTTAATAAACTGAAAGTACATAGTAGGGTTGGGTTGGTGATGTATGCGATAAAGAATGGGATTGTCGAGATATAGAATAAAAGAAAAATTTCAAGATGTCGCTGCGAATGCATTTGTATCTGCTGTTGCTTTTTTAATGAGGACACAACGATGTATTATGGGTATACAGGAAAGAATAATAGTTATTAAATAAATCAACAATGCGCATAGCTGCTATTTTATATATGGCCTGTCTGGCAACGATCTGGGTTGCGTGCGGAAATCAGCAAGATCCGCAAGCCATTGCAGATTATGATAGTTTACAGGATCCATATTTATCAAATGACCTGATCGAACCACCAACCATCAGATCCGGGCCTGCGACGATTGATTCACTCAGGCTTCTTCACGTCGACTCCCTGGGCAATCTGTTGCTGAACTTCAGGTCAGCGATCGTCCTTACTGGGGAAAAAATGGAAGACTCATTACTGGAAACAGACGAGGCTACAAACTATGAATGCAAAACCTGGGACCTGACGCCTTTGCAGATACAGACGATCCTTAAAGAATCAAAACCTCTTTCTCTTCCGGAACGGCATTTTAACTATGGACTGCATCGTTGTTTTTACCAGGGTATGCTAAAGATCAACGGTGTAGAACTCCCTTACAGGCTTAATGGGGCTTCTTTCTTTGCTATTCCGGGTAAAGACACTACTTTTCTTTTTGGATATGAAGGAAGACAATATAGAAATCTTCTGTTGCAGGATACGATCAGAGAACTCTACAACTAAACTTAAAAGTAAAAATTAAAAAACCCTTCGACAATGAAGGGTTTTTTAATTTTTACTTTTGAGTTCTTACTTCGACAAATACATACTTCTGTCTTTATATAATTGTCTGAAATAAGGATCTCTCAGATCTTTCACAAACCTGATCGCCTCACCGGTCGATTTCATTTCCGGTCCAAGTTCTTTATTTACTCCCGGGAATTTATTGAAGCTGAACACGGGTTCTTTGATCGCGAAGCCTTTCAGCTTCTTCTCAAATTTGAAGTCTTTCAGCGTGTTTACACCGAGCATGATCTTTGTAGCCACATTCAGATAGGGGATCTGGTAGGCTTTTGCAATGAACGGCGTTGTACGTGATGCGCGTGGGTTTGCTTCGATCACAAATACTTTTCCTTCTTTGATTGCAAATTGAATATTGATCAGACCTTTTATGTTCAAGGCGCGTGCGATCTTTTCAGAATAGTATTCCATCGTTGTCACTTCCATCGGAGACAGGTTGAACGCCGGCAATACCGCGTTACTATCACCGCTATGGATACCGGCAGGCTCGATGTGTTCCATCACACCCATTACGTGGAAGTTGGTACCATCGAAAATGGCATCAACTTCGGCTTCCTGACAACGGTCAAGGAAGTGGTCGATCAAAATCTTATTGCCCGGAATATGCTTCAGCAGGCTTACTACCGCTTTTTCCACCTCCTCATCATTGATCACAATACGCATACGCTGACCGCCGAGTACGTATGACGGGCGGACAAGCACAGGATAGCCCACTTTATTGGCAACCGATACGGCTTCATCCACATCATAGGCTGTTCCGTAGTCAGGATAAGGGATATCGAGTTCCTTCAGCAGATCACTGAAACGGCCACGGTCTTCCGCAATGTCCATACTATCATAAGAAGTACCGACGATCCTGATCCCTTTATTATGCAATTTTTCCGCGAGCTTCAGTGCCGTTTGTCCGCCCAGCTGCACGATCACTCCATCCGGTTGCTCATGCTCGATGATCTCCCAGAGATGTTCCCAGTAAACCGGTTCGAAATACAGTTTATCGGCAATATCGAAATCAGTTGATACGGTCTCCGGATTACAGTTCACCATGATCGCTTCATAACCGGCTTCTTTGATCGCCAGCAGACCATGTACGCAGCAGTAGTCGAATTCGATACCCTGGCCGATACGGTTCGGACCCGAGCCGAGAACGATGATCTTTTTCTTATCAGATCTCTTGCTTTCGTTGTAGTTACCGCTTTCGAAAGTGGAGTAGAAATAAGGGGTTTTTGCTTCGAACTCCGCAGAGCAGGTATCTACCATTTTATAAACACGGGTGATACCAGCTTCTTTCCTTTTATTATATACATCTTCTTCATCACCATGCTCCAGGATACGGCTGATCTGTTCATCGCTGAATCCGTTCACTTTGGCTTCCTTCAGTAATTCGACCGGTAATGTTTCGAGGTCGTATTTCGCGATCTCTTTTTCGATGTTGCAGATCTTCTGGATCTCTGCAATGAACCAGCGGTCGATGCCATTGGTTGCTTTAGAGATCGTACCGATAGAGATACCCGCCATCAGCGCGTCTTTGATACGGAAAATGCGGTCCCATTTCGGAGTCTTGATGTACTCCAGCAGTTCTTCGGCGTGCATCATGCTCTTGCCATAATAGCCGAGTCCAACGGCGTTGTTCTCCAGGCTCTGACAGGCTTTCTGAATCGCCTCAGTGAAGCTGCGTCCAATGGACATTACCTCACCAACGCTCTTCATCTGCAGGCCTAATGTATCATTTGCGCCTTTGAATTTATCGAAATTCCAACGTGGCATTTTTACGATCACGTAGTCAAGCGCTGGTTCAAAGTATGCGGAAGTTGTTTTGGTTATCTGGTTTTCGAGTTCATCCAGGTTATAGCCGATCGCCAGTTTTGCAGCGATTTTAGCGATAGGATAACCGGTTGCCTTGGAAGCAAGCGCCGAAGAGCGGCTTACGCGGGGATTGATCTCGATAGCGATGATCTCTTCTGTTGCGGGGTTGAGTGCGAACTGTACGTTACAACCGCCGGCAAAATTGCCGAGGTCGCGCATCAGCATGATCGCTGTGTTGCGCATCAGCTGCATGGCCGTATCGCTGAGAGTCATGGCTGGTGCAACGGTAATAGAATCACCGGTGTGTACGCCCATCGGGTCGAAGTTCTCTACAGTACAGATGATACAAACGTTGTCGGCAGCGTCGCGCAGCAGTTCAAGTTCAAATTCTTTCCAGCCGAGTACTGCCTGTTCAACCAGCACTTCATGTATGGGGGAAGCCTGGAGACCGCGGTTCAGCGCTTCATCCAGGTCATTTTTATCATGTACAAAACCACCTCCTGTACCGCCGAGGGTAAAGGAAGGGCGGATCACCAGCGGGAAACCGATCTCCTGTGCAAATTCTTTTCCTTCAAGGAAAGAATTGGCGGTTTTCGCCGTTGCCACAGGTACGCCGAGCTGGATCATCCACTGGCGGAATTTCTCGCGGTCTTCTGCTTTATCGATCGCTTTAATGTCAACACCGATCAGGCGGACATTGTATTTTTCCCAGATGCCCAGATCCTCTGCTTCTTTAGCGAGATTGAGTGCAGTCTGGCCACCCATGGTTGGCAGAACGGCGTCAATCTGATTTTCTTCCAGAATTTGCTCAATACTCTCAACTGTTAGTGGAAGTAAATACACTTTATCGGCCATCATGGGGTCGGTCATGATTGTAGCCGGGTTGCTGTTGATGAGGTACACTTTTACACCTTCTTCGCGAAGGCTGCGGGCCGCCTGGGTGCCGGAATAATCGAATTCACAGGCCTGACCAATAACAATAGGCCCTGAGCCGATGATCAGGACCGAACGAATGGAAGTATCTTTTGGCATTTTTTAACTAAGAAGGGTTATCCGGAAGCCCGGGATTGTCAAAACAAATTCCGCAAAATTAAGGGAAATGCGCGAATATTCGCGTACGAAAATGAGAAGAGCGGCCGGAGCCGCTCTTGATATATAGGAGAGATGTCAAAAGCGAATGGATCAACTGTGATACGTTGACATTTCAATTTCATCCAGCATAATCTCCGAATGCTCCGCAAACGTATCATCCGGCTCTTTTTCATGCTGACGGCTTTTCATTTTAGAAACCCATTTATGGCGCATCTGCTGGCCTTTCACCATTCCCACAAAAACCCCGGCAAATACGATCATACCAATCACAGCGGAATAAAAAACTTTTCTCATAACACACACTTTAGGAAGTGAAAAAATCTGTTTCTGCAAGCTAAAAATTCGTGCCACATTTTACAATACCACGATATGGGTATAATGAATTAATGTTTTTCTAATAAACTGATCCATTAAAGCCAGAAGCTCTCACAGTATAACCGGAATGAAGACAAAATGTTTGCAATTCAAAAATGAAGATTTGTTAAAAGTCGGCAAATGAATTTCGCGCAGGCGGCTTGTTTTATCTCGTAAATGACCTTGTTAACGGGCATTACCGTTTTTGCTGGGATGTTCAATGCCGGATGATTGCTGCCCGGATCCCGGTTTGTTAAATAATCACGCCTTGCAACCCATCTGAATTGGGCATATTTCGATTTTATTATTACTTCGCAGCTAACGTTGCCGATCATCGACCACCGACTTCCGATCCTGCATCAGTTTATGTGTTTCTGCTTAACTTTAATTTAATGATTCGAATTATTACCACCACTTTCGTTTGTTTGTTATTGATCACGGGACCTGCTTCTTCTCAGACTCCTTCTTATCCCAGGGGGTATTTCCGCTGGCCACTCAATCTTGCTCCGCAAATTGTGGCGAACCTTGGCGAACTGCGGCCGAACCACTGGCATATGGGCCTGGATATACGCACCAATCAGAAAGTAGACCAGCTGGTATATGCTGCTGCCGACGGTTATGTCGCCTATATTGGGATCCGCCCCCTGAGTTTCGGACGGTTTATCATCATCAATCACCCGAATGGACTTTCAACGCTTTATGCGCACCTCAATGATTTTGCCCCGGAAATAGAAAAATATGTGACCGAACAGCAATATAAGCAGCAAAGCTGGCCGGTTGAACTTGAGATTCCGCAGAATGTATTCCCCGTAAAAAAAGGAACGTTCATTTCTTATAGTGGAACAACCGGCGGATCGCAGGGACCGCACGTGCATTTTGAGATCCGCGATACAAAATCCGGGAAATGCCTGAATCCAATGTTGTTCGGGATGCCCCTGGCAGATAATGTACCACCGGTGATCACCCGGTTGGCAATGTATGATCGCGATGGATCGGTTTTCTATACAAAGCCGGAATTTTTCGCTCTTAAAAAAACGACCGACAGCTATGTACTGAGCAAACCAGGAGTGATCAAAACCTCAAGCGGAAAGATCAGCTTCGCGATACAGGCATTTGACCGCATCAGCGGATCATCAAATGAAGATGGCATCTACTCCGCATGGCTTTATCTTGATGACAAACCATTGAACGGTTTTGTTCTCGATAGTATCGGTTATGATCAGACGCGTTACCTGAATGCACAGATCGATTATCCGCTAAAGTTTAACGGAGGTCCATTTGTGCAACATCTGTCAAGACTACCGGGCAATATCGGAAACGTATATCACCCCGCGGAGGAACAGGGCCTGATTGCTTTGAACGATACTAATCTTCATACCGTCCGTATTGAAGTAAAAGATGCTTACCAGAATTTATCTGTGTTGAAATTTACAGTGCAACGGAAAATCGATCCATCTTACGAAAGATCAGATGTGGCGACAGACAAGCCGTTTGTACCTAATTATGTGAACGTGCTGGAGAAGCCGGATTTTCTGCTGTATCTCCCCGAAAACGCATTGTACGATACGGTTTACCCTGCTTATTCCAGAACACCTTCCAATGCCGTAAACGCTATTTCTGCGGTGCACCAGGTAAGCAATCCGTCTATTCCGATAGAAGGCAGGCTTCGTGTGCGTATCAAACCAGACAAGGGGACCATACCTTCATGGAGAGAAAAGCTGATCATTCAACGAAGCTATCGCAACAGCCATGATAACAAAGCTGCTAACTGGAATGGAGATTGGGTTACTGCGGAATTTGGCGATTTTGGCAATTACCAGGTTTTTACGGATCTGACAGCACCCCTGTTGAATGAACTCGGTAAGGGAGATACCGTAAACCTCAGCGGAATGACCCGGATCGTATTCACTCCCACAGATAACTTTGGTATCAAAAGTTTCAGGGCGGAACTGGATGGTCAATGGCTGCGCTTCACCAATGATAAAGGCCGCAGCTGGATCTATATTTTTGACGAAAAATGCCCCTATGGCGTGCATGAACTGAAGGTGCGGGTGGAAGACCTTGTTGGGAATGCCACCACTAAAACATGGTGGTTTAAGAGATATCCATATACGCCACCGCCAAAAAAGAAAGCCCCGGTGAAAAAGGGAACCGCAAAAAAGAAAAAATAAATGCCGGTCCTATGACCGGTTGCCAAAACTGCTTTTTCTATAGGGCCTGCTGAATACCCGGAGCAGGCATGGGGAACCGATCAGCGCAAAAATCCTGCAGCAGTTATCGGAGCTCCTGCATTATTATTAAACTGATCAGACAAACGCGGCCTGCCAGGCCTTTGAAACCTATCAAACCTGTGAAACGTTTTAGCAGAAACCTGCAGTTATTCAGCAACCTCAATAAACAGGGCAACCGGCCATCGATCGTCTGCCATCAATCCCAGGCATCGTTTTGACCAAACAATATTCTTTTCTTTCTTTTGCACCATGGCAATACAACTGAAAGAAGGAGACAAGGCACCGGCCCTTACAGGAAAAGATCAGAACGGCAACAAGGTTTCTCTCTCAGCATACAAAGGACAGAAACTGGTTTTGTATTTCTACCCGGAAGACGATACACCTACCTGCACCATTCAGGCGTGCAACCTGCGCGATAATTATGCGCTGCTGAAAAAAGAAGGATTTGCGGTTATAGGAGTAAGCCCGAATGATATAAATGAACATAAAAAGTTTGAAGAGAAGTTTCAGCTTCCATTTACTTTGCTTGCTGACCCGGATCATATTGTTATTGACAGATATGGCGTGTGGGGCGAAAAACAATTGTACGGCCGCAAGTACATGGGCCTTCACCGCACAACATTTGTGATAGATGAACAAGGTGTGATCAACAAGATCTACTTCAGGCCGAAGAATAAGGCTCACGCCGAAGAGATCATCCGTAACTGGAACCTGATGAATAAGAAGAACTGAAAATCTCTCAGCATTATGAACAAAAGTTAACGCATTTAAGTCCCTCACCGCTTTCAGTGATAAACCCGCTGCATTGGGCCGGGAGGTGGAATTGTTTCATTTTTGCAGAAACATTACCACACTACAAAGCAATTCAGGCTTTTTATCAGGCAAAAAAGTATTGAACCGCCGCAATTTTTCCGATGCTCAAACAACGCGGCAGTTAGAAGGATAGAAGCAACCCGGTTCATTTTTCCTACGATATGTTTCGGTTGACTGCCAATGGGCAGGTCATTCACAGCCGAAAACTACAGTATGAAAAATAGAATTCTTTTAGCAACGCTTTTTTCCGGTCAGCAATTATTTGCGCAGGACACAACGGTGGCTCCTGTTCCGCAACCAGCACCAATCAGAGATGTTTCCTATATCTGGATTTTTTCTTCTCCAAGAATGATCAACGCCAATACGGTGGAGATGATCCCAAAACACGTGCTGGAATTTAAAGTGACGCATAATTTTGGTGATATCGCTGGTGATAACGGGGGAAGCAAGACTTTTTTTGGTCTTGATAACGCCACCGATGTTCGTATCGGTTTCCAGTATGGTTTGAGCAAACGGATCAACCTGATCGCGGCCCGTTCAAAAGGAGCCGGCGCTGTGCAGCAATTGTATGAACTTGGCGTCAAGTATCGTTTGATGCAGCAGGCAGAGGATGCGCAGCATCCGCTTTCTGTTGCGCTCTTTGCCAATAATGTGATCTCCGCTATGACAAAGAGCCCGGTACCCGGGCAGGAAAATTCTTTTGAAGATTTCTCCGACCGCAACAGTCAGACTGTTCAACTGATGATCGCACGCAAACTTGGCAACCTGAGTCTTCAGTTGAGTCCGACAATGGTCCATCGCAATTTTGTACAGCAGCAGGATGATCAGACCTTGTTTGCATTAGGTGGCGCGTTGCGGGTTCCGGTAAAGGGACGTTTCAGTTTATTGCTTGATTACTTCCATACATTCCATAGCCAGGGCAGTGTTGATTATTACAAGACTCAGGGCGTGCATTTTTATGATGCATTAGGAGTTGGCCTTGAATTCCTGACCGAAGGCCACGTTTTCCATTTGAATTTTACGAATGCGACAGAGATCCTGGAAAACAGGTTTATCCCGCGTACAGTCACTTCGTGGGGCAAAGGCCAGTATCGCTGGGGTTTTACGATCTCGCGTGATTTTAATTTGTTCTATAAAAAGAACAGAAAGAAATAAAATAGCTCTCATGCAAACCAAGTTGGTAACAAGGACGGCCCCTGTTTTTACAGGGGCCATGTCATGCAGGGAGATAAAAGGGGAAAGGGTCTTGGAAAAGGAGGATCTTGCTGATCCCGAAAGTGTATGCGCTATATATATTTATATTGTATCTCCGGGGCATCTTCGCATTTGTTGCGTAATTACTGCGTCGCTTCCGCTCTCTTCACGGGTGCATGTTGTGTTGACAGGAAGTTGAATGTACTGAGATTATCCTGTATAAGTGTTGAGCGAGACTGTATGATCTGCTGTGTTTTAGATATGGACTCCATTAGTGTTACTCTTTGAGAAGATATATTTCTCCATTAGGGATCTTCTCCGGTGATCCGATCCTGGCTGAGGAATTTCCTTACAGGGTATATTAAATTTAAAAGGCCGGCAGGAATTCATCCTGTCAGCCTTTTTCATTCACACCTGTTAATCAAACTATCTCAATCAGTATATCGACCACCTGCATTGAGCCACGCAGTTATTTTGTCTTTATCAGTTTGGGCTAACGGACCCGTAGGAGGCATAGAGGATGGGTTATTATCCACTGCTCTTGCTTTGATCCTGTCTTTGTTTGCCACGATGTTACATTCAACCTGCCAGTTCATACCACCATTTGCGATGGAGTTATTATGGCAGCTCTGGCAATTGTTTGCAATCAGTGTTTTCACTGCGGAGAATAAGGGGCCGGCGCTTGCGCCTGCAACATTTACGGTTGTAGAACCTGTGCATCCGTTCGCATCTTTTGCTGTAACGGTGTAATTACCTGCCGCGAGGTTGCTAAATGTTCCCGTTCCCTGGAAATTTGTACCGTTGATGCTGTAAGTAAGTCCGGTACTTCCGGTTGCGATGGCGGTGATGGCGCCGTTTGCTGATGAGGTACATGCGCCAACCGGCGTAGCAGTTGCGGTTACAACAATGTTCACCCCTGTACAGCTTGGGGTTGGTGCTGTAAGTGTAAATGTTTGTGTGCCCGTACAACCAGCCGCCGACTTTGCAGTAATGGTGAAGCTTCCTGCTGCGAGGTTGCTGAAAGTGCCGGATGACTGAAACGCGCCGCTGTTGATACTGAAGGTAAATCCGGAACCGCCCGTTGCACTGGCACTGATGCTGCCATTGGCGCCACCGGCCGTAGTTGGGTTTGTTGGCGTACCTGTAACTGCAATAGTTACACCGGCACATGCATCAGTTGGTGGGGAATCGCCATCACTTTTTTTGCTACAAGCGATCATGATGATGATACACACTGCCAGGAGAGTTAAGACAACTGCAGAGTTCTTTTTCATACCAGAGGTTTTTGGTAAAATCGTCGGATCATTTAGTTGAGTTGCCTTTACTGGTGTATTTATTTTGCAGAGATGTAATAAAGAGATCAGTTGAATTTCGTATCGGTTTTTTCTGTTTTATCAGCGTTTTTTCCTGATTGTGTTTTTTGCTGGTGGAGATAGATTACACATTTAATTAAATGTGTTAAAGATGTCATTGGAGAAGTATGAATTGACCCCTCGTGACAATAATAGACTTTTTGAATTTATCAGTCTCGGTGTTAATGGGTCAATCAAAAAGAAAGTCAGATTCAGGAAAATGGCTGATCTTAATATCCATAATATGGAATTCGGAGATGCAGTAAATGGCTCAGAAGAGGTCGACGATATGGCAGTCTCTGATAATGGAGATACGTTGAAGATACTTGCGACAGTTGCAGAAGCGGCAAGAATTTTTCTTGAGACCTATCCTTCAGATACAATATACCTGACCGGGAGCACGAGAGCACGCACAAGGCTATACCAGATAAACATTAATAGATTTCTTTCAGAAATATCGAACGGATTCGAAGTATATGGTCGAAGTGACAGAGAGTGGAAAAGTTTTTCAAAGAGGTTTACTTATGAATCGTTCCTTGTTTGCAAACGAAAGATTATTTTTAAATAATAAACCAGATTTATGAGAAAAGCAGAGTATGAATTGCAAAAAAGATGCAGCGTTATTTGCGAAAAATATGGATTAAAGTATGATCCAACACCGGTAAAGCATGACCCGACGCCCTCGCGAAAGACCTTACAGGCTATTGAAGAAATAGAACGCTATGGTCTGCCCAGGGAATTCTATGAACGTATGAAGGAACAATCATAAATTTCCCGCCATAAAAAATTTTGAGATCGGCCAAACTCATTCGCCGATCTCAAAATCTATAATAGAAGAACTGGTCCGGATAAATGCAATAACTACCTACTTGCTTTTTACAAAAGGTTTAAAACCTAATGTAAATAATACACCCGTGTTATTCAGCTTCACCTTTCCAAATCCAACGCCACCCAGCGGTAATTTGGCATAAGGTTCTGCCATAAGCGAAAGCCTGTCGGAGAATTTATACTGATATCCTCCTGAAAGCTGAAGGATCGAAAAGAAATGACCATTTTCATTTTGTATGGTCCTTTCTCTATACATCGGCATTCCCCAGCTGTCTTTATAATAATATTCATAGGTTTCTTTTTTCATCAGGTAAGAGGATAAACCTGTTGAAACAAACCATTGATGTTTCTTTTTGGAAGGAAAAGTATAAACGATATTCAACGGAATTTCATACACCAAACAATTTGCATCAATCTTTTGCAGATTGGTGTAATAATTCCAGAAGCCTTTCGGCGGATGATAATCGCTCGAGTCCGCATAATACAACTTCCGGCTAACCATAAGCCCAGATCTCACCTGAAAGCGATCGCTGAATGCATAACTGATACCAACTCCATACTGCATTCTCCATTTCCCCGTTTTCTCCATACCTACCATACTCAGATCCGGGCCGGCGGACACGCTGATCTGCCACTTGCTACTTTTGCCGGTACCTTGTTTTTTCTCTTTTTTGGCTAATGGTTCCGGGTTATCGGCACTATCCTTCGCTCCCTGCACTTGTTTTTTTGCAGAATCCGGACTGTCTTCGATGATGGGTGTAGCGATTGTTTCAGCCAACTTCTCCGTTCTGTTGCTGGGTTGTGGATCTTCCACACGGGTACTCACAGGTTGGCTTACAGAAGGGTGTCCTATCGGAGAAGAAAACTCGTTCTGCGTTTCAGGATCAGATTTTTTTGTACTTCTTGTTTTCGATGGTTTGCTCTCTTGCGTTGTAACGCTATTGGGATAAGAGGTAGTTACACGTTTATTGTTTTGCTTAGAAGATGTTTCTTTATTGTCTGCGGTTACCTGTTCATTGTTTGTGAGCAATGACTGTTTTTGCCGTGAAGTTATTTTTTCTTCTACGGGAATATCAGCATCGGTATTTTTTCCTGAAGGAGAGGACTGGTTTGCATTCGTTTCATCATTTAAAGAAGAACGATTGCCGGTTGTTTGGGCCACAGGGGGATTTTCCGGCCGGCTTTTGTAAGTAGTGAGCATCACCGTTGCAGGAAGGCCAACCAGCAGGAATAAAATAAAGCCCCAAAGAGCAGGTCTTTTCTTTTTTTCCTGTGGAAGACGCTTATCCAGCAACGCGTGCATCCTGTTCCAGTCTTCTTCCTGGAACGGAGGTTCGTGGCTACCGGCGCCATCCCGTATTTTCTTATCTATATCGTCAGACCACATTTTTACTGACTATTACATTTTGTTGAAACAATATCTTTTGTAGCTGTTTTTTTGCTTTTGCCAGATTTGATTTTGATGTGCCTGTTGAAATGCCGAGTTCTTTGGCAATTTCATCATGGCTGAATCCTTCGATCACGAACAGGTTGAATACCGTCCGGTAACCCGGCGTCAGGTATTTGATGGCCTGCAGTATTTCTTCATATGATATCTTATCCAGGGCGTCTTCATGGGTGTCAGGAACATGGAGATAGGATTCGTTAAGCTCCCCGGTCAGCTGGTGTTTTTGGTTTTTACGAAAGTGATCGATGGCTGTATAGATCATAATTTTCCGCAACCAGCCCTTAAAGGAACTGACGGTATCGGTATAAGCCGGCTTGAACCGGTAGATCTCGACAAAAACCTTGAGAAAGCCGTCATTGAGTATTTCGGTGGCGTCCTCCTGTCTGCTCGTGTAACGGTAACAAATGGACATAGCATATCCATAGAAAGAGCCGTATATCTTTTTCTGGCTCTCCCTGCTGTTCAGGGTACACCCCCTGATATGCTCCTGTAATTCGTCCGCGGAAAGCAAATCCTGTTGGTTTAACGGTGTATCGTGAAAAGCGAAATGAAGGTTGCCTTATAAGTTACGAAAATTTTTGCGGGTGATTTTCTTTGATAGCAGGGTTCCAGAGGTTCCAGATGTTTCAGTGATTGGGTCTCAAACTGTTGAATGCTCCCAAACCTTTGAAACGTCTGGAACCTCACAACCCTTGAATTTCGCTAGAAAACCCATTCCACCTCCCCCGTTCTGAACTCTTCCTCAATTCCGTGCTCCACGATCAGCAGCCCATCCGGCGTTATCGTTTTGATGAGCGCATCAAAAGCACGGTTGTTTTTTTTCAGCCTGACGTGCTCATTCTTTTTGTATAAATTGTTGAGATAGAGATCATAGATTGTATCGAAACCGGACGTCTGGAGTGTACGCAAACGGTCATCCAGCAAGTGGCAGTATTCTTTTGCGAGCTCCACCGGATCAAAATTTTTACCGGTTATTTGTTTGAGGGAAACAGGATTTTTTACGCCCTCCGGAAAACTTGTCTGATTGATATTGATACCCGAACCGGCCACCGCCCATTTCCAATCATGATTGCCGCCTATAATGTTCTCAATCAATATGCCACCTGCCTTTCTGTCCTGCCAATACAGGTCGTTGGGCCATTTTATGCGAGTATCATCTCCGGCATATTTGCTAAACAGTTCAAAAGCTGCCACGGCAACGCAGGCACTCAATTGAAATTGCTGGCTGATGGATAAGGGTTCCGGGTCGATAACCACACTCAGTATAAGGTTTACGCCCTTATCCATAGTCCATACTTTCCCCCGCTGCCCTTTTCCGGCCACCTGTTCATGGGCAAAAAATGCGGCGCCATGCTGTGCCAATCCAGCATGCAGTTGTTGAAGGGCATAATTGTTGGTACTGTCAATTGACTCCAGCTCAATAAATGGCGTCCCAAAGGCAGGGTAAAAGGGCACTTGTTGCAATTAATTGCTATTTTTGAGCAAAGTAAATGAGTTTATGGTTCCGGGTTTATAAGTTTATTATGTGAGCCTACCTAAAAGACCTCCCAGGCCAAAAACTAAACAGATAACAAAAAACATCTAGATTATTGGAACAACTTGCATCACTGTCTACCCGCAAAAAGAAAAGTGCAGCCCGGTTAACTCAGCGCTCCAAGATTATTAAGACCATCATTTCCGCAATACAAGAGAAAAAAGGCGAAAAGATTGTTTCCCTCGATCTCCGTAAGATCGATGAAGCCGTTTCCGATTTTTTTATCATCTGTGAAGCCGGAAGCCAGCCACAGGTAAGAGCTATTGCAGATAATGTGCAGCACCAGGTAAAGAAACTGTGCGACGAAACCCCCTATCATCATGAAGGTCAGCAGGCATCACAATGGATCCTGATAGATTACGTTAACGTGGTGGTTCATGTTATGCTGCACGAAAACCGCGAGTTTTATAAACTCGAGGAAATGTGGAACGACGCCGTAATAGAACATCACGAAGAATAATGTTAAAATGACGGCTCTGCCGAACTATATAATCAATATCTTTTTTTATTATTAATAGCAGGAACACTGGAATATGTCACAAGAACCATCATATAACAAGAACGAGAAAAACCAGCCGCCCAGGTTCAGCAACCGACCCAACGGAGAAGAACCAAACGGAGGCCGAAAAGGACCGAAATTCAGCATATACTGGATTTATGCGATCATCTTCGCAATCCTGATCGGATTCCAGGTATTTGGGGGCGCGTTCAATTCAAACATGGCGCCTGTTACACAGCAATTCTTTATGGATGCGCTGAAAGCCGGTGAAGTAAAGGAATATACTGCCATTTCCAACCGGAATATTGTAAAGGTTGAACTGACCCCGCAGGCCGTTGCCAAATACAGCGACTTCCTCGTAAAAGAGAACCAGGGAACAAAACTTCCGAAATCCGGACCACAGGCAAGTTTCAAAATTCTTTCCGTGGAAGCTTTCGCAGCTGACATGCGTGATTTTTCAAAAGATAACCCAGGCATCAAGCCTCCGGGTAAAGTGGATACAGACAGTGACCTTTTCAGCAAAAGCATTTCCTTCCTTCTTCCTATTCTTTTATTCATTGGTGTGTGGATCTTGCTGATGCGTAAGATGGGAACGGGCGGCGGAGCAGGCGGTGGTCCCGGTGGTATTTTCAATATTGGTAAATCAAAAGCTACGTTGTTTGATAAAGGCACCAAAGTAAGTATCACGTTTGCTGATGTGGCAGGACTTGATGAGGCTAAAGTGGAAGTAATGGAGATCGTTGACTTCCTGAAAAGCCCTAAAAAATATACAGCCCTTGGCGGAAAGATTCCCAAAGGCGCCCTGCTCGTTGGCCCTCCGGGCACAGGTAAAACTCTCCTTGCAAAAGCAATGGCAGGTGAAGCGCAGGTTCCTTTCTTCAGCCTTAGTGGTTCTGACTTTGTGGAAATGTTCGTGGGCGTGGGAGCCAGCCGTGTAAGAGACCTGTTCAAACAGGCAAGAGAGAAAGCCCCCTGCATCATCTTCATCGATGAGATCGATGCGATCGGCCGTGCGCGTGGCAAGAACGTAATGATGAGCAACGACGAACGCGAAAGCACATTGAACCAGCTCCTCGTTGAAATGGATGGCTTTGGTACAGATACCGGCATCATCGTGCTGGCTGCAACCAACCGCCCTGATGTACTTGACTCTGCACTGCTTCGTCCGGGACGTTTCGACAGACAGATCTCTATAGATAAACCAGATGTAAAAGGACGCGAAGCGATCTTTAAAGTGCATCTGAAACCAATCAAGATCTCCGAAAGCCTCGATATTCATAAACTGGCCGAACAAACACCTGGCTTTGCCGGTGCTGATATCGCCAACGTTTGTAATGAAGCTGCGCTGATAGCTGCGCGCAATGGAAAAGCTGCTGTTGATATGCAGGACTTCCAGGATGCGGTTGACCGTGTGATCGGTGGTCTTGAGAAAAAGAACAAGATCATTTCTCCGGATGAAAAAAGGATCATCGCTTATCACGAAGCAGGTCACGCCATCTGCGGCTGGTACCTTGAGCATGCGTATCCGCTGCTGAAAGTAACCATTGTGCCACGTGGCACCGCTGCGTTGGGATATGCGCAATACACACCGAAAGAACAATACCTGTATAATACAGACCAACTGAGTGATCAGATCTGCATGACGCTCGGCGGTCGTGCAAGTGAAGATATTTTCTTCGGAAAAATCTCAACCGGCGCGCAGAATGACCTGCAGCAGATCACCCGGATCGCTTACGCGATGGTGACCGTTTACGGTATGAATGATAAAGTGGGTAATGTCAGCTTCTACGATCCTCAACAGGAAACAAGCTTTACCAAGCCATACTCTGAAGAAACTTCCAAGATCATTGACCAGGAAGTTCGTCAGCTGATCGATGATGCATACGTGAAGACCAAACAACTCCTGACTGATAAAAAAGAACAGGTAGCAAAACTGGCAGAAGCATTATTACAAAAAGAAGTATTGTTCCAGAGCGATGTGGAATTGCTGATCGGAAGAAGACCTTTTGAAGAAAAGAAAGCATTGGTAGAAGAACAGAACGGAGAACTGAACCCCGAAAATGGTGAGATCTCCGCAGGTGTTCCTCCTTATGACAGTGATGTCACGAATAAGTCATTACAATAAGAATTAAAAAAGTAAAAGTCAAAAGGAAAATTGGACCCGTTGAGTGCTGATTTTTCTTTTGACTTTTAATTTTTACCCCGTTCTCATGAATATCTCTCCGGCAAAAGAAAACATATTGAAAAAGATCCGGAAGGCATTGAGCCATTCAACGCCTATCCCTTTTCCAAAAAGTGAAGGAAGTGACTCTGTGTACAAGCCGGCGATGGAGGAAGTGACAGTCGAATTTGCAGAACAATTCAGCAAGCTCCAGGGACGGTTTGTGTATTGCGTCAACCGTCAGGAACTGGCGTTTCAATTAGGCAGCCTTATCCGCAAGATGGACTGGCAGAGAGTATATTGCCTGGAAGATGAACTGGTTGAAGGGATCGATCTCGATGGCCGCCAGGTGAAAACAGATCTTGCCACATGCGATGTATCTGTTACTGGCTGTGAGTATCTTGTTGCCCGTACCGGCTCTATTGTAATGAGCGCCGCGCAGCAAAGCGGCAGAACCACAAGTGTGTATGCTCCGATCCATATATGCATAGCGCATTCAGACCAGCTCGTATTCGATCTAAAAGATGCATTGCAATTGCTGAAGGATAAGTACAGAACGGAACTGCCGTCGCAGATTACCTTTGCCACCGGCCCCAGCCGTACTGCGGACATTGAAAAAACATTGGTAGTAGGGGTTCACGGACCTAAGGAAGTTTATGTGTTCTTTGTTGAATCGTAGTTGATCAACATGCACACCCGGCGTATTCTTCCGATAAACGGCTTTATTTTTATTTTTTACTTTTTAGTTTTGAATTAATCTTCTGTCATCGTTGTAATTTTATAGCATGACTATTTCCGGCAACAACAGGCTATTTGTGTATGGTTCATTGAGGAGCTACTTTCGCAGTCCGGCCTATGATTATATTGCGCGTTATTTTGATCTTATTGGCGAAGGAACGGTTCAGGGCAAACTCTTTGACCTGGGGGAATTTTCCGGTGCAATTCCGGCTGCGGAAGCAACCATTGAAGGGGAATTGTATAAGATCAAAAATGAACGTGAATTTGCCTGGGCTATCTGCCAACTGGATGACTATGAAGGCACTTCCGCGGAACCATTCGAACAACCGCTCTACCGCCGCGAAATAACCGAGGTATCGATCAACAATGATTCTGTGCAGGCCTGGATCTACTGGTACAGCGGTGATGTGACCGGCAAACACGTGATCACCTCCGGCAATACCGTCACATATCAGCAGTCAAAATAACCCGCAGGGCAAAAGTTCCATCTTTATCATTTTCCTGTCGCCCGAATTTTTACTTTTGAATGCTAATTCCCGTTCAGACGGGCCAAACCGATCTAAACAACTTGAACGTGCAGTTACCTCCCGGCAAAAAAATTTACTTCCTCTCTGATTTTCATCTTGGCGCGCCAACATATGCGGCCAGTCTTGAAAGGGAAAAGGAGATCGTTCGCTTCCTTGATGAAGCAAAGAATGATGCAGCGGAGATATTTCTTGTGGGAGACATGTTCGATTTCTGGTACGAATACCGGCTGGTCGTTCCGAAAGGTTATGTGCGCCTGTTGGGCAAACTTGCCGAACTTTCTGATGCAGGGATCGCACTTCATTTCTTTGTTGGTAATCATGACATGTGGATGAAGAACTATTTCCAGACAGAATTAAACATTCCTGTTTATTTTGAACCGGTCGGGCTGGTCCGCAACGGCAAGCAGTTTCTGATAGGTCATGGTGATGGCCTCGGACCGGGCGACCATGGGTATAAAAGATTAAAGAAGATCTTCAGAAACCCGGTTTGCCAATGGCTGTTCGGCATCCTGCCGCCGGCCGTTGGAATTGGATTGGCCAATTATTTCAGCCGCAAAAGCCGCGCTCAGACCGGATCAGCGGAAGAGATCTTCCTTGGCGAAGACAAAGAATGGCTGATCATTTACTGCAAGGAAATACTTCTGCAAAAAAAAGTTGATTTTTTTGTGTTCGGACACCGCCATTTGCCCATCGATTATCGTCTCTCTGATAATAGCCGATATATCAACCTTGGTGACTGGATCAAGTATTTTACCTACGCCGTTTTTGACGGTGAAGAAGTAAAATTGTTATCTTATAAAGGAAAAGAAGAAAAGATCATACGCAATTGATAAAGAAATCAGTCCTATCGTTATTTACAATATTGTTTGCCATCGCTTCGGTTGCGCAAACAGACAGTTCATTCCGTTTTGTCAAAACTATCAAAGGTGATATTGCTGCCTTTACAATAGACAACCTTGATAATATCTACCTCTTAAGCAGCACCAACCAGGTAAAGAAACTGAATGCAAACGGTGATTCTGTAGCTGTTTACAACAATGTAAAAAGATTCGGGCAGGCAACATTGATCGATGTTTCCAATCCACTGAAAGTGCTGATCTACTACCGTGATTTTGCAACGATCGTGATGCTCGACCGTTTTCTGAACCAGGTAAACATCATCGATCTCAGAAAACAAAATATTTTTCAGGCAAGGGCGGTTGGGCAATCATTCGACAATAAAGTATGGGTGTATGATGAGGTGGAAAATAAATTGAAAAAGGTAGATGAAGAAGGAAAACTGATGCTGGAAACACCCGACTTCCGCCAGCTTTTCAACAGTGCACCTTCTCCCCAAAAGATATTTGATCAGGATAAACTGGTATATCTCTATGATCCCGCACAGGCAGTATTTGTGTTTGACTATTACGGGTCATTGAAAAATAAAATACTGATCGAAAACTGGAAGAACTTTAAAGTAACCGGCAGGTACATTTTCGGCTCAAAAGAAAATAAGCTGCTTCGTTATGATATTGGCAACTTCCGGATTGACGAATGGAATTTGCCTCCGCAGCTTCAAACGGCAAAGGCTTTTAATTTCAGCGGCACAAAATTGTATACCCTGCAGAAGGATGCGATAGAGATTTATGAGTTCAGGTAACGACTGGTATAAGGTAAGAAGAGATTTATTTTTTAAGAGCATTCAATAACGAGAGATGGAAAACTTTCTTGATCAGATATGGTTTGAGAATTCGGTACGCAATTATATCATTGTACTGGCGGTGATCCTGGTAATGCTGCTGGTAAAGAAATACATTGCCCAGTCAGTTGCGCATCTCATCTTCCAGTTTGTAAAAAGAGTTTGGAAGGATGTAGATAAAAGAACATTCACCAGCCTTGTTACAAAACCGCTGGGAATGTTCCTGGTGATATTCGTTTCACTTGCTACACTGCACAAACTGAATTTTCCTGATCAGCTTGATGTGGACATCTTCAATGTGACGTTAAAAACACTACTTCACGGAATCGGCAGTTTAATCCTGATCCTCTCTTTCTTTCGGTTGTTATTAAAAATGATCGATTTCATTGCAATCATTCTTCATATCCGAGCTGACCGGACAAACGACACGTCAGACAATCAGCTGGTCGTCTTCTTCAAGGACTTTTTCAAAGTGTTGCTTTCTATTATCGGTCTGCTGATGATATTGAAGTTTGTATTTGGGTTTGATATCGGCAGCGTACTGACAGGTCTTAGCATCGTGGGCGCAGCTATCGCACTTGCATTGCGGGAAAGCCTGGAAAACCTGATCGCGTCATTCATTATCTTCTTTGATAAACCCTTCAGCATGGGAGATGTGGTGAAGGTGCACAATTTCACCGGCACCGTGGAAAAGATCGGCTTGAGAAGCACACGGATCCGTACAGATCAAAAGACATTTATCACCGTGCCAAATAAGCAGATGGTTGACAGCATACTCGATAATCTCTCCCAGCGAACACAGAGAAAGGCGGAATTAAAACTGGAGATCGGGCTTACAACATCCTCCACCCAGTTGGATCAGTTCGTTGCCGGCGTACGCAGTATCCTGAAACAAAAAGAAGTGGAGACCTCAACGGTTTTATTGAGTGATATCACCCCTTCCGCATTTATCATTCAGATTGAATATTTCACTGGCCCGATCACACAACAGCAATACAATGGCGTGAAAGAGCGGAATAATTTCGCTATATTAAAACTGCTGGAAGGAATGAAGATGGAGATTTCCGGAGCAGTTACAGACATCAAGATTGTGGGTGCAGAATCCTCTACTTCCCGGGGTTGATCACCTGACCAAGGTCTTTATCAAACAATCCCGACTTGCCATATTCCACTACACGTCCCAATTCCTTTCCGTTTTTCATAACGATAATGGTTGGAACATTGGTCACATGCAACGATTCGGAAAGATTGTCGGGAGCCTGCTTATTCCTGTCCACGCCGATCAGCGAAACTTTACCGGATGAATAACTGCCGGCATCCAGCAGTGAAAAGAATCTTGGAATAACAAAATGCGAGTCTTCGCACCATGTGCCCATGAACACAATAAACTGTAGAGAGTCCTTATATTTCTGCAACCCGGCTATTGCATTTTTATCCGGGGTAAATGGTTTGATGTTTTGTGCATACCACTTGAATGATGTATCCGTTTCGATCAGCGTTCTTGATATAAGACCCTTAAAGATCTTTCCTCCATCAACATCTTTCGAGGTTTCATAATGATCCTGCGAATATGCGGTGCATGCAGACATCACCAGGGCAGCAAATGCAAAAAATGAAATACGTTTCATCATGATCAGGCAGTTGATTTTAAATTAAACTCATACATGTAGCTGTTGCGGCTAATCCGGATAACGGACAACAAGCAACAAGCTAATAATAAGGAGGCAGGCTAATCGATGATGCAGAAAGAAATGTTAAAGTTGCAGGGATTGGAAAAATCTTTATCAGAGACTGGAACGCAGTTCCAGCAGAAAGGATTTGACTTTCTCAAGCGATTGGATCATCGCAAATTTATCCTCTGCTTTCTTATTACGTTTTAAAAAATCCTTGGCGCCTTCGATCGTGAATTTGCGACGGCGAAGCAGATCATAGATCAACACAAGGTTTTTGATGTCAACCGGGCGGAAAAACCGGTCGCCTTTTTTGTTCTTTCGAGGCTGAAGAATATCAAATTCTGTTTCCCAGTAACGGATCAGCGATTGATTTTCCCTGAACATGGTTGCTACTTCCCCGATGGAATAGTATTGTTTGGCAAACAGTACATCATCTTCCGGTACCTGTATCAGATCTGCGCTGATGGCTGTTTCCTTCAATGATTTTCTTCCACGTGTTGAACTGATCTTTTTCGGAAGGGGCGATGTTTCTTCCGCTATAGCTTCTTCCTGCATCGTTTGTCTGGCAGCTGTTGCCGATGCCTGAACAACCGGTTCTGCGGCTGCAGGTTCTTGCTCTTCAATGATCTCGATGATCAGCGGAGGTGTAGGCGCTGTATTTGTGACCACAACGTTCTCCACAGGCGCTGGCGCTTCTGGGGGAGCATCAAATTCGAACGTTATTTGCTGAAGAGGTTTTTTCATGCAGTCCCGCAAAGGTAGTTATGCTGCCATTGCCCCGCAAAGGTTATACCAGTATGTGGAAAAAAGGCGGTTGGTGGTCTGCAGGCCATCTTCACCTTAATCGAAACTCTGATTCGAAGCGGCCGCCTGTTTCAGCAAGCGATCAAACTGATCAGGCGAAAGATCATTGTAGAAGAAGTATACAGGATCGATCTTATTACCATTTTTGTGCACTTCATAGTGGCAGTGTGGCCCGGTCGACTTACCCGTACTGCCCACCCATCCGATCACTTCGCCGCGTTTGATGGATTCACCCGACCGCACTTTTACTTTTACCATGTGACCGTACAGTGTTTCGTACCCGTAACCATGCCTGATGATCACGTGGTTGCCATAACCATTTCCCGTATTGCCCGACGTGCTCACAATTCCATCCGCAGTGGCATAGATCGGCGTGCCTTGAGGAGCTGCAAAGTCAAGCCCAGCATGCATTTTAATGGTTTTATAAACCGGATCGATACGATAACCAAAGCCGGAAGCTATACGGCTCAGATCTTTATTACTTACCGGTTGAATGGCTGGTGTGTGCGCAAGCAACGCTTCTTTATTCTTTATCAGACCATCGATCTCATTATAGGAAACACTCTGCACCTTCATCCGGTTATTGAGATTGTCAATGGTCCGTGTGATCGAATTGACCAGTTGCGAATTGTTCATGCTCATGATGGTCGCGATCTCCTTCTGATCCTCGATCTCTTTTGCGCGGGCACTATCCGGGATCGGGTTTGCTTCGAAAATGGAACGGTATACGTTGTTATCTCTTTTCTCCAGTTCCTTCATCTGCTGATCCAGTGTTTGCAGCTGTTCATCAAGACTTGCATACCGATCCTGCAGCTGCATATTCTGCATGCGGAGCAGTTTTTCATTGGGAGACCCTACAAACTGAAATGCGAAATAAGAGATGAGTATAGCGGTAACAACAGCCGCCGCAACGAAGCCGAAGATGCGGAGAAGTTTCACCCTTAAGGGAACTTCCAGCTTCTCATAACGGAGGGTATTGGTATTATAGTAATATTTGATTTTCTTCATGTCAAGCAGCGTTTACCGGTTTTCCTGTGGGTATGCCGTTTGATTCTTTTAACTTTGCTCGGCCCGCCAAAGCTTCATTGCCGGCGGGTCATCGGTTCACGGCTTTTCGCCGCGAGCCGAACAAATATATGCTCTAAATCAGTAAAAATCAACCCCAATTATCATACTTACGATGTTGACCAGCGAAGAAATACGAAAAGAGTTTCTGGACTTTTTCCGATCCAGGAACCATGAGATCGTGCCGTCTGCACCGATCGTGATCAAAAATGACCCCACACTGATGTTCACCAATGCTGGCATGAACCAGTTCAAAGACTATTTCCTTGGCAACAAAAAAGCGCCTTATGCCCGTGCGGCAGATACCCAAAAATGCCTTCGTGTAAGCGGTAAACATAATGACCTGGAAGAAGTTGGGGTGGATACCTACCACCATACCATGTTCGAAATGCTGGGCAACTGGAGCTTTGGCGACTATTTCAAAAAAGAAGCCATTGCCTGGAGCTGGGAGTTGTTGACCGAAGTGTACAAGCTGGATAAAGACCGCCTTTACGTTACCATATTTGAAGGAGACGAAAAAGAAGGTCTGCCGAAAGACCAGGAAGCATATGATGAATGGAAAAAAGTAATTGCTGAAGACAGGATCCTGCCCGGTTCCAAGAAAGATAATTTCTGGGAAATGGGTGATACAGGCCCGTGCGGACCATGTACAGAAATTCATGTGGACTGCAGACCTGATAACGAAAGGAAGGACGTTGATGGCAAGACACTGGTGAATAACGATCATCCCCAGGTGATCGAGATCTGGAATAACGTATTCATTCAATTCAATCGCCTGAAGGATGGCAGGCTGGAACCGCTGCCTGCCCGTCATGTCGATACAGGCATGGGCTTCGAACGCCTCGTTCGCGTGATCCAGGGAAAGACGAGCAACTATGATACAGATGTATTTTCCGGCACTATTCAAAAAGTAGAAGAGATCACCGGTAAGAAATACGATTTTAGCGACAGCAAACAGGCAGTTGCATTCCGCGTACTCGCAGATCATATCCGTGCGATCAGCTTCACCATTGCAGATGGACAAATGCCTTCCAATACAGGCGCAGGCTATGTGATCCGACGTATTTTAAGAAGAGCGGTAAGATATTATTATACATACCTGGATTATAAACAACCGTTGCTCCATCAGCTCCTGTCTGGCTTGTCGCTGCAATTCAAATATGTATTTCCTGAATTGTACCAGCAGGCAGAGTTTGTTACAAAAGTGATCAGGGAAGAAGAAGAATCATTCCTTCGTACACTGGAAAAAGGACTGAAAAAAGTAGATGATATCCTGAAAACACCGGGTCTTAAAAAGATCGGCGGTAAGGATTCATTTGAGCTGTATGACACGTATGGTTTTCCATTCGACCTTACACAATTGATCGCTTCGGAAAATAATGTACCTGTTGATGAAGATGCCTTCAAAGCGGAAATGCAACGGCAGAAAGACCGCTCACGTGCTGCTACGGCTATCGATACCGAAGATTGGGTTGAGATCAATAAAGCAGATAAAACTGTTTTTGTTGGCTACAAAGATCTGCAGGCTGAAACGCAGGTGGTGAAATACAGGAAGGTAAAAGCAAAAGGAAAAGAGCAATATCAGCTTGTATTGGAAACAACACCATTCTATGCAGAAAGCGGCGGTCAGGTGGGTGATACAGGTTTTCTGCAATTTGGTGAGGAGAAAATAACAGTAACAGATACTCGTAAGGAAAATGATCTGATCATTCAGTTCACAGAAAAATTACCTGCTGATATTTCATTGCCGGTAATTGCATCTGTCAATGCTGTCAACAGGTTAAATACAACGTATAATCACACCGCAACGCATCTGCTGCATGCAGCATTGCGCCAGGTGTTGGGCGCACATGTTGCACAAAAAGGATCGCTTGTGTCTCCGGAAGTATTGCGTTTCGATTTCTCACATTTTTCAAAAATGACAGATGAGGAACTGCGCCGGGTTGAATCGATCGTGAATGAAAAGATCAGGGAAAATATTCCTGTTGTGATCAAAGAACTGCCAAAGGAAGAAGCGTTGAAACTCGGTGCTACTGCTCTTTTCGGAGAGAAATATGGAGACGTGGTGAGAGTGGTGATCGTTGATCCTTCTTATTCCATCGAGCTTTGTGGTGGTACGCATGTGGGCGCTACCGGCCAGATCGGCTTGTTTGTGATCACGGCGGAAGCTGCAACAGGTGCAGGTGTGCGCCGCATCGAAGCATTGACAGGCGGCAAAGCGGTCACGTATGTAAATGATAAGCTCGACCAGGTAAAACAAGCCGGTGAACTATTAAAAGCAAAAGAACCACTGAAAGCCATCGGGAAACTAATGGATGATAAAGCCGCGCTGGAAAAAAAGATCGAACGCCTCGAAGCACGCGCTCTTGTAGGTATCCGTAATGAGATCCTGCAGAAAGATGAGATCATCAATGGCGTAACCTTTGTTGGGGATATCATTGAAGTGGATAATGCAGACGCATTGAAGAAACTCTGCTTCGATCTGAAAAACAATCTTCACGACTATGTAGCAGTATTGGCCGCTAACATAGGAGGCAAACCATTTGTAGCTATTGGCTTATCTGAAACAGTTGCTGCTGCACGCAACCTTGACGCGGGAAAAATCATTAAAGAACAGATTGCGCCATTGATCAAAGGAGGCGGAGGTGGTCAGAAAACATTGGCAACGGCAGGCGGACAGGATGCAGGCAAACTCGGAGAAGCAATTGATTCAGTGAAAAAATTATTGCAGTCTTAAAATCGCAGAGCTTTCGGATCCTTTTTGGGATACATCTTTCTCGATTCAAGATAGATGGTGATTGCATAAACGATGACAAAGGAACAAAGCACGATGGCGCTTATTGCAAAAAATTTATACATGGGTGAACAGCTCGTTTTGGTGGTTGGTGGGATGCACCAAAAGTGAGGAATTATTTAAATATTTTCCCCGGAAACTACTTAGTAAAACTACCTGGGAAATATACTTTTCAAATATGAGATGGCGGAGTTTTTTAGAAACTCCGCCATTTTAATTCGCTGAAAATTAAAGAAATGGAAAGTATTATTATCCGGATGAAAACCATGCCCGCGAAGGTTCATAGCAGAAATGTACCAGCCGCCTCCGGATGGGCAGGATATTTACTATCTTCCCCCAGGCCTTTCCTGGTATGAGGAGCAGCGGTAGCGGGTTCTCATTTAACATTTCCGAAACGTTTCGTATTTCGGAAAATACCTTTATATTTGATCTACGAAAAGACACGTAGATAAATTCACTAAACTAAAAAGTATGAAACAGGTCATTCAGAGAATTTCTTTCACCTTATTGATGTCAGCTGCGTTTGCTCCTGCAGCATTGCTTGCCCAAACAACTGATAAGTCAGAGAAAAAGGATAAGGAGAAATCTGCCGAGCAGATCATCATCACAACAAAAGGTGATAAAGACGCGAAGGTGGTTATTGAAATTAACGGCGATAAAGTAACCGTTAATGGAAAGGACCCAAAAGATAATAATGACATAACCGTTGTCCGCAACAAGATCAAAGATGTAAGAGCATATGGCGGTACCCGTTATACTTATAATAATAACGCTGATAACTTCCGGTCACTTACATTTGATGATAACCGTGCAATGCTCGGCGTTACCACTGAGAAAGTAAATAATGGTGCGGAAATACAGGAAGTAACAAAAGGAAGCGCTGCTGAAAAGATCGGTTTGAAAAAAGGTGATATCATTACCAAGATCGATGATAAAAAAGTTGAATCTCCGGATGATCTTTCTGCCGCTGTAAAAAAGCATAAAGCCGGCGAGAAAGTAAATGTTACCTACGAGCGTGAAAAGAAAGAAATGAAAGCCTCAGCAGAACTCACCAAATGGAAAGGCGTAACAGCTTTCAGCACTGACGGTAATATCCAGTTCGACCTGAGTGACCTGAATATGAATCTTAATAAAATTGCTCCAAACCTCAACAACTTTGGCCAAGGCTGGAGCTGGTCTGGTTCAGGCAGCCCAAGACTGGGAATGTCTGTTCAGGATGCGGAAGATGGCAAAGGTGTAAAAGTAATTGACCTGGACGACGAAGGCAACGCAGCGAAAAGCGGCATTAAAGAAGACGACGTGATCACAGAGATCGATGGTAAAGTGGTGAACAGCGCTGACGAGGTGGCGAAGATTGTTCGTGACAGCCGCGAAAAAGTGACCATCGGCATAAAATTACTCCGCAACGGAAAATCAGAGTCACTGGACCTGAAAATCCCCCGCAGACTGAAAACTGCCAACCTCTAAAGCACTATTCATCTATAGTTTAGTGGAACCCTCCGTGTTATAACGGAGGGTTTCTTTTTTCATTCCGGTCACCCGTCAAAATGGTTTATTTTTGCGATTCTTAACCATGACGGATCAATCAACATACGAAATCGTGATCGGGCTGGAAGTGCACGCGCAGCTTCTCACCCGAAGCAAACTATTCTGCGGGGACAGTATCGCCTATGGCGCCTCACCGAATACACAGGTAAGCCCCATTACGCTTGGTCACCCCGGCACGCTGCCCAAAATGAACAAAAAGGCCATCGAACATGCCATCCGCATGGGCCTGGCCTGCCATTGTGAGATAGAGCGCTCCAATTATTTTGCCCGTAAAAACTATTTCTACCCGGATCTGCCGAAAGGATACCAGATTTCGCAACATACCACGCCCATCTGTAAAGGCGGATTTGTTGAGATCAGATCAGGGAATGGAAGAAAGCAGATACGTCTTAACCGCATCCACCTGGAGGAAGATGCCGGCAAAAGCCTGCATGATGTGGACGATCAGAATACCTGTCTTGATTACAATCGCGCCGGAACTCCGCTGATCGAGATCGTAAGCGAACCTGATCTCCGGAGTGCAGATGAAACCGTGGCGTACCTCACAGAACTAAGAAAGCTCGTGCGCTACCTGGATGTTTGCGATGGAAATATGGAGGAAGGAAGCCTTCGCTGCGACGTGAACATATCGGTAAGAAAAACAGGCGATCAAAAACTTGGAACAAAGGTTGAAATAAAAAACCTCAATTCAATCCGTAATGCAAAACGGGCTGTTGAAATAGAAGCAGTACGATTGATCGGATTGGTGGAGAAAGGTGAACCGGTGCTGCAGCAGACAAGAAGCTTTGATGCGGATAAGAACATCACATTTGCTATCCGCGACAAAGAAGATGCTGATGACTACCGCTACTTTGCGGATCCGGACCTTACCCCTTTTCAACTCGAAGAGTCATTTATCAATAACATCAGAGCAGCACTTCCCGTATTACAGGAAGAGCGTGTTGCCAGGTATACAGCCGGGTATAACCTGCCGGAATATGATGCACGGGTGCTGACAGATGATAAGGAATTTGCAGAATATTATGAGGAGGCGATCCAGGGCGGTTCACTGTATAAGGCCACTGCAAACTGGATGCTTGGCCCTGTGAAATCATGGATGAATGAACATAATAAATCCGTGAGCGAATTTCCGGTTCGGCCTGTGCAACTGGCAAAACTTGTGAAGCTCACAGATGAAGGCAAGCTGAGTTTCTCCATTGCATCCACCCGTTTGTTCGCCTATCTTATCAATCATCCTGAAGCTGATCCATTGCAGGCTGCGGAACAGCAAAACCTGTTGCAGCAGTCTGATGCCAATGCACTGGAGCCGATCATCGATGAAGTGCTTGCTAAATTTGTAGACAAAGTGACTGAGTACAAAAAAGGGAAAAAAGGAGTGCTTTCTCTGTTTGTTGGTGAAGTGATGAAGAGATCGAAAGGAAAAGCAGATCCGAAAGTGACCAATGAGATTATTTTAGAAAAATTAAAAGCATAAACCCGTACGCCTTTATAAACATATGTTCTTTAAACAGACTCAAACTATGCAAAAACTGATGTTTGCCCTGCTGGCAGGTATTCTGCTGGCGTCGTGTGAAAATAAACCCCGGTCAAAATATTTCGAAATATCAGGAACGATCCTGAATAGCAATGCGCAGTGGGTTTATCTTGAAAAGGTATCTGCTGCAGCCATGCAACCGGTGCTTGAAGATTCAGCGAAGCTGGAAAAAGATGGAAAGTTTATTCTTCATGCAAAGCCTGATGAATCTGTTGTATTTAATCTTCGCCTCGATCAAAGTATGTATCCCGTTGCGTCGGTGATCAATGACACAGATAAAGTAAAACTTACGATCGAGCTCGACAAACACAATGGACAGTTCGCAGAGAAGTATGATGTTCAGGGCTCACCCGCAAGCCTGGCGATGAAAGATTTTATGTACACATTCAACAATGATCTGCAAAGCATATTCGCTGTTACCATGCAGGGTGATAGTTTGCAAAAAGCAAATGCACCGGACAGCATTTTGTTTCCATTGCTGACAAAACATCGTGAGCTGGCACAAAATATAAAACAGTTAACGCTTACTGCGCTTGAGAAAGCAACAGATCCTGCCCTCGCAATGTTTGAGCTTGGCTATTATCAATCCACAGCAAACGGAAGCCGGTTTGGTCTGGAACCATTGCCAAATGAGAAAGTGAATGAACTGGTAGCACTGGCGGCGAAGAAATTTCCGGACCATCATGCTGTTGCGGATATCAAGAAGGGATTGGAAGAAGATGCGCAGCGTTTGGCGGCGGCAAGCTGGGTAGGAAAAGAGGCGCCTGATTTTGCGTTGCCGGATGTGAATGGCGCAGAAGTGAAACTCAGTTCTTTCCGCGGCAAATATGTGCTCGTTGATTTTTGGGCCAGCTGGTGTGGACCATGTCGCGGTGAAAATCCAAACATTGTGAAAGCGTATGATAAATTCAAAGGAAAGAATTTCACTATTCTTGGTGTATCACTTGATCGTCCGGGACAAAAAGATAAATGGATCAAAGCGATCAAGGATGATAAATTAGCCTGGACACATGTAAGCGATCTGCAGTATTGGCAAAGCTCCGTCGTTGATCTTTTTCATTTCAATGAGATACCATTTAATTTGTTGATCGATCCGCAGGGTATGGTAATTGCGCAGGGTTTACGCGGAAGCCAGCTGGAAGCAAAGCTGGCGGAAGTAGTGAGGTAACAGTTCGACTGAATAAAATATTTGTAATAAGAAGAGCGGCTGTCATGCGACAGCCGCTCTTCTTATTACAAATATCCAGGAGTAAGTTACTTTGACAATACCGATGTATAAGGTCCAAATGAACCTGCGGAAACCGTAGGTTCATATGAAAGGGTGATTGTATTATCGCAGCTGGAAAAAGTTCCGCCCGAAACGGGGTTGATAGTTACTGCACCATATGGAGGGTAATTAAACCAGTTAGTATTTCTTACCACCGTGCTGGTGAAGTTGGCAGGATCACTCCAATCAAGGTTGACCCTGATAGTGGGGACATCAATGCCCCACAGCCCGGCGACGGTAACAAAGCCGCTGTTATCACCGGTAGATGTGCCGGGAGTAACTTCTACCGTATAGGGACCACCATCCGGCGTACCATCCGCGTAATCCTGGATTTTGTAAATACCGGTGAATTGCTCCAGATCAACATCGCAATAACGCTGCAGTACCAGGTTCAATGTATCATTCAACACAGCCTTGATCGAAGGCTCGGTCAGCACAAATTGGAGCGTATCTATTCTTGTGCCATCACCATAAGGCCCGAAGATGCCATGAACAACGATAGATGCTTTGGACTGGCCCGCAGGGATGGTAACAGTTGTGCCATGGCTGGCCAGTGTATAGTGAGTGCCCTCGACAGCCCCCGTTGGTGTATTGACTTTGAACGTAACAGTTCTATCTGTACTTGAAACGTCAGTTGTGCCGAGTTCGATAGTGAACGTGGTAGTTGCATTGTCCTGTATATAATAAGGTATAACCCTTTTGGTTGAAATAAAATGGACGCCTGATTCCGCCATCATTGTTTCATAAGGTTTGTTTTTATCACACCCGATGAATAGTACCGTGATTGCGATAGCTAAGACAGCGCCCGATATTTTTTTATTTGGTTTCATATTTTTTTATTTGAGCGGATTCTTAATAGTTATCGTTTTGAACCATGTTTGGATTTGCATTGATCTCCGAACGCGGGATCGGCATTACAAACCGGTAATCACCTGCTGCCAGTGTTTGCCATGCCGGGCTGGCGTCATCTGCATTGCGTTGAACAGGAAGGTTGCTTCTTTTCAGATCAAAAAAGCGCAATCCTTCGAAACAGAATTCTTTATATCGTTCATCCAATACGGCATTGATCAGGTCAGTAGCAGAACCAAAGGTTTCGTCTGCATATCCATCAATCCGGTTTCTTCTCACCATGTTAAGATCAGCTGCGCCTAAAGCCAGGTCGGGGCCTGATTTTCTTGCATTGGCCTCCGCACGGATAAGATACATTTCAGCGATCCTGATCACTTTAAGATCAACAACCCTTGCGCCTTTTGAAGATGTGAAGAATTTATAGACCGCATTTTTTCCGCTCAGGCTGGTAAAGAATGCATTCAGGCGTACATCATCATTATCATAAGAATCGATCAGCTTCTTCGATGGAGAAAAATATACAAGACTGGTAGTAGTTGTCCACAGCGATCCGATTGCGCCATCTGCCTCATAACGGATACGGAAAAGGATTTCGTTTGTATTTTCGTCAGTCCAGATACCTTCATAATCCGTGCCTGAGACAAGTGGTTTTACTGAAGCATTGATCACTTCTGTAGAGTAAGTAATTGCTGCAGGGTAATCTCCTTTATATAGAGCGATTCTTGCCTGGTAAGCAGCAATGTTCACCTTGTTCATAACTGTATCGTTGAAAGGCGCGCTGCTGAGCAATGTTTTTGCTTCGGTCAGATCCTGTTCAACTTGTGTCATCACCTCTCCCATAGAATTACGGGCTGGTCTCGCCAATACATCTGATGTCAGCATGATCGGAACACCGCGCTCATCAGATGGATTATAATTCTTGCTGTACATCTGCATCAGTTCAAAATGGGCCAGCGCACGCATGGCAAGAAGTTGTCCTCTTAATAATGGACGGCGGGCTTCTTCGGCTGGTGAATTAGCAGTAACTGTTGCAACGCGGGCGAGTACGCGATTGGCCTGATCAATCACGGCATAATAACCTCCAAAAGCGGCTATTACATCACCGCCGGATGTTGCGTCGGAGCTATACTGATACCGGTAGGTAAATATGCCCTGCCCCTGGTTATCATCACCAATTTTAGCTTCATCGGAAGCCAGGGCGCTAACGAACATTTTATTGGAATAAGTACCAAAGCGACCATATACTGCATTCAAACCTTTTTGAATATCATCAATGGTTTGAAATGCATTTGTTTCATCAAATGTATCAGTGGGCGACAAATCCAATTCTTTTTTGCAGCTGCTGAAAACAAGGCATGCAGCAAAAAGATATATAATAAGATTTTTCAGTTTCATCATTGAGATTTTTAAGGATTAAAAGGTAACGTCTACACCAAAAGTGAATGCTCTTGGATTCGGGAACTCACTGAGGTTAATATTCACACCACCAGCTTCAGGATCCATTCCTCTCCATTTTGTCCACATAAACAAGTTTGATCCCTGCGCATAAATCCGGACATTGGAAATGAATTTCATTTTGTCCAGCACATCTTTTCCCAATGAATATGACAGCGTCACATCACGCAGGCGGATGAAAGAAGCATCGTGAATGATCTTTGAAGAAAAATCACTTGAATAAGCCGGGCTTGGTGTAGAAGCAATATCACCTGGTTTTTTCCAGAAGTTCAGATCAGATGACTGGTTATAACCGGATGCAAGGAAAGTAGAAATGTTCTCGGTAAAGAACTCAAGGTTATCCACTTTATTTGCCCCCTGTTGCCAGCTGAACAATGTAGAAATATCAAAGCCTTTAAATCTCAGCCTTGTTCCAAAGCCACCTTTCCAGGGCGCTTCCCATGTGCCAAACTGCTGAACTGCGTCTGAAGAATTGCGGGTTGTAGTAAGCTTTCCGTCTTTTGTATAATAGAGCGGTGCGCCGGTTGCAGCATCAACACCACCCCATTTCACTTCGTAATGTGAACCCAACGGCAGCCCTACAGTAATAAGCTCGGTACCTACTTCGTAAGACGACTCACCACCGAGGCTCACCACCTTGTTTTTGTTATATGCACCGTTGGCAAACACAGTCCATGTAAGGTCCTGGTTCCGGATCACATCAAAATTAACGTTCCACTCAAAACCTCTGTTTTGTAACGTACCGGCATTCACGTCCATTGAACCATTGTTGTCGAAACCTGAAGTCGCTGAAAGGGTTTTACTCACGAAAAGATCTGTTGTACGTTTATTGTACACGTTTAAGTCTCCATACAATCTTCTGTTGATCATTTCAAAGTCGATACCAATGTTCGCTACATAAGTTTTCTCCCAACGGAGCTGTGGGTTACCAGGTGTAAGCGGCTCAATTGTCACGAGTGGATTGTACGAACCTTGTGTATACGTTGCGAGGTAAGGAAAATCTCCGTTAGGGAAATTATTGGCATTACCTGAGCCTCCATAGCTTGCTCTCAGACGGAGTGTATTGAACACACGGTTATTAAGCATAAAGTCTTCTTTGCTCACTTCCCAGATACCACCGATTGAATAGAACCCCTGCCATCTTGTGTCTGTAGGCAATTTGGAAGAGCCATCATAACGGTATGAACCGGTAATTGAATACTTGCCATCAAGAATATATTTTGCAAGACCCATTACAGAAGTGATCGTGTTGCGGCTTTTTCCGCCATTAAAATATCCATCCAGTTTTACACCGTCTGTTGATTGTTGAAGTGTGGCTGGCGTATTTGGACGTTTCACGTCAACAGTTGATCCATACACTGCAAACCCTTTTGTAGCTTCAGTTACATATTCTCCGAATGCAGATACTTCCAGGTCATGTCTATTGGCGAATTTGTTACGATACGTAAGTGAAGGACGAACGTTGGCCGTAACAAATCTGGTCAGGCTTTCCTGGTAAGCCCCATTCTTTGGACGAGTCCATACACCGTTGTTGGCGTCCCAGATAGACGTTGGTGTGGAGGAGTTGATGCTGAATTGTGCGCGTGGGCTTTGATACAATGTTGCCTGTGTTTCGCGGAAGTCAACGCCGCTGGTAAGAGCCGCCGTTATATGGTCGGTTATTTTATAGGCAGCAGTAAAACCTGTGGTAATCTTTATCTGATCATTATAGTTCTGATCAAGAGGTGTTCCCTGCAGGTTGTTTGCCGCTACATACCTTGCGCCATTGCCGGAAGCATATGTTCCATCATCTTTATATACGCGTGCATAAGAAGGGGTGATGTTAACGGCGAGGAACGGGTTTTGTGTACCATTGGTAGCTGTGCTCTGCTGGAAATTACGCTTTGTATAACCGACATTGCTGGATACTGACAAGGTGAGCTTATCATCAGCGTAGTCAAGATTGTTTCGGAATGTAGCACGTTTCATATCTGTGCGTGAGGTAATCCCTTCTTCATTGTACAATCCGACACTGCTATAAATCCTGGTTTTACCGGAACCGCCGGAAACACTGATCTGATGGTTGCTGAATGTACCATTGCGGAAGAGATAGTCAGCCCAGGTTGTATTAATGCCCGAAATAGAATCCAGCGACCGGTCAGCGGATGCCTGATCGGCAGGGCTAAGCGTAGCATAACGGGGGTTGTTCTTTGAGTAGTACCATCCGGGCAGGTTGGCGTTATTTGCTGTGGACCCGACAATGGAGCCATACGCTTCCTGCGCGGCAAGCAACTCAGGCGTATTCATTGGCCTGAATGCAAAATCAGGTTTTTGTTTAAAACCGAACTGACCGTTATAGCTAAGTTTCATCTTTCCTGCAGTACCTCTTTTTGTGGTAACAACGATCACGCCGGCGGAACCACGTGATCCATAAAGTGCAGTTGCAGGCCCGTCACGAAGGATGTCGATCGATGCAAAGTCATTTGTGTTCAGGCTCTGAAATACACCCGCTTCCACAGGAATTCCATCTATAATATACAGCGGAGAGGATCCTCCCTGGATTGATCCCTGACCACGGATAATAACAGTGGCAGCGCTACCAGGAGCGCCACTACCCGTAAGACCAAGAACACCAGGAGCACGACCCTGCAGTAATTGATCAAATGAGCCTGTTGGTTGATCTCTGATCAGACGCTCGTCAATTTTGCTGGTTGCACCGGCAAACTCCGATCTGCGTGTACGGGTGATACCCGTAACGACCACTTCGTCGAGCGATTTATTATCTCCCGGCAAAAGGGTGATTGAATAAACTGTTCCCGATCCAAGTGGCATAGTCTGTGTCGTAAAACCGATTGAGGTAAATTCCAGTTGGGTAGCTCCTGCTGGAATGCTTAATGAATACGTACCATCTGATTTTGTTATTGTTCCGGCTGAAGTGCCTTTTGCCAGAACAGAAACACCTGCAAGCGGGGTACCTTTGTCATCTGTTACCGTGCCGGTAATGCTCCGCTGAGCCATTACCGTCACTGTAAGGGACAGGAATGCAATTAACGCGAACAACAGTTTTCTCATTTGCGTATTAGTTTTAAAAAATAAAAAAAGCGAGTACACACTTACATATAAACAGGCCGCGACTATGCAAACCGGTTTATAAATAATTTTTGCAGGAGATGCCTTGTTACAGGTGAACGGTCAAGAAAGATGATAATAAGTAGACAACACTTTATTTAAAACTGCTGCATTTAGTTAAAGTGCTACGATTTAAAGAACAATGAATTATTTAATTGTTAAGCACATTAAAAATCGGTTAGAGGTTTCATGGCAAGAAAAAAATCATTACTGAATAAAATTGATAAACTTTAGTGAAGCCGCAATTTTTCTTACTGAAACATGAAGTGAACGGCTCTTTTTATATATGAATGGTGAATTTTAATGATGTTGTAAAGTGTTGGTCTCATTGAAAGAGAATAATTTCAATAAGGTAACATGTGTAAATTTTGAAACGTAGCCGGTAGAGAGGAGGTATATTGCAAAGCCCAGCGGTAATAGATCGCTCCGGCAAAAAATGATTTATGACATTATACGGGTATAGATTCTTTGCAGAAGAATTGAATAAAGAAGCGTTTTGGCAGAATGCTTCAATGGTAGATGAGTATGATAGACTACAATTTCAATTCGATGTCATTTAGTATTCCAAGTATACCCTGAGAGAGGAACGTGTTCATGTTCCGTTGCCGATGGAAGAGTTTTTCAATACCGGCATCGTTCACGGCCGGGCAATGTCATTAAGCTGGTTTATCCGGCCGCCGGGGCCAGGATAGCTCAATTACCTTACTGACATTACCCACCGGTAGACGACATTATTGCTGCAAATGACGAAGTATCTTATCCCCGGATCAACCCTTCTTTCTCTTTTCCATCCCTATCAGCAACGCAGGCAGCAATACCAGGTTCGTAAGTGTTGCGGTGATCAGCGTCAGCGATGTCAGCCAGCCAAGCGCTTTTGTTCCGCCAAATCCGCTGAAGCTGAAAATGATAAAGCCGGCGATCAATACAAGCGATGTATATATAATGCTGATGCCCGTGCTGTGGATCGTTTCGATCACCGTTTTCTTCCGGTCATAACCCTGCTGAGGCAACTCCTGTTTGTAATTGATCAGGAAGCGGATGGTGATATCAATGGCAATACCCAGCGCCACGCTGAATACAAGCACCGTCGATGGCTTCAGCGGAATGCCAACCCAGCCCATCACACCAGCGGTGATCGCAAGGGGAATCACGTTGGGGATCAGTGAACAAAATAATATACGGAACGACTTGAATAGGTAAAGCATGCACAAAGCGATCAGCAGGAAAGCCCAGAAGATACTTTCCTTCAAACCATTGATGATAAACGCGCTTCCCTCAAGGAACGTGATGCTTGTACCGGTCAGTCTTACATCATACCTGTTCTTTGGGAAAAGCGTATCCACTTTTTGCTGAATGCTGTCAAGGATCATCGGCAGCCGCGCACTGCCCACATCTGCCATATTGATACTGATACGCGCCTCCTGTCCATTGCTGTCAATAAAAGTAGACACCAGTTTCGTGAAAGAATTGGCAGAGGCAGCAGCTCCGTCACCACTGCGCTTGAAGTTCAGGTATTGTGCCAACGCAGGCAGATCAAACTCTGAAGGCATCGAATAGTTGATACTGTCTCCTTCAAAAAAAGCCTGCTTTGCAAACTTCAGTCCTTCCGTAATGCTCAGCGGGCGGGCCATTGCAGGCATGGATGAAATATAACCTGATAATGAGTCGATCTTTAATAGATTATTCAGGTTACGCGTGATGCCGTATTTCTTTTTCGTTGTATCGGCAACAAGGATCTCCAGAGGCATCACACCTTTGAAATTCTGTTCAAAGAATTTCAGGTCTGTATAGATCTTATCTGTTTTCGGAATGTCATCAACAATATAACCAACACTCTTCAGCTTGAAGATCCCAACTGTTGCAGCAGCTACAACAACAATCGTCACACCATAGATCAATTTGCGGTGGTTCAATGACCAAGCCTCCAGCCTGTCAAGCCAGCGGTTCAGTCTTGCGTTGTCAAGATAACGCATGTGACGTGCTTTCGGGACAGGCAACAGGCTCAATACGGTCGGGATCAGTATCAGCGAGATGATAAATAGTGCCATGATATTAATACCGGCGACTACGCCAAACTCTTTCAGGATCTCACTTTTCGTCAGTGCAAAAACCGCAAATCCGATCGCTGCAGCAACATTACAGAAAAGCGTTACGATTCCCATACGGCCAACCATCGTTACCAATGCCTGCTCCCTGTTCTTCGTATCGGTATAAGCGGTATGGTATTTATTAAGGAAATAAATACAGTTTGGTATACCAATCACCACCAGCAATGGCGGGATCAATGCCGTCAGCAAAGTGATCTTGTATCCAAACGCGTGCATCGTGCCCATGCTGAACAACACGCCAATGATCACTACAGCAAGCGACAACAGCATCGAGCTCAGCGAACGGAAGAATACAAGCAATATCAATGCGGATAAAACTACAGAAGCCAGCAGGAACAGTTTCATCTCTGATGCAATACGCGTTCCCATCTGTGCGCGGATCAATGGCAGGCCACTCAGATGTACCGGCTGACCGGTCTTCTTTTCAAATGATGTGACCAGGTCTGTAATTCCTGCAACAACTATGTTCCGTTTTTCCGAATTGATCAGGGTCTTATCTACACTTACACCCATCAGGTATGCATGCGTGGATGGATTATATAATAACCCATGGTAAAAAGGAAGGCTGAGAAATATAGCCGAACTGCTGTCAATCTCTGCCTGCGAAAGCGTTTTATCCGCAAAGATTGGTGTCGCATTCAATTTTTCGGTAGCGGAATCCTTTACAAGGTTGATGGATGATGGAATTGAAATAACATCTGTCACCCCGGTTGCTTTTTTCAGCTGGCGTTGAAGATCTGCGTATTCATTGAAGAATTTTGCATCAAACAGTTTCTCCGTTTGTACTCCGATCACCATCAGATTTCCATCCTGACCGTATTTGTCTTTGAATTTTTGGTAAGTGATGTTTGCCGGATGATTCGCCGGGATCGCACGGGTGAAATCATAACTCAATTGGACTTTTGAAGCATAGTAACCCATAAGGGCCGTACTGGCAACGAGCAATGCCAGCAGGGGCCAACGATACTTGAGAATGAACTGTCCTAATTTCCGCCACATAATATAAGTTTAATAAGATAACCCGCTTTCACTAACGGGCTGGCTGGCACAAGCCATTGTGTATCAGGCACGACCAGTTGATTTTCTATTTTAATGTTGAAATTGCAGAGCCATTTGCCGGGCAGCCTGTTCCGGATAAGGATGCAAAGAAACAGAAAAAAGCCTAACCGGGATAGTTTTGATTGCTTATCAGCCGATTGCGATAATTTTGGACTGTGCGAACTATCATTATCATACTTCTCGGTTGTATTTCAATCGTTTCGTCGGCCCAGCCGGGCGATGCTCCCATTGGGATGTGGAAAGAATACCTGCCTTATAACAGCACCATCGACGTTGCCGCCGGAAACGGAAAGATCTATGCGGCCACGCCTTACAGCCTGTTTTCTGTAACGCTTGCTGATAACAGTATTGAAAGAATGAGCAGGATCACCGGCCTGAATGAGACCGGTATCAGCGCCATTCATTATGATGATGACCAGCAGAAACTTGTAATCGCCTATGCCAATAGTAATATCGATATACTTTACCGGAATGATATTATCAACGTGCCCGACATCAGGCGGGATAATATCATTGGAGATAAGACCATATATAATATCCATTCGCTGGAAAAAAATTATTACCTCAGCACCGGCCTTGGTGTGATCATAATTGACGGAGACCGGTATGAAGTAAAAGATTCCTGGTTCATCGGCAATGACGGGCAACAGGTTAAAGTGAATGGATTTACGAATGACGGATCGATGTTCTATGCAGCAACAGACCAGGGATTGAAACGCGCCCTGCGTAATGCATCCAACCTTGCTGATCATGCGCAATGGGAAATGCTGAGCGGAGCAAATGGCCTTCCTTCAGGGTTATGCCAAAACGTATTGAATTTTCAGAACGCAATTATTGCGGAGGCCGATAATAAGCTATGGCGGCTCAGCAATGGCTCGTGGTCTGTCTGGTACGAGGATGAATGGCCCGTGATCAGTATAAGTATATCCGGAGGAAGATTATTGATCTGCCAGCGAAAGCTATCCGGCGAAAGCCGGGTGATCATACTCAATGCAAATGCTGTTATTGAACGAACGATCACGCAGGTGGAACCAATTTCCTTTCCCCGTAGAGCGATCATCTGGCAAAATGATCCGTGGCTGGCCGATCAGTTCGGCGGTCTTTCGCACTTCACCAGCTCCGCTTATGAACAATACAAACTGAATTCTCCCGAAGCAACGGCAAGCGGTGAGATGACCGTATACAACAACACTTTTTATGCAACTGCGGGAGAAGTGAATGAGGCATGGAACTATCAATTCAATGGCAATGGCTTTTTCATGCTGAAAGATGGCGAGTGGGCTAATATCAACCGCTTTCGATATCCTCAATTGGATACATTGCTGGACTTTATCTCCGTTGCTGTTGATCCTGCTGATGAATCTGTATGGGCGGGTTCTTATGGCGGCGGTTTGCTGCATTTTTCTCAACCTGCCACATTCTCCATCCTCAAACAGGGCGTGTTATCACCGGCCACTGGTGATCCGGAAAGTTATCGCGTATCCGGGCTGACATTTGACAGGGACAACCTTTTGTGGGTTTGCAATTATGGAGCACCTCAGCCATTGCTGACAAAAAAACAAGATGGCAGCTGGCTGAAATTTTCAGTTCCGTTTTTTTTACAGGAGAACGGGCTTACACAAATTGTTGCTGATAATAATAACTACAAATGGATCGCTGCTGCAAAGGGCGATGGCCTTATCTGTTATGACCCCGGTTCATCTATCGATAATACCGGTGACGATCGCTGGAAAAAATTTGGTACAGGTATTGGCAATGGTAATCTTCCCTCCGGCGATGTGTTGTGTGTAACGAAGGATAAGGACGATTTTATCTGGGTTGGTACCTCAAATGGAATTGCGGTAATACAGTGTAGCGGGCAGCTTTTTTCTGGGCAAGGCTGCGAAGCGATCTGGCCAATCATAAAACAGGGAAATTTTGCAGGCTACCTGTTCAGCGGGCAGGCGGTCCGCAGCATCGCCGTTGATGGAGCAAACCGCAAATGGGTCGCTACCGATAATGGCGTTTCACTGATCAGTGCTACAGGTGACGAAGTATTGTATCAGTTTACGGAAACAAACAGTCCCTTACTTAGTAACATTGTGAGAAAGATAACGATAAACGGGAAGAACGGAGAAGTCTTCTTTGCAACCTCAAAAGGCATTTGCTCCTTCCGCAGCACCGCCACAGAGGGCAACGTACAGAATCAGCAGGTGCTCGTTTTCCCAAATCCGGTGCCACCAGGCTATGCTGGAACGATTGGCATAAAAGGTCTGGTGAATAATGCCGTGGTGAAGATCACCGAACTCGATGGCCGTCTTGTTTATCAGACAAGAGCATCAGGCGGACAGGCTGTGTGGAATGGAAGAGACTACCGCGGAAGAGTAATTTCAACCGGCGTGTATCTTGTGGTGGTGAGTGATGATGAAAGGAGGGAGAAGACGGTGGCAAAGATTGTTTTTGTGAGCAGGTAGCATTTGCTTGATAACGTATCAGCGTTGTTCGATCGTCGATAGCCGGACTCGTCACCGGACGCTATCATCCGAACCGGCTTTTCAAAAAAGCTAAACGTACGGTGCTGTAATTGTTCTTTCCGAAAAAAATCAATCAGCGGTCACCAGTCATCAATCAATCTTGAAAATTTAACTGACCAGTTGCACGCATGCCCGACAAACTGCATCATACCAAAGGAATCGTCCTGCGCACCGTAAAATATGGAGAAACGAGTGTGATCGTTTCCATCTACACCGAACTTTTCGGATTGCAATCATATCTTGTCAATGGCGTTCGTGTTTCATCAAAAAAAGGAAGCGGAAAGGCAAACCTGTTTCAACCAACAGCGATACTGGATATGATCGTTTATCACAGCGATCTCCGACAGCTGCAACGTATCAAAGAGTTCAGGTGGGCGCATCTTTATCAGCATGTATTATCTGATGTAAAACGAAATGCCGTTGCACTGTTCATGATAGAGTTGTTGTCAAAATGTGTAAAGCAACCGGAGAACAATCCAGAGCTTTTTTTCTTTGCAGAAGATGCGCTGCTGCATCTGGATCGCGGATCAGATATTGTAGCGGCAAACTTTCCTTTGTTCTTCGCGCTGCATCTGCCTGTGTTTTTTGGTTTGCGCATACAGGATAATTATACTGAAGCAACTCCTTATCTGGATCTGCAGGAAGGGATATTTGTGAAAGAACCTCCATTCCATAGTATGATCCTGGAAGGGAAAAATGCGTTTATCACTTCCCAGCTATTAAGAGTGCAACATCCTGAAGAACTGGTGGAGATTGGGTTGAACCATGAGATCAGGCGCAACCTTTTACAGGCATACGAAAAATACTATCTGCTGCACATCCAGGATTTCGGCACCCTCAAAACATTACCTGTATTGAGGGAGGTGCTCGGTTAGTTGACCGCCTTGCGCCCTGGTGCGTGTCTCACGCACTGGAAATCCAACCCGCCTTGGTGTGTGTCTCACGCACCGGAAATTCAACCCGTCCTGGTGCGTGTCTCACGCACCGGAAATCAATTGTTCACAACCGGAGAGATCGTTCGCATTATGCACAACCCCCGGCCTTTTCCCTTTCTCAAAGCTTCCCAGCTCTTTGTCCATCTTCAATGCTTTTGCCCCATTCAATGTTGCCCAGGAAAACAATTGCGATAATGTAATGGATGGATAATGCTGCCGGATACTTTTCATTTCTGATAAGATACTCAGTTGATGATTTGAAGCAAGACTGTCTGTGCCAAGCACTATCTGACAGTTCTCTTCAATCAGCATATGGATATCCGGAAGCTGACCGGTGATATACAGATTTGCATTCGGGCAAAGGCACCAGTATAATTGGGGATGAGACGGAGATTTACTGAAAGCAACATCTTCTCTTGAGGTAAATACATTATGCACCAGCAGCAGTTGCTGTGCCGGTAGAAACTTTGACAGAAATGTTTGCAGGCTTGTTTTTCCGGATGGAGTGAACCAGCTGATATCAATATTCATCTTTTCATAAAAAGATAAAAAGCCACCTTTTTTTTCCAGGAACAATTCATTTTCAGGGATGGTTTCCTGGTTATGGATGGTAAGCAGGTCGTTGCCCGGGAGATGGACGATCTTTTCCCATAGTGCTTCGGAAACGGAGTAAGGGGCATGCGGTACAACGGAGCCCGTTGAATGTTGCAATACAAACTGCTCCAGAATACCGCGCGCGCGTTGAAAACGATCCTCTGCGATCGTGTTTATGAAACCGCTTGCTTCAACAAAATTGTGATAGCGGAGACGGTGTTTCAACTTTTGCGGTGCGGTCAGTGCATTGTTACAGATATCCCCAACGGCAACAATGCCATTCTGCAGCATTTCAAGCTCGCCGGCGGCGATGGCTTCCAGGATCTCCTGTTCGCCAAAATGCCTGTTACGGATTACATGGTACACGAATTCGATCAGGCCGGTTCCTTCCGGGATCTGGCCTTTCATATGGCTTAGTTCCAGATGGCAGTGGCAATTGATAAAACCCGGACTGAGGATCCCGTTCAATTCAAGAATGTTATCACCTGCATCTTCGCGCGCGAAAATCCCTTCAACTGTTCCATCTTCAGTTGTAATTAGCACATGGTCATCACCCATCATTCTATAACCATCAAACAGTTGCGCTGCGCTGAATTTTTTGTAAGCCATCCGGCAAAATTCCCGTTTTGAAAATCCAAATCCCAAAAAATTATTCTTGTTACCTTTGCACACATTTTGAAAGTTCGATTGGGGGAGCCCGATGGCCGTTGGCCAGGCTCCGTGGGTTGCTACAGTTTGATATGAATGGAGCCCGCTGAATTTGGAAAGCTTCATGGCTTGAATACGGTATCAAATTGCGAAGCCCGGCCAACGGCCAACGAAACGTATAAATGAGGGACATACCAGAACGACATTAACAATACTTGAAACTTGATATGCTAGACAGACTTGAAGCGATAAAAGCCAGATTTGATCAGTTAGGTGTAGCCCTGACGAACCCGGAGATTGTGGGCAACAACAAGCGGTTTGCGGAAACCAGTAAGGAATACCGTGGGTTGGAAAAGATCGTGAACGCATATAACGATTATCGCAGGATCCTTGACGATATTGAATTTTACAGGGAGGCACTGAGCGGCGATGACGAAGAGTTGCGTGACCTGGCAAAGCTGGAAGCTCCGGAACTGGAAGATCGCAAGCAAAAAGCGGAAGCGTTTATCCGCCAGTTGCTGATCCCGAAGGATCCCCAGGACGATAAAAATGCCATCCTTGAGATCAGGGCAGGTACGGGCGGCGATGAGGCAAGCCTTTTTGCCGGCGACCTTTTACGTATGTATACGCGGTACTGCGAAAGAAAGGGCTGGAAAACTGCTATACTTAGCGAGAATGAAGGTTCTGTCGGTGGCTTCAAGGAAGTGCAGCTGGAAGTAGCTGGAGACGATGTGTATGGCACGTTGAAATTTGAAAGCGGCGTACACCGTGTTCAGCGTGTTCCCGACACAGAGGCTTCCGGCCGTGTCCACACTTCTGCCGCAACTGTGGCAGTAATGCCCGAAGCTGAGGAAGTGGACTTTGAATTGAATCCCGCAGATGTAAAAATGGAAACCGCCCGAAGCGGCGGAGCTGGTGGTCAGAATGTTAACAAAGTGGAAACAAAGGTCATGTTGACACATATTCCGACAGGAACGGTAGTCGTCTGCCAAACTGAACGTTCACAACTTGGGAACCGGGAAAAAGCTATGCAGATGCTTCGTACAAAATTATATGAGGAACAGGTGAGAAAACAGGAGGATGAAATTGCACGTCACCGTAAAAGCCTGGTAAGTACCGGCGACAGAAGCGCGAAGATCAGGACATACAATTTTCCCCAGGGCCGTGTTACCGACCACCGCATCGGCATGACGCTCTATAACCTGCAGGAAGTGTTGAATGGTGGAATTGAGGAACTGGTTGATGCATTGCAGTTTGCAGAGAATGCAGAGAAACTGACGAAGCAGAATTGATCGGTTTAAAAGTTTAAAGGTTCAAAGATCAAGAGGTTTAAAGGTTGGGAGCTGCCCAAACTTTAAACCTCTTGATCTTTGAACCTTTAACGCTCATACCCTATTCCGGGTATTGATTTATTTAAAATTCATTTCTTTCTTTGCAGAGAGATCTTCTCTAACCGGCTTTTAATGTTTTCATCGCGCAGGTTTAACAAATCTACTGTCGTCCAATATTCGGTTTGGTCTGGTTTGTGCAATATTCACTATGATTGCATCTTAGTATTAAACGCAGTTCTTTATATAGTGTACGGAGCCGGAAATGATTAAACCTTTGATGGGAAAAAAAATCTACAGATTGAAGGTTTTACGAAGTGAGTTGAGGTGAAAATACGACAATAGTTCTTTTAGACATTCGTTAACACCAAGTAGTACACTAATGGCAGTAAATTTGCGTTATAGATCACAAGAACATGATAACAATAAACTCATTATAAACGCAGTCAATTTTCTCATAAGCAGTTAGTTTTGGTTGCGACCCCTGTTTCTACAGGGGTCTATTTTTTTATATACCTCCTGATACTATAAAGTGTTCCTGCTGCTGCTCCTACTGTATCCGCGATTATATCTCCGACATCGAATGATCTGTTAGGTACATAATACTTCTGAACAAACTCCATGATGATACCATACGCAGTACAGATCAATCCCGCTATGATAAAATAGCGAAGGTTAAGATGTGTATTCTTCTTATTGCTTTTGTAAATACCCCAGCATAATGATAAGGCCATTACAGAGAAGAGAAAGATATGGATCCACTTGTCCAGCTGAATATCTCCCATCCAGTTCTTACTTGGAAAAGCCGACCCGGGTAAAGTGAGAAGAATGGTACAAAGGATCATCCATGCGATGAAAGCTAAAATAGAGCGATGCACGTGTAATTTTTTTGCAATAATAATCCGTAAAGTTCCATTATGCAACAAAAAACAAAGGCCCCGGAAAGGACCTCTTGTTTAACCAGCTATCGAACCAAAAATCGCTGATCGCAACGTTCAGTTCTTGTTATATTCGATTTGTAAATAGCTTTCAGCCGCACCGGTGCCTGAGACCCCGCACAGGGCAGGGCACAGCAGCGGGCAGCGAACAAAACCAGCCTGCCGGCCTCTCGTAAGAGAATCCTGGAAGCCGCTGGATTGTCTATCCGGCCTATCCTACAACAGATTCATAACCCGCGGCATCAAGCAGACCGGCAACGTCAGCAGGATTGTCCACTTTCATTTTGACCATCCATCCTTTTCCATAAGGATCCGAGTTAACCAGTTCCGGAGCGTTTGCCAGTTCCGCATTCAGTTCCTGTACGGTACCAGCTACCGGAAGGAACAGGTCAGACACTGTCTTAACTGCCTCAACGGTTCCGAAAACAGCACCGGCAGCAAGCGGGTTGCCTATCGTTTCCACTTCAACATAAACAATATCACCCAGTTCGCGCTGAGCAAAATCAGTAATGCCGATAGTCGCAATATCGCCTTCGAGGCTGATCCATTCGTGATCTTTCGTGTATTTGAGATTGTCTGGGTAACTCATAATGAATGATTTAGGACGCAAATATATGCGCAAATTTTATAAACGCGAATTACGCGAATTATAGTCCTGAAATTTAATCGGTCTGGTTGGTAGGAAGGAATATATCTGCTATGATCGCTAACCTGTGCAATTCAATAAGATAATGACATATATAAGGAACCTAATTCGTGTAATTCGCGTCGGTAAAATCCGCGTACGCATTTGACCGGAATAATTGAGCCGTTCATGCCAGTTTTTACACCACTTGTCGGCTAGTGATTTACAGTTCTATGACACAGAATTACCTTTGTGCACCTTATCTAAAAGAGGGATTGTATGAGAAAATTATTGACACTACTAACTGTGGCCGTTCTATTGAATTCGGCAGCATTCGCACAAAAAATTTCCGGCTCGGTAAAGGACCAGCAGGGAAAAGGACTGGAGAAAACAACTGTATCGCTGCTGAAAGCAAAAGATTCTTCCGTTGCAAAACTGACAGTATCGGATAACCAGGGCAGCTATTCCTTTCAGGCAGATCCGGGTAAATACCTTGTCAGTGTTTCTTCTGTTGGCTATACGCCAACCTATTCAAAAGTATTTGATGTGGCAACAGGCGATGTGACTGTTGAAGCCGTGACTTTGTTGAAGAATGAAGGCACAATGGCCGGAGTTACCGTTACGTCTAAAAAGCCAATCGTTGAGGTAAAAGCAGACAAGACTATCCTTAATGTGGAAGGAACGATCAATGCCGTTGGCCAGGATGCATTGGAATTGCTGCGCAAATCTCCGGGCGTAATGGTGGATAAAGATGATAACATCACTCTCGCCGGTAAAAATGGCGTGCAGGTATTTATCGATGGCAAGCCAAGCCCGCTTGCCGGAGCTGATCTGGCCAATTACCTGAAAACGCTGCAGTCTTCACAGATCGAAGCTGTTGAACTGATCACCAACCCATCTGCAAAATATGAAGCAGCTGGTAATGCCGGTATCATTAATATCAAACTGAAAAAGAACAAAACATTTGGTACAAATGGCTCCGTGAACGCAGGATATGCAATCGGTACTTACGGCAAATACAATGGCGGTCTTGCCTTGAACCACCGAAATGCAAAAGTGAACCTGTTCGGAAATTATAACTATAACCGCGGGTTGAACGTAAACAATTTCAAGTTGTATCGTGCGCAGGGTGATTCGATCTTTGATCAAACCAACCGCATGAAAAATTACAATGACAATGGTCACAACTTTAAAGCAGGTATGGATTATTTCCTGAATGCTAAAAGCACCGTTGGCGCCATTGTAACAGGCAACCTGTCTGATGGCCGCATGGAAAGCAAAGGACCTATGGATATTCTTTACCGGCCAACGGGTGAAAAAGTTCGTCTGCTCCAGGCAAACAGCGATAATGATATCAAACGTGATAATGTAAACTTCAACATGAACTACCGTTATGCTGTAACCGGGGGAAGTGAGTTGAACGTGGATGCCGACTATGGTTTCTATAAAAACCGCAGCAGCCAGTTTCAGCCAAATCATTATTACGACGTGGTTAACGGGCAACTGATACCAACATTCAGCAACGTATACCGCATGATAGCACCGACAGATATCGATATTTACTCCGTAAAAGTGGATTATGAGCAGAACTTCAAAAAAGGAAGACTCGGCCTCGGTGGAAAACTTGGGTATGTGAACACCAAAAACGATTTCCAGCGTTATGATGTATATGGCGCCAACGAAGTGCTTGACAAAGACCGCAGCAACAAGTTTACTTATAAAGAAAATGTAAATGCTGTTTATGCAAATTATAACAGGGCTTTCAAGGGCTTTATGATCCAGGCAGGGCTGCGTGTGGAAAATACAAATTCAGATGGCCGTTCAACAGGTTTGAAACAATCAGGCGGTTTGTATGTGCCGTATGACTCGACCATCAGCAGGAACTATACAGACTTCTTCCCGAGTGCCGCGATCACGTTCAACAAGAATCCGATGAGTCAGTTTGGCCTGACGTACAGCCGTCGTATCGACCGCCCTGTATACCAGGATCTGAATCCCTTCGAGTTCAAACTGAACGATTATACTTATATGAAAGGTAACACGCAGCTGAGACCCCAGTATACAAACAGCTTTGGGATTACACACACCTATAAGTACCGACTGAACACAGCGCTGAACTATAGCCACGTGAAAGATATCTTCACACAGCTGCCCGATACGATCAATAAATCAGAAGCATACCTGATCAAGAAGAACCTTGCAACGCAGGATATTGTGAGCCTGAACATCAGCTATCCGTTCCAGTATAAATGGTACAGCTTCTTTGTAAACATGAATACTTATTATTCACACTACAAAGCAAACTTTGGCGGTGGTGACAGAAATATCAACCTGGATGTGTTTGCTGCGAGTTTCTACATGCAGAATTCATTCAAGCTGAGCAAAACTCTGAATGCCGAGTTGACAGGTTTCTATAATTCACCAACCATCTGGCAGGGAACATTCAAGAGCCGCGCGATCTATGGTATCGATGGTGGTTTCACCAAAACCATCTTAAAAGGAAACGGTACATTAAGAGCAGTAGTGACAGATATGTTCAAGCTCCTGAAGTTCAAAGGTGAGAGCAACTTCACTGGTGTAACTAACATTGCGAGTGGTAACTGGGAAAGCCGTCAGTTCAAACTGAACTTTGCTTACCGCTTCGGTAGTAACCAGGTGAAAGCAGCTCGCCAGCGCAAGACTGGCCTGGATGATGAAAATAAACGTGCAGCAGGTGGAAGTGGTTCACCTGTGGGTGGGCAGCAGTAAGAGATTATTTGGAATTGTGAGTTTATAATAAAAGGGTTGACCGGGGTTTCCTGGTCAACCCTTTTTGATTTTCACAATGGTGAAGATCAGAATTTCTGGCGTGTTGGCAGATCTTCTTTATTTAGAGGTTGCTGAATAACTGTAGGTTTCTGCTGAAATATTTCATAGGTATCACAGGTTTGATAGGGTTCAGAGTTTAGGCAGGCTTCGTTTGCCCGATCAGTTTAATAATTAAGTCTTCTCTATTGCTTCAATTACCAGAGGCAGACTGTTTTAATATTGCTGTCTTATTTGATCTTCTTTCTTTTCACCAGCGTTGCCTTCAAAATCACCACATCCTTCAACGGCCTGTCCCTATCAGGTCCTTTACTGGTCTCCACCGCCGCTATGGAATCCACCACATCCAGTCCCTTCACCACTTTTCCAAATACCGTATAGTTCTGATCAAGATGCGGAGTACCACCGATCGTTTTATAAACCTCCCGCTGGTCAGCCGGGATCTTTCTTTTAAGACGATATGTTTCAACAGAATCCAGTCCTGCATCGGTAAACTTTTTTCCCTGTACAATATAAAACTGGCTGCCACTGCTGGCTTTTGAAGGATTTATATTATCTCCTTCGCGCGCAGCGGCAAGAACACCTTTCTGGTGAAACATGGTCGTTCTGAATTCAGCGGGAATAGTATAGTTCGGGCCGCCTTCCCCCAATGGCTTACCTGCGGGTGCATGTTTGCTGTCGCCATCACCAGCCTGTATCATAAAACGATTGATCACCCGGTGAAATAACACGCTATCATAATAACCGCTTTTCACAAGACGTATAAAGTTTTCGCGATGTAACGGGGTGGAATCAGAAAGACGAAGAACAATATCGCCATAATTGGTTTGGAGCAATACGTCTTTCTTGCGGTCTTTTTTCTTTACCGTAACGTATCCCTGGGCTAAAAGAGCACCGAGGGAAAAAAGAAAAAAGGGAAGAAGGAAGAGTTTTTTCATGCAGTATGTGTTGGGTTTGGGAAGGGGCGGGGCCAAAGGTTTGAGAAGTTTCAGCGGTTGTTGCCACAGCTGACAGACATAAAATTTCAGGGAAAAAACATCGATTTGAAAAACCTATCAAACTCCTCAAACCTCTTTAGAAACCTTGTTCCTCAAAATAAAGCAAAACATGGTCTTTCAGAAAGTTCTCCTGCTCAAAAGGGTTCATATCGGGCATGGGTTTCAGTTGGCGGAAATGGGGCCAGCCGTCCTCGTCTACCTGCTCAAGCTCATAGTAGCCGCTTGGGGAGAGTAAGCGGCAGATGGCCACGTGCATCAGGTCCTGCTTTTGTTCTTTGGTAAATTTCGGTTTGACAGTCCCGAATTCCTGCATCCCTATCAGGAAAAGGATTGCCTCCATATCGGGTTTTTTACCGAAACGCTCTACTAACCTGGACTCAAGGTTCCACCACCGCTGCTGAAGATCGTCTGTTGCGTACATGGTGCGAAGGTACGCAAGTGTGGGGAAAGGTTTTGGAGGTTTCACAGGTTTGACAGGTTTGGTGGGCCCTTTCATTTGGTTACGAAACCTCTGGAGCCTCTACAACCTTTCCCCCATCACCCTATCTTTGCCGAAATTTCTTTTGTTATGTTGCAATTACAGCAATTACGCCAGGACCCTGAATTGGTGAAGAAAAAGCTGGCGGTAAAGTATTTCGGAGAGCCGGGGTTGGTTGATGAGATCATTACCCTGGATGACCAGCGTAAGAAACTTCAATTAGAGTTTGATACCAATAAATCGCAGGTCAATAGTATTTCGAAAGAGATCGGCCAGCTGATGGCGAAAGGACAGAAGGAGGAAGCGGACCAGAGAAAGCAGGCTGTGGCTGCGCTGAACGCTTCATTGCAACCTATCAATGAAAAGTTGTCAGAAACAGAAAAACAGGTAACTGATCTTCTGTTGAAGTTGCCAAACCTGCCGTCAGACAATGTGCCTGCCGGCAAAACGCCGGCTGACAACGTGGTGGCGAGAGAAGGCGGGATAAAACCGCAATTAACGACAGGCGCTGTTCCTCACTGGGACCTGATCCGCCAATACGATATTGTGGATTTTGAGACCGGCGCCAGGATCGCCGGCAGCGGGTTTCCTCTATATAAAGGCAAGGGCGCAAAACTACAGCGGGCATTGGTCCAGTATTTCCTGGACTTTAATACAGCTGCTGGTTATACTGAATATCTGCCACCATTTATGGTGAATGAGGCTACCGCCTATGGTACAGGTCAGCTGCCTGATAAAGAAGGGCAGATGTATTATATGCCGGCTGATAACCTGTATATGATCCCGACATCAGAAGTGCCGGTGACTAATATTTACCGGGATGAGATTGTGAAAGCTGATGAACTGCCGATCCGCATGACGGCTTATTCACCCTGCTTCCGTCGCGAGGCCGGTAGCTTTGGTAAAGATGTAAGAGGGTTGAATCGCGTTCACCAGTTTGAAAAAGTGGAGATCGTTCAGTTGGTGCATCCGGAAAAAAGTTATGATGCACTGGAGGAAATGGTTGCTCACGTAGAAAAACTCCTGAACACACTTGAGCTGCCATACCGTATTTTGAAATTGTGTGGAGGTGATATGAGCTTCACGTCAGCATTTACCTATGACTTTGAAGTGTACAGTGCTGCGCAGGAAAGATGGCTGGAAGTAAGCTCTGTTTCCAATTTTGAAACCTATCAAACCAACCGGATGAAGATCCGTTTCAAAGATTCAAATGGCAAAACGCAATTGCTGCACTCCCTGAATGGAAGCTCCCTGGCGCTGCCGCGGATCGTTGCATGTCTGCTGGAAAATAACCAGACAGCGGAGGGGATCAGGTTGCCGGAAGTGCTGCATAGATACTTCGGCGCGGAGAAGCTGGTTTGAGAAAAAGGTTCCGGAGGCTCCAAAGGTTGAGTGGCGCGTTATCTCGTTACCAAACATCCGGAACTTCTGAAGCCTTTTCTTCCGGATGTTAAAGATTTAAAAACGGTTTTTTAAATAGGAGGAGATGAACTATTTTACCGGTTAAAATACTGATCCACCATGAGAAAAACGTTTCTTTTAGCAATGGCTGCGGTTATCTTTTTTGCAGCGTGTCACAACAAAACGGTGCCCACCGTAGCGGACCGTACAAAGCAACCGGAAGTACCGGCTAAACCGGCGGAGCCTATTGTATCAGCAGCGGAGCTTGAGGCCGGTAAAATAGTTTACACAACTAAATGTGCAAAATGTCATGCGGCAAAACCATTAGAGAACTGGACAAATGAAGCATGGCAGCCTATTCTTAAAGCGATGATACCAAAAGCAAGACTTGATTCTGTTCAGTCTGCACAGGTTACTGCTTATGTAAAAGCCAATGCGAAGAAAGCGTAGGGGTTAATACTGATTTTAATTTTTCTTAAGATAAAACGACGTTAAACGAAATCGGCCGTATGGTTGGTTTCGTTTTTTATTTTTCATATTTGTACTGATCTGATTTTTAACAGCCGTATCGGCGACATACAGAGTTTTTATCCGGGTTTCCGGGTTTTACTCAACTGATGATCATCAGGAGGGAACCGATCAATTACCAACCATATAACCAAAAACCTTAACCTTGATCACGGGCTCCGCGGAGCCCTTTTTATTTTCAATCAGTTTAAACTTTTGAATACATCATGGGTCTTATCCCAAATTCATTTCATGGCGTTGTCTAACCAATTAATGAATCAACACCTTCTCTGGCGTGCCGGCTTTGGTCCGGCTGTTGAGCAACTTAATGATCTCCACGATTTTACTCCCAAAGAATTTTACAAGGCGCTTGTTAAAGCATCCGCCCGCAAACCGGATTACATGAATGTTGCCGATAACTATCTGCAAGGTCTTGTTCAGGGGATCGGTGTGGCTGGTCAAATGCAGCGCAAAGAGCTGACGGCCGAAGAGAAAAGAACCGTTCAACGGAAAAACCGCGAAGGCGTGCGAAACCTGAATATTACCTGGATGAAGGAAATGACCAATAGCGGTTCCCAGCTTCGCGAAAAAATGGCGTTCTTCTGGCATGGACATTTTGCCTGCCGCAACCTGAATGTGTTTTATCAGCAGGAAATGCTGAATGTGATCCGTCAGCATGCGATGGGCAATTTTGGAGAACTCCTCAGGGGTGTTTCGCAAAGTCCCGCCATGCTTTTCTTCCTGAACAATCAGCAAAACAGAAAAGGGCACCCCAACGAAAACTTTGCCCGCGAAGTGATGGAGCTCTTCACACTGGGACGCGGTAATTATTCAGAGGATGATATTAAAGAAGCGGCACGTGCATTCACCGGTTGGGGAGCGAATGTGCAGGGAGATTTTGTGTTTCGCAAAGGACAACATGATGACGGAACAAAAACTGTACTCGGTCATACAGGTCGCTTTGACGGCGACGATGTTCTGGATATACTACTCGAACAAAAACAAACGGCCCGTTTTATCTGTACCAAAATATACCGGTTCTTTGTAAATGATCAGCCTGATCAGCAGCAGGTGCAATGGCTGACAGACCGGTTCTATCAAACCAATTATGACATCAGCAAGCTGATGGAAGATGTTTTCACGAGTGATTGGTTTTATGAAGACAAGAATATCGGCACGCGTATTAAATCTCCCGTAGAATTATTGGTGGGCATACAGCGTATGCTGCCAATGGCTTTGCAGAATGATGATGCGATGCTGGTCGTTCAGCGAATTCTCGGCCAGGTTTTATTTTATCCGCCCAATGTTGCCGGGTGGTCCTGCGGCAAAAACTGGATAGACAGCAGCACGCTGATGATGCGCATGCGCGTTCCGCAATTGTTCAATGATGAAGATGAGATCAACATCAAACCAAAAGATGATGATGATCAGATGATGGGCCGTCATGATGACGGAGCACCATCTGTACCCAAACCCAAAGCGCAACGCGTGGCAGGAGGCAGAGGCACGCGGCCGATCAATGCCAATATCGACTGGGCTTCTTACACTGGTTATTTCAGCAAAACCCAGCGCGATGCACTGATCAATGCAATGGCAGGAATATTATTGCAAACAAACACAGCAGTTGATGCCGACGTGATCCGTCAATATTCTGATGATAGCAACAGGGAAGCATTTATCCGGTCTGCGACGATACAGATTATGAGTACGCCAGAGTATCAGTTGTGCTAGAACAGGTTTGAGAAATTCTGCAAGTCAGAAACGTTATTATTATGAACCTCTCAAACCTCTGAAACTTCTCAAACCTTTAAACATACCCTCATGCTTTTCAAACGCAAAGAATTCATCCAGGTTGGTTCACTTGCAACAGCTTCACTGATGCTGCCCAAATTTCTGAAAGCTTTTGAAGGTCAGGCAATGGTGCCGGCCGGCAATAAAGTGGTAGTGGTGTTGCAACTGAGTGGAGGTAATGACGGGCTGAATACGGTTGTTCCGCTTGGCAATGATCTTTATTACAAGGCGAGACCGAAGCTCGGCATTAATCAGGCAAAGGCCCTGCGTTTAACTGATGAAGCGGCCCTGCATCCGGCATTGACGGGTTTGCGTGAATTGTATGACGATGGCAATCTTGGTATCATCAATAGTGTTGGCTATCCCAATCCGGACCGCTCGCATTTCCGCAGTATGGATATCTGGCATACCGCGAGTGAGAGCAGTGAATACCGGACCGCGGGTTGGATCGGACGTTACCTGGATGCGCAATGTCATGGGTGTGATAAGCCCACACAGGCCATTGAGATAGACGATGTGCTGAGCCTATCAATGAAGGGCGAACATAATAAAGGGATCGCAGTGAAAGATCCTCGACGCTTATATGGAACTGCGAATGAAAAGTTCTTCCGTGATGTGATGAAACATCATGGCAATACCGATGGAGAGCAACCGGTAGATTATTTATATAAAACCATGGCGGAGACCTTATCTTCCGCAGATTATATCTTCAGGCAAAGCCGTCTGCATCCAACGTCAGCACAGTATCCATCAACGGACCTGGGCAATAGCATGAAAACAATTGCGTCGCTGATCTTCTCCGAAATCAATACAAAAGTGTACTATGTTTCCCTGGGAAGTTTTGATACGCATATCAACCAGGAGTTTCAGCAGCAGCGTTTATTCACAGAAATGAATGATGCGATCCGTGCGTTTACCAAAGACCTTAAGGCGAACGGAAGGTTTGAAGATGTGCTGTTATTCTCCTTCTCGGAATTCGGCAGACGTGTATCACAGAATGCAAGCGGCGGCACCGATCATGGAACGGCGAATAATATGTTCATGATAAGTGGTGGATTAAAGAAGAAAGGATTGATCAATGCCATGCCTGATCTGTCAGATCTGAATGAAGGTGACCTGAAGTACAAGGTAGATTTCAAGGATGTGTATGCCACGGTGCTGAATAAATGGTTGGGAGCGGATGGGAAGAGTATTCTTGGGAAGGAGTATTTGGGGATGGATTTTATTTAAGTTTAAAGTAAAAACAGGAAGGATTTTTTTGTGTCGTCTTTCCCTTAAGTAATAAGACAAGAGCCTGTTCGACTGAACAGGCTCTTGTCTTATTACTTAACAGATCGGTCATGTTATTTTTTTATCACTCTTCATTGCTATACGGTAAAGCGTGATGCCCATCAGTGCAAAGAACGCCACCCCGAGCCATTTGTAACCTTCCGTACCAAGGCCTTCGGACAGACTATGTTCAGCATTGATCTTTGCCAGTCCTTTACTTATTCCGTCGCTTGCTGAAAGGAATGCAACAAGCACGCCCGCGAGGGCGCCGCCCGCAACAAGTCCTGTTGCAAAGAGATTTCCTTTCCCTAGATCTTCTTCTTCAGGAGAAACATGAATGTTCTTCTTTTTATTTTTTGCTTCAACGATGCCGCGGATAGCGCCACCGATAAAGATAGGAAGCGTGGTGGAAATTGGAAGGTAAATACCGATTGCAAAGCTCAATGCCTTGATGCCGCAAAGCTCAACCACAATGGCGATAAATACACCGACGAGTACAAACTGCCAATCAAGATTAAAAGAAAGAATTCCTTTGATCAGCGTGGCCATCAGTGTACCCTGTGGTGCAGGATATTTGTCTGAACCAATGGCGTGTTGAATACCCTGGGCCGCCATTTCAGCGGTGGGTTGATCAAGGATTTTTATAGTAGCGCCGATTGCAAGCGAAGAAACGATCGCGCCAACAAAGAGAGCGATCTGTTGATGTTTTGGTGTGGCGCCAACGAGATATCCCGTCTTCAGATCCTGTGAAGTAGCTCCTGCGTTTGCTGCGGCAATACAGATCATGCTTCCAACCACCAGTGCCATTGGCTCATAAACGTGCCCGGTCCATTTTACAGCGATAAATATCAGGCAGGTTCCCATTAATGTAGCAATGGTCATCCCGCTGATAGGGCTGTTGGACGAGCCGATCAGTCCGACGATGCGAGAGGCCACTGTTACGAAGAAGGCGCCAAAGATGATCACAAGTAAGCCCAACAGCAATTTACTGCCGATAGATGTGCCAGGAATAAGTGAGCCTGGCAATAATGCGATCAAAAGGATCAGCAGCAAACTGCCTATACCTACCACTTTTATTGACAAGTCCTTTTCCGTTCTTGGAATGCTTTCTGTGGAGGTTCCGTTGCTATCTTTTTTTAATGAACCAATGCTCCCCTTGAAGGAAGAGATGATAGTAGGAATGGTTTTGATCAGGGTAATAAAGCCACCGGCCGCTACAGCCCCGGCACCGATCTGCCGGATATAGGCTTTATAAACCGCATCAGACCAGCTTGCAAAATTATGCGTAACGGGGTCCCAGCCGCTTGATCCGCCGGGTTTGGTAATATCTGCGAGGTAACCAAGCTTGACGAGTTGACCGGCTATTACATCAGCACTTACCAGCGTAGACAAAAGCGGGATCAATACCATCCAGCTTAACACACCGCCAGCCACGAGCACGCCAGAGATCTTTGACCCGATGATATAACCAACACCCATATATTCGGGAGTTATTTCTCCGCTGATTCTTGCTGAAGGGAAAAAGCGATTAGCCTGCTTTGTAGTGAAGGCAGGAACTTCAGCAATCACGTGAAATATTTTCTGCAGGATTGCATATGCAAATGCAAATCCAAGACCCATAAATGCAGTCTTTGCAAAGTCTCCACCTTTTTCACCAGCTTTCAATACCGATGCACAGGCCGTGCCTTCAGGATATGGTAACGTGGCATGTTCTTTTACAATAAGTGATCGCCTGAGCGGGATCATCATGAGTGTTCCAAGAATACCTCCAAAGATGGCCAGGATAAGAATTGTAAAATAGTTAAAGAAGTTGGCGCTACCTGCTTCACTCAAAAACAAAAACCCCGGAAGCGTAAACACAACGCCTGCCGCAATACTTTCACCGGCTGAACCCGTTGTTTGAATAATATTGTTTTCCAGAATCGTGGTCTTCAAAAACTTCCGGCCGAGTGTAATGGCAATAACGGCGATCGGAATAGAAGCAGAAACGGTAAGGCCTGCTTTGAGCGCGAGATATACAGTTGCCGCACCAAATATGATCCCGAATGCAGCTCCGGTCAGAATTGACTTGACCGTGAATTCTGGCATATTCGTCTCCGGCGCAACGAAGGGTTTGAAATTGGATTGTTTCTCTGCCATACAGTTAATTTATGTGGGGAAGATAGGGAAAAAGTTAAAGTCAAAATTAAAAAGTAAAAACGCTGCAATACGGGCATATCTACCCTTATGGCAGCGTTTTTTTTATTCTCACTTATTTAGGGGTTGCTGAATAACTATGCTGTTGTCAATAAGGATCTACTAACCCTTGAAATGTTTCAGCGGAAACCTGCAATTATTCAGCAACCCCTATTTAATCCCCTTCTCCCGCATCACCCGGTTCCACCATTTCAACAACATGAATCCCAGGGCAGCTGCGATCAGCAGCAATACAAAATTCAACCAGAAATAATTTGCCTTCTGATCATATCCATCCCACATGGTTGCCAGTACACCGGATAGCTTGTTGCCGATAGCTGTGGATACAAACCATCCTCCCATCATTAACGAAGCAATACGCGTGGGACTTAATTTAGAAACAATAGATAGGCCCATCGGGCTTAATAACAATTCGCCAAGTGTGATCACACCATAACTGGCGATCAGCCAGAGCACGCTTACTTTTTCTGTACCGTTCCTGCCTACGTATACGGCGGCTATCATGATGAGCGCGGAGAAAGCGGAGATCAGCAGACCGAAGGAGATCTTTGTTGCGGTGGAAGGTTCCTTTCCTTTCCGGCGGCGCCAGGCAAAGAATGCAATGATCACCGGTGTCAATGCAATTACCCAACCGGGGTTAATGGACTGACTGAGATTGGTGGCCCAAAGACTTACCTGTTCGCCTTCCGCAGGAAGTTTATCAGGTGCAACGTTCTTGAAGTAGACAGGGTAGTTCACTTCAGTCAGTACTGTTTTATCGTCTTTTTGCAAACGGAACTGATCATCATATAAAGCAACCGTATCTTTTGTATACGTTACTTTTTTTGCAAGAATGAGTTTGTCAAATACTTTTTGTGTGGTGCCGGTTACTTCACGGTTGGTATAACGATCAGCCCAGGTATTGAGAGCTGATCCGTTTTGCTTGAATACGGCCCAGAAGAGAATCACAACAGTGAAGATCGCGAGCAAAGCGGCGATTGGCTGCTTTTCCTCCTTCTCCGCTTTTGCATACACAGAAGAATAGAAAAAGATGAGAGGGATACAGGCAAAGATGAACGCATCAGTAGAGTCTGAACCGAACCAATTGCCGGGGATCATCCAGCCCAACACACCGGCGATCACAGATGGAACGAGTATCAGCAATACGATTCTGCTGAATGGCATATCATTCTTTGTTACACCTTTCTTCACATCATACATCCGGTAATGTTTCAACCCGATAAGATAGATGATTACACCGATGAACATGCCAACGCCTGCGGCGAGGAACGCATATCCCCATCCATAAGTAATGTATAATACAGCACTGATGAAGTTGCAGATAAAACCACCGGTATTAATACCCATGTAAAAGATATTATACCCCTCATCTTTCTGATGCTGATGTTCCGGTAGGGAATAAACATTGCCAAGTAATGTGGACATATTTGGTTTGAAAAAGCCATTGCCCGCGATCACCAGCGTCATGGAAATATAAAGCACTGTACTGTTATGGATGGACATCAGGCTATAGCCCACTCCCATCATAAGGCCTCCCAGGATAATTGATTTGCTGTAGCCGAGATAACGATCTCCAAGAAGCCCACCCAAAAACGGCGTAAGAAATACCAGGGCGATGTAAGTGCCATAAAGATCTGAGGCTTCCCGCTCGGTCATCGCATAACCGGCCTTTACATCTTTAAGGTAAAGTGTAAAAATGCCAATCATCAGGTAATAGCCGAAGCGCTCCCACATTTCGGAAAAGAATAGATAGGTCAGCGCGCGGGGATGTTTCTTCCACATGCAGTGTATGTGTGTGTGGTGGAAAGATAGGGAAAGTTCGGCGTTATAATTTTTATCGGAACTACATGCGATCGGAGGAAAGGGCTCCCGCAGATCCCGCAGATTTATCACGCTGATTATTGAAGAGCATCAGGCTAATGAATATTACTTAAATTAAATGCGCAGATCGCGCAGATAAATTTCCTTCATCGGAAACCATCCGCGCGATCTGCGCATTTAAATAACGATAAGATCTCTATTAAATAACTTTTCAATCCGGCAACATGATAGATCTGCGTGATCTGCGGGAACCAAAACTGTTCAATTCAACAACCGGTCACTTGATCCCGTGCATCATCTTCTGCAATTTCTTCGATAGTAATATCAAAATCACACCCGCAGTACATGACATTATAACAAAAAGCATAAAGAACTGGTACGTATTTCCCATCTGGTAACCGAGGAAGGAGGTTGTTTTTCCGTTCTCCGGATATAGCGCACTCAATACACCTGCAAGTTTATTGCCACCGGCGTTTCCTAAAAACCAAACAGCCATCAGCAGTGAAGCGAACTTCAATGGAGAAAGTTTATTGAACAAAGAAAGACCGATTGGCGAGAGACATAATTCACCACAGGTATGCAGGAAATATAAACCGGTCAGCCATATAATGCTTACAGGTACGGTAACATTATTGATCCCCCATGCGATCCACAGGTAACCAAGGCCAAGAAAGATCAGCCCGATACCCATCTTTGTTGGAGTTGCCGGCTGACGGCTTCCCATCCGGGTCCAGATCCATGCAAAGATCGGTGCAAGGAGAATGATAAATGCAGAATTGAATGATTGGAAATAGGCGGTCGGCATCACATAATCACCCCATAGATTCCTGTTTGTTTGCTTGTCAGCGAAAATTGTAAGCGAAGCTCCTGTTTGCTCATAAGCTCCCCAGAAGAATACAACGAAGAATGCAATGATGATCATTACCCAGATCCGTTGCTTTTCTTCATGTGTAAGATTCTTATCTGAAAGAATATAGATAATGATAAAAAGAAAACTACCACCAAGCAGATAGAACAAATAATTGACCCGCGTATCAAGATACATGGCACCGATCATAAGAGCGGCGAATCCTAGCATTCCAAGAATGATGGTAAGAGGTTGTAATGCTGCTTTAGGAGGCGGGGAGATAGCCTGGTGCGACTTATCCGGCAAGAGCTGATTGTTTTCGGGATCGGCTGAAAAGAGATGTTCTGAATCCCTGGCTCCTGTTTCTGTATCTGGTTGGAAAGTTCCTGGTGTTTCACCTAAGACCTGTCCTTTTGGATTACGCACATACTTATTGTGAAATACTTTTTGTACGATCAAACTAATGACCATCGCAATTGCCCCGACCAGGAATGCCCACTTGAAATCTTTTGGGTTGCCGGTATTGCCGAAAAATCCGCAAACCAACGGTCCGATCATACCACCGGTATTGATACCCATATAAAAGATGGTGTAAGCCGCATCTTTACGGGTGTCATTGTCAGGATAAAGCTGACCAACAAGCGAAGAAATGTTTGGTTTGAAGAAGCCGTTACCCGCGATCATAAAACCAAGACCGGAAAAGAACAGCAAAGTAGAGAGGTCTTTTGATGAATCGTATACGGATGCGCAGGCAAAAAGGATCAGTTCTCCTATAGCCATGACAATACCGCCAACAAAGATCGAGCGTTTATTTCCCCAATACCTGTCAGCGATATATCCACCAACCAATGGGCTGATATAGATCAGACTGATATAACTGCCGTATAAATTGGAAGAGAAGGCGTTTTCAAACAATAAAGCCTGCGTCATAAACAGAAACAGTATGGCGCGCATGCCATAGAAGTTAAACCGCTCCCACATTTCTGTGGCGAATAAAACGTACAATCCTTTTGGATGACCGCTGGATTTTGCAGGGATGTTCATGTGTGAAGTTTATTTACAAATCAGTATTCTTAACCATACGAAGTGTCCAAAATAAGGAAAAATGATCACCCGGAAATTTTTCAAGGTATCTTTAATAATGATCCCGATCTTCGCGACAAAGATCAAAACTCACTAACACACCATGCGAATATTGCTATTGGGCTCAGGCGGCAGGGAACATGCCCTGGCCTGGAAACTAAGCCAAAGTGTCTGGACAAATCCTCTCTATATCGCGCCCGGAAACCCCGGAACAGCTCAATGCGGTGTGAATGTGGACCTCAAACTTTCTGATTTCAATGGGATAGGTAAATTCTGTATCTATGAACAGATCGAAATGGTGATCGTAGGGCCGGAAGAACCATTGGTAAACGGTCTTTATGATTATTTCAAAGCCAATGAAGAATTAACCAAGATCCATTTTATCGGCCCATCAAAAGAAGGCGCTCAACTGGAAGGCAGCAAGGCTTTCGCCAAAGCATTCATGAAGCGCCATGATATTCCTACGGCGGGTTATCGCGAATTCACGACGGATAATTATGAAGAAGGGGTCAAATACCTGGAGCAACATCCGCTTCCGATCGTATTGAAAGCAGATGGTCTTGCCGCAGGAAAAGGTGTGGTGATCTGCCAAAGCCATCTGGAGGCTATTGCGGAATTTGAGCTGATGATCCAGCGCGCCAAATTCGGCGAAGCCAGCAAAAAAGTTGTTGTTGAACAGTTTCTCACCGGTATTGAACTCAGCGTATTTGTATTGACCGATGGCAAAAGCTATCTTCTGTTGCCGGAGGCAAAAGACTACAAACGCATCGGAGTGGGTGATACCGGCTTGATGACCGGTGGAATGGGTGCCGTAAGCCCCGTGCCTATTGCAACGCCGGGCTTCATGTATAAAGTGGAAGAACGCATTATCAAACCTACTGTTAATGGTTTGCATAAAGAAGGTATCGAATACACCGGGTTTATTTTCTTTGGGCTGATCAATGTTGGCGGTGATCCTTATGTGATCGAATACAATTGCCGCATGGGTGATCCGGAAACGGAAGTGGTGATCCCAAGGCTGGAGAATGACCTGGTCGGCCTCTGCGTGGCCGCTTCACAAAAGGAATTGCATCTGGTAAAAATACAGGCTGACCCCCGCTCCGCGGCTACCATAGTGGCGGTAAGCCGTGGTTATCCTGCCGGGTATAATAAAGGAGAAGAGATCACGGGCCTCAATGAAAATTACGGAAAGCAGTCCCAGATCTTCCATGCCGGTACAAAAGAAAGCGCCGGTAAGATAGTCACAGACGGTGGCCGGGTATTCTGTGTGACATCTTTTGGAGAAGATATTGAAGAGGCCGTAAATACTTCGCTGGACGTATTGAAATACGTTACCTATGATGGTATTTATTTCAGGAATGATATAGGATTTGAATTTATAAGCGAATAGAAGAGTCCCTTCCAACCTCCCACTTCCGGTGAGGTTGGAGGCGGCTTAACTCTGCCAGTATGAATTATCACGACTACTTACAGCTCGATCAGATACTGAACGCTCAATCTCCCGAGAGCGAAAAAAGGCAACTGCCTGCGCATGATGAAATGTTGTTCATCGTCATTCACCAGGCATATGAGTTATGGTTTAAGCAACTGCATCACGAGGTAAATTCAGTGATCGGGATCCTTTCAAAGCCGTCATTGAACGATAACTCGCCGGAGCTGCAGATCGTTGTTCACCGGTTGAACCGTTGCGTTACGATCCTTCGAGTGCTGGTCCACCAGATCGATATCATGGAGACCATGACGCCGATGGATTTTCTGGATTTCCGCGATATGCTTCGACCTGCTTCAGGCTTTCAAAGCTGGCAGTTCAAAGAACTGGAAGCGAGGCTGGGCCTGAAATACGAACAGCGGCACGGGCAGGAATATTATACTTCTCAGCTACGTCCCTCGCATGTTGATATCATCAAAAAAGCCGAACATGAAAAGTCGCTGCTGCAGTGGCTGAACGACTGGCTGGAACGCATGCCATTCTTTAATGAACAGGAGAACTGGAAAGAATTTGAAGTTCATGATCCCCAGGAAACGCCACATCCGTTCTGGGCAGAATACCGGTATTGTTATAAAGAAAGTTTATCAGATGCTGAAAAGGCCAACCTGTCTGCTTTTGATGCCTTGTTTTTAGGAAAGGGAGACGAGGCGGCCGCGCGTTCCCTTTCTGCAAAAGCATCGCGGGCGGCCTTATTTATTATGATATATCGCGGTTACCCGGTGCTGCAATTGCCTTTCCAGTTGCTGAATAGCTTGCTGGAGATCGATGAGCAGTTAAGTTCCTGGAGATATCGGCATATGAATATGGTGCATCGTATGATCGGCACGAGGGTCGGAACCGGCGGAAGTACGGGAAAAGACTATCTGAAAGCCGCAGCGGACAAGCATTACATCTTCCGGGAGATTGCACAGCTGAATAGTTTTTTGATAGAGAGAAGGAAATTGCCGGTGCTACCGGGTGCTGTGGAAAGGCGTTTGGGATTTGGGGAGTGACTGTTGACGGTCAACCGCTGACGAGTCTTTGAGAATGAACTATTCCAACATAATTGAAATGCGTTAATTGTAAACGACTCGTCAGTGGTCGGGGCCGCAGGCCCTACATAAACCTTCCCTGTCCCTCAATCTTCACAAAAGGATTTTTAAAGAAGCGTTCCACCACTTTATTGAAATCATCTGCATAAATGATCGGCGTGGAGTGACCTGATCCTGGCAGGATCCAGAGATAAGCGTTGGGGATGCTTTTATAGATAAGGAGCGTGTGTTCTTCTTTGATCACATCATGATCTCCGCCGATTACCAGTGCCGGGCAACTGATCTTATTTAGCGAAGATGGCGGGATATTCGGCTGTTCGCACAGAAGACGGAGCAATTTGAAGCCTGTCTTTTCCTGTGGTGTCAGGGATGCTTTGGCTTTTAGGCCAGCAAAACCCGGGCGCACCATATCCCAGATCTCCTGGGGCACGGCGGTTGTATCGGGGGCAAGGTTGGCGCCGGTGACGGCTAGTTTTTTTACCTTTTTTGGATGACGCATAGCCAGCAGAAGCCCGTTGATCCCGCCGTCACTCCACCCGATAACGTTCACAGAGTCAATCTTTAGTGCATCCAGCAGGGCTGCGTAGTCATCGGCCATCATTTCATAGGTAAGTGAGTCGCCGGCATCGGCAGATTTGCCCTGGTTCCTGCTGTCGGCAATAATGACCTTGTAGTTTTTGGCGAAATAAGGGATCTGGTAAATAAAATTGTTGATCGAACCGCCGTTGCCATGGATGATCAGTAACGGTTCGCCGGTGCCATAGATCTCGCAGTACATTTTGAATCCACGAATGTCATAGAATTTTCCCGCGGCGGGATTATTTCCATAGGGAATGGCCTTTGGGTCCTGCAGGGCCTTTTCAAATTCGGTAAATTTTGCGGCAGCATTTTCCTGGGAAAATGAGATGCAGGAGACCAGCAGCATTAATACAGAAATGAGTGATCGCATGGAATAGTTGATTAAGGTTTAGAAGGGGATTTGAGACTTTAAGGTAAATAAAAAGAGGTGAACCACTTGCGCGGTCACCTCTTCTTTTGCTGATAGATAGATGTGAGATATATGATAGAAGTGTAACGGATTTAGAACGTATACCTGAAACCGAGGCCAAATCTGCCGGCTTCGAAGTCAGAATCCCCGCTGCCAATTGCGATAGTTGGGCGCCAATCGAACGAAAAGCTCAATGGAACGTTATTAACCTTGTAATCCAGGCCGGCCAGCGGACGAACCAGGAAGTCAGAACCACCGCTATAGAGGCCAACACCGATACCAGCGCCTGCAAACCAGTTGAGGCCCGCAGCGTTTTCGATCTGTTTATGGTATTGGTAGAAGCCCTCGATGATTGTGTAGTCATTGCCGAACAATACCTCAAACTGGCCAACATTGTTCTCTGTGAAGAAGTGTTTCAGTGATGGGCCGACATAAGTACCGCCGTTACCGAAATCAATACCCAGACCGACGCCTGTTTTGTAGTTGCTTTGTGCGTTTGATACTGTTGCTGTCAGAATAAAGCCCGTCAGAGCGAGGCTAAGAATAAAAAATTTTCTCATAAATTTTTTTGCTGGAAAATGGTTTTAAAATGGTGCTTCGGACTCCTTAATTGCCATTTTTGTGCCAGAATTGATCAACGGCATGCGAGGGGCAATTGGGTTGTTGAAAACCCGGGTAAAAAATATCCGAAGAACTTTTGGGTTAAATAATAATAGAACACGAATAATGCCGTTATCAGTTAGCGCCGTAAAGGTAGCAAAAACTGAAAGGCTGAGAAAGTAAGAATGTAGCGACTTCGCATGAATAACGATTGAAGTGTGTGAAAGCTTCCTCCTGAATGTAAAAAAAATGCTGTCCTGTCAAGGCTTTGCTTTGTAAATTCAAATTATTTCCTCCAACTTTGCACACATTAAATCCAATTATATCGAATGGGACTTTTTAACTGGTTTACACAAGAGATTGCTATGGACCTGGGTACTGCCAATACCCTTATCATACACAATGATGAAGTAGCCGTAAATGAACCGAGTATTGTAGCGCTGAACAGGAATAATCCAAAAGAGGTGCTGGCTGTGGGGAAAAAGGCGCTGATGATGCATGAGAAGACCCATGAAAGCATCAGAACTGTGCGTCCCCTGAAAGATGGTGTAATTGCCGATTTTAATGCCGCAGAATTAATGATCAGGGAACTGATCAAGTTGGTTTATCCGAAGAAGCCTCTTTTTCCTCCAAGCTGGAGAATGATGATATGTATCCCCTCTTCCATTACGGAGGTGGAAAAACGTGCCGTGCGGGACAGTGCCGAGCAGGCCGGTGCAAAGGAAGTATACCTTCTGCACGAGCCAATGGCTGCCGCTCTTGGTATCGGTATTGACGTGGAAGAACCTGTGGGTAATATGATCATCGACATCGGTGGCGGCACTACCGGTATTACAGTGATCGCATTGGCGGGTATTGTGTGTGACCAGAGCATCCGTATCGCGGGTGATGAATTCACGGCGGACATTATGGAAGCCCTTCGCCGGTACCATAGCCTGCTCATCGGTGAGCGCACTGCAGAGCAGATCAAGATCCAGGTTGGTGCGGCAATGAAAGATCTGGACAATCCACCGGATGATATTCCTGTAAATGGCCGTGACCTTGTGACCGGTATTCCCAAGCAGATCATGGTAAGCTACCAGGAGATCGCCGAAGCACTCGATAAGAGCATTTTCAAAATTGAAGAAGCTATCCTGAAGGCGCTGGAGCAAACACCTCCCGAGCTGGCAGGTGATATTTACCGCCGTGGTCTCTACCTTACCGGTGGCGGCGCCTTGCTGAGAGGGCTTGACAAAAGGCTTAGCCAGAAGATCAAACTGCCGGTACACGTTGCTGACGATCCGCTGAAAAGTGTGGTCAGAGGAACGGGTATTGCCCTCAAGAACTATGATAAGTATCCTTTTGTAATGAGATAATCAGGCGGCTAAAGCTTCAGATTCAAAACAGCTCCCTTGCGAAATATATTTCTCTTTATCCGCCGTTTTTTCACCGTCATTGTATTCTTTATACTACAGGCGGTGTGCTTATGGTTTTTAATAAACTATAACCGGTTCCACCATGCGAAAGGAATTGCTGCTGCAAATGAAGTAACTGGCTGGTTCAACTCCAAGTACAATAATGTAGAAGATTTCTTCCGGATGAAGGAAGAAAACCGTCGCCTGCTGCGGCAGAATGACTCCCTGATGAATCTGCTCCCTTCCAATTTTGTTTCCAATGATACATCGGGCAGGGCTACCCGGGATTCTATTCCCTATGACACTCTGGGGCATTACCGCCACTATGTGTGGAGGGAAGCGCAGGTGGTATACAGCACTACCAATGCCGAAAAGAACTATGTCCAGATCAATCGCGGCTCCAACCAGGGGATAAAAGACAATATGGGTGTATTCAGTTCTGGTGGCGGACTGGTTGGGCAGGTGGTGAACGTTAGCGCCAATTATGCCCAGGTGATGAGTTTGCTCCACGTTCAGAACAAAGTGAATGTTCTGGTCAAAAAAACACAAAATTCGGGAACGCTTTCCTGGGATGGGGTTGATCCGCGCTTCCTGACATTGAATAATATACCAAAAAGCGATTCTATCCTTACAGGTGACACCATCGTTACCGGTAAATATTCCCTCAGCTTTCCCCCCGGCCATTTTGTGGGAACCGTTGCGGAAATCGTGAAAGACAATTCCACCAATTTTTATGTGCTGAAAATTAAGACCGGTGCAAACTTCAGCAACCTGCAACAGGTAATGGTGGTAGAAAATCTGCAATATGGAGAGCAGGACGAGCTGATACAGGATACCAGGAAAAAAATTGATGATGCTAAAAAGCCGAACCAGTGAGTGATTTGCTGAGAAATATTATCCGTTTGTTCCTGTTCATCTTTGTTCAGGTCTATATCCTCGATAAGGTTGGAGCACTGCATCAGTATATCATTCCATATCTGTATTACCTGTTCATTCTGTGGATTCCGTTCAGCGTGTCCCGCATCGGGTTATTGTTCATCGGCTTCATCACAGGGATGGCACTGGATTATTTCACCAACACACCAGGTCTTCATGCCGCGCCCTGTGTACTGATCGCTTACCTGCGCCCCTTTGTCATCAATATACTTTCACCAAAAGATACAGCGGAATTCAACTATCGCGAGCCATCTCCCCGTTCTATGGGCTGGACGCCGTATCTCGTGTATGTGCTCATTCTTACTGTTTTCCATCACCTTTATCTTGTAACACTGGAATGGCTGTCCTTCGGAAGCTTCTTCCATCTCCTCATCAAAGTTCTTTCCACCACAGCCATCAGCCTTTTGCTGGTGATCATTACTGAGTTGCTGTTTTCGAGGAAAATGAATTACAGGACGAATACAGCGTAGGCATTTTTCATTGATGTTTTCCTGTTGTTGTCGATGGCCTTTAGCCGGGCTGCGCATATCGATACCCTCCGGCAATAATGATACTTTCCATAATGAGCAACCTTAATTTGTATCATTCTTTATCAAACTGCAACGATAATCAGCCACGGCGAACAACAGTCAACGAACAATCCACTGGCATCTTCGTCTTTAAGGAAAATTTAATTTCTCAAACATTTGGAAACCGCCATTTTCATTTCGTACTTTGTATTGCTAAGTGTATTCATTCCCCTACGGGCAATAATCCCGCATCACCATTCATCTGTTACTTGACCTATGTCCGTGTTCAACCAATCAAGAAGCCGCATCATCCGTCTTATATTCCTGGTAGCATTCGTGATCATCATTGCGAGGTTGTTTGTGCTGCAGGTAGGATCAGGAAAATATAGTCAGCTGGCTATGGATAATGCTGTTTATCCAAAAGTGGTGTTTCCTGAACGCGGGATCATCTATGATAGAAAAGGGAAAGCGATCCTTAATAATGCCATCATGTTTGATCTGATGGTGACGCCTTCAGAGATCAAAACACTGGATACAACCTCTTTCTGCCGGATGATGGAGATTGATACGGCGGAATTTAAAAAACGCGTAAGAGACGCCATCTATAAGAACACACGGGTCAGGCCTTCTGTTTTCCAGTCATTGCTAACTCCACAGATGCAGGCCCGGTTTGAAGAGAACAGCTGGCGGTTCCCGGGATTTGCACTGGTGGAAAGGCCTATTCGTGTTTATCCATTCAATGTTGCGGCTCACATTCTTGGTTATGTTGGTGAGGTGGATCCAAAAGATATAGAACGATCACAGAACTTTTACCGTATGGGTGACTATACCGGTAAAAGTGGCCTGGAAGCAACCTATGAAAAAGTGCTGATGGGACAGCGGGGTGTGCAACACCTGATCAAGGATAAATTTAACCGGCTTGTAGGTAAATATGAGGACGGAATGTTTGATACAGCCGCCATTGCAGGGCGCGGCATCCGCACATACCTCGATGTGGAGTTGCAGCAGCTTGCGGAGAAATTGCTTACCGGCAAGATCGGCGCTGTTGTTGCGCTTGAACCAAAGACCGGAGGTATACTCGCTATGGCATCGGGGCCAAATTTCAACCCGAATGAACTGACCGGACCTGAAAAGCAAAAGAACTATGCAAGACTGGTGCTGGATGTAAGTAAGCCACTGTTCAACCGCGCGATCAAAGGTCAATATCCTGCCGGTTCAACCTATAAGCCATTGGGTGCCCTGATAGGTTTGGATGAAGGCGTGATCACTCCGGCAAGTGGCATTGCCTGCTCCGGTGGTTATTTTTATTGCGGCAGAAGATATGGTTGTACGGAAAAATTTGCCGGTCATGCCGCAAATCTTCGTCTCGCTATTGCGTGGTCATGCAACTCCTTTTTCTATAATACATTCAGACTTACGCTGGATAACCCGAAATATCGCGACCCCCGCAAAGGGCTGACTGTTTGGAAAGATTATATGTCTGCTTTTGGTTATGGTCACCGGCTCGGCGTCGATATTCCGAGCGAGGATGGTGGGAATATCCCGGATACGACTCAATATGATAAAGAATACCGGGGTTCCTGGAACTCCTGTACCATGGTGACAATGGGTATCGGCCAGGATAAAATGACGGTGACTCCGCTGCAGATTGCAAATGGCATCAGTATTGTTGCCAATAAAGGATATTACTATATCCCTCATTTTGTAAAAAGCATCGACGAAGAGGGGCCGGCAGATACATCATTGCTGAACAAATACCGCTTTAAGCATGAAGTGCTTACACATATACCAGATACCTCTTACCGCACGGTTATTGATGGAATGTATGATGTATCTATCCGCGGTACAGCATGGCGGATCCCCAAGATCCCGGGTGTTGATGTCTGCGCAAAAACGGGTACAGCGGAAAACTATGGTATTATCCGGGGCCGGCGTCAGCAATTGAAAGATCACTCACTCTTTGTATGCTTCGCACCAAAAGACGATCCGAAGATCGCTGTTGCAGTGATCATTGAAAATGGCGGTTTCGGGGCAACCTGGGCCGGCCCGATCGCTTATCTGATGATGGAGAAATATCTGAAGGATACATTGCGTACAGAACGTTTGAAAGAGGTGGACCGCATTGCTGCAGCCAACCTGATGCCTTCGTTCCTGAAAGACCTGCAGTGGCGGGAAGATTCGATCCGTGCCTTCAAGTGGTTTGAGTTGAGAAAAGACAGCTCCTATATCAGGAAATACCTCCGTATGGCGTCCGTATCTCCTAAACGTTCAACTGATCCGCAGAATAGGATTCCGAAAGATAAGAAAACAGAAATGCTTGCTGCGATTCTTCCGGCTGAAAAAAAATCAGGCGCAGCCAGACCCAATATCACTGCATTATGAGCCAGAAGAACCCCACGATATCAAAAGGAATAGATTGGAGCCTGGTATGGATCTACCTGCTGCTGGTAGGCATTGGCATCACCGCAGTGTTTGGCGCAACCTATAATGAGAATGACCCGATTCTGCAGAGTTTTCTCAACTTCAAAACAGATTACAGTAAACAGCTGTACTTTTTCATAGCAGCACTTGTACTGGGGCTATTCATTTTGCTGACAGACAGTAAATTCTTTTCGGCAACGGCCAATATCTGGTATGCCGTGGGGATTGTGATGCTGTTGCTCGTATTCCCGCTTCACTCAAATGTAAAGGGTACTGAATCCATTATCAGGCTGGGTGGTTTCAACTTTCAGCCCGCCGAGTTCTGTAAGATCTGTGTATGTCTTGCACTGGCCAAATACCTCTCGCGCCCGGAGACTGATTTTACCAGAACGCGTTCACAACTGATCGCAGCTGCGATCGTACTGACACCGGCGATGCTCACTATTCTGCAAAGCGAAACCGGCCTCGCGCTCGTATTCTTTGCATTCTTTCTCGTGATGTATCGCGAAGGCCTGCCTTCGGGCGTGCTGGTCATCGGCTTTGCCACTGCAGCACTGGTGGTAGCGACCTTGTTATTGGAAAAAAATCTGCTAGCGGCCATTCTCCTCGGATTGACCTTGCTGATGATTTTACTCATGCGCCGTCAATGGAAGAGAGATAAATCGGTCCTTTTCAAAATCGTTCTGATCTGTCTGATTTGCGTCGGCGTTCAGCGTTTTGGTGTTCCATTTGTATTTAAAAGCGTATTGGCAAAACACCAGGTGGAGCGGATCTACAGCACGATCGGTAAGGATGTGCCACCCGAATACATGAAGGGTGAGGCTGTGACCACAGCCGACGGTAAAAAAACCAATACGGCGGATTATAACGTAAAACAATCGAAGATTGCCATCGGCAGCGGTGGCGTGCTTGGTAAAGGGTTACTTAAAGGAACACAAACACGTTACGGGTTTGTTCCTGAGCAACGTACAGACTTTATCTTCGACACGATCGGAGAGGGCTTTGGTTTTGTCGGCAGTTTCGTTCTGTTAGGAATTTATCTTCTTCTTCTTTTTCGCATTATCACCGTTGCCGAACGTCAGCGAAGCGTCTTCAGCCGCTGCTATGCCTACGGCGTCGCAGCAGTATTTTTCTTCCATATTGGCATCAACGTAGCCATGACCATCGGTCTTGCTCCGGTAATTGGTATCACATTACCATTGGTGAGTTATGGCGGTACGTCGCTTATCACGTTTACGATATTGCTGTTTATTCTGGTGAGATTGGATGCGGATCGTCAAATGGTCTTACGCTAATTTTCGCGAATTGGTGTTCGAGCAGTGGAGGCTGCATCCTGTAATTGCAGTAATGGAATTATATCTAACAATTGCTCCTTCGTACATTTGCCGCGAACAAGGCTTCCCGATGGGTGTTAATAGAATGCTCAAGCATATTATCAGCATCAATCCATAAGCCCCTGATTCGCGAAATTAGCGACATAAAATTTGCGTCCATGAAAGTACTCCCCCTCTCCGAAGGTTCCTTCACCATTGATAAATCCAAACTCTTCGTACCCTTCGATGATCAGCAGGATGACCTGCAGGCAAGGCCTGTTGGGAGTTTGCTGGTGGAAGTGCAGCCTTTTGTTGTAATTACAGAAAAGGATGTGTTATTATTAGATACAGGTCTTGGCTTTTCAAAAAACGGGAGATTGCAGTTGCACGAAAATCTGATCCAGGCCGGCATTGATCCGTCTGATGTTACAAAAGTGCTGATGAGCCATTTGCATAAAGACCACGCGGGTGGCGTATCTGAGGAGGACGATCGTACCAGATTGAGCTTTCCCCGGGCGACGTACTATGTGCAAAAACGCGAGCTGGATTTTGCTCTGGAGAAAGGAATGCCTTCATTTATACCGGAAGAGCTTGAAGCACTAAAGAACTCCCCACAGGTCAAATTCCTCACGGATGATGAAGGTGACATTGATGGTTATATACACTATCAGCTGACCGGAGCACACTCTCCTTTCCACCAGGTATTCTGGATCAGGGAAAACAACGAGACCATTTTCTTCGGTGCTGATGATGCGCCGCAATTGCATCAGATGAAACATCGGTTTATAGCGAAGTATGATTATGATGGGAAGAAGGCGATGGAGCTGAGACGCGAATGGTGGGACCTTGGTCATGACTGGACATTCCTCTTTTACCACGACATTAAATACGCGACGATTAAAAACACGAATTACACGAATTAGAAGTGTATAGTCGGAATAACTTGATCGTAAAGAGCAATGGGTAAAAAACGTTTTAAAAATGTTTTTTACCCATTTTGTTTAAAGGGAGTAGCGTTTCTTTTGTGAAGAATGTTTTGCTATGGGTTTAAACAATGAAGAGTTGCTTTTTAAACATGAATGTTTTAAGATAGTCGGCTTGTGTAAAGTGCATAGAACCCTGGGTCGTGCCTATAAAGAGGTTATTTTAAAGATGCGCCGGAAATAAAATTCAGGAGAAATGGGGGTCCCTATGAGCGTGAGAAACGATTCGATGTATACTATGATGGCAATTAAGCTCAAACGAAAATTTATCGCTGATTTTGTCGTTTTCGGTTCAATCATCCCCGAAATAAAAGCAATGTCCTTTCTCAACGATGCCTCAATCTATCAAACCCTGAATTATACAAAGATCGCAGGTGTTCAGCTCGGGCTACTAATAACATTCGGCGCACCAAGCCTCCTCTTCAAAAGAGTTATATTAAGAACATAGAACGTATACGCTCTATGTATTATTTGTTCGAAGCATTCTCTCATTATCCATGTAAACCAATTTGCGAATATTCCTGGCCATTCGCGTACCATCTGCGTCAAAAAAAGAGGCCAACCCTGAAAAGAGCCGGCCGTTGCTAACCTATGAAAAACACCAGGTTCAAAGATATATAAAAACTTATCTTATTATATCTGAATTATTTTTTTATCAGGGATTCTTTTTTTCGCCGCCGCCCCGCAGTCTTTCCTGCCGTAAACGGCGAAGCTCCAGTATAAATCCGCGTTGATGTGTAAAGACCTGATTGCTGCGGGGTTCGCCAATAATATCGCGGAAACGGGCCCGATAACGGATCTGGAGATCGGCGATCTTTTGGCGTAAAACGAGGTTATCGCCACGGTTCTCGCGGGCTGTTTTTTTCCACTCTTTGAAGTAGTCGATGAAAACGGGTTTGAACTTTTTCGCCTCGTCGCTGGTGAGGTTCAGGCGCTGCTGAATGTACTCACTCATCTTGTCGCGGATCGTGGCGTTATCGTCTACCCCATCATCGTCATCCTGGGCAAGAATAGGGGCGATGGTGATAAAGAGAAAGCTAAGTATGAATAGAAAATGTTTCATGGTCAATTAAAGAGAATGTCTTCGTCTTCTGTTTCGTCAACAGGTACATCTTTTAAAAAATCCTGTATCTCTTTGTCAGATACATTTTTCAGTAAGCTTTTGATATCTGATGGCGCTGAAACGGCAGCTATATCTGAAGCAGCAGGCTCAGCCAGGTCTACAAATTTGCCAATGTCTTCCGTGCTGACTTTCTTCATGCTCTTCTCAACCCATACATAAGAGGGCTTTGATGGATCATTGCTGCCGGAAGTTCCACGGCCAAACCATAATGTTGCGCTGACCGCAATAATGGCCGTGATGGACGCTGCAACGGCATAGCTATACCATTTCCTTCGAACGGGCTCCATCCGGATGACCGGCGAGGGTTGCTGCGCTTCAGGGATGTCTACTTTTTGCTCAAAATATCCTCCAGGAATGCTGAATGGTGATTTTCTGGGCAAGCCGCTGAGTAAAGGCGACAGCTGCTCCAATTCCATTGCACTGTCAGATTCGTCCCCATATGCAAAAGACGGGTCGAGGCTGGCGAAATAATCCTTCGGAACGGCGTAGGGCGTCTTTTTCGAAAGACCCGCCAGTAAAGGTGAAAGGACCTCCAGCTCAGCAGCCGGACTACCGGCTTCTAAAGCCTTCACCCGCAGTAATATATCTGCTGCTAACCCGGCAAAATAGCCATCCGGTACAACATATACGTTTGGGAAGGAATGGGTGGGTAGTGAACTATTGAGCTCTTCTAATTCCTGCAATATGTTAGCTGACTGCGGCATTGTAAAATTGAGACGGTTTCCTCAGTTTAAAGTTTAATTGTTCCTGATATAATCCTCTATTTTTTTCACTGCGTGATGATAGCTGGCTTTTAATGCGCCTTCGCTTGTTTCCAGCACCCGGCTCATTTCCTCGTAAGGCATTTCATCGTAATACCGGAGATTGAAAACAATGCGCTGTTTTTCAGGTAATTGCTGTATAGCCAGTTGCAGTTTCCATTCCAGTTTTTGTGCATCAAAATGCTGGTCCGCTTTTATCTTTTCACTCAGACCGGACTCTACGTCACTCAGACTCAGAGTACTGCGCTTTTTCTGCTGTTCCAGAAAGGTCAGGCTTTCATTCGTGGCGATCCGGTAGAGCCAGGTATAAAGCTGACTATCTTCCCTGAAATTCTCCAAACCTTTCCATACGCGGATGAACACATTCTGCAATACATCATTCGCGTCATCATGGTCCACCACCATGCGACGGATGTGCCAGTAGAGTTTCTCCTGGTACTTCCTGATAATGGAGGTATAAGCTCTTTCTTTTGTATCAGCATTCCTGAATTGTGCGAGCAATTCGGAATCGCTTTCACCGGTTAGCGGCATGCGGCTGGCTTTTCAATGTTTAGAGGCATAATTTAGTCAAATAAGTAAAAAGCCAAAATTAAAAAGTAAAAAACTGGTCGCTTATGTTGGAAAAGTCCAGCTATAAACGACCAGTTTTTTACTTTTTAATTTTTACTTTTTACTTCTTCCGCTGCATCACTTTTTCAGCTGCTGCAACGATATCGGAAACGTCCAGGCCATACTTTTTCATCAGTTCTTTTGGCGTACCACTTTCACCGAATGTATCTTTTGTGCCAACGTATTCGATAGGCACCGGGAAATGTTTCGCCGCGCATTGAGCGATCGCGTCGCCCAGGCCACCGATGATGTTATGTTCTTCGGCGGTAACAACGCATTTTGTTTTCCTGATAGAAGCGATCACCGCTTCTTCATCAAGAGGCTTAATGGTGTGAATGTTGATCACTTCCACGCTGATTCCTTTTTCCTGCAATTGTGCGCCCGCCTGGATTGCATTCCAAACGAGGTGACCGCATGCAAAGATTGTCACGTCTGTTCCTTCAGAAAAAATTTGTGCTTTTCCGATCTGGAAGTCGGATTCTTTTGTAAAGATCGGCCATACCGGGCGGCCGAAACGCAGGTAAACCGGACCTTCGTATTCAGCGATAGCGAGGGTCGCAGCCTTTGTTTGCGCATAATCGCAGGGAACGATCACTGTCATACCGGGCAACATTTTCATCAGGCCTATATCTTCAAGGATCTGGTGTGTAGCTCCGTCTTCACCAAGTGTAACACCTGCGTGTGATGCGCAGATCTTTACATTTTTTCCGCTATATGCCACCGATTGACGGATCTGGTCATATACACGGCCGGTTGAGAAGTTGGCAAATGTTGTTGTATAAGGAATTTTTCCACCGATAGTCATACCTGCGGCAATGCTGATCATATTTGCTTCTGCAATACCAACCTGAACAAACCGCTCGGGAAATTCTTTCATGAATTGCTGCAGCTTCATAGAGCCTGCAAGGTCAGCTGTGAGTGCCACTACGTTTGGATTCTTGCGTGCCGCTTCCACGATACCATCGCCAAAGCCGCTCCTCGTGTCTTTATTGCCGGTTGATTGGATATCCTTTAATGCCATAGATTTTAATTAGATGGTAAATGTAAGTATTTTGTCCCGTTGTCAGTTGTCCGGACAAACAGACAACGGTCAACGATTAATTCAGTTCTCTCGGTTTCTCTCCAAAAATCGCCTGATCTGTTTTCAGCTTCTGTTCCCATTCCCAGGCAGTCAGCATCATTTCGTCGAGTGTATAATGCGGATCCCAGCCGAGACGGGTTTTGGCGAGATCATTGTTGGCATAGATGGCCACAACGTCGCCGGGGCGGCGTGGTCCGAGCTCATAGTTGAGTTGCTGGCTGCTCACTTTTTCAAATGAACGGATCGCTTCCAGTACGGTTACGCCATTACCTGTGCCAAGGTTGAACACTTCACAGAGGGCGGTATTTTGTTTTTGCTCAAGATACCGGACTGCGAGTGTATGTGCATGTGCGATATCGCTTACATGAATGAAATCACGGATGCAGGAGCCGTCACGCGTAGGGTAATCCGTTCCAAATACCGTCATTTTTGGCAATTTGCCGATGGCGGTTTGTGTAATGGCCGGAACAAGGTTCTGCGGTTTGCCGATCGGCATTTCACCGATCTGGATCGACGGGTGGGCGCCTACAGGGTTGAAATAGCGCAATAAAATGCACTGTGTACCCGCGCTTTTCGCAAACTCGTTGATGATCTGCTCACCCATTTGTTTGGTATACCCGTAAGGAGATTCAGCCGGTTTTGGAATGGTTTTTTCCGTTACCGGGATCTCATCCGGATTGCCGTAAACGGTACAGGAAGAAGAGAACACAAAGAAAGGAATGCTGAATTCCTGGACACATTTAAGAATGTTGATCAGCGAGCTGTTGTTGTTTTCAAAATACATCAGCGGTTTCTCCACAGACTCACCCACGGCCTTATAAGCCGCAAAATGAATAATGCCTTCAATGTCATTATTTTCCTGGAAAATGGCAAATGTGTCATCAAAATTGCAAAGGTCAACTTTGTAATTCTTGATCTTTTTGCCTGTGATCCTTTCCACTCCTTCAAGAACAGCAGGATTGGAGCGGCTGTTATTATCAACCGAAATAACGGAATAGCCCTGTTCGATCAGATCTACGATGGTGTGGGAACCTATATAGCCACATCCACCTGTTACGAGTATTTTAGCCATATTAAAAATTCCCGGCAAAAGTCTGGAAATTTTCTCAAATGTGGTCCGAACTGAGAGAGAAAGGTTTGAGAGGTTTCATAAGTTTAATAGGTTTCAAAGGTTAAGCTCTAACCTTTGAAACCTATTAAACTTATGAAACCTCTCAAACCCGGGGTCAGATAAACAGATGCACCAGGTGGTAAACACCCATTGCCAGCAATGCACTTACCGGGATTGTCAGTATCCAGGCCCAGATCAGATTCACTGTTACACCCCAGCGGACTGCGGAAAGACGTTTTGTTGCGCCCACCCCCATAATGGCGCCGGTGATGGTGTGTGTTGTACTTACCGGGATCTTCAGGTATTCTGTAATAAAGAGCGTCAATGCACCCGCGGTTTCGGCTGCCACGCCCTCGAACGGAGTAACTTTTGTAATACGTGTTCCCATGGTCTTTACGATCTTCCAGCCGCCACTCATTGTGCCGAGGGCAATGGCGGAATAACAGGCGAGTGGTACCCACCAGACCATGTGATCTATAGAATATTTTGCAGGTTCTGCCGCGATCAATGCTGCCATGATCACGCCCATTACTTTTTGCGCGTCATTACCGCCATGGCCAATGCTGAAGATTGCTGAGGATACAAGCTGCAGCCGTTTGAACCAGGAATTGGCTTTATGTGCATTCAGGTTGCTGAGATAAAGAGAGAAAAATGCCATTGTGATTACGATAAGGCTCATCAGCAGCCATTTGAAATTTTCCGCATGGAAAATCACTTTCATCGTGTATGATTCATAGTGCGATTTGAGTTTCGCAGGATCAGTTTCCAGCATGAAGTACAGGAATACGATAATGCCAAGTATGATCAGGGATGAAAAGATCTTGGGTCCTTTTGTACGTTTGAACGAGTAGATGAACCAAAGTGAGATCGCAAATGCCACGATCATACCTATCAGCGGGGCAAGGACGATGAACGCCGCGATCTGGATAACCGGTCCGGAATTGATAGATCCGAATGTGCCGGAGTGTGCGACTGCCGCACCCGCCAGACCACCGATCAGTGTGTGCGAAGAAGAAGAAGGGATCCCGCGCCACCATGTGAACAGGTTCCAGATGATAGCCGCCACCAGACCGGAGAAAATAACCTCCAGCGTAATAAAATCATGTTTCACCGTTTTGGCGATGGTGTTTGCCACACCATGATCCTTAAATATGAAAAAGGCTACGAAGTTGAACAATGCAGCCCAAAGCACCGCCTGGAATGGCGTCAATACTTTTGTTGAAACAACGGTGGCAATGGAGTTGGCCGCGTCATGAAAACCATTAATATAATCGAAGATCAACGCCAGCGCTATAATTACAATCAGGAAAGTAGTCATAAATGATTTTTACTTCTGAATAACTGAAGCAGAGAAGTAAAAAGTCATCCCGCTTTCAATTTGAAGGACTGGACGGATCGCAAGCGGGATTACTTTTTAATTTAATTAAGCATATTTAATAATGATCGACTCTATCACATTACTGGCGTCTTCGCATTTGTCGGTTACGATCTCCATTACCTGGTAGATCTCTCTTTTCTTGATCACTTCCTTTGCGTCCGGTTCTGTTGCAAACAGGCGTTCGATGCTCATATCAAATATGTCATCTGCCTGGTTTTCGATACTGTTGATCTTAACCAACGCTTCGGTGATATTGCGCATGTTTTTCATATCACGGAGTTCTTTTACCGCAATGCGGATCTGATATGCTCCCTGCTCGATCAGTTCCGCCATTTTCTGCATGCCCATATCGTTCGGGTTAACGCGGTAGAAGTTGATCTTTTTTGCCGATGCATATATATAGTCTGCGATATCGTCGAGAGAAGTAGCCAGGTAGTGAATGTCCTCACGGTCGAATGGAGTGATGAAGTTGCGGCCAAGTTCTGTAAAAACGGAGTGGGTCAGTTCATCATTTGCATGCTCCAGGTCTTCGATCTGGCTGATCAGGGCAGCTCTTTTGTCGAAATCTGTTTCAGCCACCACATCTTTCATGATCGTTCCCATTTTCGCCACATTGTCGGCAACCTGCTCGAAAAGTTCAAAGAATACCCGGTTCTTTGGCATGAAAATTTTCAAAAATGAATTAAGTCCCATATCGTGTTTTTAACTTGGTTGCGAAATTACCGGCTTAGTTCGCCAGACCCGGGAAAATACCCCGAATTAATAATTCCTTAATATTGGTAACGCAGCTAATGGCTTGATTTTTAGAATATAACTATTTCAAATTCATCAGCTAAAACAAAGGTAAAATCTTTTAACTAATGGAAAATCAATCACGTTAACATTCCGGTAACACTCGCTTCACAATTCCTTAATTACTGCGTAACATGCCGATAATCTAGCCGGATTTCCTTTGCCGGAAATTACTTCTATGCTATTGCGGCTGAAATTACTGTTGATTTTCTCATTTGTTCTTTCTTTTTCCTACGCACAAAATAGAATCTCCGGTAAGGTTTCCAACGAAAAAAACGAGGCTCTGGCTGGTGTATCTGTTAAAGTTGCCGGTCAGCCCACGGGTTCTTCAACTGATGTTGACGGGCGTTATACCCTTAGCCTGCCTTCCGGCAAATATGAGCTGGAGTTTTCTGCTGTTGGTTATGAAGCAAAAACAGTGACGGAGGTTGAAGTGTCTAACCAGCTCAACGAGCTGAACGTTGTACTGGTTATTAAAGCAAAAGAGGGCGAGAACGTAGTAGTTACAGCCCGCCGCTCCAGCGCACGCATGGAAAGCGTTAACTCCGCTATTTCATTCCAAAGAAACACAAATACAGTTGCTTCGGTGATCTCTGCGGAAAGCATCCGCCGGTCTCCGGATAAAAATACGGGAGAAGTTTTGAAACGTACTCCTGGTACAAGTATTCAGGATGGTAAATACCTCGTTGTAAGAGGTCTTGCGGACCGTTACAACCAGGCAATGCTGAATGGCATCCTGCTGTCCAGCACGGAGCCTGACAGGAAAACCTTCTCTTTCGACATCTTCCCTGCGGCGATGATCGATAACATCATTATTAATAAAGCATTCGTTCCTGAATTGCCCGGCGAGTGGGCCGGAGGTCTTGTTCAGGTTAACACAAGAGATATTCCTGCAAAGAACTTCTTTAATATCCAGATCGGTACCGGGTTTAATACGCAGACTGTAGGAAATGATTTCTATTCATATAAAGGTGGTAAAACTGATTTCCTCGGTATTGATGACGGCCAGAGAGGTTTGCCTGCTTCTTACGGTACAAAAAATCAGTTTAAAATACTGACTCCTGCTGAAAAGATCGCAGTGGGTAAGGAATTTGAGAATGTCTGGTCTGCTGATAAGATCTCTTCTCCAATCAACACTTCTTTTCAGGCAAGTGGTGGTTTCAATAAAAGATTCAATGGCGATAAACAGTTAGGCTTTATCATGGGGCTGACCTACAGCAAAACCAACCGCTTTATAAAACTGGCCAATAACGGTTATACATTCTCTGACAATCCTTCCGGTGGAGTTTCTGTCAACCCCGAATTCCTCTATAATGATAACCGGTATGCGCAGGACGTATTGTGGGGTGGTATGGGTGCGCTGACCTTCCAGTTCAACGCTAATAATAAGATCTCTTACAAATCGATCTTCAACGTAAACACAACCGATTACACAACAATGAGGTCGGGTGGCGTGAACAACGGCCGTTCCATCCTGGACAGTCTGAAAGGCAATGAGCTCGGTTTCAAACAGAACATGTTCTGGAGCAATCAACTTTCAGGGGAGCATAACCTGAATATCTTCAACGGTCCATTGAAATTGAAATGGTACGGCGGCTTCAGCATCCTGGATTCTTATATCCCTGATCAGCGTCGCCTGAGCTATACAAAGGATAATGAGAACAATCGTCCCTACCTGGCTAATATCAGTGGTGTGTTATCACAACAAAGTGGTAACCGATTCTACCAGTTCCTGAACGACTACGTATACACTGGTGGTGCCGACGTGACCAAAACTTTTAAGGCGTTTGGCTTTAGCCAATCTGTAAAAGCGGGTTATTTGCTCCAGGTGAGAGACCGCCTGTTTGACTCAAAGCCATTCTCTATCTACCTGCCAAGAGATAACGAAGCACTGAGATTGCTTGGCCCTGATCAGATCTTCAATTCTGACAACTTCGGTACCGGATTCGATAACAAATTTGCTTTTGAAGCACTGGATGCAAACATCTACCGCTATATAGCCAACACGATCCTGAATGCTGGTTATATCCAGTTTGATAACCAGTTCACACAAGCATTACGTGTGGTTTGGGGAGTGCGGGTAGAGAATTACGACCAATTGATGGGTAGTGTTAAGAAATGGGACCCCCGTCATTCACACAGCGAGGTGAGAGATTTCCTGCCCGGCATCAACGCTACATTAAAACTGAATAATAAAACAAACCTGCGTATCTCAGGATCTCAAACCGTGGTTCGCCCTGAGCTTCGTGAAGTGGCGCCATTCCAGTTCTATGATTTTGATCTGAATGCTACCGTGCAGGGTGCAACAGGTTTGCAGCGCACAAAGATCACTAATGCCGATCTCCGTTATGAATTGTATCCAAGAGCAGGTGAAACTTTCAGCGTTGGTGTATTCTATAAACATTTCGAAAAACCAATCGAGCAGGTGTTTCAGCTTGGAGGTGGTGGATCAAGCACTATCAACTATGCTAACCCTGACAAAGCAGAGGCTTACGGCGTTGAGCTTGAGTTCAGAAAGAAACTTGATGTAATAGACGCATTCAAAAATTTCACTTTCCTGACCAACCTGTCTTATATCAAGAGTAAGGTAAGTGATGATAAGCTGACGATCGACCGCCCGCTGCAAGGTCAGTCAAACTACCTGATCAATGCAGGTCTGTTGTATGATCTTGAGAAAGCAGGTTTGAACGCCAGCTTGTTGTTCAACCAGATCGGTAAACGTATCGCGTTTGTCGGCTCGGTAAATACTACCGGCTCAGGTCAGTCAGAGTTTCCTGATACATGGGAAGCTTCGAGACCACTGCTGGACTTCCAGGTTGCAAAGAAACTTATTAAAAATAAAGGAGAGATCAGGCTGAACGTTTCTGACATTCTGAATAAGAAAGCATATTTCTATCAGAACACAGATGGTAATACGAAGCTTAACAAGAATGAAGACATTTACAGGTTCACCCGCCAGTATGGTACAACATTCAGCGTAACGTTTGGCTACAGCCTTTAATTAATAAGTCACTATAAACATTACATAAAACACAGAAATCATAAAAAATGAAAAAGCTCATTCTTTATTCAGCACTTGCCATTGCAGCATTCACGGGATGCCGGAAGATTGAAACGGATGGTGAAAAAGAGGTTATCATCGTTCCCGGTGGCGGCACGGGTAGCACCGGTCAGACGATCACGCTTAAAGGCCGTATCACAGCTGACACAGTTTTGAGAAAAGCAAACACTTATATTCTCGAAGGAAAAGTATATATAACGAACAACTCTACAATGACCATCGAACCGGGTACAGTAGTCAAAGGTTCTTACAGCGGCGCAGAAGTTGCTGCACTGATCGTTACGCGTGGCGCCAAGATCGTGGCAAAAGGATCTGCTAACGAGCCGATCGTATTCACTTCTAATTCTCCCAATCCACGTTCTGGTGACTGGGGCGGTATTGTTCTGTTAGGTAAAGCATCGATCAACACAACGTATACAGCTGATGCTGCTTCTGTATATCCTCAGAATCCAGGCGTCCTTATCGGCAAAGGCACTTTCCAGATTGAAGGTGGTGTGGATAATACATACGGCGAAGGTCTTTGCGGCGGTGGTACAACACCAAATGATGCTGACAGCTCCGGTGCGCTGAGCTACGTACGCATCGAGTATGCAGGTTATGCATTTATCCCTGATAAAGAGATCAACAGTCTTACAATGGGTGCGGTTGGTTCAAAAACTCAGATCGACCACGTTCAGGTCACTTATGCAAAAGATGATGCGTTTGAGTGGTTCGGCGGTACTGTAAACTGTAAATACCTGGTTGCTTACAGAACTCAGGATGACGACTTCGATACAGATAACGGTTACAGCGGTACTGTGCAGTTCGGCCTGATCGTGCGTGACTCCGCTAATGCTGACGTTTCTAACTCCGAAGCATTTGAAAGTGACAATAACTCAGGTGGTACAACTGACGCTCCAAAAACATCTGCAATATTCTCTAACGTTACAGCGATCGGACCTCGTGCTACGCTGAATAATGTTGGCAACAGCTACTTCCTGGCAGCTGCGCAGATCAGAAGAAACTCTGCTTTGTCTATCTACAACTCTGTGTTCATGGGCTGGCCACGCGGTCTGCTGATTGATGCAAGCACAGGAACTCCTACAGACCTGAACATCAATTTTACTGATGGTTCCGGTGAGTTGAGATTCAAGAACAATATTATTGCAGGTTGTGGTAACCATCCGTCATTCCCGGCATGGGCGCCCGTAAAGTATTCGGCAGGAACAAATGCGGCAGCTCAATCTTCCGATGCGGCTATTCTCGGATGGGTGAACCTGGCAGATAACGGCAACCAGATCATTGCTACTAATGAGTATGTGGGTTATACCCGTCCATTTGACTACCTCAATCCGGATTTCACTCCGTTTGGTTCCGATAAAGTGCTTGGAGAGCTGAATCCTATTATCAGGAATTATTCTTTCACAGATTCTAAACTTGCGAATAACGCTTTCCTTGATAAAACTGTGAAATTCCGCGGCGCTATTTCTCCTTCCGGAGACCTTGCGAGCTGGTACAAAGGATGGTGCGTTTTTAACTAAGCTATCTTCAGATAAAAGATATGATCGCCCCGGCTAAAACCGGGGCGATCTTTATTTATGGGGTATTGTAAGTAATCTGGTGCGACTGGTGTGGGGAATAGGCATACACAACTTCGAACGGCACCTTTTTCAATGAAGGCAATACCTGCCCGATCAGCAGATCCTGCTTCTGCGGCGTTGGCTCACAAATGGTGTATTGTTCGCCATTGTACATAATAGGAGTGCCGATGGGTTTATCCAGTTTAACCGCAACGGTGATGTGTTTTGGATAAGAGAGAACGATCATCGGCAGATTATAGATCTCTTTTACAAGATAAAAGAACAACGCTGCCCGATCCTCGCAATCACTGTATTCATGCAGCAGCGTTTGCTCCGGCGAAAAGCGTTTTTCCTTTCCAAACGCATCCATATCCCGCTCAAATACGAATGCTTCGCGGGTGAAGCGCATCAGGTAGTCGATACCGTTCTTTTCATTCAGCCCCTTAATATTCTGTTTTAAGATAGGAATAAGAGAACTGTATGTTTCCTTGCTAAGCGGAATATTGAAGTAAGAGGCATATTCCACCACAGGATAATTTGCAAACAATGTTTTGATCTGTGGATTGAGTTTTACTTTCAGCCTGTACTCCGTCTGGTAAATATTGAACAACAGTTCTTTTTCAAGATAGTCTTCAGGTTTAAACCCCGGCAGCTGATTGATCTTGTAAGAGAATGGATTGATTGCGGCCGGAATATCAACCTGCAGTTCAGTAAATTTCTCTTTATCAAAATCTATCATAGACCCATAGTCGTGATAGTTCAGACAAACATACTGGCGCTCATCCTTATAATGGAAAGGGATATCGTAGATGATCTCGTCACTTTGCACATAGAAAAGGATCTTGCTACCGGAGGTCTGCAGAGTGGCGTTGTAACCCGACTGGCAAAGCAGGAACCATTTATAGATGGTGTAGGCTATATAGTTTTTTTCTTTCGGGCTGATGGATTGAGCGGTCCGCCGGATCAGCTGATAATACAACCAGTCGTCCAGCTGGTATTGCTTTTTGTACAACAGCATTTTTTCAACAAGCGCTTTATGCTTTCCGGCTTCCAGTTTCTGATAGAAATGGCTGACCGATGTTAAAGAAAGCGTATCGTCAAAACCCACGCGGAATGACCTGTCTACGTCCAGCTCAATAGTATCTCCGTAAAAATCAAAACGCAGGGGGTCTGTCTCTTTTGGGGAAAACGAGGAAAGCAGGCAGACAAGCAAAAGCCCCACGAGGCCGGGAATGAAGTTTCTGATTTTCAAGGGACCATCAATCCCTATAAAGTTATATAACTTAACAATAAGATAATATTAAATCTTTCCCTGACCACCACCCTCCATCTCTTGATCTCTTTTGGCTCTTAGTACAAAAAAAGAAGCCACGCCGGAAGGACGACCGGAGTGGCTAAACTGCATGAGAAGACTTGCGTAGATGGAATAACTGCTAAAACCATCCAGCAAATGGGAACGACTTGGAAGAAAGAACTGGTGTAAAGATGGGTCTTGTGTGTTAAGCGGTTATTACAGGGAGGTTAACTCCGTATTAAATCGTTGCCCGGGCTGTCGATGGCCGATGACCGAATGGCCGTTGGTCGGCGTCAAACAACAGGGAGGACATTTTTTCTGTTTATTTAAACTACACGTGTAAAGACCTTCTTTTTTACATAAAATATCATGCTGTGCCACTCGGCCACTTGCTCTACGCCACTTCCAGCAGCTCTGCTTTTGCCTTCTCCACTCCCAGCCCGAAGAGATATTCCAGGCTGTTGGGAATGCTTTTGGAATAATCCATGCGGATCGGCTGATCATTGTTGAGCCAGTCTTCAACCTGGCCGCTGAAATTTTCATCAATGTTTTTCAACACACGCACACCCATTTCCTGGAGGGCAGCAGCATTGCATTGTTGCTCATATTGGCTGCGGATAGGGATCGAAAGGATTTTTTTACCAAGATGCAGGGCTTCCGCTGGTGTTTCAAAGCCTCCGCCGGTAATGAGACCGCTGCAATGAATAAGGCTTTCGTTGAATCCCTGTTTGCTGACAGGAATGAAACGAAGATTTCCTTCCTGTTTGGGTTCAGAGATCTGCCCGCAGAACACATCAAACTGAAGGTCTTTGAATGGACTGAATATTTCCACAAGCTGTGGCTCACAATAGGAAGGAAGATAGACCGTGATATAGCCTTTATCAGTTGGATCTGCATCAATGATCGCCTGCTTTACAACCGGTGTAAAGATGTATTTATCGTAATTGCTGAAATGGAAGCCGACATTATGCGTTCCCTTCGCATAATTTTTGATAACCCACTCGCCGGTTGAATTCCTTATGATGGGGCGTGGCGTGTTTGCTGAATGAAAACTTGCCTGGTGTCCGAAATGAATAGATGGTATTTTCTTCTTTGCACAGGCTGCAGATGTGATATATTCAAAATCATTCAATACAAGATCATATTTTTCTACAGGGAGATCGCGGATCTCCTGGCGGATGCGCATAGGATGAATTCCGCGAAGGATCTGCCAGTAATCGAGACCACCGGCGCAGTTATAATAAAGACTCAATCCTTTACTCCGGTACTTAATGGGAGCGTCCAGCGCAAGATGACTGTTGCCTCCACTGAGGAAGATATCAATGCTGCCATATTGCTGAAGAAATGGCAGCAGTTCCATTGCGCGGCTGATATGGCCGTTGCCTGTGGCCTGAATGGCGTAAAGGATATTCATATCGTTGAAGGTTGGGTTAATGAATGCAGATAGATCGAGATCTCATTTGTTAAAACCTCCGGTTTGGGTTTCGTTTGTTTTTGAGTGTCCGTTGGTGATTCTATCTGTTCGTGTGTGTATAAATGCCAGTCGTTGTTGTAATATTCAAGCGCAGTCATGTGTTCCACCCAATCACCGGAATTCATATAGGTGACTGTTCCTTTTTCATTGGTAAAAAGGCGTTTACCGGGTTGATGGATATGGCCGCAGATAACGCAGTCGTATTTCTTCTCGATCGCGATCTCAGCGATCATTGTTTCAAATGCGTCGATGCGGACAAAGCGCTTATGAAATTGTTCCATGATGCTTTTTGAAAGAGACAGTTTCTCTTTACCGATCATCCGCATAAATTTATTGATCATTTTATTGAATCCCAGAAGAAGCGCATATCCGTTACTGCCGAGTTTCCCCCAGAACTTGGCGGAGTTTGCCGTGGTATGATCAAATACATCACCATGGAAGATCCAGTTCATCTTTCCATCTATTTCTATCACAACTTTATCGGCCAGTTGAAAATTGCCCAGATGAAGATCGGCATAGCGGCGCAGCGTCTCATCATGGTTGCCGGTGATATAGATGATGCGCGTACCGGTGGAAAGAAGATGAAAGATCTGCTGAATGGCAGTGATATGATGTTGCGGAAAATAGTGCTTGCTGAATTGCCATCCATCTATGATGTCGCCATTGAGGATTAACAGCCGGGGCTCAATGCTATTAAGGTAGCTGACAAATTCCTTTGCCCTGCAGGCGTATGTCCCCAGGTGAAGGTCGGATATAACTGCTACGTCAACAGGCCGTTTTTGCATTTTCAAGGTTTATTAAAGATCATGATAGAATATAACTTCATTATTAAGGAAGTATTAAGCAATTATGAAGATCGGGATGACGATGGCACATGACCGGAATCAAACAACAATGCGGAAGTTTTTTTGCAGATAGCATTCTTCCGTTGCGGCCATATTGCTTTTTTGTGGGAAACTATCAAACTGCGAATCCCGGCCATCTGGCATCGGTCATTGTCTCTCAGGAGTTCACACAACCATTACATCCCCTTAACCTTCACGTTACATTCCATTACTTTCTTTGCAAAACCTTCAGCACGTGAAAGTTTTAATAATCTGTGCGCTTCTTTTAGCAACATTACCCTCCGCAGTACCTGCGGATATGTCCCTCCCCTCACCGATAAAGGTGCGGCCTGCACAAAATCTTATCATTGTTACGATCGATGGTTTCCGTTGGCAGGAATTGTTCAACGGTGCGAGCGATGAACTGATCAGCAATGAAAAATATACATCTGATACGGAGACCATGAAGACATTGTACTGGTCCGGCGAGAAGGAACAGCGCCGCAGGCAACTGATGCCTTTCTTCTGGTCTGTGATCGCAAAAAAAGGACAGGTGTATGGCAACAGGGATTATAGGAATAAGGTGAACGTTGCAAATCTTTATGCGTTTTCCTATCCCGGCTATAATGAGATCTTTACCGGTACAACCGACCTGATGGTGTCATCCAACAAAAAAAGATTAAATGACAATGTGAATGTGCTGGAGTACCTGAACAGTAAAGATGAATTTGCCGGAAGGGTCGCGGCGTTCACTTCCTGGGATGTATTTCCGTTTATTTTTAATGAACAACGGAGTGGTTTTCCTGTAAACAGCGGGTATGAAAAAGTGCAGGACGGTTATCTTTCGGCAGGTCAGCAACTGGTGAACGAAGTACAGGAAGGATCTGTTGTTCATAAGGGAGGTACGCGCTATGATCAGCTCACTTTTCTGGCGGCACGTGAATACCTGGAAGAACACAGGCCACGTGTATTAATGATAGGCCTGGGAGAAGGAGACGAATTTGCACATGCCGGACGGTACGATATGTATTTGCAGCAGGCGAATAAAGCTGACAGGTTGCTGGCGGAGATCTGGCATTGGGTTCAGTCAACGCCGGGATACAAAGACAATACCTCAATTATCATCACAACTGATCATGGCCGGGGGAAGAATGATGCGAAATGGTCTTCACATCATTTGTTTGTAAAGGGATCTTCGCAGACATGGCTCGCCATTATGGGACCCGGCGTGGAACCGCTGGGTGAAGTGAAAGAAGATCAGCAGTTATATCTTAAGGAAGTTGCAGGAGTGATTGCGGGTCTTGTAGGTGAAGAGTTTGAGCCGGGAACAAAAGTTACTGCCAGGAGATAGGCCGTCTCGCGGCATTGAACGTTTGCAGAACCATTCCGGGAATTCTGTTGTGCGCAATGCAATGGAACGTGATCAGTCCTTTTTTGTATCAAGCGTAAAGCCAATAGAAGTACCCACATCCTCACGGCTTCGGACATGGATCGTTTGGCCATGCGCTTCAATAATGTGTTTGCAGATCGCGAGGCCAAGACCACTGCCTGTTACATCCAGGCTGCGTCCTTCATCTGTGCGGTAAAATCGTTCAAAGATGCGGGGTAAATGCCTTTCAGGAATACCGATCCCGTCATCACGCATCTCAACCAGGATATGCTTACCATCTGTATTGTACATACTGGCAGTGATGGTCCCGTTTTGTTTGCCGTATTTAATGGAATTTTCTACGAGATTGACAAGAACCTGTCTGATCTTTTCCTTATCAGCAAATACTGTTAAAGGAGATTCGCAACCTTTCTTTATGCTGCAGCGGATGTTCTTCGGCTCCGCCATAATAGAGATACTTTCAAAAGTCTCCCGCACAAGATCCTGGATCACGAAGTTCTGTTTGATCAGGTTCAACTCGCCTCTTTCCAGTCTTGATATTTCATCCAGGTCATTCAACAGGTTTGTCAGCCGCTCAACGTTCGTTGAAGTTTTTTCCAGGAACTTCCGGTTAACAGCCGGATTTTCCAAAGCGCCTGTCAGCAATGTATCTACATAGCCCTGGATGGCGAACACAGGTGTTTTGAACTCATGAGAAAGATTCTGCAGAAACTCTTTTCTGAATTGTTCGTTTGCTCTCAGCAATTCGATCTCCTGTTTGTTTTCGGTAGCCCATGCCTCCACATCTTCTCTTACTTCATCAATGCTTTTTTTAGGAAGGATGTATTTATAGTAAGTCTCTTCGCGTTTTGTTGCTTTTGTCTGGTAGATGAATTTGTAAATGAGTTTGATCTTCCTGTAGATAAAACGTTCCAGTACAAGATTGACAAGGAAATAACCTCCTCCCAGTATAACGAGGAATGAGATCAGTACAGGTTGCCACCTTTTTTCAATAATAAAGACCAGCAGACTTATGGGCGCCGCAAGGCCCAGCGCCGTAAGAAAGGAAAGCTGACGCGGAGAAATATTTTTAAGTGAGAACATTTGCTGAAGTTACGGGATTGTTACGATGTCCTTGCTTCGGAAACCGGGGTTGTTGCTTACGCGATGCGGAATTCGGGTACGATACCGTTCTATGATCTTTTTCAGGAAAATAGAGCATCGTTCATCCGGGTACCGATTGCCATTGGAAGGGTTCTACCAACCTACAATTCAAATTTATATCCAACACCCTTCACAGTGGTAACGCAATCAATACCCAGTTTCTGACGGATCTTACGGATATGCACATCGATCGTACGGTCACCAACGATCACATCATTTCCCCACACCTGGTTCAGGATCTCATTGCGAAGAAAAACCCGGCCGGGCTTTTGCGCCAGCAGGTAAAGCAATTCGAATTCCTTTTTCGCCAGCACGATATCACTTCCATCAACCTGCACCATAAAGCGCTCCGGATCGATCTTGATGTTTTCCATTTCCAGCGTTTTCACTTCGGCCTTATTCAGTCTGCGGAACAACGCATTTACACGGCTGAGAAATACTTTAGGGCTTACCGGTTTGCTTACATAATCGTCCGCTCCGGTTTCAAGGCCGCGGATCTGGCTGCCATCGTCATTGACAGCGGTAAGGAAAATGATCAGGGTATCTTTAAATACCGCCTGGGTACGTAATATCTGGCAGACCTCAACACCGGTTTTTCTGGGCATCATCACATCCAGTACGATCAGGTCTGGTTGTGTACGACGCGCTTTTTCAAGCGCCTCATCGCCGTCTTTAGCAGTCACAACCTCATATCCTTCGCCGGTCAGATTGTATTTCAGGATTTCTAAGATATCCGGCTCATCGTCAGCGATCAACACTTTTCTTGCCTTATTTTCCATACCATTGAAAGTTTCCGCAAAGCTACTGGGATTTTATCTGGAGAGAAAACCCGGGATTCTTGTTCATACAGACTTAATGATAACTTAATAATAGGCATGGTTTTACAGGGAGACGTTGGCCGGATGGCCGCCGTCCATTGTCCGATGACCGAATGACCGGGTGACCGAATACGTTCCTGGTGTCAACCAATTTGACCTGAATAGGATAGGAGACTTTCCGGCCAACGATCTTCCCCTCAATGCCGTCTTAAACCCATGATAAACAGTTTCTGGCGAATATCAGGACTGGTTGTTAACTTTGCATATCTATCCTTATGACTTCGATAACGAAATACCTTGTTTTATGGGCTGCCTGCCTGGCTTTTTCAACCGGGTTATTGGCGCAGTTTGACGTGAGCAGCGCGATTACCATCAAACCTCCCAAAAACCGCGAACTCTTTCATGATTATATCGATAAAGAACAAAAAGACCTGCTGGCGTCCGACGGAAAAGCAGATGGTCTGCTTGTCTATTCAGGAAATGATGAGATCGGCCTGCTGCTGACCCAGGCCATTGTAAAAACGGTCGATGAATTTCAGTTATCGATTGAAACCGATTCCCTGCTGGATCACCGGTTAAAAGTTAATTACCTCACCGGCATGTCAAACATGCTGAAGTATGTAAAGAATAACTGGCGGACAAAGAAGTTCAATATTCTTCACCTGCCACAAACTATCGACGCTTACAAAGAATGCGTTGCTGAAGATTTTGCAGGCAACAGTATCGAAAACATAGTTTACAGAATTCCGTATGATGCCGGTCATGCACTTCTTGCCGCAAATATCTTTAATGCCAACAAAGGGTATCAGTTATCAAAAAACCTGCTGGTACTGAAGTATTGCACATCACACCCATCTTCCACCTTTATCACATTGAAAGATAATCCGGATGTTCCTTTTGCCGACAGCCTGATAAAAGCCGTGTCGAAAAGATATCCCGCGCAATTATATACTTATTCGCAGGCAAGCAACAAACTCGGCAACATTATCCGGAATATAAAAGATGATGAGTTTGTAAAGGCGGTTACCCGTATGTCAAGAAGTAAAAGCGGACAACAGTATTTTCCTTTTCTTGATAATATCGTAAACGGAAAATTAACCTTTGAAGAATTAGATGCTGCTGAAAAAGACTCCATCCTGTATTACAAGCTGCTTGTAAAAACACAGATGGATTACATGCAGCGTGCCATCAATAAAGATACCGCTATTGCTTTTAAGGAACTTACTGTGAAACTTGAAAAGAAAGCAAACGATGTTTTTGTAACAACGATCAATGGCCTGCATACTGAAAATGATGCTGTTCGTTTCCGCTGCCTGCAATCATTGACAGCAGAAGAGCTGTATTACCTCGCCGTACTATCAGACGGGTTGATCTATACATCCAGTTACACTTCCGGTGTATATCCGCTGATGATGAAAAAGATCAACAATCGCGGGGATTCTTTATTGCTCAGGCTGAACTTCGATCACTACAGAAAATTCATCAGTCAGGCCGCAGCCTATAATACCCTGGGCAATTTCCTCTCATCATTTCCAAAACATGATGACGCTGCTGATTTAATGAAAGCATTTGTAGGTGGCCTCGAAAAAGCACAGGGGCTGGAAGATGGCGTGGATGTGGCAGATTCTTATGCCAGCATTATCGAAACCAACAAGAAACTTGCCGCCGATGTGCTTTCACTTGTGCAGGAAAATTATCAGCGTAATCTGGATGATAATAATAAGAAAGGCATTACCATTTATAATATCCTGAACAAACTGTTCCTGTCTGCTGATTCATCCAAAAACATTGATCTGACAAAAGAACTCGGCATTCCGCCGGTTTATAATGTTCCGTTCTCTTCTCTTACCAACCAGAACGGCGAAGTGATTGCACAGGTTTTCTTTTATGGTGATAAGGACGGACAGGGCATATTCAACGGATTCCAGAATATGTTTGGTGGTGGCAACTGGAGTATAGATCGCAGCAATCCTCAATGGATCACGATCAGATCTGTAAAAGGTAGTCCCGTTGTGATCTATGCCAACAAACCGTTGCCAGAGGAAACCGGCGAAGACGACAAAGCTCAGCAGGCGCTGGATGATTATCTGCAGAAAAATGACCTGCATCCTACAGTTACCATTCACCGTGGTCACAGCTATTTTGCCAACTCTACGATCTCGTATATGGCACCTTCATCAAGGATCGTCTTTATGGGTTCCTGCGGTGGTTTCCATTTGATCGATTCCATTCTTCATAAATCTGAAGATGCGCACATCATCGCATCCAAACAGATCGGTAAAACTGCCATCAACAAACCATTCTTCCAGTTGCTCACAGAAAAACTCCGCAACGGAAACGGCATCGACTGGATTCCATTCTGGAAGGAGTTCAAATCCAAAGCCACCGTAGAAGGCTTTGAGGATTATATTCCGCCTTACAAGAATCTTGGCGCGATCTTTATCAAAGCATATAAGAAGTCGATGGGTGATGAAGATTCGGATGGATAGAGAGAACACCGGATGCCGGCCCCTTCGGTTTTGGTATTCTTTTTGGCTATCTTACATCATGGCTCCAAAGATCCTTACCACGTTACTCCTCATGCTCCTGTCGCTTATTGCGGCATCACGACAGAATACGGCCGATACGCTTGATTGCAAGGTGCCGCTGAGCAGGCAGATATTTCATGACTATGTGGATGCTGCCCAGAAAGCGGTTGGCGGCAATAAGGAAACACATACATCTATAGACGAACTGCAATGCGAAATTGAAGCCGACAGCCTTATCGGCGGGCAGGACAAGGTCCGTTATCTCCGGGGTATAGAAAATCTCTTGAAGCTCTATTCAACAGAAAGAAGAACACTCGCGCAACCAGCTGTTGTGTTACAGGAGATGATTAAAATATATGCTCCAGCAATGCGCGCAGATACCCGCGGACGTTCTATAGAACCGGAGCTGTCCCGCGCTTCTTATGACGCTGGTCACATCTTCATCCGTGGGGCAAAGATCGCTTTTGAAAAAAATGCAGGGTATAAAAACAGCACGGATGGCCTGGTGTTGAAATATTGCTCGCTGCATCCTGAACAGACCTTTCAAATGTTAAAAACAAATCCCGATGTTCCTTTTGCAGACAGTTTGATCAAAGCCGTTGCGAAAAGATATCCCTCACAATTGTATACCTACGCCCAGGCAAATAACAAACTCGGTTACACCATCCGGAATATTGTGACCGATACGTTTATAAAGACCGTTGTACAAATGGCCAGAAGTAAAAGCGGCCAGCTTTATTTTCCTTTTCTTGATAATGTGGTAAACGGAAAACTGACCATTGCAGATCTTGATGCAGCAGAAAAAGATTCAGTCAAATATTTTCGCCTGTTGGTAAACACAAGGATCGATTATGTACAGCGTGCGCGCAACAGGGATACCGCCATCGCTTATGCGGAACTTGAAACAAAACTTGTGCAAAAAGCCAGCGAAGTATTTGTAAACACCATCAATGGCTTGCATGAACGGCCGGATGCGATCAGGTTCAAAGTGCTGCAGGCATTGACGGCGCAGGAATTATATTATCTCGCAGTATCAACAGACGGATTGATCTATACATCCAGTTATACCAATGGCGTTTATCCGTTGATGATGAAGAAGACCGGCAATCGCGGAGACTCATTGCTGCGGTCAGTGCAGTATGATCATTACCGGAAATTCATCAGCCAGGCTGCAGCCTATAATACCCTGGGCAATTTCCTCAACAGCTACCCGGATGGAAAAGCCGCAGATGAACTGATGAAGATGTTTGTAACAAGACTCGAAGAATCCAGCGGACTTGAAGACGGTGTTGATGTGGCCGATTCATATGCCAGCATTGCCGAAACATTACCTGCCCGGGCAAACGAAATGCTGAAGACGGTACAGGCAAATCTGGAAAGAAATCAGCAGGAAAATAACAAGCGGGGTATTGCGATCTATACCATCCTCGATAAATTATTCAGATCGGCAGATTCGTCCGGTAACGTTGATCTTACAAAGGAAATAGGTGTTCTGCCTGTGTACCAGGTGCCATTTTCATCGCTCACAAATGATAAGGATGAAGTGATCGCACAGGTCTTCTTCTTTGGCGATGAAGATGGCAAAACTGATTTCAGGATCTTCCAGGCAATGTTTCCTAAAACCCACTGGGCTATCGATCACAGTAATAAGCAGTGGATCGTGATAAGGTCGATAAAAGATAAGCCCGTAGTGATCTATGCAAACATCCCGTTTGATGAAGAAACCGGTGAGGATGACCGGGCGCAATCCGCGTTGAGAGATTACTTGCGTGAGAAAAATATCCTGCCAACAGTAACGATCAATCGCGGCCACAGTTATCACGCCAATACTACGATCGCTTATATGGCGCCAACATCAAAGATCGTGTTCATGGGTTCATGCGGCGGTTTTAACCTGATCAATTCTATTCTGCAGAAATCCCCCGAGGCGCATATTGTCGCGTCAAAGCAGATAGGGAAGCGCGATATCAATAAGCCATTCATCCAGTTGCTGATGGAGAAACTGCGACTGGGTTCCGATATCAACTGGATCCCGTTCTGGAAAGAGTTCCGGAAAAACGCAAAGGTGGAGGGGTTTGATGATTACATTCCTCCACAGAAAAATCTTGGGGTGATCTTTATAAAAGCGTATACAAGGTCAATGGAATAGCTTTCGGTTGCACCGCCTGAGTTTTCTCAGTATTGCCTAACTTGCAGGCTCTTTAATCTATTTCAATTGGCTGAGTCGGCACCAAAAAAGTTTGATATTGCAGTTCTGAGAAGGGTTTTCGGTTATGCGGCACCGTATAAAAGAAAGTTTTACCTGTCGGTTGTGCTCGCCATTTTGCTGGCGGTCATTACACCGGTAAGACCATGGCTGATACAATACACGGTCGACAATTCCATAGCGCATTCATTGGTTGAACAGGTTATATGGATCACGATCATCCAGATCGGATTGATCCTTGTAGAAACAGCGATGCGTTTCGCATTCACGTTCATGACCGCGTTTCTCGGTCAATCGGTAGTGAAGGACATGCGTATTGCAGTTTACCGAAAGATCCTTGGACTGAATCTTTCACAGTTCGACAAGACGCCAATCGGCACACTGACCACACGTACGATAAATGATATCGAATCGATCAATGAGATCTTTGCGGAAGGCCTGGTCCCGATCATCGCGGATCTTCTTTCAATTGTATGTGTCCTTGCCTATATGTTTTCCGTGGATGCAAAACTCACATTGATCGCCCTGATTCCTTTTCCTATTATCATTATTGCAACATATTACTTTAAAGAAAGTATCAATAAGTCCTTTTTTAAAGTAAGGAATGCCGTTACAAACCTGAATGCGTTTGTGCAGGAACATCTTACCGGGATGTTTGTGGTGCAGGCTTTTGCTGCGGAAGAACGTGAATTCAATAAATTCCAGGAGATCAATAAGGAGCATCGTAATTCGAATATCAAAGCGATCTTCGCCTATTCCGTTTTTTTTCCGATAGTGGAAATTGTACTGGCGCTTTCGATCGGTCTCGTAGTATGGTGGGCTGCAAAAGATTCGCTCGCCCTGCAGGAAAGCAAACAGGGAACCGTGATCTCTTTTATTCTTTGCCTGAACCTCCTGTTCCGCCCGTTGCGTGTCCTGGCTGATAAATTCAACGTATTACAGATGGGTGTGATCGCGAGCGAGCGTGTGTTCCGGGTGCTGGATAATGAAGACGTGACCATGCCACCCGCCGGCGGTTACCAGGAATCTCCCGCAACGATCAGCGGCGGAGTGAGCTTTGAACGCGTTTCATTTGCCTATGTAGACGATAAATATGTGTTGAAAGACATCAGTTTCAATATAAAAGCCGGGGAAACGGTAGCGATTGTCGGTCATACCGGCAGTGGAAAAACGACAATCATCAGTTTATTGAACAGGCTTTACCATGTAAAACAGGGTCAGGTCCTGATCGATGGGCGGAATATTGATACATATGAACCCGATTTTCTCCGTAAGCACATCGGCGTTGTATTACAGGATGTGTTCCTCTTCTCTGGTTCCGTGCTGGATAATATCACATTAAGGAATCCGGATATTCCGAGGGAAAAGGTGATCGAAGCTGCCAGGTTGATCGATATGCATGATTTTATCATGCGCCTGCCCGGTGGGTATGATTTTAATGTGATGGAAAGGGGCGCCACTTTATCGTTGGGTCAACGCCAGTTGCTGTCCTTTATACGCGCTTTATTATACAATCCTTCCATACTGGTGCTGGATGAAGCTACTTCTTCCGTAGATACAGAAAGCGAAATACTGATCCAGCACGCGATCGATACGCTGATCAAAGGCCGGACAGCCATTGTGATCGCGCACCGCCTGTCCACCATCCGCAAGGCCGATAAGATCATTGTGCTTGACAAGGGTGAGCTGAAAGAAATAGGCACCCACGAGGAATTGCTGGCCAGCGGCGGATTTTATGCGCAACTGCATAGCATGCAGTTTGAGAAACATCAGACGAAAGTATAATATTTCTTCCCGGCCAGGATGCGGCGCTCTTGTGCGTGAGACACGCATCCGGGCGTCGCAAAGTGTTGTATCCCAAATCTTTTATGAGACCTTTTTTCTCAGGAAGAGGCCGGGTTGTTCCGCTTAAAAAGAGATATGGAACGAACAGATATGGAAAACTTCTGTTGTTCAGCAAAATGCCTGGCCGAAATATCTTCTTTAAAAAAAACAAAACTTCACCTTATCCTCAAACAATCTAAATCTCCGATAACACATGGATCTCGAAGACAATGACCTGCTTGCTTTTTGAGTGGGGCTGAATAGAGATCATGTGCGATTTATCATGGCCGGATGGTCTGCAGTCAGATTTAACGGCTACAACAGGGCCACAGAAGACATTGATCCTTGGCTGGAAAATACTACGTCCAACAGAAAAATGTGCGAAAAGCATTTCCTGAGCCAGGCTATGGAGATCATCCCTCGCTTTAGACAAAGGATTTTGTTCAGGGAAGGACATTTTTTTATATCGCTTTTGGAGTAGGAGCGGGTAGTATGACATTATTGTAGTAGGCTGAAAACCAGCAATTTGATCAATACTTACAAAATGCAAATATTGCGGATCTGAATGGAATTAAAGGCCCCTTTCTTCACATCAGCGACTTAATGGAGAATAAAACGGCTGTTTCAAGACCCAAAGATCAACTCGGCCTCATTGAGCCCGAAAAAATCCGCACAATCCGGCAACAATCCGATCAGAAAAAAACCTCCTGAAACAGCATCATTTTCCCGATTCGGGTTCCTTTTTAAGTTACCGGGCCTTATCTTTGCGCCAAATTTCAGGAACTGTATGCGTTTAGAACGTCTCAAATGCTTGCCAGTATTGGCTTTGGGCATCTTATCCTTATTTTTTTCTCAAACTGCCCTGGCTCAACACGGAGAACATGCGCCGGAGGGTCATGAAGCCCCGGGAGCGGCTCACGAAGCAAAATTTGACCCGGGCAAGGAAATGCTCGATCACATCGCTGACGCACACGAGTTCCATTTCTTCACATTGAAAAATGCCGAAGGACACGAAACGCATGTTACCCTTCCCCTCCCTGTAATCGTTTACTCTCCACAACGCGGCGGATTGAACATATTCATGTCGTCCAATTTCCATGAAGGACATGAAGCCGTTGCCTACAAAGGTTTCAAATTGGAAGAGCACCACATCGTGGGCGTTGATGAAGCCGGCAATCTGGACGAATCTGTAAAAGTGTACGACTTTTCGCTGACCAAGAACGTAGTTCAGATGATTCTGGCGCTTATCGTTCTCTTTCTGATCCTCCGCAGCGTTGCAAAAAAATACATCGCCGGTCAGGGTCGCACTTCTGCACCAAAAGGCATGCAGAATGCGATTGAATCAGTGGTCGTTTTCGTACGTGATGACGTGGCGAAACCAAACCTGAGCCACAGCTACAAAAAATATCTGCCATACTTATTGACCCTGTTCTTCTTCATCCTGATCAATAACCTTTTTGGTTTGATCCCCGGCTCTGCAAACGTAACAGGTAATATCGCTTTCACTGCTGTACTCGGTATCATTTCCCTTGTAGTGATCCTGTTCAGCACCAACAGCCATTTCTGGGGTCACATCTTCTGGTTCCCTGGTGTGCCTGTTCCGGTTAAGATCATGATGCTGCCGGTGGAGTTGCTCGGTGTATTCACCAAGCCATTCGCCCTGATCGTGCGTCTTTTTGCAAACATGACTGCGGGTCACATCATCATCCTGAGCTTTGTGAGCCTGATCTTCATCTTTACAGAAATGACGAAGACAGCAGGTATTGCCTTCACTCCTGTATCTATTGCTTTTGCTGTATTCATATATGTGATCGAGATCCTGGTGGCATTCATCCAGGCTTTCATCTTCACCAACCTGACAGCGGTATTCATCGCACAGGCGATCGGTGATCATCACTATGAAGAAGCAAATCATTAATTACACGGATTACGCGAATTAGTGAATCAAATAAGTCTCTATTTATAATCAATATAAATTCTGAATCATGGATTTAATGAACATTATGCTCGAAGTAAGCGGAAGCTGGTCACACTTCGGTGGTGCTATCGGTGCTGGTCTTGCTGCAATTGGCGCAGGTATCGGTATCGGTCAGATCGGTAAAGGCGCGACTGAGTCTATCGCTCGTCAGCCGGAAGCTGCTAACGACATCCGTGGTGCTATGATCCTGACAGCTGCCTTCGTGGAAGGTGTTGCGCTGTTCGCAGTTATCGCTGGTCTGCTGGCGGTTCTGAAGTAATCATACTTCACACAAATTAGTGCTGTACCTGAAGCACAGGGCGGAGGGTACAGTTCTTATGAAGTAACCCCGCTCTCAATGTGAGAGCGCTTTCAACGGTTAAGCGGGGCAAATTTTGACTTAAACTGAATTTTAATATCTAACAAATATGAGTTTATTAACTCCCGGTCTTGGTTTCTTTGTCTGGACGCTTGTAGCGTTCCTGATCGTTCTGTTCCTGCTCAAAAAATTTGCATGGAAGCCTATCCTCAAATCCCTGCATGAAAGGGAGAGCAATATTGCGAACTCAATTGCTTCTGCTGAAAAAGTAAAAGCAGAGATGGCGCAGATGCAAAATGAGAATGAGGCATTGCTTGCAAAAGCACGTGAAGAAAGAGCGCAATTGCTGAAAGAAGCACGCGAAACAAAGGACAAGATCGTCAGCGAGGCAAAAGAACAGGCTAAAGCCGAGTCAGCCAAAATCGTTGCAGATGCGCAGGCTGCTATCGAAGCACAGAAGATGGCTGCCATCATCGATGTAAAGAATCAGGTTGGTAAACTGGTGATTGAAGTAAGCGAGAAGATCCTGAGAAAAGAGCTTGCTGGCAAAGATGCGCAGGAAGCGCATATCAAAGGCCTCGTTGACGAAGTGAAATTGAATTAATAAAAGTTATTGCAAACTGATATATGCCTAATCCCCGTTTAGCCGCGCGTTATGCCAAATCACTGATTGACCTTGCTATTGAAAAAGGTCAGTTGGAGCAGGTATTTGCAGATATGCAATGGCTCAATGCTGTTAATAAAAGCAACAAAGATTTTGTAAACCTTCTTCGCAGCCCGATCATTAAGGCTGACACGAAAAAGAAGATACTTGAAGCGGTAACTGCCGGCAAGCTCAGCCAGTTGACTGCAGGTTTTAACACGCTCCTGATCACGAAGGGACGCGAGGGTAACCTGCCGGAGATCGCTACTGCTTTTATCGATCAGTATAAAAAGTATAAGAACATTCAGGTAATTAAACTGACTACCGCGGCACCGGTAAGCGATTCTTTGAAAAATGCAATCGTTGACCAGGTAAAGAAAACCGCAGGATATCAGAACATCGAACTCGAAGAGAAAGTGGATCCGGCACTGATCGGTGGATTTGTGTTGCAGGTGGGTGATCAACTGGTAGATGCGAGCATTGCATATGACCTGAAAGCGATCTCAAAACAATTCGAGAATAACGATTTTATTTACAAAGTAAGATAATCAGCTTGCGCCCTTTGCAAAACTGATCCAAACAAAACAAAAGACAAACAAAACAATATGGCAGAGATTAAACCAGATGAAATAAGTGCGATTCTGCGTCAGCAGTTGAGCAACTTCAACGCCAGCGCCGACCTGGAAGAAGTAGGCACCGTATTACAGGTGGGCGACGGTATTGCCCGCGTTTATGGACTGGGCAATGTCCGTTATGGTGAACTGGTGGAATTTGAAAATGGCGTTCGTGCAATTGCATTGAACCTTGAAGAAGATAATGTGGGTGTGGTATTGATGGGTGAAACCGGAGATATCCAGGAAGGTGGTAAAGTGCGTCGTACCGGCCAGATCGCTTCTATTAAAGTAGGCGAAGGCATGGTTGGCCGTGTGGTGAATACACTCGGTGAGCCAATTGATGGCAAAGGCCCCATCACTGGTGAGCGTTATGAAATGCCGCTGGAAAGAAAAGCTCCCGGTGTGATCTTCCGTGAGCCGGTAAAAGAGCCGCTGCAGACTGGTATCAAAGCGATCGACGCGATGATCCCGATCGGCCGTGGACAGCGCGAGCTGGTAATTGGTGACCGTCAGACTGGTAAAACAGCGATCACGATCGATACGATCATCAATCAGAAAGAGTTCTTTAAAGCAGGTCAGCCTGTTTATTGCATATACGTAGCGATCGGTCAGAAAGCATCTACCATTGCTGGTGTGATGAAGACCTTGCAGGATGCCGGAGCGATGGAGTACACTACCATCGTTGCAGCTTCTGCTTCTGATCCTGCTCCATTGCAGTTCTACGCTCCATTCGCTGGTGCGGCAATCGGTGAGTTCTTCCGTGATACCGGACGTCCTGCCCTGATCATTTATGATGATCTTTCAAAACAGGCGGTGGCCTACCGTGAGGTATCCCTGCTGCTGCGTCGTCCGCCGGGCCGTGAAGCTTATCCTGGTGACGTATTCTATCTGCACAGCCGTCTGCTTGAGCGTGCTGCGAAGGTGATCAATAACGATGAGATCGTTAAGAACATGAACGATCTTCCTGATTCAATCAAACACCTGGTGAAAGGTGGTGGTTCCCTGACCGCTCTTCCAATCATCGAAACACAGGCTGGTGACGTATCAGCTTATATCCCAACGAACGTGATCTCGATCACAGACGGTCAGATCTTCCTTGAGTCGAACCTGTTCCTCTCCGGCATCCGCCCGGCGATCAACGTAGGTATCTCTGTAAGCCGCGTAGGTGGTAATGCACAGATCAAATCAATGAAGAAAGTGGCTGGTACGCTGAAACTTGACCAGGCGCTGTACCGTGAGCTGGAAGCGTTCTCTAAATTCGGTGGTGACCTTGATGCTGCTACCAAGAACGTGATCGATAAAGGTGCACGTAACGTGGAGATCCTGAAACAACCTCAGTACTCTCCATTCTCCGTAGAAAAGCAGGTTGCGATCATCTACCTCGGTACCAACGGTCTGATCAAAGAAGTGCCGGTTAAAAAGGTAAAAGAGTTTGAAGAACACTTCCTCCTGGAAATGGAAAACAAGCTGCCTGATGTACTGGCACAATTCAAAAAAGGAAATCTTCCTGAAGATGGCGTTAAGAAAATGGTGGAACTGGCACAAAGCCTGATCCCTCAGTATAAGAAAGCGTAATGTCAGGATGAATATTATATGAGAAGCGGCTCCGGTTTTCGGGGCCGCTTTTTGTCTGGGGGAAGACGGCCGACCGCCGACCGCCGACGAGTCATCACTGCCCCGGAATGTGTCTTCATCATTGTCTGCCCCGGTGCGTGTCCTCAGCTGCCCCGGTGCGTGTCCTCCGCTGCCCCGGTGCGTGTCCTCCGCTGCCCCGGTGCGTGTCCTCCGCTGCCCCGGTGCGTGTCCTCCGCTGCCCCGGTGCGTGTCCTCCGCTGCCCCGGTGCGTGTCCTCACGCACCGGAAGCAAAAATTTTCCTAACCTTATTTGGTTTATATCATAAACTGGTTTACGTTTGTGTAGCAATCAACCCAAAAATGAGATATCTGCTTAAATTTTCTTTCCTGACAATCGCCGCAATCGGATTTCAATCCATTAATGCACAGTCACTTATTAAAGGGATCATTACCAATAATAAATCGAAACCCCTTCCCGGCATCAATATAATGCTGAAAGACAGCTATGATGGTGCGACTTCCGACAGCCTTGGCCGTTTCTCTTTCACCACTACAGAAAAGGGCGATCAAACTATAGTTGCCAGTTCGGCGGGCCTGAAGCCATTTGAACAAAACATCAGGCTGGCAAAAGATTCAACTTATAACTTTTCGATACAGCTGAAGGAAGAGATCACAGAATTGAGTGCCGTTGTGATCTCGGCTGGTACGTTCGAAGCAAGTGATAAGAAACGCACAACTGTGCTGACGCCTATTGACATTGCAACCACAGCCGGTGCAAACGCTGATGTAACTGCCGCATTGAAAACATTACCCGGCACACAACAGGTTGGTGAAAGTGAAGGTCTTTTTGTTCGCGGTGGTACTGCATCCGAAACAAAAACCTTTATCGATGGAACGCTGGTGAACAATTTCTTTTACAGCAGCATTCCCAACATTTCCACGCGTAGCCGTTTTTCTCCTTTTATCTTTAAAGGAACGGTGTTCAGCACAGGTGGCTATTCAGCATTGTATGGTCAGGCTTTGTCATCTGCCCTGGTGCTTGAAACAATCGATCTGCCTGAACAAAGCGCGGGAAGTATTGGCATTTCAGTGATTGGCGTAAGTGGTGGTATTCAGAAATTATCGAAGAATAAAAAATTCTCGTGGGGGGCTAATTATGATTATACAAATCTCTGGCCTGCATTCAAGGTGATCAAACAACGCCAGGATTATATGAAAGAACCCGAATATCACACCGGTGATGCAAACTTCCGGTTTAAAACATCTGCTACGGGCATGGTAAAGTATTATGGTTATTTCAGTCAGAACAAGCTGGGTTTCCGCCAGAATAGTATCGATTCCGTCGGGTATAAAGATGTATTTCGCCTGAAGAACTTCAACATGTATCATAATCTTTCCTGGAGAGAAGGGTTGGGCAATGGCTGGAAAATGAATCTCGGTGTTTCCTATGCATACAACCAGGATGATATTAATGGTGGTATGCAGGATGGCACCAACCATGACGTTCAGTTAAACGGTCTTGAATGGAAAGACTTTGGTCTGGTTTCCAAAGGAAGATACTTCAATGCAAAAGCTGTTCTGGAAAAACGTATTGCAGGGTTGAGCTCGGCAAGGTTTGGCGCAGAATATAACAACAGTCAGGATAATCCGGACTATACCGATCACACCAACCAGAACTATGATTTCACCATAAAAGAAAACCTTGTGTCTGTGTTTGGGGAAACAGATATTTATCTTACCAATGCGCTGGCAGCCAAGCTGGGCGGACGTTTTGAGCACTCGGCTTTATTTGATCGTTCAAACATTGCGCCAAGAGCTTCTCTTGCTTACAGACTTGGTAAAGAAAGCCAGGCTTCACTGGCATACGGTATTTTCTATCAGAACCCCGAAACAAAATACCTCCGCAATCCAACCGGTCTTGATTTCGCACAGGCTACACATTACGTTGCGCAATACTTAAAGACCAACAAGTACACCACCGCACGTTTCGAGGTCTTTTATAAGAAGTATAATAGCCTGTTAAAAACAGGAACACAATATAACAACGACCTGGTTGCGGTAAATAACAATGGTTATGGTGATGCAAAAGGTATCGAGTTGTTCTGGCGCGACAAGAAAACGATCAAAAATTTCGATTACTGGGTATCTTATTCATACCTTGATACGAAACGTGATTATCTGAATTTTCCAACAGCCATTCAGCCAAACTTTGCAGCGAAGCATACGGCGTCATTGGTGATGAAGAAATTTGTAACGGCATGGAAGACCGGTTTCAATATGACCTACACTTATTCAAGCGGTCGTCCTTACTATAATATTTATAATGATAACGGTACAAATAAATTCAGCGACGCGGGAAAAACAGATGATTATCATAATGTAAGCTTCAGCCTGAACTATCTTCCAAAATTATTTAATAAAGATGCAGGTGCAAGCAAGTTTACTGTATTGGTATTGTCTGTGAATAATATCTTCGGCATTAAGCAGACTTACGGATACCGCTATTCATATAATACGATCAGAAAAGAGGCAATCGTTCCACCATCACGTTCATTTGTATTTATCGGACTGTTTATCAGCTTTGGTGTGGACAACACAGAAAACGTAATCAACAATAATCTTTGATCAATAATTCATTAACCATAAAAACCCAAAACATGAAACGTATATTTTTATCAGCAATCATTGCACTGTTTTTTATTGCAGCAAACGCGCAAAGCGAGCGTTACAAAGGAACAATGGAAAAACTGGTAGCAACACTTGATACTACCAGGACGTTAGCTGGCTATACAGAATTGGCGAACTCATTTCAGCGTGTAGCTGATGCGGAGAAGACACAATGGCTGCCTTATTATTATGCGGCGCTGGCAAACATCAATGCGGCAAACTCATTGTACATTACGGGACAGAATGATCAGATCGATCCGATCGTTGATAAAGCAGCACCATTGCTGGCAAAAGCAGAGGAGCTGCAGAAAGACAATTCAGAGATCTTCGTAGCAAAAAAAATGTTCAATACCGCAAAGATGATGGCTGACCCACAGAACCGTTATATGGAACTGGCGCCTATTGCCGCGGAAGCGTTGGCTACCGCAAAAAAGCTGAACCCGGAAAATCCCCGTGTTCCCCTGCTGGAAGGTCAGGATCTGTTCTTCACACCTGAACAATTCGGCGGCGACAAGCAGGAAGCGAAAAAGAAATTTGAGGAAGCGTTGAAAAAATTTGAAACATTCAAGCCTGCGGATAGCATCGCTCCAAACTGGGGTAAAACGCAGGCTGCTTATTTTATTTCACAGATCAAGTAAGGCCTTTTCAGCTAAAACCGTCCACACCATCGTGTGGGCGGTTTCGCTGCTTCCAGAACTATCAAACGTCAAAATATGGATGAAGAAAATTTCTCACCGGAAGAAAGTATACGGGTCATTCAATCAATGATCGACAAAACCAAGGAGGATTTTGCTGAGAATGCTTTTTTTTATCTTCTATGGGGTTGGCTTATATTTATTGCTTCATTGACGCAGTATATATTATTGGTAGTTTTTCATTCACCTTATCACTATCTGGTTTGGAACCTGATGTGGGTTGGTACGATCATTAGTATCGTGTACGGTATTAAATACAGCCGAAGGGAAAGGTTCAAAACGTATATGGGAGATGCAATGAAATTGTTTGGGATTGGAACGGGTATTTCATTTACCATTCTATCGTTGATCTTCACTTATAAGGAAGCCTGGTTTGCGGCGTTCCCTGTTTATTTTGTATTGTATGCGTTTGGTGCTTTTATAGGCGGCGCCATTTTACGTTTCAGGCCATTGAGTCTGGCGGCGGGTGTATGCTGGCTGATCGCAATTGTTTCCGCCTTTGTGAACTATGACACACAATTGTTGTTGATGGCATTAGCCGTGTTATCAACTTATATTATACCAGGATATTTATTGCGTGCAAAAAACAAGAAGCAATTTACCTGAATATGGAAGAAAGAAATATTTCTGAGCAGGAAAGCCTGCAGCTGATCCAGGAAATGATCGGCAAAGCAAAATCTCATTTTCATGAGAGCGGCACCAGTTCTATTTTGTGGGGTTCTGTGATCGGTACCTGCGGCCTGGTCAGTTTTGCTGAACAGCAATGGGATTTTTATATGGGATTTGATATCTGGATACTGACGCTGGTTGCTATTATTCCGGGCGTTTGGGTCAACATTAAGGCAGCCAAACGGAGGGTCGTAACAACACACAACCAGGCTGCTGCAAATATTGTCTGGAATGTTTTTGGCATCAGTATCGTTTGCCTGGTGATCTATGGAAATGTTATACCGGGTGTCAGCGCCAGGTTTTATTCGGCAGAACATCTTGAATTATTTGCACGCAATACCGTCACCGGAGATGTGCAGCCATACAGGCTTACGTCATTAAGCCTTAGTTCTATCTTCCTTATTATCTATGCATTTCCAACACTGGTCACAGGTTGGATCACTGGATTCAAGCCAATGACGGTCGGTGCGATTGTCTGTTATGGCCTCTTTGTTATTTCTCTTTTCACTTCATTTAAATATGATATGCTGCTAAGTGGGCTGGCCGGTATCGGCAACTGGCTCATTCCGGGATTGATGTTGAACCGAAGGTACCGGCAAGCAAATCCTGCACATGTTTAAAGATCTCGATCCCATATTGCACTCTCAATTACGGCTTGCTGTAGTTTCGCTCCTTATCGGTGTGAAGGAGGCGGAATTTACTTTCCTCAAAGAGAAGACCAACTCCACTGCTGGCAATCTCAGCGTCCAGATCCAAAAGCTAAAGGATGCCGGCTACATTGACGTAGTAAAACAATTCAAGAACAATTATCCGCAAACCATTTGTAAGATCACATTGCAGGGCGTGGCAGCGTTTGAAGAGTATGTGAAGAATTTGCAGGCGTATCTTGGTGCGAAGTAGGCAGGGGTCAAAAAAGTTGCAGCCCTCTAGACAAAGGGCCGCTTCTATTGGAAACTCTAAGTGTATACTAAATAAAAAGGTGATGTCAGAATCTTCGTTGTTGCCTTGCGGGTACGAGAACGAGTGCAGGCGTATGTTCTTTGGGAGCAAGCAAGCGGTCGATCGCTCTTTTCCATTTCTTTGCGAGCTCTTTTCTTTTGTTGATCTTTTCTGTAGACATAGGGTAGGTATTTTGGTTATACGGATTGTGTGCTGTTATCTTGAAACGACGGTCGAATAAGTTGCCTTGCCGCTGTTCTCAACGATCTTGACGCGGTACATGGTTGATGTGCTTACACTGTTGTCGCGGTAAGCATATTCTGCATTTCCTTTTTGTTCACCGGGAAAAATGATTGCAATAGTCTTGAACGCAGCGCCTTTCACGCTTCTTTCCAGTTCAAGCTGGCCGGCCAATTCATTGTTGCTGACCGACCAGGTCAGTTGGCTTCGCGTATCAGTGGAAGTACATTGCAGGCCATTGACAGATGCCTTCAGCATCTTTGCCGAAATGGAGATATCAGAGCTTGTAAAAGGGTTAACGCCGGGAATAGCAAATACAATAGTGGCGTTCAGCAAAAGGGCAGTTAAAAAGCCGTAAAAGTTCGTTTTCATGTTCCTGGGTTTGATTATTCTCAATGGCCCACAGGAGTATCGGATGAGCGAAGCAAACGGAAGGGTTTGGTGGAATTCCCTGTACCAATTCTAATAGTACTTTCCCGTATCAGAATGTGGTTTTCCGTAACCGGAAACAAACGTAGTAACTCGCCCCAGCATTTGCAAGCAAATACACTAATTTATTTTTAGCATGAAGCTCAAATACTTGGTTTAATGCGAATTACACGAATTAATTTCTCTGATTTGTTCATATAAAAAGCCGGCATAGTTAAAAACTGTACCGGCTTTTTATATTTTTCAACAATAGCGTTAATTCGCGTAATCCGTGTTATCAAATTTGCTTAATTACTCGCGTATGTCTTCGTCCTCCATTCTCGCAAATACTTCCGGATTGATTTTCTTCAGCGGATTTGCTCTGTTCTGATCATACTCCGCGCGCTGCTGAATGATATCAATACATTCGAAGATCGCAGTTATGAAAGACGATGCATCAGCTTTGTCTTTACCTGCAATATCGAAAGCAACGCCGTGATCCGGCGATGTTCTTACAACCGGCAGGCCAGCAGTATAATTTACTCCCTCGCCGGAAGCAAGCGCTTTGAATGGGATCAGACCCTGGTCATGGTACATTGCCAGCACTGCATCGAATTTATCATATTGTCTTCTTGCAAAAAAAGCATCGGCACTGAATGGCCCAACGACAAGCATGTTGCTGTTTTTCGCTTCTTTGATCGCAGGCTTGATGATCGTTTCTTCTTCATTGCCGACCAATCCCTCATCGCCAGCGTGTGGATTTAAGCCTAATACGGCGATACGTGGTTTATCAATACCAAAATCACGCTGCAGGCTTTTATGAATGATCTGCAGTTTGCTGACGATATTTTCTTTCGTGATATATTTCGTGATATCCTTTACCGGAACATGTTCGGTAACCAGTGCAACCCGGAATTTATCCGCACACATCATCATCACCACGTCCTTTGCCTCAAAGAATGTTTTCAGGTAAGGAGTATGCCCGGTGAAATCGAAATCGGCCGACTGAATATTTTTCTTGTGGATGGGTGCGGTAACAAGCCCATCAATCTGTTGTTGCTTCAGTGCTGCCACTGCCGTCTGCAATGAAAGGATTGCATACTTGCCTGCGGCATCTTCCAGTTGCCCCGGATTGACGGCAACTTCTTCTTCCCAGCAATTGAATACGTTCACCTGTTTATTATTAAGGCGATTGTATTCTTTCGTGCTTTGATAATTGAAGTTGATCTCGCTGATCGATTTCCGGTAAAAGTTCACCACTTTATTCGATGCGAAGATCACCGGTGTACACAGATCCAGCAACCGGCTATCAGAAAAAGTCTTTATGATAAGCTCAAGCCCGATCCCGTTCAGGTCGCCACAGGAAATGCCAATCACAGGCTTGGGGGGTGTTGTAGACATTGTTTTAGAGATTTCGGGTAAAAGTACGAAAGTTGAGGGAGTTAATGGGGTGAGCGGTTTGAGAAGTTTGAGAGGTTTGAGGGGGTTCATAGGTTTTAATCTCCGCAGGTCGAATTAGTTATTACTTCTCAAACCGGGGAGCCCGAACTTCTGAAACCTCTCAACTCCCTCAAACCCCAACCTCACTTCGGAATACTCCTTCCTCTCTGTCGTGCATTTACCTTCGCCAAATTCACGGGAACTACTCGTTTCTATGTTCGCCGATCTTACTACTTTACAGTTCAAATCCGCTATCAATGAAAAAGCCGCCGTTCTTACTATTTGTAGGATTGCTATGCTGTATTCCGGCAATGGCACAGGTTGTTTCAAGCCGGATGAATGAAGTCTTTTTTAAAACAGACCTGATCAACGCAGCTACCAATTTCCAGGATCCCTGGGAGGTTACCTATGGTCCCGATGATTCTCTTTGGGTAACCGAAGCCAAAAGTTATAAGGTAAACAAGATCCATCCTGTGAATGGCGGATGGCGCACTATCCTCGATCTTAGCGATGGCAGCGGATTTACACCTTCTTCCTATAAACGCACATTTGGTTCGGGGCAAAGCCCGTGGCCACAGGGTGGAATGATGGGTTTGGCGATACATCCTGAATTCACGACAGACCCGGCAAAGAAGTTTGTCTATATCGCATATGTTCATAATTATGTGGGCAACGATGTTACCTATAATGGCGAATTTGTAAATGGCCAGTTATTCATCACCTGGGTTGTTCGTTTCACCTTCAATCCTTCTTCAGGCTTATTGATCAATCCTGTAAAGATCTGCGATACCATCAGAGGCAGTAATGATCATAACTCAGGCCGTTTGATCATTAAACCTGAAGGCGGGGTTAACTATCTCTACTATGCGGTTGGTGATATGGGCGCGGGTCAGTTTGATAATATCAGCCGTACCAACAAGGCGCAAAACCTGCGATCGTATGAAGGAAAGATCCTTCGTTTTAATCTTGAAGAGGACAGTGATCCGGTACAGGAGCCTGCAACCATGAATTATGACCGATGGATCCCGAATGGAAATCCACATAATGCCACACTCGGTGTACAAAGCGCCGTATGGAGCGTTGGTATGCGGAATAATCAGGGCTTTGCCTATGACACGATCAATGGCACACCACGATTTTATGGCACATCACACGGGCCATTCAGTGATGATGAAGTAAATCTGCTGGAGCCGGCAAAGAACTATGGCCATCCGTTGGTGATCGGTTATAAGAACGATGGCAATTATAATGGCGCAAAAGCAGGTCCGGCGGGCAGCTCATTGCCGCTGATCATAAACGAAGCCAATAATGCTGCAACGATCGGTGCAGGTTATATGGATCCGGTGTATTCAAATTATCCTGTGGCAGCCGGAGATAATTCCACGCCATGGACGATTCAGTATATTTATAACAACCGCACTTACTGGGATGGTTCGCAAAACCTGCAGGCACAAAATGCCAATCAGTACTGGCACTCCGAAGGATATTCCGGTGTTGGTCTGTATACAAAAAGTTTTATCCCGGGTTGGAAGAATTCATTGCTGATCGAATCGCTGAAATGGGGCCGGGTGCTTCGCTTAAAGCTGAACAGCGATGGCTCCGCTACCGTACCGGTTGCCGGGGCAGATACCGTCGGCTATTTCGGCAGTAAGAACCGCTTCAGGGATATCGCTGTTGATCCTGATGGAAGATCAGTGTATGTAGTGATGGAACGCTCTTCCAGCAGTTCTGGGCCAAGTGCCAGCAACCCGATCGTTCCCGCCTGCGCAGGTTGCGTACAGAAATATACTTTCCTTGGTTATAAAGACAATGCATCCAATAAAAGCAACATTCCTGCCGCTATTGATATAACAGCCGGTGTTGCCAATGCATGCACAGATGGCAGCACGGTTATCATCAATGCCGCCAACCATAATACCAATCTCTGGGTTCCCTTTACAGGACCTGACGGGAATATTCTTGCAGAAATATATCCGAATGGTAATAATCTCGGAGAAGTGCAGTCATCTTTCTACATTCATACAGGAGCTATCAGGAATGCCGGGGGAAAAAAATATCTCAACAGAAATATCACTATTACACCAACCAACCAGCCGGCAGTGGGCCAGCCGGTGCGTATTCGTTTATATATCACCAAAGCCGAGTATGACGCATTGGATGCCGATGGCGCAAGCGGCGTAAATGCCATCACTGACCTGAAGATCCTGAAAAACCAGGATCTCTGCCGTTCCTCCATTTTAAACAACACGATGAATATAACACCTGATCATTGGGATGCACATGGAGCTAATGGGTATGTTCTGCAGTACAATGATCTTACCGGGTTCTCTTCCTTCTATTTTGGTGCGGCAAATATAGTGTTGCCACTACGCCTGTTGAGCTTCACCGGTAAATTGCAGGAAGATGGATCAGGTTTGCTGCAATGGGAGACAGCGAGCGATATGGATCAGTTCTCATTCACAATCGAAAGAAGTGTCGATGGAAAAGCATATACGCCGATCGGAAGGATACCATCTGTGAGCAAAGATGCTTCAACAGAAAAATATTCCTTCATCGATAAGGCTGCCGCACAACAGCCCGCAGCTGTTATTTACTACAGGTTGCAGGTGACGGATAGAGAAGGTGTGGTATCTTATTCAAATGTGATCCCCGTTTCCTTATCATTGATCGCCGGCGCAATCCGGCTATCGCCCAATCCTGCCACAAACGAAACCAATCTGCAGATCGATTCAAAGGTAAGTGGCGTGGTACAATGGAGGCTGCATGACAATGCAGGCCGCATAATATTGCAGGGCACACAAACGCTTTCAAAAGGGCGCAACATTATCCCAATCACCCTGCGGAGCGTATCTGCCGGTATTTATTATTTGCAGGTGAATGGAGAAGGGATTGAAGGCAGGTTGAAGGTGCAGAAGCTGTAAGGGGATGATCGGCCATTGCGCATCCACCATCAACTCCATACATTCCGTACTTTTGTCCAATGTACACGCTCAAAAAATCCCTCGGCCAGCATTTCCTGAAAGATGAGAACGTCTGCCGCAAGATCGTAGCAGCTTTGCAGGAGAGACAATTTACACAGCTGCTGGAAGTGGGACCAGGAGGAGGCGCGCTTACCAAATATCTCCTGCAACTGGAGAGTATCGGCTTCAAAGCTGTTGAGCTTGACGAAGAAAAAGTTACTTACCTGACGGCTACATACCCGGCTATACAGAACAAGATCATCCACCAGAGCTTTCTTGATATAGAGAAACCGTTTGAAGGCCCTTTTACCATCGTTGGTAATTTCCCCTATAATATCTCAACACAAATCCTTTTTAAAATACTGGATTGGAAAGAAGAAGTGGAATGCATGGTGGGCATGTTCCAGAAAGAAGTGGCGCAACGGGCTGCCGCAAAAGAGGGCAACAAGGTGTATGGCGTACTGAGTGTATTGGTACAGGCATTCTTTGATGTGGAATACCTGTTTGATGTATCCGAACAAAGCTTTAATCCTCCGCCGAAGGTGAAAAGCGGCGTTATCAGGATGTTGCCGAGAAAAGATGTGCCGGCAATGAAATCAGAAAAGCACTTCTTTTTACTGGTGAAAACGGCATTCAATCAACGAAGGAAAACATTGCGGAATGCAGTACGTGGTTTGTTTGAGCCAACTATTCTGGAAGATGAGTTGTTTAATAAACGTGCGGAACAATTGAGCGTACGGCAATTCGCTGAACTAAGTTTTAAAATGAAATAGCAGGAATCATATCATGAAGAAAGTCATCATCACCGGAAAGGCACATGAACACCTGAAAGAAACGCTGGAGAAAAAAGGATATACAGTTGATTATAATCCACAGATCAGTTACGAAGAATTATCCGCGGCCGTCAGTGATGTGGAAGGGCTGATCCTTACCACGCGCATAAAAGTTGATAAACCATTGCTTGATAAAGCTGCTTCGTTAAAATGGATCGGAAGATTGGGAAGTGGTCTCGAACTGATCGATATTCCTTACGCAGAAAGCAAGGGCATCCGCTGTGTAAGCAGTCCGGAGGGCAACCGCAACGCAGTGGCCGAACATGCGCTGGGTTTACTGCTGGGACTGATGAATAAGATCCCGTCTTCATTGCAGGAAGTAAGAGAGGGGCTTTGGAAAAGAGATGAGAACCGTGGTACGGAGCTTACCGGCCGGACCGTCGGTCTGATCGGGTTCGGAAACACAGGGATGGCGTTTGCCAAATTGCTGCAGTCGTTCGATGTGACCATTTTAGCATACGATAAATACAAGTTTGGCTTTGGAAAGGGCCCCATAAAAGAGGCCAGCCTGGAACAGGTCTGCCGTTATTCGGATGTGATCAGTTTACATGTGCCGCTGACGGATGAGACTTTTCATATGGCCAATCAATCATTTTTCGACTCCCTTCAGCAAAAACCCTATTTCCTGAACACCTGCCGGGGCAAAACAGTTGATACACCGGCCGTAATAGAAGCTCTGAAAAACAATAAGATAAAGGCGGCTGCGCTGGATGTGCTGGAGAATGAAAAGCTTAATACATATACAACTGAAGAACAGGGGAGGCTTGACTGGCTGCTGGCACAATCTAATGTAATTATAACCCCGCATATCGCAGGTTATAGTCATGAGGCCTTTTTGAGAATGACAGAGGTAACGCTTGAAAAATTAGGACTTTCATAGCGTTTTTTTTCTAATACTTTCTTACTTTTGTAACACTTACCGCAACGCTTCAGGAGTAAAACCTGAGGCGTTGCTATTTTTTTCGTTTATACCTAAGGAGGTAATTATGAATAACATTCAGTATGTGACAAAAGAGACCCTCGAACAGATGAAAATCGATCTTCAAAAGATGAAGTCAGTCGACCGTCCTGCTGCAAGCCGGGCCATCGCTGAAGCGAGGGAGAAGGGAGATTTGAAAGAGAATGCCGAATACGATGCTGCCAAAGAAGCCCAGGGATTGTTGGAAGCCAAGATCGCCGTTATGGAAGGATCTATGGCCAATGTACGTGTATTGGATGAATCCAATATTGATACCAGCAAAGTTTCCATTCTTACCAAAGTAACCCTCACCAACCTGAACACAAAAAAACAGGTGACCTACCAGATCGTAAGTGAAAAAGAAGCTGACCTTAAAGCCAGCAAGATCTCTATCTCTTCCCCGATCGGCAAAGGCGTCCTTGGAAAAGTTGTCGGCGATATCGCTGAAGTGCAGGCTCCGGCTGGCATTATTATGTTCAAGATTGAAAAGATAAGCACGTAAGCTGCATTGGTCCGTGTAAATAAGTTTCATAAGTTTAATAAGTTTGATAGGTTTCAATGGTTAGGGGTGCTTAACCGTTGAAACCTATCAAACTTATTAAACCCCTATCTCATGGCATTTAACCCGAAGCTGATCCCCGCATAATAATTTCTCTTCGCCGCGGCATTATAATAACGCCCGCCCGCTGCATTGATATCGTTGCCCAAACTATACGTCTGATCAAGGAGATTATCTGCACCCGCATAAATGCTGTAATGAGTCTTTTGCTTTCCTGGTTTTTTCCAGCCGATACGGCTTCCCAGCAACTGGTATGATTTTGCAGCAGCAGTGTTTGCATCATTAAGATAAATGCTGGAAGATGCATAGAGATTTACGTTGAGATAAAAACCTTTCTTCATCTGCAGATCAGCCATTGCCGCAAACGTTCCCTTCGGAACGCTTGGTACCTGTTTGCCGCTGAAATTATCCGTTCCTTTTATAAAACTTCCGTAGCGGAAATGGTTGTAGGTATAATCCAGATTGACGGTGATCAGGCCGATCAGTTTACTATTGCGTGGCTGATAAGTATAATCTGCATGTGTTTCCAATCCTTTTTGTTTTACATCACCTGCATTGATAAAGAAGTCAGCACCGGCGGCATCTCTTCTTTGTACCAGCGCGTTATCCAGTTTGAAATAAAATGCAGTGGCTTCAAGCCTCAGGTGATTGTGGAATAATAAATACCGCGCCGTCATTTCATAGTTCCATCCTTCCTCTGCTTCAAGATCTGTACTGATCACGCCGGTGGATGGCAGCAGTTCTGCCACGGTCGGCGGCGAAAAACCGCGCGATACTGTTGCAAAGAGGGAAAGCGATGGTCCGATCCTGCGCATAAGGCTGATGCGCGGCGCCACTTCGTTCTTGTATGAACGGCCTTGTTTGATGACTGGATAAACGCTCAATCGTGAAAAATCAACATTGGTTTTATTTAAACTCAATCCAGCCTGGATAAACCATTTATCCTGCATTGACCAATCGCCCTGAAGAAATACGCTGAGGTTTTGATAATTGATGTCATCATTTGTTTGCAATGTGTCAGGATTTCCATCGCGATTCTTTGATACCTGCGTGTTAAAAAATCCCTGCTGGAATTCGGCGCCACCGGCAACCTGCCATTGATTTTTTTTCCAGGTGAATGTTGTTCTTCCGCCATAAGAAGGTTCATTTCTTCTTTCATAATTTCTTATGGCCGGATTTTTTATTTGCGAGAATGCGCCGTACAATGTTGTTGCATTATGAAAGGAGGAACTGATCTCGTACTTGCTGGTAAGACCTGCAAGTATATTTTTCTGGTAGATCGTTGCTCTTGCACCTTCGGCGCCGGGGAATCCGCCGCCGGCAGGACGGGCAGCTTTCGGGTTGGCATTGAACTCAGACAGCGTTAATGCACCCGGTGTTTGATATTTCATATCGGTGAACAGTACCGTTGCAGTGAGTTCCTGTTTCTCCGAAGCTTTTAATTGTGAGATCCACGAGAAGTTATCACGGCGCATCGTACTTTGGTCACGGTATCCATCACTCTGATTATGTGCGTAGGTGAATTGATTTTTATTTTCCCCGCTGCCAAAACGCGCAGACGCAAAAACATTCTGAAGGTTATAACTGCCCGTTACATAATCAAGTGAAACACCCGGTTCCCACTGGTCAAGATTGTTTATGAGAATGAGCCCTCCCGTTCCCGCCCCGTATAAACTTGATGCCGGGCCTTTGAAGATCTCCAGGCTGGAAAAATTATTCCATGCGAACTGGTTGAAATAAGTGTTGCCTCCCGGATCAGTAACAGGAATATCATTCCAGTAGACTTTCACATTCCGCACTCCAAATGGCGAACGGAGTGAACTTCCGCGGATATTGATACGATAACTTCCCGGAGAACGTTCTTCCATTCTTACGCCGGCCACTGTATTAAAGCTATTGACGAGTGAAGATTTATTATAGAGGTCCCCATTATGCAGATCGATGATCTTAACCGGAACACCAGCTTCCGACAGTTTCCGGTACTGACCAAAACTCCGGATAGTCACCTCGTCCAGTACGCGCGAAGAATCTGTGTTTTCATCCTGTGAAAACAAGGCTATTGGCAGAAAGGCGATAGTCACAAGTATGATGGCAATCTTTTTCATCAGGTGGAATTAGTTTCGGTTACTAAGGTAAATCTTAACTTTGGATGGTTCGGGGTTTGTGTGCCGGGAAGTTTAGGAGTTTGTGGATTTAAAGGATTAAACTTTTAAGCGATCATTTGACTAAACCTGATCAGGTTGGAGCTTTTAAACCTTTGAACTCTTCAGCTTTTCAAACTCTTCAAAACAGATACTGATGACTATTTTTTCAAAGATCATTGCGGGCCAGATACCCAGTTATAAGATTGCAGAGAATGATCAGTTCTTTGCCTTTCTCGATATATTTCCATTGCGCGAGGGACATGTGCTGGTGGTCCCGAAGATCGAAACAGATAAGTTTTTTGATCTGCCGGCGGATTATTTGTCAGGCATATTGGTATTTGCACAGCCGATTGCGAAGGCAATTGAGAAGAGTTTTGCCTGTAATCGAGTCGGGCTTGAAGTGATCGGACTCGAAGTGCCGCATGCGCATTTGCATTTAATACCGATCAATGAACCGAATGATCTGAATTTTGTGCAGCAGAAATTGAAGTTGACTGCGGAGAGGCTGGAGAAGATCCAGGCGTTGATTGTGGGAAATTTGTAATTGGAGGAGTGATTCCGGTGCGTGAGACACCCACTACGCCCCGGTGCGTGTCTCACACACCGGAATAATCATTTCCACTACGCCCCGGTGCGTGTCTCACGCACCGGAATCATCATTTCATCAACCTATGCGGATTCTTCTTCAAAAAATCTTCCCAGCCATTCAATCCTTTTTCTTTCATTGCAAAATTGCCTGAGAGTTGAAAATGATGACACACGGCAATAGCGAGGGCATCCGTGGCATCAAAATATTTCGGGGCTTCGGAGATCTTCAGCAGTTGCTGCAGCATTTTCCAAACCTGTTCTTTGTCTGCATTGCCATTGCCGGTTACGGACTGTTTCACTTTACGCGGGGAATATTCCGTAACCGGGATGCCGGCTGCCATAGCGGCAGCGATCGCCACGCCCTGAGCGCGGCCCAGCTTCAGCATACTCTGGACGTTCTTACCAAAGAATGGGGCTTCAATCGCAAATTCATGAGGCTTATAGTTGCTGATGAGCGAGGTCACTTTCTCATGGATCAGCAGCAGCCGCTCATGGTTATCCTTTTTGCCCGAAAGTTTGAGCGCATGCATTTCCTGCAGAGTGATCTTACCTTTATATACCCTGATAACGCCATATCCCATCAGAAGGGTGCCGGGATCAATTCCAAGGATTATTTTAGCAGACTTTTCCAAACCGCACTGTATTTTTACGTTATTAGGGAATACTCAAAAGTAAACAGTAAAACTTCAATAGTCAAATGAACAGGGAGAGAGGTGTTCGGGGTTCCAGAAGTTTGAGCGGTTTGAGACGTTTATGAGATTTGAATGACGAGCCTTTTACCGGGTGTTTAAAAAAATGCAGGGAGAGCTATTTTTTCGAAACCTCATAAACCTCATAAACGTCTCATTACCTCTCCAACCTGAGAAACCTTTGAAACCTCATTACAACCCTCCGACCCCCCGCATGCCAGAACAACACAGATATAACAAACGCTTTAGATACTTTATCAATTATTTCCTCGGGCCACTATTGTTTATCTGGCTTTCATATTCCATTTTCATACAGATAAGGCGGCAGCCCGGACTTGAACAGTCGTGGGCGCATATAAAAGAGACGTTTGAAAGTAACCGGATCTGGCTGTTGCTGGCGGTGATGTTACTGATGGTAGTCAACTGGTCCATCGAAACGGTGAAATGGAAGCTGGCCGTGCAGTGGGTGCAGCGTATTGATTTTTCAACCGCCCTGAAAGCCGTGATGTCCGGCGTATCTTTTTCGGTAATGACGCCAAACCGGGTGGGTGAGTATCTTGGCCGGGTATTGTACATGGACGAAGGGAAGCGATTAAAAGCGATCTCACTGACCATTACCGGAAGTATCAGCCAGCTGATCATTACCCTGTTTATGGGGTTTATATCGCTCCTCGTATTGAAGCAGCGGATCATCGCCAGCGGCATGATCAGTTCATTCTGGATGAAGATGATCATTTACGGTGTGCTGACCATCCTTGTCATTTTAACACTATTTTATTTCCGGCTGGCAGTGCTGGTCAGGTGGATTGACCGCCTTCCGGTAATGAAGAAGTATACCTGGCTGCTGGATTCGCTGGAGGGTTTCAATGCAACGCTCTTATTGCAATTACTGTCTTTATCAGCAGGCAGATTTCTTGTGTTTATTATACAATATTATCTGCTTTTTCGTTTATTCGACGTAGATGTTTCGTGGTGGCAGGGCTGTTGGGCAGTATGCCTGTCCTTCCTGGTAATGGCGGTCATCCCGACCATCGCGTTGATCACGGACCTGGGTTTGAGGGGAAAGGTAAGCCTGCAGCTGATCGGACTTTTCAGCAACAATCAGCTTGGCATCAGCCTGACCGCATTGAGTATATGGTTTATTAACCTCATCATCCCGGCTGTGGTAGGAAGTTTGCTGATACTCGGAATAAGAAAGATCTTTAAGAATAAAACCGAACAATAAGGTAGGGGTAAACGGCGGTTTGCTTGTAAAGTAAACAGATGCTTTACAACAGGCGTCCGGATCCGGCCTTATCAATATGAAAATTAAAAAGACATTGATGAAAGGGATACTCAAACTTATTTTTCTGCCCGCTGTTGCCTTGCTTGCGTTTACTACAAATGGAAAAACGCCGTTTACCGATAGCTGTGCAATCAGGAACACCGCCTTCCAGGCTGGTGAAAAAGTAACCTACAAAGTGTACTACGCTGTTGCCGGTATTTATGTGGATGCGGGCACGGCAACATTTACCAACACGCTGGAAGTGCTCAATAACCGCCCTGTCTATCATATCGTTGGCGAAGGCCACACCAATTCTTCGTATGATATCCTTTACAAAGTGAGGGATAAATATGAAACATATATTGATACGGCGACCATGCAGGCGTTGAAATTCGTACGCAATGTGAATGAAGGCGGCTATAAAAAGTACCAGAACGTTTCATTTAATAAAACGGCTAATACGGCGGTGACAAATGACGGCGTATTCAATATACCGGCTTGCGTACAGGACGTGGTGAGCTCTGTGTTCTATGCAAGAAATATAGATTTTGATGTGCTGCGTGCGAATGATAAAATCGCGTTCTCTATGTTCCTTGACAATGAAGTGTACAATATGTACATCCGTTACCTGGGCAAGGAAACGATCAAAACAAAATACGGAAAGTTTGATGCGATCAAATTCAAACCGTTACTTCTCAAAGGAACTATTTTTGAAGGCGGAGAGAATATGACAGTGTGGGTAACGGATGATGAGAACCATATCCCTGTTCGTATTGAAAGTCCGATCGTGGTAGGAAAGGTAAAGATCGATATGATGGGGCATGAGGGATTGCGGTATCCGTTGTCTTCATTAATTAAACGGAGATAGCTGAGACGGATAGCTCTGCATGGGACTCCATCCTCCGTTTCGCTGCCGCGGAAGCCAGACCTGCGGCTTCAGAGGCTTTCTAAGGTGAAAAACTCCCCGGCTCTCACACCTTTTTCCGTTTGCTGCAACGTACAGCATTCATTGACCGGATCATGTTCAAAAAACAGTACATAATCCCCTTTGATCGCATCTCTGTAAAAAGAGCGTTTCTCTTCCAGCGTGGCAAGCGGGGTAGTGTCATAAGACATTACGTACGGCATCGGTATATGTGCCGCTGAAGGCAACAGGTCTGCCATGAACACGATCGTTCTTCCCTTGTATTGAATTTGCGGCAGCATCATACCTCTTGTATGTCCGCTTGCAAAACGAATAGAGATACCCGGTGCAAATTCCTTTGTGATTACACCACTTAATTCATCCCATGTTTCAAAATCCGCATCAGAAGGATTGAACAACCTAAGTCTTCCGCTTTCTCTGATCGGTAAGATATTTTCCTTCAGAAAAGAAGCTTTTTCCCGGTCATTTGGGTTGGTTGCCCATTCCCAGTGGTATTGATTGCTCCAGAAAACAGCATTCTTAAATGCAGGAACGAACTTGTCTTCTATTTTTTTTATGGCGCCACCACAGTGATCAAAATGAAGATGCGTAAGGAAAACATCCGTGATATCATCCCGGTGAAATCCGTATTTCGCCAGCGATTTATCAAGCGTATCCTCACCATGCAAATAATAATGCCCGAAGAATTTTTCATCCTGTTTATCTCCCATGCCGGTGTCAACAAGTATTAACCTGCCATCGGTCTCTATCAGTAATGAACGAAGTGCCCAGCTGCACATATTGTTATCATCCGCAGGATTTAATTTATTCCAGATACTTTTCGGCACAACGCCAAACATGGCGCCGCCATCCAGCTTGAAATGACCAGTATTGATGCTGTAAAGTTTCATTGGTAAAAATTTAAAATAGGGGCAGCTGAATAACTATGCTGTTATCAATAAGGGGTGATAAGCGCCCATCATTTAACAGGTTGAAGCGATTCAGGCAGTTTGCCGCAAGCATTATGAACCGATCAGCACAAAAAACCTGCAGCAGCTATCGCTGCTCCTGCATCATTACTAAACTGATCGAACAAACGCAGCCTGCTAAACCTATGAGACTTCTCAAACCTCTCAAACGTTTCAGCAGAACCCCACAGTTATTCAGCAACCCCTAAGATAGCTGTTTTTGTTTCAGCAGAGCTGAGTATAACCAGACAAAGCCGATGGTAAAGAAAACGATCAGGGATAAGATCGAATTCTGCATGCTGCCGGTAATATCTTCAATAAAACCAAAACTGAAAATGCCGATCACTATCGCCAGTTTTTCTGTGGCGTCATAATAACTGAAGAATGATGCCGTGTCTTTGGTATCGGGCATCAGTTTCGAGTAAGTGGAGCGGCTCAATGATTGAATACCGCCCATCACCAATCCTACAGCAACAGCCAGTCCATAGAAATAATATTCTGTATTCACACCCTGGTGTGCAAGTGAGGCGGTATAATATGCAGCGAGGCAAACCAGGATCCAGAAGAATACAATAGAGAGCAGAACCCTGATGTTACCATATTTTGAGGACATTTTCGACATTCCCCATGCGCCGGGTATTGCCACCAGTTGGATCAACACAACCGTAATGATCAGTTTCTGCGCAGGCAAGTGCAGAACCTTGCTTCCAAAAACTGTGGCGGCAAGCATCACCGTTTGTACGCCCATGCTGTAAAAGAAAAACCCACGGAGGAATCTTTTCAATACAGGCATCTGTTTTACCTGGCCGTATACTTTCCGCATTTCAGCAAAGCCGTCTTTGATGATATTTCCTTTTACATAGCTTTTGATCACTGGCTTTGGCAAACGGGCAAAGGTGATCTGTGAAAAACCAAACCACCAGATCCCAACCAGCAGGAACGTGATCCGTGTAGCAAGTGCTTCCTGGTCCGACATAATAATCAGCAATGCAAAGCCGATGAACTGCATGATCACGCTGCCGATATATCCGAAGGAAAAACCACGTGCGCTGATCCTGTCCTGATCTTCGGGCGCTGCAATTTCCGGGAGGTATGCGTTATAAAACACCAGGCTTCCTGCATAGCCCATTGCTGCGAGCATAAAGCCAATAATTCCTATGCTCAGCGTATCTGTTTTGAAAAGAAACAGGCTGCTGCAGCCGATCGCACCCATATAACAGAAAAAACGCAGGAAGTTTTTCTTATTCCCGCGTGTATCTGCAATAGAAGTAAGTATCGGGTAAAGGATCGTGACGATCAGGTATGCCGCGGCAATGATATAATTGTACAATGCGGAGTTGACAAAATCACGCCCAAACAAATGCACGCGGGCATTCTCATCGTTGCCGCCTGTCACAGCCAGGAAATAGATCGGAAAAAAGGAAGTGGTGATAACAAGGTTGTATACAGAATTCGCCCAGTCGTACATCGCCCAGCCATTCACTACTTTCTTGGATGCCGTTTGCATAAGCACTCGTTGTTTGTCAGTAAAAATAGGGGATTCCGGGGGAAGGGAAAGAGGGAAGACAGAAGACCACTGACGACCGGCCGCCGGCCGGTCATTCGAGAGGAAAAATCTTTTGTAATTAACGCAGCGCGAATTTATTTTACGCTGCAATCCTGATGAATAGTACCGCGGTCTGCGGTTGGTCATCGGCGGTCTCTCTCTACTGTATCACCCCCTTCCAAAGCAGCACCAGCATGATCGCCCCAACAATGATGCGATAGATGCCCCAGACACGGAAGCCATATTTTTTCAGGAAACCAATAAAGAATTTGATAGCGAGCAATGCCACTACAAATGCAACAAGGCTTCCGATCAATAAAGTCATCATGTTGTCCCGTGCGATCACCTCAGGATGCTCCTGGTAGGTATCCCAGAAACTTTTTGCGGATGCGGCAAACATCGTCGGTACGGCGAGGAAGAACGAGAATTCTGCGGCAGCACTGCGGCTCAGTTTCTGGCTCATTCCCCCAATGATCGTAGCAGCGCTACGGCTCAATCCCGGGAAGATGATTGACAATACCTGGAAGCAACCAACAATAAACGATGTTTTCGGCGTGATATTCTCTTCAGAGAATACTGTTGGCTTGTTGAACCATTTATCTACGAACAGCAGTACAACGCCGCCCAGCACCATCACCCATGCGATGAAAGTAAGATTGCCAAGCGCTGAGTCGATATGTTTTTTCAGCAAATAACCAAACACCAGCGCCGGTACAACGGCGATGATCAGTTTGATATAAAAGTTGATCCGTTTGAAATCAAAGAATTTTTTCCAGTAAAGGACGATCACCGCAAGAATAGCGGCAAGTTGTATCACCACTTCAAACATCTCCCCGAACGGCGTGGGTGAAATGCCAAGCAAGGGGTTCGTAAATTTCATGTGAGCAGTGGAAGAAATAGGCAAAAACTCGGTTAGGCCTTCTACAATTGCGATGATAATTGCGTCAATAGTATCCATAAACAATTCCTGGTTGAGTAACATGGCATCCCGCCACAATGCGGGATTTAATAATATTATAATGAATAACTCCTTTTTCTCCTGAACTCCTTCTCCTCTTAGCTCAAAATAATAAGGTGATACAATCCTGCACCACCTTTTAAAACTTATTGCCCATCAAATGTCTTATGCTTGTTTTGGTTTCGTTTTTTTGAAAACCGCGTAGATCTCAATTACCAATCCCGCCAGGATCAGCAATGGCGCTACTGTGATCCTTGTTGTACTGTACACTTCATGCTCATTGAACACTTTTGGATCATTGCTTCTGCCGCCGGCCATCAGGAACATGCCCAGTGCGATCACCACCAGGCCGATCGCCATCCACGTATAGTTATCTTTCGAAAAAACACTTGGCGTTTCGCCCGATTTGATTTCAGCCATTGTCTTGAATTTGGGTGTGCAATATAAGGAAAAGGGAGGCCTCTTCCAAACCTCCGGCTGCAGCCGGAGGTTTGGAAGAGGCCCACTCTCAGTACAAATCATCCAGCTTCATTTTCAAATACTTCAACACACTTCTATGTGTGCTGAACAGGGTGATGAAAATGCCCAGTACGATAAGGCCGGCGAATAACAGGGCCAGGCTGATATTATCATGAATGGCTTCAAGTTCGGGCAGGATGCGTTCGGCAACGCCGATCACCAGGATCACGGCCGCGATGGCTATGATACCACTGAAGGCTCCGTGGACGATGGCGCGAACATTCATCGGGCGGGCAATGAACCAGCGGGTTGCCCCCACCATCTGCATGGTTTTGATCAGGAAGCGGTTGCTGAACATCGCGAGGCGGATGGTATTGTCGATCAGGAAGATCGCTACCAATGCCAGGATGATCGCCACAATCAGCAAAATGATGCTGATCTGCCTCACGTTCTTATTCAATCCGTCTACCAGCGCGCTGGGATAGGCCACTTCGGCGATATAGGTCTGCTGCTGCAGGTCCTTCTGGATCAGGTTGAGCGAATCCAGATTCATATAGTCCTTTTTCACCTTGAAATTGATACTATTGGGAAGCGGATTGGCATCCAGTACCTTGTCCCAGTTCTCATTCCCGTCGCCGAGGTAGATCTTTTTGGCTTCTTCTTTGGTAATAAAGGCAATGGACTTAACGTAAGGTTTTCCGGAAATGTATTGCATGAGCGCGGTGCTGTCGCTCGGGTTCAGGTCGCCCCTCAGTTCAGCACGGAGTTCTACACTTTCTTTGAAATAATTGCCCAGTTTGTTGGCATTGATCACCAGCCAGCCGATAATTCCGAGAAGAAACAGCACGAGCGTAACGCCCAGGATGGACATGAAATAGGAGGGTTTGCCTCTCTTGATAGAGGATTTGCCGGATTTGGCCATAACACAGAATTTTGAGATAAATGGGTTAATCAAGCTCCGGGAAGAAGCAAGTATGGCAAAAATAGCCAATTTAAGGGCATGATCGCTGTTGAAGAAAAGTCCCCGAGGCCGTTCAATGATCGACGGCCAATGTTCGATGGTCGAAATTCAGATCGATGCTTATCCTGGCCCTTCAGTTATTCCCTATCAGCACACATTATTTTTAAACCTTTATTATCAGTATTTTTGCTGCCCCTTTTAAACGGTCGATCCGGGGGGATATTGCCATTTGAAACAAGTTATTTGTTAATCAAATTCAAAAGTACCCTGCTTCCGGTGGAAGGGTATTCAATTCACAAGCGGGGTAATTTTTACTTCTCGTAAGAAATAATCATTTAGAATGGATTATAATTTCAGGGCTATTGAAAAGAAATGGCAGCAGCAGTGGATAGACACGCATGCATACAGGGTTTCGAATGAAAGCAGTAAGCCCAAATATTATGTGCTGGATATGTTTCCATATCCAAGTGGTGCGGGCCTTCATGTGGGGCATCCGCTGGGCTATATCGCGTCGGATATCTACAGCCGGTATAAACGCCTGAAGGGGTTCAACGTTCTTCACCCGATGGGCTTCGATGCGTTTGGTCTGCCTGCGGAGCAATACGCGCTGGATACAGGGCAACATCCCGCAGTGACCACGCGTAAAAATATCGGAACATTCAAATCTCAGCTGAACAATATCGGCTTCTGTTATGATTGGGAGCGCGAGGTAAACACCAGCGAAGCATCCTATTATAAATGGACACAATGGATCTTCCTGCAACTGTTTGATTCATTCTTTCACCGCCAGACAGGGCGTGCGGAGCGCATTGCCGTACTGGTAGCAGCCTTTGAAAAGGAGGGCAACAGATCATTTCCCTGTCCCGGGGATGCCTCCATTCAATTCACCGCGGATCAGTGGGAGAGTTATGATGAAGCGGAAAAAATGAATGTGCTGATGAACTATCGCCTTTCCTATTGCGGCTATGGCGAAGTGAACTGGTGCGAAGCACTCGGTACCGTACTGGCGAACGATGAAGTGGTGAATGGCGTAAGTGAACGCGGAGGTTATCCTGTAGTCAAAAAGAAACTCCGTCAATGGTATCTGCGGATCACAGAATACGCAGACCGGTTGCTGGAAGGTTTGGACACTGTGGACTTCAGCGATGCGATGAAGGAAATGCAGACGAACTGGATTGGAAAATCGAGCGGGGCGGAGATTGATTTTGAAGTGGGAGGCCCCCCCCTACCCCCCCCTTCAGGGGGGAATAAGACCCTGCTTCTCGAAATGGCTGATAAAACTGTTTATGATCTAACCAGGGAACTGGCGAAACGCCATAGAGAGAACCCGACACAAGAAGAAGAATATTTGTGGCAATTATTGAAATCTGACAAAACAGGGTTTCATATACGCCGGCAACATATAATTGGTTCCTACATCGTTGACTTTGTTTGTTTAAAAAAGATGGTCACTATCGAAATTGATGGCGGTTATCATAATGATCCTGTAATAAAGCTGTATGATGAAGAAAGAACTCGTTTCCTTAAGTCAAACGGCTTCAACGAAATCAGGTTTACCAATGAAGAAGTAAAAAATGATGCAGCCGGGGTTGTTAGAAAAATAACAGAAGCGCTTTCAAATGCACCAGATCTCCACAAAGAGTCAGAGGCTTCGCAAGTCCCCCCTGAAGGGGGGGATTTAGGGGGGGCCTCTCTCCGCGTCTACACCACCCGCCCCGACACCATCTTCGGTGTCGATTTCATGGTCATTGCTCCCGAACACGAGCTTGTTGATCAGATCACAACGGACGAACAGGCAAGTGCGGTGGAAGAATATATTACCTATGTAAAAAGCCGCAGTGAGCGTGAGCGCATGGCCGAGAAAAAGATCAGCGGCGTATTCACCGGAGCCTATGCCATCAATCCGTTTGACGGACGCAGGATCCCGGTCTGGATCTCTGAATATGTACTCGCAGGTTATGGTACAGGCGCCATTATGGCCGTGCCTTGCGGCGATGAACGTGATCACAAATTTGCAAAGCACTTCAATATCCCGGTGACGAATATCATCGGTTCTTATTACAATGGCGAAGAGGCAAATTCAACAAAAGATGCCATTCTTGAAAACTCAGGATTTCTGAACGGACTGGTGATGAAAGAGGCCATTGAAGTAGCGATCAGAGAAATTGAGAAAAGAGATATCGGCACCAGAAAGAAAAACTACAAGATGCGCGATGCCGCATTCAGCCGTCAGCGTTATTGGGGTGAACCATTTCCGGTGAAATGGATCAATGGCATAGCGAAGCCGCTGGATGGATCAGCGTTGCCGTTGGAACTGCCGCACGTGGATTCATACAAACCCGGACCGGAAGGAGAAGGCCCTCTTGCAAACATTCCCGAATGGACCGCGCAACATCTTGAAACGAATACAATGCCGGGCTATGCCGGCAGCAGCTGGTATTTCCTGCGCTATATGGATCCGAAAAACGCGGGAGCATTCTGCGATCGCAAGGCGGCGGATTACTGGGGACAGGTTGATATCTATATCGGCGGAACGGAGCATGCGGTTGGTCACCTGCTGTACAGCCGGATGTGGACGAAAGCCTTGTATGACCTGGGTTATATCAGCCATGATGAGCCATTCAAAAAACTCATCAATCAGGGGATGATACAGGGAAGCAGCCGGTTCGTGTATCGTGTAAGAGGTACGAATGAATTTGTGTCAGCAGGATTGAAAGATCAGTATGAAACAGACGAAATACATGTTGATGTAAATATTGTAGACGGCGTTGAACTGGATACAGAAGCATTTAAGAAATGGAGGGAAGACTATAATAATGCCACTTTCATTCTCGAAGATGGTAAATATATCTGCGGTTCGGAAGTGGAGAAAATGTCCAAGTCCAAGTACAACACAGTAAACCCCGACGACCTTGTTCAGAGATACGGGGCTGACACTTTCCGTATGTACGAAATGTTCCTCGGTCCCGTGGAAATGAGCAAACCCTGGGATACTAAAGGCATCGAAGGTGTTCATCGCTTTCTTAAGAAACTATGGCGTTTGTTCTATGACGAGGTAAAGGGAAAAGTATGGACAGGCGAAAAGGCAACCGATGCTGAATTAAAAGTGCTTCATAAATCGATCAAACAGATCGAGGAAGCAACAGAGCGTTTCAGTTTCAATACCGGCGTAAGCGGATTTATGATCGCGGTGAATGAACTGAATGATCTCAATTGCCACAAGAAAGAGATCCTTCAGCCATTGCTGGTATTGCTTACCCCGTATGCGCCGCACGTGGCGGAAGAACTCTGGAGCCTGCTTGGCAATGAAGGCAGCATCCTGGACGCACCTTACCCGGTATTTGAAGAAAAATATGTAAAAGAGAGCAGTAAGGAATACCCGGTTTCCATCAATGGTAAACTGCGCACAACGATCAATATCTCCCTTGATGCAACAGCTGAAGAAGTAGAGAAGATAGCACTGGCAAACGAAGTAGTGCAGAAATGGCTTGAAGGAAAGGCACCGAAGAAGATCATCTTTGTGAAAGGTAAGATGGTGAACGTGGTGATTTAAGTAGGGGTTGCTGAACAACTGCAGGTTTCCGGTGAAACGTTTCACAGGTTTGATAGGTTTCAAAGGTTAGGCAGGCTGCGTTTGTCTGATCAGTTTAATAATAATGCGGGAGCACCGGTATCTGCTGCAGGCTTTGTGCTGACCGGTTCATAGTGCCTGCGGCAAACTGCCGTCTGGCTGACTGAATCTCTTCAACCTGTTAAACGATGAACGCTTATCAATTTCTTATTGATAACAGCATAGTCATTCAACGGCTCCTGAGCCAGAATTATAAAGTAGAAAACTCCGGGCCGGGAAAGACATTCCAGTCTGGAGTTTCTTACTTTGACATTTTTTACAGCCGGTAATCAGGAAATTGCTTTTGTCCGTACATTCAATCACCAAAATATTTTTCATGAAGAAATTCTTTTCTCTCGCCGTGCTGTGCTGCTCAGCCCGGCTCTTTGCACAGGATGCCAGCTATTTCCTGTCAAACCCCTGTTTAACCCCGGATGGCCAGACGATGATCTTCAGCTTTGAAGGTGATCTCTGGAAAGCGTCTGTGAAGGATGGTCAGGCAACGCGCCTTACCGCCATGCAGGGTTATGAAACCAGTCCGCGTGTCTCGCCTGATGGCAAATGGATCGCGTTTACCGGCAGACAATATGGGAACGGAGATATCTTCGTTATGCCCATCAATGGCGGCGAAGTGAACCAGGTAACGTATCACAGCGCGAATGATGAAGTGACCGGCTGGAGCTGGGACTCAAAATCGATCTATTTCAACAGTGGCCGCATGGGCCAGATAGCAGGATTTAAAGTAGCCGCAACCGGCGGAACGCCACGCCGCGTGTTTGGCAACTATTTCTTCCAGTATGACCACAACCTGGTTGAACATCCTTCCGGCGATATCTATTTCAATGATACCTGGGAAAGCTCCAACCAGGTACAGCGGAAACGTTATAAAGGACCATTCAATCCTGACATACAATCATACAACCCGCAGACAAAGCAGTATAAAAAATACACCGATTGGGAAGGAAAGGATTTCGGTGCAACAATAGACCGCAACGGAAACATTTACTTTATTTCTGATGAAGCAAACGGTCAATACAATCTTTATACATTGGAGAATGGAAAGAAGAAAGCACTGACGAAATTCAATTCATCGATCAAAACTCCGGTTGTAAATGCGCAGGGCGGAACAATCGTTTTTGAAAGAGATTACCAGCTCTGGAAATATGATGTAAAAAGCGGCAACGAAAGCAAACTGAATGTTTCCATCATCCGGAACAACATTTTACCAAAAGAAAAGGATTTTGATGTAAAAGCGGGCATCACAGCATTTGATGTATCGCCGGATAATAAGAAACTGGCATTCGTATCACGTGGTGAACTGTTTGTAAGCGATATCGATGGCAAGTTTGTTCAGCAGGTAAAAAGAGGTTCCGGCGAACGTGTGCGCGAAGTAAAATGGACAAGCGATAACAAAACGCTTTTATTCAACCAGACATTTGGCGGATATACAAACTGGTATACGATCAGCGCAGATGGAAAAGGAACACTAAAGCAATTAACGAAGGACGCACGCAATAACCGTTTGCTGGTGTTAAATAAGAAACGGGACAAAGGCGTATATCTCAGCGGCCGTGATGAAGTGCGTATGCTGGATGTGAAGACCGGCGATAGCAAGACCATTGCTAAAACAGAGATCTGGGGTTTTCAAAATAGCGATCCGGGATTTTCACCAAATGATGAATACGTGATCTTTTGCGGATACAGAAATTTTGAACGGGATGTTTATATCTATAACATCAAGGAAAATAAAACGACCAACCTCACCAATACAGATATTACGGAAGCGGATCCTATCTGGTCTCCCGACGGAAAATATATCTATTTCACTTCCCAGCGTTTGAAGCCAGCATATCCTTTTGGTATGCCGGACTCAAAAGTATACAGGGTTTCGCTGGAGAAGCTGGATGAACCTTTCCGCGTTGATAAATTTGACGAATTATTCAAAGAAGAAAAGAAGGATACCAGCGCAAAAAAAGATACAACTAAAAAGGCAACGGCAACTGCAGCGGCGACACCTCCGGTAAAATCCATTACTATCGATATGGAGGATATTATGGACAGACTTGAACGCATCGGACCATATGCCGGCGCGCAGGATCTGGTTGCTTTGGTTCAGAAAGGCGAAAAAACCATTGTTCTCTATCGGAGCGATCACGGTGAAGGACGCAATGCTTTATGGAAAACAACGAAAGAACCTTTCGAACAGGACAAAACAGAGAAAGTGGCGGATGGTGGTGTCTTTGCTTTTGTGGACGCTAATGACAAACTGTATCTGTTAAACGGTTCGGGCATCAACAAGCTGAATCTTGATCTGAACCGCCTTGATCCGATCAGCATTAATTATACTTTCCGTCGCAATCTTTCAGCAGAATTCAGCCAGATGTTTGAAGAAGCGTGGGCACAGATGGAAGAGAATTATTATGATGAGAATTTCCATGGCCTCGACTGGAAAAAAACCAAACAATATTATCAGCAGTTCGTTCCTTATCTCAATAACAGGGCCGATCTCAGGATCCTGTTGAATGATATGCTGGGGGAACTCAACTCTTCACATCAGGGCTTCGGCACGTTTGGTACAGATGAAGCGATCACCCTTACCAACAGTACCATGGAAACAGGCATTATGTTCGATGAAGAGTCACCTTATAAAGTCAGGTATATCGTTAAGCGTTCTGCTGCTGATAAGAAAGACATAGACATTCGTCCGGGCGATGTGCTCACAAAAGTGAATGGCGAACCGGTTGATAACAGTAAAGACCGCAGTTTCTATTTTACCCGCCCTTCTCAGGACAGGGAGATCAGCCTTGAATTTGCACGCAACGGACAACCTGTTTCTGTAAAACTTCATCCCCAATCAAGTTTGTTCAACAACCTGTATGATGAATGGGTCGACAACAATCAGAAACGTGTTGATGAAAAGACCAAGGGCCGTGTTGCATATGGTTATATGAAGAATATGGGCCAGGGAGAACTGGAGCAATTTATCATCGATATGACCAAAGAACTCAATAAGAAAGATGCGCTGATCTTTGATCTTCGTTACAATACCGGGGGCAATGTGCATGACGAAGTATTGCGTTTTCTTTCTCAGCGGACATATCTGAAATGGAAATACCGCGAAGGCGGCTTGTCTCCGCAACCCAATTTTTCACCGGCAGATAAGCCGATCATTTTATTGACGAATGAGCAATCATTAAGCGATGCTGAAATGACCTCACAGGGTTTCAAAGCACTGAAGCTGGGAAAGATCGTTGGTAATGGCACTTATCGCTGGATCATCTTTACAAGTGGAGTTAGCCTCGTTGATAATTCATCTGTCCGTATGCCGGGATGGGGTTGCTATACTCTTGAAGGAAAGGATCTTGAAATGAACGGTGTGCAACCGGATATTCTTGTGATAAATAGTTTCGAAGATAAGCTTAACGGAAAAGATCCTCAGTTGGATAAAGCGATAGAGGAGATACTCAAACAGTTGAAGTAACCATCAGTGATTTCAAATGTTTCAAAGGTTCCGGAGGTTTCAGGGGTTAGCCCCGGGGACTTCCCGAACCTTTGAAACATTATTCTCTACTCCGCCGGTTTTCTGAACCGCACCATCGCACTGCTGCCCTCCGTACTTTCCAGCCTTGCTTCATATCGGTTCTCTCCTACTATTGCAATCATCAGTGAGGTGTTGGGAGGGATGGAGCCAAGATTTTCAGCCACCATCACCAGCTCACTGTTATCACTCAATGAATTTACAGCAAGCCTGATCGTATAGGCATTACCGGTCAGCCGGATATTGCTGTGTATTAGTTGATCATTCAGGAACAGCGAGATCGAATCGCCATCTATTTCCGCATTATCATAAAAACGAAGTTCAACAGAATCGCCTGTAAGCGGGATCTCCGTAACAAGAACTTTTTTTCTCCCGGCGAATTTTTGTTCAATGGTTTGTGGTAATGGTGTCGATGGCGGCGATACCTGTTTAGGCTCCGGTGCCGGTGGGATCATTACCATTTTTGCCGGAGGTTTTATTTGTGCAGCAGGTGGCTCAGTGCTTACAGGTGCCGGCTTTGCTGCAATTACCGGTTTCAATGATCCGATGCTGTCGATCAGATCCGGATCATTGCCTCCTGCGGTATAATTTTCAATTACCAAATCCCATTCATCATTGAACGAAGTTGTTGATGTTTTTGTGAGATGTACTTCTCCGGACGGATCATCTTCTTTTTTCCCTGCTTTTCCATCAAGCGTCATTTTACCACTTCCGGGGCAATTAAAATCAGCGCGCGAGAGTAATGCCATCTGGCCATTGCGTGATGATGCCGGTCGTTCATCAATCAATTCATCATCCCACCAAACAGTTTCGTTGGAGCCGGCATCAAAATAACCTTTGATGCGGTAACGGCGGTATTGTGACGGCGAGCCATAGTAAGAAGTGCCGGTCAAACTGTCACCACGCTGAATGATCTTCACTTCTGCTTTTTGCCGGTTGATCTTGCCCGTCCATACACCGGTGATCATCTGCGACTGAGATGAGAACGCGGTGAGCACAAGTAATGTTACCAGTTTAATGATGATGAAAGTCCGTGTCTGCATAAGTGCTTTAGAGATTATTACTTTAACGACATCATGCTGAGGATAGTATATGCGTATATTATGCAATACAGCAGCAGGAATAACCGAAACACTTATCCGGCAAGGGTTTAAAGACTTTTTTATGTATGGATAAATGAAAGAAAAAAAGGTTAAAAATTATGATAACAAAAAAGACAGATATCTTTCAGACTCAAGTTTCAGAGCGACTGGAGGGGTATAGGCGTATTCAGGCAGCGACGGTTCGGGAACATCGGATAAAACTTTCCCTGTTATTATCAGCAAATAATAATTGATCACTAACCAGCTTCAAGGTATACGATAACAGGCGGATGCTTTTTTCTTTTGTTTCATTGTTTACGCTTAGCTTTATTGAATGAGTTTTGAAAACGTGATCAGGCATGCCGCGAAAGACTTTGCGCCGGTTGTTCCATTCAATCCCGGTGAGGACCGGTTATTACCACTCGATTTTACGGATAAGAACACGAAACTTACGGAAGAGGTCCTGAAAGATACCAACCTGTTCTCTGCGTACATCATTGATAAGCTTTCGGCGGCTGGCGCACGGTATGGCATTGGCGGTTATGATGAACATCGCACAGTATACAGCAGAAGCAAGGTCTTTGATCCGCCGGTTGCAGGTGAAGAACCAAGGCGCTTGCACCTGGGAACGGATATCTGGGGCAAGCCTTATACTGCGGTAATGGCGCCGCTTAATGGAATAGTGCATAGTTTTGCATTTAATAACCAGTTTGGAGATTATGGTGCAACGATCATTCTTTCACATCAGCTTGATGGCGTAAGTTTTTATTCGTTATATGGTCATTTAAGTCTTGCTTCCCTTAAAAACTTGCAGGAAGGATCATTGATCAAAAAAGGGGAAGTATTTGCAGAATTTGGCATTCCTTACGAAAATGGCCACTGGCCGCCACATCTCCATTTTCAACTGGTCCTTGATATGCAAGGCCGGAGTGGCGATTATCCGGGTGTATGTAAATATTCGGAGAAAGAACAATGGCTGAAGAACTCACCGGATCCTGATCTGGTCTTGCAATTGAACAGGTACATCTCGTAGAATATTCATCTATGTGAGTTCGGGGATCAGGGAGATGATCGTCCGGTTAAGGATGTTATCTGCGCATGAGCCAATTGCAGCAACAACAAATGAAGTTTCGTTATTAGCCGGCAAATCCGTGAGATCTTCCTTTGCTGACGTTAAGATAGACAGGTCTGCTGAAGCATGGGCACGGTTCGCATGGCTGGTCTTAATCCTCCGGCATTTCCCTAATTTTACACCATGGCCAATGCAAATCTAAATTCAGATAAGGATGGACAAAGTGCAGCAGACAAAGAGTTTGAAAACAATATCAGACCCTCGCAGCTGGCTGATTTTGCAGGGCAGCCACGGGTGATAGAGAACCTGCGGATCTTTATCAGGGCTGCCAAGATCCGCGGAGAAGCATTGGACCATGTGTTGTTTCATGGTCCTCCGGGTCTTGGAAAGACCACGCTTTCAAGGATCGTGGCGCATGAATTGGGGGTGAACATTAAGGAAACTTCAGGCCCGGTGATCGAAAAGCCCGGCGACCTTGCCGGTTTGCTTACTAACCTGGAACCGCATGATGTGTTGTTTATAGACGAGATCCACCGCCTCAGCACAGTAGTGGAAGAATATCTTTATGCTGCAATGGAAGATTACCGCATCGATATTATGATCGATTCTGGTCCTAATGCACGCAGTATTCAACTTAGCCTGAATCCGTTCACACTGATTGGTGCGACAACAAGAAGCGGCTTGCTGACAGCGCCGCTGTTGTCAAGATTTGCAATTAAATCAAGGCTTGAATATTATTCCGCAGCTACGCTTCATAAGATCATTCATCGCTCCGCCGGCATTTTAGGAGTTCCAATCTCTGACACTGCGATCTCTGAGATCGCGCGCCGCAGCCGTGCTACACCACGTATCGCCAATGGCCTGCTAAGAAGGGTCAGGGATTTTGCACAGGTATTGAATGATGGGGAGATCGATCTTGGCATTACACAACACGCACTACAGGCATTGAATGTGGATGAACATGGACTGGATGATATGGACAACCGCATCCTCAGTACCATCATCGATAAATTCAAAGGTGGTCCGGTTGGCATATCAACCATCGCCACCGCCGTTGGTGAAGAGCCTGGTACACTGGAAGAAGTGTATGAGCCATTCCTGATACAGGAAGGCTTTATACAGCGTACACCAAGAGGCCGGGAAGTAACCCAAAAAGCATATGAGCATTTGGGAAAGGGTTTTAATCCCGGCAATAATGCAAACCTGCTCTTCCCGTAGGGCTGGAGTTTTCAAAAAATTGCCGGCAATTACGGAAGGTTCAAAGTTTTCAGCTTACAGGTTTGAAACGGTCATGCCTTCAGAGGTGCAACCATAAAAAAAGAGTTAGCAAAAACTAACTCTTTTCTCGATTATTTTTTCCTGTCAGCTCACTACAAGACGGAAACCATTCCCATGTATATTCACGATTTCGATCTTCGGATCGTCTTTCAGGTACTTGCGGAGTTTGGCAATATACACATCCATACTGCGACCGTTGAAATAGGTGTCGCTGCCCCAGATCTTTTTCAGTGCCTGGTCTCTTGGCAGCAGATCGTTCAGGTGTTCAGCCAGCATTTTCAGCAACTCATTTTCTTTTGGAGAAAGGGTTTGAGTAACGTCTTTATGTGTCAGCTGACGTAGTTTCGGATTGAAATGATAGGTAGAAAGGTCGAACTCTTTGTTCTCTGTTTCTTTATTGATCTCATCATTTCTTTTAAGGATCGCTTTTATTTTCAGCAATAACACTTCGCTGTCAAAGGGCTTGGTGATATAATCGTCGGCGCCGAGTTTATAGCCCTGTATGATATCTTCCTTCATCGTTTTTGCACTAAGGAAGAACAGAGGAATATCCGGATCAACATCCCTGATCTCTTCAGCAAGGGTAAAACCGTCCATATTAGGCATCATCACATCCAGCAGGCAGAGCTCAAATTTTTCGCGCTGAAAAGCCGCCAGGCCCAGCCGGCCATCCCTTTCCAGGGTCACATCATAATCATTCAGCTCCAGGTAATTTTTCAATACACTTCCCAGGTTCGGATCATCTTCACACAATAAGATTTTCGGTTTCTTTGGTTCCATTTTTATGCTAGTTTAATTCTTATAAGAAGACAAATAAAAGTAAATCATTTGCCAAACCTTGATGAAGGTAAATAATTATTTGTTAATCATCGGGGGCGTTGGGAGATGACAGGAGTTCGTTGGCCAGAGTTCGTTGGCCGAATCGTAATACGCGAAAGCACCTTGTTTTCCACAAGTGTCATTTTGTTTGAACACTTCGGATATAACTTCGGTCAACGGTCATCGAACTCCCGGGGAAAAACATCCGGATTGTGCTAAATTTGCCTTCAATTTTGAATCTATATGGCTATGCATATTACACCCGATAACCGGCTGAAGAAACTGATAGTGATTGGTGACCGGTTGCTGGTAAAACCTACCAGACCAAATGAACAAACCGCCAGCGGCCTTTACCTGCCACCGGGTGTGCAGGAAAAAGAAAAGGTGCAGCAAGGGTACGTGATAAAGACCGGGCCGGGCTATGCCATTCCAAACCCCGTTGAAGAAGAACCCTGGAAGGGAGAAGAGGAAAAAGTGAAGTACGTACCGCTGCAGGCAAGGGAAGGCGATCTGGCTATATTCCTCATCAGCGGCGCCACGGAAGTGATGTACGAGAACGAAAAATACTTTATCGTTCCGCAGGGAGCGGTGCTGATGCTGGAGAGGGAAGAGGATCTCTAACGAAGGGAAGTTCGGGAGCTTGAAGGGTTTGAAAGGTTTGAGAAGTTTCAAACCCCTCAAACTTTTGAAACCTCTCCAATCTCTGAAACCTTTTCTCCTTATCTTTCCTTCAAATTTCCTTTATGGCTGACGCAAAGCAATTTCTCGACACGGTAAAAGCCGGGTATACATTTAAAGGCGAAAGTTTTAAAATAGGTGTTGCCATGCTGGATGGGCAGGTGGTGGAAGGGGCGGATGTGATGGTGCCATTCCGGACGCTGAACCGGCACGGATTGATTGCGGGTGCTACGGGTACCGGCAAGACCAAGACCCTGCAGGTGCTCAGCGAATGTTTGAGCGATGCGAGCATTCCTGTGCTGCTGATGGATATTAAAGGAGACCTGAGCGGTATTGCCGCGGCAGGCGAAACAAATGATAAGATAAAGGAGCGCTATCAGAAGCTGAACATGGAGTATAAGCCGGCAGCCTACCCGGTTGATCTCTTAACGCTGAGTCAGCAAAAAGGCGTAAGACTTCGTGCCACGGTCAGCGAATTCGGCCCTGTACTCCTGTCGAAGATTCTGGGATTGAATGATACGCAGGGAGGATTGGTTGCCATGATCTTTAAATATTGTGACGACAGCAAACTGCCTTTGCTTGATCTGAAGGATTTTATCAAAGTGCTGCAATATGTAAGTAACGAGGGAAAGGCGGAACTGGAAAAAATTTATGGTAAGATCTCTACCACATCTACAGGGACGATCCTGCGGAAAGTGATCGAGCTGCAACAGCAGGGAGCCGATATTTTCTTTGGTGAAAAAAGCTTTGAGGTGGACGATCTGATGCGTATCAATGATGACGGGCGCGGCATGATCTCTATTGTAAGAGTAACTGATCTGCAGGACAGGCCAAAGCTGTTCTCTACATTCATGCTGCAATTGCTGGCCGAACTATATGCGGTATCTCCCGAAGAAGGCGATGCTGATAAACCTAAGCTGATCCTCTTCATTGATGAAGCGCACCTGATCTTCCAGGAAGCGAGTGCTGCTTTGCTGCAACAGATAGAAACGATCGTAAAACTCATCCGCTCAAAAGGTATCGGTATTTATTTCTGCACACAGAACCCGATGGATGTGCCGCCATCCGTATTGGCTCAACTTGGTTTGAAAGTACAGCATGCACTGCGTGCATTCACCGCCGCGGACAGGAAGGTGATCAAACAGACTGCAGAAAACTATCCGGAAACAGCGTATTATAAAACGGAAGACCTGATCACTCAGTTGGGCATCGGGGAAGCATTGGTAACGATATTGAATGAAAAAGGTATCCCAACACCGTTGGTGCAATGCATGCTTTGCTCGCCAAGAAGCCGGATGGATGTACTGAATGAGGCTGAGATTGATTCGATCGTCAGTAAATCCAGGATCGCGGCTAAATACAACCAGGTGGTAGATAATGAAAGTGCGTATGAGATCCTTACGGACAAACTGAATGAAGCAGCCGCTAAGTCTGAACAGGAAAAGAAAGAAGCGGCAGAAACAAAAGAAGAAAAGAAAAAGCCGGTGGCAAAAGAAAAAGGTTTCTTTGACGATCCTGTTGTGAAGAGCATGACAAGGACAGCGGGCAATACGATTGTGCGCGGCTTGCTTGGCGCTCTGGGTCTGGGTGGGCGAGGTAAAAAAAGCCTTTTCTGAGATGGAATTGAATGATCGCAGTTAAAACCGGGAGTTTTTTTAATTAGAATACTATACAGTGTTCGTATATTGTATAAAAGCTACTGTATGAGAAAGCTCTTCTTTTTTGCGACGGCATTTTTTATCGGTACTGCGTTGTCAGCGCAAACTGCGTCTGAGATCGTATCGCAGGTAAAGGAATCTCAGCAAAAACTCAATACAGCATGGTATAAAGTTATCAGACAGGATACATTTGTGACCGGCACTACCAGGAGAAGCACGGGTGAGGTGAAAGTAAAGGTTATGCCTGCTGATGCGATCTTTGGTTTTGCATACTGGGGCCGCAAAGACGGCATTGCACGAGAATCTGTATATGATGGTAAGATAGTGTTTGAAATCGATCATGATAAGAAGGTGTATGAAAGTTCTTCGACTGTTTCCATGATTGAGCATTCGCTGGGAAATCCTGGTGGTCAGATGGTAGTTACTGATCTCGTAAAATTGGATACTGCACACGCTAAACGGATCGATCTTCAGCAGGATGATAAGAACTACTACCTGGTTATGTCACTTCCTGATATTAAAGAGTATGATGTGATCAAACGTGTGAAGACAATAACGGTTGATAAGAAATCGCTGTTGCCTGTTGCAGTGCGCAGCCGCCAGGAAACGCTCGGCAAGGTGCAGGATATCTATTACCTGGTAACGGAGATAAAATTGAACAATGAGGAGTCTGCGTATAACTTTTCATCCGAACGCGTGCCAGCCGGATATACAAGAAAGACGGCAGTTCCGAATAAAAAATTGACTTCACTGATTGGCTCAAAAATGCCTGGATTTGTTTTACCTGATTTTGAGAATAATAATATTGCCAGTGCGGATCTGAAAGGCAAATTGGTGTTACTTGACTTTTGGGAAGTATGGTGTGGGCCATGCATTGCTTCTATGGCGAAGGTGCAGGAATTGAATCAAAAGTATTCAGGAAAAGGGTTGATGGTTTATGGAGTGATGAGTGAAAGAGATCAATTGGATGTGGCAAAGTTGATGATACAGAAGCGTCAGATCTCGTTTCCGATGCTGCAGAGTGATCCGGGAACCAATAAAGTGTTTGGGATAGCAGCGGTGCCAACGTATGTGTTGGTGGATAGGGAAGGGGTGGTGCGATTTACATCGGAAGGTTTTTCGGAAGAGTTGGAGAAGGAGATTGTGAGATTGTTGTGAGGTGTTGAGCTGGATAGGCGCATATCAGATTTTCGCTTTGCGTAAGGCTCCTTCCTTCACTTCGCTACGGCGGACCGCAGATTTATATAGATTTTATCATCCCGGTCTCCGGAAATATCGTCACAGATCAAATAGTTTTATCGGAACGCACAGATCTGCTGTCAGGCAACAGCAGGTTATTTCACCTAACAGGCATCTTCCTGCTTTCGTGCGCCCTGGTGGTGCCTGCCCCGATGCATGTCGTGGTGTGTGCCCTGGTGCGTGTCTCACGCACCGGAAGTTTAATCCTCCTTCTCAACTATCAGCTACCTTCCAATTGACCAATGTCTTAAAATCTGCGGAGTCAGCGCATTCAAAAACAGAATGCCCGTTTAGTTATCAGACCTTTCAATCAGTTGAAAATAAACGCAAAGTGAAAAGCTGAAATACATCCAATTAACAGGATTGGATGATTGCCCTCCGGGATAAGTCGTATTCTACATTCCCGGACCGGTGCCGGACAACACTTAGAAAATGCGCGTGAACCACCTGCTAACGGCGAACAAACCCCTTATTAACCATAAAGCCCGGGTGCATATCAGGTTTTCGCTCTGCGTAAGTTTCCTCCTCTGCCGCGCCGTTGCGACCGGAGGAGGGAACTTACGCAGAGCGAAAATTATTTGAAATACACCCGGCGGGATTGCTGACCGGGGTGTTTTGGAAAAATGCAGATTAGCAGATCAGAATGTCATTTTTGCATGTTTTATAGAGGTCATGGGGTTGATGTTTATGGAATGAGTTGCTGATGTGTTCTTGAGGATGATCAGATGAATATCTGATGAAGCTTCATGAAGGCGGGAAATAATGAACGAAAAGGAATATTCCAGTTGTTGTGTGCGTGTGGAATGAATAATATCCGGTCATTTCGACATGCTCAGATTGGTCCTGGGTGGTTGATTGAGAGAGTTTCTAATGGAATGGTCCTTGAGGAGGAGGAGAGGAATAGTCTTTATTGAATGAGATGAATTTGAATGGGTGGTTGGGTTGCGGATTGAATGGTAAAGCTTTTGATGTGGGAATTGGGTGATCTTCCAGTTTTGAACATTTCCTTCGCCCTCGCCCACCCTGTCCAGGGCCCTCCCTCCCCCGCCACCACCGGCCGATTGTTGAGTTGGATAGAGAGTGACATAGAATGGCAGGGTGGGTGTATCAGGATATTACACCGCACGCCATTTATTACTCCTCCCTCACATCCAATTTCCAATCACCTACTCTGTAAGCAAGCTTATCATCACAAAGCAAATGATCAGGATGTAAAACTCCTGAAATCAATTAAGCCCACAAGGGGGAAAACACAAAATGTTTCCGGAAAAAAACAGAAAATGCCGGGGAAAAAACAAATAGCGGTTTAGTGCGTTAACTCCTTTCAAGACTTCCACTCAACGCAATTTAACTAACCCAACTTGCTGGTTGCGACCTTCACCGTCGTTCCGTTGACCGATCTGTGCTCGTTTAGCGGAAGACCCCGCGGCTTATTGATCGTTTTAGCACTTTTTTTTATAGGAACATTTCCACGGTCTGGCGTTAGATCAGCCAATGGCCATCGAACAATGATGACGCTATAACTGGCAAGTTGGGTTTTATAAGGGTTGCTGAATAACTGCAGGTTTCTGTTGAAACGTTTCATAGATTTCATAGGTTAGGCAGGTCGCTTGTCAGATCAATTTAATTGCATTAGTTACAATTTCATCTTACAGACAGCTCAAGAAAAGTCATGACTTATCGTACACTGCAACCCTTAATATTTTCCTGGCAACGCCCTTGCATTCAAAAAGAAGGACTTGCCAGGAAAATATTCGATCCGTCAGGATCAATGGTCAACCGGAGGGCTATTTGTAAGATCAAGTACCGATTATTACATTTTAATAATATTGCACGAGCACAAATATCTGCTGCTGATTTTTTGTGCTGACCGGTTGGTTCATCATGCTTGCAGCAAACTGCCAGCTGGCTGATTGCTGCAAGCCCTTCAACCTGTTAAACGACGAACGCTTATCAACCCTTATTGATAACAGCATAGTTATTCAGCAGTCCCTGCTTAATCCTCATTCAGCCGCCCGCCCATTTTCATATTTAATACCAGAGGTCTCCATCAAACATTATCTCTTCAATCTCACCCGCCCATCTTTCTCAATCCACAACTTCTCTTCACCCTGCATGAACTCAATTACCTTCCACGCCTTTTCCTTCTTTATATCCAGCAGATGATCAAATAACCGGGTCACCTCCATCGTATCCTCGCCTATCGCATCCACTATACGATCATGTATCAATTCAAATTCCTCCTTCGTTAATTTTGTCCGCTTTTTCTTCAGACAATTATCACATATGCCACAAGCCTTGATTTTCTCATCACCAAAATAAACACCGATCATCTGGCTTCGGCACGCTACTTCTTCATTCACATAACTGATCATCTTCTTTACCCGATTTTCCATGATCTCCCTGCGCAGTTTATAATCTCCCTGGTTGATATGCAGCAATTCAACCTTTACCCTGTTACGCTGAAAAAAGATCTGCGGATTATCCTTGCGTTCGCCATAGATAATGATCCCGGTCTTGTCCAACTGTCGCAACTGAATCTTAATCTCCTCAATATCCTTCCGCAGCAATTTCGCTATCAGCAATTCTGAAATAAAACAGGAATAATCAAAGATTCCTTCATACGTCCGCAGCAGGATCTTGATCATCGGTTCGAGATCCGCATGTCGTTCCTCAAACTGATACAAATAATCTTTTCTGACGTTGAACTGCACCGTAGATGGGAGAAAAACCTGTTCATTCACCGTAAGCCATCCTTCTTGCTCCAATGTTTTCAAAGAATATAAAGCTGTAAAACTATTCAGCTTGAATTTCTTTGTAAAGTCTGCCAGATCAAAATCATAAGCGTTACCCGCTCCGGTTCCTGCTTCAAGCTGAAGATAGTTGGCAAGACTTTGATAAACCAAACGTATCTCATCCATTGAAGGGAAACGTTGTGCGATCAACTCATTCAACTCATCAACATTACCGGGAGAATGCAGCAATACCGCAAAGGATGACTTACCATCGCGACCGGCACGCCCTGCTTCCTGGTAATAATTTTCAAGACAATCAGGTACGTCCGCATGGATCACCGTGCGTACATCCGGCTTGTCAATTCCCATTCCAAACGCATTCGTGCACACGATCACGCGGATTGAATTCCTGATCCAGGCTTCCTGTTTGCTGCTTCTTTCGTCCTGGTTCAAACCAGCATGATAATAATCACTGGAGATTCCCTGCAACTGAAGTAACTCGCTGACCTCCTTCGTCCGTTTCCGGCTTTTGCAGTATACAATCCCGGTTCCTGGTATCTTCTTCAGGATCTCAATGATCTTATTGATCTTCGAATCCACTTCAAACACACTGTATGAAAGATTGGGCCGTTCAAATGACTGACGGAATGCTGTTGATTTCCTGAATTGCAACCGGTCCATGATATCCTGCTGCACATCCGGCGTGGCAGAGGCCGTCAATGCCAACACAGGCACATCCCGCAATTCTTCCCTCAACGCCGCAATTCTTAAATAAGGTGGACGGAAATCGTAACCCCACTGCGAAATACAATGCGCTTCATCCACGGCCAGCAGGTTGATATGCATGCCGGGCAGATATTCTTTAAACAAAGAAGTTTCAAGCCGCTCCGGTGAGACATAGAGAAACTTACAATTACTCTCTGTTACCAACCTCAGCGTATTGATCACTTCCTTCCGTTTCATGCCGGAATAAATGGCAAAAGCCGTAATTCCTCTTTTGCGCAAACCTTCTACCTGGTCTTTCATCAACGCGATCAGCGGAGATACAACCAGGCAGCTGCCTTCCATTGCCATCGCCGGCACCTGGTAACAAAGCGATTTGCCTCCGCCTGTCGGCATCAATGCCAGCACGTCCTTCCCATCCAACACAGAACGCATTATATCTTCCTGCATTGGCCTGAACTGACTGTAGCCCCAAAACCGTTCGAGAATTTCGTGAAGGTCCATTAATAGGGTGAAGGGAAGTTTAAAGGTTTAAAAGTTTAAGGGAGTAATGGTTTTCTTATTTGGGTCTAAAAGAGTAATTGTTATTTCATTCCGGCCATTAAGAAGCGGTTCAATATGGCTGAAATAAACATTTAAGCTTTTACCCCCCCGTGCTTTCGAACCATCTTCCTGCTATTAAAGCTACTTAAACCAAAATGAACGCAGATGTTATTTTGACGGAGAAAAATGTTTTTATCCTCACTATTCTACTTTTTTTACATAAAGCCTTCCGGAGTTGATAGCCAGTACCACATCACTCAAACCCATCACAAGAGCTGCAAATCCTGGTTTCAATAAACCAAGTGCAGCTATCGGAATGGCGACGACATTATATGCAAAAGCCCAGAATAAGTTTTGTTTGATCGTGGTATAAGTGTGTTTTCCCAAACCTAATGCCATGGGCAGTTTCTTCAAACCATTATTCATCAACACCACCTGTGCTGTCTGCATCGCCATTTGTGAAGCATCACTCATTGAAATGCCCACGGTCGCCTTTGCCAATGCGGGGGCATCATTGATGCCATCACCGACCATTGCGGTAGGCACCGCCGCACTTTTATCGGCGATGATCCGTAACTTCTGTTCCGGTGTTTGCTCCGCGATCACTTCTTCAATACCCAGTTCCTTTGCCAGTTCGTCTGCTTTGGCTTTCCGGTCACCACTCAGCAAAATCGTTTTAATACCTTTTGCCTGCAGGTAACTCACGATCGTCTTCGCTTCTTTTCTTAATTCATCTTTCACATCGATCCATCCGATCAGTTTATCATTCTTTAGCACATAAATATTATGCGTATCATCATTTGTCAGAGATGCCGCAGCTTTATAGGAAGCGGCTGTATATTTATTCCCTTCCTTGTCAGTTGCCTGCATCCCTAGACCTTTTATCTCTTCAATATGCTGCCAGCGGATCTCATTTTTCATTTTCCATTCGCTGCTCACACTTTTAGCGATCGGATGATTGGAATATTTTTCAATTGAATAGACAATGCGTTTGAATTCATCTTCACTAGCTGAATCATCAAGATTTTTCCAGTTGCTGACGGCAAATTTACCCGTCGTTAATGTCCCTGTTTTATCAAACACCACCTGCCGGATGTTTTTGAAAAGTTCAAGACTGGTAGCATTCCTGAAGAGGATCCCGTTTCTCGCACCTCTTCCAACACCTACAGCAATTGCTGCAGGTGTTGCCAATCCCATGGCACAGGGACAGGCAATCACCAATACGGCAATAGCCCGCATCAATGAAGGCGTGAATTCACCCAATATGATCCAGTTGATGATTAATGTAAGAGCGGCAAGACCCAGTACTACCGGTACAAAGATCGCGCTGATCTTGTCTGCCAGTTGCTGCACCGGCGGTTTCTCTCCCTGTGCTTCTTTCACCAGGTTAATAATGCCTGCCAGCACCGTATCTTTTCCTGCAGCTGTGACCTGCGCTTTTACTGAACCATTCTCAATAATACTTCCACCGATCAGGTGGTCTTTGCTTATCTTATGCAATGGCACGCTTTCACCGGTGATCACCGCTTCATTCACATCTGCCTCGCCCCATAATATTTTACAATCCGCAGGCACCTGCTCTCCCGTACGGATCAGGATCAGGTCACCGGAATGTAACTGATCACTTTCTATCGGAAAAATATGTTCCTGTTGCTGGTCATCATACGTCAGCATATTGGCCATCACTTTTTGATTCACGGCCAGCTTTTTCAGCGCACGTTGCGTAGATTCCAGCGAAGCATCTTCCAGGTAATTGCCAAGAAATACCAGTGTAACGATAGTGGCGGTCGTTTCATAAAACATATAATCCTGCGCCTGACCGGTAAGTGTTCCATATAAACTATAAACAAATGATGCTGCCGCACCAATCGCCACCAGTACATTCATATTGGGGAATCCATTCCGCAGGCTTTTCCAGGCGCTCTTGCCAAAGAAAATCATACCGGCAATGAACACCGGCGTAGAAAGAGCCAGCTGTACCCAGGGATTCATCAGCCAGTGCAAATGCAATCCGGGTATCATATGCAGCCACAACACAGCCGTAAACGGAAGACAAAACCAGAACCGCTGCAAATGCGTACTCAGAAAGCCATGTCCTTCTTCACCATGATCGTGATCATGCCCGTGACCCGCATGATCATGACCATTGCCGTTACCGGCAACTTTATATCCGAGATCCTTAATGCCTTTGCTCAGTTCGGGCACTTTCAACTTATCATTCAGGCTGAAACTTACATCACCGGTGGCAAAGTTTACACGCACTTCCTTCATACCTTCTTTTTCAAGATACTTCCGGATCGTCAGCGCGCAACTGGAACAATCCATACCATCTACTTTCCATTGAATTTTTTCCATGCTTAAAACTCTCTTTATAAAACGACGGGCTTACCAGGTTAATTAACAAAAATCTGCCTTCGCTTGTTGCAAATTTACCATGCATAAAAAGGATAACCGGCAATATTATGGCAACAAGGTTACATTTGCGTTATGGAGCTGATTTATTCATTGGAAACCATTGCAGAAATTGCAACGGAGTTTTGGAAATCAAACAAAGATGCCGCTGTCTTTGCATTTCATGGAGAAATGGGCGCGGGTAAAACAACTCTTGTCCATGCGCTGTGCGAAGCAAAAGGCGTGACCGGTGTGGTTGGCAGCCCCACATTTTCCATCATCAATGAGTATGTTTATGGAAATGATCATGACCGCGGCAAAATTTTTCATATAGATCTTTACCGCCTGAACAGTGAGGAAGAAGCCATCAGGGCCGGGGTGGAAGACTGCCTTTACAGCGATCACATCAGCCTGGTGGAGTGGCCGGAACGGGCGCCCGGCATTTTCCCCGATAATACGGTTCATGTTTACATAAATGTGATAGATTCAACGACCAGGAGATTGAGAGTCGATGGCCGATGACCAACGGCCATCGAACAACGGTCATCGGCCTTCAAACAGTTCTCAGAAAATTTCCTCCCGCAAACCCCGTCCCGTCTCAGAATAGACAGGAATTAAGTATTTTTGAAGCCGGCCTTTAAATGGCTTTAACCAACCCTTCATGAGCCAGCAAAAACCCCGGATAAGCACTTCCTTCAGCTATGAAACGTTAGAGGAAACGCTTGACATCAAGCCTAAAGCGGAAGGAATGATGATCGGCATTCCCAAAGAGATCGCTTTCCAGGAAAACAGGATCGCCCTGACGCCCGATGCCGTCAGTGTGCTTGCCAGCAACGGCCACCAGGTGGTCATCGAACACAATGCAGGCGATGCCTCGCATTACCGTGATAAGGACTACAGTGAAGCAGGCGCCAGGATCGTTTATGACCGCGCCGAAGTGTTCAAAGCGCCGATCCTCGTAAAAAGCGCACCGGTTATTGAAGAAGACCTCCCCCTGATCCAGCAAAGCCAGGTGATCATTTCCCCGATACATCTTTCCGTTCTCAAAGCTGAGATACTGGAAACAATGATGGAAAAAAAAGTAACCGCTATCTCTTTTGAGAATCTCAAAGATGACAGCGATTCTTACCCTATCGTCCGAAGCATGAGTGAGATCGCGGGCAGCGCAGTCATGCTGATTGCGGCGCAATATCTCGGCTCTGCGAATCACGGAAAAGGTGTACTGCTGGGCGGTATCTCCGGCATAGCTCCAACCAAGGTCATCATTATCGGCGCAGGTATTGTAGGTGAATACGCAGCGCGCGCAGCCCTGGCATTGGGTGCTTCCGTAAAAGTTTTTGATAACAGCGTTTACCGTCTGAAAAGACTGCAGAATAATATTGGCCATCGTCTCTGGACTTCCGTGATCGAGCCACGCATGCTCGCCAAGCAGTTAAAGACCTGCGAAGTGGCCGTTGGCGCACTCGGTTCTGAAACAGGCCGCACGCCGATGGTGGTCACCGAAGAAATGGTCAGCAATATGCGCCCCGGCTCGGTAGTGATCGATGTCAGCATTGACCGCGGCGGTTGTTTCGAAACATCGGAGATCACCAGCCATGAACACCCGATCTTCATGAAATATGGCGTGATCCATTATTGTGTTCCCAACATTCCTTCAGGTTTCGCCCGCACGGCATCACATGCTATCAGCAATGTACTGATGCCATTGCTGCTCGAAGCAGGTGAAGAAGGCGGCTTCGAAAATCTCGTCTGGCACCGCGTTCACCTGAGAAGCGGTATATACATGTTTAAAGGTGCGCTCACAAATTTCTATCTCAGCGAACGATTCGATCTGAAGTATACGGATTTGAATTTGCTGATAGCGAGTCAGAGGTAGGAGAATGATGACCCCCTGACCGCCGATCATTTGCTACGGTCGGATAGTCATATGTTGTTGGTGCTTTTTTGTTCACACGGAGAAATTATTTTCTGAGTATACTTTACAGTAGTGTCTTAATCTGCTTTCAATATCGAACAGTCGGCGGTCGTTCTCCCTTGTTCTCCTTCCCCCATTTTTCCGTACCTTCGCGGCAATGAAAAAATGGATCGCCACATACATTTTCTTCGTTGGTTTCATTCTTTTCTCATTGAGTGGCACTGCCTCCTATGCGCCGGAAAAAACAGATGTTAAGAAAAACATAACATCGTTCAGTAAAACAAAACTGTTTTTTTTTAAGAAGGGAAGCTCGCATCCATTCAGCCATAACGCTGATGAGATCGGCTCTTCGTTCAATGATCTCCACTACGCCGGCTGTTCTCAAACGCTGATCGTATTGCCGGCCGAATACATACAGATTTCATGGTTTTTACAGGCCACAGATGCAAATGATTTTCCAACTCCGATGGTTACAAACGGATACCTCCTTCATCTGTTTCCATCTCATTATTTCTGGTAGTGGATCGAAATCATGATCTTCCGGATATAAAAAGGGAGATTTTCATATTTTATTAATCCGTTACCCCAACAATACTGAAGGGATTGATGTTTTTCGTTAAAGCGTAAATCATTACGATGATTCATTTACCACATTTGATCACAGATCTTGGACTTATATTAGGCGCTGCAGCTGTTGTTACGATCATTTTTAAATGGCTGGAGCAACCGCTGGTATTGGGTTACCTGATCGCAGGTTTCCTGGTAGGGCCGCATTTTAAATTATTCCCGACTGTTGTTGAAGCAGATAACATACAGGTATGGGCTGAGATAGGTGTGATCTTCTTATTATTCAGTCTTGGGCTGGAATTCAGTTTCAAAAAGTTATTAAAAGTAGGAACACCGGCATCCGTCACCGCAATTGTGGAAGTTTTGTTCATGCTGATGATCGGTTACGTAGCCGGCTCATTAATGGGCTGGTCGAGGATGGACAGTATATTTCTTGGAGGTGTATTAAGTATCTCATCCACTACCATTATCATCCGGGCGTTTGAGGAACTGGGTGTGAAGGGGCACAAGTTTGCGAGTCTCGTATTTGGTATCCTGATTGTGGAAGATCTTGTGGCGATCGTATTGCTGGTGTTGCTGTCAACACTGGCCGTAAGCGCGCAATTTGCAGGAGGAGATATGTTAATCTCAATCGCCAAACTCGTATTCTTCCTTGTATTATGGTTTGTATCCGGCATTTTTTTCCTGCCAACTTTTTTGCGCAAGACAAAGAAGTTTATGAATGATGAAATGCTGCTGATCACATCGCTGGCGCTTTGTATTTTGATGGTTTGGTTTGCAACACAGGTTGGGTTTTCTGCGGCGCTCGGCGCATTCATCATGGGATCCATTCTTGCGGAAACGGTTTATGCTGAAAAGATCGAGCACCTGGTGAAGTCTGTAAAAGATCTGTTTGGCTCGGTATTCTTTATTTCGGTGGGTATGTTATTCGATCCGCAGATGCTTGCCAAATATGCAGTACCGGTTGTGCTGATCACCGTTGTTACGATCATAGGAAAATCACTCAGCACAACGGCTGGTGCATTGATCTCAGGTCAGCCGCTTAAATCATCTGTGCAGGCGGGAATGAGTCTTTCACAGATCGGTGAGTTCTCATTTATCATTGCCACACTCGGCCTCACCTTAAAAGTGACCAGTGATTTCCTATATCCGATCGCTGTTGCCGTATCGGCGATCACCACGTTCACCACACCTTATATGATAAAAGTGTCCGAACCGTTGTATGAATGGCTGCAGAAAAGACTACCGGATTCATGGACAGGTGCGATACATCGTTACAGCAATCGTTCTCAGTCGATCTCCAACAGTACCGACTGGCAGGTCTTTGTAAGGTCAGGAATGGTAAATACCTTGCTTGTGTCCATTATCACGACGGCGATAGTCATGTTGTCATCCCATTACCTGTTGCCGTTTACAAGAACAAGGTTGGGTGATAATACCTGGACAACGGTGATCGGCGCCATTGTTACACTTGCATTTATGGCGCCATTTCTCTGGTCACTTGCGGTGAAGCAACACCGGAAAGATCTGGCGGCAAAATTTGCTGCGCAGAACAAATACAGGACTGGTATGCTGCTGCTGCAGTTATTCAGAACCGCGATAGCCATCTTCCTGATCGGTTTTTTGCTTGACCGTTTCTTCTCTCCACAGGTCGCGTTTGTGGTAACGGTGGTGATGTTGCTATTGCTGATCATTCTCAGCAAACGTATTCAGGCGCTGTATGCAAGGATCAGGGGGCGGTTCCTGGCCAATTACAATGAACGCGAAGAGAAAAAAGCAAAGAACGATATGCTCGCGCCATGGGATGCACACATGGCGGAATTTGTAATGACGGCTGAAATGCCCGGCGTTGGTAAAACACTCCGCGAACTTGCCTGGAGGGAAAAATACGGGATCAATATCGCAATGATCGAAAGAGGGGCCAATGTTATAAACACTCCCAAGCGTGGCCAACAGATCTTTCCGGGTGATGTATTATTCATGATAGGGACCGATGATCAGATTGATCAGTTCCGTGCCGATATGGAAGCGGCAAGATCGCTGGTGATTGAAAAGAAACCGGTGGAAGTGGTGCTGGAGCATTTTAAGGTGACCGAAGATTCCTTTTTTGCCAATAAAAATATCCGTGAAGGAGAGATCAGGGAAAAGATCCATGGAATTGTGGTGGGTATTGAAAATGAAAGCGGCCGGATTGTAAATCCTGACTCTTCGTATGTGATCAGGCCGGGAGATAATGTGTGGGTGGTAGGAGATAAGCTGCGGTTGTTGTCACTGCAGAAGTCGAAGCAGCTGGTGTAGAGGGAGGCCTGGAACGTCCTTACTAAAGGAGATGTCACATGGTATAGAGTAATGCCGTTCTATGCCATGTGACATTTCAGGTTTTAGCCTGGTCATAAGTCCTCCCTTCGGGGAGATTTAGAGGGGGCCTCCAGACATTTTTAAATTTATTTTCCCGACCTCCAAAGCTCCTTCCCCATATAATATTCCCTCAAAATGAAATACTTGTCATTTAAATCATCCTGATTTCCAACGATCAGCAGAAAAAATATTTGGTTAACGGTTAATTAAACGTTTGTTTAAGATTAAACAAGTGTTTAACTTGCGCTCGATTTCAATTACTCATTATGTCAGCATTTAACGAAAAACAGGTCCAGATCATGGAGGCCTCCGAAAAACTGTTCGCTGATAAAGGTTTTGAAGGAACTTCTGTCAGGGACATCGCCGAAGGCGCCGGTGTCAACCTCGCGATGATCTCTTATTACTTCGGTTCCAAGGAAAAACTGATGGAAGCGATGTTTGACCATCGCGCCAGCTCATCCATTTTGCAATTGGAAGAAATGGTACAGGATAGACATCTGTCGCCACTTCAGAAGGTAGAAAAACTGATCGACCGCTATATAGATAAACTGCTCAGTCACCAATGTTTTCACCGTATCATGGTACGTGAGCAGATGGTAAACAACAACGGACTTATTGCAGAACGGATCCAGGAGATCAAGAAAAGAAACCAGTCACTGATCAAAGAGCTGATCGCACAGGGACAGCGCAGCGGTGAATTCAGGAAAAATGTAGACGTTTCGTTGCTGATGGTCACGCTAATGGGAACGATCAGCCAGATGGTTACCACTCAGCATATATATAAGGAGATGAACAATCTTCAATCCATGGCGGAGGAAGACTTTCAGAAGTATATCCGCAAAAAATTGAGTCATCATTTAAAGGGAATATTTAAAGCAACATTGATGTATGAACAGTAAACTAACACTCCTGCTGGGAGCCGCGATGTTGATGGCGCTCCCGGGGCTGCAGGCGCAGGAGACAAGATCTCTGGATTTACCTGAAGCGATCGGGCTGAGCATCAAGAACAGTCATCAGCTCAAAAACAGTCAGGCGAAGATCGAAGAAGCAACCGCTGCATTAAAAGAAGCAGTTGATAAAAAGCTGCCGAATGCAAGTGTCTCCGGCTCTTATCTGTGGCTGAACAGCCCGAATATCGACATGAAGACGAAACAGGACAACAGCGGCGGCGGTACCACAGAGGAAACCCCCAACGTGCATCAGCTTATGTATGGTATGGCCAACGTATCATTACCTGTTTACCAGGGCGGACGCCTCCGCTATGGGATCGAATCATCCAAATTGCTGGCCGAAGCAGCAAAGCTGGACGCAGATGTGCAAAAAGATGAAGTGATCCAGAACACTGTTGAAGCATACTTCAATTTGTATAAAGCAGGCGAACAGGTGAAGCTGGTGAAAGAAAGTCTTTCCCAATCACAACAACGCGTAAAAGAATTTTCTGACCTGGAAAAGAACGGTCTGCTTGCACGCAATGACCTGTTGAAAGCCCAGCTGCAGGAATCCAATAAGGAACTGGCACTCGTAGATGCTCAGAATAATTTTCAGCTGGCAACTGTCAACATGGACCTGTTGCTCGGATTGCCGGAGTCAACACAACTGCAGCTGGATACGGCGGTTGTTGATCAATCTTCACAACTTGATGCGTTGGATACCTACGTTCAATCTGCATTGATAAACCGTAAAGAGATCTCCTCACTGGGCCTGAAAAAGAAATCTGCTGATTTCAATGTGAAGTCAAGCAAATCAGATCTGTATCCAAGTCTTAACGTCACCGGTGGATATGTAGTAGCAAATATTCCGAACCTTGTTTCTGTTACAAATGCAGTAAACCTGGGTGTTGGTGTTTCGTATGATCTCGGTTCCCTCTGGAAGAACAAAGCCAAAGTGCAGCAAAGCGAGGCACGTGTAAAACAGCTGGTGGCAAATGAAGGTTTGTTGAATGACCAGGTTCGTCTGGAAGTAAATAAGAATTATCTGGACGTGCTGAGCAATAAAAAGAAGATCCAGGTATATCAGAAAGCGATCGAACAGGCTGAAGAGAATTACCGCATTACCAGGAATAAATATGATAACAGTCTTGCCACAACCACTGATCTGCTTGATGCAGACGTGGCGCAGCTGGAAGCAAAGGTGAACTATGTCTATGCGAAAGCAGATGCAGTGGTAAAATATAACGAACTTTTAAAAGCTGCAGGCATGCTTGAAAATGCTGCAAAAAAATAATTAAAGAAAGAATCAATTCATTGATATGGAAACAACAGCTCAAAACCCAACTCCCAAAAAGCGGAACCTTGCATTCCCGATCGTACTGGCGGTACTGGTGATCGGCGGAGGATGGTTCGGTATTTCAAAATATCAGCATGGTCTTCATCATGAAGACACAGAAGATGCGCAGATCAGTGGTGACATCAGCCCGGTGATCCCGCGCGTGGCCGGATACATCGCAGACATAAGGGTAAAAGACAATCAGCAGGTGAAAAAAGGCGACACCTTACTGATACTCGACAATCGTGATTATGCAGTGAAAGTAGCTCAGGCGGAAGCAGCTTTGCAGATCGCAAAGTCAAACCGTGGCTCTGCGCAAACAAGTACTAACGCAGCTGAAGCAGGTATTGCAACAGCGAAAGCATCTGTAGGAACGATCGAAGCACAGATTGAAGCCGCCAGGGTAAATCTCTGGAGGGCAACACAGGATTTTGATCGTTATGCAAACCTGATCAAAGATCATTCTATCACGCAACAACAATATGAGCAGGCGTCAGCCACAAAGCAAAGTGCGGAGCGTCAGCTGGATGTTCTTCAGGAGCAAAAGAAACAAGCTGTGCAGCAAACCAATGCCGTTGCCGTTCAGAGTGTGGCAACTGCTTCACAGATCAGCATTGCTGAAGCAACAATACACCAGCGCGAAGTTGATGTGGATGCTGCAAAACTGAATCTTTCTTATACAGTGATCACTGCTCCGCAGGATGGCCTGGTTTCAAAAGTAAATGTTCAGCCGGGACAGTTCGTGCAGGCTGGTCAGGCTTTATTCAGCATCGTTCATGGTGACGCAATTTGGGTGGTCGCAAATTTCAAAGAAACACAACTTGACAGGATGAAGATCGGGCAGAAAGTGATTGTGGAGGCGGATGCTTATCCTGATCATAAGTTTGAAGCAACACTGACTTCATTTTCACCTGCAACAGGCGCAACATTTGCATTGCTCCCTCCGGACAATGCAAGCGGCAACTTCGTAAAAGTTGTACAGCGTCTGCCGGTAAAGATCGAATTCTCTGACAAAAGCGATTCATTGGTGAAGAAGCTGCGTCCGGGATTGAATGTATTGGTGGATGTGCACCTGGACTAAACGTTAAAACAAGGGGTGACAAAGTTTAATAAGTTTAAAAGGTTTCATAAGTTTCATCGGTTAGAGTTCTTGCAGTATTGGCTTTATTACAAAATGGATCAGCTAAAACTACCAACCTTAAGAATCATTTGATGCTGGAAGACTCTAACCGATGAAACTTATGAAACATCTTAAACCTGTGGAACCTGAAATCCTTCCACAATGTTTTCAAAAATTGAAACATGCAACAGGAATCATTAGTTGAATACGGATCGAGGCGGGTGATCATAACGTTGACCGCAATCGTGTGTGCCTTACTTGAGATAGTGGACACCACCATTGTGAACGTGGCGCTGAATGATATGAAGGGAAACCTTGGTGCTACCACCAGCGAAGTGGGATGGGTGGTAACGGCATACGCGATCGGTAACGTGATCATCATTCCCCTGACAAGCTGGCTCGCGCAGCAGTTTGGCCGGAGGAATTATTTCGCCGCTTCTATTATATTATTTACGATCTGCTCTTTCTTTTGCGGCAGATCAACCACCATTGATGAGCTGATCATCTTCCGTTTTCTGCAGGGTGTAGGAGGTGGTGCATTACTGGTTACTTCGCAAACGATCATTACGGAAAGCTATCCGCTCGAGAAAAGAAGCATGGCACAGGCTATTTATGGCCTGGGCGTGATCGTCGGCCCTACATTGGGTCCGCCGCTTGGCGGCTATATCATCGATACTTTCGAAAGCTGGCCGCTGATTTTCGATATCAATATTCCACTGGGTGTTATCGCTACTTTGCTGACGCTGCAGTACGTAAGAAGCCCGAAATATGGAGCAAAAAGTTCTGTTAGAGAAGTGGACTGGGCTGGTATCGCATTGCTGGCAGTCTTTGTCGGCTCTCTTCAGTTCGTATTGGAGAAAGGTCAGGATGAAGATTGGTTCAATAGCTCAATGATCTCTGCGTTTACAGCTACTGCAATATTGGGTGGATTCTTTTTTATCTGGAGAGAATTGACGGCAAAAAACCCGGTGGTTCAATTGCGGGTGTTGAAGAACGGGAACCTCAGGATAGGAACGATCTTTTCCTTTATCATGGGTTTTGGCCTGTACGGATCAACTTTCGTGATTCCCTTGTACACGCAGGCAACGCTCGGGTGGACGGCAACACAGGCCGGCGCACTGATGGTGCCTGCTGCATTGATGACTGCATTCATGATGCCGATCATTGCCCAGCTTTTGCAAAAAGGTGTTCCGCAGCAATTTCTTGTAGCCCTGGGAATGCTGATGTTCTTTTTCTTCTGTTACTGGGGTTTTAAGATCATTACACCGGATACGGCCAAGTCAGACTTCTTCTGGATGCTGATGATGCGCGGGGTAGGCATGGGCTTGTTGTTCATCCCCATTACCTCGTTATCACTCAGCAGTCTCAAAGGAAAACAGATCGGTGAGGGCGCAGCTTTCACGGGTATGATGCGACAGTTAGGAGGCTCTTTCGGGATTGCCGCGATTACAACATTCATGTCACGCCAGGTAATGCATCACCGTGCCAACCTTATTCCGAATATCGACATGACAGACCCTGCCGTTCAATCCCGCATTGACGCAATGCAGCAAAACTTCCTGACGCACGGATATCCGTTCAACGTGGCCCGCCAGATGGCATATGCTTCGCTTGACGGAAGAGTGATGAAGCAGGCAATGGTATTATCCTATATGGACGTGTTTCTTTATATCGGCCTGATGTTCCTGTTTTGCATTCCATTCGTATTAATGGTAAGAAGCAGTAAGAAGAAAGGCGAGAAATTTGATCTTAGTAATGCGCATTGATTGCAGCTAAAAAGCTCTTTATAAGCGCCCAGGCATTAAGTCCGGGGGGACAGGATCACTAACCTATGGGAACAATGGTTGATCGGCAAAATCTAAGGTGGTTCTGCCCCCCGGGCCGTCATGGTTCGTGTTGCCATGGTTCGTGTCGCACGCACCATAACAATGACTAACAGCGCCATGGTGCGTGTCGCACGCACCATAACAATGACCATCATTTATAATCCATAATACTGATGATCTCCCTGCAAAAACCATATTCGGTTTTATCATTACTGCAAACGATCACCAGTCTTTCTTTGCAATACTTCTCAATGAGATCATTGTAAAGATCAATTCCCGTGAGATCAAGATTTGTACAAGGTTCGTCCAGTAATACCAGTGATGCATCAGAGAAGATGCATTGCGCGAGTTTAACGCGTTGTTTCATTCCGGATGAATAATAACGGATCTGCTTATCCGCCGCGCCTTTCAATCCAACCATTTCAATTGCTTGCTTTGTAGTAATACCCGGAAGGAATTTTTTAAATGATTGGTGAAAATCGAGGAACTCGGTCACGGACATTTCCTCCACTACTTCAAGATAGGGGGCGCAGATAGAGATATGCTGAAATACTTTTTCGGGAGCCACAACGGCATCATTCATTTTCCACTCACATGTCCCTTCATTAAAATGCATGGAACCGCTCAGCACCTGTAATAATGTCGATTTACCCGAACCATTTGCTCCGGTGATGGCGTAAGATTGCCCTTTGATAAATTGATAGCTGAAATGGCGGAAGATCCATTCCCTGTTGAACCGCTTGCCGGCGTCAGATAGGGAGATCGTCATCGCCATTGCCTTTGGTGAAGCGTTTGATAATGCCGCGGCCGCTTTCACGGATAAAGGTCAGGATCTCATCCCGCTCATCCGTTGCCGGCATTTCTTCCTCAACATACTCAACCGCCTGGCTGGTATTCATCCCTTTGTTATATAAAACGCGGTAGATATCCAGGATCTGATTGATCCGGTCCACGCTGAAGCCCCTGCGTTTCAGACCAATCGAATTTACACCGGCATAGCTCAGTGGATTACGGCCGGCCTTAATATATGGAGGAACGTCTTTTCCAACCAATGAACCGCCTCCCACAAACGCGTGCGAGCCGATTTTTACAAACTGGTGAACGGCGCACATACCGGCGAGGATCGCCCAGTCGCCAATTACCACGTGACCAGCTACCTGGGTGTTATTACTCATGATGCAATTATCACCCACGATACAGTCATGTGCAAGGTGACAATACGCCTGGATCAGGCAGTTCTTCCCGATCACTGTTTTATCCCTGTCTTTTGTTCCGCGGTTCACGGTCACAAATTCACGGATCGTAGTGCCGTCACCAATAATCACCTGGGAATATTCGCCCTGGAATTTCAGATCTTGCGGAATGGCCGCAATCACCGCTCCCGGGAAGATCCGGCAGTTTTTACCGATCCGGGCGCCCTCCATAATGGTCACATTGGAACCGATCCAGGTACCATCTCCGATTTCAACGTCCTGATGTATAACTGTGAAGGGGTCGATCTTCACGTTCGTTGCCAATTTCGCGTTAGGGTGTATATATGTGTGCGGATGGATCATGGGTCGTATTACAAAAAAGCCACGTTTGTTAGTAAACGTGACAAGCAAAGTTAGCTTTTACTGCACAAAACCGAATTTTTTTTCGTGAATGACCTGAAAATGTGGTTTTAATGGAAACCTTCTTGCTGTTTCCTGCGTTTACATGTAAATTTGCGGTTGTCCGTAGTCAGAGACTGAACACCGCTGACAAACCAAGAACAAAATGCACCAAGCCCCCGATATATGGACCCTGGCCTACAAACAGGCGCCGATGCAGGAACAAATGTCGCTCATCCACGAAAAAGAGCAACAGCTTCCCGGATCCGTTCAATATTCCATCAAGCGTTACAAACGTAACACGCAGTGGAATATGGAAGACACTGGCATCATGGTCTATCATTTTGAAGAAGAAAAGAAAAGAGAGAGCTTTCTTGAGCTCAAATTCTGCATCAGCGGAAATATCTACTGCCGCCAGAAAGATTCAGAATGTGACAAATGCAAACTCAACGCCAGCAAAGACTGCCTGTCGAAGGAAGAAAGTGTTGACCTCCTGAGTTTCAAATTCACTCCTGCACAACTTTCACAGTTTGTAAAGCCACGCCAGGTTGGTGAAAGCGTGGTCAGCGATGAAGTAATGGCATTCAAACGGACTTCATCCTTCACAAGGGTATTGCCGCTTTGCGGTAAGTCACGTTTGGTATTGGAAGCGATGCTGAACAATACCTACACCGGTTCGCTTGAAAATATCTTTGTCAACGCACAGATCCAGATGCTGCTTTTGCATAGCCTGGATTGTATGATTGGTGAAAAAGAGATCGATACGATCAGCTGTAAATTCCTTGCGAACGAAGCTGATCGCGATAAGATCGTGAAGGCGCGCGAAGTGCTGATCCAGCACATTGGTGAACCTATCACTATCAAGGAACTCAGCCGTAAGGTGGCGATGAATGAATGTTATCTGAAGAAAGGCTTCAAAGAAATGTTTGGTACTACCATCTTCGATTTCTATCAAAGTCAAAGAATGGAGCACGCAAAATATCTTTTGTATGAAAAAGGATTGAGCGTAACGGAGGTTTCATTGCTGCTGGGGTATTCTTCTATCTCGCATTTTTCTACAGCATTTAAGAAACATACTGGTTTGAAACCTTGTGAATTGTTGCTGCGTTAAGATCAGCTGACGTTTTTTCCCGCTGATCTATCTTCCTGAGAATTGAACAAACTTCTTTTATAGAATTCCTTAATAGCTGAAAGCGCAGATCGGTTTCTGATATCAGAGACCGATCTGCGCTTTTTAATAAAGGAGTATTCAAATCTTTAACAGGCCTTCTCCAGGCAGAAAGATAAGATCTGCCGGAAAAAATACGCAACCCGACCGATTAGTGTTTTCCTTTTCCTCCGCCACCACCACCTGGTCCGCGATAGTTCATAATATCCCTGTCAAACAAATACAAACCGCTCTTATCATCACCGATCAGCTCCAGTTTATCATTCAACACTCTCGCTGTTCTCTCTTCTTCGATCTGCTCATTCACATACCACTGTAAAAAGTTATGCGTAGCATAATCTTTTTCCTGCAGTGATAAATGTACAAGATCATTGATACTATTGCTTACCTGTAATTCATGTTTCAGAAATTCTTCAAACACTCTCCGTAATGATTGGAACGTGATCATTGGTTGCGGCAACGGAGGTATGGCAGCAAACCCACCTCTTTCATTAATGAAGCGGATCAGTTTCAGTTCATGAACACGCTCTTCATCCGACTGCTTATAAAAAAACTCTGTCACACCCTCAAGGCCAGGTTGGATCTCGGCCCAGGAAGCCATGGCCAGATAGGCCTGGGATGATTCAGCTTCCATTTGTACTTGCTTATTTAATGCGTCCTGAATGGCTTTGGATAACATGGTAAATATTTTTGATCAGATAGCAATATAATATAAATCATTGAAGTATCCGTGCCTTCTGTAAGTATCCATAAAATTCCATTTATAACATTAAAGGCAGATATCTTACCTGTCGCTTTCATCAAAGACCGGGATCTGCCGCGCTATTTTCTTTGTCGCCGCTTTGCTGTTTTCGTCAATACTCATCACTGTGACAATGATATACCCGTCTTTGAGATATGTGTCATCAAAATGTTTATTCATGTCCCGGGGGTCGGCTTTGAAATCCATTGTCCAGCTGCTGATGTTTGTTTCATGCTGATCAGTAACCCCGGCTACTTTCCGGGTGATAATGTTTTCCGGCCATTCACAGGAAACGCGGCGGTCGAAGGCTTTTACTCCCTTGATGGAGCCATTCTCCGGAAAGCCGATTGTGATGTATTGGTTCTTTTCGATCAATCCTATCGATGGAGAATTGATAAAGCGGTTTATCCATTCAGTGACGGAATGAAAAGCCGGATCCTTTTCGTCACACCCGGATAATGCAACAGCTTTCACTCCAAGAAAGCCAGCCATACGTGCCGCTCCTATGGTTCCCGAGCCAAACCATTCAGGCCCGCTGTTTGCGCCACCGTTAATACCGGAAAGCACGAGATCAGGACGATCATTACCGAAGAAACCCGATAATCCCAGCAATACGCAATCCGCCGGATACCCCGGTGTTGTATATATCGAAATATGGTTAATGCTGTCGACCGATAACATCGTTACCGTTAATGTCTTCAGATGTTTCCCCAAAACTGTATGGTTGGAGAAGCCGGACCTGTCTGCATCCGATACAAAAATGGATACGCGATCCGCCGAATTCTTCACAGCATTTGCAAGTGCTTTGAGACGTTCTATATCTTCAATGCCATCGTCATTGGTGATGAGAATATGCTTGTAATGAATGATCCCTGTATTACTATAACAGCTAAAGCATAGCGCGATCACATTGATAAAAGTCAACAATAAAATTTTCATTTGATCAACTGTTTAAAATTCAGAAAATGATAAGTAACTGACTGGTCAGACGGCGATGATCATCTGTCATCATTTTTCCGTGATATTTTAAGCCCAAATAATGGCCGGATCAATATCCATCTTCTGATCAGCAGTTCATAAATGATCAGTGTTCCTGTGAAGGTTCCGGCTACGATTATTGTGAACTTCAGTAAAAGCCCGTAATGCAGGTCCATGATGAAATAGCAGATGATCAGCATGATCGTTTGATGAAGAATGTAAAACGGATAAACGGCTTCATTGGCATAACTGATAAATTTTCCTGCCTTATTCAGATGAACTGCAGCGAACCCAAACAGAGTGAGTATCCATGCCCAGAAGTTCAACACTTTTACAAGAGCTTCCGTGAAATGAACGAGATATGAATCTTCAAAAGAAACATCCATGATCATCAGCAATGAAAACGCAATGATCGCAATAATAAGATTACGTTTCCGGTACGTAATGACCGCTTTCCAGAAAGCCTCTCTGGCAGACATCAGCAGGTATCCGTAAAAGAAAAGAGTGCAGCAATTGATGATCGTAAACCAGTCGCCACGTAATGCATGGTTAACCGGGAAGAACGGTTCAATAAATGCTTCGATGAAATAAAGAGGGATAAGAAAGACGAAGATCCCGAATGGCCGGGCAATTGTCCGCGATACCCATGCTGACAATGCATTGCCTGGTTTCTTTTTGATGAAAAGGAGAACAGGGATTAAAATCAATGAGAACAGCAACAGATATGGCAGAAACCACAAATGATGCCAGCTGAAATTTCCGGCGGGATAAGAACCTCCGGTAAATAATTGCGATGGCCAAAAATCGAAATATCCACCGGCAAACTGATGTTTGGCAAGCCGCTCAACATACACCTGTGGCGGCACGATCATAAACATTCCAAACAGCAGCGGTACAAACAGCCGGAGAATTCTTTCGCCGGCGAACTGCCAGCCATTCTTTTTCCTGAGGGCAAAATAAGTTCCCATCCCCGAAATGACAAAGAGCAGCGGCAACCGCCATTGATTCAGAAACAACATCGGATACCTCAACCAGTCGTAAATATGGTTGTTTTTCAGATGAAAATGCCAGGGAACAAAAAACATTCCGACGTGATAGAAAATAAGCAGTCCGAATGCGATCACCCTTAACCAGTCAAGATCATGTCTGCGCATGTGAATTTTATTTTGCACAAACATAATCGGCTAAACCACTATGGATCAAATTAATGAGACGGGGAACAAGGTTTTGGGACGAGCAACAAAGCTATCCCAGGGATTGCCGCTTTTCTTCAAAGGAAGGGATGAGATTACGTGACACAGGTACAAGTTCTGCATGGCCTTTCAGCTTCAATTTGTATCCCTGGGCATTGCCGGTCACCACTTCTACGGCCAGCAGATTGACAAGATAGGACCGGTGCGTTTTCATCAGAAAGGGCAGATGAGCCAGCCTTGCTTCCAGTTCTTTCATGCTGATCCTTTTCAGCAGCTTGTGGCTGTTTCCGTGGTCATGGAGATAGAATTCAACGTAATTCTTTTCCGCGCGGGCAAAAAGTAACCGGCTGGCATCCAGTAAAAAATCATCTGCCTTTACCTGCGTCTGAACGACAATAGAGGTTTCCTGTAAAGGGATATTATTATCCGGGAGAGGTCGCAATTGTTTTGCATGAGCCCGGTTGGAACGGTACAGACGGTTGAAATTGACCGGAACAAATACAAAACTGAAAAGAATTCCTACAAGTATTGTGTTGCGGCATTCTTCAAAGAAGTACCGCCATGACCAGTTGTTCGGGTTGTTATAGATAATATCCCGGACCAGGAATTGGCCGATACCGATCAGCAATAATAGTGAAACAACTGCGATGATCTCCTTTTGAACATTCCATACCTCATCTATTTTGGGCGCCAGTTGCAGTATATAAAAGAAGAGAAAGTACAGGATAGATGGAACGGCGGCGTGGATCAGGCAGATCAGCGCAAAGCTCATTCTCTGCTCCGGCTCATATACAATAAATGGCTTGAAGAGATAGTTGAACAGAAAAATAGCGACCAATATGAAAACAGATAGAATGACCAGGGAACGACCCCTGTAATAATATGGGTAAGGTTGATGCAGGAAATTGTTTAGCCTGCCTGAAATTGCGGAAAATGTCATCTATATATATTGAGCAACTGCAAATATAATGAATGCTGCAGGCAGCGATAAAAGAAGGACATATATGCATTGCTGTTTATGTCTCAGTGCCGGAGCCAGGCTTATGATCTTACTAACAGGATGTTAATGACCTTTTCCTGAGCCCGGCCCCTGCAATAAATCGCTGCCGGAATCACAGTTTTTCTTTACTTTCAATCCCTCTTATTCACCCGTGGAAAGTAGCTTCCACGTTTAAAAACAACTCAATCAACATGATCAAAGCAAGGCTCGCATGGGCCGTGGGAACATTGCTTGCAGCTGGTTCATTGAACGCTCAGCAACCTGCGGCAACTACCCAATCCAAGTATGATCCCCATGCCTTATTCTCCCCGCTTTTCTACACACAGAATGGCAACGAGTATCGCGCCGCTACCGGCGAACCAGGACCAGCTTACTGGCAAAACAAAGCTGACTACCAGATCAATGCCAGCCTGGACGATACAAAAAGCCAGGTGACTGCTACCGTGACCATCTCATACAAAAACAACAGCCCGCTGAAACTGCCATATATCTGGCTGCAGCTCGATGAGAATCTGTACAACAAAGATTCCCGCGGTCAGGCAAAAATGCCGGCAACGGGGCGAAGCCGTTATGGTGATGCAAAAAGCTCTTTCGATGGTGGTTACAAGATCAGGTCCGTTGAAGTGATCAATGGCGCCGTTGCCACAAAAACTGACTATCTCGTTACAGATACAAGAATGCAGGTGAAGCTGGCCAATGCGCTCGCAGCAAAAGGTGGCGCGCTGAAACTAAAGATCGAATACTCGTACACGGTGCCGCAATATGGTGCTGACCGTACCGGTATCCAGCCAACAAAGAATGGAGATATTTACGCGATCGCACAATGGTATCCACGCCTCTGTGTATTTGATGACGTGCGCGGGTGGAATACCGATCCTTATCTCGGCGCCAGTGAGTTCTATCTCGAATATGGCGATTTCGATGTGAACATCACTGCACCCGCAAGCCACATCGTTGTTGCTTCAGGTGAATTGCTGAATCCGCAGGATGTATTCACTGCAAAACAACTGCAGCAATACAACAAAGCAAAACTCAGTGATGAAACTGTGATGATCCGGGATAGTGCCGAAGTAACCGATCCTTCATCAAGACCATCAAAGTCTACACTGACATGGAAATACAAGATCACCAACTCACGTGATTTTGCGTGGGCATCTTCCAAATCATTCATTCTCGATGCTGCAAAAATGAATCTGCCTGATGGTAAAAAAGGATTGGCGATCTCTGCTTATCCGATCGAATCAAATGGCCAGAATGCATGGAGCCGCGCAACGGAATATACCAAAGGTTCTATTGAAAATTATTCCAAACGCTGGTTCCCTTTCCCTTACCCTTGCGCCGTGAATGTGGCAACCAACATTGGTGGTATGGAATACCCGGGTATCGTTTTCTGTAGCTATCGCGCAAAAACGGCTGGCCTCTGGGGTGTAACTGATCACGAGTTTGGTCACACATGGTTCCCGATGATCGTTGGCAGCAATGAAAGAAGATATGGCTGGATGGATGAAGGTTTCAATACATTCATCAACGGCATCGCCGGAGACGATTTCAATAAAGGAGAGTATGCGTCTCCCAAAAGAAGTGCGCATGGCAGCCGTTTGTTCAGCAGCAATATTGAATCTGTATTGAACACACCTGATGGCATGCTTGAAAGAAACATTGGCAATCTTCTTTACAGCAAACCGGGTTTTGCATTAGGCTTGTTGCGTAATGAGATTCTCGGTGAAGAGCGTTTTGATTATGCGTTCCGCAAATACATCCGTGACTGGTCATACAAACATCCAACACCATGGGATTTCTTCCGCAGCATCGAGAACTCTGCCGGTGAAGACCTCGCCTGGTTCTGGAAAGCAGTGTTCATCGAAACATATTCACTTGACCAGGCAGTAAGCAATGTTGAGTACCTGGAAGGTGATGTGAAGAAAGGCGCAGTCGTTACAATCGATAACCTTGAGAAAATGGCGATGCCTGTAACGATCGAATACACAACCGCGAGCGGTAAAACTGCCCGTAAGAAATTACCGGTAGAGATCTGGCAGAATAATATCAGCTGGAAAGTGCTGTTGCCAACGGAAGAAGAGGTCACTAAGGTTGTGATCGATCCGGACAAAGTATTGCCGGATGCAAATGGTGCAAATAACACCTGGACGAAACAATAGTTACATGGATAATTAGCAGTTGCTGAATAACTGCGGGTTTCTGCTAAAATGTTTGAGAAGTTTGATAGATCTCAAAGGTTAGGCAGGCTGCGTTTGTCTGATCAGTTTGATCTTTTATTAATAACAGCATAGTTATTCAACAGCTCCTAATTAAGAGAATCCCACTCTGCATTTTGCAGGTGGGATTTTTTGATGCAGATGCGGGATGCCATAAGCCAGCAGTTCTTCGTAACCACTTCATCCGTTCTCACTGCTCACAATATGCAGAACGTGCTGTTATTTTCTTCACATGCAGTACATCGCAGACGCTGATCCGTCAGTTTTGTACCATTTAGTTTCTATCTTTTTTAAATCCGTATAAAGGTTGGTTATTTTTATTTCCTGAGCTTTTTGTATTAGTTTTATTTCCGCATGCCCAGGTTTACTAAAGAGGACTATCGATTGCTTTGCCAGCGAATATCAGAAAGTGATGAAGATGCTTTCAGACAGGTGTTTCATGTGCAGAATAAAGTATTGTTCGCTTTTTTAAACAGGCTATTGGGTTCTGAAGAAACTGCTAAAGAGATCGTCCAGGAAGTTTTTCTCAGGTTGTGGATGCACCGGGTCAATTTGCCTTCCATAGAAAATCCTGAAGGTTGGCTTCATACCGTAGCGGCTAACCTGGCTTATTCCCATCTGCGCCGCGAAGCGCGCGCGGCATCATATAAAAAAGCACAGTTGCAGGCAGCTGAAGGTTCAGCCGATCAGACATTTGATTTCCTGGAGAAAAAAGACCTGCAACAGTTGATTCATGAAGCGGTATTACAATTGCCACCATCCCGCCAAACTATATTCAGACTGAGCAAATGGGAGCAGCTCAGCCGCAAGGAGATTGCAGAAAAATTGCAGCTTTCCGAAAATACTGTACGCAACCAGCTAGCCATGGCAATGCAACAGATCCAGGAGTATATAAACAGGAAGCTGGCCATTGCCATTCCGGTCTCCCTTCTTTTAATTATCTGCGGCCATTAAAAATATTTGACTGAGCAATGGTACAAAAGATTTACCCGCGCGTCAATCTATAGCTTGCCTTATGCGAGTCTTGCTATGGATAAGAATTATTATGCTGCTTTACTGAAGGAGTTTATGGATGGGCCGGTTTCTGAAGCCCGGCGCCAGGAATTGTTCGAAGCGCTGAACAGGGAAGAATGGGCTGAAGACTGGAAGGATGTGATCGCCAGCCTGAGCCTGGAAGCCGCACCTGACCTTTCTTACAGGGAAAGTGATTGGGATAGCTTTATTGATGAAATCATACATCCTTCCGGGCAAATACGACCAGTACCTGTTCTGCCGGCGCGCATAAGAATGATCTCCCGTAAATGGATGGCGTACGCAGCCGCTGTGGCTGTTATTATAAGCGTTGGATTCTTCGTTTGGAAAAATGCGGCGCAGGAACCGGCGCGGGAAGATATCATAGCCAAAACAGTTACAACAGATATTCTTCCCGGTAGCAATAAAGCTACATTGACACTTGGCGATGGCCATACGATCATACTGGACCGCGCTGCTAATGGAAGTTTGGCCGCGCAGGGCAATACCCGGATCATTAAACTGAATGAGGGCTCTTTATCCTATACTATAAACAGCGGCGATCAGCCAACTGCGGCCACACTTTATAATACCATCAATACACCCCGTGGTGGTCAGTACCAGGTCATCCTGCCGGATGGATCAAAAGTCTGGTTGAATGCAGCTTCTTCATTAAGATTCCCGACACAATTCACAGGAGGCTCCAGGACGGTGGAAGTTACCGGCGAAGCCTATTTTGAAATTGCAAAGAATAAAGATCTTCCCTTTATCGTCAATGTAAATAATGCAGCCATAAAGGTATTAGGCACCCACTTCAATGTGATGGCTTATAATGATGAGGAATTGCTTAAAACCACTTTGCTCGAAGGCTCTGTGGAATTCATCAATGCCAGCACACACCAGGTAATGAAGCCCGGTGAGCAAATGCAGCTATCGAAGATAGGCCGGGCACAACTGATCACCGGCGTCGATACAGGTGCGGTCATTGCCTGGAAAGAAGGCGTTTTCCATTTTGAGAAAGCGAGTATGGAAACAGTGATGCGGCAACTGGCAAGATGGTATGATGTGGAAGTGATCTATGAAAGGAAGACTTCAGCAGACGATCTCTTTTATGCTGATATCCCCCGCAATAATAAATTGTCGGACGTGCTGAAAGCACTGAAAATTGCCGGGGGAATTCAATTCGAACTGGAAGGAAAGACCATTATTGTGCGGTGATCACCGATGGCCATGATCGTCGAACATTAAACAACTTAAGCTATACGAACCAACTATTGCTTCATTTTAAAAAGAAATTATGTTATTGATTGCTTGTGAGAGAGCCTTGCGTCCAATGCAAAGGCGGCAACTGTTTTTCCCCGTCATATCCAGACTGCTGTTGTTAATGCTATTCAGTACATGGCTCACTGCCATGGCAGGAGCTAACGCGCAAACAATTACCATTTCTGAAGAAAACGTAAGTCTGGATAAAATATTCCGGCAAATAAAAAAGCAGACCGGATATACATTTGTTTACCGTGAATCTTTATTGAAGAGAGCAAAGAAAGTCAGCATCAGTTTACGCAACGGCACACTGGAGCAAGCCCTTGAGCTGTGTTTTAAAGACCAGCCGCTTTCCTATACCATCATCAATCAGATGGTGGTCATAGATGAAAGGAAGGAAGCACCCGCTGTGGCCATCGATCCATTGCCATTATCTGCCATACCGGTGTCCGGTAAGGTGACCGATGATAAAGGCGAGCCATTGGGTGGTGCCAGTATTACCGAAAAAGGCACTACCAACAGCACCATTGCTGGTGATAATGGCAGTTTTACCATCAATATTGCAAATGCCGGTTCGGTTCTGGTGATCAGTTATGTAGGTTATGAGAACCGTGAATTGCAGGTAGACGGGCAAACCACTTTGTCCGTAGCACTTACCCGGTCCGAAAGTAACCTGACTGATATAGTTGTAGTGGGTTATGGAACGCAGCGGAGAAAAGATGTAACCGGTGCGATTGCTTCCATTCCAAAGGAAAGGTTGCAGCAAATGCCCAATACAAATATTGCTGAAGCATTGCAGGGGTCCATTCCCGGTTTGCAGGTGAATACAAATGCAGGTGGTGCAGAAGGCAGCAGTGTATCCATGCTGATCAGGGGCAGATCTTCCATCTCGGCCGGTACGGGACCATTGATCATTTGGGACGGTGTACCTTTCGTTGGCGGCATATCCGAGATCAATACAAACGACATTGAGTCCATCGACATTCTGAAAGATGCCTCCGCAGCGGCGATCTATGGTTCGAGAGGCGCGAATGGTGTAATACTGATCACCAGCAAATCAGGAAGGAAAGGAATTGTCAGCATTAACTATGACGGTTATTATGGCAATCAGATGCTGACCAATAAACCGGATCTGATGAACGGGGAAGAATTTTATCAGTTCAAAACAACCCGTTTGAATACAGGCAATGCGATCAGCCCGCAGGAACAGGAAGTATATGATTCAAAGACGTGGGTGGACTGGTATGATCTTGCAACGCGTACCGGCTCCAAATCGCAGCATACATTGTCGGCGAGCGGGGGAAGTGAGAAATTGAAATTTTACTTCGGCGCCAGTTCACTCAATGTGCAGGGCGTATCATTGAATGATCAGTTCAAAAGATATTCACTCCGCCCTTCGCTTACGATCAATGTTACACCATGGCTGACAGTCAGTTCTTCTTCTCAATTGTCTTACCAGGACCGTTCAGGCCAGTCCGTTGAATTTGATGATACCCGCAATACCGGCGGTGGGGCAAATTTTTTCAATCCGCTGTCCAAACCGTATAACGACGGTGGTTTACCCGCGTTATATGCTTATGCGGACTATACACAGGCGAGGAACCCGCTTTCCAACCTGCTGGTGAAGAACGATGCTTTGTCCTACCGTGTCTTTACGACCAACAATCTGAAAGTGGATATTCCTTTCATCAAAGGGCTTTCCTATCAGTTGAATACCGGTGTGGAATATGAGAACAGCGGGTTCAAAACTTATTACGGCCGCAATGTGGCAAGAGGATATGAAGTGAATGGAGATGCTATCAATTACAGCTCCAATGCATTAAATACAACACTGGAGAATATCGTCAATTATACAAAGAACATGGGAGAACACCGGTTCAACCTTACCCTTCTATACAGCAGCCAGGACATTCAGTTCGATAGCGAAGAGCTCGAGGGCGTCGGCTTTCCGAATGATGTGCTTAGCAATTTCCAGATGACCAATGCCACGAAACTGACGCATAGCGCGCAGAACTATGAACAAAAGCTGATCTCTCAAATGGCCAGACTGAATTACAGCTTCAAAGGCAAATACCTGCTGACGCTGACCGGCAGACGTGATGGCTATTCCGGTTTTGGTGCGGATACGAAGTATGGCATATTCCCTACAGCAGCCGTTGCCTGGAATCTTTCACAGGAATCATTTATGCAATCGTTGGATTTCATCAATAACCTGAAGCTACGCATTTCATATGGATTGAATGGAAACCAGGCCGTGTCGGGTTATCAATCCCTGGCTACGCTTGGGAACGCATCCTATGTCAGCGGCACAACTGTTTATCCCGGTTATGTCCCGAACAGACTGGCTAATGAAGAGCTGGGATGGGAATCGAAGACTGCGTTAGGAATAGGACTTGATTTCAGTCTGTTCAATAACCGGTTGCAGGGAAGCATAGATTATTATAATGCGCGGACAAAGGATCTTCTGCTGCAGCGGAATATTTCACCGGTGCAGGGCTTCAGCTCGATCCTGCAGAATATTGGTAAAACATCCAATGCAGGTGTAGACATCGGTTTAACCTCTGCCAATATCAGCAATGGCAATTTTACCTGGACGTCAGGCGCTGTATTTTCTTACAACAAGAATAAGATCATCGATCTCTATGGCGATGGAAAAGATGATGTGAGCAACAACTGGTTTATCGGCCAGCCGATCAGGGTGATCTATGGACTTCAGTGCGATGGCATTTTCAGGTCGGCAGAAGAAGTGGCAGGATCAGCGCAACCAACTGCTAAACCGGGTTGGGTACGCGTCAGGGACGCTGACGGAGATAAGGCGATCAATACAGCGAATGACCGCGTATTGCAGGGTAACCTGGATCCTTCTTTTGTATTTGGGCTGACCAATACATTCCGTTATAAGGGAATAAGCCTGATGATCTTTCTCAATGGAGTGGCTGATGTGGTTAAAGCAGACCCTCTTCAAAAAGATGATGTATTCAGTGACTCACGCCGCAACACGACCAAAAAGGACTGGTGGTCTCCTGTCAATCCCAACGGCACGCATTATTCCAACGATGACAAAGCCAATCAATTCAATGTGGCTTTCGTAGAGAATGCAGGCTTTGTAAGACTCAGGGATGTATCACTGGCATATGAATTTCCAGGGTCCGTTCTCAGTAAGATCAGGATAAGTTCATTGAAAGTGTACGGCACGGCCAGGAATTTTGCGACCATCACTTCTTACAAAGGCCTTGATCCCGAACTCACCAATCAGTACGGTCTTCCTCTGCAGAAAGAGATCATTTTTGGTTTAACCATTGGCTTATAATTGAAAAATCTGTTTGACATGAAAAAGAATCTTGTTCTATCAACCTATATACTTTTATTTTTTTCCCTGATGTCCGGGTGCAAAAAAGGGTTTTTAAATGAAGAGCCGAAGGCTATCATTGCACCGGATAACCTGTATGTGGACAAAGCCGGATTTGAAGCGGGCCTCTACGGGTTATATTACCTGGTAAGATCTGAACGGATGGGTATCAACGGCGGATATAATGATATCGCCAGTACAGCGGCGATAATAGGTGTCGATAACGCATACAGTTTATATCCGGCGGGAGGAGCAGCCGAATCGGTGTTCAATGATTTCGGGACAAGGCTTAATTCCACTTCAGCCTATATTACGAATTTATGGGCCTGGTTATATAAAACGATCAATGCGGCAAATACCATCATCGACCGTTCAGAAAATGCAGACATCAACTGGAGTGATACCGAGAAAGGTCAGATCGTTGGAGAAGCGCGTTTGATCAGGGCATGGGCTTACCGGCATCTTAGCTATTTGTACGGGCCGGTACCGCTTACTCTGCATGAATCATCCGGAGGAAATATCCGGACGGATTGGGAACGTGCTCCTGTTGCCGAAGTGCGTAAAGCGATGGAAGAGGACTGGCTGTTTGCAGAAGCCAATATGGCTCCATTGCCAGTGCTGGAAGGACGCGCCAGCAGCATGGTGGCATCCCATTATCTCGCCGAATTATATCTCGCGATGGGAGAAAACCAGAAAGCAAAAGAGAAAGCCATGCTGGTGGTAAACAATGTCAATTATAAATTGATCACACAGCGGTATGGTGTGCAGGCAACTAAAGGAGGTACCGCATTCACGGATATGTTCATTGACGGCAATTCCAACAGGGCGGAAGGCAATACCGAAGTTCTATGGACTTTCCAAAATGAATATCTCTCCACCGGCGGTGAAGTGAATATCATGCGCAGGTGGTGGGTGAACAGGTATAATACCATCAAGGTAAATAATAAAACCCCAGTCACGTATTCAAAAGAAAATGGCGGGCGCGGCATAGGAAGGTTCGGTGCTACCAAATATGCATTTAATGTATATGGTCCGGGCGATGAACGGAACTCCGGTTATGCTTTCCGTTATTACTGGATCATGAACAATAAGGCATCACTTCCTTCCGGCTCAAAACCGGTTGCAACCTGCGCCAGTCCCGGTTATTCCGGCAGCCAGTTGGGAGACACTGTTTTTCTCAGCGTGGATTGCGACGAACCAGCACCATCTGCCGCCACAGCACAGAACTGGCCCAATACGCGCAAATGGGATTGGGCGCCCGATGATCTCAATGATATAGAGAATGCTTCCGGTTACAATGACCAGATATACCTGCGGCTGGCAGAGACCTATCTTTTGCTGGCGGAAGCGCAATACAAATCAGGCGATGCAGACGGCGCTGCTGCATCTATCAATGCCTTGCGCAACAGGGCGCATGCCACACCGGTTGAACCGGGAGAAATAACAATTGATTACATACTGGATGAACGCTCCAGGGAATTGTTCTCCGAAGAACACCGCCGTTATACGCTGTTGCGGACAGGGACCTGGTTTTCCAGAACAAAACAATACAATCTATATTCCGGCAAACTGATCGCGTTGCGCGATTCTCTTTTACCCATACCGCAGGCCGTGATAGATGCTAATCTGACAAAGGTGATGCCGCAGAATGGCGGCTACTAAAAAGTAAAAGTCAGAAGTAAAACTCAAAACGCTGATTCAACTGATCTGACGATCTGGTCAGCATAATATTATCGTCTTAACCAGGGCGGTGTGCAGGATTTTTATGCACTAAACGAAAGCTTGTATGAAGTATTTATTCAGGATCGCTGTATGGATGAGCAGTGGTTGTTGGTTGTTTTCCTGCCAGTCAAAACATATTACCGGCAGAGCAACTGCTTCTGCTGATCCCGGCTTTTATCTTTTCCTGCTGGCAGGTCAGTCAAATATGGCGGGACGAGGCATACCCGATTCACTCAGTAAAGTCATTGATCCGCGAATCCTGATGCTTTCAAAAGATAATGAATGGGTGGCTGCCACCGATCCGTTGCATTTTGATAAACCGGAAGCAGGCGTTGGGCCGGGGATCAGCTTTGCGCAGGAATTATTGAAAGGATATGGCGATAAAAATATAAGGATCGGGCTCATACCCGCAGCGGTAGGCGGAACGTCCATTGATAAATGGATGTCCGGAGCCTATGATACCATCACCCGAACGCATCCATATGATGATGCCATATCACGGACACTGACTGCGTTGCAGAAAGGTATTTTAAAAGGCATACTCTGGCACCAGGGATCATCAGATGCCAGCCCGCAGAAAAGATCGGGTTATATGGAAAAGCAGGTGACGGTGATCAGCCGCTTCCGCCATGATCTTGGCATGCCGCAACTTCCTTTTATCGCTGGCGAACTGGGTTATTACAATGGGAATAAGAAAGCATTTAATGAAATGCTTCAACAGCTGCTCCGGCAAGTGAGCAACGTGAAAGTAGTGAGCGCAGAAGGTCTTACACCTAATGCGGACAGCATACATTTTAATACGGCTTCCGCAAGGATATTAGGCAAACGATATGCAGAGGCCATGAAAAGCTTCCTGCAACAGTAGTTTATAATGAAAAAAAATATTGCTTTTACGATAACGCTTTTCCTGGTATGCTGCAACAGCATGTTTCTTCATGCACAGGTAACTCACCGCGATATATTGTCGCGAATAAGTTATGAAGCGGTGGAGCAAAACCTCATCGAAAAAAAGCAATGGAAACCGTTCCCGAAAAATCTTGCCGAATGGCAGCAATATCTGCCGGACACAATGATCCGGAAAATAGTTGCTGATGCTGAAACAGCAATGACCATTCCTTGTTCGTCCATTTCTGCGAGCATTATCCTGGAATATGTAAGGCAGGGCGATCGTGATACTTACCAGCAGCTTTCTTTTGCCAGGCGGCAGCGATTGTTCAATCTGGTACTGGCGGAGTCAATGGAGAATAAGGGCAGGTTTGCCGATGCAATAGCGGATGGCGTATGGAGCATTTGTGAAGAAACTTACTGGGGTGTGCCGGCCCATCTTTTTGCGCAGAAAGCTGGGAGTGGCCTGCCGGATGTGGAAGACCCGACCGTAGACCTCTTCGCGTCAGAAACGGCGGCTGTGCTTGCACTGACCGATTATTTAGCCGGTCCGGCAATGGATAAGGTTTCCCCGCTGCTGCGGAAACGGATCTATGCAGAAGTGAACCGCCGCATATTATTGCCATTGGAAACGTCCGCTGACCGCTACAGGCATCTTGGCGCGCGGGGAAAGAATACAGCCGTCAATAACTGGAATCCATGGATCATCAGCAATTGGATGACTGCCCTGTTACTGCTGGAGAACGATCCGCAGCGCCGGGCGAAAGAACTGCATCATTCGCTTGGATTACTGGATCTGTATGTGAATGGCCTCGGAGAAGATGGTGCGGCGGATGAAGGACCGGAATACTGGTTTGCTGCAGGCGCCGCCTTATTTGATGCGCTGACCCTCTTCAGCAATGCTACCGCAGAAAAGATCCCTGTATTGCAGGATCCTTTTTTTGGACGCATCGCCTCTTATATCTATAAAACCTATATCGGGTCAGGGTATTTTATCAATGTGGCCGATGCGCATCCGCATATCAATGCTGATGGGATGCTGATGTATCGCTTTGGGAAAGCAGTAAATGACAATACGCTCCAGCGCTTTGGTAGTTGGGCTTTCCGGCATGCTGATGAATCGGTTGACGGTCCCAAACGTTTTTACAGGACAAGAACTTTATTCAATCTTCTTGCACTCCGCGAAATGGCAGGCATTCCGGCGGAAGAACCGCATCCTGATACAGTCTGGCTTGGATCTATTCAGTTGATGGCTTCCCGTACAAAGAATGGGTTATTCCTTGCAGCACATGGTGGCCATAACGGGGAAAGTCACAATCATAATGATGTAGGCGATTTTATCGTCTATGCAGGGAACAGGCCCGTGATCATCGATGCAGGAAGCGGCACGTATACTTCAGCTTCATTTTCTTCCTCGCGTTACGAATTATGGTATAATACATCTTCCTGTCACAATCTTCCCACGATCAACCGGCAACAGCAGGGAGCCGGTGCTGATTTTAAAGCCAGATCGGTCAGTTATAAAAGAGGAGAACGAACCGATGTTTTTATGTTGGATATGGCAGATGCATTTCCAAAAGCCGCCGGGATTGATGCATGGACAAGGAATATCATGATCGATAAGCAAGCCGGTAAGATCAGAATACAGGACCGGTATGAATTTTCAAAATCAAATGATTTGCTCACACAAACATTCATGACGGTTTGTTCAACAGACATCAGCAAACCCGGCGTGATCGTGTTTGATACGGGTGAAAGAAAGGTTACGCTCCGTTATGACGCAAAAGACTGGCGCATTACAAAAGAGGAAATACAACTTGATAAGCCGGATGAAAAAGGATTGGCTGATGGTTGGCGACAAACTGTCTTATACCGGCTATTGCTTACGAATATCTCGAACAAACGGGCAGGCATATTTACTTACACCATTGAATAGTCTTATAAAGAATCGTTCTCTTATAATAGATGACAGGCCTTTGTTAGCAACCTTGTTTTACATTCTCCGGTATCTTAAAATCTGCGGGACTGTGTCTGCCGGAGGGAAAACTCCTGCTCCGATCGGTTTAAAACAATTTTCCAGAAACTAAAACTACAATATATGAAACATTCGATTGCAGCCTTCCTCATGCTTTCGGCCTTACTGCTCTATGGCAATGTAGAGGCCCAGTTCATTCTATTGGATGATTTTGATGGAAACGGACCCTGTTCCGGCAACTGGTTCTATTATAAGGGAGCTTCCAGTGCCACCGGAAAAGTGGAATTCCATGTACCCAACCCAAGTGTATCAGGATTGAATACAAGTTCGCATGTAGCTAAATTTACCAAGGACACTACCTGTACCGAGTACATGCTGGCAGGTTGTTACGTCAATGATTCTTTTGATCTGAAGAACAATAACGTATTCCGTGTAAAGGTTTACAGCAGTTTGAAAGAAGAGGTTCTGTTCAAGTTGCAATCAGGCGAAGATTATGCCCATGCTGTATTTTTCAAATACAAGATCAGGAACAGTAACCAGTGGGAAGAAGCTGTGTACAGTTTTGAATCGGTAAAGAACAGGACAGATTTTAACAGGGTAGAAGTCCATTTTATGGATGGCAAAAAAGCCAATGGCGTTCTGTACTTTGACCTGGTGGAGGGACCGGATCCCGTTAAGCTCCTGACAACTGATCAAACGATCGCGATGGGACAGGAAGATGGAACGGTGATACATGTTTCTGTAAAAGGAACCGTTTTTTCACCGGTGGTCAATAAAACAAACTGGACAGCGCAGGGGCTTCCGCCGGGTGTAAGCATTGATAGTGTAGTGCGTTTAAATGACAGTACAGCGAATGTGATACTGACCGGGAATTCATCAGCGATCTATTCCCGCGGTGAACTGAAGCTCGCTGTTGCAGGCAGTGAACTGGCATCATCGCATGCGCCGGTATACTGGCCGGCAGGTAAACTCCTGTTTGCCGGCAATCCCAACTGGACGCTTGTATTCAGTGATGAGTTTACAGGCAGTGGTATCCCTGACCTTGCCAAATGGAAAGTGGATCCCAAACCCAAAGGATGGCTCAATGGAGAGAAGCAGGTGTACACCGATACGTCCTACGATAATGCCAGGGTGAAAGACGGCAACCTGGTGATCGTTGGCAAGAAAGATTACCCGAATATCATTACCGATGAGCCATGGTCCTCAGCACGCGTGATCACGCAAAACAAATTTGATTTCCAGTACGGGAAAGTAGAGGTCAGGGCCCGGCTTCCCAGAGCTCGCGGGTCATGGCCGGCGATCTGGCTGTTGCCAACAACTACTACTTACGGAGCCTGGCCCAAGAGCGGCGAGATCGATATTATGGAGCATGTAGGGAATAATTTCGGACGTGTATTATCGACGGTGCACACGGAAAATAATAACTGGACCAACAACGGGCATCTTTCCAATACGCTGACAATGCCGGATGTTGACACTGTTTACCATGTGTACGCGATGGAATGGACTGCCGATTCGCTGAGGTTCACTTATGACAGCACGCACTGTTATACCTACGTGAATCCAAAGACGGATTGGAAAGATTGGCCATTCGATCAGCGCTTCTATCTTATCCTGAATGTTGCTATCGGTGGAGGAATGGGAGGGTCTATTACGGATGCGGACTGGCCCGACAGCATGTCGGTGGATTATGTCCACATCTATCAGAAAGGGCTGGGAACGCCTGTGTTTGATAGCATCGCTATTAATCCGGTCGATCGCATTTTTGTAGCCGGCAAAACACAACAGTATACAGCAAAAATGTTCGATCAGAATGGATATGCGATGGAGATCACCCCATCCTGGAGCATCAGCGGCGCAGGCAATTCAATAACGACTGAGGGGGTGGCAACGATCAATTCCCCGGGAGTAGTGACGGTTGCTGCAGTTCATGATACAGTAAGCTTATCTGCATCCACCAATGCCAGTGTACGCGTGCCGGATTATAAACCAATACCCGCAAAAATAGAAGCAGAGGATAACGATCTTACGAATATCTGTTGTACGGAACCAGCTCTGGATACCGGCGGAGGAGTTTGTGTCGATTATATTTCTTCTTCTTCCTGGCTGGAATATGATATCGATGTGCCGGCCACGGCTGCTTACCGTTTCCAGTTCAGGGTGGCGGTAAATACGGCAAGCCGTGTGCGGATCGCAATGGACAACGACATTCTTACAACTGTCAACTTCCCGGTGAGCGGAGGATGGCAGAACTGGATCACTGTCACGTCCGCACCGGTAACCCTTCCTGCAGGCCATCAGACCATCCGCCTGGAAGCGGCTACGTCGGGCTGGAACTTTAACTGGTTGCGCATTATGGAAGAAGATGCAGTGCCGGTATCTTCCGTGGTTGTCAGCCCTGACAGCACTGCCATTTTCATCGGCGGCAGAGCGCAGTTCAATGCAAAGATCTCTGGTACGGACAACAGCGTCTTTGATATAAAACCCAGTTGGTCGTCCGGCGGGGCAGGAATGATCAACGTTGATGGCTTGCTGACAGCCGACAGCATTCCCGGTCTGTATTTTGTAACGGCTGTTGCGGGAGGCGTTACAGGTACGGCTAAACTGAATGTACAGGGACCTCCCAGGCTCGCGCGGATTGAATTAGCGCCAGATACAGTGGTGATCCCTTATGGCGCATCGCAATTATTTACAATTAAAGGCTATGATCAGTACGATAGCACTTTTGTGGTAACCGATGCTGTATGGTCAGTTACAGGCGCTGGCAACAGCGTGACGCAGACCGGTGCTGTAACAACGGGTACGAATCCGGGAACGGTAACTGCAACCAAAGATTCCTTCAGCGGTTCAGCTGCGTTCACACTTGATTATATCTGTTCGTTCAATAAACTTTACGAAGCGGAGAGTGCTTCATCCAAAGGATCGGGACCTACATTGGAGACTACCACAGATACAAGCGGCGGTCAGAACTTTACCGGCATTGTATATAATAATTGGTTTGCCTATAACAAGCTAAACATTCCTGTTGCCGGGCTTTACAATATCCATTTCAGGATCTCAACAACTGCCGCAGCGAAGATCAGGCTGGAAAATAATGGAAAGACCTTTGGCATTATAAGCCTGCCTTCAACAGGCGGCGTATGGACAACGATTTCTGATACGATCACCTTGCCGGCAATTAATTATTTCAATGTGAGAGCGCACCAGGGTTCATTCAAGTTCAATTGGTTCTCCATCGATAACTGTGCCGTTGACACAAGCAACAGCATGATGTCTTTAAGCAGCGGTATACAAACCGTGAACAGGATATACCTGACCGATGGCAGTAATTCAACGTCACAACATGAAATACTGAAGGCGTATCCTAACCCGGCCACCGGTGTTGTAATGATCAATATTCCGCCGGATCAATTCACAAGGGCCAAACTGATAGACGCGAATGGCCGGACCATCAGGCAATGGTCGATTAAAGGCAAGGAGACCCGCATTGAACAGGATCTCAGCTTGCTTGGTAATGGATATTACATACTTAGCCTGGATGGACGGGGAAAAAGCGAAGCCGTTAAAATTATTAAGCAGTAGGAATGCTACCGGCGCGGAATAAATTATCGCGCTGGCCCTGCAATATTTTTTCAGTTGGTTTATGATTATGATCAGGGAAGCCGCAATGGCTTCCCTTTTTAGGTTTAAGAAATGTCAAACCTCAAAGATTGAATTTGAAACCAGCGTTGTTCTTTATCGTAACTCAAATGATAAGGTAATTCCGGCGGGATATCTATAGTTATGTGCCGAATTTTGGAGGTAAGACCGCAATGACCGGCGTTGGTTCCTTTTATTCATCTGCGTCCATTGAAGCATTGAACAGTCCTTTTTACAAAAGCATGATTGGTTTTGGTTCGGCGCCGGAAGGCATTGAGAATAATGAACTGATCTATGAACTGATCGGTGATATGGGCTTGACGGATAGAGCGATCAATATGGAAGACTGGTCAAAAGAATATTGCAATGCGAGATATGGCAGCACAACGCCGGAAATCTTATCGGCCTATAAGGCATTCTTTGCTTCCTGCTATAATTCTTTCGGGTCTTATCCAGGATTTGTATGGCAAACGGTTCGTTATGATAACAGGAGGAAAGGAAGCGTTTACAGTGATGCAACTTTTCTCCAGGGTATCAAAATTTTTTATCAGCAGCTGATAAAATGAAAGACAACAAACTTTATAAGGAAGATGCCATAGAATTCGCTGCCATGTACCTTGGAGTGAAAGCGGATGAACAATACAGGGAGGCATTAAGATCTGACTCAACGGGTGATGCTGCGCAAAAGAAAGCCGCCGGCGATCTCGCTATCCGGTTGTTATTGCAAACCGACAGCCTGCCTGAATCGCATGCTACCTATCGCCTGCAGAACTGGGTGGAGCTTGCCCGCCGGCACGGTTCCGGCAAAACACTGAAAGATTATTATGAATCCAATGCCAAGCGCCTGATCACCAGCTGGGGCGGCACGATCGATGATTATGCAGCAAGGATCTGGAGCGGGCTGATCCGTGATTATTATGTACCGAGGGTGAAACAAACATTATTTAAAACAGGCTTCGACAGGAAGAGCTGGGAAGAGCAATGGGTGAAGAAGGCCGGCATCAGCAGCATTAAACCGTATGCCGCCCCCGTAAAGAAGGCGGCACAACTGGTAAATGAAAACTAAGGAGATCTCAGCGTATAAACTATTCAGACAATACAGAACAATGTTGCTAACAAAGAGTGCTCATCCAGACCTGTCTTGTTTATTTAGGGTCTGCTGAATAATTATGCTGTTATCAATAAGGGGTTGCCAAGCGCTCGTCGTTTAACGGGTTGAAAAAGGTTCAGGCAGTAAGCCAGAGGGCAGTTTGGCGCAGGCATTATGAACCGGTCAGCACAAAAAGCCTGCAGCAGAGATCGGTGCTTCTGCATTATTATCAAACTGATCAGACAAACGCAGCCTGCGTAACCTTTGAAACTTATCAAACCCATGAAACGTTTCAGCAGAAACCTGCAATTATTCAGCAATCCCTATTTATCCTCCTTCAACACATCTTCCCATCTATAATACTGAAAGGTTCTGTCATCACTCATCGCCACAAACAATCCCTTCCTGAACGTGTCATTCAATTGCACATTCACCACCTCAGAGCCATCGCTATGCGAAGCCGCTACATTCACTACTTTCACCAACTTATGTTCAAATGGATTTTGTGCTGTTCCCTCCCGGCGGAAGATCTGGAAGCGATTAGCACCCTGATCCGACACGAGTATATAACCCGTTGAATCAGATGTATTGTAAACAGAAATGCCCTCATGATCTTCTGCAAATCCGGTTGTGCCAAACAATGCAAGTTCTTTGTTCCCTTTATCCGGATCAGCATAATACTGGCGTACGCCAAATTGCTCATCAGAATAATAAATATATCCGAGTTTATTATCCACGGCAATAGATTCAATTTCTTTTTTACCACTGTATTGTCCAAACTTGCGCACCAGCGTTGCTTTCACATTTCCTGAACCATCATCTGATAACAGATATTGCCAAAGATAAGTTCCATCAACAGGCCCTGTTTTTCGTCCTGCAATTGCATAGTGACGTCCGTCTTTGGCAGTATAAACTGCAATGCCCATCAGATCGCGGAATTCAGTGCCGGTTTCACCTTCGAATACAGGTACGCCGCCGTTATCAATAGGCTTCATATCCGGCAGGGAAAAGAAGCGAAGTTTGTGTGTCATTCTCTCCGACGTTACAGCAAAGTCTGTCGGCTTTCCGCTTAACATCAATCCGTAAGCGATATCAACATTGTTCGGACGTTTCAACCCTTTTACGATCAGGCCGGGTTGGATCTTTCCCTGCAGATCGAATACATACAATGCACCATCTTCTGATTTATCCGTTCCTACGATCAGGCTCTTCGATGGATCACCGGGATTCACCCAGATCGCCGGATCATCGCTATCGTATTGTACTGTTTCTGTAACAATGACCGGCTGCACAATTGCTGTGTCTTTGTTACTTGCCGGGGTGTCCTGTTTTGGCGTTGGTTGACATTTTGTAAATAAAAACAAAATGAACGCTGCAGGTATAAGAAAGTTCTTTCTCATTGAATGAAGAAGTTACTATGATGAGATTGATTTAAAAAGTGAGGCTGGTAGCAGCCCCACTTTTTAAATCAGTTCAATATTATTTGTGATAATAACCTTTATGCTTTTTATTTCGTTCCAAATGCACCAAAGAATGCTGAAGGTGCGGGTGACTTGTATGTCTTACCATTTACGCTCACGCCACTTGAAGCGAAATAAGGAGCTATATCTGTTTTCGCACCTGTCAATGCAGGAGATCCGGCCTGCAGATGGAAATCCCATGCTTTATCAAACGTATAGCTCAGCAGAGGATCTGTAGCAAAAGGAAAAGTTACAAACTTGGGATCCTTGTCATTGGCTGCTGCGCCGGATATATCATGTGTTCCGTAAACTGCATCTTTCACTGCGGGTTTAAAGCCATCGAATGCTGAAGCTGTTCCGTTAGCGATATGTTGCGGAACCGCACTTGTCTGTGGGCCACCTGCATAGTAGTTATAATCGATTTTGCTGTTCAGATCAGGTCCGTCGTTGGCATCCACACCAAATTTCGGTGCTTTGCTGCGGAACATGGAATTGATAACAAGATTGTTGTACACATTGATCAACGCACCTTTCTCTCCCCAGATCGAACCACCTTTTGGTGCATTGGGATCTCTTCTCCAGCCGGCATTCAGGATCGTATTGTTATACGCGGTGATCTGTGCCTGAGCGCGTGTTGGGCTCGCCCCGGAATTTGAGAGTTTAAAGCCATTGGTGTTTACGCTATACATGAGGTTGTATGCGGCATCTACCTTGCAGCCTGCTTTTACATTGATCGCTTCGCCGCCTGCCTCACCTATTGCATAGAATGTATTGTTGGTGAAAATGCAGCTGCCTCCCTGAACATAGATCGCGTCTTCTCCTGTACTTCTGAAGATGGTATTCTGTATCACATATTTTCCATCGGGATTATTTGTATTGAAAGCAACCATGCCTTCGCCACCGCCTGCTTTGAACAAGCCTTTCACCACAGAAGGTGAGGTAGCTGTAGTGATTGCACCGGTATATTCGATGATGGCATTATCCAGCAATATTTCAGCACAGGTAGCTGAGCCGATGATGCCACCCCACAGACGTTTGAATGTATTGCCGGTTGTTCTTTCGGCAGATGGCACGGAGATCAGCACAGGAGCAGAAGACGTTCCCTGTATGTAGAGATTGCCATCCACAAGCCATTCGATCTTTGTTTGATTTGCATCCTGACCACCGGTGCTGATCACTATTTCAACACCTTCTTCGATCGTCAATGTTTTTCCTGCAGGAATGGTGATATGACCTGTTACATTCACGGTTGAATATTTTGGCCATATACCTTCCACGTTTCCTGAAACAGCTTTTGCATCATTTGGCGTTACGGTTACAGAGCAGGTTGCCTTTTCATTTCCTTCTTCGGTTGTAACAGTGATGATAGTGCTACCTGGTTTGATTGCAGTAACAAGACCGGTTGCATCAACTGTTGCAATCGTTGCATCTGAAGAGTTCCAGCTTACGTTCTTGTTGCCGGCGTTCTCAGGGAAAACAGTGAATGTCAGCTGCTCTGTTGCTCCCGGCTTCAACGTTGCAGTGGATTTAGAGAGGGAGACACCTCTTACTGAAAGGTCTTCTTTGTCTTTCTTGCATCCCTGGCTAAGCATAAATACGGCTGCTATGGCCAGAAAGAATCTGGATGTTACGTGTTTCATTGTTGTTGGTATTTAAAAAGTGATAATTAAAATTTGAACCTTACACCGGCCATAAGAGTCTGACCATAGTAATCCTTTCTTACAATTGTGCCACTCCTGAACGTTTCATAATCCTGTGCCTTTTGGTTGGCACTGTTTTGCTCTTTTACAAAGAGCTTTACGGGTGTATTCAGCAAGTTCACAACTTTTGCAAACGCAACAAATCTGCGCGCAAACTTTTTTTCAAACGATGCATCCATTTGAACAAAACCTGCCTGCCACCAATCGTTGTTCAGGAATTTTGAAACAGCATATAGCCTGTCTCCGGTATAGGCCAGTGAGAGCTGTGCATCAATACCGTTTTTAGTTCCTTTATATAATAATGTGAAGTTTGCAACGTGAGCCGCTTGTCCGGCGAGCCTTCTGTCCTGATCTACATTCTTCAGCAATACCTGGTCAGGAGCAGACTGATCAGGATTTTTGTAATAAAAAAGTTTGGAGGTAGTGATAGTTGAGTTTGTATAGGTGTAGTTAAGTTTGATTCCAAATGAGTGAACGAACCTGGTATAATCCAGCTCTGCGCCATAATTGGTAGCATCACCAAAATTGGTTGGCATATAAAAGGATCCCTGGCCCTGTAGTACCATTCCAAATTCAATAGGGTTGATGATTTTCTTATAAAATACACCGATCAGCAATTGCTCAGCCGGGCGTGGAAATAATTCATAGCGTATATCTGCATTGTGCGCCACTGTATGTTTCAGATCAGGATTACCTGCTTCAGTCAGATCTTCATTGATGATCCGGTAGGGAACGATCTCGAAGAAGCTTGGGCGATTGATCGCTTTATAGTAAGATGCCCTGAGATTTGTTTTTGAATTAAGCAGAAACTTCAGATTCACACTTGGAAGAAGATCTGTGTATTTCTGATTGCCTTCGCTTGGTAAACCAGCTACAGCATGTTTCAGCACATAACCCTGATCAGTATGTTCCACTCTTGCACCTGCCAGTACTTCCAGCCGTGATGTGTTTAGTTTGCCCTGCAGATAACCAGCTGCGATCTTTTCTGACGCGTCATAGTTCAACGGGTCACCGGGAGAGCCAAGCGGATTAAATACCATGAATTTGATGTCGCTGTAATTAAACCAGTCCTTGCCTTCTATCAGATTATTTTCCGAACCTGCCGGCTTTGAGTCATCATAAGGTCTGAAATTATATTCGTTAAAGAAATTTGTCCGTTGTTTGTTACGGTACATACCGCCTGCAGAAATGATCAGGGGTGTTCTTTTTGTACCAATATCATATTTCAGGTTAAGATAGCCAGCCTTGTCTTCATCGGTATTATGTTCCCATCTTCTTTCTGCTCCGCCAAGGACCACTACTGATTTCGGATTCTCAACACCATTCCTTACGGTTGATGCCAGGTGTACAGTACTGTTGTCTGGCACATCGTTCGTAGCTCTTGAATAAACGGCAGACCAATCGAGTTTTAAGCGCTGGTTGAAAAAGCCATGCTCCCCTTTCAGCGTGCTGTTGATGATCTGTTGATGTGTGTAACGGAATCGCCTGGCATAATTCAAATTATAACTGTTATTCTCCGGGTCGTAACCAACGGCGAGATCCGTTTTGCGTTCATCTCTTACCTGGTAGGTTTTAAAGTCCATAAAAGCATTATACCATTGCAGCTTGTGGTTTGGAGAAAGACGATAGTCGAGCTTCGCATGTACGCCTGCGCGGGTTTGTTCTTCCGAATACGTACGATGATTCACGCCGGTCAGCACAGGAAGGTTGGAAGCATCGCTGGTGGCGGTGGTAAAGGGAAAATCAGTACTGTTGCTTCCTCTCAGGCTATTCTGAAAAGTTCCGGCGATAAGTACTCCCAGCCTGTTTTTTAAAAACCTGTCACCAAGAGATAAACCTGAATAGATATTTGGTTTGAAACCAGCTTTTTTCATGTCAAGCAGTTTCGGATTGAAATCCCTGGGTTTGGCAGGATAACCCGGACCCAGTTCTTCATAGGGAGACTCGTTTAAGATTTTGCTTTTGTTATACGTATAAAATGATCTGTCAAAGAACAGCGCATTATAGCCGGTACCAATATTTGCAGATACCTGTAATTTTTCAGGTGCATCTTTCATTACAAGATTAATAGCACCGCCGATCCCATCGCCTTCCATATCGGGGGTCAGCGACTTGGTCACCTCGAGGCGCTCGAGCATTTCAGCGGGAAAAATATCCAGCGGCACAAACCTGTTCTTGTTGTCCGGGCTTGGGATCTTCACACCATTGACCAGTGTATAATTATAGCGCTTATCCATGCCGCGTAATAAGGCATATTGTCCATCGCCGGTATTATTCCGTTCAACGGTAATGCCGGACACGCGCTGAATTACATTTGCAACGGTCAGATCCGGGGAAACTTCGATTGCTGCGCTGGACACAACATTCATCACCCGGTCGGAGATCTGTTCCAGTTTCCGCGCCTTTTTTTCTGAAGAGGTTTTGCCGCTTGCCACCACCACTTCACTCAGGCTCTTGCCTTCAGGGTGATTCAGATTGATATTGAGCGGGGCATTATCAGCTTCCGTGATCACAACCGCATAGCTGGCGGATTGATAGCTGAGGTGTGAAATGACCAGGTTATAATTTCCGGGTTTCAGTTTTTTGAGTTCGAATGAACCGTCCAGTCCGGTTACGGAAGCCTGTTTTGTTTGCTCCACCGAAACCGTTACGCCGGCCAGCGGTTCGCCGGTTTGCTGGTCGTACACATGGCCTTTCAGGTCGGCGGCTTTGGCTGTGGAGAAAAACAGAAGGAAGCAGAAAAATGCGTTGGTGATATGTTTCATGTTGATGGCGCGGTCGTCTGTGACCGATGCTGCAAATCTTCATTGTAGCATTGCAGCAGCCAAAATATAGGTAGGATCAAATCGTAGACAGCGTTACAAATGCCATTAGCAAAGCGTTATCAGCGTTAACAATAAAATTATAACTGAATGAAAATCAGCTTTATTTCCGATACAGTCCTCTCCATTAACATTATGTTACCCCGAAACATTACCTGATTTTTTGTTACAATTGTTGAGTGAAACTGTAGAGGGTAACATCTTCCGGAAGCTGCAATTTCTTCCGCAAACGGTATCGGGAAACACGGAGACTGTCCGGTGAGATGCGGAGGATCATGGCCATATCCTTCGAACCCATGTTGATCTTATGCAGGGCAAGCAGGCGGACGTCATTATTGGTGAGGCCATGATACCGGGAAGTCAGTTTGTCAAAAAACACCTGGTGTACCTGTTCAAAAATGCCGGTAAAGTCCTGCCACTGTTTTTCATGATTGACGTTCTGGTTGATCTTAAGAACCAGCTGCTGCAGCTGTTTTTTCTGATCCCGTTTTTCATCATTCACCAATGTGGTCAATGAAACACGTAGATCATCCAGGAAATGATTCCGCTGGATGATGTCCAGTGTATGGTTTGCCAGCTGTTTGCTTTTGACGTCCAGCTGTTCTTTCTGGCTGCGGTTGACCTCTTCCTTTTGTTCGGAATTACTTTTTTCCTGGCTGATCTTTAATCGCTGCCGCGAGATCGTAAGCAGGCAAACGATCACCACCAGGATCACGATCACTACGATCCCGGAGAAAAGGATCTTGTTGACTTTATGTTTATTTTCCAGCGTCAGGATCTCATGATCTTTTTTATTGACGTTGTAAAGCGTTTGCAAAAAGTTCATCTGCTGGTTATTCTCTTCCGAATAGATCGCCAGTAATATTTTCCGGCTTTGCTCCATATAATAATAAGCGCTGTCGTTATTATTAAGCAAATGATAGATCTGCGCAATATCCTTGCAGGCCGATGCCTCCTGGTATTTATTGTTGCCGGTTCGTGCCATGGCAAGCGCCTGATGGGAATAAGGAAGCGCCTCATTGTACGCACCGGTCTTCCGGAGAATATCTCCTATGTTATTGATAAGCTCGGCAGAGAGTGGTTTGTCATTTCCAACACCGAGTTTCAGCGCACTGTTAAAATAAAAACGTGCAGAGTCGTATTGACCAAGGTCTTCATAAATGGTTCCAAGATATTGATAGATGCCGGCCATCCCTTCATGGTCATCGATCCGAAGGTAATACTGCTGTGCCAGGCGTTGAAAATAGAATGCACTGTCATACATCGATAACTTTTCATAATAATGCCCGATGTTTCCGTATGTTTCAGCGATCCCGGTTGTGTCGCGAAGTGCTGTGTATAAAAGCAGCGCTCTGTCGTGATAACCTTTCGATAACATTTTATTAATATTCCGGTAGTGCAATTGTCCCATGTCATTGGCAACAGAGGCTTGTTCTTTTTTCAGGGCATACGTAGTGAAAATATCTTCAGCTTCCTGGTAATATTCCAGCGCCTTGGAGTAATGCCCGAGCCGGTAACACAATCTTCCCATTTCCTGCAGCGCTTTTCCTTCTGTGGCCTGATCTTTTTCCGCTACAGCAGTTGCCTGGATCTTTTTTAGCAGTACAAACGCGGAATCAGGTAGTTCCTGTCCGGCTTTGATAGCTGCGTCAAGCGCAATGATCGTAGAATCGGCCCGCTGGCTTTTTGCGGGCGCCATGTACAATAGCTGAAAAAGGAAAAGGAGGAAGATGAAAGATGAGCGGTTCATTAGTTTAAGCGAAATGCCCAATGATAGAAGCAAAGCGGAGAGAGTTTTGTTAACCGTTTGTTATTTAATACAGGGATAATGTTGGTTGAGGATGGGGGTGGGAAAGGAGGGATTGCTGTGTGATACCGGGTTATTTTTATTTAAATTAAAAGGATCAATGACAGGTGTACTGAATTTATTGGCTGTACCTGATGGCGTAAATGTTAACTATGATGGCCTTCATTTTATGTGAGTTATATGCAACGATCTCCTTCTATTGGTTTAAGTTTCATTACTAAATGTATACCGCATATCGACTGAAATATTTCCCGCTCTGCATTCATATCTCTTTCTTATATGTATGCTATGTTTTTCATTAGTGCTCTTGTTATCATTCAAATAGTAAAAGGTACGAGTTTATACCTAAGATAAAAGAGGTAATGGAAAATCTGTCACTCATTGATTGAAGCGGGAAAAAGCGTCATTTTATGGCGGCCGGAAGATCTTCGGAAAATTAAGCTGAAAAACGCGCTGGAGGATATTTTCGGGAAACCAAAGCTGAATCTTGAGATAGTGATACTATGGATGAATAGTCCGGAAGGATGTAAGATCTTCTTGGTGTAGTAACAATTTATCTCGTCCGTCAGGCTATATTCCGGTTGTCTTTATTGACCGCATAACTATGACTGTTTACCAAATTCATTGGGTTATCGGCATTGTGCCGAATGTTTGAACGGATTTTTTTCAATGATAATGCGCTACTTCATCTTCCGCGTTTTCCTTTTCCCATCCCAATCTCCGGCGAATCGTATCTCCGTTGGCCATTCCATAAGATTGGCATAGAAATCTCTCCAATCCCAAGCCATCGTTCCGTCACGCAATTTCATTTCAGGGATCCATACTTTGTATTTTTTATCAAAACCGGTTATCCATTCTCCGTCACTTTTGATCTGCCTGTAACATTCTCCATAGTATGCAAGCACACCGGGGAACCAGCTGTCAAAATGTTTATAATTTCCTGCATGCCATTTCAGCGATTCATCCAGGAGGTCCATTCCGGCGCTATCGGTTGTAAATTGTTCCTTGTCGATATTCAAAATACCGGGGAGTTGTTCAATGAGCTGAGGAACATGCAGTGCAAAGTTCTTTCCGTATCTGGTTGAAATTTTCTGATAGAAATGTTCGGATGTATTAGGTTTATCTTTATTCAGTGCGTACTTGCGTTCTTCGGCTTCTGCCTGCTGTAAGCTGTCGTATATATGCAGATTCAGGATCTGCATTTTATCGCCGGCTCCATTTTTCTGCTTTTCATCATCGATCAGAAAATAATAACCATATTCAGATTGATAAAGATCTCCAAAGAATGATGAGACATACATTTTTTTTCTGATCATATGCAGTTTATGGTTTTTGATCAGTTCATCAATGTATTTGGGGTAGATCAGGTAAGAGCTCATTTCATAATCTGGCAGCCTGTCGCCGGAGGCAATTTTCTTCATCAGTTCTTCGTCATCGTCAGAGCCGTATAATTGTTCTTCGATATCCCGATTTTCAGACGCGAGGCTTTTGGGATCAGGATAGATAGCCGTCTTCAGATAGTCTTCCGGTGTTTGCAGGAATAAGATCTGCCCGGTATTAAGTTCATATACTTCAAGTTCATGATTTAGCCGGATAATTTTATTGAATTTTGTGAATCGTTTTGTTCCTGTATTCGCAGCGAGTTGTTTGCCTTCTTCAACAGTCAATTCTATTTTATATGAAACGTTCTTCTTAAGATGGCTGACGGAGTTTTTTACAAAACGAACTCTGTCAATCTTTTTAAGATCATCCAGGTTATTGATCAGGACGGCCTGAGCATCAAAGAGCTCGACGACGATGCGGCCGTCTGAAAGCTGATATGTTCTGGCAGTCCACTTTTTTCTTATACCATTATCCTGCTTTCCCTGGTATTTTTTTATAAGATCTGTTTTAGTGTTGCTGTCAATAATCGTAACATTAACTCTTGATTGTTCAGGCGAAATTATTTCCATTGGCTGGGCATTACCGGCTAAGGCCGCGACGATCAGGAATGCGAGGATAAGGTGACGCATGGCAGGCGTGTTTCAATAAAGATAATTGAAATATGATCTATTCTGTTTCCCATTCATCCGGATCATTCATACAGATTATAAGATAGTCAGGAAAATATAGAACAATATCATTAATGATGAAATCGCCTGGTCATCTACCGTATCAGCACCACTGTTCCTTTCCTGAAAGCTTTCTCTTCACAGATTGTCTTCGCCTCGATCCAGTACACATACGCATCCGGTGGCTGTGGCTTCCCATTGAACTGTCCATCCCAGCAATCATTCGGATTAGTGGTAGTGAACATCACCTGACCTTTTCTATTAAATATTGATAACCTGAAATTAGATACATTTCCCCATGCCTTCGCACCGAAGCAGTCATTCTTTCCATCGCCATTTGGTGTAAATGCATTTGGCAATTCGAAGCTTCCGTCGCCAATGCTGCGATCTACGATCACGCGGATGCTATCCTGCGCCTCGCAGCCGTCTGCTGAGGTTGCCAGTACATGGTAGGTGGTACTGTTAGCCGGCGTTACGGTAATGGCTGGCGTCGTGGCCCCGGTCACGGCGGGATCAGCCGACTTCCACAGATACGTGCTGGCACCAGATACACTGAGATGTGAGATCGCTAATTTGCAATTGATATCGTTATCTTTTGTTTTGACGAGTTGCGGTATCGGATATATCGTGATATTCCCTGCAACAGAAGTATCGCCGCAGCCGAAAGAATTTTCAATCAGCACGCGCACAGTCGTCACATCATTCGAAGTGCTGTTGAGCGGTACATGAATATCAAGGTTAAAAGGATTGGTGAAACTGCGGATCTGGCCGTTCACATACCAGTATATTGAAACAGGATCGGTGCCGGTATAATTGTAGGCGGCATTCAGTTTGATGGTTGTATCATGCGTACAGGTACCAAAGTCATTTGGCAGGAAGCTCACATTTTCAACAGTGTTCAGTACATCGATCTTTGTAATACCTGAATACACCGCCTGGCACGCGCCATTCTGAACCAGCGCCCGATACCACGTTGTAACAGTAAGGTCCTTGTACTTCAGGAAGAGTGCATTATTTTCCAATGGCATCCAGCTCGCGCCGTTGTTGATGGATGCTTCCCAGCGCACTACCTGTCCGAGCTGACCGGTTATATAAACGGTGCCATCATTTCTGCCGCGGCAAACGGTAGCGTCAGGAGCGGTAACGCCTGCAACCGTAGGTTCTGAAACAGTAACAGTAATACTATCATTGGCTGTGCAACCATCTATGGTGACAGCTACATAGTAAATGCCATTATGAATGATACTTCCATTTGGAATAACCGGTGATTTGATGACGCTCTTAAATCCATTCGGACCATTCCATTCGTAAGTTGTACCACCCGTTGCAGTCACATCAGCATTTAGCAAAATCGTTTCTCCCTGGCATAGTGGTGAATTGGTTTCAGCCATCACAGAGAATGGTGCGGTATCGATCAGCAGGAATGGACCGGCAATGTTCGAGTTGCATCCGTTGCGGCTTACCATCACATCTGTATAGACGCCCGCCGTCATACCACTGATGATCATACTCCCGGCGTTGTTCGCAGTGATTGTTTCTGTAACAATCGGCCCGGCATTCCTGCGGTAATACACCGTATAAACCTGATTGGCGATCAATCCGTTTAGGATAATAGACCCTGTGGCAGTGCCGCAACCAATCGGATTGATGTGCGAGCTGCTTGTAATGTTTGGTAATGGCAGGATCACAACATTGAGAGATGCGGATGGTGAAGCGCAGGCACCTGTAACAGAAGTAACGGTCAGCGTATAAGTACCGGCCATTGTTGTTGTTGCACCTGGTATAACAGGATTTTGCTCATTGCTGGTGAAGCCATTCGGCCCGGTCCATGCATAAGAAATTGCACCGGCAAATGAAGAAGATGATGTGAGTTTGATCGCTTCATTCAAACAGGTGGTCACCGTATTCGGCAAGGTTGGCGCAAGTGGTCTCGGATGGATCACTACATTCACAGATGCCGGAAGTGAGGGACAATTGTTCAGTGTTGCGATCACATTATATGCACCGCCTGCTGCAAGCGGTGCAGTATTGATCACGGGATTTTGTTGGGTGCTGGTAAACGAATTTGGCCCCGACCATGAATATACAGAACCGGCTGATGAGGCAGCATTAAGCTGGAAACCTTCTCCCTGGCAAACGGGCGCCGTTGTACTGACCGTTGGCGCCGGTGGTGGATTGGGATCTGATAATGTAACAGATGCGATGGCATTCGAAATGCAGCCCTTCAGCGTTACATAAATATTCGTATAGATTCCCGCCGTAAGATTCGGAATAACCAGGTTGCCGGCTGCATTGGAACTGATCGTTGCTGTTACCGGAGTTCCGTTCTTCAGATAATTGACGGTATAAGATGTTGAAGCCGTCAATCCATTCAGTGTGATGGTTCCCGTAGGGGAACCGCAGGTGCCTGGATCAGTGAATGAACTTCCGGAAATAGCCGGCACAGGATTCACGGTAACCGACACAGCAGATGAAGCAGATACACAGCTTCCCGTAACAGAAGTAACAGCAACATTATACAAACCACTCATTGCAGTGGTCGCATTCGGGATAGCAGGATTTTGGTTTGAGTTCGTATAACTATTCGGGCCGGTCCAGCTGTACGTTACCGGTCCGGGGAATGAAGCGGACGAGCTAAGATTGATCGTTTCGCCGGCGCAGATCGTAACAGGATTTCCTGTAGCTGGTGCGGCAGGCCTTGGATAGATCAATACATCGAGAGCCGCTGGCGCTGACTGACAATTATTGAGCACAGCTGTCACGTGATAGATGCCGCTTACATTGGCGGTTGCAGGACTGATCACAGGATTTTGCTGTGCACTTGTAAAACTATTTGGGCCGGTCCATACATAACTTACGCCTGGTGTGGCGGAACTGGCGCTCATATTCAGAGGTCCGCCTTCGCAGAATGGTGCATTGCCGGATGTGGTTGGCGTTGCCGGAGGATTAGGGTCCGTAAGCGTATAGGGGCCAACAATGTTGGAAGTACAGCCATTTGATGACACACGTATGTTTTCATAAAGACCAGCGGTAAGCCCTCCGATGATCAACACGCCGGAAGCGTTTGATGTAATGGTCTTCGTTACCGGTGTACCGTTAAATGTATACAGCACGGTATAACTTGCAGATGCCGTCAGTCCGTTCAGGGTGATCGTACCGGTTGCGCTTGCGCAATTCAGTGGTGCGGTAAAGCTGCTTGTACTGATGGATGGTATTGCATGCACGTTAACCGTGATCATGGCGCGGGCACTTTCACAACCAGTAGTATTGTTGGTCTGGCTGACATAATAATTCGCAGCGCCGATGTTGGTCGTTGTTGGAGTTGGAGCGGTTGAGGAACCTGTTCCTCCTGTTGCTCCAATGAACCAGTTCAATGTATGACCCGGTGAGGCTGTTGCAGTAAGTGCTGTTGCAGCATCACCCTGGCAATAATTTACCACAGCAACGCCGGGTGCCTGTGGAGTAGGGTTTACTGTAATAGCAAAGGTTGATTGTGCGGAACAGCTATTGGAAAGAGCCGTAACAGTGATGGTAGCAACAAGCGGCGTAGTTCCATTGTTTCTGGCCACAAATGAATTGATGCTGCCTGATCCGCTGGCGGGTAATCCTATGGCAGTATTGTTATTGGTCCAGGTGATCACTGCGCCCGGTGTTGTACTGGAAATATTCAGGTTGCCGGTACTTTCTCCATTACAGAACGCAGTGGATGAAGGAATGGAAAGATTGGCACTGGAGCTGATGGTAAATTGTTTTGTGACGGTTGTTGTGCCGCATTCATTCGTAACGGCAAGGCTTACGGTATGCACGCCGGAAGTCGTAAACGAAATATTACCGGGATTTGCGCTGGAGGCATTGCCGGCGGGGGCGCCATCAAACAACCAGGCATAAGTCAGCGGTGATTCGCCGCAACTGGTGATGACAGGTTGAGGATTATAATTAACTGCGTCACATGCATCGGGAATGTTGGCCAACGTCACTACAGGTTTCTGTTTCACTTTTACTACCCGCTGAAGCATTGTATTGCCGCATGGACTGTTAACATTAAGAGTGATAGTATAGGTGCCGGGGTTTGTAAATGTGAATGATGGGTTTTCTGCATTCGCATCGGTGCCGTTCGCAAATGTCCATGCAGAACTGGTGCCGCAAAATCCTGCGGTATATATTACTGCCCAGTTATAGTTGGTGGGTCCGCAGGTAGATTTTACAGAGGTATTAGTCGCCTTCACCGTTCCTCCTGCGCAAGAGGTAAGATTGTCAAGTGTATAGTTTGCAGTAGGTTTTTGCGTGATGCAAATTTGTTTAGAGATAGTATTGCTGCCACAACCATTGGATACAACCAGTGTAACCGTATAGTTTCCTGCTGTAGCATAAGTGTGTGCTGGAGGATTTGCTAATGTAGACGTATTGGCTGCACCACTTGCAGGATCACCAAAATCCCAGCTATAGAGAGTGGCAGTGGAACAGTTCAGGTACGATCCGGCTTTGGTTTCATCGATAAATGAAACAGGCAGACCAACACAACCGGGCTCTGGCGAAGTTGAAAATGCAGGTTGAGGTTTTTTATAAACCGTTATTTCTGGTCCGACAAATGTTGTGGTCTTACAATAGTTTTGAGTGGTAAGAACAGGTTTAATGGAACCATTAATACAGGAAGAAGCGGTATAAATATGGGTAATAACTTCGCTTGTGTTGGTTGTATTGATCGGGTGGGTAAATTCTTTAAACTGACCGTCACCAAAATCCAGCCTGTACTTAGTACCCGGAGAGTTTTGCATCCAGAGTCCGATTTCCAGTTTTACTTCAACGGATTCGCATCCTGATAGCTGGCTGGATGTTCCAAGGCTCGCACTCGGTTCTATCTGGTTCGCGACTGGGTAAGACTTCTTTGAGACGCATCCGTTTGTGCCTGTAGCAGTGATCACGAGATCAAATGCGCCAAGTTGTGTGTAAGTATGGCTGCGCGGAAAGCTTGCCCCATTCAGGCCGGTTTCAATAGTTCCGTCTCCCCAATCCAATGTATAATTGGCAATGCATCCCGCGTTGGGAGAAATATTATTGACCTTAAGGACAAAAGTGGAATTGCCGGGCGTTGGCGTATTATCACAGTTACTGAATGGCGAGAAGAGATCGGCATCCTGCAATTCTACCGCCGGTGCCTGTTTGATCGTAACAGGATTGGTCACCGTTGCTGAGCAACCATTCGCATCAATCACCGTTAAAACGGTCTGGAAGGTTTGTGTTCCGCAACCTAATGAAGTATAAACGTGACCGGGGGTCGCGGCGGCAGACGTACCACCATCCCCAAACTGCCAGCTATAAGTGTAAGGTGCTGTACCTCCGGTGACGGTGCTTGTAAAAACGGCATTGCTTCCTGAGCATACATTGGTGGGAGACGTGAAGGAAATAACAGGTTTCGGCCGGACATTTACAATTACAGGATCGGCTGTGTGTGTAATGCCACCCGTTACATAAGTAACTGAATACGATCCGCCTGTGGAAGTTGTAAACGTCTGGCCTGTTGCCCCTGGTATCGGCGAATTGTTATTCAGCCATTGCCATGGAGCACCGGCGGGAGCCGTAAGTGTAACACTTTCTCCCTGACACAGATCGGTCGGTCCGGAGGCAGTAATATTTTGTGCAAAACTAGAGATGCCGCAAAGCATTGCAGCCAAAAAGAAATAAATCCTCATAAGCGGTTCGTAAGGCCTTGGTGGGGCTTGTCAGGTAAAGAAGATAGGGAAAATTCTTAGGCTTTCCACTATCTCAGGGGGTAAAAATGCGAATTTAATTTGAGGATTGAGAGGGAATAGGATTAATTCTTTACTATGGAATTGCAGCAATTTAATACGGGTAGAATCAATAACCTTCATAAACCTATCAAACCCGTTAAACCTCTGAAACTTATCAAACCTCCGTGCAGAGAGATACAGTTATTTGGCAGCCCTTATTTGGATGCTACCTCTTTTGCCGTAATCCTCCCCGCCCCCCAACCACCAGCACTTTTTTTTATCTTATCTCCAAAAAAATACTTTGCAACAGCTACCGTATCCATAACAGGCAAAATGGTTTCATTATATGCCGTCCCGGCCAGACTTGCTGCAATCAGCGCTCTTGCATGAGCAATGGGGCATAAAGTTTAGCTTAAACTAAACTTGAGATTAATCTGGAAGAACAATATCAGGTTAACCCAGGTTGCGCATTAATTCAGTTCGATGGCCGATGGCCAAATGAAGCAGGTTAATCATAGAATTGCAACGACAGCCTTCAGTTTTTGAATAGAACCGGCCATCGAAACGGTGTTCGGGAACTAAGTTAATGACATTGATATTGCGTCTTTATCAGTTGCTGTAATATTTTTAATGCAGTTAATTCACGGGCATGGTGTTCTGCAGCACTTTCATTGTCCTGGAGAGCTACATCGATAAAAATGCTTACGTTGCGAAGTGCTGCAAGTTCCTTCTGGTACAATGATCTCATGATACATCAGGATAGTAAATAACCTGTCGGGGATCTCGAGAAATTCTCTGTTACTGATCAGAGAGACGGCATAATTGCTGATCTTAATACGTTTGCCCGTTCGGGTAGAATAGACGATCCGTTCCGTCCTGATATCATCTTTTTGATACAGGGGGTCAAAGATGAGTACATACCGGGAAAGTTTGAAGTGCATAGTTTCAGGTTTTTGTAAAGTGTATCGAAGTTATTCAAGCAGGATTTTATCATTCTCCTGAATACCTGACCGTATTTCTATGTAATTGCCATCGGCGATTCCTGTAACAACTGGCTTTAGTGTTACGACGTTGTTCTGTTTTACCCGCACAAATGATTGTCCATTTTTCAGAACAATTGCGTTTTTTTCTATGGATAAAACATTTGTCTGTTGTTCATTTACAACATGCACCGGCAACATTGTGCCCATGAGCTGAACCAGGTTGGATGAATCATTAAGTTTTCCCGATAGATGGAACCTGATATTGCCGTTTATTTCTGTACCCAGCCGGTTCACATAATCGATCGTTCCCTGCAATGAAACAGAGTCTTTGACCTGTATGGTCAGTTGTTGGCCTTCTTTTATATTCTGTGCGGAGATGGCATCAAGATCTGCAGACACCAGTTTCCTTACCGGATCACTGAGCAGGAAAACCGGCCACTGGGATAATGATGATGATTGCGCGGCATCCCCATTGTTACTGAAAAAATTTAGTACCATTCCGTCAGCATCGGCATTAATTATTTTAATGGATCCGGACTGGTCTGCAATTTCCACTACAGGTTCGCCTTTTCTTACCAATTGGCCAGGGGTTTTCTTCGTTGCAACTATGTGCCCCTTCGTTGTACTGTAAACAGTTCTTATATTATAGGGAAGTATTTTGCCGCTGAATACAGTTTCCACTGTGATGGTTCTTCTTGTTACTACAGATTCATTGATCTTGTTACCATTGGCAGAAGATCTACAGGCGGATTGTATGGTGATCAGTAAAGAGCTGATGCAGTAAAAAAACAGTAAGGGCCGATTATTAATAGCTTTTCTCATAAGTAAATTGTTGTTCTATTCATGTCTTAATACCTGTATTGGTTTTACCCGCGCTGCTTTTCTGCCGGGCAGCAATCCTGAAATGATACCGGCAAATACCAGTATCAGGATACAGGAAAAAATAAGTTGCCATTGAACGGATGGGTGCATAAAAAATTCACTGTTCAGCTTCATTTTATTCATAACAAACCCGATCAGGTATACAAATCCTGCTCCGAGCAGCATGCCTGCAATACCAGCGAGCAGGGTGAGTGCGACTGCTTCGAGCAGGATCATCGCCATAACGTTTGCAGGCGAGGAACCCAAAGCCTTCCGGATGCCGATCTCCTTCATTCTTTCATTCACCGCGATCATGGTAACGTTACTAACATTCATCACTCCCATAAGCAGCATTGCGCCTGCAACAAACCACAGAAAAATCCTGATGTTCCTGAAAAGAGAAATATATTTTGCAAATTCCTTTCGGGTATCTGAAAAAAAAATGCCGTTACGATCATATTGGGCAACCTGCTTTTGGTTCCTGATATATGTATTTGCGGCCGTTATGATCCGGTCGTGATCAGCTTCATCCGTGATGAAAAGTTCAAGGCTACTTACATTTTCAGTGTTGTAAACTATATGATAAACGGATTGAGGGATCACTACGAGATTGTCTTCATACCGAGATGCATCCCCTTCTTTTAAAGATTCAAAAATACCTTTTATCTGGTAATAGATGTCATCCATCCTGATCCATTTACCGATCGCATCATGATCACCAAACAACTCTTCTTTGATTGTTTTCCCGAGCACGATCACTTTTTGTTTTTCCGAAATGTCTGAATCAGAAATATATTCTCCTTTAAGCATATTTACCGGCCGGGTTTTGTAATTCATTTCATCAACCGCCGAGAAATTGGCGAAGGTTGTTACCTGGTTATTGTACAATGATTTTGATCTTGCCAATACAACCCTTGAACTAATGATCACATTATCGTTGGCAAATCGTTTTTTTAGCCGGACGTAATCCAGGCTGTTAAATTCAATCTGCCTGCCTGAAGGAAGATCATTGTATCCTGTAGCCGTTACGCCCGGATAAAAATAAATACTGTTTTGCTGCACATTCCTGAATCTGTTCTTGACACCGTTCTCCAATCCCTCTCCAGCTGCCATCAGTACGATCAGCAGGAATATAGCACCGGTAACTCCAATACCGGTGAGCAGTATCCGTCTTTTTTTTCTTCGGAGCGAATCGCCGATCTCTCTGAGAAAATCCCGGTCGAACAACATATTCATGCGGTATGGTTTAAAAGTTGACCGTCTTTCATTTCGTAAACAGCACCTGCATACGATGCCACCTGCTGATCATGCGTAACGATAAGTATTGTATGGCCGGCCTGGTTCAGCTTCTGAAAAATGTTCATGATCATTTCTCCTGTGGCAGAATCGAGTGCACCGGTCGGCTCATCAGCGAGAATGAGCCCGGGTTTTCCTGCGATTGCTCTTCCGATAGCAACGCGTTGTGATTCGCCGCCGGACAATTCATTCGGGAAGTGTTCTGCACGGTCAGAGAGTTCCATCATGTCGAGTATTTCCATTGCCGCCTTCATCCGTTCTTTGTATGGTACTTTCCGGTAATAGAGCGGCAGTGCAATATTTTCCTGTGCATTTTTGAAAGGCAACAGATTGTATGATTGAAATATCATTCCAAGTTTCTCGTTCCTTGTTCGGGCCAGTTGAGTTTCGCTTTCATAAGACATCAGGTGTCCGTTCAAACGGTAAGAACCTGAATCAAAATTATCAAGCAGCCCGATGATATTCAGTAAACTGGATTTTCCGCTTCCTGATTTACCAAGCAGGGCAACGAAATCTCCCTGGCATATCTTCAGATTCACGTTCTTTAATACGGGTACAGTTTGCTTGCCTTTTTGGTAAGACTTTGTAAGATCTGATATTTCAATTGCAGTTGTCATATCAACGGTCTGTTTGTTTAGCCCTGTTTTTTTCCGCTTCAACACTGGATGATTGAATTCTGAGGTTTCGTGACTTAATTCCGAATTTGTATACAAATGATATTCCGATGGAACGTGTGTCCTGGTATTGTGTAGCATCCAGGTCAACATTTGCCTGTCTGAATGTGAATCTGTTGATCTGTGAGCGGAAGATATCTGTGGCATTCAGCTTCACCGACAGCTTATTGTTAAAGAAGAATTTCTGTATACCTGCATTGACAGACCAGATATCTCCAAGATCGAATAAGCCATACAACATTCTTCTGTTATAGTACCCGTTCAGTTCGACATTGATCCCGTTTTTAAAACTATAAGTAGTGTTATTAAAAAAGTTAAAGCTATTTCGCTGTATTGATATAGGGGATGTTTCATAATAACCATTAAACCTGGTTATCCCATAAGCAAAGTAATTGGTGGAAAGAAACCTGTTCTTGATTTTTACCGGGATCATCACGGAGAAGTTCCATATCTCTTTTTTAGCAAGATTGTCAACCGTTTTATATGTAGTAAGTGTTGAGTCGTCCTGGTAAGTGATGCCGGTCAACGCATTGTTAGTACTTGCATATGATATTTTAAGAACAGGCATGCGGGTCAGATTGTAAGCCAGCTCGATTTTGCTGGTGAACTGAGGGCGTAAACGTGCATTGCCTTTTGAGTATGTATAGGGATCGTAATAGACGATCACCGGGTTCAGGTCATGAAAGCCAGGCCGTTCTATCCTGCGGCTGTATGCAATGGTTACATTTTGTGATCCAAATGTTTTTTGTGATAATAAAAGAAACGGAAAGAAGTCAGTCCGGTTATACTGTACCGAGGTGTCCTTTGGTAAAACAGTAATACCATCGAAGTTGGTATTTTCTACTCTTACTCCTGCAATAAAACTCCGTCTGAGGTAAGCTTTTTCTACTTCAAAGAAACCTGCCAGTATCTTTTCAGAATAGTTGAATAAACTTGTTTTGTCAGATTCTGGCTGAGAGCTTCCGTGTTCTTCGATAAAGTAATTTGTTTGATTCCCCGTTTCTGAACTTGCAAACTTAACACCGCCTTTAAGAATAAGCGATCTGTCATAGTGATAAAAATACTGTGCATCAGCAGATCTGATCTCGATCCTGTTGCCGATATCGCCAATCCGTTGATAATTGCGGTTGGTTGCATTTTTTTCTGAGATCAGGGAAGTCTGATTGTTATGCTGATCAAACACTGCATAGTCTGCATTCACGCTGAATTCTGTCCCAAGCGTATCCCAGCGGTACAGATAGTTCAGGTTAACGGATGAATAGTTAAGTTTATTCCGGTAGTTATTGAATGCTTCTGTTTCATTTGCGGGTAGCTGTGGGCTTTTCGCTGCATTAATGAATGCGTTGCTGATGCCTTTTGTTTTGCCGTTCGAAAGACTTCCGTTCAAAGCGAGAGATAGATCTGCTTTTTCTGTCAGCTTGTAAATGATCCCGCTGGTAAATCCAAGCGACCTGTATGGATAGCGGTTGTATGTCTGTTGTCCGATCAGCGTATCAACACTCTGGATATTTCTTGTAACGTTGATACTGTCAAAAGTTGTTCTGTCGGCATAGGATAATGTTCCATAAAAGCTCCATTTTCCACCAAGGTAGTTTAGTGAAAGTGCGGGAGTAGTACGCGAGAAACCTCCGCTTTGCCGGTGTGTCAATGTCATACTACCATTCAGTCCGATCTTTATGTTGCGTTTTAAAACAATATTGATCACTCCTGCAGTGCCAGCAGCATCATAGGTAGAATTGGGAAGTGTGGATACTTCGATTTTCCTGATCAGGGAGATATCAATATTCCGGAGAAGCTCAGCTCTTTCTGTAGCCCCCATATTCAACAGACGTCCGTTTAGCCTGATCTGCGGGCCTGATTGGCCATTGATCATAATACCTCCGCCGGGATCAATAAATATTCCAGGGATACGCTGTAATCCTTCGAGTGCATTGCTACCGACATTAACTGCGCTGTTCTCAACATTAAAAATGAGCTTCTCATTATGTTGTTCAAACAGCGGGCGTACGGACGATGTTACAGTTACGCCTTCCATTTCATGAGTCTTATTGAAAACAAATACCACCGTATCAAGTGTCATCAAAGAAGGACCGGTGCGTATGATTAAATACCGCGGGTAAAACTGTTTATGATTTTCCGAAGTGAAATGAAGAACATAGGTGCCGGTAGTGATACCATCAAAAGTATACAGACCGTTTCTATCGACGGTGGATGAGCTAACAAGTATTGTATCTCCGTTTGTCTTTCTTGAAAGTTGAGCAAGTGTTAAAGAATGATTGTTGTCCGTACCGGACAATACGCCTTTAACGCGTGTTTGCGCGGAAACAACCCCGGGGAACATAAGCAGTAGGATAAGGTAATACCTCATTGATCTTAAATATAATTAAAAAACGCGAGCGAAATCTTTCACGTCAAAGTTTTTAATAAACTCATCCAGTTTGGTATCAAGCTCTTCGGGAGCTGTTTTCTTCATAATGTACCGGAGTTCAAGATCTTTCCTTACGTTGTATTTGAAGGGGGGACATGCGGGGTTCAAACAATTCCAGTTTCTCCTTTTCTGAAAAACCTGCGATACGTTGAAGCATTAATTCACGCTTGTCCATGTTGGTCTGGTTTTAATATGAAGTAAATACATCAGCGTACTCGGACGATTACCAGCAGGCACCGTCAGGCGATACAGGAACGCAGGCCTGGTTGCAGGTGCCATTGCAGTTCGTGTTCTGGTCAGCATCCACTATTGCGGCCATTTCCAGCCTGCTTTCCAACTCTTCAACATTGAAAAGGTCGAGTCTTTCCTGTTCGCTAAGACGCTCGATGTTTCTTAGCATCTGTTGTTTTTGCTCCATAATGAATGGGGTTGAGTTAACAAATAAATGTATGTGCTGAATGACCTGCTTACGTACGCATGCCATAACAAGCCAGTGTAAGGGGCCCAAACATTTATCTTCACTCAATGCAATACACACCTGTTCGTTGCCATAGGTATGGCAACGGAATGGATGATCCATCTTGTTTCAGTAAGCCGATAAATGCTTGATCGGGGAAATACACTCCCCGCCGACAACCCAACGGGTGGTGCCAGCCAATACTACTCCGGGATAAATATTACCGGGTTCAGACTAAACCTTAATGATTTTCAGGTATGGACAAATTGGAGGATTTTCAGTGTACGGAACCAGATCAGGGTTTCAATCCCGCGAATAAACCCTGAATGCAATCTTCGATTTTTCTTGTCGGACTTTTATCATACACGGATTCAAGCGTACTCAGAAACTGATCAAAATTTTTGAAGCCACGCTGTTTCATAAAACGATCACGGAAAAACTTGATCGTGGAATATTCATCTTTGAATGCTTCTTTGACGTATAACAGAAAGCATGATTGCGACAGGTATTCCATGAATAATTCATATCCGCCGGGAAAATTAAATGCTTCCTTGCCGGCGTCTGCCCATACATCAAAGTCGCCAAACTTATCCTGTGCGTCTTTTTTGAAGGATGTATTGGCTTTTATCAGATAATTTTTACAGGCTGCAATAAAATATCCACTCTGATACAAGAGGTGAGCAGCATTTTCACTGATGTTTTTGTAGGAGGATTTGTCGAACGCATTTCCGAAGAAGATCATTTCGGTATATCCATTATGAAGCAGATCATTCGTGCGATAAAATGAACCTGCGAGCGGGGACAGTACAACTTTATAATCATTTACACGGTGGGAGAAATTCTTTTCCAGCCATGACCAGCCGGTTTCAAAAGATAGATTCTTTTTTGTTTCATCTGCGACCTGCTGGTATGCATTTTTTTTGCTTTGATAAAACTCCCTGAACCCCGATACTGCCGCGAAATCTTCCCACATAGCGAGGTTATCCGCCAGCTTTACGCGGCTTCCGAGAGCAGTGTAGGTGGCCGACTTTTGCAATTTGCTCTGGTTGTTGAATGAATAGCTGTAACTGTCCATACAAAGGGAATAAAATGCCGCGTTACCGTTTTCACTGATCGCGGTTTGGACAGCGGTTATAAGCGGATGATCTTTTTGCGCAGCGAATCTTCCAACAAGTTCCTTGTAATAGTCGGTATTGTTTGCCAGCTGAAGACTTCCCGGAGCGCGGTTCATTGCAGCAATGGAGAAAGCGGTGTAGCAGAGCTCGTAGACTTCGGGTATTTCAATCGAGATACGTGTATTATTGGCTTTCCTGTAAGTGTCATCAAAAATGGCGCTGCTCAGATCGGGCCAGAATATCAGCGTGAGCTTTTTAGAGGCACCATCTTTGGAAATGGCAAGAGGGTAGACTAGTTTCTGCGTATTGGATGATTTGAATTCCTGTGTCCAGCCAGCAGTACTCATTTTGAAAGTAAATGATTGTCCCTTTTCTACGTCGTTATTGAATACACCAACTGAGTCAAGCTTACTGAACCGCATCATTCTTCCAAGATTTAGTTCCGGGATCTCCCAATAGATCGTATCGCTGGTCAATTTTACCTGTTGTACAGGAGCGATCTTCTGATTGCTCTGCGCTGAAGAACGTAGGCAGATAAAACAACTGGCTAATAAAAGCAAGGTATTTTTATTCATATTCGATAGTTGTCTTGTGGCTTGAACGGATAAATATCTTCCCTTTATTGTTTCGCGATAGCTGTCTTTTGCAGTTTTGCACTTCCGGCATCAAATCCTGAAAGATCGAGGAGCGCAATAGCGGTTAGTCTGATGTCTCCTCCGTTTGCTACCCCTGCTATTTTTACCTTCGCTGCCGAAGATACGGCGCATCGGATCTCCCGGCTCGTTAGTTGAAGGTCCGCCTGGCCAATACCATTCAACTCCACTTCTGCACGTTCAGTATCCAGTATATCTTCCATCCGCAGATTTCCCACTGCATTAGCTTTCAATGACTCTAATCTGTCGATTCGCAAAGTGACTCTAACGGTATTCTGCCGCTCGCCCTCTTTATATTTCACAGTTAAGGTGCCATTGATGGTATCCATCTCAACTTTTCCCAGATCCTCCGGTGAGGCGGTAATAATGATGCTGGCTGATTTTGCCCTGACGATATCAACTTGCGGTATGCCGTTTATTATTACCTTATATACATCCCCGATAGGCATGTCAATTTTTTTCATATCTGCGGGTTCTTCGGCGGTTTTTATTTTGATCTTGCAGGCAGGTTCTGCAACCATCAATAAAAACAGTAGCGGAATCAGTTTCAAAAGGGGTGACTGATTAAGATTATTCATGTTGATCTTTTTTAGATTTTAGATATGGATCAGATCATTGCAGCAATATAGATCAACTTGTTAAATCGTCATCTGATGGTCAGGAATCAGCAGTCTGATTATTTTATTATAGATGAAAATTAATACAAGACACTGCGATAATAATGCAGTAGTCATCTTTCTTTGAACTGAAATGAAAATGCTCCTTCGTTTTCGTAAAAATAACTTCTTTTGTCGTTGCTGTATCTAATAGGAGTACCAAGCTCTTTCATCAGGTTCAATGTTTCGTACAGCGATCGTTCAGAAATTTTCAGGCGATCAGCCAGCTCTTTAGGAGTGCCTGTCGCTTTAATGCGGACCAACCTGTCAATTGACTCGATCCGGTCTATATATTTTTTTGCCACACCTGGTTAGATTTAGTTAAAAGAATTGTGTTCTGCGAATAGAGTCTGATATGAACTGGCGGGGTTACCGGTAAAAGATGAAAGGCGGAACAAAAGAGAAGTGGCAATGATTAAATAGCAGGAGGTGCTGCAATGAAAATTTGTTCGAAAATCTCATGTGGATAGGTTTAAGGTGTATGTGGCCGAACAGTATGCATTTGATTGTAAACATGTCAAACGTTTTTCTCTAACGCATATTTGCCCTTATCAAATTTATTAATATGAAATTGAGCAAAAAAATTTATCTATACCAGTTCATTATTGTCCGACTAAAATCGGCATAAAATCGTCTATAATCCTTTACTGCAAAGGATTATAGGCAAAAAATCAGTTGTTTCAAAAGCAGGGATAGCTCCCCTGTGTTTATTATGGAGAAAAAGCAAACGATGCGTTGTGTGTTTTTCTCCATGCTTTAAAAGTGTCTTTAATAAACTCCATCAGTTCGACATATCTGGTTAGATGCAACCGTATCACGGTGATCATATTGGCAAACGATTTCTTTGTTGCTGCTTTTTTGCGGATCACCACCATCAGCAATTGAGCGATCAACACACAATAGATCTGCATTTTGATGGCATTCGGGCTTTCTCCCCAGAAATACCGCAGCGGAAAATTCTGTTTGATCCGCTTGAACAGCAACTCTATCATCCACCGGTTCTTATATATGGTGGCGATCTGTGGGGCTGGCAGGGTAAAGTTACTGGTGATGAACACATATTGCCTGCCTTCATCCGTTTTAAAGATGGTCCGCCTTAGTTTCAGCCGCTGGATCACCGTTCCATTCTGCCAGACGGCTACTGTCTCGTCAAAAAATCCGTGTAACAAAAAGAGCATGCCGCTTTCGCAAACATGCTCTCGTATTTAACGTCCAGATTAAATCGGCTTCAACTCACCTCAACGACCCATTCGCGTTCATTCGCGACCATTCATTTCCCATTCGCGTCTCAGGAACCACAGCTAATACAACCATCCTGCATCGTACAAACCGCACCTTCCGTAAATGTCGGCTCAATATTCGCCGCTGCTGCTGCAACCACTGCATCACCCGCTTTACCTTCTGAGCTTATCTGGTTTGTTTTATCGATCAGGGGCTCAACTGACTTGCCTCCTTGTTTCTCAACGGTGAATTGTACTGCCTGAGATGCTGCTTTCGTGCGCAGGTAATACATACCTGTTTTCAACCCTTTCTTCCAGCCATAGAAATGCATGGAAGTAAGCTTGCCGGTCGTTGGCGCATCAACAAACAGGTTTAGTGATTGCGACTGGCAGATATATGCACCGCGGTCTGCAGCCATATCAATGATCGCTCTTTGTTTGATCTCCCAAACTGTTTTATATACCTCCTTGATATGATCAGGGATAGAAGTGATCTTCTGGATAGAACCATTGCTCGCCATGATCGCGTTCTTCATCTCGTCTGTCCACAGGTTCAGGTCAACCAGGTCTTTCAGCAAATGTTTGTTGACTACTACAAACTCACCGCTCAATACACGGCGAACATAAATGTTGGAAGTATATGGTTCGAAGCACTCATTGTTGCCCAGGATCTGCGAAGTAGAGGCTGTTGGCATTGGCGCTACCAGCAATGAATTACGAACGCCGTGTTTGAGCACTTCAGCTTTCAGTGTATACCAATCCCAGCGAAGCGTTGGTTCAACATCCCACATATCAAACTGGAAGATACCTTTTGATACAGGAGAACCTGCAAACGTTTCATAGGGACCATCCACTTTTGAAAGATCTTTACTTGCAGTCATTGCGGCAAAGTAGATCGTTTCGAAGATCTCTTTATTCAATTGTCTTGCTTCATCGCTTTCGAATGGCAAACGCATCAGGATGAATACATCGGCCAGACCTTGCACACCCAAACCGATCGGACGGTGACGCATGTTGGAATTGCGTGCCTCATCAACCGGGTAGTAATTGCCATCGATGATCTTATTGAGGTTTTTTGTTACCTCATAAGTTACTTCATATAGTTTATCATGATCAAACCTGCCATTGATCACATAACGGGGCAGCGCCAGTGAAGCAAGGTTACAAACCGCTACTTCGTCGGGAGAGGTATATTCGATGATTTCTGTACAAAGGTTAGAGCTCTTGATCGTTCCCAGGTTCTGCTGGTTGCTCTTACGGTTTGCTGCGTCTTTATACAACAGGTAAGGAGTGCCGGTTTCGATCTGTGCATCAAGAATTGCAAACCACAGTTCCTGTGCTTTTACCGTTTTACGTGCACGTCCTTCACTTTCGTATTTTGCATACAGGGCTTCGAACTCTTCGCCCCAGCATTCCTGCATGCCCGGTGCTTCGTTAGGGCAGAACAGGCTCCAGTTGCCATCTTCTTCCACACGTTTCATGAACAGATCAGGGATCCAGAGTGCATAGAACAGATCGCGGGCGCGCAGTTCTTCTTTACCATGGTTCTTGCGCAGATCGAGGAACTCGAATACGTCAGCATGCCATGGCTCCAGGTATACGGCGAAGGCGCCTTTGCGTTTGCCGCCACCCTGGTCTACATAGCGTGCGGTATCGTTATACACACGCAGCATCGGGATGATACCGTTGCTGGTGCCATTCGTGCCACCGATATAGCTACCGGTTGCACGGATGCCGCTGATCGCAAGGCCGATACCTCCGGCGCTCTGAGAGATCTTAGCAGTTTGTTTCAGTGTATCATAAATACCGTCGATACTGTCTTCCTTCATGGTCAGAAGGAAGCAGGATGACATCTGCGGCTTAGGCGTACCAGCATTGAATAATGTTGGTGTAGCGTGAGTGAACCAGCGTTCACTCATCAGGTTGTATGTTTTGATCGCGCTTTCAATATCTTCTCTGTGGATCCCGATCGCTACACGCATGAACATATGCTGAGGACGCTCAGCAACTTTGCCATTCAATTTCAACAGGTATGATTTTTCCAGTGTTTTGAAACCGAAATAATCAAACCCGTAGTCACGGTCATAAATAATGGTAGAGTCAAGCAATTCATCATTGTCCTGGATAATCTGCCATACTTCGTCTGACAATAACGGAGAATATTTACCTGACTTGTCATCAATACATTCAAAGAGCGCCTTCATTGTTTTGGAGAAGCTCTTGGTGGTATTTTTATGCAGATTGCTCACCGCGATGCGGCTTGCGAGCAATGCATAGTCAGGGTGCTTTACAGTAAGTGAAGCCGCTGTTTCCGCAGCGAGGTTGTCGAGCTCAGTAGTGGTTACTCCATCATACAATCCCTCGATCACTTTTTTTGCTACATCAATTGAGTTTACAAATCTTCTGTCCAGTCCATAACATAGCTTTTCTATACGAGCCGTGATCTTGTCGAATTTCACGCTCTCCTTTTTTCCGTCTCTTTTGATTACTTGCATAGCAGATATATTTATATAGGTTAGTAGTTGCGTCTTTTACAAATTCTATTCCGAAAAAACATCCATTTGCTGATGTTTTACACATAGCATAACCTCTGATCAACTGGTAAGTTCGATTCATGAAAGAAAATCAAATCTCTTACCTGATTCGCGGCGCTATATTCAAAGTCTTCAACGAATACGGACCAGGATTACTGGAATCCGCTTATGAAGCACTTCTTGTATATGAGTTGGAGAAGCTGGGACTGACTGTGAAAAGCCAGGTCCCATTGCCGGTCATTCATGATAACGTCCATCTGGAAAAAGGCTACAGAGTGGATCTTATCGTAAATGATCTTGTGGCAATCGAAATAAAGTCTACCAAGAATTTGGAAGAAGTTCACCATAAACAATTACTTACTTCCTGAAGTTGTCAGGCTTGAAGCTTGGGTTGTTGGTCAACTTTTTTACTTCGGATATTTCCAAGTCGATATACAGAAAGGTAAATAACCTTTGAGCAGGCTTTTGATGGATGGTTGGATAAGCTCCCTTTGAAAAAGCGTTCCCGGGAAGGAGCTGGTTCCCGCAGATTATGCAGATAAAGCAGTTCTATTTGCGTAATCTTTTTCCTTTATGAACATTTCTTATTCGATTCCCGCAGATTTCGCTGATGGCAGTTTGACGATCCGCGCTATCTGCGTTATTCGAACAAAGAGTATTTCGAATCCGATTTAAGCTTCCTGCTTTAAACACTGATCAGATCTGCGTTGTCTGCGGGAACCCAATCTTCGAACGTTAGAAATCTTCTTCCGTGGAGAAGGCCTGGTCTTCTTTGCTTGAAAGCACACCAGCTTTCTGGTAGTCTCCAACTCTTTTTTCAAAGAAGTTGGTTTTACCTTCCAGTGAGATCATTTCCATGAAATCAAATGGATTTGTTGCATTGAACATTTTCGGATAGCCGAGTTCGCCCAACCAGCGGTCAGCAACAAATTCAATGTACTGCTGCATCAGTTTTGCATTCATGCCGATCAGGGCAACAGGCAATGCTTCAGTGATGAATTCTTTTTCGATAGCGACAGCGTCACCGATAATGCCGAATACTTCTTCCTGTGTCAGTTTTTTATTGAGCATGCTGTACAGCAGGCAGGCAAATTCACAATGCAATCCTTCGTCACGGCTGATCAGTTCATTGCTGAATGTAAGTCCAGGCATCAATCCTCTTTTCTTCAGCCAGAAGATAGAGCAGAAGCTGCCGCTGAAGAAAATCCCTTCCACTGCGGCAAATGCCACCAGCCTTTCGGCGAATGATCCGTTCTCGATCCAGCGGAGTGCCCATTCAGCTTTTTTCTTTACCGCGGGAACGGTATCGATTGCATGAAAGAGACGGTCTTTTTCTTTGGGATCTTTGACATAAGTGTCGATCAGTAACGCGTAGGTCTCTGAATGAATATTTTCCATCATGATCTGGAAGCCGTAGAAGCAACGCGCTTCCGGAAGTTGCACCTCGCTCATGAAGTTCACTGCCAGATTCTCGTTCACAATGCCATCGCTGGCGGCAAAAAATGCCAGAACATGGGAAATGAAATGCCGTTCACCGTCGTTCAGCGCAGCCCAGTCTTTCAGGTCCGAGCCAAGATCAATCTCCTCTGCAGTCCAAAAGCTTGCTTCGTGCTTCTTATACTGCTCCCAGATCCTGGGATAGTTGATCGGAAGGATCACGAACCGGTCTTTATTCTCTTTTAACAACACTTCATCTTCGTTCTGCATAGCAATTGGTTGATCAGTTTTATTAATATGTCGCGGCATGAGACTAAAAAGCCGCACCCCAAGTGATTTGCTTCTATGGGTGGTCTCTGGCCAGCGCCTTATTTTTCCGGGAAAGTCCTGACAATAAATTCATATGGCCATACGGTGTGAAAATCATGGACTGATGTGTCACTGTCACCCCGGTCCCTGAACCGGGAACCATTTCCGCCGCAGCTTGTCTGCATGCGTTTTGTTTTGAATTATCGTAAGAACTAGACGAATGTAGTTTTAAAAAAAGGAAATACCCGGAGGTACTTTTTAACAAATGTGGATAGTTTTTTTTGAAATCGGAGACCCTCCGGCAGGCCGAAAAAGCTTATATTTTGAGGCATTTTTTTACTAAATCCGGGACAATAATGAGAATAAAATCCAGCAGACTTTTTCACTTCTTTGAAGAATTTTCGTGAATAAAAATCCCGAAGAAATTTAGGCATTTTGTGTACACGCCATGCAATGCCACTATGCAGACCCACAAAATTTGTCCGGATGGCAATTCCATCAGGATCAATAAATAAGTGTCGGTTCAAAAGTGACAGAAGCCGGTAGCAGTCCCCGCTATCGATCAAAATAAGTATGCGCTTTAATGCAGAATCCGAATAGCACAGAGCTGAAGTCAGTCGATCCCAATCCCGCATTAACAGCCGGGCTTAACGATTTCCAAGGCTGCATAGGCTTCTTTCTTATTATGGGTGATAATCCCCTATCACTCGAATGAGCGATTTCCCGTTTGCGGAATTCTGCCAAAATTTGGATTATAATTGGGGGCTGCTGAATAACTGCAGGTTTCTGCCGAAACGTTTGAGAGGGTTCAGAGGTGAGGCTGTGTTTGTCCGATCAGTTTAATAATAATGCAGGAGCACCGATAGTTGCTGCAGGCTTTTTTGTGCTGACCGGTTCATAATGCTTGCAGCAAACTGCCACCTGGCAGACTGCCTGAACCTCTTCAATCTGTTAGACGAGGAACGCTTATCAAACTCTTATTGATAACAGCAAAGTTATTCAACAGCTCCTGATTATGGCATTGGGAATGCCTGTGTCCGGATCGTACTGATTCTTTCCGTTAGCTACACATGATTTTATTATTCAGGGAATCCGTCAGTCCGCCTTCTGTCTGAAGACCGGCAGAGATATAGCGTTTACGCTTCCTGTCAGTCATTCGTACGCTCATTGGCCATTGAATTTACAGAACCGTCAATTGATCATCTAAAATATAGCTGCAATGAAAATCGCTGTACTGTTTTTTTCCGCTGTAGTTGCCGGAGGTGTTTATCTTTTGAAATACAAAGATGAAAAACCATCGGGCAATCAATATGCAGACCGCTCCATTGTCTATTGTTCTCCGTCATTCGATCCGGCTGTGATGAATGAAGGAAATGCGCCATTACTGGAAGGTTTTGGTAAATGGGATTATCCCGTCACCACAAAAAATGAAAAGGCTGCGCAATATTTTAACCAGGGTATTGCCTTACTTTATGGATTTAATCATGGTGAAGCCGGCCGTTCATTTAAAACCGCAATAAGGCTTGATTCCACGATGGCGATGGCTTACTGGGGAATTGCAATGGTATTGGGACCGAATTATAATGCAGCACTGGATCCTACCCAGTTAGCGGATATCAATACAGCGGTTGATCGTGCTGTTGAATATGTTGGTGCAACAGCACCACATGAACAGGCTCTCATCAATGCCATAGCCAAACGTTTTCCACGCAGTGAAGTAAAGGATATGATGCCGTATTATGAAAGTTATGCATCTGCAATGAAAGAGGCGCATGACAAGTTTCCCGACGATGTACAGATTGCCACCCTTTATGCGGATGCGTTGATGAACATGCATCCATGGGATCTTTGGTTGAAAGATGGAACGGCTCAACCCTGGACGGCGGAAATCCTTGAAGTACTGGAAAAAACGTTACAAAAATATCCCGAACATCCAGGTGCTATACACTATTATATTCACGCAACGGAGTCATCAAAGAATGCAGGCAGGGCAACGCCATATGCAGATAAATTAGCAGGGTTGATGCCGGGTGCCGGACATCTTGTGCACATGCCTTCTCACGTATACATTCGCACGGGTGAATACCATAAGGGCGTTTTGGTAAATGAAGAAGCTGCAGCTGCCGATAGCAGTTATATCGCGCAATGCAAAGTACAGGGTGCGTATCCTTTGGTGTATTACCCGCATAATATACATTTTCTTGCTGCCTGCGCATTCCTGGAAGGCAATAGCAGGAAAGCAATGAGTGCCGCATGGGGTATTTCGAGAAAAGCAAATAGAGATTTCATGCATCAGTTTGGTGCGATACAACATTATTCGATCATTCCTTATTACATGTTAGTTCAATTGGGAAGATGGAATGAGATCCTGCAATTAGCCGAACCGTCTGACAGTCTTCTTTATCCCAAAGCGATCTGGCATTACGCGCGCGGCATGGCATATGCAGCGAAAGGAAAGTATAATGATGCAAAAGCATCATTGGATGCGATAAAGAGTATTGCCGGCGATGAAGCCGTGCAGAAAGTAACGATCTGGGACATGAATAAGGTAACAGACATGATCAACATTGCTTCACTGGCACTGGAGGGAGAGATCTACGCCAGAAATAAACTTTATGATAAAGCAATCCAGTCGCTCACAAAGGCAGTACAGACGGAAGATGCGTTGATGTACCAGGAGCCTCCCGACTGGTTCTTTTCCGTAAGATTATCCCTCGGTCACTGGCTCAACCAGGCAAAACGCTTCCAGGAGGCAGAGAGTGTATACCGGGAAGACCTGGTCACATTTCCATCCAACGGATGGGCATTAAAAGGGTTATATAACAGTTTGAAAGGACAGGGAAAAGAGGCGGAAGCCAAAACTACCAACGGTGAGTTTCAGGCCGCCTGGAAATGGGCGGATGTCAGCTTATCGTCATCCAGGATCCTCTGAACTGTCAGTTCATTGTCAGTTTTCTGATTGCGTAAATGGTGTTTGCGGAAATCGTAAGCTTATTCGTTTTTCTTCATGCACTTTTACCAAAAGAAAACAACATGTGCCATTACCAGACCCTATACCACAATGACAATGCCGGCTATGTGGTAAGATGCCCGGAATGTGAGAAGATACAGATAGGCTATGGTAACCTGATGGTCACTTTTGGCAGATCAGATTTTGATGATTTCCGCTGGTGGTTGCGCAGGATAAAGGATGAACAATCTCCTGCACAAAGCCCCACCCTGCGATGCATCGTGATCCCGACGCCTTGCGATGGAATGAAACTCCTCCTCAGCCTGCGCGAACTCCGTGACTTCGATACAATGCTGGAGACGGCAGATACGGAGCTGCGTTCGCTGGAGCTGCTCCGCCTTTTCGAGAGCTAAGAAGAAAAGCGAAAAGGGATTGGGAGAACAGGGTTTTAGAAACTTTTTACAGATATTATTTTGATAGAACGAATATCATAAAATGTGGATCATAAAGGTGTGGTCTTAGTCTTAAGACGGCACTAAAAACAACAAGAACGCGAATGACGCGCGAATGTGTACAAATATTCGCGAACAGAGTATAATTGTACAGAAAAGGTCTGGCTCACAATAGTCAGGCCTTTCTTTTTAAAGACTTGCCGGGCCGACGGATTTTAGTGGATCCGGGTAAAAGTTTGGGATTAGTGGCCGGGTCAAATTGCCGGGGGACAGGATAGGAGAAGCACCTCCAGCCGGCACGAGCGCCGGTCGCAGGCTGACTGCGCACTCGTATATTGCGAAAAATCTCTCGCTGTCCGGACGGCACGATTTGAAGAAGATTCTCCTTTTCCGCGGTGGCAGGATTCGCGAAAAAAAACCCCGCGCGCTCGTTCAGCGTATAGCAAAACAGCACCAACTGCATTCATCTGAACAGCATTTTTAATTCTATCCCACATGCCGGTCCTTCTGCATCCTTCAGATCCCTTCATCCTTCTGCTTTCATTTTTATATTTCATTCAATTCATCTCATTTTGTCTTGATTTTTCCTGTTTTCTACAGTTCAACAAATAATAAAAAGAAAGCACCGCCCCTTTAGGACCGCCCTCCTCCACCGGTCCTAAAGATGACGGTGTTTCTTTTAAAGAGTCTCTCTGGTGTAAAGATCGCTTACACCCATAGCTGAAACCATGGGTAAAACACAAAACCTCCGGGGAAAATAACGGTGGGAATCTGAGGAAAAATTGTCCACGTAGTGTTATTAAGCCCTGTTTTACAGACGTTGCTTTGATGACCTTTCTGTAGATGAATCGCACTTGTCCCGGCAGAATAGCAGCAAGTGCGATTCATCTACGCAAGACTATTTTAGTTGACGGCACAACCAGCTTTTAGTGTACCAATCTGTATAAACCTCCTTCCAGGTTCCTAAACCCAACCCTGCTCTCTACCATCTCAAAGCTGTCCCGAAGCCTCGTCTAAGCCCTATGTAAACGTAGCTCCCTGATCCCCTGTTGAAATCTATTCCTGTCTATTCGCGGCCATTCGTGTGATATTCGCGTTCTTTGCGGAAATTACATTATCAAAGTATGACCCCAGATTTGTTTAATACGTTGGCGCGCAGCCGCCGCTCCGTTTTCCCAGATCAATTCGATCCAACACGTAAAGTAGATGACCCGATCATAAATGAGATCCTGACGAATGCAACATGGGCGCCGAATCATGGTAAAACGGAACCATGGCAATTCACCGTTTTTGCAGGAGAGGGATTGCAGCAGTTTGCGGACTTTCAAAGCGAATTGTATAAGAAAGAAGCAGGAGACAATTTTAAAGAGATTACCTATAACAAATTAAAGAAACAGCCGCTGCAAGCCTCGCATATTATCGCGATCGGCATGAAGCGTACTTTGTCAAAACCTATTCCGGAGATTGAAGATATTGAGGCCGTTGCCTGCGCGGTGCAGAACATTTACCTGTCTGTAACAGCATATGGCCTGGGTGGTTACTGGACATCCGGTGGGATCACGTATAAAGAATCAGCAAAGGAATTCTTTGGTCTTGGTGAGCAGGACAAACTGCTTGGCTTTTTCTATATCGGACATGTAGCCGTTCCTTCTACGGGTGGAACGAGATTGTCTGTTGAAGAAAAAGTGAAGTGGGTTAAATAATTAAAGAGTTGACCTGCGTAAGGCTCTTCTAAATCTCTCCGCCGCGGCGGAGAGATTTAGAAGAGCCTTCTCCCGCTTTACTTTATTTTCGCTTCAATGAAGCCACTTCTCATAACTGCCCTGCTCGCCTCCTTCATCATCGCCTGCACTGTATCCGTCAATAAAGCGCAGACAGGCAAGCTGAACATTCCTGCCGGCACTTATGAAGACACGCTTCGTTTCCTGTATTCCATGCCTTCAGATCAATGGCCGGCACCCGATATCGATTCGTCGGTTAAATGGCTGGAACTCGGTCTGATTCCGGATAGTCCGCTCAAACCCTACATGGATTCTCTGAAACACCTGGTCCTTCTTGGCAAAACACTTTTCTTCGATCCACGCCTCAGCGGAAGCAATCAGATCTCCTGCGCCAGCTGCCATGTTCCTGATCTTTCCTGGACAGATGGCCGCGCAAAATCTGTAGGTCATGATCAAAAGGAGAACAAACGGAACTCCCCAACCTTACTCAATGTTTGGTATTACAAACACCTGTTCTGGGATGGCCGCAGCAAGAGCCTGGAAGATCAGGCTTTCAGTCCGATCAACAGCGAAACCGAAATGCACAGCGATATGAGCGAAGTGATGATGAAACTCCGCCGCATTCCAGGATACAAACCGCTGTTTGACTCAGCATTCCATCGTGGCGAGATCTCGCCTGAGACCGTCACCAGCGCGATCGCGGCTTTCCAGCGCACACTCATCAGCCGCAAAAGTGATTTTGATAATTTTCTTTCCGGAAGAAAGGAAGCATTGAGCGATGCAGCTCTTCGCGGTCTTCATTTGTTCCGTACAAAAGCGCGTTGTATGAACTGCCACAACGGCCCATTATTCACCGATAATGACTTTCATAATATCGGTCTTACTTACTATCAGCGTGAATACGAAGACCTCGGCCGCTACAACGTCACTCATCGCGCCGAAGATGTGGGAAAATTCAAAACCCCATCCCTCCGCGACGTGATCCGCACCCGTCCCTGGATGCATAATGGCCTATTCGATAATATCAATGGCATTCTCAACATGTACAGTGCCGGCATGGCCCAGCCCAAGCCCCGTCCTGACCAGGTTTCGGATACCCTTTTCCCAAAAACAGACAAGATCCTCCGCAAACTTGATCTCAGCAAAAAGGAAAAGGACGATCTGATCGCTTTTCTGAACGCTATCACAGCAGAGCCGCTGCATGTGAGGGTGCCGGAGATGCCGGGGTAGGAGCGGCGACAATCGCTGACCACTAACCGCTGACCGCCGTTTCTGGTTGACCTATCCCTAAAGTCTTCATCCTCCAGTCATTTAGGAAAGATTTTTTCCTAAAGTATCGTCTGCGGTCGGCGGCCGGCCGTCGGCGGTCCCTTTCCTCCCTCAGACTTTTTACCCTCACATGGCACATTCCTCCACATATTATCTATTTTTGCACCCAGTTATTCTTAAACCTAACATCATGAAAAAATTATTCTCTCTTTTCGTAGTAGCACTTTCCGTTTCAGCAGCAATGGCACAACCACCTGTAGGTGATGCAAAACCAGGTGAGTGGTATGGTGAAAAAACTTCAACCGATGGTGTGATCAACATTGCGGAAGTACCTGCCAAACTCGGTCAGAAAGAAGCAATGGATGTAAAAGTAAAAGCAAAAGTACTGGACGTTTGCTCCAAAAAAGGTTGCTGGATCAAACTTCAGGTAGATGATACAACAACTGCATTTGTAAAAATGAAGGACTATGCCTTTTTCCTGCCGGAAGCGATCAAAGGAAAGACAATCGTTCTCGATGGTGCTGTCGCTCAAAAAACAGTTTCTGTTGATGAGCTGAGACACTATGCAGAAGATGCAAAAAAATCAAAAGAAGAAATTGCTGCGATTACAAAACCAGAGAAAGAGATTCGTTTTACGGCAAAAGGAATTGTTGTTGTTGAATAAGTAATAATAGCAAAAGAATACAGGAATGGCCAGCTTGTGAATACAGGCTGGCCATTCTTCTTTTTGGGAAGAGGAGTCCTCTTCCGTCACAAGACTGTCAAGTTTCCCATCCCGTAAACCCTTTTTCCCGATACGGCGTTTGCTCACCATATACCTGTAATATTTTTGCGGCCGGATACAAAAACATTGAACGCATAGGGCCATTCCTGGTTTCCTTTTAGCTGAGCAGTTGCTAAAAGTTTTCGGGAGTGAGCCCGCCAATTAATACAGTCTGGTAGTTTTATAAATAGAAAAATATGATCAGGAAAATTTCATTACTCGCCATTTTTACATTATCCTGTTTCTTCAGCAAAACATATGCACACGCATTATGGATTGAAACAGCACCAACCGGCAAGAAGGGCGTGGCACAGGAAGTACGTATCTTCTTCGGTGAATACTCCGAAGGAAATCCTACTCCCACCGCAAAATGGTTTTCTGATACACGCGGTTTTAACCTGGTGCTCATCACTCCGGATAACCAGGAGATCAAATTGACACCAACACAACAACCGCAATATTTCACGGCAACATTTACTCCTGAAAAAGATGGAGTCTACACTTTACTGATGCATCACCTGGTAAAAGAAGTGTATCACGGCAATCGCCTTGATTACAATTCAAGCGCGCAGGTAAAAGTTGGTAATGTCGCAACAGCCGTTGTTCCCTCATTTACCAATATCGGTATCAATGCAGATAACAGAGCAGGTTTTATAAAAGATCAGGATATTTCATTCACAGCTTTTCTGGATGGTAAACCAGCTCCGAAAACAGAAGTGGAAGTAGTGGCGCCGAACGGCTGGTCAAAGAAATTTTATACAGACAGTACCGGTTCTGCAAGTTTCAAACCGCTATGGCCTGGAAAATATAATCTTGAGTTCAGCCGCAGCGATGAAAAAAACGGTGAGCATGAAGGCAAACCATATAAAACTGAATGGCGCGGCGCTAATAGTGTGGTAGATGTGAGCAACAAGAAGTAGGATCGTATAAGTGTTAAATAAAGATCAACCTTGAAGGATCAACGTCTTCAGGGTTTTGTGTTTAAAATAAAAACTGGTGGCGACAAAGAAAAACAAATTCGGATTCAGGAAACTGATCGGTCTTGCACATCTCTGGCTTGGCCTGATCTCCGGGGTGATCGTTGTATTCCTGGGGATCACGGGATGTATACTGGCGTTTGAACATGAGGTCAGAAGTTTCACCGAACCGTTTGCAAAAGTGAAAGTGCGGGATGAACCATATCTGCCACCAACCACGCTCAAGCTGCAGGCGGAGAAATCGCTGGAAGGGAAAACTGCGAATGGTATTGAATATCCCGGCAAAGGCAAGGCTGCGGTTGTTTCATATTATGACGAGGATAATTACAAGCTCGTTTACCTGAATCCCTATACCGGCGAAACACTGAAGGTGAAGAACATGAACCGTGATTTCTTCCGCGTGGTGATCAATGGACACTTTTATTTATGGCTGCCACCCAATATTGGTCAGCCGATCGTGGCCTCCGCAACATTGATCTTCCTGGTGATGATGATCACCGGATTGATCCTCTGGTGGCCTAAGAATAAAGCCGCGCGCAAACAACGGTTCTCGGTAAAATGGAATGCAAAATGGCGCCGCGTGAATTATGACCTGCATAATGTGCTCGGTTTTTACATGACATGGGTTGCCATCTTCATTGCCATTACCGGTCTTGTCTGGGGATTTCAATGGTTTGCAAAATCCGTGTACTGGATCAGCAGCGGAGGAAAAGCAATGGTAGAGCACGTGCATCCTGTTTCTGATACAACAAAGACCGTGGGGGGTATACAGGTGGCTGATCATGTATGGGCTGAACATAAACCGCATGTAAAAGACGATGAAAGCCTTGGTGTGTATTTCCCCGTTACCAATACAGATCCGGTAGAAGTGGCGGTGAACCATCGTCCCGGAACTTATTACAATGCCGATTACTATCACTACGATCAATATACAGCGAAGGAATTGCCTGCAACGGGTAGCTATGCCGGTACATTTAAAGATGCAGCTGTGGCTGATAAGATCGTTCGAATGAACTATGATATTCATGTGGGCGCCGTACTTGGCTTGCCCGGAAAGATCATGGCCTTCTTTGCAAGTATGATCGCTGCAAGTTTGCCCGTTACTGGTTTTTATATCTGGTGGGGCAGAAGAAAAAAGAGGAAAGAAACACCAGCCTCTGCGGCTAAGCAGGGTAAGACATTAAGCTCTGTTGTATAAAATCACTTGTTTTTGGTACGGATCATTTTGTAGATCTTAATAGCACTCATTAAGATGATCACAAAACCGGTCAGGCCAAGTAATCCCCATACGGCACTCATATTTTGTTTAACCACCACAAGCATTACAATAGCAATAAGAAAGATCGTTGCCACTTCATTCCATATCCGTAATTGCTGGGATGAATAATTGAACACGCCTTTCATCTGTTGTTTATAGATAGAATGCAGGCTGAAGAAGTAGAGGTATAATCCCGCTACAAAGCAAAGTTTGATGATCAGCCAGCCTGGTGTGATGCCAAGCAGGTGCCAGGTGGTCAGTCCAAGTATCAACGTAAGAACAGCTGAAGGCCAGGTGATCCCAAACCAAAGCCGTTTGATCATGATCCCAAACTGCTTTTGAAGGATCGATTTCTCCGGTTCAGCTTTTTCTCCCGCTTCTGTATTATAGATGAAGAGACGCACGATATAGAACATACCCGCGAACCAGGTAACGATGAAGATGATATGCAGGGCTTTGATGTAGGGATACATGGTTTTGGACCGGTTGGCGTAGGTTTCCGCAGACTTGCCCGCCGTAGCAAAGCAGAGGTGGGTTACGCAGATTTATTAGTTTAATTTATGAAGTCACAGTTGATTCAGAAAATATTTCTATTTGATGAATATCACCAGCCCTGGTGCGCCCTGGTGCCTGTCTCACGCACCAGCAATTTTCCCAACCAACTTCATCAACCCTTTCACCCATGCCGGATGCGTATTCATACAAGGGATCAATGTAAACTCTTCCCCACCATTATGCAGGAAGATCTCATTCCCTTCTCCACCCATTTCCTCCAGCGTCTCCAGGCAATCACTCACAAATGCCGGACAAGCCAGCAACACTTTTTTGTAACCTTCTTTCGGCCACTCCGCAAGTCTTGCTGCGGTATATGGCTGCAACCATGGATCGCGGCCAAGGCGGCTTTGAAATGATACCGTATATTTTTCCTTCGGTACACCCAATTTTTCCGCAACCAATTTAGTCGTTGCAATCACCTGGTGACGGTAACAAACTTCCTGTGCCGCCGCATCATCACAACATTTCTCCGTGTTGTGCACATCATGCGTTCCTGCCGGATGACGTTTTGTAATATGCCGCTCCGGAATGCCGTGATAACTGAACACCAGCAGGTCAAAATCTCTTCCTTCTGTATAGGGGCGCATGCTATCGGCGAGTGCCTCAATATATGCGTCTTCTTTATAAAAAGGAGGAACAAATTTCAGCTTAAATGAATAACCTTCTTTCTGATGAATTTCCTTTGCATACTCCACTGCCGTTTCATAACTGCTCCATGCGTAGTGCGGATACAGTGGCACCGCTATCACTTCCTTCAATGCCGGATATTTTTTCTTCAGACTATCCATTGCCGTCTTCGGCGATGGATTACCATAGCGCATACACACTTCAATCGGAAGGTCTGTTTCTTTCTGCAATACCTCCCTCAATTGATCCGTGAGTACAATCAATGGTGAGCCATCTTTCGTCCAGATAGATTTATATGCCTCTGCACTCTTTGGTGCGCGCAACGGAACGATAATTCCTTTCACCAGGATCGATCTTAACAATGTTGACTTCGGCACATCGATCACCCGCTTATCCATCAAAAACTCATTCAGATATTTCTTCAGATCCGGTACGGAAGTACTATCCGGCGAACCCAGATTCATTAACAAAATGGCTTTTTCAACCTGATTCATCTTATCGATTAAAAATTAAGAAGCAAAAATATAAGCGGTGCAAAGTTCGTGAAGTTTGACAGAAATAAAATCAGAAGGGGCAACTTTTGATGGAAGATAGCCGATAAGGAGAGAGTGAGACCCCCATCTGATTTTAATCATGTTTCATTGCCACTTTTACCCAAATCATTATGATTTTAATCCGGATGACAAACTCATGACTATTTAACCACGCCCGCTTTATACATTTGTGCACTTTATGACCACGCAGCCGCATAACATATCCACGCCTATCTTAGACCGCTTTTGTGTGGCCGGGATCAACTATCATAAAGCCGATATTGCTGTTCGTGGTTCCTTTTCTGTTTCAAAAGATGATTTTATTGCGATCGCCGATACCGCGAAAGCTCAGCTTATCCGCAGCGTATTCGTGGTTTCTACCTGCAACCGTACAGAGATCTATGGCTTCGTGGAAAATGTAATGCAACTCGTGGCATTGCTGGCAGAACATACACGCGGTGACGTTCATCAGTTGCTGGAATTTGGTTATATGAAAAGCGGCGAGGAAGCGATCCGGCATTTGTACAGGGTTGCCTCAGGCCTCGATTCACAGATCCTTGGTGACTACGAGATCCTTGGACAGATCAAACAGGCCATCGATGCGGCTGCGGCCAACCAGGTGCTTGGTCCGATCATGAACCGCACCGTGAGCTATGCATTCCAGGCTTCTAAAAAAATAAAGACAGATACAGGATTGAGCAGCGGTACCGTATCCGTTTCTTACGCAGCTATTGAATTGCTGAAAGTAATGCCGGGTATTGGTGATAAGAAAATATTGGTGATCGGTGCCGGCAAGTTTGGCGGTAACGTCTGCAAAAATCTGAAAGAATATCTTCCCCGCACATCTGTTGCGCTGATGAACAGAACAGATGCAACGGCGGAAGCACTCGCATTAAAAACAGGTACTGCATTTATTCCCTATGAAAAAATGCAGGAAGCAATACACGCATCGGATATCATCATCGTTTGTACCAATGCACAGGAAGCAACCGTTCTTCCTTCCATGCTGGACCAGGCTGGTGATAAAGTGGTGCTCGACCTGTCTGTTCCTGCAAACGTTCATCCCGCAGTGAAAGTATTGAAGAATGTAAGAGTGATCGATGTGGATGAAATTTCTACCACTATTCTTGACAAAACCATTGCAAGAAGAAGAGAAGAAGTACCGAAAGCACAGGAGATCCTGCAATACTATCAGCAGGAATTTTATGCCTGGCTGGAAGAATACAAATATTCGTTACACATAAAAAGCTGGAAAGACAAGTTGCAGGAGTTGAGCGAATGGCAGCCCAGGGAATATTGCGAAATGGCTTCTGAGCCCTTATTGTCGCCCGACAGAAAAGCACAGAAAGCGGTAACGCGATTAGCCGTAAATTTGCGGACCACCCAGGAAAAAGGCTGTCAGTTCATCAATGCCATTAATGATTACCTGCAAATGTCATGAGTAGATGCCGGAAATACTTCGTATAGGGACAAGAGAAAGCCAGCTGGCCGTTTGGCAGGCAACACAAGTGAGCGATCAGCTCAAAGCTGCCGGCCATCAGACTGAATTAGTTTACATCAAAAGTGAAGGGGATATCAACCTGACCACACCATTATATGAAATGGGCGTGCAGGGAATTTTTACGCGTAGCCTTGATCTCGCCCTGCTCAATAATAAGATCGATATTGCTGTTCACTCAATGAAAGATGTACCGGTTGTATTGCCGCAGGGCATACGGCAGGCCGCCGTGTTGAAACGTGCGTCTTACAAAGACCTGCTCGTGATCAACCCCGGGGTTGATCATGCAATATTGATGAACCAGCTTTCAACAGATAAACAACATCCATTCGTTGTTGCAACCAGCAGCATCCGCCGGAAAGCCCAATGGTTGAACCGTTATCCGCAAAGCCGCATGGATAATCTCCGGGGCAATGTGAATACAAGAATGAAGAAGCTTGCAGAAAGCGATTGGAACGGAGCCATCTTCGCCGCCGCAGGTCTGGAACGCATCGGCCTGCGCCCGGAAAATTCACTCGAGCTCGACTGGATGCTTCCTGCTCCCGCACAAGGCGCCATACTGGTCGTGTGCAGGATGGAGGATGCAAATGCATTCAAGGCCTGCGAAGCTATGAATGATGAAAACACAGCGACCTGTGTAAAAGCAGAACGTGATTTTCTGAAAACATTGATGGGCGGATGTTCAACACCCATCAGCGCACTTGCAGATATACATGACGGAAGGCTGAAGATCTCGGGAAGCATTCTCTCCATCGATGGGAAACAAAAACTGGAAGTAGAAAAAGATGCTCCGCTCGAAAAAGTGTATAGCCTTGGTGTGGATGCTGCACTCGAAATACTGGATAACGGGGGCGAAGAATTAATGAAGGCAATCAAGAAAAGTGAAACGCAACATTGATATAATCAGCACAGCATTGTTGCCTGCCGGATGCCTGCAGCAACTTCAGCAGCATGGAATCACGACTGAAGTAATTCCTTTTATCAAAACATATAGCTCCGTAAACGCTGCAAGCATCCAGCGCATCAGATCGCTGGAGAAATACATGGCTACAGCAGTGTTCACCAGCGCGCATGGTGTGGAAGCTGTGGCTGAATGTTTGTTTCATTTGCCAGCCTGGAAGATCGCATGCATCAGCGGCAAAACGAGAAAAACAGTAGAACATTATTTTGATGAGAGTGACATCATTGCTGCCGCGCCAAACGCTGCTGCATTGATCAAAGAGCTGGATGGAAAAGTACAGGAACCTGTTCTTTTCTTTTGTGGTAACCTCCGGCTTGATACGATTCCAAACTGGTTAAAAGATACAGGAATGCAGTTTGAAGAGATACAGGTTTATAAAACGGAGCTGACTCCACAGAACATACAAACTAAAAACCCGGCGGCTGTGTTGTTCTTCAGCACAAGCGCGGCAGAGAGTTTTTTTACCATAAATACATTACCTGCAGAGACGGTTTGTTTCGCTATCGGTGAAACAACGGCAGCTGCGCTGAAACAAAAATTGCCGAACAGGATCATTGTATCAGCGCAACCGGATAAAACGGCATTGATCGAATTGGTTATAAAGCATTATCATGAACACAGCTGAATTAAAAACAACAACAGAGAAAGGTTTGAAAAATGATCTTCTGCTCAAAGCATTGCGTGGTGAAGAGGTAAACCGTCCTCCGGTTTGGATGATGCGCCAGGCGGGCCGTTATCTTCCCGAATACATCGTGTTAAGAAATAAATACAGTTTCTTTGAAAGATGTCAGACGCCTGAGCTGGCATGTGAGATTACCTTGCAGCCGATCGATATTGTTGGAACCGATGCTGCGATCCTGTTCTCTGATATTCTTGTGGTACCGCAGGCAATGGGCCTGGAAGTGGAACTGATCGAGAACAAAGGACCCTTATTACCTCAGCCCATTCAGGGGGAAAAAGATTTCGCCCGCATTGTTGTACCTGATGTGAATGACCGTTTGCATTACGTATTTGATGCGATCAAGCTGATCAAACAGGAATTGAATGGCCGTGTGCCATTGATCGGTTTTGCCGGTGCGCCGTGGACATTGCTTTGCTACATGGTGCAGGGAAAAGGCAGCAAAACATTTGATGAGGCAAAAGCATTTTGTTATCGCCAGCCCGCGCTCGCACATCGCTTGTTGCAGATGATCACAGATACAACGATCGCATATCTGAAACAACAGATCAAAGCTGGTGCAGATGCCGTGCAGATCTTTGATAGCTGGGGTGGTTTGTTGAGCCCCGCGGATTTTGAAACCTTCTCATTGAAATATATCCGTCAGATCGTATCAGCGGTGAAAGATGAAGCGCCAACGATCATCTTTGCCAAAGGTGCATGGTTTGCACTGGAAGAAATGGCGGCAACCGGTGCGCACGGTCTTGGTATCGATTGGTGCATCACGGCTGACAGGGCAAGAGAATATGCAGGAAGCAATGTGACGTTGCAGGGAAATTTTGATCCTGCGAAATTGTTCCTTTCACCTGCTGAGATCAGGAAGGAAGTGCATGCAATGATCAATGCGTTCGGCCCGCAGCGATACATTGCTAATCTGGGTCACGGTATTTTACCGACTGTGCCGGTGGAGAATGCGAAGGCATTTGTGAATGCGGTGAAGGAATGGAGTAGATAATTCTGGATTGATTGGCGTAGCTTTCCCGCAGACTACGCAGATCAAGCGCAGATATCGCGGATCAGTAACCCTCATCAGAGAGTAATCAGCGTGATCTGCGTTTATCAGATAGGCGAAGATCAGTTGGTAAATAAATTTTCATTATTGGTGATAGATAAATCAGCGTGATCCTCCTGCGGCGGACACGTCTGCGGGAGGATCACGCTGATCTAAAATGAGCAACATGAGTAACAATGCAGATGATCTTTTCAAAGACCAATGGGTTGCCTACATACACCACCTTCAGGACACGATATGCAAAAGCCTTGAAGAAGTGGATGGCAAAGCAACATTTGTAGAAGATAAGTGGGAGCGATTGGAAGGAAAAGGTGGTGGCGGGAAAACGCGTGTCATAAAAGACGGAAATGTTTTTGAAAAAGGCGGTGTGAATACATCTGTTGTATACGGCGAAGTGACAGAGATGATGCGCAGGCAATTGCCCGTTGATGCAGCCAGCTGGTTTGCCTGCGGGCTTTCTCTGGTGATCCATCCGCGTAATCCCTACGTTCCTACCACGCATGCCAACTGGCGATACTTTGAATTGTATGATGAGAATGGAAAGATCAAGGACCGCTGGTTTGGCGGCGGCGCTGATCTGACTCCTTATTATTTATATGAAGAGGATGCGATCCATTTTCATCAGACGTTGAAGAAAGCGATCGATCCATTTGGTGCTGATCTTTATCCAAAATATAAGCATCAATGCGATGAATATTTCATGAACACACATCGCAACAATGAAATGAGAGGAATAGGCGGAGTGTTCTATGAACACCTGCGTCCTTCAGCGGAAACGGATCTTGAAACATTATTTCATTTTCAGCAATCCAATGGCAATTGTTTTCTCGATGCTTATGTGCCCATTGTAAAGAAGCGTAAAGACAATGCCTTCGGCGAACAGGAACAATTCTGGCAGGAGATCCGCCGCGGGCGCTATGTAGAATTCAACCTGATCCACGACAGAGGTACTATCTTCGGACTGAAAACAAATGGCCGTACCGAAAGTATTCTGATGAGCTTACCTCCGCGTGCGCGTTGGGAATATGATTATAAACCCGCACCCGGATCTCCGGAGGAAAAATTGTGGAATGCGTGCCTGCATCCGGGGGAATGGACGGACTAGCGGGACAGTTTCAAGGGTTTAATAAGTTCATAGGTCAGTGAACCGAACTGATGGGACAACCTTTGAAATCTCTTAAACCCTTAACCCATCAAGTTAACTTCAAAAAGACACCATGTACTTGCAAAGACGAAACAGAATTCTGAGAGCAAACCCCGCCATAAGAAGTCTTGTTGCGGAAACAATCCTGACGCCAAATGATTTTATCGTTCCGCTATTTGTGGATGAGGGAGAGAATGTGAAAATGGAGATTCCTTCTATGAAAGGGTATTACCGGATGAGTATTGATAATACAGTGAAGGAAGTGAAAGAGCTCTGGTCGCTTGGTATTAAGTCAGTATTGCTTTTTGTAAAAAGCAAAGACGAATTGAAAGATAATACCGGTAAGGAAGCATGGAATAAAGATGGCCTGATGCAACGCAGCATCAAAGCGATCAAAGATGCGGTACCAGGTATGGTGGTGATGACAGATGTGGCGCTTGATCCGTATTCTTCTTATGGCCATGATGGGATTGTGAAAGATGGTGAGATCGTAAATGACGAAACGGTAGACGCATTGGTGAAAATGAGCGTAAGCCATGCTGAAGCCGGAGCGGATTTTGTTGCCCCGAGTGATATGATGGATGGCCGCATCGCTGCGATCCGTCAGGCATTGGAAGAAAATAACTTTATCAAGGTTGGCATCATGAGCTATAGTGCTAAGTATGCAAGCTGTTTTTATGGCCCTTTCCGTGATGCATTGGATTCTGCGCCGGGCTTTGGCGATAAGAAGACTTACCAGATGAATTATACAAACCGTATCGAAGCCATCAAGGAAACATTGATGGATATTGAAGAAGGCGCCGATATCGTGATGGTAAAACCAGCATTGTCTTATCTCGATATTATCCGTGAAGTAAAAAATGCGGTGGATATTCCGGTGAGCGCATACAATATCAGCGGAGAATATGCCATGGTAAAAGCTGCGGCAGAAAAAGGCTGGATCGATGAGAACAAGGCGATCATCGAGATCCTGACTTCTATCAAAAGAGCAGGTGCTGATCTGATCGCTACTTATTTTGCAAAAGATGCGGTTAGATTGTTGAATGCCTGAGAAGTTGATCGGCGTAGGCTCCCGCAGACATTTTAAAATCAATCTATGTACACAAAAAGTTCATCTCTTTTCTCCCGTGCACAGCAGTCCATTCCCGGCGGAGTAAACTCTCCTGTGCGTGCTTTTAAAAGCGTGGGAGGCGAACCGGTCTTCATGGTAAAGGGGAAAGGTGCTTATCTATATGATGCAGATGGAAATCAATACATCGATTATATCGCCAGTTGGGGACCGCTGATCCTTGGTCATGCTTACGAACCTGTCGTAAAAGCGATACAGGAGAAAGTGCTCAGCGGCACATCATTTGGCGCGCCAACAGAGTTGGAAATAGAAATGGCGGAACTGATCAAAAGCATGACGCCAAATGTAGATCTGATCAGAATGGTAAGCAGCGGCACTGAGGCATGCATGAGCGCGATCAGGGTGGCGCGTGGTTATACGGGAAGAAATAAATTCATCAAGTTTGATGGCTGTTATCATGGACATGCAGATGCTTTCCTTGTAAAAGCGGGAAGTGGTGTTGCCACACTCGATATTCAGCAGGTACCTGGCATCAGCGAAGCCGTGGCGCAGGATACGCTGGTTGCCCCGTATAATGATCTTGATGCGGTGAAGAAACTTGTTGCGGAGAATAAAGAAAAGATCGCCGCGATCATCATCGAACCCGTTGCTGGCAATATGGGTTGTATTTTGCCCAAACGCGGTTTTCTTGAAGGATTGCGCCAGATCTGTAATGAAGAGAAGATTGTGTTGATCTTTGATGAAGTAATGACAGGTTTCCGTTTGTCTGCCGGTGGTGCGCAGCAAACATTAAAGATCGATGCGGATCTTGTAACCTATGGTAAGGTGATTGGCGCAGGCATGCCTGTTGGCGCATTTGGTGGCAAAAAAGAGATCATGCAAAGCGTTGCGCCATTGGGAAAAGTATACCAGGCCGGAACATTGAGTGGTAATCCCGTGGCCATGATCGCTGGGTATACGTTATTAAAAGAATTAAAAGAGAACCCTTCTATTTATAAAGAGCTGGAAGAAAAAACGGCTTATCTCGCCAATGGCCTGAAAGAAGTATTGAAGAATGCAGGGCGGCCGGCAGTGGTAAATCAGCTTGGCAGTATGATCAGTGTTCATTTCACAGATCAGGAAGTGACTGATTTCAGTTCGGCTGCTGCTGCGGATATTAGTTTATTCAAAGAGTATTTTCATTTCCTGTTGAGTAAAGGAATTTATCTGCCACCTTCTCCGTTTGAAAGCTGGTTCCTTAATAATGCATTAACCTATGCGGATCTGGATAGAACGATTCAGATGACGGGGGAATTTCTCGGACGCTGATTTATGGCGCGGATTACGCGAATTATGGTCCTATGAAGGAATCTGATTCGCGTAATCCGCGCAGCTGTATAATACATTTTCAATTTAATGGAGTCACAAATTCGTGTAGTTGTCATGAATTTGTCACAGAATTGTCTCGCTTCTGTCGGTATTTCCTTCTCTCGTAAACTCCATTTCCTCTTTTAGATAGGTATCATCCCGTCCCGTGCGGAAATTTGCAGCCGGAATTTATCCGTTTGCAAAATGCTGTCTGTTTGCCTGGTATGATCATCATGTGACAATCTTTCCGTGCATCGGAAGGAACTTTGCATCCCAATTTTTATTTATGAGAATAATTTACACCGTTCTGTTCGCCTTACTGACTGCTCCATTATTTGCCCAGGAAGATAGCCTGAAGACAAGGGAGCTGGAGGAAGTGGTGGTCTCCACCGGTCAATACCGTCCACAGTCTGTAAAAAACTCTGTTTACCAGGTTCGCGTGATCACTGGTGAGCAGATCCGTAAGCAATCTGCCTCTAAACTCCAGGATGTACTTAATAGCCAGCTGAATATCCGTTTTTCGCAGGATCTGGCAACGGGTGGTTCTGATATTACGATGATGGGTCTATCAGGTCAGAATGTAAAGATCCTTATCGATGGTGTACCGATGATCGGTCGTCAGGGCACTTCGAATGAGATCAATATCAACCAGGTTGAAGTAAACTCCATCGAGCGTATCGAGATCATCGAAGGGCCGATGTCTGTTATATATGGAGCAGACGCGCTGGCTGGTGTGATCAATATCATCACAAAAAAATCTGGTCGTGATCGGTTTTCAATCACCGCACGTGTGCAGGAAGAAACGGTAGGAAAAGAATATAGCTGGTTTGATGAAGGAATTCATAATCAGTATATAGGTGCGAGTGGCAGTTATAAGAACTGGTACGCAAGCGGTGGCATTGGCCGCAACTTGTTCCAGGGTTGGAAAGACACAGCGGTTGGCCGCGAACTTACCTGGCATAAAAAAGATCAGATCGTTGGCAATGCGCTGATAGGATACCGCAACGAAAAGCTGGATGTGTATTATCGTTTGGACGGATTGGATGAGATCATCACTAATCCGGCAAACTTTCCAGTTGGTAGTAATCAACCTGCGCTTGACCAGGATTATATAACCGATCGTCTGATGCAGCAGATTCAGGGATCTTACCGTTTCAACAAACAATTATCGGTAAATGCGCTTGCATCCTATACGCATTTCACCCGCCAGGTTTATTCAACGCTGGCTTACCCGAATGGCGATGTGCGTGTAGCAACAGCTCCGGGTACACATAGCCTTTCAACGTTCAATGGATTTACCTTCCGCGCAACAGCGGTTTATGCTCCTTCAAAGATCATTTCTTTCCAGCCGGGTGTTGATATCAATTCGGAAAGTGGTGAAGGCGAGCGTATCAAAGTGGGCACACAAAAGATCTCTGATTATGCATTTTTCCTGACTTCGGAGATCACGCCTGCGCCCTGGTTGAACATCAGACCCGGCATCCGCGTGTTGCATAATTCAATTTATGATGCGCCGCCAGTGGTCCCATCTATTAACACGAAATTCTTACTGTCCAGATACCTTGATCTTCGGTTGGCTTATGCAAGAGGTTTCAGAGCTCCGTCTATCCGTGAATTATATTACGACTTCTTCGATGCAAGTCACAGCATCACCGGTAATCCAAATCTGGAAGCGGAACATTCAAACAGCTTTACCGGTTCTCTTACCTGGAATGCTTTGCGCAGGAAAGAAGCAAGAGTGAATGTAACACTCAGCGGATTCTATAACGATGTTGATAACATGATCAGCTTTGCGGTAGATGCGGCAAACCCGACTGTTACTACTTATGTAAATATCGATAAGTATAAAACAAGAGGAACGATGCTGACTGGTCAATTGATCGCCGGCAACCTCGACGCATCCGTTGGACTCGGTTATACCGGTCGTTACAACGAATACAGCGAAGCCTACAAAGACCTTCCTGAATTCAAATGGTCGCCTGAAGTAAGCTCTATCGTGTCTTACTCCTTTCCAAAGGCTGGTTTGAGTGCAAACCTGTATTATAAGTTCACCGGTAAATTACCATATTATCAGCAGGCGACTGAGAACGGACAGACTATTGTTCGTCTCGCAGAAACTGAAGGATATCATTGGGCTGATCTTACATTGAATAAAAAACTGGTCGGTTTACTGACTGTAAATGCAGGTATCCGCAACCTGTTTGATGTAACAGCAGTCGGCAACAGTGCGGTCAGCGGCGGTGCGCATACAACTACAGGCGCAAGACCAATCGGCAATGGCCGATCATATTTCATGGGACTGGTATTTAACTGGTCAAAAAAATAACACCCGAATTACCACTTACACATAAATCAAAGAGATGAAGCTAAAATTTATTCAAGGATTAATGATCGTTGCCGCAGGATTACTCGTTATCCCTGCATGTCGTAAAAAAGATGCACCGTTGCCGGATAACCTGGTACAGTTTGAAAGTACAGAACAGGGCATTACCGCAACAGAAGCCAGTAAAACAATCAAAATAACGTTGAGCAGTGCAGTGAGTGCTAACATTCCCCTGACAATAGAAGTTAGCGGAACACTTGATTATACAACTGACTACACAACTGTGCCTGCTGCAGTAAATGGAAGGATTGAGTTGCCTGTACTCAGCGGAAGCCGCGAAGCAACCCTTACTGTTACCAAAGCAAACGGTGCATTGTTCTTTGCAGATGACAACCTTACGTTTAATATCATTTCTTCAGGAGCGCCAGTGATCCTCGGAACGCAGACTTCATTTAAGTTGACATTCTCTGAGATCATTTCTAATGGTGCTACTATCGTGGGAGAAGGCGGTGGCGCAACCTATGGTAATAAAGTTTTCTTTGACCTGAGTGCAAACAGCCAGACGGGCGTTTTGCGTACCAAATGGGATCTTGGCTTCTATACCGGTGCCAATGACTGGAGAGTTATTCTCAACTCCTCTTCAGCAATGATGGCAAAACAAATTGAAAAAAATGACCTCGCTTCCGTTACAGCTGCCGATACAGTTGGCTTTGGTAGCACAGTATTGTTTACGCAGATCCCTGTACAATCCGCTCTTGCTTATATAGACTACCCCGATGGTGATCTGACTAAAACGGCTATTGCCGCAGTTTCTGCAACAGCAACCGATAACAAAGTATATATCGTTAACCGTGGTACCGGTGTTGGTAGCCCTGCTCCTGCAAGAGGCTGGAAAAAAGTACGCATCATCCGCAATGCAAATGGAGGATATACTCTGCAACATGCTGATATCGCTGCTGCAACTTTCTCATCAATTGATATTCCCAAAGATGAAACATATTTCTTCAAATATATTTCATTCGAAACAGGCGCAGTTGACGTAGAGCCACCGGCAAAAAAATGGGATTTTGCATGGACTTACTTCTCTTTCATTACCGGCGGCGCTCCATATCTGTTCCAGGACGTAATACTTCAGAACCGCAATGTAGAGGTTGCAACAGTAGCGGTTGCCGCAAGAACATACAGCGATTTTGCTGAAGCAGATCTTGCAGGTCTTAGCTGGTCAGCTGTACAGACTACTATCGGTTCTACATGGAGAGCTGGCGGAGGCATCAATACCCCTCCGGTTATCTCCGCAACTCAATATTACATTGTAAGAGATGGCGATAATAACTATTATAAAGTGAGATTTACCGCTCTTACAAAAGAAGCGGAAAGAGGTTTCCCGACTTTTGAATTCTCCCTTGTAAAAAAAGGCTAAAGAATATAAAGCGTACAAAAAGAGAAAGGAGAAAATGAACTTAGGTTCGTTTCCTCCTTTCTCTTTTTCCGTTCACGTCCTTCTCCCTTTTGCTTGTTTTCCGTTTTGCGAAACCCGTTTTTCCCGATCCGTAACCACTTCCTCCCTGTTTTGTCATTCTTTTGTCACCTAAACCGAAAAAATGAAAAAAATAATAGGATCAGTACTGGTAGCCCTGACCGCTGTGGCAGCGCAGGCGCAAGCCCCTGTAGACCGCGCTAAAATTGATAAGCTTTGCGGATGTTTTGAGGTAGAATTCAAATATGCGGAAACATTCTCCCCTGATAAAGAGTATAAATTCCATGACCGTGAAACGATCAGCGGCGGCGTTGAGCTGACTTTGCCAATCGAAGTGAGCGATAAAAAGATCGTGATGCAGCACCTGCTGGTGATCACGGATTCCATGATCGTAAAACACTGGAGAGAAGAATGGACTTACGAAAACCCGGTGATCTGGAAATATGAAGGCGATAAAGTATGGACAAAAACAACCGTAAGCGCCGATAAGGTAAAAGGCAAATGGACACAGACCGTTTGGGAAGTAAGTGACGAACCACGTTACCAGGGATTCAGCCAGTGGGTCAGCCTTGATAACAAGATGATCTGGCAGAATACAACAGATGCTCCGCTGCCACGCCGCGAATATTCAACGCGTAGTGATTATAATATCCTCAAAAGAACAAACCGCCTCAGCATCAACGATAGCGGTTATATTCATGAGCAGGACAATCAGAAGATCATCCGCAAAAATGGCGCTGATCAACTGCTCGCTGAGGAAAAGGGAATCAACAGCTACAAACGCCTTGATGATAAAGAATGCGCTGCCGCAAAATTTTACTGGGAAAAGAACAAAACCTTCTGGACCAAAGTAAGAAAGACATGGGATGAATATGTAGCCACACATACAACTATTGCACTGAAGACAACCGTTGATGGCAAACCTTTACATGATCATTTGTTTGCCCTGGCAAAAGATTATTCAACAAAAAAAATAAGCGATAGCGAGATCGATGCGCGTATCAAAACTGAAGTGTTCAGGTTCATCGGGCAAGATGATAAAACTGTGGCACAACAGAAATAATGGAGAACCTGATCGTCTTTATGAAGACATTTAAAAGGGTAAAGAGATAAAAGGGTTTAAAGTTGATCTTTAGGATCTTATTAATAAAGGACGCAATGAAGTTTATTTTCATTGCGTCTTTTTTTTGTTTCCGGGTCTGCGTCGTTTGGGATTGTTATCATTTGAAATTTGCCCCGGACTTGATCCGGGGGACCTTAAACGACCGATCGACTCTTAGACTGTTGGACCCGGGAGGGAGCTCCTCCTCACCAAAAAGGCCTCATTGACCGGATCCGGACCCTGTGTTCCGTTAATGAGCATCCGGATCAGGCAAAATTGCCGGCAACCCGGGGAAACGGGATCCGGGCAAGACTTCAAGCTATGCAGATGCGGCAACCGGCAAAGAAGCGGGAGCTTTTCGTTTTAGAATCGGCTCCCCGGCTATTGGCCTTTGGCCGCCGCAACATCGCCTCTCCGCGCCAGTCGCCGATTTCCGCCCGTTTTTCCGTAACTTTGCACACCTTAAAAACCAGGCAGGAACAGGATTATGGCCGCTACATACAGAGAATTTTCCGGATTGAATTTGCCCGCAACAGAGCAGGAAATTTTAGCTAAATGGACTGAACAACAGGCATTTGAAAAAAGCGTTTCGCTTCGTGAAGGCGCGACTCCCTTCGTTTTCTATGAAGGACCGCCCAGCGCGAACGGCATGCCCGGGATTCACCACGTCATTTCCCGGACCCTTAAAGACCTGGTTTGCCGCTATAAAACTATGAAAGGATTCCAGGTAAAACGCAAAGGCGGCTGGGATACGCATGGCCTGCCGATCGAACTCGGCGTGGAAAAAGAACTGGGAATCACCAAGGAAGATATCGGCAAAAAGATCTCCGTTGAAGAATATAACCAGAAATGCCGGGAGGCCGTTCTGCGTTATAAAGACAAATGGGATGATATTACCCGCAAAATGGGTTATTGGGTTGATCTGAATGATCCCTATATCACCTTCAAGAATGAATACATCGAAACACTCTGGTGGTTGCTGAGCGAACTTTACAAAAAAGGATTGCTTTACGAAAGCGTAAGCATTCAGCCTTATTCACCCGCAGCGGGAACCGGTCTGAGTTCGCATGAACTGAACCAGCCCGGAACCTACAAAGATGTAAAGGATACCAGTGTTGTGGCAATGTTCAACGCGGTGAATGACAGCAAAACGAAATTCCTGTTCGACGCGCTCGACAAGAACAATCCATCCAACGAGGTTTTCTTCATGGCATGGACGACCACGCCGTGGACGCTTCCTTCCAATCTCGGCCTGACCGTTGGCCCGGATATCCAATATGTACTTGTAAGAACATTCAACGCATATACTCACCTGCCGGTGAATGTGGTGCTTGCAAAAGCATTGCTGGGCAAATATTTCAAACCCGAAGGAGAGAATGGTGATTTCGAAAATTATTCCGCTGAAACAAAATTGCTCCCCTGGAAGGTCCTGACCTCTTTCAAAGGAAGAGATATCGAAGGAGCTGCTTACGAGCAACTGCTTCCGTTTGAAGCAAACTCGTTTGAAGGATCAATCCAATACAGCGTCGAAGGCGCCAGGCCTTTCCGTGTACTGGCTGATACATTTGTAACAACAGAAGACGGTACAGGCATTGTACATACCGCTCCTGACTTTGGTGCGGATGACTATAAGGTTGGTACAAAATATAAGATCGGCTATTTCACTCATATCAATAAATATGGCAAGCGTGAAAAGCTTGTGCTGGTTGATCTGGAAGGAAAGTTTGTTGACGGTCTTGGTGAGTTCAGCAAGCGGTATGTGAAGAATTATAAGGATGATAAGAACTACGAGGACGTAAATGTCGACATCAGTGTAAAACTGAAAAAGGACAACCGCGCATTCAAGGTAGAAAAATACGAGCACAATTATCCGCATTGCTGGAGAACTGATAAACCGGTATTGTATTATCCGCTGTCCGCATGGTTCATCAAAACCACCGCAATCAAAGACAGGATGGTGCAGCTGAATAAGACCATCAACTGGAAACCTGCTTCAACCGGTGAAGGCCGCTTTGGCAACTGGCTGGAGAACATGGTTGACTGGAACCTGAGCCGCAGCCGTTTCTGGGGAACACCGCTCCCGATCTGGCAGACAGAAGATGGCAATGAAGAAGTTTGTATCGGCTCTATCGAAGAGCTGAATGAAGGCATCCGCAAGGCGAATGAAGTATTGGGTGGTGATGTAAACAAACACTATCTCCATGAGGGCATTCTTGATCTGCACAAACCTTATGTGGACGAGATCATCCTGGTAAGCCCTTCGGGCAAACCAATGAAACGCGTACCGGATCTGATAGACGTTTGGTTTGACAGCGGAGCGATGCCTTATGCACAATGGCACTTCCCGTTTGAGAATAAGGAAACATTCAGGCAAAGCTTCCCGGCGGACTTTATTGCTGAAGGTGTGGACCAGACCAGGGGATGGTTCTATACACTTCATGCAATTGCCTGCCTGGTGTTTGATTCAGTGGCCTATAAGACCGTAGTGAGCAATGGCCTGGTGCTGGATAAGAATGGTAACAAAATGAGCAAGCGCCTCGGCAACGTGGTGAATCCGTTTGAGACCATAGAGAAGTTTGGCGCCGATGCCACACGCTGGTACCTGATCACGAATGCATCGCCCTGGGATAACCTGAAATTTGATATCGACGGCATTAAAGAGGTGCAGCGCAAGTTTTTTGGCACGCTTTATAATACATATCAGTTCTTCGCGCTTTATTCAAATGTGGATGGTTTTGCCTTCCGGGAAAAATACATCCCGGTTGAAGAAAGACCGGAGATCGACCGCTGGATCCTCTCTTCGCTCAATACGCTGGTGAAGACGGTGACGGATTCAATGGATGATTATGAGCCGACGCAGGCCGGCCGTGCTGTGGAAGATTTTGTGGATGAACACCTCAGCAACTGGTACGTTCGTCTCTGCCGCCGCCGGTTCTGGAAAGGGGAGTACAGCACGGATAAGATCAGTGCATATCAGACGCTGTATGAGTGCCTGGAGACCGTGATCAGGCTGGTAGCGCCGATCTCACCTTTCTTCAGCGATGCGGTATTCAGGAATCTGAATGCGGTTACCAACCGTTTCCCGGGCGTTGAATCAGTTCACCATACTGATTTCCCCGTGGTCAGCGAGGCGGTGATCGACGCGGCCCTGGAAGAGAGAATGCAGCTGGCGCAGGATGCCTCTTCCCTGATCTTGTCACTCCGTAAGAAAGTGAACATAAAAGTGAGGCAGCCATTGCAGAAAGTGCTGATCCCGGCGTTGAACCCGAAGATGAAGGAGCAGTTGCAGAAAGTGGAAGACCTGATAAAAGCGGAAGTGAATGTGAAAGAGGTGGAGTATCTGAATCCTGATAATACATTTATCAGCAAAAAGATCAAACCAAACTTTGTGGCATTGGGTAAAAAGCTCGGGCCAAAGATGAAGGCGGTATCCACAGCTTTGTCACAATTTACGCAGGATGACATTGCGAAGCTGGAAAAAGAGGGGCAATATAATTTGTCAATTGATAACGAACCCGTAATATTACAGATTAACGAAGTGGAAATCAGTAGTGAGGATATCCCGGGCTGGACCGTAGCCAACAAAGGCAGCCTCACTGTAGCACTCGATGTAACCGTTACCCCCCAATTGGAAGCTGAAGGCTATGCCAGGGAATTCGTGAACCGGATCCAGAAGATCCGGAAAGAAAGCGGATTCGAGCTGACAGATCGTATTGAAGTTATCGTGTCTGCCGCGAATGGGATGAAGGCATCCCTCGTACAGTTTAAGGAATATATTTGCGCCGAAATTCTGGCCGATAAGCTGGAAATAGTGGCTGAAGTAAGTGATGGTATTGAAATTGAAGTAAACGATGTTTTATTAAAAGCGATTGTTTCAAAAAAAGGCTAATTGTATGGCTAACAAGAAAAAACCTGTTCCTAAGAAGGTGGCTAAGCCAGCGGTGAAGGCTGGAAAAACAGCAAAGCCTGCCGCTAAACCGGTAGCAAAAAAGCCGGCTGTAAAAGCAGCAGCTCCCGCTAAAACAGCGAAGCCCGTGCACAAACCGGCGGCAAGACCAGCTGCAAAATCTGTAGCTAGAAAAGCAGCGCCCGTTAAACAAGTACCTGTTGCAAAACCTGCTGCAGTAAAACCGGAAGCAAAACCAGCTCCCGTCGCCGCAGCATCCGCACCAAAACCAGCCGAAACAGCAACCCCGGTAGTAAAGAAACCCTCAGCATTCGATCCGAAATCGCTGGTATCCATCAGGCCAACCCCCAAGCCGGTTCTTAAAAAAGAACCGCCTAAACCCGCCAAAGTTGCGATACCTAAGACAACAGTGAAAAGTGCTGTTAAATATGAACCCGAATTCACAAAATCAGTATTAGATACCCCTATGGCAGAAATTACAGGACCTACAATGAGATATTCCGATGCCGACCTGAATGAATTCAGGGAGATCATCAACAAGAAATTAGATGCAGCAAAAAAAGAGTTGGCTTATCTGCAGGGCCTCATCACCCGCCGTGATGAAGGTGGTGATATGGATGAAGCCCGCTACATGACCATGGAAGATGGCAGTGTAAGTATGGAAAGAGAACAACTCAGCCAGATGGCCAGCCGCCAGATCACCTTTATCGATCACCTGGAAAAAGCGCTGATGCGTATCGAAAGCAAAACCTATGGCGTTTGCCGCGTAACAGGAAAACTGATCGAAAAAGCACGTCTGCGCGCTGTACCGCATGCTACACTCAGCATCGAAGCAAAACAGATGATGAATAAGTAAGAACTTATCAAACGGAATAATGAAGCCTCCTTTATGGAGGCTTTTTTGATATGTTTAGTGCCTGCAGATTACCTATGCTGTTATCAATAATCAGCCTGCCAAACCTATAAAACCTCTCAAACGTTTATTCAGCAACCCCATTTATACGCTCTTCTTTACTCTTGAATCAATGCCGATTAGGAAAATAGATCGTACGTTTGCAGCAGTAGCATAATCATTCAATTCATCATGACTATTCACTTCGAATACGAAAAAGGCCAGGTACTACAGGCTCTCCGATATCATTTTATCAGCCGTCCGGAAATCCGGATCATGATCATTCTTGTGAATGTATTTGCGATCTTATCAATAACGCTGTATGCGTTTAAGAAGATCACGCCATTTGCGTTCCTTATCGGCTCACTGCTGTGGATCATACTGATGGTCAGCTTCTGGTTTATTTTACCGATGCTTGTATATCGCCGCGCTGAAACGTTCAAACATGCATTCAGTATGTCTTTTGAAGAAGATCAGTTCAGCCTCATTCATGAGAACGGACAGCGCTCATGGGGTTGGAATGCATTGAATAAATTCATTGAAAGCCCTCATTTCTTTCATCTGTATTTTGATGCGAGATCATTTTTGCTGGTACCAAAAAGCGGATTGAAAGACACAGAGCAGGTGCATCAGTTAAGACAATTGCTGAAGCAGCGGATCAAATAGGGGTGCCTGGATGAAGAGGTTGCTGTTGGTGAAGGTTTGAAGGGTCAGGGCTGACTGGTTTAAAAAAAAGTCTGCAGGATCTCACAATGCTTTCTCCATTACATAATGCGGGATCGTCACTTCTACGAACTGGTCTCCTTTTACTCTATAACCGACTTTTTCATAAAAGCCGATCGCGTTCAACCTTGCATGCATGCGGATGGCGCGGAAACCGCGATCTCGGGCGATATTTTCGGCAAAGTTCATCAGCGCGCGGCCAACGCCTTTACCCTGGAGATCATTCAGAACGGCCATCTGGCGGAGACGGACAATGCCCGGCGCCTCTTCGATCAGCATGCAACAACCCAGGATCCGTTCCTCCTCAAATGCGGCGATGAGCATATGATCTTTCTCCGATTCCAGCTCTTCCTGCGTAAAACTCAAGCCAAGCGGTTTGCGCAAAATATCATCGCGCAATTTTACCATTTGCATGTACTCTACGGAACCGTGATCAATGATTTTCAAAGCCATGTATAACAAGATCGTTTGAGGGTGGTCAAATTACAAAGAACTTGTTAGACAGCCAAAAGGTTTCAGCCTTGGAGGAAATCTCAGGTTCGCCCGATGGCCGGTGACCGATGCCAGGCAGCCCGGTCAGGACACCGAAAACACAAGCTCTTTCATACCTTTGGAAAGTAAATCGGCCACCAGCCATCGGTCATCGGCCATCAACCCTGTCTAACCGGCTTACCTGCAATTTATTAGTGCCGAACCGGAAAAAATGCTCTTTCCGATGTTGGTTTACTCAAAAAGTATATTTTTGCACCCTATAAACTAAACTTATACGACATGTCAGACATTGCATCAAGAGTTAAAAAGATCATCGTTGACAAACTGGGTGTTGACGAAGCAGAGGTAACCAACGAAGCTTCCTTCACCAATGATCTGGGTGCCGATTCACTGGACACCGTTGAATTGATCATGGAATTCGAAAAAGAATTCAACATCTCCATTCCTGATGAGCAAGCTGAGACCATCACTACAGTGGGTCAGGCTGTTGCTTACCTGGAAGAGCATGCTAAATAATGCATATTTCTATCAGACCCTCCTGACAATTGACAATACACTTTACGTGGGTATTCCCGCTTAAATGAAAAGGCTCTGAAAATTGTTAAGCGGGGAGGATCCCGGATAAAACGGAATGGACTTGTCCTCCTATGCCTTTGGCTTCGGCGGACGGAAAAATAAAAGACTCCGCCTTCTGGCTGTAACCATCAGCGAAGGCGGTTTTTTCTCTTCAGTAAATCTTTTAAGTAAAAGGTAACCCCGCTTCCGAAATGAAATGGCTAAATCGATAAGCGGGGTTACTTTTGAATTAACAAAGGGCTATATGGAATTTAAAAGGGTAGTAGTTACCGGAATGGGAGCGCTGACACCGTTGGGTAATTCAATCGATGAATACTGGAACGGATTGGTCAACGGGGTATCTGGTGCAGACATGATCACATTGTTTGATGCCAGTAAGTTCCGTACTAAATTTGCCTGCGAAGTAAAAAACTTTGATGCAACCCAGTTCCTGGATAAAAAAGAAGCACGTAAGATCGATCGCTTCACACAGTTCGCTCTTGTAGCCAGCGATCAGGCAATGGCAGATGCAGGTCTGACCAGGGACAATATCAACCCGGACCGCATCGGCGTTGTGCTGGGCAGCGGTATCGGTGGCCTGATCACGTTCCAGAATGAAGTGCAGGAATTTGCCAAGGGCGATGGCACCCCGCGCTTTAACCCTTTCTTCATTCCAAAGATGATCCTCGATATTGCCGCAGGGCAGATCAGCATGCGTCATAATCTGCGTGGTCCGAACTACGCTGTGGTCAGCGCATGCGCCAGCAGTACAAACGCGATCATCGATGCGCTCACATTGCTCCGCATAGGTAAAGCAGATATCATTGTCACCGGCGGCTCTGAAGCCGTGATCAGTGAAGCCGGCGTTGGCGGCTTCAATGCCATGAAAGCAATGAGCGAACGCAATGACGATCCCAAAACTGCCAGCCGGCCTTACGATAAAGATCGCGACGGTTTTGTAATGGGCGAAGCTGCCGGTGTTCTCATCCTTGAAACACTGGAACATGCAAAAGCACGCGGAGCCAAGATCTATTGCGAAGTTGTCGGTGGCGGCGCCACTGCAGACGCGCACCATATTACCGCCCCGCATCCGGAAGGCCTGGGCGCGAAAAATGTAATGCTCGCAGCACTCGCGGACGCAAACATGAAGCCTGAAGACATCGATTACATCAATACACACGGTACATCCACTCCGCTCGGCGATATTGCCGAGGTGAGAGCAATCGTGGATGTATTTGGCGAACACGCCTATAAGCTGAATATCAGCGCCACCAAAAGCATGACCGGTCATTGCCTGGGTGCTGCTGGTGTGATTGAGGCGATCGCCTGTATACAGGCCATCCGAAATGATACGGTCCCTCCAACCATCAATCACTTTACAGACGATCCGGAACTTGATCCAAAGCTGAACTTTACCTTCAACCAGGCACAAAAACGCCCCGTGAATGCTGCGCTGAGCAACACTTTCGGCTTCGGCGGCCATAATGCCTGTGTGATCGTGAAGAAATTCCAGGACTAGAAGCGATGACCGGTGCCGGACCCTGAAATCCGCTAGCAGAAAATAGAACCGGAAGCCCGGCATTGAAGCTTGCATTCGCGACAAACATCTGTCATCAGCCATCGATCGGCGGGAAAAATATTCAGAAATTTAAGGTTTGGTCCATCGGGATCAAACCTTTATAATTTAACGGATCAGCCGGCTTTTATAGGATTTGCGTTATCTTAGATATGATAAGGTGGAATAGTTGGGGTTTCAAAGCTCTGATCCGGTTCGGTTGAACATTAAACTTTTAAACATTTAAACTATTAAACCTACATTTGACGGTATGGGCGACGGAGGAATATCCGCCTGTTCTGGTATCCTTTTAATTTTTTCGTAGATTGATTTCCGTGGATTTTCTGACTAACCTTTTTAAAAAGCACGCCGGTTCAACCTTCAAAAAGGAGCTTAAAAATATTTTAGGCTTTGAACCGAAGACCATTTCCCTGTACAAAACCGCTCTCACCCACCGCTCAGTCCGCGAAGGGGCCGATGAGAACAATGAGCGGCTCGAATACCTGGGAGATGCAATCCTTAGCGCACTGATCGCTGACTATCTTTTCAAACGTTACCCCTACAAAGAAGAAGGCTTTCTCACCGAAATGCGGAGCAAGATGGTCAACCGCCAGCAGCTGAATGAGATAGCCACAAGAATGGGACTGAAAAAAATCACCCTTTATAACAAGATGGACAGCTCATTAAAAGTGAGCCAGATCTTTGGAAATACCCTGGAAGCGCTTGTCGGCGCCATTTATCTCGATGCAGGCTACAAAAAAACTTCCAAATGGGTACTCGAACATATCATTCAACCTCACATGTTTATGGATGATCTTGAAACCCTAGAGATCAACCATAAGAATAAGCTCTACGGCTGGGCCAATAAGAACGGCCGCGTTCTTGAATTTGAAACACTCAATGAAAAGCTGGAGAATGGACGCCGCCTTTTCACCATTGCAGCAGTGATCGACGGCAAATCCGTAGCTGAAGGGCGCGCATTCAATAAAAAGGATGCATCACAGATTGCGGCACAGGTGGCCGTGGAGAAACTGGGAATTATCAACTCTGATACACAGGTACGCGAACAATAGGCGCGCTCAGTCCGCCGGAGCTTCCGCACAGAGCTCGATCAGCACCGAATTTGTATGCCTGGGATGAAGGAAACACACCAACTTATTATCCGCTCCTCTCTTCGGTGTTTCATTCAATAGCACAAACCCTTCTGCCTTGAGGCGTGCCATTTCAGCATAAATATCCGGGACATCGAAGGCAATATGATGGATCCCTTCACCTTTTTTCCCGATGAAACGGGCGATGACACCCTCAGGATCCATACTTTCCAATAACTCGATTTTATTTTCTCCGGTGCGAAAAAACGCCGTGTTTACGCGTTCAGACTCTACGCTTTCGGTCTTATAGCAGGGAGTACCAAGTAGCTTTTCAAATAAAGGCACGGAATTGGCCAGACTACTCACGGCAATGCCTATATGTTCGATTTTACGCATGAAGATTGGTTTGATGCTAATGTAGGCAATTGGAGGGAAGGGGCAGTGAAAGTTTCGGGGGTTGAGAGGTTTCAACGGTTTCAACAGTTGGGCTGTGTTTCAGACCTCTCAAACCTATCAAATCCCTTTCCTCATTTAACTTTGCACAAAGACCGATATGGTAAATCTTCCGATCTATCTCGACAATAACGCCACCACGCCCTGCGATCCGCGGGTGGTGGAGGCGATGCTGCCTTATTTCACGAGTGTTTTCGGGAATGCGGCAAGCCGTCACCATTCCTTTGGCTGGAAGGCGGAAGAAGGTGTGGATTTTGCAAGGCAGCAGGTGGCAGCATTGATCGGGGCGGAAACACAGGAGATCGTCTTTACGTCGGGTGCAACCGAAGCAAATAATCTTGCGATCAAGGGCGTCTTTGAAATGTATGCAGGTAAGGGGAATCATATCATCACCACAACTGTTGAACACAAGGCCGTACTGGATGCCTGTAAGCATATAGAAAAGCTGGGTGCGGAAGTGACTTATGTGGGCGTGAGGAAGAATGGTCAGGTAAATCTTGAAGAACTGGAAGCGGCGATCCGGCCCGGTACGATCCTGATCGCAGTGATGTATGCAAACAATGAGACCGGCACCATCATGCCCGTGAAGGAAGTGAGTGCGATTGCCCGCAAACATGGTGTGCTGTTCTTCTCAGATGCGGCACAGGCCGTTGGAAAGATCCCCGTCAATATCAATAATGATGGCATCGACCTGCTTTCATTCTCCGGCCATAAGCTCTATGGCCCGAAAGGTGTGGGTGCCCTGTATGTACGGCGCAAGGATCCCAGGGTGAGGCTTACCGCTCAGCTTGACGGAGGCGGTCATGAGCGCGGCTTCAGAAGTGGTACATTGAATGTTCCCGGCATTGTTGGGTTGGGCAAAGCCTGCGAGATCTGCCGGGAGGAGATGGCCGATGAAACGATCAGGCTGAAAGGGCTGCGCGATAAATTGCGCAATGCCCTGCTGGCACTGGAGGAAACTTACCTGAATGGTGATAAGGATCAGGTGCTGCCACACGTAGCGAATATTTCTTTCAACTACGTGGAAGGTAAAATGCTGATGCTGGGATTTAATAAGGATCTGGCCGTATCTTCCGGTTCAGCCTGTACATCGGCTTCGCCGGAGCCGTCTTATGTACTGAAGGCATTGGGAATTGGCGATGAACTGGCATATAGCTCTTTCCGTTTTGCACTCGGCAGGTTTACCACTGATGAGGAGCTGGATTATGCGATAGAAAAAGTGAAAGAAACCGTTGAAAATCTCAGGAAGGAAAGCGAGATCTGGAAAATGTACAGGAAGGGCGGGGACATGCGCACAATAGAGTGGTCGCAAAAGGCCTGATTGTCAGCAACCAGTAGCCGGATCGAAAAATAATACAGGGACATGCGCAACATAATCGCGCTGAATCTGTTTAAATAATCAGTTGATAAATACGCAGTACTATGAACACAGCATTGGAAAACGGCATCATTGTAAGTGATAAGGCAAAAGTGAAGGTGCAAGAGCTGCTGGCGGAAGCCGGCCGCGGTAATGATCCTTCGTATTTTCTCCGCGTGGGTGTTGTTGGCGGCGGCTGTTCCGGCCTCAGCTATAAGCTCGATTTTGACAACGAACACAAACCCACCGACCAGATATTCGAGAGCAACGGTGTGAAAGTAGTGACCGACCTCAAAAGTTTGCTCTATCTGGTCAACACAACACTCGAATTCTCGGAAGGATTGAATGGAAAAGGCTTTTATTTTAACAACCCGAACGCAAGCAGAACCTGCGGATGCGGGGAGTCTTTCGCTGTGTGATTGCACGGATTCAATTCGCGAATTGACTATTATAGATTGAAGACGTTTACCTTTTGGTGAGACGTCTTCTTTGTTTGGATTAGTCAGCCGGCATAAGCGCCTCAATTGTCTGTCCCAACATTAAAAATCTGATCATTTCCACGAAAATCAATTCGCGTAATTCGCGCTAAAAAATTCGCGTTGTATATTTGGTGTTATGTGGTCCGTTTGCAAAAAAGAACTCCGTCAATTTTTCTCCAGCTTAACCGGCTATATTGCCATCATCGTTTTTCTGTTGGTAAACGGGTTGATGCTCTTCGTCTTCGAAAATAATATCCTGGATTATGGATACGCCACGCTGGACCGGTTCTTTGAGCTGGCGCCATGGGTGCTGCTGTTGCTGATCCCGGCCATTACGATGAGGAGCTTTGCGGAAGAGTTCAAGACCGGCACATTTGAGATATTGCAGACACGTCCGTTGAGCCGGGGTCAGATCGTTTGGGGTAAATACCTGGGCAGCCTGATCGTGGTGGTGATCGCGCTGGTGCCAACGATCATTTACTTTTTTTCCATTCAGCAATTGTCGGCGAACGAAGGGATCGATACTGGCGCAACAGTCGGTTCTTATATCGGCCTGTTCTTTCTGGCGTCGGTATTTACGGCGATCGGCATTTGTACAAGCAGTTTTACCAGCAATGCTGTTGTGGCTTTTATCACCAGCCTGATCGCGTGTGCCTTGCTGTATTATGGCTTTAGTGCCATCAGCCGCATGCCGGCACTGGAAGGAGGGGCTGATTATTATACAGAGATGCTTGGGATCGATTTTCATTACCGCAGCATCAGCAGAGGAGTGATCGATTCAAGAGACGTGATCTATTTCATTACCATGATCTTTTTATTCCTGCTGTTGACAGGAAGAAACCTGGTAAAGCGTTAATCATTCAACCACTATCATTAGCCTACTGATAAAACCGGAATCTGCAGATGAATAAACTACTGGATAAAATTGTTACCTCAAAACCGGGTTGGTTATGGCTGATCATTGCATTATTTGTGATCAATCTCGGGGCTTCCATTTTTCATACGCGGATAGATCTTACAAAAGAAAAGAGGTATACGCTAAGCTCGGCAACGGGTACACTGCTGAATGATCTTTCTGAAACGGCAGAGGTAGATGTTTTTTTAAAAGGAGAGTTTCCTGCGGGCTTCCGTAAACTGGCCAACAGTACACAGGAGTTTTTGCAATTGCTGAAAGACAGAAATGGTTCCAAAATCCGTTACCGTTTTGTTTCACCGCAGGAAGAGGTGCCCGGCACAAATGTGATGTATGGGGATTCGCTGGTAAATCTCGGCGCCGTTCCGATCAATCTTACCGTTCAGAAGGAAGCAGGTCAAAGCAGCAATATCATTTTTCCTGTCGCGCTGATCCGTTATAAGGGTCGTCAGGCTTTGGTGAATCTGTATCCGGGGGCGAGTGGCCGTATTTCACAGGAAGAGATCAACAGCGCGGAAGCGCTGATGGAATATCAGTTTGCAAAAACATTGGATAACCTGATCCGGGATCGCAGACAGATCATTGGCTATGCGCTGGGAAATGGCGAACCTACCGATTACAGAACATATGATCTCAGGCAAACGCTTAGCAAGGATTATGACTTCAGGCTGTTTGATCTGCAATCGTTCCCTTCAATACCGGACAGCATGGGCATCCTGCTGATCGTGAAGCCAACGATCCAGTTCTCCGAAAACGAAAAACTGAAGATAGATCAGTATATGATGCGCGGGGGAAAGGTGCTTTGTTTTGTTGACAATCTGATCGCCGAGCAGGATAGCCTTGCATATAAACCGGAAACCATCGCGTATGATCGTGATCTTAATCTCACCGATCTTTTCTTCCGGTATGGTTTACGCGTGAATACCGATCTGATCATGGACCTGCAGTGTGATATGATACCGTTGGTTGTGGGTGGCACCAACAGTAATCCCCAACTTGAATTTCTACGCTGGAATTATTACCCGCTATTCTCTCCCGGCGCAAGCCAGTTGGTAGATAAGATCTCTGGTTATATCGGCAGCAGGTTTGCCAACTCAATAGACACTATTCAGGTGCCTGGGATAAAGAAGAGCATTTTACTGGCATCATCGGCGCATTCACGCACGATCAGTACGCCGGCGCTGATCAGTTTTAACGAAAACCGCAATACACCGGAGGACGCGAGGTTCAATAAGAGCGGTATCCCGGTAGCGGTATTGCTGGAGGGAAAGTTTACCTCTTTATATCGTAACCGCGCCTCACAGGTGCAGAGAGACAGTCTTAAAGCCGCAGGTGTTGACTTTCTTGGCGAAGGATCAGTAGCCGGAAAGATGATCGTGGTGGGAGACGGAGATATTGTGTTGAATGACATGCTGCCGGGTGACGAAGGCAATCCGCCGGCGCCACTCCCGATGGGATGGAATCGCTATACATATCGCGAAGCTGAGCGCCAGACGGAATCGGGCCGGTATTTTGTGCCGGTAGCAAACCGTGATTTCCTGCAAAACTCGGTGGAGTACATGGTCAATAATCCCGCAATCAGCGCTACGCGAAATAAGGACATCATCCTGCGTCTGCTGGATTCCCCTAAAGTGAAGGAAAATAAAACGACCTGGCAATTCTTCAATATCGCATTGCCCATTCTCCTGGTGATCCTTGCAGGGCTTGTGTATCAGTATATCCGTAAAAGAAAATACACGGGCTAACCGTTGTCCGGCTTGGGGGAACCTCTGAAACCCCTCAAGCCTCTCAAACCCTCTCTTTCCCCATACTTCCCATCAAAGAATTTCACCGGCCAGCAGTATCTTTGCTTTCTAACCTCTTCATGATGACAACTGACCAGATCACGTACCTTGTATTCGCGGGTGTTTTAGTCCTTGCGCTGGTTTTTGACCTTGGTCTCCTGAGTAAGAAGAATCAGAAAGTGACGATCCGGCAGGCGTTGTTTCAGACCTTTTTCTGGGTAGGGCTGGCCCTGGCCTTTTTTGTTTTTATGTGGATAGAAAACGGGCATACCCTTGCACTGGAGTATCTCAGCGCCTATCTCATGGAATGGAGCCTGAGCATTGATAATATCTTTGTTTTCATCCTGATCTTTTCTTCATTCTCCGTTAAGGAAAAGCATTTTGGCCGTGTGTTACTGATCGGGATCCTGATGGCCATTGTTTTCCGCATTGTCTTTATTACAGTTGGTGTGGCATTGGTCGACCGCTTTCACTGGTTGTTATATGGCTTTGGTGTGTTCCTTGTTTATACGGGATATAAAATGTTTACCGCAAATAAGGATGAAGCATTTGACCCGCATGAGACAAAAGTGTACCGTTACCTGAAGCGCGTGTTGCCGCTGGTGCCGCATGATGGTGATGGAAAATATTCTGTGAAAGAGAATGGACGCCGCAGGTACACAACCCTGTTTGTGGTGGTGATCATGCTGGCGGCAATCGATCTTGTATTTGCCCTGGATTCTATTCCTGCGGTAATGGGGATCTCGAGGGATAAACTGGTCATTTATACATCAAACATATTTGCTGTTCTTGGACTTCGCTCATTGTTCTTCCTGCTGCGAGGTGCGGTGAATAAATTCGACTACCTGCAGCAGGGGATTGCGGTTGTGCTGGTATTTATCGGTGCAAAAATGCTGGCAGAGAAATGGATCAACCAATACCTTGATAAACCCACGCAGGTCTTTATCTCGCTTGGCGTGATCATGGTTTGCATATCCGGCGCAATCTTTTACTCCATCTTTGTAAAGAAAAAAGGATTGCCTAAAGAGGTGAAGGAAGACAAAGAAGTATATTGATGAACAGTAATAAACTTCCTGGTGAAATATACATTGAATCATATTGCGGGTATTATTGGGTCATCCTCCGCTGTGGATGACAGGGAGATTGAACAACTGTTGCTCGACAGCAGGAAGGTTTACGCAACCAAAACAGCCCTGTTCTTTGCCCTGAAAGGACCGCGGCGTGATGGCCATCAGTTTATCCCCGATCTGTACAAAAAAGGCATCCGCAGTTTTGTGATCAGCACACCGGTCGATGAAGCTGCGTATCCCGAAGCTGCATTTGTGGTTGTAAGCGATACACAGGCGGCTTTGCAGGGTCTGGCTGTTTATCATCGTGAAGCATTTATCTTTCCTGTTGTTGGTATTACGGGAAGCAACGGAAAAACCGTAGTGAAAGAGTGGCTGTACCAGTTGCTTCACAACCATTTTAATATCGTACGCAGCCCGAAAAGTTATAACTCGCAGATTGGTGTTCCGCTTAGCGTCTGGCAGATCAATAAAAGTCACAACCTTGGTTTATTTGAAGCAGGCATTTCCCGGCCGGGCGAAATGGAAAACCTGGAAAAGATGATCAGGCCGGATATCGGCATTCTCACCAATATTGGCGAAGCTCATAGCGAAGGTTTTATCGGCCGTCAGCAGAAGCTGGAGGAAAAAATGATACTGTTCAAAAACAGTTCGCTGATCATTTCCAATGGTGATGATGATGCAATCGCTGATGCAGTGAATGCATCAGGAAAAAGAAAGATCCTGTGGGGCAGGAAAGATCCGAATGACGTGCATTTCGTAAACCTGAAAAAAACAACAGCAGGTTCAGCGATTACGCTTGAGCTGCAGAATGATTCGATACAATTCACCATTCCTTTTACAGATGACGCTTCGATAGAAAATGCGATCCACTGTTTTCTGCTGGCGATAGAACTGGGGGTTGATCAAAAAATTGTTGCGGAAGGAATGCAGCATCTTCAACCGGTGAATATGCGGCTGGAATTAAAAAAGGGGATCAACCATTGTACGATCATCAATGATAGTTACAGCGCAGACCTCGATTCACTAGAGATCGCGTTGAACTTTCTTGATCAGCAAACCAATAGCTCCAGAAAGACGGTCATTCTCTCAGACTTCCTGCAAAGTGCGTCTGATGATGGCCGCCTGTATTCTTATATCATCGATGCATTGCGTAAGCATAATGTCGGCCGGCTGATCGGTATTGGTCCGCATATTTCCGCAGCATTGCAACAGCCGTCTGTAAATGAGGCGGAGCTGCCATTGATTGAATTATTCGGATCAACTGAAGAATATGTAAGACAGTTATTGTCTTCACAGTTCAGGGAAGAAACGATTTTAGTAAAGGGAGCAAGGGTTTTTGGTTTTGAACAGATAGTTCAACTGCTTGAGCAGAAAGTGCATCAAACGGTATTGGAGATCAATCTTGACGCACTCGTCAATAATGTGAGGGTGTACCAGCAACAGCTGAAGCCGGCTACGCGTATCATGGCGATGGTAAAGGCGTTTGCTTATGGCAGTGGCGGCGCGGAGATCGCGGGGATTCTGCAATATCATAAGATCGATTATCTTGGTGTTGCTTATGCGGATGAGGGAGTTGAGTTAAGGAAATCGGGCATCACCCTTCCGATCATGGTAATGAATCCCGAGGAGACTGCATTTGAATCGATCGTAGAACACAATCTCGAACCGGATATCTATTCATTCGGTATGTTGAAAGCCTTTGAGACATTTCTGGAAAATGAGGGGATAAGACAGTATCCTGTTCATATCGAAATTGAAACAGGAATGAACAGGCTGGGTTTTGCAGTGGATGATACGCCTGAGCTTGCAAAGCGCCTTGCTTCATCCGGGCTGTTAAAAGTGCAATCGGTCTTTTCCCATCTTGCCGCAAGTGAAGATCCTGCTCAGGATGCCTATACAAGGCAGCAATTTGAAAAGTATTGCATCGCTGAATCAAATCTTGCTGTAATAGGATACGGTTTCCTGAGACATATATCCAATACCGGGGCGATCTTCCGTTTGCCGGAATTGCAACTGGATATGGTACGGCTTGGTATTGGTATGTACGGAGTGGATAGCGGTGCGATGCATCAGTCATGGTTGCAACCTGTAGCAACGTTGAAAACAACGATTGCGCAATTGAAACACCTGAAGGAAGGTCAAACAGTAAGTTACAATCGCAGAGGAGTGATCAAGCGCGACTCGGTGATCGCTACAGTGCGGATAGGATATGCCGATGGCTATTCAAGAAAACTCGGCTATGGCATTGGGAAGATGTTTGTACGCGGCCATATTGCTCCCGTGATCGGTACTGTATGTATGGATATGACGATGATCGATGTAACAGATGTGCCTGGTGTAAAAGAAGGCGACGAAGTGATCATTTTCGGAAAAGAGATCACCGTGCAGCAACTGGCTGCCTGGGCAGGAACGATCCCGTATGAGATCATGACGGGGATTTCTCAGCGGGTCAAACGTGTTTACTTCGAAGAATAATGTACGAATGGGCACGGATGAACGCGAATAGAGAACTATAGTTTTACAGGTTGATAATAAAGTGTCCGAGATCATTCGCATTTCATTCGCGTAATAGGTCACGATACCGGATCAATGCTTCAATAAAATAATAATCTCCATAAGTAAGCGGTACATCTACTTCGGATTTTGCAGGCAAATGACCTACGCCGTGCATTAAGAGGAAGCCTCCGTTGTGTTTGTATTTTGCCAGATAGGTTTTTGACGAAAGCGTTCTGAGGATCTTTGCGGCTTGCGCAATGTATTTCGCTTTTTCATCGCCTTGTGTGTACTGACTCAGTTCCAAAAATGCAGATGCCATGATAGAACCGGCAGATGCATCACGGAGCGTGTTCTTATCAATTGGTGCATTGAAGTCCCAGTAAGGAACACCATCCGAGGGAAGGTTGGGATGATTCAGGATAAATGCTGCGATCTTTCTTGCCTGCTCAAGGTATGCCGGATCGGTGGTACAGCGATACATCATTGTATAGCCGTACAGACCCCAGGCCTGTCCGCGGGCCCAGGCTGACTCATTGCTATAACCCTGAGCTGTTCTTTTCTCCAGTATTTTACCTGTTGCCGGATCATATTCCACTACGTGATAAGAACTGTTGTCGGGGCGGAAATGGTTCTTTAATGTTGTGTTTGCATGATCGATCGCGATGGCTTTGTATTTCGGTTCGCGGTATTCATCGCTCACCCAGCTCAGCATTTCCAGGTTCATCATGTTGTCGATGATCACGGGAGCTTTGGGAGAGGTGAGTGAGTTCCATGACTGGATCGAACTCATTGCCGGCTTATATCGCTTGATCAGTGATTCAGACGCCACAAGGCACACTTCCTTATATGCCTCATTTTTGGTGATCTTGTAGGCGTTTCCAAAACTGCAGAAGATCATAAAACCAAGATCATGATCTGCGGTTGAATATTTTTCTTTATCAAGTATTAGCAATCTCCTTTCTGCTTCCGCTTTCACTGCAGTGTCGCCGGTATAGGAATAAATCAGCCATAGGGAACCCGGGAAAAAACCACTCGTCCACCAGCGTGTATTGCTCAGTACAAGTTTATCTTTTGCGGCATCGAAAGAGCGGGGCATTGAATCAGGTGGTGTGAGCGTAGCCATGTATTTGTATTGCTTCGCCGCCAGTTGCATGTTCTTATCGATCAGTTTTCTCATGCTTTTGTTGCTTTGGGCGAAGGACAGCATGGGGAAAGCGGAGATGCTTAGCAACAATATGATCTTTTGGAGACCCTGCCTGCGAAGAAGGGAAAAATTCATGAATGGAGGTTTTTGATGGAGACAAATATAATGAATGTCGCGGCTTTGAATAGGTCTGTGTAAATCCCCACAGGTGATTTCTGACAGCGGCCGTTTATCAGCAGTGTTGAATAGCGGGAAAGACCCTGGTAAGTTTATTTATTGTAAAAATGAGATCTGCGATAACATTACGCCAGGCATTTTCCTGAATGCAGGACATAAGCAAAATCAGTACTTTTGAAAAAAAATGCCATGTACTCCAACCTTTTAATAGAGACCAGCGATAAAATAGCAACCATCACCATCAATCGTCCCGATAAGTTAAATGCATTGAATAAAACAGTGATCGAAGAACTGGGAAAAGCACTTGATGAAGTGATCGGCGACAGCAGTATTCAATCTGTCATTATCACCGGCAGCGGGCCGAAAGCTTTTGTTGCGGGTGCGGATATCAGTGAATTCAATTCGCTTGATGCGGCAGGGGGAAAAGCGCTGGCGAAGAAAGGACAGGAGCTGGTGTTTTCAAAAATCGAAAATAGCCCGAAACCAATTGTGGCAGCAGTCAATGGCTTTGCATTGGGTGGCGGATGTGAACTTGCAATGGCCTGTCATTTCAGAGTTGCCAGTGAAACGGCAAAGTTCGGTCAACCGGAAGTAAACCTCGGCCTTATACCCGGCTACGGAGGAACACAGCGACTTGTACAGCTGGTCGGCAAGGGAAGGGCGATGGAGCTGCTGATGACGGGGAATATGATCGATGCGGCAACGGCAAATCAACTTGGTCTCGTTAATCACGTAGTGAAGCCGGAGGAGTTGCTGGATAAAGCACGCGCTATCCTTTCCGTGATCAACTCAAAAGCGCCATTGGCGATTGCTGGTTGTATCAAGGCAGCTAATGCTGTTTTCAGTGAAAAAGAAAATGGCTATGCGATCGAAATAGAAACATTCGGGAACCTGATTGCTACTGCCGACGCCAAAGAGGGCGCTGCAGCGTTTCTTGAAAAAAGGAAAGCGGCTTTTAAAGGGCAGTAAGCATTTCCGGGATATTGTAAGCGCCGACTTCGCTGATGGATGGCACACCCTTTGCATCGCTGATCACGAGGCGGATACTGCTGACATCCTGTGAGGGGAATACCAGTATCCGTTTCCTTCCGATCGTTGTGAGATCGATCCTGCGGGTCTCCTGTACTCCGTTCAGCAGGATCACCTGCGCTGATTTTACAAATTGCCCTTTCGTGAGATCTTCCTGAAGGATGATACAATTGATCTTTTTTGTTGAATCAAATTTTATCCAGAGACCAGTATTGCTGTAGTCCGTCAAGGTTTCTGAACTTTTTTCATCACCGTCATTGAAGTTTGTCCGCCTGAAAATATTTCCCTTGGTATGCAGCTCTGCCTGGCTGCCAAGCGCAAGATTATTTGCAAATGCTTCCTCACGCATTTTATTGAATCCGATCAATGCGGCGGAATCTTTTTCATTGATCAAGCCGCGTCTGTCAGGAGGAACATTAAGCAACAGTGTTGAACCACGTCCCACGGATTTCAGGTACAGGTTAAATAGCTGCTGCGGTGTTTTTACTTTATCATCTTCTTCGGTATGATAAAACCAACCCGGCCGGATGCTCACATCACATTCAGCGGGGATCCAGTTGCGGCCATTGATATTTCCCTGGTTCAGTGTATCAGTTGATGGGGCGCCGATGCCGCGTTTGAAACCTGCTGTATCAAGATAGTTCCAGTTTGTTTCGCCGGCGATACCATTTTCATTGCCCACCCATCTTGCATCGGGGCCGATATCACTGAACACAACCGTGTTTGGCGCAAGGCGGCGCAAGGTCCGTTCAAATCTTCTGAAATCATATTCCTGTTTTTTTCCGTTTGGACCTTCACCGTTTGCGCCATCCCACCAGAACTCAAAGAATGGTCCGTAATGTGTGATCAATTCTTTCATGGTATTGATGTAAACATCGTTGTAGGCTGGCGAGCCGTATTGCGGATGATTGCGATCCCAGGGAGAAAGATAAACGCCGAACTTTAATCCATACTCTTTACATGCCTGTGATAACTCTTTCAGCACATCGCCTTTTCCATTTCTCCATGCACTTTCCTTCACTGTATGTTTTGAATACTGGCTGGGCCAAAGGCAAAAGCCATCGTGGTGTTTGGCAGTGATGATAATGCCTTTCGCACCTGAAGCTTTTGCAATGCGTGCCCATTGTTTGCAATCGAGCGCGGAGGGATTGAAGATATCGGCCTGTTCATCTCCAAGCCCCCATTCTTTATCCGTAAAAGTATTCGGCCCAAAATGTATGAACCAATAGAATTCCATATCATGCCAGGCTAATTGCTGCTTTGTTGGAAGCGCCTGGGCTGTTGCGGGCTTTTGCGCATTTGCAGCAAGGCTGAAAATGCAGAGGAGTATGATTGGGAAACATTTTTTCATATTGCGCGATTTCATTCGATGTATTGTAAAGAAGAGGCTGTCGGGAAGTGAAACTTCAAAAGTAAAAATTAAAAACCCTCATTCTGAAATGTTCAACCGGGAAGGAGATTTTTTAAGTTTTACTTTCTGGTTTAGTAACTACTTCAGAGCTATCTCGATCACGGTATCGGGTCCGTTCAGTTGCAGGCCTTCCAGGCTGATCTCCAGATTTTCTTTCTGTTGTTTATACTTAACAGATGAGCTTCCGGCCATCAATTTGGCACTGCTTACTTTCCAGGTGCCGGGCAAAGAGATCATCTTTTCAGCTGGTAATTTGAAAAGATGAATGTAGACGCGTTTTTCTTTTTGCGTCGTTACTCCCCATTCCTGCGCATTCAATGGCCCTTTTCTTGTGCCGTAGATACTTGCGCCGAATTGTTTGAGCCAATTGCCGGCAGCTGCGAGCGTATCACGGAATTCGGGTTGAATTTCCCCACTTGGCATTGGCCCTATGTTCAATAAAAGATTTGCATCACGCCCGGCCGCACCGGCGAGCAACTGAACCACCTGGCTCACGGTCTTATATTTCCTGTCTGTGATATTATATCCCCAGGACCCGTTGATCGTCTCACAGGTTTCGAGCGGCAATTCTGATGCTTTTTGAAAGCTCAGTCCCGATTTATTTTCACCGGGGAGGTCTCTTTCAAACATCTGAAAGTCTTCTCCCGGAATAGGTGAAAGATGATGGTTATTACCGATGAGGCATTGCGGTTGCAGGCGGTGTATCAGGCTATAGATCTCTTCATATTTCCAGTCAATCCTGGAAGAGCGGTCTGCTTCGCCTTCAGGATTTGTTTGGTCCCAATGTCCATCAAACCAGATTGACATAATGCTGCCATAATTTGTGAGCAATTCGGTCAGCTGGTTTTTCATGAACTGCAGATAAGAGGCATAATCGCTTTTAGTGGTGCGACCGGTTCCTTTACCGGTGCGGCCTGTTTCATATGGATAATCCGATCTGGACCAATCCAGTGTTGAATAATAAAGTCCAAGCTGAATGCCCTGCCTTTTGCATTCGGCCGCGAGCAGTTTTAATACATCCTTTCCATAAGGGGTGTTAGTGATCTTCCAGTCGGATTGTTTGGTATCCCAATTGGAAAAACCATCGTGATGGCGTGTGATAAATACAATGTATTTCATTCCGGCATTCTTCGCGGTGGAAACCCATTTGGCAGCATCAAAATCAACAGGATTGAAAGCGCGAAGCAGCCTTTTGTAATCTTCTACCTTGATGTTGCGGTTGTTCATCACCCATTCGCCATCTCCGAGAACACTGGAAAGCCCCCAGTGAATGAACATGCCGTAGCGGTTTTCACGGAAATGTTCACGCGCGGCGAGGTTATCGGCGGACGGTGTATAATTCTGGCCATTGGCCATCAGCATCAGCGAAGCAGAGATCGTTAGTAAAAAGAGTTTTTTCATATTGTTGGTAGCTTTAGCTTGTGGTGGGGAGATGAGAAGGTTTGAGATGTTTGAAAAGTTTCAGAGGTTTGAGAAGTCGGGTAGTCTATCAAACCTCTGAAACCTGTGGAACCGCCCAAACCTTACCCCTTCCACACACTCAAATATATCGATACTTCGATAAAGCAGGAAGCGAATGTGCCAAACAGCTTTTCGGCCGATATCCTTAACTTTGCAGGCCAAATCATTTTTTCATCCTTCCTCTAAAAACAGATTATGGGATACAGAATTGAAAAAGACACCATGGGCGAAGTAAAAGTGCCCTCCGACGCATATTATGGTGCACAAACACAACGCAGCATTGACAATTTTCAGATCGCGCAAGACATCAACAGAATGCCAAAGGAGATCATCCGCGCATTTGCGTATCTGAAAAAAGCAGCAGCAATTACCAATTTTGAGGCAGGTGTTCTATCCAAAGAAAAATCTGAGCTGATCGGACAGGTTTGTGACGAAATACTGGAAGGCAAGCTGGATGATTTTTTTCCGCTGGTGGTTTGGCAAACGGGTTCCGGTACACAAAGCAACATGAACGTGAATGAAGTAGTTGCTTACCGCGGTCACGTGCTTAAAGGAGGATCACTGGAAGACAAGGAAAAATTCCTTCACCCGAATGATGATGTAAATAAATCACAGTCATCCAACGATACATTTCCAACAGCAATGCATATCGCCGCATATAAAATATTGCTGGAAAAAACGATCCCCGGTATTGAAAAACTCCGCAACACACTTGCAGAGAAAAGCAAGAAGTTCATGAACGTGGTGAAGATAGGACGCACACACTTCATGGATGCTACCCCATTGACAGTTGGCCAGGAGTTCAGCGGTTATGTATCACAACTGGACCACGGTCTGAGAGCAATTAAAAATACATTACCGCATCTGAGTGAACTTGCGCTTGGCGGAACTGCGGTGGGAACCGGCATCAATACGCCACAAGGATATCCGGAGAATGTGGCAAAGCACATTGCTGGCCTCACCAATCTTCCTTTTGTAACGGCAGAGAATAAGTTTGAAGCATTGGCTGCGCATGATGCCATCGTGGAGGCGCATGGGGCATTAAAAACGGTGGCCGTCAGCCTCATGAAAATTGCAAACGATGTCCGCATGCTTTCATCAGGGCCAAGAAGCGGTATCGGCGAATTGTTTATTCCGGATAATGAACCGGGATCTTCGATCATGCCGGGCAAAGTAAATCCAACACAATGTGAAGCGTTGACGATGATCGTTGCACAGGTATTGGGCAATGATGTTGCGATCAATATCGGCGGAGCAACAGGTCATTTTGAATTGAATGTGTTCAAGCCTGTTATTATTTACAACTTCCTGCATAGTGCGAGGCTGATCGCGGATGGCTGTGTGTCGTTCAATGATAAGTGTGCAGCGGGTATTGAGCCGATTGAAGCGAATATCAGAAAGCACGTAGACAATTCATTGATGCTGGTAACATCACTCAACACCAAGATCGGCTATTACAAAGCGGCGGAGATCGCACAAAAAGCGCACAAAGAGGGAACCACATTGAAAGAGATGGCGGTGAAACTCGGATACGTAACGCCGGAAGAATTTGATCAGTGGGTGGTGCCTGCGAATATGGTGGGAGAGATCAAGGCATAATCAGTTTCGAAGTCCGATGCCCGATGTTTGGTGACCGGTGATCCGGCATCAGCATCGGGCATTGTTTTTCAGCAACCCCTGGTTGTTGATGAACTTCGGTGTGATATCGGTCATCTGCGATTGATCATCGCTCCATTCACCCGGTTACCCTTCATTTACGTATAAATCCTATAAAGCAAAAGAGATTAACACGTGTTTACCGGCTTTTCCTGCCTTTGACGCTTGCAAATAAGAAAATAAACATTCATTTTCGTAGCGGCTTAATCAATTCTAAATCCGAATCTATGAAAGAAATGAAACGTTCTTCCTATATATCTGCTTATCCGTTGAAGGTAATGGAGCAAGCGATAGAAGCAGCAAATGAGCCGCTTGAAAGAAACGGGAACTCTGCTTACCTGAATGAGTTGCTGGCGAACCGGGCAAAGTCGGTCAGCCGCATCCGGATCTCGCCAATGAGTGATCCATATAAAGCGCCGATGAATGATCCGTTGTCGAGAACGACAATTCCATCTTAAGTTTTTTCGCGTATAAGAATGCGTTGATCACCGGTATCATTATCGTGATTTTACGAAATTATTGAAGCTCCTTTATGGGGCTTTTTTTATTGGAAGTTTGTAAACGGCTAACAATGATGTTGGTATGGATCAAGGTAAAAAAAACTGAGGTAGAAGGACAATAAAAATACTATTGCTGGTCGGGGAAAAGTATAGTGAATACACGCTCTTGAAAATGAACAAAGTACTATTGCTTTCCAATTGTAATCCATGTATTTTGTTGCTGTTTAATCTATCTTTTGAATCACCCTAATCCGGCTTATGAAAACAGCTTTACACAGTATTTCTTTCCCTGCCTGGTGTAGACGGTTGAAGTTGCTGCACTGTTTTCTTGCTTTATGCATGATGTCAGGCGCTGCTGCGTTTGCTCAAACTGTTACGACGGGTAAGAGCTTCGTTAATATTACCCGTCCCGACGGCGGCACATTTTTGCCTGGTGATATTATTGAAGTGAGAGCTACAATTGCCGTGGATGGCGGCGGCAGCGGGGCCAACAACAGGTTGAACAGTGTAAGATATAATGATACGATCAACCTTGCCAAGTTTGAATACATAGACAACTCTCTGCAGATGATCTCCAATGAAGGACGTTTGCAGACAGCATATACGGATGGAGCAGACGCGGATTCTGCGCATATCGATAAAGCAACTGGCCAGATCCGTTTTAATATCGGAAACAGTACAGGGCCTGCCAATGTAACTACACAGGGAAACAGCGCAACAAACGCGGGACGTTTATGGGGTCCGGGATTCAGGCCTTCTTTTTTTGGAAGCACCTGTATCCGCGTGTATGCATTTCGTATAAGGATCAAAAGTGCTGCCGATGTGGCGATAGATGAAAGTATTAATCTTCCTGCCGGTAATTTCCGCTATCTGAGGGGATCAAATACAACCACCGTTTCATCAGAGTTCACACCTTATTCTATCCATATTGCTCCTGACTATGGGTTATGCGCGAATGCGATCGGGTCAAATGCGATTGTGGGTGAATTTGGTGGAACATTCGGATCGGGCACTGCGCAAAACAGGGCTGGCGGAACAACGTTTGTTCCTTTACCCTACACGTTTCTGAATTTCGGCGCCAGCACTCCCAATGATAATTTTTATGGTCTGGCAAATACAACGAGTTCTAATGGAACAGTAGATCCCAATGTACCATATTCTTCCGGTACAGGCAGCGGCTCACGTGTATTCAACGTGTGGGATATTATTGGTGATCATACCGGCGCGGCTAATCCCACGCTAGGCAATGCTCCCGGTTCCGGAGGTTATACTGTTGTGGTGAACGCGAGTTATGAAACCAACCGCGCGTTTACGCAAACTATCAGCGGGCTTTGCGAAGAAACTTACTATGAGTTCTCTGCATGGTTCAGAAATATCTGCCGTCGTTGCGGCTGCGATTCAACCGGTAAAGGCGCATCGCAATCAGGATACAGGCCTGGACCAAACAATGATTCCTCGGGTGTTCGTCCAAACCTCAGCTTTCAGATCGATGGAGAGGATTATTATACAAGTGGGAATATCCCATACACAGGAACCTGGGTTAAAAAGGGTTTTGTATTTAAAACGAAAGCAGGGCAAACAAGCATGACCCTTACCATTCGAAACAATGCGCCAGGGGGTGGGGGCAATGACTGGGCAATTGATGATATAGGCGTGGCCACCTGTTTACCAAATATGACATATTCGCCTACGATCACACCAACAGTTTGCCAGGGAAGTCCGTTTAAGGTCACAGACACGGTCCGTTCATATTTTAACAACTATCGCTTCCATCAATGGCAGACAAGTATGGATGGTGGTTCAACATGGACCAATGTTGGCAATGCAATGGATAGCGCATCGCATTTCAATGCGGCCCTGAACATGTATGAGTACTGGAGCACTTACGCAGCATCGATGATCACTGCAGCGGATAATGGAAGAAAATTCCGGTTGATACTGGCAACGAGCTTACCGAATCTTGCCAATGAAGCATGCCGGACCACAGATGAATTGAATGGAGTAACGTTGAATGTGATCGATTGTGGTGGTGTGCTTGCAACAAAGTTCATTACATTCAACGGAGCAGTGCATAATGGAAAAAGCATCTTGCGTTGGGCCGTTACAGATGAAGAAACAGATGTTATATATGGTATACAACGAAGTTATGATGGCGTCAATTTTACCACTATTGCAACAATCAAGGGCAACGGTATAAATGGCAGTCAACAAAACTCCTATTCTTATACAGATCCGGCTGACCTGAGTGGCAAAGCATATTACCGGATCTATCTGCAAACACCGGATCTGCGCGGAACTTATTCGAGAACATTGCAGCTGGAAACAAAATCTGCACCATTTGCATTTGTTTCGGTGGTGAATCCATTCCAGCATGAGTTGCTCTTTGATATAGCAACCGATCGTGGAGGAATAGCGAAAGCAGAATTGATCGATAATCTCGGTAAGGTTGTAAAACGCAAAACCTTTGAAGTGCGTGATGGCGTGAATCAGCTTTCAATGCCGGATACAGATGTATTGCCTATGGGTATCTATATTCTGAGAGTAGAGTCTGGCGGAATGATGATCTATAAGAGAGTGATGAAACAGGGATTGTAATTCGGGCGGTTTGCTAAAACGCCAGCAACTTTAAATTATTGACTGAGGAAAATTATACAGCAAAGCCTGTCTGCAAAGACGGGCTTTTTGTTTCAGGCATATCATAAAAGAGGCGCGGCTCAATGACCCTGTTAAACAGATCGCTGAGCCGCGCCGCAATTAATTGTTGATCCTAAGATACCTGGACCCTGTCACTTACTTCAGCACTGGTTTCAACAGTTGAATGCTGATCTGGATTCTGTTTTTTGAATAATCGTTTCTGGAAGATGAACAAGGTGATCACACCAACAGAAATAGACGCATCAGCTATATTGAAGATCGGGCTGAAGAACTCAAAGTCTTCACCGCCTATAAACGGAACCCATGATGGATAAGTGGAACGGATCAGTGGAAAATGGAGCATATCAACTACGCGGCCATGGAGGAAGCCTGCATAGCCATGCGCAGGGAACATTTTGGAGACATAAGAGTATGAGCTTTCTTCGAAGATCATACCGTAGAACATGGAATCGATCAGGTTGCCCAATGCACCGGCATAGATCAGTGAAGCGCAAATGATGAAGCCTTTGCTGTAGCCCTGTTTTACGATACGGCCGAGATACCAGGTGCCGAAGATCACGGCGCCGAGGCGGAATAACGTGAGCAACATCTTACCCCAGTCTCCACCAAATTCCCATCCCCAGGCCATGCCTTTGTTTTCTATAAAATAGAGTTCGAACCATTTCTGTCCGAATACATTGGTGACCGGTCCAAAAGGATAATTGGTTTTGATCCAGATCTTTAAAGCCTGATCGGTCAGGATAATTAGTGCAATAAGAAGAATAGAGTTTCTAAGCTTCACAGTATCACGTTTAGGCAGCAAATATAAGGAACCCGGTTGGTTGTGCCTTTTTCGATTGTAGGAGACGTGAGAGTCGAATCATCGGCTATCGGTCAAACGAACTCCAGACAGATTTTTGTCAAAACGACCTGTGTTCTTTCACCCAGCCGGTGATATATCCGGCAATCTCTGCCGTTGAGGTTCCTGGTGCAAACAACCTCCCTACTCCCAGCCTATTCAATGTTGCCATATCGTCTTCAGGAATAATTCCACCACCAGTCAGCAGTACATCGTTCATTCCCTTCTGTTTCATTATTTCCATTACTTTGGGAAACACCGTCATGTGTGCGCCGGACAGAATGCTGATACCGATTGCATCAACGTCTTCCTGCAAAGCGGCACTCACCACCATCTCCGGTGTTTGCCGGAGACCTGTATAGATCACTTCCATGCCCGCATCGCGCAGGGCTGTGGCAATAACTTTCGCGCCGCGGTCGTGGCCATCCAATCCAACCTTGGCAACTAAAACTCGTACAGGTCTGTTCATGACGGAATTTTTTACCGGTTATCAGGCAAATAAAGATAACGCGTTTTTGATTCGGTGTATTGTTTCTTCCTTGCCTATCAGCGCCGCTATATCAAATACATGTGGTCCGAATTTGCCGCCCACCAGCATGATCCGGAGGGGCATCAGCACTTCACCCGGTTTTATTTGATTTGCCGCAGCCATTTCCTTGAAATTGTTTTCAAGATCATGTGCATTCCATACCTGGGTGAGTTCAAAGTTGCGGATCACTTCCGCAAAGAATAACTGCTTTGCCTCGTTCCATTTCGGTTTCACTGATGCTGTATCGAGTGTTGCCGGGCGCTGGAAGAAGAAAGAAGACTGCTCATAAAACTCGGGCAATAATGTGCATCGATCCTTTACAAGGCCGATCACTTTTTCAAGTAATGTATCATCTGTAATAGTAAGGCCTTTTTCCTGCAGGATGGGCTTTACAACTGGCAATAACATTGAGGGCTCAGTATGTTTGATCCACTCATGATTGAACCATTTTGCCTTTTCGTAATCGAATTTTGCGCCAGCGCTATGCACACGGTCAAGACTGAATGCCTGTATCAATTCTTCTTTTGAAAAAAGCTCTTTTTCGGTTCCGTCATTCCAGCCGAGCAACGCAAGCAGATTGATGAATGCTTCGGATAAAAAACCTTTTTCACGGAATCCTTCTGTCAATTCATTTGTCTTTGGATCTGTCCAGCTCATTGCAAAAACCGGGAAGCCGTATTTTGCGCCGTCACGTTTGCTTAACTTGCCATTCGGTCCGAGTATCAATGGAAGGTGCGCCCATTGCGGCATATGTTCAAGGCCGAAAAGATATTTCCAGCAAAGCACATGCACCGGTGCACTCGGAAGCCATTCTTCCCCGCGGAATGCGTGGGTGATCTTCATAAGATAATCATCCACTACAACTGCAAGATGATAAGTAGGCATGCCATCTGCTTTCAGCAATACTTTATCATCAACAAGTGATGTATCAAAACTGACTTCACCACGGATCATGTCCGTGAAAGAAACGGTATCGTGTTCAGGCATTTTAATGCGGACAACATGCGCCACACCATCTGCCAGCAACTTATTTGTATCAGATTCCGGCAACGACAGGGAATTGCGCATTTTCAGCCGAACGGTATGATCATATTGCGGAGAAGGGTTTTGCTCTGTTTTAAAATTCTGGCGCATTTGTTCAAGCTCCTCAGGTGTATCAAATGCATAATAGGCATGACCAGCTTTTACGAGCTGTTCCGCATATTGGCGGTACATCGGCTTTCGTTCGCTCTGGCGATATGGTCCATATTCCCCGCCATGTAACGGGCTTTCATCCGGTGTAAGACCGGCCCATGCGAGACAATTAAAAATGTATTCCTCAGCTCCCGGAACATAACGGCTCTGATCTGTATCCTCGATCCTCAAAACGAAATCACCGTTATTTTTCTTTGCAAATAAATAATTATACAAAACTGTTCTGACCCCACCGAGGTGAAGGCCTCCCGTAGGACTGGGAGCGAATCTTACGCGTACTTTGTTTGCCATAGGGCGCAAAGATACAGTTCGATGGCCGATGAGCGATGGCCGATGACTGAATAGGCTACCCGATATTTTGAAAAAAGCACCACTGACTGTACAGGACATTTCAAATACAGATCAGTTCTTCGGTCATCGGCTATCGCTCACTATCTTCGCACTGTGAAATACTTCATCAAAACTCCCTGGTGGCTTAAAAAAATCTACGCTTCATACATCTGGAGTGTACCCGTGAAGAAGAAGGTGCTGTTTCTGACATTTGATGATGGTCCACACCCGCAGATCACCCCATTTGTATTGGATGAATTGAAGAAGCGCAATGCAAAAGCAAGTTTTTTCTGCATAGGAAAAAATGTGCTGGCTTACCCCGAAGTATATAAGCGGATTATTGAAGAGGGACATACGGTGGGGAACCATACACAACGGCATTTGAACGGGTGGAAAACCAATAACCGTGAGTATCTTGCCGATATTTTTGAAGCGGGTAAATATATAGACTCTGCTTTTTTCCGGCCGCCTTATGGTCGCATCACCTTTTTCCAGGCAAAAAACCTCAAAGAGGCGATGAAAAATCAACAGGCGAAAGTGATCATGTGGGATGTACTGAGTGCAGATTTCGATGAAACTTTATCGGGCGAAGACTGTTTAAACAACGTCGTTCTCAATGCAACAAAAGGATCGGTCATCGTTTTTCATGACAGCGAAAAGGCGTGGAAAAGGCTGGAATTTTCTTTACCGAGGGCGTTAGATTTTTTCGAAAAAAAGGGCTACAGTTTTGAAAAATTAACAGTGAGCGATGCTGATTATAAGCTATAGTAAAAATACCTATGTGTAGAAGACTGATTATAAAAACCTGATAATCATTTAAAAATTTAGGGCCTGGGTAGAAACCCTGGCCCGTTTTTAATCCGTACCCTATGAAAACTGGTTTAAAGGTAAAATAATTTTTCATTTATGCAAACAAATTTCCAACTGTTTGTAGCCAAAATCTATTCTATTTTCTGTTTATAATTGTCAACCTGATATATGTACCTGATCGATACACACGCGCATCTTTATTCCAATCAGTTCAATAATGACCAGGCTGAAATGATCCGGCGTGCCCGGACTGCAGGCCTGGGCAAAATCTTGCTGCCGGCAATTGATTCATCCACGCACGGGCAAATGATCCGGTTGGAAGAAGAGCATCCCGGATTCTGTATTGCGATGATGGGTCTTCATCCCTGTTCGGTAAAAGAAGATTATGAGCAGGAACTAAGAACGATCGAAGAGTATTTTTCCAGCCGGTCATTTATTGCAGTGGGCGAAATAGGCCTCGATTTTTACTGGGATCTTTCGTTTAAAGTGCAGCAATTCAAGGCATTCCATCGCCAGATCGAACTGGCATTACAGTACAGGATCCCAATCGCCATCCACTCCCGCAACGCAAATGACGAAAGCATACAGGTCGTTAAGGAACACCAGAAAGGTGACCTCAAAGGCGTTTTCCATTGCTTTTCAGGCACTGTGGAGCAGGCAAAACAGATGACCGATCTCGGTTTTTACCTGGGTATTGGCGGGGTTTTGACCTTTAAAAATGGTGGGCTCGACAAAGTAATTGAGGCGATTGACACCCGTTACCTTGTGTTGGAAACAGATGCTCCGTACCTCGCACCTGTACCATTCCGTGGAAAGCGCAACGAAAGCAGTTATCTCACCCATGTGGCGCAGAAGCTTGCCGATCTGAAACAGGTGAGCGTGGAAGAAATTGTTGATCTGACCAGTCGTAATGCTCAAAATTTATTCGGTGTCTAAGCCCTGAAGCTGTATTTTTGCAGCCCCTAAACCGGCAGTAATGTCAGTTGGTAAATATGGAGACGTGTCCGAGTGGTTGAAGGAGCACGCCTGGAAAGTGTGTATACGGGAAACCGTATCGCGAGTTCGAATCTCGCCGTCTCCGCAGAAAACAAAATAGCCGGCGAAATCTTTGATTTTCAGCCGGCTATTTTGTTGTTCATTATGCCGTAAATGATAGCTCAAAAGATTAATCCCTATCAGTATCTCAAAATGAGTAATTTTTGAGATACTGATTGTTTGAGTCCCTCCTATTGGGTTTTTGCTGAAGATCCCCGGCATGTTGACCCACCGGTGCATGTTAAGCCCAGGATTTGCACTTCGTATGTAGTGGCTCTTGTTATCATCAACAGTTTTACAATTTTGAAATCCAATTCCAAAATTGTAAAACTGAGTATACCAGGTTGTAATTCGTTGGCCGGTTTAAAGCCGGGTTCCTGGAACTGATCCTATAAAAGAGTGCTAAAACGATCAATAAGATGCAGGACCTTCCGCTAAACGAGCCCAGGCCGGCCATCTGCCATCGAACAACGGTAGAGGTTATAACCAACAGGGTGCATTATACATCGCTGGAAGCTTTATTCCTTACGGATAAATTCAGAAGGGGTCATATTAAACTGTTTGTGAAAAAGGGTGGAAAAATAGGTGTGTGAGTTAAAGCCAACTTTGTCATATACCTCGGTAATTCGGAAGGTTCCTGCTTTCAGTAGTTCGGCTGCCTTTTTTAGTCTTGTCAGGGTGATGAGCTCCTGCGGAGCCATATCGAATAATCCTTTTGTTTTCCTGTAGAACGTGGCCCGGCTCATGTTCAGGCTCGTAGCTATCAGATCGATATCGAGATCTGGATTGTCTATATTTTTTAAGACAATTGCATTGAACTTTTCTATCAATTCAAAATCTGAGTCGGATCGGGCGATACTGTAAAGTTCAACGATAGGGGAATGTGCGATATGCTTTTTCATCAGTTGCCGGCTGGTGAGGAGGTTTGCCACCTGTGCCTTCAGGTACTTCGGTGAAAACGGTTTTTCGATATAGGCATCGGCCCCATGTTCCAGGCCTTCTATTTTATCCTGCAGCCTGTTTTTAGCGGTTAGCAGTATAACCGGGATATGGCAAAGATTAATATCGAGCTTTAGCTGTTTGCAAAACTCAAACCCATTGATGCCAGGCATCATTACATCTGTTATGATCAGGTTTGGTGTTTTGTTTTCAAGAATCGTCAGGGCTTCGGAAACGCTCGTGGCTTTAAGACTTTGATAGTCGGCGTTCAGGATTTTCGATACATATTCGAGGATTTCCTCATTATCGTCTACAATTAATACCTGCTCCTTGTTGGCCTCCATACATTATATCTTTTGTGGAATAGTTAGCGTAAATATGTTCTTTGCCTGGATGACATGCACGGTCAGGCTGCCACCTAATGTTTGTGTAAGCGAATGAGCAAACGATAACCCAATGCCTGTACCTTCCCTGCTCACTCTGTTGCTGAATCTATAAAACGGTTGAAATATCTTGGAGAACGAGTCTTCCGGAATAATCTCGCCATCATTTATAAACTCCAGGGTAATGGCGTCTGATGTGTGTTGTTTGTATAAAACGACCTCAAAGTATGTTTCGCTGTATTTAATGCCATTGCTAAAAAGGTTATACAGTATTTTGGAAAAAAGGTCTTTATCGGAGTATATTGTTAATGTATTCTTTTCTGTTTTTAGTATTAGCCGGTAATCGAGGTTTCTGCCTTTGGCCGCTATTTTGAATGTATCAAATACTTCGTCTACGAGATCAGTTACATTTATATAGGATGGATGCGTTTGAATAGTGGCACTTTCTATTTTTCTGAAATCCAATAGTTGATTGGTCAGCTCCAGTAGATGATTGGTGTTTTTTTCAATTAGTTTTAGTTCGTACTCGTTGTCATGTTCCCGGGTGGCTTTTTCAAGTAGGTCTTCCACCGGCCCCTGTATAAGTGTTAAAGGGGTTTTTATTTCGTGCGCAATATTGGTGAAAAAGTCGATCTTGGCCTGGTTGATGTCTGCCTCCCGCTTATGCTCCAGTTCCTTCATTTTTCTTTCATTCAATTTTTTCTGTTGCCGGTAATAATAACGAATAAACAGATAGGTGCCGCCAGCGAGCAGCAGAATATAACTTATATACGCCCATCGGCTCTTCCAGAATGGCGGGAGAACAATAAGGTGCAGTGTTTTAACGGGGCCTGTATAATTTTTATCGTATTGATTGATCGTAGTGATCTGTAGCTGGTAATCACCCTGTGGCAGCTGTGTAAAGTAAATCGTTCTTCCTTCTTTCAGCGGCGTCCATTTATCATCGGCTCCGGCAATGCGATAACTGTATACAATATTGTTGGGATACGTGTAGACGAGTGCTGAGAAGTCAATGCTGAAGGTCGATTGATTGTAGGCGAGCGTCAGGCTATCTGAATTAAGTAAGGATTTTTTTAATGGGGAAGATACATCAGATGTGGTCACTTCTTGTCCTGAGATGCGCAGGCCAGTGAAATACAGGGGAATGTCTTGTGGCTGGAGTGCCGTTATCCTGGAAGGGGGAGAGAAATATACCAGGCCATTGGAGCTTCCAAGGAAGATATCTCCACCGGTGTCTGTAAATCCTGAATTGTAACTGAATTGATTGCTGGGTAACCCATTTTCCCTCGTATATACCGCTGTAATCTGGTTGTTTTGAAGTAGCACCAGTCCTCGTGCGGTCGTGCACCAGGTATTGTTATAAGGGTCTTGTACAATTTTATAGATAAAATTAGAAGGATATCCGTTTGCGGTAGTATAGTTGGTTAGTTGTCCCGTTCGTTGGCTGTAAATAAAAAGGCCGGAGCCATCGGTACCGATAAATACGTTGTCCCGCGCGTCTGCAAAGAGGCAATTGATCTTGAAGTTGGGGAACCTGATAGATGACTTTAGTGTGTCATTCAGCGATGTTGTTTTGTTTGATAACGGGTTGTAAATAAGTAAGCCATTGTTCTCTGTACCGATGTACAACCGGCCGTCAGGCGATTCGAGTAGCGCATATATAAAGTCGTTGGGTATACCTGGTACATTATCGAAAGACTGCGATTGGGGGTTGTATACCTGCAGGCCCCACCCAGTCCCTATATAGATTCTGTTGGTTTTTGTTTTGCAGAAGGTAATAACAAAATTGCTCGCGAGGTCTTTATTGTTCTTTTTATCAAAATGCCTGATAACAAGACCCGTTCGAATGTCAACCAGGTCGAGACCTTTTTCAAAAGTGCCTACCCAAAGTGTATCGCCGGAGCAAAGCATGCCGTGAATATTGTGGTAGCTAAGCGCGCCCGGCAATGCGGATGAGGTAAAGTGCCGGATTCTTTTTCTGTCTTTCTCCAGTTTATAGATCCCGTTGTCTTCTGTACCCATCCAAAGATCACCGTTTTGGTCGCTGCATATTTCTCTGATTATCGAATTTTTGAATAGCAACTCATCGTTGGCGTTTTCAAAATGCAGGTTGTTAAAGGTTGTGTTGAATGTCATGTTCTGATTTGGGTACATACCTGCTCCTTTAAAATAGGTGCCTGCCCATATGTTCTCATACCAGTCTATTGTAAGTGAATAAATCGCGTTATCGGGTAATCCTCCTGCGTTTTTCAGGTCTTTGATGATATGCTGTTTCAACTGGTTATCGGAGGAAAATACATATATACCCGATTCGGTGGCCACCCATATTTCGTTGACGCTGGTTTTCCTTAAAATGTCGCGCACATACACGGGTTTTGCGTAGTTGTCGTACAGGAGTATATTATTGATGTATTTGCTTGTCAGGTTATAGGATTTGAGCCCGGCAGATGCGGTACCAATTAAAAGCTGGTTGTTGTAGCCTTCCGTTAGCTTTTCTATCCATCGGGTGTCTCCATATTGCTTATCAAATATGTCGGTCAGTTCAAAACTTTTACTATTGGTATTATAGCTGCCTATTTTGCCGTTGGTGGTACCTACCCATATCCTTCCGGTTGTTAATTTGCAGACGGCGGATGTAATTCCCGCTGGCAGGTCCATCTTTATGGTATCCCGGAGTCCTATTTTATAAAGGTCGTGGTTGGCTATTACCCAAACGTCTGTTCCGTCTTTCAGCAGTCCTGAAACAAAGGTGTTGTTGAAAGGGAGTAATTCATGGAATTTCTCATTTACTACATCCAGCACAAATAATCCTTTGCTGGTAGCCACCCATAATTCGTTTTTCGATTTACTTAATAACGCTCGTATATCATTACTTCCAATACTGTAAGGATTGTCGGGAATGTTTCTGAATATTTTTATTTTATAACCATCGTATCTATTCAACCCGTCCTTGGTACCAAACCACATAAAGCCATAGTCGTCCTGCGTCGTGCAAAAGACAAGATTGTGGGAGAGGCCGGCGTCTACATTGATTTGTTTAAAATAATGGTCCTGTGCGCTTGCAACAAGAGTAGTCAGTAACAGCAGACATATATAGGAAATATATTTAATCACTTATTAATATCAAAATTATTAGTTCGGTGCGGTAAAAAAAAATGAAACGATTTTTAAAAAAATGAGACGATTCTCTTCCTGAAAGTTGAATTACTGTAGTTCTTTTGGAAAACTAATTGCACTTGCCATCAGAAAATTAACGTCTGCTATGCCTAAACAATTTCTACAACCAACCAGCACTGCCTGGTACAGGTACAAGCTTCCTCTTACTATTACAGCTATTTTTTTATTTCATCTATGCACTTTTGGTCAACGGACTATTAAGGGAACCGTTAAGGATAACGCAGGAAACCCTGTTGAAAGCGTAAACATCGTAGAGGTGGGGAATTCGAACAAAGGGACCGTGAGCCATGTTGACGGCAGCTATATCATTACGGTACCCGAAGGGGCGGTGTTGTCCTTTTCTGCTGTGGGTTATGCTTCGCGGCAACTGTCGTTACCGAAGACCGGAGATTTACTGGATGTGTCGCTGGAGCTGGCATCTAATAGCCTGAATGAAGTTATTGTAGTGGGATATGTTACCCAGAAGAAGGGTAATATTGCGGCGGCTGTGAGTACGATTAACGCGGATGATCTTTCGCGCACTACGTCTACAACAACGGCCGGGGCATTGGTAGGTAAAGCGGCGGGCTTAACGTACCGGCAGGCGTCGGGGGTACCGGGGTCGGCTGCCAATATACAGATAAGGAGCCTTGGAGACCCCTTGTTTGTTATTGACGGAGTAATGTCCGACGGAGGTACATTTAATAATATTAACGTTAATGATATTGAATCTGTAACCATTCTTAAGGATGGTGCAGCGGCCATTTATGGTATTAAAGCAGCGAATGGGGTTATTCTTGTAACGACCAAAGGCGGTAAGTTTAACCGAAGAGCTACCGTTTCGCTGGATGCTTATTACGGCTGGCAGCAATGGGCCCGTTATCCTAAATTGTTAACCGCATATGAATGGCAGTATGCTAATTTGATGCGGGATGTTAATAATGGAGTGTATACCGGAAATCCGGAAGACGACCGGAGAATGCTTGAATTATGGCAGCAGGGTGGTTATGATTCTACAACGGGTATCGATTATAGAGGGTTCGACTGGAAGAAGGAGTATGTAAACAACGCGGCACCGTTGTTTTACCGCAACATTAGTATTAGCGGCGGTTCCGACAAAGTGGCTTACTACTTATCATTTGCTGTAGTAAATCAGGACGCGGTATTTAAGGATTATAAATTTAAGCGGTATAATTTTACTTCGCGTGTTGATGGAAAAATATCCAACAGGCTAAAGGTTGGTCTTAAAACGATGGGTAGATGGGAAAGCCGATCCAATCCTGGTATGCCGGGTTCGGATGATTACGAGGCTGCACGCGTTAACCTTTTTGAACTGCCTCCTATTTACCGGCCTTACGCGAATAATAATCCGCTATACCTGAATGCTATTCCATCCCGGTATGGACAGAATATGGCGGCCATAACAAATGATATCGCTGGAGTCTATACAAGTGATTGGTATGTACTGCAAACCGACTGGACCGCGGAGTTTAAGCTGATGAAAGGGCTAACCATGAAGGGATTGTATTCGTTTAATTTCAAGAACAACGTAGTTGATAATTTTGAGAAAGGCTGGCGGGAGTATACCTATGATCCGGCTACAAACACCTACCTGATTGCTTATGATAAAACGGCAGCGGGCAATACCTATAATTATAAGGCCCGGGGTACGGGAATGGATCAGCTTACGCAGTTTACGTTGAATTATGATAGCGTTATTCAACGCGATCATCATGTTTCTGCGGTAGCTGGTATAGAATCATTAAGGAATGATTATAAGGGGTTGTCCGTTCAACAGAATCCGATCAGCAATGATTTGATACAACTCCTGAATACGGATCCGAAAAATACCGTTGACGATTCCAAGTCTACATTTACCCGGCTGAGTTACTTCTTCAGGGTCGGTTATGAATACAAGCAGAAGTACATCGTGAGTGCTTTAGGACGTTTGGACGGTTCCTGGAAGTTCCAGGAAAATAAAAGGTGGGGCTTTTTCCCATCTGTGCAGGTAGCCTGGAATATAGCCAGGGAGAATTTTATTGCCAATTCCCGTATATCCGATGTGTTATCGAATGCCAAGATCCGGTTTTCCTATGGCGAGCTGGGTGACGATAACTTAGGGTACTATCCTGATTTTGCCTATCTGCCCGGATACAACTATAACACGGGCTCCTCGTTAATTGCGCCGTTTCCTGGGTCTGATATTACCGGTCAGCAAATACCCGGCATCTCCTATAAAGGACTTCCTGTAACTACACTTTCGTGGATGACGTCGAAGATGACGAACATTGGCATCGACCTGAGCTTTTTCAATAACAAGCTTTCTTTTGAGGCCAACGTATTCCAGCGAAAACGATCAGGTATTCCTGTTATACCCAACAATGTGTTGATACCTGTAGAAACCGGATTGAGTGTACTTCCACAAAACCTGGACGCGGACCAGACGGTGGGGGTTGATGGAAGTCTTTCATGGACAGACAATATCGGGGAGCTTAAATATAATATAGGGATCAATGCCACATTGGCGCGGCAGAAATTTGGCGCCCGTTATGGAGAAAAGTTCTTTAATTCCTGGGATCAGTATAGGTATACGCAGGAAAACAGATGGGCCAATGTGTACGGGGCGTCTCAGATGTGGATGTGGGAAGTAGTAGGGGTCTTCAAAACGCAGCAGGAAATTGACGCATATCCGGTGAATATCGATGGGGCCAATAATGCCAATACCAAACCGGGTGATCTTATTTTTAAGGACCAGAATGGTGATGGCGTTATAGATGATTACGATCTGCGCCCGCTAGGATATTCAGGCGCTTCTTTCCCCTGGGACGATTCGTATGGAAATAAACTGCCGCTGGCCACTGTAGGGTTGAACTTAGCTGTTCAGTATAAAGGGTTCGATCTTGCAGCAGACTTTGCCGGTGGCTTTATGAATACGTTTGTTATGGACTGGCTTTTAAAATGGGGAACAGACAGAAGTCATAACGGATATTATTACAATAACATTGATGTTTGGCGGCATGAAGATATTTTAGATCCGCAAAGCCCCTGGGTGCCGGGCGCCTTCCCTTCCGTGGGAACGGCTTCTACACGAAACTGGAATACCTTCTATACGTTTAATGTCAATTACGTACGACTGAGAAACCTCATGCTGGGCTACACACTCCCCAGTCGTCTTACCAGCAAGGCCAGTATAAGCAAGGCGCGAGTTTATGTACAGGGTAGCAATCTCTTCTCTATTGACAATTTAAAAAAGATAGGATTTGATCCTGAGATTACGCGGGTAGATGGTAAGGATTATCCGCAACACCGGGTTGTAACAATTGGCCTTCAGGTAACTTTTTAAATAGATAAAGCAATGAAAAATATTATCATAATAGCTATGAGCGTACTATTTCTTGCAGCGCTAAGTTCCTGCAAGAAAGGATATCTGGATCAGAAACCTACTAACATTATAAGTGAAGAAGACGCTTACGCTTCGATAGATGCCATTAACGGGATTGCGGCTAACCTGTATGCCTCACTTCGATTTGAACAGAATTTTTCGACCGATGCGGAGTCTTTCGATATGTGCCGGTTTGATGAGTTGTACAACAATAGCGAGTTTGGATTTGCTGACGGAAACCCGGGCGGCAGTTACCGTACATACTATGATTATGCAACGATTCGCAGAATAAACCTGCATATTTTTAACCTGAATAAGTATCAATCACCCAATATTAGTGCTGCTCAACGGAAATATTTCCTGGCGGAAGCGCGGTTTATGCGTGCTATGGTTTACTTCACCATGGTATCCCGTTTGGGAGGGGTTCCTATTATTACCGAGGTATACGATTATCCGGAAGGGGATCCGTTAAAGCTCGCAAAGCCGAGGAATAAAGAATATGAAGTGTATGATTTTGTAGCCAATGAGGTGGATGAAATAGCCCCGGACCTCGATGTTAAAAGCACTGCAGGATATGCAAAAAACAGGGCGACCATAGGCGCAGCACTGGCACTTAAATGCCGCGCGATGCTCTATGCAGGAACTATTGCTAAGAACGAGCCTGCCAGTATTGCCAGGAATCTTGTTCTTACCAGCGGGGCTGTTGGTATACCTGCGTCTATGGCAAACGAATATTTTCAAAAGAGCCTGGATGCTTTTGCTGCTATTAAGGCATTGGGATATACGTTGTATGCGAAGGATATTGCCAGCGGGTATGACAATAATTTTGCGAATGTTTTTTTAAAAAAGAATGCAGATAATCCCGAGGCCATTTTTGTAAAGGATTATGATGGTGTTAATTTTCAGAATACGTTTACGCAAAGAGCTATACCCAGATCGTTAAGAAGCGTGGCCAATTCAGGCAGTCAGCTAAATCCCACATTAAACATTGCAGAGAAGTTCGAACTTGTTGCCACCCATCAGCACGCTGAGTTTAAAACCAACAATAGCAGCGAAACGGTAGAAGAGATGGACGTTACCAGTTCCAGCCTTAACTATACTGTTTACGATCGCCCGGAGGACCTGTTTGCGGGCCGTGATCCCCGCCTTTTTGGATCTGTTCTTACACCCGGCAGTTATTTTCGGAATAATGCGATAAAACTACAGGCTGGCCTGGCGGTGTGGACAGGTGCGGGCTATAGTTTTAGACAAGCTGGTTTGATCGAGGATGCCAATACCGCAGCTGGTTTATACAATGGTATTCAAATGACGGGTGAAGATGGTCCTCATTTAACCGGCTTCTATTGTTCACACACCGGTTTCCTTTTGCGCAAATATGTTGATCCGGCAAATGGCAGTGAAGCTAATGGGAAAAGTAATGTTCCGTATATCGTATTCCGGTATGGTGAAATGTTGCTCAATGCGGCGGAGGCTGCTTTTGAATTGGGAAGGAACATTGATGCATTAGGATATATCAATGAAGTACGGGAACGGGCAGGTGGTGCTTCTTTTAAAATAGATGCATCTGAGTTGACCCGTGATTTAATCAGGAATGAACGGACTGTAGAATTATTTATGGAGGATCATCGTTATAATGATCTTAAAAGATGGCGCATCGCAGATGTTGTGTGGGATGGAAGTACCACTAATCCGCAATCGGTATTATACGCATTATGGCCTTATAGAATTGTAAGGCCGGGGGATGCTTCTGATGGGAAGTATTTGTTCAGACGCCTTCGGGTAAGAGGCACTAAGCAGGGATATTATAAGGCGCCGGTTTCATTTACGCTGTCTATGTATTATCCTGCCATGCCTGCCGATGCTCTTAGTAACAACCCTTTACTGGGGAATAATCCTAACCACTAAAACGATCCTGTTATGTTAACGATTATCAAAAATACATTGTGTGTCATTTTGTTTACCTGTCTCTTGCCGGCCTGCAGTTACGACAACTATGAGCCGCCAAATTTTGAATTCTCGGGGCAGTTGCTGTATAATGGAAAACCTTTTCCGTTTGATGGCCGTCCGGATGGCGATCTTTCTAAGATTGTGCAATTCAGTCAATACGGATTCGGTAAAAGCGGGAATCCGATCACTGCTCAGGTAAGTGAGGATGGTAGTTTTAAGCAGCTGCTTTTTCCAGGTTCCTATCATGTTACTATGAAAAACACGCCCTACCCTTTTATATTTTCTGACTGGCCCCGGAATGCAGGTAATCAGTACGATACCATTCATTTGAACGTGAATAATAATTACACCATGAATGTTGATGTAATTCCGTACTATGAAATTACAGATGTTAAAAATGAAGTATCGGGAACTGATCTGGTGATTAGTTTTAAGATCAATAAAATAATAGATGGGGCAAAGCTGGTGAATGTGCGGGCTTTTGCCAATACTGCTAGTTTGGTAAACAGCGGTGTTAGAATGAGTGCGGTACAGAGTTTAACAGGTGTCGATATTTCTCAGTCGATTGAAGTAAAACTTAATTTGATTGACTACCGCAATAAGTTTGTCAACAATTTCCGGGACTATATGTTTTTCCGGATCGCGCTTGAAACAGATATCTCCAATACGTATTTTATCTGGTCGGATGTATATGAGGCAACTGGTTTACCCCTGAAGTTTAACGATGTTACCAGCGAATATTTTAAGAATTATCAGCAACCGTTTAGCCTGGGCGCTGCCTTACCTAATGATCCCGGCCGGCGATTTCTTGTAAACGATTGGTCGTACACGGAAGGTATACAGTACAGTATGTTCGATGGCTGGGGTGACAGGCGGTTTATGTCTGCAGAGAATTGGGGCGGGCCGTTGTTGAACGGTGCTGTTTGGCAAACTACCAACTTGCCTGCGGGCAAATATGTACTTATCGCAACGAGGGGATGGAATGCAGGTGATTTGAACGGAGGGCTAAACAGGGCCTTCGTGGCTATTGCTTCGGGAAATGCGTTAAGCTGGAACCATCCGTCTATTTTGTATAAAGCAGATTGTTATTCCGATCAAAATCGAACCGCTGTTACCATTCCATTTGAATTAAATACGCAAACACAAATAAGCTTTGGTTATACCGTTGATTTTCCGGCGGGTGAATTGAATGCTTTGTCGTTTACCGCATGGAAATTAATTAAAGGCGAATAATACCAACTAGAAAATATGCATAAATTATTGATGAGTAGCATGGCATTGTTGCTATTGCTTGGAGGTCGTGTGTGTGCTCAGGATCCCGTAGATGCTTATATGCCTACTCCCTGGACGAACAAAGTGAACAAATCAAAGCCCCTGAATAATTATCCGCGGCCACAGATGGTGAGAAATAACTGGCAGAACCTGAACGGTAAGTGGAAGTATGCCATCACCGATAAAAATGCTGGTATACCGTCTCTTTGGGAAGGAGATATTTTGGTTCCGTTTCCGCTCGAATCTTATTTGTCAGGTGTGCAGAAGAGAATAGACAAGGAAAAAAAGTTATGGTATCGCAAGACGGTACAGGTAAAAAAAAGGGCAGGTGCCCGCATATTGCTGCACATAGGTGCCAGTGATTGGCAAACCTGTATTTATGTTAATGGAAGACAAGCTGCTACCTATGAGGGAGGGTACGTACCTATAGAGCAGGACATAACTGCCTACGTAAATTCCGGTGCCAATACCATTACCATTAGTTGTTGGGATCCTACAGATGAGGGGGAGCAGGCCCGCGGCAAGCAGGTATTAAAGCCGTCTGGCATATATTATACTTCCGTAACCGGTATTTGGCAAACCATATGGATGGAGGAAGTTGCTTCCACTTATATCGGGAACTATAATGTGGTGTCGGATATAGATCAACAATCCATTACTGTGCAGTCGGCCGTAATAGATGCGCAGGCTGGCGATCAGTATATCCTGTCTGTTCAAAAAGATGGTAAGGAGATCGCTCAAAAAACGGTTTCGGATGTTCCGGTCAATGAAAAGATAAACATTGCTAATGCCCGGTTGTGGAGCCCCGAGCATCCGGAGCTTTATCACCTTTTGATTGCCGTAAAAAGAGGGGGAAAGATAATCGATCAGGTGAAGGGTTATTTTGGTATGCGGAAGATAGAAGTTAAGAAAGATGATCAGGGCGTTTGGCGGACTTTTCTGAACAATAAGCCTGTATTTATGTATGGCCCGTTAGATCAGGGGTATTGGCCCGACGGTATTTATACGGCGCCCACGGAGGAGGCATTAGTGAGTGATATTAAGCGGATGAAGGAAATGGGCTTCAATACGGTGCGGAAGCACGTAAAAGTAGAGCCGGCGCGATGGTACTATCATTGCGACGTGGAGGGGTTACTGGTATGGCAGGATATGCCCAGCGGCTATGGTGAAATAGTGCCTGTAAAAGATCATGATCATTCGGTTGGTGGCGATTGGCTCGCGGGCCATTATAATGATGTGGAACGGACAGCTGCTTCCGAAGCGTTGTTCCGCAATGAATGGAGTCGGATTATTAACACGTTAAAAGTTCATCCGGGTATTGTTGTATGGGTACCATTCAACGAAAGCTGGGGTCAATTTAAGACGAATGAAATATTGAAATGGACAAAGGAGTTGGACGACACGCGCCTGGTCGATGGCCCCAGCGGGTGGATTGACCGTGGCGAAGGCGAATTGAGAGATTATCATTTGTATGCTGACCGTCTTGATACCTCTTTTGTACTGGAGAAATCACGTGGCCTTGTCATTGGTGAGTTTGGCGGTCTAAGTTGGGTAGTTCCCAGCCATACCATGCAAAAAGATACCTGGGGCTATAGTAGTTATCAATCGGGTGCAGAACTGTTGACCGCTTACGATAAACTTATCGACAGGATTGCTGCCTTAAAAAAATTTGGATTTTCTGCTGCTATTTATACGCAGCTGACGGATGTAGAAACGGAAGCCAATGGTATTATTACCTATGATCGGTTTTATTTTAAAATACCGCCGGCCGTACTGACACAAATTCATGAGAAACTTTACAAATAGCCAATATGAATACCAACAATATTAATTTGTTCATGCGGAAAATGACCTCTGTGGTCGTGTTTTCCATGTTACTGCTGTTCTTTTGCAGCTGTAAAAAAATTACGCTGGGTAGTTTAAATAACGGCGGAGAAGTTATACAGCCAGACACCGTTAAAGGTGTGGCAACCATTAAAAACGGACCTTCCACACTGTCCTTTAATAAGGTGGGAGATAGTTACTATAATGTAGCGGTGTCTGGTACCGACGGCCAACTTATGTATCAGCAAATGCGGCCTTTGGTGGCTGAACTGGTAAATGCCGATAATACCGTGACCTGGGTCGACTCGATGTATTCCAGTCTGACTATTCAGGGCGATAGTATAATTTGTTCGGGCACGCTTACCGGCCAGGGCGGAAGTATTTTTGCTTTTACGGATGTTTATAAAGCGTCATCAAAAGAAGGTGGTTTTGAAGTGGGCCGGGTGGTAAAGGTAGTGAAGGCAGGGTCTGAGAAAGGCTTTTCTACCCGGATCGGTTTTGAACGGAGTATCAGTACTTACATTACTAATTATGATTTTTTTGTGCCATCGGTATGGTATAAGCATAACAGTTATGTACCGTCAAATGCGTTAGCCAGTGGGATGGCTGATGAATTTTATTGGTTTCGCGAAGACCGTCTTCCCTTACCCATTTTTATGGCCAGGGAACAAAACTCCGGGCAAACGTTCTCTGTCTTTCATAAGGACGCAGACGGCGCTACGTTCACCGAAGAAGACGGGCAAAATCGTATCATAGACGGAAGAATGAAATTTGCCTCAGTGGGCATGCAGAATAAAACACGACCCCTGATTGGTGTTACCTATCCGGGAACGGAAGGAGAACGTACCGGAATATGGGGAATGGCGGCGCAGAACAACCGGTGGGCGTACAGAAGTCACCCTGTGACAGGCAATTTTGAGCAGCAGTACAAAGTTGTTTTTAGTCTTACCCGGGAGGACAGTTATCAGTCTGCCCTGAAGAATACATGGAGTAAATATTATGCGTTAGCCAATCCGGCTATATATAATTGCGATCTAAAGACTGTGTATAACGATCAGATCAGCCTGTTAAGTAATTACTGGCGATCGATCAATAATTCTCCGGGATTTCCTTTCCGCATCCAGTTAAATGGATCGGCGCCGGAGTCTGACTACAACTGGAATATGGGATTTGTGGGGCAACAATTGCCTAATGCTTCCTTATTGATCCGGGAGGGGTTTATACGGAGCGATGAGCAGCTGCGTCTCAAAGGAGAAAAAATCGTTGACTGGTGGGCGGCTAACGCACAACATAGCAACGGGGCTATAAAAACCTGGTATGATCCTCAACCACAGACATGGCGAACATCCTACGAAACCTTTATGCGGGTATTGGGGGATGGCATGACGGGTGTGCTATGGGCCTGGAAATTTGAAAAACGCAACGGGGTGAATAAAGATAACTGGCTTCAGTTTTGTAAAAATGCCGCAGACTGGGTATTAACCAAACAAAACGGCGATGGGTCCTTCCCGCGATCTATTGATTATACTACCAACCAGGTGAGTAATGCCGAAGTCACCAACACATCCCATATCATACCCTTCCTGGTTGAGTTGTATTTTGCCACCAGCAATGATGTGTATAAGCAGGCGGCTATCAGAGCTGGTAACTTCCTGTACAACGACTCTTACCTGAACTTTAAATACGTTGGTGGCACACCCGATAATCCGAATGTACCGGATAAGGAAGCTGCTTCCATGGCGTTGCGGGCTTACCTGGCATTGGATGATCTGACAAAAGATGGCAAATGGATGGATGCAGCCCTTCAGGCAGCATACTACTACCAAACCTGGGTTTATTGCTGGAATGTTCCTATTCCGGCAGACGATGGGATGGCCAACTACCCCAAAACAAGGGGAACAACCGGCCTTAGCGTAGTTGGAACTGCCGGCAGTGCATCTGATACCGGTGCCGCTATAGATGCTTTTGCTTTTTACCGGATGTATTTGTATTCGGGCGATAAAACGTTCCTGTACATGGCGCAGCTTTGTTTATACAATACCAAGCAGGCACTGAATTGGGATCGGGCGAATCCCATACCTGGATATGGAGACCCGGGTATTGCCATAGAGGCCATGAACATAACTATACCGAGGGGTCATGGCGTGAACTATTATCTCCCCTGGCAGGCCTATAATTTCCTGGAGCCGATGGTACTGTTTAAAGACATATTCGGCGATATGGATATTACGGCTATTGAAAATATACCTAACAAAGCTGCACTGTTAAACGCCTATACTAACAATAGAGGCTACTAAATTTGTGGGTTAATGAGAAATATTGTAATCCGGGTTTTAATGGAGATCATATGCGATTATTAACGATCGTCTCTGCGCTATGCCTGACTTCGTTTTGTGAAGCGCAGAACAACTACGTGCTGACAGCGGATAGCAAGACAAAAGATCAGGTAAAATATGGTGAACATATTTACGCAGTCTTCCCGGCCTCCCGTATTTTTCCGGGTACGATAAGAAATGTGGATATTTATGTACCCGAGGCTTATGATGGCAAAACGCCTGCTACAGTTTGTGTATTTCAGGATGGCATGCTCTATAATGCCGATACGGTAGTTTCCAATTTGATAGCGGCTAAAGAAATCCCGGTAATGTTATTGGTGGCGGCATCACCAGGCAGGGTGATAGGTGATTACGATGCCGAAAGTGCCCGTGAAAACCGCACATACGAATATGATACGCCGTCTCCGCAGTTTGGAGAGTTTCTCTTAAATGAGCTTTTTCCTTTTATTGAGACCCTGCAAACAAAATCTGGCAAGAAGATTATTCTCTCCCGGAATCGGGATGACCGGATGATCGCTGGTTGCAGTTCGGGTGCTGCCTGTGCATTTAATGTTGCATGGTATACAGACGCTTTTTCGCGCGTGTACAGCTCCTGCGGTTCTTATACCGGATTAAGGGGTTCCTTCGTAAGCAATACGCTCGTTAATAAGTTTGAGACAAAGCCGATCCGTTTTTTTCTGCAGAGCGGTTCCCGTGATATGTGGACATCATTCGGCGACTGGTGGGCTGCCAACCAGACCATGGCCCGGGCGTTGGAATTTGCCGGTTACGATTTTACCTACAGGTTTACTGAACAAGCTCAGCATTGTGATGGCGATGGGACAGTGGTTTTTCCAGAGGTATTGCGTTTTCTTTGGAAAGGATATCCTGGCAACAAGCCGTTTCCTGTACAACCAACGCGGAATTTAATGTTAAGTCAGATCTTGCCGGATAATAAGCAGTTTGAGCAGGTAGCTGAGGGTATAGGATCTGCCAAACTATTAGCAGATAACACGGGGAATGTTTTGATAGCCCGTGTCGGCTCCACGCATATGTTGGATACAAGCGGGAGGCAGGGCGGGCCGTTATCGGATGTGGAAATTTTGTCTATTGGCCATGCGGGAGAACGGTTGCTCTTTGACTCGGTGAAGATGCGGTTACGCGTCATTACAGCCGGTGGAACTGTACGTACAATAAATAAACAAATCATGGCGACGGGAGCCGTTGCATTGCGGGATGGCGGTTTTTATGTGGTAGGAAAATCGGGTAATAGCCATCTTTCAACAATATGGTATTTGTCTGAGAAATATCAGTTGTCGGAGAAAGCGATTGCCGCCAATCTGATCGGCTCAATAGCGTTATCGGGCAACAACAACTGGCTATACGCTTTTGATTACCATACACGCCGTGGCTATAGTTATAAGGTGGATAGAAATAACAAGGACATCTTGTTCAAACAGGAATTTTTCAGCATTCATATTCCCGATCAATTTGACGCTGCGGAGACACTGTCAGCGATTACCGATGATGCCGGCCGTACTTATTTGGCTACCAACCTGGGCATTCAGATTTGTGACTACAATGGAAGATGCGAAGGCATCTTGTCTTTGCCTGGAAATATCCGGCCTGTTTCTCTGGCCTGGGGCGGAGCAGCGTTGAATTGGTTGTATGTGCTGGATGATAGTGGACGCATATACAGGCGGCAGCTTCATGTGAAGGGAAGTTCGCCTGCATCTCCCATGCCGGCAATCCGGGTGGGGGCCGGCTAATATGAAGAGGAATTGCGCCGCTGCATCCACTTTATTCATGGACCTCAAAAAGAAAAAATTTGCCATACTGCCCGCAGGGAAATAATGGCAGTATTCTAAACGGATTTATCCTGTCATACTCAGATCCGGATGAAACAGTAAACTTCACTGCTTCATCTATTCTATCCTTTTTATTTCATAAACGAAGTTCAGCTTTGGTATTTCTCCGTAATAGCTGATCTCTTCTTCGCCGATCTTTACTGCACCGACACGGCCTATCGCGATCTGTGAACGCTTGTTATCCGCGCCGATATGAAAGAGTACTTTTGAAACAAACCGGAAAGCATGATCAAGCATCAGCTTCTTTACAGATCTGTTAAAGCCGGTGCCCCAGTATTTCGTAGCATAAAATGTATAACCGATGAAAATACTATCCTCCGCTTTATTGTATTGATAAAACCGGGTACTTCCTGCAACTTCGCCAGTCGCTTTATCTATAATTTTAAATGCACCGTTGCTTTGTATTGCGCCTTCGAAGAAGTTTTGAAAGACCTCCCGTTTCCAGCGGTCTTTATTCGGGTGTTGTTCCCATATCTTTGGATCTGCGGCAACACTATATAAGATATCAAATTCATCTTCCTTCAGCGGAAGGAGGATAGCCTGTTCATTTTCGAGAATTGGTTGAATGTCCGGAGCCATAATATTTACGATAGTTTAAGGTAATTCTTTTATATAAACAGCCAGTTCTTTTTCCAATGAATCGCCCGATTTCTCCAGGTGATGAATGATCCTGCCTCTCTCCTGCTGATTTTTATTCTGACTCAATTTCTTTTGCCCTGTCAATGCAGTTACTTCTATCTCAAAAGCGATTATTCCTTTCAGCATACCGGCAACATATTTTTCAGAAAGACTATTCCATTGCTGACGATAGTCATTGTCATAAAAGGAGATCATTTGCTCAAGCATTGACTTTTTTGAATCCTCACCCTGCAGGATCCGGGCTTTGCCATGTGCATGAACGGTCAGGTAATCCCAGGTTGGAACTGATTCGTGTCTATCGTAGTGTTTAGGGGAAATGTAGGCATGCGGCCCGGAAAAGATCACCAGCGAAGTATTGTCTTCAATGAATTTTGACTGTTCATTCAATGCGGAGAAATGCGATCGAAGGAAGATCCTTTCATCTTTTTCATGTATTACAAATGGTAGCATGGTAGCAACCGGAATGGAACTGATACTGGTCACAATTGCAGCAAAACTGTAGCGCTTCATAAACGCCACCTTCTCCCGGTTGCCTTCAAATTCAAATGCCTTTGGGATATACATAACCTGGTAGTTAAGAGGAGCCTCAAAATTACTAACCGAATGGACTATATTTATAGTCCAATATTAATAAAATGGGTAGTCCAATTTTTAACCAGCTTTTTGCGGATCTGAAATTCGGATCAGATCCGGGGAAGTCTGTATATCTGCAATTGGCTGATGCAATATTCTCTTTTATAAAAAATGGCAGCTTAAAGAGCGGGCAGCAACTACCGGCTACGCGCGACCTTGCTGCTATGCTCGGCCTCAACAGGGTAACTGTTTCAAAAGCCTATGAGGAATTGCAAACGCAGGGCTGGCTGGAGAGTTTTGTGGGACGTGGTACGTTCGTTACCATGCATATTCCTGAAAATGCACCGAAGCTACTGCGCGAATCATTTGCCGGAAATGGTTTAAGGAAGGCGGGATTCAGGATTGAACCACAGAATTACCTTGATAAAAAGATCCCGGCCATTACCGCGCCACTTCATCTTGATGATGGCTTTCCGGATGTGAAACTTGCTCCATTAAAAGAGCTTTACCGGGCCTACAGGGGGCAACTGACAAGAGGCGGTCTGTATCACAGATTCGGTGTTTATAGTACGCCGGATGGCTCCGCGTACTATAAACAGGCATTGTCTGATTATTTGAATCAAACCCGTGGTTTGAAGACAACTGCGGCAAATATACTTTCGGTAAGGGGAACGGTGATGGGGGTTAATCTTGTTTGCAATGCGCTGATCCATCCCGGGGATCTTGTTGTATCCGGCATTCCCGGTTGGTTGCGTGCTGAAAGGAATTTTATTCACGCCGGCGCAAAACACATCGGCATACCGGTTGACGAACATGGGTTGGTTGTTGATGAATTAAGAAAGATCTGCAGGAAGAAAAAAGTAAGAATGGTGTATGTGACTCCGCACCATCATTACCCTACAACTGTATCGCTCCGTATTGACAGACGTCTTGAATTATTAAGTCTGGCAAAAGAGTACGGCTTTATCATTTTTGAAGATGATTATGATTTCGATTTTCATTACAGGCACAGACCCTTGCTTCCGCTTGCCAGTGCAGATGAAAATGGCATGGTGATCTATTGCGGTTCATTCAGCAAAAGTTTTTCACCGGCTTTCCGTATGGGATATCTTGCCGCAGCTGAAAATGTCATTGACCATTTGGGGAAAATGCGCATGTTGCTTGACCGGCAGGGCGATCATATATTGGACAATGCGATGGGGGAGTTATTGAATGAAGGGACTGTGCAACGGTATCTTCGGAAGACACTGGATGTATATAAAGAACGGAGGGATTTTTTCTGCGGTCTTTTACAAGAGGAATTGAAGGGTATTGCTGAGTTTTCCATTCCTGAAGGAGGTATGTCTGTATGGGCAAAATTCAACAGATCGGTAAACCTGGAGAATCTTTCGGTGGAAGCGTTGAGGAAAGGACTGTTTATTTCAGATGGAAAAGCGCATCAATATCCCGGCAGTCGTTTAAATAGCATCCGGCTCGGATTTGCATCTTCTTCATTACCGGAATTGGAGAAAAGTGTTAAGATCATCAGGGGAATAATAAGAAAAGCCTGACAGGCTGTATCCTGCTGTGATCACGGAGATTGTAAGTTGTGATCCGATCAGGTACGACTTCCTCAACAACAATGATACACTTCAGTTCACCAATGTAATGATGCTGACACGTAACCTGATCCTGAATGGCAACCCGAATACGCGCGAAGGTATCACTGACGAGACCCCTGCCTGGATCGGCGGTAAACTGATGTCCGCTGATTTCAACCTGGAAGCAAACGGCTTGATCAGTGATTTCAACAGCACGCATTTCATCACCACCAATGGGGAAGGCCGTTTGCGCCTGGCGAACAATCAAGAAATGTATTCCCTGTTGGTCCTTCAGAATTCAGCATGAACTTTGCAAAGCTGACAACAAAAGTGCTGACGGTTTGTCCAATCCCTGCGAAGCATTTTGTAACGGTAAAGGGGCTGTCTGCCAAACAAAACATTATTTGCTCAAATTATTTACGCCGTCTTATCTTTGCAGTATATGAACAATTATCCCGATAATATTATCAATTCATAAAAAAGAGGCGAACAATTCTGTTCGCTTTTTTTATGTCTAAAACTGACGGTTATGGATGTTGAAATACTGTCCCGCATTCAATTTGCATTTACCATTGCTTTCCATTATATCTATCCGCCATTGAGTATTGGTCTCGGGTTGATATTAGTGATCATGGAAGGCATGTACCTCCGGACGGGAAATCCTGTGTATGAAAAAATGGCGCGTTTCTGGATCAGGATCTTCGCCTTGATCTTTGGTATCGGTGTTGCAACCGGCATTATTATGGAGTTTGAATTTGGAACAAACTGGGCCGTTTATTCAAAATATGTAGGTGATATATTTGGCAGTGCCCTGGCGGCGGAAGGCATTTTTGCTTTTGCACTGGAGAGTTGTTTTCTGGGTATTCTTTTGTTTGGATGGAACAGGGTGGGGCCGAAGGTGCATTTCTTTTCTACGTTGATGGTTTTTTTGGGATCAATGTTCAGTGCCGTATGGATCGTTGTGGCAAACAGCTGGCAACAAACTCCGGCGGGGTATCATATTGTGGGAGAGGGTATGAATGCACGCGCGGAGGTCACAGATTTCTGGGCGATGGTGTTCAATCCTTCGAGCATTGACCGGTTGACGCATACCTGGCTGGGCGCGTTTCTTGCTGGTTCATTCCTGGTACTCAGCGTAAATGCCTATTATATACTGAAGGGCAAGTATCTTGAGATTGCAAAACCCGCATTTAAGATCGCGTTGAGCGTTGCGTTATTCAGTTCACTTTGCCAACTTGTATCAGGTCATAGCAGCGCGGATGGCGTTGCGAAAAATCAGCCGGCAAAATTGGCAGCGATGGAAGGGCACTATGATAGCAGTGCTGCTGCCGGCATGTATCTTTTTGGCTGGGTCGATAACAAAGAGCAAAAGACAAAAGGTATCAGCATTCCCGGAGGGCTATCTTTCCTGGTTCACCAGGATTTTAAAGCACCGATCACGGGATTGAACGCATTCAAACCAGAGGACAGGCCGTCCCAGGTAAATGCTGTATTTCAGTTTTATCATATCATGATCTCGATAGGTATGACGCTGATTGCACTGACAGTATATGCATCTTTTCTTTGGTGGAAAGGAAAATTATTTAACAAGCGATGGCTCATGATCGTTTTTGCATGGGCCGTATTACTACCGCAGATCGGAAATCAGGTGGGGTGGTTTACTGCAGAAATGGGAAGACAGCCGTGGATCGTTTATGGTTTGCTGAGAACGTCGGATGGGCTTTCTAAAAATGTACAATCGCAGCAGGTATTGTTTTCATTGATATTATTCACGCTTGTGTACACCACGCTGTTCATTCTTTTTCTTTATCTGCTGAATAAGAAGATCAAACATGGCCCGGTGGATTATCATACAAAAGAGCATACAAATGATGACAGCAAGCGAGACAATCCGATCCTGCAACATAATTAACCAACTACTATAATCAGCTTTATATGGCAACATTTCTTGGACTCGATTATAATGTATGGTGGTTCCTTGTATTCGGAGGAGTTATCTCCGGATATGCCATCCTTGACGGATTTGACCTTGGTGCGGGGGCATTGCATCTGTTCCTCAAGAAAGAACAAAGCCGTCGCATCGCACTGAATGCGATCGGACCTATATGGGATGGAAATGAAGTATGGCTGGTGATTGGCGGCGGCGCATTATTTGCGGGATTCCCTGTTGCATATGCCGCCATCTTTTCTGCATTCTATGTTCCTTTCTTTGTATTCCTGATCGGATTGATCTGGCGGGCTGTGGCGATAGAATTCCGCAGCAAAGAACCCGGAAAGATCTGGCGGCTTACCTGGGATTTCGTGTATTCATTTGCCTGTATCATTATCGCTCTTTCACTCGGACTTATGCTCGGAAATGTTGCTTACGGACTTCCATTAAATAATGAAAGGGAATTTACAGGAAGCTGGCTTAGTTTCTTTAATCCGTTCTCTATCCTTGTTGCCGTTACAACGCTTGCCTTATTCATGATGCACGGAGCGATCTATCTCACCATGAAAACTGAAAACCGTTTATATACCAAACTCACCATCCTTGCCAAGAACTTCACCGTTTTTTTTGTGATGAGTTTTTCCATCACAACAGTTTATACGCTTTTATATGTTCCCCATCTGAGTGACCGTGTAAAAACCAACGCTCTTTTTTTTATCTTTCCTTTGATCATGATGCTTTCCATCGCCAATATTCCGAGATTACTGAACAAAGGAAAGTATCGTCATGCATTTGCGAGTTCCTGTGTCACTATCGCCTCATTGCTGATACTTGTTGCAATAGAAGTATTCCCCAATCTTCTCTATGCCACTAATAATGCAGCTAACAGCATCACCATTCACAATGCGGCATCTTCCCAAAAAACAATGAAGATCCTTCTTACTATTGCTCTTATCGGTACACCACTTGTTGGTATTTATACAAGCTTTGTATTTTGGACGTTTAAGGGGAAGGTGAAGCTGGATGAGATGTCTTACTGATGCGCGCGGTTTGAGGGGTTTCATAAGTTTGGTGACACCTGGTGCTGAACTACCGGTGTTGCGAAGTCATGGTCTTCAAACCTATGAAACTTCTCAAACCTCTGAAATTTTCGTAACTCCCCTATAGGAAGAGGAATACGGGCACAGTTCACCAGTTTCCTCCCTGGTCGGTGTTAAGCCTTTCAGAGGCATCTACCGGGCCGGTTGATCTCCAGTCCGGATCATATTTTACAAACCAGGAGATCCAGAGGCTGCGGCTCAAACGCATGAGCCAGGGTTGGAGAAAAATGAGGAAAACGGCATTAATTCCCATCCAGTAGAAAAAACGATTGTCATTGACCGAAAGACCAATGATCACCCACCAGGCAACGAGACTGGCGACGCTGATTGCAACAGTCAATGCATAACTGACATAGCTGGTGCCATAATAAAAGCCCACCTCAAGCTCGGTCGGCTGTCCGCAAACGGGGCACTCCCGGTTCATCGCCATATTTTTGCTTAGTTTGATGGATAAAGAATTTTTAAAAAGCTTACCCTCCCTGCATCTTGGGCAACGGCACCCGAGCGCAGAAGAAAGATAACCGCGGTGTGCATGATTTTCCGGCATCTTGCTGTTGTCGTTTTTTTGCAAAGCTAAGCGTTAAAAAAGAAAAAGAGGAATACTATCGGGCTGAGAGAACGGCGAGCTAAGAAATTTGTTGAATAACGATAACGGAGACAATCAGAAATGAAATATCTCCTTGAAAATAATATATAACCCCATCAGCAGGATAAACCAACCAAATCCTTTCTTCAACAAAGACCCCGGAATCTTATCTGCCAGCTTGCTGCCAATAAAAAGGCCGGCAATGGCAAGCGCTGTGAATGACAGAAGCAATTGCCAGTCGTATTCAAATTGTTTAAGACTGAATAAAAAGCCAAATAATGAGTTGATCGCAATGATCAGTAGCGATGTTCCCACTGCCGTTTTCATCGGCAAACGAAGAAATATGACAAGGCTTGGAATGATCAGAAACCCGCCACCTGCTCCCAGCAAACCTGTTATCAACCCAATTGCAAGACCAAGCAAAACCAAGGGCAAAGCCTGGTATTTGTGTTCAGTATCTACCGCCGCAACAACTTCTCTCCGGCTGTTGAAGATCATCGATAATGATGCGGCGAGCATCAGCACCGCAAAGACAACCATCAAAAAGGCGGGCTTATAAACATGAATATTACCTACTGAAAACAAATGATCCGGCAACGCAGGCAGAATGTAATGGCGTGTGATGAAGATCGAGAAGATCGAAGGAATTCCAAACTCCGTGACGGCTTTAAAGTTCACCAGCTTTTTCCCGTAGGAGCGCAGCCCACCGATCAGGCTTGTTGAACCCACTATAAATAACGAACTGGTCGTTGCAAGCAAAGGGTTTACCGACATCAGGTATACCAGTACCGGCACAGTGAGTATCGATCCGCCGCTACCGACCATGCCAAGTGAAATGCCGATCAGTACAGCAGCAAGGTATCCGATTATTTCCATCAGGCGAGTTTAGTTCAGGTTATGAAAAGTTTCAGGGGTTTCTCAGGTTTGAGAAGTTGAGAGGCTGGAGTTAATCAAACCTGAGAAGCGTTACAGATCTTCTTTACGCCAGTATCTTTTCCATCTGCATACTCCGGCTTCCCTTTACAAGAAAGTAAGTGTTTTCAAAATGTTGTTGCTGCCACCATTGCCTTGCCTGTTCTGCATTTTCAAAACGAAGAAAGGGATGTTGGGCTTTCAGAAAATCACCGCCGACAAGTGCAACCGCTTTCCACGGATATTGCTGAATGAGGTCAATGATGGACACATGCTCCTGCATGCTTTCATCGCCCAGTTCAGCCATGCCGCCCAGCATCAATACTTTATCGGTGGCCTGCAGCCTTGCAAAGTTTTCAATCGCGAGGCGCATGCTGCTTGGATTTGCATTATAGGCATCCAGGATTATTTTGTTTGATCCGCGCTCGATTAATTGAGACCGGCTATTGGAAGGTGCATAATCTTCAATTGATTTTTTGATCAGTGTATCGGGAACTTTGAACAGTTTTCCCGCTGTCACAGCAGCGAGTACATTGGGGAGGTTATAATCACCAACCAATTGTGTTTTGATCAGTTTTTCATCAATACCCTGCCGGATGGCTACCTGCAGAAAGGGATCGCTCTGATGAATAGTGCCGATCACATGTGCATCTCCTCCTGTTCCATATTTGATGATGCCGCTGATGCCTTTGCTCATTTCGTGGAGATAATCATAATCCCAGTTCACCAGTGCAAATCCATGCGCAAGGGTACGGAGATAGTCAAACAATTCACCTTTACCCTTTCTTACACCTTCAACACCGCCAAACCCTTCGAGGTGTGCTTTGCCTGCGTTCGTGATCAGGCCGTGAGTAGGTTGAGCGTATTCGCAATAGCCGGCGATCTCTTTCTGATGATTGGCGCCCATTTCAATCACAGCAATCTCCGCATCCATTTTTATTTTTAAAATGGTCAGTGGTATGCCGATATGATTATTGAGGTTTCCCTCTGTCGTGTATGTTTTATAGGTTGACGAAAGCACCGCATGAATAAGTTCTTTCGTTGTCGTCTTTCCATTGCTGCCTGTGATGGCAATAAAGGGGACAGATCTTCCGCCCGGCAGATTATTGAATTGGCTGCGATGATATTTCGCCAGTTGCTGCAGCGCCGTGAGTACATCCGGCACCAGCAAGGTTTTCCCTTCTATCTCAAATTCTTTTTCATCTATCACGGCATAAGCAGCGCCGGCTTCAAGCGCTTTTGCGGCGAAAGCATTTCCGTTGAAATTATCACCTTTCAATGCAAAGAATATATCGCCCGTTTTCAGTTTGCGCGTATCTGTTTGAACCGAGGGATATTGCTGGTAGATGGTATAAAGTTGCTCGATGGACATAAGGCAAAGTAAGTCAAAATTCAAAAGTAAAAAGTAAAAATATCCGGGTGATGAATTGATGAGTGATCTGTTTTCGTGCCTGATATTTTTACGTTTGAATTTTGATTTTAAAATAAAAGCCCTCCGGATTAAGGAGGGCTTTTAAGCTTATGCAAATATTAGCTTTTATCGTTTTTGTCTTCTGGTTGGGAACTGCTGTCCAACTTTTCTTCCATTTCCTTCAGGACTTCCCATACGATCCATTGCGCAACGGAAACCAAGTGTGCTCAGCGCCTGATCTTCTTCAAGGAAACGGCGTGTGCCGGGGCTCAGCCAGTAAGCACGATCATTCCAGCTGCCGCCTTTATATACGCGTGACTTATCGCTAACGAGGGTTGTGATGCCATAACCATAGTTCGCTTGTGAGATAGAGTCACCATCCATAAAGTTGATCACGTTACCACGCTGATAGTTGCGGCGGTTTTTGCTTTCAGCATCTGTTACGTCAACCATTCTTACGCGGCCGGTTGTGTCGTTGATCTCGGCTTCGCCATCAGCATTTTTATAGAGCTTGGTGTATTTGTTACCGCGGAAAGGAGCAGGCATGTCATCAAAGTCTAAAGAAGACAGCGGTCTGTATACGTCCTGTACCCACTCGCTGACGTTACCGGCCATATTGTACAGACCGAAACCGTTTGGCATAAAGGAAGTAACTTCTCCTGTATAGAATGCGCGGTCATTCAGACCACCAGCCACACCGGCGTTATCACCTGATCCGCGTTTAAAGTTTGCCATGAACTGACCCTGCCAGCTGCCATGACGTGTGTCACGCAGACCATTTACATTCACTGACCATGGGTAGATCTGTTTGTTTGATTGCAACTCCTCACCACGTTTACCCTCTTTCTTGCTTGGGCGTGGGTTCTGGTCGATCAGACCATAAGCCGCATATTCCCACTCTGCCTCGAATGGAAGGCGGTAATCAGGCATCAGCATTCCATCTTCCATGGTCACCTTTGTGCGAGGCTGACCCTGAGGTGTTTTCAGGCTGTTCTTTTTAGAAGTTGCTGTTTTGCCGGGAGCTGTCTGATACAGGTCCAGCAAATATGATTTGGTAGTAAAGTTGTTACTTCCCTGCTGACCCATCAGGCTTTGCTCATTTACATAACCTTTCTCGATCAGGATCCCTTCGTTCACACGGTCACTTCTCCAAAGGCAGAAGTCTGTGGCCTGTCTCCAGGTCACACCTACAACAGGATAGTAGTTAAAGCCCGGGTGACGGAAATAATATTCAACCATTGGCTCGTTGTAGCTCAGCTCACTACGCCATACCAGCGTGTCAGGCAATGCTCCTTCAATAATTGGTTGGTTAACGGGATCAGATGGATCGAATACTTTATTCAGCCAGTACAGGTACTCACGGTAGTGTACGTTGGCCACTTCGGTACGGTCGATATAGAATGACGGAACTGACACACGGCGGGGAATGTTATTCCACTCACCCATGACGTCCTCATCAGTCTGACCCATGGTGAAGGTACCACCCTGTACAAACACAAGGCCCGGACCAGTAGCCTGATCTTTTGCCTTGGCGACCTGGTAGCCACCCGATTTTTTGTCATTGTAGTTCCAGCCGGTCATGTCCGACTTTTGCGATTTCTTCTTGAACAGGCCGCACGAGGACATGAGCACAGCACAGGATAACAGGATTACTAAGTTTTTCACTTTCATTGTTTTTTGCATAAACCTATGAATTGGAATAAATTTAACGCGGTATGACGTAAAATTATTGTCTGCCGCAGAAATATTACTGCCAGGATTGCGAATATATATACTTTGAGTAAAATGCCCTTTAGCATTATTACTTTTTTCACTTCGTTAATCCCCCATATAATCAAGGGGTTATTGCTATGTCGCCGGTTAAGAAACTAATGCTTATAATATCTTTGTCCGGGGGGCTGCTACCAGCCTCCGCGCAGCGTTCGTATAAGCCGTCCTCCGTCCTTTCATCCGGTGCATTTTATAAGATCTCGGCCGGCGCTCCGGGCATCTATAAGATCGACCTTCCGTTTCTCGCCTCCCTGGGTATCAACACCTCAAATCTGCCGTCTTCCGCCATCCGGCTGTTCGGCAACGGAGGCGGAATGCCCGGTGAATCCAACTCTGCGCCTTTTCCGGACGATCTGACCGAAAATGCCATCCAGGTAGTGGATGGGAATGACGGAATATTAAACGGAAATGATTACATATTATTTTATGCGGCAGGCCCGGATCAATGGATCAAAGATTCGGCCAACCAGCGGTTCATTCATCAGAAGAACCTTTACAGCGACCGCTCTTTCTACTTTCTTTCTATCGGCGGCACTGGTAAAAGGGTTGCCGCCATACCCTTAATGACTAGTCCCGCCGTGACGGTCAGCAGTTTTTCCGCCCGTTTTTTTCATGAACTCGACACGGTAAATTTTCTGAATAGTGGTAAGGAGTGGTATGGGGAGGAGTTCTCACAGCTACCCGGCCGTGCCTTGAGCCGAAGCTTTCCTGTGGACCTGCCAAACCTGATCCCCGGATCAGGAATACAGGTTAGGACCCATTTTGTTGCCCGGGCGGCCGGAGGCGGCAGCAATCTGAGCGTAACAGTGAATGGCAGCACGATCGCGCAAACGGTGCTTCCCCCTGTGGGAACCGGCCAGTATGACGCGTTTGCACGGGAGGCCACGTTAGTGAGCGCAGGCACCGCCGCTGCAACCAACGCGATCGGCTACTCCTTTGCACCCGGCGGCGTGAATGCGCAGGGATGGCTCAATTGGTTTGAAGTGTCCGGACGGCAGCAGTTATCAATGAATGGAGTGGATCAGCTATTATTCCGCGACTGGCTTTCGGTTGGAAATTACAACGGAGAATATGTGCTTGCCGGCGCTTCGGGAAACACACAGGTCTGGGATATTACCGACCCGTTATTACCACAAAATTTAATCACCTCTCCCGATGGGTCAAACCTCCGGTTTGTAAATGATTGCAGCCGTCTTCGTGAATATGTTGCATTCAATGCAACAGGTTTTCTCGCGCCCGTTGCGATCGGCCGCGTGGCCAGCCAGGATCTTCATGCGGCTTCTGCTGCTGACTATATCATTGTTACGCATCCGTTGTTTCTTGATCAGGCACAGCGTCTCGCGCAATATCATCGGCGGGTCAATTCACTCAGCGTAATAGTTGCAACGACCGAACAGATATACGCGGAATTCAGCAGCGGCATTCCCAGTCCCGTAGCCATCAGGGATTTTATAAAAATGTATTTTGATAAATACGGAACAGACCCCATCAGCCGGCCGAAATATTTATTGTTGTTTGGTGATGCGTCTTATGATTATCGCGACAGGCTTTCTGACAATACGAACTTTGTTCCCGCCTATGAAAATAATATTTCGCTCGATGTGTTGAACACCTATGCGTCAGATGATTTTTTTGGTTTTTTGGAAGACAATGAAGACATCAATTCCGGTATAGTCATCAATACACTTGATATTGGCATCGGTCGCGTGCCGGCAAAAAATCATACGGAAGCAAAAAACTTTGTCGATAAAATTGAAGCGTATTCATCAGCACAAAGTTTTGGGCCATGGAGAAATAATTTGTTGTTCATTGCTGATGATGAAGATCAGAACCTTCACCTGCAGGATGCGGAAACGGTAACGGCAACAGCAGCAGCAGTGGCACCTGTATTCAATCAGCAAAAAATTTATCTCGATGCATTCCGCCAGGAAAGCGGATCCGGAGGAAGCCGTTATCCACAGGTAAATCAGGCTATCAGCAATGAAGTATATAATGGTGTGTTGATCTGGAATTTTAATGGTCACGGAGGGCCATCACGGCTTACGGATGAAACTATTCTCGACCAGGAAATGGTGAATTCCTGGAGCAATGCGAACCGGCTGCCATTATTTATCACTGCCACCTGCGATTTTGCTCCATATGACAATCCGCGGATAAATTCACTTGGAGAAAATATTCTGCTTAGGCCAAATACAGGTGCCATAGCATTGATGACCACCACACGCGTTGTATTTGCATTCAGCAACCGCATCATGAATGATAATTATCTCCGCTTTGCCCTGCAGCCGGATGCAAATGGCCGCTACCGCAGCCTCGGAGATGCAGTAAAAGATGCGAAGAATTTCACATACCAGAGTTCTGCCGATATTACCAACAACAGGAAATTCACCTTACTGGGTGATCCGGCACTGACGCTGGCATTTCCGCTGATACAGGCAAGACCTCTCCGCATTAATGGCATTCCGGTGTCACAAACGGATACCATGCAGGCAACAGAGAAGATCACGATCGATGGAGAGGTGACGGATCTTCAGGGAAATGTTCTGACAGATTTCAACGGCGCTGTTTATCCTGTAGTGTTTGATAAGCCGGGACAGGTTACCACATTGGGTAATGATCCCGGCAGTCAGGCTGTTAGTTTTACCACGCAAACAAATCAGTTATTCAGTGGAAAAGCAACGGTGACGAATGGTCGTTTCACCTTCAGCTTCACCGTGCCGAAGGATATCAATTATCAATACGGGAACGGAAAAATTTCTCTTTATGCGGAAAATGGAAGTAAGGACGGTAGTGGTTTTTTCACCGGGTTTCTTGTTGGCGGAAGCGCAAATGGCAGCAATAGTGACAAAGAAGGACCGCAGATAAAAGCATATTTAAATGATGAAAGATTTGTAAATGGTGGTCTCACCAACGAAAACCCTGTTTTATTGTTGAAATTATCAGATAGTTCGGGTGTAAATACTGCCGGAACAGGAATCGGGCACGATATTATAGCGACACTTGACAACGATAACAACCGGTATTTTGTGTTGAATGATTTTTATCAGGGTGATCAGGACAGTTATCAGAAGGGAACAGTACGTTTTCAGCTGACCGGCTTAGAGCCCGGACCACATACATTGAAGATAAAAGCATGGGATGTGCTGAATAATCCGAACGAAGTAGTGATGGACTTTGTCGTTGCAAAAGATGAAGACCTGGAAATAAGTCATGTATTAAATTATCCCAATCCTTTTACAACAAATACGCAGTTCTGGTTTGAGCATAATAAACCGGGTCAGGATCTGCTGGTAAGAGTACAGATCTTTACTGTTGCAGGCCGCGTAATAAAAATGATTGAACGGACAATAAATACCGCCGGTAATCGTTCAAGTGAACTGACCTGGGATGGGTTAGATCAATATGGACAGAAGATTGGACGGGGTGTTTACCTCTACAAACTCTCCGTGATCGTTCCCGGAAAATCGAGGAAAGAAAAGATCGGGAAACTGGTACTTTTTTAGTGTGGCAAACATCAAAAAGTGATAATTTGCCGGCCCTAAAGCAAAAACGGTATACTTTTATTTACATTTAATACAAAACAACTATCAATGAGACCAACTGCTTCAAAACTGATTGCTTCATTGTTACTTTTTGGCGGAATGTCTTCTGCGGCAAAGGCTCAGGATCCGATAAAGGTGGTGACAACGGCGGTTCCTTTTCTGCGTATTTCGCCCGATGCGCGTGCAGGAGGTATGGGAGATCTGGGCATTGCCACTTCACCGGATGCGTCTGCCGGTTTCTGGAACATGGGTAAAGTCGCTTTCAATGAATCACAAGGCGGCGTTGCTGCTACTTATACTCCCTGGTTAAAGCAATTAGTAAACGATGTTTATTTAGCATCGCTTATGGGATATTATAAATTCGCAGATGATCAGGCGATAAACGTTGGTCTCCGTTATTTCAGCCTGGGAAATATTCAGTTTACTGACGCCAGTGGAAACTCCTTTGGTAATGGTAAGCCCCGCGAATTTGGTCTTGATGTTGGCTACTCCCGTAAACTATCTGATAAACTTGGATTGGGTATCGCATTGAGGTATATAAACTCCGACTTAACCAATGGTGTTCCTACAACCGGCAGCACAAGTTATAAAGCCGGAACTGCCGTAGCAGGTGATATCGGGTTGTACTATGATAATAAAACGGAAGCCGGAGATGGTTTCACCTTTGGCGCTGCTCTTAGCAACCTCGGCTCAAAAATTTCTTATTCAACCAGTGATGTCAACAAAGATTTTATTCCTGCTAACTTTGGTTTAGGCGCTACCTGGAATAAAGTTTTTGACGAACAGAATAAGATCATGATCGGGTTGGATCTGAATAAATTGTTAGTACCAACGCTGGAAGGTACCTCACAACAACAAATCGATGATTATCGTGCACAAGGTCCTGTGGCTGGCTGGGGTAAATCCTTTAGCGATTTTCCCGGACAGGCAAACGTTTCACTCGGTGCCGAATACTGGTATAATAATCAGTTTGCATTACGTGCCGGTTATTATTATGAGGATAAATCACGTGGTAACCGCCGTTATTTCACGGCAGGTGTAGGTCTCAAGTATAACGTTTTCGGTCTGAACTTCTCTTATCTCGCCCCTTCTGGAAGTGGTGTTACGCAAAACCCACTCTCAAACACCATGCGTTTCTCGGTGTTGTTTGATCTTGATGGCGGCGGTGAAGAATAGGATCTTATCAAGCTTATTTCAAAGCCCCGTCTTTTGATGGGGCTTTTTCATTATACAAATTCAAACGCACGGATCTCACGAATTGATTTCTGCGGAAATGGGGTATTTGTTATTGACGGAACATTATGAATGTGCACTGATGCACAAATCATTTCTTCATCAGCAGCAACAAAGATTCGTGTACTATCTTTGCATATACAACTATCAATTATGTCATTTCGAATCGGATCGGGAATAGATTTCCATCAATTAGCCGAAGGCCGCGAACTCTGGATCGGTGGAGTTAAGATCCCTCATACCAAAGGCGCAGTTGGTCACAGTGATGCTGATGTTTTATTGCATGCGATATGTGATGCATTGCTTGGTGCGCTCGCTCTTGGCGATATCGGTGTTCATTTCCCTGATACCGATGCGGCGTACAAGGGCATCGACAGCAAGATCCTACTCAAAAAAACGGTTGAGCTCATTCACAAAGAAGGATACAGGGTCATCAACATAGATAGCTCCCTTTGCCTGGAGGCGCCAAAGATCAAGCCTTATGTGGCGCAAATGCAGGAGGCGATCGCAAGCATCACCGGCCTCACGATAAAGGATGTATCCATCAAGGCTACCACTGCAGAGAAAATGGGATTTGTAGGAAGGGAAGAAGGACTTGTGGCATATGCAACAGTGCTGCTTGAACGGGGTTGAGAATTGCTTTTCCCCGCACCTTATTTGAACGGTGATTATGGGATATTTTTTGAAACTTCAACACGTGAGAAGGATACCGGCCTTTGGTACAGGAAGAGTCCGCTATGCCGGGGCTGATCATTAAGCCCTATAGATCTCAGGAAAAATCAAGGGTCGGCTCACCAGGAATTTTAAGTGTTTTATAAAACCATGACACCTCCTGAGGTTAATCCTTCTAATCCAAAGAATCCAATAAATCCCCGTTATCTTTGTCCCTATGCCAACACTACAGGTCAGGATCATCAATAAATCACCCAACGCCTTACCCGAATACGCAACTTCGGGTTCATCAGGAATGGACATCAGGGCAAACCTTGATGCGCCACAAACATTGAAACCGCTGGAGAGAGCACTGGTGCCGACCGGTCTTTTCCTCGAACTGCCACAGGGCTTTGAAGCGCAGATCCGTCCCCGCAGTGGGCTTGCCGCAAAGCAGGGTATTACCTGCCTGAATACGCCAGGAACGATTGATGCGGATTACCGCGGCGAAATTAAAGTGATCTTAATAAACCTTTCACAGGACGAACAAGTCATACAGCACGGTGACCGGATCGCTCAAATGGTGATCCAGTCGGTAGAACAGGTGCAATGGATACCTGTGGAAGAAATCAATGATACCATCAGAAGCGCCGGTGGCTTTGGCCACACAGGCAAGCACTAAACAAAATTTGAATGAGGATAACGTTTGTATTAGTAGTCGCTATCGTGCTCATGGCTTCCTGCCGGTCTACACGAAAGATCCAGACCGTGATTGCCAACAAAAGAGATACACTAGCAGTTCCGAACCCGGTAGCAGATCATTCGAAAGAGGATACGCTGGCCTTTATCCAGCAGACTATTTCAGGTATGAAAACGGCTGAGATCAGCTTCACCACTTTCTCTGCAAAGATCAATGTCGATTACCAGGGCGCAGAGGGCAAAAAGTATGACGTAAATGCCAATCTGCGTATGTATAAAGACAGCGCGATCTGGATTTCTATTACTGCAATCTTTGGAATCGAAGGTCTCAGGGCTTATATTACAAAGGATTCGGTCAAGATCCTTAATAAACAGGATAAGGTCTACACGGCCAGAAGTGTGGCCTACCTGCAGGAAGTAACGAAACTGCCGTTGGATCTGCATTCGCTCCAGGAGATCCTGATCGGAAATCCTGTGTTCCTTGATAGTAATGTGATCTCCTATTCGAAGTCGGGCGATAAGATCTCCCTGCTCAGTGTAGGCGATTGGTTCAAAGGCCTGCTGACGCTGAACAGCAATTATAAGATCGACAACAGCAAGCTCGATGATGTGGATATCAACCGCAGCCGGACCTGCAACCTGAATTATACCGACTACGAAAACAAGAAAGGCGTGGACTTTTCAACAAAGCGCCGGATCACCGTGGCAGAAAAGGGGAAACTGGATATTAAGCTGGATTTCAAGTCATACGACTTTAATGAAACGTTAAGCTTCCCATTTAATGTCCCCAAAAATTACAAAAAAGAGTAGGATGTAAAATTTTACAGCCTGATCGTCGTTATCAATTTTTAACCCTGTCCATCACGTCCGCCATAGCTTAGCGAAGGCGGGCCGGCGGTAACAAACTCCAAAATCTTAATATGAAAAAAAGGTACCTGCTGACCGTATTTTTCTTTCTCGCAGCCCTTGGATTTGGATTTGCTCAAACAAGCAAGGAAGAACTGGAAAAAGAGCGGAAAGATATCCAGGGAGAACTGAAAGAGATCCAGGATGCATACAACCGCGTGAAGAAAGAAGGTAACCAGTCCATTGCCCAGCTGAATATGGTAAAGCGCAAGATGACCCTGCAGGAGCGTCTTATCAGCACCAGCAACAAAGAACTGAGAGCGATCGATGACGATATGTATCTCAGCAGCCTTGAGATTTACCGCCTGGAAAAACAATACGATACACTGAAATCCCAGTACGCCAAAAGCGTGGTGTATGCCTATAAGAACAGAAGCAGTTATAACTACGTGAATTTTATATTTTCGGCTTCAAGTTTTAATGATGCCATCCGCCGGATCGCTTATCTGAAGAATTATCGCGCCGATCGTGAACGCCAGGTAAAGACGATCCAGGAAACACGTGAGCTGATCGAAAAGCGCCGGGAGCAACAGATTGTAAGAAAGCAACAGAAAGGTGAAACGCTGAAATCGCAGACAGAAGAGCGTACAGCATTGGTGGAGCAACGTAAAGAAAAAGATCAGATCGTTTCAACCCTAAGATCACAGGAAAAAGATCTGCAGAAACAAATTGCCACAAAAAAGAAACGTGACCGTGATATCCAGAATGCAATCGCCGCGATCATCCGCCGTGAGATAGAAGCCGGGAAGAAAGAAGAAGCAGCGCGTGTGGCGGCTGCAAAAAAAGCTGCGGAAGAAGAAAAGGCGGCAAAAGGTTCAACTGCCGTTACGCCCTCGCCAACCAGGCCGGAAAAAACAAATACTTCAACAGCGTCAGCCCCCGAAAAAAGACCTGAAAGTTATCTTGAGCTGAATGCAAGAGATATGGAACTGGGAACCGATTTCGGTAAGAATCGCGGCAAACTTCCCTGGCCGGTTGACAATGGATTTGTAAGCATCCCGTTCGGTCCTTACACCATTGAAGGAACAAGATTGCGTGATGACAATCCGGGCCTCACTATCGGTACAAAACAAGGCGCTCCTGTTAAAGCCGTATTTGATGGTGTTGTTTCGGGCGTGCACAATTATGGTGATGGCGCTGCCATCATTATCCGTCACGGTAAATACTATACATCTTATGCCAACCTTTCCGGTGTGAGTGTAACGAAAGGCGCTACGGTAAAAAGTGGGCAGGTGATAGGCAAAGCCGGTGAATCTGATGATGGCTCAAGTGGTCGCATTGATTTTATGCTGATGATTGAATCGAATAACGTGAATCCTGCGCCGTGGCTGAGGAGGTAGGAGAGTTGACAGCAACATGTACTTGTTGTTCAACTGATCGGGAATGATCAGGTGAACATTGATCGCCAATAGTTTTTCAATATCCAATATCCAAAAATGAAAAAAAGATCCTTTCTTACCCTCTGTTGTTTCCTTATGGCATTAGGATTTGCCTTTGCTCAGGAAACAAGATTAGATCCGGAAAAATCGGGTGATACCTTGTCAGCAATCAGCGAGCCATCCTTTCTCAGGTTGAATGAAAAGGACATTGAGTTGAAAGCCAGTTTTGCCGGCAATCGCGGCAAACTTCCCTGGCCGGTTGATAATGGTTTTGTAAGCTTCCCATTTGGTAATTATAAGATCAGCGGATGTTGTTTAAGCGGCAACAATCCAGGTCTCACTATAGAAACAGTATCAGGCGGCCCTGTGAAATCTGTTTTCGAAGGTGTGATTGCCGCGGTGCATAATCTGGATGATGGTTCTGCTGTTGTTGTTCGTCATGGCAAATATTACACCTGTTATTCCAACCTTTCTGTTGTCAATGTTGCGAAAGGCGATTCTGTATCCTGTGGCCAGGTGATCGGTAAAGCCGGTGATTCTGACGACAGCTCACGCGGCCGTGTAGATTTTATGTTGTTGGTTGAATCCAAAAACGTAAATCCGCAGCCCTGGCTGAGATAGGAACCCTGCCCATTCTCCATAGCCAGTTGCCTTGCTGAGGCCGGCATTGTGGATGATATTGACGTATGGTTGTTTAAAGAAAATCTGACTTCACAATAACCGCATAAAGAGAAAGACCTTCCGGTTTGAGTGGAAGGTCTTTCTCTTTATGCAGATAACTTGCGATGCGGTAACTGGCCGGCCCTTATTTCCGGACGATCAACAATGGGCAATCAACGTCGCTTCCCTACTCCGCGAGCACTTTTTCATACAACGCCTCATACTGCGGAACCACCGTGTTTATATCAAACAGCTTCGCGTGTGCCGCCGCTTTTTCTTTAAATGATTTCAATGTCTTATCGTCTTTCAGAATTGCAAGTGATTGCTGACTCATTGTCATTACGTCACCAACATTCGCCATATAACCCGTTTCTCCATTGATGTTGATCTCTCTTAAGCCACCGGCATTGGTAGATACAACCGGAACGCCGGCAGCCATCGCCTCCAGTGCAGCAAGGCCAAAGCTTTCATAGTCGGAAGTAAGCAGGAAGAGATCGGCGATGGCAAGAATGTCTTCCATCTGTTCCTGTTTGCCAACAAAACGGATCTCGTCGCTGATGCTCAGCTCGCGGGCAAGATCTTCAGCGGTGGCGCGTTCCGGACCGTCGCCAACAAACAATAATTTTGCGGGGATCTGTTTCTGCACTTCATTGAACACCTTCACTACATCCTGTACACGTTTTATCTTTCTGAAATTGGACGCATGCAATAAAATGCGCTCTCCATTTGGTGCGATCACTTTTCTGAATGCATCAATTGGTTTGCGGGAGAAACGTTGAACATCCACGAAGTTATAGATCACTTCAATGTCTTTCTCAATCACAAATGTCCTGAACGTTTCATCACGCAGGTTTTTTGAAACCGCAGTGATGCCATCGCTTTGATTGATAGAAAAAGCGACGACGGGCGCATAGGTTTTATCCTTGCCAACAAGCGTGATATCTGTACCATGTAATGTGGTGATCACCGGAATATGTTTGCCTTCTTTGGCCAGGATCTGTTTTGCCATAAATGCTGCGGAAGCATGAGGAATGGCATAATGCACATGAAGCAACTCAAGATTGTTATTCTTGATCACATCAACCATTGCACTCGCCAAAGCGGTCTCATACGGCGGATAATCGAACAATGGATAAGTGGGTACCTGTACCTCGTGATAAAAAATATTCGGAATAAAACCATTCAGCCTTACCGGCTGCTGGTAAGTAATAAAATGCACCAGGTGTCCTTTCTGGGCAAGCGCCTTACCCAGTTCAGTTGCGAGAACACCACTTCCACCAAATGTGGGATAACAGACGATTCCTATACGCATTACAAAAATAAGTTCAAACTGTCAGAAGTTAGATCGATGGCCAATGGCCGTTGGCCGAAATTACCGCAAAATGTAAAGCCATTTCAGTATTGTGGTAGCCCCGGCCAACGGCCATTGGTCATCGGCCATCGCTTGAGGCACCTAAGGTAACAGTTTTACCCCACTAAGGTTTACCGTTCACATGAATTCTTTTCTGCAATCAAGAACGTAAAATTTATCTTTAGAGAAATTTGAATAGAATGAAAGGTTGTCTGTTACTGCTCACTTTTTTATTAGCTGCGCAAATATTGCCCGCACAGGAAGATTCGGCAATGATCCGGAAAATTGCGAATGAGATTCTGCAAAATAGCCGGGCGTATGAAAACCTGCGGGTATTGACAAAACAGATCGGTGGGAGGCTGGCCGGTTCACCGGGTATGGTAAAAGCGGAAGCCTGGGGAAAAGAAGCGATGAAGGCATCCGGTGCTGCGAACACCTGGCTGCAGGAGTGTCTGGTGCCACATTGGGTGAGGGGTGGAAAAGATGAAGCCGTTGCTGAGTATGCCACAGGAAAAGCTAGCAGGAAGAACCTCGACATTGTTGCACTAGGCAATTCTTTTGGTACAGGCGGCAAAGCATTAAAAGCGGATGTGATCGAGGTGAATTCATTTGCCGATCTGGATAACAAGAAAGATCAGGTAAAAGGAAAGATCGTTTTTGTTAACTATAAATTCGATCCAACATTCGTCAGAACATTTGAGGCATACAGTGATGCGGTGAAATACCGCGGAGGTGCTCCAGGTGCTGCATCAAAATATGGTGCGGCTGCGGTGATCGTGAGAAGTATGAGCCACAGCACCGACAATAATCCGCATACAGGCGGAACGCGTTATGATACGGCTTATCCAAAGATCCCGGCCGTTGCGATCGGCTTGAAAGATGCAGACGAATTAAGTGAACTTCTGAAAACGAAATCTGTAAAAGTAACCTTAAAAACAAATGGCCATTTTCTCCCTGATACGATCGGACATAATGTGATCGGGGAATTGAAAGGAAGTGAATTTCCCGATGAGATCATCACTATCGGAGGCCATCTCGATAGCTGGGATAATTGTGAAGGTGCACATGATGACGGCGCCGGTTGTGTGCAAACCATGGAGATCCTGCGGAGTTTTGTAACGGTGGGCTATAAACCCAAAAGAACGATCCGTTTTGTACTGTTTGCCAATGAAGAGAACGGTCTCAGAGGCGGTACCAAATACGCAACAGAAGCAAAAGCAAAGAACGAGAAACACATCTTCGCGCTTGAAAGTGATGCCGGTGGATTCACACCTCGTGGGTTCAGCTTCACCGCATCCGATGCACAATTCCAGAAAGTACTTTCATGGCAGGCTTTGCTTGCACCTTATGGCAGCAACGAGTTTACACGTGATGGTGGTGGTGCAGATGTTGGCCCATTGAACCGAACACTGGGTACAGCAGTTGCAGAGCTAAGCCCCGATTCACAACGGTATTTTGATTATCACCATTCACGCAACGATATATTTGAAAATGTAAATAAACGTGAGCTTGAACTTGGTGCCGTAAATATGGCAGCTTTAATTTATCTCATCGATAAATATGGTCTGTAATGAGTGCGTATGAAGTAAGAAGGGATGATTTCCTGATCAGCACAGATAAAGATCTGTTGAATATTGAAGTGATCCATGGCTATTTGTCCAAAGAATCTTACTGGGCGATGAACATACCGCGTGAAGTGGTAGAGAGATCTATCAGTCATTCATTTTGTTTCGGTGTGTATCATGAAGGGAAGCAAATTGGCTTTGCAAGATTGATCACCGACCGGGCAACATTTGCTTATCTGGCCGATGTATTTATCCTGGAAGGTCATCGGGGAAAGGGGTTATCAAAATGGCTGATACATTCCATTCATGTTCACCCTGAATTGCAGGGATTGAGAAGATGGGTATTGGGAACAAAAGATGCACACGGTTTGTATGAGCAGTTTGGATGGGTGCGGTTTGGAGAAGATCAGTTGCAAAGATTTATGCAAAAGCAGGATAGAGTGAATTATTTTGGCCCCCTTTAAATCTCCCCCGAAAGGGGAGACTTGGAGGAGTATTTACGTGACGAAATGTCAAACGCTACTGAATATTTTATTCGATAACATTTGACGTTTCGTTTATAAGTCAGTGAAAGGGGCCCCCTACGCCAACCATTTTATTTAACCAACGAAGCAATCGCCGCATGCACTGCTTCAAAATTAAACGACTTCACTACTGCCTCCATCTGTGATTTTACCGCTGCGGTTCCAGGATTGCCAATGCTTCCTTCATGCGTATGCTGAATATGCGTATCATACTTAAACTTTCCTGCTTCAATCTCCAATCCGATCTGTTTATATGCATCCCTGAAAGGAACACCCGTTAACACAAGTTTGTTTACTTCTTCCACGCTGAATAGATATTTATACTTCTCATCTTCTACAATATCTTTTTTGATCTCGATATTGGATAGCATCAATCCTGCCATTTCAATACAATCTCTCAATGTTTTAAAAGCGGGAAACAAATGTTCTTTCAGCAATTGCAGATCACGGTGATAGCCGGAAGGAAGATTCGTTGTCATCATCATGATCTCATTCGGCAGCGCCTTTATCCTGTTGCAATGCGAACGGATCAGTTCAAATACATCAGGGTTTTTCTTATGCGGCATGATGCTGCTTCCTGTTGTAAGCTCAACGGGGAAGCTGATGAAATCAAAATTCTGGTTCAGATATAAACATGCGTCCATGCTCATCCTTGCCAGGGTGTCGGCAATGTTGGCCATGCTTTGCGCAACGATGCGCTCTGCCTTTCCTCTTCCCATTTGGGCATACACCACATTGTAATTCAGGTCGCCAAAGCCAAGCAATTTTGTTGTCAGCGTGCGATTGATCGGAAAGGATGAGCCATAACCGGCTGCGGATCCCAATGGGTTTTTATTGACTACTTCATAGGCCGCCTTTATTGTAATCAGATCATCTACCAGGCCTTCTGCATACGCACCAAACCACAAGCCAAAAGAAGAAGGCATAGCGAGTTGAAGATGGGTATACCCGGGAAGTAAATAGTCTTTATATTTTTCGCTCTGGCTTTGCAGTAATTCAAATAATGGCTGCACACTGTTTACCAATTGTTCCAACTCAGAACGAAGAAAGAGTTTTACATCTACCAACACCTGGTCATTGCGGCTTCTGGCGCTATGAATTTTTTTGCCGGTATCGCCCAGCGCCTGAGTCAGCAATAGCTCAACCTGTGAATGTATATCTTCCACATCATCCTGGAGTTTAAAATCGCCTTTCTCAATCAGATTGTAAATACGTTTTAACTCTGCCTGTAACGACGTGAGTTCATCCCTGGTTAAGAGATTAACTGATTCCAGCATCTCGATATGTGCCAGCGATCCCTGTACATCAAACGGTGCAAGGTAGAGATCCATTTCACGGTCTTTGCCAACGGTGAAGGTTTCTACTTCTTTGAGGGATGCCGTGTTTTTTTGCCAGAGTTTCATGAGCTAAGAGGTTGAAAGAGAAAAAGGGTTTCTATCGAAATATTTTATAGGATGCGGCCTAAAAGCTGTATGTATAGTTCGATGCCTTCAGTGATTTCGGAAAGGTAAATATATTCATCGGCTGTATGGCTTCGCGCTGAATCGCCGGGCCCCATTTTCAGGGCGGGGAATGGCATGAGGGCTTTGTCGGATGTGGTAGGTGAACCGTAGTAGGTTCTTCCGAGCGCCGTGCCTGCTTTTACGATCGGATGGTCCAGCGAAATGGAAGTAGAGCGCAGGCGGGTGCTTCGTGGCTTTACTTCAGCCGTTACATTTGCTTTGATGATGTCGACCACTTCTTCAAATGTATAAAGTTCGTTTATGCGGGTGTCCACCACAAAGCGGCAAATAGCCGGAACAACGTTATGTGCCTTGTTTTCTGTTTCTATTACGGTTACACTCATCTTTGACGGGCCCAGGAGATCGGATACTTTGTCCAGCTGAAAGGTGCGGAACCATTCGATATCTTTTAATGCTTTATAGATCGAGTTCTCGCCTTCATTTCTTGCCGCGTGACCGGCTTTGCCATGGCTTACACAATCCAATACCATCAGTCCTCTTTCTGCAACGGCCATCTGCATTTGTGTTGGTTCACCAACAATAGCAAAATCAATTTCCGGTAAATGAGGGATCGTCAGTTCAATTCCGCCTGAACCGGAGATCTCTTCTTCTGCGGTTGCGGCGATACCGATATTATATTTGAGATCTTTTGCGGAATGAAAATGTACAAATACGGCGAGTAAAGACACAAGACATCCACCGGCATCATTGCTTCCAAGGCCAAAAAGCTTTCCGTCTTCCACAATTGGAGAGAATGGGTCTTTCGTGTATTGGGGATTCGGCTTGACCGTGTCGTGATGTGAGTTCAGTAAGATTGTCGGTTTGCTTTTATCAAATTCTTTATTAAAAGAAAATACGTTGTTGCCCACCCTGGAGAATTCAATATTTCTGTCGGTGAGAAAACGGCTGATCAGTTCGGCTGTCTGATCTTCTTCCTTACTGAGTGAGGGAGTGGAGATCAATTCTTTTAAAAGATTGATTGCATCCTGCCGGATGGTATGTAGATCAGCGTTATTCATTTATAATAGTTGTGCCCGAACTTCCGTCAATGAGCTTGCCAAGATTCTCTGCTTTTCCGATGATCACTCTTTTAACGCCATTATTCAATGCGGCAAAAGCATTGTCCAGTTTTGGGATCATACCTGCAAAGATCTTTTCTTTTTCTTTCAGCTGTTTGTAATATGATGGAGTTAATTCAGGAATCACCGTTGAGTCATCTTCCGCATCAAGCAATACGCCCGATTTTTCAAATGAGTATACAAGGCTTACGTCAAAATCATTGCTCAGCCCTTTTGCGAGTTCTTGCGCAATCGTATCGGCATTGGTATTGAGTAATTGTCCTTGCTGATCATGCGTGATCGGAGCGAACACGATCGTGATGTTCTGATCAAGCAATGACTTCAGCAGTCGTGTATTGATCGCATCCACATCGCCAACGTAGCCATAGTCAACCACGGGGTGCCTGCGTTTATGTGCCAGGATCGCATCACCATCTGCACCACACAAACCGAGTGCATTGCAGTTATGGGACTGCAAACGCGCTACGATGTTCTTATTGATATAACCCGCATATACCATTGTAACGATCTTCAGCGTCTCCGCATCTGTGATCCTTCTTCCGTCAACCAGTTGCTGCTTCACACCCATTGTTTCGGCAAGCTTTGTAGCAAGTTTACCTCCGCCATGCACCAATATCTTCGGCGCATTAATGCCGGCAAATTCTTCGAGAAAGGAAAATAGCTTTGTTTCGTCGTCGATGATGTTGCCGCTGATCTTTATGACTAGTAGACGATTCATTCTTATAACCGCATGGTTTGAGAGGTTTAAGAAGTTTGAGAGGTCAATTTTTCAAACCGCTCAAACCCTGGTAGTCTTATTTGTTATTTTTCAATATTTCGCTGAGTACCGTCTGCGCTGCCCAAACACGGTTGCTTGCTTCCTGCGTTACAATGCTGTTTGGGCCGTCAAGTACTTCGTCGCTCAGTTCTACATTTCTTCTTACGGGAAGGCAATGCATTACGTTGGCGTTATTGGTCAGTTCGAGTTTTTTGTTTGTCAACATCCATTTCGGATCGCTTTCATAGATCTTACCATAATCTTTGAAAGTGCTCCAGTTTTTGACGTATACATAATCTGCATCTTTCAACGCTTCGTCCTGGTTGTGTGTGATCGTTGCGCCTTGTGTAAATTCTTCACTCAGTTCATAATCTTCCGGATGCGTGATCACGAAATCAGCTTTGCCCCAGGCATTCACCCATTGGGAGAAGCTGTTTGCCACGCATTGCGGCAAAGGTTTTACGTGCGGCGCCCAGGTGAGAACTATCTTTGGTTTTTTTACAGCGGCTTTCGCTCTTTCCTGCTCGCTGATCGTAATAATATCAGTGAGTGATTGTAGCGGGTGCAGCGTAGCGCTTTCGAGACTTACTACGGGAATACCCGCATATTTGATAAATTGCTTTATATACAATTCGCTGTAATCATCCTCGCGATTCTTTAAGGAGGGGAACGTTCTGATGGCGAGTACGTCAAAATATTTTCCGAAGATCGGCGCAGCATCTTTCACGTGTTCAACGGTATTGCCGCTCATGATCGCCTCTTCTTCAAACTCCAGTGCCCAGCCTTCGTTACCGACGTTGAAAACGATCGCTTCCATGCCAAGGTTCTGTGCGGCGATCTGCGTACTGATTCGAGTGCGCATACTGGGATTCAGAAACAGGCAGCCGATGCGTTTGCCGGCGCCCAGTGATTTATCCCTGAAAGGATCTGCTTTATACGAAAGTGCTTTTTGCACCAGCCCATCGATATCGTGGGCATCCGAGGCGGAAATGAAATTTCTCATTCTTGGTTCGCGGGTTGTGATGTTGGGACGAGTTTTTGTATTTCTTCCTTTAAAGAATCAATGAATTGTTCTGCATCTCTTTTCTTGAGAGCGAGTGATGGCAGCAGACGGATCACGTTTGGTTTTGCTTCACCCGTGAAGATCTGTTGGTTCCAGAGAAGATTTTTCTTCAGGTCTTTCAGTTCTTCAGGCACATCAAAACCGATCATCAGTCCACGACCCCTTATGTTCTCAATCTCAGGGATCGCATTCAGTTCGTCTTTCAGATACTTGCCGATCATCACCGCGTTGCCCATCAGTTTCTCTTCTTCGATCACTTCCAGTACGGCAAGAGCTGCAGCGCAAGCAAGATGATTGCCGCCGAATGTAGTACCTAGCTGGCCATGCTTTGATTTGATATGTGGCGCAACTATAATTCCCGCAACAGGAAAACCATTGCCCATGCCTTTTGCCATCGTATAAATGTCAGCGTTCACGCCTGCAAAATCATGACTGAAGAATTTACCCGTTCTGCCATAACCACATTGTACACTGTCTGCGATATAAACTGCGTTGTATTCGTCGCACAGGCTGCGGATTTTTTTCAGGAAGCTTTCCTCTGCCACAATGATACCGCCCACACCTTGTATGCCTTCAATGATCACTGAGGAGATCTCTTTGCCGTGTTTGCGGAAACAATCGGTCAATGCAGCTGTATCGTTGAACGGAAGGAAGATCACGTTCTCTGTTTCATTCACCGGCGCTACGATCGCTTTATTGTCTGTAGCAGCAACTGCCAGAGAAGTACGGCCATGGAAAGATTTGCTGAATGCAACCACTTTCTTTTTTCCGTTGTGAAAAGAAGCAAGCTTAAGAGCATTTTCATTTGCTTCAGCGCCGCTGTTGCAAAGGAAAAGCTGATAATCTGGTTTGCCTGAGACCTTGCCCAACTTTTCTGCGAGTTGTTGCTGCAATGGAATGCGGATCGAGTTTGAATAGAAAGCGATCTTTTCCAGTTGCTCTTCAATACGGCTTACCCAATGAGGATGCGTATGACCAATGCTGATCACCGCATGACCGCCATACAGATCAAGATACTGCTCACCTTTTTCATCCCACACATAGGAACCCTTTGCTTTCACGATGGTGATATCGTTGATCGGGTAAACGTCGAATAAGTTCATAACACGGAGTTTATTTTTGTTACTGTCTTTAGTTGGTTGGTTAAAGTTTCAGAGGTTTCACGGGTTTAATAAATTTCATGGTTTCTGGTTGCATAAGGTTTATTCAATTCCCGGAAGACTAACCTGTGAAACCTCTTAAACCTTTGGAACCTTTTAGAAATAGTTCGCCTTCAACCTGAGTCCTGTTGTTTCTTCAAGCCCAAACATCAGGTTCATATTCTGCACTGCCTGTCCACTGGCGCCTTTCAGCAGGTTGTCGATTGCTGAATGTACCACAAGCTTGCTGCCTGCTTTTTCCAGTTGGATAATCGCTTTATTGGTATTCACAACCTGTTTCAGGAAGATTGGATCCTTACTTACATGTGTGAATGGTTGTCCTTTATAAAAATCAATAAACAATTTATTCAACTCTTCCAGGCTAAGATCGCAGGAGAGAGTAGAGCTTACGAAGATGCCACGCGTAAAATCGCCTCTCCAGGGAACGAAGCTCAGGTCAACATCATTCGCAGGTTGAAGATGGACCAGTGATTCACCGATCTCGCCAAGATGTTGATGCGTTAGCGTTTTGTAAGCCTGGATATTATTTGCCCTCCAGCTGAAGTGTGAGGTGGCTGATAAAGACTGACCTGCTCCGGTGGACCCTGTGATACCGGTTGTATAGATATCCTTCAGCAAACCTGCCTTTGCAAGCGGCAATAGCCCAAGCTGAATACCCGTTGCAAAGCAACCCGGGTTTGCAATAGCCGCAGCCGACCGGATCGCCTGTTTATTCATCTCCGGCAGACCATAAACAAATTGTCTGTTGCCAATGGATGAACCAGCTTTCAGCCTGAAGTCGTTTGCAAGATCGATGATCTTTACGTTATCAGGGATGTTGTTTTCCGTAAGAAACTTTTTGGATTCGCCGTGACCAAGACAGAGAAACAGTACATCGATATCCGTACTCAGCTCACCGGTAAATTTCAACTCTGTGTCTCCGATCAGGTCCTGGTGTACAGCATACACCGGCTGACCAGCATTGCTGCGGCTATGTATAAAAGAGACAGCCACACCCGGATGGTGGATCAATAAACGTATTAACTCACCACCCGTGTATCCTGCCCCGCCGATTATTCCTGTTTTAAGCATAATTAAAAAGTCGAAAGTAAAAAGTAAAAAACCGTGTTACCAGGAAGATGTTCTGACCGGAGTTTTTCTACTTTTTACTTTCTAATTTTTACTTTATTTCGATTCATTATCTGTTTTCACGAGATGGTACATCATCGTCTGGTTGCCAAAGATCCTGCTGAAACCGCGGACATCTTCGCCGGTGAAACCTGTGTTCATTTCGCCATATTTACCAAACTTGCTGTTCATCAGATCATAAGGGCTTTCGATGCCGATGACCTGGAAACGGTAAGGTTGAAGTTGCACAAACACATCACCCGTAACGTTTCGCTGGCTTGTTTCAAGAAAAGATTCGATATCGCGCATCACGGGATCAAGGATCTGGCCTTCATGTAACCAGTTGCCGTAAAACTGTGCCAATTGATCTTTCCAGTTCAACTGCCATTTGGTAAGCACATGTTTCTCCAGCGCATGGTGTGCTTTCAGGATGACCATTGGTGCAGCTGCCTCAAAGCCTACGCGGCCTTTGATGCCGATGATGGTATCGCCCACGTGAATATCGCGGCCAATACCGTAAGGTCCTGCAATGGTCTGCAGATATTGAATAGCTTCGGCAGGATGATTGAATGATTCACCATTTACTTTTTTCAACTCACCTTTTTCAAACCTGAGTTTTACCTCTTCGCTACCGGTCTTTGTCATTTGAGTTGGCCATGCATCTTCGGGAAGAATGCCTTTGGAGGAGAGTGTTTCCTTTCCGCCAACGCTTGTACCCCACAAGCCTTTGTTGATAGAGTAGGCGGCTTTGGCAAAATTCATTTCAACGCCTTTCCCCTTGAGATATTCGATCTCTGCTTCGCGGCTGAGTCTGAGATCGCGGATGGGAGTGATGATCTCCACACCCGGGATCATAATGTGAAAGATCATGTCAAAACGTACCTGGTCATTTCCTGCGCCTGTGCTTCCGTGTGCTACCGCATCAGCATTAAGTTCCCGGGCATGATCCGCAATATGAAGAGCCTGGCTGAGGCGTTCTGCGGATACACTAAGAGGGTAAGTATTATTTTTCAGAACATTACCAAATATCAGGTATTTGAGAATGCTGTCGTAATAGCTTTTTACGGCGTTAACGGCCTTGTGTGATTTTACACCGAGAGAGTAGGCATGTGCTTCAATCTGTTTCAGTTCTTCCGCAGTGAATCCGCCGGTGTCTACGATAATGCTATGAACTTCATAACCCTGGTCTTCGCTGAGGTATTTGACACAAAACGAAGTGTCCAAACCACCGCTGAAGCCCAAAACAACTTTTTTTGACATGATAAACCGTTGTTGGTTTTATAGATGAAATAAATAATGCAATAACGATTTGGGTCTTACGCCCCCACCTTTTTTTTCATTATCCTTATCCTTGTCTTTTTTCAGGAAAGGTCTAAGGAGTTTCCATTCTTTGAAGCGCAGCAATCGTTCGAAAATCGGTGCATTGTCAGCGAAGAACTCTTTTGTTTCTTCTGGCTCGTAGTGATCTTTTGGATCATAGAGCATGGCGGTGCACATGCAGTTCTTTCTTTCTTTACTCATGAGTATCTCATAATTGACACAGCTTTTACAGCCGGCCCAGAAAGCTTCGTCCTGCGTAAGTTCGGAGTAAGTTACGGGTTCGTAGCCGAGGTCACTGTTAATTTTCATGACAGCGAGCCCGGTAGTAAGTCCGAATATTTTAGCCTCGGGATATTTTTCCCTGGAGAGGTTGAAGATCTTTTGTTTGATCGTTTTTGCCACGCCGCTTTTGCGGAATTCCGGAGCAACGATCAGGCCACTATTGGCAACGTATTCGCCGTGGCTCCATGTTTCGATATAACAAAAACCAACCCATTCGTCTTTATCTGTCAGGGCGATCACCGCTTTCCCTTCATCAATTTTTACGGAGATATAATCCGGACTTCTTTTGGCGATACCGGTGCCTCTGGCTTTTGCCGAAGATTCCATTTCGTCGACGATAATGGAGGAGAATTTCTTGTCGTCCTGGGTTGCCACCCTGACGATGATATGTTGATTGTCCACTTTGTAAAGAGTTGAAAATATGCGCGGATTACCAGTCCTGAACTTTTTTCGGGGAAGTATTCACTGACAGGGACCAGGGTAAAGGGTTCGTCCTGTCAGCACTCAGGGCGGCGTCGCGGGCGCGAAAACGTAAACACATCATAACCTACGGCATACACTCCACTGGTAATGGGTGCATGAAAGGCAAACTGCTTGGTATGTGTCAAAATATTACTCACGTTTACAAACCAATTTGTAAATTGGATTACAAATGTATAATATAAATCGGGTTATCACCACAAATTTTTTGTTATAAAACCTGCTATGGATCAACTAACCAAAGAAAAGAAACCTGCTTCGGGTGCCCGGAAAGTTTTCCGAACAGTTGTTATTGTCCTGATCGTCGGATTGATTGGCTTCTTTGTAGTCCGCTATTACTTTGTCTGGGGCTATGGAGCCAAAGCCGGCACGCTTAATTTCATTGTAAAAAAAGGATATGTCTGGAAAACCTGGGAAGGCCGCATGATCCTCGCCGGGTACAGAAGCAATCAGCCCGGCGGCATCCAGTCAAACGAGTTCGAGTTCTCTGTAGTAAATGAAAAAGTTGCCACCACCTTAATGTCAAACAGCGGAGCTTTTTTTGAGCTGCACTATAAGGAATATCTCGGCGCTTTGCCGTGGAGGGGGATGAGCGAGTTTATCGTGGACAGCATTATCTCAATAAGGAAAATTGAGCCCGGGATTGCGCAGCCGCTGCCTTGAAATAACCGGATTGTTGCTGCTTTAGGTCTGTTATGTGTGGTCGCCGGCTACACATAACGCTCGTGATCTGGTGATTCACTTGTTGCAGTGAAATAAAAGCAGTGGCTTATGCCATCAGCAAAAATATCGCCGGTCTCTTATGAATATCAATCTGTTCCTTTCTCCACTCACTCACACTTTTTGTCTTGATCCACTCCTTCTCTCCCGTCAGGTCTACTGCAATACAAAGTCTTGAAGAAGGCATTGCATGTTTCAATATCACCTCCAGGAGCTGATTATTCCGGTAAGGCGTTTCGATAAAGATCTCCGTGCAGTTATTTTTCTTCGAATCCGTCTCCAGTTCTTTGATCGCCTTCATCCGCTCCTGCGAATCGATGGGCAGGTAACCCAGGAAACGGAACTGCTGACCATTCATGCCACTTGCCATCAGTGCCAGTAAAATGGAACTTGGGCCGACGAGCGGCACCACGGTTGCATTCATTTCCTGTGCCACAGCCACCAGTAGCTGGCCGGGATCTGCCACACCCGGGCAACCGGCTTCGCTGATGATCGCGATGTTTTTGCCTTCTTTTAGCTTTTGCCGGAATGTTTCGCGTACCTCCTCTTCGGCTTTATGGATCGTGAACCATTCGTACTGATCGATCACGATCTCTTCGCCTGCGGGCATGCGCTCACGCCAGAACTGTTTCAGAAAACGACGGGCGGTCCGTTCATTCTCGGCGAAAAAAACCTGCGAATGCCTGATCGCTTCAGTGATATAAAGCGGAATAACATTGAACCCCTTCTCATCAAGAACGGTAGGAATGAGATATACCAGTCCTTTTTCCATTATGAAGGATTGTTGATTTTCACTTTGTGAATGGTAAGCGTGGCGGCAATGATCGCATACGCGGGGGCAAAGATGATCAGCAAATGCATCATATAAAAAAGAATGCCATTTGCAATAGCCAGACCTTTATGACGGCCGATGAAATGAATGCTCTGGGATTTGCTGTGATCGTTGCGCGCAAGACTGAAATCAAGCATGGAAAAACCGTAATAATAACATTCCATGAATAAAGCGATCAACGGAGTGATCCACCCCACTAACGGGATCAACGATAGAAGGATCAGCGCAATCAGGTAAACGGTCTGCCAGCCACAATTTCGCAGGGCAATGCTGATGCTGCGGGACATCTCTTTTTTGATGGCAGACCAGCCCGGTGCCGATTCATTATTGCGTATGATCGACTCCGTTTTCCTGCTGATATAAGCAAAGATGGGGGAGCCAATGATCAGACAGATGTATTTGAAAAATGAAAAGTAAAATAACAATAGGGTCAGCCAGAGGATAACGCCCGTAATAGTAAAAAAGAAGCTCAGCAGATAACTATGAAACTTCTGCGACCATTCACTCAGCTGAAGAAAATGCGTGATGTACTCGATGACGATTGTTGACGATTTCCCAAAGAAATACATACCGGTTACAAATAATGCCGCATAGATCAGCCCCGGTATCAATACCCATTTCCAAAGACGATGCTGAAGGATAAAGCGATGTGCTTCTCCCCAGGATTGAATGGATATGACTATTTCTTTCAGCAAAACGTAAATTTGAGTGGTAAATATAGGAAACAGATTGATATCCACACGATAAGAAGTGATGGGATCATTCGCAAGACGATTAAAATGTCCTTAAAGAAATTACCGCTTTCATTCTATCGCCGGGACAATGTAGTGGAGATCGCAAAAGATCTTCTCGGCAAAATCCTTGTGACCCGCTGGAACGGCGTAACTACATCGGGTCGCATCATCGAGACCGAAGCATACGCCGGTGTGATGGACAAAGCTTCGCATGCCTATGGCGGAAGACGAACCAACCGGACCGGGATCATGTATGCAAATGGGGGATACGCATACGTCTATCTGATTTATGGCATTCATCATTTATTCAATATCGTCACTCATTCAAAGGATACTCCGCATGCGGTGCTGCTCCGCTCGCTTGAACCAATCAAAGGCATTCCCGAAATGCTGAAGAGAACAGGTAAAAAGAAATTGGATAACACGTTGACCCGCGGACCCGGTAATATGGCAAAGGCGTTAGGCATATTCACTTATCAGACAGGCATACTATTAAATGGAAAAGAGATCTATATCGCCGATGACGGCTTCCGGTACAAGAACAGCGAGATCGTTGCTTCACCCCGTATCGGCGTTGATTATGCCGGTGCAGATGCCCTGCTGCCGTATAGATTTTATGTCAGGGGGAACCGGTTTGTGAGCGGGAAGGTGGGATAAGGAGGACCGCCGACGACCGACCGCCGATGTCTGCGACAGCGGTAAATACTTTATAAAAGAATGCTCTTGTCTCTGCTTTATATGAATGACTATCCTGTTATAAATGACCGTCTGCGGTCGGAGGTCTGTCGTCGGTGGTCATCCCAAACGCCAGCTCCATCTTCCCTCTGTCAAACTCCTTCTCATTATTCGCCAGCCAAATCGTTGCCACACCATTGCCGATAAAATTTGTGATCGCTCTTGCTTCCGACATAAAACGATCAACACCGATCAGCAGCGACAAACCTTCTACCGGTATTACTTTAATGGCAGTTAATGTTGATGCCAGCACTACAAATCCGCTGCCTGTTACACCCGCAGCGCCCTTCGACGTCAGCATTAATATTCCAATGATACTAAGTACCTGCCCTATGCTAAGATGAACATGAAAAACCTGTGCAAGAAAGATCATGCACATGGAAAGATAGATCGTTGTCCCATCCAGGTTGAATGAGTAACCTGTTGGCACAACTAATCCCACCACTGATTTCGAACAGCCCATCCGCTCCAGTTTTTCCATCAGAGATGGCAATGCGGATTCTGAAGAAGATGTGCCGAGTACAACCAGCAATTCTTCTCTTATGTAGCGAAGAAAACGAAAGATGCTTACCTTGTACATTCGCAATATAAAATACAGCGCTACAAAAATGAAAATGGCCATCGTCACATACACCGTTCCCATCAGTTTTGCCAACGGCAATAGTGTGTGAATGCCAAACTTGCTGATCGTATACGCCATGCCGCCAAACGCGCCAACAGGCGCCAGAAACATCACCCAATGCAAACCTTTGAAAATGTATTTGGAAACAGGCTTGAGCATGTGTACCACCCTCTCTCTTCCTTCATAAAAAGTCAGTCCCACACCGGTCAGTATCGCCACAAGCAGTACCTGCAATGTGAAATTCTCTTTGAGAAATTTCAACCAGCTGAACGCTTCACTGCTTTTAGTATACTTCGAAATATCTTCGGCCTTCACGGCATGAGGATCCACGCCACTTCCCGGTTTGATCACCAGCGCCGCAATGATTCCGATCGCTAATGCAAATGTTGTAACGATCTCAAAATACAGCAGCGATTTTGCTCCAACCCGTCCTACCTTCTTCAGATCTCCCATGCTCACAATCCCCAGCGTGATCGTCAGAAAAATGATAGGATTGATAAACAACTTTACGAGACTGATAAAGATGCCGCTCAAAAACTCACTCAGGGTTTTTCCGATAGAAAGCTCCTGACCCAGGAACGATGCCTTGAAAGGCTGTGCCAGCACCTGACGCTGCGCCACCTCTGGCCAGTAATGACCGATCAATATACCTGCTGTTATTGCCACCAGCACCCAGAATGTAAGATTCCTGAAAAGCTTTACCATAGCGGTAAATGTAATGTAAAAAATGAAGCCGTCGAAGAGTGGTGAGCCTGCAGTGCTGAGTCGGCTTTACAAAATTTCAGTATACCAGTTACCGGATAGAAATTATAGGCCGCAAGGCAATTCTCTTCAAAATAAAAAAGACCGCCTTTCAGCAGTCTTCAAATCTCTTTTCTTCTTCGCTTAGAACTTTGGACAGTTCAGCTTCTTCGCTCCCGGGTCAACCGGTTTCTTTATATAAATAAGCGAGATCTCCACACCGCCTCTTGAATTAGAAGCTGCTTTCAGGGAAGAAGTATTTACATCATATGAAGCGCCAAAGTGCCACTCGCCAAATTCTAAGCCAACATAAGGGATCATGGCATCATTAAAGCGATACCAGGTGCCGAGATAGACATTTGTCGGGTTTTCTTCTTCATTATTTACGTTAAGGCAAAATGCGCCGCCAAGCATGGTATTCTGTGCTTTCGCCTGCATGCTGTGATTAGCCGCTACGTGAACGGAGTTGTAAGCGCCAACAGGGATCTTCGCACCTCCCTGGATAGTTGTACGCATGTTCAGCACAAAATCCCCCTGATTAAAACTTTCCTTCGGCCTGTTGAGGTGATACATAGAAGCGCCGAGATAGAAGTTGTTATAGCCGTTGGTAGTACCGGTATAGATCAGACCGGCGTTTAAATCAAAGTAATTCAGATTGACCTGGCTTGAAGCAAAGCTTTCCTGTGTTACGCCCGTAAAACCAAATGGAGTGAGCTGATCACCAAAAGTCAGTTTAGAAGTGTTCAGCCGTTTGTTCATGTATGTTCCCTGGAATCCGGCGCCGATGCTGTGATAGCCGTTTTCATCAAGACTTTTATGATAAGCCATGGAAAGGCCAAAGTAGGTACTGTTCAGCGCGCCGTCTCCGGCTTTGTCGCTGTAGCCCATAAAGCCGATACCAAACTGATCGTTCTCCGGAATGCGGTCTTTAAGAATGCCCATGTCGAAAGAAGCGGTCATGGTAGTATAAGCATTGCTGATGGAAGGCCACTGATTACGGTAGTTCGCGGCAAACCTGTAAACGCCATCAAATTTGCCGGTGAGGGCAGGATTGAGGGTCATAGGTGAAGCGAAGAATTGTGAGAAATTAGGATCCTGCGCGTTTGACACACTTATCAGCGCAACACAGACGATCAGGGTCGAAAAAAGTTTTTTCATCACAGCAATTAAGTTTTTTCACTGGTGGCCTGGTACTGACTAAAGCATCCGGCATAGCCTTAAACGTTTTGGTTGCCGGGAAATTGTCTTAAAAAGTATCCGGGAAACGGGAAAATACAACAATCTCCAGACCTGCAAAAATTGAAGATCGTTGCCTGGCAAGCGGGATAAATCTGATTTCTTAATGGATTAATAGCGAAGTCTTTACGGAGGTAAAGCACCTTACATCTGAACCTTGACGCCAAACGCCAGGTCACCCGCATCACCCAACCCTGGGACAATGTATCCCTTGGCCGTAAGTTCGTCATCGATGCTGCCGCACCAGATGGTCACCTGCGGCTCTTCCCTTTTCACATATTCAATTCCTACTGTACAGGCAATTGCCGTTACGATATGGATCTCTTTGGGGTGGCCTTCTTCCTTGAGATAATGAATCGTTTTGACCAGTGAAGAACCTGTTGCCAGCATCGGATCAGAAATGACCACCACGCGGTTTTCCAGCTCAGGGCAGGAGATATAATCAAGGCTGATCTCAAAACTGCCGTCTTTATTATGCTTGCGGTATGCGGAAATGAATGCATTGTCGGCTTTGTCAAAATAATTCAGCAGACCCTGGTGCAAAGGCAAACCCGCCCGGAGGATCGTTGCCAGTACCGGCTGATGCTGCAGTACCTTACAGGTGGCTACACCCAACGGCGTCTGCACTTCCTTCTCAACAAAGGGCAATACCTTACTGATCTCATATGCGGCCGCCTCGCCAATACGTTCCAGGTTGCGCCGGAAACGCATGCGGTCGGTCTGCACCTCAACATCACGAAGTTCGCTGACCCAATTGCTGATAAGACTATGCTGTTCGCTTAAGTTGACAACCATTTGAGGGCGTTTTAATTTAAAAAGGCTTTAAGTAAAAATTCAAAAATAAAAAGTAAAAAACACTTTGCGGCGCTAAATGTATCTGCAGGTCATTAAAGGGGGGATTTTTACTTTTTACTTTTTACTTTTGATCTTATTTCCCGCAAATATCTAAAAATTTATAATTTAATTCATGATCTACCGGGCTATTGGATTAATGAGCGGCAGTTCGCTTGATGGACTGGACATTGTTTTTGCAGAATTGCATGAAAACGGAGGTAAATGGTCCTATGAGATTGTGGCTGCCGCATGCTATCCGTATAACGAAGACTGGACCAAACGCCTCTCATCGGCCACCTCGCTTTCTGCAAGAGATTACCTGCTGCTGCATACAGAATATGGTGAGTACATAGGTAAACAGGTGATTGAATTTATTGAGGAAAATTCATTACAGTTCAGGGTTGCGCTGGTCGCTTCTCACGGACATACCACCTTTCATATTCCAGCAAAAAGGATGACAGCTCAATTGGGAGATGGCGCTGCCATCGCTGCTGTGGTTCAACTACCTGTGGTAACAGACCTCCGGAGCCTGGACGTGGCTTTTGGTGGACAGGGTGCGCCAATCGTGCCTATCGGCGAAAAATTATTGCTGCAGGGATATGACTATTTCCTGAACCTGGGTGGCATCGCCAACATCTCGATGAACACAGCCGCCTATACCGCATTTGATATCTGCGCGGCCAACCGCGTGCTCAATATGCTTGCGCAAAAAGCCGGAAAGGAATATGATGAAGATGGAAAACTGTCCGCTTCCGGAAAGCCGGACCAGGCATTGCTTGATCAGTTGAATACACTTGATTATTACAATGAAGCATTTCCAAAATCACTCGCCAATGATTTCGGAACAGATATCGTTTACCCGATCGTTGAAGCAGCTGGTCTTTCCATTCCGGATGCATTGCATACTTATACAGAGCATATCGCAATACAGATCCGCAACGCGATCACGGCATTGCCTAATCATGATGCTCCGCAATCAAAACTTCTGGCAACCGGCGGCGGTGCATTGAATGTTTACCTGGTGGAAAGGATCAGGGAACAGTTAGATGGATTGGGAATTGAGGTAGTCGTCCCTTCAAAAGAATTGATACAGTACAAAGAAGCACTTATCATGGCGCTGATAGGAGTGCTGCGCTGGAGAGAAGAAACTAATGTGCTCTCTTCTGTGACAGGTGCGAAAAGAGATTCTGTAGGTGGGGCTATGTGGATGGGACAGGAGTATTGAGGCCCCTCCAACCTCCCCCGAAGGGCAGGCGTTGTGCATACATCATAAAAGAAAAGTCAGATCGTAAGGAACATTGTTATTCCATATGATTTGACTTTTCAGCTTATAGACTGTTAAGGCCTCCCTGAACGGGGCAGGCTTGGAGGGCCCCTTAAAGTCCCAGCACCGCCTTCAGCTTCCCATAGCCTCCCCTGCTTACCGGCACTTTCATTCCGGATTTCAATATTGCAATATGATTATCTTTTTCATACGGATCAATCCTGGTGATCTGTTGTACGTTTACGATATAAGAACGATGTGAACGTACAAACAGCTGGCCATCGAGCACCTGCTCGAAATGACTCATTGTTTTATTTTTCAGGAAATATCCTTCGTGTGTATGGATCTTCACATAGTCATCCGCTGCCTCAAGAAAGAAGATATCATGTACCGGGATGATCTTGATCTTGCTTCCGTTCTTCACTACCACGCGCTGGTTTTGCGAAGGAGATTGTGAGGCTGTCTCAAGCAACTCCTCTGTTTTTGCCGGCGTATATGCCTGCTGTTGTTCCTGCCATTTTGCAACGGCTTTATCAAAACGTTCCTGGTTGAATGGCTTAAGCAGGTAATCCACCGCATGTGCTTCAAAAGCTTTGATCGCATATTCGTCAAACGCTGTGGTGAAGATCACATTGGGAGGCTGCTCTATTAATTCGAGCATTTCAAACCCATTGATCTTGGGCATCTGAATATCTAAAAAGATCAGATCAGGCTGATGCTGCTGAATGGCTTTTACTCCGTCAAATCCATCGCCGCACTCGCAGATGAGTTCGAGCTGCGGATGTTTGGCGAGATATTCCCTGACAATACTTCTTGCAAGTGGTTCGTCGTCTATGATGATTACTTTGGCCATGATACTAAGTTCAAAATTAAAAATTAAAAAGAGCGAACGCGGGCAGTACAATCAGCCCGGTGCTGAATTTTTTACTTTGTTGTTATTTCAGTTAATTGCGGGATGCTCACCCGTGTTGTAAAAACATTATCCTTTACTTCAGTTTGCACAAGATCATTGCGGTCAAACACCAGGTACAATCTTCTCTGAACAGATTTCAACCCAAATCCGGTTCCCGCTCTCGGGGAAGATGTTTCGGGGTCAAAAGGATTGCTCACCATTACTTCCAGCTCATTGCCTTTTGCGCTTGTATGGATCCTGATCACCGTTTCGCCGATCGTATCGTAAAGACCAAATTTGATCGCGTTCTCCACAAGGGGTTGCAATAATAATGCTGGTAATTTCAATTTCAGTGAGGCAGCATCTGTTTCAACTATTGGTGTAAGCCTGTTACCAAATCTTACCTTTTCTATATCAAGATATAATTGCAGGTATTGCATTTCTTCCTGCAAACTCACCCATTGTGTTTCTTCTTTTTTTATTGTGCCTCTCAGAAAGTCAGAGAGTTGCTGCACCATTTTTCTCGCTTCTTCCGGCCTCGCGCCGATCAATGCGTTGATTGAGTTAAGGCTGTTGAATAAAAAATGCGGTTGTAACTGCTGACGCAGTTTGAACAGCTCCGCTTCACGCGCCAGCTTTTCAGCATCTGCTTTTCGTTCTTCACTTTTTTTCTGGTCCTGCCAGTTGTACCAGATAATGCCGATCATTGTAACAATGCCCAGTATAAGAAAGCCGATACTTGAACGCACCATGATTGATTTTCTCAGAAAAGTGGTATAACCTTCATAAGAATCCAATGTTAAATCAAGCAGCCAGCGGCTCAGCAACATCCAGAATACCGTCAGTACAATGCACATGCAAAGTACATTCAGGTACTGACTCACTTCCGGTGTATAATACCGGATGGTATTCAGCAGCAGCAAACAGGCCAGCAGCAATAATGTATTACTGATCACGCTGTCGATGATAGCAAGGTTCACAGGCCAGTCGAGCGACCATAACAGCAATGCATGATCCGTCATCAGCACCAGCCAGGCAATGCTGAATGTGATCAAAAATTTTCTTACCGTGAAAAGGGATGTCGACATGCTGTCAGGCCAGTTTGAGCAACTGGTGAGTATGGGTGAAGAAAATGTTTTCTGCTTTCTGGTTAACGGTATAGATGTAAGATTCTGCATTTTCTCTCTCTTCAATTCTTGAATAAAGCTCGGCGCCATCAATAAGATCACTCAGCCTGTATAATTCGCTTACATTAATGAACTGCCAGCGCACCAGTTGTTCCTTTTTGTTATAAAAGGCTTCCTGTTCTGTATTTCCGAGCAATCGGGCCTTGTTAAAAGCCTCTTCTTTCGAATCGGCCGATACCAGCCGGAGTTGTTCATCAAACTGTGCCGTATGCTCTCCTTCTCCGCAAACAATACGGAACACCATTTTTGCAAGATACCAGTTCATATTAGTAGATTGTATGGTTAGAAACGAGGTTTGATGGTGGAACGTTTTTGGTAGCTACTCTCCGGTATTTGATCGGGGCCCGGTTCAATTCAAAATAACATTACGGACGATTACCTGCCGGATACTTGAAAATTCTATTCTGTAAAAGGAGTTCTGACAAAAGCCGGCCAACGGCCATCTTCCTCAGTAGCTTTTGATCTCCATTCCGCCAAAGATCATCGTCCCCTTCAACACCAGCGTTTTACTATTTGATGCTTCCGTGAATGAAGCAAATTTTCTTTTATCACTGATGCCGCCGAAGATGGTAACGGCTTCTGATTTGATGGACCAGTTGGAAGGAACGATCAGGGTGGCGCCGCCAAAGATGGCAGTTACTTCCAGCACGGCTGTACCATTGATATCAGCCTGCATAAGATCAATTTCTGAACCGCCGAATATGTTTACAATATCACCTCCCCGGAAATTCTTCGACAGGATCACTTTTTTGGATCCGCTGAAAATACAGGTGGAGTCGATAATATCGTCAGCAGAGTGAAATGCATCACTATTCGGCCTGATAGTTTCCGCGTTCATATCGGGATTTTTTTTTTGACAACTTTGCCAGGCCCTGTTCCGCTTTGGGCGTATAAGAAACAATACGCCAAGCACGATCAGGATCAGCGGCCACATATGCCTGCGCAGTGACCCGTCCATCGCAAACTCATTTATCAGGAAAATACCGCCAATGATAATGGGCACAAACCATCCTCCATCACGGAACCCTTTACGCAAGCCTATAAAAAGGCCGATGGCGATCAGCAGCATCTGCCAGCTGAACAGCCATACCGGCATCGGCACACCAAAACTCTTCACCAGCGCCAACCCACCGATCACCAACAGAAAAAGACCAGTCCAGATGTGTCCATGCCCCTGTCTTTCCCTCATCTCCCAGCGCCCCCGGCGTTCATCCCTGAAATCTCTGAAATCGTTCATTGTTTTAAATTTTAAGTAAAACTAGGGCTCCAAACGTCAAATAGCAACACCCGCACGGGTTATAGCTGATCTTTCCCGGCGAAATGCAGGATTGACGGGGCGAGTGACAGGCAGAGGCTCATTGTCCTTTATCCGTTGGCCTGGGGTCGATGGAAAAATATAATAGTACTGATGCATTCTTTAACAGGAGGATTTTAATATTACAAGTTATGTGTCAGTCTGCGGAGCCCGGCCATCGGACAACGACCTCCGGCCATCCGCCATCGAACCTCCATCTACCTTCCCTCAAATTCCCTACCTTCCATCCCGATAACCGTCACAAACCAAACACATGTCTCCTAAAAAACTGATGCTGGCAACCCTGCTGTTGCCATTGGCCCTTTCTGTAGTTGCACAAGGCGGAAAAGCCGATTCAAAAAAATGGGATGTCTCTAATCCCGAAGGACCGTATAAAACTGTTTCCTTTACCGTTAATGAAGGCACATGGATGAACCTTGATCTTTCCCCGGATGGGAAAGAGATCGTGTTCGACCTGTTGGGCGATATATACAGTATCCCTGTTGCCGGAGGTGAAGCAAAACTACTGAGAGGCGGGCACGCGCTGGACCTGCAGCCTTCCTTTAGCCCCGACGGAAAAAAATTGTTGTTCACTTCGGACGCGGCTGGCGGAGACAATATCTGGATGATGAATCGCGACGGGAGCAATCCTGTACAGATCACCAAAGAAAGTTTCAGGCTGCTGAACAACCCGGCCTGGTCTCCGGACGGACAATACATTGTTGCCCGTAAACATTTCACTTCCGGACGCTCACTGGGCGCCGGAGAAATGTGGATGTATCATATTACCGGAGGCAATGGTCTGCAACTGACAACAAGAAGAAATGATCAGCAGGATGTGAATGAACCGGTCGTTTCACCGGATGGACGATATGTTTATTATTGTGAAGACATGTATCCCGGCGGACAATTCGAGTATAATAAAGATCCGAACAACCAGATCTTCGTAGTCAAACGTTTCGACCGTGATAAAGGAACAGTGGAAACCGTGACCGGCGGCCCGGGTGGCGCCGTACGCCCCGGGATCTCACACAATGGCAAACTGCTTTCCTTTATAAAAAGAGTCCGCACAAAAACGGTGTTATATCTCCGCAATCTGGAGACCGGTGAAGAATGGCCGGTCTATGATCAGCTTTCAAAAGATCAGCAGGAAGCATGGTCCATCTTTGGTTTGTATACGCGATATGCATGGACGCCGGATGATCAGCATATCATCATCTGGAGTAAGGGAAAGATCTGGAAAGTTGATGTGAACGGCGCGAATAAAGCAACCGAGATCCCCTTCACGGCAAAAGTGAGCCAGCGTATCTATGATGCCGTTCGCTTTCAGCAGGATATCAACCCTGATAAATTTGAAGCACACGTGATCCGTCAGGCAATTACTTCGCCTGATGGAAAATGGTTGTTCTTCAGCGCGGTTGGCAATCTCTGGAAAAAAGAATTACCATCAGGCAAACCGCAACGCGTGACCAATAGCGCAATTGAAACAGGGTATGAATTCGAGCCGAGTTTTTCTGCCGATGGAAAGACATTGCTTTATACAACCTGGAATGATTCCGCGTCAGGCAGCATCTGGAAACTGGCCCTGCAACCCAATGCAAAACCTGTTAAAATAAATAAAGCAAAAGGCATTTTCCGTCAACCATCGTTCTCTCCTGATGGCAAATGGATCGTATTCCGCAAAGAAGGCGGCAGCGATGCATTGGGTGAAGCATACACGGCAAAACCTGGTGTTTATATCATGTCAGCTGATGGCTCTCAGGAAAGTTTTGTAACAGGGCGTGGTGACGTTCCCCGGTTCAATAAAACCGCCGACCGGATCTTCTATCAATCCGGCAGCGGACTGGGAAGCTGCAAGCTGGATGGCAGCGACGAGAAAGTGATAATGAAAAGCACCTACGGCAATCAGTTCATCATTTCACCTGATGAAAACTGGATCGCGTTCATCGATCTGCATAAAGCCTATATCGCTGCATTTCCAAAAACAGGAAAAACAATCGATGTGGGAAGCGGTACAAGTGATTTTCCCGTCAAAGTGGTAACGAAAGACGCTGGCTTCAACCTTCACTTCAGCAGTGACAGCCGCCAGTTGCATTATACATTAGGTGACGAATACTATACGATCAATCTTAATGAGCGTTTCAGCTTTATCGCCAACACACCGGATTCATTATTCAAAGTGCCGGAGAAAGGAATAAAGGTTGGCCTGGAGGTTACTAATGACAAACCAAAAGGTATGATCGCCTTTACCAATGCCCGTATCATTACGATGAAGGGAGATGAAGTGATCGAGAACGGAACGATCCTGATAGATGGAAATCAGATCAGGGCAATCGGAAAGACCGGTGAGGTGAACATTCCTTCCGGTACAAAAACAATTGATTGCAGTGGCAAAACAATCACACCGGGGTTCATCGATGCACATGCGCATGGTAACCATTTCAGAAATGGAATCGTTCCGCAAAAGCACTGGGCATATTTTGCAGCGCTGTCCTTTGGAACAACAACCATGCATGACCCTTCCGCCAACAGCGAATTGGTGTTTGGACAAAGCGAGATGATCAGGGCAGGCGTGATGACTGGCCCGCGTGTATTCTCAACCGGTACTGTATTATATGGTGCTGATGGAAACTTCAAAGCGGTGATCAATTCCATCGATGATGCAAGAAGTGCGCTTCGCAGAACAAAAGCATTCGGCGCATTCTCTGTAAAAAGTTATAACCAGCCAAGACGTGAACAAAGACAGCAGATCATTCAGGCGGCACGTGAACTGAATATGGAAGTAGTTCCCGAAGGCGGTTCGTTCTTCTATCACAACCTAAGCATGATCCTCGATGGACATACAACCATTGAACACAATATTCCGGTTGCTCCTTTATACAATGACATGATCGAATTGTGGAAGAATTCGCAAACCGCATATACTCCCACATTGATCGTAAACTATGCCGGCATGAGCGGAGAATATTACTGGTATCAGCATACCAATGTCTGGGAAAATGAGCGCCTGCTGAATTTCTTCCCGCGTTCCATTATCGATACACGCAGCCGTCACCGGGAGATGGTGCCTGAGGAAGAATATGAAGCGGGCCACATTACCACCGCACGAAGCGCCAAAGACCTGCTGAATGCAGGAGTAAAAGTAAATACCGGAGCACATGGACAGATCCAGGGCATCGGAGAACATTGGGAGATCTGGATGATGCAGCAGGGCGGCATGACCAATCATCAGGCATTACAGGTTGCAACGATCAATCCTGCAATGAGCCTTGGGCTGGATAAATACATCGGTTCCCTGGAGACAGGTAAACTTGCCGATCTGATTGTTATGGATAAAAACCCGCTTGAAAATATCCGCAACACAGAAAGTATCCGCTACACCATGGTGAACGGACGTCTTTTTGATGCTGAAACAATGAACGAGATTGGAAACTACAACAGACCCCGTTCTAAATTCTTCTGGGAAACGAATAAGAATGCGACAAGTTTCCCCTGGCATGATGGAACGGAGACCGAGGTAGAAACCTGCAGCTGCGGCCAGCATTAGGCTAAGGGATGCCAATAGGGGTCGCTGAAACGTTTGAAACTTCTCAAACGTTTCAACAGCCCCGGGCCATCCCGCAACCCCTATATTGTCCATTGATCATGGACGATTGCAAGAAGATAGAATTTTCCGTTTTCCTGCTGGAATACGAGTCGTAATGTTTGCCAGTCCATTCCATCATATTTCTTTTCAAAGCCGGGGAAATAGAATTCGGTAAAGATCGCACGGGGATAAGTCTCTCTCAGGTTATTCAGCGAATTGCCGGTTTTCAGGAATTCATTGACTGATCTTTCAGGGGCATGGAGATAATCTGCATTGTATACAAATTTTTTCCAGTACTCTTTTATATTCATTTTGATGGGATCGCCGCTTCCGTCGTAACTGCCCCAGACTAAAATGGAGGATTTTTGAGCGGCCATTTTTAATTGATAGGGAGTGAAAGCGCGGCTATCACTTGTATCAATAAATGCGTAGGGTGAAAATCTTAATCCTTGTGATGGATTGATGTATGAGCTAAGGTTTTCAAAATCCTGGTTCTTTAGGATGTTCAGGATTACGCGGGACGTGTCCAATAGCGAGGTATCTGTCTCAGCGGGACGCCGGCCTTTTCCATCTGTTGAATCCGTGATTGCCGGTTGAACTGTTTTCAGCGAATCTGCATCAGTTTTTGTCTTACTTTCATTATTACATGCAAACAAGGCGACTATGAGCAACAAAGGCATTATTCTTTTCATACATCTTTATTTATGCGCTCAAATAACCAGGAACATCAGGATCAGCTTCGAAGAAGCCGCCCGCTTTCTATACAAAGAGAGAGAGGCGATATCAACCTATCAATGCAAATTTATCTCCATCAAACAATCCCTTATCACTCAGCTTCAGATGAGGTATCACTAATAATGCCATAAATGACAATGTCATGAATGGAGAACCTAATGTGCTTCCCAATTCTTTTGAAAACTGATCTATCGCAGTATATGCCTTCGCCACTTCATATCCGTCACCCGTGCTCATCAGGCCGGCAACAGGAAGCGGGAGCACCATTTCTTTTTCATCACCTACCGCACTTACACCACCTTTTTCTTTAATTACCAGATTTACGGCTTTGCAAAGACTTTCATCATCCACGCCAACAGCAACAATATTATGGCTATCGTGCGCTACGGATGATGCAAGTGCGCCGGCTTTCAACCCGATATTTTTAATAAACGATCTGGCAACAGGAGCATTATTATACCTGTTCACCACAACGATCTTCAGGATGTCATTGTCCGGATCGCTCACCCACTTTCCATTCTCTATTTTACCTTTTACCTCAAGGCGGTTGGTGATCAGCTGACCATCCAGTGCTTCGATCACCGGTATCAGCAGCGGATCATGATGGTTGGTGAAAGGTGGATTTGTATCTGTTGCACTGATCGCAAAATCATCCGGCTGCAGTTCATCGCAGGAAAAATTATTGATTGCAGCCACGCGTTGCCCTGGTATAAGTGTTTTTCCGTTTTCCGCAACAAGCGATCCGTTGATATAAGTTTTCAGCACGTTGAATTTTTTCAGATCGCCAACCACGATCAGGTCTGCAGGGTCACCTACTTTCAACAAGCCACAATCCATTTTATAATGCAATACGGGATTAACACAAGCGGCTTTCAATACATTGAAGAGATTGATGCCCCTTGCAACGGCTCTTTCGCAAAGTTGATTCACATGACCCGCCACCAGGCTGTCAGGATGTTTATCATCACTGCAGAACATGATCATATCAGGATAGTCATTGAGTAAGCCGATCAATGCTTCAAAGTTTCGCGCAGCACTGCCTTCGCGGATCAGGATCTTCATGCCGTATGAAAGCTTGTCAAGCGCTTCTTCAGCAGTAAAACATTCATGATCGGTTGAGATGCCCGCATCAATATACTGCTTTGCTTCTTTACCGCGTAAACCCGGCGCATGGCCATCAACGGGCTTGCCCAGTTTGTGTGCTGCAGCGATCTTTTTCATCACTTCTTCATCTTTAAATAAGACGCCGGGAAAGTTCATCATTTCGCTTAAGTAAAGGATCTCATCACGTTGCAGTAATTGTTCTACGTCACTTGCATCCAGTGTGGCGCCGGCTGTTTCAAAAACAGTTGCAGGAACGCAGCTCGGCGCACCAAAGTTGAATTTGAATGGCACCGTCTTCCCGTTTTCGATCATGTACTCCACGCCCTTCATGCCGCACACATTTGCGATCTCGTGCGGGTCACTGATGGTCGCCACAGTGCCATGTACCACCGCAAGCCTCGCGAATTCCGAAGGAACAAGCATGGAGCTTTCTATGTGCACGTGACTGTCTATAAAGCCCGGCATGATAAAGCCGGTCTCATCAGGCAAAACACCCGGCTTTTCTTCAACGGACGCAATTCTTCCATTGACGATTTTAATTTCAGCAGGATAAATTCTTTGCTGATGTACATCTACAAGCTGACCGGAGATGGAAAATGAAGCCATAGCTGGGATTTTGTTTCTTTGCAGCTAAGCTAAACAATTGACGGGAAAGACGTGGGCAGGCGCATATCAGCTTTTCCTTTTGCGTAAGGTTCCATCCTCCGCTTCGCGATCAGCGTCCGCCCCGGTTTGTGCCCCGGTGCGTGCCCCGGTGCGTGCCCCGGTGCGTGTCTCACGCACCGGTCGCGAAGCTATCAAACTTCTCAAACCTTTCTCTACGCTTCTTTAACTTTGAACGCCGCCTGCAAATCCCCATGCGCCGTGTAAATTCCGGGCTCAGGAATTTTTCTTGTGCGTTCCCGCATTACGGCCATAGCTTCTTCATCATTTGCAAACATGTTGTTTATGTTTACAAGATTTGCCGCGAGCTTATCATATCTTTTTGTCATCAGCCATACAAAAATGTGCAGATAGTGAATGCCATCGAATGTCAGTAATTTCTCCGTCGCATACTTGTCCTTGTTCTTCATGAACTCTACAGGGATTTCTGTATAGTGAAGAGCGGGACGTTTATGATGTACGGCATGATAGCCATCGTTCCAGCAGATCTGGTTGTATTTGGTATTAATGCAATTGATCGTATTCTCTTCGGGGTTATTCGGATCAACAAAAGCATGCTGTGACCAGTTGCCCAGCATCATTACAATACGGGCGAATACAAATGGGATAATGAAGATCCAGAGAGTAGCCTGGAGGTTTACAAAACACATACCTACGCAAAAAAGATAGAAGGAGATCTCGCCGTAGCTGAGACGCATGTAAAACTTCTTTCTTTTTTTGGTGAACAGGTACATGAATGTATCGCGGAAACCAAGGAAAAGGAATCGCAATACATAACCTGCGAAACCGCGAAGGCTGTCCCTGCGGTAATTCAGCGTGCTGCTGGCATCATCATGCATATTGTTCTCCACGTGATGCATGGCCATGTGGTGAACAAAGTATGTTTCAGGCGTATGACCAAAGAAGGGGCATACAGCCCAGATGATCCAGTTATAGATCCAGGTGTAATTTTTTTTGAACAGTTTGCGGTGGCTGATACAATGAAGCATTAATCCAAACCTGCCCTTGAAATACATCTGCGAAACGTAGAAATAGGGGATATAAGCCAGCCACCAGTACCAGCCCTGGAGCACGGGCGTATAAAGCAGGATCGCCACCGGAAGCACAAACAGGTGTATGCCTGTCAGCAAATGGATGAAAGGAAGATCCCTTTTATCGTTTATATATCGCAGCCAGAAACGCTCGTATGAACTGTACTTTTCTTTGGGAACGTATACCGGATCGGTAATAGTGGTCAGGGCCTTCATGAAATTTTTTTCAGTTTGGTGGCGGGTACCACTAATAAATTACTAAGATTCAATGTTTTACTCGATTTAGCGGCACATGTTGCCGTGAAAGTAAGACTTTCCGGCAACTTGCAATGCTATATTATGAGAACGTAAGGATTTAGACGGTGGTATGAGAGTGATGTTACATTTACGTTAGAGAAATTTGAGGGAAGGGACTGCGGGTTGTCATCTGAGGCCATTTTCCCTGATGTTTTTTCATCGCTCAACGGGTACTTCTCCTATGTGGATAAAGCTCCTTTGGCACGACTCCTGCATTCTTCCGGTAACCAAATCCGAAACTTATGAAAACAACAATTACTGTGAATGTCTGCATGATCTTGTTGTATTATATTTTGTTGCAGATGGTTTTACCCTTTTGATGCTGAGCTGGTTACAATCCTGGTATCAGATACCATGCAGAGGCCGGTCAACGATCATTGCCGGGTTGTTGAATGCATGAGAAAGCTCTTGTGATTCAGAATACCGCAAAAACGTTCGGGGTTTGGAAGGTTTGAACATAACGAAGCCGGGAGTAGAAAACCAGCTGCTTTCAAACCTTCCAAACCTCAACCTTCGTCCAGTAAATCCGGTCTGCGCTCCATTGTCCGTTTCACCGACTGTTCATGCCGCCATTCCTCGATCTTCCGGTGATCGCCACTCATCAGGATGTCCGGCACCTTCCATCCGCGGAAGTCAACAGGACGGGTATATACAGGTGGAGCAAGCAGATTATCCTGGAACGAATCGAACAATGCAGATGTTTCATCGTTCAACACTCCTGGGAGTAAACGGCCGATACTGTCAACAAGAATTGCCGCAGGCAGCTCTCCGCCGCTCAATACAAAATCACCTATGGATATTTCTTTTGTAACATACTGTTCCCTGATGCGTTCATCAATGCCTTTATAATGGCCACAGATCATCAGGAGGTTTCCTTTCAGCGAAAGCGAGTTGGAGATCTTTTGTGTCAGTCTTTCACCATCAGGCGTCAGATAGATGATCTCATCATATTTTCTTTCTGCCGATAATTCTTCGATTGCTTTTGCCAGTGGCTCGCACATCATCACCATCCCGGCGCCGCCGCCATACTGGTAATCATCGATCATGCCATATTCATTTACCGCCCATTTACGAAGATGATGAACAACAACTGTGAGAAGACCTTTGTCCTGCGCACGTTTCATGATGCTGTGTTCAAAAGGACTTTTCAGCAATTCTGGTAAAACGGAAAGAATGTCTATTCGCATACCGCAAAGATAAGGCTCAGTTGGTGCTTATCTCCACAGCGGAGCGGCCTTCGTTGGCGGAATTGTCTTTGGCAATCACCTGTATCCTGTATTGCGTGCCGGCCTGCGCCTGGAAAGACTCTGAAAGAACATAGTCCGGTGCTGCAGGATAACGATGAATATCGATCAGCAATGCTCCTGTTTGTATGTTCGATATATGGACATGCAGTTCTGCGATCTTTTCATTATCGGAAACCGTACCCGTTATAGCTATGGTCTGCCCGGCGGAGAATTGCCGGTCAGCTGTCGGAGAAATGATATTGACCACCGGAGGCTGTTTATCATTACTGCTGCCGGCATCTTTGGAGCAACCAGCAATGATGAGGAATATTATGATCGCAGATAGTGATCTCATTTGCTGAAGATACCAATAACGGATTGATGTTGGATGGCTGATAGGCCCATCAGCCCGATGCCATCCTGTTTTGCAAAAAAAACGAAGTCGATGCCGGTAATCGACGATCCGGTATCGCGCATCGGCTTACTCCGGTTCCAGAAAATCATCCAGGTCTCTCCGCTCACGTTTGGTGGGACGGCCAATTTTACTCTGGCGTTTTCCTGTGTGAAAACTTGCAGCCTGAAATTGCAGGCGTTGAATCTCTTCTTCAGGAGTAATATCTACATAATACCTGATCGCTTCAGTATAAGCAATGCGGTTATGCAACAAAGCCGTCACTTTTATACGCCAGCGCTTTGCTTCGGTTTTTACTTCGTATTCATCACCTACATTCACCTGCTTTGATGCTTTTGCCTGCGCTCCGTCAAATTTCACTTTTCCCGAATCACATGCATCTGCGGCCATACTTCTTGTCTTAAAAAGACGGATGGCCCAGAGGTATTTATCGATCCGGAGTTTTCCCTTTTCCACGGTCATAGGTCAAAATTAAAAATTAAAAAGTAAAGAACAGTCGCTGCCTGTTCAAAGAGGTATTACATCAACAGCGGCTGTTTTTTACTTTTTACTTTTGTTTTTTTAGTTATTCAGCAAAGAACTTATGGAAATAAGGAATGGTTTCAATTCCTTTATAATAATTCTCGATATTATACTTCTCATTAGGGCTATGCAGGTTATCATTATCCAGGCCAAAGCCCATGAACACGATCTTGATACCAAGTTCTTTTTCCAGGATAGAGCAGATCGGAATGCTGCCCCCGCCACGTACAGGGATCGGTGCTTTGCCAAAAGTTGTTTCAACTGCTTTTGCCGCCGCTTTATAACCCTTGCTGCCGATCGGCGTCATATAAGGTTCACCTCCATGATGGAGTGCTGCTTTTACGGTAACCGATGCCGGCGCAATTGATTTGAAATATTTTAACAGGATCTCCGTGATCTTGTCTGAAGACTGGTTTGGAACAAGTCGCGCAGAGATCTTGGCGTAAGCTTTCGAAGGCAATACGGTCTTTGCGCCCTCGCCGGTGTATCCGCCCCAGATCCCATTCAGCTCGATTGTTGGACGGATACCGGTTCTTTCATAGGTAGAATAGCCTTTCTCACCCCATAGTTCTTTCACGCCTAATTCATCTTTGTATTCCTGTTCGTCATATGGCGCTTTATTCAGTAAGTCGCGTTCTTCTTTTGTTGCTACAGCTACATCATCATAAAATCCCGGTATGGTAATATGATTATTTTCATCATGGCAGGATGCGATCATTTTGGCAAGGATCGTGATCGGGTTTGCCACAGCGCCGCCGTAAGTTCCGCTATGAAGATCGCGGTTTGCACCAGTCACTTCCACTTCTATATAGCTAAGGCCACGCACCCCGGTATCAAGTGAAGGGTTTTCCATACTCAGCATGGAGCTGTCGCTGATCAGGATCACATCTGCTTTCAGCAATGCTTTATTTGCTGCAACAAAACTGCCCAGGTTAGGTGAGCCAACTTCTTCTTCACCTTCGATCAGGAATTTGATGTTCGTCGTAAGCGTGTTTGTCTTTGTCAGGATCTCGAGTGCCTTCACGTGCATGAAGAACTGTCCTTTATCATCAGCAGAACCGCGGGCAAACACCTTACCATCTTTGATCACCGGATCAAAGGGACCACTGTGCCAGAGCTCCAGCGGATCAGCAGGCTGCACATCATAGTGACCATATACCAGTACTGTAGGTTTGGAGGGATCGATGATCTTTTCACCATATACAACGGGGTGCCCCGCAGTTGGCATCACTTCTGCTTTATCACATCCTGCGGCCAGCAGGCTTTTCTTCACGGCTTCTGCACACTTCTGCATGTCTGCCTTATGTTCACTTTTTGCACTGATAGAAGGAATGCGGAGCAGCTCCAGCATCTCTTCAAGAAAACGTTCTTTATTTTTTTCCTGGTAATCTTTCCAAGTTTGCATGATTCTACATTTTGGGTGACGAAGATAATGTTTTTGGCGCCGGTGTGTGTCTCACGCGCCGGAACAGGCCCCGGTGTGTGTCTCACGCACCGGAACAGTAAGTTTACTTTTTCGCATTGGAAAAACTAACCAGTATTACTCCAAGTAATATCACTCCCAGCGCCAGCAGTTGGTTTGGATTGATCGCTTCATTCAGGATCAGTGAGCCAAGGAATATGGCTACTACGGGATTGACATAAGCATACGTGCCAACTATTGCCGGAGGTCTTACACTCAGCAGCCACACATAAGCCATATAACCGACCAGCGAACCAAACGTGATCAGGTAAAGAAGCGCCATCCAGGAGTTTGATGATACACCGGCGATGTCAAAACCCTTCTGTTCTCCCAGGATCAATCCTGCAATAACAGAAGCGATCCCCGCAGCTATCATCTGAAATGCTGCCTTCATCCCGGTGGATACCGGAACGGGTTTATATTTAGAATACAATGAACCGACCGACCAGAGGATGGTGCCAATCAACAGCACAAAAAGGCTCAGGATCTTCATCTGATCGCCCGAAAAATCAATTGATCTTTTATCAGCAAACAAAAACAGTACACCTGCAAAGCCAACCAGCAGGCCCATCATGATCCATTTATTCGAGAAATTGGTTTTCCATTGACGCTTATCAAATAACACAAACCACAGGGGCACCGTTGCTACAATGATCGCAGCGAGACCGGTGGTAAGGTATTGTTCCACCCAGGCAAGGGTGCCGGTACCGCAGAATAACATCAGTACGCCGCTTAATGAAATTTTTGCCAGCGAAGAGGGGGGCGGAGTTGATTCTCCCCGGGCACGTGATACAAAATAAAGGATCAGCCCCGCAGTAATAAACCGCGCGCCTGCCATCAGTAATGGCGGAATATCTTTTATAGCGATCATGATCGCTATATAGGTGGAGCCCCAGATGATATAGATCGCTGCAAATGCCGCGATGATGAGTGCTTTTGAAGGTTGTTTTATTGATAATGCGGGCTGCATGTCAAAGTGCTTTAGGAATAGGTAAATGGTTACTTTCTTTCATGGTTTCAAGGACGATGGTGGTCTTGGTGGAAAGCAGGCCGGGGACCTTGCTGAACTTATCGCGCATCAGCTGCGCCAGTGATTGCGGATCACGGGCCCTCACTTTAGCGAGATAGCAGTCTTCACCGGCAATATGATGAAGCTCGAGTACTTCGGGAAGCTTCGATAGTTGTTTGGCAACGGATATATTACCCGGGCCTTCGCTGCTCCTAATAAAAATGAAAGCCAGCAATTTCAGATCGATCTGTGCGGGGTCAACACGTGCGGTCAGTTCGGTGATCGAACCTTTCTGTTTCAATTTCTTCACCCGTTCCAGCACCGCCGAAGGTGCCATGCCGACCTTTTTTGCAAGCTCCGCATTGGAGATCGTAGCGTCTTTTTGTAATTCGGTGAGAATGGAGAGATCTATCGAATCCAGTATTTCAGACATAAACAGAATTTAATTCTGTAAATGTATGAAATTGCTGAATTAAATTCTGTTATTTTATGTAATCAAAATAGGGCATCTCAGCTGTCCCGCCTCCAATGTCAGCGCCCTGTTCTGCATTGACCAATGTTTTAAGATCTGCGGGGTTACTTCTTTTTAGGCATTGAACTCGCCCTGGATACCAATCCGCTTCCAAACTGATTCTTTATATTATCCACGGCTTTATACAAGTTCAATTTCTCTGTCTTATTATCAAACAAGCTCATCTGCATCGTAAATGGAATAAGCTGGCTGAAGCGAACACCCAGCAATCTCACCGGTCTTCCTTTCTGATATAATTTATTAAAAAGGTCCTTTGCTTTTGCGATCAGTTGATCGTCAAGCGCGGTATAGTCAATTGTTTCCTGCCGTGAACTCACTTCAAAATCTGCGTATTTGATCTTGATCGTAATACAGCCTGTAAGCTTTTCATCTTCCCGCAGACCATAGGCTGTTTTTTCTGTAAGCCGCACGATCTCTGTATGCATAAAGTTCACATCAGTATAATCCCTGTCGAACGTATTTTCATGGCTCATGCTTTTCTGTTCCCATTCCGTTTCAATATCCGCACTGCCGCGGCCATGCGCTTTATTCCATAATGATTCACCCCATTTGCCAGCATATTTTTCCATCAGTTCTTTCGGTGTACGGGCTATGTCTTCGATTTTATATAAGCCAAATGTCTTGAGGTGTTGCTCCGTTTGTTTGCCCACACCATTGATCTTCTCAATACCCATTGGCCAGAGAAAATCTGTTTCGCGCCCGTGCGCGATTTCCAGAAAGCCATTTGGCTTTGCTTCATTCGTTGCCATCTTGGCAATAAACTTTGCCGATGCGAGGCCGCAGGAAATAGGCAAACCCGTCTCCTTCATAATGAACTCCCGCAGCTCACGCGCATACTGACTAACACCAAAGAATTTATCCATTCCCGTAAGGTCGCAGTAGAACTCATCAATAGAAGCTTTTTCAAATGCAGGCACTTTTTCCTGGATGATCTCTGTTACGATCCTCGAATACTTACTGTACTCGCCGCGGCTGCTGTTTGTCACGATCGCATGCGGGCAAAGCTGCAACGCCTTTTTTGTCGGCATCGCCGAATGAATCCCATACTTGCGGGCCTCATAGCTGCATGCCGCAACAACACCCCGCTCATAGCCACCGACAAGAACAGGCTTTCCTTTCAACGAAGGATTGTTGAGGATCTCGACAGACACAAAAAAAGAGTCAAGATCAAAGTGGGCGATATATTTCTTCGGGGACAAGGGAACAAATTTACGGTGAAGGAGGCGGCTTTCGAAAAGGGATAAAGAGAAAAGGACAGTTTAGATATTAAGGGATTTATCTAAACTTTATTTGCTGAAAATCAATTTAAAATAGCTAAATAAATACTCTTTTCCCCTTTCCCCTTCCCCTCTTTTTCTCTTAGATTTGGAGAATGGAATGGGAATGGCTAAAAACCGGTATTGGTCCGTTGAAAGACCTGCTTACTTTTTTAAATAAGGAAGGCAAAACAAATGATGTTTTGAAAAAACAGGTGATCCGCGAACTGCGGAACAACCTGAATATTTTTCATAACGGATTTCTGAACAATGTAAAGCCGGATGTGCTGGTCGATATGCTGAGCAATGAAGCAGTGAAAGAAGCCATAAAAAACAATTTCCGTTTCAGGAAACTGAAGCCGGGAAATATTGAACCGTATCATGTGTATGATGACCGCAACAAAAAATACATCAGCTGGGATGCGGAACGATTAATAGATAAGATCGATGAAAAAATAGAAGAACTGAGGAATATAAAAAAGATGAATGGCGACAGTCTTGAAAAAGTGAGGAACAATATTTCTCTTATGCTCAGCAATCTTTATTACCGGATGAAACTGCTGGCAGACTTTATCCGTTCCGAAATGAAATAACATCTTCACAGCCCTGTATTATAAATAGCTATATGTCGCCGATCGAACAACTGCAAGCATTCATCCAGCCACTTGGCCCGTTAAAGGGAAAAGAGTGGGAAGCATTTGCAGCTGTATGGGTGCCGCTTGAATGCAAGCGGAAAACAATACTGACTGCCGCCGGCGAAACGGAGCGGCATCTTTATTTTGTACTGGACGGTTTGCAACGCGCATATTATATTGGTGATGACAATCAGGAAGGAACGATCGTTTTCACTTATCCGCCGTCTTTTTCCGGCGTAGCCGATTCATTTCTTACACAAACACCGTCGAAATATTTTTTTGAAACACTTACCACCAGCAATTTTTTAAAGACCTCTTATAAACAGGTCGAAACACTGATGCTTGAGTATCCCGGTATACAGGCGATGATATTGAAGACGACAGCTTTTGCATTGAAAGGAGTGCTGGAGCGGCAGATAGAGCTGCAGTGTTTCAGTGCCGAAGAAAAGTTCCGGACGCTGCTGAAGAGGAGCCCGCATGTATTGCAGATCATTCCGCATAAATATCTGGCATCGTATCTTGGCATAGATCCCGCAACGTTTAGTAAGCTGTTAAGCAGCAAACGGATCTGAGCCCCGGTGCAACGGTTGCAAAAATCTTGATCTGCGCCAAGATTTTCCGGAAACACAGCTTATAGTTTTGCTGAAAACAAGCAACATGAAATTATTTGATAGCGTTTTATTGATAGAGCAACTCCAGGTGGAAACAAGACAGCTGATTGCATCAGCTACTTTTTTAAAGAATGAGGATCCGGGAGCATTGCTGGAGCAACCTGCGCCCGGTAAATGGAGCGTGATACAGGTATTGGAACACGTGAACAGTTATGGCGATTATTATTTGCCTGTGCTGGAAAATGCGTTGAAGCAAAATAAGCCGGCCGCTAAAGAATTCAAATCCGGCTGGCTTGGAAATTATTTTACTAACCTGATGCTTCCAAAGCAGGGCGAGGTAAAGAATAAAATGAAGGCGCCGAAGAATCATCGTCCTTCTTTTCATGCGGATGCAAAGCCGGTGGTAGAAAATTTTTTGCAACAGCAGCAGCGGCTGCTTGATCTGCTTGAGGAGGCGAAGACAAAAAACATTGGACGGATCCGTGTGCCGGTTTCACTTGCCAAATGGATCAGATTAAAAGCCGGCGATACATTCCGTTTTTTGATTGCGCATGAGCAACGGCATTTTGTACAGATAGAAAATACGTTAACGGTCGTAAAGGGCGCTATTCCGGTGCGCTATTCCGGTGCGTGAGACACGCACCGGGGCGTGCTATTCCGGTGCGTGAGACACGCACCGGGGCGTGCTGGGGTGCCGTGGGGGGTGTATTCCACCCCCCACCCCCCCCCCAAATTCTCTCTTC